>Ga0222719_10000001_pt1 | contig 1045770 bp, 1095 predicted proteins | sample C33_34DmetaG_FD_165039 | JGI IMG/M metagenome (GOLD analysis project Ga0222719, IMG submission 165039) | Estuarine water microbial communities from San Francisco Bay, California, United States - C33_34D | ecosystem: Environmental > Aquatic > Marine > Unclassified | place: USA: California... | reverse complement strand
ATAATTTTTGGTTTTCATTTTTAACTCCTTTTTAAATTATAAACCAATTGACAGAAAGATATTAAAAAAATTTTAATTTTTTACAAGTTTATTAGCTTTTACTATATTAAAGTTAATTTTTTGCCCTTTTGCTATATCTAGTTGATTAAGCTCTATACCAAAAAATGTCCTCTCAGATCTTGGGTTAAGCCTGTTTATAGGGAATCTAATAGACTTCCCGTCTGCAGTGGATACTTCTAATATCACATCAAAAATTTCATAATTTGCAAGATTTAATAATTTGATCGAAGCATTAGAGTTTGTATATGAAGAGCTAACTATAATTATATTTTCAGTAATTTCTGTTGTAGTTAATTCCTGAAAAGATCCATTTAATTTAGAGTCTACTGAATTCGTTTTCAATTCACTGCTTGGTTCAATATTCGATTGCTTAACAACCTTATTAGAACTATCTTTTGATAACTTCTCCTTATCTAAACTCGAGTCTCCCCTAATAATGGCAATTTCAATCGATGAAAACTTAAAATCCATTAAACCAACTGAAAGTTGTACATCTTGAGTTGATTTTGCAAAGAATATCTCTTTTTTTGATTTTGCTCTTCTTTTATTTATTGTAGAGCCATTTGAATTCAAAAAATAAACTTCAAAAACCACATTTGAGTAATCAAAATAACTTTCATTTGAGATTTCAATATTCAAAATCCCCATTGTATTCGAAGCGTTAGAAATCCATTTATAATTTTTAATGTTTAAATCAGATAAAATTATCGGAATTGCATTAAAGCTATCACCTTGTAATTGTGAAACTTTATTTATCCCACCTAATTCAACATATGCTTTTGCGGATATTAACTCCGCATCGTTTACTTTTATGTTTATTTTGTATGAATTATTTGATAAGGATGTACCGATAACAAAATTTTCTATACTTACCGTTTCGCCTGGTGAAATTGGATTGCTATTAAGATAAATAGTTTCGCCAACAGGCTTATTTTTTGAATCAAGAAAAACAATTTTAAACTCCACATTATTATAATAATTTTCAGAAATATTTTTATACTCCAACAACTTAAGTTGTACAGTCTTTGATGCGGAAGAATCAATTATGTAATCAAAATTTTCTATAATTATATTTTTTGTTGGGTTAAAATCTCTATTGTTTTCATAACTAAACTGTGCACTCTTTATGCCCATTCTGGTTTTTGCCACATTAAAAGGAAGTATTGAGGGGGTGGTAATACTCTCTAATCTTACCAACTCGCCAGGTGGTATTACCTTTCCTTGAAGAAAAATAGGAAAAGTATATAAAGTCCCACTTGAATTATAAACCTGAACTTCTAGAACTAAATCTTTAAACCCAATACTAGAATTATTTTGTATCTCAATCACGTCAAACATAGGTTGAGAATTCATCGACTTGTTTGTCCATACATAATTAGTTATTTCTAATTTTGATAGATTCTTATTAACTAGGTCATCAATTTTAGTATTAGCATAAGATTCGTGACAGCCCAGATGCAAAGCAATTAATGCCATAAAAATGAGGCTTAAAAGAGTTTTAAAAGATTTTATTAAATACATATATTTTGTTAGACAATAATATCAGATAAACTTGAATATGTAATTAAAAAGGTAGGTTAAAATGCCAAGATATATTTTATTGTCAACTCTAACAACCGAGGGAAGAAAAACTCTTAAAGAAAAACCTTATAGAATTAGAGAGGTTGATGAAGAAATTGAAAAAATGGGGATTAAAATTTTGAAGCAATATGCCACTCTTGGTCCTTTTGATTTTGTTAATATTGTTGAAGCTCCTAACAATGATGCGATAAGTAAGCTTTCAATAGAATTAACATCTAGAGGAACAATTCAGATCACTACTCTACCTGCTATTGATATTGATTCATTCGTAAAATGCTTGAAAGATAATGATTAAAACTCTTAAAAGACTTTTAAATAATGTTAAGGAACAGTCCTTAAATGTGCCAGGCTATAAGGCAAAAAAAATATTAAAGTTTTATATTTATATTGGATATATTGCAATTTTTGGACCTTTATTATATTTACTTATAATTTTTATCCTTAATTCTTTGAGTGAATAATGAACATTAACTTTGATTTCACTAATAAAAAAATCCTAATTGTTGGTGCTGGAAAAGTGGCTCTTAGGAGATTGCGAAAAATTGTTAATCAAAAAATAGAATGCAAAGTTAAAATAATATCGCCTGTAACTTTACCTAAAATAGACTTAATAGCAGCTAATAATAAGAATATTTCTGTCTTTAAAAGAAAGTATAAAAAAAATGATATCAAAAATCAGAATATAGTACTCGCATGTACAAATGAATTAGAAATTAATAAAAAAATTTCTCATGATGCAATCAAATCAAACCTATTGGTTAATAACGCATCAGATAAAGAATTAAGCAACTTTTTCTTTACATCAAATATAAAGTTAGATAAAAACATAAACATAAATATAAACACTAATGGTTCCAACCCGCTTTTATCTAAAGTTATAAGACTAATTATTGAAGAATCATTGAAGAATGTAATTTGTGATTTAAATAAAAAATTTTTTTCAAATAACCGAATCGCATCCTCAGAGGTTAAAGATTTAAAACATCAACTATCAAAGTCAGATATACTAAAAAAAATCAGTAAAATAGACGATAAAGCTTATAAAAAAATTATTAGACAAATTAAGGAGTAATTTTGATGGGTGTAGTAGAGACAAGTAAGTTCTACAAAGGATTAAAGATTATTTTTGAAGATGAATTATGGGAAATTGTAGAATTTCAGCATAGAGTTATGCAACAAAGAAGCCCGGTAGTGAAAACTAAGTTAAAAAATATTGTTAATGGGCTGGTTCAAGAAAAGAGCTTTAGAAGTGGCGATTCATTTAGTCTCCCTGACCTGACAAGAAAAGAAGCTCAAATTCTTTTTAGTGATGATACATCTATGACATTTATGGATTTAGAATCATTTGAGCAATACCAAATTAGCAATGATCAAATCGGTGATAAAAAGCAATATATGAAAGAGGAGCATAATGTATTACTTTTAAACTACAATGGTTCTCCAATAGATATAGAGTTGCCAACACATGTTGAACTTGAGATTAAAAACACGGAACCAGGTCTCAAAGGTGATAGTGTCACTGGGGGAAATAAGCCCGCAACCTTAGAAACAGGTGCACATATTTCGGTTCCCCTATTTATTAATATTGGAGACATTATAAAAGTTGATACTAGGGATGGAAAATATTTAGAGAGAACTAAAAAGGCTTAAGTGATTTAAAATTTTTTTTAAATTTATCACATTGAATTGGTTTCATTTTACCATCCACAAATGATTTTTTACCTGCATCAATCATTTCATCTATCATTTTAATTTGGAAATCAGATATTACTTTTTCAACACTACCTGATACTTTTGTAAAATTTTTAATCCATACACTGCTATTTGTATACCTATATTCATTTGTTAAGTGCGAATAAAAAAACAAATGAGTATTTTTGAAAATTAAAATTTCTATAATAGAATCTGCCTTCTTTGAAAAAATCTTTTTATATTTCAACATTGATTAAATTTACATTGAGTCTTTATTATTTTACAATTTTATTGTGGGAAATATTAAAATTTTTTCTGGAACATCAAACGAACAATTGGCTAAATCAATTTGTCAAAAACTGAAGCTTAAGCAGGGTGCTTTGGATATTAAAAGATTTAGTGATGAAGAAATATTTGTCGAAGTAAATGAAAGTGTTCGTGGTGCAGATTGTTATGTTATTCAATCCACAAATAATCCAGTGCATGAAAACTTCATGGAACTGTTAATTATCATAGATGCTCTAAAAAGAGCTGCAGCAAAAAAAGTTGTTGCTGTCATACCTTATTTTGGTTATGCACGGCAAGATAGAAAAGTAAGCGACAGATCACCTATTACTGCCCGCCTGATATGTGACTTATTGGTAAAGTCTGGAATTGAAGAAGTAATACTAATGGATATTCATGCTGGTCAAATTCAGGGCTTCTTTGATGTGCCAGTTGACCATCTTTATGCATTCCCTATTGCTAGAGATTATTTTATTAAAAAATACAGTAAAAAAGACCTTATTATCGCATCACCAGATGCTGGTGGTATGGAGAGAGCTCGTGCATTTGCAAAAAGATCTAATATTGTTGATTTAGCTATGACCGACAAAAGAAGGCCTGCTCCTAATGTTGCAGAGATAACTAATGTTATTGGGAATGTGAAAGGAAAATATGTTCTTCTCATTGATGATATTATAGATACTGGTGGAACTGCGGCAAAATCAGCAGATGCTCTTATTCAAGCAGGTGCAAAAGGAGTTTCCATGTTTTGTACCCATGGAGTTTTGTCAGGGAATGCCATTGAAAATATTCAGAATTCAAGTATTGATGAACTTATAATTACAGATACAATAAATAACCAAGCTAAATTAAAGAAAATAAAGAAAATTAGGGTTTTAAGTGTTGCTGACTTATTTGCGAAAGCTTTGAGAAGAATTATTAATAAAAAATCCATAAGTAACTTATTTTCTTAGGAGAATGAAATGATTACAGTTGAATTAGAGGTTTTAAAAAGAGAATCTCTAGGAAAAGAAGCAAATAAAAAATATAGAGACCAAGGTTTGGTGCCTGCAGTAGTTTATGGTAAGAACAAAGAAAACCTTAATATTCTAGTTGACCCTAAAACATTAAAAAAAATACTCAGAAGAGACTCTGGTGAAAATACAATATTAGAAATTAGTGTCACAGAAAGCGATGTTAAGAAAAATGTTCTGCTTAAAGATGCTCATATTGATACATTAACTAGTAATCCCCTTCATTTGGATTTTTACGAAATTACTGAAGGAGAATTGGTCAAAGTACCTTGTCCTATAAATTTCGTTGGAAAACCTGAAGGTGTTAAAAGTGGTGGAGTAATACAGAAACTTTCTGAAGAGGTTAAACTTCAATGTCTTCCAGATAAAATCCCAAATAATATTGAAGTTGATATAAGTTCTTTAAATATTGGTGACACACTAAGAATTGAGGATCTTGAAAAAATTGATGGAATTGATTTTCTTTCTAATCCAAAAAGTACACTTATAAGCATACTTGCACCAAGAGTTGTTGTTGAAACAACTGCGGAAGATGAAGAATCATCTGCCGAAGGTGAAAGCGATAATGCGGGAACAGGTGAAACTGAAAATAGTGAATCCTAAATTAAAGTGGCAGACTTATTTAATCAGTATTTAATTATTGGCCTTGGAAATCCTGGACAAAAGTACGAAGATACTAGGCATAACATAGGATTTAAACTCATAGAAACTCTTTTAGATTCTGATGTAATGTCAAATAAATTTAAATCACTGTACTCTAAAATTGAAATTAAAAAAAACTCTATTCATATAATAAAGCCGCAAACATTTATGAACGAAAGCGGTGTTGCAGTTAATGAAATCACTAAATTTTTTAAAATTCAGCAAGAAAATATTATTGTTGTTTATGATGACCTAGACCTACCAATTGGGAATTTAAAGATAAAGGTAGGTGGAGGATCCGCTGGTCATAACGGTATAAAATCAATTGAAAAATATATTGAAACTAAAAAGATTATTAAGATAAGAGTAGGAATTGGAAAGCCGGTTAACAAAGGCCAAATTAACTCTCATGTATTATCAAAATTCACTCACAATGAGAATATATTGTTAAAACCTATATTGGAAAAATTTGAGCAAATAATAGAAGATATTATTTTAGAAGGTATTTCATTTGCAATGAATAAATTTAACAGTAAAATTCAATGAATATTAACTGAGACAAATCAAGGAGGAAATCATGGATTTATCTAATCAATTCGTTACTTATGGAGGAATAGTTCTAGCTGTACTAGGATTAATTTATGCACAAGTAACATATTGGAACATAAGGTCTCTACCAAGAGGGAATGACACTCAAAAAAAACTTGGTGTGACTATTTATAATGGAGCTATGGCTTTTATAAAGCAGGAATACAAATATATTGTATTTTTTGTTGCTACTGTAGGGACATTATTGTTTTATTTTTTAGGAAAACAAACCGCTATATGCTATTTTGGTGGTGCTGCATTGTCTATGACATGCGGCTGGGCAGGTATGACATCTGCTTGTATAGCAAATTCAAGAACTGCTGAGGCGGCAAACTCAGAAGGTCAAGGCTCTGCACTTGTAACTGCATTCAAGGGTGGAAGTGTAATGGGATTTTCTGTAGCTAGTCTTGGTATGCTAGGAATAAGTGTAGCTTTTTCAGTTTATTTCACACTTAATTTAGTTAATGATGCAAGTTTGATGAATTTTGCAACAGATATTGGAGGATTTGCAATGGGTGCAAGTTCTGTAGCATTGTTTGCCAGAGTAGGTGGTGGTATTTACACTAAAGCGGCAGATGTTGGTGCCGATTTAGTTGGTAAAGTTGAAGCTGGTATCCCAGAAGATGACCCAAGAAATCCTGCAACAATTGCAGACAATGTAGGTGACAATGTAGGTGATGTAGCTGGTATGGGTGCTGACCTGTTTGAATCATATGTTGGTGGAGTAATAGCAACAATAGTTATTGCATCTGGTTTTGCTGTATCTTCAGATCAAAAATTAGCATTTTATGCTTTGCCAATAATTTTAATTATTGTTGGGACTGTTGCCTCTTTCATTGGTACAAAAGTTGTTGATATTCTTAAAAACTCAGAGCCGTCAGGTGTATTACGAAAAGCATCGTTAACTGCAGGGATTTTATTTTTAATTTTTGGATATTTCTCCATTAATGCAGTTGGTACTAGTGTTGGAATAGATGGAAATACTCTTAATAGTATATTTGTTTGTACTATAATTGGTCTTTTCTCTGGTTCATTAATTGGTGGAGTAACAGAGTATTACACTTCAGGAGGACCAGTAAAAGAAATTGCGGATGCCTCTGATAGAGGTGGTGTTGCAACTAATATTATCAGTGGCTTATCTGTAGGTATGATGAGTACTGCTCTTCCAATCTTAATAATTGTTATTGCAATCTTTGCTTCTTTCACATCCTTCGGTCTCTATGGGATAGGGATTGCTGCTGTGAGCATGCTTTCAACGATTGGTATAACAATGTCTGTTGATGCATATGGACCGATTGCTGATAATGCTGGTGGTATTGCAGAAATGGCTCACTTAGATCCAAAAGTCAGAGTTATTACAGATAAATTAGATTCTCTTGGAAACACTACCGCTGCTATTGGTAAAGGTTTTGCAATTGGTTCTGCTGCTTTAACATCATTGGCACTTTTTGTTGCTTTTGCTGCTGCATCAAATATTGCTTCAGTTGACTTATTAAATTATAAAGTTGTCTGTGGTCTTTTACTTGGTGGTATGGTCCCATATTTATTTGGTGCATTAACCATGGGAGCAGTCGGAAGATCTGCGGAAAAGATGGTTCAAGAAGTTAGAAGACAATTTAGAGAAATTAAAGGAATTATGGAAGGAACTGGGGAACCAGACTATGCATCTTGTATTCAAATTAGTACAGATGCATCATTAAAAGAGATGGTATTACCTGGGCTCTTAGCTGTAATTTGTCCAATTATTGTTGGATTTTTACTAGGCTCAATTGGTCTCGCTGGGTTCTTAGCCGGTGCACTTATTTCAGGAATCACTTTGGCACTAATGATGTCAAACTCAGGTGGTGCTTGGGATAATGCAAAGAAATTCATCGAAGAAGGAAATGTAGGTGGTAAAGGCTCTGAAGCCCATAAAGCTGCTGTTGTAGGTGATACAATTGGAGATCCATTTAAAGATACATCTGGACCTGCAATGAATATCTTGATAAAACTTATGACAATTGTTTCATTGGTTGTGGCTCCTTTATTCTTATAATATGAGTTCACTTAGCTGCGGCATAGTTGGGCTGCCAAATGTTGGTAAATCAACAATTTTTTCAGCTCTAACAAATGCTGCAGCTGAAAGTGGAAATTTCCCTTTTACTACAATTGAACCAAATGTCGCCGTAGTAAATGTTGAAGATAGTAGATTAAAACAACTTCATACCCTATTAGAATCTAAAAGTATTGTTTTTACGAATTTAAAATTTGTTGATATTGCAGGTCTAGTCAAAGGTGCTAGTAAAGGTGAAGGATTAGGCAATAAATTTCTCGCGAATATAAGAGAGGTTGATGCCATTGCTCATGTATTGAGATGTTTCGATGATGATGTAACTCATGTATTTGATTCTGTAGACCCCATCAGGGACATGGATGTTATAAATCTAGAGCTAGCACTAAGTGATCTTCAAATACTGGAAAAACGACTAATAAAATTAGAAAAAGGTAAAAAAAGTGGCGATAAAGATGCGATAAGAGAGCACGAACTTGTTGGAAAAATTATAAATATTTTAAACAGCGGTAAAAAAATAAGTATAGAGGAAGAATTTGGTATTGATGATCTTAAAATGATTAAACAACTGAATCTAATTACACTGAAACCTACTACTTATATTCTTAATTATGGAAACAAACAGATTGATTCAGAAAAAATTAATAGTCTTAAAGAACAAATTAGCAAAAATCAAGATAGCTATGTAGAAATTAACGGATTACTTGAAAGCGAAGTAAAAGACTTTGATGAAGCAGAAAAGAAGGATTTTTTGCAGGAATTCGATATCATTGATACTGGTTTAAAGCTTCTAATAGATGAAGTTTATTCATTGTTAAATTTAATTACTTTCTACACAGCTGGGCCTCAAGAATGCAGAGCTTGGAGTATAAAAAAAGATTCAAAAGCTCCTGAGGCTGCAGGAAAAATTCATACAGATTTTCAAAAAGGATTTATCAGAGCAGAAATTATAGAATTTAAAAATTATATGGAATTTAAAAGTGAAGAAGAAGTAAAAAAGAATGGTTTAATGAGGTCGGAAGGTAAAGATTATATTGTTAAAGATGGAGATATAATTCACTTTAGGTATAATGTTTAAACCTGTTGCTAGTTTACTGGCCACAGACCATAACAGGAGGTCATAATTTTATGACAAATAATTATGAAGTACTTTTCATAGTACCGCAAAGTATAGAACCAAATATATATTCTGAATTATCTGATAAGATATCTTCAACAATTAAAGAAAAATATAGTGGTGAAATCGCTAAATTTGAGAAGTGGGCTGATAGAAAACTGGCTTACACTATTGATGATCATACAAATGGAACCTACCATGTTTTAGAAACTAAGTGTTCGTCTGAGTGTATAACAGAGGTCGAAAAAATACTTAGTTTCGAAAAAACTATTGTACTGAGATTTTTGATAGACAAAAAATAGGAGATTAAAATGGCAGAAAGAAAAGAATATGATAAAAGAGGAAGGCAACCAAGAAAAAAACCATCTAAACTGTTAGAAGGAAATGTAGACATAAATTATAAAAATGTTGAACTTCTTTTGAATTTTATTACGGAAAGAAAAAAAATAGCACCTAGAAGAATGACAGGAAATAGTGCATCCCAACAAAGATTGATTTCAAAAGAAATAAAAAAAGCCAGGTACATGGCACTAATTCCTTATACTGTAAATCACAAATAATTTATGAAAGTTATTTTAAAGGAAAAAGTAAATAAGCTTGGTAACATCGGTGATATTGTAGAGGTTCCTGATGGCCAAGCTAGAAATCATTTAATACCCAAAAAACTCGCAGTTGAAGCTTCAGATAAAAATCTAAATGATTTAAAAGCTAAAAAGGAATCACTATCAAGAAAAGAGGAAGAATTAGTAGGCCAGGCAAAAATTATTTCAAAAAAACTTGATGAGATTAAAATTAAAATCTATGCAAAAGAAAATAATGGAAAATTATTTGGTTCAATAACTTCGATGAATATTTCAGAGGAAATTGCGAGGAACAAAATAAACATAAATAAAAAAAACATTGAAATCAAAAATCAAATCACAACAGTGGGCATCCATCCAATAAGGATTAAACTATATAAAAATATGTTTAAAGAATTATCAATAGAGGTTTTGTCTAAATCAAATTGACACATGTGAGCAATATATAGTAACCTAACAACCAATGAAACTTTTTGTAATCCCAGGTGGGGCATTTGTAGAAAACACTTATATTCTAAGCAATGAAAGCTCTAATGAAGTACTCTTGGTTGATCCCGGTAGCCAAACCGATGAAATTGAAAAACAGTTAAATGACCTCAAATTTAGTACCATGAAAATCATAAATACTCATGCTCACTTAGATCATATCTATGGGGTGGAATATTTTAAAAAGAAATATGATGCACTCTTTTTGATACATGAGCTCGAAGTACCAATTGTTGATGTAATGATTGATGCTGCAAATCGATTCGGTCTAGAAGAGTTTTCAAACCCAGTGATTCCTGAAATAGATGAATTCATCAAAGATAATCAGGAAATAGAGGTGGCGGGTTCAAAATTTGTAACAATTCATGTTCCAGGACATTCACCTGGTAGCCTGTGTTTTTATTTTTCAAAAAAGTTAAATCCAAAAATAGAAAATGAATTTATAATATGTGGAGATACTGTATTTGCAGGTAGCATTGGCAGAGTTGATTTAACTGGTGGAACCAACATGAACGATCTAGTCGGAAACATTAAAAGAAGGCTTATGGTACTCCCAGACGAAACCGTTTTACTCCCTGGCCATGGTCCTGAAACACAAGTTGGAGTAGAGAAACAATCAAATCCTTTTTTATTAGGGTATGAATAATGGATTATAAATTTATTAAAACTTCCTTTTTTATAGCTATCTGCTTACTGCTAGGAATAATAATTAATGATGTAATTCAGATTTATATTCTCAAAAAAAAGAATTTTGCCACTATAGAGGAAAACAAATATTTAATAGAAAGAAACAAATTACTAGAAAATGAAATACACTTATTAGAAAACAACGATTCATATATACAATTAATTGCTAGGAAAAAGTTAGGAATGATAAAAGAAGGCGAGATTGTATATAAGTTTCTAAAGAAATAAATTTAATATATGCCAGTAATTAAAAAAGAATTAGCACGATTAAATACGTCAGCAAAAAAAAATTATGGCCAAAATTTTTTATCAAATCAATCAAAAATACAGAAAATAGTTGATGAAATACTTAGAAATTCTTCAAGTGATATCATAGAAATAGGTCCTGGTCTTGGAGCCATAACTGAACCCTTAGCTTACAAAAAAAGAGATATAATTTGTATTGAAAAAGACAAGGTATTAATTGAAAGCCTTAAGGAAAAATTTGAATTAAAAAAAAATATAACTTTGATAAATGAAGATGTGCTTAAGATCGATTTCAAATCTATATCCTCTGAGAATTCAATCATTGTAGGGAATCTTCCTTACAATATATCTACAAAGATTTTAATAAAGTTTGTTAACGAACTCTATCAAGATACAAACAAAGGCATATTTATGTTTCAAAGGGAAGTAGCTGATAAAATTATTGCGAAAAAAATAAAAAAAAATCAATTATCTTCAAAAATTAAAATATTCTATAAGGTCCAAGAAATATTGAAGCTTAGTGAAAATGACTTTTGGCCTCCCCCGAAAATAAAATCAAGTGTATTACTTTTTACTCCAAGAAAGATTGAGCTAAATAATTTAAATATGAAAGATCTAGATCAATTTTTGCAATGTGCATTCTATTCAAATAGAAAAAAAATTGTGAATAATCTTTCAAATAAATATGATAAAGATAAAATTTTGTCAATTCTAAAAAATTTAGGAATTAATGATAAAGCACGCGCAGAGGAAATTGACGAAAAAAGTTTATTGAAAATGTTTATTATGATTAGTAGTAATAAATTTTAGATAATAATCTATCTATAAAACTTCTGATTGAATAATTGTAATTATTAACTATTATAGAAAAAACATATGTCTCATTATCTTTCCCTTTAAAAAAACCAGATAATGAACTAACGCCTTTTATATAACCTGTTTTTGCTCTTAAGTTTAAATATAAAGGCTTATTTTTGAACCTTTTTAATAAAGTTCCATCTTTCCCGGCAATTGGGAGTGAGTTATAAAAAACCTCGAAATAATCTTGCTTTGTTGCATATTCTAACAACTTTGCGATAGATTTTGTGGTTATCTTGTTATATTTTGAAAGCCCTGAACCATCATCTAAATTAAAAGCTTTTGGGTTTAACTTAACTTTTCCAGTTAAAAATCTCCTGGTGATTTTTTGAGAATCTATCCATGAACCCTCAGTTCTCATATAATGTGCAGATAATTTTTTGAATAAATGCTCAGCATAGAGGTTATCACTATCTTTATTTACAATATAGACTAGCTCAGACAATGGAGAAGAATTAATTTCATAGAGAATTTTAAAAGCCGCAAATTTATCTTTTATAGGTATTTCCTTTAAAACTATATTCCCATTGAAAGCTATACCTTTTGAACGCAAAATTTTTTTAAATTTAACCCCTAACAAATATAACGGATTGTCAGTTAGCAAAAGTGTATCGCCCGATTTGTAAAGATTATTATCAACTGCAATGGATGAAATATATGGTGCCCAATAAGAGCCTTTCCATGAGTTCTTCCAATTCTTGTTATATTTGGGTGACTCGAAATAAGTATCATTAATTACAATATTCCCTTGAATAATTTTTAGACCTTTTTTTTTGAAATAATTAGCTGCTTTTTTAAGTTTTGAAGAGGATAGAGACGGATCTCCTCTTGAATCAATATAAATATCCCCGGAATAAAGCCCATTCTCATCAATTTTATCAAATAAAAAAATATAAGTACTAAATTTAAATTCTTGACCTAATAAATCTAAGGAAGTCAAAGTAGTAATAATTTTCTGATTTGATGCTGGAATCATTCTTTTATTGGCACGATGTGAGATAATTACTTCGTTTGTTGAAAGATTCTTGATGAAAATTGATATGTTAGGTGAGATTTCTGCTTGGCTTTTTACAAGTTCTTTGAGAGTAGCAGATTCAGCAGAAACTAGAAAAATTGATATAAGAAAAATTATTCTTAATGTGCTTCGGACCATGAACTACCCTCCCCTATGTCCACACTCAAAGGCACTTTTAACTGAACTGCCTTTTCCATATGTTCTTTTATTTTCTTTACTACTAAAGAAACTTTATTTTTATCAACTTCAAATATTAGTTCATCATGCACTTGCATAATTAACCTACAATATTTATTTAACTTTAAATCATTATGGATATGAATCATGGCTATTTTTATAATATCTGCAGCAGATCCTTGTATAGGTGTATTAATAGCTGCCCTTTCTCCGGCTGATCTTAAAATGAAATTTTTCGATTTAATATCCTTTAAATACCTTCTTCTTTTGGTCAATGTTTCGACATAACCCTTTCTAACCGCAAACTCAATCATTTCATCAAAAAAAAGTTTCACTCTAGGGTATCTAGCAAAATATTTTTCAATATATTCTTTAGAGGTTTTAATATCTTGACCAATTTGTAATGAAAGTCGTTTAGGACCTATTCCGTAAATAATTCCAAAATTAATAGTTTTTGCTAACCGTCTTTGATCCTCGGAAACATCATCTACAGGAACTCCAAAAATTTCTGCAGCTGTGTTAGAATGGATATCTTCACCATTAACATAACTATTGATCATTACTTCGTCTTCAGCAAAATGTGCTAATAGCCTTAATTCAATTTGAGAATAATCCGCAGAAATGAGGCAATAATTATCATCTCTTGGAACAAATGACTCTCGAATCCTTTTACCCTCATAAGTTTTAATTGGAATGTTCTGCAAGTTAGGATTACTTGAGGATAATCTACCAGTTGAAGTACCAACATGATTATATGATGTATGAAGCATTTTTGTCTCTTTATTAATTAATTCGGGAAGTGAGTCTAAATAGGTCGATTTTAACTTTGAATAGAATCTAAAAGATAATATGTGCTGAATTACTTCATGTTGCTCTAACATTGTCTGTAGAGATTCGGAATCAGTTGAAAATTCACCTTTCTTTGTTTTTTTGAATGGTTTTAATTTTAGCTTGTCAAAAATTATTTCTCTCAATTGAATAGTTGAATTAATATTAAATTCCTCGCCAATAATATTAAATATTTTTTGCTCAATCTCTTTGATTAATAAATTGAATTCTTTTGAAATAATTGTCAAAGCTGAATCGTCAATATTAACCCCTCTTTGCTCCATTAAACTTAAAACAGATACAAAGGGCATTTCATAATTTAAAAAATTATCAAAAAGTTTTTCCTTAATCAATTTCTTTTTGAAAAGACTGTAGAGCCTATATGTAATATCAGCATCTTCACACGAATAAACGGTCGCCTCATCAATTGGAACATCACAAAAAGGAATATTCTTTTTTCCTTTTAAAGTTAAATCTTTATAAGAGATCATTTTATAATCTAAGAATCTTCTTGAAAGGTTATCCAAACTATAACTTTGCAAAGAACTATCAAGAAAATGAGATGCTATCATAGTATCAAAATATATGCCTTGAAAGTCAATTTCGTACCTATTAAATACTAATTTTTCATACTTCAAATTTTGACCAATTTTATGTATATCTTTACTTTCCAAAAAACTTTTGAGCTTAAAAAGTACTGACTTCAATTGCAATTGAGTCGTATTTTCTGAATGTGCTAAAGGAATATAAAAAGCCTCATTTTCTCCGAAAGACATTGAGATTCCTACAATTTCAGCATCAATCGGATTTACAGATGTTGTTTCGAGGTCAATAGAAACCTCCTTCATTGTTTTAATTAAATTTAACAAATTCGTGAAGTCTTGATTCGTAAGAACTTTATGATAATTTGCATCTTTTGTTAAGGAATCCTCTTTTTTTTCATCTTTAATAAATGAGTCAAATTCTAGCTCAGTAAAAATTAAATTTAACTTTTCTTCGTCTGGAGAAGTTATCTTAAAATCATTGATTTTAGAAGTAACCTCTAAACCTGTATTAATTGTAACTAGTTGCTTACTTAAAAAAGCCTCATCTTTAAAATCACTAAGTAAATTTCTTATTCTATCCTTTTGGATTCTATCTAAAGAGCCATATAAATTATCCAGATTTTCAAACTCTTCCATTAACAATAGTGCAGTCTTTGGCCCTATGCCTTTTACTCCTGGAATATTGTCGATTGCATCACCAACTAGTGCAAAATAATCAATCATTTGATTGGGATTTAAACCATATTTGTTAAAAACCTCTTTGGGCCCCATAACTTTATTTTTCATTGTATCTATCATAGAAACAGAGGGTCCTATTAATTGAGTGAAATCTTTGTCCCCCGATAAAATTTTAATATTAAGTTTATTTTTATACTTTTCAGAAATTGAACCAATAATATCATCGGCCTCATAATTTTCCATAGATAAAACTTTTATTCCGCGAGCTTGAAGATAATCTATTATTTTTGGGAATTGTAAAGAGATATCTTCCGGGGCATCACCTCTATTTGCCTTATAGTCTGGGAAAAGATCATTTCGAAATGATTTTCCACCCGAATCAAAAACTGCAACAAAGTAGTCTGGATTGTTCTCTGAGATAAATTTATTAATCATATTAATAAATCCAAAAACAGCATTTGTAGGAAAGCCTTTTGAGTTTGTTAGATATCCAATTGCATGATATGCCCTAAATACATATGAGCTAGCATCTAAGATATATAGATTATCAGCCATTAACTATTAAGCTTAGCTTCTAGTTCCCCATTTTCCATCATTTCAATGCAAATATCACAACCACCAACAAATTCTCCGTTAATATAAAGTTGTGGTATGGTAGGCCACTGAGAAAAATCTTTAATCCCTTGTCTTAAATTAGGATCAGACAATACATCAAAAGTAATATAGATTGCCCCAACTTGGTTAAGAATTTGGATAACCTTTGCAGAAAATCCACACATTGGTGATTCCGGGGTTCCTTTCATGTAAAGAACAACCTTGTTTTCTTTTATCGTCTTACTTATTGTCTCTGATATGGTATCACTCATATATCACTCCTTATTATATTCTTCTTTTGTTAATGTTTTCATCGATAAAGCATGAATTTGTTCTTTCATCTCTTCCTGTAAAACCGAGTATACCAACTTGTGCCTTTCAAGAGTATTTTTACCTTCAAATTGAGAGCATACAATTATTGCTTCAAAATGTGTACCATCACCAGTAATATCCACATTAGAGTCAGTTAGATTCTGTTCGATTTTTTCTTTAATATATTTTTCATCCATATATATATTATAACTTAAAATAAAAGGCCAGAGATATTAGATATAAAAATTATTGTAAATAATATCAAAAAAATAATTCCTATAATTGACAAAAATTTCAAAAAACTATTTGGTTTATAATTAGTTGGAAACGAATCACTAAATACCAACTTGTAATTTAGTATTGCCAAAAAAGGAGCTGTGAGAAACGATAAGATAGTTGCTATATCAACTAAAGATTTCATCTGTGCTCCAAAGAAGAAAATTGTAACTATTGTTCCAAGGGCAACAAAAGATAAAAAAGGAAAGTTATTCCTTCGTGGTATCGTTTCTTCAATGCTAAAAATTAATGAGAAACATTTTGATAAAACTTTTGGGAATGCATCGAGACAGGTAAGAGTAGTACTAAACATCGTTGAAAAAGCAGTCAAAAGTATTAACTGTTTGGCCCACAAACCTAACGAAGCATACAATTGAACCAATTGATCAACAAACATAGCAGAATTTGGAGCAAATTCTTCACCTGAACCATAAAATACATTCGCCCCTAAGATTAAAAAAACACAAGCCAAGAATGTAGTCCATATATAAGAAAAATTAAAATCAAATTTGTTATCATCGTAGGAAACTATCTCTCCCTGATCTCTTTTTTCCATTATCCATATTGAAGACCATGCGGACAGATCTATAGGTGAAGGCATCCAGCCTACTAAAGCAATTAAAAAAGTAATCCCAGTATAAGAAATAATTTTAGGTGCAATAAATCCGTTTAAGTTGTCAATATTTATATTAGTAGTCAGAAAAAGAGATATTATTGATGATAATATTAAAATTGAAACTAAAATCTTAATAAAATTATTAAAATATTTTCTTTTCAAAAAAAGAATTATTAGAATACACAAGGTTAAAATTAAAACTGAACAATATACAAATGACAAATCTAATTGTAACCAGTTTTTAAAAATTGCCGCTGTAACTCTTGTTACTCCTGCTTGAATTGTGAACATTGTTAGAAGGGTTAATATGGTAAAAAGATATATAGCGAATTTCCCTAACTTTTGATATCCATCGAGAACTGTCTCGTTTCTAACAGCTGTATATCTAGTAGCAAATTCAAAAAAAGGATATTTAAATAAATTTGCAAGTAAAACAGCTATTAGTAGAATATACCCGTAAGTCGCTCCTGCCCTTGTTGACTGAACTATATGAGAAACACCTATAGCAGCTGAAGCCCATAGGAGGCAAGGACCTAAACTTTTTAATTTCTTTGAAAAATTAATCATTTTTATTAATATATACAGAAACTTAGTTAAAATAAAAAAATGAAAAAAATTTCAATTATAGGAACAGGCTTAAGTGCCATATTCTCTGCCATACATTTGAGGAAAAACACAGATTTAGAAATTAATCTTTTCGATAAAGCAAGAGGATTAGGGGGAAGATTGGCTACTAGAAGAGCTGAAGGTGGTAAATTTGATCATGGTGCCCAATATTTTACCATCGAAACAATTAATAACCTTCCAGAAATCCAGATGCTAATAAATGAAGGTGTAATTAAAAATATAGATGATAAAGATATTTATTTTTCGCCAGATGGAATGACAAATATTGCAAAAAAATTATTAATGGATTTTAATATACACAAAGAACACAAGCTGATTTCAATTGATAAAAAAAATGAAGCTTATAAATTATTTTTTGAAAATGGTTCAACATTTGATTCTGATTATATTATAATGTCGTGCCCTATGCCACAATCTTTAGAAATTTTAGATAAAAGTAAGATTGATTACAATAACAACTTAACCAAAGACTTGGGGGATTTAAGTTATTTCCCATGCATTGTAGTTATGATTAAGTCTGAAATGAAACTATCTAAATTAAATAAACATATTGGGACAGATGTTAGCAGCGGAAACATATCTTGGATAGGGGATAATCATCGTAAGAAGGTTTCTAGTATCGAAAATTATTATACAATTCAATGCTCTCCTGAATTTAGTTTTGAAAATTTTGACAATGAATACGAGGAAACCAACGAAAAATTAAAACATGAAATAGAGGATATTTTTGGTTCCGATTATCAAATATTGTCTAACCATAAATGGAGATATTCTATTCCTAAAAATTTCTATCAAGGGGACAATTCCCTAGTTATAAATGAAAAAAACTTTCTTGGTTTATGTGGGGACATATTTACCAATGGAAGGTTCGATGGAGCAATAACTTCTGGTTTATCAATAGCAGATAAATTTTTAAACAATGAACTTCAAAAATAAAAAACTTTCATTTGGAATCTCATATATAGGACTAATAGTTGTATTCTGTATGGCTGGCTTATTTTACGATTTTTCATACTTGTTCAAGATTTCAAATCATCAAACTTTGAATATTATTTTTTTTGTTTTTTTCTTAAATGTTATTTTCTTACCTTTTGATTTTTTATCTGATAGAGCTTTAAATTCAATAAAAAAAATTACTTTTAAAAAAATCTTACTAGGTAAATTTTTTATATTAATAACCTTCTTAATTTTTTCATTTATTCTCATAACAATATACGAAAAAAAGAATCTCTATTTATTTCTTTTCTATTGCTTTATTTCCCAAATTTTTCTCCTTATTCTTCAAGGAAAAATAATAAAAATATTTTTAAATACCGAACAATTTTCAAAAGATTCTTTTGTCCTAAAAACATCAGAAGAATATCTAACCTTCAATATTGTCTTTAGTCTATTTAAACAAATGATAGTAATACCAAACCATTGGTTAAAGAATGACGATAAAAATCTTAAATTCCATTTGAAAAGATTTAATATTTATATAAAAGAGAAAATTTATTTAAAATCTGTTTGCGTCGCTTCTATAATAAATTTAATAACATACAGCTTTACATTTTATTACTTATTAGATAAATATCATGATTCTTTAGCTTTTATTTATAACTTTACTTTAATGTCAAATGTAATTTGCTTCTTCTACATTCTAATTTTGCCCCTAATAAGTAAGAAAGGTATTCTGATGATTGATAAAAGAATGAAGAATGAAAATGAATTATTGTTCCAGGAAAATCTAGAAATATTTGAAAGAAACCAAGATAAAAATGACAATAGAAACAAGTTCGTTGAAATGATATTTTACCCAGTTCCATCAACCACATCGCGAATGAACTGTGAGGTTTCAAATAGCTTCGGATATCCCAATATTTCAAGAATAATAATTTTTTTAGCAAGCTGCTTTCTTTCGATAATATTCAAAGGAGTTCATGGAAATGCTGGTAAACCATTAAACTGGCTTCTTCCTCCTTCAGAATGAACTATAATTTTTCAACAATAATTATAGGAGCTGGGTTAACTGGACTATCAACTGCTGCTCTTTTACAAAAAAAACAAAAAGATTATTTTCTACTAGAAAAAAATACTACAATTGGTGGCAAAATTGGTAGTTCAAATGTTGATGGTTGGCCAATTGATCATGGTTTTCATGTTTTTATTAAAGAATATCCCAATCTATCACTCTTCCCTGACTTAAAACAATGTAAATTAATAAATTTTGAGCCAGGTTTTATCATAATTAAAAATCAAAAAGCTTATAAAAATGTAAATATTTTCAAGAAATTTTTTGATGGATTACTCTATAATCATTTTCCTGGTTTTTCATTAAAAGATAAATTTTTAATTCTAAAACTAAGTTTAATGCCTCCAAAAAACCTACCTAAGAACGATAGCGTTTTAGATTTCTTAAGTGAATATGGATTTTCAAAAGAATTTATTAATGATTTTTTTGTTAATTTTTTTGAAGGTGTTTTTTTGGATAAAAAATTAGATGTACCTCTTTGGTACTTCTTATTTATCTTTAAAATGTTTTCCATAAGTGATGTAGGTCTACCTGTGGGAGGAATTCAGGAAATAATTTCGATTATTTCAAAGAGAATCCCTGAATCTAAAATAAAAACCGGTGTGTCAATTAGTGAGATTTATAAAAATAAAATTATTACGAATGAAGGAAATGAATATCACTTTAAGAAACTTGTATGTACCGATTCATCATTAGAAAAAAAATTTGATGTTGCTATCAGGAGAAATCTTTTTGATGAAATATATTATAATTCAACCAAATGTTTTTACTTTATTGTAAAGCCGGAAAATAATCAGGAGAACATTATTCATTTATTACCTCAATCCAAAACTATATCAAACCTTTATTTTAGAAGAAAAAATAATAAGGAAATGCTAATGTCTGTATCTACCTTAAACAGCGAAGCTACTATTGAAGATATTAAAAAACAAATATTAGAACATTTTCCTAAAATAAATATAATTAAATTCTATCGATCTTTTGAAATAAAAAAAGCCTTACCAAGAAATAAAAAGTTTTTTAATTTTAACAATGAAAATTTTTGTAAATATAATGAAAATATTTTTTTTGCTGGAGATTTTTTATCTAGCCCTTCAGTTAATGGTTGCCTAGAATCTAGTAAAAGTTTAGTGAGGTTTTTATCTTAATGTATTTTCTATTAATGTTTTATTTAAATTTAACTGTATCATCAATTTTACTTGGTTTAATTTTGACGATTCAATTTGTTCATTATAAAAGTTTTAAATTTATAAGTGATGAAGAATTTAAAAGTTTTCATAAATTTCACACAAAAAATATTTCTTTTTTAGTTGTTCCCCTTATGGGGTTGGAAGTAATTTTGGCATTATTAATAATATTTTATGATAGTAGCTTATTAACTTTGCTGAATTTAATATCTGTAGCACTTATTTGGATTTCTACATTTTTATTTCAAGTACCTTCGCATAATAAATTGTCAGAAGGTAAATCTTTAAGTGAAATTCACAAACTTATAAAATCAAACTTATATCGTAGTGTCCTATGGTTTTTCAAAGTTTTAATAAGTTTGTTAATCATAATTTAATTGTTAATATTTCACCCCAATTAGTTGTATAATTGGGAGATTTCTTCTCTCTCTTCATCAACCAGTCTCTTGATATGCCTGTATTCGCATATTTAAGGCTATCTCTGCCATATAATGAGTTCACTTTATCAATCGTGCTCATTAATCTGTCAGACCTTCTAATAGAAGCAATATCGTCTAAGAATGAATATTGCTTATTCTCTGCTTTTTCTATACCAGACAAGAACACATGAGCTTTTTTATATGCTAATCCAGGCTTGTAGATAGACTTTAACAAAGAAACTCCTGATTTAATTAATGAAGATGTAGAATCCGTAGACGAATCAAAAGATAAGCTATTAATGAAAAAACTCGGACCAGTAGCTTTTAAAAATCTGTTTGTTGATAAAGCAACGGTTATTATATTACATTTTGAATTTTGAGATCTTAATTTCTCTGCAGCTCTTGAGACATATACAGAAACCGCTTCTTCCAAAAGTACATATTTACCTATAGAAGAACTAAAAGCTCTTGAAGTGGTTATCTGTTTCTTATTAGCTATAGACTTTTCAATATCTATACACTTGATTCCACGAAGCTCCATGACGGTTCGAAGAATATTAACATTACCGATTTTTCTTGCTAGCTTATAATCAAGAATACTAAGTTGATAAGCATTTGAAATCCCTTTTTGAATAAATTTTTTTTGTAATCTTCTACCAACCCCCCAAACTGATCCAACAGACATCTGTTTTAAAATAGCTGCGGAGTTCATATTGTTACTCAAAATATAAACTCCTGAATTTTTTTTTGCTACTCTACTTGCTAATTTTGATAATGTTTTTGTAGTTGATATGCCTATTGAAACTGGTATACCAGTCCATTTAAAGATTTTCTTCCTTAAAGAATAAAATTGGGATTCTAAATTATCTAAAGAAGCAGAATTAATGGAGACAAAAGCTTCGTCTATAGAATAAACTTCTGTATTGTCAAAATGATCTTTGATGATATTCATAACTCTAGCTGACATATCTGCATACAAAGTATAGTTAGAAGAAAAGACTTTCACTTTTTTTGCTCTAATAATATCTTTGCACTTAAAAAAAGGTTCACCCATTTGAATTCCTAACTTTTTTGCCTCTATAGATCTAGCGATAATACACCCATCATTATTAGACAAAACAACTACTGGTTTATCATTTAAGCTTGGGTCAAAGACCCTTTCACATGATGCATAAAAATTATTACAATCAATTAGGGCTACATATTCCATAATTTTAAACCTTACTTACTACGTAAGTAACAACCCCCCAAATATTAAAATCCATCTCTTCTGTTATCTCTATAGGTGAAAAATCATCATTTTCTGGTTTTAAAAAGACTTTTTTGTTTGCTATCCAAACTCTCTTCACTGTTAATTCTCCGTTAATAGAGGCTATAACAATACTCTTATCTTTTGCTTCTATGGCTCTATCTACTATGAGGGTATCTCCCGAAGATATTCCCGCATCTTTCATTGAATCTCCCTCTACTTTTACAAAAAAGGTTGCAGATGGATTTTTAATTAAAAGCTCATTTAAATCCAGATTCCTTTCAATATAATCATCTCCAGGGGAAGGAAACCCTGCTTGAACTCTAACTGTAAAAAATGGAAATTTAGCCCCTGACTCAGTATTTTCAATGGCTTTTATATCCTTAATTTCGACACTTTTTCTCTTAAGAAGTTTCATCTTTAAAGATTATACCAAAATACTAAGGTTATTATTTGGATAATCTAGCTTTTACAAAAAAGGCTATGGAAACAAAGAAATATGGAAGAAGTATTATAGCCATAAGAGACTTAAATAGTTCCGCCAAAGGTCTTAAAAATAATGAACAATTTTTTATAGTTCCATCACCAATTCCACTACATTCTATAAGTCCTGGAATAGATAGAACCGATTTAATACTAGCCGAAAGCCCTATAACGGCGATGACTATAGCAAGATGAATGAACATCCTTCTCCTTTTTTCATTAATCGCTAAAATACCAAAGGTCATTATTAGCAAGCCGATGAAAGCCGGTATTAAAACAGTAACTGAATCATAAGATAAATATCCATAGGCCCCTAAGAAGATAAGGAATAAACCTGTAATAATTGTGTAACGTGGCATAAAAACTCCCTCCGGAGGAGGGATTTGAACCCCCGACCAAGTGATTAACAGTCACCTGCTCTGCCGCTGAGCTACTCCGGAATTAAACTCTAAAAGTAAGAATTTAATGCATAGGATGTAAACAGTCAAGCATGCTATTAAGCTTTAAAAAAAATTCTGAAAAAAGTATACTAAACAGAATTAATGAAAGAGATTAAAAAGCGACCAAAAATAGTTAAAGAAAATCCAAATCTGCCAGTTCCTGCGAATTCGCTAGAAAAATATCTTGTAGAGATAAGTAATTATAAAATCTTATCTAAAGAAAAAGAAATAGAATATGCTTTGGATTATAGAGAAACAGGAAATGTTGAATCTGCCAGAAAGCTGATTACTTCAAATCTGAGATTTGTTGTCAAAATTGCAATGGAATATCAAAGTTATGGGTTGAACATAATGGATATTATCCAAGAAGGTAATTTAGGTCTTATGAAAGCTGTAACGAAATTTGATCCAACAAAAAGATATAGACTAATTTCTTATGGTGTTTGGTGGATAAGGGCATATATTCAAAATTTTATTATGAAAAATTGGAGTCTAATCAAAATAGGAACAACCCAATCTCAAAGAAAACTCTTCTATAAAATAAGATCGGCAAAAAATAAATACAATGATGGGAATATTAGCAGAGAAGAATATTATGAAAAACTTTCTAAAGATCTAAAAATTTCTATAAAAGAAATTAAAGAGATGGATCAAAGAATGAGTGGAAAAGAATTCTCTCTTGATGAACAATTGCAAGAAGGTGAAGGGCAAAGCAAAATGGAATTCTTAGAATCGGGTGAGGAAAATCAAGAGGATATATCTATTTCCAACCAACAAAATCAGGAACTCAAAGATGGATTAAATGAAGCATTAAAAAAACTTAATGATAGAGAAAAATATATTATTGAAAAAAGACTTTTGTCAGATGAACAAGAAACATTGGAGGAAGTAGGTAAAAAATTTAAAATATCAAGAGAAAGAGTAAGACAAATTGAAAAAGGGGCTATTTCTAAAATAAGAAAAATTTTACAAGATAGAGGAATTAAAGCTGAGTTTTAATAATTTTCAGCCCTTCATCAATCGAAGATATCCTGCTACATCCTGCTTGTGCAAGATTTTTCTTTCCACCACCTTTTCCATTATAAAGTTGAGAAATTGAATTAATTACTTTCTTGCAATCAAAATTATCAACTTCGTTTGTTGAAGCACAAACAAGAATTGAATTATTTTGATTATTAGATCCAAGTAGGCCTATTGCTTTAGTTTCTCCTTCCTTTAATTCATCCCATAACGATTTGAGTTCGTTGGCTGTCATGTCGGTTGTTAAAAAAGCAATAACTTTAACACCCCCGATTATTTCAGCATTCTCTTTAAGTTGATTCGCCAGACCCTTACTCATACTTTTCTCAAACTCATTAATTTTATGCTTCAACTCTATATTTTCTTTCTTTAACCTTTCAATTTCATCAGGGACTTTTTCTAGAGATGCTGATAACAGGCTAGATGAAACATTGAGCTTATCCCTTAAGTTTAATAAAAAATTATAAGATGGAATTGAAGTGTATGCTTCAATTCTTCTGATCCCTGAAGATATACTATTTTCTGATGAAATTGTTATTGATCCTAAATCGCCTGAGCTTTTAACATGTGTACCACCACATAGTTCCATACTATAATTTCCAATCTTAACGACTCTAACAAAATCTCCATATTTCTCTTCAAAAAAAGCATTAGCTCCTTCTTTAATAGCTTTTTTGTATTCAACATTTTCGTTAATATTGACTTTGGAATTCTCAATTATTTTTTCATTACATAATCTTTCAACAGATTTTATAGTTGCATCTTCAATATTACTAAAATGGCTGAAATCAAATCTTAATCTAGAATCTTCTACCAATGAACCTGCTTGCCTAACATGAGTACCAAGAATATTTCTTAATGCATAGTGGATAATATGTGTTGCAGAATGATGAGAAGAAATAGAGAATCTATAATCAGTGTTAATTTCAAGAACCAACTTATCTCCCAATTTCAAAGTTCCTTTTTTAACTATAGATTGGTGTAAATAAATATTATCTTTAGTTTTTTGAACATTAAAAATTTCAATAATCCCTGATTCCTTTTTACCAACACCCTTGTCACTAATTTGTCCGCCACTCTCCGCATAAAATGGAGTTTTATCAAAAATAAAACTTACTTTATCACCTTCTTTCACTTGAGTGACTAACTCATTGTCTTTAATAATTCCAACAATTAAAGAATCAGTCATATTTTGATCATAACCTACAAATCCATCCGTAATTTTTTTACCAACATTATTAAGATTTAGTGAATCACTAACAATAGCTTTAAACTTGGATGCTACTTTTGAAGACTTCTTTTGCTCCAGCATTTCCTCTTCATATCCTTGTATGTCCATAATATAATTTGTGCTTTTTAGAATATCCTCAATCAAATCTACAGGGAAGCCGAAAGTATCATAAAGTTTAAAGATATCTTTCCCACTCAAGATCATTGTCTCCTTAGATGATTCAAGAGAAGAATTCAATTGCTCTAACCCTCTGTCTATGGTCTGTAAAAACTTTTCCTCTTCATTTTTAATAATTGACATAATATTATCTTTATTTTTTGCGAGCTCGACATAAAAAGTCTTCATGGATTCAACAACTTGATTTGATAACTCAAAAATAAATGGCTCATCTATTCCTAGTAGTCTGCAATGTCTAATTGCCCTCCTTAAGATTCTTCTTAATACATATCCTCTACCTTCACTAGAAGGTATAACGCCATCAGATATTAGAAATGTAGCAGCTCTTGCATGATCAGCCAAAACTCTATAAGAAATATCCACGTCTGAATCAGTATTATATGGGACTCCTTTTTTACTAGCAGAATATTCAATCAAATACCTAAAAAGATCGGTGTCATAATTGCTAGTTACTCCCTGTAGTATAGAAGCTAGCCTTTCTAGGCCCATTCCGGTATCTATACTTGGCTTAGGAAGAGGTGTCATTTTCCCTTTTTCATCTCTGTTGAATTGCATAAAAACTAGATTCCAAATTTCTAAATATCTTTCTCCATCTGTAATATCAATATTATTTTCAGGTTGTTCACCCATATCATAGATAATTTCCGAGCATGGCCCACAAGGCCCTGTTTCCCCCATTGACCAAAAATTGTCTTCTTCGCCTAATCTAAAAATTCTTTCTTTATCTATATACTTTGTCCATATCTTTTCTGCCTCATCGTCTTCATTAAAAACAGTAACAAAAAGTTTCTCTTTATTAAGCTTAAGCTCTAATGTCAAAAACTCCCAAGCAAATTTAATAGCATCTTCCTTAAAATAGTCTCCGAAAGAAAAATTCCCTAACATTTCAAAAAAAGTATGATGTCTTCGTGTTCGACCAACATTCTCTAAGTCATTATGCTTTCCTCCAGCTCTTAGACTCTTCTGACATGAACAAGCAGTACTAAAACCTCTTGTTTCTTCACCCAAGAAAATATCTTTAAACTGAACCATCCCTGCATTGGTAAATAATAAAGTTGGATCTTCAGTTGGTATTAGACTTGAACTCTCAACACTACTATGATTGTGAGATATAAAATAATCTAAAAATTTTTTTCGGATATCAGCTGAAAGCATGGAAATTATTATAATCGTATTTAGCTAGAGTTAAAATTAGAAAATTAGTTTTTTAGGAAACATTTATATAGACTTTAGACTTTCCTTTTTTAACAAACTCAACTAAACCATCTTTTAAAGCATAGATTGTATGGTCTCTTCCAAGGCCCACATTTTTCCCAGGGTAGAATTTAGTTCCTCTTTGCCTTACTATAATGCCACCGCAATTCACTTTTTGCCCACCAAAAAGTTTCACACCAAGACGTTTTCCAATACTATCTCTTCCGTTCTTAGTACTTCCGCCACCTTTTTTTGTTGACATTATATGCTCCTTAAACTTATTTAGAAATCGAAGTGATTTCTAATGTTTGATATTTTTGTCTATGCCCATTTAAAGTTTTTGAATCTTGCCTTCTTCTAAATTTAAAAACTTTTATTTTTTTTCCTTTAGTATTAGCAACTACTTTTGCCTTAACCTTAACTGCCTTTAAAGCTTTAGGGTCAGAAATAACAGAATCATTATCAGATAACAGCAATACTTCATTAAGTTCAACTTCTGAACCAACTTCATTACCAGTAAGTTCGGCTTGAATTTTGTCACCTTCTTGGACAAAAAACTGTTTTCCACCTGTCTTAATAACAACTTCCATTAAAATCCTCCAAAGGTATATATTTTTACAAATAATTAACCTTTGTCAACAATTATTACTCTTCTAATTCAACATTCCAGTAAGAAGCTTCAATAAAGCTTAAGAATGGTCGCCATTCCTTATAGGTAGTTGTCTTAATATATAGGTTAGATAGCAACTCCCATGTAGGCTTAACTGGTTTTACCTTAAGCCTCATATTAGAGGCAGCTAGTGTTTTACAGCCTTTTTTTCTATTACATTTCGAACATGCACATACAACATTTTCCCACTCAGTTTTCCCTCCTAATGCTCGAGGCACAATATGATCTATAGTTAAATCGGATTTTGGAAGAGATTGGCCACAATACTGACACTGAGATTTATCTCTCTTAAAAATATTATATCTATTAAACCTAACTTCTTTACTAGGGACTTTATCATACCTAACAACCATAATGACTCTAGGAATTTTAATAACTGTTGAGACTGTTTTTATACAATCATCTTCATTTGTTGCCGAAATTTCACTCCAAGAATTAAAATCAAAAGTTTCATAATCTAAGTTTACTGCTTTAGCTGAACCACCATAAAGCATAAGAAATGCTCGTTTTACACTAGTAGTGTCAATTGGAAAGAAAAAACGGTTTAAAACTAAGACATGACTGTCTATCATATAATAATAATTTACCAGAAAATAAAGATTGTTGAATTTAAAGTTATGTTAACAGAATCAATCAAAATGAATTATAAACCATACATTGTTTTAGCAGCAGCGGTCATATGCTATGTTATTCCTTTTTTAAATTTTAATCTTTTTTTCACTAATTGGATTTTTTTTGCATTAATCATTTGGATAATAAATTCAAAAAGTATAAATATTTTTAAAATAGCGATATTTTTTGGAACATCTACTGTTCTAATTGGGGAATACTGGATACCCGAGACTATAAGAAATCTTTCTGGTGTAAATACCGCGGTTTCATTTTCTGTTCATTTCTTATATGCAATTTATGAATCCTTATTTTTTGTAGCAATTTTTTTATTCGCAAAAAAAATACTCTCATTAAAAAAAGGTTTCAGGGCAATAAAGTATTTGACTATAATACTGTGTTATATAATTCTGGAAGAATATTATCCAAGAATATTCCCGTATAATTTAGGAAACACTCAAATACTTTTTAATTCATTATCTCAACATATATCAATTTTAGGCCTAAATTTTTTAACCTTTATAGTTTTAATGATCAATTTTATTTTCTTTGAAATATTCATCAATAAAAAAGTTTCAAAAATAATTCTAATTGGAATGACAGCTATGATTTTAATCCTTATATCGTGGGATCCGACATATAACTCAACAGACAAAGAGAGATTAAAGGTAGTTATACTTCAACCAAATAATATTAAAAAGAATTTAAATACCATGCCGAATAATAAAAATTTCGATTTAACTATTTGGCCTGAAAATAGTTATAAATTAATTGATCTTGATAATAAAGAATTTTTTAGTCTTTTTAAACAAGATTTCGGTAATAACTATGTTTTTCATACTAAGTACTTGCTGTTTGGAGCCATAACAAAAAAGAATAATAGTTTTTTTAATTCCTCAATTTTAATAGATCAAGACAAAAGGATAATTAATATTAAAAATAAAAAAAACCTGCTTATGTTTGGCGAATTTTACCCTTTTAAAGAGTATCTTTCCAAACTTATACCAATTTTTAATAATTTTATTAATCTTAGTAAAGGCAAAAATATCTTACAAGAGATTGGAACCATTAAAAGCCTTGTACTAATTTGTTATGAAGATTTATTTCGTGAAGATGTGCATAAAATCTTTAAAAATGAAAATCCCTCTATTCTCATAAACATTACTAATGATATATGGTACGGGGAAACAATTGCTAGCTACCAACATCTAATGCTCTCAATACCTTTATCAATTGAAACTCAAAGATACTTGATTAGATCCACTAACAACGGAGTAACAGCAGTGATTTCAAATAAGGGAGAAATTATTAATATGATTGAGCCATTTAGATTTGGCACTATAGAACATGAAATCCCGATAATAACTCAAAAAAGTAAATATGTTGAATATAAAGTATTTATTGATATTATTGGAACATTATTATTTATCACATTTCTAACTATTCTTCTTAAAGAAAATCGAAAGATACTTTAATAGAGCATTGTTCTCTTTTTCTGTTCCTATCGTAACCCTAAAATAATTAATTAATTTTTTATCTGTGAAAGTTTTGATATTAATATTTTTGGTTTTTAAAAAATTACATAATTTCTTTGTTTTAAAATACTCTATAAATAAAAAATTTGAATCTGAATCTGTAATTTTAATCTGTTTATATCCTTCCAACTTCTCAGTTAACTTTATTCTTTCATTAATAACATTCTGTATTTGCTCTTTGTATTCTTTTATATGAATAAAATAATCTTGGGCAATTAATTGTGATAATGTTGAAACATTATATGGCAATCTAACCTTGTTAACTATATTTACTACTTCTTTGTTAGCAATCAGAAACCCTAATCTTAATGAGGCAAAACCTATCTTTGACATAGTTTTCATAATAACGAGATTTTTATATTTTTTTAAGCTCTTCATGAAACTAAAGCTTGCATATTCTGAATATGCCTCATCAATGACAACCAATCCCTTTGCTTTATTAAGTATCTTAAAAATTTTTTCCTTACTGAATGAATTTGATGTGGGATTATTAGGAGATGCTATAAATATTAAATCTGGATCTGCTTCAGATAATATTTCCAATGTCTTTGGCAAATCAATATCATAATTTTGTGTTAAAGGAACTTCCAAACATTTCATTCCTAATGATTGAGTTAAAATTTTATACATTGAAAATGAGGGCTTAAAAGTTAATACCGATTCACTTTTTCCAGTCAATGATAGGAGTAAATTTAAGATGAGTTCATCTGAACCATTAAATAATGCAACCTGGTTTTGATTTACTTTATAATGCTTTGCTATTAAATTTCTTAAATCAATTTGTTTTGCATCTGGATACCTATTCACAGAATTAAATTTTAAATATTTTTTTGCTTTTGAATTCTTCAGACTTCTAATCTCATTTATTCCAAAATCAAATGGAGACTCATTTGCATTTAATCTTATTTTAAAATCAACATCATCAGGGCTATAAGCAACTAATTTTCTTAAAGCTTTTTTTATTCTTAAGCTCATTTCTTTTTCCTTAACCTTAAACTTATAGAATTTTTATGTGCAAAAAGTGATTCTGATTCTGCCATAACCTCTACATTTTTACCCAATGATCTTAAACCTTTATCAGAAATTTTTGTTACACTGGAATATTTAATAAAATCTAAAGAACTTAGAGGGGAAGAGAATGATGCACTTCCTCCTGTTGGTAATACGTGACTAGGCCCTGCTATATAATCACCAAATGCTTCTGCTGAATTTTTTCCTAGGAAAATAGATCCGGCATTGGTTATTTTGCTTAATAATTTATCTGATGAATTTACTAGTAGTTCTAAATGTTCTGGAGCAAAACTGTTACTGAAATCTATACAACTTTTAACAGAATTCATAAGAAAAATTTTTCCATTAATTTTTAGAGATTCACTTATTATATTGCTTCTAGGGGATTCTTTAGTCAATTTTTTTACATCAGACAAAACCTTCTGTGCTAGCATTTTGGATGTAGTTAATAAAATTGATGATGCATTAACATCATGTTCAGCTTGGGCTAACAAATCTGCGGCAATTATTTCAGAATTAGCAGTGTTGTCAGCTATTATGAGAACTTCACTTGGGCCTGCTACCATGTCAATCCCAACATCACCAAAAACCTGTTTTTTAGCATTAGCAACAAAAATATTTCCTGGACCAACTATTTTATTAACTTTCTCAATTGTTTTGGTTCCATAAGCTAAAGCAGCTATAGCCTGAGCACCTCCCACTTGATATATGTTTTCGATTTTTAAACAATCTGCGACAAACAGAACTGCCTTATTAATACCATCCTGTGAGGGTGGTGTAACAATTGATATTTTTTTTACACCTGCAACTCTTGCTAAGACTGCTGTCATAATCAGGCTTGAAGGGTAAGATGCTGTTCCTCCAGGGACATATATTCCTACGCTATCCAAAGGGCTAACTGACCATCCCAATTTATTTCCTAAATTATCTTTAAATAAAAATGATTTAGGTAATTTTTTTTTCTGATAAGAAGAAACACGTTGAATAGCTTTTTTAATTGATTTTTTCAAAGATGAATTTAATGTGGTTGAAGAATCTGAAATTAATGACTTTTTAACTTTTAAATTTTGAGAGTTTAAATCAAAATTATCATATTTCTTTGTTAGCTTAAATATTGCTTTGTCACCTAATTTTTTAACATCATCAATAATCGAGGAAACAATTTTATTTACATTTTTATAGGAGATTTCTTGAGACTTACGAATCTGAATTATTTTACTCTTAATTGCATTTTGCTTTAATGAATAGATTTTCATCTTTCAATTATACAACAAATATAAAAATTGAACTTATTAAATTATCCCAAGGAAATATCAATGATTAATACAGTATGAAGAATAAGCATATAAAAAATGGAAAAGATAAAAGCCATTTTATAACTTTGCTTTGATTTAAAAGTTTTATAAACACTGAATAAAAAAGTAAGACCTATAATTAGTGCTGTAATCGCATAAAATTTGCTTGCAATACCTATTACCCAAAAATATAAAGAAAATGGTATCAAAGATAAGCTATATATCATAATAAGATAGTCTGTATAGGTTTTTCCATATACAATTGGCATAACTGGGAATCCAGCATTTTTATAATCCTCAGCTAAAAATTGTGCCAAGAGCCAAAAATGTGGTGGTTGCCATAACATCATAAAAGTAAACATTACAATCCCATTAATAAAAGAAATTGATAAATCAGGACTAATTGATGCAAAGCCGATTAAAACAGGCAATGCTCCTGGTATACCGCCCAATACAGTGCCAAATGGAGATGATTTTTTTAAGAACAATGTGTAATAAATTGTATAGCTCAATATTGCGGCGAGGGTAAAATAAAAATTAATTATATTTATTTTAAAAAAAGAAATCCCTAATGAAAAAGTTATTAAAAAAGATGCAATTACTGTCAGATTTGTAGATCCAATTAGATTTAACGACTCAACCCTTGATGATAATCTTTTCATCAATTTATCACTATCTTTCTCTATTAAATTATTTATCATAGCAGCTCCTGCTGCTGATAAAATTAAAGATAATAATGTGTAAAAAATTATACTAACTTCCGGGAAAGAGCCCTTGGCAAGAACCATTCCTGTTAGCCCTGTGAGCCCTACACTTAAAATTATGTTGGGCTTAGATAATGAAATTAATGCTGAAAAATAATTCATTTGTTTGTTGACATATTTTCATCAAAAATTGCATCTAATGCAATCATTAAAATTAATAAAGCTACAAATAAATGTATAGCTGTCATAGAAAAAGCTAATTTTGAAATTACAACATAAACTCCTATTGCTATTTGAAAAATTACTAGAACAAATAGTTTTTTGAAACGTTTAAGTTGATTTATGTTCTTTTTTGTATAGTTAAAAAGTAAAAAGAATAGGGTTACTATAAAAATCAAATATCCTGTCATTCTGTGTGTTAAGTGATACAGAACAGTATCACTCAAATAAGGAGGAATCCAATAACCAAGACAAGTTGGAAAATCAGGGCAGGCAAGCCCTGCATTAGAATGTCTTACATATGCTCCCATGACCAACTGAAAATAAATTAGTAAAAGGAAAAATAAATACTTCCCAGAATTCGCTGAAAAGAAGAAAACTTTAGAAAGTGATTTGCTATCTTCATATTTACACATTGTATAAATAAACAAAAATATAACAATAGCATTGCCGAAATGAAAAGTGGTAAGATTAGTTTCAAGCTCATAAATAACAACAAGGCCACCTAATATTATTTGAACAGATAATAATAAAGCCGCAATGATTGGAATTAATTTATGTTTTCCTAAATATGTTTTAAATCTTCTTCTTGCTAAAAGAAAGAAAAAAATCGAAACAACAAGACCCATAACTCTATGCCCATGTTCCATAAAAATAGGAAAATTAATCTGGGGAAAAAATTGACCGAAACATAAAGGCCAATCAGGACAAGCTAAGCCTGCTCCAAGACCGCTAACCATATTTCCCCAAATGAGAAGTAAAATTAAAGAATATAAAGTTAACTTTTCTAATCTATTCATTCAATTTAGTTGACTACTCTAGTAAATATATCAGTCGCAGAGAAAGCAATTAAAAGAAATAAAAGAAAAATTGGATATGTTGCGAAGATCCATGTCATTCCATCTTCATACTTTAAATGCATAAAATGAAGTGCAACTACTCCTGCTTTAATAGAGGCAATTAACATTGCTATAGGTATATTTAAAGACCCAAAGTCGAACTGAGCGGCTCCAACTGTTATTACAGTCAGAAACATTAACAAGAGCCATATATTAAAATATTGTTTATATGTATTTGAATTAACCATAATTACTCCTTATGCAAGATATAAAAGTGGGAATAAATATATCCATATTAAATCAACAAGATGCCAATAGAGACCGCCTATCTCAATTGCTGTAAAATTCCCTTTATGATATCTTCCTTCATTTACTTTTTTTAAAAGAACTCCTAAAACAGCCATACCAATAAACACATGTAACATATGTACTCCAGTTGCTGCATAATATATCGAATAGAAAATGTCTGTGCCTGGCGTTATACCATTTGAAATTTTATATGAATATTCGAAGTATTTATTTACTGCAAAAATTGCAGCACAAATAATAGTTATCCATAACATCCATTTAACCAATCTAATTCTATTTTCTTGAATTGCACTAACAGCAATAGCCACAGTGTAGCTGCTAAAAATAAGGATAACGGTATTAACAGTACCTAGAACAACATCTAAACTTGCAGAGCCTTCTAAGAACATCTCGGGATATTTAGCTCTGAATATAGCATAAGCGGCAAAAAGACCACCAAACAGTAAAAGTTCAGTTGCTAGAAAAAGCCACATACCTAGTTTAGCTGCTGAATGTTCCGTCTCTGGATCAAAATGACTTTCTTCTTCTATAATTGGTGGCAACATTTCAGAAGGAAGTGCTAGAGATTTTACAAATTTCATAAATGGCATATTAAGCCTCCTGCTCCAACTTTGTACCATAATCGTATGTAGAAGCTGTTAAAGTAGGTATTTTTTCGAAATTTAATGTTGGTGGTGGAGAAGGCATAGCCCACTCTAATGAAGCAGATTTATATGGATTAGCTTCTGCTTTGTTAGAAATAGGTCTTAGCAAAGCATAAAGCATAATTATAAAACCAATCCCTAAAATCCATGTTCCATATGTAGAAATCTGATGCAATGTGGCAAACTCAGGTGAATAGTTAAAATACCTTCTAGGCATACCTAATGTACCTAAAATGAATTGAGGGAAAAATACAATATTAAAACCAATAAAGATTAGAACAAATGCAATCTTAGCTTTGAATTCATCAAACATTTTTCCCCACATTTTTGGGTACCAAAAGTGAATAGCAGAGAATAGCCCAAAAACAGTCCCACCAATCATAACATAATGCATATGAGCAACCACAAAATATGTATCATGAAGATGCACATCAGCGGCCAGGGCTCCAAGGAATAATCCGGTCAATCCTCCGATAGTAAATAAGAAAATAAAAGCTAAGGAATAAAGCATAGCCGCACTTAATTCTATTGAACCTTTATACATTGTCCACAGCCAATTAAATACTTTGATAGCTGTCGGGACTGCAACTGCGAAAGTTATTACAGAAAAAATAATATTAATTAATTTTGATTGGCCACTGACAAACATATGATGACCCCAAACTAAGAAACTTATCAAGGCTATAGCTAGACTTGAATATGCAATAGCTTTATAACCAAATATTGGCTTTCTTGAGAATACTGGAATAACCTCTGAAATTATTCCCATTGCAGGAAGAATCATTATATAAACTGCTGGATGAGAATAGAACCAGAAGAAATGTTGAAACAAAACAGGGTCTCCTCCTTTAGCAGGATCAAAAAACCCTAAACCAAAGTATCTCTCACCGATTAATAATAATAATGTTATTCCAACTACTGGTGTTGCAAGGACTTGCAACAAGGATGTCGCATATGCTGCCCAACAGAATAGTGGCAACCTATCCCATGTTAAGCCAGGTGCTCGCAATTTATGAATTGAAACAATGAAATTAATACCAGTAAGAATTGAAGAAAAACCTAAAACAAAGACACCAAATGTTACCAAAATAACATTTGCACCAGTATCAATAGAATAAGGTGTATAAAAAGTCCATCCAGTATCTGCGGGTGCAGCTAAAGCAATCAAGAAAATGATTGCACCAGCGCAATAAACCCAAAAGCTATATAAATTTAATTTAGGGAAAATAACATCTCTCGCACCTATCATTAAAGGTATTAAAAAATTACCAAAACTTGCAGCAACACCAGGAACAATAAAAAGGAAAACCATAACCGCACCGTGCAATGTAAATAAAACATTGTATGTTTGTGCATCAACTATCGTTTGTCCAGGAGTTAAATGTTCAAACCTAATTAAAAAGGATGCAATGGCAGCCAAAATAAAAAAAATACCAATTGCCCACAAATACATTACACCTAATCTCTTGTGATCATGTGTAAAAAACCAAGATTTAAATCCTGTACCATCTTCTAAATAACTTTTATCAAAGCTGTGACTTTGAGACATAACTTACACTCCTTATTTTAAAGTTTTTATATACTCTATCAAAGCGGTAATCTCCGCATCATCTAATAACCCTTTATAGGATGGCATAACAGGTCCATAACCTTCAACCATTTTCTCCCCAGGATATAATATTGATTCTTTTAAATAATTTTCATCAGCTGCAGCTGATGTACCATCTGTGAAAACTCTTTTTGCATTATAAAGCCCCTTCCATGAAGGCCCTACTCCTGCAGCACCGTCAAGACTATGACAAGCTACACATCCTTTATCTGAATATAATTGTTTACCAATTTGATCAAGTGGCATATCTGAAGCAATCTTGGAAGTTTTAGCTGATTCGCCAGACTCCCATTTTAAATACTCAAGTTCAGGAAGAACATGAACCTTTGCCAGCATATTTGAATGCGATGACCCACAGTATTCTGTACAATAAACTACGAATTCTCCTTCCTTGGTTGCTGTAAAATTAATAAATGTATACCTATTTCCAATTACATCCTGTTTAACTCTAAAGGCTGGAACAAAGAAACTATGTAAAACATCTTCAGATGTCATAACAAGCCTAATTGGCTTATTGGCAGGAACGTACAGTTCACCTAATGTTTTCTTACCGTTTGGATAATCAAAAGTCCAAATCCACTTTTTTGCGGTAACATTAATTTCATATGCATTCTCTGGAATTGTTGTATATCGATCATAATAGACATAACCATATATGAAAATAACAATACATAAAATTGTAGGTATTACTGTCCAAAGAGTCTCCAAAAAGCTATCATGTGTTATTGCAGGTGTCTGGTCATTGTCAGATTTTTTCTTGTACTTAATAACAAAATAAATAAGTAGGAATCCAATTAAAATACAAGATACTACTGAGATTATCGTTACAAGCCAAAGGACAAAGTCAACCTCTGGAGCAAATGTTGACGCAGATGTAGGTAACCAATTCATTTATTTTCTTCCCCCTTGTTTCTTGGTCCACAAAAATACCATCAATATAATTAATGATATTAGAGTTATTGCACCACCCAGCTTCATAACATTTAAAGCTTTAAGTGCATACTTTTTTCCAACAGGATCAAAATCATAGCAGTAAAGCAAAACCTTATCAGATAATGAAATCTTTCCTACGGTCCCTTCAGATGCTTCTAGTAATGCTAGTTTAAAATCCTTAGGGTCAAAAATGACACCTGATAAATACCTAGAAACAATCTTATCTTTTGTGACAAATATTATACCAGCAGGATGGGCAAATTCACCCCCATCTGGCATGAATTTATAGCCTACAGAAGATGTAATTAAATTAATGCTATTTTTTGGTGCAGAATAGAATTTCCAATATTCTCCTTTTGTTAACTTTTCATTGTATTTCTGCTCATATTTAAAAACTGATTGTGATGTTTCGCTTTCATCAATGCTAATTGTTACCAAATTATAGTCTTTTCCAGGCCTAAATTTTTCACTACCAACTACAACATCTTCGACACCTTGCAATGTAAAAGAACACATCTTTGGGCAAGAGTAGTATGCAAAAACAATAATTGTAGGAATCTCAGGATTTAAATCATTATCTAAGCTAGTTTGGGATCCAGATGAATCTAAAATGGGAGATGAGGATAATAATTTTTCTCCATACTTTTCATCCCAACCCACTTTAGTTCGAATGTCATTCTCATCCGTAACAGCGAATAGGTTCAAGGACAAAAATAGGAAAATAAAAAAAATATTTAATTTCATAATTAAAAAAGGGGGCATATAAATTATAAATTGAAGAGGATTTGTGTCAATCACCAGAAAAAAGTGTAGAATTATTAAAATCAACTATTGGCTTGATTGACAAAAGATTTTTAATTCAATAGGATAAAGCTTTTAATTAATTTTAGGGCCCATAGCTCAGTTGGTTAGAGCTCCCGGCTCATAACCGGGCGGTCACTGGTTCGAATCCAGTTGGGCCCAAAGACAGCGGAGGTAAAATGCAAAAAAAAATTAATGAGTTTTTAGAACTTCAAAAGATAGATATTGATATTGCTGAATTTGAAAAAACTTTCGAAACTGTCCCTACCAAGTTAAATGAATTAAGAAATAAAATTGACCTAGAAGAACGAAAAATGGTCAATTTAAAAGAAAAAATTGAATCTCAAAATTTAGAGCTAAAAGAATTAAACCTAGAAGTTGAATCAGCAAATCAAAAAATTGAAGCTCTTGAAGAGAAGTTGTTTTCAATTAACTCGACTAAAGAATTTGAGGCATTACAAAAAGAAACTGGGGATCTGAAAAGATTAAAACTGGGAATTGAAGATAATCAGATTAAATTAATGGAAAACCTGGAAAATTCACAGAAAAGTTTAAATGAAAATGAAGCAAAATTTAATGAGGAAATAGAACCCTTGAGACAAGAAATTGATGAACTTCAAAAAAACTTAGATGATTGTAATTTAAAGAAAAATAAACTTCTAAATGAAAGAGAAGGAAAAACAAAGGAATTAGATAAAGACTTATTAAAAACCTATGAAAATTTATTAAGGAACAAGCCGCCTGTAATAGTGCCAATTATTGGAGAATCATGTGGTAGTTGTTTTATAAAAATTCCCCCACAAACACGTATAAAAGTCTTACAAGAAGAGGAAACTATACTTTGTCCTTTTTGCAATAAAATTTTAATATCAGAAACTGAAAATAATGACTAATTCCATAAAAATTTACATTGATGGAGCATGTCAACCAAATCCTGGAGCAGGTGGAATAGGAATTTATGTAAAAGGAGATGGTATAGAAGAGAGTTTCTCTTTACCACTTGATGGGACTGTAACAAATAACATTGCTGAATATCAAGCCTTAATATTTTCTTTAAAATTAATTAGCAAAAAATATTTAAAATCAGATGAAATATTTATTTTTTCTGATTCCAACTTAGTTTGTATGCATTTTAATGAGCAGTGGAAATGTAAAGATGTAAAATTAATTCCATTGCTACAAACGGCTAAAGATATTTCACAAGAATTTAGAAACAAAATTATTGTAAGTTATATTCCCAGAGAAGAAAATTCGATAGCAGATTCACTTGCAAAAGATGGAATTAAAAAATAGAATTAATAATATAGAGTGGATTGAGTGATCGCTTGCATTGCAAGAGGAAAGTCCGAACTCCTAAGGGAAAGATACTGGATAACATCCAGGTGTCGTGAGGCAACGGAAAGTGCCACAGAAAATAACCGCCTTTAACAAACATATGATGTTAAAGGTAAGGGTGAAAAGGTGGTGTAAGAGACCACCGTTTTTTTTGGTGACAAAAAAAGGCTAGGTAAACCCTATCTGGAGCAAGACCAAGTAAAGAAGCTGTTATCCCTTACATAGGCTTCTGGGTGGGTCGCTTGAAGCTACAAGTAATTGTATGCTCAGATAAATGATCACATAAAACAGAATTCGGCTTACTAATCCACTCTTCTCAAACAAATTCAACTTTATAGAAATTTCTTTTACCAATTTTAATTTTATACTCAACATTCTTCTCTGGAACAAATTGTAAAGTTAATTCTTTAACATTGTTGATTTGAATAGCATTATCCTTAATTAACCTTTTAATTTCGGAACGGGAAAAACTCCTTTCAGTAAATTCTTCTATTAATTCTATAAAAGTTTTACTTTCAGATTCAATCTTCAAAACAGGTATATCATCAGGAAAACTTTTTTTTGAAAATTTTTCCTCAAAATCTTTCTTTGCAGAAAAGGCCATTTCCTGAGTATGGTATTCAGTAATCAACTTAATTGCTAGAAATTTCTTTTTTTCTAATGGATTTTGGTAACCTTCAAACTCATCCATTGAATCTCTGTAGAGGGTTTGAATATATCTTTCCATTAGTTCATCAGATATAGACATTATTTTACCAAAAATCTCTTTTGGCTCTTCATTAATTCCAATATAATTTTTATAACTTTTTGACATTTTAAGCTTTCCGTCAAGACCTTCTAAAATGGGAAGAAATAAGGCTACTTGCTGATCTTTTTGAAAAGCCTTTTGTATTTGCCTTCCTAACAAGATATTGAATCTTTGATCTGTTCCACCAAGCTCTATATCAGAATCTAAAACTACCGAATCATAAGCTTGAAGCAATGGATAAATGAATTCCGTTAATGTAATAGAGTCTCCAGATTGATATCTTTTTTTAAAATCATCTCTTTCTAATAGCCTTGCAACATTTTCCATAGATGACAAATTAATCAATTTAACTAAATCAAAATCATCAAACCAGTTTGAATTGTAAAAGATTTGCACATTATTTTTGTTTAATATTTTAAATAATTGATTTTCATATGTTTCAGAATTTTCTTTAATAATTTCATTATTTAATGGTGGTCGAGTTTTATCTCTACCTGTAGGGTCACCAATCTTTGCAGTAAAATCCCCTATTAGAAAACATATATTATGTCCCAAGTCTTGAAATACTTTTAGTTTTTTAATTAACAACGTGTGACCCAAATGTAAATCCGCTGATGTGGGGTCAAATCCGGCCTTAATATTAAGTGGAGTTTTAGATTCAAATGATGATTTTAATTTATCTAGTAATTCGTTTTCTGGAATAATTTCCTCAACATTATTTTTTATTATTTCTAGTTGTTGCTCTGGGTCTAAGAATTCCATTCCACTATTCTACTTTAATTTGTAAAAGTTTTCTTAGAAATTCTCAAATCCATTTGTAATGGGAAACCTTCTATCTTTACCAAATGAAATATCAGTCACCTTAACACCAGGTGGCCCCTGCCTTCTTTTGAATTCATTTCTTTGGACTGAATTTACAATTTTTCTAACGAATGACTTTGAAACACTTAATGAATTTGATATTTCATTAACAGTCCAAAACTTTTCAATATACAAACTTAATACTTCATCTAAAATTTCATATGATGGAAGGGTATCGGAATCTTTTTGATCATGCCTTAATTCAGCAGTAGGCTCTCTGGTAATTATTTGCTTTGGTATCTTGTTCTTTGAATTTGTCCTATTGTAATAAGTGCATAACTTATAAACCATGGTTTTAGTTATATCTTTCAAAGGAGCAAAGCCACCCGCCAAATCTCCATATATTGTTGAATAACCCATACTCATTTCACTTTTATTCCCAGTACTAAGCAACATGTAATTCATTTTATTTGAAATTGCCATCAGAATATTAGAACGAATTCTAGATTGTAAATTTTCCTCTGTTATATCCCAAGTTGGGTTTGAAAAAATATTTTCATGCAATAAGTTTAAATTTAAATCAAAAAGTTCTTGAATTGGCAATGTTTTTAACTTGATTCCCAAATTTATGCAGAGCTTCTCAGCTAATGTATTACTAATTTCTGTATTATATTTGCTAGGCATAGCAATACCTAATACATTAGAACAGCCCAAAGCCTTAACAGAAATTGCTGCTACTAAAGCAGAATCTACTCCCCCAGAGATTCCAATAACAACTTTTGAAAATCCATTTTTTAATACATAGTCTTTAAGGCCTAAAACTAAAGCATCAAAAACTTCATTAATGTTTGGATTTATTTTAATCCTTTTATTTCTTGTGAAAGGGAAATTGCTAACTAATAAATCTTCATGAAATGATTTTGCACAGCTTACTACTTTTCCATTGGAATCTAAGAACATACTTTTACCATCAAAAACTAACTCGTCCTGGCCTCCAACAAGATTACAGTATCCAACGGGTATTTTGCTTTTTAATATAAACCTCTTAATAGTAGATATTCTCTGTTTTTGTTTATTAATTGTAAAAGGAGAGGCAGAAAGATTTAATAGCAAGTCAGGAATATCTTTGTCCAAATATTTTGACTCATTAATCCATATATCTTCACAAATAGATAATCCTATTTTATGGCCCTTAATCTTGAAATTAAAGATTTCGTTTCCACTTGAAAAATATCTTTTCTCATCAAAAACACCGTAATTAGGCAACTCGTTTTTATTATAAGTTCCTATTCTTTTTTTATTTCCTATTACGGAAGCAGAGTTTAAAATCTTACCTTCTTTAATTAATGGATGGCCTACAATACATGTAATACCAGCTGTATGCTTAAGAATATCATTCAATACTTTTTTGATTTGTTTATGAAAAGCATTGCTTAGCAATAAATCTTCAGGTGGATAACCACTAACTGCCATTTCAGGAAAACATAAAAGATCGAGTTTTTTTATTTTAGCCTTTTCGATTACTTCAATTATTTTAGATGCATTATAGTTTAGGTCTCCAACTCTAAAGTTGGATTGAACCAATGCAATTTTTAAAATTGAGTTCATATTATTAAATTATATAGAAATAATCTATAATGTTTTAATGCTTTTTAAAAATATATTGCATTTTTCCCTTTTGCTTTTCATTCCTTACTTTTTTAGTCTTGTAAGCTTAGCTGATTCAAAAAATCAAATCATATCAAATTCGACCTCATATATATTGAAAAATAGTTACTTTTTTGAAAAAGATAATCATTTTGAAATTTTTAAAGCTGGAATTGATTCTATTAATAACTTTTCTGAAGAGATTCTCATAAAATGCAAAAAAAATAATATTGGAGGATCATTTAAGGCAACAATATATTCGAGTGGTAAGGAGTTAGAGCTAAGACTTAAAAATCCACGTAACCTAAGATATGCAGCAATAAATCTTAACAAAATAGTATCGGTTGTTGAATCTGAACTAAAATCAAAAGAGGATATTTCGCTTTTACGATATATTGTCGCAAATTCAATGCTACAAGCAGTTGATGAATATTCCGGGGTCATAGAACCCGAAGAAATGGATCAATTTATGGTTGAAACAAAAGGTAGTTTTGGAGGCCTAGGCATAGTTATTGGCATAAAAAACAATCAACTTACTGTGATCTCTCCGATTGATAATACTCCTGCATATTCAGCAGGAGTTAAAGCAAATGATATTATAAAAAGAATAGACTCTTTAGATGCCGAGGGACTTTCATTGCACCAAGCTATAAAACTTTTGCGCGGTGAAAAGGGGACACCCATATCAATCTCTATACAAAGGGGAAACGAAGAAAAATTAAGAAAGTTTGAAATCATCAGAGATATAATAAAAATTGAAAGTATTGAATCAAAAGAATTAAGTACTAAAACTGGATATATAAAAATCAATTCTTTTCAACTTAATAGTCATACAGAGTTTGTTGAGCATTTAAATAAATTACGTGAAAATGGTATCCAAGGACTTATATTAGATTTAAGAGGAAACCCAGGTGGATTACTCGATCAATCAATAAAAATATCAAACATATTTCTTGATAATAAATTAATCGTATCAACGAGGGGCAAAGATACTAGAATGGATATAGATTTTTTTAGCGAGGATAATTATGGAACCAAATACAAGGGTCCACTGATAGTACTAATAGATAGCGGTAGTGCTAGTGCTTCTGAAATAGTTGCTGGTGCATTAAAAAACAATAACAGAGCAATTCTAATTGGTGAGAATAGTTTTGGTAAGGGAACTGTTCAAGAAGTATATGAGCAGGCTGATGGTGCAGCAATAAAGCTAACCATTGCGGAATATTTAAATCCCAAAAATTATAAAGTACATGAGAATGGAGTTAGGCCACATATTCAATTCATCAAAGGAAAAGTCAGTAACAAGAAATTAGTGTTCACAAAAAGTCTCAATGATGAACTAATATTAAAGAATAAAAGGGATTTTAACATTTTAATATTAGATCAGGAATTAAGTGAAGAAGATGAGGACAAAGCAATTAGGCTGAGCAAAAAAATTTTGGAATCCCCTTTTATAGAAAAAATTAGCTTTACAGATAATGTTGATAATTATCTAATGCTTGTTGAGAATCAAATTAACAATGAAGCATTAGAATATACCAATGAGCTTTTTGAGAAATTAAACAATTATCAAGCTAGCGAAGAAAAAATTGAACCAGAAATTAACTCAGTAAGTCTCAAATCTAATAATCAGATTGATATAAAATCGGGTTCAAATGAAGATATAAAAATAACAATTAACAATAATTCAGAAAATGATATTAGAAATGTATTTGTTCAAACAAAATCTGAAAACAAAGCATTAGATAATAGATTTGTCTATATTGGTGACATAAAAAAATTGTCGGAAAAAGAAGTTTCACTGCCTATTAAAATTCCTAGATGGTCAGAAACAGGTAAAGAATATTTAGAATTAAAGCTTGTAAAATTTAATCTGAAGAATAGATTGAATCCCAAACTAGTTGAATTTGGAGAATCTAAAGTATTGGTTAATGTTAAGAAAGCAGAATATGACTTTCCCAAATTATTTTATTATGTGGACCTCAACAATATAGAAAGAACCATTGAAGTAAATTTCAAACTGGAAAAAACAAAAGAAAAATGCGAAAAGTGTTATTTAAAAGTCTACTCTAAGAATAAAGCATTAATTATAAAAAAGAGGACTTTCGAATTATTAAAGATAAATAATGAAAATTGGAGTGGTAAAACACTGATTAAAATCCCTCCCGAGGAAGAATTAAAAACCATTGATTTCATCGTGAGATATCATGATGAAAATACTAATGATTTTTTTGACAAGAAAGTAACTATTAATTTTGAGGAAATTAACTCTTTTAAAATACATGAACAACAAAATGCTTATATTATCAAAGATAATCAAAAAATCTTTGCTGAACCAAGCTTTGCTCAAACAATTCTAAGTCAAACAAAGAACGGAAACCTAGTTTTTTCTTCGGGTGAAACCAATAACTTTATTCTTATTAAAGAAGAGGGATCAAATTATTGGCTGCCAAAGAGTTCAGTTGAGAAAATTTTCGAAGAAGAAATTCCTAAATTCATTAAAGCAAAAATTGTTCAGGGAAGTGACACTCCTCCAAAAATTTCATTATTAAAATCTAATGAGGAAAATTTTTCAATATTAGTTGAAGATAAGAGCCGACTAAAAATTATTAACTATTTTATTAATGATAAGAAAGTCAACATAAAGCAGACAAATCTAATATCAGATGAGAGCACGTTTAAATTTGATTTAGATAATGGAAGAAATAAAATATCAATACTAGCAATCGATAGCAATGAATTCAAAACTTATAAAAATTTTTATATAACAAAAGATGAAAGCTAATATATATATTTCTAAAATTTTAAGCTTAATAGTTGTCTTGTTTATCATTATTTCACTGACCTTTTTTTTATTAAGACTTTTACCTGGTGGCCCATTTGATTCTGAAAAAAGGCTTCCTCCGCAAATTAAAGAAAATATTGAGAAAAAATACAAGCTTGATCAACCACTATTCAAACAATATTTATTTTATGTTAAAGATACGCTTTCCGGCAACTTTGGCATGTCATATTCATACCCCGATAAAAGTGTAAAGGAAATAATTTCTGATTCTTACTTAATATCAATAAAAATTGGCTTAATTGCAATTACTTTTACACTAGCAATAACCGTCTTACTATCATGCTATATGTTTAACAATAATAGCAAGCTAAGCAAATTAGTAAAAAATATTTTATATATATTTGTAGGAGTGCCAACCTTTTTAATTGGTGCAATTTTAATTATTTTATTTTCTATAAAATTAGACTTAATAAATTTTGGCATTTTAAACGAACCATCCGATTATTTGTTGCCAATTTTAACTTTATCCTTGCCCTCGATTTCCTATCTCTCTAATTTATTGACTGATTCCATGGAAGAAACAAAGACGACTATGTTTGCAAGGGTAGCTAGAATAAATAAAATCGGTAAAAGAGAGTATTTATATAAATACATCCTGCTTAATTCTATTGTTCCGTTAGTTACAGCTATAGGTCCAATATCAGCATTTATGATAACAGGCTCATTTGTTGTTGAAAGCATTTTTGCAATCCCAGGAACTGGTAAATTATTTGTTTTTTCAATTATCAACAGAGATTATACTTTAATATGTGGACTAACAATCTTTTACAGTATTGTATTACTGCTTATTAACACTGCTATCGACTTATGTTACCCATTGATCGATAAAAGGATAAAAAATGAAAATAAAAATTAATATTGAATATAACGGTTCAAAATATTATGGATGGCAAAAACAAAGTTCTGGAACAACCATACAAAATGAAATAGAAATGGCATTAAAGAAAATTACATCAGAAAAAATTAATGTAATCGGTTCAGGTAGAACAGATTCTGGTGTACATGCGACAAATCAAGTAGCAGCATTCAATTTGAATAAAAAAATAAACTTGCAAGGGTTAATTGTTGAGTTAAATAAAGAGTTGCCATCTGATATAAGAATTAAAAGCTCTAAATTAGTCAGTAATGACTTCCATGCACAACATAGTGCAATTAATAAGACTTATATTTATAAAATTAAAAATAACAAAATTGAAAATGTTTTTGAAAAAGGACTTGTTTTTTATTATAAAAAACCTCTTAATTACAACAAACTGTTAAAGGTTAGCTCCTACTTTATAGGAGAAAAGGACTTCAGAAACTATTGCAAAGTTGGTTATTCAGGGGAATCTACTATTAGGTTTATACAAGATATTAAAATATCTAAAAAAGGGAACTATATTAATATTAAAGTAACAGGAAATGGTTTTTTAAGAGGAATGGTGCGATTAATAGTTGGAGCTATGATAAACTATTCAAATGGGAAAATTACTTTAAAAGATATCAATGCTTCTTTAGGCTCTTCGCTAAAGAAACTGCCTATTAATTACTCTGTGCCAGCACATGGATTATTTTTATCTAAGGTAAAGTACTAAAATGAAAACTTTCACAGTTGATAGGGAAAATAAGTTTATAGATCAAGCAGTATGTCCTAGTAAAATTATTGCTGTAGGTTTAAATTATCATGACCATGCTGAGGAAATGAAAAAGAAGCCCCCACAAGAACCCATGATTTTTCTGAAATCTCCATCGTCTTTAGTTGGACCGTATAATCAGATTTTCTTACCAAACCATATGAGCTCTAAAGTTGATTATGAGGGTGAACTTGGAATTATTATTTCTAAAGAAGCTAAATGGGTTAGTATTGAAGAATCTCATAAATATATATTAGGTGGAATCTGCATAAATGATGTAACTGCTCGTGACCTTCAAGCAATTGATATTCAATTTGGTAGAGGTAAAAATTTTGATACTTTTTGTCCTGTAGGAACAACAATCTCGGATGAAATTGATTATCAAAATGTTAAAATTCAGACCTTCGTTAACGGAGAAATAAAGCAAGATTCAAACACAAGTTTAATGGTTCATAGAATTGATTTTTTAATTAGCTTTATAAGTAAAATTATGACCCTAAATAGAGGTGATATTATTTTAACTGGAACACCAGGAGGTGTTGGACAAATCCTGGAAAATGACTTAGTTAGTGTTAAGATTGAGGGGTTGGGTCAAACTAGTAATAAAGTTGTCAATTCATTTTAAAAAGGAGATTTGTTATGAGTAAAATTCTTATATTGCCTGGTGATGGTATTGGTGAAGAGGTTACGAAGCAATGTTTAAAAATCTTGGATTATCTAAACGCTGAAACTAATTATAATTTTGAATATAAAAAAGGATTATTTGGAGGAGCATCCATTGATGATTGTGGTAAGCCATTAAGTAATGAAGTATTGGATTTGGCAATGGAATCTGATGCTGTTTTACTAGGGGCTGTTGGAGGTCCTAAATGGGAAGCACTTGATCATGATCTTAAGCCAGAAAAAGGGCTTTTAACTTTAAGAAAAGAACTGGGGACATTTGCGAACTTAAGGCCAGGAAAGGTTTTTCCTGCATTATCCAATGCATCGTCTCTTAAAAGTGAAGTGCTTAAGGGTACTGATATATTCGTTGTTAGAGAGCTAACTGGAGGGATTTATTTCGGTGAACCTAGGTATTCAAAAATTATTGATAAGAAACGTGTTGCATCAAATCCTCTAATATACAATGAAGACGAAATAGCTAGAGTAGCTCACGAAGCATTTAAAATCTCATTAAAAAGGAATAAAAAGGTTACCTCACTTGATAAAGCTAATGTATTGGAAGTAATGCAACTTTGGAGAGATGTGGTAACTGAAGTCCATGAAAAATATTATAAAGATGAAGTTGAGCTTGAACATCTTTATATAGACAATGCAGCCATGCAGGTTATCAAAAGACCTTCTACTTTCGATGTCATCCTTGCAAGTAATTTGTTTGGTGACATAATCAGTGACGAAGTTGCAGAACTAACTGGCTCATTAGGCATGCTACCGTCAGCGTCTACGGGAAATAAAAAAGGCATTTATGAGCCTGTTCATGGGAGTGCTCCAGATATAGCTGGAAAAAACATAGCAAATCCAATAGCAGCCATATTATCTCTTGGAATGATGTTCAAATATAGCTTTAATGAAGATAAAATTTCAGATTTAATTGATCATTCAATATCAGAAGTTCTTAATGCTGGCAATAGGACTCAAGATATTGCTAAGGAAAATGATGTTACATTGTCATGTGATGAAATGGGAGATGTAATCTTAGAGGAAATAAAAAAATCAGAATCTAATTTTATTTAAATTAGTTAATTTCTTTATAGCTAAAGATGATATTTAAATTACCAAAAGAAAATGGTGTGCATTACTTCTCGGGACTTAATCAAATAACTGAGGGGCTATTATTTTTAGATATATTTAAAAAAAATAATAAAATTATTTATTTTACAAATGATGCAAAAAGCACAAAAAAAATCATAGACTTTGTCGACAAGAACCAAAAATTAGATGTTCATTATCTAGACGAAACAACATTAAACGATCCATTAGACTTTACTTCTCATAATATTCAATCAGAAAACTCAACAAAATTTAAATCAATTATCATTATTGATGAAAAGAATTTTAATAAAGAAATGGATTTAAATTTAAATACTGAATCCTTAGAAATAAATCTAAAAAATAAAAATATTGATATTGATGAGTTAATAATAAAATTAGAAGAATTTGGATATAAGAAAAAGGAATTTGTAGAAAGTTCAGGTGAATTTTCTATAAGAGGATCTGTTGTTGATATTTACCTCAATGAAATTAAAAATCCTGTAAGAATCCAGTTTTTCAAAGAAAAAGTTAAATCTATCAATAGCTTTGACATATCAACAATGAAAAGCCTAGACAGAGGATATGAAAATATATTCCTTAAAAATATTAGAAAGAAAAATATAATAAGGAAAAAAATAAATGAACTAATACCAAATAATTCTCATGTTTTTTTTAATTCTGATCTTAAGTGGAATGAAAATAATATTGAAATTCAAGAAGTATCCAAAAACTCACATATATATTTTTCTAATTCTATAATTAAAAAAGGTAGTAATCTAACTAATTGTAAAATTATATACCCAACCATTGACGAAACTCTTTCACCAATAAGGAAGGCTTTTTTGATACTTAAGAACCACGAGTTAATCAATAAAATTTGTTTTTTAGTAAACAAAAAAGAAGACATTGATGTGATTAAAAAAGAATATAAATTACCAATCACAAAAATAGGATTTTTCATATCCTCAAACACTAGGTCTTTTTTAATTGACAAGGAGAATATATTATTTATTTCTCACAACTCAACAAGCAAACAAACTAACGATAAATTTAAGGAGCTCAATAAATCAGTTTATAAGCTTAGAAACTTTTCTGACTTATCGATGAACGACTATATAGTCCATAAGACATTCGGTATTTGCCTTTATAAAGGTTTAATTGAAAAAAGTGTAGATGATACAACAATCGAATTTGTTAAATGTGAATTTAGCCAGAAAGACTTACTACTAATTCCAAGCTTTAAAATAGAATTGTTACAAAAATATATTGGATCAAGATCTGAAGTAGAGATTGATTGCTTAAGAAGTAAGACCTGGAGTACGAAAGTCAAAAAAGCAAAAAAGGTTGCTGAAAAGGTTGCTAAAGAGATTTTAAGCTTATATGCAAAAAGAAAAGTTGTGCGTGGATCTTCATTTGAATTTAATAATCATGAAATTGCACAGTTTGAATCCGGCTTTGAATTTGAAGAAACTGAAGATCAAATGAAGGCAATCAATGATGTGTATGCTGATATGGGAAAACCTAATCCTATGGATAGGCTTATTTGTGGGGATGTAGGTTTTGGAAAAACTGAGATTGCACTAAGAGCATCGTTCTTGGCTGCAATGAATGGAAAACAAGTAGTAATTATTGCTCCCACAACAATATTGGTAAATCAACACTTATCAACATTCTTGGAGAGGTTTAAAAAATTTCCACTAAAGATAGAAAGCTTATCCAGAAATACTACTAAAAAAGAATTTGATCAAACAATTAAAGACTTGGCAGATTCAAAAATTGATATTTTAATTGGTACGCACAGAGCTTTAAATGAAAAAGTTATTTTTAAAAACCTAGGATTAATTATCGTTGATGAAGAACATAAATTTGGTGTTAAACATAAAGAAAAAATAAAGCATATAAGAATGGGGGTAGATTATCTTGCACTATCAGCTACTCCGATCCCACGAACACTTCAGCTTTCTCTAAGTGGAATTAAGGATATCAGCACTATTAGTACTGCACCTGTTGATAGATTTTCAATTGAAACTATAATTTCCAAGTTTAATAAAAATATAATAAAAAAAGCTATTGATTTTGAATTAAAAAGGGATGGTAGAGTTTTTTTTATTCACAATGAAATAAAAACAATTAATAAAATGCATGAATTATTAATTGAAATTTTTCCTGATACTAAAATATCAGTAGTTCATGGACAAATGAAACCTGAAAAAATTGAAAAAAGTTTGTCAAATTTTATCAATGGTGAAATATCAATATTAATTACTACAACAATAATAGAATCGGGAATTGATATAAAAGAAGCAAATACAATTATTATTAACAATGCAAATAAGTTTGGTCTATCAGATCTATATCAGATAAGAGGAAGAGTTGGAAGAGGAAATGTTAAAGGATATGCATACTTATTGATACCTGAAAACAAAGATATGACTGTTAATGCAGGTAAAAGATTAAGTGCAATTAAAAGGCTTTCAAAATTAGGAACTGGTTTTAATCTAGCACTTGAAGATTTAGAAATTCGAGGAGCAGGGAACTTGTTTGGTACTGAGCAATCAGGGAATGTTTATGAAGTTGGTATAGAATTCTATCTTCAACTACTGGAAAGTGAAATTAGAAAAATAAATAAGACTCTTCCTGATGAAATATTAAGTATCGAAATAAACTCAAAAGATAAAATAAATATCCCAACTTCATACATAGCTTCAGCCGAAAAAAGGATGCATTACTATAAAAGACTGTCTGGGATTGAAACAAAAAAAGAAATATTAGAATTAATAGAGGAGTTATTAGATTTATTTGGAAAAGTTCCAGAGGAAATTCTAACTTTAATCAAACTAGCAGAATTAAAGATAAAACTTAAGGAAATAAAACTTACAAATCTTACCATTAACAGAACAAATATGGTTTTTAAGCTTACAGAACTTAAAAATGTAGATGTATACATCAAAAATTTTAATGGAAAAATCAAAGATGCTAATACTTTTTTTAGTAAAATAACTAACTTAAATCTATTTTTAAAAAATAATGGGAATTTATCAAATAATAGGTTTATAATTGATTTTAACAAACACATATGAGAAATATATTAATAATAGTTATCATCCTTTTTTCGATCAATTTAGCTAATTCAAGATTGGCTGAAAGTATAGTAGCAGTAGTTAATAATGAAATAATCCTTTTATCTGAACTTAATCAACACATAGAGAATAGTGCAAGCTTTGGAAGTTCAGAAATTGATAAGAAAGAGTATCTTACAGAGTTAATCAATCTAAAAGTGCTTGAAATTCAAGCAAAGAAAATGGGAATTGAGGTTGAAGAAGAGAGAGTCGAATCAATTGTAAAAGAAATAATTAATAAAAATGGTATGGACAATTTCTTAAAAGAATTAGAAACCCAAAAAATTAATGAATATATATTTAAATACAGATTAAAAAGCCAAATTTTACAAGAAAACTTAGCTCAACTTGTATTAAAGAATAAAATAGTAATAAGTGAAGATGAAATTGAGAAATACTATGAAAAAAATTTCGGAAAAATCAAAAAAGAAAATTTAATAAATTTATATATTTTCGAACCAACTGATAAATCAACAATTAAAAAAAATATTCAAGTTTTTATTGATAATTCAAACGAACTTGTTTTACAAAATGAAATTAGACGGCTTGTAGATAATGGAACTTTGAATGAATCCTCAAAACACCTTGGCTTTATAAATCCCGATAAATTATCTATGGAAATCTCCACCAAATTAATTAATACAGAAATAGATAAGCTCATTGGTCCAATTGTCTATAATGGGAAAGAGCAGTTCTTTATCATAAAAGATATAATTATGGGTGATAGTGCTTTTTTAGATGCTCGTGATGAAATTGAAACTAGTTTATTTCAAGAAAAATCAATCAAACTTTTGGATGATTGGTTTCAAGAATTAAGAGATAATTCATATATCTCTATAAGATTATGACTATTTCTCTGAATACATTTCTATTGGCAAACAACTACATACAAAGTTTTTATCACCATAGGCGTTGTTCACTCTAGCAACTGGTGCAATATATCTAATATTAGGCTCTAAACTATTCTGAATAGGATAAGCAGTTGTAGGTGAATAATTAAAATTATTATCAATAAGATCTTTAAATGAATGTGGGGCATTTTTTAAAGGGGAATCTTGTGGATTCTCAATCATTGAATAAGTGTTAATTTCACTTCTAATAGAAATTAATGCATCGCAAAAACGATCAATTTCTTTTTTTGATTCGCTTTCAGTTGGCTCTATCATTAAAGTTCCTGGAACCGGGAAAGACATAGTTGGAGCATGAAACCCATAGTCAATTAGACGTTTTGCTATATCCTCTTCGCTTATATTATTCTTCTTCTTAATCTCTCTCAAGTCTATAATACATTCGTGAGCTACTCTTCCATTTCTTCCTGTATATAAAATATCAAAATGTTTATTAATTTTATTGGCAATATAATTTGCATTCAATATAGCAACCTGTGTTGCTTTCTTGATTCCTTCGGCTCCCATCATCATTATGTAAATTAATGATATTGGCAAAATGGAGGCACTGCCCCATGGTGCAGATGATATTGGACCAAATCCTGATTTAGGTCCTGCATCTGTGTTTAAACAATGATTAGGAATGAACTTGGATAAATGAGCTTTTACCGCAATTGGTCCTACACCTGGTCCGCCGCCGCCGTGTGGAATACAAAAAGTTTTATGCAGATTTATATGACAAAGGTCTGGACCAAAATTACCAGGCTTGGAAACACCTACCAAAGCATTTAAATTTGCTCCGTCCATATAAACCTGTCCACCTGCTTCATGTACCATGTTACATATCTTTGAAATAGATTCTTCATAGACACCATGTGTAGAAGGATATGTAACCATTAAAGCTGCTATTTGATCAGGAAATTCTTGTATTTTGTATGCCAAATCTTTTGTATCAACATTACCATTTTCATCACACTTTATAATCTCAACTCTCATTCCAGCCAAGATTGCACTCGCTGGATTAGTACCATGTGCTGAACTTGGAATTAGGCATATATCTCTTGATGCTTCCCCTGTTGCCTCTAGAAAAGCTTTTATGGTCATTAGACCAGCTAACTCTCCTTGAGCCCCAGCATTCGGCTGAAGAGATACTTCATCAAAACCAGTTATTTTACACAACATATCTTTAAGCTTATCAATAATAACTTTGTATCCTAGCGATTGTTGTCTAGGAACAAAAGGATGTATTGAATTAACAATTGGCCAACTAATAGGTATCATCTCAGCAGTTGCATTAAGTTTCATCGTACAAGACCCAAGTGGAATCATTGATTTATTTAATGCAATGTCTTTATCCTCTAACTTTTTAAGATATCTAAGAAAGTCTGTTTCAGACTTATAATTATTAAAAACTTTGTTATCTAAATAAGAGGTTTTTCTCATTAAACTTTTTGCAATTGCAGGCAAAGATTCACCAAGCTGATTATCAATTGAGTTAAAATCAAAATTTTTAGTACTTATAAAGCAAGATAAAATTTCATACAAGTCATTCAAACTGGTTGTTTCATCAATAGATAATGAAACTATTTCTTTTGAATAAAATCTAAAGTTAATTTGCTTACCCAAAGACTTCTTTTTTATATTAGATATTTTTAAATTAGTTGATTTGATAGCAATTGTATCAAAAAAAGATTTATACAAGAGCTCAAATCCTGCATTTTGTAATGCTTTTGCTACTAAGCGAGTATATCTATGAACCCTAAGAGAAATCTCTTTTAATCCCGTTGGGCCATGATACATAGCATATGCTGCAGCAGTAATAGCCAAAAGTGATTGGGCTGTACAAATATTACTTGTAGCCTTTTCCCTTCTAATATGTTGTTCTCTAGTTTGAAGAGCCATTCGATATGCAACTTCAGAATTTTTATCAATTGAACGACCAATTATCCTTCCTGGCAATAATCGCTTGTATTGATCTTTACAAGCAATAAATGCAGCATGTGGCCCACCGAATCCCAGGGGAACTCCAAATCTTTGTGAGGAACCAATAGCTATATCTGCACCCATTTCACCAGGTGTCTTCAATAAAGCTAGAGACAATAAATCAGTAGCCAAAATAGATATCGCATTTTGCGATTTTGCATGATTTATTAAAAATTCAAAATCTTTTACCTCACCAAGGGTATTTGGATATTGAGCAATAAAACCAAAAAAATTGTCTGTGTGAGTAACAAACAGGTTATCTAGGTCTCCCACAACAACATTGATTCCAAGAGGTTTGCCTCTCGTAATTAATAAATCAACAGTTTGTGGGTGACAAAACTCAGAAACTAGAAAAATGTTTTTGGACTCCTTCGATGATCGGTAGGCTAACAACATTGCTTCGACTGCAGATGTTCCTTCGTCTAAAAGAGAAGCATTTGAAACCTCTAAACCAGTTAGATCCATAATTACTTGTTGAAAGTTAATCAACATCTCAAGTCTTCCTTGAGAAACCTCTGGCTGGTAGGGGGTATAAGCGGTGTACCACCCAGGGTTTTCTAAAATATTTCTTAAAATTACATTTGGGGTCATAGTATCGTAATAACCCATTCCAATATAACTTTTAAATTTTTTATTTTTACCTATCATAGAGCTTAACGATTCCAAGGCCTTGCTCTCTGACAAAGGAGGATCCAAGCTTATACCTATATCTGAAAGAATTTGATTTGGAATAGTATCTAAAGTTAATTCTTCCAAGCTCTTATAACCTAAAGTGTTTAAACATTCTTTTATCTCTGATTCGGAACTTCCAATATGTCTTTCTATAAAAGAATCGGATGTATCATAGGATTCAAGATTAGAATTATAATTAAGCTTGCTTTTATCCATTAATCAAACTCTCGTAATCATCAGCAGTTAGCAATTCTTCAAAATCTTCTTTATTGGTGGGCTTTACTTTTATTAACCACCCCTCAGAATATGGGCTTTGATTTATCAATTCAGGAGAACTTTCAGCATCAGAATTAACCTCAACCACTTCACAATTTAAAGGTGAATACAAATCCGAAACTGATTTTGTAGACTCTACGGCACCAAAAGGAGAATCTTTGTCTAAGGAATCTCCCACAGCAGGTAATTCTAAATAAACAATTTCACCAAGTGAATCTTGGGCATGATCTGTGATGCCAATAACAATCAAATCACCATCTTGAGATGCCCATTCATGCTCCTTAGTATATTTTAAATCTTTTTTTACTTCTGACATATTCCACACCTACCTTATAAAAGGATAATCGACTTTTTGTGCAATTTTAAGAGATTTCCTAATCCTTATTTCAAACTCTGTAATTTGAGAATGTTCATAATCTAACAATGCAAACCCAATGCCTTTTTTTAAAACAGGTGAAAAAGTCCCTGATGTAACAAATCCAATTTTAGTATTATTTCTTAATACATCATATCCACTTCTTGCTATTGAATTATCTGCCATCATAAAGCCAACAAAAACATATTTTTTGTTTTCTAAACGTTTTTCAATAACTTCTTTACCTATAAAATTGGTCTTTTTAAAATCTATAAAACGATTTAAATTAAAATCCACTGGAGTCGTTCCTTTTATAAGTTCATTCCCATGCAATGGAAATCCAGCTTCAATTCTTAGAGTATCCCTTGCAGCTAAACCACATGGCTTTATTTCATTACAACTTTCTAATAAATATTCATATACAGAACTTATCACTTCATTTGGTACAAAAATCTCATATCCATCCTCTCCTGTATAGCCAGTCCTTGCAATTAAGAAGTTATCGCCATTGGGACATTTTACTTTCAGAGAACTTAAGAATTTTTCTTCCAAATCAATAATATTGGTCATATAAAATTTATTAAGAGAGACCAAATTTGATTTAGGAAAAATTTTATTTATTACCTCTATTGTTTTAGGTCCTTGAACAGCTAGCTGGCCATAAAAATTGCTCAAGTTCTTTACCTCAATGTTAAACTTATGATCAAGGTTAAAAAGCCATTCATATACACTATCTTTATTTCCAGCATTAACACAAAGGAAAAATCTCTTATTAGAAATCTTATAGACTATTACATCATCAAGGACTTGGGCATCAGAATCGCAAATGAAACCATAGCGAGCTTGACCAGTTTTTAAACTTAAAATATTATTGGTAAAAATAAAATCTGTAAAACTTTCTGCATCATCTCCTGCAATTTCAATTTCACCCATATGACTTACATCAAAAATCCCAACCTGATTCCTGACATGTAAGTGTTCATCTTCAAGAGAAGAGAACCATAATGGCATATTCCATCCATTAAATTCAGTAAATTTCGCATTTAATTTTTCATGAATTTGAAATAAAGGAGTAGTATTCATTCTTAGTATATTTTACCTAAAAAACTAAGAATAATATGGTTAATTAATTGAATTTAATAGCTGCTTGAACTTTTCAGGATGCTCGCTTGCCATTTCCGCCAATATCTTTCTATCTAGATGGATATCCTTTGTTTTCAAAGTATGTATGAACTTGCTATAAGTGAACCCTTCTTCTCTTAGAGCTGCATTAATCCTAGAAATCCAAAGGGATCTCATTGTCCTTTTCTTGGCTTTTCGATCTCTATAAGAAAAAGCTAATGATCTCAGAAGAGTTTCTTTAGCTCTTCGATATACATTTTTTCTCTGTCCCCAGAAACCCTTAGTTTGTTTCAAAAGCTTATTCTTTCTTCTCTTGCTTGGTACGGTTGTTTTAACTCTCATTTTAAAATCCTATGCAAAAACTACTTTTCTTAAATTTGATGCTTTTTTTCCATCAATTGTATCCGATTCTTTTAATCGCCTAATTCTTGATTGAGCCTTATGAACATTTCCATGGTGCTTGCTTCCCTTAATTCGTTTAAGCTTTCCATTAGGTTTAAGCTTGAATCTTTTTGCAGCACTTCTATTGGATTTCATTTTTTGCGTTGCCATTTGACTTCTTTCCCACCTTATTTTTTTTTGGAAGAACCATCATGGTCAGATTCTTTCCTTCAAACTTTGGCTCATTGTCTAGTTCTCCCGCTTCAGAAACGGAATCAACAATCTTTGTAACTAATTGTTCACCCAATTGCTTATGAACTATCTCTCTTCCTTTGAACCAAAGTCTTATTTTAACTTTATGTCCATCTTCTAAGAAATCTTTGAGCTTGTTTATTTTAACATTAAAATCATTTTCTCCAATGTTTGGCCTAAATTTAATTTCTTTAAGCATTTGTGTTTTAACTTTTTTTTGGGCTGAGGCTTTTTTCTTGTCATATAAGAATTTTCCATAATCCATCAATTTACATACAGGAGGTGTTGAATCAGGTGCTATTTCAACTAAATCAGTTGAGTTACTTTTAGCTTGTTCAAGTGCTTCATTAATTGAAACAATTCCAAATTGATCACCACTCAAACCAATAAGCCTAACTTCTGATGCTCTAATCTCCGAGTTAATACGATTTAATTTTTTCCTCGATGATGAAAAACTTTTTTTTCTTATAAACTAACCCTCCCAGACAATTGACTCTTTAATGAATCAATAAAATCTGTTACTTTAAATTCTCCTAGTTGATTTCCACCATATTGTCTTACATTTAAAGATTGGTTATCCATCTCTGATTTCCCAATTATTGCAATATATGGAGTTTTTGATATTTCACTTTCTCTAATCTTTAGACCAAGCTTTTCATTTCTTATATCAATCTCAACTCTAATTCCAGCAGCTCTGAATTGTTTTTCCAAATTTTTTGTGTAATCGATTTGATCATCAGAAACAGATAAGATTTTTAACTGCACAGGTGATAACCACAATGGAAAAGCACCCGCATAATGTTCAATCAATATTCCAAAAAACCTTTCAAAAGAGCCAAAAATTGCTCTATGAATCATTACCGGCTGAAGTCTTTCATTATTACTTGAAATGTACTCAAGGTCAAATCTCTTTGGCAAATTAAAATCTACTTGTACTGTTGAGCATTGCCACGACCTACCAATCACATCTTTAATCTTTAAATCAATCTTGGGGCCATAAAAAGCCCCTCCGCCCTCATCTATTGAAAACTTTAATGACTTGGCCTCCAACGAATTAATCAGTGCTTGAGTTGAAACATCCCAATCTTCGTCACTTCCAACATATTTATCGGGTTTTGTTGACACATAAATTTCATAATCATCAAATCCAAATCTCTGGAGGAAATCAGTTGTTAAATCAATGACTTCATTTACTTCCTCTTCAATTTGTTCAAGAGAACAAAATATGTGTGCATCATCTTGAGTAAATCCTCTAGCTCTAAACAGACCATGCAAAACACCTGATCTTTCATATCTATAGACTGTTCCTATTTCGGCAAATTTAACTGGCAAATCTTTATAGCTTCTAAGCTCACTTTTATAAATCATAATGTGAAATGGGCAATTCATAGGCTTAGTTAAATAACTATTAGTATCTATATCCATTGGTGAAAACATGTTTTCGCTATAAAACTCTGTGTGTCCGCTCGTCTCCCATAAGTTTGCCTTTGCTATGTGTGGGGTATAAATAAGTTCATAGTTTGAATCAATATGTTTTTCTCTCCAATAATTTTCAATTACATTTCGAATCGTCGAACCTTTCGGGTGCCACAAAACTAGTCCTGGTCCAATCTCATCAGTGATTGAAAAAAGATTTAATTCTTTTCCTAGTTTCCTATGATCTCTTTTTTTAGCTTCTTCAATCATTTCCAAATATTTTTTTAAATCTTTTTTATTGAAGAATGCAGTTCCATAAATTCTCTGAAGTGATTCCCTATTTTCATCACCCCTCCAATAAGAACCTGCAACACTCAAAAGTTTAAAAGATTTAATAAAAGATGAATTCGGAGCATGTGGACCTCTGCACAGATCAAACCAACTTCCTTGTTTATAAATTGTAATATCTTCTTCTTCGGGTAGATCATTTATAATCTCTACTTTAAACTTTTCATTAATATCCGAAAAAGTTTTAAGAGCATCTTTTCTTGTTAATTTTGATGGAATAAAAGAGACCTTTTTACTAATAATGTCATTCATCTTTTCTTCAAATAAGGCTAAATCGGCTTCTGTAAATGCTTTTTCAGTAAAAAAATCATAGTAAAAGCCATCATCTATCACAGGGCCAATAGTAACTTTTGTATCTGGATAAATACTTTGAACTGCTTCGGCTAAAATATGAGCAGCAGAATGCCTAATAAGGTCTAATCCTGTTTTTGAGTCAGAGAAAATTGGATCAATTTTAGCTCCATCCAAAGGGTAAAAATAAAAATCATGTAATTGCCCATCTACTAATCCACCAATTACTGATGAATCTAGTCCCAGCTTGCAAAATACCTCTCCAATATTTAGCGCCTTGTCAGATTCCACAATTTGATCTTTTACATAAAACTTCATATATCTATAATGAGCACGAGTGGATTTGAACCACCGACCTCTTGCATGTCAAGCAAGCGCTCTCCCCCTGAGCTACGCGCTCAATTACTACAAGAAAGTATTGTAAATTCTGCTTTTAATAAATCAAATTTTGTTGTTTCTTCTGATTAATTTATAATAAAATTATGGACATACAAAACAAAAACATTATTTTAGAATCAAATATAAAATCATGCCCCTTAATTAATAGGGGAAAAGTTAGAGACCTTTATGATCTTGGTGATCAACTCTTAATTGTTTCATCTGACAGAATTTCAGCATATGATTCAGTTTTAGCTTCTGGTATTTATGCAAAAGGTGAAGTTCTAACACAGTTATCGAAATTTTGGTTTTCTCTAACAGAAGATATTGTCGAAAATCACTTCATAACTGATGATATTGCGGGCTTCTCTCAAAAGTTAGCAGATGACTTAGCTGTACTTCAGGGAAGATCAATGATAGTTAAGAAAGCAAGACCACTCCCCATAGAATGTATTGTTAGAGGGTACATAACAGGATCTGGATGGGCTGAATATAAAAAACAAGGAACTGTTTGTGGTCTTAAATTAAATGAAGGGTTAATAGAATCAGAAAAACTTAAAGAGCCAATTTTTACACCTTCTACAAAGGCAGAGCAAGGTGAACATGATGAAAATATTAGCTTTGAACAATGTGTTGATATAGTAGGAAGCGAGATAGCTAACAAAGTAAAAAATTTATCAATAGCGATTTACTCTAAAGCCAGAGATTATGCCGAAAGCAAAGGAATTCTCATTGCAGACACAAAGTTTGAATTTGGAACACTCGAAAATGGTGAAATAATACTGATTGATGAAGTTCTGACTCCCGACTCATCCAGGTTTTGGCCTAAAACTTTATATAAAGCGGGAAGAGGACAAGAAAGTTATGATAAACAAATTGTAAGAGATTATTTAACCTCAATTGGTTGGGATAAAAAACCACCTCCACCTGAATTACCAGAAGAAATTGCAAAAAAAACATCTGATAAATACATAGAGGTACTAGATTTATTAACCCTATAATTGAGATTTTTCTCAAGTCAATATTATCTGTATTCTTTTTATATGCGGGTTCAAATTTTTTGATTTCTAGTTCAATTAATTTGTCTAAAAAACTTCAAATCCCTGATTTAATCGTTGGTTTTACAATTATTGCAGTAGCAACCTCCCTACCAGAATTATTTGTTTTAATAAATTCAGTATCTAATGATCAATATGGACCAGAGTTAGCCTATGGGACAATACTTGGAAGCAATATTGCAAATATATCCTTAATATTGGGTGGATGCATACTTTTAAGTAAAAAAAATTCCTTCGCAAATAATCTGACAAATTACAAAAACCAAATTCATTTAATTTTTTTATCCACAATAATATTTGCTTATCTGTCCTTAGAAGAATTCGGGCTAGTAGAGCTTAGCTTTAGCTTATTAGTAATACTTTTTATTTTATCATTTACAAATATCAAACTAAATAATAAACTTGATAAAACCAAAACTGAATCGCTTTTAATAAAAGACTTGTTTGTGATTATATTATCAATTGTAAGCATATGGATTGGTTCGGAGCTTCTTGTTAATAGCGGCATAGAGCTAATTGAAAAATTTAATGCCACTTCAAATCAGATCGGTTCAGTTTTTCTAGCCCTTAGTACTTCTGCTCCAGAAATATTCACATCTTTAATTGCTATTTTAAAGTTTAACAAAAGTGATTTTGTTGTCGGAAATGTAATAGGTAGCAATATTTTAAATATTGGAATTTTCAGCATTATTGGTATTACTAACAATCTTGGTTATTTTGATATAGGTGTAGCGAATATTCTATTGCTTGTAGCGTGTGAAGCTTATATTTTGATATTGTTATATTCGTTATATAAAGAAAGAAGTATTAGTAATAAATATGGAGTAATTTTAATTCTGTTATATATTATTTTTATTTATAAATTATGAGCCTTATATTAGAAGAAATAACTGAAAATACATTAGAATTTGAAGATATTACATCTTTTAGAATTTTATCAGGTGTTGAAAATGTAAATTTAAAATACATTGGTGAAATTTTGAAGTTGGAAATCCATTCGCGTGGATGTGAAATTAAAATCAATGGTAATAAAAGTAATGTAGAAAAAGCCACTGAATTATTTACACAATTTTATCAAATAATTAAGAAAGGGTATCATCCTAAGCAAAAAGATTTTGAGTCGGGGCTAAATATTTTAGAAGACGATCAACATAATCTTGAAGAGATATTTCTTGACACTGTTTGCTTGACTACTGATAGAAAGACGATAGCACCAAAAAGCATTAATCAAAAACTTTACATTGACTCAATAAGAAAGAATGACCTAGTCTTTGGTATTGGCCCTGCCGGAACTGGTAAAACCTATTTGGCAGTAGCCATGGCTGTTTCATATTTAAATTTAAAAAAAGTAAAAAAGATTATATTAACAAGACCTGCTGTGGAAGCTGGAGAAAAATTAGGCTTTCTACCAGGAGACTTAAATGAAAAAGTTGATCCATATTTAAGACCATTGTTTGATGCCTTGAATGAAATGATTGATCCTGAACGAATTGCAAGGCTAATTGATAGGTCCATAATTGAAATAGCTCCGTTAGCTTTTATGAGAGGAAGAACATTAAATGATTCTTTTATAATTTTAGATGAAGCACAAAATACAACGACCTCTCAAATGAAGATGTTTCTTACAAGATTGGGTTTTAATTCAAAAACAATAATTACCGGGGACATCACTCAAATAGACTTGGAAAAAAATGTAAAATCTGGATTGATTGAAGCCCAATCTTTATTAAATAATATTAATGGTATAGCTTTCAGTTCGTTTTCTAACAATGATGTTATAAGGCACCCATTAGTTAAGAAAATTATAGATGCCTACAAATAAAGTATCTGGTCTCTTTCAGGACCCACAGAAACCATTGAAATTTTAACATTCAGATAATTCTCAATATATTTTATAAAATTAATCAAATTTTTGGGTGGATTCTTTTTATTTAAATCATCTACTTTCCATGATTTAAAATTTTTATAAACGGGAACTACTTTATCTAAATTGTCTAGATTCTGTGGAAATTTTTTAATGAGTTGCTTACCTATTCTATATCCAGTACAAAGTTTTATCGTATCGAACATCGAGAGTATATCAGCTTTTGTAATAACTAATTCATCTAATCCACATATAGCTACTGAATGTCTTAATGCAACTAAATCAAGCCATCCACACCTGCGAGGCCTTCCTGTTGTTGCACCATATTCTGCACCGAACTCTCTTAATGTAAGCCCTTTGTCATCTAACATTTCAGTAGGAAAGGGACCATGGCCAACCCTTGTAGTATATGACTTTGAAATCCCTATTGATTTAGTGACTTTCGAATAAGGTATGCCAGTGCCGATTGAAGCATTAGCAGAAATTGTTGAAGAAGAAGTTACAAAAGGATAAGTACCAAAGTCAATATCAAGCATAACTCCTTGGGCTCCCTCAAACAATATACTTTTATTTTTTTGAGATGCTTTTTGCAAGTAATCTTCAGTGTCTGTTACAAACTCTTTTAGATATTTATATTGTCTGTTCAAATCACTTAAAACTTTTTTTAAACCAAAGCTTTTTTGTTTAAAAACTCTAACTAAAATTTTATTTTTTTCGTTAAGCGACATGGACAATTTACTATATAAGGATTTTTTATCTTGAAGATCTATAAAGCGAATTCCTTGCCTTGATATTTTATCTTCGTAACATGGACCAATTCCTCTACCAGTTGTTCCAATTGCATTTTTTCCTCTTATTATCTCGCGTCCTTTATCTAATGCCTTATGGTGGGGCAAAATCAAATGAGCAAGATTACTTATTTTTAAGTTGTTTTTAGTGACCTTATAGCCTTTTTTTCTTAACTGCTTTATTTCATCAACTAAAACTGATGGATCTATAACTGTTCCATTACCAATTACTGAAACCTTACCTTTTCTGAGAACACCTGAAGGAATATGATGAAGAACTATTTTTTTATCCTTTACTATTATAGTATGTCCAGCATTGCTTCCACCTTGAAACCTCACAATAATATTAAATTTTTCAGATAATAAATCTATAATTCTACCTTTCCCTTCATCACCCCATTGTGCACCAACAACTACAATATTTTCTTTTATCATTTAAATTTCTTCCTCAGATAATTCTTCAAAAGTATCAAATCTGGCTAACAAATTATTACCCTCATCTAACAACTTAATTTTTTTTAATTTATCAACTTTGATTAACAACTGGTAACTAATATTGCTAATGTATTTTGATTCAACAATTCTGACCTGAAAGGCCTGATTCGCAAAAAAATCCTTAATTTTATATGCCAAAGATATATCTTGATTGTTTTTTAACTCAATTACCGCAAGGGGCTGACTTAAGGTATCAAATTTAATATTTTCTATAATTGGTAATACATTTAAAGCAAAGCCCATTGCAGGAACATTCAATCCATAATTCGAAAGAAGATTATTGTATCTACCCCCAGACATAATATTATCTTTAATTTCAGAAACACTTATATCAAAAGTCACATTTGAATAGTAATTAAAATCTCTAACATCCAGCAAGTCCAATACACATTCTATCTCCGGATTAATATTTTCTAACTCTTGTTTTAAAAAACTAATATCTTTTATTTCTTTTTGTATAACCTTAGGTAGAGACCCTAATTTGATTTTTTTGTTCAATGCAAAGGGCATAACAATTTTCTTTATAAATTCTTTCTCTCTTTTTGGTACAACTTTTGATTTTGACAAAAGACTTATTGAATCAAAATCTTTTTTATAAAATAATGTTTTAATTTGATCTTTGGAAAATTCTAATTTTGAAAGTATGTAATTTACTAAGAGTGAAGAATTAATTGTAACAACTTGCCTGGGAAACCCTAATTTTTTTAAAATCTGTGATCCGAGCTGGATTAATTCCAAATCATTGACCACACCCTCAGTTCCAATTGATTCACAACCTATTTGAAAAATTTCTCTTGGTTCTTTATTAGAATCAAGATTGTTTCTTATTATTCTTTCAGAATAACTAAGCCTTGTAGGTAAATCTTCTTTTGAAAAATTTGATGCCACATATCTAGCAATTTGAGGTGTTGTATCAGATCTTAAACCCAAAACATCTCCTGATAAAGGATCAACCATTTTCATTATTTTCTTTGTATCATCATCTTTTGATCCGATAGCAATAGAGTCGATATTTTCAAATAGAGGTGTTACGACTTTTTCATATCCATTTGTTTCAACTTCCATGAAAAAAATCTCTTTGACATAATCAAGCTTTTTTATTGTATCTAATGAATAGTCCTTAATACCTAAGGGCAATGAAATATTTTTTATCATTTAAAAATCACTTGTTCTATACTTTTAACTTCATCCATATTGGCAATAAATTCAAGTGTCTCTTCATCAACTGGTGAATCAACAGAAATAAAAGCTAATGCAAAACCAGTGTTATTATCCAACTGATTACTTAAATAAAGTCTATTAATATTAATTTCTTTTTTTCCTAACGCATTACCAAGCAATCCTATAACTCCTGGCTTATCGTCGTTTTCAATCATCAAAATATTACCTTCAGGAATAAGGTCTAAGCTATGATTATTAAACCTAGTAAATCTAGACTCCTTCTTACCAAAAGTGGATCCAGATATTGAGAATTCAGTATTGTCTGTTTTAACAATAACCCTTATAAGGCTTGAAAAGTCGCTTGAAGAAGAAAGCTTTGTCTCTGTTAACTTTATACCTCTTTCTTCGGCAATAAGGGGAGCATTAACAAATGTTACGGGAGCACTCATTATAGGGCTCAAATAACCCTTTAAAACTGATATTGTTAAAGGTGCGACATTAGACTCTGTAATCAAGCCACTATATTCTACTGCAATATGTTCAACTCCGGACTTACAAATTTGACCCATAAAACTACCCAATCTTTCTGACAACTCAAGAAAAGGTTGTATTTTAGATAAAACTTCTAAATTCATCGATGGCATATTAACAGCATTGATAACAACTTCATTGTTCACATATTCAATAACTTGTTCTGCCATAGCAATTCCTACCTTAGTCTGAGCCTCTTGTGTGGATGCTCCAAGATGAGGAGTAAAAACAATATTTTTCTCTTTTTCAAAAATTGGTGATTTGAAATCAGGGGGCTCTGGTTCATATACATCAATGGCAAAACCTCCAACCTTACCCGAATCTAAAGCTTCTGCTATATCTTCTTCATTAACTATGCCGCCTCTAGCACAGTTAATAATTATTACACCATCCTTCATTAAATTTATTGAGCCTTTAGAAATTAAATTTTTTGTTCCTGATGTTAGTGGTGTGTGAACTGTAATAATATCAGCATCTTTAAAGACTTCCTCCATGTCAACTAAATCTACGGGCATATTTAAATTTGTGTCTTTTGAAATAAATGGATCATGTGCAATTACCTTCATGCCGATACCTAAAGCACGTTCTGCTACTAGCCTTCCAATGTTTCCAAGACCAATAACACCAAAGGTTTTCCCATATAATTCCTTGCCTTGAAAATTTGATCTTTCCCACTTTTTGTCTTTCATTGATGCAAAAGCCTGAGGAATATTACGAACTAAAGAGAAAAGAAGGGCAATAGTATGCTCAGCAGTAGTTATAGCATTGGCTGAAGGAGTGTTCATTACTATAATACCTTTTTTGGATGCAGCAGATACATCAACATTGTCTACACCTATACCTGCTCTACCAATTAATCTAAAATTATCATCTAAAATATCAATTATCTCAGAATCCATTTTAGTAGCACTTCTTATTATTACTGCTTGATAGTTATTAATTATTGACTTTAACTCTTCTCTGTCAGTTTTTTTTCTAACATCCACCTCTATTTCGGGATATTTTGCAAATAATTCAAGCCCTTCTTTTGAAAGACCATCAGTAACTAAAATTTTCAATTAAATTCCTCCAAGTTTACGAAATAAAAATATTTCAGAAATAAGTATATATCAAACTTTAACCAAATTGATAAAATATTTTACAAGGTATAAGATTAAATAGTGGATAACGAAAAAAAGCTTACTTTTATTGAACACTTCGGAGTGCTAAGAAAAAGTTTTATAAGAATAGTGATTTTTCTTATTGTTTTTTTTATTCCATGTTTCTACTTTAGGGATATCCTAATGGATCTTTCATTGCACCCAATTTTAGAGACACTTCCAAAAGATTCTAAAATCATATTTTCAAAACCAACTGAGGGTCTTGCCACTAACATAAAACTTGCCTTCTTAACTAGTATTGTATTAACAACCCCACTAATAATTTATGAAATTTGGTCCTTCATTAAACCTGCTCTTTATGAAAATGAAAGATATTTTTCAGCAATAATAATCTTATTGGGAACATCGCTTTTTTTACTTGGATCTTTTTTTTGTTTTTTATTTGTTGCTCCAGTAGCATTCAATATCCTGCTCAACGAATATACAACCGAGGTAATTACAGCTTTCCCAAATATTTCAGAGACCATTGGATTTTTATCATCTTTAATTTTAAGTTTTGGAATCATATTTGAATACCCTTTAATAATTTATCTTTTATCCAAACTAGGTTTAACATCTGCTAGCTTCCTTGCATCAAAGAGGAAATATGCTGTGCTCATATGCACTATTTGTTCAGCTATTTTAACTCCGACGACTGATGTTATATCAATGATGTTCATGCTAATACCTCTTTTAGTTTTTTATGAAATAGGGGTACTAATTGCAAAAATAACAAGAAAGAGAAATTGATAAGGGCAAGTATTTATGTAAGATTTATATTTAGAATTTGTGGGGGTTACTTATGGAATATGAAAAATTAGTTTCATCTAAATATGTAGAAGAATTTGTTATTGGTGAGGAACTTCATCACGGATGTGTTCAAATTACTCCATACAGAAACAAGGAGTATATAAAAAAATTTAAAAAATCATTCTTATATGGTTTAAATTCAGAATATCAAAATAACCTTGGATATAATGATCCAGAAAACTCATCAAAGAAACAAAAATTTAACATTGAATATCCCGGCCTAGTAAGCCAAGGCTACATATTTAATGTGGGTTTTGGATTGAGTGTTCATGATATTTCTTACAATGCAATCGCAAACCTATCTTATAAAAATCTTACGTATGGTGAGCCTGTATATGAAGGAGACATTCTATTTGGAAAGTCAAAAGTTATTGGAATAGAAGTAAAAAAAGATGGGGCCTCTAATGGCTCGGTTCAGGTTAAAACAACTATTACAAATCAAAACGATGAAATGGTTCTTGAATATGTTAGACAAGTTTTACTTAGAACATCACCTGGTACAAAAATTAATATAAAATCAGAGCTTGAAGCTCAACCAGACACAATTGATATAAATAAGGTGAAACTTCCTAGGGTATTTACAAATCTTAGCAATCAAAGTCTGGGTGAAAATGGTAAAAAATTTGAAGATTTAAAAGTTGGAGAGCTATATAGAGGCACATTTGAAAAATCTATAAGCTTGGTTGATTTCTCATGGCTTCAGATTTCAACACTTAATGACGCCAGTGTTCATCATACTCCTAGTTCCAATTTTATTGGCTATGGGGGTGCAATAAAATCTACTGTAGAAGGATCAATCAGTGAGCATATTCCTCATGCATATTTTATAGGAATGAACAGTGGATCTCACGATGCCCCAACATACCCTGGAGATATTGTTCAAAATATGTTCGCATCTGACGATGCTGATGATGAAAAAATTAGCGGTAGCTTTAAAATAATTGAAAAACTTGATCATGAATCAAGAGAAGATTTCGGTATTATCAAAATTGAGTTAATTGGTGAGAAAACAATAACTGAAGCCAGTATGAAAGCATATGAGAAAAGTGGCTTTAAAGGAATAGGGAATATTAAAGATGGGAAAATTCGAGTTTTAACCATGGAAATGTTACTTGCAGTTCCAAAAGGAGTAGCTTTTCAATAATGTCAAAAAAATACGAAAAAAAAGATTTGCAACATCCAGTTGATTATAATTGGAAAACAGAATTTGATTATTTTTGGAATACAAAAAGTGATCAGAAAAATTGGATTTTACCAAAGGTACTAAAAGATCAAGCAACAAAAAATCCAGACAAGGATTTCTTGCAATTCAGTTATGGAAACCCACTTACTTTTTCAGAGGTTAATACCAAAGCAAATCAAATTGCTAACTCATTATCAAAATTGGGTGTAGAAAAAGGAGATAAAGTTTCAGTTTATATGCCTAATTCTTTAGAAATCTGCTTAGCATGGTTTGGAATTCTTAAAAATGGTTCTGTTATGGTTCCGATAAATACAGCATATGTCATGGATTTCCTTCAATATATAATCGAAAGTTCGGATTCAAAAGTAATCATTATTGCAGAAGAATTTATGGATAGATTGAAAAATATTCAAGATAGAATTCCTTTGATTGAAAATGTCATTGTATGGCCAAGGGAGAGCAAGGATAATCTTGAATTAATGGGATACAAAGGTTCCAAAGTCCAATCCTGGAATGATTTTGTAAAAAATGGTGGAAAAGAAGAACCAAGTGTTGAGCTAACTCATCTAGATCATGCAAGACTTATGTATACATCTGGGACAACTGGTAGATCAAAAGGAGTCGTTAGACCCTGTGCGGCTGATTATTCATCTGCAATGAATTATTCTCTAGTTATGGATTTAACTGAAGATGATACTGTTTTTACCTGCCTACCTCTTTTTCATTCAAATGGAATGGTCATGGGAGTTTACCCTGCTATGATTCAAGGATGCAAAGTTGTTGTTGAAGAAAAGTATTCGGCTAGTAATTTTTGGAAATGGATGAAAGATTTTAAAATTACAAAATTTAATCTTGTAGGTGTAATGTCATATTTTATGTGGAATGCTCCTGTAGTGCCTGAAGAAAAAGATCATAATGTAGAGCTAGTATTAGGAAGCCCTGCTCCTCACGATATTATTGAAGAATTCATGGAAAGGTTCAATATCAAATTTATGGAGGGCTATGGGCTTACTGAAGTAGGTCAGTGTACTTTTATGAGACCTGGGGAACCCTTTAGGATTGGCTCATGTGGTAAAGAATCCCCTGGTTATGAAATTAAAATTGTTAATCCAGAGACTGATGAAGAGCTTCCACCAAATACTCCTGGAGAATTAGTTCTTAGGCCAAGGATTCCAAATATTTGCCTTCACTATTACCATAAAATGCCAGAAAAAACTGTTTCTGATTTTAGAAATTTTTGGTTTCACACTGGTGATTTGTGCAGAAAAGACGAAGATGGATACATTTTCTTCATGGATAGAGTGAAAGATTATATAAGAAGAAGGGGTGAGAATATCAGTTCATTTGAAGTTGAAAATATGGTTTCTTCACATCCAAATATTTCTGAAGCTGCAGCTATTGCGGTTAAAGTTAGCGAAGAGGGCAGATATTCTGAAGATGAAGTAATGATTGTAGTTGTTCTTGAAGAAGGAAAAGACTTAGCACCTGAAGAAATAATTGAATACCTTAAACCTATTATGCCAAAATTTATGATTCCAAGATTTATTAAATTTAGAGATAACTTACCAAAGACCCCCACAAACAGGGTACAAAAAGTTAAATTAAGAGAGGAAGGTGTCACAAGTGACACCTGGGACTCTCTCAAAAATAAAAACTAATCCTTATCCCAAGGATATTTCTTTATTGGTTTTTGTGTATAAGGGTTTTCCTTTTCAGGTTGGAAATATTTGAAAGTATTAACATGCTGATCTGTGTATGAACCCGGTGGATAGTACTTATCATAAAAGTCTAAATCTAGGTGTTGAGCTTGGAAAACAAGTCTCATATACATTGGGTCAACATTTGCCGGGAAAGAACCATAGGTATCGTAAATATATTGTGCAACTGATTTAACTATTTCAATAGTAGTTTCAGTTGGTTTTGGAGCTTGCATTAAATGCTTATCTGGTTCTTCGTATGGGAATGGCTTATCAGATTGCCATGCCGCCATTTTATGTTCTAACATTTTATCAAATGCATCACTCATATTGTCATAATAAGGTGGGCAATATGCTTCAAAGACTCCGTCTTTACCAACTGGTCTAGTCGGCCCTTGTTTTGGTTGTTCAAATCTAAAACCTAATCCTTTAAAGAGCTCAGGATTTGAGCCAAGAGTAAACCTAGGAATCAAGCCTGTGAATGTCCATCCGCCAAGACCTAATGCTTGCAATGCTAGATTCATATTTTGACAAATGAAAGCTTGTTCAACATTTAGTCCAGTTAAAATACGAACTTCTAAATCGTAAAGTGATAATTTAACTTCTTCTTTTATTCGACCAGTTTTAATCCATTTGTCTTGACCACATGATTTATTATTTATTGGATCCCAAATATTGAAGGCATATGTGCTGCTACAATATAGAAGCAATAAGTTTAAATATTCTTCTGTTATATCAGTTACTGGTATAAATGTTGTTGTACCAGCTTTATTAGTATTCCATTGATTAAAATCAAAAAGTCCTGGCATTTTATCTGGAAGATTAGCCCTTCCATCTTCAAGCTTTACTAAACTTTCTCTATAAAGCTCTAGTAACCTATCAACTTTATCATCTCTATCCATTCTAAAGAACATATCTAATTCTTTATCCTTAGGAACCATATGTTTTACATCTATAAAATAAAGTCCTGAGTCATTGGTAAAAAATAATTCTGTTCCGTGATTGTTACAAGCTGATGGCCAAGTTCGACTAGTCCATTGACATAACAAATCAATTCCATTTTCAGGCGGTAAATCAGCTAAACATAATCCGGTAAGTCCGGTTCCTGCCCAGACTAACATAGCCTCTTGAAACTCGGTTAAGGGTTCCGGGGGAATTGATGACTTATGGGAAAGCGTACTGTCTGGAAGCTCCATACCTGTACCAAACCTTCTTGATCTTCTATTAAATATTGCTTCAAACAACGGATAGTTAAATGCAGCATCATAGTTAACTTTTCCATTTCCATTTTTCTTTGACATATTATCACCTCTAAGTTGAAATAAATATTATAAATAAGTAAGATGGTTTTGGGAAATATCTAATCTAAATTATTAGCCCTTTTTAATTCTTGTCTATTTAGCTCAGTTATGGCTAATTTAACAGTAGAAAGGCCGAGAGTAGAACATTTCGGTCTTGATAAGGTTAATTCTTCTCCTAAAATCTCTGTCATTATTTCAGGTCCCATTTTAGAAACCTCATCCAAAGATTTTCCAATAACCAATTCAGAAATTATTGAGGTGCCAGCCTGACTGACTATGCACCCTTCTCCTTCAAATTTAAAATCTTTAATAATACCGTCTTCTACCTTAAGACAAATTGTAACTATATCTCCACACCCAGGGTTACCCCCATTCTGACATACACTATTTTGAACTTTATCAGCATCAGTAATAGTTCCTGAATTCCTTGGGTCCTCATAGTGATCGAGAATATAATCCATTAACTCTTGCTTATCTTGTGCCATAAAACAAAAAACTACTTTTCAATTGGTGCTTGGACTAGATTTCCCCACTCAGTCCATGATCCATCATAATTTTTAACATTTTTATACCCTAATAAATAAGTTAACACAAACCATGTATGAGAAGATCTTTCACCAATTCTACAATATGCTATTACATCTTCACCCGGCTTAAGGCCAGCTCCATCTTGATAAATTTTAATTAATTCGTCTGCAGATTTGAAAGTTCCATCTTCGTTTGCTGCAGTTGCCCAAGGGACACTTTGTGCATTAGGTATATGACCACCTCTCAAAGCACCTTCTTGAGGATATGCCTCCATATGAAGCAACTCGCCAGAGTACTCTTTTGGAGATCTTACATCAATAAGAGCACCTTTTGAGTCACTATGCTTTCTCACATCATCCCTAAAAGCTCTTATCTCAGAATTAACATTTGCAACCTTATAATTAGTTTGTGGATAATCAATTATATCTTTTGTTACCGCTCTCTTTTCATCAACCCACTTTTGTCTTCCGCCATTCATTATAAGACAATTTTCGTGACCATATATCTTAAAAGTCCATAATGCATAACATGCCCACCAATTACTTTTATCACCATAAAAAACTACTGTATCATCAGGGCTAATACCTTTTTCTGACATTAATTTTTCAAAATTGTCTTTATTTATATAATCACGAACCAAGTTATCTTGAAGTTCAGTCTCCCAATCAAGTTTTATAGCTCCCTCAATATGACCAATATCATATAAAAGAATATCTTCGTTTGATTCAACTATTTTAATTCCTGGTTTCCCTATATTGTCTTGAACCCAATCTGTAGATACAAGAACCTCAGGATTTGTATAATCTGCCATTTTATTCCTCCAATTTGATGTAATCTAATATCATCAATTCAAAAATTACAAAAGTAAAAGATACAATATAAAATAATCAAAGGCCAGTAATTTCAGGAATTTATAGTTCCCATTCTGTAACCTTTAGGTTATGATAATACCGTTATGACCGACCAAATAAAAAATGAGACTAGCGAGGAAGAAGTTAAGGCTTCAGCAGAAGAAGTTGAGGAAAAAGTTGAACATGAAGTATTGGGATATCCTGAAAGAGTTCCGAATTGCCATAAAGGATCAAACTATAAACACTCATATGTAATGCTTTGGTTTATCTTGGTTTTTATTATTTTCAGTATACTTGTATCTTTTTTAACTAATCCTTTATGATTTAAGAAAGCCTCTTTTCATATTGTTGTAAATAATTTGAGGTTTCTCCACTTTTTGAAGTAGTGAATTTATTTATTGGACCCATGTACTGCAAAAAGCCTCCGTTTTCACCACCCTCGGGACCAAGATCAATGATATAATCAGCTCTAGAAATCACATCTAAATTGTGTTCAACGATTAAAATACTGCTTCCACTATTTCTAAGCTTATATAAAACATTCATTAGGTTATTAACATCATGATAATGAAGACCAATGGTTGGTTCATCCAATATATATAAAGTTTTTTCTGTATTTTTCTTCAACAACTCTTTAGAAAGCTTAACCCTTTGAGCTTCCCCACCAGATAAAGTAGTTGCTGATTGACCTAATTTCAGATATCCAAGACCAATAGAATTTATTACTTCTATTTTGGCTTTTAAAATTGGAAATCCACTAAAAAAGCTTTCGGCTTCCTCAAAACTCATGTCTAATACATCAGCGATAGTTTTACCTTTATATGAAATACTTAATGTTTCCAAATCAAATCGCTTTCCTTGGCATTCATCACAAACAACTACCACGTCAGGCAAAAAACTCATTTCAATTTTTATATTTCCTGCACCCGAGCAAGTTGGACAGCTACCCTCCTTTACATTAAAACTAAATCTACCAGGGCCATATCCTTTCATTTTTGATATTTGTAGTGATGAAAAAATTTCGCGAATAGTAGAAAAAATACCGGTGTAAGTAACAGGGTTAGACCTTGATGTCCTTCCTATTGGCGATTGATCAATATTAATAACTTTGTCTATATGTTCACAATCATAAAACTTTTCAGTTAAAAACTTAGATTTTTTAGAATTTCGAACCACTGCATCTATACCAGGAGCAAGAGTTCCAGTTACCAGAGAACTTTTCCCTGAGCCGGAAACACCTGTGACGCATGTAATATGACTTAAAGGTAATTTAATGTTTAAATTTTTAAGATTATTTTTTTTAATACCTGAAACCGTTAAGAACTTTGTCGATGAATTTACATGTTTAGAATCTCTACAAATTTCTTTCTTTCCAAGCAAATACTGCATTGTAAGTGAATTTTTAGCTTTTTCAATTTTAGACAAGCTACCAGAAAAGACGATATTGCCGCCATTAACCCCTGCTAGTGGTCCAACATCTATAATGTTATCGGCGGATCGAATTGTATCGTCATCGTGTTCAACAACTAAAACAGTATTTCCCCTATTTTTCAAAAGTTTTAAAGAATCTATCAGCTTAGAATTATCTCTGGGATGCAATCCAATTGTAGGCTCATCAAGTACATAAGTTACTCCGGTCAAATTTGCACCTAATTGTGAGGCCAATCTAATTCTCTGTGCTTCACCTCCCGATAAAGTTGGGGCGGATCTATTAAGGGTTAAGTAAGATAGTCCTACATTATTTAAAAACTCTAATCTTGTTAGTACCTCGGTACTTATTTTCTCCCAAATGGTCTTATCTAATCCCTCAAATACCACGTCTTTGACAAATAACATGGCTTCTTTAATATTCAAGGAACAAAAATCATGAATATTTTTTTTATTAATTAAAACATTTAGTGCTTCTATTCTAATTCTACTACCTTTACATTCATTACAACTATTAAGAGTTTTATATTTTGCTAAAGAATCCCTAACTTCTTCTGACCTCGCACCCTTATCCCACTTTTCAAGGATTTTTAATATCCCTTCAAAAATTTTTTTTCCAGATTCGTAATTCGTTAAAAAATTTTTCATTGATTTAAAATTTATCCCATTAATCAAAATATTTTTTTGTGTAGTAGTTAATTTCTTAAATGATTTTTTTGTATCTATTTTTTTTTCTAAACAAAAATTTTTAAGAATCTTTTTTAGTTGAGGGAAGTCTTTAAATGGTAGTACTGCATTTTCGTCAATTGACTTCATATCATCAATAATTAGATTAAGATCAAAATTTTCAAAATAACCTAAGCCTTCGCACTCATTGCAAGCTCCATATGGACTATTAAATGAAAATAGTCTTGGGGATATTTCTGGGAAGCTCACATTGCAATTTTTGCATCCTAAATTTTGATTGAATACTAATCTTTCATTTTTTACTTCTAATATACAAACACCCTCTCCATATGAAAATGCAGTCTCAATTGAGGCCATCATTCTATTCGTTTTTTTCTTGTAGTTGCTAATGGAGTCCACATAGATATCTATGTTATGATTTTTTTGCTTTTCAAGAGAAATATTGTCAGAAAGATTTCTAGTTTTACCATCAATTCTTGCAATACTAAATAACTTAGAGGCTAGATTTAATTCTTTTTTAAACTCCCCCTTTTTTCCTATTGCTATTGGATAATAAATATCTACAACTTCATTGTTCAAATTAATTTCTTTTAATTTATTTAAAACGGATTCTATTGAGACAGCCGAAATATCAGAACCACATTCATAACAATATGGGGTGCCTAAACGTGAATATGCAAGCCTAATAAAATCGTAAATCTCTGTAATTGTTGCAACAGTTGATCTTGGATTCCTCATAAATGTTTTTTGATCTACAGAAACTGATGGTGAAAGTCCAGAAATATGATCGAGGTCTGGTTTTTTAAATTTTTCTACAAATTGTTTAGCATAGCTAGACAGTGATTCTAAATATCTTCTTTGACCTTCAACAAAAATTGTATCAAATGCAAGAGTTGATTTACCAGATCCACTAACACCAGTAAAAACAGAGATTTTACCCCTTGGAATTTCCAGGTCTATGTTTTTAAGATTATTTTCTCTAATTCCTTTAGCTTGAATTTTATCCACTAATATAATCTAACAGCTTAAAGTTTATTTTGTTAACCATTTAAATATTGATGCATTTTGCTTATTTACTGTTAGCTCTGGATGCCATTGAACAGCCAGCATTTTTTTATTTGGAGTTTCAATAGCTTCAACTACACCATCAGAAGCTATAGCAGAGACAATTAAATTTTTTCCCAATTTCCCAACAGCCTGATGATGAAATGTGTTCACACGTGCAGATTTTAATTTAAAAATACTACTAAGCAATGTCTTATTGTTTATATTGATTTTATGCGAGCTAAGCTTTAAATGATCACTGCAACTAGGGTTATCATCCAAAATATCTTGTATAAGACTGCCCCCGAAAAATACATTAATTAATTGCATGCCTCCACAAATCCCTAAAATTTTTTTCTTGTTTAACTTAAGAATCTCTTTCAAATAAGCAAGTTCGCTCAAAGTTCTTTGGATATCTAATGAGTTGATTTTATTTGTTTTCTTTTGCTGATAAAAGCTTGGATCTATATCCCTACTTCCTGAGATTATTATCCCATCAAGAATGTTTACGATTCTTTTCAGGTGATTTTTATCTGTTATCATTGGTAGAGCAAAAGGTATACCACCAGCATCTAAAATTCTTTGGAAATAAAACTTTTCTATTTCAAAAAATTTACCCTTTACATCACATGTTATCCCGATAATTTTTTTTGCCATCTAATTATTATTAATTATTTTGTTTTGGTTGGAAAATCTTTTATTTTTTAACAAATCATATAACCTTAGAAAACTATGACAAATCAATATGATGTAATAATTGTTGGTGGAGGACATGCGGGGTGTGAAGCTTCTCTGGCATCTGCCCGACTAGGTTCAAAAACTTTGTTAGTAACAACAAATATTGATACCCTTGGAACAATGTCTTGTAATCCATCAATTGGTGGTGTTGGGAAGGGACACTTGGTTCGTGAGATAGATGCATTAGGCGGAGAGATGGCAAAAGCTGCAGATTTCTCTTCAATTCAATACAGAAGATTAAACACAAGAAAAGGCCCAGCTGTTCAAGCTACAAGGGTTCAAGCCGACCGAACACTATATAAGTCATACATGAAGGATGTGCTTGGTAATCAAGAAAATCTTTTAATTGTTCAACGAACAATAGATTCATTAATTGTTGAATCATCAAAAATCGTAGGAGTGAAAACAAATTTAAACGAATCCTTTTATGCAAAAACCTTTGTAATAACTCCTGGAACTTTTCCAAATGGTCTTATCCATGTTGGAAATGAAAAGACCTCTGCAGGTAGAGCCGGAGAGCCCCCAACAAAAGAAATATCTGACTCGTTTAAAAGCCTAGGATTAAATGTGGGAAGATTAAAAACAGGAACTCCACCAAGATTAGATAAAAATAGTATAGATTGGACTAAAACAATAATTCAAAACCCTGATGAAAACCCAAGTTTTTTTTCATATGAAACTAAGTCAATTAAGAACAGGCAGCTCCCATGTCATATTACCTACACAAACGAGAAGACACATGAAATTATAAGAAATAATTTAAAACGATCCCCATTATTTTCCGGAGAAATCAAAGGAACTGGTCCTAGATATTGTCCATCAATAGAAGATAAAATTGTTAAATTTTCTGACAAGTTGAGACATCAAGTTTTTCTTGAACCTGAAGGTCTAAATACAAACGAAATCTATCCAAATGGTATTTCCACAAGTCTGCCTGTAGATGTTCAAATGGATATCATAAGAAGTATTGAAGGTCTTGAAAATGCAGAAATGATGAGACCTGGTTATGCGGTTGAATATGACTACTGTGATCCTCAAGATTTAAAAAATACTTTGGAAAGTAAAATTATAGAAAATCTTTTTTTAGCCGGACAGATTAATGGAACAACTGGCTATGAAGAAGCGGCAGCCCAAGGACTTATAGCCGGGATAAATGCAGCAAGGAAAGCTCAAAAATCGATACCTATAATTTTGAAAAGATCAGAATCATACATAGGAATATTAATAGATGATTTAACTACATTAGGGGTAGATGAGCCATACAGGATGTTTACATCAAGGGCTGAACATAGATTATTGCTTAGAGATGATAATGCAGATTTCAGACTAACCGAAAAAGGGTTTGAAATTGGTTTGGTAACTAAAATCAGATATGAACAATTCCTTAGAAAAAAAGAAAATTTCAATGAATTGATGACATATTATCAAAAAACTAAAATTGCACCAACTAAAAAGAATATAAAAATATTTCAGAAAATTGGTTTAGAGCAATTGAAGAAACAATATAGCCTGAAAGACTTATTAAAAAGGCAAAATGTTAGTTTTCAAAACTTAAAAGAAATTGATCCATCGATAAAAATACCAAATGATTCAATAATAGAAAATCTAATAGAAAACGAAATTAAATATGAAGGCTATATAAACAGACAATTGGATGATGTTAAAAAAATTACAAAGCTACAAGATACGATAATTCCGGATGAACTTGAAATTGGAGATATATCAGGCCTATCTAATGAATTAAAACAAAAGCTTAAAAAAGTAAAACCATCAACCATTGGTCAAGCTTCAAGGATATCGGGAATAACTCCTGCAGCATTAAATATTCTTCTAATACACATTAAAAAAAATGATATTAGTAAAAATCTATCCTAAAATTTCTTTTAACTCATCTAGTGTGCTTACGGGGTTTTTACATGTGAAGCCTGAACAAACATAAATTTTAATTTCTTTCGAAGGGCTTGGTAAAAACGAATATTTATCAGAAATTCTAATAAATTCTTCCCTAATGCTTTCACTGTTAACATGAAAAATAGTCTTTTTGTTTATTTTAAGGTTTACAAGATATTTAAATAGCTCTTGGTTTAAATCAAAAGAGTCTAGCTCTGAAGTTATAACTATTTGAACATCGTCTCCATAAAAAAGATATTGATTTGCTAAAAACTGTCCTAAATTTATTGGAAATTTTTTAGCCATCTCTCCTAACTTGGATGATAAAAGTTCTGCTTTTTCAAACAATGCTTCATCTCCCTGATACATTGACAACTTTAACAAAGAAAAAAGTGCGGTAGAGTTTCCAGAGGGTATAGCCCCATCTAATAAATTTTTTTGCCTTACAATTAAATCTTTACTGTCTTCTTTTGCAAGAAAAAAAAGGCCATTCTCATCATCCCAAAACATATCAATCATCGCATTGCAACAGGTAATAGCTTTTTTTAAATATTGTGGATTTAGGGTTGATTCATATAGATCTATAAGTGATTTTGTATAAAAACTATAATCATCTAAAAAACCATCAATTGATGCTTTTCCGCTTCGATAGCAGTGAAAAAATTCATCACTACTTTGAGTCATATTAGATTCAATAAAAGAATTGGCTTTCATAGCAACTTCAATAAAATCAGAATCCAAAGTTGCTCTATACATTTTTGATAATGAAGAAATCATCATTGAATTCCAATCCAATAGAATCTTATCGTCAAGCAGAGGCCTTTTTCTTTCATCTCTTAAGTGTTTTAGCTTACCTTTTATCCTTGAGGACTCTGAAAAAATTGATTTTTCATCAAGAGAAAAAGTATTTGCAAATTCTTTTAATTCATTTTTTAAATAAATAATGTTCTTACCATTATAATTTTTTGTTGTTTCTTCTAAAAAATTCCCTTCCTCTTCTATGTTGTACAAATGTTTAAAAAATTGGAATTCATCGGGAGTAAGAATATCTTCCAACTCTTTGTAAGACCAAATATAGAAAAGACCTTCTTCACCTTCACTGTCTGCATCTTCAGCAGAATAAAAACCTCCCTCTGGTGATTGTAAATTAGATTTTAAATATTCTTTAATTTCAAATCCTGATTGCAAAAAAAGATCTTTTTTTGTGACCTGATAAGATTCATACAGTGCTTCTAAAATTGTTGCTTGATCATATAACATTTTTTCAAAATGCGGAACCAGCCATTTAACATCAGTCGAATATCTATGAAACCCAAAGCCAATATGATCATAAATACCACCTAAAAGCATCGAAGTTAATGTCTGATCAATCATTCTAAGGGAATCTTTATTGTTGGTATTTTTAAAAAAATTTGATAAAAAAACTAAATTTTGTGGTGATGGGAATTTCGGTGCTTCACCAAAGCCTCCATATTTTTCATCATAAAAGTCTTTCAGGCTTTCAAAAATTTCATTCATATCTTTTTCAGTAATAAAAGAATTTGGAATAGATGGATTGGCAACATCTTTTAATGAAGACACTATTGTTTCTGCAGATTTTAATACATCATCTCTTTTAGTTTCCCAAACTTCTTTTATCTTTGGTAAAAGGTCCAAAAATCCTACCATTCCATTTTTATTACTTTTAGGGAAATACGTACCAGCAAAAAAGGGTTCTTTAGAAGGAGTCATAAAAATTGATAATGGCCAACCTCCCCTTTGCGTCATCATCTGACAAACTGCCATATAAATGCTATCAATATCAGGCCTTTGTTCTCTATCAACTTTAATCGAAATAAAATTCTCATTTAAAAATAGTGCAACTTCTTTATCCTCGAAAGATTCGTGCTCCATAACATGACACCAATGACAGGTTGCATAACCAATTGATAGAAAGATTGGCAAATCTAATTTCTCGGCTTTAGCAAAAGCCTCTTCTCCCCAAGGATACCAATTAACAGGATTTGTAGCATGCTGTAAAAGATATGGGCTATTTTCTGCTTGAAGTTTATTTTTCAATTTTTTTAATCTCCTCCATCACTAATTTCATATCATCCCAAACAAACTTTTTATTGGATGGGTCGTGAATAAGAGCTGCTGGATGGTATGTGCAAATTACTTTTACTCCATCCTTATTATAAAACTTGTTTCTAACATCTCGCATTTTTTCTTTAATATCTAGAACTAAATTAGTTGCAACCGAACCAAAACAAATAACAATTTTAGGTGAAGCTTTATTTATCAATAAATCTATATCTTGATTCGAAATCAAGTCCTCTGATTTTTTGATTTCTGAAAAAATAAAGACCTCTTTTCTTGTAAGTCCCATTGCAGATAATATTTTATTAAGCAATTCCCCAGGCTCTTTACCCTCCTCCAAATTTTCTCCAATCATCATTAAACTAAAATTTTCTTTAGAAGCTTTTTGTGAACTTTCCAAAATTTCTTGGAAAAATTTTTTTGTCTCAGAACCAAGATAAATGCCCTTTATCCCAAGAGAAGAAAGGATTTTGGCTTTTTTTAGGAATTCAATTTTTAAGTTGTTCTTGGTATCTTGATTCATGGCATATATATTTAAATTAAACTAAATAATTTTTTTAGCAAAAAAATGGAATATAAACCTTCGAGCATAGAAAATAAATGGCAAAAAGAATGGGAAAAAAACCAATCTTTTAAAGCTAAAAGTAATTCTAAAAAAGAAAATTACTACATTTTAGAAATGTTCCCTTACCCTTCAGGGAAAATTCACATGGGTCATGTAAGAAATTATGTGATTGGGGATATCGTTGCAAGATACAAGAGATCAAATGGATTCAATGTACTTCATCCGATGGGCTGGGATGCTTTTGGAATGCCAGCAGAAAATGCTGCAATCAAAAATAATGTGCATCCTCGAGATTGGACATACAAAAACATTGATGAAATGAGATTTCAATTAAAGCAACTTGGTCTTTCATATGATTGGGATAGAGAAATAAAAACTTGTGATAAGGATTACTATATTCATGAACAGAGATTTTTCCTTGACCTATTAAAAAATAATCTTGCATACAAAAAAGAATCATATGTTAACTGGGACCCAGTCGATAATACTGTGCTTGCTAATGAACAAGTAATTGATGGTAAGGGATGGCGATCTGGGGCTGAAGTAATTCAAAAAAAATTATCTCAATGGTTTTTAAAAATAACACACTTTGCTGAGGATTTAATTGAAAATTTAAATGACTTGGATGGGTGGCCAAAAAAAGTTTTATCTATGCAAGAAAATTGGATAGGAAAGTCTGTAGGTGCAGAAATTAATTTTTATAGTAATCAAAATGAAGAGATTAAAGTTTTTACTACAAGGCCTGATACAATTTTTGGAGCATCTTTTATTGGGCTATCCCCTGACCATGAAATTAGTAAGAAATTAAGCAAATCAAATAAAGAAATAAAAGAATTCATTGAATTTTGTAAAAAAAATTCATCGACAACAGAAGCTTTGGAAAAAGCAGAAAAAATTGGGATTGATACAAAGATAAAAGTGAAACATCCTTTTGAAGACAGATTTATTCCAGTTTATATAGCAAACTTTATTCTAATGGATTATGGAACTGGAGCTATTTTTGGATGCCCAGCTCATGATCAAAGAGATTTTGATTTTGCAAAAAAATATTCCCTTGAAATTAAACAGGTAGTCTCAGAAAAAATTGATAGCATCAAGGAAGAGTTAAATGAAGCTTTTGTTGATGATGGATATCTTGTTAGTTCAGATTTCTTAAATGGTTTAAAAGTAAAAGAAGCTAAAGATAAAATAATTGAAAAGCTGATAGAACTTAATATTGGTAAAAAGACAGTGAAGTTCAAATTAAGAGATTGGGGAGTTTCAAGGCAAAGATATTGGGGATGTCCAATACCCATTATATACCTAGAAGACGGAACATTGGTACAGTTACCAGAAGAGAGTCTTCCCGTAGAACTTCCCGAAGACATTGACCTATCTGAACCCGGTAATCCATTAGAAAACCATCCAACTTGGAAGTTCACAACATGTCCATATTCTGGAAAGCCCGCAATAAGAGAAACTGATACTTTTGATACTTTTTTTGAATCATCATGGTACTTTGCTCGTTTTACATCTCCTGAGTCTAAAAGCATGTTTGATAAAGAAAGGTTCAACAATTTCATGCCTGTTGATCAGTATATTGGTGGAGTTGAGCATGCTATACTGCACTTGCTCTATTCAAGGTTTTTCTTCCACAGTATGAAAAAAATGGGATATACCGATATAAAAGAACCTTTTAAAAATCTAGTTACCCAAGGAATGGTCTTAAAAGATGGTTCAAAAATGTCTAAATCATTAGGCAATACAGTCGATCCAAGTGAAAAAATAAATGAGTTAGGTGCTGATACAGTTAGGCTATTCATACTATTTGCAGCTCCTGTCGATAAAGATTTGGAATGGAGCGATGAAGGGATTGAGGGATCACATAGATTTATAAAAAGAATATGGTCGGTAATTGAAAACAACATTGAAAGTATAGAAAAAGAGTTTTCAAAAGATCCAAAAAAGCTAAATCAGGAAGAGTTAAATTTTTTAATCAAAATCAATAAAACTATAGAAAAAATATCCTACGATATTGATAAAATACAATTAAACACTCCTATTGCTGCAATGATGGAATTATTGAATTCTGCCAATAAATGCATTGAAGCAAATTGTGATAAAGAATTAATTGGATATTTTGTTTATAACTTTTTAGTGCTCCTTAATCCATTTGCACCTCACTTAAGTAACGAGCTTTGGTCTATGAGCAAATATAAAGACAAAAATATAAATGAAACTTGGGTTGTAGCTAATAAAAACATTTTAAATCTTGATAAAACAAAAATTGTAATTCAAATAAATGGTAAAACACGTGGTTTAATTGAATATCAAAATAATGAATTAACCAAAGAAATAATTCTTAACGATGCCAAAAAAGAGAAAAAAATAAACAAAAACATAGAAAATAAAGAAATTGTTAAATTAATATATGTAGAAAATAAAATTTTAAATATAATTGTTAAATAGATAAATTTTTAATTCTATCAACAGCCTCAATAAGTTTTTCATCACTTAAGGTGACAGAAGCCCTTGTAAATCCTTCGCCAAATTGACCAAATCCGGTACCAGGTGTCATTACAATACCTGCTTGTTCTAAAAGAATATTACTAAATTCTGCCGATTTTAGTCCATTTGGATTTTTAAACCACACATAAAATGTTCCTTTAGGATCAAAAACCTCAATGCCTATTTTTTTTAACCCATCGGATAATAGTTCTGACCTTTTTTTATATATATTAGTTCTATCTTGTAAACCAACTTCATAATTTCTTAATGCTTCAATTCCAGCCTCCTGAATTGCTTGAAAGGCACCAGAATCTATATTAGTTTTGACTTTACCAATCGCAGCAACGGCACTTTCATTACCAACCACATGTCCTAATCTCCATCCAGTCATACTAAAAGTTTTAGATAAGCTGTGAAACTCCAATCCTACATCCATGGCTCCATCATACTCCAAAAAACTTTTAGGCTTATTGCTTTCATCAAAAAAAACTTCAGTATATGCAGCATCATGGCAAATCAATATATTGTTTTTATGTGCGAAATCTATAGCCTTTTCAAAAAATTCGTCAGTTGCAAATGCACTTGTTGGATTATTAGGATAATTCAAAAACATAATTTTTGCTTTCTTCAATATATCCTGTGGTATGACATCCAAATCTGGCATAAAACCATTTTGCTCTAACAAAGGCATTAAATAAGGTGTGCCTCCAGCAAATGTTGTTGCAATCCCATAAACGGGATATCCTGGATCAGGAACCAGTGCAACATCGCCTGGATTTATAAAAGCTAAAGGGGCATGGGCAACTCCTTCTTTTGAGCCAATTAAAATTATGACATTTTTTGAACCCTCGACTTGAACATTGAACCTTCTTCCGTACCAACTTGCTACTTCATTTCTAAAACTCATCATTCCAGCATAAGATGGATACTGATGATTTGCTGGGTTTTTAGAGGAAGAATTTAATGCTGAAATTATTCTTTCCGGAGTTGGAATATCAGGATCGCCTACACCCAAATCTATTACATTAACTCCTTTGTCAAGCAAAGCTTGTTTTTTTGCATCTATTTCAGCAAAAAGATAAGGGGGTAGATTTTTAATTCTATTTGACCATTGAATATCCATAACGCTTTTACTTTAACATAAAGTAATTACTTAAAAAACTATCTAACTAGAAGCATAACTTTAAAAGCTTCACCCATACTAGATGGCGAGATAAGCTTCTTGATTTTTTGCAATTCTAACAAATTAGAAGGCTTATATGCTTCCATTATTTCAACGAAACCATTTGTTAAGAGAAATCTAGATTGAGTCTCAAAGAAAAGTTCTTTAGCTTTTATACTTTCAAAAGATTTTTTTAAAAGTTGGAAATTTACAGAAAAAGTTATATCTTGTTTTTGAAAATTCTCGTAAAAATTTGTGGAAATTTGATTTTTATAAAAGCATCTTGCTGACCCATTTGGATTTTTCCCTATATTAAGAGTTTGTGACTTTTCACCATAATCAAATATTAAAAAAAGGAAATTCTCAGAAGCTTCTTTTAGATCATCAAAAAAATCAAAGTATTCTTTTGAAGGAAATTCAAAGAAAAAATTCTCATTGGCTTCTAATCCAATATTTTTAATCAAGTCTAGCACCTCGGTTCTTATTTCAACTTCAATTGGTATAAAATTTTTTTTTGTATCAACTTTAACTGCTGTTTCAAAGAAGGAACCATTTTTGAATATGCATCTATGAAAAGGGAGTGAATCAAAAAATTCGTTGCATAGGAAAAAAGCATTTTTTTTGATTTTTTTTGATTTTTTTAATTTATTAGTAATTTCAATTTTTTTTTCATGGCCACTTAAGTTTAACAAAATATTTTTTTTCAAATGTGTATTTTGTTCAATAATAATGTAATTAATGTTCTCATATAAATCTAAATTGGAGTTTTTTAAGTGATTCAAAATTTGGGAAGCTAATAGGCCGTCATTACAGCCAATCTCAACGATTGAAAAAGGCTTATTGTTGAAAAATTTAGATGAATGCAAGGAAATATAGCTTGAAATAAAGAAACCGAACAAATCAGAAATTTGGGGAGAAGTTATAAAGTCACCCTTTTCTTTAATTGAACTTTCATCATAGTAATATCCGTCTTTGTGATAAAGAGCATTTCTAAGATATTGATCAAAATAGACTTTCATTTTATATAATCTTATCTTAGAAAACTAATACCTGTAACGGTAAATTGTCTAGCATGAGCATCTAAGTTAAAATACCTAATGGCAAAAACTAGAATTAATAAGGTTTACACAAAATTCGGAGACAAGGGCAATACAATGCTGGTTGGAGGGGAAATAGTAGAAAAAGACTCTGCTAGAGTTGAAAGCTATGGAGATGTTGATGAATTAAATTCAATACTCGGAATAGCATTAACTGGAAATCCAACGAAGCTTGCATCAAAAATTTTAAAAAAAATTCAAAATGATCTTTTTATATTAGGAGCTGATCTTGCTTCAACAAAAAATGTAAAAGTTCCAAGAATTCATCAATCTAAAGTAACTTGGGTTGAAAGAAATATAGATAAATTGGTTGAAATAGTTGGACCCCTAAAAGAGTTCATTCTTCCTGCTGGTTCTTTTAATGCTAGCACTCTTCATCTTGCAAGAACAGTATGTAGAAGATGTGAGAGAAAAATCGTTACTTTGAGTAAAAAAGAATGGATGAACCCAAAAGCTTTGATATATATAAACAGGTTGTCAGACCTTCTTTTTGTTCTTGCAAGGCATGAGAATAAGATTGGTGGTGAGGGAGAAGTCTTAGTAGACTTTAAAAAATGAACGAATTAGAAGAAAAGACATTTTCTGACAGGTTCAACAAATCATATAAACATATTAAAGATTTGTTAGTATCTGATGCTGAAGAATCTGATATATTAGTTCAAAAATTCTCAAACGAAATAGACAAACTTATCTCAAGCGAAGTTGACATGGACTACAAGGCGCAAGGTATAGCTGTGCTGGCTTTAGGAGGGTACGGCAGAAAAGAACTATGTTTAAAATCCGATATTGATATCATGATTTTGCATGAAAAAAGTAAATCCAGCCAAGCTAAAAAGTTAGCAGAAAAACTATTATATAAATTATGGGATACTGGCTTAGAAGTTGGTAATTCGCTAAGAACTATTGATGAATGTCTGGAGCTTGCAAGCATGCAAGATTCTTCAATATTATCATCAATGATGGACCTTAGGGCTATTTCTGGTGACTCCAACTTTTACATTGATCTTAAAAATAAATTAAATAAAAGCTTGCTTCCAAATATATCTCAAAACTTTATAAATGAAAAATTGCTTGAAAGAAGAAAAAGACATAAAAGATATAGCACTCCTTCTTATTTAGTCGAACCTGATATTAAAGAAGGAAAAGGTTGCCTTCGGGATATTCATAGTTGTTTTTGGATTTTAAGAGCACATTACTGTGATTTGGAAATAAATAATTTATTTTCAAATAACTATCTTAGTCAAGAAGAAATAAATTTAATTCAAAATGCCCAAAAATTTTTCTTAAAAATTAGAAATCATCTTCATCTCTCGAAAAATTCTTATATTGATGTAATAGATTTTGAATCGCAAGCAAATATAGCTAATTTTTTTAAAATAAAATTGGAGGATAATTTCTTAACAAAAGAGAATTTATTAATGAGAAATTTCCACAACTATACTAATCAAATTTCGGATACAACTGATAAAATTATACAAAGAACATTGAACAAAAAAATATTTTCATCAAGACGAATTCAAAATATTGATGATTTCTATATTGTTCATAGGTCTAACTTAAGAGCAATTAATCCAAGTAAAATTACAAAAAAATTTGAAACAATTCTCAAGCCTTTTGAATACTCAGTTAACTATAATATAGAAATAGCTGATGAAGTTCTTATTGAGTGCAAAAAGCTTAACAAGCTTAAATTGTCAAAATCTCAAAAAATTATTGTATATAATGCTTTTCTAGAAATATTGAAAAAAGGGAAAAACCTTTTCGCTTTCATAAACCTTTTAAACAAATCTGACCTTATAGATTTTTTCATTCCAGAATTTAAAAAGATAAAAAACCTAGCACTTGTCGATCCGTCACACATATATACTGTAGATGTTCATTCGATTTACTTGATTAAAGAATTTGAAAAACTTACAAACAACAAATATATTGAAAAGTTTCCCTTAGAAACAAAAATCGCGAAAAAAATTAAAAAGAAAGATGTATTCTGTATCACTGCACTACTGCATGATATTGGAAAAGGATATGGGAAAAGTCATTCGGAAAGAGGAGCAATTATGGCTCAAGAAATTTCTGGGCGTCTTGAAATAGATAAAGATTCAAAAGAATTAATTGAATTTTTAATCTTTGAACATTTAACAATGTCGAGCTTTTCTCAAAAAAGAGATCTCGATGATGACGAGCTAATACATCAGTTTAAAAATAGAATAAAAACAATAGAGAGATTAGAGTATTTGTTTATTCTAACCTTTTGTGACTTAAGAAGTGTCGCTCCAGATGTATGGTCGGATTGGAAGGGAAATCTTCTTCAAACCCTTTTCAAAAAAACAGTTGGATTAATGTCGAAAAAACAGACTTTAAAGAAAGAAACTAAGCATAGAATATATGAAAAATATGATAAGGCTTTGATTGAAAAACTGATTGGTAAAAACGTAAAGCAATATTTAGAATCTTTTTCATCAGAGGAAATTGAATATCAATTAAAACTTCTAGAAAAATCAGTTAATAAAATTAGCTTGGGAATAAGATATAGTCAAAAGAAAAAAATTGATCAGTTAACCTTTTGGTCTATGGATAAAACGGTAGGATTTGCAGCAATATGTGGTGCATTGTCAACTGAAAGTATAAATGTTTTTTCAGGTAGAGTTGCTAGGCTTAAAAAAGATTTATCAGTCTACACATTAGATGTTAATAGGTTTGGCGAGTCGACATTTAAAGACAGAAGCATCTGGGATAGGATAAATAAAAAATTACTAGCTGATGACTCAGGAAATCTTGAAAACTATAATTTAGAGACAGTATATAAATTCAAATCTAAAATCAAAAGCAAAATAAAAATAGATAATGATTTATCAAGTAAATTTTCAATTATTGAGATTACTGCTGGTGATAAACCAGGGATGTTATTTCAAATCTTAAAAAAGCTAAAAGAGATGGATTTAAGAATTGGTTTTGTAAAAATATCAACAAAAAGAGAGTCAGTAGAAGATTCATTTTATGTTCGTAAAGCTGGAAAAACAAAAATATATGATGAGACAGAAATTGATAAAATAAAAAAAGTATTGAATAAGGTTATTGCATGAAAAAAAGTGATTTAATTTCAAAATCATTAAGTTATGACTTCTTAATTATCGGTACAGGTTTGTCTGGGCTTTCCGCTGCATTATATGCAGCAAAATTTGGAAAAGTTTGCATAGTTACAAAATCTTCTATTGATGAAAGTAATTCATATTGGGCTCAAGGTGGCATTGCTGCTGCTGTAGATGAAGATGATTCTGTAGAATCCCATTTTAAAGATACTATATCAGCTGGATCAGATTTAAATAATTTAGATGCTGTGAAAATAATGGTTTCAGAAGGATTTGAACGAGTAAGTGAGTTGATACAAAATGGCATGAAATTTGATTCAGATGAATCCGGTTTTGATCTTGGGATTGAAGGTGGACATAGCAAAAGAAGAGTCCTTCATGCATTGGGAAACGAAACAGGCAAAGCAGTTGTAGACTTTTTGGCAAAAGAGATTGAAAAAAATAAAAATATATCAATTTTAGAAAATACTTCAGTAATTGAATTGTTTTCTGATAATAAAACATGTTTTGGTGGCCTTGTTCAGTGTGATAAGCAAAAAAGTAAAATTGCAATCTCCGCCAAAGCAACAATTCTTGCAACTGGGGGTGCATGTGGAATTTATTACAATTCCACCAATCCATCTTCAACATCAGGAGATGGAATTGCTATGGGTATAAATGCAGGGGCCTATGCAACTGATATGGAATTTGTACAATTCCATCCAACAGTATTTTTTAAAGATGGGTCGAAAAATTTTCTAATAAGTGAAGCAATTAGAGGCGAAGGAGCAATTCTAACTAATCATTCAGGAAAAGCATTTATGGAAAATTATAGCAAAAATAAAGAATTGGCTTCAAGAGACATAGTTTCAAAAGCTATATTCAATGAAATGAAAATGAACGGTGAGAAAAATGTTTTTTTAAGCTTAAAACATTTAAATCCTAGTTTAATAAAATCTAGATTTAAAAATACTTTTGAACTTTGCCTAAGAGAAGGCCTTGATATCACCAAAGAAGATATTCCAGTTGCACCGGCTGCTCATTATATTTTGGGAGGAATAAGAACCGATTTATTCTCAAGAACTAACATAGCAAATTTGTATGCATGTGGAGAAGTAGCTTGTTCTGGTGCCCATGGAGCAAATAGATTGGCTAGCAATTCGCTTTTAGAATGCTTGGTATTTGCTAAAAGAGCTGTTGATTCTGCATTAGAATTTTCAAGAAAAAATCTCAGTATCCCCAATAAAATTAAAAAAAGGTCAAACGAAATTTCATTAATATCCTCTGAAAAGAAGCTTGAAAGGCTACTCTCATTCAAAGTTTCAATATCACAGGTAGTGAATAACTATGTTGGAATATTAAGGAATAAGAAAGATTTATTACTAGCTTTAAATGAAATTTCTTCAATAAAGAAAAAAGATTTAGATGAAAACGATATAATTGACAATAGGATTATGAACCTAAAAACGATTTCTTATCTTATCGCTAAATCAGCCCTTCTTAGAGAAGAATCTCGCGGATGTCATATGAGAGAGGACTTTTCTAGTAAGAATTCAAAGTGGTTAAAACACATAAATTGGAAAATAAACAATGGCACTCTTAGGTTTAGCTATACAAATCATTAAAAACCCTTGTTTATTAGACTATAACTCGTTGTATTAGATAAATTTAATGCTATACTTTTTCCTCAGTGTATGCCTTTTTTAAGGCATTTCTATTTTAAAAACCGGGGTATACCTAATGAGTGTTGAAAAACAGATTAATGAAGTTGATACGATTACGGTCAAATTTGCTGGAGATTCTGGAGACGGGATTCAGTTAACAGGCGACCAATTTGGAAATACAACAGCAATTGCTGGAAATGATTTTGCTACATTCCCTGACTTTCCATCAGAAATAAGAGCACCTTTGGGTACAACATATGGGGTTTCATCTTATCAAATTCAATTTGCTGCAAAAGATATTTATACACCTGGTGACACTCCTGAAGTGTTAGTTTGCTTTAATCCTGCAGCTCTGAAAGTAAATCTTGGAATTGTAAATAAAGGCGGTTTGATAATAGTTAATGAAGATGAGTTCACAGATAAAAACCTAAAAAAAGCTGGGTTCGAAACAAACCCGTTAGATCCAGATGATGATACATTAAGGGATTATAGGGTTCATAAAATAAAAATTACCACACTAACACTCGAATCTTTAAGTGAAATGGAAATGGGACATGGTGATAAGTTAAGATGCAAGAACTTTTTAGCTTTGGGAGTTGTTTCCTGGCTATTTTCAAGACCATTAGAGCCAATTGAAAATTTTCTAAAAAGTAAATTTGGTAAGAAGCCACAAATTTTAGAAGCAAATATGAAAGTTTTACATGCTGGCTTCAATATATGTGACACAATGGAAATCTTCCCTATAATGTATAAAGTTCCTCCAGCAAAACTAGAGCCAGGAACATATAGAAACATTAATGGTGCTCTAGCAACATCGTACGGATTATTAGCTGCTGCTGAGAAAATTAAATTACCAATCGTTTTCTCTGGATATCCCATTACCCCTGCAAGTGAAATTCTTCATACTCTAGCTGCTTTAAAACAATTTAATGTTGCAGCAATACAGACAGAAGATGAAATTGCAGCAGTGACAATGGCCCTAGGCGCAGCATATGGTGGGTCTCTTGGAATAACAGGAAGTTCAGGACCAGGGCTAGCCCTTAAAGTTGAAGCAATAAATCTTGCCGTTATGACAGAGTTACCATTAATCATTTTTGATTTTATGAGATCGGGGATTTCAACAGGTATGCCTACTAAAACTGAGCAAGGAGACTTGCTTATGTCTCTATTTGGCAGACCTTCTGATTCACATTTAATTGTTCTTGCTCCATCTTCTGCTCAGGACTGCTTCTGGATTTCAGTTGAAGCTGTAAGGCTTGCAACAAAATATATGACTCCCGTCATAGTTCTATCTGAAGGATTCTTAATCAATTCATCAGAACCATGGAAAATTCCAAATTTAGACGATATTCCTGAAATGGAAAGTGGGTTTAGAACTGATCCTAATGGATTTTTACCTTATAAAAGAAACAAAGAAACCCTAGCCAGAGATTGGGTAAGAATTGGAACCCCTGGACTTGAGCATACTATTGGGGGCTTAGAAAAAACAAACGAAACTGGTCAGATAACTCAGGACCCGGAAAACCATGATTTAATGACTCGTCTTAGATATGAAAAAACACAAAAAGTTGCAAATGATATTCCAGAATTAGAAATTATGGGGGATAAAGATGCAGACTTGTTGTTAGTTGGATGGGGAAGTACTCTTGGAAGCATGAGAGCTTCTATGGAAGCTGTGGCATCCCAAGGGAAAAAAGTAGCTATGATAAACATCAGGCACTTAAATCCATTACCTAAAAATTTAGGCGATATTTTAAGAAGCTTCAAAAAAGTTGCTGTAATTGAATTAAATTTAGGCCATTTAAATATGCTAATCAGATCTAAGTTTTTAATAGATACAGCATTTTTAGGAAGAGTAACTGGTCAGCCTATAGCTGTTACAGAAATGATAGACTTTATAAACAAGGAACTAGAAACAATTAAAGAACATTAGTTCTTGGAGGAAATATGAGCACATCAACGGAAGAAGTAAAATATAAAGCAAATGATTTTAAATCTGAAGCAGAACCTAGATGGTGTCCTGGCTGTGAAGACTATGCAATTTTAAAAGCTGTACAAACTGCTATGGCTAAAATTGGTAGGCCAAAAAATGAACATGCTGTTGTTTCCGGAATTGGATGCTCTTCAAGGTTTCCATATTATATGAGCACATATGGATTTCACACAATACATGGTAGACCCTTACCAGTCGCAACTGGGCTTAAAGTTTCAAACCCTGAGCTTGCTGTTTGGGTTGTAACTGGAGATGGAGACGGTATATCAATTGGTGGCAATCATTTAATTCATGCCTTAAGAAGAAATTGTGACCTTAATATTCTTCTCTTCAACAATAGAATATATGGATTAACTAAAGGTCAATACTCACCAACTAGTACCAAAGGAATGGTAAATAAAACTGCACCTTACGGAACAATTGAAGATCCAGTCGATCCTGTAGGTTTGGCTGTTGAATCAGGAGCCACGTTTATAGCTCAAACTTCTGCATCATATGTTAAAGAACTCGTTGATGTTTTAGTAGAAGCGTATAACCATAAAGGAACATCTTTCGTACATATTTATCAAAATTGCTACATATACAATAATGGAGCATTTGATGGATTCACGGATAGAGAAATAAGAGATGATAACAATATTAAAGTAGAACATGGAAAGCCTTTAGTTTTTGGCAAAGAACTAAACAAAGGATTAACTATGGGTTACGGAAAATTTGATATTGTTGAATTTGAAGCTGGCAATGTTCCAGATAGTGTACTTGTTTATGATGAAACAGATCCTATCTTAGTGAGAATGATTTCGGATATGAAGTTTCCAGAACATCCCGTACCAATGGGAATTATTAAAAGAGTTCAAGCTCCAACTTTTGAGGAATCAGTTCATTCTCAAATACAAACAGCAAAAGAAAAATTTAAACCAGATCTAAAAAAACTAATAGGTTCTGGTGAAACTTGGGAAGTTAAATAGTATCAGCTAATGAATGCTGCTTTAAAAAAAAGCATAGATGAAATTCTCAAACTAGCTTTTAAAGAAGATTCTACAAAAAAAGATATCACTTCCTCGCTACTATTAACTAACAAAAAAATTAGTGCTGTAATAAAATTCAAAGAAAAAGGTATATTGTGTGGAAAAAATATAATCAATTATATTTTTTCTAAGTTTGATAAAAAAATCATAATAAAATGGACAAAAAATGAAGGTGAGAAAATCTCAAAAAATGAGATTATATGTAATGTGTTTGGCCCAGGAAATTCAATAGTAAGTATTGAGAGAATTGTTCTCAACTTTCTTCAAAGACTTTCTGGAATTGCTTCCATTACTAATAAATACATCAAAATTATTGAGAATAAAAAAATAAAAATTTTAGATACTCGAAAAACAATACCCGGGTGGAGAGCATTAGAGAAATATGCTGTAAAAACAGGGGGAGGTACCAATCATAGAAATAGCTTAAGTGATGCAATACTTGTTAAAGACACACATATTAAAATTAATGGTTCAGTTTCACTAGTAATGGAGAAATTGATAAAAAAGAGGGCCGCAAAAGAAATTGAAATTGAAGTATCAAATGTGAAGGAATTAAAAGAAGCCATAAAATTTTCACCTGGAACAATTATGCTAGACAACTTTCTCCTAAAGGAAATTAAAAAATGCATAAAAATAATTAGAACCTCATCAAAAAGCAAAATTGAAATATCTGGTAATATAGATGAATCAAGGTTAAGAAAAATGAAAAATTACGATATAGATTATGTCTCAATTGGTAAACTAACACATTCGGCAAAGTTTTTGGATATATCAATGACTATATTAAAAAAGGATTAATCTAATGAGCAAGATTAGTAAAGAAATATTGAAACTAAAAAAAGAAAAGAATGCTGTAATATTAGCTCATAATTACCAAATACCTGAAGTTCAAGATGTAGCAGATTTTGTTGGGGACTCACTTGGCTTATCAAGAATTGCATCAAATACAGATGCTAAAATTATAGTTTTCTGTGGTGTACATTTTATGGCTGAAACAGCCTCAATTCTTTCCCCAGAAAAGAAAGTAATACTCCCTGATATTGATGCAGGCTGCTCCTTGGCTGACACTATTAATTACGAACAGTTAAAAAAGTGGAAAGAAAAAAATCCGAATGCTGTAGTTGTAAGCTATGTTAATACTACTGCGGAAGTTAAAGCTGAAAGTGATTACTGCTGTACTTCATCAAATGCATTACAAGTTGTAGAGTCTATTGAAGAAGATAAGGAAATACTTTTTCTCCCCGATATGTTTTTAGGTGCATATGTTCAAAAGAAGACAAACAGAAAGATAAATATTTGGCCTGGTGAATGTCATGTACATGCAGCAATGAAGTATGAAGAAATCAAAAATTTGAAAGAAGAATATCCAGATTCTGAAGTATTGATACATCCTGAGTGTGCTTGTGGGTCTCAAGCTATGGCAATGGTAGAAAGAAACAACGACAAATCAATACATTTTCTATCAACAGAAGCTATGGTTAATAAGTCTAAAGAGATCTCTTCTAAAAATATCATTGTAGCAACGGAAGATGGAATAATACATAAAATGAAAAAAGTTGCACCTGAGAAAAATTTCATCTCAATTAATCGAAAATCACAATGCAATTTTATGAAGATGATAACTTTAGAAAAAGTTTTAAAATCATTAGTTAATGAGGGGCCGGAGATCAGGGTTAATGAAGAGTTGGCCTTAAGAGCAAAGACAGCAATTGATAGAATGATTTCAATTGGATAAAGTAGCCGCGGGTGGATTCGAACCACCGACATACGCCTTATGAGAGCGTCGCTCTACCCCTGAGCTACGCGGCCTTAATGAATTTTTGATTTTATCATGACATAAAATAGATTCAAGGATGTTAAGATAATTCTTATGAACAAAGGCAAAAACATAGAAGAAATTGAAAGAAGAAAGTTTAATGTATTCTTGATACTTTCTGGAATTTTTTTATCTTCAATGACAATGCTAAACATTCTAGGCACATCGCGATTTCTAGACTTAAGCTTTAATTTTCTAGGCTCTGAAATACCAATGATTGTTGCTGTTGGGGTGTTACCTTATCCAATAACATTCTTGTGTACAGACCTAATATCTGAAATATATGGACCAAGCAAAGCTAAATCGATTGTTTGGACAGGGCTTATAGTAAATTTGTGGCTTGGAGCAATATTATGGTTGGGAGGCATTTTCCCTGAATTTGCAACATCAGAAAAAAGTTTAATATCAAATAATTCTTTTATGGCTATTAGAGAGCTAGCCTTGGGAACAATAGTAGCATCAATGGTTGCTTACTTTTTAGCTCAATATTTTGATGTAATAATTTTTCATTTCTTCAAAAAACTCACTAAAGGAAAACATCTATGGTTAAGAAATAATGCATCTACAATGGTAAGTCAACTTGTAGATACTACGTCGGTAATTTGTATTACTCATTTTTTAACTGGTGCTATACCGATCCCAGAAGACAAACCTGTTTTTGTTGGATTAATTATGTTGATTGGATATGCATATATTTTTAAATTTGTATTCGCCTTAGTTGATACACCAATTTTTTATATGTTAACAAAATTTCTAAAAAACTATTTAAAAATCGAAGACAATGGTTGAAAAAAATATTAAAAAAAATCTCGACAAAATTTACAATGCCGCCCTATTGGCGGCAAACCCTATTGGTTGTATAAATGAGTTTATTGAAGAAAAAAACGAACTTCTCAAAATAGGAAAGAAAAAATATAACCTACATTCCTACGAAAAAATATATGTAATAAGCTTTGGTAAGGCGGCTTATGAAATGGCGATTGGAACCCAAAGGATTTTAAAAAAAAGAATAGCTAAAGGAATCATAATTTCTAATGCATCATTTGAAAAGAAAGTTCCTGGATTCAAGTTTATTGAATCTTCCCACCCACTGCCAGACGACAAAAGCGTAAAAGCTGCAAATGCAATAATATCATTGTTAAAGCAAACAAAAAAAAATGATTTAGTTATCTTTCTTATTTCAGGTGGTGGGAGCTCAATGGTAGCCCTACCTGATGAGGATATAACCCTGGAAGACAAAAAAATCACTACTCAAATCTTGATGAAATCAGGAGTCGACATAAAAACCTTAAACATAGTTAGAAAGAAAATATCTAAAATTAAGGGTGGGGGCCTTCTAAAATATTCATATCCCTCAGAGATAGCAACTTTAATTATGTCCGATGTTGTTGGTGATCAACTTGATATGATAGCATCTGGTCCAACATTACCAGATAAATCAGACGGTGAAGAAGCATGGAGAGAAATAGTTGAGCTTGGAATTGAAAATCAGCTTCCACATGAAGTAGTAAAAAAATTAAAGAATTCTTCAAAAAAATCAAATAAAAAGCAAAAATTATCAAAACAAAATGCTGTCATTATTGGAAGCAATTTGAAAAGCCTTGAAAATGCAAAAAAACAAGCAGAAAGTTTGGGGTATAACACTCTAATATTAACTTCTCAGATAAAAGGTGAAGCTAAAACAGTAGCAAAATCCCTAGCATCGATTGCTCTAGAAATTAGAAACTCTAATGTTCCTATAGAAAAGCCTGCCTGCATTATAGTTGGAGGTGAAACATCTGTTACTGTAAAAGGAAATGGGATAGGAGGAAGAAATTCTGAAATGGCACTTGCTTTTGCAATCGAAATAACAAATAAAAATAAAATATCAGCACTTTTTGCTGGTACTGATGGAATAGATGGTGTCACTAATGCTGCAGGAGCATACTGTAATGAAACAACTGGAATTAAAAACAAAAAAACCAGAATTAATGCTAAGGATTTCTTAGCTAATAACGATTCATATAATTACTTTAAAAAAACTGGTGATTTAAAAATAACAGGTCCTAGTGGAACAAACGTTAATGATATTGGTATTATTTTTATTGAAAAATAATAAGAATTTTACCTTGGATAAGAATTGTTATAAGATTTATATATGCCAGAGCTAGTAAAAAATCTTCCAAATAATATCGATGCTGAAAAGGCTGTCCTTGGAGCGATATTAATTGATGAACAAGCAATAAACTCTGCACTAGAGCAAATTAATGCTGAAGATTTTTATGACCAAAATCATATTAGAATTTTTAATGCTATGCTTGAACTTGATAGCGAAAGCAAGCCAATTGATGTTGTAACCCTGTATGAAAAATTAAAATCAAAAAAATCTCTACTACAAGAAGTTGGAGGTAGCGGATACCTTACTGATCTAATAGAATCCGTTCCAACATCCTCGAACATAAACTTTTATGCCAAATCTGTAAAAGAAAAATCTATTTTAAGAAGCATGATAAAAACCGCAACAGACATTGTTAATGAAGGACAATTAGACCAAATTGAAGTCAACGAGTTCTTAGACCAAGCAGAAAAAAAATTATTTGATATTTCACAAAATAAAAAAAGACCTGGCTTTTCATCTTCAAAAGAGCTGGTGATTGAAACTGTCAAAATAATCGAAGGATTGGCAAAAAGAAAAGAGGCTATAACTGGTGTACCTTCTGGATTTACAAAACTTGATAGAATGACGGCTGGTTTTCAAAATAGTGATCTAATAATTTTAGCGGCAAGGCCTGGGATGGGAAAAACTTCTTTTAGTTTAAACATTGTGCTCCATGCAGGACTGATAAATGGATTAAATGTAGGCTTTTTTTCATTAGAAATGACCAAGGAACAATTGATGATGAGAATGCTTTCTGCTAAATCTAAAATTAATTTTTCAAAATTAAGAACGGGCTTTTTATCGGATAAAGAATTTTCCAAAATTGTTGACGGTGCTTCTTCTTTTGAAAGAGCGAATATCTTCATTGATGATACCCCAGCAATAAATTCTCTTGAGCTAAGGTCTAGAGCTAGAAGGTTAAAAAGCGATAAAGGACTAGACCTCTTAATAGTTGACTACCTTCAATTAATGAGAGGGATAAACAGAAGCGACAATAGAGAAAGAGAAATTGCTGAGATTTCTTCTGCGCTCAAAGCTTTAGCAAAAGAATTACAAATACCAATATTAGCAATATCTCAATTAAGCAGACAAACCGAGGCAAGAACTGACAAAAAACCTCAACTCTCTGACTTAAGAGAAAGTGGTGCTTTAGAACAAGATGCTGATATGGTTATGTTTATTCATAGAGCCGATGCATATCAGAGAAACATAGAAGAAAGAGATGGTATTGCTGAAATTATTATTGGTAAACAAAGAAATGGGCCAACTGGAACCGTAGCTTTGGCATTCTTAGATAGCCAAGGGGTCCCAAGCTTTGAAAATCTCGCAGATGAATTCACTGGAGATGCTGTTGGTGATAATTCTGACGATGTCCCTTTTTAAATTATAGCTTTAAAGTAATAGAAACTGGGCAATGGTCGGAACCGAAAACTTCATTATGGATTTCTGCTTTTTTAACAATTGAAATCTTATTGGTCCAAAAATAGTCAATTCTCCAACCAACATTGTTCTCTCTAGCATTCCTCATGTATGTCCACCAGGAATATTTAACTTCGTTAGGATAAAAATGTCTAAAAGTATCTACAAACTTTGCCTTCTCTAACTTGTCTAACCAGTCTCTCTCTATCCTTAGGAACCCTGATGTGTTCTGATTTGGCTTTGGATGTTTTAAATCAATTTCATTATGTGCAATGTTATAATCGCCACAAACAATAAGAGGCTTTTTTTTCTTTTTTAATTTCATTAAAAGATTGTAAACAGCATCATGAAATTTTAATTTATAACTAAGCCTTTCATCAGACATTTGACCATTAGGAAAATAGAAGTTTAATAAATTAAATTTTTCAAATTCAAAAATCTGATTTCTTCCTTCAACGTCAAAGATTTCATCAGATTCCAAAGAACATGATTGGTTAATTGGATTTTCTTTTGAATAAATAGCGACTCCTGAATAACCTTTTTTTATTTTACAAGACTCAAAATAAGAGCTATAGCCTGAAATATTAATTAACTTGTCATCCAATTGGGACAACTCCGCTTTAGTCTCTTGCAAGCATAAAATGTCCGGATCATATTTGTTGACAAAGTCTAAAAAACCTTTTTTTTGAGCAGCTCTTATACCATTAACGTTCCAAGAAAAAATTTTCATTAATATAGTTTATACTATGGATGACCATTGAGAAAAAAATGAATTTTATTTTAGTTCCTTTTAAAACTTTTAAAAATGCTAAAACTAGGCTTAGAAAAGATCTTAGTGACTTTGACACTGAGCATATTGTTAAAATAATGCTTGAAGATGTTTTAGAGCAAGTATCAAAAAGTAAAATTGCTGAGAAAAAATTTATTTTAACTGCGGACGAAGAAGCTATAAAAATTGCAAAGATGCTAAACATTGAAATATTAAAAGAAGAAAAGCAGATCAGTGAGAGTAGCTCTGTAGATAAAGCTTCAAATTTTTTAAAAAAAGAAGGTGCTTCGGGTGTGTTAAGACTGCCTGGAGATATTCCTCTAGTTACTACTTCAGATATTGAATCTATTCTTGAATTAGGAATTAAGAAAAAATGTTCAGTACTTGTTCCTTCAAGTGCTAAAACAGGAACAAATGCTTTTTATAAATCCCCACCAGATGTCATTAAATCTTCTTTTGGTTCAAATAGTTTTAATAAGCATATTGAAAGTTTTAAAGAGCAAAGAATCAAATATGAAATTTTAGAAATTGACAATATAGGCTTGGACATTGATTCACTTGAGGATTTAAAAAAGCTTAAATCCTCCAAGAATAAATGTAAAACAACAGACTGTACAAAAGCTCTTAGTTTATAACTGCAAGAACATCGGCTTCTTCCATAATCATTAAATCATCACCATCAACCGAAAGTTCATTTCCACCATATTTGCTAAAGAGAACTTTATCTCCCTTCTTTAAAATAAGAGGTGTAATCTCGCCTTTATTGTTCAATCTACCTTTTCCAACAGCTACAACTTCACCTTCTAACGGTTTTTCTTGTGAACTATCAGGAATTATAATTCCACCCTGAGTTTTTTCTTCAGCAGAAACTCTTTTTACCAAGATTTTAGCCCCTACTGGTCTTATTGCATTTCCTTTCTTTTTAGCCATTATGTCCTCCACGTCTATACTAAGCTAATCACTATGATTTCAATTTCAAGTTTTTAAATAAATTTAATTGAAAATTCGTGTTTATGTTTTTTATTCATGTTAATGATTAATGGGGTTATAGCTTCAATCATTGATGAAACTTCAAGGGAACCGGCATCAATTGCTTTTAAATTTGGCATCTCTTCTGTTAGCTTAACAACTAGTGCTTTAGCATCATCATCATCTCCGCAAATAACTACATCATAATCTAAAGGTTTTTCGAAATTTGCAAGACCTTTAGCAGGGATATTGTGATATGCACTAACAACCTTTACTGTATCAGGCAAAGTATTTTGAATTTCAACTGCAGCTGAACCTGCTTCAGGAGGGTTGTAAGAAACAACCTTGCCAAACTGCATTGGAACAACTGGTGAAATTACTACTTGATCGGTGAACGAATCTGAAATTCCTTCTAAAGTACCTTTGGTATACTCAGGTGGCAAACACACAACAACAACCTCTGTAGCTTTGGCGGCCTCACCATTTTCTAGTCCAACGATGTTTCCCTCAACACCTTGCTCTTTAGCTTTTGCACCTATCTCCGCCGCAGCAGCATCTGCTTTCTCTTGAGTTCTTGAACCTATTATTACTTCATGTCCGGCTTTTGCCCATCTAATAACAAGACCTTCTGCAAAAGACCCTGTCCCACCTAATAAACTTATTTTCATATTATATACTCCTAATTTTGTAAATTTGTTTTATTATAACAGTTTTTTAAGTCCAACTATAACTTTTTGTTCATCATCCAGATCTAATTCTTTGATTTTTGATTTTGATCCTTTCAAAATAGAAATTTTACTTTTAGGAATTTTGAAAAAAATTGACAATGTTTTGATTAACTCTAAATTAGATTTTCCTTTGTGCGGAATTGCAGCAATTTTCACATAAAGCATATTATCTTCAAAACTTAAAACTTTTGATAGTAAGGATCTTGGCTTAACTGAAACTTTAATTTTCATTAAAAACCGCTATATGCTAGTGAAACCAAAGTTTTTACTAAAAAAGAGCGTAAAAATTCAGCTGCCAACAAAACAACAATTGGAGAAAGATCTATTCCTCCAAAATGTGGCAAAAAGTTTCTTAATGGGCTTAAAACTGGCTCTGTAACTCTGAATAAAAACTGGACCAATGGATTGTATGGATCGGGACTAAACCAAGAAATTAAAGCTCTAGCAATGACAAGCCAAACAAAAAGCTGAAGAGTTAAATCAACTACTCTAGCAATGGCTATTAAGAAATTTTCCAAAATCACTTCATTTTTCTCCTTAAAAGTAATTCATTTTTTAATGATATTGACTGAGATCTTTTTGCTGACTTTTTATGGCAATCCATAATAATTTTTTTAAAACCCTTAGATTTTAAATATTTTATACCTTCTTCTGTTGTGCCTTTTGGAGAAGAAACTAGCTCGATAAATTTTTCAGGTAAAAGATTAGAGTTTTGGAGGTATGACAAAGCCCCACCAGATGTATTGTATGCAATATCCACTGCCTGTTTTCTCGTGAAACCACTGTCTATGGCATATTTAATTATAGAATCCAAGTAAAAAGCAAAAAAAGCCGGGCCTGATCCTGACAATGCTGTTATCTTGTCAAAGAAAGACTCATTTTTAAGTTCCATGGTTTTACCAAAGGAATCTAAAATCTTAATAATAAAACTTCTTTCTTTTTTAAGAAGAAATTTATTAAAAGCTACGGCTGTGAACCCGTTTCCAAAAGCTGAGGACAAATTAGGCATTATTCTTACAAGTTTTCTATCTTTTAAAAATTTAGAAATAAAGCTAAGTGATACACCGGCACCCACTGAAATTATAATTTTTTTGTTGGTTACATGAGAGGAAATGTTGTCTAGAACTTGAGAAAAATGACTTGGCTTTATACATAAAATAATTATTTTGCTTTTTTCAACCACTTCCTCATTGCTAGACAAACAAGCTACATTCAAAGCCCTAATCGTCTTTGATTTAGACTTTAAAACATCATAGGCACATATGTTGTAATTAGAGGATGAAAGACCTTTGGCTAATGCTTGTGCAATATTTCCAAAACCTATAAAGCCTAAATCAAACATAAAATATTATACCTATCTTGGCCCAAATATACTTGTTCCAACCCGAATTAGAGTTGCTCCTTCATCTATAGCAATCTGATAGTCTTGACTCATCCCCATAGAAAGTTCAGGAAAATCTAAAATAGATATTTGCTTTCCTAATTTATATAATTTTTGGTAATATGACCTTTTTTGATAATCATCAAGATTAAAATCTAAAATTGTCATCAATCCTTTCAACTGAATAAAATCAGAATTTTCAAACAACTTAATAGCTTTAAAAAGCTCTTTTTCTGAAAACCCTTGCTTGTTAGAATCATTTGAAATATTTACTTGAAAAAGAACTTCTTGGTTCAACTGTCCAATTTTTTTACAATAATCTTCTATGTCATATGCCATAGAAATTGAAGAAACCGAATGTATTAAGCTCGCAGTTCCAACAATATATTTAATTTTATTTTTTTGAACATTACCAATAAAGTGCCAATCAAAATTCAAGGGGTCCGACTGTTGTTTGAGAAAGTTTTTATCTCGAAGTTCTTGAGGATAACTTTCCCCAAATATGCTAATACCTTCGGATTTTGCAGCTAAAATATGATCAAACTCTTTTTTCTTTGAAACCGCTACCAGCTTTGGTTTTGTCTTCTTGTTGTAAACAAAAGAATTAAAATCATCAAGAAAATTAGTAATGCGTCGTTTTTGCTCAAGGGTAATCATAAAATATTATATAATGATTTAAATGACTTTAACATTGGCCGAAGTATTTAAAGAAATATTTAAAACTTTAAAGTCCAAACAAATAGAAAACCCGGGACTAGAAACCAATATGATTATTTCTTATGTTTTGAAAATGAGTAATGAAAAAATTTTCATCCAGAAGGAAAGGAGAGTGTATAAGAAAACTTTAAATAAAATTTATAATCTTATTAACAAAAGAATTAAAGGCGTGCCAGTGGCTTATCTTTTAAAGAATGCCTATTTTTATTCCAATAAATTCTTCGTAAACAATAATGTCTTAATACCTAGACCAGAAACTGAACTTCTTGTAGAACAAGCCTATGAATCAATTAAAAATAAAAAAGACCAACAAATTCTTGATCTATGTTGTGGTTCAGGGTGTGTCGGAATATCAATTTACAGAAAACTCCAACATAAGCCGCAAATTGTTTTTTCAGATATAAGCCGAGAAGCTTTAAGGGTTTGCAAAAAAAATTTAATGCGATTCAGAATTAAAAAAAATTCAACTATTATTCAAAGTGATTTATTTCACAAAATAAACAAAAAATTTAATTTAATAGTATGTAATCCACCTTATATTAATTATAGAGATTTTTTAAACCTTGAAAAAAGCATTAAAAATTATGAGCCAAAAAAGGCTTTAGTATCAACACAGAATGGAACTGGACATCTTAAAAAGATTATTAAAGATAGTAAAAAGAAGCTTTATGAAGATGGAATATTGATAGTTGAAATTGGCTATGATCAATCAAATGAAATTGAGGATTTTTTTAAAAAACATGGGTTTAATGATATTGTTGTATTAAAAGATCTTTCTGGAATTAAAAGGGCGATATCTGCGAAATGGAAAAAATAATTATTGAGCAATCGAAAGAGCTAAATGGTGAAGTGGTGATATCGGGTTCAAAGAACTCATCTTTGCCGATATTGGCAGCAACAATACTTTACAGTGGAACCTATAAACTATCTAACGTGCCCGACATAAGCGATGTTAGAACAATGCTAAAACTAATTGAAAGCCTTGGTGGAAAATATTCTTTCAAAAACAATGAAGTCGTAGTTGATTCAAGTGAAATATCACACTACGAAGCACCATATGAGTTAGTTAAAACAATGCGTGCTTCTGTTGTAGTTTGGGGATCCTTACTAGGTAGGTTTGGTAAAGCTAAAATTTCATTTCCTGGAGGTTGTGCAATAGGCGACCGTCCTGTAGACCAACATATTAAAGGGTTTGAGTCTATAGGGTATTCCACTAAAATAAGCAACGGTTATTTAGAAACAAAAAAAATCACTTCCATAGGGGGGGAACATTTTTTTGATTTAAAAAGTGTTACTGGTTGTGAAAACGTTATTTTGGCTTCAACATTAGGAGATAAAAAAACAATATTAAAGAACTGTCCTGAAGAGCCTGAAGTTGTAGATTTAATTAATTTTTTAAATTTCTGCGGAGGAAAAATTGTTAAAAAAAGCGATACAATTGAGATAATGCCCTCTTCGTCATTAAAAGCTCCTAATAAAGCTTACAAAATAATTTCTGACAGAATTGAAGCTGGTACATTTGGTGTGTTGGGTTGTTTGCCTGGTAACAAAATCAAACTAAAAAATATAAATAGCGATGACTTACAAGTTCCTCTAAAAATAATTAAAAAGATGGGAACAAGAGTAGACATAGCCAAAAGCTCGATAACAATAGAGGGTGGAGGTGAAATAAAGCCTTTCAACATAAAAACTGAATCTTTTCCGGGATTTCCAACTGACTTACAAGCTCAGTTTATGGTTGCAGCTTTATTGGCAAATGGAGAGTCAAAAATAATTGAAGAAATTTTTCCATCTCGATTTATTCATGTAGCTGAACTAAGAAAACTAGGTGCAAATATTAAATTAAAAAACAACACTGCTATAGTTAATGGAGTAGCAAGCCTCAATGGTGCTAGAATGCAAGCTAGCGATCTTAGAGCTAGTGCTTGTTTAATTCTTGCTGGAATTATTGCTAAAAACAAAAGCGAAATTAACAGGGTCTATCATCTTGATAGAGGATATGAGAAAATAGATAATAAATTAATGAACCTAGGAGTTAAAATTTGGCGCGAAAAGGAATAATTCTTGCTCTTGCAAAAGGTAGAATTTTCAATGATACATTAGAGCTTTTGAAGAAAAGCGGTATTTCCACTGATAAAATAAAGAAAAAAAGTAGAGAACTAATTTTTAAGCTTGATGGGTTAACAATTTTGTCATGCAAACCTTCAGATGTTCCAAAATACGTTGAACTGGGTGCAGCAGATTGTGGAATTGTAGGATCTGACTGTATATCAGAATCACAATGTGATATTTATGAACCAATTGGTTTAAATTTCGGACTTTGTAAAATGATTGTGGCTGCAAAGAAAGGCGAAAAAATTGAATTTAAAGCAGGCAAAGAAATTAAAGTTGCAACAAAATACCCCAAGATTGCTTCAGAGTATTTTATAAGAAGAAAAATGTCCCCGGAAATTATTTATTTGAATGGTTCAGTTGAACTAGCACCACTTATTGGCTTATCAGATGTTATCGTAGATATTACTGAAACTGGTGAAACAATAAGAAAAAATAACCTGAAAGTCATTGACACAGTAATGAATATCTCTGCAAAATTCATCGTTAATAAGACAAGCTATAGAACTCTTTTTAAGCATATTCAATCCCTTTCAAGTTCATTAAAAAAATAATTTTTTTTTAACTGCTGAAGATTATTGAATAAAATTTTTTTTAAATTGTTTTTTGTTTACGTAAGATTAAAACTTTGTTAATCTTTAAAAGGTTTGTGGATAAGTCATAAGTCACAGAAATTATTAACAATTTTATCCACATTTATCCACATTTTGTGGAAAACTAGGAGCAACTAATGTCTGAAGACAGTCAGGTAAAAAACCAATATTCACCTGAGCATGAACATGGTGATAAAGACTTAATTGATAAAAACATTCTTGGAGCAATGGTCTTAGACACTATAAGAGAAAGTTATCCTGGCATACAACAGTTCTTTACAACCATCAAGCTCCTAGAGGTCAATCAAACCGAAGCAATCTTTGTTGTATCAGACCTGATGACAGCAGAATGGATCAACAATCATTATATGCACATATTAGAAAAGGTTTTCCATGAAGAGTCAGAAGAACACATTGGGACAAAAAAAGTAATAGTTAAGGCTCAAGAAGAAGCCCCTAACAATGAAATAAAAATAAAAAAGAAAACAAGTCAAAGAAAAGTTGGCAGGGTGAAGGTTAAAGAAGGTGAGCTTAATTGTGAACAAAACTTTTCTACATTTGTAAAAGGAGCCTCCAATACACTAGCTGCGATTGCAGCGGAAAGGGTTGGAGAAAAACCTGGTCAAACATATAATCCACTGTTTATCTATGGGAGAACCGGTCTTGGTAAAACTCATCTTATGAATGCCGTTGGAAACACCATTTATGAAAACAATGAAAATGCGAAAATTTGTGCCCTTACTGCTGAACACTTTACAAATAGGGTTATTTCATCAATAAGATCAGGAAAGCAGGCTTCGTTGCGAGATTCATTTAGATTTGATTGTGATGTTTTGTTAATAGATGACATCCAATTCTTGGCAGGTAAAGATGGAACTCAACAAGAATTTTTTCATACATTTAATGCACTATATGATGCAAAAAAACAAATTGTACTTACTAGTGACAAACCTCCACACCAATTGTCTGGGATACAAGAAAGGTTAATTGGCAGGTTTGAATGGGGATTTGCCGTTGAAGTTCTTCCCCCAGACTTGGAACACAGGGTGGCAATACTTCAAACAAAAGCAAGAAACTTGGGAGTTATTATCGACGAGGATATTCTGTTTGTAATTGCTGAGAATTCTGGTGGCTCTGTCAGGGAGCTTGAGGGCTTTTTTAATAATGTTGTTGGTCAAGCAAGCATGCTGAGCGTTCCATTGGACAAAAGGTTGGTGCTTGAAGTTTCAAGTAGGCTTATGAACACTTCTGCGCCTGATCAAATAACCGTTGAGTTAATACAAAAAGAGGTAGCTGCTTTTTATGGTACAACAGTACAGGATATTTGTTCAAAGAAAAGAACACGAGGTGTTGTTCGCCCAAGACAAGTGGCAATATATCTTTCAAGAATGTTTACAGATAACTCTTTGTTAGAAATAGGCAGGAAATTTGGTGGTAGAGACCATTCTACCGTTTTACACTCAGTGGCAACTATAGAGGATTTATTAGCAAAAAATCCTTCTCAAGAAAATCCGATTAGAATACTGCAGAGCAAAATGAGAAAACTCTCTGGTGGAAAAGCAGAGTATTAATGTTAATAAGTTTTTAAAAATTATTTTTTATATAAATTTTGTTAATTGTTGTTAACAAAGCTTTAATTGATTTTGGACAAAAAACTATAATTTTATAAAGTAAATACGGGGCCAGGTGGTGTTTGTTAACAAACCAACATTGCCTACTACTGCTACTAAATATTAATATAATATTATATAATAGGAGAAGAGATGAAGTTTTCTGTTGATAAAGCAATTTTTTTAAAAAATTTATTTTATGTTGTTGGAATTGTCGACAATAGATCTTCTATGTTAATTCTTTCACATGTTTTAATAGAAGCAAAGGATGAAAAAATATATTTAACTGCTACTGACTTGGAGTCATCTGTATATACTTCGTTCCCAGCAAAGATAAACAGTGAAGGATCAATTTGTGTCCCTGGAAAAAAGTTCTTTGATATTATTGATAAATTACCGGAGGATGAAGCAATTTATCAAACAACAGAAAATGCTCAATTAGAGGTTATTTTTAATAAAGGAAAAACAAAAATTAAAACATTGCCAGGAGATGATTTTCCACAGATCCCAAAACCAGAAGATTTTATTTTCAGAACCATTAAAAGCGAAATATTGTCAAACTTAATTAATAAAACATCTTATTGTGTAAGTAACGATGAAATGAGAAAAAACCTTACGGGTGTTTATTTTGATATGACAAACCCAGGAAAAATTAAAGCTATCTCAACAGACGGACACAGAATGAGCTTAGTAGAAGATGAGCTTGAAAACTCAATAATAGAGGCTTTTATTCTTCCAAAAAAGGCAACAAGTGAAATAAAAAAATTTATTAAAGAATCAGATGTGCTAAACATTGGTGTTGGTAAGTCCTTTTTTGTCTGCGATAACGGGCAAACATCAATTTTATCTAGGTTGATAGATGTTAAATTTCCGGATTACTCACAAGTTGTTCCAAACAACTTTATTAATTCTTTTAGGGTTAAAAAAAACGATTTAATAGCGGCCCTACAAAGAATTGGAGTTGTTCTTTCTGAAAAATCAAAAGGAGCAAAAATAACAATAAACCATAACAACCTAGAAATTAGATCGTTGTCAGAAACAGGAGAAAGTGTAGAATCAGTTGATACAGTAGGAGATAATCAAAATATTGAAATAGGGTTTAATGTAAAATATTTAATAGAAGCATTAAGTTCGTTCGAAAACGAAGAGCTTAATATATCTATAAACGATGAAGTAAGTCCAGCATGTATATATGTTGATGAAAAACAGAAAGACAAACAATTAGCAATAATAATGCCAATGAGGGTTTAATTGAAAAAGAAAAACGACTTAAATGAAATTAGAAAACAAATTGACGAAACTGATATAAAAATATTGTCTTTGCTAAACAAAAGAGCAAGCCTTGCAAGAAAAACGACAGCATTAAAAAAAGACATAGTCTTTGATCCCAAAAGAGAAAAACAAGTCTTATCAAAATTAGCAAAAACGAACAAGGGACCCATAAAAAAAAGAAATATAGAAGAAATCTATTTAGAGATTCTAAACACATGTAGAGAAATCCAAAATCCAACAAAAATTGCATATCTTGGTCCTGCAGGAAGTAACACACAAGAAGCAGTTTTAACAAGGTTTGGTGAAAAAACGATTAAAGCGGAATACACTACAATTTCAGATGTTTTTGAAGCTGTACAAAGCAGGGATCAAGACTTTGGTGTTGTTCCAATAGAAAACTCACTAGAGGGCCCAATAGGAGAAACCCTAGACAATTTAATTAAAAGTTCAGTTTCAGTTGTCGGTGAATTTTCGAAGAAGATAAATCATACATTGCTTTCCAACGAAAGAAGTTTAAAAAAAATTAAAACCGTCTATTCACACCCCCAGGCAATCGCACAATGTAAAACTTGGCTTTATAAAAACCTACCAAATGCCTTGCTGAAAGAATCATCGAGTACATCTGAAGCCGCAAGAACAGTTTCGAACCAAAAAGGGACAGCATCTATTTCACCGCTAGAGTGCAGCAACCTTTATTCTTTAAATGTCTTAAAAAAATCAATTCAAGACGAAAAAAACAACTCAACTATTTTTATCGTGCTTGCCCCAGAAATAAAAGTGTTTGATATCACAAAAAACAACAAGCTTTCAATAGCCTTTACTCTTGATGATCAGCCAGGATCTTTATTTAAATGTTTAAAACCTTTTAAAGATTCAAAAATTAATTTAACCAAGATACAGTCGAGGCCTTCAAAGAGAGCTCAGTGGGACTATTTGTTTTTTGTTGATATTTTGATTGAAAATAAAGTTGTACAAACAAAAGCGGCTATAAATGAAATAAAAAAACAAACATCATACTTTAAAGTTTTAGGAGTCTTTTAGTTGTTAAAAACTGCTAAAAGAATTCATTCTCTACCAAAGTATGTTCCTGGTAAGCCCGTTCAAGAGCTTGAAAGAGATTTCGGAATTGAAAATGCAATAAAGTTGGCCTCAAACGAGAACCCCCTTGGTCCTTCGCCAAAAGCAAAAGATGCCATAATACAAGCAGCATCCAAGTCGCATCTTTACCCAGATGGAGATTCTTATTTTTTAAAAAGAGGCATTGCTCTCAAAGAAGGAATTTTGCCAAACCAAATTGTCCTTGGCAATGGATCTAATGAGGTTCTTGAATTAATAGGCCATTGTTACATTGAAGAAGGTGATGAGGTTCTTATGGGCAAATATTGCTTTATTGTTTATCCAATTGTAACAATGCTTTCACAGGGCACAATCGTCAAAGTTGATATGCCAAACTTGGTTCATAATCTTTCTTCCTTTAAATCCAGCATTACGGAGGCAACTAAAGTTGTTTTCCTTGCAAACCCCAACAACCCAACAGGCACAATAGTTTCCACAGAGGAAATAATCAGCTTGCTAGAATTTTTACCAGAAGATGTTCTTCTTGTGGTTGATGAAGCATATTCGGAATATGTTGAATCGAAATATAGGCTAAATATTTCAACGATTATAAAAAAACATCAAAACCTTTTGGTTCTTAAGACATTTTCTAAAATGTACGGAATCGCTGGTCTTAGAGTTGGATATGCTATGGGAAGCGAAGAATTAATTTCTAATCTTGAAAGGGCTAGGGAGCCATTTAATGTAAACATAATTGCACAAGAAGCAGCATTGGCATCCCTGGAAGACCATGAACATGTTGCAAGGTCTATTAAAGTGAACAATGATGGAATGCTGTATTTAAAAACAGAAATTTCAAAACTAGGTTTAAAAACATACCCTTCCTATGCAAATTTTCTTTTAGTGGAATTCCCATTAGATGCGACGAACATATATGAAGAACTTTTAAAGCATGGTGTTATTGTAAGACCGCTTAAAAATTATAATCTCTCAAACTGTTTAAGGGTGACTATTGGAACAAGAGAAGAAAATGAGAAATTTTTAGGGGCATTAAAAAAAGTGCTAGGATCTATTAAATGATTAATGTTTTAATATATGGATTGGGACATATTGGTGGTTCGCTAGCATTAAGTATAAGGAAAAACCTTTCAAAATCTCATAAAGTGTCAGGGATTGATATAAACAAAGCAACAATAAAAAGAATAAAAGAAAAAAAGTTGTTTAAAACAGCAAAAGCAGAGAGCAAAGAAGCATCTTTAATGCTAAGCAATGCAGATTTAATTTTTGTTTGTGTAAGCCCAAACAACATTGAAGAAGTTTTTAAAGCAATAAAACAAAGTGACACGAAAAAAAACTTAATTGTTTCGGACGTTGCAAGCATTAAATCAGATGTTGTGTTATTGGCTAAAAAATACTTAAAAAAGATATCTTTTGTAGGAGGCCATCCTATAGCAGGAACAGAAAAAAGCGGTTTTCAGAATTCTGATCCCAATCTATTTAAGAATAAAATTTTTATTGTTTCAGGTTCACATGGAAGTAAAAAGTGTGTTGGAACAATATCGTCAATATGGAGAAAGCTGGGAACAAAGGTCCTTTCCCTCGAGCCTAAAAAGCACGACAAAGTATTTGCTTATCTAAGCCACTTACCTCACGCATTGTCTTTTTGTTTAAGCAAAGCCGCCCTTAAAAATTTTAGCAAGAATGATATTGTAAAATTTGGTGGCTCTAGCTATAGAGATTATTCACGGATTTCGTCCAGCTCCAACAAGTTATGGACTGAGATTTTCCTTTCAAACAAGGAAAATCTTACCAGTAGCCTTAATGATTCAATAAAGTTCTTAACAGCCCTTAAGAATGCTTTGTCAAAGGGATCATCTGATGATATTGCAAAGCTTATAAAAACCATTAACTGATAAGTCTTGATTTTTGTTTCTTTCAAATTAATATTATTATAACGACCGCTACTAAAGACCCCGAGCGAGTGATTTATGAAAGCAGTAATTTTATCTATATTAATTCTTTTGGCCGTTGGGTTCTTTTTAAGAAATGTTTTTAGTTTTTTGAAAATTATGTTCTCAGCAAAAAAGAAGTCGTTTAGGGCTGATAACATTATTGAAAGAACAAAAGGTTTTTTTGTTTATGTTATAGGTCAAAAAAGAATTTTAAAGAATTATACATGGGCTGGTGTAGAACATTTTATGATTTTCTGGGGCTTCATGATTATTACTGTAGGCTCTTTAGAGCTTATAGTCTTGGGGTTTGTTCCAGGCTTTGAAATTTTTGGTTTTCTTGGTGGCAATGCACAGGCTACCTTTTTATTAATATTAGACATTGTTCAAACCCTTGTAATAATTGCTTTAGTAATGGGGGTTTTAAATAGAACCGTTATTCCAAGTGGTAAAAGAAGAGAAGTTAATAGTATTGATGCCGTTGTAATTTTAGGGATGATTTTTGGGTTAATGGTTTCGGACTTTGGCTATAGAGCTTCAAAGGTTGCCTTAGGTATTGAGCCTGCTGCATGGCTTCCAATATCTACTTTGTGGGCAGAGGTCTTTCTTAGCAACATAAATGCTTCAAGTGCTGCTTTTTCAGCAGAATTTTTCTGGTGGTTCCATATTACTTTGATTTTAGCTTTTTTAAATTATTTACCTTATTCAAAACATAGTCATGTGTTAACAGTTATTCCAAATGTGTTTTTTCAAAACTTAGAACCTAGAGGAAAAATGAACACGATAGATTTTGAAAATGTTCCTGATGACTTTGAACATTTCGGAGCAGGGAAGTTTGAAGATTTTAGTTGGAAAGATGTTTTAGATGCATATACATGTACGGAGTGTGGGAGATGTACAGACAATTGTCCTGCATGGGCTACAGACAAAGCTTTGTCTCCAAGGGATATTGTTGTAAAACTTAGACATTTTGTTACCGAAAATGCTAATTCTGATGCAATGAAGGAAGAATATTTACCCAGCGACGAATGGGTAACTGCAGATGAACTCTATGCATGTACTACTTGCAGTGCTTGTGTTGAGCAGTGCCCATTGTTCATTGATCAAATGGGTAAAATTTTAGAAATGAGAAGATTTTTAACAATGGAAGGAAAACTTACTGGAACAGCGGTTAGAACCTTACAAAAACTTGGTAGCCATGGAAATCCATGGGGGTTTGAAGCAACTGATAGAGCACCTTGGGCTAAAGAAAATGAAGTACCTGTTTTGGGAAATGGTGCCGGTGATAATGCCGAAGATTTTGATGTAATTTTTTGGACAGGCTGTTTTGGAGCTTTTGATCCAAGAGGGCAAGAGGTTGCAACAACTATCACTGATCTCATGAAAGAGGCCGGAGTTAAGTTTGCAATTATGGGACCTAATGAAACTTGTTCCGGAGATCCTGCAAGACGTCTTGGTGAAGAAGCCTTATTCCAGGAATTAGCTATGACAAATGTTGAAACAATGAAAGGCTTCAATGTGAAAAAAGTGATCGCCAATTGCCCACATTGTTTTAATACTTTAAAAAATGAATATCCTGATTTTGGGTCCGATGTAGAAGTCGTAAGCCACACAGAATATTTAAACAGCTTAATTAAAGAAGGAAAGCTAAACCCTACCAAGAATATTGATGAAGAGATAACTTATCATGATCCATGTTACTTGGGCAGACACAATAAAATTCTTGATGAACCAAGAGAAATTTTAGAAGCAATACCAGGCTTAGAGGTCAAAGAGTTAGAAAGAAGCAGAGAAAATAGCTTCTGCTGTGGAGCCGGTGGCGGTAAAATATGGATGGAAGAGGAAGCTCCAAGGGTTAACTGGAATAGGTTTGAAGAAATTGAAAATCATGGTGTTGAAACAGTTGCGGCTGCTTGTCCTTTTTGTAATGTAATGTTCGAGGATGCTGCAAAATATAAAGGTAATGATTCTATTAAAATCAAAGATATCTCCGAGCTCTTAAAAGATTCTCTTGATTTGCCTGTTAAAAATTCTAATTTTGAAAAATTAACCAGTGATGAAGGATCTAAAGATAGCAATGAAAGCTCATCTGAAGTCTAACAATGCTTCTTGGCAGTACTTAAAAAAAAACAAATCTAATATTTTTTTTAATAATCCAATTGGATATATATATCAAAAAAAATTAAGTACAACTTTATTCCTTAATGGTAAAAAATTTTATTTTAAAAATAAAAATATTTTTGAAGTAAGAAAAATGAAATTGAAAAAATTTGTTTTGATTGGATATTTCTCTTATGAATACAATATAGAATCATCAAATGCACCCTATAAAGCAATTTTTAATATTTATTCTTCAAGTAGTTTTTCCATAAAAAGGTTTCCAGCAATTAAAAAGTTTAAAAATAATGGACTCAAAAAAATTCTTCCCGATATAGACTTTATAAATTCTGTAAAAAAAATAAAGCATCATATTGCAAATGGAGATATTTATCAAATAAATCTAACCAGAGACTTTGAGTACAAGACAAATCAGTCAAGCTATGATTTGTTTGTTAATTACTATAAAACTCAACCAGTAGATTTAGCCTCTTATATTGAGTTTCATGATCATATTCTTATATCAGGATCTATGGAGTTGTTTCTAAGCAAACGAGATCAAGACTTACTATCAAAGCCTATTAAAGGAACTACAAAAAATAAGCAATCTAGAGTAAAGGATTCGTTATCAAAAGATTTAAAAGAAAAGGCAGAAAACCTAATGATTGTGGACCTGATGAGAAATGATTTATCGCAAATTTGTCAAGCTGGAACTGTCAGGGCAAAGAGAATGTTCAAAGAAAAATCTTATTCAACCCTTACTCAGCTTGAATCGACAGTGGAAGGGAAATTAAAGAAAAATGTTACATTGCAAAGTATTTTTGGAAAATTAATGCCACCTGGTTCAGTTACTGGAACCCCGAAAAGCGAGGCTATAAAAATTATTGGTGATACTGAGAAGCATTATAGGGGTCCTTATTGTGGAGCAATCGGTATAATTGAACCCAATGATGATTTTTGTTTCTCAGTAGGAATTAGAATTAGTGTTTTAACGAGTAAATATAAAAAGTATTTTAGTGGGGCAGGTATAGTTTGGGATTCTAAGCCAAAAAAAGAAAATAAAGAAACCCTCTTGAAAGCCGAAGCATTTCAAAATACATTATCTAACTTATGAAAGAGTTTTTGTATACGGAAGATTTAGAGAAAAGCGATTTCCCATATAATCGAACTTTAATGTTTGGCGAAGGCTTGTTTTCTACTTTTCGTTTTAAAAACAAAATGCCAGATAATTTTATATCTCACCTTGAAAGGTTAAAAGATTCTGCAAGGATGTTAAACATAAAGCATCCAGGCGATATATACATTGAATCGGTCCTTGAAAGAGCCATTAAGAATTCGCCTTTTGAAAACAACGATTTGATAATAAAGTTGCTTGTTTTAATTGAGGGAGATTCAAGCTATGGTGCTTTGGCAGAAAAATCTAAGTTGCTTATATCCATCAAAGAGTTTAGTGGTACAAGCAAGGCTATTAGTTTAACACTTTCAAAAAACCCTAGATTTTCTTCGGATACTCTAATTGAACATAAGACAACAAATTATTTCTTTAATGTAATAGAAAAAAGAAAAGCAATTGCAAATGGTTTTGATGATTCAATTTTAATAAACGAGAAGGGACTCATAACCGAAACAACTTCGGGCAACTTGTTTTGGGTAAAAGGAGATAAGGTCTTTACCCCTCATTCCAGAAATGGACTTTTGCCAGGCATTACCAGAGGGCATATAATCGAAAAATTGAAAGAAAATAAAATAAAAGTCATTGAGGATGATTTTGAAGTAGGATCCATTCTTTTCCCTGAAGCAATTTTTATCACAAATTCCGTTCATACAATGATTGAAGTTGAAAATATTGGGAACATGATTCAACCTACTCTTACAAATAAGCTATTTCCTAGGATAAAAGAATTGTTTTTATAGCTTTTAAATCATATTGTCATCTACTTTTCTGTTGCCTTTTCTACCTTTTCAATTTACAATTTTTCTTTACCAAATGATTCTAAATATCAAGGGGGAGCTATAAATGGCTAATTTAAGAGATGTATATATTATCGGAGTAGGCCAAACTCCATGCGGAAAATTTCCTGCAAAAGCAGCACATGTTTTAGGAAGAGAAGCTTCATGGGCAGCAATCAAAGATGCTGGTATTTATGCGAGAGACATTGAGATCGGATTTTGTGGTCATGTTTATCAAGGTATGGGTGTTGGTCAAAGAACACTAAAAGACATTGGGCTCGTTGGTCAGCCAGTTATAAACGTAGAAGGAGCTTGTGGAAGCGGAACTTTGTCTTTCTGGGAAGCTTGGAGAACTATAGCATTCGGGCAAAATGATGTGGCATTGGCTTGGGGGGTTGAGAACTTAAGTAAGATAATGTCAGGTGGTCCACTCCCATTAGAGGAAGATGATATTGAGGTGGCTTTGGGCATGAGCATGCCAGGACTTTATGCCATGAGAGCGAAAAGATATATGGATGAATATGGTGTTTCAGCTGAAACTTTAGCCAAAGTTGTTGTAAAAAGCCGACAACATGCTTCAAAGAACCCAATTGCTCAGTTCAGAAAAGAAACTACAATTGAAGCTGTATTATCAGATCCAGTTATTTGTGATCCGTTGACAAGAAGCATGTGTTGTCCAGTTGGAGATGCTTCAGCAGCAGCAGTTTTAGTATCAGGTGATATGCTAGATACAATTAAAAGAGATAAATCAAGAATGCCAATTAAAGTTTTAGGTTGTGTTGCTCAGTCTGGAGGATATGCTTCGGCTACTGGACTTACATGCGACCCATCAGAAAATGTTGGAAGAACTTCACAAATGGCATACGAACAAGCCGGTCTTGGTCCAAAAGATATGGACGTTGTTGAAATTCATGATGCGTTTGCAATTGCAGAGCTTATTGTTGCTGAAGCATTAGGATTTGCAGAGAAAGGTGAAGGTGCAAGATTAATCGAAGAAGGTAAGTCAAACTTTGATGGAGATATTGCCATTAATCCTAGCGGTGGCCTTTTATCTAGAGGTCATCCTGTAGGTGCTACTGGTCTCTTACAAACGGTTGAAATTGTTAATCAGTTAAGAGGCGAAGCTACAGGTTGTCAAGTTCCGGATGCTAATATAGGGCTAATTGAAACCATGGGTGGGGCGCAACCAGCTATGGATGGCATAACTTGTGTTGTTAGTATTTTAGGAAAGTAAAAGGTAATTATTAGGAGATTTAAAAATGAGTGAAAATCAAGAAAGAAAAGTATTACATCCGGATTTTTTTACAGAAGATCCTGAACCAAGATTAATTGCTGGGAAATGTAAAGTATCAGGGAATTGGACATTTCCTCCTTATCTTGCTGACCCTGTTAGCTTCCAAGATGATATAGAACATGTTCCTTTACCAAAAAATGGAAAACTCCATTCTTTTACTATCGTTAGAAGAAGCCTCCCTGACTTTCCTGTTCCTTTTGGCTTAGGGTTAATAGATTTCCCAGAGCAAAAGGTAAGAGTAATGGCTCAAGTTGAGGCTGATGATTTAGAGGCAGATCTTACTTTGGACATGGATGTTGAGACAATTGTTGGAGTTGTAAGAAAAGCTAAAGATGGTTCAGATATATATTCTTACAAGTTTAGGGCAATTAAAAAGTAAAAATAATCAAATTTATTGCAAAAAAAATGCAAAACCTGTAATATTATGGAGTTGCTTTTAAGTATTATTAAAAAAAGGAGGGAAATATTATGGCTTTAAATTATCAAAGCGTAGATTTCGTTAAAGTTTTGGGTGAAAGACGTTCATGTAGATTTTATGATCCTGATAGACCGATTGAACCTGAAAAAATACAAGCTATATGTCAAGCTGCAAGAAATGCTTCTCATATGGGTAATGCTAACTGTATTACAGTTACACAGGTAACAAAACAAGAAACTAAAGATGAGTTCACAAAAATAGTTTCTGCATTTAACATTCCTATGGCAAAAATGGCTCCTGTTAGTCTAGTTTTTGCATTAGATAGAGACAGATGGTACAACGGTTTACCTGTTGGACTACCAGTTCTATTTAAATCTGGTGGTGTTAATCCTAGTCATGGTTGGAGTATGGATAACATTGAAAATTCTACACTTCCAAGACTAACTAACTTCCCACCAGAAGTTGTTGAATATCTTCTTTCATGTGAAACAGGTATGGCAATGGCATCTGCACAGCTTATGGCTACAGCTTTAGGTTTAGGCAGTTGTTGTTATGCTGGTCAAGGACCAAAAATCGCTGAGGTTTTAGGTTTTCCTGAATCAGCTAAATTTGTTTGGGCTATGGCTATAGGCTATCCAGGCGAATCTGTTGAATCAATGGGTTGGAGAGAAAGATCACCATATGGAGACATCATTTTTGCTGAAAAATTTGGTGTTCCTGCAGCTGCAGATCCAGGTGTTGATGCTGAACTAACTTCATTAGGAATGATGGGAGAGCCTTCAGCTCTTACTCCTCAAAGACTTGCCGACATTAATGCTGCTGCAAGTAAAATGGGACTTCCTACAAGAACTGACGAAAACGGTTAAACTAAATTATATTCAAGGAAGGGCTTTTGGCCTTTCCTTGGAATTAAACCATGTCTTTAGATACTCAAATTAAACAATTAAAAGAGCTTATTTTAGACCACAAAAGTGCAGTTGCTTTTACTGGTGCAGGTATTAGTACTGACTCGGGAATTCCTGATTATAGATCTCCAGGTTCAGGGGCATGGGAGAAGTATGATTCATCAATAGTTTCAATCCCTGGTTTTTTAAAAGATCCAACACAATATTATGATTATGCCTTAGAGATGTATCCAATCAGAGCCGGAGCTAAGCCAAATAATGCCCACTTCCTTTTGGCAAAACTTGAAGAAAAAGGATTAATTGAAGGAGTTATAACTCAGAATGTTGATGGATTACATTTAGAGGCAGGAAGTTCAAATGTTAACGAGCTTCATGGCTCAATAAGAACAGCTTCATGTTTAGAATGTGGTCAGTTTTTTCAAATGAGCGATGTTATCAACAGGGTCAAAGACGGTGAGAACCCCCCAATTTGTAAAGAGTTTGAAGGACAGTCTTGTAATGGGCTTATAAAGCCAACAGCTGTTTTCTTTGGGGAAGGATTGCCAAAAAGCCCTTGGGATAGTGCAGTTGATAAAAGTAAAGACACATCTTTAATGATTGTTATTGGTTCTTCTTTACAAGTATCTCCTGCAAACAGTCTTCCCGATGTTGCTCTTAAAACAGGATCGGAATTAGTAATTATTGATTTAATGGATACTCCATTTGACTCTAGAGCAACCCTTAAAATTACTGATAGGGCCGTTCATGTTGCTACTCTCTTAGAGGAAAGTCTAAGACTTTAATAACAATCTATTAAATTTCTTGGACAAAATAATCTTATTTTAAAAAAAAAAGAAATAGTTGTTGACTTAAAAAGTGCCATTTGATTCAATTATATATAACGGGGTGTAGAAAACTTTAAGCAAGTCTTCTCACCTATATGACCACTACCCTACAAACGCTAATTTTCATTAAAGGAGGTCTCACGCGATGCCAAGTCATCTTAACGTAGACACAAAGTACTGGAACTTAACAGATGAGATTCCAGCACCACCAGTTGAAAGAGACATTAAGTCATGGATTATCGGAAACCCTTCCGATCCTCTATGGGATATTGATGTTCTTCCTTTAACTTACACAGATTCAAGATGGTCAGCATTTGTATTAGATGTAGACGCCGAGTCAAGACAAAGACTATGTCCGAATCCACCATTAACAGTATGGGATGGAGAGGATGCAGAACTTGTTGAATACTGGTATGTACAACACAACAATACAATGTTAGGTCCATACTTAGAGTTCGGAGTAACAATCTCTGCAACTCACACTGATGCAAAAGGTAATGCATGGAAGGGTGGATACTACCCATACATGTACTTAACATCAGATTCAGCTGTTGATGCAGGTCGTGTTTTAGGATTCCCTAAAAAAATGGCTTACATTAGAGCAACTGAGCATGGCGGCGAAAAAGGAGACGATTTCTTTGGCTTTTCAATGTCAAGAAATGGTTACCTTATGTGCGCACAGCAAGGTAAATACGACGATGCTCCAGTAAAACCACCATATTTCTATGGTAAAACTGATTGGGGTAAGTTCAACATGAAGGTTATCACACGTCCTGATGTTGCAAGTTCAGAATGGCAGCTAACTTATCTTCCATCTAAACTTCCACCTGCATTTAATGTAGAAGGACACAGATTCCAAATCAAAAACGAGTTAACTAGAACAGCTTCTGGCGATGCCATTGACTGGTTCCAACAGGCAACTCCATTTGATAACATGGGCGCTGAGTTAAAAGTAAATGAAGTTAAAGGTTTAATTTCATTCACATTCGACTTAGTTATCCCTCCTGCTGAAGTTGTATGGTCAGAAACATATGAAAGACCAGCTTCTTACAGAGGATATGCGACACCATATCAGTATGGTTTAAGACAACAGTTCCCAATTCACCAAGGTGCATAGGAACTTAATATTATTTTTGGAGGAAAATAAACATGGGAAAACAAGCAAACGAATATAGCTATCCATGGTTAGAAGAAGGTGAAGTTCCACCATTACCACTTGATAGAGATAGAATTCATATTATCTCTCAGGGTGTTGCCGATCCAGTCTTCGACTATGATATCGTTCCTTTAACATACACAGAAAGTCGTTGGATGGCATGTGTTGTTGAAGCTGACGAAGCTGCTTTAAAAGCAATTATTCCTGATCCTGTTGAGCTTCATGATCCTATTCTTGAGTTCTGGTATGTTATACACAGAAACACAATGTTAGGACCTTACATGGAGTTTGGTGTAACAGCTTCTTCAACAGTTAAAGGAAGCGACGGACAAGTCTGGAAAGGTGGATACTATCCTTATATGTATCTATCTAACGACTCACCAATTTTCGCTGGTAGAGAGCCTTTCGGGTTCCCTAAAAAAGCTGCATACATTGCTGCTTTTGAGCACGGAACAAACGATAACTACTTCAATTTCTTAATGGAAAGAAGAGGTTATGTTCTTCACTCAGCAAACGGTCGTTATTCAGACAAACCTGTAGCTGTTAAACCAACATTCTTTGGTAAAACAGACTGGGGTAGACTAAATTATAGAATCACAACTCATCCAAGCGTTGCATACAGTGATCACCAAGTTACTTATCTTGGTTCTGAGTTACCACCACAGTTCGGAAACGGACATAGATTCCAATTGGACCCAAGTTCAATTAGAACTGCTACTGGTGATGACATGAGATCATGGTACATGGCTGGAACTCCTTTTGACTTCATGGGAGGTTCATTAGGAGATGTTAAAGTACATGGATTAATTTCATTTACATTTAACTTAATCATTCCACCAGCTTCAATTGTATGGGAAAAAAGAGTTGAAAGAAACGATGATGATGTTGCAAAACATCTATTGTTCTCAACTCCTTACAAATATACAATGAGACACAGATTCTTAACACCTTACTATCCAGGTGCCTAAGGTTTGATCTTTTAGAGGGCCTTGGTTTAAGGCCCTCTTCTTATTTATTCTTTTTTATCGTTCTTTTTTCATGCTAAATTAATTATATGAGATATGTTCATAGTTTAATTAATGGTACTTTGAAAAAAACCATTGATTCACAAGTTAGAGAAAACCCTGCCACACTGGAGCCTTTACAGGAAGTTGCCCTTTGTTCAAAGATTGATGTTGATCAAGCTGCTGTTGCTGCAAAAGATGCTTTCCAAGTTTGGTCTCAAACTCCACCATTAATTAGAAGCAATATCATGAGTCGAATAGTAGAGTTAATAAAAAACAATCTCGATAAGTTGGCAAAAATAAATTCTGAAGAGACAGGCAAGCCAATACGAGAAAGTTCCATAGTTGAGTTGGGTGGAGTTATTAGGACTTTTGAATACTATGCTGGTGCGGCAACAAAAATTTTAGGAAACACTCAAGTAATTAATGAAAACTTATTGTCAATGACCTTGAAAGAACCTGTAGGCGTTGTGGGTCAAATTCTTCCGTGGAATTTTCCTCTACTGCTTGCTTCCTGGAAAATTGCACCTGCACTTGCAGCAGGATGTTCAATGGTTATTAAGCCTTCTGAATTAACCCCGCTAGGGACACTAGAAATTGCAAAATTATGTGAGGAGGCAGGAGTCCCAAAAGGCGTCATAAATGTTTGTCCTGGGTTAGGAGAAGTTGCAGGTGCTGCCATTGTCGAAAACCCTTTTATTAATAAAATTTCTTTTACAGGATCAACAAAAGTTGGAAAGCAAATTATTAAAAATTCCTCAGATGATTTAAAAAAAGTCTCTCTTGAGTTGGGAGGAAAAGCTCCTAATATACTGTTTGAAGATTGTGATATTGATTCGTGTATAGAAGCGAATTTAAGAGGAGGTTTTTTTAATCAAGGAGAAAATTGCACAGCAGTAACTAGACTGTTGGTTCACTCGAATATTATTGATGAATTTACCGAAAAATATTTAGCTAAAATCAAAATAATTAATCAGGGTGATCCCTTAAATTTGAAAACAGAAATAGGTGCCTTAATTTCTAAAGAGCACATTGAAAAGGTTGAAAAATATGTGAAAGATGGGATTTCAGAGGGAGCTGAATTGTTAATTGGAGGACAAAAGCCTGACAATTTACCAGGATATTTTTATCCGCCTACAGTTTTAAGGCTGCAGAGCGATGAAAATATTTTATTCAAAGAAGAGATTTTTGGCCCAGTTGTTGCGCTTCTGTCTTTTGATAGTGAAATAGAGGCCATTGAGCTAGCAAATAAGACACATTACGGCCTTGCAGGGGGGATTTGGACTAAAGATATCTCTAAAGCTATTCGGGTGGCCAAAACCCTTGAAGCAGGCTATCTATGGATTAACACATATGGTGGGATAATCCCGGAGACACCTTATGGAGGATTTAAGCAAAGCGGTTATGGTAAAGAATTAGGCCTTGAAGGTCTAAACGAATATTTGCAAATAAAAAATATATCGATTTTTACAGGAGAAGAAATTCCCAAGTGGTATGGAGACAATTAGAGATAAATCTTTTGAAGAGATATATAATCATATTTTAGGTGAAGTCCAGAGAGGCAGTGTAGATAGAAAGCATCCATTTCACTTGTGTTTTTTATCTACAATTAATAATTCCACAGGATTTCCAGATTCTAGAACTGTTGTTTTAAGAAAAGTTGACAGAGATGGTTTTGTTCTTAGGGTTCATACAGATGTTAGATCTGAAAAAATTAAGCATATTAAATTTTGTTGTAATACACACTTGCTTTTTTATAATCAAAAAGCAAAGTTACAAGTTCGACTGAGTTCTATTGGAGAAGAAGTACAAGATGAAGAACTTAAAAAAGAAGTTTGGTCCCAAGCACAAGATATAAGTCAAAGGTGCTATTATGTGCCACATTCACCATCAACTGAAATTGATACTCCTTTTTTGAATTCTGAAATAGATACTACAGATCAAACATTGGGCTATAATGTTTTCTCAATTCTAGAATTTAAAGTATTTGAGCTAGATGTTCTTGAGCTAAACTATGAAGGTCATTTAAGAGCTAATTTGAAAGTTAATGATGGAAAACTTGAGAAATCAGTTTGGCTTATGCCATAAAAAGGGCCAAATTAAAAAATTTGACCCCATAAGAAACTATAATAAAACTAAAATAATGTTCCTTTAAGTAGTAAGTTCATTCCAGGAATTAAAAGTGTTACAAAAGCTTCTGCAACAAATAAATAACCTAACAATGTACCTAATGCTTTACCTTGAGCTAATACTAAGAATGCTACAAGAGTAAGAACTGCCCATGCAATATTGAACATACCTAGTTCCATTGCACCAACACCTAAGAAATATTGTCCGTACCATAGAAAAACTATAGTAGCGAATAAACAATACCAACCTAGCCCTTTACCATCATGACCTAGTGTGAACACACCAAATGCAATTACGTAAATAAGAGCAAAAACTGAAACGAGAGTAGTGCTTGCTGCACCTTCTGGTCCTAATCCAGCACCTGTAAATGCTGCAATTAAGATTAGAACAGCAACTGCTCCGTTTAACATACCAACTTCTTTTCCACCGGTTTTTCCTAAAACAGTCATACCGTTACAAAAGAATACAAAACCTACTAGTACTAGTACATATCCTAACATATACTTATACCTCCTTTTTTAAGGTTATTTAGTTTTTAACACAATTGCTTAATAAATGTCAATTAAAAAAGAAAAAAAACCAGCAGTTAAATGATCTAAATACCTTTAACTACTGGCTTTTTTTAAAAAAAATAATCTCTGATTATGACTCTTTTCTTTGGACCAAGATGTTCCAAATACCTGTTTGAACAACTTTATCATCTTGGTTAATCACATTAACTTCCCAGTTTAAAAACCCCATATTAGGTCTTTTATGTTCTTTCTTTTCAACTAGCTTTCTAGTTATTTTAATAGTATCACCAGGAAAAACTGCATCTTTAAATTTCCATTCTGAAAGCCCCATGAATGCTATTGTAGCAAGTCTCGGCATAGTGAACCAAAGACCAGTGGCTATAGATGCTACACACATACCGTGTGCTACACGAGTTTTAAAAACAGTATTTTTCGCAAATTCTTCGTCAATATGCATGTTGTTAAAATCTGCAGAAAGACCTGCGAAGTTTACGACATCAGCTTCTGTTACAGTTCTACCACTTGAAACATGTTCTGTACCATCTGCAACTTCTTCATAAAATAATTTATCGTTCATAATATTTAATCTCCTATTGGACTGGTTTAAATTTTGCAAATGTTACTTCATCAGTAGCATCTTCAAAAACAACTTCTACTTCCATACCTATTGTTACACTTTCAGGATCACAATCTACAACATTTGACATCATTTTCACTCCGTCATCAAGCTCAATCATGGCAACCACATAGGTTTCACCCTTATATGCCTTTGTTGGTCCCATATAATGAACAGAATAAGTCCAAACTTTTCCTTTTCCTGAAGATTCTACCCAATCAAAATCCATATTTGTTGAATTTGGGAAAGGGCTTATTGCTCTAGGATAAAAGAAAACTTTTCCTGTTTCTTTGCATTTTGGCAACAATAGTTTGTGTTCTTTTGTTCCATCCCAAAAAGGTTTAGTTTCAGGTCTAAAATCTGGTAATGGTTTTGCATATTCTACTTTTTCTTCTGACATAATATTTCTCCTTTATTTAATTAATATTTTTATTAACTTAATGGTTCATTTCCTAAAAGTATTGTACTGTGTGCAGATACGATTCCACCGTTACCATGCACTAGTGCTACATTAGGATCCTTAACTTGTCTTTCGCCAGCTTCACCTCTTAGTTGTAATACAGCTTCAACTACATGATGCATAGCACCAAGGTGTGCTTGAGATAAAAGACCACCATTTGTATTTAAAGGAATGTCAGCATCTTTGTGCAATCTTCCTTCTAATGCTGCGGCACCCGCATGCCCTTTTGGCACAATTCCTAATCCTTCAAGCTCTAATAAGGTTGTAATAGTAAAGCAATCATAAAGGAATGTAATATCAACATCTTGATTTGTCATCCCCGCTGTTTTAAATGCTTTGTCCCCGGATTTTTGAATAGCACCATAAATTTGATCTAAATCTTCACATGATGTTAAGTATTGGTGAGAAAAGCCTTGCCCCATTCCATGAAGATAAATAGGATCTCTTTTTAAGCCAAGCTCTTTAGCTTTTGCGGCAGTTGTAACAATAAATGCTGCACCACCATCTGAAATAATTGAACAATCAAATTTAGTTAGTGGAGATGCGAGGAGTCTAGCTCCCATTACATCATCCATAGTAAGATCATCTTTATTCATTGCGTTTTCTTTTAATTGCGCATGTTGTCTCATAGTAACAGCAACTGATGCCAAATGCTCTCTAGTTCCTTTGCTTTCATGTAGATATCTTTGAGCCATTAATGCATATCCGCCTGGCGTTGTAAGTCCAAATGGGTATTCAAATTCTCCATGACACATTTCTCTAATTAGAGCTATCATCCCTGTAGATGAAATTCCTGATAGAGTATTGTCGCCTCTTACACATAAAACAACTTCAGCTTGACCTGAATTTATTGCCATTGCTGCAGCAGCAGTCATCCATACAGCGGTTGCTCCACCAATAGCTACAGATTCAAAATATTTAGGATTGATTCCTATGTAATCTGCAAAAGTAGTACAATGCATAAATGTTTCTTCAACTAATGAGAAAGCAGTTATGATTCCGTCTACATCTGATTTATTTAGTCCTGCATCTTCAATAGCGATTTTAGATGCTTCAGACAAGAAATGAAATGAACTTTTTCCAGGAATTTTTCCTTGCTCAGTTTCTCCTACACCAATAATACCTATTTGGTTTTTCTTGAGTAGTTCTCTTGTATCTTCTATATTTGGTATTTGTGTACCCATTATAACTTCTCCTTTGTTTTTTTATTTTTTTAGATTAACAAAATTTAATTAAATTCCAAGCTCCTTTGCAATAATTACATGTTGAATTTCTGATGTTCCTTCAGTAATTGATGATAATTTTGCATCTCGGTAGAATCTTTCTGCAGCATATTCTGTTGCATATCCATATCCTCCAAGAACTTGAACACCCTCACTTGCACACCACTGAACAATTTCTGCCGAATAAAGTTTAGCCATAGAAGCTTCTTTAACACATGGCCTTCCTTGATCATAAAGCCATGCAGCTTTATAGCCCAAAAGTCTAGCAGTTTCTATTTTTACTGCCATTTGGGCAAGTTTAAAACTTATAGCTTGAAATTTGTTGATTGGCCTTCCAAAGGCTTCTCTTTCTTTAGAATATTGAAGAGCATATTCGAAAGCAGCAGTAGCAAGTCCCACACTTTTTATAGCATGAGATATTCTTGCAGCGATAAGAGTTTCCATTAAGGCCTGAAATTTACCTTCTTCACCGCCTAGAAGTGCATCACCAGGCAATTTGCAGTTTTCAAAAACAAGTTCTGCAACATCCGATGATCTGTGACCTAGTTTGTGAATCTTTCTAGAAACTTCAAACCCAGGCAAATCTTTATCAACAATAAAAATACTAATACCGTTTTTCTTATCATCTTTGTCGGTATATGCAGCAACAATTACATAATTACATGTGACACCGTTTGAGCACCATGTTTTTGTCCCATTAAGAATCCAAGAATCACCATCTTTTACCGCATTTGTCTTAATTGATCTAGCATCAGTCCCAGCATTAGGCTCAGTTATAGCTAGAGCACCAATCATTTCTCCTGCAATTGATGGAACTAAATATTTTTGCTTTTGTTCTTCAGTACCAAATTTTGCAACAGGTAAAGACCCTAAGTCAACATGGGCAGCTACCCCTTTTGCGATCCCAGCACAAGTCTTACCCAATTCTTCAGCAAGAATACATTGAGTTACTTTATCAAGTCCAAGGCCACCGTATTTTTCTTCAAAACAAATTCCAAGAAATCCCATTTCTGCCATTTTTGGGAAAAGCTGGGAGGGAAATTCTTGTTTTTCCTCCGCTTCTTCTACAAGTGGTGCTATTTCTTCTTTACAAAATGTTTGAATAGCATCTCTCATCATATTTTGGTCATCTGAAAAGTCAAAACTTAAACTCATTGTTTCCTCCAATAATTCAATGTGTTAGGGGTTAATATGAACCGTAATATTATATCAGAGCACCTATTTTTCTGCAAAGAAAACTTTACGTTATTTAACATCCAATAAATAATTACTATATGAAGTTAAGGAATGTAAATAAAACCATATGTGCCCTGTGTACGCCGCCAGGAAAATCCTCGGTTGCAGTGATTAGAGTTAGTGGCAACAATGCTTTAGATATTTGTCAAAAAATGTTTACAAAAAAACTCAAGGAGCCGAGATATTTCTATTTTGGTAAAATTTTAGAAGATCAATTTTTAGTAGATGAAGCTCTTTGTGTTTATTTTAAAGCACCTAACTCATTTACAGGAGAAGATGTTGTAGAGTTTCATGTCCATGGAGGTCTTGAAGTTGTAAAAAAAACAATTGAATTACTTACAAAAGAAGGAGCAACCTATGCAGATCCAGGAGAATTCAGCTATAGAGCCTTTATAAACAATAAAATTGATTTGGTTAAAGCTGAATCTATTTCAAACATCATAAATTCTGATTCTGAAACTGCTTTTAAGAATTCACTATTAAATTTTTCTGGTGAAACAAAGAAAAAATATAATGATATCAGGGACTTAGCAATTTCTATACTTGCAAATATTGAATCAAGAGTCGATTTTCCTGAAGATGAAGTTCCAGATATTAATAAAAAAGAAATAATATATCAATTTAAAAAAATAATCGATTCTTTAACTTTTTTTGTTTCAAGTTATAAAAAGGGAGCTTTAATTATGAGCGGAGTTAAAGTTTTAATACTAGGGCAGCCCAATGTCGGGAAGTCTAGCCTTATGAATAGACTTGTTCTACAAGATAAATCAATAGTAAGTGATTTGCCTGGGACAACAAGAGATATTGTCGAATCTAATATAAAAATTAATGGTGTAAAATTTAATTTTTTGGATGTAGCTGGGATTCGAGATTCAAAAGATCCAATTGAAGCAATAGGAGTTAAAAAGGCGATAGAGAAGATAGATTATTCAGATATTGTTCTTCAAGTTATAGATAACGATTCATTTGTGAATTTAGGAAAGTCAGAGCTAATGAATTTAAAAATTCCACGTGGAAAAATGATTTTAGTTTTTAACAAGATAGACAAGTTAACAAAATCGCAAATATTAGACTTTGATCGAAAAATTTCAGAAACTTTTAAAGATATCAAGCTTGTTCAAATCTCGGTCAAAGAAAACTTGAACATTGATCTTCTTGAAAATGCATTATTAGAAAGAGTGAGAGAATTTGATGACAATGATTCAGAGGTGCTTATGACAAGCAGCAGGCAATATATGCTCTCAAAAAGTGCAATTAAAAACTTTATAGAAGCAAAAAGCTTATTTGAACAAGGTTTCCATTTGGAGATAGTTGTAGAGGAAATAAGGGCAGGTATAGACCATATAGGAGAAATTACTGGAGAGGTTTCTAATGAAGATATTTACGATGCTCTCTTTTCAACCTTTTGTATTGGAAAATAATCAATGATTTCAATGACTTAGCACTTAATTATATTTAGATATCAACACATTGTGGAGAAATGTTGATATCTTTTTTCATCAAAGGCTGACATTTGAGTTAAAAAAAAGGTAGTATATTAGGACATTTAGGTATTTTTTATGATTATTTCATTTTCATCGATAAATGAATTCTTTGATACACAGTTAGATGTGTTCGAAGTTTCAGAAAAGCTAACAATGGCCGGCTTGGAGGTAGATTCTATTAATCCAATAGATTTCTCTACTATTGACACTAATGTTGTAGTTGGGAAAATTACAGATATCTCCAAACACCCAAATGCAGATAAATTGAAAGTTTGTATGATTGAGATTCCTGAAGAATCACTTCAAATAGTTTGTGGTGCTTCTAACATTGATGTTGGAGACTTAGTTCCTGTTGCAAAAATTGGTACAAAATTACCTTCAGGCTTAAAAATTAAAAAATCAAAAATAAGAGATGTTGAATCTTACGGAATGCTTTGTTCTCTTAGCGAGTTAGGGGTTAGTTATGATATTTCTGATGGAATCTTTTTGATGCCAGATAATTTTAAAATCGGCCAAAGTCTTAATACCTGTTTGGAACTTAATGATTATATTTTAGACTTTGGAATTACTCCAAATAGAGGAGATTGTCTTAGTGCGCTTGGGATTGCAAGAGAAGTTTCAGTCTTGATGGATTTAGATATTGTTTCTAATTTACTTGATATAGATGATGAGCATGTAGAATCTAAATCTTTAAATGGATTAACAGTAGAATCTTTTTCAGACAACTTAAGACGATATTGTTTAATAGAGATTGATAATATTAAAGTTGCAGAGTCTCCCTTTTGGTTAAAAAATTTTTTAGCAAAATTTAATATCTCTTCTATCAATAATGTTGTCGATTGTACAAATTATTTTATGTTACTTTTTGGGCACCCAATACATGCTTTTGATCGTAATAAAATTTCGACAGATAAAATTATTATATCAGATGAAAAAGATGCTGAGATTGAAACATTATCTGGCGAGCAGGTTAAGCTCAAAGATATTTTAGCTATTTCGGATTCTAACCATCCTATTGCAATCGCTGGTATTATTGGGGGTAAAGAATCATCGGTTACTTATGATACAGAAAACATTTTAATTGAATGTGCTTCCTTCTCACCATCAACAATTAGAAAAAATTCTAAAAAACTTAACATATCTACAGAGTCCTCTTTTAGGTTTGAAAGAGATGTTCCTTCTTCTACAACTAGCATTGATATTTTAATAGCAGCCAATTTAATTAAAAATATTTGTGGTGGAACCATTTCTAAAGAATTTTTAGATACTCACCCAGATCTTGAAAATGAATCCACTATTCATTTAGATTTTGATAAATTAAAAAAAGTAATAGGTATTGAAATCGATAATAAAGAAATAATAAAAATTTTAAAATCGCTCAATATTAATGCTTTAGAATTATCGCAAAATAATGGAATTTTCGAAGTACCTTATTATAGATCTGATTTAAAATTTGACCAAGATTTAATTGAGGAAGTAGCAAGAATTAAGGGAATAGATAATATACCATTAGCTTCTCCAAATATACCAATAACACAATTCCCAAAAACTAGCTTTCCAAATTTACGAAAGATCAAAAAAAATATTCGTACAACTTTATCAAATGAAGGATTTTCTGAAGTTATAAATTTTAGCTTTTTAGATAAGTCTGTTCTGAAAAATTTTGATAGCAAAGCTCTAAAAATAGTTAATCCTTTATCTTCTGATACAGAAACTTTAAGAACCTCACTCTTACCATCTGTTCTCCAAAACTTTTTGTATAACTTTAATCATGGTTTTGAGTCAATAAGATTGTTTGAGCTAGGAAAAATTTTTCTATCTGAGAATGGTTCAACAGAAAAAGAGCAATTGGTTTTTCTTTCAACAGAAGCAAGAGAGAATTCTTTTTGGAATAAAAACAAAGTTGATTTTTATGATATAAAAGGATCTCTATTTATGGTACTTGATAACTTGAATCTAGATTTAAAACAAATTTCTTTAAGTAGCCACCTATCAAATTACCAAAATGTTTTTCATCCAGGTAAAAGTTGCGAAGTTTTTTTTAATAATGAGTCGATTGGCTTTTTAGGCGAAATTCATCCTGAACTTTTAAACGAATTTGGAATAAAAAAAGTTGCTATTGGATGTACCCTCGACTTGGATAAAATTTCGGATTTAAAAATTGGTATAAAAAAAATGGAGAAGTTTACGAATTTTCCTCAAGTTAAAAGAGATATTTCTTTGCTTGTCGAAGATAAAGTTGAATCTGGTGAAATTTTAAATAGCATTATGAACTCGAAAGTGAACATCCTTAAAGATGTAAAACTCTTTGACTATTTTAAAAATGATAAGATTGGTGATTCTAAAGTAAGTCTTTCCTTTTCGCTAACTTTTGAGTCTTTTGAGAAAACCCTTCAAGACGATGAAATTGTTAAAGCAATGGAAAAAATAATAAAGAATCTCGAGTCTAATTTTGATATGGAAGTAAGAAACTGATGACAAAAAAAGATATAGCAAGTCTTCTTCATAAACAGCTTGGCTTAAATTTAAAGGAATCTGCAAGAATTGTTGACAAATTTTTTGAAATTATTGTAGAAACTTTATCTGCTGGAGAAGATGTGAAACTCCCGAAGTTTGGTTCACTTAAAATACAAAATAGAAAACCTCGTATTGGGAGAAATCCCACAACTGGTGAAAAAATTGATATTACAAGTAGAAAAGCTATTGTTTTTAGACCAAGTAAAATTTTAAGATCCAAATTAAATTCAGATAAAAATGAAGAGGATAAAGTTGAGTAAGTTTTTTTCTTTTATTAGATCATACTTTTTATCCGGCCTGGCTATTTTTATACCTTTTATAATTACTATTTATTTAATTGTAGAAATCACAAAATGGCTAAATACTTTTGTAGATTTTACTCCTGCAAGATTTATTAAAATTCCCGATTTTGTAGATCCTTATATTTCAGATTTTTTAATTTTTTTTCTTGCAGTAATTTTTTTCATTTTATTTTTAACCTTAATAGGTTTAGCAACAAAGAATTTATTAGGCAAATTGCTCTTAAATGCTGGTGAAAAGACAATATCAAAGATTCCACTAGCTAATACTATTTTTTCTACTATGAAACAAGTATCAAAAATAATTTTTTCGGATGGACCCAAAAATCAAAAAGCTGTTATGGTTGAATATCCTAGAAAAGGCTCCTATACAATTGGGTTTGCAACTCAAGATATTAAAAATGATAAACTTACTAAGATTCCAGTCTTTATACCAACCTCACCTAATCCAACATCAGGGTTTTTAATTTTTTTGGAAAAGGATCAAATAAAAGAGCTAGATATTTCCCCTGATGATGCTTTTAGGCTTATAGTTTCTGGAGGCCTCTCTATAAATGAGGAAGAAAATATTAAAAAATATCAATTTTAATTTAAAAAATTTTTTGCCTTTTAATGCTAAAATTGTTTTTGGATTTTCAGGTGGTGCAGATTCAGTTGTACTTTTAGATATTCTCCTAAAATTTTATAAAAAAAATCAAATTATTGTTTGCCATTTTAATCATCAGATTAGAGGAAAACTTTCTGACAGAGATTATATTTTTGTTAAAGATTTTTGTAATGAAAGAGGGCTCAAATTGTTTTATAAGAGTGAAAATATAAAGATTTTGGCAAAAAAGAAGAAGATGGGTTTGGAGGAAATGGGACGAAAAAGAAGAAGGCTTTTCTTTGAAGAAGTATATAAGAAAGTGGAAGCTGATACGGTAATTTTGGCGCATCACCAAGATGATCAAGTTGAAACTTTTCTGATGCGTTTAGCTAGAGGTACCAGTTTAAATGGGATGGAGTGTATGAAAATTAATGATGGGATTTATTTTAGACCCATGCTTTATGCATCAAAAAAAGATATTTTAGAATATATAAATTTAAATTGCCTTAAATTCATGCAAGATGATTCTAATTTTGATACAAACTTTACGAGAAACTTTATCCGTTTAGAGTTATTACCTAAATTAAAGCAATTGAATCCCAAATTTAATGATTCAATATCAAACCTTATATCAAATGTCTCTGATGTTAATTCTTATCTAGATTATCAAATCAATTATTTTAGAGAAAATTTCTTATATGAATTTAAAAAATTAAAAGTTTTAAAATTAAATTCAGAAATTCTTGAAACACGTTCTTTATTCAAATCGTTGATATATAAAGTTTTAATCGATGATTTAAATGCAGGCGATGATATAAATTCTAAAAACCTTGATGATATAATTAAGTTAACCTATTCCACTAAATCATCAGGGCAAGTTCATCTTAGTAATGGCCTGATAGTTGAGAAGGGTTATAAAAATATTTTTTTTTATAATTCAAATGAGCTTTATCCAGAACATTTTAAATACAATTTTAGTTATAAAAAATATAAAAAAAATTTTTTTGAATTTAATTTTGAGAAAAAAAATAAAATGGAAACAAATTGTTCCTATTTACAAGTAAACAGTCCCGAAGAGATAATTATTAGGTTAAATAAGCCAGGAGATAAGATATTTTATTCAAAAAAGAAAAAGATGAAAAAACTTCATGATATTTTTATAAATGAAAAAATACCAAAGTTTATAAGACCATATGTGCCAGTGGTTGAATATAGGGGGGAGATCATTAAAGTGATTGGTACAAAAGCAAAGTCATTTTTTGAATCTCAATCCAATGAAAAGAATGTTATTTCTTTAAGATATTGCTCTAAGCTTTTGGAAGTAATTTTATAAATTCATAAAATATTAAATCCCTTTTTTTATTTTTAACAATTTCTTTTCTTTTAAGGAATAAATTCCTATTATTAATTTCCTTTAATACATCTGAATTTCTAATTTGTGGATAACAAAAGATTGCCCTACCTTTATTTTTTAGGCATTTAAGAGCTATGTTTATCAAGTCATTTAAACTTGCTGCAATCTCATGTTTCGCATACTGTAATTCTTTTGATTTTGGAAGTTTTCCCTCATTTTTTTTAAAGTATGGTGGATTAGAGATAATTAAATTATAGTAATTCTCGAATTCCTTATCCTCTAAATCTTTATAGTTTTGGTGAAGTGGAGTAATCGACTTACATTTATTAATAGAGACATTGTTTTTTAGTGATTCATAACTATCTTTACATATTTCAAAAGAATGAATTTTTTTAACTTTGAAATTTTTTGAAATTCCTATCGAGATTATTCCTGAACCAGCACCTAAATCAGCTACACAAGCATCGGTAGGCAAGGTTTTAATCATTCTGAGCAACCTAAGAGAATCTTCATTAAATTTATATAAATTTTGATTCTGATTTATTTTAAAGTTAGATAATTTCATATTCTTTAATTAGCCATTGATAAAAACTTTTGCATTTTATTGATTCCATCACTTTTAAATTATTAGATATTAAATCAAAGCATGTTGGAATTAGCTTGTAATAGTTATTTTTCCCATCCCTATGTTTTAATCTGCTAAAAATACCTATAATTTTTAGATTTCTTTGAATCGAAAAAAAATTATATCCAAATATAAAATCATCTTTATTACAATTACTTTTATTTAAAAAATACTCAATCAGCTCTTCTTCTAAGCTTTTCTTTATTGGATTCCTAACATCTTGAAGAATTGATAGCACATCATATGCAACATGGGTTTTTTTAATATCTTGATAGTCTATTAATCCAATGCTATTTGATTTTTTAAAATAAAAAATATTATCTACATGATAATCCATATGACCATACACAGACATGTCCTTAACTGAGCTATAAAGCCTTCTTAGTCTTTTTTTAAACATTTCTTTTTTAGGACTTGTTATTTTTTTCTTTTGATCCTTTATTAAGTACCAGTCAATAAATAGCATGGTTTCGGTAACAATCTTCTTCATATTAAATTCTTTTATTACTTTTTCAGGTTGTATTTTTTGTAGATCAATAATTCCATCAAGACATAATTTAAGATATTTCTTTTTATTTTGATTGTTCATAACTTTTGATAGCTTTGTTTCTCCAAAGTCTTCTATTAAAAGAAGGTCATTTTTTCCATCGGTATCAATTATGTTTGGAACTTTAATTTGATTTTTCTTTAAGATTCTAGTTGTTAATTTGAATTTATTTATCGATTCTTTCTTTTCTCTTGGCATGTGAGCTATTAATAAGTTTTTATTTGGAACCCTATAGTAGGTTCTGTTAGATGCATCATTCTTAAGTTTGATTACATTTTTAACTTTAATACTATTTTTTGCTAGTAACTTGATTATATGTTTTTGATTCATTCGCTATATAGATAAATATTACATATGATAATATTAATTAAATAGTTAAAACCTGGAGGTAAATTATTATGTCTGAAAGTATATATAAAGATGATATTTCTCAATATATGGGGAAACTTAAAGATTTAGCACCTGAATTAAACAGTAAGTGGATGGATTATCACAATGTAGTGTTTGAGGATGGATTAATATCAAAAAAGGATAAGCAATTAATAGCCTTAGCTTGTGCACACATGACATCATGTCCATATTGTATAAGATCAAGGACAAAGTTGGCTAAAGCTTCTGGAGCCACAGATGAAGAGATAGCTGAAACAGTATTTATTGCAATGCGATTACAAATGGGACAGCCTTATGCATATTCCAGTATAGCTTTTGAAAATTATGACAAAATGAAAAATAAAGAAGATGTTACAGAGGGTTCTTTTTTTTCCAAAAATATAACCCCACAGATTAAAGATTTTCATAACTTAAGTGGTGAAAAGCATGAAAAGTTTTCCGTATTCCATGATTTGGTTTATGAAGATGGTCATTTATCAAAGAAATTAAAAAAAGGTCTGATGGGATTAGCTTGTGCTATTTTGGCTAAATGTAGCTGGTGTATCAGAAGTTGTGTTAGAGATGGAATACAAGAGGGGGTAACTAAGGAAGAAATTGCTGAAGCTGTAAATATAGCTATGGTTATGGCCGCAGGTGCAGGCTGGGCTCATGCTGGAATAACAATGGAGACAGCAGAAAATTTTGGAAACAAAAAAAGTTAAAAAGAAATCAAATGAAAGTCAGATTAAACAAATTTCTTTCTTTATGTGGTATCGCCGCAAGGAGAAAGTCTGAAGAATATATTCAGTCTGGTCGTGTAAAAATAAATGATCAGACTGAATTAAAACCACAAACTATTATAAATACAGAAATTGACACTGTTTGCTTTGATTCGCTACCCATAAAACCACAACAATTTAAGTACTATAAAATGAACAAGCCAAGACTATGTTTAACAACGATGGCAAGTAACGAGAAAAAGAGAACTGTTCAGGAGTTTCTACCCAAAGAGAATATTAAGTTATTTCCTGTTGGAAGACTAGACTATGACACAGAAGGATTGCTAATTTTTACAAATGATGGTGATTTTGCTCATAAAATTTCTCATCCAAGTTTTGAAATTCAAAAAACATATCTTACTCATTTGGAGGGGGATATTTCTGCTGGGTTATTTACTAAAATGAGAAACGGGGCTAAATTGTCTGACGGTTTTCTTTTGCCAGAAAATCTTGAAGTTATATCAAGAAATAACAAAGAAACTTTAGTTAAAATTACTATACATGAGGGTAGAAACCATATTGTTAAGAATTTTTTTAAATATTTTAATAAAAAAGTTAAAAAATTAAAAAGGATTACTGTAGGAACAATTAAGCTTGGAGAGCTAGAACCAGGAAAAATAGTAGAATTAGATTATAATGAACTTCAGGCTTTGAAAAAAAATTATTAAGTGGGTAAAAATTGTTTATAACTTTTGAAGGAATAGAGGGCTCAGGTAAATCTACTCAAGTAGAACTTTTACAAGAATCTTTGAAAAAAATACATTTTGATGTTGTTGCTACTCGTGAACCAGGTTGGGGAAAAGTAGGAAAGCTGATTAGAAAGATTATTCTTGACTATGATGATATTGAAATTGAACCAATCGCAGAATTATCATTATTTTGTGCGGATAGAGCTCAACATATTCAAGAGTTAATAAGACCTACATTGGCGGAAGGTAAAATTGTTTTATGTGACAGGTTTTACGATTCAACAATAGCTTATCAAGGTTATGGTAGGGGAATTGATACAGAATTAGTAAAAAAGCTTGGAGTTCATGCGGCTTTAGGGGTTAACCCTACAATCACTTTTTTAATTGATATTTCTGTAAATACAGCACTAAGTAGAATTGTTTCAAGGCCAGGAAGAAATAGGATTGATGATGAATCATTTGAATTCCATTCAAGAGTAAGAAAAGCTTATTTGTCATTGCAGAAAAGTCAGCCAAATAGAATTTTTATAATAAATGGTGAACAAGAGATTAATTCTGTTCATGAGGAAATCAAAAAGATATTAAAAGATAAGTTTAGTATATTCTCCAGATTAGCTAGGTTGGACTAAAAGCTATGGCTAATAATTTATATGAGTTTCATAAAAATTCTCAAGAAAACTTGATAAATCTCTTCAAAGAGAAAAAAATTTCAAGAACCATAGCGGTTGTTGGACCTAATGGGGTCGGAAAAAAAGATTTTCTTCTTGAGCTTGTTAAATTAAGATTCAAAAAACCTAATAAAATAGATAAAAATATTCATCCTGATTGTCTTATTATTGATTCGACAGATGGGAAAATATTAGTTGAGGATTTGACCGAAATAAACTCTTGGTCAATTAAAGCCCCCTTTGAGGAGATTGAAAAAATTCTAATAATAAATAATATGCAGGATATGAATGTAGTATCTCAAAATAAATTATTAAAAATAGTTGAAGAGCCTCCTGAGAAACTGACAATAATTTTGATTTCCTCAAATATAGACTCGCTAATACCTACATTAAGATCAAGAACTCTTCAGTTTAATTTTAAAAAATTACCAGATTCAATAATTTTAGACTTTATCAATGAAGGGCTAGAAAATGAGCATCAAATTATTTTAAATTTATTGGATGGCTCGTTAAGAAATTTAAAATTTATTACTCAATCGAATCTTTCCTTAATAAATAACTGTGTTGATTTAATTGTATCAAAGGATTTTTCATCTCTGGATAAGTTAAATGAACTAATGGAAGAATTGGCAAAAGAAACTAGCACATTTTTTTTATTATATTCGATAAGTAATCTTATCAACTTTAGAGTCTCGTCATTAGTTTCTAATAACAACCTTGAAAATTCCCACAATTTAATTGATTTTAATGAAGGCTTATTGAAATTTTTAAGTGAAATTAAAGATTCAAATATAAATATTAAAATTAGTTTAGATGAAATTATTCTGAATTATTTTTTAAACTAAATTAAAAAAAACTATCAGGTAGTATAAACGAATGGGCAATATGAGTAATATCTATATAACAACACCTATTTATTATGTTAATGACAAACCACATGTAGGACATGCTTACACCAGCATTGCCAGCGATGTATTAGCAAGATTTTACAGATTAAAAAATTATGAAGTTTTTTTTCTCACTGGTACTGATGAACATGGTCAAAAAATTCAGCAAGCGACTAAAAATAACAATTTAAACACTCAAGAATTTGTTGATAGTATGAGTTTAAATTTTCAAAACCTTACTAAAACTTTAAATCTCTCCAATAATGATTTTGTTAGAACAAGTTCCCAAAGGCATATTGAAGCCGTAAGAACTTTCTGGGAAAAATTGAGCGATAATGGACAGATTTATTTGGATAAATATTCAGGATGGTATTCAATACGAGATGAAGCATTTTATAATGAAGATGAAATTATAGATGGGCTTGCACCTACAGGGGCACCAGTTGAATGGGTAGAAGAATCAAGTTATTTTTTTAAATTGTCAGAATGGGAAGAGAAATTATTGAAGTTTTATTCAGATAATCCAACCTTTATTCAGCCTAAGTCTAGATATAATGAAGTGGTAAGTTTTGTTAAGCAAGGCTTAAAAGACTTGTCAATTTCTAGGACAAGTTTTGATTGGGGTGTTAAGGTTCCAGGAGATGAATCTCATGTTGTTTATGTGTGGATTGATGCACTAACTAATTATTTAACAGCATTAGGATATCCTAACAATGAGAGCAAGCCTTTAAATGATTTTTGGCCAGCAAATTTTCACTTTGTTGGTAAAGACATCTTAAGGTTTCATGCAGTATATTGGCCAGCTTTGTTAATGGCTGCAGGAATGGACTTACCAAGAAAGATTATAGCTCATGGTTGGTGGACTGTAGAGAAGGAAAAAATGTCTAAGTCTTTAGGAAATGTTGTTAATCCTGAAGATATTATTAACAAATATGGACTTGACCAGTTTAGATATTTCTTATTAAGAGAGGTTCCTTTTGGTAATGATGGAGATTTCTCAGAGGATGCTTTAATAAGTAGAATTAATTCTGAACTTGCAAATAACTTTGGGAATCTTGTGAATAGGGTTTTTTCTATGACAAAAAAGAGTCTCAATGGAGTTATACCAGAACAACAGGAACTTAAAGAAGAAGAGCAAAATTTAATTAATATTTGCGACGAAAACCTTTCAGAATATATGGTTTGTTTTAAATCAGTTGAATTTAGCAAAGCTATTGATTCAGTTGTTGGGATAATCTCGATGACTAACAAGTATATTGATAACACTAAGCCTTGGGCTTTAGCAAAAGAAGGGAAGGTTGAAGATCTTAAGCGTGTTTTACGAGTATCTCTGGAAGTTATAAGATTAGTTTCCATACTTTTTTATCCAATAATCCCTTCATCATCAATAAAAATTTTAAAAGCACTTAATTTATCAATAGATGAAGAAGCAAATTGTTTTGCAGGGCCTGGAAGTGTCGCTTCTTTAGTGGCTAATGATACAATTGGTGATTTAGATTTATTGTTTCCTAAAATTGACAAAAATTTAACTTAACTTATATTTTTAAATTCAATGAGTAATTTTGTAAAAATATTTGATACAACTCTTCGAGATGGTGAACAAGCTCCTGGTTGTAGCATGAATGAAGAAGAGAAAATTAAAGTTGCACTACAGCTTGAAAAGCTCGGGGTGAACATAATAGAAGCGGGCTTCCCAATTGCTTCAGAAGGTGACTTTAATTCTGTTAAAATGATAGCAGATCAAATTAAAGATTGTGAAGTTGCAGGACTTAGTAGGGCAAATATTAAAGATATAGATAGAGCATGGGAGGCAGTTAAGAAAGCCAAAAATCCCAGGATTCATACTTTTATTGCCACTTCAGACATTCATTTGAAGTATAAACTTAAAAAAACCCAAGATGAAGTTTTAGACATAATTCAGAAGTCAGTAGCTCATGCAGCCAAATACACCTCCAATGTTGAATTTTCATGCGAAGATGCAACTAGGTCTAGCGTAGATTTTTTGTGTAAATCAATTTCTATAGCTATAAAAGCCGGAGCAACTACAATAAACATACCAGATACTGTTGGATATACGGTTCCATCTGAGTTCTCAAGAATGATAAGAGAAATAAAAAATGGTGTGGATGATATTGAAAAGACGACAATTAGTGTCCATTGTCATAACGATTTGGGACTAGCAGTAGCTAATTCATTAGCAGCTATTCATGAGGGAGCAAGACAAGTTGAATGCACAATTAATGGTTTAGGAGAAAGGGCTGGTAATGCCTCTTTGGAAGAAATAGTAATGGCATTGAAAGTAAGAAATGATTTAAACCCATTTGAAACCAAGGTTGACTCTAAACAAATTTATGCCTCAAGCAAGTTAGTTAGTAGTGTAACAGGAGTCAATGTTCAACCTAATAAGGCGATTGTTGGTGCAAATGCCTTTGCTCATGAAGCTGGTATTCATCAAGATGGAGTTTTAAAGCAAAGAGATACATATGAAATTATGGAAGCATCCGAGGTAGGTATACCTTCAAACTATATCGTTTTAGGAAAACATTCAGGAAGGCATGCTTTTAAGGACAGATTGACTGAGTTTGGTTATAAATTAGATGATGAAAAGTTTGAAATTGCATTCATAAAATTTAAGGAGTTATGTGATAAGAAGAAGTATGTTTTTGATGAGGATATTGAAGCGCTTATTAATGAAGAGTTCGTAAGATCTGGTGATTATTATAAGCTTGTTTCCCTAAGTTGTTCATCAGGAACTAAAAATGATCCTTCAGCTGAGCTAACTCTGATGGCAAATGAAGAGCCTATAACTATCTCGGAAAGCGGTGACGGCCCCATAGATTCGGTTTTTAGAGCAATATGTAAAGCTGTAGGAGTAGAACCAAAACTTGATTCATACAATGTAGCATCTGTGACAGGAGGAATGGACGCACAAGCTGAGGTTTCTGTCATAATAAAAGATGATGGTTTTACTGCTAGAGGAAAAGGTGCTAGTACTGATGTTATAGTGGCAAGTGCAAAAGCCTTTATTAATGCACTTAATAACTTAAGATGGCGAAAATTGCATCCAAAAATTGCTTCCCCTAAAGGAATTTAAAAAAAATAATAAAGTTGTTGAAATTGAAATGGTGGTTATGCTACAATTTTATAAGCGTAGGTAGGTGATGGTTAAACATCCCCGTAACACTCTGAGAGGTATTTAGCGGTACCTCTCTTTTTTTTTATAATCCCTCTATTTTTTCCCCACAAATTGTACATTTTATGGGTAATTTATCAGTTTCAATCCACTGATCACCTTTTTCTTTAATATTATCTTTGTAATATTGGTATTTTTCTTCTTTAACTCTTTTAGAATACTCCAACTCCCAACTTTGGTCTTTAATTCGGTCTTTAAAATATTCTTCTTTTTTGATGCTTATATAAATTTTTTTATCAGAACATTTACATTTAGTGATGATAATAGGAGACATACTTTGATAATAATCAATTAATTTAAACTTATAAAGAACTATTGATTTTTTTTAACTATAAAGGCTATTATGGATTTAGGTGGAAGGTGGGACTACTTAGCGGATAGTCACGTCAACGGCCTTCCACCCTAAAACACTAATTTTCATTAAAGGGCAACCAGTCCGAAGACTGGTTGCTTTTTTTTATATTCTAAGCACCTGGATAGTAAGGTGTTAAGAATCTGTGTCTCATTGTATATTTGTAAGGAGTTGAGAACAATAGATGTTTTGCAACATCATCGTCACTTCTTTCAACTCTTTTTTCCCATACAATTGAAGCTGGTGGAATGATTAAGTTAAATGTAAATGAAATTAATCCATGTACTTTAACATCACCAAGTAATCCACCCATGAAGTCAAATGGTGAACCAGCCATGTACCATGATCTGATGTCATCACCAGTAGCAGTTCTAATTGAACTTGGGTCCAATTGGAATCTGTGTCCGTTTCCGAACTGTGGTGGTAACTCAGAACCAAGATAAGTAACCTGGTGATCACTATAAGCTACACTTGGGTGTGTAGTGATTCTGTAGTTTAATCTTCCCCAGTCTGTTTTACCAAAGAATGTTGGTTTAACAGCTACAGGTTTGTCTGAATAACGACCGTTTGCTGAGTGAAGAACATAACCTCTTCTTTCCATTAAATGGTTGAAGTAGTTATCGTTTGTTCCGTGCTCAAATCCTGCAATGTAAGCAGCTTTTTTCGGGAAACCGAAAGGCTCTCTACCTGCGAAAATTGGTGAGTCGTTAGATAGATACATAATTGGGTAGTATCCACCTTTCCAAACTTGTCCGTCAGATCCTTTTACAGTAGCTGATGATGTAACACCAAACTCCATGTAAGGTCCTAACATTGTATTTCTGTGTATAACATACCAGAACTCAAGAATATTATCATGAAGTTCTACTGGCTCAGGGTGGAATGCTTTTAAAGCAGCATCATCTGCTTCAACAACATATGCCATCCAACGGCTTTCTGTGTATGTTAGTGGTACTATGTCATAGTCGAAGACTGGATCCGCAACACCCTGAGAGATAATATGAATTCTATCTCTATCAAGTGGTAATGGTGGAACTTCACCTTCTTCTAACCATGGATAGCTGTATTCGTTTGCTTGTTTAGCCATGTTTATTCTCCTTCAAAAAATTTTTGTATTTTTAATTCCTATGCACCTTGGTGAATTGGGAATTGCTGTCTTAAACCATACTGATATGGTGTTGCATATCCTCTGTAAGAAGCTGGTCTTTCATATGTTTCTGACCAGATAACTTCTGCTGGAGGAATAACAAGATCAAATGTGAATGAAATCAATCCTTTTACTTCATCGATTTTCAATTCAGCACCCATGTTATCAAATGGAGTTGCCTGTTGGAACCAGTCGCAAGCATCGCTTGAAGCTGTTCTAGTTAACTCGTTTTTGATTTGGAATCTGTGTCCTTCTACATTAAATGCAGGTGGAAGAACAGATGGTAAATATGTACATTGCCATTCTGAACTTGCAACATCAGGACGTGTGATAACCTTCATGTTTAATCTTCCCCAATCAGTTTGTCCGTAGAAAGCTGGAGGAGTTACAGGGGCGTCATCATACTTACCTTGTGAAGCATGCATTAGGTAACCATTTCTTGACATTGAGAATGCAAAGAAATCGTCTCCTTTTTCGCCGCCATGCTCAGTTGCTCTAATGTAAGCCATTTTTTTAGGGAATCCTAAAACACGACCTGCATCAACAGCTGAATCTTGTGTTAAATACATATATGGGTAGTATCCACCCTTCCATGTATTACCTTTTGAGTCTGTATGTGTAGCAGCTACTGTTACACCCATCTCAAGATATGGACCTAGCATTGTATTGTTATGTTGTACATACCAATATTCTACTAAATCACCGTTTTCGCCTTCATATACTGATAAAGGTGGGTTTGGACATAGTCTTTGTAGACAATCCATTGGGCTTTTAAGAATAAAAGCTGACCATCTTGAATCTGTATAAGTTAAAGGAAGAACATCAATATCCCATAGAGGATCGGAAGGGTTTCCGATAATCCATGACTTAATGTCTCTTTCAACTGGCGGTGCTGGAATCTCGTCTGTCAAGTTCCAGTACTTTGTGTCAACGTTTAAGTGACTTGGCATAATAATTTGCCTCCTTATAAATAAATTAGCGGAAGTAGGTTTGTAAAATGTAACTAGTATCAAAAAAATTACAAGAAAATTTTTATTTTGTGAATTCTTCCTTTACAATAAGGAAATGAAAGGGATAGAAATTTTCTTTAAAACACTTGAAAAAGAGGGTGTTGAATACATATTTTCACCTCCAAATAGCTTTGGAAAAAAAGTTGATAAGCTTTTTTCAGATAAATTTAGTAAATCTAAGATGAAGAAAATAATTTCTGGGAATGAGCAAGGTGCTAGCCATATGGCAGATGGTTATGCTAGAACTACTGGAAAACCAGGAATAGTTGTTTGTGATTCTGATACGAGTGGTACAAATACAATTACAGGTTTGCAGACTGCAAATATGGATTCTGCACCAATGGTAGTTTTTATATGCCACTTTAGTGAAAATGAAAATTTATCTAACATATTTGATCAAATAGATCATATTGGAATTTCAAGATCTACAACTAAGCATAATTTTTTATGTGAAAAAGTGGAAGACTTATCTAGAGTTTTAAGAGAAGCACTTTATCTTTCAACTACTGGAAGACCAGGAACAATTTTAGTTGACATTCCAAAGCAAGTTTTAGATTCTGAAACAAAGTTTACATTCCCCACAATAAAAAAAGTAAGTGGTTACAAAATTCCTAAAGAAGCAAAATCTGTTGATATTAAAAAAGCAGCGAAATTAATAATGAATTCAAAAAGACCCATAGTTTTTGGTGGCGGTGGGATAATAATATCTGAAGCCACTGAAGCATTAAGAAAATTCGCAAATCGTCTCAAAATCCCTGTTACTTTGACACTAATGGGCCTAGGAGGATACCCTCCTGATGATCCGATGAGGGTAAGTTGGATAGGCATGCACGGTTCTTATTTTGCCAATATGGCCGTTCATAATAGTGACCTTGTAATATCTATTGGTGCCAGATTTGATGACAGGTCAACTGGAGGGGTTTTTGAAAAATTTGCTCCAAATGCAAAAGTTATTCACATAGATATCGATCCTTCCACCATTAACAAAAATATCGTTGTTCATTGCCCAATTGTTGGAGATGCAAAGACTGTAATAAATCAAATAAGCAAAGAAATTCCAATGTCATTTAAACCAAATACTGAAGATAGACTAGCCTGGTTTAATCAAATAAAAGATTGGGAAAATGAGAATCCTACTGTAGCAAGGCAAAAAGGAAAAATGATTAAAACCAGTTACGCAATAGATTTAATTTCTAAAATTACTAAGGGTAAAGCTGTAGTTGTTACAGATGTAGGGCAGCATCAAATGTGGGTAGCCCAATATTATCAATTCGCGAATCCAAGGAATCAAATAACTTCAGGTGGTCTTGGGACAATGGGATTTGGTTTCCCTGCGGCAATTGGAGCAAAGCTTGGACGCCCTAATGATACAGTTCTTGCAATATGCGGAGATGGAAGTTTCCAGATGAATATGCAAGAATTTAGCACTGCTGTTGAGAATCAATTAGACTTAAAAATCATTTTAATAAATAACGGACACCATGGAATGGTTAGGCAGTGGCAAACCTTATTTTTTGATAAAAATTATTCATGTTGCAAGTTTGATTTAAACCCTGACTATGTAAAGATTGCTCAATCATACGGGGCAAAAGCCTTTAAAATTGATTCACCTAATGATTTGGAAGGATCTTTTAAGGAGGGATTGTCTACTAAAGGGGTAGTATTAATGGAAGTAGTTGTTGATCATACTGAGATGGTATACCCTATGTTAACTCCAGGAGGTACCATGGACGATATGTTATTAAGTCCCGATGATCCAATACCTGATGGACCAGTCCCCGATATGTCTTAACTTTTTTAAAATTGGGTAAACTTTTGATAGACCAAAAAAAATGAGGTTTTAAAATATGGAAAAATGTCCCGTGATGCATGGTGCATCTACGAATAATTCTAGAAGTACAAAAAATAATGATTGGTGGCCAAATCAAATTAATTTGGGGATTTTAAGACAACATACTGATAAATCTTCCCCATTTGATTTAGATTTTAATTATGCAGAAGAATTTAACAAACTAGATTATTTTCAATTAAAAAATGACCTTAACAGTTTAATGACAAATAGCCAAGATTGGTGGCCAGCTGATTATGGTCACTATGGTCCATTTTTTGTTAGATTAACATGGCATGCTGCTGGAACATATAGAACTGGTGATGGACGTGGCGGAGGGGGTACTGGTGCAATGAGATTCGCACCCTTAAATAGTTGGCCAGATAATGGCAACTTAGACAAGGCAAGAAGACTCCTTTGGCCAATTAAAGAAAAGTATGGGAACAAAATTTCATGGGCAGATCTTTTCATATTGGTTGGAAATGTTGCGATTGAATCTATGGGAGGAAAGACATTTGGTTTTGGCGGTGGCAGGGAAGATATTTGGCACCCAGAGGAAGACATTTACTGGGGAGCTGAGAAAGAATGGCTGGGTGACAATAGATATGAAGAGTCTAGGCAATCTCTTGAAAATCCTTTAGCTGCAGTTCAAATGGGATTAATTTATGTAAACCCGGAAGGCCCTAATGGTAATCCTGATCCACTATTAAGTGCTCAAGATATTCGGGAAACTTTTGCTAGAATGGCAATGAACGATGAAGAGACTGTAGCTTTAATAGCTGGAGGACATACTTTTGGTAAAGCACATGGTGCAGGTGACTGTTCCTTGGTAGGACCTGAGCCTGAGGGTTCTCCAATTGAGAGCCAAGGGTTGGGTTGGAAAAGTAGTTTTAAAAGTGGAAAAGGACCTGATTCTATCACTAGTGGCATTGAAGGTCCATGGACAAGTAATCCAATTGAATGGGATAATGGATATTTTGAAATGTTGTTAGGGTATGATTGGGAATTATCAAAAAGTCCATCTGGTGCCCATCAATGGAAACCAATTGGTTTAGAGGAGAAAAATAAAGCAATTGATGTAGATAACAGTGAGAATTTAGTACAACCAATGATGACTACAGCAGATATTGCACTGATTAAAGATCCTTTTTACAAAGAAATTAGCGAGAACTTTTACAAAAATCCCCAATTGCTTCAAGATTGTTTTGCAAAAGCTTGGTTTAAGCTTCTTCATAGAGATATGGGGCCTAAGCAAAGATATTTAGGGCCTGAAGTTCCTGATGAAGATCTTATATGGCAAGATCCAATCCCAAAAAATGATTTATCCTTTGATATTTCTCAAGCAAAGGAATTGATCAAGAAATCTTCTTTAAGCCCAATTCAGATGATTGAAACTGCATGGGCAAGTGCATCAACATTTAGGTGTACAGATTTAAGGGGGGGAGCTAATGGATCGAGAATAAGGCTTTCACCACAAAAAGACTGGAAGATTAATAAACCCAAAGAATTAGAAAATATTTTAGAAGTTATAAAATCTATTTCTGAAAAAGTTAGTGCCAGTGTAGCAGATATTATAATACTTGCAGGTAATGTTGGTATTGAATTAGTATCTCAATCCGAGGTTCCTTTTAAACAAGGTAGAGGCGATGCTCTTGATGAAATGACTGACAAAAATTCCTTCGATGTTCTTGAACCCCAAGCTGATGGATTTAGAAATTATTTGGCTAAAAACTTTACTATTTCTCCAGAAGAAATGATGTTAGATAAAGCACATATGTTAAAACTAACAGCACCTGAAATGACAGTTTTATTAGCAGGCCTTAGATCAATTGGTTTAAGCTCTGATAAAAGAGGTTTGTGGACTGAAGGTGGAAAGTTATCTAGCAAATGGTTAAAAATTTTACTAGATACTAATATTGAATGGATTCCAACAGGTTCGAATTCTTTTGATGGAAAATGCAGAAAGTCAGGGAAAGTATTAAGGACTGCATCAAGATTTGATTTGATTTTTGGTTCTAATTCTGAGCTAAGAGCTATAGCTGAATTCTATGCCCAAGATGACAACAGTGGAAAATTTGTATGTGATTTTATTTCTGCTTGGAACAAAGTAATGAATTCTGACTTATATTAATCTTCTTAAATATTTCACCGATATAGACAATTTATCTCCAGCAGTTAAATTGTTTAAGTGTCTAAAAAGTCAGCATTAATGGTTTACCAAAATTTAGCCAATATCAAAGAAGATAAAGAATATTGGGATAAATACATCAAGTTTCATGAATTGTACTGGGACGGTCCTAATGCATCTCAAAATGTATTCTATGGAAATGAGTACGAGGAATACAGAAATTCATTATCTAAATATTTAGAAATTGAACCGGATCAAATTAAAGATTGTTTATTTACAAAACATGAAAATGGAGATTATTATTTAACTCCATTAGGTGTTGATTCCGATAAATATATTATGGAATCTGAAAATTCTATCCCTGCTCAATGGTTTTTAATGTTCGAAAGCAAAGAAAAGAAATTCTTTTATTCGCATGCGGGAGATGGAGCTATTCAGCCCGATGGAATTTATTATAATACTGACTGTGCCTTATCTAAGAAAAGGTTAAAAAGTGCAAAAGATATTTTGGAAAGCATTTCAAATGAATCAATACCGAAAGAGTTTGATATCTTTCATAAAGAATTATTGTTCGGAATATCTGAAATGTATTATTGGATTGAAAAGTTTCCAGATGATAGCATGGTAGTTTTAAATTATGCAGAGATTAGTAGTGTAATTCATGAATTTACATTAAAAAATGAGAATTCAGTAAGTGATTTGTGGATGATAGTTCAAAATCTTTCTAAAAAAGATTTTGAAAGTGCTAATTCGAGTTTAAAAATATATAAACAAAAATGGGACGAAATAACTAAAAATTGTTCTAATGTAAAACCAACAGCAGCTCCCGAAGAATTATCAAATGATACTATGCAATAGAATATTGATTTTTTTCCATTTAATGTTAATTTTAAGCTTCTATGAAAAGAACATATCAACCTAGTGAGAAAAAAAGGGTTAGAACCCATGGATTTAGAACAAGGCTTTCAACGAAGGCTGGTAGGAAAGTTTTAGCTTTAAGAAGATCTAAAGGTAGAGCAAATTTAACCGTTTCTCGTCATGTAAAATGACTTTCACAGAATCTAATAGAATACAAAAACCAAAAATTAATATAAAAAGTAATTTAAAGAGTTCAAAAAGATTAACATCTAAGTCTCTTAACTTGTTAGTTAAAAGAAATACTAATTTAAATTCACTCTTAGTAAGTGTTATAATATCAAAGAAAGTAATAAAATCCTCAGTTGTGAGAAATAAATATAAAAGGCGATTAAAGGAAGTTTTTAGAATTCATTATAGTGATAAATTGATAAATTATGAACTGATTATTATGCCAAAAAGTTCAATTGTTAAATTTGATTTTTGGAAAATGAAGAAAGAACTTGATTTAGTCTTAAAAAAATTATTTAAATGAAAAAGTTTTTTGAACTACTTTTGATAATACCTATAAAAATATATCAAAGGACATTGAGTAAAGTTTTACCTTCTACTTGTAGATTCACTCCGAGTTGTTCAAGTTATGCAATTGAGGCAATAAAAACTCATGGCCCTATTAAGGGTTTGTGGCTAGGTATTTTAAGAATTTTAAGATGCAATCCTTTCTTTGAATCAAAAGTTGATAAAGTGCCTAAAGGAGAGAAAATTTGAAATTAAATTATGTAATTTTTTTACTTGGTTCTTTTTTAATAATTTTTGCAAGTAATTTCTTCATAACTTCAGATGATAAAGAAGTATCAAAAAATATAGATTCCAAAACTATTTCCTCGCAATTTTCCGAGACTGAGGAGTACACAATATCAGATGAAACAATTTTTTCTGAACCAGCTATGGATAAAAGTAAGATTATCAAATTTGCTAATAATAATTTTAATGGTGAGATTTCTTTGTTAGGTGGAAAGCTTGTAAATGTTCAATTAAAGAAATACTTTAAGAACCCTGAATCCGATGAGAAAGTTCAACTTTTAGATAGGTCAGAATATTTAAGCAAGCTGATTTTAAAAGCGAAAAATGTTGAACTTCCGAATGATTTGTTGTTTGACAATATTTTAATTAACAATGATAAGGAAGTTTTACTATCTGCTAAGTTTGGAAATTTTGAAATCAGGAGAAGATACTTATTTGATTCTGATAGTTTTTCTATAAATCATCAAGTTATAGTTATTAACAAGTCAGGTCAAAATTTTATTTTTAGACTTTTTGAGGAATCAAATGGTGAGATTAATGCCGAATCGTATCATAATTTTGATTATCAGTTTAATGAAGACTTAGAAAAAATAGATTATTTACCTAGTGAGAGCGAAAGAGTAATAGAAGATATTAATTGGTATGGATTTTCAAAAAAATATTTCTTAGCAGCAAATATATTAGATTATTCAGGTGAAAAAACACTAAAATATCAAAAGAAAACTGCAGGAATTTTAAGAACTGTACTTAGTTATAAAACAATTAATTTGTTGCCAGGTAACCAATTTACGATGGATTCAAAGATATTTTTAGGTCCTAAAGATGTTAAAATTTTATCCCTATATGGTCCGAATCTTGAGCAAGCACATGATTTAGGATGGTTTAAATGGCTGGCTGCTCCTTTAGAGAAAGTTTTAAATCTTTCAAATAAATTTATTAAAAATTATGGAATAGCAATAATTATCATAACAATATTAATTAGAGTTTTGTTTTTACCCTTAACAATAAAGAGCATGATGTCCATGAAAAAAATGCAGGCTAAAATGGCTCTAATGAAGCCAAAACTTGATGAAATTAAGGAGAAATTTAAAGACGATAAAGCTACACAAAATTCTGAAATCATGAAGCTATACTCTAAAGAAGGCATGAACCCGCTTTCAAGCTTAAGCGGTTGTCTTCCAATGTTGATTCAGCTTCCGGTTTTTGTGGCACTGTACAATGTACTGCTTTATTCATTAGATTTAAGACACACTAGTTTTTTATGGATTAATGATTTATCTGCACCTGAGAACTTATTTGATATTGTAGGCATTCCTTTCAGGATATTGCCATTAGTTATGGGGATATCTTGGTTTTTGACGCAGAAAATGACTCCTCCTAATCCCGGTCAAGATGAATTTCAGACCAAAATATTTCAGTATATGCCAATTCTGTTTACAGTAATGTTTTGGGGGTTACCTTCAGGGTTAATCTTATATTGGACAGTTAGTAATATTATTTCAATATTCCAACAATTATATATAAATAATAAATTTAAGAAGATGCAAGGAGCATAATTATGTCAATTGGTAAAGAATTTGAAGGAAAAACAGTTACAGACGCAACAATAGAAGCATGTAAAGAATTAGGTGTAGCAAGAGATGATTTGGAGTTCGAAGTTATCCAGGAAGAAAAATCTGGAGTGCTTGGGATTGGATCAAGAAATGCCATTATTAAAATTATTAACATTCAAGTAGGTAGCCCTAACCAGGTTAGAACTGATAACCCATCTGATTTACAAAAAATTGAAAAAGTAGAATTAGTTGATACTGATGGAAAACAAATTCTAAGTATTTTTGAAAAACTAGTTGATCATTTTGTAGGAGAGGCTGAAACAAGTGTTGAAATCAACGATAGAAATATTCTCTTAAAGTTGAACAGTGAAGCAGATCTAGGTTTTATGATTGGGAAAAAAGGAGAAATGATTAAAAATTTGGAATTCCTATTGTCCAGAATATCAAGTAAGCAGAATGGACAAAGTATTTATGTTTCCATAGATATTAATTCGTATAGAGAAAAAAGAATGGAAAAGCTCCAGGAAAGAGTGAGAACCCTAGTGGAAAAAGTCATCTCAATAAATAGACCTTTAAGTTTAAATCCGATGAATTCCTATGAAAGGCGTATTTGTTATTTGATTATAGAAGAAAATGATCAAGTTACTTATAAAACTAAAGAATATGGTAATTTGAAAAAAATAACTATTTTTCCAAAAAAAATTGAAATGTAGTTTATCTTTTTTTTCTAAAAAAATCCTTTAATATTTTCTTGCAAAAATCTGACTTGAGAGAAATTTGCTCTGGTTTTTTTTTCAGTTTTATTTTTGATGTATTTTTAGATCCATAATAAATTTTTTTTATTCTTGCGGCTTTTATTACCTCCATACACATATTGCATGGTTCTATAGTCGTAAATAAAGAGTAATTATCAAGCCTCCAATCTCCAATTTTTTTTACTGCTTTTTGTATTGCAATAATTTCAGCATGAGCAGTCGGATCCCCAAGCTTTTCAGTCATGTTAAAGGCTTTTGAGATTACTTTTTTTGATTTATTACAAACTACAATTGAACCAATAGGAACTTCATTTGCATTTAATGCTTTAATCGACTCTTTAATTGCAATATCAAGAAAATTTAATAAATCTTTATCTTTCAATATTTAGTTTCCAAGATATTTTTAATAAGCTTTTTGCCTTGTTTCGTGAGAATGGATTCAGGATGAAATTGTACTCCTTCAATGTTTAGTTTTTTATTTAAAATTCCCATGACAATTCCATCTTTAGTTTGTGATGTTATTTCAAAATCTTTTGGTAAAGTTTTTTTGTTAATTATGAGTGAATGATATCTGGTAGCATCAAAAGGATTAGGTAGACTTTTATATATACCTTTTCCATTATGATAAATTTTTGATGTTTTACCATGCAGTAATTTTTTTGCTTTTATAATTTCTGAACCAAAAGCATATCCTATTGATTGATGGCCAAGACAGACTCCAAATATTGGAATTTTCCCAGCTAACTTTTTTACTAGATTTACTGAAATCCCAGCTTCTTTTGGGGAACAGGGTCCAGGGGATATAAATATGATGTCAGGTTTATATTTCTTTACTTCATTTATGGATATTTCATCATTTCTAACTACACTTACTTTTGCTCCAAACTCTTCTATATAATGGACCAAGTTATAGGTAAACGAATCATAATTATCAATCATTAATATTTTTTTATTTTTTACCATATGTATCCTTTATAGCCTTGAGCATTGCTCCCGATTTATTTATTGTTTCTTTTAATTCCATTTTGGGCTTGGAATCAGCTACAATTCCTGCACCAGCCTGAAAGTATAAATCATCCTTATTCATATAGAATGATCTTATTGTTATACTCATATCCATATTTCCTGAAAAGCCTATATAGCCAACGGATCCGCCATAAGGTCCTCTTCTATTAGGCTCAAGTTCATTTATTATTTGCATTGCTCTTATTTTTGGTGCACCAGATAGTGTTCCGGCTGGAAAACATGCTTTAAACACATCAATTGAATTAAACTTGTTATTTAATTTCCCTTTCACATTAGAGACTATATGCATAACATGTGAATATTTTTCAATAGTCATAAAGTCAGTAACTTTTACTGTCCCAGTATTACAAACTTTACTAATGTCGTTTCTTGAAAGATCCACGAGCATAATATGTTCAGCTTTTTCCTTAGGGTCAGATAGCAGCTCCAATTCTAATTTCTTGTCTTCTTTTATATTTTTACCCCTAGGCCTAGTTCCAGCTATTGGCCTGGTTTCTACAATATTATTTTCAACTCTAACTAAAACCTCAGGTGAAGCACCTATTATATAAGTATCTTTATTTTTAATGAAAAACATGTAGGGTGATGGGTTAAGTTTTCTCAAAGAAAAATACAAATCAATAGGGTTATGTTTATATTTTGTTTTCCATCTTTGTGATATTACAGCTTGAATCACATCTCCTTTGAGCACATAATCTTTAATTTTTTTAACATTTTTTTCAAAATCTATAGGTTTAAAATTCGATTTTATTTTATTCTTATTATTACTAAACTTAGTTAATGTATTGGTATCTGATTCTATATTGAGTTTCTTTTCAATAAGCTCAATCTTTTTTATTGCTTTTAAATAAAGGTTAGTCAAATCATTTTTTTTGTTTACTTCAACATTTACAACGACCTTTGCACTCTTTTTTAAGTTGTCAAAAATAACTAAAGAATCAGAAAACATAAAATTACAATCTGGGAAATTGGTGTCATCTTTTGTAAATCTAGGAATTCTTTCTATTTGTGAAATTATTTCATAAGAAAAAAAACCAACAAATCCACCATAAAATCTAGGTAATGTTTTTAATTTTACAGGTTTATATTTTTTTATTATTTTCTTTAATTCATCAAATGGACAACCAGTAATTTGTTTTGATTTATTTGTTCCCGATATTTTAATTTTATTTTTAAATGATGAAAATATATATTTTGGATTAAATCCCATGAAACTATAGCGAGACCATTTTTTTGGACCTTCATAGCTTTCTAAAAGGTAAATATTTTCTTCGTTCTGTATTTTTTTAAGAAACATAGAGGGATTTTCTACATCAATTTTGATTTTTTTGTATACAGGAATTAAATTTCCTTTGCTTGATAGCTTTTTAAAGTTTTCTAAAGAAGGTAAAATCATGTAAGTTGAATATATTATTTGCATAAACTTTTGTCAAAATTTATTTAATCTTTTCAATTATGAATGAGAAAATTTTTAGAGAATATGATATAAGAGGCATTGCTGAAAATGATTTAAACGACCATTCAGTTATGCAAATTTCTTTAGCTTTTGGAACCTTGGCTTTAAGGAAAGATGTAAAAAAAATAGCGATTGGAAGAGATTGTAGGCCTTCATCAACACGCATTTTCGATATATTTAAAAATGGAATTATATCTTTAGGAATTGATGTTATAGATTTGGGAATTATAACAACACCAATTCTATATTATTCACTATTTAATTTAGATATTGATGGAGGTGTTATGATAACCGCCAGTCATAACCCCACGGAATATAATGGCTTCAAAGCAGCTATCGGTACTGAGGTTTTATCATCCAGCCAAATCCAAGCATTAAAAAATATCATATTAGCAAATGATTTTCATCCTAAAGACAAGGATGGCAAATTAACTAAAAATAATATAATTGATAGATACACTGAAGATTTAATAAAGAATATTAATATAAGAAAAAACATTAAAGTAGGTGTGGATTGTGCAAATACACCCGTTGGATTGTTTGCAAGAAAAGTTTTTGAATCTGCTGGTTGTGAAACCTTTCCGCTCTTTGAAAACCCCGATGGTACTTTTCCTAATCATCACCCAGATCCATCAGTAGAAGAGAATTTATCTTCTTTAAAGAATTTAGTTATATCTAAAAAATTGGATTTAGGAGTTTCTTTTGATGGGGATGCAGACAGAATCGGTATTATTGATGACAAAGGGAATTTGGTTTACTCAGACATTGTTTTAGCAATACTTGCAAAGTCTATTTTACTAGATTTACCTAACTCAAAAATAATTGGAGAAGTTAAATGTTCAAAAGTTTTATTTGATGAAATTAGAAAAAATGGTGGGATACCTTTAATGTGGAAGACAGGCCATTCAAACATTAAAAGAAAAATAAAAGAAGAAAAAGCTCCTTTGGCCGGAGAGCTGAGCGGACATATCTTTTTTTCCGATAAACATTATGGTTATGATGATGCAATTTATGCTGCATTAAGATTTGTAGAAATTTTATCTAATTATGATAATAAATTATCTATTATTTTGCATGATATCCCTAAAATGTTCTCAACACCTGAAATTAGGTTGGATTTCCCAGAAGATAGAAAGTTTCAGATTGTTGATGATTTGGCAGATGAACTTAAAAAATTAAAATCTGAGTACTCTTTAATAAATATTGATGGAATTAGGATTGAAAATTTAAATAGTTGGGGGTTAGTTAGAGCTTCAAATACACAGCCAGCTCTTAGCATAAGATTTGAGAGTAATTCAGAAGAATCTTTAGAAAAAATTAAAAATGAAGTTTTAAATTTATTGGAAAAGGTATCAGGTATAAAATGCAAATTTTAGATTGGGAAAACAAAACAGGTGTTCATTGTGGTTCTGTAGCCATACAAAATGTTATAAATTATTATGGTGTTGATTATCCTGAAGAGATGTGTTTTGGCTTAGGAGCAGGGTTAGGTTTTTTTTATAATAAATTATCTAAATCTTTCCCTTCAGAGGTCATTCATCTTCGTGCTCCAGATATGGAGCCTAATTTTTTCTCCAAAAATAATAAATATTATAAATGGCTAAACGAGTCATCAGCTAAAGAAGCAGAGAGAAAACTCATACAATGTTTGGATAATTTGCAACCAGTATTTCTCCAAACAGATTTGTTTTATTTAAAATATTATAATTCTAAAATACATTTTCCTGGACATGTTGTAGTGTGTGTGGGATACGATGATGTTAAGAAAAATTTTATTTTATCTGATACTAATTTTAAGGATTTAAAAGAAGTTTCATACAAAGACTTGGATTTATCAAGATCTTCTCAGGCTGAGCCTTATCCTCTGAAATATAATTGGTTCACTATTGATTCATTTGTTCCTTTTAAAAATATTAATCATTTAATTCAGGAAGCAATAAAATTGAATTCTAAGAATTTCTTAAATGGCCAGAACAGTTTAAGAGGGACTAGTTCAGTATTTTCAATTTTAGATTGGGTTAAAAATTTAGAAAATTGGAATAGTTTAAAAGATGCATCTAACGCTTATAGATTTGCTTACCAAATAATAGCTAGACGAGGATCTAAGGGTGGTGGCTTTAGGTGTATATATTCTGATTTTTTAAAGATTGCAGAGAAGAAGTCTTTTAAAATTAAAAATTTGGGCTTGTATAATCTAATGCTTTCTTTAGCGACCGAGTGGGAAATACTAGCTTATCTTTTAAAAGAACTATCTGTGAAGCACGAGTATAAAATTGGGAAAAAAGTTATTGATTTAGTGCATGATTTATACTCTGAAGAACTTAAATATCACCTTTTGGTTAATGATCAATTGTAAATAGGATAAAAAAAAAGGGGCTATATGCCCCTTTTTTAATAAAGATTTTTATGATTCTACATCATTCCTGGCATTCCACCCATTCCACCCATTGGCATTCCGCCACCGGCAGGAGCAGCTCCACCGCCATCATTTTCTTCTGGTTTATCTACGATCATAGCTTCAGTAGTTAATAGAAGCGATGAAACACTACCAGCATTTTGAATAGCGGATCTAGTAACTTTAGCTGGATCAACAATACCGTATTTAATCATATCCCCATATTCAAGAGATGCAGCATTAAATCCAAAATTACCTTTACCGTCTTTAATTTTTTCAACAACTATCGAACCATCAGCACCAGCATTACCCGCAATACCTCTAATAGGCTCTTCAAGTACTCTTTTGATAATATTTACACCAGCTTGTTCTTCGTCATCACCAGTTGCAAATTTATCTAAGGCTTTTATAGCTCTAACTAAAGCAACTCCGCCGCCAGGTACAATACCTTCATCTACAGCAGCTCTAGTTGCATTAAGAGCATCTTCAACTCTAGCTTTCTTTTCTTTCATTTCAGCCTCAGTTGCAGCACCAACATTGATAACAGAAACTCCGCCAGCAAGCTTTGCAAGCCTTTCTTGAAGTTTTTCTCTATCATATTCGCCAGATGCATCAGCAATCTGAGCTTTTATTTGATTGATTCTTGTTGTGATTTCAGCTTTTTTACCAGCACCACCAACTATAGTTGTATTATCTTTATCTATAACAACTCTTTTTGCTGTTCCACAATGTTGAAGTGTTGCCGATTCTAACTTCATCCCAGCTTCTTCAACTATTACTGTTCCACCTGTTAATACTGCTATATCAGCCAACATATCTTTTCTTCTGTCACCAAAACCAGGAGCTTTAACGGCCGCGCATTTTAATGTACCTCTCATTTTATTAACTACCAAGGTAGCGAGAGCCTCACCCTCAATGTCTTCTGCCATGATAAGAACAGGTTTTGAAGTTTTAGCCACTTCTTCCAATAAAGGAACTAGGTCCTTCATGTTGCCAATTTTCTTTTCATACATAAGAATGTAGGGATCATCTAGTTCGATTGTCATACGTTCTGGTTCTGTAACTAAATATGGACTTAAATAGCCTCTATCAAATTGCATACCTTCAACAACATCCAAAGTTGTATCCATACTTCTGCCCTCTTCAACAGTAATAACACCATCCTTACCAACTTTTTCCATAGCATCAGCAATTATATGTCCAATTTCTTCTTCACCATTAGCCGATACTGTTGCAACAGCTGATATATCTTCTTTACTTTTTACTGGAGTAGATAATTTTCTTATTTCATCAATAGTAGCTGTTACTGCTTTATCTATACCCCTTTTAAGTTTCATAGGATCATGTCCAGCAGCAGTTAATTTAATACCCTCTCTAAAGATTGCTTGAGCAAGTACTGTAGCCGTTGTTGTTCCATCACCTGCTACATCATTAGTTTTAGATGCAACTTCTTTTACCATTTGTGCACCCATATTCTCAAACTTATTTTCTAGATCGATTTCCTTTGCAACTGTAACACCATCTTTTGTTACTACTGGTGCACCGAAAGTTTTTTCGATTAAAACATTTCTACCTCTAGGCCCCAATGTTGCTTTTACAGCATTTGCAAGCTTATCAACACCTTCCTTAATAAGTGATTGAGCTTCTGTTCCAAATAAAATATCTTTTGCCATTTTATAATAACCTCCTAAATTATTCTATAACGCCTAAAACTTCATCTTCTTTCAAGAAAATATAATTTCCATCACCTAGAGAAAGTTCCATTCCACCATATTTATTGAACAATACTACGTCTCCCTCTTTAATGTCTAATGGTTTCGTAGTTCCGTCTTGTAATAACATTCCATCACCAGTCCCAACAACAGTGCCTTCTTGAGGCTTATTTTCTGCTTCTGCTGCATCTGGAATGATTATTCCTCCTTTTGTAGTCTCTTCAGGACTTTTGATTTTAACCAAGATCCTGTCATACAAAGGTTTAATATTCATAAAAACCCTCCAATAATTCCATTTTTATTAAAATTTTAATATTTAGAAGATAAACACGATACCTACTTTGTCAAGAAAATAGTATAAACTAAAGGTTTAGATGGATAATTCAAACATTTTTACATTAATTTCGAAAGATAAATTGAATAAAAATCAAATAGATGCTATTTCTCATAGTTCTGGGCCAGCATTAGTTTTAGCAGGAGCAGGATCTGGTAAGACAAGAGTCTTAACTCTAAAGATTACTTCATTAATTAAAGATAAGCTTTGTGGGTCAAATCAAATCCTAGGTCTTACATTTACAAATAAAGCAGCTAACGAAATGAAGGCTAGGATAGAAAGAATTCTAGGTTCAAAATTAGATTTTCCATGGGTTGGAACTTTTCACTCTATTTCATATAAAATTCTGCGAATCAACAGTGTGATGTTGGGAAGTACATTTAATAGTAGTTTCTCTATATATGATCCATCAGATCAATTAAAATTATTAAAAAAAATTATCAAAGATTTAGGTCTTGATAATAATAAATATGATCCATCAAGAATGAGAGGAAAGATTGACTCCTTAAAAAACACTTATTTGTACGACGAATGGGAGTTTGAAGATGAAAAAGAACTAGAAATTGCTAAAAAATATCAATCAACCCTTGAACAATCAAATTCGATGGACTTTGGGGATCTTATTTTAAAGTTTTATGAATTGATGACAAAAAATGAATCTTTTAAAATAAAAATGCAAAATTTATTTAAATATGTATTTGTTGATGAATATCAAGATACTAATGTAATCCAATTTAAACTTATCAATCTTTTAGCTAGCCCAGAAAAGAATTTATTTGCTGTTGGTGATGAAGATCAATCCATATATGGATGGCGAGGTGCAAATATAGATAATATCTTGAATTTTAAAAAATACTTTCCAGAAACTAAAATATACAAATTAGAGCAAAATTATAGATCTACACCGCAAATTTTAAATGTTTCAAACTCATTGATTATGAACAATTCTGAACGATTAGAAAAAAAAATGTGGACAAACAATTTAGCTGGATCAATGGTTGACCTTCAAGAATATCCAGACGATCGTGAAGAGGCTAGATCGATTGCTCATAAAATTTATATTAATAAAAAAAAATATAAATACAAAGATGTAGCAGTTTTTTATCGAACCAATGCTCAAAGTCGTGTTCTTGAAGAAGAATTTAGAAAGTTGGGGGTTCAATATAGGATTTTTGGAAGTATAAGTTTTTATGAGAGATCTGAAGTTAAGGATTGCCTTTCTTATTTAAAGTTTATTTCAAATCCTAATGATGAGATAGCTTTTGATCGAATAATAAATATTCCCTCTAGGGGCATAGGGAAAAAGACATTGGAAAAAATTAAAGCTATTTTCCAAAATTCTGAAGAAAATTTTTTACAGACACTGGAGACATGTTTAAATTCTAATTTTTTTACAAAGAAAACATTTGTAAGTATTAGCAAATTAGTTGAAGAGATTCGCTCTTTTAAACTAAATCTGGTGACTAATAATTCTATTTCTGAAAGTTTTGAATTGTTTTTGAAAAATATCAGTTACTTCGATTTTTTAAATGATGAAGATCGTCTTGGTAATGTCTCTGAGCTATTAAATTTTATATCCGAGTATGAACAAGGTATAGATAAACCAGATATAAATGAATTTTTAAATTCAATTATGCTTTCTTCCTCGATTGATCAAATGAATTCAGATTCATCATATGTAACATTAATGACAGTGCACTTAGCAAAGGGTTTAGAGTTTCCATCAGTCTATGTTGTAGGTCTGGAGGAAGGACTTTTCCCTCATTCAAGGGCTATGTATTCAGTTGGGGAGCTAGAAGAAGAAAGGAGGCTATGTTATGTTGCAATGACAAGAGCTATTGATTATCTCCATTTGTCTTATTGTAGACTAAGAAGACAATTCGGTTCAATAATCTACTCTAATTCCTCGCAATTTTTAGATGAAATTTCTTCATGTGAGGAAGTTAATATTCTAAAAGATGATCAAAAAGATTTGGATGAATCTAATAGAGTGTTCCATTATAAGTTTGGGCAAGGTTATTTAGTAGATTCTAATGTTGACGAGTATGATGAAGTTGTCATGGTGGAATTTGATAGTGGATACAGAAAGAAAGTTTTTATTGCCGATCTAGAGGAAGTTTAATTATGGCCCAAAAGAAAAATAGAGATGGGAAAATAATGAGAAAGCATTCTAGGATAAAGCATTTAGATAATTTTTTGAAAAGATATATTGAGCCCTTGGATGATGTTACTTTAATCACTCCTGGTGTAATTAAAGTTGGTAAAGGTACTGGAGAGAACTTAAAAATAAGTTGGGGGCGAGAGCTGATTCAAGGTTCCGGGAAGATTGTGGTTGGATGTAAGCTTAATGCAACATCTGGAAATTCGAACCAAGAAGTATTTGTCTCAACAAGTAAACCACAAAAAGTAAAGGAACTTCTAATTAGCATTGATCATCTTAAGAAAAACAATTAATTCCTTTAATTTCTTTTTTTAATTCGTCACAATTATTTATTTTAAAATCCTCAATTGAGATTTTTGCTTTTAAACCATTGTTTTTAAAAATTATTTCAATCGTAGATTCACCAGGATATTTTTCAAGGATAGACTTTAATTTAGAGGATTCTTCAATTGTAATATCATTTTTCAAATAAACTCTTAACGGCAATGATAAATTCTTAATTTCTTTTATTGAATCATTCCCGTTAAAACTATTAACAATTAATTTAAAGCTATCATCATTATTTTCTATAGTACCAGTTATCAGAAGTGGTGTGCCCAATTTTAATTTTCCCTCATGTTTTTCAATTTCATCATTAAATATTAATCCTTCTATGATTCCTGATGTATCTTCAAAGTTAACAATTGCATATTTTTTTGCATTCCTTTTGGAACTTTTAATATCTAATGATGTAATAAAAGAAGCAATAGTTACAACCGCTTTGTCTTTTAAGTCTTTAAGTGTACTAATTTTTTTAAAAGCTAGATTTTCAATTTTGTCTTTGACGGCATCCAAAGGATTGACACTTACTGAATATCCCAGAGTTTCGATTTCATATTTACTTAAATCAAAAATTGACCATTCTTTTCTTAAATTAATTTCAGGTATCTGATACATTTCTTCATTGCTAAATAATGTTTCTTGATTATCATTTTGTTTTTTATTATTTACCCCAACATTTGATTGAAGTACCTCTATATTTTCAAATAGAGTCGCCCTATTAAAGCCAAAAGAATCAAGTGCACCGGACTTAATAAGACTTTCGAGAGTTTTTTTATTCATTTTCCTTGAGTCCATTAAACCTAAAAACTCAAATATATTATCAAATTTATTTTTTTCTTGTCTTAGCTCTTCTATATTTTTAACAATATTGCTGCCTAAATTTTTAATTCCATTTAACCCAAAACTTATTGAATTCTCAAGAGGTGTAAAACCTGATCCACTATCATTAATATTTGGAGGTAGTATCTTTATATTCATCTCTTTACATTCTCTTATATCGGATACAATTTTTTCAGAATTATTTATCTCAGTAGTCATGAGTGAAGCCATAAATTCACATGGGTAATATGCTTTAAGGTAAGCAGTTTGAAATGTTATATAGGCATAGGCTGTACTATGACTTTTGTTAAATGAATATTCCGCAAAATTTTCCATAGTATCAAATATTTCTTTAGCTAAATTTTCATTAATTTTATTCGATTCAGCACCTTTCAAAAATTTTTCCTTTTGTGCCAACATTTCAGATGCCTTTTTCTTACCCATAGCTCTTCTTAGCAAATCAGCATCACCTAAAGTAAAACTTGCAAGAACCGATGCTGTTTTCATTATTTGTTCTTGATATACAAATAATCCATGAGTTTCTTTTAAAATATCTTCGAGCTCAGGTGTTGGGTATTTTGTTTTAGTTTTTCCATTTTTTCTTAAAATATATTCATCTACCATTCCGCTATCTAATGGTCCAGGTCTGTAAAGTGCAAGGAGTGCTACTATATCATCAAACTTATCTGCTTTTAAATTTTTAAGTACATCTTTCATACCACTAGATTCAATTTGAAAAATTCCTCTGGTAAGCCCTTTTGCTAGTAAGTTGTAAATTTTAGAATCGTTTAAATCGGCTTTGTTTATTTCTTCATCAATTAGCGGATTTTTAATTCTAATAAATTCTTTAGCTTTTTTTATAACAGTTAAAGTTTTTAAACCTAAGAAATCAAATTTCACAAAACCCAATTCTTCCACAGCATTCATGTCGTATTGAGTTACAGTTTCATCTTTTGATCCTCTGTACAGAGGAATCATTTTATCTAGAGGTTCATCCGAAATCACTACTCCTGCCGCATGGGTTGATGAATGTCTTACAGAGTTCTCGAGTTTCACACTCAAGTTATAAAGTTCAGTAAATGCTGAGTCTTTCTCAACTAATTCTCTAAATTCTTTTACTTTTTTATAACATTCCTCAAGACTGTAAACTTTCCCTCTAAAGGATGGAATCATATTTGTTAACTTATTTACATCAGCAAATGTAAAGCCTAATACTCTACCAACATCTTTTACTACTGCCTTTGAAGACATGGTTCCAAATGTACCAATTTGGGCGACTTTATCCTTCCCGTATTTTGCTGTGACATATTTGATGACTTCATCGCGGCCTTCACCACAAAAGTCAATATCTATATCTGGCATGCTAATTCTTTCAGGATTTAGAAAACGCTCAAAAATTAGTCCATGCTTTATTGGATCCACTTCAGTAATATCTAGAAGGAATGCTACAAGACTTCCCGCTGCACTTCCTCTTCCTGGACCAACTGGGATTCTATTATCTTTGGCATAATTAATAAAGTCAGAGACAACAAGAAAATATCCTTCAAAACCCATCTTTTCAATAATATTGATTTCATGATTAATTCTTTCTTTATATAAAGGCTTATCCTTTTTGCTTATAAAGCCATTGTGAATTTTTTCCTCTAAAGATTTATCACTGATTTCTCTAATTCCATCATAATTAATATCTTCGTCAATTTTTGGTAGCCTATAATCATCAGTTTCAAATTTAATGTCACATCTCTCAGCAATTAAGATACTATTGTCGATTGACTCTTCATCTCCATCCAGTGCATCCATCATTTCTTGTTTAGATTTTAAATAGAACTCATTTCCATTAAATCTAAATCTTTTTTCTTCTTTTACTAAGGCATTTGTTTGAATGCATAGCAAAGTGTCATGTGAATGAAAATCATTCTTAGTTAAATAATGACAATCATTTGTAGCGACAACTTTAATATCTAATTTTTCAGCAATTTCTTTTAAAACTTTATTAACTCTTATCTGTTCTTTAAGACAAGTTCCCTGTATTTCAATAAAATATCTATCTCCAAGGACATTCTTAAACTCAGAAGCAACTTTTAATGCCTCATCTTTTTTACCTTTTAATATGTTGTGAGAAACTTCACCATTCAAACACCCACTTAAAACTATCAGGCCATCAGATTTTTCAAAGAGTAATTTTTTATCTATTCTTGGTTTTCTATAAAATCCTTGTAAATGGCCAAAAGATACCAATGAGCATAGGTTCTCATATCCTTCTAGATTCATTGCTAATACGGTTAAATGATGTGTTTTATTATTCTCGTTTGTTTTATTTGTATGGTCTTTTGCTATATATACTTCACACCCAATTATAGGCTTTACATCACTTTCTTTAGCTTTTTTATAAAATTCATATGCACCGAAAAGATTACCGTGATCAGTTAGAGCAACTGATGGCATTCCTTGTCTTTTAACTTCTTCAAAAAGTTCATCAAATTTAATTGCTCCATCTAACAATGAAAACTGAGAATGAAGATGTAAATGAGCAAAATCGTTTTTCATATAACATTTTAATTATAAATGAATTGCAAATGTTTAACATCTTTATTGATAAATTCCAAAAATAGAGACAGAATATTTTTATGTTTGGGAAAATTAAAGGTTTTTTTACATCTATAAAAGATAAACTGTCTGATAGTAGTAGCAATATAAAAGAAATTGTTTCTTCAGTTTTAAAACAGTCAGTAAAAATCGATGAGAATACAATAGAGCTTATTGAAGAAGCTTTGATAATGTCCGATGTCAGTGTTCAGACAACCCAGATTTTGATAGAGAATATTAAGAAGAGAGTAAAAAATGAGAAATTTGAGAATGAAGCTACAGAAAATTTTTTTTTAGATTTGATTAGTGATGAGGTTGAGAAAATTTTAAAGAGAGATGATTTAGAGTTAAATCTAAATCCCCATAGATTATCCGTAATCTTAATTTCAGGTGTTAATGGAAGTGGAAAGACTACAACGGTAGGTAAGTTATCGGGTCTTTTAAGAAAAATAAGTGATAAAAGAATCATGTTAGTTGCTGCCGATACGTTTCGAGCAGCTGCAATTGATCAATTGAAAGTCTGGTCTGAAAGGTCTAATGTATCCTTTTTCTCGAATGATCAAAAAGACCCTGCATCAGTAGTCTATTCTGCTCTTGATGATGCTATAAGACAAAATATTGAAATTTTAATTATTGATACTGCTGGCAGATTGGCAAATAATTCTAATTTAATGTCAGAAATTAAAAAAATAGAAGATATAGTAATTAAAAAAACCAATTCATTACCACAGGAAACATTACTAGTGCTGGATGGTACATCAGGTCAGAATGCGCTCAGTCAAATAGAAAAATTTAAAGAAGTTATAACATTGACAGGTGTCGTTATTACAAAGCTAGATAGTTCATCTAAAGCAGGATTTGCTATATCCGCTTCACGCGATTTTGACCTACCAATTAAATTTATAGGAGTTGGTGAGAAGCTTGAGGACCTAGTGCCTTTTGATCCATCAGAATTTAGTAGGGCATTATTTAAATGAAAAATTCTAATATAGTTCAATATATGAGGCAGGCTTTTAACCTTGCAAAAAAGGGTATAAATAAAACAGGACTAAATCCACTAGTTGGAGCATTGATAGTTAAAAATGGAAAAATAATTGGTGAAGGATTTCACAATAAATTTGGTGGAGATCATGCAGAAATAGTCGCTATAAAAGATGCAGAGAAGAAAAAATATAATGTTAAAGGCTCATTGTTATTTGTGACACTTGAACCTTGTTGTCATGAAAATAAAAAAACACCGCCTTGTACAGATAAGATAATAAATAAAGGTTTTAGGAAAGTTTATTTCGGTTCATATGATCCAAACCCATTAGTAAACAAAAGAGGAATTGAAAAATTAAAGAAGCATGGAATTAAAGTTGAGATGGTGAATTTGAAAAATTCTTTAACTGAAATAAATAAGGGTTTTGAAACTGTTATTCAACATAAAAGACCAAGAATAACATTAAAGATTTGTTCAAGTTTAGATGGAAAAATTTTCTCTCGAATCAAAACATCAAGAGATGTTGGAGATGAAAAACAACAGTTAGATGCTAACAACTTAAGGAAGCTTCACGATGCAATTTTGATTGGTATTAACACTCTAAGAGAGGATAATCCTTTATTGACATTCAGAGGTAAAGGATCAAAGGATTTCATACAACCAAGACCTATAATTTTAGACTCTCATTTAAGAAGTCCGATTGATTCAAACATTTTTAAAATTGGTAATAAGCCTATAATTTTTACAGAAAATATAAAGAGTTCTATAAAAGAAAAAAAATTAAAAAAAATAGGGGCAGAAATTATTCTCTTAAATAGTATTACACCAAAAAAAATTATTAATCATCTTTATAAACTAAAATTACAAAGAATATTAATTGAGGGTGGAGGAAAAGTGTTTTCAAGCTTTATAGAACAAAATTTGTGGGATGAAATTATTTTTTATTATGTAAAGACTATATATGGTAAAGAAAGTATTTCGATGACAGATTACTTAGATAAGGTTGTTGATATTAGTTCACAATATAAAAGTGAAGTAAAAAAAATAGGTAATAGTTTTAGGGTTAAAATAACTAAATGAGAGTAGGGGTTTTTGGTGGAACTTTTAATCCAATACATTTGGGGCATGTAAATTTAATCAATACTTCAACCAAATTATTTGGTTTAGACAAAGTCATTGTTTTACCTAATTTAAATCCATACTACAAAGAAAATTCTGTTAAAAATTTTGAACATGTTAAAAACATGATAAACATGTCACTCAATTTGGATTGTGATTTTGAAATATCTGATCTAGAAAAAGATTCTAAGAAAAAACATTATTCTTACAATAGCCTAAAAGAAATCATTTCTTTAAATGGTAAATATAAATACTATTTCTTTCTTGGTTCGGATACATCTTTAAATTTCAAGGAATGGTATAAATATTCAGATTTATTAGATTTAGTAAATGTTGTGTTTGTTTCTAGACCAAAATTTAAATTTTCGTCAGATTTTATTGATGATAAAATTTATTCAAGAAAACTTAATTATAGAGGAATGTTGGTCTATTATAATCATTTGACAAAAATGAAAATTATTAAGCTTTCACTTAAGAAAGAAATAGATGTTTCATCTAAAGAATTAAGATTAATGTTAAAGTCTTTTGATGAAAATAAAGTTAAGCAATTTGTTAACAATGAAGTTTATGATTATATTATGAAAAATAAGTTGTATTTTTAATGAATGATTTATCAAAAATTTTAAATAAAATAATTGAAGAGCTTGATTCAAAGAAGGCAATAAGCCCCGTTGTTTTAAATACCCAAGGTGTCTCTTCATTCTCCGACTACTTTATAGTGGCTTCTATGGATTCAGAAAGAGGAGTAAAAGCACTTTCAGAGCATATTAATGTACTATTAAAAAAAGAATTAAAAATAAATACAAAGACTGATGGACTCTCTTCTCCGAGTTGGGTTATCATAGACACTGGAGATATAATGATACATCTCTTCCACAAAGATGCCCGTGAATATTACCAATTGGAATCTTTATGGAATAATGCCGAAAAAAAATAATTATTTTTTAGGTTTTCTTAAAAATGCTGGTATTTCAAAATGTTCATCATCACCTAGGGGGTGGAGTTCATCAATCTCTGAATTGCCATTACCTTCACCATTTTGATCACTAGCTTCTAAGTTCTCAATCGATTCATTTAAATCAAAACTTTCTTGATTTGGATCTTCTTCAATTATAGGATTTTCAGCAGAAGCTTCAGTCCTCATAGGGGAATCACCATCTATACCAGTTGCTATTACAGTAATTCTTACTTTATCACTTAAAGATTCATCTAATACTAAGCCAAATATCAACTCAACACTTCTACTTGCTTTTGATTTAATATGATTACAAGCTTCATTTAATTCATCAATTGTAAAATTACTTGATGCTGTAACATTAATTAATATTCCTGTAGCACCATCAATGGAAATATCTTCAAGTAGTGGGCTTGTTATGGCGTTTTCAGCAGCTTCAACTGCTCTAGATGTTCCTTCTCCTTCACCTGTACCCATGAGAGCTTTGCCACCGCTTTCTCTCATTATTTTTTTAACATCAGCAAAATCTACATTAATAAATCCTGATCCTACAATAATATCTGCTATTCCTCTGACTGCTTTTGTAAGCACTCCATCAGCAGCTCTAAAAGAATCTACAATTCCTGTTATTTGTTGAACATCTTTAAGTCTGTCATTTGGTATAACTATAATGGAATCAACTTCCTCTGTTAACTCTTGAATACCTTTATCAGCCTGTGAAATTCTTTTATTTGCTTCAAACTCAAATGGTTTAGTAACAATCGCAATAGTTAAGGCCCCAGCATTTTTTGCTAGCTTTGCTACTACAGGAGATGCTCCTGTGCCAGTTCCACCACCCATACCAGCAGTTATAAAAACCATGTCAGAACCTTGAAGAGCTTCAGTAATATCATTTTGATCAGCTTTTGCACATTCGTTTCCAAGGCTTGGATCTCCTCCTACACCTAAACCTTTTGCAATATTTTTTCCTATTTGAATAACTCTTTTAGCTTTTGACTTCTGAAGATCTTGAAAATCTGAATTAACTGCTATAAATTCTACACCTGTAATATTTTCTGATATCATTGAATTGATTGCATTTCCTCCAGCACCACCTACTCCAACTACCTTAATTTTTGCACCAAGGCTTTCAAAAAGGTTGTCTGTTTGGGATCCTGAGATTTCACCTGAAAATTCGAATGTAGGCATAAAATACTCCTTAATGTCTATATGTAGTATTAATTTTGGTATAAAAATACTATATTTAGTATAATTATATCTTAGTAATAATGAAAATAATAGTCTATTAAACTAAAAAAGATCAGAAAACCATGTTTTCATTGTGTTGAAGACCCTTTTAAAGACTTGGGCCTCACGAATACGAATTTTTTGATTTTTCGATGCCACCGCATTTTTTGAACCCCATACTAAAAGTCCAACACCTGTGGCACATTCTGGCTTAGCGACAAGCTCTTCTAATCCTGATATTTGGTTTGGAACACCCAACCTTACAGGCATGTTTAATATCTTTTGTGCTAAATAGTCTGCACCTTTGATAGCCATAGAGCCTCCAGTAATAACACAACCAGCCGGAAGCATGTCATAATATCCGGATCTCATCATTTCTCTTCTTGCCATTGTAAAAATTTCTTCAAGTCTCGGTTCTATTATGTTTGCTAATTCATTTTTTGTTATCTTTTTCCTTCCTGCACCAGCAATTTTATCAATTTTAATCTCTTCATCTTGATCAACCAAATCGGCAGAAGCTATCCCATATCTTTCTTTGATTTCTTTAGCGACTTGCTTTGAAGCACCTAATCCAAAAGAAATATCATTATCAAGAAAATCGCCACCTATTGTTATGTTGCTTGTATATTTAATGGAGCCATCACAAAAAACAGCAATATCAGTTGTACCTCCGCCGCAATCAAGCAAAACAACACCTACATCTCTTTCGTCAGGAGTTAATACTGCTTCGCTGGATGCAACTTGCTCTAGAACTAATGACCCAACATCAACACCAGAGTTATGAACACATTTAACCAAATTTTTAGCTTGAGTTACTTGAGCTGTTACCATATGGATTTTCGCTTCTAATTTAACACCATATAGCCCAACAGGATCCTTGATTTTTCTTTCTCCATCTACAATAAATTCTTGAGGCATGACATGAATGACTTCTCTATCCGCAGGTTGAGCTCCGGCTGTAGCTGATTCAATAACTCTATCTAAATCTCTTTTCGTAACTTCACGGTTTCTTAAAGTTATCATTCCATGTCCATTCAGACTTCGAATATGACCCCCAGCTATTCCAACAATTACACTTGTAATTTCGGTTCCAGCCATTTTTTCCGCATCTTCTATAGCTTGTCTAATTGACTGAACAGTACTATCAATGTTAAGAACTATTCCTCTTTGTAAACCTTTGGAAGGATGACTGCTGACACCTATGATTTCAACATCACCAGATCCTCTAACTTCAGCAACTAAACATAGAATTTTAGTTGTTCCAATATCTAAACCTACTATTACTTCACTTTGTGCCATTTTAGCCATTATAATCCTAAAGAGTATAATTTACAATACCTTTACTTTTTTCTCTTAAATCTACTAATCTAGGTATTCTATTTACTTTTAGACTATCATTAAAAATAATTATTAATTGTTTCAGTTTTACATCAAAATCCTGCATTCCTAAAAGAATAATTTGATTGTTCGTTGTATATATTTGTGCTCCAATAATTTTATCAATTATAATTTCTGAAATTTCGAAATAGATATTTAAATCTTCTTCAGCGATTTTGTTAAGCAGATTAGTTGCAATGGTAATATCTTCATCATTTTCCGCTACTAAAAAAGGTAAATTTGGAAAATTTGCAAGATCAGAAAAATAAAAAAAATCTCCATCACTGTCGATTAAACCCTTTGTATTTGAATTATTTATTTTGAATATAAAATTTCTTTCAATTATTTGAATTTCAATCTCACTATATGAAAGTAATGATAATTCAATATTTTTAATCATTATATTTTCTTTTAATTTTTTTTTAAAAGAATTTTTATTATAAAAAAATACGAAATTGTTTAATAACTCTGATGTTTGGATTATTTCATCTTCTGCTATGTTTTTATTACCAACTATTTTTATTTTTTTTACTATAGAAAATAAGGGATTAAATATTGTCCAACAAATAATAATTAAAGTCATTAATAATAGAGGTAATTTATTTTTCATTTACAATCTTTACTTCATTTAATAGGTTAATCCCTTTTTTTTGGAGCACTTCCTTTCTTATTTTTTCTATTAGAAGAAATATTTCATCAGGATTAGCATTGCCCTTATTTACTATGTAATTAGCATGTAATCTTGATACTTCAGCATCACCCTCTGATAAACCTTTTAATCCTAAATCTTCGATTATTTGTCCAGCAAATTTTGGAAGAGGGTTTCTAAATACACTTCCTGCACTAGGTAATTTTACTGGTTGTGTCTTATTCCTATGTTTTAAATATGAATTTATATTTTCTTTAGCTTTCACAACATCACCTTTTATAAGTTTAAACTTTGCACTTGTGATAACTTGGCTAGGCTTTATCGAGCTTTTTCTGTATTCAAATTTAATCTCTTCCTTAGTCAATTCGACTTCTTTATCTTTATCTATGAGAGATACTGAAATTAGATTATCTGAGATTGTTCCTCCATTAGCTCCTGCATTTGTTATTAATGCTCCACCTATTGTTCCAGGAATACCAGTTGAAAATTCAAATCCAACAAGTCCATTGTTTAAGCATTTGCTCATAACTAAGCTAAGGGATGCTCCGCATTCTACCTTTAATATTTCATTTTCAAAAATAATTGATTTCATTTTCTTTGTACTTATAACAATTGTATCTTTTAAGCTTATAAATAATGTGTTGGAGCCATTCCCTACTATATATTTTTTACTTTTTAGGCTTAACAGTGTTTTTAATTCATTAGTATTTTTGGGATAAAATATATATGAAACATTACAACCTGATCTCCATGTACAATAATCCGACAAGTTTACATTTTTATAATATTCAATTTTTAAAGATTCAAAATCATTCTTATCCATTTTTAATTGTCTTAATCAATTTCGTTCCGACTTTCCTTATATCGCCAGCACCCATTGTAATAATCCTTATATGAGAATTATTTTTAAATATTTCCTTTTTTAATTTCACTACAATTTTATCATAATCATTAATATAATAAGCTTTACATGATTTGTTTATCTTTCTTAATTCATAGACGAAGTCTTTAGAGGTGAACTTTTGTTTTTTTTCAAAAGCTGAATAAATATCACTCACAATAACTTCTTTCCACAAAGATATTTCATTTAAAAAATCTTTGTAATGTTTTTTTAATCGAGTGAATCTATGAGGTTGAAAAACAAGAATAGTTCTCGTCTCTGTATCATCCTTAATAAATTTTCTTACTTCTTTTATTGCATTATGATGATGGGCATAATCGTCAATAATTGTTATATTTTTTCTATTATATATCTTTTCAAATCTTCTACTAGGTTGATCAAGTTTTTGACTTATTTTTTTTATTTTTTCACTGGAGATTCCCATTTCAATTGCTGTAATAATAGATCCAACAACATTGTAACAATTATAGTGACTAATTTTTTGAAACTTAAATGTACCAATAATATTCTTTTTCTTATATAAGATGATTTCAGTCCTTTTTTGGCTGTTTTTGATTTCGAAATAAAATTCAGCATTTTTCTCAATATTGCTAAACCTGATAATTTTTTTATTTGTATTTTTGACAATAATATTTTTAATATTTGGGCAATCATTATTTACAATTACTTTATTGGTAGTTTTTTTTATAAAATTTTCAAATGCAAGATAAAGGTTCTTTTTTGTTTTATAAAAGTCCATATGGTCAAAATCAATATTTGTTATGATTGAATACATCGAGTTTAAAAAATTAAAACTATTATCACTTTCATCAGCCTCAATCACATTTAGGTTGCTTCGATTATAAATAAAGTTAGTTTTGTATTTAGTATTTATAGCTCCTAGGAAAACAGAAGGTTTTTTACCACAATTTAATAATATTTGAGCCAAATAATTAGTGGTTGTACTTTTTCCATGGGTTCCAGTTATGCATACATTATTATCCTTACGTGTAAATTCACCCAAAGCTCGTCCTCTTGTAATACACTTGATTCCTCTTTTTTTTGCTTCGACTAACTCCGGATTATTATTTTTAATTGCAGAGGTATAAATTATGAGATCTTGATTTGTAATATTTTCAGCTGATTGGTTTTCATAAATTTTTATCCCTGTTTTTTTCAATTTTGTTGTTATTTCATTGCCACTTAAATCAGACCCCGTGACAGTATAATTTTTATGTAAAAATTCGGCCAAAGAACTCATTCCTATCCCAGCAATTCCTATAAAATGAATCTTATTATTTTTGTTCATCCCTGAGTATTTCCTTGACTATATTTTCCGCAGAATAGTTATTTCCTTCGTTTCTTTTTCTGTTCAAAATTTTTGTTGCTTCAACCTTATTCCATAATAAATTCAAGATTTTATTAGTAAGAATTAAGGTTTGATCATCTTCTTGCCATATCTCTGCTAAACCATTTTCATACATTTCTATAGCATTTTCATATTGATGGTTATTTGTTGAATTTTTTATTGGGACTACAATGTTTACAAGATCAAAGTTTTTAGTTTCAGATAGTGTTGATGCACCAGCTCTTGAAATGAGCAATTTTGTTCTAGAATAGTAATCGCTAATCTCATTTATAAAAATTTCAACTGAATATTTTAAGAAATCAAATTTTGATTCGTACTTGGATGCTATTTCTTTTATTTTTTGGAAATCTTTAATACCTGTTTGATGAATTAATGTGAACTCATTTATCCCTTGTCTAGTTATCTGATTTAATAAATTTTCAAGTTGAGCAAGGAATTTTGTATTCAATGTCTCAGAGCCTTGGCTGCCTCCAATAATAAGTATATCGATATCTTTTTTTGCTTCCCCTTTTTTTTCGACTTGCCTGATAGGGTACCCCAAATTGAAACATTTGGATTTATTGAAATGATTTAATGATGATTCAAAGTTAATAAATATTTTATTTGAAAGCTTTGATATTATTTTGTTCGAAAGGCCCGGAATAGAATTTCCTTCAATTGTATAAATTTTTTTATTTAAAATGAAACTTGAAATTCCAACTGGGAGCCAAACAAACCCACCTGATCCAATAACAGCCTCTGGTTTAAATTTTATTAATATTAAAAGTGTTTTAATTATGCAAATGAATAAAGACAAAAATGATTTAACTTTTTTTAATATACTTTTCCCAACAAATCCATAAATATTTATTCCACTAATCTCATAATTGAAATTTAGTTTGGGCAGCATTTTATTGGATTTTAATGTGTTAATAAATAAAATTTCTGAATCAGGCAAACTTTGTTTTATTGCATCTGCAATGGCTATTCCTGGAAATATATGTCCACCTGTTGCACCAAGACATATCACAAATTTTCTTTTGTTCATTTTTTCCTCATGTCTAGGGCTAGAATAATTCCAAGAGAAAACAATGTAAATACTAAAGAGCTACCTCCATAGCTTACAAGTGGAAGAGGTACCCCCTTTGTAGGAATAAGGCCTATTGTTACAGATATGTTAATTATAACCTGCATGAGAGTTATTAATAATATTCCGGACATCAAATATCTACAGAAAACATCTTTTGCTCTAAGAATCATTTTATAAATAGAGAAGAATAAAGAGAAAAAAAGAATCAATGTTAATATGCAACCTAAAAAGCCTAATTCTTCAGCAATAATAGAGAAAATAAAATCATTGTGATTTTGTGGAAGAAAAAATAACTTTTGTGAACTATTTCCTAGGCCTACTCCAAAAAATTTACCTTTGGCAAAAGATACATATGATTGAATTATTTGGTAACCTGCACCATGAGGATCTTCATAAGGATTAAGAAAAGTTAATAGTCTTTTCATTCGATATGGTGCAGCGAGGATAAGGGCACCAAAGGCCAGACATAATAAAATGAAAGAAAATATGAGATGTTTTATCCTTGCCCCAGCAATGATTATCATTAAAAAAATAGTAGATAGTAGTAAAACTGTGTTTCCAAAATCTGGTTGTGATAGGAGAACAATTACATAAGGTAGAGTCAATGTGAAAGGGGATATTATTCCTATTTTGAATGTATTTATTTTATTTAATTTCACCATCAAGTGTTTAGCAATAAAAATTAACAATAAATATTTTGAAATTTCTATTGGTTGTAAGGATATCCCCGCAACTTGTATCCATCTAGATGCTCCACCAGCAGTTTTAGATAAAATCGGAATCAAGGTAAGAGCTAATAAAAGAAAACCAAGGAAGTAAAAAAATTTGTATTTTTTTTCAAGATATTCAGTTTTGAGCTTACTTGAAATCCAAAAAAGAACTAAACCAAAAGCAAGATAAAAAGTTTGTTTCTTAAGAAAGAAATAAGGGTCTGCATGATTTTCCATTGCTTGAACTGAGCTAGAGCTGAAAACCATTACTAACCCAAATATTGATAATACCAAAGTAGATAAAGTAAATAGCGTTCTAGGGTTAACATTATTTAAAAAATTTATTAACATATTGATTAAATTTTTCTCCTCTTTCTATGTATGAAGTGTATGTGTCAAAGCTAGAACTGCCTGGACTGAAAACTATAGTATCAGTTTTTTTTACAATTTTTTTAAGTTGAATGATTGTGTCTTCCATATCTTTGCAAATTATACAATTTTTTGATGAAAAGAATTGTGCTAATAGAAACTTGTTTTCCCCAAATAAAAAAACTTTCCTAACTTTTTTTGCTAATATCTTTTTCACAGTTGTATAATCAAGATTTTTATCTTTACCCCCCATCAATAGATAGATCTTTGAATTAAAAGATTCTATGGCATTTATAGTGGCATCAGGTGATGTAGACTTTGAATCATTAAATATTTTTGGTTTACCAAGTATTTTCTCAAGTCTAAAGCTGGGTGGTTGAAATTGGTAAATTTTCTCTAGAATGTTTTTGTCAAGATTAACAAAAATATTGGCTATTTCTAAAGCAAATAATAGATTTTCAATATTATGGCTCCCTACTATTTTTAAATTCTTAATTAAAATTTTTAATCCATGTACCTCTATATAGTTTTTTTTTCTTGGTATTCTTAAAAATATTTTTCTAGGAATGGTTTTTAAACTATTTAGTTCAATGTTTTTTTTTAAAATTAAGAAATCATTCTTTTTCTGATTTTTAAATATATTAAATTTTGATTCATAGTATTCATTTAAATCCTTATGGTGATCAAGATGATTAGGAGATAGGTTGGTTATTACAGATACCCTTGGTGAGAATTCTTTGTCCATGAATTGTAGTTGAAAACTACTACATTCTAAAAGAAAAATATCATAATTTTCTTGCATTAATATTCCTTTAATAAAAGGTGTCCCAATGTTGCCACCAATAAATACTTTTAGCCCATAATTTTTTAAAATTTCATAAGTTAACAATGTAGTAGTGGTCTTTCCATTAGTACCAGTAATTGCAATAATTGGTTTTTTTGTAAATTTTGCAGCAAATTCTATTTCACTTATTACTTTTATTTTTTTCTTGAGAGCAATTTGAATATTTAAATTAGTTTTTTTTATTCCCGGGCTTAAAACAACAGTTGATATATCTTTTAAGATTTTTTTAAAATCTATTTCCCTTTTCGTGTCGTCATATAATTCGTATGGTATTTTTTTGTGGCTACAAAAATTCTTCACTGCTTTACCAGTGACACCCATTCCATAAATTAAAATCTTTTCTTTAATCATTATCTTATTTTTAATGTTGCTATTGCTATTAATGAGAAAATTATTCCTATAATCCAAAATCTAATAACTATTTTTGACTCTTTAATCCCTAATTTTTCAAAATGGTGATGTATTGGCGCAATTAAAAATATTCTTCTGTTAAACATTCTAAATGAAAAGATTTGAATAATTACTGATATTGCTTCTATTACAAAGACTCCACCTATTATAAGTAATAGAAATTCTTGTTTAATCAAGATAGCTACTAATCCCAAGGTTGCACCCATTGGTATCGAGCCGGTATCTCCCATAAAGATTTGAGCTGGATTTGAGTTATACCAGAGAAAGCCTAGAAGACTTCCTATGAGTGCTGCAATGAAAACAACTATCTCTCCGACATTAGAAATAAATGGCAGATATAAATAAGATGAATAAACACTGTTTCCAGCAATATATGTAAATATTGTAATAGAAGAAAAGGATATTATTAGGCTTCCTGTAGCCAATCCATCAAGTCCATCAGTGAAATTTACAGAATTAGATGATCCTAATATTATGAATATCATTAGAACAAAATATATAGAGCCAAGATTGAATATGTTTTTTGTAAATGGAAGGATTATGTTATTAATATTTTTGGTTTCTTTCTGATAAATAAAGGAATCAGATTGCTCAATTATTAGCCAACTAATTAGAATTGTTACTAATATTTGAATTAAAAATTTTAATTGTATTTTTAAACCAGTTCCTTTTCTTAGCTTTATAAAGTCATCAATAAATCCGGTTATGGCAAATAATGTATATGTGCAAATTAGGATTTGAATCTTTGAATTAGATAAATCACTGAATAGTAAAGTTGAAATTAAAATTGAAACCCCAATTAACAAGCCACCCATATTGGGAGTTCCTGTCTTTTTTTTATGGTTTTCGTCTAAGTATTTATTTATGGTTTCACCTGAATTTTTATTTATTAGGAAGTTTATGAATTTCTTCCCAAGTAAAACAACAAATAAAAAGCTTATAATTCCAGCTAAAATTGATCTAAAAGTTATATATTGAAAGAGATTTAATAAGGGAATTGAATCTATAAAATTTAAATATAAATAGTGAAACATTAAATTTCTAAAAACTCCAAAATTTTCTCCATTTTTGATCCACGAGAACCTTTGATAAGAATAACAGTATTATCAATTTTCTTTAAATCCAAAAAATTTGATATATCACTATGGTTTGCAAGTATAGTTGCAGGGATTTTTTGATTAATGCCCCTTAAGTAACTATTACAATTTGTACCATAAATATATGCTTGATTGAATTTTTCAGAACAAAGTAGTTCTCCAATTTTTTGATGTTCATTTTTTTCAATATCACCTAGTTCAAGCATGTCTCCCAGAATTGCAATTTTATTAAGTTTGGGAAAAATTGCATTTGTCATCTCGATAGCAGTCTTCATTGAATTAGGATTTGCATTATATGAATCATTGATAATAAAATTGCTACCAGTTTGTTTAATATTGAAACGATTAGAGATTCCATTATATTCTTCTAGCCCTTTCTTTATAAGCTCTGGTTTAATATTTAATGTTTTTGCAGATGCTATTACTGCTAATGAATTATAAATATTATTAATACCAGGTGCTTTTATTTTTATCTTGATTTTTTCTTTATTTATCGTGATTGAGAATTCATTATAAGAGTCTGATATTTCTTCACCTTTGGTATCAGAATCTGTGATAATAGAGAATGACATTTTTTTAAATTTTAAATTATTACATTTTTCTGCTAATAATTTATTATCAGCATTAAATATAAGAAAATTCTGAGGACCAAAAAATTTTGTTATATTAAATTTTTCTTTAAGAATTTCACTTTCATTTTTTAAATATAAGGTGTGCCCTTTTCCAATGTTTGTAATGACTGATAGGTTAGGTCTTGCTATATTTGATAAAGCTTCAATTTCTCCGGGACTATTTGTACCCATTTCTAATATTAATACCTCAACACTTTCATTTAAATCCAATATGGTCAGAGGTAAGCCAATATTATTATTATTATTTCCTTGAGTTTTATGAACAATGAATTTTTGCCCAAGAACACTTGCCATAATTTCCTTCGTTGATGTTTTACCATTTGTTCCTGTTATTCCTATTTTAAATATTCTGTCTTCTTGTTGGAGGATAAATGCAGAAAATTTTTGAATGAAATCCAATGTTGATTTTACATGGATTGAGTTTGGGTTGATTTCCTCTGATATACAAAAAGCGGCCCCTTCTTGAAATGCTTTTTGAACAAAGGTGTTTCCATTAAAGTTTTCCCCACTTAAGGCTATGAATATATCGTTTTTTTTTAATTTTCTAGTATCAGTACATATTTCTCCAAGTTTTTCATAGTTTATATTTATCTTATTAGACAATATTCCATTATATTGATTTAAGAATTTGGATAAATATTTCTTATAAAGCTTCATCTCTCAAAATTTGTGAAACAACTTTATGGTCTGAATATGCTTCTCTTACTCCATTGATCTCTTGATAATCTTCATGACCTTTACCAGCAATTAATACTATATCTTCTTTATTAGATGCGATAATAGCTCTATTTATTGCCTCTTTTCTATTTAAAATAATCTTTATTTTATTGGAATTTTGAATCCCTTCTATTATATCATTAATAATCTTTTTGGGATTTTCTGTTCTAGGATTGTCATTGGTTAAATATATTTTATCCGAATATTTGACAGCAATTCGTCCCATTTTAGCCCTTTTTTTGATATCCCTGTCACCTCCACAGCCAAAAATCGTGATAATTTTATTGTTAGGATATTCTATTTTTATTGATTTCAATGTTTTATTCAATGCATCGTGTGTATGAGCATAATCGATAAAAATAATTCTTTCTTTCTTCCCCACAGGTTCCAGTCTTCCTTTTGCACCTTTAAAAGAGGCAATTTTATTTATTATTAATTTAAGGGGCTTTTTCTTTACAATAGAAAATGCGAATGCTGCAAGTATATTCTCAAAATTAAAGTTCCCAAACATAGGCGTAGAAATTGTACAACTTTTTTTATTAAATATGATTTTTAATTCATATTTTTTTTTAACTTTATTAATTTTTTGGATATAAAAATCTGCTGATGAGTTTTTAATCGAATATGTGTAATATTTTATTGATTTTTTTCTTTCTTCAAGGATTTTTAATCCATATTTATCATCAATATTGATTATTGCAAATTTATTTTTTTTTCTACTTTTATTTAAATATTGTGAAAATAATTTATTTTTAGCCTTAAAATAATTAGTCATATTTTTATGAAAATCGAAATGATCTTGTGTCAAATTGGTAAAAATTGCTGATTCAAATTCAATTCCATGCACTCTCTCTTGGTCTAGGGCATGTGAAGAAGTTTCCATAAATAAGTTTTCAATTTTTTTTTCTTTCATTTTTTTTAATATTTTATTTATTTCGTAACAATCAGGAGTCGTTAATTTAGCCTTTTCTTTTTGCTTTCCATATTGAATGTTAATTGTTCCAATAACTCCAGACTTTTCTAGGCCCCAAATATGAGAAAGCAATGCAGCAATAGAGCTTTTACCATTAGTTCCGGTAATTCCACAGATACTAATTTTTTTTGATGGGTGTCCGAATATTCTTGAGCATTCTTCTGAGTAGAAACTTCTAACATTGTTTGAATAAATTTTAATTATTTTATCGTTTCCAATTTTTTTTAATGAGCCTTTCTTGCCACTTATTATTATTTTTGCCCCTTTTTTGATAGCTTCAGGTATATAGTCATTTCCATCTACATTACTTCCAGATATTGCAAAAAAAGCACCTCCATCTTGGATTTTTCTTGTTGAATTTGAAATTTGAGATATAGAATTATTTTTTAGAAATTTTGGATTTTTATACATATTAAATTCCAGGTTCAAGAAATACTTCAACTTCATCTAGGTGAGATATCTCTTCACCAGGCTCAGGAATTTGTCTTTTTACATAACCATTACCTTTTAAATTAATTTTAATTTTATTTTTCTTTGCAATGTTTATAACCTCTTTTTTACCTTTACCTAAAAAAGATGGAACATTTTTTTGAGAAGCTATTTCATTAAACCCATCCTCATCAACTAATATTTTTTCCATTGTCCTTTTGAAGGTTGGAGCAGCCCATCTTCCTCCGTATGCGTTTGGACCTTTAGGATAATCTATTGTTATTACTGAAACTAATTGTGGATTTTCTGTTGGTGCAAATCCAATAAACGAAACAATAAACCTTTTTTTATGATATTTCCCGTTTTCAGCAAATTGTGCTGTTCCAGTTTTTCCAGATACATCAATTCCTTTAACCTCGGCTCGATATGCTGATCCTGTTTCAACAACTTCCTTGAGCATTTTTCTAATCTTTTTTGTTGTTTGATATTTTAAAACCCTTGTATCTTTTGCCAACTTATGATCATAAACAATCTTCCCATTTCTTTTTTCTATTCTTTTAATTATATATGGCTCAACAAATGTTCCACCATTTGCTATTATTGATAATGCTTGTGCTAATTGAATTGCAGATACAGACATCCCTTGTCCAAAACTTATATTCGCTAGTTTAATTCTGCTCCAATTATTTGGATCAGAAAGCAAACCATTTCCTTCTCCAGGCAAGCCAATATTTGTTCTCTTTCCAAAGCCAAATAACTTAAGATACTCATAATATTTTTCACCTGTTAATTTTTCAATAATTTTAGAAGCACCAATATTACTTGAATAACGAAGTATGTCTTCAGGATTTAGCTTCCCTTTTGGATTAACATCCTTTATTGTATGCCCTCCGATTTTTCTTTTCCCATTTTCACAATCAATTATAGTTTCTTCATTAATTACCCCTTCATTTAATGCTGAAGCCACTAAAAAACTTTTCATAATCGATCCAGGCTCGAACATATTCCATATAGGTAAGTTTTTCTTCTCAATGCTTGAGTATTCAGAGTATTTATTAGGATTAAAAAATGGATAAGATGCCATAGCATATATTTCCCCGGTGTTTGGGTTCATTAATATTCCATAACCTCTTAAAGAACCAGACTCCTTAACAGTTTTTTCAATTTCTTCCTCTAATACGAATTGGTATTTACTATTTATTGTAAGAGTAATATCAGAACCAGAACTAATTGAACTTGTTGAAGTGCTACCAGCAATAATTTTACCCATCCCATCTTTATAAACTTTTATCGTTTTCTTTGCCCCTAAAAGATGCTCATCGTACTTATATTCTATTCCTTCCATTCCAACCTGATCTATATTCGTATGCCCTAATATTTGACCAGCTAAGTGGTTAGATGGATATATTCTTTTGGGCTCCATTTGAATTCCAACATGTTTGAGATTCAGATTCTTTATTTTTTCTCCCTCTTCAGGGCTCGCCAATCTCTTTACCCATACAAAATATTTTTTAGAATCTAGTTTCTTTTCAACTTGTTCTTTTGGAATCTTTAAAATTTTAGATAGTTGTTTTGTATATAGCTTTTTATTTTTTATAGCCCTTGGATTTAAATAAATTGATGGATATTCAACACTTGTGGCAAGTATTTCTCCATTTGTATCTTTTATCGTTCCCCTGTCGCCGGTTAGTGTGAAAGGATTGCTAATAGCAGCAGAAAACTTTAATGGCTTTTCATTATCTATTATTTGTAAGAAGAATATTTTACTAACTATTAATAAGCTTACTATTAAAAAAATAAATCTTATTATCTTCACCCTTTTTATAAAACTATTTTCTTCTTTTTTGAGAGCAGCAATAATTTTACTCATATTTAACACTCTTTATATCTTTCTTCTTAGGAAATATCATTCCATTAGATACAGCAATTTTTTTTATTCTATAATTAGATTTTAAAGCTGATATCTTGGTTCTTAAAAGTTTATTCTCCAACTTGGTTTTTTTAAGAATTTTACTGTTTTCTGCTAATGAATAACCCAATTTTGTTATATTAGCTTTTATTGAAATTATTGATAACAACAGTATTACTATTAAGAATAGGAGGTAAGATTTTTTAAATAAATCTTTAGCGGCTTTAATCACTCTAGATTTTTCTCTGATTAAGCCAATTAATCCCGAATTAATCATATTGCTTCCCCAACTCTTAATTTTGCACTTCTTGAACTTGGGTTTTGATTTATTTCAGATTCAGATGGAAGAATAGGTTTTTTTGTAATAATCTTCAATTCTGATTTTTTATTACAATCACAAAGCATTTGTGTTGATGGACAAATACAATCTTTTTCTGAAAGTTTCATGAAATTTTTAACAATTCGGTCTTCTAAAGAGTGAAACGAGATAACCATTAGCCTACCTTTAGGCTTTAACAGACTTAATGAGGTTTTAAGAAATTCTTTTAACGATTCTAGCTCATTATTGACTTCAATTCTCAAGGCCATAAATGTTTTTGTTGATGAGTTTATTTTCGATTTTTTCGATGAGCATCTGTCAATAAGATCAGAGAGCTCTTTACAAGTATTTATTTTTTTTTTAGTTCTTTCTTTGCATATATAGCTTGCAATTTTGTAATGATTTCTTTCTTCACCAAAGTCTTTCAACATAGTAGATAGATTGTTCAAATTATAGTTATTAATTATATAATGAGCATCTAAAATTTGATTTTTATCCATTCTCATATCTAGTCTTTCATCACTTGTGAAGCTAAAGCCTCTTTTTTTGTTTAATAATTGATAAGTTGATATTCCAAGATCTGCTAGTATGTAATCAACTTTATCATCAATATAATTTTTTAGGTTTTTAAAATTGGTATGAAAATATTTTATATTTTTTCTAAATGAGGACAGTCTTTCCTTTGCAATTTCAATTGATTCCTTATCTTGATCAAAACATAAAAAATTAAATTTCCCTGAACTTGCTTCAGATATTGAAAAGGTATGTCCACCCATACCTAAAGTTGCATCTACAAATGTTTTGTTTTCTTCCGTATTTATAAAAGATATTATTTCATTTTTCATCACTGAATAATGACTATATTCCATCTAAAACATCCCTGCTTCTTTGAAAGTTTTTAAAACTATTCTTTGAATTTACATTCCATGATTTTTCCGACCAAATTTCAAATCGAGTTAAAAGACCAACAAATATTAAATTTTTATTTAATCCAAGATCTTTTCTAAGAATTTGAGGAATGTTAATTCTACCCTCTGTGTCAATTTCACATTCATTTGCATTACCAATTAAATGTCTTTCGAAATCAACTGTGTTTTTTTTAAACCTTGGAAGTTTTAAAATCCTCTTCTCTAATTTTTCCCATTCTGGTAAGGGATAGCATGATAAACAGTTTTCAAAGAGAGTAATTATGACTTTTGATGTCTTGTATGCTCTTTTAAGGTTTTCTCTAAATTTTGAAGGAATACTAACCCTTCCAGTTTTAGATATGAGATGTACAAATTGTCCTCTGAACAAAATAAAACTCCATTTATGCCAAAATATGACAAAACCTGCCTTATATAGATTCTAAGAAAATTATTTAATAAAGTCAATAAGATAAGATATTATTTTGTATGCCAAACATCAAAATTAAATTAAAAGAAATATCTGATATCGTAAATTTTCAGTTTTATTATTCCCAATATCAACATATTGGCTGGCCAAGGTCTTCGAGAAAGGTCTCGACCATTATTACAATTTATACAACTAGTGACTTGATTGAAAAAAATTTAGGAATCTTAATGTTAATAAAAAAGTATTTAAATTTTGAGATTATGAGTACTACATTAAAATCTGTGAGTTCTATTCCTGATTAATTAAATGAATAAATCCTGTAATACTTCCAACTAAAGCTTTTCTTAATCCACCAAAATCTTCTGGTGCAGTAAAAAGTCTGCCTGATTCTTGGTCAACTCCAGATATTTCTTTCGCAATAGCTTCTTCTTCGCTAATTCCTCTTTTTAAACAATCTGCAACACAGAGTTTCCATGATTCAAGTTGGTCAATGTGTTTTTTTAAGAGTAGATCTGCATTTGGCCTAATTGCATGGTGAGCGTATGCAATTTTTTCAGGCTTATATTCAATCATCGCATTTAATGATTCAACTCCTGAGCTCATCCTGTATGGATGAGGTGTAGTAGGAACAAGAGCATCGTTTAGTCCAGGTATAAACATTCCAGCAGAATCTCCTGAAAACATTATTTTTTTATCCATCATCATGAAACTAAAATGATGACTTGCATGGCCAGGAGTTTCTATCCATTGGAATTCTACACCCTCAACATTTATCTCAAAAGTTTTATCTTGAATTGCTATGAGGCAATCCTCATTAACGGGATCGGGTTTTTGATACATTTCTGCAACCCATCCTAATGTATCAAGTGATGATTGCCAGAGAACTTTATATGGATCAATTAAGTGTGGAACACCCCTCCTATGGACAATTACTTCAGTGTCTGGGAAGTTTTTTAAAAGAGTTCCTAATCCCCCTGAATGATCTAAATGAATATGTGTAAGAAATACGAATTTAAGATTTTTCTTGTTTACTCCCATAATTTTCAACTGTCTTTCTAGTTCTGGGATGCCAACTTTTGGTCCTACATCTACTAATATAAAAGAGTTTTCAGCTTTTATTAGGTAAGGGGCTATGAATTCGGTTTCATTATCCACCTTAAGATCTAATTGCCAAATATTTTCTTCCAAATGTCTTATGTTTTCCATTGAAAAAGCCTCCAAGTATTTTCTACATTGTTAGATACTATAAATATCATAGCAAATATATAAAAAATTCTTTTAATTTAATATCAGTTTATAGTTTAATTATAACAATATGATGGGTAAAGATAAAAAGAAAAAATTTTCACCATCTGTTAATGTAGCAGTTTTAACTTTTTTAAGTAGAGTTTTTGGTTATCTAAGAGACTTAATAATAACTTTTTTCTTTGGTGCCAATACATTTACAGATTCATTTTATGTCGCTTTTAGGATACCTAATTTATTTAGGAGATTACTTGCAGAGGGTACATTAAGTTCTACATTAGTTCCCTTTTTTACTAAATATATTAATAATAAAGATGAAAATAGTTTTGCAAAATTTCGTTCTGAAATTTTCTCAATCCTTATTCTGGTTCTTATTTTTTTTACATTATTATTCTTTTTTTTCTCAAAAGAAATAGTATCGCTTTTTGCATTTGGATTTTCTGAAAATCAATTAGAATTGAGTTCACAATTGTTAAAGAGAATGTCACCTTTTCTATTTTTTATATCGCTATCAGCATTAAATATGGGGCTTTTAAATTCTAAAGGAAAATTTTTTGCACCTGCATTCTCACCCGTAATGTTTAATTTAGCAATAATTATAGTCTTATTTATCTGTTATTTCTTTTTAGAACTAACGATATATTCATTATCTTATGCTGTATTAATAGGTGCTATGGCTCAGTTCTTGATTCAGCTGCCGTTTATTTCACAAAACTATTTAACCTACAAATTTAGCCTCGAAAATTTCCTAAGCGAAGAAACAAAAACGGTAATCAAAATTTTAATACCTCAGGTAGTTGGGCTAGGTGTATATAATTTAAATATTTTAATCAATACACAATTTGCATCATTTATGGCAGATGGATCAGTGACATATTTATATTTAGCAGAAAGATTATTAGAGTTTCCATTAGGAATTTTTGCAGTTTCTATTGCAACTATTTCACTGACTCAACTTTCAGAATTTTCAAATAATAAGAATTTAGTAAAAATGTCTAAATATTTAAATGATAAAATGGCTTTTTTATATTTCCTATTATCTCCATGTTGCATAATTTTTATATTTTGGGGGGATAGTATTTGCGATTTACTTTATGTTAGAGGAGAGTTTACAATTAGTGACTCTTTATTCACATACAAAGCTTTGATAGCTTATTCGATTGGATTGATATTTGTTGGCGGGGTGAGACTTTTAACTCAAGCTTTTTTCGCCATTAAAGATACAGCTACTCCAGTTAAGCTTGCAATGATTAATTTAATCTTGAATGCGGTTCTTTGCTATTTCTTCTCAATAGTTATAAATTTTGGTTTTGTTGGATTGGCCTTGTCATCATCAATATCATCTATTGTTTTATTTTTCTGTCTTATATATTCTTTGAGAAAAAATAAAATAAATTTAAAACTGAATTTATTCTTTAAATGTTTAGTTTTTATATTTTTCTCGTATGTTGCATTGTTTCTTTCAAATTATATTATCGAAATTTTGATTTTAAAAAGTTCAACTTTAATTCTATTTTTAAAATTATTATGTTTTGCTTCATTTTATTTTTTATTTTCATATTTTGCGAACATAAACGAGCTTAGGCTTATCAAAGAATAATGTTTTACATATTTAATATTTGTTTTAATCTAGAAAGATGAAAGTTTTATTTGTTAATGGGCCAAATTTAAATATGCTAGGAACTCGAGAAGAAGATGTATATGGGTCTCTGACTTTAGATCAAATTAACAAAAAAATTACATCCAAGGCAAATGAGTTAAAAATTAATACAGATTTTTTCCAATCAAATGTTGAAGGTAATTTAGTATCTAAAATTCAAGAATCATCTGATTTTGATTATATCGTTATAAATCCTGCAGCATTCACTCACACTAGTATTGCCATTAGAGATGCACTTTTATCCATAAAAGCTAAGTTTATAGAAGTACATCTTTCCAATATCTATAGTAGAGAAGATTTTAGACACAATTCTTATGTTTCATCAATTGCTATTGGAGTGATTTCAGGATTTGGGTTTCATGGATATTTAATGGCACTTGATTATATTTCAAGTCTTAAGGACTAACCATTAAAAAAAATGAGAAAAATTTGGAGAAAACAAACTGTAAATAGTGAAATCGTTTCACAGCTAGCAAATGAAATAAAGAGCACTGAAATAATAGCAACTCTTCTGGTAAACAGGAATCTCGTAAATAAAGAACAAGTAGAGAATTTCTTTGTACCTACTTTAGATAAATTACCTAATCCAATGTTGTTGTCTGGTATTGAATCTAGCATTAGTAGAATAATTGAGGCAATTCTTAAAAAAGAAAAAATTGCAGTATATGGAGATTTTGACTGTGATGGGATTACATCAACATCTATACTGTATGGATTTCTCAAATCAATGGAAGCAAATGTAATATTTTATAATCCACATCGAATAGAAGAAGGGTACGGAATCAATTTTAAATCAATCGAAAAACTTGTAAATGATGGTGTTAGCTTAATTATATCTACAGATTGTGGGATTTCGGAGAATGAAGTAATTTTAAAATCAAAAGAACTTCCTGTTGATTTTATAATTACCGACCACCATACAGTTCCTGATGTATTACCGGAAGCATTTTCAATCATAAATCCTAAAATTAAGGAATGTAAATATCCATTTAAGGAAATTTGTGCAGCAGGAGTGGTCTTCAATTTAATTGTTGCACTAAGAACAAAATTAAGAGCGATTAGTTTTTTCAATGATAGACCCGAGCCAAATTTAAGCAAATATTTAGATCTCGTTTCTATAGGTACTGTCGCTGATAGTATGCCAATCTTAGGAGTAAACAGAATTTTTGTTTATAACGGTTTGAAGCAGATTGCAGCAACTGAAAGAAAAGGTTTAAAGTCTTTAATTGGAAAGCAGAAAGATAAATATTCAGTAAGAGATATCTCTTTTGGGATTGCTCCTAAAATTAATGCTGCTGGAAGGGTAGGAAGTGCAACAGATGCAGTCAAGCTTTTAACATCTAACGATGAAGAAGTAGTTGGAAAATTAATATCTATTATTGAAAAAAACAATTTAAAAAGACAAGAAATTCAAGAACAGGTTCTAAAAGAGGCTGAAAATATTGCCAAAGCTGAATTTATTAAAAATCCAAAAAGAAGTTCATTAGTCTTGTATTCTGATGGATGGCACCCTGGGGTAATTGGGATTATAGCTTCTAGAATTGTTAAACAATTTGGGGTTCCATGTGCTGTCTTGTCCTTAAATGATTCAATTGCCAAAGGTAGTCTGAGGACAGCAAACAATATAAATTTGTATACTATTTTGGAGAAATGCTCAGATTATTTAATTCAGTTTGGAGGTCACAGTGGAGCAGCGGGTGTTACAATTAATGAAGATTTAATTGAGGATTTTAAAAATAAATTTGAAACTTTGGTTGCTGAATATGATTTTGATTCTGGTGAATTGATAGAATTAGAATCTGAAATCAATTTTGATAATATTAGAATCCAGCTAGTTAGAGAGATTGAGAAAATGGAACCATTTGGAAATGGAAACCCATATCCTATATTTTCTTCAAATAATGTAGTTATAAAGAATAAAAAAATAATTAAAGAAAAACACTTAGAGCTATTCCTGGAAAAGGATTTTATACAACATAGAGCAATTTGGTTCAATTTTAGAAAACCATTACCAACAAGTAACAATGTAAATATTGCTTTTTCAATTCAAAAAGATTCTTATAGAGGCGGAGACAGTATTGTTTTAAATATTGTAGATATTCAAGAGCCTTGACATTAAAAGCTATAGGGTACATAATCTCAAGAAATAGAGGTGTATTAAATGAAATTTTATAATTTTTTTATTATTTTATTGGCAGTGATTTTTATATCAACAATTGGAATTACTAAAGATACTGAGAATTTGGAGACTGATGAATATTCTTCAGTTGCAAAAGATGTTGATGATTCAAAAGAAGAGTCAAAGAAGTTTAATTATAATGAAACCTATGGTCCCGCACCTCTTTTTAGTATAGGTGGTGGTTTTGCTATAGCTCCTGGAGGATATAATTTAGATACAAAACTTGATATACCTTACAGAGATGATTTATATATTGGACCCCATGTGTATTATTCAAATAGTAGTGATGAGACCAATTTTGGTATAACAGGTAATGTGAAAAAAATTCTTGAGTCTGAAGATCCTAAATTTATTCCATCAATCGAAGCAGGTGTTGGGATTTTAGTTAGGGATGAGGACAATAATAATGATGACAATAGTTCCTACTTTTTGTTTCAAATTGGAGCAGGTGTTGATAGAGTTATTTCTGACAATTTAAGTGTTGGAATTCATCTTTATAATAACTATGCAACAGATTTTGATAATTCTACTCATCATTTAGCCCTAGTTGCGGGATTGCAAATTCGTCTTTACTAGTTTTAGCCCATAGGGGCATCGACAATGTCTTCTTCAAAGCCAAATAATATAATTGTTTTAGGATCGGGTGCCACTGGGGGGTACTTAGCTCAAGAATTATCGATAGAGAATAATGTCATTTTAATTGATAAAGATATAACTAAAATCAATCAAATAAAAAACAGAGGCAATGTCGACATAATGGCAATAAATGGAGATGCTGCTGATTTAAATACATTTAATGATTTAGACTTAAATTCCATAAACTTTTTTATTGCTTGTACAAATGATGATCAACTTAATTTATTGACTGCTATGTATTTTGAAAGGATTCCTGGAATCCAGACTTTAATAGTTCTAAAAGATAGTAAATATAAAGATTACCCTGGAAGATTAGGTTTTCCGGAAATTAAAACATTTTATCCAGGAGATATTGTTTCCGAAAAGATTGTTAACTTGTTTGAAACACCATATGCATGGGAAAACGACAAGATAGCAGATAAGAAGATTTTATTACTTAAAATAAAAATTGAAGAGTCAAGTTCATTGCTAGGCAAATCCATTTATTCACTTAATAAAACTGGAAAAAACAAATGGAAGTTTATAGCAGTAACTGAAGATGCACAATCCGAAAAACTTAATTATATTCAAGTTGATAATCCTTCCGTAAGACTTAAAAAGGACGATGTTGCACTTGTAGCAATTGTTGAAGAATATGAATCAGAATTTGAAAAAGAATTTTTTGATGTTGATGATGCTGAACTAAAGAATATTTTTATTGTTGGTGAATCTTATATTTCTACTAATGTTGCTAAAAGACTATTAAAGAGAAATTGTAATGTAAAAATTTTAGTCTCAGATAAAGCTAGAGCAAGAGAAATGTCAGAGTCTTTAAGTGGTGCTGAAATTATTTTTGGTGAGCCAACAAATAAAGATTTGTATACAGAACATGGTGTTGATGGTGGATGTGATTATTTTCTAGCATTAACAGAAAATGATGAAACAAATGTTTTGAGCGCATTGCTATCTAACAAGTTAAAGGCCAAGAATTCTTTAGTTGTTTATTCGAAATCCGAATATCAAAATATTATAAATAGTATAGGTGCCGAGAGAGAAGTTAATATTAAATATTCAGTAGCAGGTGAAATCAATTCTTATGTTATAAGAAAGAAATTTTCCCATGAAACTATCATTGATGAAAATACAAAAGTATTTGAATTTAAAGCAAAAAGGGATTTGGACTTTAATGGCTCTTCCTCAACCATTATTGCACTAGTTATGAGGGGAGCTAAGGAAGTAAGAATCATTACTGAGTTAGATGATAAAAAAATACTCAAAGATGATTATGCAATTGTAGTCACATTAGATCAAGAAGCAGAGAAGAGTTTAGAGACTGTGATTTTAGAATGAATATAGCAAAATCTTTTTATCTAACAAGTATCTTTATAAGATATTATTCATATTTTTTATTGGTACCAATATTATCCATCCTTTTTACAGATTCAAATTTTGGAAGTATGAATCAGTCTAAGAATTTAATACAGGCATACCCTTTCATGCTTTCCTCACTATTAACTTTTTTTTCTAGTGTAATTATAAAAAAATTTTCTTATAGTGAGTCAATTCAGAATGATGAGTTGGGAAGAAAAGATGGTTTTTTAATAGCCTCGATAGTATGGATATTTGCAGGAATCTTTGGAGCGCTACCATATATTTTTTCATCTCTTTTATTACCATTTCAGGATACAATCAACTTAGTTCCAATTTTTGAAAATAATATAATTATTAATTCTTTCTTTGAGTCCGTATCAGGAATCACAACAACCGGTGCATCAGTATTTACCAATTTTCCCTCTCTTGAGCACCATTCTATGCTTATATTTTGGCGATCTTTAACACAGTGGTTGGGTGGTATAGGGATAATTTTATTAGTTCTAATAATTTTTCCAAGGATTTCTGTTGGCATAATGCAGATTGCATCCGATCAAGAGGGAACAGGCCCTCAAAAAGAAAGGATAACCCCAAGATTGTACCAAACAGGAATAACTTTGTTGGTTATATATGCAGTTATAACATTAATCTTATTCTTTTTACTATTTTTTATTGGCAACCTGAATTCTTTTGATTCAATTGTCCATTCTTTTAGTACAGTATCATCAGGCGGTTTTTCCAGTTACCCATTAAGCATAGAGACTTTAAACAATTTTTCTGTTGAAATGATAATTTTATGCTTTATGTTTTTGTCTGGAATTAGCTTTGCTATTTTTTATTTTGTTATAACGGGAAATTTACAGAAAATTTGGGAGAATTCAGAATTTAAAACTTTTGTCTTATTTAATATACTTCTTGTTTTTTCTTTAGTAGTAATTTTACAAAACCAATATAATTTTGAAACTATTATAGATTCTTTTAGATATGGATCGTTCCAGGCCTTGTCAATTTCAACTGGTACAGGCTTTACTACATATAACTTTGATCAATGGCCAAGCCATGCAAAAATTTTATTATTAATTTTTTTAGTGATTGGGGGCTCTTCAGGTTCTACTACAGGAGGGATTAAAATTGTTAGAGTTTTAATCGTAGTTAAAAGAGTTTATCAAGAGATTAGATGTAGGATTAGTCCTAATGTTGTCTATACAGTTAAAATTAATAATAAATCTTTAGATGATGAGGTGGTAACTGGGGTTTTATCTTTTCTTTTTTTATTCATCTTTATTTGTGCTATCTCAATATTATTAATTATCATTTTAGAGCCTAATATCACATCCTTATCAGCTGCATCAGCAGTGTTATCTTCAATTGCCAATGTCGGACCAGGGTTCGAACAAGTTAATGCACATTCAAATTATTCAATTTTTTCTACTCCAACAAAAATTTTACTTTCTTTTTTGATGATGCTGGGAAGGCTTGAAATATTTACAATGATTGCATTATTTTTACCTTCTTTTTGGAAGAAATATTAATTTTTTTTGTGTTAAAATTCTATACCTATGAGTGAAAACAATATTGTCTTAATTGGAAATTTTGATGGAGTTCATATTGGGCATCAATCTTTGATTAATTTGGCACAAAAACTTTTAAAAAGTGAAGGCGGCAATATAGTTGTTATCACTTTTAAACCTCACCCTAGAGAAGTAATTCTTGGGAAAAAAATTGATTTAATAATTCCATATGCTGAAAAAAGAAGGTTATTAAATTTGTATGGAGTAGATATTATTGATGAAATTGAATTCAACGATTCAATGTTAAAAATGCCATCATTACAATTTGCAAATGATTTTATTATTAATAAATATGAACCATCTCACATAATTATAGGAGAAAATTTCAGATTTGGTCATGAGGCCGCAGGAAATAGTAAGTTTTTAGAGGAAATCTCAAACAACAGGTATAAAGTTCATTCTTTAAATATTCAAAAAGTTGGCTCTTCACCAGTAAGTTCAACTTATATAAAACAGCTTTTGATTCAAGGTGATGTTAATAAAGTTAAAGATTTCTTAGGAAGAAACTATTCCATGAATGGTATTGTAGTTAAAGGTGAGCAGCGAGGAAGAGAAATTGGTTTTCCAACTACAAATTTAGAAACGGATTGGCAATTTTTTCCCAAGCCCGGTGTATATGCATCATATGTCGAAATTGATAACAAAAAGCATGAAAGTATTACAAATATTGGCTTTAGGCCAACATTTGGAAATTTTAATTTACAGATTGAATCACATATATTTAATTTTAATCAACAAGTTTATGGTAAAAGTATAACAATTGAATTTTTGACCAGAATAAGAGACGAGAAAAAGTTTGAAACCGTCGAGAAACTTATAGAGAATATAAAGATGGATGTAATTTTTGCAAAAAATTATTTTAAGGATTTGAATATATGATATCAGGAAGCACAAAAGTATATACAGTAATTGGAAATCCAATAACACATAGCAAGTCGCCAAATATGCATAATGCTGCCTTTCAAAAACTAAAGATCAATGCATGTTATGTTCCTTTGGCACCGAATGTAAGCGAGGTTAAAAACATATGTGACTTAATTAGAACCGGAGTCATATCAGGTTCTAATGTAACTATTCCATACAAAGAAGAAGTCATGAAATATGTAGATATCCTTTCTGAAGAGGCGAAGTTAATCGGTTCTGTAAATACACTTTATTCAAAAGATGGAAAGCTAATGGGTCATAACACTGATGGATTAGGATTTAGTAAATCATTATTTGAGGATAATGGTTTTAATCCTAATGGTACAACAGCACTAATTTTGGGAGCTGGCGGAGCATCAAAGGCGATATGTTCTAAATTATGTTCTAATGGTGTTAAGGAGATATTCATTTTTGATATATTTAAAGATAAAGCAAATGAATTAAAAACACATTTAGATGGTTTTAATTTTACTTCTAAGGTTCAAATTATCGAGAATGATAATGTAGATGATAGATGTAAAGATTCAAACCTTATTGTGAATTGCACTCCAATTGGAATGAAAGACTCTGATCCTGAATTAATTAATTCAAACAGCATATCAAGTGATCAATGTGTTTATGATTTGATTTACTCACCACCATTAACAAAATTATTGTATACCGCGAAAAATAAAGGAGCTAAATATGTCAATGGTATGAACATGCTTGCATATCAGGGTGCTGAAAGTTTCTCAATATGGGAAAATGTTAATCCACCTTATGAAATAATGTCAAAGGAGTTGTCGGGTGGATAATTTTAATTGTTGGTATCAAAGTATTGAAAATTCAAACAATAAATATCCAATTGAAGAAATTCTTTATAGATGTCCTGAAACAAACAGCCTTCTAGAAGTTACACATGACTTAGAAGCTTTATCTAAATATGATTCAACATATTGGAAAGATCTTTTTGATTCAAGATATAGAAAACAAAATTGGCCTTATGGAAGTGGTGTTTGGGGAAAGAAAGAATGGGTCGTACCTTTTATAAAAGATGAAAACATTGTATCGATGTATGAAGGCGGAACTAATCTTTTTTGGGCAGAGAGATATGGGGCTCAAGTTGGTGTTCAAGATTTATGGATAAAAATGTGCGGAAATAGCCATACAGGTTCTTTTAAAGATTTAGGAATGACAGTCTTAGTTTCTGCTGTAAAACAATTAATTTCTAATGGGAAAGATATAAGTGCTGTTGCATGTGCCTCAACTGGAGATACATCAGCAGCCTTAAGTGCATATTGTGCTGCTGCAGGAATAAAATCGATAGTTTTTTTACCCAGAAATAAAGTGTCTATAGCTCAGCTTGTTCAACCTCTTGCAAATGGTGCAACAGTTCTTTCAATAGATTCGGATTTTGATGGATGCATGAAAATTGTGCAAAAAGTTTGCGAAGAAAAAAATATTTATCTTGCAAATTCAATTAATTCTTTAAGAATTGAAGGTCAAAAAACCATAAGCATAGAATTGTGCCAACAGTTTAATTGGGAAATTCCGGATTGGGTTATTATTCCAGGTGGGAATTTAGGGAATATATCCGCATTGGGTAAGGGTTTTTTAATGCTGAGAGATTTAGGTCTTATTAAAAAGTTGCCAAGACTTGTTTGCGCTCAAGCTGAAAATGCAAATCCTTTATATCTTAGTTATTTGAAGAATTTTGAAAATTTTGAATCAGTTAAAGCAAAAACTACTTTAGCTAATGCAATCCAAATAGGTGATCCAGTTAGTGTGAACAAAGCAATTAAAATACTTAAAGAATTTGATGGTATTGTTGAGCAAGCTTCAGAAGAGGAACTTGCTTCATCTACGGCTAAAGTAGATTTGACTGGCACATTTAATTGCCCGCATACTGGAGTCGCAATAACTGCATTTGAGAAGCTCGTGAAAAAAAATATCATAAAAAAGAATGATAAAGTTGTAATTATATCAACAGCACATGGACTTAAATTTGTAGATTCAAAGATCGATTATCATCTTGGTAATTTATCAGAGATTTCTTCAACCTTTTCTAATTTGCCGATTGATGTTGATAATTCAATCGATAAAGTTTTAAGTGTCTTGGACAAAAAATTATAAAATGAAAGATTTATTAAAAGGGCTTTACTTGATTACTGATGAGTCTTTAATTGATCAAAGTAGTTATTTTAGTTTAATAGAGACTCTTTTAGCTAACCATGTAGATATACTGCAATTAAGAATTAAAGATACTCCTGAAGATGAAGTGCTTTATAAGGCAAAAGAGCTAAGAAAGATTACTTCAAAATATAAAACATTATTTATAATTAATGACAATCTTAACATTGCATTAGAATCAGAAGCAGATGGTTTGCATATTGGGAAAACTGATCAAAGTTTCAATGATTGCCGTAGAGCTTTAGGAAAAGAAAAAGTTATAGGTGTATCATGCTATGGAGATTCAGATAGAGTAAAAAAATTTAAAGATTTAGGTGCAGACTATGTTGCGATTGGTACGCCATATTTCACTAAAACAAAGCCTGACAGGGAACCAACACCCTTTTCGTTGATGAAATCTATTATTAACCAACACCCCGATTATCCAATATTTGCTATTGGTGGTATTGAGGTAGCCAATGCTAGAGAAGTATTAGCAACTGGAGTAACTGGTATAGCAGTTATAAATGGAATCTTATCTTACGAGGACTCATCAGACAAAGTTAATCAATTTAATGAAATTTTAGAAAATTTTAGTTAGTTCCTTACTAATTCTTTTTGTTCCATTTAACCTTTCGGATAAGCCATGACTTAGTATGGGTAAAGCAATTGTTGCATCACAATAACATTGAACAAGATCCCCTTGTGGATCTTCTTTCCCCCATGAAACTGCCTCTTCAAAAGTACAGCCAGAGAGACTACCCCATTGCGGTGAATCGGTAGTTATTTGGATTGCATATTTATGGGGATAATAAGTCTCTGTCTCATCCATATCTTTCCTCAGTCTTCCATCATTTCTATTAGGGATTTTTCTGTCTTTATATAACAAGTCAGCAGTTACTGAAAATAATTGAATCCAATCTTTGGGGACCCCCCCGCCAATGTAGACAACCCCAGTTTCTTTAGAATGCTCAGCTAATGACATATATTCAGTATAATCCTTTATTGCATCGATTTTTAATTTAAAGTTTTTTGAATTTGCTATTAATGCAGCATCACCATATGGGCTATCAGCAAAAGCAGGACAAAAAATAGGCACATTATTTTTTGCAGCTATGGTAACAATAGACTCTATTCCTTTTGCTCCAAGCCAATCACCAAATAATTTTAAGAATTCTCTAGATGAATAATTACAATTTTCATCTAAAGTCAAAATGAATTCAGCTATTAGCTCGGTCATATCAAGATATTCAGACTCATCTCCAAGAATGTCATAATATCTGTTATAACCCATCTCAAAAAGTTTAGGATCATTAGAGTTATGTGTGTGTTGTATATATGCCCCGCCCATTGCTTCAACTATATCTTCTGATATATTTGCACCGGTTGGAATTAAGATATCAATATAATTATTTTCTAATAACCAGTTAATAATTTTCCATTGACCAGTAGTTGATAAAGAGGCTGCATATCCAAAAAGAATGGTAACATCTGGGTTTTTTATCATTTTTTCATAAACTGACACTGATTTTGCAAGATTTTTACCCTGAAATCCAGTATTTTCCATTAATTCCAATAATTCTGAGATTTTTCTATCAGGTTTCACCTCAATAGCGGATACTTTTTTATTTTTATCAATTTTCAAATTTCATCCCTCAACTTCTTCGCTTTTAATTTGATATTAGTTTTTCATTAAACCAATTTGACAAAAAGATTATATATCTCATAATTTTTATTTCAATCAGTAATAATTGTTAATATTGAGAGGGCCCGGAGGTTTTATTATGGGATACAATTTTAGTAAAAGAACTGACCATTTCACACTGCCAAAACAGTGGGCAAGCATGCGTGTAGCAAAGAAGCTTGAGAAAGAAACTGGTAAAAAAATTATTCATTTAGAGAAAGGGGATTATCAAGGTTCAGATTTTGAAACTCCTGAACATATTTTGAAAGCAACTGTTGATGCATTGAATGCAGGTTATGTTAGATATGATCCAGGACCAGGACTACCTGAGTTGAGAGAGCACATTGCTCATGAAGTTATGAAAGAAAGAAGACCTGGAACAAAACCTGAAGAGGTTATTATTTGTGCTGGTGCAAAGAATGCGCTAACTATGACCCTATTAACATTACTAGAAGATGGGGATCATGTGATTTTCCCAAACCCTGGCTATCCACCTGATGAAGTTTGGGCTAAATATGTCAATGCTAAAATTGACCACACTCCACTCAATACAGATGATTGGCAGTATGACCTAGAAAAGCTTGATGCAATGATTACTGATAAGACAAAATTATTAATTATTAATACACCTCAAAGACCTAATGGTCAGATTGTTGAAAACCCTGAAGAGATTGCAAAGATTGTTCTTAAACATCCTAATTTACTTGTCATTACTGATGAAATATTTAGTCAGGTTATATATGATGGTGGTAAGCATAAAACCATATCATCTATTCCTGAGATGAAAGATAGATGTATCGTTATTGATACTTGGTCTAAAACTTATGCAATGACTGGATGGAGAATTGGTTTTGCTGTAGCAAATGAAGAGATTATCACTAAGCTATCTATTTTCCTTCAGGATTCTATAACAAATGTTGCAGCCTTTATTCAAAGAGCAGCTTATGAAGCGGTAACTGGACCACAAGATTGGACTTATGAAAAACGTGAATTACTTCAACATAAAAGAAATCTCATGGTTAAAGGTTTAAATGAAGTTCCTGGTATAAAATGTATAACTCCTCCAGGATCTTTTTATTGTTTCCCTGATATAACAGGTACAGGTTTAAGCTCACAAGAATTTACTGATAGATTAGTTGAAGAGGCAGGTGTAGCTGTAGTTGCTGGAACTGCTTTTGGTACCCAAGGAGAAGGTTTCGTTCGAATAACATATGCTGTTCATGATGATGATATTCATGAAGGTATAGAAAGAATGAAAAAATTCTTTTCAAAATAACTAGATGATAAGCTTTTTAAAAGGTAAGAGACTATTTAAAGAATTTGTAATAGCTCTTACCTTTTTATCTTTATTTGTAATATCTTGCAGTACAGTCCCAATTACAGGTAGAAGTCAATTAATTTTAATTTCCGAGTTCCAAGAACTCCAGCTAGGTTTACAAGCTTACAATCAAGTCCTTGAAAAAGAAGAGCCTTCAAAAAATAAAAGATATGTTGAATATGTTAATGATGTAGGAAATAGAATTGCTCTTCAGACCGAGAAAAATTATCAGTGGGAATTCAATGTCTTTCAAGGTGACGTAATAAATGCTTGGTGCTTACCCGGCGGTAAAATAGCCTTTTATGATGGAATCTTAAATATCATGGATAATGAAGCTCAAGTAGCCACTGTTATGGCTCATGAAATTGCACATGCAACTGCTCGTCATGGTGGCGAAAGAGTTAGCATAGGAATCCTAGCTCAAGTTGGCGCAGTTGCAGTCCAAATTGCAATGAGAGATAAAGATCCAGCAATACAATATGCAGTTTTTCAAGCATATTTACCTACAGTTTTGGTTGGAGTAATTTTGCCTTTTAGTAGGAAGCATGAAAATGAAGCAGATAGAATGGGACTTACATACATGGCAAGAGCGGGGTATAACCCTGAAGAAGCATTGATATTTTGGGAAGCAATGTATGAAGCAACTAAAAGCAAAAAGCGACCACCTGTTTGGTTAAGCACTCATCCTACAACTTTACAGAGAATTGAAAATATAAAAGCTTTATTGCCAGAGGCATTAGAAATTTATAATGATTCAGATAAAGCACCAAATAGAAAAATTAGATAAGGTTTCCATGTCTAATTATTGTACCAGTTTGAATATAATAACTATCTTCGGCAATGTTGGTTGCTAAATCCCCAATTCTCTCTATATCTTTTAATATTAATAAAAGAAATTTAGCTCCGTCAATGATAGATGAATCATTTTTCATTAAAGAGATTATTTCTTCAGATATTTTGATATATGATTTATCAATTTCCCTGTCTCTTTCACAAACATCTATTGCCAATTGTTTATTTCCAGAGATAAATGATTTGATAGAGTCGCTAACCATTTTAGAGGCAGAGAAAGCCATTTTTGGAAGTTCCACATATTCTATAACTGTAGGGAATTCTAAAAGTTCAACAGCTTTTCTTGTTATACCAACTGCATGATCACCTATTCTTTCTAAATCCTTATTAATTTTCATTGCCATAACAACATATCTTAAGTCCTCAGATACAGGTTGAAATAATGCCAAAGTTTCAATTCCTTGAGTATCAATTTCATTATCCAATTTATTTACTTCTAATTCTTGAGTAAATATTTCATCTGATAATGACTTATTCCTTTCAGTAAGACATTTTAGAGAATTATTAATATTGGTTTCAACCATTGAAGCCATGTTAACTAAAGCATGTCTAATATTATCAATTCTTTCTTCAAGTTCCGTCATTTAAAAAACTCCTTTTTTAAGTTAGTAAAATTTTAAAAAAACATTATTAACCAAACCTTCCACTAATATAGTCATTGGTTTGTTGAATACTTGGATTCATAAATATTGTTTTTGTTTCATCAAATTCAATTAATTCTCCTAAAAACATAAAGGCTGTATAGTCAGATACTCTAGATGCTTGTTGCATATTATGAGTAACAATTACAATTGTATAATCTTTTTTTAACTCTTTAATTAGTTCCTCAACTTTTGCAGTGGCTATTGGATCTAATGCTGAACATGGTTCATCCATTAATAAAATCGTTGGCTCAACAGCAATAGCCCTTGCGATACACAATCTTTGTTGTTGACCTCCAGATAATCCATATGCTGATTCATTCAGTCTATCTTTAACCTCATCCCACAATGCAGCACCTTTTAAACTTTTCTCTACTACATGGTCTAGCTTACTCTTATCTTTAATACCTGCAATTTTTAACCCATAAGCAATGTTCTCATATATTGATAGAGGGAAAGGATTAGATTTTTGAAATACCATCCCAACATTCCTTCTTAAATTAGTTAGGTCAATAGATGGGTCATATATATTGGTTCCCGAAATTGTAATTTCTCCTTCAATTTTAACGCCTTCAATTAAATCATTTAGTCTATTAAGACATCTTAATAATGTAGATTTCCCACAACCTGATGGACCAATGAAGGCTGTAGATTTATTAGCTTCTATATCTAGAGTAACTTCCTTCAAAGCTTTAGCTTTTCCATAATAAAGAGATAAGTTTCTTATATTTATTGCTTTACTCATTTTATATCATTCCCTTATATTTTTTCTTTAATCTATTTCTTAATAATATAGCAGTTAAATTTAATGTAATAACTATAAGAATTAATAATAAAGTTGTTGAAAATACCATTGGAAGCGCCGCTTCTGAGTTAGGGGATTGAAATCCAACATCATATATATGGAAACCAAGGTGCATAAATTTTCTTTCAAAATGTAAATATGGAAAGAAGCTGTCAATTGGCATTGATGGTGCTAATTTAACAACACCTGTAATCATCAAAGGCGCAACTTCCCCGGTTGCCCTTGCTATTGCGAGTATTAAACCGGTAAGAATCCCAGGCATTGCACTTGGAATAATGATATTTTTGAGAGTTTCCCACTTTGTGGAACCTAATGCAAGAGATCCATCTCTTATACCTTTGGGGACCGCATTTAAGCCTTCTTCAGTGGAAACAATTACAACTGGAACAGTTAATAGTGCTAATGTTAAAGAGGCCCATAATATTCCCCCCGTACCAAAAGTTGGTGATGGTAAAGCATCTGAGAAAAATAATTGGTCTAATGTTCCCCCAATTCCATAAATAAAAAATCCAAGTCCAAATACACCAAATACAATTGATGGGACACCTGCTAAATTATTCACACATATTCTAACAAGATTAAGAAATTTTCCGGGTTTTGCATATTCATTTAAATAAACAGCTGCTATAACACCTAAAGGCAATACTACAATGCTCATTATTAATACCATTAGTACAGTCCCAAATATTGCAGGAAAAACACCGCCTTCAGTGTTTGATTCTCTTGGTTCATCGCTAACAAATTCCCATATTTTACTAAAATATAGACCAATTTTGCCCAAAATAGATAATGAATTTGGCTTTAAGTATCTCTCAATATTTTCTAATGTTAAAGTTTTTTCTAGGCCATCTGATGTATAGAGTCTTAATTTTATATTTTTCAACTTATCGGCTTGTTCAAAAAGCCTTTTTTCTAAAACTTGATATTTTTCTTCTATAAGCAAAACTTCATTTTCAATTTCTTCTTTTCTTTCCAAAGTAGATGATTTTCTTTCTAGATCTAAATTTTTTAAATTATAATTTATTTTACTTATTTTATGTTCCAAGTCTTCGATTTTCATAACAACTGTTTTTTTGAATTTTAATTTTTGTTCAAGTATTTGATAAAACCTATCTTTATCTCTTTCATAAATGATTGATTCGTTTCCTATTTGTAGTTCCTTCGGAAAACCATAGAAAACTCCCCATTCGTTTCTTTCAACTAAGAGCAATTCTTTGTCATAACTAACACTGTCTATATTTTTTTTAGTAAACCACCTGAAATCTAATCCGTATAAATCTCTATTACCTATTTTTAATTGAATAGTATCTTCATCATTATAATTCTTCCCTTCCTTTTTGAATTCACCTGAAATATATGAGCCATCTTTTAATTTTACTGTAGCTACATTACTTTGCCAGAAAGTGCTGAAGCCATAATAAAAAATTAGCAAAAATAATCCAGCCACTAAAAGCATACTTAAAGATGCCATTGCACCTGTTAACCACACATAAGTAGAACCATCTTTGAAATATTTCTTCATTTGCCTTTTACAATTCCTTATATTTTTTTCTTAACTTAATTCTTACTGTTTCAGCAATAGAGTTGATAATAAATGTAAACATAAATAATATAATTGAAGATAAAAATAACATTCTGTATAGACTTCCACCAACGGGTGCTTCAGGGATTTCAACTGCTATATTCGCTGCCAAAGTTCTAAATCCATTAAATATATCCCAATCCATTATTGCAGTATTTCCAGTAGCCATCAATACAATCATTGTTTCCCCAATCGCTCTTCCGATTCCAATCATTACACCACTAAATATTCCTGGACTTGCACTAGGCAAAACAACTTTTAATGCTGTTTGCCATTTAGATGCTCCAAGAGCTAAAGATCCAGAAACAAGATGTTGGGGAACATTAGATAATGCATCTTCAGAAATTGTAAAAATTATAGGTATAACCGCAAATCCCATTGCAATACCTATAACTAAAGCATTTCGTTGGTCATAGTTAACACCGGCTGATTGATAAAGCCAGTCAGTGAAGCTTCCAAAAAAGATAGTATTTTCTATGAATTCCCCAAGCACTAATCCTAGGTAAAAAATTATAATTATGATTGGAATTGAGATCACAAAAAACTGAATTCCTTCTGTTTTAATAATTGTCTTTTCTTTAATTTTTTCCCATATTGGTGGTAAGGCTAAAGATGAAAGTATTAATAAAATGGGAAAAATAATAACCCCAACGAGAACAGAATCTAGCCTTGGTGCAAGCCATAAACCAGCAAGGAAACCTAGTACTACACTAGGCAGGGCAGCCATAATCTCAATTACAGGTTTAATAATATTTTTAAGTCTTGGAGCCATAAATTGTGATACACAAATTGCAGCTAATATTGCAATTGGAAGCGCAAAAATAACAGCATAGAATGTTCCTTTTAAAGTTCCAAAAATAAGGGGTATTAAGCTTAATTTTGGCTCAAAATCATCTGTACCACCTGCTGATTGCCAAACATATTCGGGTTGTTGAAAACCTTCATACCAAACTTTAGTAAAAGTGCTTTTTAAACTAGTTTCAGGATGTTCAATATCAAATTCATTTATTTCTATATTGTTATTTTGAAAACTTAATAATCCAATGTCCTTAAAAGCGAAATTGATTAAGTCATAGTCTTTTATTTTAAAATTAAGTAGTTCTTTCCCTGAGGTAGTAGAACTAATCTTCACATTTCCTTTTGTATCCACAGAAGTAAATATTTTTTTTAAATTTCCCCTAAATGCATTCTTGATAGGATGCTCATGTTTTGGAAGCTCTCTAATTTTTAATAAATTATTATTAATTAGAAAAAAAACAAAGTTTGAACCATTTTGATCAGAAATCACCATAGAGTTTCTACCACTCAACATCGTAATTTTATTAATTTGATTTTCTGATAGTTTGAATTGCTGAAGCAAAACAACTTGATTGTTTTCTATACTCCATAGAAATATTTCCCCTCCTTCACTTGCCGCTACTACTTTATTTTTATGAAAATACAAACCTATATCAGTTGGTGGATTTCTTAAATTAGTTGTTAAGTTGTAAACTTTATTCACTGAAGATGTTTCTAATGATTCCGATAGTATTTCTTCATTGTTTTCTTCTGAATGAAAGAATTTTATTTCTTTATTTGAATCCAACACTACGGCAGTAACTGAATCTTCATTTTCAATAAGATCGAATTTAATTATAGCATTTTCACTTAATGTTATAGATGTGCTAGGAATTATCATTAAGTCTACAATTCTGTCTAAATTGCTTGTATATTTTAATTTAAATTTCAATTTGAATGATAAAATTCTTCCACTACTTGTACCTAGAGCTAAGATTCTATCTAAATCCCCAGCAAAGCTGTTTGACGAAACAATGGTTTCATTTTCTAAAAGGACAGGTGAATATGTGTATTTAATTTTTCCAGTATTTAAATTATAAAAATTTAATTGGCCATCTTTGTTCACAAATAGCAGATTTTCATTATATTCATCTGGATAAAAATCAATAATATTTTCAGAAATTTCTTTGTCTGTTAAAAAATTTTTATTTGAATCTACTTGGTAACTTTTAAATAAAGGAACAGCCTCTTTTCCTATAAAGAAAATTATCAAAAAAATTGAAAGAATTATAAAAAAACCGCCAAAAGCAAAAATACTCTTAGCGGCATTATCTTTGAATTTTCTAAAAGGCTCAATTTTTTTTCTTATATTATTTTTAAACTGAGCCATAAATTTTTTACCTTGTTAGTTTAATTGTTTTAACACATCATCAACTTGTTTTTTATTTAGTGGAATATATCCATCTTTTATTACTACTTCTTGACCCTCTTTACTTAATGCAAATTGAATAAATTCATAAACCAATGGTTCTAATTTTTCCCCAGGCTTTTGATTCACATAGAATTGTAAAAATCTAGCTAATGGATAAGTCCCTTTTTCTATTGATTCAACAGTTGGGTCAGCACATGGTTTCCCTTTTTTACTTAATGCTATTGCTTTAACACCCGAAGTCTTATAGCCAATACCGCTGTAACCAATTGCATAAAGATCATTTGTTATTCCCTGAACAACAGCTGATGACCCTGGTTGTTCTTTAACAGAGTCTTTATAATCTCCCTTACATGTTGCTTTTTTCTTAAAATAACCATATGTGCCAGAAGCTGAATTACGGCCATAAATACTAATAGGTTTATATCTCAATTTTCCTTTAAGGCCAAGTTGTCCCCATACAACAATATCTTCATTGCCACCACATTTTCTGGTTTTTGAGAATACTGCATCTACCTGCTTGATACTCATACATTCAACGGGATTATCTTTATGAAGAAAAACTGCAAGGGCATCCATAGCAGTTCTTATTCTAATTGGCTTATATCCAAAAGCAGACTCAAACTTCTTAACTTCTTTCCCTTTCATTTTTCTAGACATTGGTCCTATATTACTGGTACCAGCAATTAGTGCAGGTGGGGCAGTACTAGATCCTTTACCTTCAATTTGACACTTAACATTTGGGTAAACTTTTGTGAAGCCCTCACACCATAGTGCCATCATATTATTCATAGTGTCTGATCCAACACTAGAAATTGTTCCACTGACACCACTAACTTTTTTGTATGCTGGGATTGCTGGATCAACTTCTAAAGCAAAACCCGGTGATACCATAAGAACAAAAAGTGTAAAACTTAATAAGAATTTTTTCATAAATTCCTCCTTAATATTTTTACATAATTAAAAAGGCTAATTGTTAAGATTGTGTTAAGAAATTGTAAACATCTAGTTAACAATAGGCAGTGTAATTTTAAAAAAAGCACCATCGTTGAATGGGAGAGCTTCAATCTTGCCTTCATGAAGATTTACAGCATGTTTTACTATACTCAACCCAAGGCCAGTGCCAGTTAAATCTTTAGACCTGCTTGAGTCTATTGTATAAAATCTTTCAAAAATTTTTTCTAAATTTGCAGGGTTTATTCCCGGGCCATTATCTTTTATTTCAATGATAATTTTATCTAAATTTTGAATAATATTAATTTCAATCTTTCCATTATTAGGAACAAATTTTAATGAATTTTGTAATAAATTAGTGAATATTTTTTCTAGCTCACTTGAATAACCATTAAATGGAATGGATGCATTTTGATAATTTTTTATTATTTTAATTTTCTTATCATTTTGTGAAGAAAAAATTATCTCCTCTACATTATCAATAAGTCCTTTTAGGTCAACAATATGTCTTTCAACATCCTTACTCTTTTCTTTGTTTTCAATTTCTGAAAGGACAAGAAGATCTTGAGTGATCTCATTTAATCTACTTGAGTTCCTTTCAATGATATCTATCATTTTATTAGTTGTTTCATTTTCTTTTCCTATATTTGCATTAAGGAGTTCAATGGCACCAATGATTCCACTCAAGGGTGTTCTCAACTCATGAGACACATTTAAAACCAACTCTTCTTTAATTTTATTTATTTGTCTAGTTTCGGTGACATCACTTAATGTTATTAGCATTTTGTTTTTATTGTCATCTATATATCCAATCCTAACTACCAAAATTTTATCCAAAGTAGTTCCTAGTGATATTTCACTCTTTATATAAGATTTCTTTTTTTTTGCTATATCAACTACATCACTAAATGAACTATTAAAAAATATTTCCCAATATTTTTTATTAATACAAGATTCTGTACTTGGAATACCTATGATTTTTTTTAGTTCATTATTGATATAAATAATCCTATCTTCTTTGTTTTCAATTACCATTAAGCCAAACTTTATATTCGCAAGAATATTTTCTAGTTCATTTACTGAATTTTTTTCTTTTGATAATTCTTTTGAGAACGAGTCTATAATTTCATATGTTGCTTTATCATAAGAGTCTTTTGCTTTTACTAGATTTATATCACTAGTAAATTTTCCACTTATTATTTCATTAGATAATCTTTTAATTTTCCTTGCTGAGGATATTAACCTAATTACAAAAATTACAGAAAATATATATATAATTGTTGATAATTGAAAAAAAATGTTCGATAAGAAATCTAGAAAATTTTCACTATTAAGAATTTGTTCTAAAATTCCGAAGAAATAAAGTATTGTTATGAGAATTATTAAATACCTTCTTCGCTCAAAAATATTAATCATTTGTATCTATTATATATCCTATTCCTCTTACGGTCTTAATAATCTTTCCACTACTGGCCAGTTTTTCTCTTAAATTTTTAACATGCACATCAATTGTTCTATCATATATTATTTTATCATCTCCCCAAATTCTTTTCCTTTTGACAAGCTGATCTCTGGATAAGACTCTTCCTTGGTTTTTGATTAGTGCTTCAAGTAATAGAAACTCAGTTCTTGTTAAGTCGATCTTTTTATCATTTATGAATGTAGAATAAGAATCCATATCTAATCTTATTTCATTTAATATTAAAAAATTTGCTCCAGAAATATTTTTTGTTTTATTTAAAAGTCTTTTAATTTTTGCTACTAGAACCTTAGAGCTTATTGGTTTTATTAGATAATCATTCCCACCAACTTCATGACCAACTACAATATCAGATTCAGCTGATTTTGCCGTTATAAAAATAATGGGAATATCTTGGAGTTTAGATTCTTTTCTAATTAATTTACAAGTTTCGATTCCATCTAGCTTCGGCATCATAATGTCCAAGAGAATTAAGTCTGGGATTACGGATTTACAAAAATTTAAAAGCTCAATTCCGTTTGCAAAGATTTTGGTTTTATAGCCCTCTTGATTTAAGTTTATAGACAGTATTTCAGAAAGATCTTTTTCGTCCTCAGCTATAGCAATTAATTTGTCCACATATAAAGTATTGAATAATTTTCAAAAAAAAAAATAAATTTTTTAGAAATTAACATATTTTTAACAAAATATTTACAAATATAATTATTTATTATAGACTTCATGGGTAGATAATAGCGATAATATATTTTAATCTTTTATTAATCAATTCTTAATAGAAAATTAACAATTAGTAAATATATTCTTTAGTAATAATTAATTTATTCTCAAGGAGGTTTACATGAGAAATTTTGTAATTATTTATTTATTAGTTGCATCTATCTTTATTGGACCCGCTGCATTTTCTAAGGAAGTTGCGACGGCTAATATGGATGGTGATTCTGCTGCTGATAAATTTGCTACTACTTTTGGTAGTGATTTAGATACTGAAGCAAAAGATTTTAAAGTAAGCTGGAAAGCTGGTAAAGGATTAACTTTTAAATCTGGTGATGCTTTTAAACTTTCTCTTGGTGCTAGAATTCAAGCACGAATGGATAGTTGGGAAAAAAGTGATGACACACAAGATGGTAGAGGTTATGAGTTTGGAACAAGAAGGTTTCAAATTGCTTTAAAAGGTTATGCATATAGCCCGAATATTTTTTATAAATATGTATTTAATTCAGACAAGAATGGAGAAGAAATTGCTGGTGGTACCAAAGAGGGTGGTCTTGGCATAGAAGATGCTTATTTCGGATATAAAAAAGGAATGTTCAAGGTTACATTAGGCCAAATGAAGGTACCTTTTGATTCTGAGGAGCAGACTTCATCAAGTAGCTTGGAATTTGTTGATAGATCAGCAAAAAGACATATATGGGAAAGAGATCATGGTATTAAGTTTGACCTTAGCCCAGTAAAAGATCAGGTTCAACTTACATACTTCTTTGGTTCAGGAACTGGTGGAAACAACACAGAATCTTTTTTTAAGCAAAGTGGAAATACTGATGACCACATTCATGCTTACAGAGCACAAATCACACCTTTTGGTAAATACAAATTTAAACAAGGTGATTTAAAAGGTGGCGATTTAAAAGTTAGAGCAGGTGTTGCTTATGTTCAATGGAACAATCTAAGTGTTAATTCTGATTATGAAATCAGAAATGATGCAGGGAATGATTTTGTTAAAGGTAAGCTAGATGATATTTTAGATAAAATTGAGTTAGCCATGGAAAATGCTGGAATGACTCCTGCTGCTACAACTGATTTAGATGTAACCGGTTTAACATATGATTTTGCTGCCAAAATGAAAGGTATTGCATATGAATATAACTACTCAAAGCTAAGTGGTAGGGATAGTGATAATGCTGGGGTTGGAAAAGCATCAACTGATTTTTATAGACATCAATTGTCATATACATTACCAAGTGGTTTAATGTTTGGTTACAGATATGCTGTAATGGATGAATCAACTGGAACAAATTCTGGTCAAGACAAATGGACTGAAACAACATACGGTGTTTCTAAATATTTTGCTGGCCACAATTTAAAACTTCAAGCTGACTATGTAGAGCTTGTTGAACAAAAATCAGGCAAAGATGCAACTGATGATATTTATAGAATTCAAATGCAACTTAAATTCTAAACTTCCTTTATAAAAGGGAGTAGAAAAAACTGCTCCCTTTTGTTGATTTTAATATTTTAAAAAAGTCTAAAATACATTATAGTTTCATTTAGGAGATAATTTATATGAAAATCTTAAAGTTATTAGTTCTGATGGTTATGTTTTCAGCTTCACTTCAAAGCTGTTCTTATATTTCAAAGAAATGGGATGAAAGACCATCTTGGATGGGAAATAAAGAAGAGTCAGTGGGCAAAGAAGTAAGGCCAGTTTCAGATGAACCAGAAGCAGTAGAAGTATCAGAGTAAAGCATAATTTAATAATTTTTTTTAATTATGTTTATAATATTCACTAATGAATGAAGAGTTTGTAACACAAATTAAATCACTTCTTGGTGAAAGATTTAGCACAGTAAAGGTAGTAAGGGAAAATTACTCAAAAGGAGAGGATGTTTTCGATCCAATATTACCTTTTGGTGTTGTATTTCCAAAAACTACTGAAGAAGTATCCGAAATTTTAAAACTTTGTAATTCTTTTTCTATACCAGTTGTCCCTTTCGGTGCAGGAACTTCATTAGAAGGCCAGGTTGTTGGAAATGATAAAGGTATAACAATTAGTCTTGAAAATTTAAATCAAATTTTAGAGGTAAATCCAGCGGATTTCGATTGTACTGTCCAAGCAGCTGTGACAAGAATCAAACTAAATGATCATCTTAAAGACCAAGGTGTTTTCTTTCCAATTGATCCAGGTGCCGATGCAACAATTGGTGGCATGTGCTCTACTTCAGCATCAGGAACAATGGCTGTTAAATATGGAACAATGAGAACATGCACTATGGGATTAAAGGTGGTTCTCCCTAATGGTGAGATTATATCAACTGGTGGTAGAGCAAAAAAAACCTCTGCAGGCTATAATTTAACAAATTTATTTATTGGCTCTGAGGGTACCCTCGGTGTTATAACAGAAATAACTTTAAGGTTAAATCCCATACCCGAAGAAATTGTGAGTGGTTTATGTCATTTCAAAAGTCTCGAAGATGCAGTTCAGTCAGTAAAAGAAATAGTTCAAATGGGTATTGAGATTGCCAGAGTTGAATTATTAAACAAAGAGCAGATGGAAATAAGCATAAACTTCTCTAACTTGGAGAATTTAGAGGTCTCTCCAACTCTCTTTTTTGAATTTCATGGGACAAAAAATACAAACAAAGAGTCGGTTGATCAAGTCCAAGAGATTTGTAAATCAAAGAATGGTATTAAATTTGATTATTCTAGTGACTTGAAAAAAAGAAATGAACTATGGAAAGCAAGACATGATGTATATTGGTCAGTTAAGTCATTAAAGCCAAATGCCAGAGTTTATGCCACTGATGCATGTGTCCCTATCTCTAATTTAGTTGAATGTATAAAATATGCGGAAACTTCTATTAAGGATTTTGGACTAAGAGCACCAATTGTAGGACATGTTGGGGATGGCAATTTTCATGTAACTGTTTTATATGACCCAAATAATCCTGAAGATCTAAAGAATATACGAAAATTTAGTGATAATTTAGTGAACAAAACATTGTGTTTAGGAGGAACATCCACCGGAGAACACGGAATTGGGCTAAATAAGAAGAAATATCTGAAAATAGAGCATGAAAGTAGTCTTTTCTTGATGAAAAATATCAAAAAAGCACTAGATCCTAACAATATTATGAATCCTGGCAAGATTTTTGATCTTTAATTTTTTCTCTAAGTTTTTTGTATAATTTAATTACAAAAAAAGAACTTGAAAAAATTCATAAAATATTAACAAAACCCTTGACTTAAGTGCACAAAATGCGATATTGTTGGGATAACTCTTTACAAGGAGGTAAAGGTATATGCGTATTACAAAATATGTACTTGCTTTGGTATTCTCCATTGGTTTAGCAATTCCGTCATTTGCGGTTGAATTAAGCCTTGGTGGATTCCCAAGTTTTATGCGTTTTCGTTGGAGAACTCTAACAAACGCAACTGCGCACCATGTTACTAATCGTGGTACTGTTGCTAATTTAGCAGCATCCGATGGTGAAAATATTCATTTCGCTGACATGACTCTTAGACTTACTCCACAGTTAGTTTTAAGTGACAATGTTACAATCAGATCATCTGTTGATGTTCTTGGAAATGCAATAGCTGGTGGTGCAGGTGGCGGACTCTTCGGTGCTACTGAAGATGAAGCCTCAGGTGTAGTTATGTCTGATATCAGAACTTCTGATAGATTTAATGGTACTTTGCTTTATGGCACAGATGCTGTTGATGAAGACGCTGGCACATTCTCAGTTAAATTCTTACACGCTGACATCAACTTAGGTGAATATGGATTCTTAAGAATCGGTAGACAGCCTTTTGATTTTGGTTTAGGAATTTATGCAAATGGTGGTCATAATCCTTATGATGACGGCGGTTTTAATGTTGATCGTCTTTTATGGTTAAAAGGATTTAACACAGCATTTGGTGCTACTACATTAGTATTAGTGTCTGATTATATTTCTGGTGGTGGTAATAGCACTGACAATACAACAGACGAAGCGGTTTCTGTTTTTGAAGGAAACGGTCAAACTGTAGACTATCTTGCAGCAGCTGTTATCGTTGCTAATGGACCAAGTGTTTATGGTGCATACTTATTCCCAAAAATTAGACAGAAAAACTTAGGTGGTGCTGACGCTGAAGCTAACTCAGACATGAACTTTGTGCTTTATGAAGCTTACTATACATACACAGGCAACGATGTATTCTTCGGAGTAGATTTTGCAGGTGGTTATGGAACTCTAAAGCCTGAGTCAAGTTCAGGTAAGTCAAATACTTCTAATATCGACAAAGATAACTATATCTTTGTTGCTCAACTTCGTTTCAACAACTTAGGTGGAGCTGTTTCTAGCTTAGGTTTTGAATATGGTGTTTCTCCTGGTGATGACTATTCAACAGGTGACTTCGAAGGTGAGGTTATCAGAGCAAACTCTGCTTATGAAGTTGATAACTTATTATTCAAACACGTTATTCCATCACTTTATGGAAAAGATGGTAGTGTAATCAACTCTAAATATTTTAAAGTTGATGCAGATATGCCAATGACTGAAACATCTAAGTTAAACTTAGCTGTTGTTATGGCGTGGGCTGCTGAAACTGATAACCAGAAATTTGCTGGTGATATCACTAACCAAGAATCTGGTGCTTCGGCAACTGGTAATGGTACTACTCAAGACATCGCAGGATACTGGGGTACTGTATATGAGGCAACTTATTCTACAGAGTTAACACCTGGTGTTGAATTATCATTAATTGGATCATATATTGATGCAGGTAATGGTTTAAAAGATGCAATGTCAGATGCAGCTGCTGGTACTGCTGTAAGAGATGATGCTGAAGGTTCAATCTATGGATTCCAAACTAGATTATTAATCTTCATCGATGATTTCTTCAAAGCACCTGCTGCTAAATAAGTAATTAATTTGATTTAATTATCATGGGAGTCTTAGAAATAAGACTCCCTTTTTTTTTATAATCTGCTAAATTATCTATATATGAAATTAGTTCTTTTATTTATCTTTCTCATAGTTAATAACACGTTTGCCCTTACATTGGAATCAGCAAAAAAATTTGCACTATTAAATAATAAAAATATCAAAATTAGTTCATTAAACATTCAAGAAAAGCTTGGTGAGATCAGATCAAATGAATCCATTTACGATTTAGACCTTTTTGCCAATTTTAATTATAAGGATTCTAAAATTCCATCAACATCTGCATTTGCATCAAATGATATAATTAATGAAACAATCACATCTTACTCTGTTGGATTTGAAAGTTATTTACCTACTGGTACAAGTTTCCAAATTAATGCATTTGATCTTGTAAAAACAGAATCTGACTTAGGGACTAATTCAATGAGCCCAAGTTGGAAATCTGGCAGTTCTTTGGTAGTGTCACAAAATTTATTTAAAAATTTTGGTTCAGATGTAAATAGTTCCTTTATTTTTATTGCTCAAAACAACAAAGAAATATCCAAAATTACCCTAGAAAAGACAATATCAGAAACTTTAGTAAATGTTGAATCAAAATTCTATTCAGCATTATTAGCAAAGAAGAAAGTTGATGTTTCGTCAACTTCTTTGTTTTTAGCTGAAGATTTGGTTATAAAAAATTCAATTCAGGTTGAAGCTGGCACATTGCCCAAAATAGCTCTGCTTCAAGCTAAAGCAGCAGTTGCATTTAGACAAGTAGAACTTATTAAATCCCAAAATGAATATGATAATGCACTAGATGAATTAAAAGTTTCAATTTCTATGCCTATTAAAACAAAAATAATTTTAGAGGGTTCTATTGAACCAAGAATTGAGAAGGTTGATGATTTTGATAAAATTGAAGAGATAGCTTTAAATAATCGTCCTGAAATTAAACAAAGGAATTTGAAGATTAAGAGTGCCTCGAAATTAGTTGATTATTATAAAAATCAAATGCTTCCAGACTTTAATTTGCAAGCAAGTATTGGATACTCAGGGTTAGGTGGTTCCAAAAGTGACGATTATTCAAGTGCTATATTAGGCCCATCTAGTATTGATTCAAAATATGATGATGGTTTTTCAGATTCTATATCGAATTTAAGATCTGGGGATAACATTGATTGGAGTATTGGTGCATCTTTAACTATCCCACTGGGTAATGATGATGCAAAAGGGAAGCTACAATCTAACATAGCAAGTAAAGCTAGAGAAGTAATCTTACTTGAACAGCTTCTAGACCAAGTAGCTCTTGAAGCTAGATCGTCGTGGAGAGATGTAGTTTCCAATTTGCGAAATATTGACTCTACAAAAATAGCTTTTGAGCTACAGAAAGAAATCCTAGAAAATGAGCAAGAAAGATTTAATATTGGCCTTTCTAAAACAAATGATGTTTTAGAAGCTCAAAAAGAATTAGAACAAGCAGAGCTTGTTTATAATAAAGCTATAGCAGAATATAACTTTTCTCTAAGTAAATATAAGTTTTCATTGGGAACATTGATTAAGGATAATATGATTATTTTAGACGATTAATGTTTAAAATGTCTGACGCCAACAAAAATCATAGCTATTCCATGTTCGTCACAAGCTTCAATAATTTCATCATCTCGAATTGATCCACCGGGTTGTACTATAGCTTTTACTCCAGCCTTAGCAGCTTCATCAATACCGTCTCTAAATGGGAAGAATGCATCAGAGGCTAAAACTGAATTTTCGGTTCCATAATGCTCTTTAGCCTTTATAGTTGCCAATTGAACTGAGTTAACTCTGTTCATTTGACCTGCACCAATTCCGACTGTTTTATTATCTCTAGCAAAAACTATTGAGTTGGATTTAACATTTTTACAAACTTTCCATGCAAGCTTTAGTGTGGCTAGTTGTTGATCTGATGGTTTGGCTTTGGTGGCAATTTTAAAATCTACAAAATCCTCATCAGATGTATCATCACTATCTTGATATAAAACACCACCTACAACCTTTTTTATATCTTTTAATTTTCCACTTTTAGATTGAATTGCAGGAGATTCAAGAACCCTTAAATTTTTTTTAGTAGAAAGAATTTCTAGAGCTTCCTTTGAATATCCAGGAGCAATTAATACTTCAATAAATGTTTTTGAAATTTCATCAGCAACATCTTCGTTAACTTCCTTATTGAATGCGACTATTCCACCAAAAGCACTTACAGGATCACAATCTCTTGCATCAATATATGCTTTGTGAATATTTTCATCAGTGGCAACTCCACAAGGATTGTTATGCTTTACAATCACACAAGCAGCTTCCTTAAATTCTTTTACTGTTTCAAAACATGAATCAGCATCATAAATATTATTTAGGGATAATTCTTTACCTTGTAACTGTTTTGAATTTGCAACACATGCCTCTTCTATTCCAGGCTGAATAAAGAAAGAAGCTTCTTGATGCGGATTTTCTCCATATCTTAAATCATAAGCTTTTTCAAAATATAGGGTCAATGTCTCTGGCATTTTGTTTTTAGTATTATCAATGTTTAATATTCCTAAGTGGTTTGAGATAGATGCATCATAATTTGATACATAAGAGAAAGCCTTTTTCGCTAGATGGTAATTAAATTCAGGAATAATCTCCAACTTATTTTCATTACTATTTTTTAAAATTTCAGCATAGTCTGATTTATCAACTATTACAGAAACATCCTGGAAGTTTTTGGCGGCAGCTCTAACAATAGTTGGCCCACCAATATCAATATTTTCGATAGTTTCCTGAAATGAAACCCCTTCTTTCTTAATAGTTTCTTCAAAGGGATAAAAATTAACAACAACTAAATCAATAGATCCGATTCCATTCTCGTCAATATCTTTTATATGACTTGGATTATCTCTTATTGCTAATATTCCACCATGTATTTTTGGATGTAGAGTTTTAACTCTTCCATCTAACATTTCTGGGAAACCTGTAATTTCAGAGACATCTTTTACATCTATGCCAGCTTCACGAAGAAACCTTGCAGTTCCGCCACTAGAAATAATTTCAATACCATGGTTATTTAACTCTTTTGCAAATGTATCAAGACCAGACTTATCCCAAACACTAATTAATGCTCTTTTAATAAATTTCATAGGAATATATATATATTATATAGATTTAAACTTTTTTAAAGATATGATTTTCTAACTTGCTAATATTATTTATTTATATTAAAAATTAAATATATGAAAGATGATTACTTAGAACTAGATACTGAGAAAACATTTAAAAAAGGACTTAAGTTGTCATCAATGGATAGTTCAGAAATTATTGATTTATTTATTGATGACCAGGAAATCATCCTTAAATCTCTAAAAAAGAATAAAAAAAAATTAATTTCTGCCTCTGAGATATTTTATAAAACTTATAAAAATAATAGTCGAATTTTCTTTATTGGTGCAGGTACTAGTGGTAGGTTGGGGGTTATTGAAGCTGCTGAGTTACCACCAACTTTTGGTACTAATAAAAATTCAATTATAGGAATCATTGCAGGCGGCAATAAAGCATTGGTCACCGCAATAGAAGGAGCTGAAGACAATAAACTTTTAGGAGTAGAAAATTTAAAAAAAAATAAAATAAAAAAAGGTGATTTAATAATTGGCATATCAGCAAGTGGTAGAACTGAATATGTATTATCTACTTTAAAATATTATAAAAAACGCGGAATTAACACAGTTTTAATAACAACTAATAAGTTGTCATCAAAGGTTTCTGACTTAGATCTTTCTTTTCTAACTGGCCCAGAATTAATTTCAGGGTCAACAAGACTCAAATCGGGAACAGTAACCAAGGTTGCTCTAAATATTATAACCACAATGGCAATGATTAAAGCAAACAAAGTTTTAAATGGGTTGATGATTGATATTAAACCTACAACAAACAAATTAAGAGCTAGATGCATCAGAAACACTGCTATCATTCTTAATTTAACTTTAAATATGTCAGAGAAGCTCTTGATTAAGTCAAAATGGAATATTAGAGTAGCAATTATTATGAACAATAAAAATATGAGCTATAAAGATGCATTAAAGACTAGTAAGACATTGCCAATAGGAGAAATTATTTAAGGAGTTAGGGATGAATATACTTGGCATTAATTCGGGGACATCAATAGATTCGTTAGATATTGCATTGTTTGAATGTAAAGAAAATAAAATTAATTTTATTCAAGGTGTCGAAGTTAAATATCCAAATGTATTAAAAGAGGAAATAAAATCTTTAGGTCCTAATTCTTCAATTTTAAATTGTGATAAAACATCAATAAATCTTGGCAAATTTGTTGGCATGAAAACTAATTCGTTTTTGAAAAGTAGTAAATTAAAAGCTTCTTTAATTGGTATGCATGGCCAGACTATTCACCATTCGAATGAAGTGAATAAAACAACAACAATTCAAATAACAGAGGCAGATTTAGTTTCTGATATTACGGGGATTGATGTTGTCCATGATTTTCGAAAAAAAGATGTTATTAATGGTGGCTCTGGTGCACCTTTAGTCCCTATTTTAGATTTCTATTTATTCACCAATATTAAACGACCTTTCATCTGTCAAAATCTAGGAGGAATCGCAAATACAACTCTGGTTCATAAGACATTTAAGCAATCTATAGGATATGATTCAGGACCAGCTAACTCTATATTAGACAAAATTATATATATACATAGTCAAGGTAAGAAATCTTTCGATAAAAACGGTGAATTAGCCTCAAAAGGGGCTGTTAATTCAGAATTGTTAGAAAAAATGTTAAATAACTCGTATTTTAGAAGAAGACCACCTAAGTCAACGGGGAATAGGGAGTTCGGCATTGAGTATGTTTTAGATTTATTAGCATATGCTGAACAAAAAAAAATAAATTTAAATGATTTACTAGCAACTGCAACAGAGCTTACTGTTGAGTCGATTGCTAGATCATATGAGCAATTTATTTTTAAGAAAAATAGTATTAAAACTGTTGTTTTATCAGGTGGAGGTATTAAGAATGGTTTTATGATATCAAGTTTAGAAAGAAGACTTCCAAAATTAAATTTTAAATTTTCTGATGAATCAGGCATGCCATCTAAATATAAAGAATGTGCATTATTTGCATTACTTGCTTATCATAGAGTTAAAAATAAAAAAGTAAATTTAATAAATATTACAGGTTCAAATAAAGAAATTGTACTAGGGAAAATTTCATATAAATAATGACTGGTTTACATAATTTAATAATTCCAAGGGTTAATATTAACTCCAAAGAATCAATCTTACATTCAATAGAATTAGTAAAAGAACATGATTTTGATTCCTTTATAATCTTCTCTTCTGATATTGTAAAATTTGATAAGGTTGAGCCATTTAAAATTGAAAATTTTCATTATTTTATGGAGCAAATTAGCAAATTAAAGAAAAATCATTATTTATATATTGATGCAGAAAGAGGTTTTGGTCATAGGTGTGAAGACGGGTTCCTTTACGATAAGAGTTTTATAGGTCATGATAGCCTGGAGTTAAAATTGGTTTTCGATAGAATTAATCATGAACTTAAAATTAATAAAATTTTTTGTAATTTAGCCCCTGTTGTTGATATTGATAATAATTCCGAAAATATTTTAAAGAATAGGACACTTGGAAAAGATATAAATGAAATAATAAAAAATGCCGAAATTTTTTTAAAAAGTTGTTTTGATAATAATATAGCTGCCTGCTTAAAACATTTTCCAGGACATGGAGCAATTAATGGTGATACACATGATTTTCTTGCTAGCTCTAATTCGCCTATCGATGAAATTTTAGAGCAACATATTAAACCTTTTGAGAAATTAGCTGCTCAATGTGATTTAATTATGATAAATCATGGATGGTATAAAGCATTGGACAATGAGCCAACTCCAGCTTCAATGTCTTTTAATATCATCACAAACTTATTAAAAAATAAAATGTCTTATAATGGTTTAATTATGATTGATTCTGTTCGAATGAAAGCCCTCACTAATAATTATTTAGAAGAAGAGATAGTAAATGGTTTTTTCTTAGCAGGAGGTGATTTATTCTTAGATCCTATCAATCCTATCCAATGTTTAGAATATATTGATAAAATTTCACAGAAAAAATTAGAGTATTTTCAAAGTAAAATTAAAAAAGTTTTAAATTTTAAGAGTAAGTTTAGGTTATATGGATAATTTAAGTAGTTTAGACTTTATTTTAGTTGTTAGTTATTTATTTCTTACTTTAGTCCTTTCCATATATTTAAGTAGAAATTCGATTAACAATATTGATAGTTATTTTAAAACTCAGAGCCAAATGCCTTGGTGGTTGCTTGGGACATCAATGGTAGCGACTACTCTCTCGATTGATACACCAATTGTTATTATTGGTTGGATTAATAATCCAGGAATTTGGAAGAATTGGTTTTGGTGGTCTTTTCTATTTACACATTGCATAGTAATTTTTTATTTTTCAAAGTATTGGAGAAGAGTAGGTGTTTTAACTGACAATGAATTAATTAACATCCGATATTCTGGTCCGGCTTCAAAAGGCCTAAGATTATTTAAGGCATTTTATTTTTCTACTTTTTTCAACTTAATAATTTCTGCATGGATTATCACTGCATTCATAAAAATATTCACAATATTAATTGGAGAAAATGTTTATTTGTTACTTGGTATTTCAACTTTTATAGCAATGTTCTACACAACTATCTCAGGCCTGAAAGGGGTTATGATTAATGATTTTATACAATATTTTATTGCTTTTATAGGCTCTATTCTGTTGGCTGTTTTTATAATAAATTCCGACACTATTGGTGGTTTAGGGAATTATTTTTCTTTAATTAAAGAACTTCCTAGAACTAATTTGAACATTGTTCCAGATTTATTAAATACAGATGATTTCATGACATTCTTAGCTTATGTTTCATTAGTTTGGTGGACATCTCATAATGCTGACGGTGGCGGATATATCATTCAACGTCTGTGCTCAGCAAAAACAGAGCGTGATGGAGTTTTAGGAACAATATGGTTTGTAGTTAATCATTATGTTCTAAGATTTATACCTTGGGTTTTTATTGGCTTTGGTTCACTTATTCTTTTTAATGAATTTTCTTCTGGTGTTGATACAGAGCAGATATTTCCTATCCTGGTAAGGGATTATCTAGGATCAGGCTTTAAAGGAATTATGATAATTTCATTAATTGCTGCATATATGTCCACTATAAGTACTCAAGTCAATTGGGGCTCATCTTATCTAGTCAATGATATTTATAAGCATTATTTTAAAAATACTTCTGAAACGAAATTAGTATTTATTAGTAGAGTTTTTTCTGTTGCTTTTTTTGTTATGGCTTTTTTAACTGCTTTTTTTATAAAGGATGTGGGGAAAGCTTGGATTTTTCTTTGGAGTGTTAGTTCGGGCTTAGGTTTCTTTTTAATTGCAAGATGGTTTTATTGGAGAATTAATGCATGGTCAGAAATCTCAGCAATTTCTGTATCAATTTTTATAACAATAATTTTTTTCGTTCTTGATAGTTATGGAATATATAATCCAACATTCTTTGATAAACTCTTGATTATTCCAATCTCAATTATTTGTGGCCTTGTTGCAACTTTTATTTCAAAGCCCACAGAAGAAAAGATATTAAAAAATTTTTTTGCAAAAGTTAGGCCTGCTGGTTTTTGGGGACCTTATAAAAAAGATAGAGCAAAAAGAATCGATTTAAAAAATATTCTTCATGCCATTTCGTTTCCATTAGGAATTTTATTGATGATTTTTTCAATAATTAAATTTGCTACTGGAGAAATTTATGTAGCATCAATACTATCACTTATTGGTTTTGCTATAGTAGGATATATTTTTTTAGATTTATACAGTGAAAGATGATCCACAACCGCATGATGCTTTAGCATTAGGGTTATCTATTCCAAATCCAGTTCCATTTAACCCATCTGAAAAATTCAGTGTTCCACCTTCAAGATGTTCAAAGCTAAATCTATCAATTACTACTTCGATATTTTCTTTCTCAAAAATATTATCAGAATCAGACTTTTCATTATCAAATCCCATCTCATATGAAAAACCTGAACAACCTCCTGGAACTACTCTTACCCTAAGAAACATTGTTTTGTCATCTTCTTCTGATAATAATTTTTTTATTTCATTTGCTGCTTTTTCACTAATATTAAACATATATATATTTTATAGGATTTTTTTTTCTTATCAATAATCATAATTTTCCATCTTTATGCTATATTAGCTTTATATGTCGCTAATGAAATTAATATATGACTCAACAGACAACTCACCAGACTTGTTTTATGCCTGTAAATTTAAGGCCCCCGATCCAATTGTTTACTTTCAATTTAGAGGAAAGAGCCACCTGGTTCTAAATGATTTAGAGATAGATAGGGGTAATGCTGAAGCAAAAGTAGATAAAGTACTTAATTTAAGAGAGTTTGCCAAGGATGATAAGAAAATATCAATCACAGGTGTTCTGAAGAATATTATAAAAGCTTATAAGCCAGAAAAAATACAAGTTCCTTATAATTTCCCAAGCTATATATTTAAAGAATTAAAAGAAAGTTATAAGAATATTGAACCATCATCTGAAACAATGTTTTATAAAAAAAGATTGATAAAAGATAATATTGAAACTAAAAATATCCATGAGGTTATGAAGAAGACAGAAAGTGTTTTATCAAAGATTGCTAAGATTATAAAAACTTCTAAAATTAGAAACGGAAAACTTTATTATAATGCCAGAATTTTAACTTCTGATTTTTTGAGGAATTTTTGTCAAAAAGAACTCGCAGAGCGAAATTTAAGTTGCCCCGATTGTATTATTTCTTCTGGATACCACTCATCACTCCCGCATCACCATGGAACTGGCCCAATTAAGGAATCTAGCCCAATTGTAGTAGATATATTTCCTAAAGATTTAAATAATGGCTATTATGGAGATATCACAAGAACTTTTTGTAAGGGTACTCCAACAAAAGAACTTATAAAAATGTATAAAACTGTATTAAAAGGTCAGAGGCTGGGATTGAAACTAATTAAAGCAGGTGTAAATGGTTCTTTTGTTCATAAAAAAATTGAGAATAAATTTAATGAGAAAGGTTTTTTTACATCTCACACTGAAAAAGGCTCTCAAGGATTTATTCACTCTACTGGACATGGCTTGGGGTTAGAAATTCATGAAATGCCAAGAATATCTAAAATAAAAGAAATTCTCAGAGAAGGTAATATTGTTACAGTTGAACCAGGATTGTATTACCCAGAAATAGGTGGAGTAAGAATTGAGGATACAGTTTTGGTTACAAAAACCGGTATTAAAAATTTGACCTCTTTTCCAAAGGTCTTAACATTATAATCATGAATACTTTCAAAAAACTTATTGAAACTACAAAACAGTTAAGATCTGAAAACGGTTGCCCATGGGATAAAGAGCAGACATTTGACACATTAAAGCCTTACATTATCGAAGAAGCTTATGAGGTCATATCAGCATTAGATAATAATGATTATAAAAATTTAAAAGAAGAGGTTGGGGACCTCCTACTTCAAGTTTTATTTATATCAAATATTGCTGAGGAAGAAGATGCATTTAACATAGATGATGTAATATCTGAACTTAATAAAAAACTTATAGAAAGACACCCTCATGTTTTTGGTGAAAAGACTGCAAAAACTTCAGATGAAGCAAAAAAAATTTGGGATAAACAAAAAAAAGAAGAAAAGCCAAATAGAGACTTATCTTTAGTTTACCCTTCTACTTATAGAGCCATTAAGGTTTCAAAATTTTATTCAAAAAGAGGTTTAGAATTTACAGATATTAATGAAGTATTTGATAAATTAAACGAAGAGATTCATGAGTTCAGGGATGCATTAATAACTAAAAATAAGAGGGATATGCAATCCGAAATGGGTGACATATTATTTACAATCAGTAACTTGTGTAGGTTAAATCACTTGGACCCTGAAATTGCGCTATCTGATTCTACTAATAAATTTATTAATAGAGCTGAAAAATATGAAAAAATTAAAAATAATAATGATATTTCAAATAATGAAGCATGGGATAAGGCAAAACTATAAATCAAGGAATTTGTATATTAATTTATAGCCATCATCAAGCTTGTTTTGAGTTGAATTCACAATATCTTCTGAGAACCCTTTAAAATCATGGTTTGATAAATTCATACCCCTTTGATGAATCAAAAAAGGTACATATTCGTAGCTGTGTGTTCTTAATTCAATTGGGGTAGGATGATCTGATACTAAAAGAATTTTGTACTCTTCTTCAATTTGTTTCAATCCCTCAAGAAGTGGAGAAAGAACTTTACTATCCAAATCCTCAATCGCTTGAATTTTCTTCTTATAGTCTCCCTCATGTCCTGTTTCATCTGGGGCCTCGATATGTAACATTAAGAAGTCTTTTGATTCTAGCTCTTTTAAACCTGATTCAACTTTACCTAAATAGTTAGTGTCAAGATATCCTGTGGCACCTTCTACATTTATTATATTCATTGAGGCACATCTCCCTATTCCTTTAACCAAATCAACTGCAGAAATTACAGAACCATTTTTTTTAGTTAAATCAAAAAAACTGGGAAGAGTTGTCTTCTTTCCTTGTCCCCAAAGCCAAATATCAGATACTTTTACCTTACCTATTTCAGAATCTTCATTTTTTAGCTTTTTAATTAAAGCGTTAGCTTTTTTCATAAATTCATTGATTTTTAGTGAATCATCACCTCTTGGAATAAAATTCTTTATTTTTTTCTCTAAAATATCATGAGGAGGGGTGGTTTCAAGATTCATCTTGCCTTCCTTCCAAACTAAAATATGACGATAACTTACACCAGGATATAAAACAAACTCATCATTATCCATATATTTTTTTAAGTAATTAATAATTTTTTCTGCCTTGCTAGTTTCAATATGCCCTGCTGAATAATCTTCCATAATTAGATGGTCATTTATTTCCACAAGGTTTATTAAATTACATCTATAAGCAATGTCGTTGGGACCTAAATCAATTCCTATACTGGCAGCTTCAAGAGGCGACCTACCTGTAAAATATTTTCTAGGGTTATATCCTAAAACACTTAAATTTCCAACATCACTTCCTGATTTAAAACCTTCGGGAATATGGTTAACTGATCCAACCTCTGAGATGCAAGTCATTTTATCAATAGTTGGGGTATTTGCTACTTGAAGAGGAGTTTTGTTATTCAGTTCCTTGATAGGCCTGTCAGGCATACCATCAGCTTGTATTAAAATATATTTCATTTAATTCCCAAGTGCTTCTTTACATTTTTTTAATTGTTTCTCTGCATGGTAAGAGCTACGAACCATAGGACCTGAATCAACTGAGAGTACAGATTTTCTATTTAAGGCATAATTTTTTAAATATTCAAATTCTTCTAAAGAATAGTATTTACTTACATTTATATGCTCTAAAGTTGGTTGAAGATATTGACCTATATTTATAATGTTGCAATCAGCATTGGAAAGGTCATCAATGCATTCTTTAATTTCGTCAACGGATTCACTTAAACCTATCATTATTCCAGATTTTGTGATTATCTCACTTTGTTGTTTTACATATTTTAAAAGTGTTAGTGACCTTTCATAATTAGCTTGAGGCCTCACTGATCTCTTTTTATCACTTCCAGTATCTTGATTTAATCTATAAAGTCTTTTTACTGTTTCAATATTATGATTAATCACTTCGGGGGTAGCTTCTATTATCAAATCAATTGCTTCTGTTTTACCCAGGAAGTCTGGGATTAAAACTTCAACATCAATATTGAGGTTCAACTTTTTTATTTCTTTAATAGAATTAGCAAATATTTTTGCACTTTCAATATTTTTATCATCTCTATTAACAGAGGTAAGAACTATATGACTTATATTCTCATTATTTTTTTTAATATTTTCTATACCTCTTGCAAGTCTTTTCGGTTCAAGTTGATCAATTAATCCGCCATATCCTGTTTTTACAGCACAAAATCCACAGCTTCTAGTACAAGTATCACCCAGTATCATGAAAGTTAGAGTACCCATGCCCCAGCATTCACCTAAATTGGGACACCTAGCTTCTTCGCAAACTGTATGTAGGTTGTTCTCTTTTGTTAGTTTTTTTAAAGAGCTATAGTTTTCACCTTTAGGAATAAGTGATTTAATCCATTTTGGTTTATTTATCAACCTACTTCCCCTCTATTTGAGATTTTGATTCAATTGAAGTTATCTTTTTCTGCAGTTCATTTATTTTCATACTTTTTTGCACAATAGTTATTCCCATAGAGATCAGACAGATTATAACCCCTATAAAAAAACTAATAATAATTAATAACGAATTACTAACTATTTCATTCTCAAAAGAGTAGAAAAAAACATCTAAAGATAAGTTAAATTCAGATAAAAAAACTTGTTGATTTTGAAATATAAAAATTACTGTTAAAACAAATATAATTGAAATTAAGGAAGCTTTAATCATTATATGATGATTTTAACACATTTAACTACCAGGGCTATAGAGGTAAAGAATTTTATGTGCAATTGATCCATAGAATTCTTTATTTACTAATGCAGAGGGTATAAATTTGTCAATTAATTTTTCTTTCTTTTTAGGATAGTAATCTAATTCAAGCTTAGTCAGCCCAATTTTGTTTTCAATATATTGTTTAGCACTATTTAAACCGCCCAATGAATCGACTAACTTTAACCTTTTCGCTTGCTTCCCGGTAAAAACCTGACCTTTTGAAACGATTTCAATTTCTTCTGTGCTTAATTTTCTCTCTATTTTAACTATTTCTTTAAATTGGTCATGAATATCAATTAAAAGATCACTAATCAATTCTTTTTCTTCAGGTGAAAGAGCTTTTGTAATGCTAGATGTATCTTTGAATTTTCCTGATTTTAGCACTTCTATATCTAGCTTTATAAATTTAAGTAATCCAGAAACATTATAGTATTGGCTTATAACACCTATACTTCCAGTAATTGATCCTGAATTGGCAAATATGTGGTCAGCACCACAAGATATCATATAGCCTCCTGAAGCTCCAATATCTACAATACTGGCAACAATAGGTAAATCGGGTCTCATTTCTTTTAATGAATTATAAATTTCTTGAGAAGATCCAACCGTACCACCAGGAGAATTAACTCTAACAATTAGTCCTTTTATATTTTTATTAGAATTAATTTTTTCTAGATTTATCAGATAAATCTTTGGATTTTCTATTACACCGTTTATTTCTAATACGGCAATTCTCTCTCCCTTAATAACATTACTGAAAGAACTAAAAATAAATAACAATACTACTGATGAAATTAAAATATATTTCAAATTAAAAAATTTCATTATCCATTAAATTTATCTTTTAATAAGTCACCCAGGGTTGACTTAAACTCAACTTGAGATTTATTAAAAGAATCAATTGCTTCCTCCTGCCTTATTTTTTCGAGCTTTTTTTGATTAATTATGATTTTTTGGTTTTTATCATCATATTTTTCAACAATACCAGAAATATTTGAACCTACTTTAGATCCAGCTAGAAGCTCATCATCTAAATAAGATTTTGGAACTATTGCTTTACAGTGCTCATATTCATCGATTAAAAATTCATAATTATCAATTGAAATAATTTTTAAATCTAAACATTTTTGACCTTTTTTATATTTATCCTTAAAAATATTCCATGGGTTCTCAGAGGTATGCTTCAAGCTAACCCTTAAAGTATCTTCTTTGGAGGAAAGACCAATTAATTTAACATCGTATTCCTTTTTTAAATCTATTTCATCTTTTGAAATATCCCAGTTTATATCTTTCTTATTCATTACAACTTTTAGTCCTGAATCTGTAATCCCTAAATAAATATTCTCTAATTTTTTTCTAAATAAAACCTTTAGGATCTGATTAGAATTATTTTTTGCAAACTCTTTTTCAGGGCTATTCATAGTTAGTTTGATTGATCCAACTATATTTTTATTCTCTTTATTAAATTCTATAATTTTAAATTTTATTTTATCTCCCAATACAAAATTTTTGCTTATGTCATTTTTAGATATTTTATTCCAGCTACATTCGCTTATTGGTATTAAGACATCATAAGAATTTTGTATCTCCACAAATATCCCAAAATCCTTAATATTTATTATGGTCCCTTCAATTTCTTTATTGGAATTAAATGAATCGATTATATATTTAGTAGGGTCATTTCCATCCTCCAACAATGTAAGATTGATTTGGTAATTTAAATAGTCTATATCTAAAATCTTAAATTCTTTTATCTCATCAATTTTGAATAGCGAGTTTAGATTCTTTTTATTACCCCAAGTTAAATTATCCCTTTGAACTTCAACTTTATAATTACTAATTAAAACAATTATCGAGTTATTTTTAATATTTATTATTTTGCCTTCAATATGAGTTGGATTTTTATCTTTTAAAAGATTAAAAAAATTATTTTTTCTGAGACTGTCAACCTCCACAGTTGATAATTCGTATTCACCCTGATTGGATATAATTAAGGAGTCAATAACTTCATTTTTTTTATAGAACTTTGCAAATGAATCTTCCTCCATATTTTGTTTGGATATAAAGCCCTCAATTAAAGTTTTTTTGCCTATATTAACAATTATTTTGTCCTTTGTTTTTCCTAGAAAATATGCCCCAATAATTTCTTTTTGTTCGAATTTACTTTCAATTTCTTTTATTTCATCTAGTTTTTTTATTTTTTTTATTGAAAGCATAGGAAATGAGAATGAATCATCTATAAATTCTGCATTTATAGCTTGATCTTTTACTAGCTGTTTTAATTCCAATTGATCAAATTCTTTTATATTGATTCTTCCTTCGGATTTATATCCAAAATCAATATATATAAATTCATCATCTTTTCTTAAGTATTTCCCAGTAACTATATTCCCCTTCTTTGGAATTTCTATCACTATATCTTGTAATTTTGGTTGTTCCATTTTATGCCATCATCAAGTTGTCTATAGTTTTCTTTATAAGCCAAGGTGGTGTTGATGCACCCGCACTAATCCCAACAACTTTATCTTTAAAATTAATATTTAAGTCAGAAACTTGATCAAATGTTTCTATTTGATGAGTCTCTGAATTAATGTCTTTACACATCTTAGTTATTTCTTTTGTATTAGAGCTATTTTTACCACCGATAACAAGCATAATATCAACATCTTTGGCAATTTCAACTGCTTCTATCTGTTTGTTGTGAATATCATCACAAAGGGTATCTATTATTTTAAGTTCTATTTTCTTTATTTTTTTAAGCTTGTTAACAACCTTCCAGAAATCTTCAACAGGTATGGTAGTTTGGGCTACAACACCAATTTTTCTTTTTTCTTTAGGAAGTTGACTTAATTGATTGAGATCTCTAATAATAGTTATATCATCTTTAGCATAACTTTTAGCGCCTATTATTTCTGGGTGTTTGTGATCACCGACAATTAGTACATGAAAACCATTTTCATAAAGAGATTTAACAGCAAATTGAAGTTTCTTTACGATTGGGCATGTCATATCAACAATGTTTGAATCATTAGATTCTAAAGTATTTTGGTCATCTATTGTAATACCATGAGCTCTTATAATAATTGTACCTTTTTTATTTTCAATTTTATCTAAGACTCTCAAGCCTTTAGCCTCAAGTTTCTCAATTGTTTGAGGGTTGTGAATTAAAGGTCCATAAGAAAAAACACTTTGTTCTTGGTCTAATTGCTCCTCTGCAGTTGATACAGCTTTTTCAACACCAAAACATACACCTGCACTGTCAGCTAAAATAATTTTTTTAGCCATCTATGATTATCCTATCGCTAATTTTATTAACCACATTATCAATAGATAATTCAGAAGTATCAATAATTACAGAATCTTCAGCTGGGTGTAGCGGACAAATTGCCCTTGTTTTATCAAGCTCATCTCTTTCATTTATTTCTTCTAACACTTTAGATTTGTTAACTTTAATTCCTAAAATTTTCTCCAACTGATTTGCACGTCTTTCTGCTCTTATTTGGGGGTCAGCATCTAAATAAAATTTATAGTTTGCTTCAGGAAATACATATGTACCCATATCTCTTCCCTCTGCTACGTAATCTTTTTTTCTAACAATCCTTTTTTGCATTTCTCTTAAAATTCCACGAACAATCTCTAAAGATGCAAACTTGGAGGCAAGCCTGGAAATTTCATTTGTTCTAATTTCATCAGTAACATCTTCAGTGTTTAAATAAACCTTATCGATTCCATCTTCATTTATAAATTGTATATGAATATCTATTAAGAGTTTTTTTAACTTATCAGAATCATTCTCTTTAATATTATGCATATCTGCATAAAGTGCTAAAGCCCTATACATAGCACCTGAATCTAAATATTTTATATTTAGTTTCTCTGAAATTATTTTAGCTATAGTTCCCTTGCCTACACCAGAAGGACCATCAATTGTAATAATCATATTATATATTTTTTCTGAATTGCTCGAAAATTTCAAAGAAATTTGGAAATGATATCGAAACGCAATCCGAGTCTAAAATTTTTACTTGATTTGTGCATCTAGTTGCTGCGATAGCTAACATCATTGCAATTCTATGATCAAAATGACTTTTACATATACCTCCATTTAATGATTCTTTACCTTTTATTTTAATATCATCGTTATTTTGATTGATATCAGCCCCTAGCTGACTTAATTCTGATACTATTGAATTAATTCTATCTGATTCTTTATACCTCAATTCAGTAGCTCCCAGGATATTCGAGGTACCTTCTGCCAAACTCATTGCAAGTGATAGTATAGGGATTTCATCTATGATTAAAGGAATATCTTCTCCACAAATATCTATTCCCTTCAAATCGCTATGCTTTACGAGTATATCGCCAACTTTTTCACCACTGATATTAGAGATGTTTTCATATGAAATATTTCCACCCATCTTTTGTAGAATCTCAATAAATTTAATTCTTGTTGGATTTAAACATATTTTTTCAAGTTTAATAGAAGAGCCTTGGTTTAAAAGTGAGCCCACAATAAAAAACGCTGCACTCGAGGGATCATTTGGAATATCAATTAAATCATTCTTGATTATAGGGTCTGGAGTAATCTTTATTATATTATCCTCAGTAACAATATTCTCTGTAAAATATTCTAGAAGTATTTCAGTATGGTCCCTTGATTTTATTTCTGTTTCAATTGTTAATTCACTTTCACCAGTTAGCCCAGCAAATATTACCGCAGATTTAACTTGTGCAGAACCTGAATTAAGTTTTATATGGCCACCTTTTATTTTAGAACTTTTTATAGTCACAGGGAATTTCCCATCAGTTGTATCTATCTCTGCTCCAATTTCTTCTAAGGGAGTTTTTACTCTATCCATTGGCCTTTTTCTAAGGGACTCATCACCATCTAATACTGATTCAAAATTTTGCCCGGCTAAAAGCCCTGTTAGCAACCTGGCAGTTGTTCCGGAGTTTCCACAATCAATGGTCTCTGGAGATTGTATATATTCTTTTACCCCAGTGCCTCTAGTAAAATATTTTCCATTATTCTCTGCAAACATGACTCCAATAGCTCCTAGTGAATACATTGTTGTTTTAACATCATCTGACATCAATAGATTGGTAATTTTTGTCATTTCTTTATTAAAGCTGGATAAAAAAACAGCCCTATGTGATATAGACTTGTCAGGAGGTATGTTTACTTCGCCAACAAAAACAAATTTAGATTTATTTACAATATATTCACTCATTATTACCTCGCAGTAAGATATAATAACCTTAAATTATTATTATGAGTAAATTTCTTAAGAAAATAAAAAAAGCTTTAATAATTGGAATTGGGGGTGGAGCAGATATTGTTGGAACAATACCAATGAAATCATATCTCGAAGAGCATGGAATAGAATGTTATTTAGGGGGATTGCCATGGGAAAGGTATTCAATTGATCCTTATCCAGGACCTAGAAGGTTTAGTGAAATTCAAAAAAAGAGGAGTTTTAATAAAAGTATTTGTTTTATAACAGATAAAACTCTAACTAAAGATGGTCTTCAATTCAGTGAATCTAAAGTGGCAAATTTTGTACAAAATAAAATTATTTTCGTTAATATTTTTAATTCAATTAGAAGTATTGCAGCTGACTTAATAGAGTTTATTAATGATAAAAAAATTGATTATGTAGTAGGTGTCGATGTTGGCGGCGATGTTTTAGCTTTGGGAGATGAAAAAGGATTGGCAAGCCCTTTAGCTGATTCAATAATGTTGAATGTACTTAAAATTATTGAAGCTAAATGTTTAACACACCTTGGGGTTCTGGGTTATGGAAGTGATGGGGAATTAAAAATAAGTGAAATTAATAAATGTATGGCAATAGCATCTTCAAAAAAAGGCCTAGTAGGGTCTGTGGGACTTTCTACGGATGCATATAAAACAATGAAGGAAATAGTAAAAAAAGTAGAGACTGATGCAAGCAGAATTCCTTTACTATCTTTTGAGGGTTCTTATGGAAATCACCCCATAAGGAGAGGAAGAATTCAAGTTGAGGTCCATCCAATGTCTCAAATAACATTTTTATTTAGCCCCACAATTGTTTTTAAAAATTTATCGAACCCAGCAAGGCTTATATCTAAAAGCAAAAGTTTTTATGAAGCAAATGAAATACTGTTAACGAATAATATTTCTTCAGAATTCAATTATGAAGTTAAAAAACATATGGAAATTAGCTCATTAAATAATAAAGGATAATAGGAATCGTAAATAAAGACAGCAATGTTGATACAAAAACTATAGATGCAACTCTATCAGGATTTTTGTCATATTTATCTGCTAAGATAAAATTGAATACAGCTGAAGGCATTGAGTATTGGATTATAAAAACTTTTATCAGCAAATTGTCAATATTAAAAAAACCACAAATCACTGAACTTATAATAAATCCATATGTAAGCCTGATGCAGCTTATTATTATATCGCTTTTTATATTTATTATTTTTGTTTCAGCAAGTTTATGACCCAAGCTAAACATCATCAAAGGAATACAAGTTGTTCCTATTAATTTTAGAGAATTATTTATTGGTTCATAAACTTTAACATCATAATTATTTAGTATTAATGCCAAAACAACAGTATAAATTAGTGGAACTTTGAAAACTTCTTGAAGATTACCAATTCCATTAATGAATGCAATTCCAACTGAACAATGTAAGAAGAAAACTATAGTTGTAAAAAGAATAGCGTAATCAAATGCTTGTTCGCCAAATGCAAAAAGAACAATGGGTAAGCCAAGATTTGCTGTATTCGGGAATATTATTGTATTCAGAAAAATCTTTGGATCTTTTTTTATAATTCTGAGTACCAGATAAATTACTGGTACTCCAATCAGGACAATAGTGCCACCAATATATACAATATTTAGAATTTCATTTAGTTTTATATTGTCATTAGTTAATGAGGTAAAAATTAAGCAAGGGGTTGCAAGATATAGCAATATTAAATTAATAGGTTTCATATTTGTTGATGTGAATTTGCCAAATAAGAATCCAACAGACACTACTAAAATGACTGGCAATATTACTTCAAAAACTTTTAACCAAAGGTCCATACTAAATTCTACACATAAAACTTAGTAATTGATTTAATAATTCTAAAAAATAGATTTAAATAAACATTAGGATGAAATTCCAAAATAAAGGTTTTTTAAAAAATGTTATTATATTACGATAAACTTGAATTTTTAAACATTTGGAGGAAAATTGATATATGTGGTTTTTAAGAACTAGCGCAACATGGGCTACAATATTACCCAGATTAATTTTAGCGCTAACATTTATTCCTGCAGGATGGAATAAGCTTATAGATTTCCAATCTAAGGCATTATCATGGCAAGTTAACTTTGGTTTTGAGTATTGGCACACTGGTGTTGCCGTTTTTGTTGAATTTTTTGGTGGTATTGCAATTGCTGTAGGACTTTTGACTAGACTTTCAGCTTTTGGAATTATTGTAGTTATGATTGTTGGTATCTGGGTTGCACATTTAAATAATGGTTTTTATCCTACTTATGACACTTATGGTTATCAACTTTGTTTAATTGGATTAGCCTATGTATTACTTTTTACTGGTGGAGGAAATTACTCTTTAGATAAAAGATTTTTTTAGGGGAGCCTTTTTTTAATTAGCTCAACTGCAGGCTGGTCAAAGGGATTAATATCCAACCTTATTCCGATAAGAGTTACAATAAGTTCAAACATTATAAATAAACTTCCAAGATCTGTAGGACTAATGTCTTTGATTTCCATCTTTAAAGTTGGAACATGTTTTTCTTTAAGTGCAGCTTGAGTCGCATTTAACTCTAATAAATTAGCATCGTCTATAGTTTTACTTTTACTTTGTGATTTTTTTGAAGATAACAAAAATACAACTTTATCTTTGGGGCCATCAAGAATAAGTTGCATTTGTGAATGTTGATCTTTTGGCCCAAGGTACTTAATGGGTGTTAACCCAATTGAATACCCTCCAAAATTTTCTTTCCCTAAGCTCTCAGCTATTAATTGCATTAACCATTCTGAAAAGGAGTCCAGGTGATTATCGTATGCCATCAAACATATTATGTTCTTTCCATTTCTATAGTTATTTATTAGAAAATTACATACAGATTCGATAAGTATAAAATTTGTTTTTTTCTGGGTTTCTAGAAAATTTAAGGCACCTTGGTGCATTTCCAACCAATTAAAATTATTTATCTGACATGGAATATATGTGGATTTACTTAGCACAGAGAATCTGCCCCCAAGCTCCCTATTTATATCAAACACTTTTATATTTTCCTCTTTGGCTATTTTATTTAGATTTGAATTATCTGTATCGGTTATAAAGAAAACATTCTCAGAACTATTAATTTTCTTTAAAACTTCATTCAGCAATGTTATTACTTCGAAAGTATTTCCAGATTTACTTATAAATAGGAAAATTGTTTGATTAATATCTAAATTTTTAAAAATATTATTAAATTCTTGTGAATCTAGGTTGTCTATTGTATATGTTTTTTTTGATAGCAGATCGGGAAAAATTTTGAAAATTGCTTTAGTTCCAAGAGTAGAACCACCAAATCCAATTAAAACAAGATTCTCAATATCTTGTAATTGGATAGAATCAAGCTCAATCGGACTGTGTGGCTGAGAAGATAGTTCTTTAATGAATTCAGTTGACAACAATAGCTCTCTTTCTTCTGGAGATATATTGCTAGTCTCACTGATTTCTATATCAAAATTTATTTTTTCGTTTATCACCATTTGATTACAGCAGAGCCCCAAGCAAAGCCAGCACCAAAGACAGAGAATAAAATGTTATCACCTTTCTTTATTTTTGACTCATTCAAAGCCTCATGTAATGCTAACAAAACCGAAGCAGATGAAGTGTTTCCATATCTTTCGATGTTCACATAACATTTCTCTAAGGGAAGATCTAATCTTTCCCTTGCAGCTTCAATAATTCTCATATTCGCTTGATGTGGAATAAAGAGGTCAATGTCATTAGGGTTAAGGTTAGCAGATTCAATAGCCTCCAATGAATTTGACTGAATAACTTTTACTGCTTCTTTAAATACTTCTTTACCTTCCATTTTAAGGAAACGATATCCATTGGGATCCTTAGATCCTCCACCGGGCGTATAGAGTAGTTCTGCTTCTTTTCCACTCGCCCCAAGGCATACTGATAAAATTCCAGGTTCATCACTTTCTTCAAGTACTACAGCCCCTGCACCATCGCCAAACAAGATACATGTACCTCTGTCTTTGTAGTCAGTTATTTTCGATAAATTTTCTGAACCTACAACTAATAACTTTTTTGCTTGCCCATTTTCAATTAATGCTTTTGCAACATTTAAACAATAGATGAATCCAGCACAGCCAGCAGATAAATCAAATGCAAAGATTTTTCTCGTATCAAGTCTATCCTGCAACAAACAAGCAACAGATGGTGTCATATAGTCAGGAGTCACGGTTCCAACTATTATTCCGTCAATCTCTTTAGGATCGGTGTGTGAATTTTTTAATGCTTGGACACAAGCCTCGTAGCACATGTCTGAAGTTGCTTTATCTTTATCAAGAATTCTTCTCTCTGATATTCCTGTTCTAGCCTTTATCCACTCATCAGAGGTATCAACTAATGCCTCTAAGTCTTTGTTAGAAAGAATTTTATCTGGGATGTAGATTCCTGTTCCTGAAATTTTTGCAAAACTCAATGTATATCAAACCTAATAGAACTTATTATTTTAAATTATCTAACTAAAGTCAATTTTTAAAATTAGCCAATTCATTTTTGAATTCATTATAAAGGTACTTGCTAATTATAAAAGATAAAAAAACTTTATTTGAATTATCATACAAGCAGAATTTTAGGTCTTTCTTACTTAAAAATGAGTACATTTTATCAACATCCTCATCGTTGTTAATAGAAACCAAATGAGAAAATGATTCTATATTTATATGATTTTTAGAAAAAATTAATTTCAATTCAATAGTTGGAAAATCGCCTTGCATTACACTGTTAATTAAGAATTTAAAATCTAGAAGACCCAAATCTTGTATATCATAAATTGAGGATGATTCTTTTTTGAATAGCATTATTACTTCATCTTTCAGATTTATGATTTTTGAACCTTCAACTATAAAGTCGAAATATCCATTAAATTCATCTTCTGTTATTAATGCCCTTGATTTTTTTATCATCGATAGAGTACAATTGTATAAGCTACACTTTTAGTTATCAAGGAGGAGTGTTAATGACAGCTATAGCTATTGCCTTAGGAATGATTGCTTTATTTTGGATGGCAGCAACTAATATTGGTGCTGATTCAGGATCTGCAGCAGATGCTGCAAGTGGAGATGCCCCGTCACAGAGGCCTGCTTCAGACTCTTTAACAGATGGTACACCACCAACTGCTGATGGTTCAACAGACCAGTCTGAGTTTCAATCCGCGAAAAGTTAAATAATTTTATCCAGCGAATGATTCAAAATGGATGAAGTTTTGTAGATTCAATATAGAGTCAGGAAGTGGTTCGTGCGTAAAATGCTGGGGACTAATTGTTCTTGCAATCAATTTGGTCCCTTCAATAATTCTCATAGCTGGTCTTGTATAGTAAGAATCAGCATCAACTATGTATACATTTCCCATATTAAATGCAGGTATTTTATTTAATTCTGTGTTATTTAATATGCAATCGATATCATTTAGAGTTTTTTCTATGTTCCAACCACAAGGCATTATAAATATAAAATGAGGAGCATATTTTTTTATTTCATCCCAATCAACAATCCTTGATTTCTCATTACTCATGCTTAATCCACTTTCGCCGCCTGCAATTTCAATCATTTCGGGTACCCAATGACCTGCAGAATATAATGGATCTAACCATTCCATTGCGAAAACTCTGGGTCTATCGATTATATCTTTTGTTGCATTTTTGATTTTATTAATTTGATTCATAAATTCATTTTTTAAATCCTCGCCAGCCTTACTTACCGATAAACTATCTGCTAGCTTTGCTATTTCAGTTGGTATCTCTTTAAGATTGGATGGAGAATAATCAATAATTTTTCCTTTGACATTTAAATCCAAAGTATCATTTCTTGAAACAGCACAAACACTACATGTCTCCTGGGTGATTATAAAATCAGGATTGAGTTCGGATATAAGCTCCTTATCAAGAATAAATGGAGATTTATTATCTTTTATTATTTTTTTTAATTCTTCATCAATTTCTTTACTAGAATTTGTTTCCTCGAGCTTAATCCTCGATGCAACTGGTTTTTCTTTAATACTGTCGGGATAATTACATTCTTCACTTATTCCGACAATTGAATCTGAAAGTCCTAATTCACATAAGATCTCGGTTGCCGCAGGCAAAAGGGATAAAATTTTCATTAAGATATTTTAAGTTATTTATTTAAATGTGTCATATCTAAATCCAATCATTATTGTTCTTCCTGGTGATGTAAAATTTAAAATTTCTTCTCTTTTATCGTTAAAAAGATTTGAAACTTGTATAAATATTTTACTTGTGTGTAAATCATCTTTTTCTAATAAGTAGTCTCCATATAAACCAAAGTCCCAAAATGAGTCGTTATAAATTCTTGTCGATGAATTTTCATAATCCCATCTCCCTCCTGTATAGCTCGTATCAAGAGCTACAAACAAATCATTATGCTTTTTACTAATAATTAATCCACCACTAGTTTTCGGCCTTCTCAACAATGCTTCATCATCTTGCCAATTTGCAAAATTAAAAGAATTTTGTTGAACTACATTATTAACGTTTACGGCTTTTGTTTCTAGATAGGTAAACCAGTATTTAATGGAAAGTTGATTTTCTAATTTAACCAAACCACTCGCCTCAATTCCCTGCGATTTTGCTTCATCTAAATTACCATAGGAAGGGCTTCCTCCTCTGTATGCAATCATATCATTTGTTTTGCTCTTAAAGGCTGTTAAAGATAATGCATATTTTGTATTTTCAAAATCAATTCCAATCTCGTAAGATTGGTTTTTCTCTGCCTTTAAGCCCGTTACACTGTATGTTTCATAAATGCTTGGATACTTAATACCTTTACTAAATCCACTTCGAATTTTAATGGTTTCAGAAATATATTTTGATAAAAATACTGTTGGACTATATGTTGTTCCATGATATTCATGATCATCTTTTCTAAAAGCGATATCAGCAAAGAAGTTCTCTTGAAAATTTAGTGCAAGCATTCCATAAATTGAATCTATATATGTTTCATGACCATAATCTGTTGCGAATGAACTTGCATTCGCATGATAGTTACTTGTTTCATCTAAGTATTCGTAACCTACTTTTGCATCAACTGATATCGTTGAAAATAAAGAATTTTTTATTTTGTAATAATAGTTATAGTTTTTCTTTTTTTCCCACCAATCAACATTTCCACTACCAGCATCTCTAGTAGCTCTTTTATTGAAAAAATATGAAAAATCAAATCCTATTAAGTTATCTTTATAAACTTCATAACTTGTATTAATGGACCTGCTATTTAAATGTCGCCAATCTCTTTGTGTACCAGATGTGGAACTATATGTGCCTACTGTGCCCGTGCTACTAGTCGGATATCGAACTGTCGCCCATCTATCAGATATAAGTGTTTTTATCTGGAGCTTTTCATTTAATGCAGATAGATTTATTCCTGCATTCAAAGCTTTATTGTTATAAGCATCATTAAAAATCCTAAATCCATCATCATCAACTCTGTCATAAGAAAGCACATAACCAATCAAAATATCATTTGACTGTTTATTGAATTGTCCGCTTATTGAAACAGCTTGTTCATTTGATAGGAATGTTCCACCATCAGTTTGCCCAGTAGCATCTTTCTTAAAACTTTGGTTAATACCAAAGGATGACATAAGTGAAATTTGAGTTTTATTCGATGGTTTTTTGGTATTAATAATTATTACAGAGCCCAATGCAGAAGATCCAAAAAAACCAGCCATTGGACCTCTCAAAACTTCAATGGATTCTATATTATTAATGGAGACAAATTCAAAATTGAAAGATCCACCAACATCGTTATATTTAACACCATCAATAATTACTAAATTATGATCTGACTCTGAGCCACGAGAAAATACGCTTATTAATCCACCCCTTCCTCCTGTTTGCTTAACAGATAGCCCTGGAACAAGTTTTAGTAAATCTCCAACACTTTGTGCCCCTGATGTTTTTATTTCATCTTCACTGATTATTGTTGCAGATCCACCAAATCTATTTGTTTGGATTGTTGTATTTCCAATGGTTTTGGGATTTTTTAGCTCGATATCAGATGATATTGAGTAATTTGTTAATAATAATATGATCAAGAAAAATCTTAATAAAATGCTCATAGTAACTCTCCTTAAGTTACTTCGAACGATTAAGAAAATAGATTATAAATAAATTTATAAAATTATTTTTCCTTTAACCTCGAAGAAAAATTATTAAATGTTTTTGGCAGGTCTTCTGACTTAAAGCGCTACAGTTGCCTTCCCATTTGTATTAAACAGTGGCATATTAACTGCAATTTTTTTGCTTATTACAGCAGCGGGTCTGTGATGGACTTTCACCATACTTCCCTATTAAACTCTTGCGAGTACCGATTATGAATTATCATGTAGAATTAAGTCATGTCAAGAAAATATAGAGTTGTAACCCTTGGTGGAGGAGTAGGTGCAGGTAAATTTCTTGAAGGACTTTACGAATTTAAAAATGAAATAAATTTGAACCTGATTATAAACACCTCAGACGATATAGACATTTATGGTGTAAGAGTTAGCCCTGATGTCGATACAGTTATTTATTGGCTTTCTGATAATATTGATCGAAAAAAAGGTTGGGGTATAAAAGGGGATACTTTAAATCTTGTAAATGAATCATCATCGAATTGGTTTAATCTAGGCGATTTAGATTATCAATATAATAAAAAGAAGAAAGTTGATATGGATAAAGGTATGACTTTACAAGAAAATATAAAATTTAGATGTAAAGAATTAGGTTTATTTGATGTAACTATTCTTCCCATGACAAATGATAAAGTTGAAACTTATATTTTAACTTCCGAGGGAAAAATGCATTTTCAAAAATATCTTATCAAAAATAAAATGTTACCAAAAGTTTTAGGAATTGAATTTCAGAATATAGCTAATGCAAGTCCAGCTCATTCTTTGCTTGATTTGGTCAAAGAATCAGATTTAATTATTTATTGTCCTAGTAATCCTCTTATAAGTATTGATCCAATATTAGAGGTAAAAGGTATTTATGATGAAATTCAAATGTCAGATTCAAAAAAGGTCGCAATCTCACCAATAGTAAATGATAAAGCATTTAAAGGACCGATTCTTAACTTAATGAAACTTAAAGGTTTAGAATTATCTGTTTTAGGTGTTGCAGAATATTATAAAACAAAAGCTGATTTTCTATTAATCGATAATTCAGATAAACATTACGAGAAAAGAATCAAAGAATTTGGTTTAGAGCCAATTGTTACAAATATAAATATGACATCCAAAGATGTCTCTATTAATATATCAAAAATTATTTTAGATTTGTTATAGTTTAATTATGAATAAAGTTGAACTCATACCAGTTCAAGGCCTCCCAAGTATTGATCCTGGCGACAATATCCCTCTTATTATTTCGCAAGCCTTAGAAGAAAATAATTTGATTCTAAATCAAAATGATATTCTAGTAATAGCTCATAAAATTGTTTCAATTTCCGAAAAGAGATTGGTTAATATACAAGAAGTTAAAGCAGGGAAAAAAGCAATTTTAATGGCTAAAAAATGTAAAAAGGATCCAAAGCTTATTCAATTAATACTCGATAATGCAAAAGATGTGCTTAGAATTAACAAGGATTTTCTAATAACTAGAGATTTAAATGGTATTGTTGCTGCCAATTCAGGAATTGATCAGTCAAATTATTTCCACAAAGATTTTGCAGTTCTACTTCCTAAAAATTCTAATAAATCAGCTAAAAAAATATCTCTAGATTTAAAAAAAATCTTAAATAAAGACATATCAGTAATTATAACAGATAGTGTTGGAAGGCCTTGGAGAAATGGACTAACCCAAATTGCACTAGGTTCTTTTGGTATTCCCTCCATTGTTAGTTATAAACAAGATCTCTATGATAGCCCACTTTTTGATACAGATATACCCATAGTGGATGAGCTTTGTTCTACTGCTGGTATTCTAATGATTAAAGATAAAGGTATTCCTGTAGTTATCATAAGGGGGTATAATTATTCTTTTATCAAACAAGGTTTAAGGAACATTATTAGGTCTGAGAAAAATGATATCTTTAAGTAAAATTTATAATGACTTTTTAAAATATAATAATTCCTCGGAATTGCTAGAACTCCATTCTATTCCTTATAACAATTATGATTCTATCCCAAATAAATTTCTGACTGTGCTTGAAAATTACTTAGACGATAACGAACTAGATAGAGAACAATTAAAAATCTTAACAAGTATGGAAATCGAACATGTTTCTGTCTTGATGGCGGTGGCCAATTATATAAGAAGAACAAAAAAGGGAGATTTAATTAGTTTCTCCAAGAATGTTTTTATTCCGCTAACTCAACTATGTAGAGATCAATGTTCATATTGTACATTTAAAATTGAACCAGGCGAAGGTGAATTACTTGTCCCACCAGAGAAAGTTTTAGAATCTGCAAGAAAAGCTGCTCAGGCAGGATGTACTGAATTATTATTTGTTTCTGGTGATAAGCCTGAAATTATTTATGATGTATATAAAGATAAGCTCCAATCTATGGGATATAGTTCAACTGCGGACTATATGATTTCCATGAGTGAAATTTGTTTGGAAGAAAATATATTTCCACATTCAAATTTAGGTATTGCTAATCAAGCAGAATTGAAAAGATTTAGAAAATCCAACCCTAGTATGGGCCTAATGTTGGAAAATATAAGTGAGAGATTGATGAAGCCAGGTATGGCACATCATAAATGCCCTGACAAATATCCAAAAGCCAGAGTTAATACTATACTTACAGCAGGTAAACTTAAAATTCCATGGACATCTGGCATTCTTATTGGTATTGGTGAAAATTGGGACGAAAGAATTGATTCGATTCTAGAATTGAGAAAAATTAATGATTTATATGGTCATATCCAAGAAATAATAATTCAAAATTTTAGCCCCAAACCAGGAATTAAAATGGAAGGACATCCTGTTCCTACTGATTTAGATATGATCAAAACAGTAGCACTATCAAAATTAATCATGGGTGATGCTGTTAGTATTCAGGTTCCCCCAAACCTTAATTCGAAGTCATATATGTTACATGTTTTTTCTGGGGTAAGTGATCTTGGGGGTGTTTCACCTCTAACAATTGATTTTGTTAATCCAGAATCACCATGGCCGCAAATTGATATAATGAAAAAAACTTTAACTGAATTTGGCTTTACTCTCAGGGAGAGATTACCAGTATATCCAGGTTATTTAAAAAGTGAGTTTATTGAAGATCATATATACCAAAGGGCAATTAAATTTGTTGACGAAACAGGGTTTGTAGCTGAAAATTAGGTTTTTATTATGGAAGATGCTCTAAAGAAGATTATAGATAAGATTGAAGGTAATAGGATCAAAGGTTTAGATTCAAGCCTATCTAGTTCCTCGTCTGAAATTGCAAAAATTATAAACAAGCCATTTGAAAAGAAAGAAATTAGTGAAGAAGAAGCAGTAAAACTTTTTTTGATTGAGGATTCAGATGAGCTTGCCTCACTAATAATTGCAGCAGATAATGCAAGAAAAGAAGATGTTGGGGACGATGTAACATACGTAGTCAATAGAAATATAAACTTTACAAATATTTGTAATACCTATTGTGGTTTTTGTAACTTCATGGCTCCAGAGGGAGACTCTAGGGCATATTTTCTAACTATGGATGAGATTAAGGAAAAGGTTCTTGAAGCAAAAGATAATGGTGCCACAGAAGTCTGTATGCAAGGTGGTATGCACCCTGATATTGATGGGAATTTTTATGTTGAGATTATTAAAAGTGTTAAAGAGGCTGTTCCTAACATGCATACGCATTGCTTTTCACCTTTTGAAGTTCATTATGGGGCAGAAACGCTTGGAATTCCTATTCTAGATTTTGTTAAAATGCTCAAAGATGTCGGACATGGTACTTTCCCTGGAACGGCTGCAGAAATTTTAAGTGAAGATGTAAGGAAAATTATTGCACCAGGGAAAATTACAACTGACCAATGGGTGAATACAATTAAAGAAATACATAGAGCAGGTATGAAAACTACTTCAACTATCATGTATGGACATGTTGACAAGCCTCATCACTGGGCAAGACATTTTGAAGTCATAAGAGAAATACAAAAAGAAACTATGGGAATTACTGAGTTTGTTCCACTAAGGTTTATTCCCTGGGATACAAGAATATTTAAGAAAGGTATATCTAGAGAAGGCCCTAGTGATTTGGATCAATTGAAAATGTATGCAATTTCTAGGCTTTATTTCAGAGGATTGATAAAAAATATACAAGTGTCCTGGGTAAAACAAGGGCCAGAATTTGCTCAATATTGTCTAACTGCAGGAGCCAATGATTTTGGCGGTACTTTAATGGAAGAAAAAATTACGACTGCAGCAGGCGGTAAGTTTGGGCAATATTTCGCACCTGAAGATTTTAGAAAATTAAGCTTCGAAATAAATAGAAGACCCGTAGAAAGATCTACTTCTTATGAATATTTGAAAGTTTTTGAAAATTAAACATTTAGTTTATTCTTATCTGAATGGCCATCTTTAGAAATTTGAATTTAGATATCAAAGCTGTATTTGAAAAAGATCCAGCTGCAAGGAATTTATTCGAAGTAATTCTTACTTATCCAGGATTTCATGCAATTTTTTGGTATAGAGTTTCGCATGTTTTATGGAAAATTAAATTAAAGCTTTTCGCAAGAGTTATATCAAATATTGTTAGAATGTTGACTGGTATAGAAATACATCCTGGTGCAAAAATTGATGGAGGGTTTTTTATTGATCATGGAATGGGAGTCGTCATAGGTGAGACAACTGAAATAGGATCCAATGTGACAATTTATCAAGGTGTGACATTAGGTGGAATTAGTTCGAACAAAGGTAAGAGGCATCCGACAATTTCTAATAATGTTATTGTAGGTGCAGGTAGCAAAATTTTGGGCCCACTTAATATTGGAACAAATACTAAAATTGGAGCAAATTCTGTTGTAATCGACAATGTTCCTGAGGGTTCAACTGTTGTAGGAATACCCGGAAGAGTTGTTAGTAAAGAGTTTTCATCTAATGCACCGGATTTATATCATAATAAAATATCTGATCCAAATACAGATGAGATGGCATTATTGGAAGAAAGATTAAAGAATCTAGAAATAAAAATTAACAAATTAAAACCCTAGTGATTCATCTAATGAATACATTAGATTCATGTTTTGTATAGCTTGGCCTGAAGCACCCTTTATGAGATTATCAATTACCGATGAAATTAAAAGTACATTGCTATTTTTAAAAGTTTTTAATCCAATGTGGCAATTGTTAGTAAATTGAACATCTTTGATAGCCGGTAATTCATCTTTACAAATTTTTACAAATTTTTGGTTTTGATAAAAATCTGTAAATTTTTTATAAATTGAATCAATATTTACTTTGTTTTCAAACTGAATGTAAATGTTTGATAAAATCCCCCTAGTTATTGGCAGTAAGTGAGGAACTATTAGTATATTAATATCTGATTTGTAATTTTTTTTAAGAATATATTCAATCTCTGGTTTATGTCTGTGAGTTCCAACAGCATATGTACTTAGATTCTCATTCACTTCATTATAAATATGCTCAATTTTGTTACTCTTTCCTGCACCAGAAACTCCAGACTTTGTATCAACTATAATATCTTTTTTATTAATCTCTTTAGCTAACGGAGATAGCCCTAGGAGAATTGATGTTGCATAACATCCAGGATTTGCAATATTACCTTTATTAACATCTCTGTTTATTTCAGGTAAAACATATTTAAAAATTTTGGCATCCACAGATTTAGGTCTTTTTTTATACCAATTATTGTGAATTTTATCTGGAAGCCTAAAGTCTGCACTTAAATCAATTATATTTGTTTCTTTTTTTATTTTAAATTTTTTCAAATTTTTTGCCAGTTCACCATGCGGCAAACAAGAGAAAATTACATCTAAATTATAGTTTTTAATATTTTCATTTTTATTAATTTTGATATTTCCAAAATTCTTTAGATTTGATACAAGATTTATAGCACTTTTACCAACAACATTATGTGCTCCAAGAAATACTATTTTTACATTTGGATGTGAATCTAGCTTTTTTAATAACTCCATCCCTGTATATCCTGTAGCACCAAGGATGCCAACTTTTATTTTCATCATAAATTTCACAATATCATCTTATTATCAGTTCTTCAATCGTTTGAATTCCAAACATGAAAAGGTAATATTTAAAAATCATTTTACTTTAGGAGAAATTAATGGCTATTAAAGTTGGAATAAATGGTTTTGGTAGAATTGGCAGACAGGTATTAAGGATAGCTCTTTCTAATAAGGATATAGAAGTTGTAGCTATTAACGATATAGCAGATTTAAAAACTTGTTCTCAATTGTTAAAATATGATTCGATATTTGGCGTCTTAGATGCTGAGGTTAATTTGCTTGATGATGGGATAAGTATTGATGGAAAGAAAGTTCGTTTTTTTTCTGAAATGTCCCCTAGTGATATCAATTGGACAGATGAAAAATGTGACATAGTAATTGAATCAACCGGAATTTTTACTACTCAAGAAAAAGCCTCAATGCATTTGGGCGGGACTGTTAAGAAAGTAGTTATTTCTGCCCCTGCGAGTGGAGATGTTGATTTAACAACAGTCATGGGAGCAAATGATTCATTGTATGATAACGAAAAGCACAATATTATTTCTAATGCATCTTGTACAACAAATTGTTTAGCAATGATTGTTAAAGTTCTTAGGGATAATTTTGGTTTGCAAAGTGGTCATATGACAACTGTCCACTCTTATACTAACGACCAACGTATAGTTGACTCACCCCATAAGGACTTAAGAAGGGCAAGAGCTGGTGGCTTATCAATGATTCCCACTAGCACAGGAGCAACCAAAGCAATTGAAGTTATTTTCCCAGAGCTAAAAGGGAATTTGTCAGCTATATCAATTAGAGTTCCAACACCAAATGTTTCTTTGATAGATTTCGTTGCAAGAATAGATAAAAAGATATCATTAGAGGATTTAAATAATGCTTTTATTGATGCTTCCAAAAATGATTTGAAAGGCTATTTGGGAATTGCTCATGATGGTGCTGTTTCAGTCGATTTATTAGGTAATCCACATTCTGCGATTTATGATCCTTTTGGTGCTAGCGTTATCGCCAATGATTTTGTTAAGGTAATTGCATGGTATGACAACGAATATGGCTACTCATCTAGGGTTATTGATTTAGTTACTAAAATTGGAAGTCAGCTTTGAAAACCAAAAAAGTAATTACTGATAATCCTAAAGATTTTTATCACGGGAAAAAGGTTTTCGTAAGAGTTGACTTTAATGTTCCAATTGACAATGAAAAGAATACTATAAGAGAAGATTATAGGATTAGAAGGGCTATACCTACTATAGATTTCTTGATAAATGCAGGTGCTAAAGTCATACTAGGCTCTCATTTAGGAAGGCCTAAAGGTAAAAAAAATAAAAATCTCTCTTTAGAACTTGTAGCAGTAAGGTTGTCCCAATTAATAGATAAAAAAGTTTATTTTTGTGATGATTTTACTGATAAGGGATGGCCAGAAAAAATTAATAATTTAGATAATGGCTCAGTGGTTCTGTTAGAGAATTTAAGATTTTATAATGAAGAAACAGAAAATGATGATCATTTTTCTGTTACTCTTGCATCTTTGGCTGATATTTATGTGAATGATGCTTTTGGAACATCCCATAGAGCACATGCATCTACTTATGGTATGGCACTTAAATTCAAGTCAAAACTTGCAGGTTTTTTAGTTGATAAAGAATTAAAATTTATATCAAAAATGATTGGGGAAGTTGAACATCCATTTGTAGTAATAATAGGTGGTTCCAAAATCAAAGATAAAATTACTGCCATGGCAAAACTGCTAGACAAGGCAGATAAGATTATTATTGCAGGTGGTGCGGCATATACATTCCTAAAGGCAAGAGGAATAAATATTGGAAATTCAATTTTCGAACAAGATATGTTGGATTGGGCGAAGGATGTTTACTCTAAATATTCAGATAAAATAGTACTCCCAGTTGATCACTTAGTTTCAGAATCAATAGAAAAAACTAATTCGTGTTTGATAGTTGATCAGGAGATTCCCGATGATTATCAAGCTTTTGATATTGGCCCTAAAACCATTGAGCTTTTTAATTCCATTATTAAAGGACCGGGATGTATATTTTGGAACGGTCCAATGGGTGTTTTCGAACTTGATAAATATTCATCTGGAACAATCCATGTGGCTCGTGCTGTTGCATTAGCTACTTGGAGAGGAGCAGTATCGGTAGTAGGTGGAGGCGAAACTATAGCTGCTTTAAGAAAAGCCGAAGTTTTAGAATCCGAAATTTCTCACATGTCTACAGGTGGAGGAGCTTTGTTGGAATATTTGGGTGGATCTGATTTGCCAGGTATAGAAATTTTGGATTAATATTTTATAATTCAATCATGGCAAAGTCCCGCCCAACAAATAATTTAGAATGGATTGAATCTATAATAGGTAAAGATTCAGAATATCTTTTAAATCATAAATGTAATAAAATTGACAAAAATTTACTTTCGTTACCAGGTCCTAAGTTCATAGATAATTTTGTTAAAGAATCAAACAGGTCAAATGTAGTCTTGAGAAACTTCCAAACTCTTTTTAATCATGGAAGACTCAAAGGTACAGGTTATTTGTCTATACTGCCTGTAGATCAAGGTGTCGAGCATTCTGCTGGGGCATCATTTACACCCAATCCTATATACTTTGATCCGGAAAATTTAGTTGAACTAGCTATTAATGGTGGTTGTAGTGCAGTTACATCTACTCTTGGAATGCTTGGAGCAGTCTCAAGAAAATATGCCCATAAAATTCCTTTTATCGTAAAATTAAACCACAATGAATTTTTATCTTATCCAAATAAATATGATCAAATTCCTTTTGCATCAGTAGACCAAGCATTTAATATGGGTGCAATTGGAGTTGGTGCTACCATTTATTTTGGCTCTGATGAAAGTGCAAGGCAAATACAAGAAGTCTCTCAAATGTTTGAATATGCTCATTCTCTAGGATTGGTTACAATTCTTTGGGCATATCTTAGAAATTCTAATTTTAAAACCAAAACAAAGGACTATCATGTGGCAGCTGATTTAACTGGACAAGCAAACCATTTAGCTTCTACAATTGAGGCAGATATTGTTAAGCAAAAGATTGCCGAAACTAATGGTGGTTTTATAGACTTAAATTTTGGTAAAACAGATAAAGGTGTTTATTCCGATTTAACATCAGATAACCCAATTGATTTAAATAGATATCAAGTTCTTAATTGTCATGCGGGAAGGTCCGGACTTATAAATTCTGGAGGACCATCTGGAAATGATGATTATGCGCAGGCTGTCAAAACCGCTGTTATAAATAAAAGGTCTGGTGGAATGGGACTTATTACAGGAAGAAAAGCTTTTCAAAAGCCTATGAAAGATGGAATAGAAATTTTAAACTTAGTTCAAGATGTTTATTTGAATAAAAAAATCACAATTGCTTAGTTGAATAATTTACTTTTTAAAAATTTACTAATTTGTTTCACCATATCTGATGATCCTATAAATATTGGCGACTTTTGATGTATCGAACTGGGACTTATATCAAGAATTCTTTTTTTTCCATCAATAGCAAGTCCTCCAGCTTGTTCAATTATAAAAGCCATAGGATTACATTCATACATTAATCTTAATTTTCCATTAGGGGCTTTTTTTGATGCTGAATAAATAAATAAACCTCCCTTTAATAAACTTCTATGTATGTCAGCAACCATAGAGCCAACATATCTTAAGGAGTATGGCCTTTTAGTTTTTTCATCTTTTTGCTCACACCATCTTATATATTCTTGAACAGATAGGGGGAATTCATAAAAGTTTCCTTGATTCACAGAGTACATATGACCTTTTTTTGGTATTTTTATATTTTCATGAGATAGATAGAATTCTTGAACTATAGGATCTAAAGTAAAAGCATCGACTCCTTTTCCTACAGTAATTACATAAATTGTAGAGGATCCGTAAATTATATATCCTGCAGCAACTTGTCTGCTCCCTATTTGTAAGAAATCCTTTGTATAAGTTTTATCAATTATCGATGGCCTTTTTAATATTGAAAAAATTGTTCCCACTGGAACATTAACATCTAGGTTGGATGAGCCATCAAGAGGATCAATACAAACTAAGTATTTAGAATTTTTAGATACCTCATTGTTAAATATTAATACTTTTTCTCTCTCTTCAGATACTATACCAGCACAATTGCCACCATTTTCAAGGGATTTTATAAATAAATTATTAGCAATAACATCTAATTTTTTAACATCCTCACCATGGGAATTTTTATTTCCCATAAAGTCTCCAATTGTATTATCTAAAGATGCATTATTTAGTTCTTTAGAAACTTGTCGCGCCGCAAGTTTAATATCCTTTAATAATGCTATGAGTTCTCTATTTTTATCTCCGGTTAATTTATCTTTCAGTAAATATTGATAAGCGGTTAGCTTTTCTTTCATTTAATTAAACACCTTTATTTTTATAAACTCATTAATTGAATTGTACATGTATGATTCTATATTAAAAAATTTAAATAAAATAATTAAAAATAAATATCCTACAATTAAACCCAGAGCTGTAGAAGTTAAAGCACCAGTTATTCGATTAAATAAACTTAAACCCGATGCTAAAGTTATTGATTCTATTATAAAAAAAAGAATTTTTAATAAAAAGTAAAATATAATAAAACTTATTATAGAAGAGACACCTTCTGGTATTTCCCAAGATAGAAAATTAATAATATTGTTTAGATAATTATTAATATTTTCAGAGCCAAAATATGTAATTGATATTGGAATTAATAGAGTTAGGAATTTTGATATTCCTTTTATGAGCCCTACATAAAAACCAAAAATAAAAAAACTTATTATTATCGAAAAAAAAATATAATCAAAAAGGATCATTTCTATATATTCTATATTATTTTTGACTTAATTCTTATTTCTGATACCTTAAAAAAAATGAACAACAAAAAAATTTTCTCGATTTTAGATAGAGAGTTACTCAAAATTGAGAATGTTCTATTAAGTGTTGTTAAAACTGATATTAAAATTTCTAAGGAAATATCTGAACATATTGTTTTAAAGCCTGGGAAAAGGTTCCGCCCACTACTGTTAGTATTAAGCTATTTAGCCTTTAATAGAAGGGTTAATATGAAAGTTATTAATTCTGCTGCGGCTGTAGAACTTCTACATAATGCATCTCTAGTTCACGATGATATTGTTGACTTAGCTTCAATGAGAAGAGGGCAAAAAACGGCTAATGTTATTTGGGGAGATCATGCAAGTGTACTTGCTGGTGACTTTTTACTTTCAAAATCTTTATGGTTAGTAAACAAAGTCAACAACTTCCGAGTAATGGATACTGTAACAAATGCAGCATCAGAGTTAGCTAACGGTCAGATTTTAGATATGTCTTTATCAAAAAGCCCTAGCTCATTTAATCTTAATCTTTATTATAAAATGATATCTCTTAAAACCGCATCTTTATTATCTTCATGCTCCGAGGTCGGTGCAATCATTGCTAATGCAGATTCAGGCAAAATAAGGAAAATGAAAAATTTTGGCTTTAATCTCGGTATGTGCTTTCAAATAGTTGATGATTTGTTAGACTTTACAGGTTCCTCAGATAACCTTGGAAAAAAGCCCTTGCAAGACTTGAGTAATGGTAAAATAACACTTCCATTAATTATTGCACTTGAGAAAGCTAGAAAAAAAGATTTTTCCAAAGCTACTTTGATTTTAAACAATTCAAAATTTGATAGTAAGAATATAGATTTTCTGTATAATTTAATACTTAAAGAGGATGCAATTGAGGATTCCAGGAAAGTCTTAAACAAGTTTACAAATAAGGCATTAAATAATATTAGCTTCCTCGAAGATAATGACTACAGTAAGTCTTTAAGATATCTTTTAGAGGCAAGTTTAACAAGGGTTAATTAGATATGAAAAAAAATTGGGAAGAAAAATTTAAAGAAAAAATTAAAGAGAGAAAACAAAAGTTTTCAACATCTTCTGGAATTAAAGTCGATAGATTTTATACAGCAGATGATTTATCAAAAGATGTAGATTCTAAAAATTCTTTGCCTGGAGAATTCCCATTTGTTAGAGGTGTTCAGCCAACAATGTATAGAGGCCGTTATTGGACTATGCGCCAATATGCGGGATTTGGTTCTGCCAAAGACACAAATAATAGATTTAAAAGCTTATTGGATAAAGGTCAAACGGGTTTGAGTGTAGCTTTTGACCTACCAACCCAGATGGGTTATGACTCAGATCATATGATTAGCAAAGGCGAGGTTGGCAAAGTAGGAGTAGCAATCGATTCTTTAGAAGATATGGAAATTCTTCTTGAAGGTATACCTTTAGATAAAGTTTCAACTTCCATGACTATAAATGCAACAGCCTCAATGTTGCTGGCAATGTATATGATTGCTGCTGAGAAACAAGGAGTTGGGCCTGAACAAATAATGGGTACTATTCAAAACGATTTGTTAAAAGAGTTCATTGCTCGAGGTACATATGCATTTCCACCTGAACCATCTGTAAAATTAACAGTCGATATAATGGAATATTGTAAGGATAATATTCCTAAGTGGAATCCAATTAGTGTTAGCGGCTATCATATTCGTGAAGCAGGATCAACCGCTGTTCAAGAACTAGCTTTTATGCTAGCCGATGCAATTGAGTATCTTGAAATTGCTAAATCTAGAAATATTGATGTACAAAAAATTTGCCAGCGAGTTTCTTTTTTCTTTGCCGTTCATAATAATTTCTTTGAGGAGATTGCTAAATACAGAGCTGCAAGAAGAATATGGTCAAATATCTTAAGAAAACAATTTAAAATCACTGACGATAATTCATGTAAATTTAGAGTTCATTCTCAAACTGGTGGTGTTACTTTAACTGCTCAGCAACCTCTTAATAATGTTGTAAGAGTCTCTATGCAGGCCTTAGCTGCTGTTTTAGGGGGCACACAATCTTTACACACTAACTCATTTGATGAAGCTTTAGGGTTACCTACTGAGGATTCTGCAACCATTGCATTGAGGACTCAGCAAATTATTGCATATGAGTCTGAGGTGGCTGATTCCATTGATCCTTTGGCAGGCTCATATTATATTGAGAATTTAACTGATGAGATTGAAAAGAAAGTTTACGATTACTTAGAAATAATAAAACAAAAAGGTGGAATGATTAAGTGTATTGAGGATACATATATTCAAGGAGAAATTGAGAATTCAGCTTTTGATTTTCAAATTGAGCTTGAGAAGAAAGATAGAACTGTTGTTGGGGTTAACGATTTTAAAGCTGAGCAAGAAAAACCAATGCCTATTCAAGAAATAGATCCTATGTTAGAAAAAGATCAAGTAGAAAGATTGAGATCTTTAAGAGAAAGAAGAGATTCTAGTTTAGTAGATAAGTGTTTAGCCGATTTAGAAAATGCAGCTAATAAAAATGAAAATCTAATGCCGTATATAGTAGATGCTGTAAGGGCATATTGTACCATTGGTGAAATGACAATGTCTTTAGAGAAGGTTTATGGACGCTTTAAGGGAGTATAATTTTTTTACTCATTAAAATTGCATCTTCATTGCTTTTTTGATAGTATTTCTTTCTTATTGAATCAGTTTTAAAACCATTTTTCCTATAAAAATTTATAGCTTCAAAATTATTAGAATTTACATCTAAAAAAATCTTATTTATTTCTCTTCTTATACAAAAATCATTTAATTTTAATATTATTAAATTTGCTAAACCTTTTCTTCTTAATAATTCTGTAGTAGCAATTTTCATTATCTCTAAAAAATCTACTTCAATTCTAGAAAATGCATAAGCAAGTAGTTTATTATTTTCTTTTATACATATATTATAATTTTTTTCTCTAATCAGTTCTGAATTAATTTGGGATATGCTCCATGAATATTTAAAAGATTTATTTTCTATTTGATAAATCTCATCAGCATCATCTAAAACTATTTCTTCAATATTTATCACTATATGTATTATAATAAACACAAAATGAAGAAAGCACTTATTGTATTAAGTGGGGGACAGGATTCGACCACATGTTTGTTCTGGGCACTCAATCAAGGCTATGAATGTTCAGCAATAACATTTGATTACAACCAACTTCATTCTATTGAAATTGATTCAGCTAGGAAAATAGTGGATATAGCTAAGCTTAAAAATCATAAAATCTTAAAACTTGGATCAATATTTGATGGAGAATCACCTTTAACAAACTTAACGAGAGAATTGCAAACTCATAATAGCTTAGAGGAATTTCCTCGTGGGCTACAACCAACATTTGTACCATCAAGAAATATTGTTTTTTTATCTTTAGCATCTAATTATGCTTATTCTTTGGGGATTGATACTATTGTTACTGGAGTTTGTGAAACAGATTATGCTGGGTATCCAGATTGCCGAAAAGAATTTATAGAATCATTAGAATCTTCAATTTCACTGGGCTTAGATAAGAAAATTAAAATCTTAACACCGTTAATTAGCATAAAAAAATCTGATATAGTTAAACTTGCTTGGCAGCTTGGACCTATTTGTTGGAATGCTTTATCTTTTTCACATACAAGTTATGATGGAAAATATCCCCCAACAATCGGTGACCATGCTAATTTATTAAGAGCAAAGGGGTTTTTAGATGCAGGGCTACCTGATCCGTTAGTTCTTCGTGCAGTTAAAGATGGTCTAATGGAGAAACCAAAAACAAAGAATTATGAAGATTAAGATAAGTGAAGTTTTTTATTCGCTACAAGGGGAAGGCATACAAATTGGAACCCCTACAGTATTTGTAAGATTGTTTGGATGTGATTTAAGGTGTTCTTGGTGTGATTCAATGTATGCAGTTGAAGGAAGGGATTTTAGCGTTTTAGAGATAAACCAGGTAATTGATAATGTATTATCATACCAATGTGGAAATGTTTGTATTACTGGTGGTGAACCCTTACTTCAATTGGAACAAACACTATTTCTTACAGAAAAATTTATAGAAATAGATAAAAAAGTTATATTAGAAACAGCTGGCCATAGAAAGCCACCAGAAATTTTTAAAAATCCTGAAACCATAGTAAGTATGGATTGTAAATGCCCATCTTCAGGTATGAATTTTAAATCAGATCTGCAAAATTTGATTCAATTAAAATCTAAGGATCAAATAAAGTTTGTTATCGCGGATGACAATGATTATGTTTTTGCAAAAAAGATAGTAAAACAAAATTCTTTTAATGCAGAAATTATATTTCAACCGGTTTATGGCTCAAGCATATCGGAAATCGCTAATGCTGTAATTAAGGATAAATTGAGAGTTAGAGTATTGCCACAGCTACATAAGGATATTTGGGGTGATATTAAAGGTGTTTAATCTTTTTCACATTCAAGAGCTAACAGGGACTCAAAAGAATAAATACCAGTATCATGACCATCTCCCCATTTAAATTTTAAAGCATATGATCCCATTATTTCAACTGAAATTAGTTCAAAGCACTCTGGATTTTTTACTTCAATTTTCTTTTTAAAGCCCTTTAGTGCTGCCTTACATGTAGCGCATGGACATGCATTTCTTATGTCTCTAAGTAATAAATAGCTCTGTTGGTTATTGCTCCATGTAATTGAAAAAAGATTGTCATTTAATAATTCAAATTCTCTAACTGAAATGCTCATGATACAATTATACACAAATGAAAGTTAGATTAGTTAGTTATTCAACTCCCACGAAAGAATTTTTAGATGATGGAATATCCGATGTACAAGAATTGGTAGCATTTTGTGCTCGTGTTTCAAATCCTTCAAACCAACATAATAAAGACACTTCAGAGAAGTTAATAAAATATTTAATAAAGAATAAGCATTGGTCACCATTAGAAATGGTGACAGCTTGTATTGAGATTGAAACAACTAGGGATATAGCCCGTCAAATTTTAAGGCATAGATCTTTTAGTTTTCAAGAGTTTAGTCAAAGATATGCAGATCCTACTAAAGATTTATCTTTTGTGACAAGAGATGCAAGACTCCAAGATGAAAAGAATAGACAAAATTCTGTTGAGACTGAGGACATACAATTAAAAAAAGATTGGGAAAGAAAGCAGTCCGAGTTAATTGATTTATCTGTTAAAACTTATAAATGGGCAATAGATAATGGTATAGCAAAAGAGCAGGCTAGAGCAGTTTTACCTGAGGGTAATACAGTAAGTAGAATGTATATGAATGGAACCCTTAGAAGCTGGGTTCATTATATTGAGCTACGAAGTGCTAATGGAACACAAAAAGAACATATGGATATAGCTGTTGCGATTGCCGAGATTATTAGCGAAATTTTTCCAATGATGGATACATTCATTGAATAGCTTTAAATATTAACTAATTCTATACCACTAGCATTTAAGTCTTTTTTTAAGTTCATGTCAACAAGGTTATGAGAAATTATCTTTTTTACTTTCCCACCTAAAAAATACTTTAAATCAATTTTTTTATGATTACAAAAATCATAAATTTTTTTGATATTATTGCTATCAACAAATAGATATGTTGGTATTGTTTCATTTATGTTCTCAATAAATTCCAACCAATTTTTAAAGTTGATAAATTTTTTTTTATTCTTTAATAATCCAGAACAAATAGAATTACCAAATTTGATATTATTTTGATAAAAAATATTAACAAATTCAGTTTCTGAAATTTCTGAAATGACTTTGTGAAGTTGTTTTTCATCGAAGTTTAAACTGTTATTAAGATCGAATACCATTAATTTGTTGATTTTGGATTCATCCAATTTTTTCTTTGACATCATTCCAAATTTATTAATTGTTTTAAATGTTATTAAATTTTTATTTCCTATTTCTTTCTTAATTGAACTGTCTAATGAAATTACTGAGAAAAAATCATCAGTATTAATCCTAATTGATTCTTCAATTTGATCTATGACCAATATGTCAAAATTTTTATTTAAATTATCAATATTTGAATCATAATTTATTGAACAATTTAGAGCCTTTAAGCAATTAAGAGTTAAAAAATTTTCTAATGTTGTTGAACCACAACTGAATACTTTTTTATTCTCAAACCCATTTGTGGAGAAATATGCAATTGTATTATCTAGCGAATGTTTTATATCAGAGTAAGTATGCTGTTTCCAGTTCATTCCATCTAAAAACTGATAAGCGAGTGCCTGGCCATTATTTTTTAAAGCATCCTGTAATGAATTTAAATTTTGCATAGATTTATTAAAATTGATTTTTGTCTATACTATACATTAATGTTATTTATAAACAATTGAGCCCTATGATAAAAATTCCAAATGAAGTCAAAAATTCTCAGAAATATATTTTTGCAATTAAAGTTGTTGAAACTCTTAGAAAAAAATCACACGATGCTTTTTTTGTAGGAGGAGCAGTTAGAGATATGTTGCTTGGTTTAGTGCCAAAAGAATTCGACATAAATACCTCTGCAACACCTGATGAAATTAAACATCTTTTTCCTGTTACAAAATTGGTGGGACAAAAGTTTGGTGTAACTTTGATCGTAGATCGGAATATGTTCATTGAAGTTGCAACTTTCAGAGAAGAATCAGGTTATTCAGATAAAAGAAGGCCTGATACGGTACTGTATACATCTAATGTAACAAATGATATAAAAAGAAGAGATTTTACTATAAATGGCTTACTTTATGACCCACTAACTGGCTCTGTTATTGATCATTGTGATGGATTAAAAGATATTCAAGACAAAGTTTTAAGAACAATTGGAGAACCAAGAGAACGTCTTACTGAAGACTATCTTAGAATATTAAGGGGAATACGATTTGCAAATCATTTATCATTTTCAATTCATAAAGATACTGAGCTTGCAATGAGATTGAAAGTAAAAAATATTAAAGAGATTAGTATTGAGAGGATTAGAGATGAAATTACCTCTATATTATCAGGAAATAGGCCAGGAGATGGTCTTAAATTACTTGATAATTTTGGTGTTTTAAAAGAAGTTATACCTGAGTTGATAGAAATGAAAGGTGTACAACAGCCGCCTGATTTTCATCCCGAGGGTGATGTTTTTGTCCATACATGTCTAGCACTTGATATGTTAAAAGATGAGAAAGAAAAAGGAGTAGAACTATTATATGGAACATTGTTTCATGATATAGGTAAACCCGATACTTATACAGTTACAGATAGAATAAGATTTAATAGGCATGAATATGTTGGTGCTATAAAGGCTCAAAAAATTTGCAAGAGATTAAAATTTTCAAAAAAACAAACAGAGCTTATATGTTCTCTGGTAAAAGAGCATATGAAGTTCGGAAACATAAAAGATATGAAGCTTAGTACTTTTAAAAAATTTGTTTCAATGGACTCGTTCAATCAGCATCTAAGATTACACAAAGCTGATTGTCTAGCTAGTCATGGTGATTTGTCATTATTAGAATTTACTCAAAATAAAATAATCGAAATTCAGAGTGAGCCAAAGTTGCCTCAGCCTTTGATTAATGGTAACGACTTGTTATCTATTGGTTTAAAACCTGGTCCTAGTTTTAAAGAAATTCTTGCGAAAGTATTTGATGAACAATTAGAAGGAAATATAAAAAATAAACAAGAAGGTATGATATTAGTAAGGAAGATATTAAAAATAGAATGAGAAATTTAAGATTAGTCCAAGAGAATTTCGGATCAATAAGCCAAATTAAACTTAAAGAATCAGAAGTTCCAATACCTAATGATAATGAAGTGTTATTAGAAGTATTTAGCATTGGTGTTAGTTTTGCTGATGTTTTAGCTTATGAAGGTAATTATCAAGATAAGCCTGATCTACCATTTGTCGCGGGATTAGAGGTCTCTGGAGTTGTTGTAGCTAAAGGTAAAGCGATTACTTCATTAGATATTGGAGACGAAGTTATTGCTCTTACTAAGTGGGGAGGTTTTTCTGAGTATGTAACAGTCGATGTTAACTATGTTATTAAGAAGTCTAGCAATATTCCTCATTCAATAGCCTCAACGATTATAATAAATTATGGTACTTCAATTTATACGATTGAGGATAGATTGGCTTGTGAAGAGAACTGCAGAGTTATAATTTTAGGGGCATCAGGAGGAATCGGGTTAGCATGTATTGAATTGCTAAAGATTAAAAATGCAGAAATAACAGCAGTAGCTTCATCTCAAGATAAATTAAATGAGTGTAAAAAGTACGGAGCCACAAATTTGATTCTAAGAGAACCAGATAAGTCTTTAAAGCAAATCCTTAGAGATAATAAAGTTAAAAAAGTCGATTATATTATAGATACTATTGGTGGACAAGAAACAATTGATTCTTTGAGTTTCTTAAATTGGGAAGGCTCATTAGTGCCAATGGGTTTTGCATCTGGCGATATTTCTAATATCCCTGCGAATCTTATATTATTAAAAAATATTTCAATTGTTGGAGTTTTTTGGGGACCTTTTGCAAGGGGCAACAATAACTTTAACCTCCATTCAATTAGTAAAATTAATGATTACTATGATAAAGGTCTTCTCAAAATTGCAAATCCTACAAAGGTAAAATTCGAAAATTATTTAGATGCTTTTAAAGCCATTAAAGAAAGAAAATCAATTGGCAAGCTTTGTTTGATAACAGAAAAATATAATCAAAAAAAAGGAAGGCCATAAGACCTTCCTTTCAATTTTTTTATATTTTACTCTGTAATAAGAATGTTATAGCAAGTGCATAAATGACAAGAGACTCGATTAGAGCCAAACCAATAATCATTGGTGTTTGAATTTGTCCAGCTGCACCAGGATTTCTACCGATGGCATTTAATGCAGCATCCATAGTTTTACCTTGTGCAATTGCACCTCCTGCAGCAGCTATACCAATTCCTAGTCCAGCACCTAAGGCTAGTCCAGAAACAGCATCTCCACTTGCTGCAGCATATACTTCCGGTGAAAGAAGAAACATTACTGCTAACATAGAAAAAGCAAAAAGTGAAAAGTTTCTCATTGTAGTCCTCCTTTAAAAATTCTTTAATGATCGTGACTTGTTGATAATGAAATATAAATACTAGATAAAATTGTAAAAATAAATGCCTGTAAAAACGAAACAAAAACCCCTAGCCCTATAAATATTGCAGGTACAACATAGGGTGTCAGATTTGAGAAAATTTGAAGGACTAAATGATCACCCGTCATATTCCAAAACAATCTCAATGAAAGAGAGGCGGGCCTAACAAGGTGACTAATAACCTCAATAATAATCATTAATGGTGCTAAATAGATAACTGGTCCCATAAAATGCTTTAAATATCCGACTCCATGTTCTTTGAATCCCATATAATTATATGTAACGAAAATAACTGTTGCACAAGCAAGAGTCGAGTTTAAATTCTGAGTAGCTGGATAAAAGCCAGGAAATACTCCTAATAAGTTCGAAAAGAATATAAAGAAGAATGATCCACCTAGTAATGGCAAATATTTTTTTGCTTTTTCCTCAGTTCCGAAAATATCAGTCAATAATTTTAATAAAAAATCTAGGGTTAAAAATTCAAATAAATTGGATAATGAAAATTTAGAACTTGGTATTAAAGATGAATCTCCAGTGGTTTTCGCTCTGACCTTAAGAGATACTAGGATTAAAAAAAGCACCACAATACCTGACCCAATAATATGGTCATATTGATTAACACCTATTAGTTCCGTCCATTGGGCATGTTCTAATGCTGCGCTCATAATATTATTTACCTTGGATTAGTAGAATAAACACAATTAAAATTACACTAAAACCAGTCAAAAATCCAATTAAGTTGATTGATAAATATTTAACCAAATAAAGTGTGACTAATGCAAGTATGGTGATTTTTAAAATTGTAGTAAAAAAAGGAATAAATTTACTTTTATTACTTGATATGAACAAATTTGAGATTGTCTTTACCCCAATGGAATTGATATATGAAAGAGTAGATCCATAGAAAAAACCCTCAATAAAATCAACACTTTTATATAGATATATACAATATGAGGCAATAATAATAAGCGATCCGATTCTTAAAAAATTTTTCATTTTTCCTTTTTATCAAAATTATTGATGATTTTAAACATCAAATAAAACCCTCCAATTGTTCCTAGAATTATACCCACAATAGAAAACAAAGATTCTGTTTCAAGCTTAGAGTCCAAAATGCTACCTAAAAACATACCACCTAATATAGATGAAGCTAATTCAGTTCCAACAATAAAATATTTTAACCAGGGATTTCTCATAAAATTTTATTCAAAGCCTTGTTACAGATTTCTGCCGTTCTTTCAATATCCTCATTCGTATGTGAATCAGAAATGAATATTGTTTCATATTGAGAAGGCGGGAACATAATGCCATTGTCTAGTATAGTTTGAAAAAATTTGCCGTGATTTTTTAGATTACAATTATTTACATCATTAAAATTTGTTGGCTCTTTATCAGTAAAAAAAATTGTTAACATTGAACCTAGTTGGTTAATATGGATACCCTTTTTATGGTTATCTTCAATTAAAGTTTTTAATTTTTTTGCTTTATTATTTAAATTTAGGTAGATTTCGGAACTTTTTTCAATTAAAAGTTCAAGAGTTTTTATTCCTGCAGCAACAGCAACTGGATTTCCTGATAATGTACCAGCCTGATAAATATCACCAGATGGAGACATTTTTCCCATTACATCTTTTCTTCCTCCAAATGCTCCCACAGGGAATCCACCTCCTATTATTTTACCAATACAGGAAAGGTCTGGCTTAATGCCATAAAAGGATTCTGCACCACCAAGGCATAATCTAAATCCGGTAATTACCTCGTCAAAAATTAATAAACAATTATTTTCATCACAAATTTTTTTTATTTTTTTCAAAAAACCTTCTTTTGGATAGATTAATCCCATATTGGCAGGAACAGGTTCTATTATTATTGCTGCAATTTTATTCTTATATTTATTAAAAATTTCTTCTACATTTTTAATATTATTGTATTCCGCTACTAAGGTATGTTTTGTAAAGTCCTTTGGAACACCTGGTGAAGATGGTTCTCCAAAGGTTGAGAGGCCAGAACCTGCACTAACCAGTAGATGATCTGCATGACCATGATAACACCCTTCAAATTTAACTATTTTATCTTTATTCGTGAAACCTCTTGCAAGTCTGATTGCACTCATAGTTGCTTCAGTACCAGAGTTTGTAAGTCTAACCATTTCCATCGATGGCATTAGCCTTGAAATTAATTTAGCAATTTTAATTTCTCCCTTGTGGCATGCACCATAAGTGGTTCCTTTTTCCAGAGCATCTATTGCGGCATTTTTTATTTCAACATTAGCATGACCAAGTATTAAGGGACCAAATGAGGATATGTAATCAATATATTTATTATTATCCTCATCTTCAATATATGCACCATAAGCTTTTTTTATATATCTTGGATTACTACTAACAGCTTTAAAAGACCTTACAGGACTATTAACACCACCTGGTATGAAACTTAATGCTTCGTTAAACAATATTTCTGAATTTTGATTTTTTTTCATATAAAAGACAAGAATATCATCTATATTATATTTGTGTATGGAAAAAATTAGTATCTTATCACCAGCCAAATTAAACTTAACTCTTAAAGTGCAAGAAAAAATGGATAATGGTTACCACAAAATTCATTCAGTTGTTCAGATTATAAATTTTTTTGATGAAATTCGATTGTCTAAATCATCAATAAACAATGGAGTAATATTTAACTTTTCTGATTCATCAGTAAAAGAAAATGAAAATTTAGCTTTTATAGCCATTCAAAGATTTATTAATTATTTTGAAATAAAAGAGGGCATTAAAGTTGATATTAAGAAAAATATACCTATGGGCGCGGGACTTGGGGGTGGAAGTAGTAATGCTGCAGCCGTGCTTTTAGGCATGTCTAAGCTTTTCAAAATTAATAATTTTGATCAATTGGTTAGATTAGGCGAGGAAATAGGTTCAGATGTTCCACTTTTTTTATATGGAAGATCTGCAAATATTGCGGGAAGAGGAGAAATCGTTGAGACTGTTAAAAATCCTTTCAATTTGAATTATTTGGTTTTAATTCCTCAAATACACTCATCAACAAAAGAACTTTATTCCGAATGGGATGAAAATGAGAAGTTTGTTAGTCAATATTTTCAAAAAAAAGACACCAGAATAAACATTAAAAATAATATAATTGAGTTGAGAAATGATTTCTTACCTTTATTGTCAAAGAAATTTGAAATTTATGATGAAGTTTTTTCTGTTTTAAAGAATTTTGGCTTATCAAATATTTCGGTATCAGGAACCGGTTCGGCAATTTTTTCTATCATTAACGATTCTTATGATTGTGAGCCAATAATAAATTATTTTAAATCTTCAAACAAATTAAAAGTTTTTCAAGCACAATCTATAGAAGGCTGGCAACTGCAAATCGATTGAAATTAGAAAAAAAAACTGTATTATCTATGGATTGGCCCGTCGTCTAATGGCAGGACTCTTGGTTTTGGTCCAAGCAATGGAGGTTCGAATCCTTCCGGGCCAGGTTTTTTTACTTCCTTTTATATTGCATAAATAGTATAATAGGCAAGCAGTATTTTGATTAGAAATAAGGATTTATAATGAGTTCAGAGGATTTTCAACAATATAATAATTCAGAGCAACAATCTAATGATAATGAATTAGATGATAAAGCATTGCTTGAAGAATATCAGAAAACAACCTTAAGAAATGTAACCTCAAAAGCTAAGAAAAAAGACTGGGTACCTGATGAGCAATATAGACTCTTATATGTATATTTTAAAGATATGTCACTTGAGCCATTGCTTAAGTCCAAGCAAGAAGTTGAGGTTTCTGCCAAAATAAAGAAATCTGAACTTATCGCGAGCAATTTCGCTAAACTTTTAGAGGATGTAGAAACCTCATCTATAACTGCAACCCAGAACGAAAAACTAGTTGCATTAAAAGGTGGAAAGAAAAGAAGAATTGCTGAGGTTGAGGGTTATGTAAGAGCTTATACTAATCTGGCCAATACTTTAAAAGAGAGATTCGTCAAAGCAAATTTAAGATTAGTTGTAAGTATTGCCAAGAGATATATTGGCAGAGGACTTGCTTTACAGGATTTAATACAAGAAGGTAATGTAGGATTGATGAGAGCAGTCGAAAGATTTGATCATACTAAAGGATTTAAGTTTTCAACCTATGCATCATGGTGGATTCATCAGGCAATATCAAGAGCCTTATTAGATCAAACCAGAACTATAAGAGTTCCTGTTTATGTTTTGGAGCAGGCAAGTAAAGTATTTAAGGCTAGCACTGCCCTTCAAAAAGATCTTGGAAGAAAGCCTACACCAGCAGAAATTGCTGAAAAGGTTGGAATTTCGGTAGATGGGGTTAAAAGAATTCTAGAGTCAACTAACGAAGTTGTTCAATTAGACACCCCTGTTTTTGATGGTGAAAAAGCAACATTATTAGATTTCATTCCTGATGAAGGATCTCCTATTCCTGATAAAATTGTTGCCGAGAGTTCCTTAACTGAAAGAATAAAAGGTGCTTTAAAAGCTTTGACACCTAGAGAAGAAGAGATTATAAAAATGCGTTTTGGTATTGATATGGAAAGCACATATACACTTGATGAAATTGGTAAAAAGTTTGATTTGACCAGAGAAAGAATAAGGCAAATTGAGAAGAAAGCTCTAGAAAAATTAGCCAAATCTGACGTAGGTGAAGTCTTAAAAAGCTTTTTAGAATAAGAAGGTATATATGGATAAGATTAAATTTGGACTTGTTCCCCCAATGCCCGGGGCTGATTGTCAGGGTCTAGTAGATTTCTCAGTAAAAGCAGATAATATGGGTTTTGATAGTCTTTGGTTTCCTGATCATTTAGCTTTTATAGCTCCAAGTCCTGCATATGAGGCATGGACGATAGCTGCTGCAGTCGCCCAACAAACAAAAAATATAACAATTGGTACTACTTCTGACCCACATCGTAATCATCCTGCTGTCTTTGCCCAGAGACTTGCAACAGTAGATCATCTTTCTAAAGGAAGAGTTGCTCTTGGTTTAGGTGTAGGCGAGTCAATGAATACTGATGCTTATGGTATTCCCTGGGATAGTCCATTCAAAAGAATGACTGAATCAATGGATATCATGAAGCTTTTATGGTCTACAAATGAAACAGTAAATTATAACGGCGACTTTTTTAAACTGAAAGATGCTTCATTACTTTTAAATTTATATGAGGATAGACAAAGTGTCCCTTTTTATTTTGCAACACATACTGATAAAGGACTAGACTTGATTGGTAAATCTGGTGATGGCTGGATGCCATTGGACTTAACTCCAGGACTTTATAAAGAATCTCTAGATAAAATCGAAAAGTCAGCCTTGAATTCAGGAAGAGATATGAAAGAAATTGATACAACACTTTGGATTTTTACTTCTTTGGGTGAAAACGAAGATGAAGCCTATAAAACATTGGAGCCTTTTAGATATGTTTGTATAATGCAAGATCAATTAAAGAAAGCGGGTTATGATATCGAAATTCCTGATGAGTATAAAGGTTTGAATTACTTTAATATTACTCCTACAGATGAACTAAGAAAACAAAAATTTAGAGATTTGGGTAAATTTTTCCCTAGAGAAGCAGTTATAGATTTTACAATTACTGGATCTAAGAAAGATTGTATAAAAAAGATAGAAAAGTATGTTGATAAGGGTGTAAAGCATTTTGTACTGTTCCATTATTTTAGTCCTGATCCATCAAAGGCAATGGAAATCTACTCTAAAGAAATACTTCCTTACTTTAATTCTTAAGTGTTAAATTTGAAAAGTCTATTATTCCAAGCTTAGAATACTCAAACTCACTAATTCTTTTATTCCTTAAAAATAATTGATTTGATTGAAACAACGGGACTATTACACTATCTTCTTCAATTAAAATCTTTTGAGCTTTTTTATAAATTTGTTTTCTTGAGATTTCTTCTGCTACCTCTGATCCTTTATTTATAAGTTCATCGTAATAATTATTACACCAGCCTGTCTCGTTATTACCACTGTTACAGGTAAAAAGGTTCATAAAATTATGTGGGTCTGGATAATCTGCTGCCCACCCGGCTCTAAAAATATTAGGCCTATTTGAATCAAGTTGCATGAGATAAACTTTCCACTCCAAGCCTTTTATTTCTACATCAATACCAAGATTTTCTTTCCACATGTTTTGAAGTATCTCTGCAATAATTCTGTTATTTCCAGAATGTGGATATAAAAATTTAATCTTAGTACTCTTTTCGAAATTTTCATCATTAATTATTTTTTTGGCTAAAGTTGGATTGTATTCTTCTTTGTATTCATCATAACCAATCATTCCTTCTGGTATCCATGAATTTGTCGGGCTCACAGTACCATGTAAAACTTTTTTAAATACACTTTTATTTATCGCAAGTGAAAATGCTCTTCTTATATTCGAATTATTAAAGGGAGGAAGGTCAACATTAAATCCTATATAATTATTACGATATTGTTTCTTAACATTTAGAATACCCTTGCTTTTTAATCTAGGTATCTCGAGTAATGGTATGCCGCTACCATCAATTATATCAACTTCCCCATTTTCAAACATTGCTAATGCAGAAGATGAATTTTCATTAATAATAATTTTTACTGGATGACTGATTTTATTTTTCGGTTCTAATAGGATATGGCTGTTATTCTTTCTTTCAATTAAATTATATGGCCCAATTGAAACCATATTCTTAGGATCAGTCCATTTCACTCCATATTTATTTATTAAATCTAATCTTATTGGGAATGTTGACATAAAGCTCATTAAGCTTGGAAAATAAGCTTTATTGTTTCTTAGAGTAATTTCAATAGTATATTTATCAATACTCTTTACTCCAACCTTATTAAAATCTTTGATTACACCTGAGTTAAATTCCTTAGCATTTTTAATATCAAATAAAAAATACGCATAATCTGCTGCAGTTGAGGGTTCCAGTAGTCTTTGCCATGAATCTATGAAATGTTTAGAATTAAGCTCAATACCATCAGACCAATAAATATTTTTCTTTAGTTCGAAATATAATTTGTTGTCATCTTCAAAGTACCACTTTTTTGCAAAATTATTTTTAATTCGAAAATTATGGTCAAGTTTTGTTAAGCCCCCCATAATATTATTTATTATTTGGAATGAAGCACTGTCTGTAGCTAGATTCCAATCTAAAGTCGAGGGTTCGCTAGACATATGAATTTTTATTATTTGCTTTGCTTGACCTGGATATGATGAAAGAAATAAAAGAAGTTGAATTAATAGAAAAAAATGGGAAAGAAAATATCTATTCTTCTGCATCATCAGCAACGACTGTAATAAGGTGGGCTCCTAGATCTACAGTATCACCATCTTTTGCACTAACCTCTGTAACAGTACCGTCGATAGAAGATTTTAGTTCGCTCTCCATTTTCATGGCTTCAACTATTATAACCCCTTCGCCCTCATTTACTTTATCCCCAGAAGCTTTTAAAACTTTTACAACTCTTCCAGGCATTGGTGCTACTATCTTATCAATTCCTGATGCATTTTCTAATGCACTCTTGTCTCTTGTTGAGGGGACTTCAAAAATAAAAGTTTCACCCTTATAAAAAATTTCAATAATTTTGCCTTCTTTTTTAAGGGCAATTGTATATGTTTTACCATTTAAAATCATGGAATACAGATTTGAATCAATCTTTATTAGTTCACTTTTAAATTTCTTTTCGTCGGTTTCAATTCTGTATCCATTATTCTCTGGGAATAATTCAAAGTTTATTAATTCTTTACCGATTTTTAGACTATATTTCATATTTAAATTTCCTTACTAAAACATTGAATTCCTTGACAAACTAGATCGTCTAGCAATGTATTTCCAAGGTGTAAATCTTGGATCTTTAATTGTTTCAACTTCACCTGATGCTGAATCAAGTATAATAGCTCCGGCAATAGAAGCTATTTCAAGATTCTCTTTAGGAACCTTTAAAAGCTTTTTATGCTTTTCTATAAATCCTGTATCTAGTTTTCCACTTATGAAATCTTTATCATCCATTAGTCTATTAAGAAATCCTAAATTTGTTTTCAAACCTAATACAATATATTCCTCTAAAGCTCTTTTCATTCTTTTAATTGCATCATTCCTATCTTTGCCCCAAACTATTAATTTTGAAAGCATTGGATCATAAAAAGTTGTTACTTCATATCCATTAAATAGAGAAGAATCATCTCTAACTCCAGGTCCTTGAGGTGACTTAATATATGTTGCAACGCCTGGAGAAGGTATAAAATTATTATTAGGGTCTTCAGCACAGATTCTGCACTCTATAGCATGCCCATTAATACCTATATCCTTTTGTTTAATACTTAATGGCTGACCTGATGAAACTTTAATCATTTCTTTAACTATATCAATCCCTGTAATCATTTCAGTAATAGGATGCTCAACTTGAACCCTTGTATTCATTTCTAAGAAATAAAAATTCTCTTTTTGATCCATAATAAATTCAACTGTTCCTGCTCCAGAATAAGATACTTTTTTGGCCAATTTAACAGCAATTTTCCCCATGAGCTCTCTCGTTTTCTTACTTACACCAGGAGAGGGGGCTTCTTCAACAACTTTTTGATGTCTTCTTTGAATTGAACATTCTCTTTCAAAAAGATGTATAACATTTCCTTTTTTATCACCTAAAATTTGGATTTCGATATGCCTTGGTTCTTGGATAAATCTTTCAATAAAAACTGCATCATTATTGAATGCAGATTTAGCTTCACTTTTTGCCATTTTCAGCGAATTTTCAAAATCAGACATCTGATGAACCAATCTCATTCCTTTACCGCCACCTCCTGCTGAGGCTTTAATCATTAATGGAAATCCAATTTTTTTAGCTACATCAACTGCTTCATCATCTTTTACTTCTCCCTCGGTTCCAGGAACCAGTGGAACTTTAGCTGCTTTTGCTATTTCTCTAGAAGTAATTTTATCACCCATAAGTCTAATCGCCTCTGCGCTGGGTCCAATAAAATCAATTTTATTTTTTATACATTTCTCAGCAAATTCTGCATTTTCAGATAAAAAGCCATACCCAGGATGAATACCATCACACTTGGCTTTTTTTGCAACTTTTATAATATTATCTCCAATTAAATAACTTTCATTAGGTAGTGGGCCACCAATGTTATATGCCTCATCTGCCATATTTACATGGAGAGAATTTCTGTCTGCATCAGAAAAAACTGCAACAGTCTTGATTTCAAGCTCTTTACAAGCCCTAATAATCCTTACCGCTATTTCACCTCTATTTGCTATTAGAATTTTTTTATACATAAATGAATCTCTCTTGTTTAAAGTGGAATTAACCCATGCTTTTTTGGAGGGTTATTTTGCCTTTTTCCTTCGAGCATCTCAAATGAATTAACAACCCTTATTCTTGTATCTTCGGGCTTGATTACTTCATCGATATAACCCAGGTTTGCTGCTCTATATGGATTAGCAAATAATTCTTTATATTCTTCTACAAGTCTGGCCTTTTCCGCTACTGGGTCAGAGGCTTCTGCTATTTCTCTTCTATTTACAATGTTCACTGCACCATCGGGTCCCATAACAGCAATTTCAGCTGTAGGGAAAGCCAAGTTTATATCGCCTCTTAAATGTTTAGATGACATAACATCATATGCTCCACCATAAGCTTTTCTGGTTATAACTGTAACTCGTGGAACTGTTGCTTCGCAGTATGCATATAACAATTTGGCACCATGTAAGATAATTCCATTCAATTCCTGATCTACACCAGGCAAAAATCCAGGAACATCTACTAGAGTAAGTAAAGGGATGTTGAAACAATCACAAAATCTTACAAATCTGGCCCCCTTAATAGAAGATTTAATATCAAGTACACCAGCTAGAACATTTGGTTGGTTTCCAACTACTCCAACAGTTTTTCCGTTTACTCTTGCGAATCCTACTATAATGTTAGGTGCATAATTTTCAGCAACTTCAAAGAAGTATTCATTATCTACGATTGATGAAACTACTTCTTTCATATCATAAGGCTTATTTGGATTTGTTGGAACTATATCTCTTAATTTATCAACTTTTCTATCAATTGGATCATCACATTTTATTGCTGGTGGATCTTCCATATTGTTTAATGGAAGAAAAGTAAAAAGCTCTCTTAATAATGATAGACAATCTTCATCGTTCTCTGCTGCAAATTGAGCAACACCACTTTCAGTTGTATGAACTACAGCACCACCAAGTTCTTCCGAAGTTACTTCTTCATTTGTAACTGTTTTTACAACATCAGGGCCAGTTATAAACATATAGCTAGTATCTTTAACCATTGCTATGAAATCTGTCATAGCAGGAGAATATACAGCTCCACCAGCACTTGGTCCCATGATTGCGGAAATTTGAGGTATTACACCTGATGCTTGAACATTTCTTAAGAAGATTTCTGCATAACCTGCAAGGCCTCTTACGCCTTCTTGAATCCTTGCACCACCTGAATCACTTAAACCAATTACAGGACAACCGACTTGAACAGCCATATCCATAATTTTTGTAATTTTTCTTGCATGAGCTAAACCCAGGGCACCACCAAAAATAGTAAAGTCTTGGGCATAAACAAAAACTTGTCGCCCATCAATTTTTCCATACCCAGTTACAACACCATCTCCAAGAAATTTGGTTTTTTCCATTCCAAAATTATAATTTTGATGTTCTACAAATTTATCAAGCTCAACAAAAGAACCATTATCAAGCAATAAATTGATTCTTTCCCTAGCGGTAAGCTTTCCTTGCTTATGTTGCTTTTCAACTCTAGCATCACCACCAGCTTCATTAGCTTGAGAAATTTTATCCTCAAGTACTTTTATTTTTTGTTCCATCGTTATTTCTTCACTCATATGAAACCTCTATATATAATTAATAATTCTAAATTTTAAAAAAATTAAAAAAAATGCTTATAAAAATATAATCTAATGAGATATTTTTTCTAGTATTGAATTTAACTTTCCAATCAAATGGCTTATTTCGTGATTATTATTAACAATGAAGTCAAAGTCATACTTATTGTGTGCCATTCCTTTTTGTGCAAAAAGAATTTTTTTAATTTCTTCTTTCGTTTTATTATCCCTGGTCAAAACTCTTTGAATCATTATTTTTTGAAATGCCTTAATAAGTATTATTTTATCAAGAAATTTGCCAATTTTAGTTGTTTTTTTTATTAAAGCACCTTCAAAAACAATAAATTCCTTTTTTTTATGATTATTTTCAACTGTTAATGCTTTTACTTTTTTTAAGAGTTCTGGATGAACTATTGAATTTAATTTGTCCCTTTTTCTTTTATCATTAAAAACTATTTCAGCAATTTTTCTTCTATTTAACGTTTTGTTTTTATTTAAAACTTCTTTACCAAAAGTATTTAAAATTTTTTCATAGCAAGGCATTCCACGCTTCATTATTTTTCTTGATTCTAAATCTAAATTATAACAAGGAATATTTATTGATTTTAAATAATTCAAAGCGGCACTTTTGCCGCTTCCTATTTTTCCAGAAATTCCTATTTTTATAATTTTATTTTTCATTGTTCTTAATAAATTTTTTAATTCTTTCAATAACTATTTCATGCCCAAGTATTTTTAGAATTTCAAATATACCTGGTGATGACTTAGTTCCTGTTAGTAAAATTCTTAGAGGTAAAGCTAAAGATTTCATTTTTATTTCATTTTCATTTAAATAGTTGGTGAATACTTCTTTGATCTCTTCAATTTCTTTTGGTTTTTTTTCTTCCCAAACAATTATGAATTTTTTTAGTTCTGATACAGCTTGGTTATCTAATTCATTGATTAGTTCATTTTCGTAAGATTCATTTGTCAACAAGCAAAAGTTTAATGACTTCTGTAATTCATTTAAATCTTTATTTTTTTCTTTAACTGCATTTATTGCTAATTCTTCATCAACTCCATCTATGAATTCTAATTTCAATCTTTCCTTTAATTCACTATTTGGGTAATTTTTGATTTGAATATTGTTTACCCATGATAGTTTTTCGGAATCAAATACAGCGGGTGATTTACTAAGGTTGTCTAATGAAAAGTTGGAAATCATTTCGTTTAAAGTAAATATTTCTTGATCACCATAAGCCCAACCAAGCCGTGCTAAATAATTAATAATAGATATTGGCAAATAACCTTTCTCTTTGAAGCTATTAATTGATTCTGCTCCATGCCTCTTGCTTAATTTGGTCTTATCTTTACCCAAAATCATTGATACATGTGTGAAATTTGGTAATTTTTTCTTTATAGAGTTAAATATTAAAACTTGCTTAGGTGTATTAGATAAATGGTCCTCACCTCTAATTATGTTAGTGATACCCATTTCAGCATCATCTAAAGCTGAAGCAAAGTTATAAGTAGGAAATCCATCACTTTTTATAATTATAAAATCATCCAAGGTGCTTGAATCAATCGTTATATTTCCTCTAAGTGTGTCATTAAAATTTATCTTTGTTTGATAGGGTGTTTTAAATCTAATAACAAAGTCTCTTCCATTTGGATTTTCTTTTTTTTCACGCCATGTATTTGGATATTTATATACTTTATTTTCTGCCTTAGCCTTATCTTTCAACAAATTTACTTCTTCTTGAGTCATATAACATCTATAAGCTAAGTCTTCATCTATCAGTTTGTCAGCTGCTGCTTTATAAATCTCAAGTCTATTAGACTGCTTAATTGGTCCCTCATCCCAATCTAAACCTAACCAGCGCAGTGATTCTAATATTTCGATAAGGGATTCATTTGAAGATCTCTCCTTATCTGTATCTTCTATCCTAACAAGAATTTTACCATTGTTTTTTTTTGCAAAAAGATAATTAAAAATAGCTGTCCTAACGGCTCCAAGATGAAGAGAACCCGTAGGACTTGGGGCAAACCTTACTTTTACATTCATTGAGTCATTATACTTTAATTTTAATATTTTTAATTATTACTTCTTTTATTAATAAGCAAGAAAAAGCAAGACCAAAAAAAATATTTAAATTTTTGAAATTAATGGTGGATCCTAATTCATTAAAAACTATTATAAGGCTCCATGTAATAATATTTAAAATTATAAGAAATGACATTTTATTCGTTAGGTTGTTTAGTTTTAAATTTGATATGTATAAGGATAAAAAAATTACTATGATGCTACATATTGATAAAAATTTTGTAGATATTCCCAACTCAAAATTAGTAATAAAGATGTAATCAATATAAGAAAAAGGTAATAGGTATTGATGATTATTATATAAATAATCTGCATGGATTTTTGTCAAAGGACAATATCCTAGACCGAAGAAAAATCCAAGAATCGTCCAACAAAATATAGTTAGTAATATTAAGAGGACACTTATTCTTCTGGTTTTTTCAAAAATCCACCCAAATGCATTTATTATTATAATTGCTATATGAATCATATTCATAGCTAGGTCAAAATTATCAAAGTATAAGAACATAAGATAGATATATAATATATATTAATTATACGAATGAGTATTCTTGGAATTGATTATGGTTTAAAACGAATTGGAATCGCATGTACCGATGAATTAAATATTTCTAGCTATCCCTTATTGCAGATTGAGAACAAAGATGACAATTCACATTTTAATGAAATTTTGGAAGTTATTAGCCAAAGGCCAATTGATTTAATTTTAATAGGTATCCCTTTTAAGGATGATGGTAGATTGAAAATTCAAGATCATATAGAAAAGTTTTCTGAAGATTTATCAAAATTAATCGATATTAAAATTCTTCATTGGGATGAGAATTTTACATCCGATGAGGCTGAGGATTTTCTTATAAAAAATAATGTTTCAAGAAAGAAAAGGAAAAATTTAAAAGATAAATTGGCAGCTTGTAATATAATCAATAGTTATTTAAGGAGTTTATCATAGCGAAATTACAAACATCTCAAGGAAAAATAAATTATAAACTATATAGAAATAGGAATAAAAAATTTATCACTCTAATTGGTGGACTAGGTAGTAATATTTCAAGTTGGGACAACCAAATCAAGTTGTATAAAAAACATTTTTCAATACTAGTATTTGACAACTTAGGCTCAGGGAAAAGTGATGAGCCCAAAGATGCTAATTCTATGGAATTGTTTGCGGAAAATACGCTTGAGATTCTAGACCTATTAAAAATTAAAAGAACACATATTGTAGGGAAATCAATGGGTGGAATGATTGCTCAAGTCTTATGTGCAAAATATCCTAGATATATAAATAAACTCGTTTTAGGTTGTACTGCTGCATCAAGAGATAATGTTGGCAAAGAGATAATAGCAATAGCTAAAAAAATTGCTAAGAATGTTGGATTAAAAGAATTATGGTTTAATGCTCTTATGCTTGGTTATTCTCGTAACTATATTATGAGAAATTTTAAAGAATATAGAAATACTGAAGTATTAACTAATAAAAAGAATTTGGATGGTTATTTAAAACAATGTGAAGCAATCGACAAACTTAACAATATAAAATATTTACCCCAAATTAAATGTGAGACCTTAATTGTTTATGGGAAAAATGATTTAATTGTTGATGTTACAAAGTCACATGAGTTAGCAAAATTAATTAAAAATACACAAACAATCTCTTTTCCCGGGGGACATGGTTTTTGGAAAGAAAATAGAGATTTGGTTGATCAAGAAATCATAGAATTTTTAATTAATTGATTCTGAGTCTTTATCTGGTAATTCAATTTTACCCATCAGATAATCAATTCTTGATTCTAAAGTTTCTATTAACTTTAAAGCCCTTTTTGCTTCATTTGTCTCTTCGAGAAACCATTGCCTTTCATTAGTCGAGGTCACTACAATAGATGAAAGAGAATCAGTAAGCTTAGATAAGGAAGCATCAGGGTCAACTTTAATTTTGTAATTTTCGTTATAGTCTTCAAGCAATAAATTCCATTCACTGGTTAAATCTGTAATCCTTTTGCTTAAAGGGATTGAATCTGAAGATTTGGTTTGGGATACAATATTTATTTTTGCTTGCCTGTAGGGTTTTGTATAAATTATTTCATCAATTTTGATTCTACTAATCCCATATAAGATTATATTTTTTCTACCTTCATCTGTTTCTTCATTACTAATAATTCTTCCAACACATCCAATTTTTGCAATATTGCTGCTATCTTGGTTGCCTTTTGAACTATCATACATAAGACTCATACATATAAGATTATTCGAGTTAGTAGAGTCTTCAATCATTTCTTTATATCTTTCTTCGAATATATGAAGCGGCAATACAGTATTAGGAAAAAAAACTACATTATCTAATGGAAATAAAGGAACAACTTCATCTAAATTGGCTGCAATTTTTTCTTCGTCAAAATCAACATATAAAGTTTTCATAATTTTATTATACCAACATTGATAAAATAAATTATAATTTCTATATGGAATCGGACTCGAGTACCTTTACTAAACTTTTATTGGGGCCTGGACCAAGTACTGTCCCAGACAGAATTTTAAAAGCAATGGCTAATCAAACCATTAGTCATTTAGATCCAGAGTTCTTCAAAATTTTAGATGAGACAAGTGAAAATCTAAGGCTATTGTTTAAAACAAAAAATGAAGCGACATTTGCCGTATCAGGTACGGGAAGTGCAGGAATGGAAACCGTTTTTGCAAATTTGATAGAAAAAAACGACAAGGTTCTAATCTTTAACAATGGGCTGTTTGGAGACAGAATGGCAGATGTTGCAGCCAGATATGGTGCCAATGTTCTTGAATACAAAAAAGACTGGGGGACTTCATTTAAAACAAGCGAAATGATAAATCAAATTGACCAATGTGATAATTTAAAAATTGTTGCTATTGTTCATGCCGAAACCTCTACTGGAGTTTTGCAAGATATAAAAAACATAGGTAATCATTTAAAAGAGAAAGAAATCTTGTTTGTTGTTGATGCTGTTACTTCATTCACTGGAGCTGAATTAAAAATAGATGATTGGGGGATAGATGTTTGTTATTCAGGAACACAAAAATGCTTAAATGTGCCACCCGGCCTTTCTCCAATAACTTTTAATGATAGATCTTTAGAAAAAATAACTAAAAGAAAATCTAAAGTAGTTTCATGGTATCTAGATATGAATTTACTGCAAGACTATCTAGGTTCTAACAGGATATATCATCACACTGCTCCCGTTAATATGCTTTTTGCTTTAAATGAGGGATTAAAGATTTGTTTAGAGGAGGGGTTAACTTCGAGAATTACACGTCATAACCAAGTTGGAAAATATTTTGATAAAAAATTGGAATCTTCAAATTTTAAACCCTTCGTTAACATTGATGAATCAAAAAGTTTACCAATGTTGAAATCATTGATTTTACCAAAAGATTTTGATGATTCGTTAGTAAGGTTAAAAATTTTAAATGAAAGGAAAATTGAAATCGGAGGAGGACTTGGAAGTACAAAAGGAAAAATTTGGAGAGTGGGACTTATGGGCTGTAATGCTAGAAATGATATCGTAGACTTGTTTTTCGAAACCACAAGAGATTATTTATAATAATGGAGATGATTAAATATTGAGTAATGAGCCATCATTTAACGAAATAGATATTTTAAAATTGTTTAGAAGCAATAAAGCCAATTCAAGTTTTCTTAATGGTATTGGAGACGATGCTGCAGTTATAAAAATAAAAAATCAAAAACTTGCCGTTTCATGCGATTCTCAAATTAATAATGTTCATTTTAAACTCGAATTCTCCACCATACGCCAGATAGCATTTAGAGCAGTCTCAGTTGCATTAAGTGATTTAGCTGCAATGGGAGCAAACCCACTTTTTTTTACCAATTCCCTTCACATACCCAAAGGTTTCTCAAAGAAAGAGATTTCTTTGGTCAAGAAAGGTTTTATAAAAGCCGAGGAAGAATTTAATGTTCAATTAATAGGTGGAAATGTTGCTTCTTCTAAAGTTTTCGCAATAGATGTAACAGTAATTGGTTCTCTAAATAATTATATATCTAGAGGGTCATATAAAGATGAAAAGATTTATGTTAGCGGTAATATAGGTAGTGCAAATGCAGGTTTAAACCTTCTAAAGATGAAAAAACTGGATAAAGAGTTAGTGCAGAAATACAGGGCTCCAATACCTAGAGTAGAGTTGGCGAAAATATTATCTTCTAAAGGATTCTTATCATCAATGATTGATATTACAGATGGTTTAGCAATTGATTTAGAAAGACTTGTAAAGTTTAAAAGAAAATCTTTAGGAGCTCAGATAATTTGGTCAAGAATACCAAAATCATTAAATCTAGAAAAATATTTTTCAAAAAAGAAAATCTTTGAAATGGTTTTATTTGGAGGAGATGACTATGAATTATTATTTACTGTTAAGAAAGATAAGCAGAGATACTTTGAAAATTATGTAAAAAATAATAATTTGAATGTATTTGAGATTGGTACTACTAATGCAACTGGAGATATATTTATTTATAAAAATGGTAAAAATATAAAAATTAAAAATGGAGGATATGTTCATAAATTCTAATGACTGAGAATCTATTTTTTTTACTTTTAATTTTAGGACTAATTTTGTTATCAGGTTTTTTTTCAATAACCGAAAGTTCAATATTTTCATTGCAAAGATACCAGGTTGAGCTAATTAAAAAAAGATCAAAAGTTGGAAAAATATTAGAGTCTTTTATTAAAAAACCAGCTTCCATCATTGCTACAATTTTGTTAGCTGATGAAATTTTGAATGTGACCATAACTAGTTTAATTTCAACCAAATTAGATGAAGTTTTCACTGGCAGAATCTCTGAGGAATTAATTTCAGTAATCGCAATTTTAGTGACATCAATAATTGTTCTCATTTTTTGTGAAATTATTCCAAAAACCATAGGTGTTAAATTTTCAAGAACACTTTCCGTTATTGTTGCCAGGCCCGTGGATATTTTGAATAAAATTTTATACCCCTTAACTTTGTTTTTTGATTATTTATCAAATCAATTAATTAAGATTTTTGGTGTTAAATCTGAAGTGATTATTGCAAGTGAAAATTCAGCACCAATTACTAGTCTCATCGATATTGGGGAGGATTCTGGTTCTGTTAAACGAAGCGAAAGTCAATTGATAGATAATTTTTTAAAACTAGAAGAAATCCCATTGTCTAAGATTTTAACTCCTGAACCAGATTTACTTATTCTTAACTCTAGTGCAAGCTCTGATGAAGCCCTAAGACTTATTAAAAACAAAGGCTTCTCAAGAGTCCCTGTTTACCAGGGAGATTCCGATAATATTATCGGCGTTTTATATTCTAAAGACTTGCTTAATAGCCCATCTTCAGATTTTTATCCTCTTCTTAGAGAGCCTTTTTTTGTTCCAATTCAAAAAAATGCTTTCTCTCTTTTAAGAGAAATGCAGCTGATGAGGTTGCATATGGCAATAGTGATAGATGAATATGGAAGATTAGAGGGAATAGTTACATTAGATGACATATTGGAAGAAATATTTGGTGAGATAGAGGATGAAACTGATAGAGAAAATCAGAATATTTTTATAGTTGACCAAGAAGTTTATATTTTAGGGAAAACAAAAATAAAAGAATTTAATGAAACGAGTTTGTTTGTTGCTCTTCGAAAATCAGGCTTGGCAAATATTACTAATGAGATTGAACAATCTTACATTGATGAGAACTTAGGGATTGAAACCATTGGAGGATTTATATTTACTTCCTTGGGTAGGTTGCCAAAAGTTGGTGAATCTATAATTAATGGAAATATACAATTAATAGTTAAGGAAATTGTTGATAATAGAATAACAAAAATTAATGTTAGGAGAATAAATTCTAATGATTAATTTAGTAACATTGCCACTAATAACAATATTTCTACTTTCGCTGCAGGCGATTTTTGCTGGGTCAGAGATAGCCCTTCTTTCTTGTGATAAAGCAAGGATTAGAGAAAAAGCTGATTCAGGTAATTCAGCTGCAAAGTTGGTAGCTCAATCTATAAACAGAATTGAAGAATATGTTTCTACTAGCTTGGTAGGAGAGAATTTGTGCATAGTTATAAATACTGCGCTGGTTTCATTATATATTAAAAGGAATTACCCAGAATATGATCCACATCTAATTTCTGTTTTAATCCTTACACCATTAATTGTTATTTTTGGTCAAGTTGTACCAAAGTCCATTTTTCAGAAACAAAGTACTTATTTCGTTTTGAAAACAATTTATTTTTCAATTTTTTTTAGTATTATATTCAAACCCTTATTAGCCTTAGTAAAACTTTTAACAGATACAATTGTTAAAGTTCTGGGAACAACTGGTAAATTAATAACTCGAGAAGAACTAATACATGCCATAGAGGTTGAATCAAATGTTGAAAGCTCTTCACAAGGATTTCGTGACAATATTTTAAATAAAATATTCTCTTTTGATAAAGTTCGAGTGAGGGACATTATGATACCAATATCACGAACAGTTTCGCTCCCACTTGAATCTACAGTAGGAGAAGCAAAAAAAATAATCAAAAAGACAGGCTATTCTAGACTCCCTGTTTTTTATAACAAGGAAAGAAATATTATTGGAGTTATTCACTCATCCTATTTGCTTGGAATCCATGACAGTCAAAAAATAAAGGATTTCGTGGACAAAGGATTGTATACAAGTGAAAATACCTTAGCTTCTTCTTTATTGAATGAAATTAGAAAATCAAAATCTACTTTAGTTGTTGTTGGACAGATGTCATCTGCTTCAGGAATTGTAACTTTGGAAGACATATTGGAAGAAATATTGGGGGAAATTAAAGATGAACACGATAAATAAGAGAAATTGAAATTTTCGTCTTTTAGGTTTAACATCAGAATATGATTAGAGAATCAACAGTAAAAAGAAAAACCAGCGAAGTTGAGGTTTATACAAAAATAAACATTGATGGCGAGGGTAAATATAAAATTGATACTGGCATACCCTTCTTCAATCACATGCTAGAGCAGCTAGCAAAACATGGACTTTTTGATATTGAAATCAGCGCTAAAGGTGATACTGAGATAGATTTCCATCATACAGTTGAAGATGTTGGTATTGCTTTGGGTGAAGCTTTTAGTCAAGCATTAGGTGATAAAAAAGGTATCAAAAGGTATGGCTTTAGTTCGATTCCTTTTGATGAAACATTATCAAGTTCATCCTTAGACTTAAGTGGTAGACCTTTTTTTATTTTTAAAGTTGATATGCCCTCAACCAAAGTAGGGGAGTTTGATGTTGAACTTACAAGAGAGTTTTTCCAATCATTCACAAATAATATAAAAGCAAATATTCACATTGAAACAAAATATGGAACTAATAATCATCATATTATTGAGTCAATTTTTAAATCAATTGCTAAATCTTTAGATCTTGCAACCACTTATGACCCAAGATCAAACACGATACCATCAACCAAAGGAAATCTATGATTTCAATAATTGATTATGGACTTGGAAATTTAAAATCTGTCCATAAAGCTTTAAATTCCCTGGGGTTCACATCAAAGGTAACAAGTTCAGTAAGAGATATTGATAATTGCAATGGCATTATTTTCCCGGGTGTTGGCTCTTTCGGAGATTGTATGAAAGAGCTAGATGAAAGAGGTTTGATTGATTCTTTAAAAAAGTCTATTAATTCTGGAAAGCCATTCATGGGAATATGTTTAGGTCTTCAAATTTTATTCGAAAAAAGTGAAGAGTCCCCCAATGTCCAAGGCTTATCAATTTTAAAAGGAGAAATATCCAAGATAAAATTTACCAAGAATTTAAAAGTTCCTCATATGGGATGGAACAAGATTAATAAAACTAAAAATTCTAATATCCTTGAAGGAATAAATTCTGATGCCTGGATGTACTTTGTTCACTCTTTTAAATTTGACAATGATCTTAAAATAACCGATTCAATTTCAAGTTATGGTGAAACATTCTCAGCTTCAATCAATAAAGATAATGTTTTTGCCACTCAGTTTCATCCTGAAAAGAGCAGTAGTGTTGGACTCAATGTTTTAAAAAATTTTGCTGACCTCTGTATTTAAAGGTTTTTATATTTAGTGATACTTCTCATAACTCTTTTTACATATCCGTGAGTTTCTTTAAATGGAATACTCTCTACAAATTCATCATCATCTAGTCCTTGGAATCTTTTTAACCATTTTTCTACATTGTGTGGACCTGCATTATATGCCGATATAGCCAGAAAATAATTTCCATCAAATTTTTTAAGCAATTTTGACAAATAATAAGTCCCAAGTTCAATATTATTTTCATAATTAAAAGAATTTATATTTGTCGGTTTTCCAATTTCTTTAGCAAGATTAGATTTTGTTTTATCCATTAATTGCATTAAGCCTTTTGCACCTACAATTGATATTGCATTAACATCAAAGAGACTTTCTTCCCTAGTTAGAGCTAGAATTAAGCTTTCTTCAACATTATAAATCCCAGCATATTTTTCTACTGTTTCAAGAAATCCGAGGGGATATCGATGATGTTCTTCTGAGCTAACCTTATAACTTAAATTAATTGTCAGATTGAATTCTTTATTAGCAATCAAGTTGTTTAATAAAGTGTTTAAATTCTCTTTAGATAATTGATTAAGGAAATATTTTATACTTTTGTTATACAGTGGTTTGTTCTTGTAAATTGTTGAAATAAAAGAAGTAGTTTCTGCAAGATTATCATTAAATTTTACAACTTTCCTTTTTGTATTTTTAAAATTTTTATTATCTAAATTTAATTTTTTAGAGGCTAAATAGCCATAGTATCCATAATTATAATTATTATATAAATTATTGAATATCTTTAAAGATTCCTTTGTCTTACCCATTTTTTCCAAAGATCTAGCCTTCCAATACATTCCTTTTGTTTTATAGTATGGCTTTTTAGATTGTTCAAGATATGCAAATATATTTAAGGAATCTTTATAATTACCCATCATATATTTAGACCACCCCAATCCCCAATAAGAATCATCAAGATAGCTTTTTGATTTAGTTTTAATTAGCCAATCGTAAACTTTATGTGCATTTTTATATTCTTTATTGAGTATGTACAAACGAGCTGCTAAGTAAGCTACTTTTTCATTTTTTGGGAAATTTGGATATTTTTTATATAATTTCGTAAGTTCTTTTGCAGTAGCATTGTTATCATCATATTTTTTAAGATTAAATAATATAATTTGAAATTTAGCTTCAGCAGAGATATTTAAATCTTTTAAGCTACTTTCCTTGAGACTCTTTTTTTCTAATTCTGAAAATATTTTTAATCCTTTTTCATTCTGTCCGGCCTTAATATAGGCTTTTCCAACTAAAAGTTTTATTTCATTACTTTCGTATTTATTACCCTCTTCTAATATTTGCTTGTATTTGCCAGAAGATAAGAGTCTTTTGTATCTGGTAGTCCTCTCGGAGGTCTTTATATTGTATTTATTATTTCTGTTAAGTTCTTTTAACTTTATTTTTATAAATTCTTCTTTAAAGTTTGGATATTTGGACCAAAGCTTCAAATATTTCAAAAATGCTTTTTTAGTTTTATTATTTTTTTCAAGAACTTTTGCCTCAAATAATAGTAAGTACTTTTTATTTCTAGAGCTTAATTTATATTTTTTATTGATTAATTTAATTTGATTTTTTAATTCACTTATATTCGAATTTCTGTATAAAATATTCGCTAAAAAAAGATCAACATCTTTATTAAATATTGAATCAGGATAAGTTTGTTTAAACTTTTTAATTTTTCTTTTTGATTCTGCAGTAGCTTTTTTACCTAAATTTCTTAATTTAATTTCATAATAATCATAAAAATCACTAAATTTAGAACTTTTGGATTTAGCCTCTACCAAATGTTCGAGTGCAAGATTATAATTTTCAGCTTTTTCATAACAAAAGCTCTTTCCTAGATTTCCCTTAATTGAATTACATTGATTAGCATTTGATTCTATAGCTGTTAGGATTAAAAATATTAAAATTAAAAATATTTTTTTCATACAAACTTCCTTTTGATAAAATTGCCTATATTTAAAAAGCTCATAGTAGATATAAATATAAAAATACATGGAAATATAATTAAATGCGGATAACTCCTAATCCCTTCCCATCCTGTGCTAGCCATTAATCCCCAACTTATCTCTGGCGAAGATATTCCAATTCCTAAAAAACTTAATGTTGATTCTGCCAATATTGAGCTTGGTATTGTAAATGTAAAGGTTACAACCAATGGAGCTAGTATATTTGGAAGGATTTCTTTAAAAATTATATGTGTCTTACCAAAGCCTTTTAATTTAGCCGATATAATGAATGGCAGATTTTTTAATTCTAAAACGCTAGACCTTGAAATCCTAGCAACTCTCATCCAGCTTAGTAGAGATAAGGCTAGAGTTATTCCCAATAAACCTTTTCCAAATATTAAAATAAATATTGAAATCAATAAGAGATCTGGAATTGAATAAAATATATCAACTATTTTCATCATAATTTCATCTACATAAGATCCATATAAACCAGAAATACAGCCATAGATTCCACCAAAAATTAATGAAATGGTCGATGCTGAAAGTGCAATGAATAAAGAGACTTTGGTTCCATATATCAAACGACTTAATATATCTCTTCCTAATTCATCTGTACCTAAATAGTTCAACCAAGATGGCGTTGATAATATATTGTTATAATCTGATTTGGAAGCTTTATATGGGGCAAATATTTCAGGAAAAACACTAAAAAGTAGAAGTAAAATGATTATTGAAAGTGAAATATAGAATTTATAAGCTTCTTTTCTTCCTAGACTTCTTATGTTCAACTTTAACAATAGTTTTAACCCCTCCTCTCACATTAAAGTCTCCAATTATTGATACATATTTTGGATTACAGGATTTTACGAAATCATCTAAAATCCTATTGGTCACATTTTCATGGAATTCGCCTACATTTCTATAAGATTGAAAATATAATTTTAAAGATTTTAGTTCAACACACTTCTTATCTGGAACATATTTTATATATATTGTAGCAAAGTCAGGCTGTCCAGTTTTTGGACAAACAGATGTAAATTCTGGACAAGAAATTTCTATTTCATAATCTCTTTTTGTATTTTTATTCTGAAAAGTATCAATAAGACTCATGATGTAATTGTAAACAACATTCTATTAAGCTCAAGATTTACTGAGTGCTTAGTTTCCACTATTTTTTATAATTTTTTTATATAGGACAATCATTTTTTTTATATTCTGAGGTGCTGTGCCCCCGAAGGACTTCTTTGAGCTCATTGAAGCTTTATTGTCGATTGATTTATAAATATCAGCATCTATTTTATTTGAAAATGATTTGAACTCTTTTAATTCAAGATCAAATAATTTGATGTTTTTATTTTCACAGTAAGCTACTATTTGACCAGTTATATGATGAGCATCTCTAAAGGGTACATTTTTTTTCGCTAGATAATCTGCAAGATCTGTAGCTGTCATAAAGCCGGAATTAATATTCTTATCAATTTCCTTTCTCTTAAATTTTATTGATTTTAATAAATCTATGAATAAGGATGCACAACTAATTGTTGTTTCAAAAGATGAAAATAATGGATGCTTATCTTCTTGAAGATCTCTGTTATAGCTTGTGGGCAGCCCCTTTAAGTTACCTAGAATATTAATTAAATTTCCATATAATGAACTAGTTTTCCCTCTTATAAGTTCCAATATGTCTGGATTCTTTTTTTGAGGCATTATGCTTGAACCAGTTGTATAGTCATCTCCAATCTCAATAAATCCAAATTCATAGGTATTCCATATTATTAAATCTTCAGAAAACCTTGATAAGTGAGTCATAAGCAGAGAGCATGTGTAAATTGAGTCTCCGATAAAATCTCTATCACTAACCGAATCAAGACTGTTTCTAGTAATATTTTTAAATCCAAGTTTTTTTGAGGTATAACTTCTGTCTATATCGAATGATGTTCCTGCTCCTGCACATGAACCTAGTGGGTTTGAGTCAACTAATTTGATAGAATTGTTAATTCTTTCCAAATCTCTTAAAAACATTTCTATGTATGCATTTAAATAATGTGAAGCAGAGATTGGTTGTGCCTTCTGAAGGTGTGTATAAAAAGGAATAATAATATCTATATTTTGCTCTGATTTTTTGATTAATCCTTTAATTAAAGAAATTGTAAGCATCTTAAGTTTAGATAAGGAACTTTTAGTGAAAAGCTTAAGGTCTGTTGCAACTTGATCATTTCTACTTCTGGCTGTATGAACTTTTTTTCCGATATCTCCAATTTCACTTATCAAAGCACTTTCAATATTCATATGGATATCTTCCAACGAGTCTTTAAAAGTAAATTTATTGTTTTCAATCTTTGATTTAATCTTTTTAAGGCCATCAATTATCTTCTTTGATTCAATTTTAGAAATAATTTTTTGTTTCGATAACATTTGCACATGTGCTATGGAGCCATTAATATCATGTTCGTATAGTTTTTTATCTTGATCCACTGAAGAAGTAAAAGATTCAACTTTATTATTAGTAGGTTTTTTAAATCTGCCACCCCACATTTTCTTTGTCATTGCTTGACTCCTTCATTGTGAACATGAATGGTTCTTGTTGGGAATGCAAAATCTATTTTTTCCTTAGAAAATTTCTCGAAAATCTTTAGTCTTATTTTATGATTAGTTTCTATAAAATCTGAATAATCAGAACTTAGCACATTGTATACAAGCTCAAAATTCAATGAAAAATCTGCAAAATCTACCATACTTGCTCTTATGAATTCTGTTGACTCTGATGTGTTAACTATTTCTGTTAGTAATGACTGAATAGAGCTTAATTTTACATAACTAGTGTTATAAACTACACCAATCATTATTGTTGTTCTTCTTTTTTGCATTCTTGATTGGTGATAATTTCTTAGTCTGCTATTCAGTAAATCAGAATTAGATATGATAATTTCTTCTCCGGATATACTTTCAATCTTTGTGCTTTTAATTCCAATAGATTTTACTGTCCCCATGTAGTTGTCTACAACAATGTAGTCTCCAAGTGCTATAGGTTTATCTATCATTATTGTTAATGAAGCAAACAGGTCGCCAAGTATGCTTTGGGCTGCAAGAGCAATTGCCAAACCTCCTATTCCTAGACCAGCCACTAAGGCAGTAATATCAACACCTATATTGTCCAATGCCAATAGGAGAAAAAGGGACCATATTAAAAATTTTGCAAGTTTACTAAAACCTGTTATTGCTGTGACACTATGCATATCGTTGTCTGATTTTTTATTATTTTTATATTTTTCAAATGCAAGATTTGCAATCATTATTGCCCATTTTGTTAATTGCCAAAAGAAAATTAATAGAAAAAATTGTGAAACTCTTTCATTTATTTTTTCATCTAAACTTATTAGGTTTGAGCTTATAAACATGGCCAAAAAGAGAATGAATATTCCAGATACTGATTTGACTGAGGCACTTAGATAGTCATCTATTTTATTTGCGGTTTTTTGCGATATTGCAGATAGGTTTTTATAAATAATAGATTGAAAGATTTTCCCAAATATAAACAATCCAATTGAAGAAAATACAAACAGGCCCCAATTTAGTAAAGTATTATTTAAAAATTCAGTTTTAATTAAGTTGTTGATAGTTTCTAACATTAAAAAACATTATAGAGTAAAATGAAATTTTTATCACTAGGTATAAAGAAAATGGAAAGTTTTTTAAACCCAATAAGAATTAGAACTCAAAACATAAAAGTTTTAGTGACTGGTGCTACCGGCTATATTGGAGGTCGTTTGATACCTAGACTTTTGGCAAACAATATTAAAGTTAGAGTTTTAGTCAGAGATAGGGCTAAAATCCAAAATAAATCTTGGATCAACAATGTAGAAATTTTTGAAGGCGATTTAACAAAAGTTGAAACTTTAAAAGATTTATGCCTTGGGATTGATCAAGCTTTTTATTTGATTCATTCAATGACTACTTCAGAAGAGTACATAGAACTTGATAGATTAGCTGTAAAGAATTTTGTTAAAAATGCCAAAGGATTAAAGCATGTCGTTTATTTAGGTGGAATTTCACCAGAAGAAAAAAATATTTCCGATCATTTAAGAAGTAGAATAGAAGTTGGTGAAATTCTTAGACAATCATTACCAACAACTGAGTTTTGTGCCGGTCCAATTATTGGTTCTGGTTCAGCATCTTTTGAGATGCTTAGACATTTAAGTGAAAAGTTGCCAATTATGATTGCTCCAAAATGGATTAATAATTCTGTTAGACCAATTAGTGTCAGAGATGTTTTAAAATATTTAGTCCTTTCGATTGATAGAAAGCCATGCATAAAGATGGACATTGGAACCAATCCTATGACTTTCAAGGATTTAATGTTGGAGTACTGTAAGTTTAGAGGTTTAAAGAGATATGTCTTCCCAGTACCTGTTTTGGCACCTAGTCTTGCCGCACGTTGGATTGGACTTGTGACACCAATACCTAATACATTGGCAATGCCAATTGTTAAAAGTGTAATAAACAATATCACAGGGGATATTTCTAAGTCTCATAAGTTCTTTCCTGAGATTAAAACACTGAACTTTAATGATTCAATCAAATCAGCTTTAGATAAAACAAAAAAGGAGTTTATTGAAACTTCATGGAATAAAGAAAAGATAACTTTTAATTATAAATTGCTCCAGCATCGAGGAAGATTTGAGGAGATTAGGATTTCTAAAACTACAGCTTCAACTAATTCACTTTATAAATCATTTATTTCTCTAGGAGGGGCAAATGGTTGGAAGGCTTGGAATTTTTTATGGGCAATAAGAAAATTTATTGATCGTATATTGGGCGGAAAATCAATAGGTGAACCAGACCGAGATAATCTTGTTGAAGGAAGCTTGTTTGATTGTTTTATTGTTGAGAAAATAGAAATTAATAAGAAGCTTCTTTTAAGAATGAACTTGAAAACTCCTGGAGAAGCCTGGCTTAAATTTGAGGCAATTGAGGATTCTGATTGTTCTTATTTAGTTGTTTCTGCGATTTTTGAACCAAAAGGAATTTGGGGATATTTTTATTGGTATTCTATTTTACCGTTGCATAAATTTATTTTTAGAGATCTTACCAATGCAATCAAGAGCGAAGCAGAAGCAAACATATAGCTCTAAATTATTGATTTTAATAGCTTTTTTAAAAAAAAATATTTTTTCTTGACTGACACTATATATAGTGGTTTAATCAAAATATAATCACAAGATGTTGTTGAATTGATCTTTAGGAAGTTTTAGAAAGGCGTGATTATCCATGGGGCAAGGTAAAGTTTAAAAACCCCCTTTTGCACCCCGTTATAGCTTTTCCTTGCCTCTAAAAAACAACTGAAGAGCATATTGTTAGGAGAATTATTTTATGAACCAAATAGATGAACTTTTAGTCGTTAAAAGATCAGGTGAAATTGTTGAATTTGACCCTGAAAGAATTAAAAACGCAATCGAGGCTGCGATTAATGCCGGTGATGAAGGATTTGACCTATCATCTGTCCCCGAGATTGTTGATGGAGTTCATAAAGAATTAAATGATAGATTTACAGAGTTTTATCCAAATGTTGAGAATATTCAAGATATTGTTGAAAAACATTTAATAAGATCAGATATGTTTACTGTTGCTCGAAGATATATAATTTACAGAGCAGAAAGATCTAGAGAAAGGGAAAAACTAAAAGAAAATATTTCTAAAAAAGCTGAGTTAGGAAAGTTAAAGGTTACAAAAAGTGACGGAAAAACAGTTCTATTTAATCCTCAAAAGATTAGAGAAACTATATCTAGGGTATGTTCTAAGTATCCTGATACAACATCAGTTGATTCTATAGCTAAAGAGCTAAATAGAAACATATTTGATGGAGCTTCTACAGCTGATTTAGAAAGAGCACTTTTATTAGCTTCAACTGCATTTATTGAAAGGGATCCAGATTATAGCAAAGTTTCTGCTGGCTTCTTTATGCAAAGGCTATACAAAGAAGGCATGGGTGTTTCTGTTAATGAGCACACTCTTGAAGATGAATACAGAAAAGCCTTTATTAGCGGTATAAATCTTGGAGTTGAAAATAAGTATTTAGATGAAAAATTATTAAATTTTGATTTAGAGAAACTAAGCCTAGCGATTGATATCGAAAGAGATGAGCTTTTTGAATTTCTTGGAATTCAAACTCTCTATGAAAGATATCTTCAAAAACATGAAGAGAAGAGATTTGAATTACCTCAGGCCTTTTGGATGAGGGTAGCAATGGGATTAGCTTTTAATGAGAACAATAAAGAGGCAAGGGCAATTGAATTCTATAATGTTCTGTCTAAAATGCAGTTTGTATCTTCAACACCAACATTATTTCATTCAGGAACACCACACCCACAACTTAGCTCTTGTTATTTGACAACAGTGAGTGATGACTTATCTCATATTTTTAAATGCATAGGAGATAATGCACAACTTTCAAAGTGGTCTGGTGGGCTTGGTAATGATTGGACCAATATTAGAGGAACAGGTTCACATATTAAAAGTACAAATGTTGAGAGCCAAGGAGTAGTTCCATTTTTAAAAATAGCAAATGATGTAACAGTGGCAATTAATAGAAGTGGTAAAAGAAGAGGTGCAACCTGTGCATACCTTGAAACTTGGCATCTGGATATCGAAGATTTCTTAGATTTAAGAAGAAATACTGGAGATGACAGAAGAAGAACTCATGATATGAATACATCAAATTGGATTCCTGATTTATTTATGAAAAGAGTTGAAGCCGATGATGATTGGACACTTTTTTCGCCTGAGGAAGTGGGGGATTTACATGATTCTTTTGGAAAGAAATTTGAAGATTTATACATAAATTACGAAAGAATGACAAATACTGGTGAAATCAAAAAATTTAAAAAAATTCCTGCTAAAGAGTTGTGGAGAAAAATGCTTACTAGGTTATTTGAGACAGGACATCCTTGGATAACTTTTAAAGATCCTTGTAACCTAAGGTCACCTCAAGATCATGTTGGAGTGGTTCATAGCTCTAATCTTTGTACAGAAATTACGTTAAATACTTCTGCTGAAGAGACAGCAGTATGTAATCTTGGCTCGGTAAATTTATCTAAACATGTAACCGAGGACGGAAAATTAGACAGAGAATTATTAGAAGAGACAATAAACACGGCAATGAGAATGTTGGATAATGTAGTCGATTTAAACTTTTATCCAACTACCGAAGCTAAAAATTCAAACATGAAGCATAGACCAATTGGTCTTGGTATTATGGGATTGCAAGATGCATTGTTTAAACTCGATCTTCCGTTTGATTCTCCAAAAGCTTTAAATTTTTCTGATCAATTGATGGAGCAAATTTCATTTCATGCAATAAGTGCTTCTTCCGATTTAGCAAAAGAAAGAGGGGCATATGAATCTTTCAAAGGTTCAAAATGGGATAGGGGTATTTTCCCTTTAGACTCCCTCACCTTGTTGGAAGAACAGAGGGGTCAAAACATTGATGTTAACAAAATAACTTCACTTGATTGGGAAGGTTTGAAGGCAAAAGTTAAGGAAAACGGAATGAGAAATTCAAATACTATGGCTATTGCACCAACGGCAACAATCTCTAATATTGCAGGTTGCTATCCTTGTATTGAGCCAATATATAAAAACATCTATGTTAAAGCTAATATGAGCGGTGAGTTCACTGTTGTTAATAATTATCTTATTAATGATCTAAAAGCTCTAAACTTATGGTCTAAGGATATGTTAGATAAGATCAAGTATTTTGATGGTAATTTAGATCATATCGAAGAATTACCAGAGGATATAAAGAACAAATATAAAGAAGCTTTTTCAATAGATCCCGTTGTACTCTTAAAACACACTTCAGTTAGAGGAAAATGGATTGATCAGAGTCAATCACACAATGTTTTTATGCAAGGTGTGTCAGGTAAAAAGTTAAGTGAGATTTACACAGCTGCTTGGAAGCTTGGTTTAAAAACTACTTATTATCTGCGAACATTAGCTGCAAGCCAGATTGAAAAATCGACTTTAGATGCTAATAAATTTGGTTACACTCAAAAAAGAGAGTATAAAAAAGTTGAAGAAGGAGCTGCTGTTGGAGAACAACAATCTGTAAATAATAAGTCTGAAAGTACTGAAGCCCCAGGAAGTGAGGTTGCTAGTGCTTGTAGCATTATGGATCCAGATTGTGAAGCTTGTCAGTAAAGTTTTTAATAAAAGGAGAGGAACATGTCAATTATAGGATTAAATTCAAAAACAGATCCAAATAAAATATTACCCATGACGTATAAGTGGGCAAGAGAACATTACAAAGATGGTGTCGCAAACAATTGGACGCCAGAAGAAATTTCTATGCAGAAGGATGTAGAGCAATGGAAATCTGACAAAGCAATTTCTGATGTTGAAAGGAGAATGATATTGTGGAATTTAGGTTTTTTCTCAACTGCTGAGTCATTAACTGCTAACAATATTGTCCTTACAGTCTATAAACATGTTACAAATCCGGAATCTAGACAATATCTTTTAAGACAAGCTTATGAAGAAGCAGTTCACACCGATACTTTTATTTATTGCTGTGACACTCTTGGATTAGATCCTGATTATATCTATTCAATGTATGAAACAATCCCATCAATTAAAGAAAAAGATGATTTTGTTGTCGGCCTTACTAAATCTATAATGGACCCTAATTTTGAAATTAAATCTACAGAAGACATTCAAACATTTCTTCATGATTTGGTTGGCTATTATGTAATCATGGAGGGCATTTTCTTTTATGCGGGATTTGCAATGATGTTGGCTTTAAAAAGACAAAATAAAATGGTTGGCATTGGCGAGCAATTCGAATATATAATGAGAGATGAAAGTATTCATTTAGCATTTGGTTGCGATTTAATAAATACAATTAAAACAGAGAATGATGGTGTTTGGACTGACAGTCTTAAGGACAAAGTTCAAAAACTCATTATAAAAGCTGTAGATCAAGAAAAAAAATATGCATATGATGCATGCCCTAATGGTTTGCTGGGGATTAATCCTGAACAGTTTTGTGAATATGTCGAATATATTGCTGATAGAAGACTTGAAAGAATCGATTTACCTAAGGTTTATGGAACAGAAAACCCTTTCCCATGGATGTCACAATCAGTTGATTTATCAAAAGAGAAGAACTTCTTCGAAACTAGGGTTACAGAATATCAGACTGCCGGTTCTTTGGATTGGGATTAAAGATATTAAGGTTACAGGGTCTCGAAAGACCCTGTGAAGTTTGAATTAGAAAGGAAATTGTTATAATTAAATAATGAAAAGTTTTAAAACAGTTTGTATATCTTTCATCTTGTTGTTGACAATAACAAGTTGTAGTCCAAAAATTTCTTGTGATTCTTCTGATGCTTTAGATGTAATCGATATGTTGATTATAGATAATGTAATAAATAATGATTATGAGTTTGGTTTTAGGTTCGGTGAGGCTGTAGGGCTACCCCTACTAACTGATGAAAAATATTCAGGATATTTAGATGGAAGTATTCCAATTCCAACACCAGAATGGAAAATTGATAATATAAGGGTTTTAGCAAACAATAAAAATACAAATTCTTATTCTTGTGCGGCTGAACTTTATTATGAATGGGATGATAATATAGTTAACAATTTAAGATTGGTTAAATACATTTCGTACAGAGTTGATGAAACCACAGATGGGAATGTTTACATATCAAATTTTAAAGGATTTTAATAATGTCTTTTGACTGGAAAACATTAAGTCTAAACAAACAAATAATTTTAGGCTCTTTCGGAATATCTCTTTTTTCTTTGTTCTTACCTTGGGTTGATATACAGCTTATAACTCTTAATGGATTTCAACAACAGGGATATCTTTTTTTGATTTGTTTTATATATCCACTTTACTGTATTTTATCTGCAAAGAAGCACAATGCTTTAGTCTCCCTTGCTTTAGGTGTCTTGACTGTTATTTTAACAATTTGGTTTATTAACTCAAAAAGTGTTGAAATTTATGAAGGTGAAAGTGTTAATGTATCTGGGTCTGGTCTATGGCTTTTTGCACTATGTACTTTCGCTTTTACCTTTTCTTGTTTCAAAGAATTAAATGAAGATTAAGAAAATTATTTAGATGAAAAATATCTAGCCAATCTTAATCGCCTTCAATTTGAATTGAGTTTTCTTCTTTCATTAATATTGGCCTACCATCAGGAGTACTTAGTGGAATAATTTTGTTACCATTTTTAACACAGAGAGTTGGATTATTATGTTTTTCTTTACCCAAGTTAACTTCAATATCAGCAATCACTAAATCAACATTTTTTAAAATTTCTAGAATTTTCATTTTTTAAATGGATCCTCCATTTCAGGGTGCCAGAGAGCAAAATGATTTTTATGGTTCTCAGTGTATGAGCCTTCAGGATAGAAGTGATCATAAAAATCTAAATCAATATGATGATTTTGCACCATCATTCTACAATACATTGCATCTGAAAAAGCAGGAAACCTGCCATAGGTCTCATACAGATAAGTACAAATATCTTTAACAATTTCGATTTCTTTTTTTGATGGTCTAGGAGTATCTTTAAGTACACCTGTTGGGTCCTTGTACGGCATAAATTTTTCTTCCCAGTTTGACCATTTCATATCATTAAAAGCTTCAACGGCTTCACCCATATTTGAATAATAGGGTGGCGAAAAAGCCTCGAATAATCCGTCTAAACCAATTGGTGCTTTAGACACTGCTTCTCCCCAATCTTCTTTTGACTCAACACATGTGAAACCTAGTCCTTTATATTCTTTGTCTGCACCTAGCATATAACGGCTTTGGAAACCACTAAACATCCATCCACCAATTCCAAGAATTTGTTGGGTGAGGGCAACATTTTGACAAAACATAGGCTGTTCAGCTATGTATCCGTTAGCAAACCTTAATTCGGCTTCTATTAAAGGAATCGGATTGCTAATATCTATATAACCGTCATCAATCCATTTTTGTGTTCCTGCGGGTTTCATCTTTTTCAACTCGTCAACGAAATGGAATCTGTGACCATCTCTCATATAAAAAAATAAAATATTTATTAGTCCTGCGCTTAAATCAGTTACTGGCATCATCAGCGTTGTTCCAGGTTTGTTTACACTCCATGTATTGTGTATTGCTAGACCAGGCGGTACTTTAGGTAAATCTGCCCTTCCATCATGTATTTTTATTCTAGATTCTTTAAAGAGTTCTATTATTTTTTCTATTTTCTTTTCTTTTGAAAGCCCTTCAATACCTTTTAAATCTGAAGGCAATTGATCATGAAGCTTTACTAAGTAGAGCCCTTCATCGTTTGTATAAAATAATTCAGTACGATGAATGTCTCCTAGAGAAGCAATTGTTTTGCTCATGAATTTAACTTCAAGATCTAATCCTTTATGTGGTGGAAAATCTGAAAGATTTATATTTTTAATTCCAAGACCATTCCATACAAGTATTGCTTCTTCAATTTCACTCAATGGAATCGGCTTATGTTTAGATTTGAATTTAAGCGGCCCTTCATCAATCTCGCCACCCATTGCAAACCTTCTGGACCTTCTTTCATATAAAGCATCTAAAAAAGAATGATCAGTGGCATTTTTAACACCTGGGGGTAATTTTGACATATGGATATTTTAACTCAAAATAACTAAAGCTTGTAATTATTATTATGAAAGATCAATTGAAATCATTTTTGAAGAAATTTTCTATTTTAAAAGGAGACTTTACATTATCATCTGGGGAGAAGAGCAGCTATTATATTGATGCACGTATCTGCTCACTTTCTTCTGAACCTCTTAGTATAATTTCTTCTCTCTTCTTTAAAAAGATAAAAGAATTAAATATAAATTATGTTGGAGGACCAACGATTGGTGCAGACCCTATTGTTGGAGCAATCTTAAATAAAGCTGCTTATGAGAAATATTCTTTAAATGGCTTTCTAGTTAGGTCAACTGAGAAAGGGCATGGTACAAAAAAAACTATAGAGGGCCCAAGCACTGAAAACAAGAAAGTCATAATTGTCGAAGATGTTGTATCGACAGGGGGCTCAATAAAAAAAGCAATTAATAATCTTGAAGATAATGGTTGTGAAATAATCATGGTTCTTTCAATTGTTGATCGAGAAATGGGAGCAATTAAAATGTTTAAAAATATTGACATCCCTTATGAGCCATTATTTAGAATTTCTGAACTACTTGAAGATTAAATTTTCTTTTAAAATCTATAAATGCTAAATATAAAGAGGGAATAAGGAAGAGGGTTATTAATGTTGCAAATACCAGACCTACACCTAGTGAAATAGCCATAGGTGCCAAATAGGCTGCTTCACCTCTTGTTTCAAACATTAATGTCAAGAGTCCAGCAAATGTAGTAAGAGTTGTCAGAATTACAGCTCTAAAACGGTTTTTAGCTGATATAAATACAGCTAAGCCAAAATTATTATTCTTCACACCTTTATTGATAAAATTCATTAATAATAAACTATCGTTGATTACTACACCTATTAATGCAACTGCTCCGATAAGTCCAGTTATTGAAATAGGGTCCCCTCTTAATAGAATTCCAAAAGTAACTCCAATTAAACAAAATGGTACAATTGACATTATTAGCAATGGTTGGATATAAGATCTTAATATTGTGGCAAGTATTAAATAGATTAGTAAAATTGCAATTACAGATGCCCTTTTGACGCTGTTTAGCGACTCTCTTGTATCTTGCTCTTCTCCATCCAGAGCTAATTTATAACCTGGGTATTCCTCAGCGATGGTTTCATAATATTCTAATGCAGAATTGATTACACCTCTTGGTGTAGTAATGTCTCCGTCAATTTCAGCTGTTACACTTGCTGCCCTTTGCCTATTAAATCTTGCAATAGTTAATAAATCAGAATTAATATTCAATTCAGTGAAATTTCCTATTGGTATGAATTCTCCACTGTTATTCATAATAAGATGATTTGATAACCCAGCAATTGAATCCTCTTTTTTATTTCCCCTATACCTTATTTTTATTTTTGCTTTTTCATCATTGATTCTGGTTTCATCAATTTCAAGTCCATCTACATATGCTCTAATTTCTTTTCCTACAATTGCTGTATTTAATCCAAATTGTGAAGCTTTTTCTTCATTAACTTTAAGGCTAGCTCTTGGTTTGCCAAACGAAAGGTTGTCGTTTATTCCATAAACTCCGGGTTGTTTTTTTAGAAAGTTTTTTATTTTAGTGCTAATTTGATTTAAAATTTTTGTATCATCCCCTATTATTCTTATATCAAGGTCTTTACCTTTAGGAGGGCCTGTGGTTTCTACGAATTCAATTGCCGATGGTCCTATAATTCCTTTATCAACCAAGATTTGAATTTGTTTCATAGATAACAATCCATTCTCCTCTCTATTTTCAAAATCCTGGAATTGAACAAGAATATTTGATACATGGTCTCCAAACCCAGGTGGTTTTTTTGAAAAATCCACACCTATAGTTGAAAGTGTATTATTTTTTAAATTTTCAGAAGTATTTTCATTAATTATTTTTTCTATTTCTTTGGTTTTATTTAATGTGGATTTTATACTGTAAGTAGTTGGGTTCTGAATTTTTACAAGATATTGGTTTATATCTGAAGAATATAAAAGAACAAAAGGTAGTTTGATTAGAATAAATACACATGCGAAAAATACAATTATAAAAATTGAAATTATTTGATATTTTACTCTCAAAGACTGTACTAAAATTTTTAAATATTTCCTCTTTATTTTATCAAAGAATTTTGAAAAGATTCCTGAATTTTTTGTTACTTTTACAAAGTCCGCACAATGAGAAGGAAGGATTGCTAGTGCTTCAATCAATGAAAAAACTAGAGCAAAGATAGCACATAAGGGTATTATTGATAGAAATATTCCAAGCGTACCTTCAGCCAATAGTATAGGAAATAATGAAGCAATATTCGTTAAAACTGTTGCAATAACCGGCCAAGCAACTTCTTTTGCACCTATTATTGCTGCTTTGGCTGGTTCAATACCTTTTTGTATATAGCGTTTAATATTCTCAACCACAATAATTGCATCATCAACTACTATTCCCAGGACCATTATTAACCCAAACATGGTTATAACATTTAAAGAATTCCCAGTGTATTGCATTAATATAAAAGCACCAAAAAATGCTATAGGAAGCCCTAATGCAGCGAGGAAGGCTGATCGAATATCAAGAAATAGTGTTAATACTATTAAAACAGCAATTATTCCATATATTCCTGTTTTAACCATTGAGTCAAATCTACCTTCTACCCAGTAGGATGAATCATTAGATAAGTAGATTTCAATATTATTTGGAATTGTATTTTTAAATTGATTTGTAATTTCTTTTATTTCTTGGACAGCTTTTATGGCATCTTTATTTTTTTGTTTTTCAATCCAAAAGGATACAGAATCCAAACCATTTATTCTTGATAAGCTTAGATCATCCTCTTGGCCAAGCTCAATAGTTGCTAAGTCTTTTAGTCTCAATGTTATCCCATTGTTTAAGCTTTTTATTGGAAGATTCTCTAAATCTGATTTTCCAGCAACTTTACCTTTTGTCCTTACTGTAAATTCCTGACTACCAACACTTAAAGCTCCGGCAGGAAGGTCTATATTTTTTGACTTAATAAGGTTAATTATTGATTCAAGTCCTACCTCATATTGAATTAATTTTTTTTGGTCTATATTTATCCAAAAGACTAAATCACCATAACCTGATACAATCAAGCTCTCTACAGAATCAAGCTTCTCAAGCTTATTTTTTAATTCCCTTGCATAATATCGCAACTCATTTTTATCATCATTACTTGCAATTGATACATTTATTAATGGAGCACTTCCTTTAACTTCATTTACAACTGGATCATTAATATCCTCTGGGAGCTCATTCTTGATCTGAGATATCTCAGATCTTATTTCCTGAGCGATTTCCTTTGTATCTTCTCCTGCATAAAGTTCAGCTATAACAAATGATCTTGATTCAGATGATTCAGATTTAATATTTTTTATTCCAGATATAGATGCGATACGATCTTCTATTGGAATGGTTATTAATTTCTCCATATCCTCTGCAGTTGAGTTTTCATATACTGTTGAAATGGTAACTTTTTCAAATCCAATTGATGGAAACAATTCTTTAGGTAGTCCAAATCCAATATAAAGACCAAAAATAATTATTGTTGCCATTAACAAATTTGCAAAAACAGGGTTTTTCACCGAGTATTCAATGATTTTCATTTTTAGTTAATGGCCTCTACAAGTTGCGAGTCCTGAATATTAGATTGTCCTTCAGTGATAATTGTTAATTCATCGTAGTTATTAAAATTCTCAATAGCACAATTTTCATTATCAATCCAATTTGGTTCAATTTCCTTTTTATATGCATAGCCATTATCATAGATAAAAATATAAAATTTGTTATTTATATTTAAGACTGCTTTCGACGGGAATATTAAATAATTTTCAAATGCTTCAGTTTCAATTTCAACCTCAACTACTTCACCTGGTAAAAAATTTTTATTTTCATTATTTAACTTAAATTCTAATAAATATGAAAATACTGATTTATCAATTTCCTTGCTAGTTCCTAATATTTCTATCTCTGAATCGCTATTTATAATGTTAATAGTAGATCTATTAATTTGAATGTTTTTTATATCTTCTGATTTTAGACTAACCTTACCAATAAGTTTTGAATAGTTTGAAAACTGAATTAACTGCTGTCCTTTTAAAATTTTCTGCCCAACATCAAAATAATATTTATTTATTGTTCCATCAAATGGAGCTTTAATATTAAGATTATCAAATTCCCATAAAATCCTTCTGTAGGTTGCTTCTCTATTATCATATTCGGATTTAGCTTTTCTATATAAATTTTCCTTAGAGCTTAATTCATCCTTTGATATAATTTCCTTTTTATACAAAGTTATAGCATTTTTATAATTTTTAGATTCCTCATCAAGGACAGCTTTATAGGCCGATAATATATCTTTAATCTCTTTAAGTTCTAGAAGTTTTCTTGTATCAGTCATTTCTAGGATTATCTCATCTTTTTTGACATAACTACCTATGTTATATGGTTTCTTTTTAATAGTTCCATCAACTTCTGATATAATGTTTATTTCTTTTTCACTGTATAATTTGGCAAAAACTCTAATTTTATTCGTAAAACTCCCAGGTTTTGAGGTAAAAACACTAACTTTTTCAATTTTTTCTTTGACGATGGTTTCAACTTCCTTCCTGGTATCAAATTGAAGTTTATAGAGAGTAAATAGTACAGATATAAATACTATAAGTATGATAAGGAACTTTTTTCGTTTTAAAGCCATTCTGTGCTTAAATATACATGATTTTGAATATAATTTTAAAATATAAAATTTGCATTTTAATGATTAAAAAACTATATTAAGAATTAAACAGGTTTATTTTACTACTGTTTCATAAAGGAGGCTTACTCATGGCTGCATTAACAAAATCACAAATAGCAAGTTCATTGGCAGAATCTTTAGGAATCTCTAAGGCTGATGCAAATAGATATCTTGATACTTTTGCTGAACTAGCATGTTCTGAAGCAAAAAACAATGGATCATTCACCGTTCCTGGTTTAGGTAAATTAGTTCTAGTTGATAGAAAAGCTAGACAAGGAAGGAATCCACAAACTGGCGAGGTAATTCAAATACCAGCAAAGAAAGTTGTTAAGTTTAGGGTTTCAAAAGCCGCTAAAGATTCAGTTTTATAATTTTTTTATGGGGCAAAATTAAAAATTTTGCCTCATTTTTTCAATTTTTGAAGCTAATTTTTTAGCTAGGTCATTTTTATCAATTAATCCAAGTTCGTCTATGTTTCCAGACGAATCAATTAAGAAACTAAAATTTGAACTTTGCCCAAAACCACTATTTTTTTTAGAGATATCGTTCGCAACAATAAGGTCTAGATTTTTACTATTTATCTTCTTCTTTGCATTCTCAACTACATTCTGTGTTTCCGCAGCAAATCCAACTATGATTTGATTTTCTTTTTTATTTTCACCAATGTATTTTAATACATCAATATTTTTTTCTAACTCTACCCTGAAAACATCATCAGATTTTTTTACCTTGTTGTCTAGTCTTGTGCTAAAACGATAGTCGCCTACAGCTGCAGTTTTAATAACCAAGCTATATTTATTTAAATTTTTTGATATTTCATTTCTCATCTCTTCTGCTGTAGTAATTTCTTTGTATGAATCAAATTTATCAAAATTAACTTCATTGTATCCTGCTACAATATTTATCTTCGCACCCTTTGATTGGAACTCTTCAGCAATACAATAGCCCATTACTCCAGTTGACGGATTCGAGATAAATCTTACTGGGTCCATATACTCTCGTGTAGCACCAGCTGTTATGAGAACATTTTCTTTTTTCAGGGATTTATTTTGAACTTTTTTTTTTATTATTTCCATTATAGTTTCTAGATTTGCCAGTCTGCCTTTTCCAATCCAACCACAGGCTAATGCACCGCTATCAGGCTCAACAATATGAATACCATTTTTAATCAATTTCTTTATATTGTCTTGTATTAGATTATTTTCATACATATTAACATTCATAGCAGGGCATAATATAATTTGAGACTTTGATGCGAGCAATACATTTAATAATAGATTGTCAGCAATTCCATTCGCATATTTGGAAATAAAATTTGCGGTTGCAGGACAAATTACTATTAAATCATTTTCGTCCGCAAGCTGAATATGAGATATTCCAGATTCTTCTAAATCATACATGTCATCTGCTACTTTATTTCCTGTAAGATATTGAAATGTTAACGATGATACAAATTTTTTAGCATTGTTAGTCATTACAACTTTTACTTGAGCACCTTCTTTAATTATCATTCTTGATAATTCACATGCTTTATAAGCTGAAATTCCTCCAGTGACTCCAAGAACAATTTTTTTCCCTTTTAATTCTCCACTCATTTTTTGACCCTATCCGTGACGGCACCTTCTGAGGCAGAACTAACTAAAATAGAATATTTATATAATGCTCCTGACAAATGAGATCTGCTAGGTTGTTTCCATTTCATTTTACGCTTATTGAGTTCATTCTTACTAATAAGAACATCAAGCTTTTTTGTTTTTGAATCTATTCTGATTACATCACCATTTTTAACTAAAGCGAGAGGTCCGCCCTCAAAAGCCTCTGGTGTTATATGTCCAACTACAAACCCATGTGTCCCACCAGAAAACCTACCATCAGTTATCAGGGCAACATCTGACCCTAGTCCTTGTCCCATAATCGCTGAGGTAGGGGCTAACATTTCTCTCATACCAGGCCCACCCTTTGGTCCCTCATATCTTATAACAATCACTGAACCTTTTTTAATTTTTTTGTTTAATATTGCATTCATACATTGTTCTTCAGAGTTGAATACAATTGCTTTACCTTCAAAATCTAGACCTTCTTTTCCTGATATTTTTGCAACTGATCCTTCAGGCGAAAGATTTCCTTTTAGTACCACAATATGACTATCTTTTTTAATTGGACTTCTTATAGGTTTAATTACATCATTACCTAAAATATCTTTTACATTTTTTAAGTTTTCTTTTACAGTTTTTCCAGTAACAGTCATACAGTCACCATGGAGGAGTTTTGCATTTAAAAGTCTCTTTAATAATGGTGGCAGTCCTCCAATTTCACAAAATTTTGCCATCATATGAGTTCCGCTTGGCTTCAAATCCGCTAAAACAGGAATTTTTTTTCCAATTTTATTAAAATCATTAATATTCAATTTCACTTTTGCTGCGTCAGCCATAGCTAGTAAATGAAGAACAGCATTTGTAGAACCCCCTAAGGCTATCGTTACAGTAATAGCATTTTCGAATGCTTCCCTTGTCATGATGTCCCTAGGCTTTATATCTTTAGCGATTAGCTTCACTAGTTGTTTGCCTGAGTTAATACAATCATCTTTTTTGTTCTTTGATACAGCGATTTGGGTAGAACTACCAGGCAAGCTCATCCCTAGTGCTTCAATTGCTGATGCCATAGTATTTGCGGTGTACATACCACCACATGAACCAGGACCAGGTATAGCTGCTTTTTCTATATCAGTTAATTCTGATTTAGAAATTTCCTTATTTGAATAGGCACCTACCGCTTCAAATACTGATACAACATCTATTGGTTTTTTCTTATATTGACCAGGCATTATTGATCCACCATAAATAAAAATAGATGGCCTATTTAATCTTGCCATTGCAATCAAGCAGCCTGGCATATTTTTATCACAACCTCCAATAGTAAGTATTCCATCAAAGCCTTCAGCCCCAGATACAGTTTCAATAGAATCAGCTATCACCTCCCTTGAAATTAGAGAGTATTTCATTCCAGGAGTTCCCATTGATATGCCATCAGAAACTGTAATAGTATTAAAAATTATAGCTTTTCCACCATTTGTATTTGCGCCTTTTGCCGCATGATCGGCTAATAAATTAATATGCATATTGCAAGGTGTTACCATTGCCCAGGTTGAGGCAATACCAATTATTGGCTTATTAAAATCATTATTCTCAAAGCCTACAGCTCTTAGCATAGCTCTATTTGGTGCTTTATCAGCACCATTGGTAACATAAGATGAATATTTTTTTTTGGTCATAATCTTTTAACTTAAATTTTTTTCTACTTCATTCCAATTAATTATATTCCAGAATGCATTTATATAATCTGGTCTTTTATTTTGATAATTCAAATAATAGGCATGTTCCCATACATCTATTCCAAGTAAAGGAGTCAAGCCAGCTGATAATGGACTATCTTGATTTGGAGTAGACATTGTTACAAGTTTTCCACTTTTATCCTGGCATAGCCATCCCCATCCACTTCCAAATTGTTTAGTAGCTTTCTCTCCAAAATCTTTTTTAAAATTCTCAAAATCTCCAAAGCTTTCATTTATTTTAGTAAGTAATTGGCCTGATGGAGTACCACCAGAATTTGGTCCAATTGTTCTCCAGAAAAGTGAATGATTGGCATGTCCTCCTCCACCATTTCTAACTGCACCTCTTATTGATTCAGGAATATTTTCAAGATTTATTAAAAGATCTTCAACAGTCTTTTCAAATAATTCGGGATAATTCTCTAATGCAATATTCAAGTTGTTGATATATGTTTGATGATGTTTGGTGTGATGAATTTCCATCGTTTTTGCATCTATGTGTGGTTCTAGTTCATTATAACCATAATTTAGTTCAGGTAATGTATGTGCCATTTAAAGCCTCCGAAAAAAAATTTTATTATATAAATATACCTTAGTCCTTCTTTAATTAAATTCTTTATAGTTAATTTTTTAATAAAGAATAAGACAATATTTTATAAGCCAACTTAGCTGCTAGGAAGTTGCAGGAGTGCATTGATTTGATTGGAGAAAGTTCGCATATATCTGCTCCGTATATTTTTGATGATCTTGAAGCTACTTCTAAAACTTTAATAACATCATTCCAAAATAGTCCTCCAGGCTCAGGAGTTCCGGTTGCAGGCATTAAGCTGCTATCAAAAGCATCTATGTCAAAAGTTATATAGAGCTTTTTATCTTTTAGTTTTCTTTCAAGCTTATTTAAATTCCATTTGTCGATATCTTGGGCTAGAAAAGAAGTTATTCTTTTTTTGTTATTGTTGCAATAAGAGGCTTCATATTTTGACATGCTCCTTACCCCTATCGATATTAAGTCAATATTTTTATTGTCTAAGGATCTTCTCATAGCACAAGCATGAGAATAATGGTTATTCTCATATGAATTTCTTAAGTCAGCATGAGCATCAAATTGAAGAATTGTTAGGCTTTTTTCTTTTTTTAAAAGAGCTTCAATACAAGCACTTGTAATTGTATGTTCTCCTCCAAGTGTTAATGGGAATTTGTTTAAACTCAAAACTTGTTCAATAATCCTCTTTAATTTTATTAGCCCATCAGCTTCCTTCTTTGGGATAGAAGGTTTTTTTAAAGTAAGAGGCAAGATTGTTTCAAAGGGTTCACATTTAAAATGTTCATCATATAGCTCTAATTGCCGAGATGCTTTTAAAATTTCTTCCGGCCCTTTCGATGTCCCCTTTCCGTAGCTCACGGTTTTCTCATAGCCAAAAGGAATTATAATTGCATTAGATTTTGCCAGAGAGGAGTTCTCTATACCTAAGAAGTTTTTTCTTGAGTCATAAAAATTAAGCATTTTTTTGAATTAATACAATGGATTTTGAAGCTATTGCTTTATCATTTCCAATCTCTCCAAGTTTTTCATGAGTAGTCGCTTTAATTGATATTTTATTTGGATTAATTTTCATTATTAATGATAGTGAATTTTGAATCTTCTTTTTATAGCCTTTTAGGTTTGGTTTTTCGCAAATAACTGTTGAGTCTACATTACACACTTCGTAATTGTTATCTTTAAGAATTTTCATAATTTTTTTTAAAAAATTACTACTCTTTTTATTTTTATTTTTTGGATCTTTATCACTGAAATGTTCGCCAATATCACCATCATTTAAGGCACCTAAAATTGCATCACATATTGAATGAATTAACACATCAGCATCTGAGTGACCGGCTAATCCGTTATTTTTTGAAATTAGCAAACCACCTAAAAAAAGTTTTCGGCTTTTTTCTTTTCTATGAATATCATAACCCAAACCAACTCTATACATTTTATTTCACCTTTAATGCTTTAAAAATTTTTAAATCCTCTTTAGTGGTAATTTTTATATTATTTTCATCCATTTTAAATGTTTGCACACTGAAACCATTTTTTTCAACCATTTCAGACTCATCTGTAAAATTGATATTTGATTTTTTAATTTTCTTATAGCAATTTGTTATAACTTCTGTTTTAAAAATTTGTGGAGTTTGAGATATATATAAGTCATCTCGAGGGATAGTTTTTAAAACTAATTTTCCATGTACATTTTTTATTGTTGATGTAATTTTTGATACTGGTATGATTCCATCACTTTTTCCAATTTGAGTCATCATTTGATTTATATAATTAAAATTAAAATTTGGTCTTACAGCATCGTGGATTCCAACAAAAGGGGTGTCAATTTGAGACATACTAAAAGCTTTTTTTACTGTTTTAAATCTTGAATTTTCACCATCTATAAGATTTATTTTCTTTTTAATTTTAAATTTTTTAAATAAATTCAAAAAATAGGTGTCATTTATATCAGCACTTTTTGCAACTATTATTCTTTTTATCAATGATATTTTATCCATTTCAATAATGTTGTATAAAAAAATCGGAATATTTTTTATTTTTATGTATTGTTTTGGGACTTTGGATGCTTCGAATCTTAAGCCCTTACCCCCAGATGCAAGGATTATTGATAACTCCTTTTTTACCATACTTTAATTGGCACCAGAAATTGAGTTATCTTTGTCTCTGAGATCTGCAACTTTAGAAAAAATCATTCTCCCCGTTGGGGTTTGGATAACACTTGTTATTATAAGATTTACGTCTTTATTGATATGCCTTTTTCCGTTATCTATTACAACCATTGTTCCATCATCAAGATATCCTACACCTTGATTTTCGTCTTTACCTTCTTTAATTACTTTGATACTCATATGTTCACCTGGAAGAATCACAGGTCTTAGGGAGTTTGCAAGTTGATTTACATTCAGAACTTTAACACCTTGAAGATTTGCAACTTTTGTTAAATTAAAGTCATGTGTAACCAAGTGGCTTTTTAATTCTTTTGCAAGCCTTACTAGTTTTAAGTCTACTTCTTTTATATTGGTGAAGTCTCTATCAACAATTTTAACTTTTAAGTTCTTTTGCTCTTGCATTTTTTTTAAAGTTTCCATACCTCTTCTACCTCTAACTTTTTTTAGATTATCGTTAGAGTCAGCTATCCATTGTAATTCTCTAATTACAAATTGTGGGACGATGATTGTTCCTTCCAAAAAACCAACTTCAGAAACATCTGAAATCCTTCCATCAATTATTGCACTTGTGTCTAGAATTTTCCCCAAATAGAAATCACTTTCTTGAGTATTTTTTGGATCGGGATTTGAACCCTTTTTTAATCCTACAGCAATACCAAGACAAAGTATTGAAAGAAAAACTATAGGATAGGTATATGGTGGATATTTTATGCTTAAACCTATTATTTCTGAGAAATATGCAAAAGTCAGAAAAAAAAGTAGTGCAGCTCCAGTGCCTATTGTTGCGCCAACTAATGCTTTCGCACTTAAATCACTAAAAAGTTTTTCAGAATAATAAACAAAAAAGAAAGTTATGAGACCACAAAAAAGACCTATTCCAACTGAGTAGGGTAGTATTAAATTTCCAGCATCTTTGAGACTAGTTAAAGTTATATAAAATCCAGCTATTGAACTTATAATTGAGAAAATAATCCTTAATGGAGTCATCTATAAATTATAAATAATTGCAATCATTTAACAAGTTTGTACTGATATATCTGTTTGACATAAGTAAATTATGATATTCTTTATTAACATCAAAAATTTGCATATACTTTGGACTAAATATGATAGCAAGATATTCAACTAAAGAAATGACAGACATTTGGTCAGATCAAAATAAATATCAGAAATGGCTTGATATCGAAATCGCAGTTTGCGAGGCATGGGCTCACTATGGGTTTGTACCAAAAAAATCATTAAATAATATTAAAAAGAAAGCGAATTTTAATGTAAAAAAAATAAATAAAATTGAGAAAGTTGTTAAACACGATGTGATTGCCTTCACAACCAATCTCGCAGAATACATAGGAAAGGATTCAAGGTTTATTCATTTAGGCCTGACCTCATCTGATGTGCTAGACACTGCATTTTCATTACAAATTAAAGAATCAGGAAATTTGATTCTGAATGAAGTTAATGAATTTATAAAAATTTTAACAAAGCTATCCAAGAAATATATAGAAACTCCAGTAATGGGGAGATCTCATGGTATTCATGCAGAGGTTACTACCTTTGGATTAATAATGGCAAATTGGCTCGATGAGGCAAAAAGAGCAAAAAAGAGATTGCTTAATTCTATAAAAATTTGCAGTGTTGGACAGTTTTCTGGTGCAGTAGGGACATATTCAAATATTCAACCTAAAATTGAACTTAAAGCCTGTAGGTTGTTAGGACTTAAACCAGTAGATATATCGAGCCAAATTATTAATCGAGATGTTTATGCAGACTTTTTTGTTTCATTAGCTTTTATTGCTAGCTGCATAGAGAGGATTTCCGTTCAAATTAGGCATATGCAAAGAACTGAGGTGCTCGAGGTTGAAGAGCCATTCACTAAAGGGCAAAAAGGTTCGTCCGCAATGCCACATAAAAGAAACCCAATACTTTCAGAGAATCTTTCTGGATTGGCTCGATATGTAAGATCTAATCTTGCCCCAGCATTTGAAAATATTCCCCTTTGGCATGAAAGAGATATAAGTCACTCGTCAGTTGAAAGAGTCATTGCTCCAGACTCATCAATAGCCATTCATTTTATGCTTCGAAGAGTTAATGGAATGCTAAAAGGGCTCAATGTTTATAAAAAAACTATGTTAAAAAACATCTATATTACAAATGGAATTATCTTTTCTCAAAATGTTTTAATCAAGCTAATTGAAAAAGGAATTACTAGAGAAGAATCCTATAAGTTAGTTCAAAAGAATGCCCATTATGCTTGGGATCAGAATAAAGACTTTAAAACTGTTCTTGGTGAAGACAAAAATATTTTATCTCTATTAAGCTTAGACGAAATTGAAAGTTGCTTTAAATTTAATAATTTGTTTGATAATGCTAAGGAAATTTTAAAAAAGGTGATAAATTCTAAATGAGATTTTTATTCATCTTGTTTATTGCTCTTTTTATTACATCCTGTGATTTTAAAGAAAAAATAAGTGGTGCATCTTCGCAAATTTCGAGAGAGCAGGTATTAGAAAAATTTAAAAAAAATTTTTCTGATGTTATTTCATCAGATGTAATACTAAGTGTCAGCTCCTTTAAAGATTCGCCAATAGAAGGCTTAAAAGAAGGGGTTATTTTATTTAAATCTCTAGAGGATACTAAGCAGTTGTCTTTTTTGATAACAAATGACGGAAATTATATAATTTTTAATCCTGAAATATACAACCTGTCTGGTCCAAAAAGAAATGATGAAATTCTTTCAAAGATTAACTTAGAAAAAATCCCGAACAAAGGTAATCCGAAATCCAAAATAGTAATCGTAGAATATTCTGACTTTCAATGTCCTGCCTGTAAATATGGCGCTACAAAAGTTTTACCAGCATTGGAAGCTGAATTTTCTAATGAGGTAAATATTTATTTTAAACACTTTCCACTAAGCTTTCATAAATGGGCTGATGATGCGGCTCGCTTAACGTCATGTATCAGCTTAGAGTTTGGTTCAGATGAATTTTGGAAAATGCATGATTTGATTTTTTTAAATCAAGAAAATTTTACAGAAGCAAATTTTAAAACACAGGTTAGCAAATTATTGATAGAAAAAAATTTAGATTTAGACACCTGTCTTGAAAGATATAATGACGAGAAATATGATAAGTTTGTTCAGGATAGTATTGGTGAGGCAAAATCTTTAGGTGTTAATTCAACACCCACTTTTTTTGTTAATGGTCATATGATTAAGGGTGCAGATTTATTAAAAATAGTTGAAGCTATAAATAAATTTTCTAAATAAAAAAATTAGATCTTAAAATAAGTTTTATTTTTGATGAGAAAGAAATGTCTATATTGAATTATACAGATGAAATTATTACAAAAAATTTAAATAAAATTAATGAATGGATTGATAATAAGAAAGTGCTATCTGTTCCTCCTTTTTATACATCAACTGACATAAGGGTCTCAAACCAGAAGGTGGCTGCAGTCGACACAAATATTTTTCCTGCAGGATTTAATAATCTTTCAAATTTTTTTTTACATGAAGCTGCGAAAAATATAAAAATTTATATTGAAAAACTAAATTTATCAGTGGAAAGAGTATTAATTATTCCCGAGCTCCATACACGTAATCCATTCTATTGGGACAATATTCTTGCAATTCAAAAAATGTTTAAAATCGCAGGAATATCGAGCGATGTAGGCTTAATAATTGATGATGGAACAAGTTTTAGTATTGAATTTGATTCAACCTCGGATTTGAGGGTGAAAGCCGCAACTGTTGAAAAATCAGATAACAAAGTATTTGTGAAGGACTTCATGCCTGACTTAATTTTAGTTAATAACGATTTTTCTACTCATTTTCCAAATATTTTAAATAACATTGATCAACCTGTAATTCCTCCAGTTGAAGTTGGATGGCACTCAAGAAGAAAAAATATTCATTTTAATTTTTACAATTCATTGATTGATGAATTCTGTGAGATCTTTAATATAGATTCCAAGATTTTTCAATTAAAAACAGAATTAATTAAGAAGATAAATGTGGACGAAGAGGATGATAGATTAAGAGTTGCTAGTTTAATTAATGAATTGAAAAGTAAAATAGATAGTGAACAGAATGTCTTTATAAAAAGTAATTCAGGAACTTATGGAATGTCAGTTATGCAAGTAAATGATGGAAGTGAATTTGTAAATCTAAACAGAAGTGGCAAGAAAAAAATGAAGGTTTCTAAAGGTGGAAAACTACTCAGCGACTTAATAGTTCAGGAAGGAGTCGATTCCATATTTGGAAATAAAGAACCGGTTTATTATTTAATAGATTGCAAAGTATCAGGAGCTTTTTACAGAGTGAATGACAATAAGTCTTCAATAGACAATCTTAATACTAGAGGGATGTATTTTGAGCCCATATGTGAATCAGAATTGAATCCAACAATAAGTATTATTTCTCAGATTGGTGCATTAGCTACAGGCTTAGAGATTCAGCATTTAACAGAATCATGACAGATTAGTTGTTATCTTCATTAAGTGCTTTATTATAAGCTATCAGAGCATCTCTTCTGGCTAAAATGCCGATAATTTTTTTGGAACCATCCTTAGAAACTACAGGCAACATATCGCCCTTGTCCCAATGCCTTAAAACTTCAAGCATAGATTCCTCGGGTGTGACTGTATTTACTTGAGTTGATGCAAGATCTTTCATAATTACTACGTCTTTCAACTCTTCTTCTAACACCCAACCTCTATAGTCTTGAACACTAATAATTCCAGATAGATTGTCATTTTCGTCTATTAATGGAAAAGTTGTTAGTTGAGTAGTTGGTAAAAATTCAATAAATTTTCCGAGTGTCATTTTTTCAGGAATAGTGACAACATCTCTTCTCATAATTTCACTTACCTTCATATTATTTAAAATATTTGATTCTTCATTTTGAACTATTTCAATATTATCTTTTTTAAAATAACAAGACTCAAAAGATCTCCCAATTATTAATCTATATATTGAAGTTCCGATAACAGAACTAATCATTACTGGTAATACAGCTTGATATGTTTGCGTAAGTTCAAAAGTAAAAAATATTGAGGTTAATGGAGCCTGGGTCATTGCTGCTAGAAAGGTTCCCATTCCTACTATGGAATATGAAATCGAAAGACTTCCCGCTTCTATTAAATCTTTATAGAATAGATTTTCAACACCAAAACCAAACAAATAGCCACAAAAAGCACCAAGAAAAATAGCTGGTGCAAATATTCCCCCAGGCCAACCGCTACTTAGGGTTATACTTGTAGCAATTGGTTTTAAAAGCAGAATACTTATAGCTATCAATAGAGTATATTCTGATGTTAAAGCTTTTTGCATGGCTGAGTAGCCATTACCTAGAATTTCTAACCCTATTCCAAATGGTATGAAAGCAAGCAGTCCTAAGAGAATTCCACCAATGATTGGTCTGATTTTTTGATCTGGTATTAAACTTTCAAATTTTCCTTCAATTAAGAAATGCATTTTTGTAAAGAATGATGAAGCAAGTCCAATACCAATACCCATCAAAGCATAAATAAAAAGTTCATTATAGCTTATAAGTAGGAAATCAATTTCATAGAATATATTTGAATCAGAGCTATAAAACCCTGCTACAACAGTTGCCGTAGCAGCTGATATAACTACTGGTAAGAAACTCCTGATTTTAATGTTTCTCAATAATGCAACTTCTTCGACAAAAAGAACTCCTGTTATAGGAGCATTAAATGTTGCTGCAATTGCTCCCGCAATTCCACATGCAATAAAAATTTTTAAGTCAGACTTTTTTATCCTTATTTTTTGTCCAACAATACTCCCTATGGAACCACCAAGCTGTGCCATGGGACCTTCTTGACCAACTGAACCCCCAAATCCTAGTGATATAATTTGAGAGAAAGCTTTTGTTATGGTTTCTTTTATTGTTATAATTCCACTACCTTGAGAGACATTATGGATAAATCTGTGAAATTTATAACCTAATATATCGTCTTTTTTCGAAATATATGTAAGGAAAAAAAGAATCAGTCCGCCTATCAGGGTACCAAAGATTGTCATATTTCTGTTAGCTAAAGGGTCTAGAAAAGATGCAGTGAGCTTACTGTACAAGTAATGAAAGATTACATTGGAAAAACCAGCACATATTCCAACAATGAAACCTATTAAGATGAAATAAGTATATTGATTGTTCCATAATTCATAAATTGTATTTAATAATTTTCTTTTAGGCATATATTTAAACCAGTATTAATAATACCAATAACTTTATATTAATATTCACTAAATAAAATCATTATTTATTATGTTTGACTAGGCCATTTTTTCATGCGAAAATTTAGTCGTTTTAATTGGTCTAAATTATGTCAATCGATGATCCAAATTCATATACTCTTGGTAGTTTTTTTCTTGCTTTAGCTAGCATTTTCATAGTTGGAAAAATAGTAAGTTCGTTGTTTGTTAAATATAAGCAACCTGAGGTTCTTGGTGAATTAATTGCAGGAGTTTTGCTTGGGATTTTTGGATTGATACCATTATATGGTGAATTGGGCTATGATTTCTTCCATCTTCTATCAGAAGTTGGTGTTGCAATTCTATTGTTTGAAATTGGACTAGAAACAGATTTAGATGATTTAATAAATGTAGGTTTGCCATCTTTAATAGTTGGTATTATTGGAGTAGTAGCCCCATTTGGCCTGGGATATTTTACGGTTTATGCTCTTGCAGACTTAAATTTTGTTGATTTCGGCTCAGAAACAGCACAATTCCTTACAGCCCTAACAATAGGAGCAACTTTGACAGCAACAAGTGTTGGAATTACAGCCAGAGTTCTTTCTGAACTTGGAAAATTAAAGTCAACTGAAGCAAAAGTAGTACTAGGTGCTGCAGTTATTGATGATGTCCTGGGTTTAATTATCCTTGCTGTAGTCAGTGGAATTATATCTACATCATCTATGAGTGCAACTTCAGATATTAGTATCAGCTCTTCAGCAATATTAATCATATCAGCTAAGGCTTTTGGCTTTTTAATACTTGCTATATTGCTCGGAAATTTGTTCACAAAAAAATTATTTATATTTATATATAACCTAAAAGCAAGAGGAAGCCTTTTGTTGGGTGCCTTAGCTTATACCTTTATTTTTGCCTATTTAGCACAATTTGCAGGTCTGGCTCCAATTATTGGGGCATTTGCCGCAGGGTTGCTTTTGGCAAAAACTAACCAAAAAGATCTTATCGAAGATAGATTGAAACCAGTTGCAGATGTTTTTATTCCTATCTTTTTTATTATGGTTGGGTCAGCTGTAGACATAACAGCTTTTAACCCCTTTATTAAGGAAAATATTGCTGTTATAATTTTGGCTTTAGTTTTATTTGTAGTCGCAGTTATTGGTAAAGTAATTAGTGGCATAGGAGCTTATAAGCTTAATGTCAACAAATTGGTTATTGGCATTGGTATGATACCTAGAGGAGAAGTAGGATTAATTTTTGCCTCAATGGGTCTAGTTTCAGGAGTTTTAACGAAAAGTGAATACTCAGCTCTTACAATAATGGTTATGCTGACAACTTTCGTTGCACCACCACTATTGTATAAGTTTTTTAGAGATAAATAATGAAGAAATTAATTTTTATTTTTTATATTTTAATAACTAATATATCGAAGGCGGCAGATACCTCTAATATGTTGAGTGTCGATAAATCATATTTTATAGAATTAGCACTATATTTAGGAATAATTCTTTTTTTAAATAAATTTTTATTTCAGCCACTTTTAACCTTGAAAGAGAATCGAGATATAGAAAGTTCTGTTAGGCTAGAAAGAGCTGATAGTATGAAAGATCAAGCAAAAAAATTAGAGGATGAATACAAACAAAAAATCTCCGAAGTTAGATTTGATATTGAAAAATCAGCTGTGGACAGAATAAACAAGGCTAAGTCTGACGCAGATGAGGCTGTAAAGAATGCGAAAAATATATCATTGGATAAAATCGAAGAATCCAGAAACAATTTGGAATCTTCGAAAATTCTCACAAAAATTGAAAATTTGACTGATAAAGATGTCTCAGAAGGTAATGATGATGTTAGTATCCAAATTAGAGAAATTGCTGAGGCTATAAAGGTTAAGGTAGGTTAGATGGAAGAAATAAATACTGTAGCTCAATTAAAATTTGCTTCACAACATTTATTTAACCTTATATGTTTTATTGGAATTCTTTATTATTTCCTTAGAAAACCAGTATCAGTTTTCTTTGTTAACAGATCAAAAAATATTGAGGAATCGATAAATACTGCAAAAAATATAATTGATGAAGCTCAACAAAAATACGATGAAAATTCAATGAAAATTAACCAGCTAGATAATGAAGCAACATCTATTAATAAGTCGTCTGAAAATATTGTGGAATCAAAAATAGATGATATCAATAACAATGCAAATTCTATGGTTTCAATGATAGAAAAAGATACTGAAGAAATTATTAAGCTTGAGTCGAATAAAATTGATTCACAAATACGATCCGCAATGATTCAAAAGGCCATTAAAATTTCTGAGAATGATTTAAAACAGAAATTAACCGATGAAAAAGATGAAGAATTAATTATATCATATCTGGCGGAGGTCAAAAAAGATGTCATCAGCAACAGTTAATGACTTTTTTCAAGCTATAACATCATCTGGCACATCCAAAGATGATTTAAATATTATTTATGATTCTGTTCAAAAATTTTCAGAAGTTACTTCAAAAAATAAAGATGTAAAAGTTTTTTTAAGTAATGATATTTATCCTGCTGAATCAAAGATAGATGTTATAAAAGATGTTATCGGTGAAAAGCAGCAAGCAATTAATTTTTTTAAAACAATTATAGACTTTGGGATTTTGAATGATTTAATCGACTCTTCTGAGTTCTTCTTAAAAAAAATTAGAAGTATTCTCTCAAAAGTTAAAGTTAAAGTTGTAGTTTCATCTTTAAATCAAAGAAAAGAAGAAATTGTTAGAAAAGGTCTTGAAGAAATCTGGGGTACTGATTTGGAAATAGATTTCTTTATTGATGAAGATATTATTGGTGGTGTAATCCTTCAAGTAGAAGATAAGTTTTTTGATGGCTCCATCAGTGGAAAATTAAAGCAAATAAACAATATTATATAAGATAGGAGATTGTAAAATGGCAGATGCTAATATCCAAAATATAAGCGAACAGCTAAAAAATAAAATTAAAGGACTTGAATCAAATTTTAAGTCTGACGAAGTCGGTACTGTAACTTCTGTTGGTGACGGTATTGCTAAAGTCTATGGATTAGATCAAGCCATGGCCGGAGAACTTGTATCTTTTGATAACGGAGTAATAGGATTAGTTTTAAATCTAGAAGAGGATAGTGTTGGTGTAGCAATTTTTGGAGATGATAGCTCTGTTTTAGAAGGAGATACTGTTAAAAGAACTGGTGATATTGCTCAGGTTGGAGTAGGTAACTCAATGTTGGGAAGAGTAGTTAATGGCCTGGGAGAACCTGTAGATGGTAAGGGCGATATTCAAGCTACAGAATTCAAACCTGTTGAAATAAAAGCTCCAGGTGTTATTGCAAGGAAATCTGTTAATGAACCGCTTCAAACAGGAATTAAGGCTATTGACTCTATGATACCAATAGGAAGAGGACAAAGAGAACTGATCTTGGGTGATAGACAAACTGGAAAAACAGCTATTGCTGTTGATACGATTATAAACCAGAAAGGAAAAGGAGTTAATTGTATTTATGTGGCCATTGGTCAAAAACAGTCCACGGTTGCACAGGTTGTAGAAAAACTAAAAGAGAACGGAGCTTTTGAATATACAACAGTTGTGGCAGCTAATGCCAGTGACCCAGCACCGTATCAATTCCTTTCACCCTTTACTGGGTGTGCAATAGGAGAGTATTTTAGAGATAACGGACAACATGCATTAGTTATTTATGATGATTTAACTAAACACGCATATTCTTACAGACAGCTTTCACTTCTTCTTAGAAGACCTCCAGGTAGAGAAGCTTATCCAGGTGATGTCTTTTATTTACATTCAAGATTACTTGAGAGAGCAGCCAAAATGAGTGATGAGCTTGGTGGAGGTTCATTGACCGCACTTCCAATAATTGAGACTCAGGCTGGTGATGTTTCTGCATATATTCCAACAAATGTAATATCAATAACAGATGGTCAAATATTCCTTGAAACTGACTTATTTTACTCAGGTGTGAGACCCGCAATTAATGTTGGACTTTCAGTTTCAAGAGTTGGAGGTTCAGCTCAAGTTAAAAGCATGAAAAAAGTTGCTGGTACATTAAGGCTTGATTTAGCTCAGTATAGGGAAGTCGAAGCATTTTCTCAATTTGCTTCTGATCTTGATGAAGCTACAAAGTCTCAACTTCAGAGAGGGTCTAGATTAGTTGAAGCTTTAAAGCAAGGACAATATGTTCCACTACCTGTAGAAAAACAAGTCCTTCTATCATTTGCTGTTACAAATGGTTTTGCTGATGAGATTGATACTGATAAAATCCTAGATTATGAAGAAAAATTATATGAATATTTTGATGCTAATCATAAATCTATTTTAGACGACTTGAAAACAAATTATTCAGATGAAATTATTTCATCCTTAAAATCAGCTTTGGAAAAATTTAAAGAGGTATATTCTTCATAAATGCCAAGTTTAAAAGAAATTAGAACAAAAATATCTAGTGTTAAAAGCACTAAGAGAATAATGCAAGCAATGAAAATGATTGCAACTGTGAAATATGCAAAAACTCAGGTCATGATTAATTCATTTAGACCCTATTATGATGCTTATCAAAAAATAATTGCGACTGTTTCAAAAATGCCTACTAAAAGTGGAGAGAAATTTCTTAAAAAAAGAGAGGGTGATAATGATTTATTAGTTTTGATTTCTTCAGATCGAGGCTTATGCGGTTCTTACAATACTAGCTTATTTAGAAAAGTAGAGAAAGAAGATGCAACATATTCAGCTAAGTTGTTCGTAGGAAAAAAAGGGCAAGATTACTTTAAGGAAAATAGCCTTTATGGTGAAGAAATTTCTTTTACTGAAAAAAATTATAAAGAGGTAGGTAGGGATATTTCTGATAAACTTTTAAGTTCTTATTTAAATGATGAGCTCTCTAATATATACATAGGATATAATCATTTTGTTAGTGCTATCGTACAAGAGCCAAAAATAGCTAAAGTTTTACCTTTTGAAAATACCGGAGAAGGTGAAGGGTTGAGTGCTGATGTGCTGATTGAGCCTGATGTAGAATCATTTGTTGACATAGTATTTCCACAATATTTTAATTTAATAGTTTGTAGTATTTTACTTGATGCTATCACTAGCGAACATGCAGCAAGAACGGCTGCAATGGATAATGCTACAAAGAATGCTGATGAAATAATTAAAGAAACAACTAAGTTGTTTAATAAAACAAGGCAAGCTTCTATTACAAAGGAATTAATGGACATTGTAAATGGAGCCGAGGCAGTTAAATAAGGAGTTTTAAATGAGTACTGAAAATTTTGGGAATGTTATACAGGTTTTAGGGCCAGTTGTTGATGTAGAATTTGATGGAGAATTACCTCCTATAAATTCAGCATTAAGAGTATCTAATCATTTAATTAATGATCAAGAGTGGAACTTAGTAGTTGAAGTGGCACAACAGATTGGAAGCAAGAGAGTAAGATGTATTGCCATGGATACAACTGATGGCATCAAAAGAGGTGCAAAGGTTCTTGATACTGGTAATCCCATTAGTGTTCCTGTAGGAAAATCTGCACTAGGCAGAATGATGAATGTTGTTGGAGAACCAATTGATGGAAAGGGTGAAATAGAATCAAGCGAGTTAAGTCCAATTCATAAGCCTGCTCCATCTTTCCAAGATCAAAGTACCAAAACTGAAGTTTTTGCTACAGGTATCAAAGTTATTGATCTTTTAGCTCCATTTTTAAAGGGTGGAAAAATTGGATTATTTGGTGGTGCTGGAGTTGGAAAAACAGTTCTATTGATGGAGCTTATAAATAATGTTGCTAAAGAATCCGGTGGATATTCTTTCTTTGCAGGAGTTGGAGAAAGAACAAGAGAAGGTAATGACTTATATATGGAAATGAAAGAATCTGGTGTTTTAGCTAATACCGGTCTAGTATTTGGACAGATGAATGAGCCCCCGGGTGCAAGAGCAAGAGTTGCTCTTACTGGACTGACTCAAGCTGAGTATTTTCGAGATAAAGAAGGACAGGATGTTTTATTATTTGTAGATAATATTTTTAGATTTACCCAAGCAGGTTCAGAGGTTTCTGCTTTATTAGGAAGGATTCCCTCTGCTGTAGGATATCAACCTACATTGGCGACAGATTTAGGCGCCTTGCAAGAAAGGATTACTTCAACTGTTAAGGGTTCCATTACTTCTGTGCAAGCGATTTACGTCCCTGCTGATGATCTGACAGATCCTGCTCCAGCAACAACTTTTGCTCACTTGGATGGAACAATTGTTCTATCTAGGCAACTTGCTGAGTTAGGAATCTATCCAGCTGTTGATCCTTTAGATTCAACATCAAGAATGTTAGATCCTAGAATTGTTGGAGAAGAACACTACAGAGTAGCGAGAGAAGTCCAAAGAATACTTCAAAGATATAAACAATTGCAAGAAATAATTGCAATACTTGGTATGGATGAATTATCAGAACAAGATAAAATTGATGTTTCCAGAGCAAGGAAGATACAAAGATTCTTATCTCAACCTTTCTTCGTAGCAGCGCAATTCACTGGCTTAGATGGAAAGTTTGTTCCAATTGAAGAAACAGTTAAATCATTTGATGAAATTCTATCTGGGGACCTTGACCACTTACCTGAGCAGGCATTTTATCTTGTAGGAAGTATTGAAGAAGCTAAAGAGAAAGGAGCTAAGTTAGGTTAAATGGAAACTTCTTTTAAGCTTAAAATCTTAACTCCTGACGGAATATTGTTTTCTGATTCTGCAAGACAAGTTACTGCTAGAAATTCTACTGGTGAATTTGGAGTACTTCCTGGTCATACTGTTTTTGCATCAGATATAGTTAGTGGAAAAATGGATATAATTTCTCAAACTGGAGAGAATATGTCTTTTGAAGTTGGAAATGGCTTGATAAGTGTTGAAGGAGAAGAAGTTACTATTGCTCTTGATTCTGGCACTAAAGTTTAATCATAATAATAATCTAAACCAGTATGGTCTATAGGTTTTTCCCCTGCAATAACTCTGAGTGTATTTTTTAATTTCATACTTTGAATAAATAAGTCATGTTCTGGATATAGACCCTCACCGTGCATTGGACTTTTAAAATAGAATGACATCCATTCTTGAATTCCATACATTCCAGCTCTTTGAGCTAGATCCATGAAAATAACTAAATCAAGAACAATTGGTGCAGCTAGGATACTATCTCTACAAAGAAAATTAACTTTAATTTGCATTGGATATCCTAACCATCCAAAAATATCAATATTGTCCCAGGCCTCTTTTTCATCACCGCGTGGCGGATAGTAATTAATCCTTACTTTATGATAAAAGTCACCATATAGATCAGGATACAAATCAGGCTGAAATATATGGTCTAAGACACTTAACTTGCTTTCTTCCTTTGTTTTGAAGTTTTTGGGATTATCTAATACTTCACCATCTCTATTCCCTAATATATTTGTTGAAAACCAACCATTGAGACCCAAGAGCCTGCTTTTTATCCCTGGTGCTAAAATAGTTTTCATCAATGTTTGACCAGTCTTAAAATCTTTACCACAGATAGGGACATTATTCTTTCTGCTTAATTCTATTAATGCAGGTATGTCTGCTGATAAATTGGGTGCCCCATTAGCATATGCTGCTCCACATTTGATAGCTGCATATGCATAAATCATGCTTGGCGAAATATTTTTGTCATTATTTTTAAGCCCTTTTTCAAAAGAACTTATTGTTTTGTGTACTTTGCTAACTTTCAGGAAAATTTCTGTGCTACCGCACCAAACCATAACAAGCCTATCGATTTTCTTCTGTTTTTTAAAATCATTTATTTCTTTTATAAGTTCTTGAGCTAATTTATAAAGATTTTTTTCTTTTTTTATATTTTTTCCTTTGAGGTTAGCTGCAAATTTTTTATTGAAAACAGCTTTTTGTGGGACAATTTGTTCCAATTCAGACTTTATTGAATTTATCTGATCGTCTTTTAATACTCCAGCTTTTTTACAAGATTCATAGCAATTATCACCATAGACATCCCAACCATAAAATTCAATATCTTCAATTTTGGCTAAAGGTAAAACATCTTTTATCAAAGGGGATTTCTTTGAAGTCCTTTTTCCAAGTCTAATAGTCCCAAGTTCGGCTAATGAGCCATGAAGTTCACCAATATTATTTTTCTTTGCTAATATTCCCGCTATAAAAGTTGTACTAACAGCACCAGCTATTCCTGGAATTAGCACTCCAAGTTTTCCGGTTGCTTTTTTTAGTTTAAATTTTTTTTTCATAAAAAGAATACTATCTTTTGGAAAACTGTGATCCTCTTCGAGCCTTCTTTCTACCATATTTTTTACTTTCGACCATTCTCGAGTCTCTAGTAAGTAATCCTAATGGTTTCAACTTGCTTCTTAATGTCTCATTATAGAGAACTAATGCTTTTGAAATCCCTAGTCTAACAGCACCACTTTGGCCAGTAAGACCGCCACCTAGAACTGAAATACGAATATCAAAATCACTTTTAGTTTCAGTTATTGCTAATGCCTCTATAGCATGTTTAACCCATGTTTCTCTGGGAAAATAGGAATCAATTTCCTTTTTATTGATTTTAATATCTCCGTTTCCTTTTGTAAGCCATACTTTAGCTATGGCATTTTTTCTTCTTCCTGTTGCATAAAATTTATCTGACAATTTATTAAACCTCTAAGCTCTCTAATTTTTGTGCTGTATGTGGGTGAATTGTGGAATTGTAAACCCTTAATCTTGTCAAAAGCTTATTTTGCCATTTATTTTTAGGCAACATTCCTTTGACAGCTTTGATCAATACTTCTGGAGAGTTATCTTTCAATAGGTCGCCCGCTTTTGTGCTTCTTAATCCACCAGGATGACCAGTGTTTCTATAGTAGAATTTATGCTCAAGCTTGTTTCCAGTAAATTTTAAAGAATCTGAATTTACAACAACAACAAAATCTCCATTATCTGCACCGGGTCTAAAACTAGATTTATTTTTACCGATTAGGATAGTAGCTATTCTGGTAGCTAGCCTTCCAACAACTTTATCTTTCGCATCTATTAAAAACCATTTTTTATCTGTCATAAGTAACTCTTTAATAAGAAATTAAGCTATTATATTACTGTATAGCTAATGCATGTCAAGCTTTAAGCTTTAGCCATATTATATCCTTATTTTATGTTATATTTATGTTTAATGAGGTTTTTTATATGCAAGTTAGTAAGACTTTAGATTATGCTGTTAGGTGTTTAAGCTTTATGGCTTCATCTAGTGATGAACATATAACTATTAAGCTCGTATCAGAGAATCAACATATTCCTTCAAGTTATTTGGCCAAAATAATGAGAAAACTTGTTGAGAGGGGCCTTCTTGTCTCTTCTTCAGGGCCAAATGGTGGATATTTTTTTAAAAAAGACCCCAAAGAAATATCTTTAAAGGAAGTTTATGATGCAATAGAAGGAGATATGCAACTTGTTGACTGTATGGATGGGGACCAAGTTTGTGAATTGTTCAAATCATGTAATCAAAGATCAATATGGGATCATTTACAACTTAATACTTTAGAATTTTTAAGTAAAATAAGTGTATTAGATTTGGCCAAGGGTAATTTTAAAAATTAACATGAAAGGGGTGTAAAATGAGAGATGAACTTAAAATTGATAATGATGAAGCAACCAAAAAAATGCTTGAAGAGGAAGACTATAAGTATGGATTTATCACAGATGTTGAGCAGGATATTCTTCCCTCAGGTTTAAATGAGGATGTTGTAAGACATATTTCAGCTAAGAAAGAAGAGCCTGAGTGGTTATTAAACTTTCGCCTTAAGGCATATAAAAGATGGTTGAAAATGAAAGACCCAAGTTGGGCAAAATTGGACATAGAAAAAATTGACTACAATAAGATGAGCTATTTTGCTGCACCGAAAAAGAAACCTGAATCACTTGATGAGATAGATCCTGAGATTTTAGAAACTTATGAGAAATTAGGTATTCCATTAGAAGAACAGAAAATGCTCGAAGGAGTTGCAGTAGATGCTGTTTTTGACAGTGTATCTTTGGTGACAACCTTTAAGGATAAATTGGCAGAGCTTGGTATTATTTTTTGCTCTTTTTCAGAAGCTGTAAAAGATCATGAAGATTTAGTAAAAAAATATCTAGGAACAGTTATTCCATCGGGAGACAATTATTTTGCAGCATTGAATGCTGCTGTTTTTACGGATGGGTCTTTTGTCTATGTTCCTAAGGGTGTTAAATGCCCTATGGAACTATCTACTTATTTTAGGATTAATGCAGAAAATACGGGGCAATTTGAAAGAACACTAATAGTTGCTGATGAGGGTAGCCAAGTCAGTTATCTTGAAGGCTGTACTGCTCCTAAAAGGAGCGAAAGTCAATTGCATGCCGCATGTGTTGAGTTGGTGGCATATGATGATGCAACAATTAAATATTCTACAATTCAAAATTGGTATCCTGGAGACAAGGAAGGTAAGGGTGGTATATACAATTTCGTAACTAAAAGAGGACACTGTATTGGAAAAAACTCAAGAATTTCATGGACTCAAGTAGAAACTGGCTCATCTATCACTTGGAAGTATCCAAGTTGTATTTTAACTGGTGACAATTCTGTTGGTGAATTTTACTCGGTAGCATTGACTAATAATATGCAACAAGCTGATACAGGTACAAAAATGGTTCATATCGGAAAAAATACAAAAAGTACGATTGTCTCAAAAGGAATTTCTGCAGGGAAGGGTCAAAATATTTACAGAGGCCTTGTTCAGGTAGGTAAGAATGCTGAAAATGCTAGAAATTACACTCAATGTGATTCTATATTGATTGGTGATAAGTGTGGTGCTCATACTTTTCCCTATATTGAAATTAAGAATTCATCAGCACAGCTAGAGCATGAGGCAACTACCTCCAAAGTTGGTGAGGACCAAATTTTTTATTGTCAGCAAAGAGGTATGTCAGAAGAAGATGCTTTATCTTTAATCGTAAATGGTTTCTGCAAAGAAGTTTTCAAAGAATTACCATTTGAGTTTGCTGTTGAAGCAGAAAGATTATTGAGTGTTAGTCTTGAAGGCAGTGTTGGATAGATCTTCTAAATTTTTTGACCAATAAGTAAGGAGAGTTTTTATGTTAGAGATTGTAAATCTTCATGCAAAAATTGAGGATAAAGAGATTTTAAAAGGGTTGACCTTGAAAATAGATAAAGGAGAAGTTCACTCCATTATGGGACCTAATGGCTCTGGTAAGAGTACCCTCGCTTCTATTTTGGCTGGTAAAGAGGATTATGAAATCACTGAGGGTGATATCATTTTTAATGGTGAAAGTATATTGGAGATGTCACCTGAAGAGAGAGCTCAAGAAGGAGTTTTTTTAGCATTTCAATATCCGATAGAAATTCCAGGTGTATCGAATAGTTATTTTTTAAGAGAGGCATTAAATTCTATTAGGAAGTCAAAAGGGAAAGACCCTTTAAAGCCTGTGGAATTCATAAAGATTGCAAAAGAAAAAATTAAAGATTTAAAGATGAATGAATCTTTATTAAATAGATCCCTTAACGAAGGTTTTTCTGGTGGGGAAAAAAAGAGGAATGAAATTTTACAAATGTCTATTCTAGATCCTATGATGGCAATATTGGATGAAACGGATTCTGGTCTAGATATCGATGCTCTTCAAATTGTTGCTGATGGGGTTAATGCTCTTAAGAATGATGAGAAATCGTTTTTGGTTATAACTCATTATCAAAGACTTTTGAACTATATAGTCCCAGACTATGTTCATGTCTTAGTTTCAGGACGAATTGTTAAATCTGGAGATAAAAGCTTAGCTTTAGAGCTAGAATCAAAAGGATATTCTTGGTTAGAGGGTTAATGAAATGGGAAACTTTGAAAACAATATTAGCTTAGAATTTGATAGATTCAATAATAATAGTGCAGATAGTTGGATTAGTTCTCACAGAGCTGACACTTTTGGAAAATTTAAATCCTTAGGAGTCCCAAAACTTACAGATGAAGATTGGAGATTCACTAATTTGGCAGATTTTTCTTCGAAATCATATTCGTTAAATAATAAAGCCTCTGATATTTTTGATAAAAGACTTATTCCAGAAATTTTAAAAGATATTGATGGGCACTTTATAATATTAGTCAATGGGAAGCTTGTTGAATATTCATCAGATAATTTTCAAGTCCATGATCTTTCAAAGATGCTCCAAGAAGATGAGTGTTCTTTTAAGAATTTAATCAAGGGAAGTTTCTCAGATAAGAATCAAGATTTTTCATTTTTTCTGAATTCAGCCTTTTTGGATAGAGGATGTTTTATTGAGATTGATTCTTCCATTAATGTTGAAAAGCCAATAGTAATTCTTAATTTTTTTGATAGCAATGCAGAAATGTCTCTAGTTAATCATAGAAATATAATAAGCATTTCTACATCTTCATCCGTTAAAATTATTGAATACTCATTTGCTGTTAATGATATTGATTATTTTTCAAACAAATCTACTTTCTTTTATTTAAATGATAATTCAAAAGTAGAACATTTATCAATTGATGATGGAAGTAAGAATTCCAATATTTTTTCTAACATAAAAATTATGCAGGGAAGAGATTCAAATTTCACAACAGACACCATTCTTATTGGTGGTAAATTATTTAGAAATAATGTTCATCCAATTTTGAATGGTGAAGGTTCAAATTCTAATGTTTTAGGCTTATATCTATCAAAAGATTCACAACTCATGGATAATTATATGTTTGTTGAGCATGCTAAGGCACATTGTGATAGCAGGCAGTTATATAAAGGCTTGCTAAATGATGATTCTAAGGGTGTTTTTCATGGTAGGATTTTGGTTCATAATGAAGCCCAAAAAACTGATGCAAAGCAGACAAACAGAAATTTACTCCTTTCAAATACAGCTCAGGTTGATACAAAACCGCAACTTGAGATATATGCGGATGATGTCAAATGTACACATGGAGCTACTACAGGCCAGATTGATAAAGAGGCATTATATTATTTAAGAGCAAGAGGTATCAATGAAGATCTTGCAAGAATAATGATGATAAGGTCTTTTACTGAAGAGGTTCTTGAATTCATCTCTGATGATATTTTACTAGGTTTACATAAAAAAGTTGTAGAGAGATGGTTTGTTGAATCAAATTTAATCTCTGGTGATTAAGATGATAGAAATATGTTCTATAAATGACTTGCCTGAAAATGAAATTGTTAAAAAAGAAATAAAGAACCATAAAATTATTTTAATAAAAAAAAATGAAAAAATTTATGCAATTGAAAATCTTTGCAGTCATATGAATTATCCTTTAGATGATGGTGAACTTGAAGATTTTGAAATAGAATGTTTATATCATGCTGCAAGATTTGATATTCGAGATGGTTCTGCAAAGTGCTTGCCAGCTACAGAACCAATAAAAACTTATGAAACCGAAATAAAAGATAATAAAGTTTTTATTGAAATCTCCTAAATAAATTCCTTGACTTACAAATCAAAAAAAATTACAGTAGAAAAAAATGGGTTATTTTATTCAACTCTTTTTTTAATCTAAAATGGAGGTTTCTGATATGGCAGTAGCAAAGAGAAAACCTGCAGCAAAAAAAACTACAGCAAAAAAAACTACAACTAAAAAAACTGTTGCTAAAAAGACAGCAGCTAAAAGAAAGCCTGTAGCAAAGAAAAAGACTACAGCAAAGAAAAAAACTACAGTTAAGAAAACTGCAGCTAAGAAAACTGTAGCGAAAAGAAAGCCTGTTGCAAAGAAAAAAACTACAGCTAAGAAAACTGTAGCGAAAAGAAAGCCTGCAGCTAAGAAAAAAACTACAGCTAAGAAAACTGTAGCGAAAAGAAAGCCTGCAGCTAAGAAAACTGTAGCGAAAAGAAAGCCTGCAGCTAAGAAAACTGTAGCGAAAAGAAAGCCTGCAGCTAAGAAAACTGTAGCGAAAAGAAAGCCTGCAGCTAAGAAAAAAACTACAACTAAAAAAACTGTTGCTAAAAAGACAGCAGCTAAAAGAAAGCCTGTAGCAAAGAAAAAGACTGTAGCTAGAAGAAAGAAGCGTTAAATTATAATGTTAGGGGTGTTAGAGATCATCTAGCACCTCTTATCCAGCATTCATAGCATTTAAAAATTCTTTATTACTTGTGCTACCTTTTAATTTATCGAGTAAAAATTCCATAGATTCATTTGGACTCATTGGGTTTAGAACCTTTCTTAATAACCAGATTCTAGTTAAATCAGCTTGATCAATCAATAATTCTTCTTTTCTAGTTCCAGACTTTTGAAGATCTATTGCAGGATATATTCTTTTCTCAGCTAATCTTCTGTCAAGGTAAATTTCCATATTTCCTGTACCTTTAAATTCTTCAAAAATAACATCATCCATTCTGCTGCCAGTATCAATTAAGGCAGTAGCAATTATTGTTAAGCTTCCACCTTCCTCTGTGTTTCTTGCAGCACCAAAAAAACGTTTTGGTCTTTGTAGTGCATTAGCTTCCATACCACCAGTTAAAACTCTTCCACTTGCTGGGGTCACAGTATTACTAGCCCTTGCTAGCCTAGTGATACTATCCAGAAGAATGACTACATCCTTACCATGCTCTACCAATCTTTTTGCTTTTTCTAGTACCATGTCTGCAACTTGAACATGTCTTTGTGGAGGTTCGTCAAAAGTTGAACTTACAACTTCACCTTTTACAGATCTTTCCATATCAGTGACTTCTTCTGGTCTTTCGTCAATAAGAAGAACAAAAAGAGAAACATCTGGGTTGTTGTCTGTTATGGACTTTGCTATTTTTTGAAGCAAAACAGTTTTACCTGTTCTTGGTGGGGCCACTAAAAGAGCTCTTTGACCTTTACCAATTGGAACAAACATGTCTATTATTCTTGTTGAGTATTCTTGGCCATCACTTTCCATATCTATTCTTGAATTAGGGTGAAGAGGAACCCTGTTGCCGAAACTTATACGCTCACGGCAATAGCCAGGATCTTCAAAATTTACTGATTCAATTTTTAATAGTGCTAGATTTTTTTCTCCCTCTCTTGGCAATCTTACATAGCCACCGATAGTATCACCAGATTTCAATAAAAAAGATCTGACTTGGGATTTTGAAACATAAATATCATCAGGCCCAGGAAGATAACTATATTTTGGGGACCTCATAAAACCATACCCTTCTTGAAGAATCTCTAGAACTCCTTCAGCATATATTTCAACTTGTTTCTCTGATTGAGATTTTAAAATTGCATATATCTGTTCTTGCCTGGTCATTCTCCCAGTATCTTCAATTTTAAGGTCAATTGCCATTTTTTGCAGGTCTGCAGGCTTTATTGCACGTAATTCATTTAAATTCATCAAAGATAGATCGGATGCTTTAATTTTACTATCCTCTTGGTTTTTTGTTGAAACTGCTTTTTTGGCCATAATTAATCCTTGGAAATAAACTTTGGAATGTTATTAGATAATTAATAACTCTATAATATATAATTCTTAAATGTGATTATGTCAATTATTATATATAAAATTATGAATAAAAACGATATAATTATTTTTATTCAATGAGGAGTTTTTATGTCAGGACATTCAAAGTGGAGCTCTATTAAGCATAAAAAAGGTGCATTAGATGCCAAAAGAGGAAAGATTTTTACCAAGCTGATAAGAGAAATAACAGTGGCTGCAAGAGATGGTGGTGGTGACCCAGACACAAATCCAAGGCTTAGGCTCGCATTGTTGAATGCAAAGAGCGCTAACATGCCAAAAGATACATCTGAAAGGGCCGTTAAGAAAGGTACTGGTGAACTTGCAAGTGATGCATTAATTGAAACTACTTATGAAGGTTACGGACCTGGTGGTACTGCAGTTCTTGTAGAGGTTATGACAGACAACAAAAATAGAACTGTGTCGGAGCTTAGAAGGGCTTTCTCCAAATATGGAGGGAATCTTGGTGAATCAGGTTGTGTAGCATGGAACTTTGAAAGAAAAGGTAGAATCCTACTTTCATCAATTGATCTTAATGAAGAGGAAATATTTGAAAGAGTAATAGATTTTGGTGCTGAGGATTTGATAAATTCTGGAGACTTCTATGAAATAATAACAAATGCAGAAGATTTAGAAGATGTCAGGTTAGACATAGAAAAGGTTGGGTATGAAATAAATTCCTTCGAAATTTCAATGATTCCTAAAAATTCTATTAGCATAGAAGGGAAGCCTGCTGAACATATGCTTAAGATGATGGAAGCCCTAGAAGACTGTGATGATGTTCAAAATGTTTATTCAAATTTTGATATTGCTGACGATGTAATTGAAGCTTTGGCTTAGTTGGTATTAACCCATTCCTTAACCCAATCTGAAAGGTCGGGATATATTTCAATAAGTGTTTTTTTTTCTTTCATTGGTGTTGAATAAAAAAGCTGCATACCATACTCATCTAGTGATTTTACAATTTCCCTTTTTTTCTCGGGCAAAGAAACATAACCTCTTTTACATTGAACTCCAAACCATGTTCTGGAGTTATTTTTTTTATTAAATAGCCCAAAGATTATATCCGCAGTCCCCTTACTACCTCTGCTCTCAATTGCATAAAACTTTAAATTATTGAATTTAGATAAAAGTTCTTGGATATATGCATTTGTTTTTTTCTCAAAAATATAACCTTTTCTATACTGCGACATCTAACTTTATTGATATTAATCTATAATGTGAATAAATCATAACTAATGTATTCTATATTTTAGTTTAAAATGAAAATTCAGTTAATAAGACATTGCGAGACCGAATGGAACAGACTTGAAAGATGCCAGGGGATAAGCGATATAGAGTTAAACAGTAATGGTATAGAACAGTCTATATTGTTGAAGAATTTTTATTTAGATAAACATATTGATTTAATATTCAGCAGTGATTTAAAGAGAACAATGCAAACTACATTAGAGATTAATAAAAATCTTAAATCTAATATAATTCAAACCGAAGAATTAAGAGAAATGGACCAAGGAGATTTTGAAGGACTTTCTTTTTCCTATATAAGAAAGAATTTTGCTTCACAGTTATTAGAATGGAGAAGTAATCCTAAAAAGTTTAGAATTCCAAATGGAGAAACCTTAGGTGAGGTTCAAGATAGAGCATTGGCTTTTATGGAGAGCCTTTTTATTAAATATAAAAGCTTTAAAAATATAATTATTGTAAGTCATAATTTAGTAATAGCTTCAATACTTTGTTATTACTCAAATCGTGATTTAAAAGATTTTGCTGATTTTACATTAGATTCGGGTTCTATTAGTACATTAATGTATAGTAATGATAAAATTTCAATAGAGGAAATTAATTACACTAAACACTTAGTTAGATGATAAAAGAATTAATAAAAGATAGAATTTATAAATCTGTAAGTCCACTTTTTGAGGATATAGATTTTGACTTAAACCATATAGATTTGGATCTCACAAAGAATCCTATGCATGGAGATTTTGCCACAAATCTAGCACTAAAATTTGCAAAAAGAATTAGTCTTAAACCCATGGATCTTGGAAATAAAATCTCAATTTTATTAAAAAATCAAAATAGTGATATTTTTGCATCTGTAGAATGTATTAACCCAGGTTTTATAAATTTGAAATTAAAATTGTCAGTATTCCATGATTGTTTATCAAATATCTTTGTTGAACGCCAATATTATGGCTCTGGATCAAAGAAAAACGAAAAGGTTTTGGTTGAGTTTGTTTCAGCGAATCCAACAGGTCTTTTGCATTTAGGGCACTTGCGTAATGCTGCTGTGGGCGACTCTTTGGCAAGAATTTTAGAATTTGATGGTTATCAAACCGAGAAAGAATATTATATAAACGATTACGGGAATCAAATTAAACTTTTAGGTGAATCTCTAAAGATTAGAATAGCAAATATTCTAGGAGATGAATTGGAAATGCCCGAAGATGGATATCATGGGGAATATCTTAAAGAAATTGCCCAAAATTTTATCGATAATAATTCAAGTATAGATCAGGCCAAAGATATTGAACTCTTATCATCATATGCAAAAGAGAAACTTCTAAATGAAATAAAAAATGATTTACAATTAATCGATGTTACTTTTGATAATTGGTTTTCAGAAACATCCGAGGTTCATCATACCAAACTTCTTGAAGATACTTTAAAAAATTTAAGAGATCTAAATGTTACATATGAGAAAGATGATGCTGAGTGGATAAAAACATCCGAGCATGGAGATAATGATGACTGGGTAATTATCAAAAAAAATAAATTAACAACTTATTTTTTGAATGACATTGCTTATCATCGAAATAAATTCTCACGTGGATATTCTAAAATAATTAATGTTTGGGGAGCCGATCATCATAGTCATGTCTCAAGATTAAATGCAGCTATGAAAAGCCTCAGCTTCGATAATGACAAATTACAGTTTGTAATGATTCAATTCGTTAGGCTACTAAGAGATGGTCAGGATATTTCAATGTCTAAAAGATCAGGAGAATATACAACTATTAGGGATTTGTTAGCTGAAGTAAATAAAGATGTAGTTAGATTTATAATGGTTATGAGAAGTTCTGATAGTCATTTTGATTTTGACCTAGGTAGATGTTTAGAGGATTCTGATGATAATCCTGTTTTTTACATACAATATGCAAATGCAAGAATTTCAAGTATTTTAGAAAAAGTAAATATTCATGATTACGATTTAACAAAAACTAAATATTTAACTAATGATAAAGAAATATCATTAATAAAAAAAATTATTTCATTCAAAGAAGTAATCGAAGAGTCCTCTAAAACCATGTCACCTCATAAAATTTCCTTTTATCTTCAGGATTTAGCTAGAGATTTCCACTCTTATTATAAATCAGTAAAGATATTAGATGAGAATCAATCACATCTTGAAGCACGTTTGATTTTGATACTTGTTGTAAAAGAGATTTTAATTAATGGGTTAAAATTATTAGGAGCTTCTTCACCGGAAAACATGTAGATGGATTATATATTAGAGAACCTACATATTGTTTACTTGTTTATTATCCTTCTTTTTATAGCTTTTTGGATTAAATCAAGGGTTACAAATTCTTTCAATATTGATAAAGAAATATTTCATAATGCCAAAAGTGCCACGAAAAACCCTGAGGGATATAAAGACAAAACCATGATATCAAATTTTTACAAAGATTGGTGGTGCTACATGATTGAACCATCTGAAAATTTACTAATTAAAAATAATATTTCACCTAATACCATTACTATTGTCTCACTTTTTATATCTTTAATAACGGCTTGTATATATTCCCAAGGATATATATTCACCGGATCAGTTTTCTTATTAGCTGGTTCCACATTTGATATGTTAGATGGACGGGTTGCAAGGAAGACAAATTCAGAATCTACTCTTGGTTCTTTTATGGATAGCTGTTTTGATAGGTTTTCTGAAATTTTTATAATGGTTGGATTATTTATCTATTATTTTCCAGATATTTTTTGCTATGTAATAATGGTTGCTTCTCTTTTTAGTTTAACCGTAAGTTATGTGAAAGCCGCAGCTGATAATTTAGGGTTGAGTTCTAATGTGGGGTTGATGCAAAGAGCTGATAGAGTAGTTTATTTAGGAGTAGGTGGAATAATAAGTGGTTTTTGTGAATATTTTAATATAATTTTCTTCAATTCTAGTCATCTATTATTTATGGGAGTAATTGTTATTATTGGAATATTTTCATTTACAACTACAATACAAAGATTGTTATATGCAATGAAGCAATAACTATTTATTACTTTCTTTAATTCTAGATGCTTTTTTAGATAGTCCCCTAATATAGTAAAGTTTTGCTCTTCTTACTCTACCTTTTCTGAGTACTTTAATCTTTTCAATTTGTTTGGAGTGAATTGGGAAGATTCTTTCTGTTCCAACACCATATGAAATTTTCCTTACTGTGAAAGTTTCTTTTATACTTGTCCCTTTTCTAGATATTACTAAGCCTTCAAAAATTTGAATTCTTTCTTTTTGGCCTTCCTTAATTTTATAATAAACACTTACAGTATCACCAGCTTTAAAGCTTGGCACTTCCTGCAAACTATCTTTTTCTATTAAATCAATTTCATTCATACTAACACCTAAAATTTACACCCTAATAATCTATCCAATATTATAGCTACTGCACTTCTAACTGACAAATGGTTGTATTCATAATACCCACCCACAGGCTTTAAAATATAGTCGGCAGACTCTAAAGTACTTTTAGTTAGTCCCCAACCAGTTCCAAATATTATTAAAACAGGCTTATCAATATTTAAGATACGATCTCTTAAAGTAGAGTAGCTCGTCATATTATGCACCATTCTTGCATCTGTTGCAATTGTGATTGGTCTAACACCATGCTTTGCTCTAATTTCACGAATTGCACTATTAAGTGAATTCTTCAATATTATTTTATCGATAGATGAATGTTTGGTGTTGTCATTCTTTCTTACCTTCTCATTCGACCAATATTGAATGACTTTTTCAGCAAGCATCCTTTGTTCTTTAACTGGATGAGTAATGAAATATTTATTTATACCATAGGTATTAGCAGACCTTGCGATATCTTGTATATCTAGATTTGTAAGAGATGTCTTAATTGTCTCGCCTTTTATGTTTTCTATAGGGTAGTGGACAAGGGCAATATAAATATTTTTATTTATAATTTCTTTTTTTATGCTCTTAAGCTGATTTGACTCTTCTAGACTAATTTTTGTGTTCTCGAGTAAATCTTCTCTTTTCTTCAGGGTTGTAACTAAAGAAGTTTTTCTAAGATGTTTTTTAATATTTGCATGATTTCCAGATAAAAGAATATTTGGGACTTTTTTACCTCTATATATTTTAGGTCTTGTATAAACTGGACCTTTCAACATAGACTCCATAAGGCTATCAGATGTAACAGAATTCTCGTTACCGACTACTCCCTTTATCATTCTTGCTACAGAATCAATTAAAACACAAGCTGCTAGCTCGCCACCAGTTAAAACATAATCACCTATAGAAACTTCTAAATCACAATATTCATCAATAATTCTTTGGTCATATCCTTCATATCTTCCACATACAATAGTAATATTTTTTTCACTAGATAATGATATTGCCAAATCATTTGTTAATTTTGTACCTTTTGGACTAGTAAATATAAATTTTGTATTTGGATTCAATGTTTTTATTCTTTTAAATAATTTGTAACTTTTTTCATAGGAAAGTACCATTCCTGGCTCTATTCCATATTGTTCGTCGTCAATTCTGTCGCCTTGACTTAAATCATTAATGAGCGAGAAGTGATTTATATTTATTAATTTATTTTTAACTGCATTAGAGACTATTCCATATTTAGTGGCTTCTTTTATTATTCTCGGAAATGTAGATACAGTATTAATTTTCATAGCTCGGCCAAATTTACAATATTTTTAATAGTAATTTTTTTATTTTGTATATTAACATTAATAATAAAAGATTCGTTAAATGGGACAAGAAATGTTTTCTCTTTATTTTGAATTTCTAATATTGAACCATTTGATGAATCAATAATTCTAATAATTTTCCCATAAATTATTTCATTTTCATCTATTGCATTGCATTCAACTAATTCATCATTATAAAACTCATCTTTCTCAAGGATTGGGAGGTTCTTATTTTCAATAAAGATCTCAGATATTCCCTTTAGTTCTTCAATAAATTTTTTACTTTCAGAATCAATTTCTAGTAGATATTTATTTTTTTCATTAGACTTTATTTTGAATTTAACGGAAAATCTTTCACCATCTTTTTTAAGTATGAAACTGTCAATTGATTTTATAGTGGTGTTATTTTTAGTAGATGAAGTGAATTCTATTAGATCTTTGGAATATTTATCTTTCCTAATAATTCCAATTTTAGAAAAAGACATTTAAATTTATTCGATAATCTCAAGAACTGCTCTTCTTTTATCTTTAGCAGCAGCAGCACCTAGCAAAGTTCTAATGGCTTTTGCAGTTTTACCTTGTTTTCCAATTATCTTTCCAAGATCATCTTTTGCAACTCTTAGCTCATATACAGTTGTAGAGCCACCCGCAACTTCTGTTATCTCAATATCATCAGGACTATCAACTAATGAGCTTACAATCAATTTAATTAAATCAGATACCTTATCCATAATATTCCCTCTTTTCCAGATTATACATTATATGAAGTTAATTAATCTACTGTTAACTTATTCTTTTGCCTCTTCAGCAGGTGCAGCTTCTTCAGCAGGTGCAGCTTCTTCAGCAGGTGCTGCTTCTTCAGCAGGTGCTGCTTCTTCAGCAGGTGCTGCTTCTTCAGCAGGTGCTGCTTCTTCAGCAGGTGCTGCTTCTTCAGCAGGTGCTGCTTCTTCAGCAGGTACTTCTTTTTTTGGTTTTCTTTTTGGCTTATCTTTAACTAGCTCACCATATTTCTCTGGATCAACTAATTTAAGGACTCTGTTACTTAATTGAGCTCCTTTACTAATCCAATTATTTATTTTCTCTATATCAAGGTTAGTAACACTTGGGTCTTGAAGAGGGTCATATGTTCCTAAAATTTCTAGAAATTTTCCATCTCTAGAAGATCTAGAATTTATTGCTACAATTCTATAAAAAGGTCTTTTCTTTCTTCCTAATCGAGATAATCTTATTTTAACCATAAATCCTCCGTCACTTAATAATGATTAAATTTATGAAAATTTCAATAAGTTTTTAGCATTTTTTTTAAATTTCCCAATATTCTTACTCATCTTTTTCATTTGAAGAAATTTTTTAATTAAAACATTTATGTCCTGAACTGATGTTCCGCTTCCATTAGCTATCCTTCTTCGCCTACTACCATCAAGAATATTATGATCATTTCTTTCTTTAATTGTCATTGAATCTATTATCGCCACGGTTTTTTTCATTTCATCATTTGCTTTTTCCATTGCATTTTCATCTTTTGAGAGATTTCCTAGGCCTGGAATCATAGATATTGTATTTTTCAAAGAACCAATTTTATTCATTGATTTTATCGCATCCTTAAAATCACTTAAAGAGAATTCATTATTTTTTATTTTTTTTGCTAGCTTCGAAGCATCTTCTTCTGACACCGACTCTGATGCTTTTTCAACTAAACTAACAACATCTCCCATCCCTAGAATCCTTGATGCCATTCTTTCTGGATGAAAAATCTCCAACATATCTAAACCTTCACCTGAACCAAATAATTTAATTGGTTTTCCAGTAACATATTTGGCAGATAGTGCTGCACCACCTCTGGCATCACCATCTAGTTTGGTTAGGACTAAACCATCAATCCCAATCTCATCATTAAAGTTTTTTGCAACATTTATGGCTTCTTGTCCAATCATTGAATCAATAACAAGTAATGTCTCATGGATTTCAATTTCATTCTTGATTGATTTTAGTTCATTTAGCATTTCTTCATCTATTTGAAGTCTTCCAGCAGTATCAATTATTAATGTATCAGAACCCACATTGTAAGCTTTCTCCTTAGCATTTCTACAAATATCTAAAATTTTATCATTATCATTTTGTATAAAATTTAATTTAGCTTGCCCACATAAGATTTCTAATTGTTTTATTGCGGCAGGTCTGTAAATATCAACCGAGCACAAAGAGGGGTTCCTTTTTGATTTTTCTTTCAAAAACTTTCCAAGTTTTGCAGATGAAGTTGTTTTACCAGAACCTTGCAGACCAATTATAAGAATGGTTGCAGGCGGTTTAACTTTTAAGTTTAAATCAGTTGTTGAACCTCCTAAAACTTTTGATAGTTCGTCATTAAATATTTTAATAAATTGCTCTGTTGGTGAAACACTTTTTAAAACTTCAGAGCCAATTGCTTTCTCTTTAATTGTATCAATTAATTCTTTTACAACTTTATAGTTAACATCAGCTTCAAGGAGACTAAGTCTTATTTCTTTCAAAGCATCTAATACATTGTTTTCAGATATGACTGCATTACCACGTAGCTTTTTAAAAGAGGAGTTTATTTTTTCACTTATCTTATCAAACATTTAAATATTATAGCATTTAAGACTTATCAGATTTATCTTTTTCATCATTTTTCTTTGCAATTTTTTCAATTTCAAATTTTGGGGCAAACTTTTTATCAAGATAAACCTTAGCTTTAAAGAAAGGTCTTTTTGCATTCTTTCTTTTTGATTTGAAAGGTAATGTAGATGTTTTCTCCCCAGAGAAGATTTTGATAGCCTCTTCTATAGGTAGGGATTCTCTATTTTTCTCTTCTTCGTCCAATGAATTTAGATATGGAGAAAGCATAAATTTTGAAAGTTTATTAGCCCATTTCTTTCCAAAATAATAAAATTTAGCATCATGTTTTACCTCGGAATCAACAAATTCAAACTTTCCTAAACTAGGCAAAGCTTTAAAATCTATTTTTTCCTTTTCATCATTTTGTCCCCAATCTAAATCAATCTCACCATTGTCTTTTAATAATAGAAAGGCTTCATAATATTGTCCAAATCTATTAACAAATCCTGATAATTTCCCTATTCTTCCCTCTTTGCCATTATATGACTTGATTAATTCTATTGCCTCTTCATTAGAAATTGGCCTACCTGATCTTACTTTGTTGATTCTAACAGAATTATCTGGGTCTTCCGTTGTATATCTATTAAATGTTTCCCAGACTGGCAGACCACTTATTGGACAATTCACATCTAATGGTTTCCTAAATTCATCAGTATCTACGCTAGTATTTTTTGCTCTTGCAATTATTTCATCTCTAAACTTTTCAATTTCATCAATAAATCTTTCATAGGAATAATCTTCGTTTTCCATTTCTTTCAACTTTAACTCCCACTCTCCAGTTAGGTTTGCAGAAGTTAATTTATTTATTTCTAAAACATCTAAATCAAAAATTAGCTGCTTACCTCTTGCAGTAGATAGTATAAATTTTTTATTATTTTCATCCTCAGATCGCATTAAATATTTTTCTCTAAGTAGAGCCTCAATTGTTTCTGCCCTTGTTGCAGGAGTTCCTAAACCTTTGTTTTTCATTAGTTGCAGAACTTCTTCATCATCAATATCATTTCCTGCTGTTTCCATTGCTCGAAGTAAAGTAGAATCAGTAAATCTAGCTTTTGCTGTAGTGTTATCTGTTAGTTCCTCAATACCTTCACATAATGCTTTTTCTGATTTTTCAATTGGACTTATAATTGTTTCTTTTGTTGTACTATCAAGAACCTCTTTCCACCCTTGATTTAGCAATATTCTCCCTTTTGTTCTGAATAGATGTTCTCCAATTAATGTATCTCTTGTAGTTTCATTTGTAATCATTGGAGGATAAAAAACCGCTAAAAATCTTTTAACAATTAAATCATAAATTTTTCGTTGTTGATCGTTTAATTTCAGGTCCGATGGAATATTAGGTGTAGGAATTATAGCAAAATGATCAGAGACTTTTTTAGAATCAAATATTTTTTTATCAGTATTTTTAACTAAATCATTATCCAGAATATTCTGAGAAAATTTCTTGTAAGAGCTATCATTAAAAGAATTTAGCAACTTAATTACTTCTCCATCATATCCATCTGGCAATCTTCTGGAATCTGTTCTTGGATAGGTTATATATCCTTCACCTGAAATGGGTTGGTATAGTGATTGTGCTATTTTAAGTGTTGTACTTGCAGTAAAGCCAAATCTGCTATTTGATTCTCTTTGTAAACTTGTTAAATCAAATAATGCTTCACTATATTCTTTTCTTTGCTTCGATTCCTCTGTGACTATCCCCTCTTTGTTTTTGCAATCATTAATTATTTTTAAAGTAATTTCTTCGCTAAAAATCCTATCTGCCTTTCTAACTCTTTTTGCTTCTGGATTGAGTGTTGAGTTATCAAAATTTTGGTCAATGTATGAACCAATATATTCTCCTGAATTAATTCTAAATGTAGCTTTTATCTGGAAATATTTCTCTGGAGTAAATGAATCTATCTCTTTATCTCGATTAACAATCATTGCGAGCGTTGGAGTTTTAACTCTTCCCACAACCTGCTTATTAAAACCAACATTATATATTTTGCTTGACCAAGCAGTAATTGCCCTTGTTCCATTCATTCCAATTTTCCAATCAGCTATAGACCTAGCGAGTGCCGCATTTGCTAAACCTCTATATGATTCTGAACTTTTTAAATTTGAAAATTCTTTTTGTATTTCTTCTTTAGTCATAGATTGAAGCCATGCACGATATGATGGCTTAGAAACTTTCAGATAATTCATTATCTGGTTGAAGATTAGTTCTCCTTCTCTTGCTGCATCACAGGCATTTACTATAGAAGCTACATCATCTCTTTTACAAAGTTTTTTAATTAAATCTAGTCTTGGTTTTGTTTGTGATATGGGAATTAAATTTCCTGGACCATTTAACGGTAGAGCTTCTAGGTTCCATTTGGATTTTGGTTTTTCGAATTCGATCAAATGACCTTGAGCACAAGTAACTAAATATTCTTCGTTCTCAAAGTAGTGCAGGCTTTTAGCTTTAACTTTCTTAGCTGATAAAGCTGATGCGATTAAATTTGCCACACTGGGCTTCTCTGCAATTATCAATTTCTTTTCATTTAACATAGAAACGCAAATTTAAATAAATATCATTATTATGTCAAATTGATAAGTTCAAAAAAAATACCTAAGTCATTCTAATTATTGATATAATTATTTTTTTTGTACCATTGGATATTTTTCTCTAATATCTCTGACACAGTTAAGTACTTGTGATTTAAATCTTTCTGTGATTTGAGAGAGGTTGCTTGTGCACCTATTTCAATAGCTTTAAGACCATCTATAGGTAATTTGGGTCTTTTTTTTGTGAAGAAGGAAATAAATTCTGATAAATAAGATATTAAATATAATTGCCATTTTGGAGTAATTTTATTTATTTTTGATATTTTCATTATTTCGCAAACTTCATCAAAGATCTCTCCTATTTTTACATTCTCACTAACAATTATATATTTTTGTCCTGGTAACATTTCAAGAAATCTCAATGTTATTTTAATAACATCATTAATGTGTACCAATGGAATATAAGATTGAGGGCAGAATTTTGCTTTTATTTTTTTATTGGCAATTCCAATAATCGTTTTACCAAATGTTTTGAAGTCCTTAGGCCCTGTTATAACTCCTGGATTTAGAACCACAATTGGCATCCCCTTATCAATATATTTTTTAACTTCCTTTTCAACTAAAAATTTTGATTTACTATAATCACTTTCAAAGTCACCCTTATGAATCGAATCCTCATTTGCTATTTCCCCTTTAGGTTGTCTTATTGCTGCAATACTACTCATATGAATGATTTTTTTAACTTTAGTACTTTTAAGCTCATTTAAGAGATTTCTTGTTCCATTAACATTTATTTCATAATAGTCTTTCTTTCTTTTTAGCCACCATGCAGCAATATTTCCAAGATGGAAAACAACTTCTGCATTATCAAATTTCCCTTTAATTGAATTTGAATCTCTTAGATCAGCAAGAAAGCAGGTATATCCTAATGATTCATATTTATTCTTATCTTTCTGAGAGCGGACAAGCATGGTTACTTTATGCCCACTTTTCTTTAAATCTTCAATAAGAAAGTTTCCAACATAACCTGTCGCACCAGTAACAAAACATTCCAACAATTTATCTCTTTAAGGAACTATTATTTTCTTTTCTTCGTGGATAATTTGACCCTGTTCTTCTTTAGCTTTTTCTTGAGCTGCCTTTTGAGTTTCTAAAACTCTTGCCTCTATTAGCTGGAAAAGCTTAGCCTGAAAATCTTTATCAAAAGCACAAACTCTAGGAACTATGTGTCCCATAGTTGCAACTTGAACAAAGAACTCTGCATTCGCTTTAATGAAGTCGTCTGGCACATCTCCATAAACCTGTTTTAGTTGTGCATATATTGTTTGTTCAATTTCTTGAACAATGTTTGATAGTGTATCACCCTGATTCTTGGGTTGACTTTGTAAGCCAAGATTAAATGCATTAGCAATGGAAGTTTTAATTGCATTTAATGCATCCTCTGGACTTTGTGGTTGACCGGCAGGCCCACCTGGATTTGGATTTTCTTCTGACATATTACACCTCTTATACAAAATATATTATACTGTTTATTAACTTAAAGCCTATGGATAAAAAAATTGATGGTGGTTTTGCTTTAGTCAAAACACTTAAAGAATTAAATGTAAAAGATATTTTCACTCTTGCAGGTGGTCATATCAATCCAATTTATAATGCCTGTAAAGAATTGGGAATTAGATTGATTGATACACATCATGAGCAAGGTGCATCTATGGCAGCTGATGCCTATGGAAGAGTTACCCGAAAACCAGGAGTTTGTTTAATTACAGCTGGACCAGGTTTGACAAATGTAATAACTGGAATGTCAGGTGCATATTTGTCAAATTCTCCATGCATCTTCATTTCTGGGAAATCTGGAGTTGAAGAGAATGATCGACTTCCACTTCAAGAAGTAGATCAAGAAGCAATGGTAAAACCGATTACTAAATGGGCTAAAACGGTTTACGATACAACTCGAATAACAGAATATACTGCTAATGCATATAAAATGGCAATAACTGGAAGACCTGGACCCGTTTATTTGGGTTTGCCTCACGAAGTTCTTTACGAAAAAACTGATGAGAACTTATTTGATATACCTCAAACGGAGTTTCCAGAAAACCCTGAAATTTCTGAAAATCTTGTGGATTCGATATTAAAAGAAATTGATAATAGCTCTAGGCCATTAATAATAGCTGGTAGTGGAACCTGGTATTCAGGTGCTTCAATTGAAATTCAAGAGATTTCTGAGAAACTTAATATTCCAGTATATACATTAAATTTTGGAAGAGGAATTGTAGATGACAATCATCCTAATTGTTTAGGCCAAGCAAGTCCTTCTGCCATGAATGCTTTTAAGAAAGTCTCTTCTGAATCAGATTTGATAATTTTATTAGGAGTAAGGCTAAGTTTATATATTGGCTGGGGAAGGACTTTTAATCCAGAGGCTAAAGTTGTACAGGTTGATATAGAACCCGAAGAAATAGGAAGAAATAGGATTGTAGATATTCCAGTAGTGTCAGATATCAAAAAGGCACTTACAAAACTTAATTCTAAGTTGGACAAGATAGGTACTAATTTTGAATCATGGATAAATACTGCTAGGGAATGGAAAGATAAAGAATGGGAAGAAGTAGATAGATTAAAAGCATCGAACGACAAGCCTTTACATGTTTTGAGTGTAGTTAATGCTGTAGAGAAGGTGTTAGATGGAAATGGCATGATTTGTATTGATGGAGGTGATACTCAAGCCTGGACAGACTCTTCTTACATAACCACAAAACCTGGAAGATATGTCAAAGGTGGACCTTTAGGATGTATGGGAGTAGGGGTCCCTTTTGCCTTAGGATCTAAAATCGCTTATCCAGACAGAGATGTGGTTTTGATAAGTGGAGATGGTGCAATAGGTATGAATTTGATGGAGTTTGAAACAGCTGTTAGACACAATATCCCTTTTGTCTGTATTGTTTGCAATGATCAATCTTGGGGAATGACAAAGCATCAACATTGGATAAATTATGGAAAAACTAATACTCCACAAGGCCACGAGCTTCCATTTATTAATTTTCATTCAATAGTTAAAGAAATGGGCGGCTATGGTGAACTAGTAACTGATTGTTCTGATTTAGTTCCTGCAATCGAGCGAGCCTTTAAATCTGGATTACCATCATTAATTAATGTCGCTACAAATCCGGATGCCACTAGTGCTGCTACTCATGCTATAACAGCGATGATGACACCAAAAGACTAAATAATGTAATACGAAGGTATGTCATTATAATTTATTCTTTTGCGGATAAAACTGCCATAAAAGCTTCCTGAGGAATTTCAACGCTACCAACATTTTTCATTCTTTTTTTACCTTCTTTTTGTTTTTCTAATAGTTTTCTTTTCCTTGTTACATCACCACCATAACACTTAGCAGTAACATCTTTCCTAAGAGCCTTAACCGTTTCTCTTGCAATTATTTTTGCACCGATAGCCGCTTGAATTGCAACTTCAAATAACTGACGAGGAATAATTTCTTTAAGCCTTTCAGCAATTTCTTTTCCTCTGTAATATGCATTATCTTTATGCGTAATGATGGATAAAGCATCAACAATTTCTCCATTAATTAAAATATCTAGTTTTATTAGATTAGATTCTTGGAGCTCACTAGGCTCATAGTCCATCGAACAGTATCCTTTTGTTATAGATTTAACTTTATTGTAGAAATCATAAATCATTTCCGACATAGGTAATTCATATTCCAGTATAGCTCTATCTTCTGATATAAAATTAATATTTTTTTGAATACCTCTTCTTTTTTCACAAAGATCCAGTAGCCCACCTAAATATTTCTTAGGAGTATATAAAGAAATATTTACATAGGGTTCTTTTATTGAATCTATCTGACTTTTATCAGGTAGAAGTTTGGGATTATCTATTTTTAATGTTTCTTTGTTTGTTTTGATTACCTCATAAACAACAGTAGGTGATGTTGTAATTAAGGCCAGATTAAATTCTCTTTCTAATCTTTCCTTTACTATTTCCATATGAAGTAAGCCTAAAAAGCCACAACGGAACCCAAATCCTAAAGCAGCTGATGTTTCAGGCTCATATCTTATAGATGAATCATTTAGGCTAATTTTTTCTAATGATTCTTTTAGGTTTTCATAAAAATTTGAATCGATGGGATAAAGGCCACAAAAAACCATTGGTTTTATGTCTTTGAATCCTTGAAGTGCAATTTTTGAATCATTTTTTATTGTTGTAACAGTATCCCCAACTTTCGCATCGCTGATTTGTTTAATTGATGCAGTAATAAATCCTACTTCTCCCCAACTTAATTTTTCAACACTCTTTGCAACAGGGTTAAATACTCCAATATTTCTAATTTCGTATATCTTATCTGTAGCCATAAGTTTAATAGAGTCTGATTTATTAATCTCGCCATCAAACACCCTAACAAGGAGTACGACCCCCAAGTATGAATCAAACCAACTATCTATGATTAATGCTCTGGCGTCATTAACTTTGGGCTGGTTTGGGTTAGGGACTAGCTTTATTATTTCTTCAAGTATTTCAATTACTCCCTCACCAGTTTTCGCACTTGTAAGTAAGGCATTACTACAATCAATTCCAATTGCATTCTCAATCTCTTCACAAACTCTTTCGGGATCAGATGCAGGTAAATCAATTTTATTAATTACAGGGATTATTTCTAAGCCCATATCTGCTGCAAGGAAAGCATGTGCTAATGTTTGAGCCTCCACTCCTTGGGTAGCATCGACGACCAGAAGTGCACCTTCACATGCCATAAGGCTTCTGGAAACTTCATATGAAAAATCAACATGCCCTGGTGTATCAATTAGATTAAAAATATATTCCTCACCATCTTTTGACTTATAAGTTATTCGGACCGACTGAGCTTTAATAGTAATTCCTCTTTCTCTTTCAATATCAAGATTATCGAGAAACTGGCTTTGCATATTTCTTTTTGACACAGTATTTGTTAGCTCAAGGATTCTATCTGCCAAGGTACTTTTTCCATGGTCAATATGAGCTATGATACAAAAGTTTCTGATTTTTTTATGATGCATTTAATTGAATTATAAATGAATTATCAGATTAAGATAATTTATTAAATAAAACACCTGTTGCAACTTTCGGATAAAAATATGTAGATTTCTGGGGCATCTTATCATCATTCAATACGACTTTCATAATATCCGGTGGAACAAATTTGGGTAAAATTAATCCTAAAGAATTTTCTAAAATTGAATCATTTGCATCGTTAAAGCTTTTAAAAAAATCTAAGCCGTTATAGTTATCCTTAAATTTATCTATTATAAATTCCTGAACACCATATACACTCATGGAATAAAATTTATCTCTATTTTCTTCTTTAATTTTACACTTTAAAATAATATTTGCCTCTTTGGATATTACAAAAAACTCATCAGGGTTTAAGAAGTCTTCATTGATTTCTTCTTTATAATTTTCACAATCAAAATCTTTCTTTATTTGATCTATTAACAAATTGGGCTGTTTAACATTTTGAAGAATTCTATGAGTTGGGTTAATTAAAAGACCTTCTTGATTCGAGCCTGCTAAATAAAACATAGTATATTTGTTTTTATCATCAGGGAAATCTTTATAATAATTTAGAGATGTTTCATACCTATGATGACCATCAGCAATCAAAATTTCTTTAGGCTTAAAAGATTCAATTATTTGATTAATTTTTTTTTCGTCATCTATCTTCCATACTGTATTTGTAACACCATCCTTAGATTCCCCTTTAATTACTGGGCTATTTTGGTCTATGAAATTTCTTAATATATTGTCTACAATTTCATCACTATTATCATAAACTCCAAATATTGGGCTAAGATTTGCCTTACAAGCCTTCATCAATTTATACCTATCCTCTTTTGGGCCACTGAAAGTCTGTTCATGAGGTAACACTACTTTTTTAGAAAATTCTGATACTTCTACAAGAGCTATGAATCCAAGTCTAGTATAGGATTTCGATTTGTACGTAAATTCTTGAAGATAAGGATAAATAGCTTCCTTATCTTCCTGAAGTAGGATATTTTCATTAAGCCATTCCTTAAAAATTTTTCCAGCATTTAAATATTTTTCATCACCAATTCCGTCATTAAAGTCTATATGGACAACGTTATGTTGACTTTGGTTCAATAGCTCCTCTTGTTGTTTTTTATTTATTACATCATAGGGCGGAGCGATGACATCAGAAATTTTAGATATCTTTTCATCATTATATCTTAAGCCTTTAAATCCTTTTAAATTTGCCATTATTGTATGACCTCCAAAATTTCTTCAATTTTTATATCACCCTCACGAATAACTCCAACCTTGTTTTCCTCTATATCAATTATAGTTGAGCCTAATGATTCAGGAATTTTCCCAAAATCTACAAAATGATCAATTTTGTTTTTAAAGTTGAGTAGTATTTTATCCATATCAAACAAATTTTCTTGCCCGGTAATATTAGCACTTGTAGAAAGTATTGGGAAATCAATAATGTTGAATAAATTTTTTACAAAAATATGTGAAGAAATCCTACAGCTTACTTTTCCATTGCTACCTACTAAAGAATTATCAAATAAGCTAATTTTTTTGGGCTTTAACAAAACTGAAAGTTTCCCAGGCATAAATTTTTTTATAATTTTAGCTTCATCAGAATTAAGAAAAAAAAACTCCTCAATAATAGTAATGTCTTTAAATAATAAAGAGTATTTTTGAGATTCTTCTCTTTTTTTTGCGAAACTTATTTTAGAAATAGTATCTTTTAAATCAAATTTACAGCCTAGACCATATAGAGTTTCAGTTGGATAACAAATTGTTCTACCTTGGTTAAAAAAAAGAGCCAGCTCTTCGTAATTAATGCTCGTTTCAGAATAAATCAATATTTTATTTATTGTGTTTTTCTGCAGCTTTCATAACTTTCTTTTTTAAATTTTGTCTAAAGTTATTAACTGATTCTCTAATTTCTGGATATTTGATTCCTAAAATTGAAGCGGCATATATTCCAGCATTCCTTGCACCACCTTTACCGATAGACATAGTCGCTACAGGTATACCGGGAGGCATTTGAACAATAGACATAAGTGAATCTAACCCATTTAAGCATGAAGAATCTATTGGTATTCCAATTACAGGTAGAGTTGTGAATGATGCAACAACTCCTGGTAAATGGGCAGCCCAACCAGCTGCAGCTATAACAACTTCTATACCTCGGTCTTCTATTTCATCCATATAAGCGGTTAGAATTTCAGGAGTTCTATGAGCAGATGCAATCCTTAACTCATATTCTATACCTAATTCATCTAATACTGTTCCAGCCTCAGATGCTTTTTCAAGATCTGAATCACTTCCACAAATTATTGCTACTTTTGCCATGATTTTTTAATTTATCTTGTTTATGGTAACTTTTCAAGAGCTAATTATGATATCTCGTGAATTTAATGAATTTACATGTCTTGTTACGCAACATGATCATGCCCAAGTGTCTTTAGATGTTTTTAATATGATGAGTGATAGCTTGAAATCTAAGAGTGAAAATATTGCAGATTTACAATATGCTATTAGGAATCATGATTGTGGATGGATAGAATATGATCTTTATCCCAAACTATCTGATAATAATTTGGTTTATACATTCCAAAATATGGAAAATCATCTTCAATTAGAGCTATGGTTAAAAAGCATTTCCTCTTCTATAAACCCTTATTCTTCGTTACTTATAAGTGAACATTTTAAGTTTCTTGCCAGTCAATCTAAAACTTTAGATATTGAATTGAAAGAAGATTTTATTAAAAAATCTGATCAGTTAATTAATAACATATTTAGAAGGTATAAAATTCCATCTATTGAAAGTGATAATTTTAAATTTGAATTAAGTGTTTTACAGTGTTGTGATTTGATTTCTTTAGTTTTATGCAGAGAAAAAAAATTAAAAACAGATTTATACCCAGCAATTTATATTGATTCTAAAACGAATTTTGAATATAGCTTAAATTTCATTCAAGATTCTATAGTTAAGTTTTCCGGAGGGTTTTTAGAAAAAAAAGAAAATTTTTTGGAAGTACCCTATAGGCAGATAGAGAGTGATTTACTGTCAGAGCCAAAAAAGATTAAGGAAGAATTCAGAAATTCAAGGGTAAAGTTTCGAAGGATTTACTTAGTCAACTAGTTCTAGCTTGTCTAAATCTATATTCTCAATAAAATCCCTTTTTATTTTTTGAGTTGAAGTTTTGGGAAATTCTTCATTATATATATATATTTTAGATATTCTTTTTCCAACTTCCAACTCCCTATTAATTTTTTCTATTGATGCCTTGATCTCAGTATTCTTATTTGTCGTCAAATCATAAAGTTTTAATAAAACATATAATTTTTTTTGATCTTTACTAAACACAACTGATTCTTCGACAAATTCTATTTGATCAACAAGCTCTTCAATTTGTTCAGGATAAATATTTTCACCACTTGGACCAAGAATTATAAATTTTTCTCTTCCTGTTATGTATAAATATCCTTCTTCATCAAATTTTCCAATGTCACCTGTATCTAACTCATTGTTTTTTAGAACCTGCTTTGTTGAGAATTCATTTTTAAAGTAGCCCTTAAAAACGTTGGGGCCTTTGACATGTATTTTCCCGTTCGTTTCTTTATTATTTTTATCAATTCGAACATTGCAAGTTTTTATTACTTTCCCTACAGAACCTAATTTAGTTTTATTTAATGGGTTAACTGATACTAGTGGAGAAGTTTCAGACAGACCATAACCTTGAATAATTTTTAACCCTAACAAGTTAAAAAATTTTTCTGTTTCAATGTTTAGAGGTGCTCCCCCACAAAAGAAAAATTTTAAATTTGATAAGCCTGTTTTTTTTCTTAACAAATACCCAAAAAATTTAGGAACATATTTGAAAATCAACATACTTACTTTTGATTCACTCAGATTTTTCAGACAATTTTTTTTAATTTTATCTAAAATCAATGGAACTACTGGCATTATATTTGGTTTTACCATCTTTAATTCATTGAACATATTTTTTGAATCCAATGATGAGCAGAAATGTACTTTTGTACCAACTCTTATACTTGTCAGTAAATTACATGTAAGTTCATATACATGGCTTAAAGGTAAAATAGAAAAACTACTTTGTTTTGCATAAGCAATTTCTCTAATAGCATCAACATTTGACATAATGTTTTCATGGCTCAACATCACACCTTTGGGTTCGCCTGTAGTTCCTGAAGTAAAAAGTATCAAACTTATTTCATTTTTTAAATCATTTATATTGATGTCTTCTGAGGTTTTGGAATCAAATAAATTATTAAAAGATAATTTATTGATGTTGCTATTAAAATCTTTATTATTAGTAATTATTATTTTTGATTCTGAAAATTTATAAATAAAATTTTTAGATTTTTTATTTAATTTGATATCAATTGGTACAACTGTACAATCCGAACCTAAAATTCCAAAAAATGCTGTTATCCAACTAATCGAATTCTCGCCACAAAGTGAAACATTAGACCCTTCTGTTATTCCAAGACTTTTTATTTTTCTACTTACTTTGTTGGATCTTTCATATAGCTCTTTAAAACTAATTTCTATATATTTATCATTCTTAATCTCAGATAATGCAATTAGTGAACCATAATTATTTGCTGATTCTTCCAATAATTTCAATAAGTTAGTCATTTATTCTTCACTATTCAAAATATATTTCTTTAATCAACTTTAACATATTATTTCATTTGCCTGATTCTGGCATGCCTATTGCCATTGATTAAACATAATATTTCCGTGGGAGGGAAAAAAAGATGTTAAAGTCTAAGATTAAAAATTTTTCTTTGTTCCTTATATTAGGAGCAATTTCTTTATTCTTTACTCAAAATGCTACAGCTTCATCAACTCCTGAAGAGACTGCTTTTATTTTTAATACTTTGTTATTTCTAATTTGTGGTTTTTTAGTTATGTGGATGGCTGCTGGTTTTGCAATGCTTGAGGCAGGAATGGTTAGGACAAAAAATGTTTCAGCAATTTGTCTGAAAAATGTAGGTTTATATTCAATATCAGGAGTTATGTTCTATTTAGTAGGATATAACTTAGCTTACGGGATACCAGAGGGTGGCTATATGGGCTCATTCTCGATGTTTGTACCAAGTGAAGATATGAGCACAGGTTATGCTTCTCATTCTGATTGGTTCTTCCAAATGGTATTTTGTGCAACAACTGTCTCTATAGTCTCAGGAACTGTTGCAGAAAGAATTAAAGTTTGGAGTTTCTTTATTTTTGCTGCTCTTTTAGCAGGGATTATTTATCCTATTGAAATGGGTTGGCAATGGGGAGGCGGATGGTTAGCCTCTATGGGATTCTCTGATTTTGCGGGATCAACTTTAGTACATGCTGCCGGTGGTGCTGCTGCATTAGCTGGTGCAATAATTATTGGTCCAAGATTAGGTAGATTTAAAGATGGAAAGGCTATACCAATGGCTGCATCTAGTATACCTTTAGCTACCCTTGGTACTTTTATACTATGGCTTGGGTGGTTTGGCTTTAATGGTGGATCTCAACTAGCAATAGGAACAATGGATGATGCCGTTGCTGTTTCAGATATTTTTGTAAACACAAATTTAGCTGCTTGTTCAGGCCTAATTGTGGCAATGGTTTTATCTCAAATTATGTTTGGCAAAGTTGATGTGACATTTGCATTAAATGGTGCTTTGGCAGGGCTAGTCTCTATCACTGCCGAACCGTTAGCTCCATCAGCTACTACTTCACTTTTAATAGGTGGAATAGGCGGAATTATAGTAGTATTCGGGACTAAATTTTTTGAAAGTATTCAAATTGATGATGTTGTCGGTGCTCTTCCAGTTCATTTATTGGCAGGGATTTGGGGAACAATAGCAGTAGCTATCTCCAATACAGATGCATCTTATTATGTACAGACAATTGGTGCAATTTCAGTCGTACTTTTTGTCTTTGTAGTTTCAGCAGTTGCAATGTTAATAGTTAAATCAACTATCGGACTTAGACCAACTGAAGAAGCAGAACAACTTGGATCAGACGCTACAGAGGTAGGAATAGAGTCTTATCCTTATTTTAAATAATTAAAAATCCTACCATACCTTTATACCTCCTTGGTAAGCCCCTGATTTATAGCTCAGGGGCTTGTCATATTAAAATTCCCTTGTTATTATCTTTGAATGTTAAATACTGGTGATACCTCATGGATTCTTACCTCAACTGCTCTAGTTTTATTCATGACTTTGCCAGGCTTAGCTTTATTTTATGGCGGACTTGTAAAATCTAGAAATATTCTTTCAGTTTTTATGCATTGTATATCAATTGCATGTTTAATGTCACTTTTGTGGGTTGCATTTGGTTATTCTATTGCATTTGGTGATGGACTTGATTTAAATTCTTATTGGGGTGGCTTATCAAAAGTTTTTCTACAAGACTTAACTGCAGAAAGCATGTTAGGATCTATTCCTGAATCAGTTTTTGCTGCATTTCAAATGACTTTTGCGATAATAACACCAGCATTGATTGTTGGTGCTTATGTTGAAAGGGTAAAATTTTCTTTTGTATTGATTTTTTCTGCTCTATGGATGTTGCTTTGTTATGCTCCAGTGACTCATTGGGTATGGGGAGGCGGATTTCTTTTTGAATTAGGGACTGTTGATTTAGCTGGAGGCTTGGTAGTTCATGAAACTGCTGGGCTTGCCGCATTAGTTATTGCTTACTTTTTAGGTGTAAGGAAAGATAAATCAAAACCCCCTCATAACCCTGGCTATGTAATGTTAGGGGCATCAATGTTATGGGTTGGATGGTTTGGCTTTAATGCGGGATCACAATTAGCTGCAAATGGAAATGCGGGAATAACTTTGCTTGTTACTCATATTTCAGCATGTGCTGCATCACTTTCATGGGCTTCTTATGAATATTTTAAATATGGCAAGGCATCTTTAGTAGGTTTGGTTACAGGAACAATCGCAGGTCTTGCGACTATTACTCCTGCCTCAGGCTCCGTCACACCTCTTGAAGCATTTATAATTGGTTCCGTAGCGGGTGTCGTTTGTCAGGAAATGTGTAGTGTAGTAAAAAATAAATTCAATTTAGATGATTCACTTGATGTATTTGCTGTTCATGGATTCGGTGGAATTTTAGGAACAATATCCATTGCAGTATTCGGTCATGCTGGTTGGTATGAGCAGATATTCGCCATTTTAGTTGTAGGAATTTTTACTATTGTAATAACAACCTTGATAGTAATTATTACCATGAAAATAGTACCTATTAGAGTAAGTGAAGATAGTGAAGAAAGAGGTTTAGATCTTACTGAACATGGTGAAAAAGCTTACGACCTTAATAGTTAAAAGTTTACTTCTCTGACAATAATTTTCCCCCAACTCCCCATTGTTCTCTAGGTATTTCATCAATTTGAACATATGTTGATGATGGTGGCTTACCAGCAACTTCTTCCATAGTATTTGTTATGCTGGTAACTATTTTTTTTCTTTGGTCCTCTGTAAGTTTTCCCGCTACTTTAACATTAATATATGGCATAGTTAGCACCCAAATAAAATTATAAATTTTTTTCCACAACAATGACATTCTTTATCTGGTCTCTCTGCCCCAGAATTTTTATCATCATCATTACTATAACTTACAGCAAATAATGGACTTCCACAATGTGGACAATCTTTATGATAAGCTGATATCGGTTCAATTTTATTGGAATTATCCATGATTTAATAGTACAATAAAAAAAGCTCCTATATCAAGCCGTCACCCCGTATAACAAACAACTTTCAAGGAGCTCATACTTATATTAACTAAAACTTTTTTTTTGTATATTAAAAATATTGAATTAATACCCAAACTTTCGATTATAATTTATTCATGGTTTATGTTTGTAATAATTGTGGCCAAACATCTCCAAAAAAAATGGGGAAGTGCTTCAATTGTGAAAAGTGGGACACTTTTGTGCTTAAAAGCGATAATTCTGATAATAAGAAAGCAAAAACCAGTCAAAAAACTTCAACAAGAATCTCGGATGCTTCTGTTAATAAGGTGGAGGAATTTTCTACAAATATAGCAGAAATGGATAGAGTTTTAGGAAATGGAATGGTTGCAGGTTCTACAATCTTAATCGGTGGAGAACCAGGGATTGGAAAATCGACTTTATCACTACAAATTGCTGGCAATTTTAAAAACGAAAGGGTGTTATATGTTGCAGGTGAAGAATCACCTTCACAAATAAAGGCTAGAGCCCAAAGAATTCAAGCACTTGATAATGATTTGTATTTATACGATGATAATGATGTTTCGCTAATTGAAAATCAAATAAATGAAATAAAACCAAAATTAGTCATCATTGACTCTATCCATACAATAGAGTCTTCATATTCAGATTCTAGTCCTGGTTCGGTATCTCAATTAAAAAATTGTTCAATCATTCTTTCTGAACTTGCAAAAGCTAATAACTTCATTCTTATATTAGTTGCTCATATAACCAAAGATGGTGTAATTGCTGGACCTAAAACACTAGAGCATTTAGTTGATACAGTTCTATATTTTGAGCAGGTTGATAGGAATGACTTAAGAATCCTTCGAACTACAAAAAACAGATTTGGTACAACCAATGAAATAGGAATATTTGAGATGACAGAAAAGGGCCTTATTGAATCTCTTGATCCATCCAGAGTATTCTTATCATCAGAAAACACAGTAAATCCTGGGTCAGCGATAACTACTTCCTTTGAGGGGTCTAGACCTATATTGGTAGAAATCCAATCATTGGTATCGAACCCTTTACAGTCATTCGGAAAAAGATATTCAAACGGAATAGAGAATAACAAATGCACATTAATGGTAGCTATAGTAGAAAAATTTTTAAATAAAAGATTATCTGACAAGGATGTTTTTCTTAATATCTCAAAAGGTTTGAAAATCAAAGATTCTTCAACTGATCTTGCAATTGTAGCATCAATTTTATCAAGTATTAATAATAAAAGTTTGATAAGAGGGTGTGCTTTTTTAGGTGAGATTGGATTGAGCGGTGAAGTAAAGAATGTTGGAAAACTAGACAAAAGGTTGTCAGAATTAGATAGGCTTGGTTTCACGTTGTGTTATTTGCCATTAGATTCTAAAAAAGATGTATCAAAATTCAAATTTAATCACCTTAAATTCGAGTATTTATCTGATATAAGGGATCTTAATAGGGTTATTTAAAGATGAAGATTGGTATTTTCGATAGTGGAATAGGTGGATTAACCGTATTTAAAGAAATTGAAAAGAGATTTCCGAAAAATGACTATGTTTATTTGGGAGATACAGCCAGATTACCGTATGGAATAAAATCAAAAAAAACAATCAAAAATTATTCTTTAAAAAATACTGATTTTTTAGTCGATAGGGGCTGTGAAATAATAATAGTCGCTTGCAATTCTGCATCATCATATTCAATACCAATTTTAAAAAAAAGATACAAAATTCCAATTTTTAATGTAATTGAGTCAGGTGTGAATGCAATTTCTAATAGTTGTTCTAAAGTTGGGATTATTGGAACCCCATCAACTATTGAAAGCGAGTCGTATTTAAAGCTTTTAAAGAAAAATAAAAAATTAAAAAAAATAATATCTGAATCATGCCCTATTTTCGTCCCAATTATAGAACAAGGATTATATAAGAAAAAGTCTGTACACTTTCTCATTAAAGATAATTTAAAAAAATTCCAAAGAGATCAAGTTGAGGCATTAATCTTGGGTTGTACACATTACCCCTTAATTAAACCAATAATAAAAAAAATTCTGCCAAATGTAACCCTTATAGACTCATCAGTAGAAGTTGCAAATTCGATAGGAAGTTTTTTAAGTAATACAGAGAATATAGGGCCAAAAGTAAATTTTAAAAGAGAGATTTTTTTTACTGATAAATCCAAATATTTTGAAGAAGTTTTAAAAGTTATGTTTAAAAATTTAAATTATAAAGTTAAGTTAGTTGACATCAGATAGATATTTTAAATCTATCTGATGTCAACTTTTTCTATTATCCTAGTTTTTTAATTTCGTCTGTTAATGCTGGCAATACATCGAATAAGTCTCCACATATACCGTAATCGCATTTTTGAAAAATAGGTGCATCTGGGTCTTTATTTATAGCTACAATGACCTTTGAAGATCCCATACCTGCATAGTGTTGAACAGATCCAGATATTCCTACTGCAATATAAAGATTAGGTGATACAACTTTACCTGTTTGGCCAACCTGCATTTCATATGGCACCCAACCTGAATCTACAGCAGCTCTCGATGCCCCAGCACCTGCTCCTACAGAATCTGCTAAATCGTAACAAAGTTTAAAGTTTTCACCATTAGCCATTCCTCTTCCACCAGAAACTATTTTATCTGCTTCAGTTAGCTCTGGCCTTTCTTTAGGAATTATATTTGTTTCGATTACTTTAAAATTATCGTCAGCTGGTATATCAATACTTTCTGAAACCGCTTCTCCCGCTGCTCCTGCTTCTACTGGCTTATATGCATTTAATCTTATAGTTGCAATCATAGGCTTAACATCATGATAAGACAGTGTGGCAATTGATTTTCCAGAATACTTATATCTTTTTACTTGTAATGTCGAGGATGAAGTTAGATCAATATCTATGGCATCAGTGGTTAGCCCACCCTTAGTTTTTGATGCAACTCTTGGAAGAAAATCTTGATTTTGTAAAGTATTTCCACCAAGTATGATATCTGCATTAACTTTGTTTACTAGTTCTGAAAGTGCATGTGCATATAAAGATGGATTAAAATCTTTCAAAGACGGATTTTCAATCTTATAAACTTTATCTGCACCATACTTACCTAAATCACTTTCAATAGAACCTGCATTATCTCCAATATAAACAGCAGATATACTAGCTCCATTTTTTTCTTTTAACTTTAAAGCAGCCGCAAGAACTTCATAAGTAACATTTCTTACTGTGTCTTGGGCTTTATCAACTAATACTAAAATTTCACTCATTTTTATCTCCTAGATTATTTTTGCTTCTTCTCTTAATAATTTTGCAAGTTCAGAAGATGCTTGTTGAACATCATTCCCATCAATAACTTTAAGACTTCTAGTTATTGTAGGAATTTCGATTGCATCATTTTTATATCTTGATCCATCGATTCCCAGTTCTCCTTCTGAAATTCCAATTTCATCACCATTAATGTCACCTTTACCAACTTCTTCGCAAGGTTTCTTCTTAGCTTTCATGATGCCAGGTAAAGAGGCATATCTAGGCTCATTGATACCTTGTTCAACCGTTATTAGTGCAGGAAGTTTTAATTCTATAATTCTTTCTCCACCTTCGATGACGGATGTGACTTTAGCAGTCTTACTACCTTCATCAACTTCTACTTTACTTGCTAAAGTTGCTTGAGGTATAGATAGTTCCTCAGCTACTTGTAAAGGAACTTGGCTGGATTCTTCGTCAATCCATTTTTTACCTGCTAAAATTAAATCAATATCTCCAAGTGCTTTAATTTTTGCACCAATTACTTTAGCAAGTGCATAGGTATCCATATCAGCAAATGCATCATCTTTGATGTGAACTCCTGAGTCACCACCCATGGCTAGTGCAGTTCTAATTGCATCTACTGCTTTATCACTACCAACAGTTAAAACAACTACTTCCGCATTAGACTTTTCTTTAATTTGTACTGCTTCTTCAACAGCAAATTCATCAAAAGGATTCAGTATCCATTTGATATCATCAGTTTGTATCCCGTTACCCGCCGAATTTGTTTGAATTTTGGCTTCTGTATCAGGAGTTTGTCTTACGATAACTAAAATTTTCAATTTTTTTCCTCCGAGTGCGTTAAAAAGTACCAGAAAGAATATTAAGTAATGGAGAAATAAAGTCAAGGTTTGTAGGCTTTTACATTTTTCTTCTATCTAAAAAGGCCTTGGTTAACGTGTTTTGATCTATATAGTCAACTTCTGAACCAATTGGCATACCGATAGCTATTCTTGAGATTTTTTTGCAATATTCTGATGCCCTTTCTTTGATGTATTGAGCAGTAAATTCGCCATCACTTGTAGGGTCAGTAGCAAAAATTATCTCCTCGAACATATTTTTTTTTATTCTATTAATGAGAGAGTCAATTTTTAAATCCTCAGGGCCAACCCCTTGGGATACAGATAGAAGTCCTTGTAAAACATGATATTGACCATTGAATTCATTACTATTTTCAATTGAAATCAAATCAAAGACATTTTCAACTATACATAGGGTTTTTTTGTCTCTTGTTGAATCCATACATAAGCAAACTTCATTAAAGATAAAATTGTTACAAATTTGACAAATTTTAACGTTTTTCCTTGCTTCAACCATTGATCTAGCTATTTCCATTGTAAGTTCTGGAGAATTTTTCATTAGAAATAATGAAAGTCTTGATGCGGTTTTATTTCCAATACTTGGGAGTTTTGATAGAGCATTTATTAATCTTTCAATCTCTTTACCTAGTATCTTATGCTTCATTTTAACTTTTAAAGTAGTCCTGGAGGTATGCCCATAGCTGCTGCAGCTTTGTTCATTGTTTCTTTGATTGTCATTTTTCCTTTTTCGAGAGACTCATTAATTGCAGCTTGTATCAAGTCTTGAATCATCTCTTTATCTTTAGATTCAACAATTTCGTCTTCAATCGTAATAGAAAGTATTTCACCTTTAGCTTTCGCCGAGACTTTTACCATTCCACCACCTGAGGAAACTTCAATAATTTCTTCTCCTGCTTTTTCTTGCAACTGCTCCATCTGCTGTTTCATCTTTTCAGCTTGCTTCATCATACTCTTCATGTTCCCTGGCAATTTCATCTTATTTCCTATCCTTTTCTATATCTATAATTCTACAATCAAAAGTTTCAAACAAATTTTTAATTGAATTAGATTCAAATAGTTTATCCTTATTTTTCTTGAAATTAAAACTATCCTCAACATTAATCTCGCACATTTCTTTTTCTTTCATAAATAATTCAATTTTTTTATTAATATTGAATCCTTTATTGATCTTTTCCTCAATTTCTTCCTTCTTATTTTTTAAAACTTGATACTTTACATCGCTATCTGTTTCAATTGTGATTGAACCATTTTCCAATGTAACAGTAGAATCTTTGATTAACTTCAGAGATGAATCATTCTCACGATCGAATAAATCTTTAATTGATTCAGGTGAAATTGTTTTAATTTCATCTTTTTTTGAAGAAGATTCCTTTCTTTTCAGGGGACTTTTAATTTTTTTTTTTAATAAGTCTTTATCATCAAGGTTATCTAAATTTATATAATTTGAAATTAAGCACAGTTTTATTAGCCCTGATTCTGCTACCAACTTTTCATAGTCGCTTTTAGAAACTTTATTGTAAATCTCAATAAGGTTATCAAAGATTGTTTCTAATTCGGCAAGAGAAAATGAATTAAAAACATCTTTTTTATCTTCCAAGATAACTATATTATTTTCTGAAGCATTTTCTAATCTTAGTTTTAAATATATTAATTTTTCATAGAAAAATAACAAACTTTGAATAAATTTTTTAATGTTATACCCATTATTGCATATATTCTTAAAAGCTTTAATGGTAGAGCTTGCATCTGATAACAAAATATTATGAGCGATTTCATTTATAATTTTATTTGGAGTCAATCCTAATTTTTCAGAGCTTTTCAAATAAGTAATTTGTTTATTTAGAGACGATGATAAGAGTTCTAAGATACTCAAACAGTCTCTTGCAGAACCATCGGCTTCATCACAAACAAGGTTTATTGAGTCTTCATCGATTGAAATTCCCTCTTTCTCCGAAATTTTTATAATTAATCCTTTTAAGAAATTATTGTCTAAGTTAGTAAAATTAATTAATTGTGATCTAGATTTAATTGTAATAGGTATTTTTTCAACTTCTGTAGTAGCTAGAATAAATATTACATTAGGTTTGGGTTCCTCTAAAGTTTTGAGAAGAGCATTGAATGCGGCTTTTGATAACATATGAACTTCATCTATTATGAAAACCTTATATTTACAGTTAAGCGAACTGTATTGAGAGCTTTCAATTAATTCTCTAACTTGTTCAACCCCATTGTTGGATGCGGCATCAATTTCAATCACATCTAATGATTTACCATTGTCTATATCTTCGGCTAAAAGAGGGTTTTTAGATATTTCATCAGAATTAATAGCCTTTGCAAATATCCTTGCCATGGAAGTCTTGCCAACTCCTCGACCACCACAAAAAATTAGTGAATGAGGAATTGAATTATTACTGATAAAGCTTTCCAAGATTGATACAGAATTATCTTGACCAATAACTTCTTTAAATGATTTGGGTCGATATTTTCTAGCTAAAACTATATGTGACATTTTCCTCTCTGGCTGGCTCGCTACCGTTGCTACATTTCTGTCCTGGCGGAGTTAACGAGCCAACAAAATACATCTCTCGGAGAGTATGGGATTCGAACCCATGAGAGATTTGCACCTCTACACGCTTTCCAAGCGTGCGCCTTCGGCCACTCGGCCAACTCTCCAACATTATAATATTAACATTTAAGTAATATTTTACTTATGAATTATTATTTATTCAGTTAGATTTGCATAATGAAGAAGTGGATTATTGAAAATAAAGAAAAATTGTTTGATCTTAAGATATTCGATTTGTATAAATATAGATTAAAATCCCCTTATGATGAAAAGGGTTTTAACTTTTATATTTTTGATTCTTCAAATTGGATAAATATAATTCCAATCACTCCCGATAATAAAGTTATCTTTGTGAAACAGTATAGAGCGGGTACTGATCAAATAACTCTTGAACTTCCTGGTGGAATGATTGATAAGGGAGAGCAGGTTTTAAGTGCAGCAAGAAGAGAGTTGTTCGAAGAAACTGGATATAAATCAAAAAAATGGGAAAAGCTAGGAGTTGTTAATCCAAATCCAGCAATTATGAACAATTCTTGTTTTACCTATTTAGCAAGGGATATTGAACAGGTTTCAACACCACAAAATTCAGGAAGCGAATATACTAAAGTTGTTTCTTATCATATAAACGAACTAGATGAATTGGTTGAAAAAAAGAAAATTACTCACTCGCTAGTTATTAATGCAATATATTGGTATAAAATGAATTGTAAGTAGGGCGAGTGGCGGAACTGGTAGACGCGGTGGCCTCAAAAGCCATTGAATTTCGATTCGTAAGGGTTCAAGTCCCTTTTCGCCCATTATGATATAGTAATAGAAATGAGTTTTAAGATTTTTTTAGAAAAAAACTTTATTAAGTATATGTTCTTTTCACTAACAGGAAGAATAAGTAGGTCTTATTGGTGGCTCTCACAAATATATCTCATCCTCGTAAGTTTTGTAATTGCATCTTTAATATCACCACTAGAAATTCCTCTGTTAGACATAGCCTTTAATCTTATTTTTACAGCAGCAGGTTTTTTTGTTTCCGCAAAAAGACTCCAAGATTTAGGTATTGATGGATTGTTTGCATTGACTCCTATGATATTCGCAATTTATGCATCTTATATAATTGGCGTAGATAAAATTGTAAATTCAGGTTTGGAAAATTTATCTTCATTTGATCAAGCTTTGTTCTGGATTTTTTCTTTGACTGTTTTAGCCCTTTTTATACTTGAAGGATTTATTAAGGGAAAAGCTATTTCAAATAAGTTTGGAAATAATACTAATGAATATGTTGAGAAATTTATTAAATCTTTAACTAATATCTAGGCATTTTATCATCGAATTTTACTGCCCAGGCATCTATGCCACCAGCTAAATTTCTAACCTTCTTATAGCCCATGCCTTTTAACATTCTCGCGGCTTGGAGACTTCTCATCCCATGATGACAGTATACGATTATATCGTCAGCTGTATCTAGTTCATGAACCCTTGAAGTTAAATCGCCTAAGGGTATCAACTTAGAATCAGGTAGGCTACAAATTTCATACTCACCCGGTTCCCTAACGTCCAATAAGGTAAATTTTGGATTATCTTTTTGAATATTTTTTAAATCATCCACTGTTATTTCAAGCTCATCTTCTTTATCATCAGAAACATTAATCCCACAAAACTCTTCATAATCAATAAGCTTCTCTACTTTTGGTGTATCTGGATTTTTTCTTAATTTGATTTCTCTAAAAGACATCTTTAATGAATCATAAAGCATAAGTCTACCACTAAGGGTCTCACCAACACCTAAAAGAATTTTAACTGTTTCAGTGGCTTGAATAACACCTATAATGCCTGGAAGTATTCCTAAAACTCCACCTTCAGCACAAGATGGAACCATTCCAGGCGGTGGTGGCTCAGGATATAAATCTCTATAATGTGGGCCACCTTTATAGTTGAAAACAGTAGCTTGTCCCTCAAATCGGAAAATGCTGCCATAGACATTTGGTTTATTTAAAATAACACATGCGTCATTAACCAGATATCTTGTAGCAAAATTATCAGTACCATCAACAATTACATCATAATCTTTAAATATGTCGAGTGCATTATCTGAAGTAAGCCTTAAATTGTAAGTATTGATATTGATATCAGAATTTAGCTCTAACAATCGTTTTTTCGCAGATTCAACTTTTAATTCTCCAACTCGTTCTTCCGCATGCAATATTTGCCTTTGTAAATTACTTAGATCAACCACATCAAAATCAACTATTCCAATAGTCCCAATTCCTGCTGAGGCAAGATATAAAGCTAAGGGCGAACCAAGACCACCAGCACCAATACATAAGACCTTAGATTGAGCTAATTTTTCTTGCCCTTTAACTCCTACTTCTGGCATAATTAAATGCCTACTATATCTACCGATTTGATTTTTTGATAATCCCATTTCGACTCCTTGAAAGAGAAAAATATAGCATAAAATTAAATTTTTGAAATTAAGAAAATTTTTTTTAATATATTTTTTTACTTCTCTATTAGCAAATATTCAACGAAGTAACTATTATTATTTGTGTTTTTCAAACTAATTAAGTAGAATCAGTGTAAATTTATTTACATTTTTAAGCCTATTTGGGGTAAGATAAAGGATGAGAGAGACAACTGTTAAAATAAGTGTAACTCAGGATGGGTTGCTTCCTGAAGAAGTTACACTACTTGGAAAAATATTTTTACCTGCAATACAAAAACAAATTTTACGCTCATGTGGATTTGAAAAAATTGACGATTCCACATTTGCTGGGGTCGTTCCCATAAAAGTTACAGCAAATGCAAAAATGCAAGAAATTGAATTTGAAGTGGGAGCAATTCCTGACTTTAGAAAAAAAGTTGTTGAATTCATAAATGAAGTGAGTTTATTAGAGTTTGAAGAGCCAGAGCCAGTCAAAGAAGAACCCGAAGTAGAAGTAAAGAAAACTCGTGCTAAAAAGAAAGTATCTAATGATACTAAGTCAAAAGCTAAAAAAGCAGTTGATAAGCCAGCTGCAAAAAAGGCAGTTGCAAAGCCAGCAACAAAAAAAGCAGCTACTAAGAAACCAGTTGCAAAGAAAGCTGCTCCAAAAAAACCAGTTGCAAAGAAAGCTGCTCCAAAAAAACCAGGTGCTAAAAAATCTGTAGCAAAAAAATCTACTGCTGTAAAAGCAAAGAGGGCTAAAAAATAGCATCAAGAAACAACATTAAAGAATCTTTAACATTTGACGATGTGCTCCTCGTCCCTTCTTATTCGACAATAATGCCTTCAGAAGTAAACGTAAAAACTAGGCTGACAAAAAAAATACAACTTAATATTCCTATAATAAGTGCTGCAATGGATACGGTTACTGAAGCCAGAACTGCAATTGCAATGGCACAAGAGGGCGGATTAGGTGTAATTCATAAAAATTTATCTATCGAAGATCAATCATTTGAAGTTGAAAAAGTAAAAAAATATGAAGGTGGAATGATTATTGAGCCGCACACTATATCACCAGAGGCTACTGGGCATCAAGCATTGGAAGTAATGACAACTAAAAATTTTACAGGATTACCAGTAACCATAAATGATGGAGACCTTTTAGGTATCGTGACAATGCGTGATTTAAAATATGAAAAAAATTTACATTTGAAAGTTAAAAAACTAATGACTCCAAAAGATAAATTAATAACTGTTCAAGCAGGTATAGGTTCTAATGAAGCTAGGGAATTATTGAATAAATATAAAATAGAGAAATTACCAGTTGTTAATAAAAACTTTAAATTGCAAGGTTTGATAACAATGAAAGATATCGAGAAGAGTAAGGAGTTCCCTAATTCATCAAAAGATAAACAAGGAAGACTTATAGCTGCAGCAGCAATAGGTGTTGGCCAGGATATGATTGAAAGAGTATCTAATTTGGTGAGTTCAGGCTTAGATATAGTGTTTATAGATACTGCTCATGCTCATTCAAAGAAAGTAATTGATTCAGTGAAATTAATTAAAAAGAAGTTTAAATCATTGGAAATAGTTGCAGGAAATATTGCTACATCTGAAGCAGCTCTTGCTTTAATTAAAGCGGGTGCTGATGCATTAAAAGTTGGTATTGGTCCTGGTTCAATTTGTACAACAAGGATTATTGCTGGTATAGGTGTTCCTCAAATGACTGCGATTATGGATGTTAGTAGTGTTGCAAAGAAATATAAAATTCCTGTTATTGCAGATGGCGGAATAAAGTTTTCAGGAGATATAACTAAGGCATTAGCTGCAGGAGCTGACTGTGTTATGATTGGAAATTTATTAGCTGGAACTGATGAATCACCTGGTGATTTAGTTTTATATCAAGGAAGATCCTACAAGACTTATAGAGGCATGGGCTCAATAGAAGCAATGAAAGAAGGAAGCAAAGATAGATATTATCAAGAGGATATAATTGACTCTAAACTTGTTCCAGAAGGTATCGAAGGAAGAGTTCCTTACAGAGGCACTACTACTAAAGTTATCTTTCAATTAGTTGGTGGTTTAAAAGCAGGTATGGGCTATACAGGTTCTAAGAATCTTCTTGAGCTTAAAAAAGCTAACTTTTTGAAATTAACTGGAGCTGGTCTTAAAGAAAGTCATGTTCACGATGTAGTTATAAGCAGGGAAGCTCCAAATTATTCTTTAGATTAATTAATATGAAATTTAGTAAAGTTTTAATTTTAGATTTCGGTTCACAAGTTACAAAGTTAATTGCTAGAAATATTAGAGAATTAAACGTCTATTGCGAAATAATACCCTATAAGACTTCATATAAAAAAATACTAGACGAAAACCCTGATTGTATAATTTTGTCCGGTAGCCCTGCGAGTATTCATGATAAAAAAGCACCTATTTTTGATAAAGAATTGCTTAATTCTAAAATACCAATTTTAGGTATTTGTTATGGAGCACAGTTATTATCTAAATTATTTAATAGCGATGTTAAAAAATCAAAGATTAGAGAATTTGGCCCTGCTAAATTAAAAAAAATTAAAAACGACAAAATTTTATCCAAAATCCCAAATAAAAGTATTTCTTGGATGTCTCATGGCGATACAATTTTTAAATTAGGTTCAAAACTTCAGACTCTAGCAAAATCTGAGTTTGGCTCTATAGCTATATTTAAGCATAAAACCAAAAAAATTTATGGAACCCAGTTCCACCCAGAAGTTGTTCACACTTCTTTTGGAAAACAATTTATTTCAAATTTTTTATTTATTATTTCTAACTGTAAAAATAATTGGAAACCTGGAAAGTTAATAAAAAATAAAGTTGAGGAAATTAAACAAAAAGTTGGAAATAAAAAAGTTATATCAGCAATTTCAGGCGGAGTTGACTCAAGTGTTTCTTCTGTCCTAGTGGCAAGAGCTGTTGGGAATAAGCTGTCTTCCTTTATCGTTGATACTGGATTAATGAGGAAGGATGAAGTTAAATTGATTCTTCCAAACCTAAAAAAATTGGGTGTTAAGCCAAAAATTATTGATGGATCAAAATTATTTTTTAAAAAATTAAAAGGTGTTAAAAACCCAGAAAGAAAAAGAAAAATAATTGGAAAAACCTTTATTGAACTTTTTGAGATAGAAGCAAAAAAATCAAAAGCTGAATTTTTAGTTCAAGGAACTCTGTATCCTGACGTTATTGAAAGTGTAAGTATAAGCGGCCCATCAGCTGTAATTAAATCCCATCATAATGTGGGAGGTTTGCCAAAAAAGATGAACCTATCATTAATTGAACCCTTAAGAGATTTATTTAAAGATGAAGTTAGGGTGTTAGGTAAAAGTTTAGGGATTGAAAAAGACTTAATTGGAAGACATCCATTTCCTGGCCCAGGACTCGCAATCAGGATTTTAGGAGAAGTAACTCCCGAGAGAGTTAAGATTCTTCAAGAGGCAGATTCAATTTATGTGAATATTTTAAAAGAAAAGAATTTATATGACATTATATGGCAAGCCTTTTGTGTTTTGATTCCTATAAAGACTGTAGGTGTAATGGGTGATGAAAGGACATATGAAAATACAATAGCTATTAGGGCTGTTAACAGCACAGATGGTATGACTGCAAGTTGGTCCAGAATCCCTTATGATGTTTTAGATCTTATTTCTTCAGAAATTATTAATTCGGTAAAAGGTATTAATAAAGTTGTTTTTGATATATCCAATAAGCCGCCTAGTACTATTGAATGGGAGTAAAATTCACACCCCACAATTCAAGACAAAGCTAATATTAAAATTTGATTAAGGAAATTTCTAATAGATTAGAAATTGTCCAGGCTGCTGATGCTAATAGCTGAAGATAGTCTCCTAATTCTGCAAGCATAGCACTTATACCAATACCTGCAGGGCCAGCACCAATTATTGCAACATCTAGTTTTTTCAAAGTAATTCCTCAGATAAGATTCTCAAAATTATAATCTAGTATCCTTAATGTTATAATATAACATATATTATAAGTAATGTGGCTAGATGTGCTAAGTCCCTTGAACTATATAACCCATATAAATATTAGGGTTTTGTTATTTGGGATACACAATGATTAACAATTTTATTAAAATCGTTAGCAAGTGCTCTGTTATTTGGATTATTCTCAAATTCTATCAAGTCGTTTACACTCCAAGCCTGAGATACCTCACTTACAAAACATCCACAGTAAGCATACCAAGGACCTATTGGATTTTGACCTTGTCTTTTTATCTCACCAATACATCCTTCATACATATTATCAAGGATTTCTGTATCATTAATTTGAGCTTTAACTTGAAAGGAAAGCAAGAAAAATACTAATAAAAAAATTCTCATAAATAAATTTTACATGTATCTCTAATTTATTCATTAGTTTTTTTATTCTTTTTTGATCTACATTTTTTACTGCAATAAATAACAGAGTCCCATATTTTCTTCCACTTTTTTCTATTCTCAAAACTTCTATTACAAATTGGGCATATTTTAGTTTCTTTCATAATCAATATTGAACTATCTCTGGATCAACAGTCCTCCACATATACCAAGTAGCTACACTACAGTAAGGGTTCCACCTTTTCTTAAGCATAGTAAGTTGTTTTTGATTTGGTGGGTAATTAAATTTATAAGTATTTGAAATAGCTCTTAGAAAACCAATATCCTGAATTGGAAAAATATTTAATCTATTTTGATTAAATAACAAAAACATTTCAGAGCTCCATCGCCCAATTCCTTTATTTAAGGACAAATAATTTATCGCCTCATCATCTCTCATTTTTTTTAATTTATTTATATTGAATTTCTTATTTATAAAGTTTTGAGAAAGCTCAGTTATGTAAATTATTTTTTGTCTAGAAAAGCCACAATCTTTTAAATCATCAATTTCTAAATTGTTTATTTTCTCTGGAGTTATTTTTTTACATTTTAATAAAAGTTTTTTCCAGACTGAATCAGCAGAGGCAACTGAAACTTGTTGTCCAACTATTGATTTGCATAATGAATAGAATGGATCATTTCTCGATTTAAGCTTCCCATCATATTTTCTTATTATCTTAGAAAGCTTTTTATCTTTCATGCATAAGTATTTCCTTGCTTGATTCCAGAACATAAAGTAATTTTACCAACATTATATGTTTATAGATAAATTTAAATCTCTTTTTAAGAGTAGGTCGAGGATAGACAACAGCATTCCAAGATTTCAACTTAAAGAAAGAAATGTGAAAAATTGTAAGTTATTGCTAAATAGAGATGAATTAATATCTTTAATACCTAAAAATTCCATAATTGCTGAACTAGGGGTTGATAAAGGTGATTTTAGTAAGAAACTGTTAGATGTTGTTAACCCTAAATTGCTATATTTAGTAGACATGTGGGGGTCAAATAGATATGGAAATGATAAAGCCGATTTTATAAATGATAAATTTAAATCTCAGATAGAAAATGAGTCAATAAAAATTTTCCGTTCCGATTCAATTACGGCGGCTGAAAATTTTCAAACTAGTTATTTTGATTTTATTTATATAGATACTGATCATTCTTACGAGACAACAATAAAAGAATTGAGAGCTTGGAAAACAAAAATAAAAGACGATGGAATAATCGCTGGCCACGATTATATGATGGGTAATTGGTTAAAAACACTCAGATATGGAGTCATTGAAGCAGTGCATCAATTTTGTGTTGAAGACAATTGGCAATTAATTTATTTAACAGCTGACCAAACAGAAAATTTAAGCTTTGCAATTAAAAGAATTTAAATTCTTTCCAAAATCCACATTATTCTTTTATTTATTATCTCTTCCTCAACATTATTCTTAACAGAATAAATATTACTAGGCTTTTTTACTTCTCCATCTATTGTTATCTTCTCATATATAGAATTAGTACTATCACCTTCTGGTTCGATTGCATCATTAATATTTGTATATCCATATTCAAAAGTGAATTTGTCATATGTAATAAATATAGGAGCAGTAATTGGCTCTTTGTTTACTAGCTCATAAAAATTATTTTTAAAGAGGATGTATAGTTCCTCCTTAATATATCTCAACCTAATATCATTGAGCTCGTCCTTGTTCATTCCCACGCTAATATATTGCTATAAAAAAAATATTTTTGTAAAAATTATTAATATTATTATGTTTAATAGACAACCTCCTGGTAGTCCAGAAAAATACATTTATTTAATATCCTTTTTATTATAGTGTAAAAATAGTCCAATAATAATTATTAGAAGACCTATAAAAGCAGGTACCTTGAATAAGGCAATAATAAAACCAAATACAGCAAATAGAAGGCCGCCTTGGCCTAAAACTAGAATAAGTATTCCTATAATAATTAAATATTTAGTTAATTTACTCATAAATAATGTTTAATATTATATATTAAATGAAACAATTAATAGAATTGATTAAATCTAAACCGATTTCTTTTATTGTTATAGTTCTAGGATTGATTCTGGTTTATTTAGGAATTTAAGATAAATCTTTAGCTATAAATTCAAGAATAGGAGATAGCCCACTTAATTTTATATCCTGTTTTTTTAGGCTTCCTTCTTTCACCTGTGTTATTACTTCTTGGCAAAAATTATTGAATTCAAAATTGTATTCTTTAAAAAAAGTTTCAGAATCAGTTTCATTATCTTTTAATGTTGAAAATTCTATTTTTAATTTAAGACCTTTTACTTCTAATGCTTCCCATCTTTCAGAATAACTTTCTAAAAGACTTTTTTCACCATTCACTAGTCTTCCTCAACCAAATCTTCTATCTCATCAGCTAAAGCAGAATCAATGTTCCTTACTTCATCAAGAGTATAAAACTGATTTTTTACATTAGTAGCAATATTTTGTAAATGGGCATCATATATTCTTCTAGCACCTTCATAGTCTTCTCTAATGTCTTCATTGTCTTCATCAGAAGGTTTCGAATTATCATATAATTCTTTTAGCTCTTGCCTTCTATCTAATAGTTGTTTCCAGCTATCTCTAAGACTTATTATAATTGCATCTGCTTTGCCCATTTATAAAGCCCTCTTAAAGTAGCAATTATTATTGTAAACAGAAACAAGCTCCCAACCTTCTTTACCAAGAGAATTAATTTGTTCATGCAATCCTTTTTCAAGTTGTTGAGAATTTTGTTTATTTTTATTTTCGTAGATATCTAAATCATGACTATCACGATTATTGATATTTGAAAGATTAATTATTTTATATTCGAATTTCATTACTCTGAAAGATCGACTATCTCTTCATTATCTTCAATTACCACTTCTTCAGCATTATCTGCTACATCTTCTAATGATTCTAAATGTTTTTTATAATCATTATCGGTAATTTTTTTATCCTTATGTGAAGATGAAATAATCCTTATGTCGAAATTATTTATCGATCTATTATCCATTTGAACCCCTATGAAAAATTGAAATTATTTTGCTGCGCCAACTGCTTGGTTTTTACAAGTATCACAATCACATCCGACCATCCAGCCAAATACTTGAGATTCTTTATTACATTTAGAGCATGCTATTGTGAGCAGATGTCCTTCTCTTCTTTTAACAGCATCTTTAACTTCCCATTTAACTACAGGTTGACCCGAGCAGTCCCAACAGATTCTTTTAAGTTTGTCCATAAAAAAAGACCTCCGACCCTAATATTTTCACGAAATATTGGATTTTGTCAATAATGATATAATGTTTTTTAATGAGAATCTTAATAGATGTAGGTAATTCGGTAACAAAAGTTGCACTCAGCAAGGACTATAAAATTACTAATGTTAAATCCATTAACTATATTAAAAACAACAAATATCAACCGGAATTAAAAAAAGCTATCAAATCTATTTTATCAAAAAATAAAATATCAGATGTTTTTACCTCTTCTGTGAATAGAGAAGCATTGAAAATTGTTAAAAATGTCATTGCAGAATTTAAAGATTTAAAATTTAAAAATTTAAAAAGTAGAGAACTCCCAAACTTCAAGATTAAATATAAAAAAATTGAGAAATTCGGTATAGACAGATTCTATAACTGTTTAGGTGCAAGGAGTTTAAGTGTTAAAAATAATTTTATAATATTTGATATAGGTACAGCAACTACTGTTGATGTTATAGATAAAAAATTTAATTATTTAGGTGGCCTTATTATTCCAGGACCTCTAACATCTTTTTCTTCACTAATTGGATCAACTTCTATGATAGGAAAACATAATTTACTTATTAATCAAAAATTACTTGGTTTATCTACTGAGCAGTGTTTGTCTTCTGGGTTTATTCAAAGTACCAGCTTAATGATTGATTCTTTATGCAAAAAAATATCAAAGGAGCTTGGTTTACGTTTTAAAGTTGTGATTACAGGCGGACTAGCGGATATATTCTCGAGACACATATCTATACTTCACAATAAGGACAAGTTCTTAATTTTTAAAGGGATGATTTATTTTATTGAGAACAATAACAAGTATGAAAATAAAAATTTGTAGTTATAAAAACAAAATCTTTACATTTTTTTATATAAAGTCTTTAGGCAGAAAATTCTTTTCTTACGGAGAATTTGATTTTAAGAAAGAAATTACTTTTTTATCTACTGAATTTACGAACCAGAAAGAAGTTTTTGATGAGGTGGAATCAGAATTAAAGGTACTTAAGATTATAGAAATTGATTCAATTGAAATTTTGTTCAAGTCAGATCTAAAATTTGAGATACTTTTACGCATTGAAAGTTTTAGAAGAAAATTAATTTCATTTGTTCCATTTTATGGAAAAATTTCTAGAAATAGGATATTCGTAAATAATGTCAAAGCTATAAATTAGCACCTTGTTTCTTAGGAATCATCCGTGTATTAATATTATTAGTGAAATCAATATCCTTACATGATTTAATAGTACAGCTTCAAAAGAAGAGTATAGAGTTGGGTCCAGATCCTAAAGCAACAGTTAGTTTGTATTCTGAATTAGGCTTGATACCACCACCGAAGATTAAGGCACAAGAATCATCAGATTTACCTCCTGAAATTTCCTATCCTCAAGACACAATAAAGAAAATTATTGAAATAAAGGATTTAAAGAAGAAAGGGTTAAGGCTTGAAGAAATTAGGGATACTTATGCATTGGATTATGTAAAAAGTGCAATCGAAGAAATTATGGCAAGTGAAAATGAAGAAAAATTACAAGAGCTTGCAATTTTATTGTCAGAGGATAATGATAAGTTGTCCTCAGTTTTAGAAGCCCCAATTTTAAAAGTTATCGAAACTAAGAATTCTAAAGAGTTGAATCAACTTTTGTCCTTATTTGCTGCACAGAGCTTTTACGCATTAAATGAATCAAATGAATTATTAGAAAGCTATAATGTCAATGAAGCTAGAAAATCTTTGTTTAAGTCCATTTTTTATCTCTCAGTTATTTGTTTAAGGTTGGCAAGAAATAGTAAGAATAAAGTTTTAGAAGATGCTGCATTTGAAACTTATGATAAAATGGTACTAGGCCCTATTGATAGGGCAAGTAAAAAGGTTCAAGAAGAATTTAAAACCTCGTTTGAAAAATATTTAAAAACTAAGAAGATTGGTTCATAAGTTTATATTCAACACTATCAATTAATGCTTTCCAACTTGCTTGAACTATGTCTCTTGAAACACCAATGGTTGACCATGAACTCTTTTTGTCTGATGTTTCTATAATAACCCTAACTAGAGACTCAGTGCCTTTATTGCCAGATACAACCCTTACTCTATAATCCATAAGTTCTATGTCTTTCATATCGGGATATTCTTTAATCAGAATTTCTCTAAGTGCATTATCCAAGGCATTAACCGGTCCAGAGCCTTCAGAAATATTTTCAAAAGATTTATCATTAATTTTTATCTTTACTCTTGCTGATGATGTTGATGCAGGAACTATCTGTCTAGTATTAATTTCTGTTTCTATTAATTCAATTTTTGGTTTATAAGCACCAATGGTTTCTTTTACTAATAATTCAAATGAGGCATCTACCCCTTCAAATTCATAACCTTCATTCTCTAAGATTTTTAATTTTTCAAGGATTTTAACAATGGAGTCATCAGAAATATTTTTTATTCCTAGCTCTTTTAGTTTGTAAACTATATTGCTTCTTCCTGAAAGATCCGAAATGAGAACTCTTCTTTTGTTACCAACTAAGTCAGGTTCAATGTGTTCATATGTTGCAGAATCTTTTATAACAGCACTTACATGAATCCCACCTTTATGTGCAAAGGCACTTCTACCAACATATGGAAGCTTGTTGTTCTTTGGGAGATTTGCTAGATCATTTATGTAACTAGAAACAACAGAGAGTTTTTTGAGTTTTTCATTAGGAATGCACTCGTATCCCAACTTAAGGTTTAGGTTAGCTATTATTGAGCATAAATTTGCATTACCGCATCGTTCGCCATAGCCATTAATGGTTCCTTGAACTTGAGTTGCCCCAGAAATTACAGCTTCAATCGCATTTGCTACACCAAAATCTGAATCGTTATGTGTATGAATACCTATTATGGAATTTTTAAATGCATTCTTGACTGACTTAACTATTTTATTAATTTCTTGAGGCGTAGATCCACCATTGGTATCACATAAGATTATTCCCTTTGATCCTGCTTCTACAGCAGCTTTCAAACATTCTAAGGCATATTGATCATTGTTTTTAAATCCATCAAAAAAATGCTCTGCATCAAAAAAAACTTCATCAGTTCTTTCTGATAAATATTTGATAGAATCACTAATTAGCTCTATGTTTTCATCATTCTCAATTTTTAATGCAGTTTTTACATGAAAATCCCATGTTTTACCAACTATCGTTATAGCCTTGGTCTCTGCTTTTAACAGGGCTTGAATATTATTGTCATTATCGCAATTGCTACTAAATCTTCTGGTGCTACCAAAAGCTGAAATAATAGCATTTTCAAATTTTTCATTTTTAATTTGATTAAAAAAAGCTTCGTCTCTTTCATTTGAACCTGGCCAGCCACCTTCAATATACCCAACTCCTAGTTCATCTATTTTGTGTGCAACTCGAACCTTGTCCTCGACTGAAAAAGATACTCCTTCACCTTGAGTTCCATCTCTTAGAGTTACATCGTAAGCTACAATTTTTTTATCCATAATCTATAATCCAAATTCCTTGTGAAGGGACACTATAGCTTTCTTACACTGACTTTGATTTATTACACATGAAATTTTAATCTCAGATGTGCTTATCATGCTAATATTGATTTTGGCTTTAGCTAGAGATGTAAACATTCTAGTTGCAATACCTGTATGTGTTTTCATTCCAGCCCCTACAATTGATATCAGCGCAATCTTCTCATCTTTAATCAAAGATGAGTATGAAAGTTTTGATTTATTATTTTGAAGTATCTTTACTGTTTTGTTAAGATCCTCTTTTGGAACTGTAAATGTCAAATCAGTTTCACCTTTTGTACTTATGTTTTGAACTATCATATCGACAATAATTCCAGCCTGACTTATGGGTTTAAATATTTTACTTGCAATCCCAGGTGTGTCCTTTATTCCTATAATAGAAATCTTAGATTGTTTTAAATCATGAGTTAATCCTGATACAACCTTCTTCTTATTTAATGGAATATTATTTTCATTCATAACCCAGGTCCCCTTTTTCTTATTTTCAAAAGTTGATTTAACATAAAGTTTAATATTCAACTGATTAGCTAATTCAACTGCTTTTGCTTGTAAAACTTTTGAGCCTAAACTCGACATTTCAAGCATTTCTTGATAAGAAATATAATCAATTTTTTTTGCTCTATTGTAAAGCCTTGGGTCAGTGGTGTAAACACCGTCAACATCATCTTTTAGAAGCTCACATCTGCTAGCTTTTAATGCACCAGCAATAGCTACAGCTGATAAGTCAGAGCCACCCCTACCTAATGTTGTAATTTCATTATCAGAATTTATACCTTGAAACCCTGGAATTATTACGACGTGGTTACTTTTTAAATTTTTCTTAATCTCTTTAATATCAACAGATATAATTGAAGCTTTGCTATGAAGATTATCGGTTAATAGATTAAGCTTAAAAGGATCTAGTGTAATCGATTTCACATTAATTCTTTGCAATGCTAGTGCTAGAAGCCCTGCAGATACACGCTCACCTGTTGAAATTATTTGATCATATTCCCTTTCATTTGGTACCTTTGACAATGAATTTATAAGGCCGACTAATCTATCAGTTTCACCTGCCATTGCTGATACGACAACAACAATTTGTAGTTTTTTTAATTTTTTAATGTTTGTCGCAATTTGTTTAATTTTTTCAATGCTACCAACACTTGTACCACCATATTTTTGAACAATAATTTTCATACTAATTTTAAAATATTTTCACCTCTCTTACATTAATATTATCTTCTATAAAATTAAAATAAATATTTATAGTCCTATGATTATATTTTTTTATCATATCTAAAAACTTGTCTGGCCACTCAATCAATATTAAATCTTTTGAATTTTCAATTAGGTCATTGAAGCCAATATAGTCTAAATCTAATTCATCTTCAACTCTATAAAAATCCAAATGATGATATTTTCTTTTTTTATTATCAATATATGTATTTAAAATTAGGAAGCTTGGACTTGAAACTTGATTTTCAACATTTAGAACTTCACATAATTCTCTAACAAAAGTGGTTTTGCCAGAACCTAAATTTCCATGAAGTAATAATATATTACGTCCATCTAAATTATCATAAATTTTTTTTGCAAACTCTTTTAAATTTTTTATATCAACAAGTTCAGTTTTCATTTTTTATATAATTTTTCACTTCTAAAACAGAATTCTCAACCAAGGAGTGAATTGCCTCTGGTAAAACTCTTATTATATCTCGTGCCAATATTCCTCTGTTGTGTTTTTTGTTTAGGAGAACATCTCCAGATTTCCCATGAAGAAATACTCCCAGTTTAGCGGCATCTATACTTTTATAACCTTGTGCAAGAAAACTTCCTATAATGCCACTCAAAGAGTCTCCCATGCCACCTGTTGCCATTGCACTACTTCCACTGCTATTTATATGGGTTCCATCTTTAATTGAACTAATTACTGTTCTGAACCCCTTGAGCACAATAATCATATTAGATTTCTTAGCCAATAATTCTGCATTCTGAATTCTATTTTCTTGAATCTCTTTTATTGTTTTACCAGTAAGTGAAGCCATTTCTCCTGGATGTGGAGTAATTATTATATCTCTTTTGTATTGATGTAAATCTTTAATAGATTCATTTAAACAATTAAGAGCATCTGCATCTAAAATAAATTTAGAATTAAATTCTTTAATAGTCTTGAGAATTATTTCTTTCAAATATGTTTTGTTTCCCATACCTGGACCAATGACAATAGCGGATGGTTTCTTTCTTAACTTATTTTTTAAAGATTTAATAAAATTTATATGGTTGAAATAACATCCATCATCAGACACATCCATTTCTATAACAATAGCTTCTGGTACTTTATTTTTGATAATTCTAGAGATGACTTTTGGGACACAGATTGTTACTAAGCCACATCCTGCTTTGTAAGCTGAAAGAGCTGCTATGATTATAGCACCTGGCATTTCCTTGCAACCACCAATGATTAGTGTGTGTCCAAATGTTCCCTTGTTCCCTGACACAGATCTGGGTTTAATTATTTTTTTTATCTCATCATTATCCAAATAAGTATTTTTTATTTTTTTAAAAACTTCATAGGGTGCTCCAATATTAATTAAATGTATATTCTTTGAGTTTTTATACCCGGGATCATTTATTAAACCTGTTTTTAATGAATCAAATGTAATAGTTAGTTCCGCAAGCACACTTATCCCTAAGGTTTTACCTGAGCTAGAACAGAGTCCCGATGGGCAATCTAAAGAACATATAGTTTTTTTTGATTCATTAATCAGTTTAATAATTTTATAGATTGGAGAATTTGTTTGAATGTCTCTATTTAATCCAACTCCAAAGATAGCATCTACTATTAAATCATATTCTAAAATCTTACTTTTATTTAAGCTTTTAATGAAATTAATATTTAGTTTCTCAACAATTTTCTTATTATTTTTGAAATCAATAGAGGTTTTTTTTGAATTTTGTATCATAAATATATCGCATTGTATGTTATTGATAAGCATATATCTTGCTACAACGAGACCGTCTCCACCATTATTTCCTGTTCCTATGATTATAAGAGACTTCTTAGGCTTAAAATTCGAATTTATTGATCTGAATGCTTCTAATCCAGCAACTTCCATTCTGATATTTGATGGGATTCTGTATTTTTTAGAGATAAAATTATCAATATTTTTAGACTCTTTAGCGTCGGTTATAATCATATTATCATCATAAACAATCTAATACTTCATTCAAATGGTTTTTTAATTTTGCTTACAGTATAATTAATGTTATTAAATTAAGTTATGTTAGATAGAAATAAATCTTTTTTAGAATCAATAAGTTTTTCGACACTTGGTCTTTCTAAATTTATTAAAACAAAAGTTAAGAATTCACCTAAGTTAGTCAATTTAGAAGTTACAAAGCTTTGCAATGCTAAGTGTGATTTTTGTGATTATTGGCAAACTAAACACGAGGAAAGATTGACCGACTATACTCAGCTGATTAAAAAAATTGACCCTCTAGTTGTTATGGTTACAGGTGGTGAACCAATGTTGAGAAAAGATATTGTTCAAATTATTGATCAAATTAAAAAAGCATCATTTTTTACTTACACTGGAATAATAACTAAAGGTGATTTGTTAAATATTGAGAAAGCTAAAGCTTTATATGAAGTAGGCATTGATCAGATTGCAATATCACTTGATTTTTTAGGCGATAGACATTCAAAAAATAGGGGTGTTCGTGGTCTTTGGGATCATATTTCAAAATTAATACCACAAATATCAACAGAACTCAGAAGAACGATATCAATAAATACAATAATTATGGATGATAACTTAGACCAAATTGTAGACATGGCTAAACAAGCTAAAGAGTGGGGGGCCAATATATCTTTTAGCTCATATTCTGTAATGAAAGCTAATAATGAAGACCATTTTATTAAAGATGAAGTTCTAAAAGTTGAAGAAGTAATAAAGGAATTGATTTCTCTTAAAAAGGATTGGAAAGATACTATTGTATCAAGCGATTATTATTTAGAGCAGATACCGAAATTTTTTGAAAACGGTTACGGTCCATCATGTAATGCTGGAAGTAGCATGATGACAGTTACCCCAGATGGTTATATTAAAAGATGCTCAGAGATGCCCGCAGTTTGTCACTATAAAGATTATAAGCCCGGATATTTTACTAAAACTCAGTGTAACACTTGCTGGTTTGGATGTAGGGGAGAGACACAAGCCCCAATTTTGTCTAAAGCTAAAGAACTTATTGGTTTTTGATTGTCCATTCAGTATTTTTTCCATGATCAACCAAAGTAACTCCCATCTCCTCTGCTTTAGATCTTAACTCGTCTGCTTTTGACCAGTCTTTATTTTCTCTTGCTATATTTCTTTCAGCGATGATTGATTCAATTTCTGATTGGTTAATCTCAATAGTTTTATTTTCTGATATCATATCTCTCCAACCACTTATACCCATGACATTTTCAAACTCTTCAAGGTTTTTTGAATTGTTCAAAGAAAGCTTTCCTTCATTTGCATATTTAAAGAAGATTCCAAATGCTTTAGCGGTATTAAAGTCGTCACTCATACATTTTTTCCAGGCTTTCTCAAAATCATTAGACTTATCAGCTTTGGACTGGGCTATTTTTTTTGATAATTTTTTCAAACTTTTCTCAACTTCAATTAATTTTTCTTCTGATAAATCAACAGGTGTTCGATAATGATGAGTTAGAAAGAAAATTCTAATTAAATTTTTGTTCCATCTTTCTAAAGCATCTTTTATGTTTACTATATTTCCTATTGATTTGGACATTTTTTCTTTATTGATATTTATTAAGCCATTATGTATCCAATAATTGGCAAAATTTTTATTAGAAATACATTCTGATTGGGCGATTTCATTTTCATGATGAGGAAAAATTAAATCTCTACCTCCGCCATGGATATCAAATTGCTCTCCAAGATATTTACAACTCATTGCAGAACATTCAATATGCCATCCAGGCCTACCTTTACCCCAAGGACTTTCCCATGAAGGCTCATCTGGTTTAGCATTCTTCCACAACGCAAAATCTAGGTCATTTTTTTTATTAGGGTTTAATTCTATTCTTGTATTTGAAAGCATAGCCTCAGTGCTTTGATTTGAAAGCTTTCCATAATCAGAAAACTTCTCTATTTCAAAATAAACATCCCCATTTGCTGAATAAGCATATCCTTTATCTATAATTTTAGATATTAACTCAATGATTTCATTTATGTTTTCAGAAACACATGGTTGATGATCAGGTGAAATACAACCTAAATTTTGCATATCCTGAATGTATTCAGCTTTGTATTTGTTTGCAATTTCGGCTGATGTACTATTTAATTTACTAGCTTGATCAATTATTTTATCATCTATATCTGTAAAATTTCTTATGTAATTAACTTTATAGCCTATTTGTCTAAGGAATCTTACTATTACATCAAAAACAATTGCAGATCTTGCATGGCCCATATGTGAACTTGAATAGACTGTTGGGCCACAAACATAAATTCCAATTTCACCTTCTTTTATTGGTTTAAAAAGTTCTATTTGGTTCTTTAAAGAATTATAAATATGAATCTCATTATCCATTAAGACAATTCTTCTCCACCATCAACTCTAATTATATTTCCTGTTATCCAGTCTGCACCTGGGTGTGACAGAGCAATTATACTTCCTGAAATATCTTCAGTTAATGTAAGCCTTTTGCTTGGATTAGCTCTAACAGCACCTTCAATAATTCCCTCATTTCCAGGAATTTTTTCTAATGCTGGAGTTAGTGTTACACCTGCGCAAAGAGAATTCGCAGTTATACCTTCAGGTGCGAGTTCTACAGCCAATTGTCTAATATGGGATTCAAGTGCAGATTTAGCTGCAGATACTGGTCCATATGTAGGCCAAATTTTTCTGCTACCAGCACTGGACATCGCATAAATTCTTGCTTTTTTGCTAAATAGTTTTCTGGAATATACATCTTGTGACCAATAAACTAATGAGTTGGCCATTACATCCAAGGTCATATCCATATTTTTTTGTGTTACATTTTTTTCTGGATCATCCGATATGTATGGTTTTAATGATCCAAAAGCTAATGAATGTAATAAAATTTTAATTTTTTTTTCTGAATTAGCAATTATTTCCTTTACTTCATCAAGGCATTGATTCCTCTTTTCTTGGTCGGCTGCATTAATATTGAAGAATTTTGCTTTGGCTCCATTAGATTCAATTTTAGATATTATTTTTTCAACATTTTCCATAGTATTCTTTCTATCAAGATGAACACCAATTATATTTACACCATATTCAGATAATTTTACAGATACCTCAGCACCGAAACCACTTGAAGAACCTAAAATTAAAGCCCATTCCCCATCTAGCCAATTTTTTATTTCCATATCAACATCCTTTAGTAAAGTTTTATAGTCAGTTTACGCATTAAGAGCTTATATTCAAGGTATTATAGGTACTAATGGACAACAGTTCGATAGAAATAATAACTACTGGTAATGAATTATTGTCAGGCATTACTATTGATAAGAACTTTAATTGGCTATGTGAATCACTTTTTTCACTTGGGGCTCAAGTTAGATTTCATCAATGTATAAGTGACAATTTAGATGATTTAGTTAAAGCATTGAACATAGCTCAAAAAAGATCAAAATTTATATTATTTACAGGGGGTTTAGGTCCAACAGATGATGATCTCACTAGAGAGTCCGCAAGCCAATTTTTTTCTCGGAAATTAGTTTTAAATAAAAAAATAGAAAAAGAAATTAAACTTATTTTCAAAAAAAGAAACAGGCCCTATAGTTTAATAAATAAAAAGCAAGCTATGTTCCCTGAGGGAGCAGAAATAATTCAAAATCCAAAAGGCACTGCTCCAGGTTTTTGTATAAAAGACAAAGGCAGTTTTTTTTATTTTTTCCCTGGTGTTCCTAGCGAATTAAGAGCTATGGTACAAAAATCTGCTTTTCAAAAAATAAAAAATCTTCTCGTTAAAGAAAAAAATTTTTTCACTTCTGAGACATTAAAAGTTTTTGGAATTACAGAGTCTGAGCTTGCAGAAAAAATAAAAAAAATAAAAAGTAAAAATACTTTCATAGGGTATAGACCTCATAAATTTGAGATACATTTAAGAATAATTTCCACTGGTAAATCAAAAAAAATATCAAAAAATGAATGTTTAAAGATAAAACTCAGATTGATAAAAGTTTTACAGAAATATATTTTCACTGATAAAGATATGACTCTTCAAGAAGTTATTGTCAATTTGTTAAAGAAGAAAAAATATACAATTTCATTTGCAGAGTCGTGCACTGGTGGGCTAATAAGTAATTTAATTACCAATGTCCCAGGCTCTTCATCTGTATTTGGACTTAGTTTTATCACCTATAGTAACAAGTCGAAGAATTTAGTATTAAAAGTTTCAAATAAAAAATTAATGGAGCACGGAGCGGTAAGTAAGGAAGTTGTTTCTGAAATGGCAAGAGGTCTTAATAGGATTTCAGAGTCTAACATTTCGGTAGCGGTTTCTGGTATTGCTGGACCAAGTGGAGGGTCAGCTGATAAGCCAGTAGGAACCGTTTATGTTTCCTATCTAATCAATAAAAAAATAAGTGTTAAAAGGTATTCTTTTTTAGGTGACAGAGAGTCTATCAAGCTAAGAACAGCATTAGAAGTATTGAACCATATAAGGAAAAATATATTATAGAAAGAGCATCTTAAATCCTGTATATTAGGTTTTAGGAGATATATTTTGGCAGAATCAAAAAAGAACACCCAAGACGAGGAATCAAAAGATAAAATTAAAGCAATAGAGTCGACTATTCAATCTATTGAAAAGCAGTTTGGAAAAGGCTCAATAATGCGTTTGGATAATGAGGCATCAATTCAAAATGTTGTTGCTATTTCTTCTGGCTCAATTTGTATAGATAGTGCATTGGGTGTTGGAGGTTTTCCCAGAGGAAGGATTATTGAAATTTATGGTCCTGAGGCATCTGGAAAGACAACTTTAGCATTGCATGCTATTGCAGAAACCCAAGCAAACGGTGGTGTTACAGCTTTTGTAGATGCTGAGCATGCTTTTGATCCTTCTTATGCAAGAGGAATTGGAATAAAAACTGATGAACTTCTAATTTCTCAACCAGATTATGGTGAGCAAGCTTTAGAAATAGTTGATCAATTAGTAAGGAGCTCAGCAGTAGATATGGTTGTTGTTGATTCAGTTGCGGCCTTAACTCCTAAAACAGAATTAGATGGTGATATGGGGGATACTCATGTTGGCCTACAAGCAAGGCTAATGTCTCAAGCACTAAGAAAAATTACAGCAACAGTTTCAAGGTCCAAGTGTACCGTAATTTTTATTAATCAACTAAGGATGAAAATAGGTGTTCCATCATATATGAGTCCTGAGACTACTACTGGCGGCAATGCCTTAAAGTTTTATTCATCAGTGAGATTAGATGTAAGAAGAATAGCTTCTATTAAAACATCAGATAGTGTTGTAGGAAATAGATGCAGGGTAAAAGTTGTCAAAAATAAAGTTGCTCCTCCGTTCAAGGAAGCTGAAGTAGATATAATTTTTGGAAAAGGAATTTCAAAACTAGGTGAACTAATAGACCTTGGTGTTGAATTTGGATTTGTGGATAAAGCTGGAGCTTGGTTTTCATACTCGGATGAAAGAATAGGTCAAGGCAGGGATAATGCTCAAAAATTTTTAGAGCAGAATCCTGATATGAAAGATAAATTAGAAAAAGAAATTAAATCCAAGATTAATTTGTAAAATTTTGATTTTAAGTATTTGTACTGTATCTAATAACACAAGTGTTTGCATATCTGATGGTTCTTCTTCAACCTTGTCCGAAGTAAAGTCTGAAAATCCTAATCATTGCGAAGAATTAATACCAATTGTTGAAGATTTATTAATGAAAGAAGATAAATCATTAGCTGATATACATCAGGTAAGGGTAAATGTTGGACCAGGTAATTTAACATCAATACGAATTGGACTAACCGTTGCTAATCTTTATGGACAATTTTTAGGAGCCGAAGTAGTTGGGGTATCGTCATTTCATTGTATTTCAAGTTTTTGCAAAAAATCTAAGAAAAATATCATTGTCGCTTTTAATATAAGAAATAATAATTATGCATTTGCAATTTTTAATGGAAAAGATCAAAAAATGATTGATTATAACTTGTTAATCTCAAGAGAAGAATTTGATCAAATAAATAAAAACGAATTTAAATTATTAACTGATTCTTCGGCAGATTCCTATTTAATTGAATCCAATTTTCATATTGTAGAGATTAATGCTGAAATGATTTCTAAATTAGATTTTTCAGATATCCAACATTTACTCCAAAAAGAAATTCCACTAAAACCAATTAATGACTATTCATATGTAGTTAATAAATAATATTGATATATAATAAACTCCATGAAAAAATTTCTTGGTGCTGAGTTATTCTTTGAATCTTTATATGATTTGGGAATAAGGACTATATTTGGATTACCTGGAGGATATGTTTTAAAAATTTATGATGTAATGCCATCATATTCAAAAAAAATCAATCATGTTTTAACTAGACATGAGCAGGCAGCAACTCATATGGCTGATGGATTTTCTCGAGCCAGTGGACTACCTGGTATCATTTTATGTACATCAGGACCTGCAGCTACAAATACAATAACCGGAATAACTACTGCATATTCAGACTCTGTTCCAGTCTTAGTTTTTACAGGTCAAGTTCCAACTCCTTTTTTAGGAAGTGATGCGTTTCAAGAAGCTGATCATATAGGTATTACTAGATCATGCACAAAACATAATACTTTAGTAAGAAAAACTGTAGACTTGCCTAAAGCTATAGCTGAGGCACTTTTTATTTCAAATACAGGCAAGAAAGGTCCAGTATTAGTGGACATGCCAAAAGATGTTCTCATAAGTGAGAGTGAATATAAAATGCCCAAGGAAGTGAAGATAAAAAGTTATAGTCCCAAAGTTCCTTTAAAAAATTCTGAATATGAATCTTTCAGAAAAGTACTAACAGCCTCTAAAAGACCATTGTTAATCTTTGGTAAAGGTGCTTGTTCAGATTTTAATAAAAAACTGATTTCAAAATTTTTAAACAAATCTAAGCTTCCAGCTATGAGCTCTATTATGTCTTTAGGTTTGATAGATGGCACTAACAAGTTCAATTTTGGAGTAGTAGGAGAGGGAGGTTCAGCAGTTTCAGAGGATTTAATTAATAAAGCAGATCTGATTGTATCTGTAGGATGCGATTTGATAAAAATAGTTCCTGAGAGTAATTTGAAAAGCAAAGATATTGTTGTAGTTAATATTGATAAGGCTAACTTTAATGCGAGAACAAAAGGTAACATGAATATTCATACTGACTCTGACAACTTCATTGAAAAATTATCAGCTGAAAAAGGTTTGAGTTTTGAGTGGGAAGCTGACAATCTTCAAAAGCTTAGAGAAAAATATCTAAATTCACAAGAAAAAGAAGCAAAGACTAATAAGAGGGCAGGAATATTTAAGTTAATTTCTAACTTATCACCTAAAAATTCGGTTTTCTGTTCAGATTTTAGTTATGAAGATGTAATTCTACAAAAATTTTTATCAGTGTCAGATTTCAAGGACAGTATCCTTTCAGGCGGTAATGGAACTCCAGGTTATGGGTTTCCTGCAGCAATTGGAGCAACGTTTGCCAGACCGAAGTCAAAAGTTATAAGTATTTCATCTGGCATTAATTTTCAATTTAACATGCAAGAATTAATTGTAACACTTGAGCAGAAAATTGATCTAACAATTGTTGTTTTAAATGAGAAAAAAAACAAACAGAAAAAATATTCTGGACCAGATTATAAATCACTTGGGGAATCATTTGGAGTTAAGTCTCATCAATTATCTTATAATGATAAGAATTTTGAAAATAATTTTAAGAAATTCTTTAACCATAAAGGTACCGCTTTAATCGAAATTCTAATCTGATTCATATATAATGTTTAAATCATTCTAATGACTATGAGGAGAAAAGATTGAGACATATAATATCAATTTTAGTAGACAATGAACCAGGTGTTCTTGCTCGTATTGCTGGTTTGTTTACCGCAAGAGGTTTTAATATTGAAAGTCTTTGTGTGGCTGAAACTGAAAAGCCATCGCTATCAAGATTGACTTTAGTCACATCAGGCGATGAATGGATAATTGACCAAATTGTTAAAAGGTTTGAAAATATGATAAATGTTATCAAAGTTGAGGATTTATCAGGTGAAGATAGCTTAGAAAGAGAGTTGATAATCGCTCGAATTTCTACAAATCAAAAGACTAGGTCTGAAGTATTGAGGGTTGCGGATATATTTAGGGCAAATGTTGTTGATGTTGGACCAAAATCATATGCTCTGGAATTGACTGGCAACAAAGAAAAATTAGAGGCATTTATTGAAATCCTTAGACCACTCGGTTTAAAGGAAATAAGTAGGACAGGATTAATTTCTTTAAAAAGAGAAAAAAAAAAGATAACGGAGAGATAATATGAAAGTTTATTATGATAAGGATTGTGATTTAGGATTAATTAAAAATTTACATGTTGGAATTGTTGGCTTTGGAAGTCAAGGTCATGCCCATGCATTAAACCTTAAGGACTCAGGTATAAATGTTTCTGTGGGGTTAAGAAAAGATGGAAATAGTTGGAGTAAAGCTGTTGCAGCTGGTCTTGATGTATTAGAGGTTGGAGAAATGGTTAAAAAATCTGACATAATTATGATTTTAGCTCCTGATACTAGTCAAAAAGAAATTTTTGATTCATCAATAAAAGATAACTTAACCGAAGGTAAGTATTTAGCTTTTGGACATGGTTTTAATATTCACTATGATCAGATAGTTCCAGAGTCATCTATAAATGTTTTCATGGTTGCACCTAAAGCACCTGGGCACACAGTCAGAGGTACATATGAAGAGGGTGCTGGAGTTCCAGGTCTTATTGCTATACATCAAGATCCTACTGGCAACACTAAAGATATAGCTCTTGCTTATGCTGCAGGTATAGGATCTTCAAGAGTTGGTATCATTGAAACGACATTTAAAGATGAAACTGAAACAGATTTATTTGGGGAACAGTCTGTTCTTTGCGGCGGACTTTCAAGTCTTATACTTGCAGGCTTCGAGACTTTAACAGAAGCAGGTTATCCACCAGAGATGGCTTATTTTGAATGTTTACATGAGGTAAAACTTATTGTTGATTTGGTCTATCAAGGTGGAATATCAAATATGAGATATTCAATAAGTGATACCGCTAAATATGGAGATATTACAAGAGGACCTAGATTAATTGATTCATCTGTTAAAACTAGGATGAAAGAGGTTTTATCTGAAATTCAAAGCGGTCAGTTTGCTAACGAATGGATAAAGGAGAATGAGTCCGGAAGACCAAATTATACAAAGTTGTTAAAAGACGGAGAAACACATCCAATTGAAGATATTGGTGAAACTTTAAGATCAATGATGACTCCTTTGTTTAAGAAAAAGTTAGTAGATAAAGAGAAAAACTAAAAATGAAAATCGATTATAAATGGACTGTAGCGAAAGAAGGCTATCTGCCAATTTTTATATCAATATTTACAACATGGCTTGCTACAGCATTTCTTGGGTTATCAATATTTTCTTTATTATTTTTTATAATTCTTTTACTAATCATATATTTTTTTAGAGACCCAGAAAGAATCATTCCATCTGGTGGAGGAATAATTTGCCCGGCTGACGGGAAAATAATTACGATTGACAACTCAGTAGAGAATGAATTCACAAAATCAGAAATGGCTCGTGCCTGTATTTTTTTATCAGTTTTTGATTGTCATATCAATAGGTCCCCTGATAAGGTCAAGGTTGTTGAAACTAGATTTTATCCTGGAGCTTTTTTCTTCGCTAATTCAGCTAAGTCAATTGAGAATGAGCGATTATATATTCATCTTAGAAATGAAAACGATGAAGACATAGTGATGATTCTTTATGCTGGATTTATAGCTAGGAGAATTGTTCCATATATAAAAGCTGGTGATTCATTAGAAAAAGCTCAGAGAATAGGAATCATAAAGTTTGGATCAAGAGTTGACATTTATGTTCCAAAAAAATATTCCTCAGATATTAGAAATGGGGATAATGTAGTAGCTTCGGAGACATTACTTTTTAAGATAAATGAAAAATAGAAAAATTATCTCAATAATCCCAAATGTATTAACATCTATTGCTTTACTTTTGGGGTTACTTTCAATTTTTAATTTGGTTTCTGAAAATTCATATAATTCAATTTGGTGGTCATGTGTTTTTATATATTCTGCCGCATTCATTGATTTTATTGATGGGAAAATTGCTAGGCTTTTAAAAAATGACTCTGACTTTGGAATGCATTATGATTCATTGGCAGATTTAATTTCATTTGGAGTTGCACCATCCTTTTTGGTTTATTCTCTTTATTTAAATGATTTTGATAGATTAGGAATTATTTGTTGTCTATTTTATACAATTTGTGTTGCTTTGAGGTTGGCCAGATTTAACACCCTTGCTCATGATGAAAAAGATGGATTTTTTATAGGAATGCCAAGTCCGATGGCTGCAGGACTTGTTGTTTCTTTTGTTTTGATTAACTTTAAATTTCAGATTCTTTCATCCAAAGATTTATCGTATGTTTTAATGCTTTCATTAATCTTTGCGGGTTATTTGATGGTAAGCAATGTTATTTTTATAAAAAAATTAATAATTAAAGGTTTAAGTAAATTCAATTCTTTGGTAATAATAACCTTTTTATTACTTGCCATTTTAGCTCACATTGAAATTGGATCATTAATTTTCTTCTCTCTATATTTATTTTTATCACTAATTAAATATTTATTGTTTAAACTGAAGAGAAGGAATTTAAAAATTAAAAATTAATTTACAAGGATACTTATGAAACAAATTGATGAATTCTATTTAGATAACGGTTTAAAGGTAATCATGAAAGATGTTCCTTCTTCTCCTGTAAGTTCAGTTTTTGTTTGGGTTAAAACTGGAAGTGCTTATGAAAATGATGCTGAAAGAGGACTTGCACATGTTCACGAACACATGATATTTAAAGGTACATCTCAATTACCTGTTGGAGAAATTTCAAAGCAAATTGAATTTTACGGTGGGGATATTAATGCATTTACATCAAATGATGAAACTGTATATCATGCAACAGTTTCTAATAATTTTGTTGATAAAATTATTAATATTTTGTCCCAATGCATGTATGACGCCCTTTTTGATGAAGAAGAGCTAAAAAAAGAGCTTGAAGTAATACTCGAAGAGATAAAAAGAGGAAACGACTCACCATCTAGTAGGTTGTGGGAAATGATAGCTAAAAGTACCTTTAAAGGTACAGATTATTCTTTACCAGTTATTGGAACTCCAAAGTCAGTATCAAGCTTTACTCGTCAAAGTCTTACTGATTTTTATAATAAATGGTATGTTTCAAAAAATATGACACTTATAGTTACAGGTGGTGGCAACCAAGATAAGATAAAAGAAATAATTAAATCCGATTTTTCTAAAGTAAAGAAAGCAAGCCCACCCTCTTTAAATAAAAAATTTGAGGTTGTAGACAATGGAATAGAAATTGATATTGATAAAATGGACATTGGGGAAACTTATTTCTCTATATCCTTGAAAAGCCCATCATCAGATGATTTATCTTATGCTGCTTTCGATATTTTGAGCTCTATACTAGGCTCTGGTGATAGCTCAATTCTATATAAACAGGTTAAAGAAAAAGAGGGACTTGTGACTTCAATAAGTTCTGCAAATTATACATTAAGACACTCTGGAGTTTTCTATATTTTTGTAACATCCAACCAAGACAATATATTTGATATTATTGAGGCCATATTTGACAATATGATTACCACTCTCTGTGGTAATTATTCTGATGAACAGCTTCAAAGAGTTAAAAACGATGTTTTTGTTGAAGACTTATATTCGAACGAGACAGTTCAGAGCCAAGCACGTGAAATAGGTAATATCATATCAGCTCATGATGATCTACATTTCAAGGAGAAGTATAAAGAAAAAATTTTATCTTTAACGAAGCATGAGATTTTTGATTCTATTGTTGATTATTTTAAGGAAAGTAATTTTAAATTTAATATCATTACCCCAATAAAAAAGAGCCTCTTAGTCCCAAATAATTTTAGTCAAAACATAAAAAATAAACTATCTAAAATTAAATTTTCAGGTTCTAATTCTAGCTCATATAGTGGGACTAATTATGTAACAAAGAAAATCGAGTCTGATAAAGTTGAAATTGCTAAGCTTTCGAATGGCATTAAGTTGATAACTTTGCAAAATACTAAGACTCCATTGATTTCTCTTAGATCTGCATCCTTAGGTGGCTCCAGCTTTGAAACAAAAGAGGATAATGGCAAATTTAGCTTACTTAGTGATATGTTTAATAGAGGATCTTCAAAGTTTTCTAAAGATGAAATAGCTATGAAATCTGAGATATTAGGTGCAGAAATATCCGGATATTCCGGAAGGAACAGCATAGGTTTAAAACTTGTTTCTCCTTCTGATCATTTAAATGAATTATTACCCATCTTTTCTGATATGTTATCCAGTCCTATATTCAATGAAGATGAATTCAACATCGCTAGGAAAGACAATCTGGCCTATGTTGAGCGTATGAAAAAAAATTCAGCTTCAGTAGCATCTGATAAATTTCATGAACTTCTTTTTGGAAATCATCCTTATTCTTTGAATCAATACGGAACAGAAGTTAGTTTGAATAACATAAGTATTCAGCAAATTAATGATGCACATACAAATTTTGTTAAAACTAATAATACGATACTCTCTGCAGTTGGGAACTTTAACAGAGAGGAATTGATAGAGCAATTAGAGAAAAATATAGCACTAGGCAATACCACTCATGTTCCCAAAATAGAAAATAATATTATTCAAATATCTGAGAATTTAGAGGAACATTTTAAAATTGGCGACAAGCAACAGTCTCATATATTCGTAGGAACTTATGCACCTTCCTTAGATTGTAATTCAAGGTTCTCTTTCAATTTAATCAATACTGTATTATCAGGAATGGGCGGAAGATTATTTATTGAGCTAAGAGATAAAAAAAGTTTAGCATATAGTGTTACATCTTTTTATACTCCTACAATAAATATAGGTTATTTTGGTGCTTATATTGGCTGCTCACCGGATAAAAAGCATGAAAGTATTGAAGCTATAAACTATGAACTTCAGAGATTGATTAACGAAGGTATTACTCAGGAAGAACTCACTAGAGCCAAGAATTATTTAATTGGTAAAAATGACATATCAATGCAGAGAAATTCCTCAGTAAATAGTAGAATTTTGCTTTCATATTTGTATGGATTAGATGTTAACGAGCCATTTAATTTTATGAATCAGATTATGAATGTGGACATGAATAGCATAAATGAATCAATAGAAGAATTTCTTGCAGATGCAAAATTTGTTACGGTCTCCGTAGATCCAAATTGATTTTAATACCCTAAATCAGTATATTAATACTTTCCAATTTTTTTGGTAAATTGGGAGCGTGGCGGAATTGGTAGACGCACTAGATTTAGGATCTAGCGCCTTCGGGTGTGGGGGTTCGAGTCCCCCCGCTCCCATTTTGGAGATTTATAATGAGCATTAATTTAAAAATACTAAGTACAACTGAGCAGTTAGCCGAAATTACAGTTGATAAGGACGATGTACTCAAAAGCTTTCAAGATGTATTAAAGTTATTTCAAAAAGATTCTGACCTTAAAGGATTTAGAAAAGGCAAAGTTCCTTTAAATGTTATTGAATCTAGATACTCCAAAGAGATATTAGAGGAGCTAAAAACAAGATTAATTAGCTTTTATATTAGAAAAGTTTCAGTTGAAAATAAAATTAATGTAGTTAGAACTTCGAATCTTGAACATGAAGACCTCAAAAAAGATTCTGCTTTTAAATTCAAAGTTAATTTAGAAATAATCCCTGACATAAAGTTAAAACCGTATAAAGAAATTTCGGTTGTGAAAGAGGTTCAAAAAGTTACTAAGAAAGATATTGATGAAGCGATGAAAAATGTTCTTAATAACTTTGCCCAAAATGAAGAAGTTGAATCGAATAGAAAAATCAAAAAGAAAGATTTTGTAGATATAGACTTTACTGGATCTATTGATGGTAAAGAGATTGAAAAATTGAATAGGAAAAATGCTGTCGTTGAAATTGGAAATGAATCATTGATTCCTGAAATTGAAAAAGAAATTTTAATCTTGAAAAAGGGAGAAGAGAGTTCTTTTGAGGTTTTGTACCCAAAAGATTTTCCGATAACTGAAGCCGCAGAGAAAAATGTTCAATGTACATTGAAAGTTAATAAAATTTTAAAAAAAGTAGTACCAAAAGTTGATGAAGCTTTCTTAGAAAAGATTGGCTTTAAGACTGTAGAGGATCTTGAAAAAAGAATTTCAGATGATCTATCAGGTTCATTTGAACAACAAGCTCAAGGGTCTTTAAGAAAAAATATGTTCGATAAATTAATAGATGATAACGAATTTGATTTTCCTAATTCATTTGTAGATGATGAAAAAAATAGGCTAGAAGCTGATTATAAATCTAAAATGGCACAACAAGGAGTAACTGTTGATGAATTAGATGAAAAGACAACAGATGTGATTAATGACTCAGCATTTAGGAATGTAAAGATAGCTTTAATTTTTGCTGAAATATCAAAGATTGAGAATATTAGTGTTGAGGATAAAGAAGTAGGTGACTACTTGGCAGCTTTTGCAAGTTCTCAAAATGTACCGGTTGATAAGGTTTTAAAATATTATAAAGATAACAATTTAATGGATGATGTAAGAGTCAAATTAACTGATGAAAAAGTTATTCAATTTTTAATTTCCAATGCAAAAATCAAGGAAGTTTCAAAAGAGAAGGATGATTCAAATGAAAAAGATTCCAAAGAATCTAAGGCATTTACTAATAAGAAAAAAACTTAAGAGTTTTTCTTAATTGACTAGAATCATTACCTAAATTAAACTCAATATTATGTCACAATCTTTTTTCGTACCAATGGTAGTTGAACAAAGCTCAAGAGGAGAAAGAGCTTTTGATATTTACTCTAGGTTATTAAATGAAAGAATAATATTCATAGGTGGACCAATTGATGATAATCTCGCGAATATTGTTGTAGCACAATTACTTTTCTTAGAATCAGTTGATAATAAAAAAGATATAAGCATATATATAAATTCACCTGGAGGAAGTGTAACTGCAGGTCTCGCAATTTACGATGCAATGCAATATGTTTCACCTCAAGTTTCTACTTTATGCTTTGGAATAGCAGCAAGTATGGGTGCAGTCCTTTTAGCCAGCGGTGAAAAGGGCAAGAGATTATCTTTGCCAAATTCAACAATCATGCTCCACTCTGTAGGTACCCAATTAGGTGGCCAATTCCCAGATATAGAAAAAGAAATGCAAGAAACTGTTAGGAAGCAAAAAGTTATTTCAGAAATTTTATCTGAACATTTATCAAAAGATATTGAAATAATTACTCAAGATATTCAAAGGAATTTTTATCAAACTGCAGAAGAGGCTTTATCTTATGGTCTGATTGACCAAATTATTTCAAAAAAAGAGGGTGGTTCAAAAAATGTCTAGTGAAAAAGATAACTTACATTGTTCATTTTGTGGTAAAAGTCAAAAAGAGGTAAAGAAATTAATTGCTGGACCTACTGTTTATATATGTAATGAATGTGTAGATTTATGCAATGAAATTATTGACGATGAAGATATCAGAGATGTTGAGCCAGAAGCAAATGAAGATATACCAAAGCCTTCGGAGATTAGAGAGCATCTAGATTCCTATGTGATAGGGCAGGATAATGCAAAAAAATATCTATCTGTTGCAGTTTATAACCATTATAAGAGAATTGCTTATAATTCTAATCCAAGAAAGAGAAGTGATAATGCCACTGAAGTAGATATTCAAAAAAGCAATGTAATGCTTATAGGGCCTACTGGTTCAGGGAAAACACTTTTAGCTCAGAGCCTTGCAAAATTTCTCAATGTGCCTTTTACAATAGTTGATGCAACTTGTTACACGGAAGCAGGCTATGTCGGTGAGGATGTAGAGAATATGCTTGTTAGTCTTCTTCAATCTGCTGATTTTGATGTTAAACAGGCAGAGAAAGGGATAATTTATGTCGATGAGATTGATAAGTTATCCAGAAAAAGCGGTGATAGCCCTTCTATAACAAGAGATGTTTCTGGCGAGGGTGTCCAACAAGCCCTTTTAAAAATAATTGAAGGATCTGTAGTTAATGTACCTCCGAAAGGTGGGAGAAAACATCCTCAACAAGAATTTATACCGATAGATACAAAAGATATTCTTTTTATATTAGGGGGTTCATTCAGTGGCCTTGATGATATTATTTCCAACAGAATAGGAAAAAATACAATTGGTTTTGGTGACCCTTCTTCGTCAGTAAAAAACACAAGTGTAAATAATAAAAACGAATCAATACAATCTGAAGATTTAGTAAAATTTGGATTCATTCCTGAATTTATTGGAAGAGTGCCTGTAGTTACATCCTTATCTGAGCTTGATGAGAAATCCCTAATTCAAATTTTAACTGAGCCTAAGAATGCCTTAGTTAAGCAATATCAGAAACTAGTTAATTTGAATGATGATGTCAAACTAGAATTTACTAAAGAAGCACTAATTTCTGTAGCCAAAGAAGCTTTAAAGCGTGGTACTGGTGCAAGAGGCCTAAGATCAATAATAGAAAATTCGATTTTGGATATAATATATGATATTCCCTCTAATCCAGGTTTAAAGAAATGCATTGTCACGGATGAAGTAATAACAAAAGGATCAAAACCTCTACTAACCTTTGAAAATAACAAGAAAACGGCTAGTAATTAACAAAAAAAAGCCTTTTTTGCTCATTTTTCCTTTTTTTCTTGCAAATAAACATTAAATGGTTAACTTGTTTATATAGAGTTATTTACTCTATCGGAGGATTAATTAATGAGTACCCCATCATATACAATTCCACTTTTACCTTTAAGGGATGTAGTAATATTCCCACATATGGTAGCTCCTCTTTTCGTTGGGAGAGAGAAGTCTATTAGAGCTCTTGAAGAAGCGATGAAAAATGACAAGAAAATACTCTTATCAGCTCAAAAAGATGCTAAAACAAACGATCCAGGACCAGAAGATATTTACTCAATTGGAACTGTTGGATCTATCGTTCAAATGCTAAGACTACCCGATGGGACAGTTAAAGTCTTAGTTGAAGGAAAAAATAGAGCATCACTCAAACAATTCAACGATGAGAATAAGTATTTCTCTGTAACTGTTGAAGATTTGGAAGAAAAAGTACCTACAGATTCTGAAACAAATGCGATGATGAGAACTCTAGTAGAAGCTTTTGAAGATTACATAAAATTAAACAAGCGTGTACCCTCAGAAACATTAGCTACTATTTCTGCAATAGATGAACCTAGCAAGTTATCTGATACAATCGCCTCTCATTTAACATTCAAACTTGCTGATAAACAAGAAATTTTAGAAAATTTAGATGCTTCTAATAGGTTGGAAGCAATTTACGAAAAAATTCAGTCTGAGCTTGAAATACTACAAGTTGAGAAAAAAATAAGAAATAGAGTAAAAAAACAAATGGAAAAAGCTCAAAAAGAATATTATCTGACAGAACAAATGAAAGCTATTCAAAAAGAGCTTGGTGATAAAGATGATTTTAAAAGTGAAATTTTAGAATTTGAAGAATCCTTGAAGAAAAAAGTAATGCCTGATGATATTAGAACCAGGATAGAAAAAGAGATAAAAAAATTAAAAGGAATGTCTTCTATGTCTGCGGAAGCTACTGTGGTTAGAAATTATATCGATTGGCTAGTAAATCTTCCATGGGATTCTGAAGTTTCTGAAGATGAGATATCTATTGATAATGCTCAGAAAGTTTTAGACGAAGATCATTTTGGTTTAGAAAAACCGAAGGAAAGAATTACGGAATATCTTGCAGTTAGGGCACTAACTACAAAACAGAAAGGCCCAATTATGTGTTTAGTGGGACCACCTGGAGTGGGTAAAACTTCTCTAGCAAAATCTGTTGCAAATGCAATGGGTAGAAAATTTGTTAGAATTTCCTTGGGTGGAGTAAGGGATGAAGCTGAAATAAGAGGACATAGAAGAACCTATATTGGAGCGCTCCCTGGAAAAATTATCCAAGGAATGAAAAAAGCAGGAACTAAGAATCCAGTATTCCTTCTAGACGAAATTGACAAAATTGGTGCTGATTTTAGAGGAGATCCTGCATCCGCCCTTCTTGAAGCATTAGATCCTGAACAGAATTCAACTTTTAACGATCACTATTTAGAAGTTGATTATGACTTATCCCAAGTTTTATTTATTACAACTGCTAATGTTCTTCATACAATTCCATGGGCACTTCAAGATCGAATGGAAATCATTAAACTCTCTGGTTATACAGAACTTGAAAAAAAGAAGATTGCTCAGAAATATCTTATACCGAAACAGCTAGAAAATAATGGTCTGACTATCGACAATGCTAAAATAAATGAAAAGGCTCTAGACTTTTTAATTCAAAGATATACTAGAGAAGCAGGAGTTAGAACATTAGAAAGGGAAATTGGAAGTGTTTGCAGAAAAACTGCAAAACAAGTAGTAAAAAATGGGAAAGATTTTTCTTTAAAAATTACTCCAAAAATTATTCAAAAATATTTAGGTATTCCTAAGTTTAAACATGGAGAAATTGAAGATAAGAATCAAATTGGAATGTCTACAGGATTAGCTTGGACTGAAGTTGGCGGTGAACTTTTAAATGTTGAAGTTAGTGTTGTACCTGGTAAAGGAGCTTTTACAGTAACAGGTAAGCTCGGAGAAGTGATGCAAGAGTCTACTAAAGCTGCTATGAGCTATGTAAGATCAAGAGCTAAGAGACTTGGACTTGATAAAGATTTCTATCAAAAAATAGATATTCATGTTCATGTTCCAGAGGGGGCTCAACCGAAAGATGGTCCTTCTGCAGGTATAGCTATATCAACTGCAATAATTTCAGCATTGGTTCAAAAAGAAGTAAGAAAAGATGTTGCAATGACAGGTGAGATAACATTGAGAGGCAGAGTGCTTCCTATAGGCGGTTTGAAAGAGAAAATACTCGCTGCTCATAGGGGCGGTGTTAAACATGTTTTAATACCTGATGAAAATGTTAAAGATCTTATTGACATACCTAAAGAAGTGAAAAAAGATATTAAAGTTACTAGTGTAAATCATATGGATGAGGTTATTTCACATGCAATTCTTTCTTCAGAACCTATATTGCAAGATATCATTATTCCTGATTTGCCAGTAGATGTAGATATATCCAGCAGTGAAAAGCCACTGAATTTATCTTGACTTTTACCTCTTCCGGGATAGTATAGAAATCTATTCAGGGCGCTTAGCTCAGCGGGAGAGCGCTTCCCTTACAAGGAAGATGTCACAGGTTCAAATCCTGTAGCGCCCAAATTCGGGGGTCGTAGTTCAGCTGGTTAGAACGCTGGCCTGTCACGCCAGAGGTCGCGGGTTCGAATCCCGTCGGCCCCGAAGAGTGAATTAAATTTGATTGACTTCGAACAATTATCATTGGATACCAAAATTCCTGAAAGTTCATTGAGAGATCAGTATAAATTTGTATATGGCGATAATGGTTTATCTCAGTTAAGACTTTCTAGTCCATGTACTATGAATAATGGAGTTTTCAATATTGATTTGATAAGTAATCAGTTATCATCAATTAACGAAGAATGGAAGGATCTAGATATTTTTATTCCTGCATCTGGTTCTGCAACACGTCTTTTTGAATTATCAGATAATATAAAAACTCTAAATGAAAATATTGATAAGCTCCCTTTTTTTGACAAGAAGAGTGTAAGTCATTTAGTTGATAAATATAGCCATAAGCCTAAAGCTATAGTTCCTTTTCATAAAATTGAAGGTCATATTGTTTCACCAATTGAAGAGATAATTGAATTTTATTCCAGGATATTTCCTGATAGTAATGTTCATTTCACAATCCAAGATGATGATGAAAATCTAATAACTACTAAACTAAATGAATCAGATTTTATAAAATCAAAAAAAATAAAATTTGAAGATAAGGTGAGATTTTCATTCCAAAAGAAAGAATTGAATAGTATTTGTTTTATAAATCCCGAAACTTTATTAAAACATAACAATAAATATTATTCACATCCATCCGGTCACGGGGCATTGATTGATAATTTAGCTAGTATAAAGAGTAAATATGCTTACATGCACAATATTGATAATGTATCCCCAAAAACCCAAGAATTAAGGATAAAAAATATAAATCAAATGTACAAGTTGCTTTTATTTATTGATAAGAATATAAAGAAACTTCTCAGAGCTTTGGTAAAAGATGATTTTCAAAGAGTCATTGAGAGTTCGTTTTATAAGAACTTCCTTATAGAATATTTCCCACATTTGGTCCATGTTCGTAATGAACCTGTGAACAAAAAAATTCTATTTAAAAATCTTAATAAACCAATAAGAGTTTGCGGTGTCATCCATGATTCTGGTGCAAAGGGCGGTAAACCATTTTGGGTATATGATGATGATTCGTTATTATCATTGCAAATAGTAGAGGAGTCTCAGGTTGATCTTGATAATAGTAGAGAAAGAAATATCTGGTATGATTCGAATTATTTTAATCCAGTTGAAATTATTATTTCAACTGAAGATTATCTCGGTAATAAATTTAATTTTAATAGCTATGTTAATAAAGACCTAGGAATGGTAGTTGAAAAGAAAATTCATAACGAGAAAGTACTTTTTTTTGAAAAGCCTGGTCTTTGGAATGGAAGTATGCATGATTGGATAACGATATTTGTTGAAATCGATGAAAAATCATTTGCTCCTGTTAAAAATATTTGCGATTTATTTTTACCAATTCATCAGCCATAATTTATATTTAATTTAAACCTGGAGAGATGGGTGAGTGGCTTAAACCACCGGATTGCTAATCCGGCGTACGGAGTAAATCCGTACCGGGGGTTCGAATCCCCCTCTCTCCGTATGCGCCTGTAGCTCAGTTGGATTAGAGTGCCAGATTACGGCTCTGGAGGTCGAGGGTTCGAGTCCTTCCAGGCGCGATTATTCTTTTTCAAGTCTTTTAATTATAAGGTTAGAATTTTTTATAGATTTCTTATACCATTCTAATTTTAAAAGTCCTTTATCTTTATTGGATAGGGTAGAAATTTTTTTCTTTTCTCTTAGTTTAATTGAAATCAAGCTAAGAGTTATTGCACAGGTTACAGAAATATTATAGCTTTCTGAAAAGCCATACATTGGAATATTTATTAACTTGTCACAGTGTTTAATTAATTCATTGCTTAGTCCCTTTTCTTCATTACCAAATGCTATAACAAATTTCTTAGGTGCTTTAAATTTTGTTATTGATTCCGTTTTTCTTTGCATATGTGGACTAGTACCAACTAATTCGTATCCTTTTTTTTTGATTTTTTTTAAGAAATTTTCAACTGTCTCACCCTTAGCCTTTTCTTTGATAGTAATCCATTTTTCGGCACCCAAAGACACGCTTTTAGCGGTTTTAGTATTTTTTTCAGAATTTATACAATAAATATCCTGAATTCCCAAGTTATCACATGTTCTTAAAACTGCATTAAAATTATGAGGTTGATAAATGTTTTCCAGAAGTACACAAATATCCCTAGTCCTAGATTCCAATATCTTATCAATTCTTTCCATTCTATTTTCTGAAATATATTTTTTAAGGTCTTTGTATGTAATTTTATTCATTGGATGCTTCCTAAATATAAATCCTAGGATATCATATTAGTTAATAAATTATGTTAAAAAAACAAATATTGGTTACAGGCGACAGACCAACAGGCAGTTTGCATTTAGGTCATTATGTTGGAACTCTTGAAAATAGATTAAAGCTTCAAGATGATTTTAATTGCTTCTTTTTAATAGCAGATTTGCATATGTTAACTACACATAATGATAAAGTTGAAGAACTAAAACAAAATATTCAATCTTTGGTGCTAGATTGGTTAGCAGTTGGTTTAGATCCAAATAGATCAAATTTCTATTTGCAGTCATTAATTCCAGAGATTTCAGAGTTAACTTTACTGCTATCGATGATTTGTTCTGTTCCAAGAGTGCAGAGGATTCCAACACTTAAAGAGAAAGCCTCAATGTTAAATGATCAAGAAAATTATTCAGTGGGACTCTTGTCATATCCTGTATTGATGTCATCAGACATATTGATATTTAATGCTTCCAAAGTTCCAGTTGGAGAAGATCAGTTGAGTCATGTAGAACTAGCTAGAGAGTTATCAAGAAGGTTTAACTCGATGTACCAGGAATTGATAGTCGAACCTGAACCTTTAATAAGCGATTTCCCAAGATTGATTGGGACTGATGGAAAGGCTAAGATGAGCAAATCTTTAAATAATTCAATTTTTTTATCCGACTCTGAGGATGAAGTGAACAAAAAGGTAATGAGGATGTTTACTGATCCTAACAGAACAAGTGCAGACATTCCTGGTAAAGTTGAAGGCAACCCTGTTTTTATTTATCATGATATTTTTAATGATGATTTAGATGAATTAAATGAGTTCAAAGAAAGATACAGGAAGGGTACAATAGGAGATGTTGAAGTTAAAAAGTCATTAGCTAGGAGAATAAATACATTTCTAGAGCCTATTAGAGAAAAAAGATTAAAATTTTCAAACAATAGTGAAATATTTGATATAATTATTGATGGTTCTAAAAAGGCCAGAGAAATAGCCAAAGAAAATTTAGAGAAAATAAAAGATGCTATGAAAATTAGCTTTAAGGAGTTTTAAAATGAGTTATTCAGATCCACTACCAATAGGAGTAATCCCTGATTTAGATTACACACCAAAAACTATGAGAGCATGGGTTATAAGGAAAGAAAGGCACGGCGAGCCCATGAAGTCTTTTCAAGAAGAGGTTATGCCTGTTCCGGAATGTGGCCCTAACGATGTTTTAATTTTAGTCGTAGCAACAGGTATTAATTTTAATGGTGTTTGGGCTGGTTTAGGAGAGCCAATTTCAGTTTTAGATGTTCACAAAGGAGATCATCACATAGCTGGAAGTGATTGTTCTGGAATAGTTTGGGAAGTAGGCTCAAATGTAAAAAGTTGGAAAAAAGGCGATGAGGTTATTGTTCATTGTGGAGTAGAAAGTGAAGAGCCACATTCGAATATGACTCAAAGCAATGCTGATTTTATAAGTTATGATCCAATGGTAAGTAAGGGTGCCCAAATATGGGGCTATGAAACTCCAAATGGGTGCTTTGCTCAGTTCACAAGAGTTCAAGCACAACAAGTATTAAAAAAACCTAAACATCTTTCCTGGGAGGATGCTGCATCTTATGCACTTTGTTATTTCACAGCTTATAGAATGCTAGTTTCAAAAGCAAATGTTCAACCGGGTGAAGTAGTATTGGTTTGGGGAGCAGCTGGAGGGCTTGGTGTATTTGCTCTACAGATTTGTAAAATGTTAGGGGCAAAAGCTATTGCCGTTGTTTCATCTAAGGATAAATTTAAAATGTGTGAAGAGCTCGGTGCTGTTGGTGTAATTAACCGTAAAGATTTTCCAAATTTACCATATAAAAAGAATGAAACCCCTGAAGAATCTCAATTGAGATTCAAAGAAATGAAAAACTTTGGTAAGAAAATATGGGAGATATTAGGAGAAAGAAGAAGTCCAAATGTAATTTTTGAACATCCTGGTGAAACAACTTTTCCTGCAAGTGTATTTGTATGCGAAAGATTTGGAAGAGTTGTGATATGTGCTGGAACAACAGGATATGATTGCATGTTTGATGTCAGGTATCTTTGGATGTTACAAAAAGACATAATAGGTTCACATTTTGCTAATGCACTAGAATGTGTAAGGGCAAATGAATTGGTTCATCAAGGGCTTATTAATCCTGTTGTATCAGAAATATATCAATATGATGAAATTCCAAAAGCTCATCAGTTGATGTATGAGAACAAACATTCAGGAAAAATGGTTTGTATGGTTCAAGGCGTTAAATCTTAAGATTGTTTAAAATATAATCCGGTTTAATTTTGGATTTTTTTGCAGTTGCCAAATTAGTTTTGCCAGTAAGAACCAGGCAACTTTTTATTCTCGCCAAATTTGATCCAAGAATATCAGTATTAAGGTTATCACCAACAGTTAAGATTTCTTGCTTTTTTAGATTCAACTTCTTCTTGGCAAGAGCAAAAATAGTTTTGGCTGGCTTCCCAAGATTTATTACATGGACAGGGTGAGTCTTTTGGATGGCCGCAATTATTGACCCAGTAGCGGGTACATTACCAATTCTTCTTGGATAAGTATTATCTGTGCTAGTTGCAAGAAGCTTGGCACCATTTTGAACACATAGAGATGCATACATTAAATCATCATAATTGAACTCAAGATTACCTGAAACAATAATTGTTTTGATTTTTTTAAATTTATCCATATTCTCTTCAATATTTATTTCTAGACTTTTTAAATAATCTTTCAATTTAGAACTAGAAAAAACCATAATATCTTTGTTTTTAATTTTTTTATTGCCTATCATTTCTATTAGGTTGGTAATAGGTGTCATAATTTGATTTAAACTGCATGGTATACCTTGTTCGCTAAGAATTTTACTATACTCATTTGGAGAAAGGGTTGAATCATTAGTTAGAAAAATATATTTTTTTTCTGCTTTTATTAGATATTCTATGAATTTTTTAGAATGAGGTATTATTTTTTTATCCAAATAAATAACACCATCAAGGTCTATTATAAAACCTTTGAATTTATTAAATAGATTGATCATCCCCAGATTTCTTTCGCCAGTTTTTGATCCCTAACTCTTGTAGACTCTTTTTTTGTTATTCGAATTATTTTTTCTTCAGGCTCTTCAGTTATTAGTATTTCTAGTAAGTCCAAAACTTGAAGAGATGCCTTTTTAAAACCGTCATAATAGTCTGTAGATTCGCCTGATGCTTTTGCTGTTTTGTTATCTAAAAAAAGGGCAATAGCTGCGAAATCTTTATTTATACCCTGCTCAATAACAACTGACCAATCTTCATAATCACCTGTAAGGTAAACTTTTCTCCATTCTTCAAAAATTTCATCATAATTTAATGTACTCATACTATCTCCAAGTCTCCTGCGACAATAATATTTTCTTTGCAAGAACTGACAATTATTTTAACTGCTTCGTAAAAATTATCATTATTTTCTATGACACATGCCTTCAATAGCATAGGGATATTAACTCCAGATATTATTTCAACAAATCCTTTTTTAAAATAAGGTAAGCTTATATTTGAGGGTGTACCACCAAACATGTCAGTAAAGATAATATTATGACTTGCTTCAATTAAAAAGTTAGAAATTCTATTGGAATATGTATCAAATTCTCGTGAATCTTCATCTATACTTATAGTGAAGATTTTTCTGTCTAACTTATTATCTAATATGAATTCAACTGATGATTTTAGTTCCTCGCATAAATTACCATGTGTAATTATTAAAATATTAAACATATAAGAATTTTAAAATTAATATTCCGTTTTTACAAACGATCTTCGAATTTAAGCTTTTTTAATGCTATTTCAATCAATGTTGAAACATTTCTGCCTGGACTTACAGGTATTTGAATTTTAGGAAGTGGAACAGACATAATTTTTTCTTGAACTGTATCGTAGCCAAGCCTGTCATATTTATTTTCTTTATTAAATTCAATTAAATCTATTATTAAGTGAATCTTAGATTCCTTCATAACAGCCAGTGCTCCAAAGATATCTTTTACATTAAGAATTCCAATACCTCTAATTTCTATTAGGTTCTGGATTTTTTCTGGTGAAGCTCCAATTAGTTCGCCATCTGTAAGGGTAACAATTATTAAATCATCAGCTACTAACTTTGCACCCTTATTGATTAGTTCAGCGGCACACTCACTTTTACCAATACCGCTTTTACCTCTTATGATAATGCCTATATTGTCAATGCTCAGTAGAACACCATGGATGCTTAAGCTTTCATTGTTCATAATTTTTTATTATGTTGTATATTTCAAAAGGTCTAGTTTCTTCTAATATCTTAGATATGACTTCTTCTCTAGAAAATAGGTTGGCAATATTCCTTAGTACATCTAGATGTTCATTCCCATTATTCTCCGGATGTAACAACAATACAAAAATATTAGTATCTTTGTTATCAATTGATCCAAACATTATTCCCTCTCTATGAATCGAGAGAGATGCATATGTCTTATTTATTCCAGGCACTTTTGCATGTGGAATAGCTATATGATTATCAAGTGCAGTACTACAGAGATCTTCTCTTTTCTTTATCAAAGCACTAGTAAGCTCAAAGTTTAATACATTTTCTGCTAAGCAAAGGTTCTTTGTAATTTCAATTAAACATGAATCTTTATTGTTAGATATTATATTACTAAAAATAAGGCCAGGGGTAATTAAATCAGATAATTTCATTTTTTTAATCTTCTCATTGAGGATGAAGGTATTTTAAGTATATTTCTATATTTTGCAATAGTTCTTCTTGCTATATTAATCCCTTTAACTGCTAGTATCTCTTTGATTTCTTGGTCAGAAAGAGGATGTTTTTTATTCTCTTGGATTATTATTGTATTTATGATTTCTCTAACTGCTGCTGTAGATTTTTGATCGTCATTGTTGATTTTATTGCTAAAGAATTCTTTTAAATTCATTATCCCTGATGGAGTTAAGATATATTTATTACTGGTTATCCTACTAATAGTAGATTCATGAACACCTATTTCCGCAGCAATATCATTCAATTTTAAAGGTTTTAGGTATTTTTCACCTTTTTTTAAAAAATTATCTTGGATTTTTACTATCAGTTTAATTACTTTTAAATACATTTCTTCTCTCTCGCCAATTGTCTTAATAATCAAGTTAGCATCATCAATTCTGGTTTTTATAAATTTATAAACTTCTGGTGATAATGTTTTTTTATTTTTCAATAATTTCTTATAGTAGTTTGAAATTCTAAAATCTTTAGTGGGCTTATTGGGTTGAACAATTGTCTGGCCACTGTCATCAAAATGAACAGAAGCTTCATAATTAGATGTGTAGTTTATATCGGAGGCTGCTTGGAACTTCTCTCCAGGCCTTGGATTCAAATAACTAAGCTCTTTAATAAATTTTTTTAGAAACTCTTTAGATATGTTGTTCTCTTTACATATTTTTTCGTTATCTTTATTTGCTAATTCTGAAAAACTTTCATCTAGAATTTTGTATTTAATATTTAAATCCATACTATTCTTTAATTTTAATTGCATTTTTAAACACTCTTTTATATTTCTGGTGAAAATACCAGCTGGATCAAATTTTTCTTGGCAATAAAGAATAATTTCCTCTATTTCAACTTCCGAAATTTTTACGGAAATTTCCTTGAGTAATATATTCTGTATTTCATGGTTCTGATATTTAATAAAACCTACATCGTCTAAGAGTAAAATTAAATTGTGGATTATTTTTTGTTTGGTTTTCTCTATATTGAATAAATTTAATTGTTCTTTTAAATATTTACTAAGCGATTGAAATTTGTCCTCTAGATCAATAGCTATCTGATCTTCCAAATGATTACCAAAGTCCTTATTTTTATTTCTTGAATATTCTTCTTCTATGCAGGGGTTCTCTATCAGCATCTCATCAATTAATTTATCGATTTCGCTATTATTAAGATTTATTAGTTTAATAAAAAGTTTGGTTTGAGGACTAAGGACCCCTTTTTGTTTTAGGCTTGAAGATGTATTTACAATTGTCTTGATCATTTTTATTAATATATATAATAGTTTAAAATTTCATTATGAGTATAGGTAAAATAATTTTTTTTAGTGGATTGCTATTAGTTATCATTGGAGTTTTAATTCATTTTGCTGGGATGTTAAATATATTTAAAGATAATCCATTAGATTTAAAGTTTACTTTTAGGAATACAACATTCTACTTTCCAATAGGGACATCAATCGTTTTAAGCATAATGGTTTCCCTGATAATTTATATATTAAGAAAGATATTATAATTTTTTTTCGTACATATCTATTTTTTCAGAATGCTCTAATGTTAGTGAAATATCATCTAGCCCTTCAAGTAAACATTTTTTTCTAAAAGAATCAATATCAAAAGAAATCTTAAAACCTTTGTTGTCAGCTAAAAGATTCTTTTCGAGATCTATATTCAACATATAGTCGTTAAAATTTAAAGTCGATTCAAAAAGATATTCAAGATCTTTCTCGTTCAAAACTAAAGGAAGAATGCAATTCTTAAAACAATTGTTATACAATATATCAGCAAAAGATGAAGAAATTATGACTTTGAAACCATAATCTCTTAATGCCCAAGGTGCATGTTCTCTTGAACTTCCACAGCCAAAATTTTCTTGAGCAAGCAAAATTTCGGAATTTTTAAACCTTAAATCATTTAGGATGAATTTTTCATTTGGAGAACCATCATCATTAAATCTCCAATCAAAAAATAGGAATTGTCCAAAGCCAGTTCTCTCTATTCTTTTAAGAAATTGTTTTGGAATTATTTGATCAGTATCTACATGAGCAGAATTTAATGGTACAGGTCTGCTCATTACATTTTTAAATTTTTCCATTAATTAGTAATCTCCTAAATCAAGGTCAAGGGATCTTATGTCTGTAAATCTTCCATTGATTGCAGCTGCGGCCGCCATCACTGGACTGACCAAATGTGTTCTACCACCTTTCCCTTGTCTGCCTTCAAAATTTCTATTTGAGGTACTAGCACATCTTTCGCCGGGTGACAATTTATCAGGATTCATGGCAAGACACATGCTACACCCTGATTCTCTCCAATCAAAACCTGCATCTTTAAAGATTTTATCAATTCCTAACTGTTCGGCTTTCATTTTAACTATTTGAGATCCAGGAACTACTATAGCATTAATATTGGATGGAACCTTATTTCCTTGAATTACTTTGCTAGCAGCAATTAAGTCTTCTAATCTGCCATTTGTACAAGATCCAATGAAAACAGTATCGATTTTAATATCTTCAATGCAAGTGTCTGGTTTCAAGCCCATATAAGATAATGCATCCTCAGTAGATTTTCTTTTTACAGAGTCCTCTATGTCATTAGGATTTGGGATTTTTGAATCAATGCCACTAACCATTCCAGGGCTGGTGCCCCAACTTACTTGTGGAGCCATCTTATCTGCATTTAAAATTAGTTTTTTATCAAACTCTGAACCCTCATCTGAAGCAAGATTTCTCCATTCATTTATTAATTGCTCTAAGTTCTCAATGTTCTTTATTCTTGGTCTCTCTTTCAAATAATTGATAGTTGTTTCATCAGGACTAATCATCCCTGCTCTAGCTCCACCCTCAATTGACATATTACATATTGTCATCCTTTGTTCCATGGATAGCGACCTGATAGCTTCACCCGTATATTCAATTACATATCCAGTGGCACCTGCTGTTCCTATCTCGCCAATTATACTTAAGATGATATCTTTTGCAGTTACACCACTTTGCCTTTTCCCATCAACTCTTACTTCAAAAGTTTTTGGTTTGTTTTGCCATAAGCATTGTGTTGATAAAACATGTTCAACTTCACTTGTTCCAATTCCAAAAGCTAAAGCACCAAAAGCACCATGAGTAGAAGTATGGCTATCTCCACAGACTATAGTTTGCCCAGGTCTAGTTAAACCTTGCTCAGGACCTATGACATGAACAATACCTTGATAAGGACTATTTAAATCAAAAAGTTCAATATCAAATTCTTTACAATTTGATGATAAAGTTTCTATCTGCTGAAGAGAAATAGGATCTTTTATATTGTATCTATCAATTGTTGGTACATTATGATCCATAGTTGCAAAAGTTTTATCTTTTCTTCTGACTTGTCGACCAGCCTGCCTTAATCCTTCAAATGCTTGGGGCGAAGTAACTTCATGAACAAGGTGCAAATCAACATAAAGTAAAGAAGGCTTACCTTTCTCTTCATGTACTACATGATTTTTCCAAATTTTTTCGAATAATGTTAACGGTGCCATAATGCGATATTATAATACCAATTAAGTTTTAATTTTAAAAGTCGAAAGACCTGCAAATTTAGAATCTGATCCTAATAAGTCTTCAATCCTTAAAAGTTGATTATATTTAGAAGTCCTGTCGGTTCTTGAACATGAACCAGTTTTTATTTGACCCGAACCTGTTGCAACTGCAAGATCTGCGATAAAAGAATCCTCAGTTTCACCGGACCTATGGGATATTATGTAGGAAAATTGATTTTTTTTAGCTAGGTCAATAGCATCAATAGTTTCTGAAATACTGCCAATTTGGTTGATCTTAACCAAAATGCTATTTCCTGCTTTACTTTCTATTCCTTTTTTTAGCCTTTTGATGTTAGTAACAAATAAATCATCTCCAACCAATTGTACTTTTGACCCTATTTTTGAGGTGAGCAAAGACCACGCATTCCAATCATCTTCATCTAAAGGATCTTCAATAGATATTATAGGATATTTATTTACCAAGTTTTCGTAAACTTCAATTAGTTCATCAGTTGTTAATTTTTTTGAATTATAACTATACTTATTTTTACTGAATAATTCTGTTGCTGCTACATCAAGAGCAAGAAAAATATCTTCTCCAACTTTATAACCCGCTTTTTCAATTGCTTCAGATATTAAATCCAAAGCTTCTTCATTAGATTTTAAATCAGGGGCAAATCCTCCTTCGTCACCTACAGCAGTAGAATAATTTTTGTTATTGAGAATTTTTTTAAGATACATAAATATTTCAACACCAGCCCTTAACGACTCGCTAAAAGTATCAAATCCTGCAGGAACAATCATGAATTCTTGTATGTCTAATCCATTATTAGCATGTGCTCCACCATTAATAATATTCATCAAAGGAGTTGGAAGTAAGTAATCTGAATTCTCATAAAGACTTTGAAATAATTCTTTATTATTCAATTGAGCCAAACACTTTGTAAAAGACAATGAGCAAGCAAGTATAGCATTTGCTCCAAGTTTTGATTTATTGCTTGTAGCATCTAAATTTATTAGCTGTTTATCAAAATCATTTATTCCTTTAAAATCAGAATTTATTATATGTTTAGCTATTATTGCATTTATATTCTCTACAGCCTTACTTACACCTTTGCCTAAAAAATATTCAGTATCATCTCTTAGCTCTACAGCCTCATATGAGCCTGTTGATGCTCCCGACGGTACAGAGCTTCTGACTAACTTTTGGCCCTCAAGGGACATATCAACTTCCACTGTTGGAGTTCCTCTGGAGTCTAAGATTTGTCTTGCTTTTATATAATTAATTTTTGGCATCTGGATAAATATTGATATTATATCAATCTATTTTTTTTTCAAACAAAATTAAAATTTTTGAAAAAAAATACTTATCGTATAATGTATTCTCAAGTATGGATAACAGAATTCCAAATGCTATTAGGTTTTTATCAATTGATGCCGTTGAAAAAGCAAAATCCGGCCACCCTGGTATGCCTATGGGAATGGCAGATGTTGCTTCTATTTTGTTTACAGAATTCATAAAAATTAATCCTAAAGACCCATTGTGGCCTGACAGGGATAGATTTGTTTTGTCAAATGGACATGGATCAATGCTAATCTATTCGCTTTTATATTTATTAGGCTACAAAGAGCCAACAATTGCTGATATTAAGAACTTTAGGAAAATTGGTTCCAAAACACCTGGGCATCCCGAGTTTGAGCATACTATAGGGGTTGAAACAACAACCGGCCCATTAGGCCAAGGCATAGGGAATGCTGTTGGAATGGCTTTAGCAGAGAGGAAGCTTAATTTAAAGTTTGGAAATTCTCTAGTAAATCATTTTACATATGCTTTTGCTGGCGATGGTTGTTTAATGGAAGGACTCAGTCATGAAGCATTAAGCCTTGCAGGACATCTAAATCTTAATAAGCTAATAATCTTTTACGATGATAATGGAATTTCAATTGATGGGTCAACTAAATTATCGTTTACTGACGATACTGAAAAAAGATTAAACAGTTATGGCTGGAACTATATAAAAATAGATGGACATAGTCATAATTCTATTCGATCTTCAATCAAGAAAGCACAAAAATCAAAAAAACCAACAATGATAGCTTGTAAGACAAATATAGGTTTTGGATCACCTAATAAGGTAAATAGTCATGAATCTCATGGAGCCCCATTGGGAAAAGATGAAATAGAATTAACAAGGAAAAATTTAAACTGGGACTATGAACCTTTTGTAATCCCCAAAGATATTTTAGACTATTGGAGAAAGGCTGGTAAGAAATCATTAAAAAATTATAGTTCATGGAAATCAAGACTAAATAAGTCTAAAAATAGGACATTATTTAATGCGACGATTAAGAAAGATGTGTCATCAAACATATTCGTAAAATCTAGAAATGAGTTTAACAAGTTAAATGCTAAAATTGATAAAATTTCAACTCGAAAAGCAAGCCAGCTTTCTTTAGATATACTGAACAAGCATATTCCCAAAATGATTGGTGGATCTGCTGATCTTACTCCATCAAATAATACTAAATCTAAAGAGTTAGACCCCATTGCACCTGATAATTTAAATGGCAGATATGTTCATTATGGAGTTAGAGAACACGGAATGGCATCAATAATGAATGGTTTATCGCTTCATGGGGGTTTTATTCCATATGGGGGGACCTTCTTAGTATTTTCTGATTATTGTAGGCCCTCAATAAGGCTTTCTGCAATGATGGGTTTAAAAGTTATTTATGTGATGACACATGATTCAATAGGCTTGGGAGAAGATGGACCTACTCATCAACCCGTAGAACATCTTATGTCTTTAAGGTTAATACCAAATTTAAAAGTCTTTAGACCAGCTGATCTATATGAAACTTTTGATTGTTGGTTAGAAGCATTAAAAGCAGACGGTTCTTCTATAATTGCTTTATCGAGGCAAGATTTAAAAGTTCTTAATACAAGTAATTCTAAAAGATTAGCCTTCTATAATAATAATTTCTGCAATATTGTTAAGGGTAATTTAAAGAAGAGAGATTTAACTGTAATTAGTACTGGTAGCGAGGTTGAAACATCATATGAAGCAGCTTTGGAGCTAGAAAAGAAAGGAATAAAGGCTACAGTAGTTTCAATACCTTGTATCGAACAATTTAACACATTAAGTATAGGAAAAAAATCTAAAATTTTAGGATCTTCACCAACAATTTATGTTGAGGCTGGAGTATCAGTAGGTTGGAGGTCAATTTTTGGCAATAATTCCAACGTAGTATCTGTTGATAGTTTTGGAGCAAGCGGTCCTAAAAATGATGTTTATGAACATTTTAAAATAACTAAAGAGGAGATTGTTAAGAAAGCTATCAAGCTTGTAGTAAAGTAATGTCTGCTTGACATTTTTTGATGATTAATATAAATTTCTAAACTTAAGGTTATGCCAGGAATATATATAGGAAATAATGAAAACTTAGAAAATGCTCTCAGACGCTTTAAGAGGCAAATGGAGAAGGGCGGTGTTCTTTCTGATTATAAGAGAAAAGAGTATTTTGAAAAGCCTAGCGAAATTAAAAAGAAGAAGCTTTTTGCTGCCAAAAAAAGACAAAACAAAAAAAACAGAAAGTTCAGATAAATAAATGTCTTCCGAAAAAGAATATATCGCACTTGAAGATATATTGAGTAAAACTTCCATAACAAAATACATTGAAACCAATTGGTCACCTTTAAGGAAAGTTGGTTCAAATTTTATTACATTATGCCCTTTTCATGATGATAAAAAGCCCTCTCTTTCAATTAGCGAGGAGAAAGGACTATATCACTGTTTTTCATGCAAAGCAGGAGGCAATTTAATAACTTTTGTAAAAGAGTTTAAGAATGTATCTTCAGGTGAAGCAATTAAAGATATTTGTGATTTTTTTGATATAAAAATCGAGCTTAAAGAGTTATTTATTAAAGATAATACAAAAAAAATTTCTCAATTAATTAAGTTGAATTCAATTATTGCTAAGTTGTATAATAAAGTTTTAATCGAAGGTAAAAGCTCCCAAAAAGCAATTCAATATCTTAAAGACAGGGGATTCACTAGGAAAGATATCATTGATAATGAAATTGGTTTAGCACCTGAGTCTTGGGATTTTCTTGTTAAATTTATTGACCAAAGAAATCTAAATCTAGGACATTCAGAAGAAATGGGGTTAATCAAGAAAAAAGAAAAAAATCATTCATATTTTGATTTTTTTAGGAATAGAATAATTTTCCCGATAAAAAATAGACAAGGAAATATAATAGCTTTTGCTGGGAGGTCCTTGAACAATGAAGAGCCAAAATACTTAAATTCGAAAGAATCACAAATTTTTTCAAAAAGGAAGATCCTATATGGGTCAAATAAGTTTTCACTTTTGAAAGGAAAAAAGCCAAAGTTTGTCTACATAGTTGAGGGTTATACCGATGTTTTAATGATGAATAAAATTGGAATAAATAATGTTGTTGCCTCAATGGGGACATCTCTTACTAATGAACATGCAAATGAAATCAGGAAATTATCTGACAGAGTTGTTTTAATATTTGATTCTGATGAAGCTGGTTTAAATGCTTCATTTAAAAGTATAGAGCCTTTATTTGGTAATGGGATAGACGTTTATAAACTATCCTTACCAGATTCATTTGATCCCTGCGATTTTATTAAAATAAATGGAAAATCAGCATTTGTTAATATCTTAAAAAATGTTGAGCCTATAATGGATTCCTACATAGAATATTTGAAGATTCAATATCTTGAAAAGAATAAAGCCTTGAACTCTATTATTAACGAATTTTTATCAAAGTTAATTTACATATCTGATGTATTTAAAAAAGATATTATTATTAACAATTTTTGTTCCACTTTTTCAGTTTCCAAGACAGAGGTAGAAAAAAAATTGAATTCTTTAAATTCAGGTAGTTCAAGCATTGATGAAAAAATTAAAACTGATTTTCATCTTAGTCCAATTGAAATTGCACTTAAAGTTTTTGTTGAGAATATAAAATCTAGAGATGCCAATTTATTAAAGGAAATAGAAGAGGTTGCAAAGCCTGAGATTATCAAAATTATTGATATAATAAAAAAGGATTTAAATCTGGAACCTGCCAAAATTCTTACTATGCTAGATGATGAATCTTCAAAATATTTTTCAAATATTTTATTTACTTCCACAGAATTCAATAATGAATTATCTGCGAATATTATTAAAGAGTGTGTTGTAAAGACTAGATTAGATAATTTAAAAGAGATAAAAAGGAAAATTAATATGAAACTAAGTAATGCAAAAGGTCTTAGTCCAGATGACGAGAAAGCATTGTTGTCAGAATTAAACAATATTATTAAAGAAGAGAAAAAAATAAAATCATAAGTTAAAATATAATGATGGTTTCTCAAGAAAGTTTTGATATTTTTAAAAAGCCAAAATTTTTAATGGCCTTCTTACCTAAGTTTGTAAAGAATGTTCTTCCAAAAATTAATATTGAGTTCAGAGTTAAAAAAGATGTAAATTTTTCTTTGACCTATGATAGAGTCGACCCTGTTGAAGATCCTATTAAAAGTTATCTTAATACAATTGCTTATCATTCATTGCTAAATAAAAATGAAGAATATAAAGTGGCTAAAACTTTTAATGATGCAAAAAATGTGATTTGTAACTATATAGTTTCGGACATTAGGATAATAGGCTTACTCCAATCTAACATAACACAGACAAGTATTGAAGATGAAATGGATGTTGACTTAGATGATATGGAAACTGGGTCGAAATCTGACTCAGCTTACAAATCAACCAGGAGAGTTCTCTCTCTCAACGAAATGCTATCCGATGCTCTTGATTCAGATGTAATTACCAGCTCTCTATCCAAAAAAATAAAAAAAATTATGATGCAGATTGAATTCCAAGATGGTTTCTTAAAGTCTATAGCTAAATTTCTGAGAGCTAATAAATTTGAAAAGAGTTCTGTTGATAAATTTAATAAAGCAAAGCTTCAATATATAAATAATAAACAAAAGCTAGTTGAATCAAATTTAAGATTAGTTGTTAGCATTGCAAGAAAGTATATAAATAAAGGCTTGCCCTTTTTGGATCTTATACAAGAGGGAAATATTGGTTTAATAAGAGCAGTTGAAAAGTTTGAATATAAGAGGGGTTATAAATTTTCGACATATGCGACTTGGTGGATTAGGCAAGCTATTACACGTTCATTAGCTGATCAAGCTAGAATTATTAGAATTCCAGTCCATATGACCGAACAGATTAATAGAATCAATTCTGTTTCAAGAAGGTTGGTGCAGAAATTAGGCAGAGAACCATCCAACCAAGAGATATCAATTGAATCTAAATTTTCCGAAGATAAAGTTGATAAAATTCAAAGAGTCACTAAAGATCCAATTGCTTTAGATACACCAATAAATGAAGATGATTCTGCTGGGCAAACACTACTTGACACTATAAGTGATAACAATCCAACACAGCAAGATTATATTGAAACAAGTGAATTAAAAAGTTTAATCAATACCTCATTGTTGAAAGTCTTAAACGATAGAGAGAAAGATGTTATAAAAAAGAGGTTTGGTATAGACGAAGAACAAGTTTTTACACTTGAAGAGATAGGCTCAATATTCAATGTAACTAGGGAAAGAATTAGACAGATAGAGTTGAAAGCTTTAAAAAAACTCAAGAAAGTAAGAAAGTCTCCAGTTTTAAATTATTTAGATTAATTTTGTTGACAACAATGGATTATTGTATAGAATTTTACGTTCTAGGCAGCCTTACTGGAGGGGGTACACCCGGATCCATTCCGAACCCGGCAGTTAAGCCCTCAGAGGCCGATGATACTGAGACCTATTGGTTTTGGGAAAGTAGGTAGCTGCCTAGTTATTTTTTTTATGGCTAATAAATTCAAAGTAGCAATCTTTTCGTCTGGCAGTGGATCTAATTTTGAAGCGATTATCAAAGCTGATATTCCAAATATTGAAGTTAGCTTCCTTTTTTGTAATGTTTTAGATGCTTATGTGCTTGAAAGAGCGAAAAAGTTATCTGTACCAATAATTACTTTATCGCATAAAGAATACAAGCTTAGAAAGGATTATGAGATGGAAATTATTTCTTTAATAGAAAATTATAATTTAGATCTTATAGTTTTGGCTGGATTTAAGAGGATATTGTCTCCATTTTTTACATCAAAATTTGAGAACAAAATAATTAATCTACATCCATCTCTCTTACCTGCATTTACAGGACTTCATGCTCCGAGGCAGGCTTTAGAATATGGAGCAAAATATACGGGATGCACTGTTCATTTTGTTGATGATGGTATTGATACCGGCCCAATAATACTTCAAGGTATGGTTGAAATAGATAAGAATGATACAGAGGATTCATTGATATCAAAAATTAATAAAAAAGAGCATGAAGTGTTACCAAGAGCCATAGAACTTCTATCTAAAGATAAACTTATATTTGATGGTAGGAAAGTCTTTATAAAAGACTAAATCTCTTTACCGATTGCATTTGCTATTACTCTGGATTTTTCAACCATTATATTAAATTTTTTGGGCTTTAATGATTGACCACCGTCACTTAATGCAATTTCTGGATTATTATGAACTTCAACTGCAAGACCATCTGACCCAGCTGCTATAGCTGCATAAGCTATAGGGGACACATACTGCCAATAGCCTGTTCCATGTGCTGGATCTGCAATAACAGGTAAGTGTGTTTTTTCTTTCAAAACTGGTATTGCATTAATATCAAAAGTATTTCTTGTCGCAGTTTCAAATGTTCTTATGCCTCTTTCGCATAGGGCAACAGACATATTACCTTCAGCTAATAAATATTCTGCACATAATAAAAATTCATTTAATGAAGTAGACATACCTCTTTTTAGTAGCACTGGTTTTTTGGTTTTTCCAATTTCTTTTAATAGAGCATAGTTCTGGCAATTTCTTGCACCAATTTGTAACATGTCAGCATATTGACAGATCAAATCTAAATCTTTTACATCAAGAACCTCTGTTACAATTGGCAGGTCAACAGAATCACCTGCAGCTTTTAAAAATTTCAAACCCTCTTCACCCAGTCCTTGAAATGTATATGGAGATGTTCTTGGCTTAAATGCACCACCTCGTAATATAGTTCCTCCGCCAATTTTTACTGATTTTGCAATACTATGGATTTGTTCTTCAGATTCAACTGAGCAAGGTCCAGCTATAACAGTTAATCTTTTACCTCCTACCGTAGTATTACCAACCTCAAAGCTAGTATCTTCATTCTTGAATTCTCTGCTACCTAATTTATTGGGCTGCATTATTGGAACTACTGCTTCAACTCCAGGCAGCTGACCCAGCAGATTCATGTGTTGTTGTTTTTCTTTCTGATTACCAACAGCTCCAATGATGGTCCTGGCCTCTCCTTTTACTGTCTCTGCTTTATAACCAAAATCATTTATAGATTCTAGAATTCGCTCAATCTCTTTTTCAGACACTGATGGTTTAAGAACAATTATCATTTACTTCCTCCGACTATCTATAGTATTTTATGGAAAAAACAGTCTATATCAAATATATTGAAATTAATTTTATATAAATTAGGATTCTTATTAATGATTATTTCCTATATAAAATGGTTTTTAATTGCAATAACAACAATAATTTTGGCTATTCTTGCGACAATAGTTTCTTTTGTTTCACCTAAATTTGCTACACTAACACTTGTAAAAATTTGGGGAAAATTAATATTGCTAATTTCCTTTGTTAAATTGGAGGTTAGGGGATTAGAAAATATTAAAGATAAGCCAACAATTATAATGTATAACCATAAAAGTTTTTATGACATTTTTTCATTTGCATCATTTATGAAGATTGATTGGAGAGCAATGATGAAAAAAGAGTTGTTAAAGATACCTTTCTTCGGACAAGCTGTTAGAGTCATGGGACATTACTTTGTAGCCAGGGACGGCTCTTTTGCTGATAGAAGGGAAGTTATAAAGATTTTAAAGAAAATTAAAAATGGTAAAGCAATATTTATAGCCCCTGAGGGAACCAGAAATCCTGACAAAGAATTATTAGAATTTAAAGATGGGGGTTTTTTTATCTCTACAAAAACTAAAGTTAACATTGTTCCAATGATAATTAAGGGAGCTGATAATGTAGTGATGAAAAATTCACTGAAAATTAACCCAGGTACTATCATCATAAAAATTTTACCTGAAATTGAAGTTGAGGATTTTTTATCCCATGATGAACCAGTATCTAAATTAAAGGATCATGTTTTTTCCATTTTTAATAATAATATTTAATTCTTTTTCGAATAAACTGTATGAATTGGGACTCTTTTCTTTGCATATGATGTTTGGAATTTGGTTGATGGTAATTTTTCATTATAATCCAGGGTGATTTTAAACTTACTTTTTTGTACCTCAGTCCTAATGAGGTTTATGTAGTTTAAATCATCTGATTTTATAACGAGATCGCCTTTATGAGATAATAGGTCAAAGATATGATTTAAAAAGACAGAATTTATTATTCTATTTTTTCCATGCTTATCCTTTGGCCATGGGTCAGGATTATTTATATAAAATCTCTTAGTCGACCCTTTCTGTACAAATTGAGATAAAATTAGGGTTGCATCACCTAAGATAAAATTGATATTTTTAAGATTAAGTTTTGCTAGGCTTTTTAAACATTTTAGTATTCTTCCATATTTGATTTCAATACCTATAAAGTGTGAATTACTATCTTGCTTTGCAAGATTTAAGATGAATTCACCTTCACCGCATCCTAAGTCAAGAACTAGATTTTTGCTATCGTTCAAAAAAAATATCTTTTCTGGAATAGAGATATCAATTAGATTTTGTTCGAATTTTCTAATTTTATATTTCATAAAAATTCTTTTAAAACTGTATTAATTTTTTCTTTTGATACCTCAATTGTATGTTTTTTATTCTTTAGCATAATTGATCCAATTTTATTAGGTAATGAAAAGGTAATTTTATTGGTTTTATTTTTTTTATCTAATTCCATGTACTTAATAATAGATTTAATTTGTGTAGAGCTATATCTTATAGATCTTAAAGCGAATCTGTCTAATATTTTATATATTTTATTTAGACTCTCATCATTTAAATCAAAATATTTGTTTGCAATTGATGCTTCGATTGCCATTCCTAACCCAATACAATCTCCGTGTGATTTCTTGTAGGAATATAATTTTTCCAATCCATGCCCCACTGTATGACCAAAATTTAATATACTTCTTTTGTCAGTTTCTTTAAAATCCTCTTCAACTACTTTTACTTTTATAGCTATGCAGTTTTTAATTATTTTATTAATTATTTGGTTACTGTTTTCCATAAAATTAATATTAATTTTCTCTAACAATTTAAAAAGCCTTAAATCATAAATAACTCCATATTTTATTATTTCTGCTAAGCCCTGTCTTAATTCTGATTCTGGTAAAGTTTTTAGGAAAGAGGAATTAACTATAATTTTCTTCGGGTTGTAAAAAGTTCCAATTAGGTTTTTCCCTAAATCATTATTGATTCCTGTTTTTCCACCTATAGAACTGTCAACCATTGCTACTAAAGAGGTGGGTATTTGAATTAAATCTATTCCTCTTAAGAAAGTAGATGCAACAAATCCTACTAAGTCCCCAACTACACCTCCTCCCAAAGCAACTATCACAGATTTTCTATTAAATTTTAGTTTTAATAATTTTTTTTCAATCATTATTTTATTTTCTATAGATTTTGATTTCTCACCTGGCTTTATTTTAATTGTGTTTAAATATTTCTTATTTAAGATATTTTTGTAAATTTTATAAATATTTTCATCTGTTATCACAGAAATTTTATAATATCGTTGATTTAAGTTGGATAGGTATTTTTTTAAATCTTTATCAAACTCAATTTTATATTCTTCTTTATGTATATGATTTTTAATTTTCATTTAATACTCAATCAAGGACGTTATATTTTTACATTTAATATTATTTCTTCCATTTAGATTTAATAGCTCTATAACAAATGCAATATGTTTGATTTCAGATTCAAAGTTCGTTGCCAATTTTTCAATTGCCGATATTGTCCCACCAGTTGCTAATAGATCATCTATAATGGCAACTTTAGAACCTTTTTCTAATGAGTCGATATGCATTTGAAAGCAATCGCTCCCATATTCCAGTTGGTATTCAATTTCAAATGTTTTAAATGGTAACTTTCCTTTTTTTCTTGCTAGAATTAGTTTTTTATTCAGATTAAAACATACAGCTGAAGCGAAAATAAAACCTCTAGATTCAGGAGCTATAATAGCATCTATATCTTTTGGAATAGATTTAGAGATTTGATTAACAACATATTTAAAAGCTGCAGAGTCCTTTAATAGCGGAGTTATATCTCTATATAAAATACCTTCTGATGGGAAGTCCTGGATATCTCGAATGTAGTCTTTTATTTCCATTTGTAATATAAATATATAATTAAAAAGCTTATTAGGCCAATCATTAAATAGCCGATTTTTTTACTTTTCAATATTTCTTCGAATTTTGCTCCATATTTATAAGCTAACATCCCAACTATTAAAAATCTCAACCCTCTTCCAATAATAGAGCCTAGAAGAAAGGGCATAAAGTTAACTTTTGCTAATCCTGCAGAAATACAAAAAATTTTAAAAGGAAGAGGGGTGAAGGCAGAGGTTATCATCAACCAAAAAGTTTCATTATTCAGCCTTAATTTTAATTGATTAATTTGTTCGATATTATTTGTTATAAATTTTATATCTTTATAAAGAGCCAATTCAAATAATTTTTCACCCAGTAAATATGCTACACAACCTCCTAAAACAGATAGAAAAGTGCAAATAAAAACATAGTAGATAACTTTTTTAATTTTCCTTGCTATACATAGTAATCCTAAAAAAGGATCAGGTGGTAAAATAAAAAAGATAGATTCTATAAAAGAAATGATTCCCATAATCACTAAAGCTTGTGGGCCTTTAGATTTGTCTAGAATTTTTTTTATGAAGCTCATATTTTGATCTTTTTAAAATTCATATCTGTATAGTTCGTTATTAAAGGTGTAATTGAAACATATCCTTCTCTTAGCGCAGCAATATCAGTACCATTTTCAGCTTTATAGCTTAAATCATTACCTCCAATCCAGAAGTATTCTCCACCGCGAGGATCTGTTTTGGTTATAATTTCATGGCCATATGCCCTTGCACCTTGCTTTGTAAATTTGACTCCTTCGATATCCTCTGCTTTTCTATTTGGGTAATTAATATTCAAAAAGAATTTTTTACTATTAGATTCTATAATTTTTTCTAATATATTAACAAAGAATTTTGAGCAATCTTCAAATTTAGGATTTTTTTTATTGCCAATTGATATAGCAATAGAGTTTATTCCGTGAAGATATCCTTCCCTAGCAGCCCCTACAGTTCCTGAATAATTGATATCATCTCCAATATTGGCACCGTCATTTATCCCAGAAATTACTAAATCAAAATCAATTTTAAGTAATTCACTATTTATTGCGAAGTTGACACAGTCTGCTGGAACTCCAATGACAGAATATATGTTCTTTTCTTGTTTTTTACACCTTAGAGGCTTATTGAGACTAATAGAGTGACTCGTAGTACTTTGATTCCATTCTGGTGCAACAATAGTAACATTACCAATTCTTTTCAAGTCTTCAAATAGTATTTTTATGCCTTCCGCATTAAACCCATCATCATTTGTTAAAAGTATTTCCATTTCATTTATCGGGGTGATTGGATTTGAACCAACGACCCCTGGTCCCCCAGACCAGTGCGCTTCCGCTGCGCCACACCCCGTACCTATGGTGTTTCTATAAGTCTTTTTATTGTATTCCTGATATTTTCAATTTTACCGGCAATGTTTTGTTTTCTATTAATCTTATCAGCTAATTTTTCATCAAATTCATTGAATTGTGATTTTATATTAATTTCATTATGAAACTTCATTAAATTTAGAATAACATCGATCGACTTATGATGATAAAGTTTGTGAGAATATCCATCAGATGTTTTCATTTGATCTTTAAGGCTTTTAAACTTTTGGGACCAGTATCTAATTTTAGTAGAACTTACTCCAGTGATTTTTTCTAACTCACCAATTTTATAATAATACTTTTCTCTATATTCTGAATTATTAGGCATGAAAAGAAAAATAATTTATTAATTTTTATCTGTCAATTGATTTGATTTTGAAAGATTTTCTATGACCAAAGCTTTTACCATAAGTATTAATATTCTTTATGTGGATAGTGGTTCCATAGCCTACGTTATTTTTTAGGTCGTAATATGGTAAAGCACTATGATATTTTCTGATAATAAAGTCTCTAACAAACTTTGCCAAAATAGATGCCGCTCCAATTGATTTACATATATTATCACCTTTTGTTATTGCTAGTTGGTAACAATCAATATTTGGGATTTTTTGCATACCATCAACCAAAATAGCCCTAGGCTCAATTTTAAGATTATTGATTGCATCTTTCATAGAAAATAATGTAGCATCGCTTACATTAGATTTATCTATGTGCTTATTATTGGATGACCCTAATCCAAAATCACATCCTGCATCAATAAATTCTTTAACAAAATTATTTCTTAATTTTTCAGATAATTTCTTAGAGTCCTTTATTTTTGAAAGGTCTAATTTGTTAAATTTTTCATTTACAATTACACAACATGATATTACTGGACCGAACAATGAACCTCTTCCAACTTCATCAATTCCAACAACATTTCCATATTTTTTAATGATTTCTATTTCTATATCAGAAAGACTATTCTTTATCGTAGCTTTAATTTTTTTAGTTCCTTATTAATTTTTTCCTGCTTTTTTTTATCTAAATTTGTTAAAGGAAGCCTTATATTATCTAGACTAAGTCCTAATTTTTTCATGGCATATTTTATTGGAATTGGATTAGTGTCTACAAATAGCAACTTATTTATATTTTTTAAGTTTCTATCAATTTTATTCACTTCTTTAGTATTCTTGGCAATATAATTCTCATAAAGTTCAGAGCATTCCTTTGGCATCAAATTAGATGTAACCGAGATAAAACCTTTACCACCATTTTTTAGTATTTGAAGATTCAAACTGTCTTCACCAGACAATATAATGAATTTTTTTGAACAGCTTTTAATTATTTGTTTTACTTTATTAATGTTCCCAGAGGCTTCTTTAATGCCCACAATATTCTTACAGGCCTTCTCTAACCTTGCAATTGTAGAAGTCTCAAGATTCACTGAAGATCTGCCTGGGATATTATATAAGATTATTGGTAGCTTAGTTTCTCTTGCAATATTCTTGAAATGTTTAAATAAACCTTCTTGATTTGGTCTATTGTAGTAAGGAACAACTTGTAAACTTGCATCTGCTCCAGCTTTTTCGGCTGCTTTAGTTAATCTGATGGCTTCTTTTGTTGAATTTGATCCGGTACCTGCGATTACAGGGATTCTTCCATTTGACGTTGAGACTGCAATTTCAATTACTTTATCATGTTCATCATGACTTAGAGTTGGAGATTCTCCGGTTGTACCGCAAGGTACTATCCCATGAACACCAAGCTCTATCTGTCTTTTAATCAATTTTTTTAAAGTATTTTGATCTAAATTTCCAGCTTTAGTAAATGGTGTTATTAATGCTGTTATACAGCCTTTTATTTTGAGCATGTTCTTATAATACTACCTTATCTTATCTCTTAAGGCTTCGGCAATTTGCACTGCATTCAATGCCGCACCTTTTCTAATTTGGTCACCTACAACCCAAAGTGAAATTGTATTTTTTTGTGAATAATCAATTCTAATTCGTCCTGCAATACAATCATCAATATTCGATGAATCATGAGGTGTCGGGTACAAGTTTGGATCTAAATCGTCTTGAACTTTAATACCTTTAAATTCTTTTAATGCATTAATAATATTCTTTAAATTAACCTTCCTTGTAAACTCAATATTTAAACTGATACTATGTGATCTAATCACTGGGACTCTAACGGTTGTTGCAGTTAAATTTATTCTTTTGTTAGATAAAATTTTTCTTGATTCATTTTGCAATTTCATCTCTTCCTGTGTGAACAGATTTGATTCAAAATCTCCAATCTTCGGAATTACATTAAATGAAATATTTCTATCAAAAACTTTATTCTTGAATTTCTTCTTATGAATTGCAGCCTTTGTATCCTTTATTAATTCATCAATACCAGTATTTCCAGCTCCTGACACAGATTGAAAACTTGTTGCAACAACTCTTTTTATTTCACATAAATCCATGAGTGGCTTAATCGCCATTAAAGAAATTATGGTAGTACAATTTGGATTGGATATTAATCTTGTATTTGTCTTTAAAGTTTCACTATTAATCTCCGGAACAACAAGTGGTACATTCTTGTTTAATCTAAATGCTGAACTGTTATCAATAACATAGCATCCATTTTTTTGAGCAATTTTTGCATATTTTTTACTTATTGATGATCCAGCTGAAAAAAATAGAATATCTAAATCTTTGAAAGAATTTTGTTTTATTTTTTCTACAATTAAATTTTCTTTTAAATACTTTATTTTTTTCCCCACCGACTTTGGTGATGCAAAAAGCCTTATACTTTCGAGATTAAAATTTCTTTCAGATAACAGGGTGATAATCTCCTGACCGACTGCCCCAGTTGCTCCTACAATTCCTATTCTCATCTTACTTATCAATTTTCCTTATATTTTCCAATTCTTCCTTGTCAACATTAGTTGTTAACCAAGCATTAATGATGCCTTCAATATCATTCTCTTTAACAGACATTATACCCATTGTAATAATATTAGGATTGTTCCATTTCTTTGCACATATAGCAATTTCTTTGGTATTACATAGGCTCGCTCTAATTCCTTTGTATCTATTTGCAACAATAGTGACTCCGGTTCCTGTATAGCAAAATATTATTCCATAATCAGCTATTTTATTTTTTACATCATTTGCAACACGACGAGCTATTTCAACCCAATCTAATGAATCATCATTAATACCGTGTTCAAATATAATAAATCCTTTTTCTTTAAGTATTTTTCTTGTTTTTAAAATTACTTTGGCTGAACTATCAGCTCCTAAGGAAAATTTAATCATATAGTTAAGTATTTTAAATTAATATTTGCAACTTTATCTAGCTTTATATTTTCAAATAAGGACCAGTGACAGATTTCTTATTTTTGACTATTTGTTCTGGGGTACCCTGAGCCAAGATTTTTCCTCCATTTATTCCTCCTTCTGGACCTAAATCTATTATAAAATCTGATATTTTAATTAAGTCGGTATTATGTTCAATTAATAAAATTGTATTACCTCTTTCAATAACATTGTTAAATGTATTTATTAAACTTTTCAAATCATCAACATGAAGCCCTATAGAAGGTTCATCTAATATGAAAAGAACATTTGATGAATTAGATGCAGACAGGAATTTTGCAATTTTTATTCTTTGGGATTCACCTCCTGATAATGTATTTGAAGACTGACCTAGTTTTAAATATCCTAATCCAACTGATTCAAGTATCTTGAGCAATCTTTTTATTTTATTTTTATCTTCAAAGAAAATTAATGCTTCGGAAATTGTCATATTTAATATCTCTGAAACATTTTTATTGTTATATCTAATTCTCAATATCTCTTCTTTAAATTTCAATCCATGACAAAAATCACATAAAACTTCAACATCAGAGAGAAATTGCATTTCAACAACTATTCGTCCTTCACCCTTACATTCTTCACATCTACCTCCTGAGGTATTGAATGAAAAATCACCAGGCTTGAGTGATAAACTTTTTGCCTCAGGAGTTGAAGACATAAGCATTCTTATTTCATCATAAATTTTAAGATATGTAGCAGGATTTGATCTAGCGGTCTTTCCTATGGGCTCTTGAGTCATCATAATTATTTCTTTTATGTTTTCTAACCCTTCTATTTTTTTTACAAAACCAGGGTTTTCAAATGAAGAACCCATTTTCCTTATTGCATTACCATAAAAGCAGTCATATATTAAAGTACTTTTACCTGAACCCGATACACCAGTTATACAAGTAATGGAATTTAATGGGATATCGAAATCAACATTATTTATGTTATTTTTTTTGGCTCCTACAATTGATATTTTTTTAGAAGAAGTTCTTCTTTTGCTTGGCATTTCAATAAATTCTTCTCCGCTTAAATATCTACTAGTTAAAGATTGAGAATTTTTTTTCAATTTTTTTAAATTTCCACAATGTATCACATCTCCACCTTGATACCCCGAACCAGGACCTAATTCAATAACCCAGTCAGCTTTACTAATCATATCAAGATCATGTTCAATAAGAATTATTGTATTATCTAATTTTTTTAGCCCTTCGATGCTATTGAAAAGTTTTTCAATATCTTTCTGATGAAGTCCAATTGAAGGTTCATCTAAAACATACAATGTGTCTGTTAATTCAGATCCTAATTGTTGAGCAAGATTTACTCTTTGTGCTTCACCCCCAGAAAGAGTTCTGGATAATCTAGAAAGAGTTAAATAGTCAAGGCCTACTTCTAATAGATACTTCAATCTTGATTTAACTTGTTTTAATGGCTCTTTTACAATAGCCTCACTGCTTAAATTAATCTTTAGTTTTTTAAAAAAACTATTTAAATCTTTTATATTTAATTCACAAAGTTCTTTTATGGTCATTCCATGAATTTTTACATTTGATGCTAATGTTCCTATCCTTGAGCCATTACATTTTAAACATTCTCTGGCAGATCTATAACGTGACAATAGTACTCTAATATGCATTTTATATGATTTAGACTCTAACCTTTTAAATATACCAATAATGCCTTTATATTTTTCATTTCCAGACATTATTTTATCTAACTCCAATTTGGAAAAATTAGAAAATTTTTTATTTAGATCAATATTGGAATTAATACAGAATTCTATAAATTTTCTTTTTGCAAAGCTTAAGGATGGCCTTTCAAGAACTGAGATACAACCTTCATTTATACTCTTTGATTCATCATCAACAATTAAATTGAAATCCGGTAATAAATTATTACCAAAACCCTTACAATCTTTACATGCTCCATCTGGACTATTAAAAGAAAATTTGTTTGAGGATAGTCTTGAATATTCTTTATTGCATTTAGAACAACAGAATTCTTTTTTGTAATCTTTAGATTCCGTTGAACTTTGTTTATCGAACACTGTTATTGTTTTAAATATGCTGTAACAAAATTCTATTGATTCTATGATTCTAGATTTATTTTCCTCGTTAATTTTTATTGTATCGAAAATTGGAAATGGAATTATTTTATTTGGATCAGACTTAAGTAAAATGCTTTGGCCATTTTCTAAATATTCGAAAATTCCGATTTTTTTTAATTCTCTTTCTTTAATATTCTTCTCATTTTTTCCACAGATATAAATAATTTTTTCTTTATGATTAGCTAACAAATTTTCGTAAATTTGATTGTTTGAGAGATTTTCACATTTAACCTTGCATTCTGGGCAAAATATTTCTCCAATTTTACTATAAATAATTCTTATAAAGTCATAAATTTCAGTCATTGTTCCCACAGTCGATCGTGAATTTTTGATTTTATTTCTGCTTTCAATAGCTATAGATGGGGGAAGACCTTCAAGACGCTCTATTTCAGGCTTGTCAATTTTTTCTAGGAATTGTCGTGCATATGTAGACAAAGATTCCAGATATCTTCTTCGACTCTCTCCATGAATTGTTTCAAGTGCTAATGTGGATTTTCCTGACCCCGATAATCCAGTAATAACACACAATGAATGCCATGGAATCTCTACATTTATATTTTTTAGATTGTTATTGGCTGCACCTTCAACTGATATTTTTTGCTTCATTAAACTAATACTAACTACATTTTTTATCATACCTTGAATTTTTTCACTTTTAGAGTAATCTGAAAAATATCTAATGAGCTCCTTTAAAAAACAAGATCCAGAAATTTACTCAATAATTAATGATGAGACAATAAGGCAAGAGAATGAACTTCAAATGATTGCATCTGAAAACTATGCAAGCAAAGCCGTAATGGATGTAGTTGGTTCAGTATTAACTAATAAGTATGCAGAAGGTTATCCCAATAAAAGATATTATGGTGGTTGTGAATTTGTTGATAAAGCCGAAGATTTAGCGATCCAAAGAGCGAAAGACTTATTTGGAGCTGAAGCAGTTAATGTTCAACCTCATTCAGGAGCACAAGCAAATATGGCGGTATTCCTTGGTTTTCTTAGCCCAGGAGATACAGTTTTAGGCATGAGTCTTGATCATGGAGGCCATCTCTCACATGGCTCTAAAGTAAATTTTTCTGGAAGAGTTTATAATTCAATATCATATGGTGTTAAAGAGGATAGTTTTTTAATTGATTATGATCAGATAGAGGATTTAGCACTTAAGCATAAGCCTAAGTTGATAATAGCTGGATGGAGCTCTTATCCTAGAGATTTAGATTATTCAAAATTTAAGGAAATCGCTGATAAATCAGGTTCTTTATTGCTTGCAGATATTGCTCATCCTTCTGGATTGATTGCAGCAGAATTATATTCAAATCCAGTACCTCACTGTGATTTTGTTACAACCACAACCCATAAGACCTTGCGAGGACCAAGGGGTGGCATGATCATGATGAAAGAAGAGCATGCTAAAATTATCAACAGTAGAGTTTTTCCTGGAACCCAAGGTGGACCTTTGATGAATACTATAGCCGCCAAAGCTGTAGCATTTAAAGAGGCTTTAGACCCATCATTCAAAGAATATCAATCGCAAGTTCTAAAGAATTCTAGGCTATTAGCCGAGCTTTTAATAGAGAACGGCTTTGATTGTATTACAGGTGGAACAGATACTCATTTAGTCCTTTTAGATTTAAGAAAATCTGGTGTTACTGGTAAGGAAGCAGAGCAAGCATTATCGAAGGCAGGGATAACTACAAACAAGAATGCTATTCCGTTTGATCCACAACCCCCTGCTATTGCATCTGGTGTTAGAATTGGTACTCCTGGAGTAACAACTAGGGGAATGAAAGAGGATGAGATAAGAATAATCGCTAATTTAATCTCTAAATCAGTTAAAAACTTTAACGACAGTAATATTTTAGATTCTTGTAAAAAAGAAGTTAATGAGTTGTGCTCAAGATTCCCAATTTACTCAGATTTAATAGACTAGCTTCCACTAAATTTAACATTGTTTTTATGATAATATTTACTAATGTTTTGTGATTGCTCCTCAGAGGATGGTTCAAGAGTAATTGATTCTCGTCAAAGTTTAGAGAATAAGTCGATAAGGAGAAGACGGGAATGTTTAAGTTGTGGCAAAAGGTTTACAACTTATGAGAGGGTAGAAGAGCATGAGTTAATAGTTATTAAAAAGGATGGCTCTACTCAACAGTACGACAAGTCGAAAATTATCTCAGGTATGTTAAGAGCTTGTGAAAAAAGGCCTGTGAGCATCAAACAAATTGAAAATATTGTTTTTTTAATTGAGAAGAAAATAATTGATTCTGGAAATAGAGAGGTAAATGCAGCAGAAATTGGTGATTCAGTTATTAGACATTTATACGAAGTAGACCAAGTTGCCTATATTAGGTTTGCATCTGTTTATAGATCTTTTGATGATCTTTCAGAATTTTTAAGCGAATTAAATAAAATTTTAGACAAATAATGTTAATAGATACACATACTCATATTAATAAAGTTAAAGAATTAGACTTTCTCCTTGAAAAATGTAAGGAGAATAGAGTTACAGAATTAATTGCTATTTCAACTGATATAAATAGTTCAAAAGAAAACATAGCAATATCAAAGAAATATAAAAACATTTTTTGTGCTGCCGGGTTCCACCCATGTGAAATACATCCAAAAAGTCTCGAGGAAGTGAATGAACTTAAATTGATTGCTAGCCTGGATGAATGTAAAGCAATTGGAGAAATCGGATTAGATTTTTTTCATAAGCCTTTCAACAAGCAAAGACAATTTGATCTTTTTGATTCCCAATTTACCATTGCAGAAGAGGTAAATAAGCCAGTTGTGATTCATTGCCGAGATGCCTATCCTGAAGCAATTAGCTTTATAGAATCAAGAAAACCTAAAGTTGATTTTGTTTTTCACTGTTTTACAGAGGATCTTTCTACTGCAAAAAAAATAATTAATCTTGGTGGCCATTTATCTTTTACAGGAATTATTACATTTAAAAAATCAATTGAACTTAGAAACTTATTAAAAGAAATACCTTTAAATTCTTTTATGATTGAAACAGACTCCCCATATTTATCTCCGGAGCCTTACAGGGGTAAAGAAAATAACTCTTCTAACCTATTGTATATTGCAGAATGTGTATCAAAATCTCTAGATCTTAACTTTGATGAATTATGTGAAATTTTAAGAGCTAATTCAAAAAGGTTTTTTAATTTATGAAAAGTAAGAAAATTTTAATTACACTGGGTGATTATAATGGAATAGGCCCCGTTGTAATCCAGAATGCATTAAATGATGCAAAAATAAAAAAAATGGATATTTCACTTATTGGAGATAGATCTATTATTAATAAATTAAAAATCAATAATAATAAAATTGATTTTATTTATAGAAGCAATAAGGTCGTTTTTAATCCTGGTAAGCCCACCATTCATTCAGGTAGAGCATCATTAGATTACTTACACCATTCAATTGAACTCATAAAAAGTGGTAAAGCTTCAAAGTTAGTAACAGGACCAATCAGTAAAGAGGCTATCCAGAAAGCGGGTTCAAGATTCAAAGGCCATACCGATCTTCTTCAAAGTGCTTTTAGCATTAATAATGTAATAATGGCTTTTTGGTCTAAAAAGATTAAAGTGTCTCTTTCAACTATTCATATACCACTTGATCAAGTAATTGGCAGCATTAGTTCAGATTTGTTATTAAAACAATTGGAAATTATTGATTCTTTTTTCGTTAGAACTTTAGGACATAAACCTAAGATAGGGCTCTGCGGTATAAACCCTCATGCATCTGAAAATGGGACTATAGGAAATCATGACTTAAAGATAACAGTGCCAGCAGTGAAAAAAGCTAAGAAGAAAAAAATAAATGTTAGCGGGCCTTATCCCTCAGATACCTTATTTGTGAGAGATAATTTAAAGAACTTTGATGTTTTTCATGCAATTTATCATGATCAAGGCTTGATTCCATTTAAAATGCTTTCTTTTGATACAGGTGTTAATTTTACTATCAATCTTCCCTTTGTAAGAACTTCACCAGACCATGGAACTGCTTATGATATTGCATGGAAAAAAAATCCAAACCCAAATAGCATGATTGAATCAATTAAATTAGCTGATTCATTAAATTTTTAAATGTTTACTTTTCTAGGTTTTCCTGCAGATTCTTGCTCACCAACTATACCTTCTCTTTCCATCATCTCAATAATATTAGCAGCTCTGTTGTAACCTATCTTAAGTCTTCTTTGGACCATTGAAATTGAGGCTTGCTTGGTTTGTTTAACTATTTCTAATGCCTGGTCATATAGGGCATCTTTTTCATAATTCAATTCTTCACCTTCAATAGTCTCCTCTTCAACTTTAGTGATTTCAGAATTATATTCAGGTGGACTTTCTTTCTTTAAATGATTCGAAATATTCTCTCTTTCTTTGTCAGATATAATTGAACCCTGAATTCTTATTAAGTTATTGGGAGGTTGAAGTAATAACATATCTCCTTTTCCAAGAAGCTCTTCAGCTCCTGAAGCATCTAAAATTATTCTTGAATCTGTTTTTGACGAAACAGCAAAAGAAATTCTTGCTGGGAAATTTGCTTTAATTAATCCAGCTACAACGTCTGCTGAGGGTCTTTGGCTTGCAACAATCAAATGAATTCCAGCTGCTCTCGCCATTTGAGATAATCTAGTAATTGATTCTTTTATTTCATTTGGTGCAACAAACATTAAATCTGCAAGTTCATCAATAATTATTACAATGTATGGCAAAAGATCGGAAGCTGCATCAAAATCATTGTTTGATTGAACTTTTGAATTATATGAATCTATATCTCTAACACCAATGTCAGATAAAAGCTTATACCTCATTTCCATTTCCTTTACAGCCCATCTTAAAGCGGCAGCAGATTTTTTTGGATCTGTAACAACAGGATGAAGCAGATGAGGTATATCTTCATAGCCAGAAAGTTCTAACATTTTAGGATCAATCATTATGAATCTTAAATCCTGTGGAGTTCCTTTATACAGCATGCTGGTAATAATGCTGTGAAGAAATACACTTTTTCCTGAACCTGTTGTTCCAGCAATCATTAGATGTGGTGCTTTTTTTAGATCCATAAACATTGGACTTCCGCCTATATCTTTTCCCAAAGAAAGGAATATAGGACTTAGATCTTTTTTAAATTTTTCTTTTGAAAGTAATTCTTTTAAATAAACTGTTTCTCTAATATCATTTGGCACCTCAATACCTACTACATCTTTTCCAGGAATCGGAGCAATAATCCTTACTCTAGTTGCCTTGAGTGCCATAGCAAGATCGTTTGATAACGAGGCAATTTTATTAATTTTTGTCCCAGCGGCGGGTTTATATTCATACATTGTTATTACTGGACCTGGTTTGATTTCAGTAATTTTCCCTTCAATGCCAAAATTCACTAATTTTTCCTCAATGCTACGTGCTTTCTCTAGAGCCATTTCTTTATTGTATGGAACTTTGGGTTTTTCAGGTTCGTCTAAAAGTGAAAGAGACGGTAATTGAAAATTTGTAAATTTTTTCTTTCTTTTTTCATTCTTTACTACACCGGTTTCTGCAACCTGCTCAACTTTATCTTCTAATTGAAGCTTTTGTTTTTCAGGTTCCTTTTCAAGGTTAATTTTTATCTCATTTTCTTCGTATTTAGATGTGGTTTGATATTTAGTTCTATTAAAAATAAATCTAAGCTTTGAAAAAGAATTAACAATTTTTTTTAAAATGGCACTTAATAATTTATTGTTTAATTGGTTTATAGAAAAAATTGAAATTAGAATATAAAATAGTGTTGTACCAATACTGCCTGCAATATTCTTTACTAAAAAGTCAGACAATTTAAATGGGATAAATCCTATAATCTTATAATTATTAAAAACAGTAACAAATTCTCGAAATATAAATATTAGGCCACCAAGAGATATCGTGATAATTAAGATTAAAAAAATATTTTTAAATAGGTTTTTATTTTCTTTAGCTTTAAGAAAATCTGAAGACTTTTTTAGCATATAAATGCTAAAAATTATTCCTGAGAATCCAAATAAATAATAAAATTGACTTGCAACGATAGATCCATACTTCCCTAAAATTTGATCTTTGTCGTTGTATCCAATAATTTCAGCAATTATTCCAATTGATATTATAAGGAATATTAAAATATTAATTATGGAAATGGTATATGAGGCTAGGGCTTTAAATATTTTTGGGAAATTCTTTTTTGAGTTCAACATTACTTTTTAGTATGAAAATAGCGAACCCCTAAAAATAAGTCAACTCTTTATTTATAAAGTAAAAATTTAAAGTTAGTATTAATAAATAAAATGTATGAACTTATAAAGCCAATACTTTGGAAAATAGAACCAGAGACTGCTCATAATTTAGCAATAAAAATTATTAAAACTGGATTAACTAATCTATATAAAGAAGAAATTAATCCCTTGTTATCTGTAAAAGTTGGGAACTTAAGATTTCCTTCTCCAATTGGCTTGGCGGCTGGTTTTGATAAAAATGCAGAAGTTTTTAGCAATATGTTTAAATTGGGTTTCGGATTTGTTGAGGTAGGAACTATCACACCTAAGCCACAATTTGGAAATCCAAAGCCGAGAATTTTTAGACTCGTAGAGGACAAAGCTATTGTTAATAGACTAGGATTTAATAATGTTGGGGTCCAAATAGCAAAAGATAATATTATCTCAAAATTAGACAGATTTATTCCAAATAAGTTAGGGGTAAATATTGGGCCCAATAAAGATTCCAGTAATAGGATTGATGATTTTCTTAATTGTTATAAATCGATATCTAAATATTCAGACTATGTTACCTTTAATTTATCATCTCCAAATACACCAAATCTAAGAGATTTTGAGTCTAAGGAAATCGATTCTTTACTAGCTAATATTGATTCCATAAGAGACAGATCAAAGGATATATTTATAAAGCTGTCACCAGATCTATCTGAGGAAAATTTGATTAAAAGTGTAGAAAAAATTATTAAGTATGGGATGAATGGAGTAATTTTAACAAATACGACACTTTCTCGGCCAACTAGCTTAAAATCAGGGGATTGTAATGAAGATGGTGGCTTATCAGGTTTTCCTCTTAAAAGTTTATCTTTAAAACAAATCTCTATTGCCTATAAGATTACAGAGGGAAAAATTCCAATTATAGGGGTAGGGGGTGTATCTTCGGCAACTGATGTTATCGAAAAATTAAGCGCCGGGGCTAGTGCTGTTCAACTTTATACTGGGATGATTTATGAAGGTTTAGGACTACCCAAGAAAATTAACCAAGAACTGGTCAAATATCTTGAGAACAATGGAATACAAAATATTCAAGAAATCGTAGGAGCTAGTCAGAAATAATGCTTTCGCAATTATCAACTGAAATTGATTTGCCAGAGATTCTTTTTGAATTTAAAAAAATTTTTAAAGCACTAATGATAGATTTTAATGCATTCTCTTCTTTGAAAGAGTTTTTATAAATTTTGACATTATTATTTGAGGGTTTGAGTATTGGTCCAGGTGCAATGGAATTAACTTGAACCTTATTGCCCAATTCTTTGTCTAATGATTTTGTTACCATTTCAAGACCTGATTTGGAGACAGAATAAGACGAGAATCCTTTCCATGGCTCTGATGAAGCAACGGAGTCAGTTAAGTTTATTATCTTGCCACTGCCTTTTTCTTTCATATGGTTACCTACATATAAAGAGAGAAGATAGGGAGCTATTAGATTAATATTCAGTGTTTTTATAATTTCCATTTCTTCTAAGCCATCTTTTTTGAAAATTGAAGCATTATTTACAAGGAGATCAATTTTACCAAATTTTGTAATGCATTTTTTAGTAAAATTTTTTATTTCTTCCACTTTATTCAAATCGAACTTAATCTTCTTTGAATCTGTTGTAAGATTTTTTTTTAATTTATTCTCTGTTCCGTCATTTGAATTATAGTGAATTATTATTTTATAACCTTCATTTGATAAAAATAAGGCTATTTCTTTTCCTATTCTTTTCGAACAACCAGTTATTAATGCTACTTTATCACTCATCAATTAATTCAGTATTGATTTGTGCAAAAACATCTTCGCTCTCATCAATCTGCCAGCTTATAAGATTTTTTAATTTACCATCATAAATTGAGTAAATTAGATATGCCATATCAGGCCATGCAAACATTTTATCTGTTTCAGATGCTATCGCTGGGTGATTTGGATGGGAATGGTAAATTCCAATAATAGATGCATTTGACTTTTTTGCTCGGTCTTCAGCTTTTATATAATCAATTGGATTAAGCTCGTAACGATCTATTGATCTCTCTTTATTTAGATTTTCGCAAATATAATAATCATCAATTATAAAAATTTCTTTATTTTTTTTACCTATTAAAACTCCACAGACTTCATTAGGGAATCCTTTTTCGCATATCTCAATTAACTTGTCATTAATTTGTCTTTTTATTTTTACCACCACACACCGCCGCTTAAATATCTATATCCGCCGTCAGGTATAACACAAACAATGGTAGCTTTTTCAACCATTTCTAACTCTTCTAATGCAGCTAGAACTACAGCTCCACCGGAGTGACCTACAAACATGCCTTCTAGTTTTACTAGTTTTTCCATTACTTCATATGACTTTTCAGTATTTGCCCAATATATTTGATCTAGTTGATCTTCATTATAAATACCAGGAACAATTGATGATGGTATATGCTTTAACCCTTCAAGTCCGTGAAGAGAATCATCAGGTTGAACACCAATAGTTTTTATTTTCTTATTTTTTTCCTTAAGAAACTTGGATGTCCCCATTGCAGTTCCACTTGTTCCAATACCAGATATGAAATGAGTTATTTCATGATTTGTTTGTTCCCAAATTTCTGGACCTGTTGTTTTATAGTGAGCATCAGGGTTTGCATTATTATTATATTGATCAGGCATGAAATATTTATCTGGAAAATTTTTAGCTAATTTTCTGGCTTCAATTATCGCACCATCAGAACCTTCGAATGGGCTTGAATAAATAATTTTAGCTCCGTATGCCTGAAGAGTTTTCTTTCTTTCAATATTTATATTCTCAGGAGTAACTAATTCTACTTTGAACCCTAATGCCGCACCAATCATTGCATAAGCAATTGCAGTATTACCAGAAGAAGAATCCATAATAGTTTTATTTGAAGTTAGTCTTTTTGATGTAATTCCATCATTAATCATAGACAAAGCTGCCCTGTCTTTAATAGATCCTCCGGGGTTGAACCATTCAGCCTTTATAAAAATTCTTTTGTCGGATGATAATTCCTTAAAACCGTTTAACTCTATTAGCGGAGTATTACCAATAAGCTCAACTATAGAATTTATATTGTTTAGTTGTTTAAGACTTTTTTCCATCAGTTTTTTTTAATAAAAATTCTTGAATCTTTACCATTAGAAATAACTTTAAGCACCTGATGACCATCCTGGATGATATTCTCAGGGACTGATTCAAGTGGCTCTCCATCAGATACCTTAACTTCTAAAACTTCTCCTTTAGACATTTCCTTTAGTCTTAGCTTTGTTTTTACAAAAGTCATTGGGCAGAAATCATTAGTTATATCTAAAAATGAGTCAATCTTAGTATGAATATTCACATAATAAATTTAACACAATTTATAAATAAATTATCAGTTCTTGTGAAAATCTAAAATAGATTCAAAAACACCCAGTCCATCTATATTACCAAATACTTTTTCTGATACTCTTTCGGGATGAGGCATCATTCCAAGAACATTTCCTTCTTTATTTGTGATTCCAGCAATTCCATTTAGTGATCCATTGGGGTTAGAAGAATTATTAATATTCCCGTCCTTATCACAGTATGAAAAAATTATCTGATTATTTTTTATTAATTCTTTTTGAATTGTTGAACTTGCAAAGTAGTTGCCTTCTGCATGTGCAATCGGAACCTTAACCACTTGATTATGATTATACTTGCTAGTAAATCTGGATTTATTATTTACAACTAAATTAACTTCTTTACATATGAAGTTTAAGGAGCGATTCCTTAGCAATGTTCCTGGTAAAAGTTTGAGCTCTGTTAAAATTTGAAAACCATTACAAATCCCAATTATTGTCCCACCTTGTCTAGAATATTTTTTTAAACTTTTTGCTATCTTACTCTGAGCAGCAATGGAACCAGTTCTTAAATAATCTCCATATGAAAAACCACCTGGAATTATTATGCAATCCACATTATTTATGTCCGTCTCTTCGTGCCAAATATATTTACAATCTTGTTTCAGAATATGTTCAATAACAAAATGGCAATCCTTTTCGCAATTAGAGCCAGGAAAATTTAATACTGCAAATTTATTTTTTCTCATTTTTAATTGTAAAAGTATATTTTTCTATAACTTCATTAACCAAAAAATCTTTACATAATTTATTTGTTATTTCTTTACATTTTTCTTTGTTGGGAGCTTCAACTTTAAATTCTATTCTTTTTCCAACTCTAAAATTTGAAGCTTTTATTTTATCTAAGTTCTTTAGAGAAACTTCTATAGCTTCACCCTGAGGGTCTAAGACACTTTGAATTGGCATGATTTCTAAATTGATTTTATATAAGGCCATTATTTTAAAGAATCCATAATCTTATTTAGCTCATCTAAGCTTTTATATTTTATCTCTACTTTCCCTGATTTGGAAGAGCCTGATATTTTAGTAGGCAATCCTATTCTTTCCTCAATTATACTTTTAAAATTATCTATGTATATATCAGGTTCAATTAATTTATTTTTTGCTAATTTTTTTGTATCGCTTCCTAGCTTCTCAACCTGTCTCACAGTTAACTTTTTTGAGATAATTTCTTCTGCTACCTCAAGTAATCGCGATACTTCGGAAAAGGCAAGGAGTGCTAAAGCATGACCTCTACTTATTTTTCCCTTTTCGATATAGGATATAACTCTTGGAGGTAAATTTAGTATTCTAAGAGAATTTATAATAGTACTTTTTTTCTTACCAGTAATTTTTATTAATCTCTCTTCATTTAATCCATGTAAATCTATAAGTTCTTTAATTGCTTTTGCAATTTCAATTGGATTTAAATCTTCTCTTTGTAAGTTTTCAACTATTGCTATTTCAGAGCTTTTAATATTATCTACTTCAATAGTTGAAACAGGAACTTTTGTAATTCCAGCAATTTGACATGCCCTCCATCTTCTTTCACCAGCTATGATCTGTAATTTATTGTCAATTTTTCTTACAACTATTGGTTGTATGAGGCCATGTTCCTTAATTGATTCTGCTAAATCGTTTAATGACTCTAAATCAAAATCTTTTCTTGGCTGACTTTTATTCGGAATTATATCGGTTAAAAAAACTTCATTGATTTTTTTAAATTGATCATCGTTCTTATTATTTAGATTGTTTGATCTTATAAGTGAATCAAGACCCTTACCTAATGATTTTTTCAATGTATTGATCTCCATTTTTCATTAGTATTTCTTTTGTTAATTCCATATAACTTTTTGCACCAAGACAATATTTGTCATATTCAAATATACATTTGCCAAAACTTGGGCACTCAGCTAGCTTAACATTTTTTGGTATTATCGTTTTAAGAACATTGTTGCCAAAATAATTTTTAACTTCATTAACTACAGTCTTACAAATATTATTTCTAGAATCAAACATTGTTAAAAGGAATCCCTCAATACTTATATTGTGGTTTATTCTTTCTTTTACTAAATTTATGGTTTTATTCAATTGTGCCAACCCTTCCATCGCAAAGAACTCACATTGAATAGGAACTAATAACGAGTCAGATGCTGAGAGGGCATTTATTGAAAGTAAACTTAAAGATGGAGGACAATCTATCAAAATATAATCAAAATTATTAATTTCCTCATTGTTCAATTGATCTTTGAGTCTGAATTCTCTTCTATCTTCATCGTATAGTTCTATGTCTGCTCCTGAAAGTTGTTCAGTTGAAGGAGATATATGAATACTCCTATTGTCCTCTAAATCTATTTTTTTGATTATTGAACTTAGTTGATGTGAGCCTATAAGTAAATCATATGTTGATAATTGAATTTCGTTTTTATCCAAACCAAGTCCACTAGTGGAATTACCTTGAGGGTCCAAATCAATAATTAAAGTTTTTTTCCCAAGCAGTGAAAGTCCAGCAGCAAGGTTAATTACAGTTGTTGTTTTACCAACTCCACCTTTTTGGTTAATTATAGCAATTATTTTAGGCATTTTTACTATTATATAATTAAATTTCGCTATATTAAAAATTTATTTATTAGTTTCTTGACAATTAGCAACTTTAATATAAATTTAATAGCTCCACGTTTTCGTGGGTGATATTTGAAAATTTATTAGAAGAAACGTGTGAGTTTTTCGAGCCAATTAATTTAAAACAAAATCTTTTTATATGAAGAGTTTGATCCTGGCTCAGAGTGAACGTTGGCGGCACGCCTAACACATGCAAGTCGAGCGAAGTAGTTTACTACTTAGCGGCGAACGGGTGAGTAATACTTGGATAACCTGCCTTAAGGTCTGGGACAACTACAGGAAACTGTAGCTAATACCGGATATGACCACACTTACCAAGGTAAGAGTGGTAAAAGATTTATCGCCTTTAGATGGGTCCAAGTCGCATCAGGTTGTTGGTGGGGTAATGGCCTACCAAGCCTATGACGCGTAGCAGGTCTTAGCGGATGATCTGCCACATGGGGACTGAGATACGGCCCTGACTCCTACGGGAGGCAGCAGTGAGGAATATTGGGCAATGGACGAAAGTCTGACCCAGCGATGCCGCGTGAAGGATGAAGGCCTTAGGGTTGTAAACTTCTGTCAGCAGGGAAGATAATGACGGTACCTGCAGAGGAAGCCCCGGCTAACTCCGTGCCAGCAGCCGCGGTAATACGGAGGGGGCAAACGTTACTCGGATTTACTGGGCGTAAAGGGTCCGTAGGCGGTTCTTTAAGTTAGATGTGAAAGCTTGAAGCTTAACTTCAAAATTGCATCTAAAACTGGAGAACTAGGTTCTTGGAGAGGTTGATGGAATTACCGGTGTAGCGGTGAAATGCGTAGATATCGGTAGGAACACCAGTGGCGAAAGCGATCAACTGGCCAAGTAACGACGCTGAGGGACGAAAGCGTGGGTAGCAAACAGGATTAGATACCCTGGTAGTCCACGCCCTAAACGATGAATACTAGATGTAGGATTTAATTCTGTATCGTAGCTAACGCATTAAGTATTCCGCCTGGGGAGTACGGTCGCAAGGCTGAAACTCAAAGGAATTGGCGGGGACTCGCACAAGCGGTGGAGCATGTGGTTTAATTCGATGCTAAGCGAAGAACCTTACCAGGGCTTGACATGTAAGCATAAGCTTGCGTGAAAGCGTGGAGTGAATTTGGGCTTGCCCAAATTGGTTTACACAGGTGCTGCATGGCTGTCGTCAGCTCGTGCCGTGAGGTGTCCGGTTAAGTCCGGTAACGAGCGCAACCCCTATTATCAGTTGCCATCACTTCGGGTGGGCACTCTGGTGAAACTGCTGGTTTAAAACTAGAGGAAGGAGGGGACGACGTCAAGTCATCATGGCCCTTATGTCCTGGGCTACACACATGCTACAATGGCAGATACAACGGGTTGCGAACTCGCGAGGGGGAGCTAATCCCATCAAAGTCTGTCTCAGTTCGAATTGCAGGCTGCAACTCGCCTGCATGAAGTTGGAATCGCTAGTAATCGCAGATCAGCTATGCTGCGGTGAATACGTTCCCGGGTCTTGCACACACCGCCCGTCACACCACGAAAGTCGGTCTTACCCGAAGCAGCTGGGCTAACCCTTACGGGAGGCAGGTTTCTAAGGTAAGGTTGGTGATTGGGGTGAAGTCGTAACAAGGTAGCCGTACCGGAAGGTGCGGCTGGATCACCTCCTTAAACTGGAGTATTTCCAGTGCTCGATGCTCACGTTTCTTCTTTTAAACATTCAACTTATCAGCAGGGCCTATAGCTCAGCTGGTTAGAGCGCACCCCTGATAAGGGTGAGGTCGCTGGTTCGAATCCAGCTAGGCCCATAAGATGAAGCTCTGAAAAGAAGGGGGGTGTAGCTCAGTTGGGAGAGCGCCTGCTTTGCAAGCAGGAGGTCGTCGGTTCGATCCCGATCACCTCCAGGACTCTCATCTTGTTTTTTTATGCTTATGCATAGAGTTATTTGAAAATTTAAGAGAAGGCAATAAATATTGATTGAGATTAATAATTAATTAATCAAAGATCCTTGGTGAAAGAATAAGTACATATGTACTTCGTAGTTAAGTTACATATGGCGGATAGCGGATGCCTTGGTGATGAACGGCGATGAAGGACGTGGAAAACTGCGATAAGCTTCGGTAAGCTGTTAACGAGCGTTATAACCGGAGATTTCCGAATGGGAAAACCTAATTGAGTAAACCTCAATTATCATGCAGTGAATACATAGCTGTATGAAGCAAACGGAGGGAAGTGAAACATCTCAGTACCTCCAGGAATATAAATCAAAAGAGATTCCCAAAGTAGTGGCGAGCGAAATGGGATTAGCCTAAATTGTAGGTGTGTAAGCTTGTGGGCGTTGCACTTACTTGGTCGTGGGAGTTATTTTCGATTTACCACAATAAATCGGCAGAGTTACAAAGTAAGATATTATTTTAAATACCTGGGAAGGTATGCCATAGAAGGTGATAGCCCTGTGAATTAAAATGTCTTACCTCTGTTAATAATTTCCCGAGTAGAACGGAACACGAGAAATTTTGTTTGAATCTGGGAGGACCACCTTCCAAGGCTAAATACGTGTCATCATCCGATAGTGTACTAGTACCGTGAGGGAAAGGTGAAAAGAACCCCTGTGAGGGGAGTGAAATAGAATCTGAAACTGTCTGCCAACAAGCGGTCGGAGGGCTATGTCTGAGTTTACTCAGAAATGCCTGACGGCGTACCTTTTGCATAATGGGCCAGGGACTTATCTTTAATAGCAAGATTAAGCCGTCAGGTGTAGTCGTAGCGAAAGCGAGTCTGAATAGGGCGTTAGTTATTGGAGATAGACCCGAAGCGGGACGATCTAGCCATGGGCAGGGTGAAGCATCAGGAAACTGATGTGGAGGCCCGAACCGTTGAAGGGTGAAAACTTCTCGGATGACCTGTGGTTAGGAGTGAAAGGCTAATCAAGTTCCGTGATAGCTGGTTCTCCTCGAAATATATTTAGGTATAGCCTCATGCGTTCTCCTCTGGGGGTAGAGCACTGATTGGACTAGGGGGTCGAAAGACTTACCAAACCCTATCAAACTCCGAATACCAGAGATAGTAGCATGGGAGTCAGTCTATGGGTGCTAAGGTCCATAGACGAAAGGGAAACAACCCAGATCGCAATCTAAGGTCCCCAAATCTAGACTAAGTGGTTAAGGACGTAAATTTTCATAGACAGCCAGGAGGTAGGCTTAGAAGCAGCCATCCTTTAAAGATAGAGTAACATCTCACTGGTCGATGAGAGTTTGCACCGAAAATGAATCGGGGCTAAGTCTAGTACCGAAGATGCGGATTGTATGTTTACATACAGTGGTAGAGGAGCGTTCTTATTGGAATGAAGCATTACCGTAAGGAGATGTGGACTTATAAGAAGTGAGAATCCTGGCATGAGTAGCGATAAAAATGGTGAGAATCCATTTCACCGTAAGCGTAAGGGTTCCTGGGCAAGGCTCGTCCTCCCAGGGTTAGTCGGGACCTAAGGCGAGGCCGAAAGGCGTAGTCGATGGAAAACAGGTTAATATTCCTGTACCACCTATTAGGAGTGATGGGGTGACGGAGAAGGATAGATCAGCCGTGTGTTGGATTACACGGTTCAAGCTTGTAGGATTAAGAGATTGGCAAATCCGTCTCTTTTTAAGTCCGAGAAGTGAGTACGAGAGGCCCTAGGCCTCATAAAGTGATTGATTCCATGCTTCCTAGAAAAACCTCTAAATGTTGAATAATAGGTGCTCGTACTGTAAACGGACACACGTACGCGGGTAGAGTATACCAAGGTGTTTGAGATAATTATGGCCAAGGAACTCGGCAAAATAGCTCCGTAACTTCGGGATAAGGAGTGCCTATGTTAGGTGAAGGATCTTGCATCTGGAGCTGAGATAGGTGACACTGAAATGATGGAAGCGACTGTTTACCAAAAACACAGGCCTGTGCTAACCCGCAAGGGGATGTATACGGGCTGACGCCTGCCCGGTGCTGGACGGTTAAGGGGACGGGTTATCCTTCGGGAGAAGCTTGGAACCGAAGCCCCAGTAAACGGCGGCCGTAACTATAACGGTCCTAAGGTAGCGAAATTCCTTGTCGTCTAATTAGCGACCCGCATGAATGGCGTAACGACTTCTGTACTGTCTCGGCCATAATCTCAGCGAAATTGTAGTGCTGGTGAAGATGCCAGCTTCCCGTTGTGGGACGGAAAGACCCCGTGCACCTTTACTATAACCTAGCACTGGATTTTGATGTTAAATGCGTAGGATAGGTGGGAGACTATGAAAGTTTAATTTTGGTTAAGCTGGAGTCGTTGGTGAAATACCACCCTTTTGATGTTAGGATTCTAACTTAAATCCGTTATCCGGATTGAGGACAATGTTAGGCGGGTAGTTTGACTGGGGCGGTTGACTCCTAAAGAGTAACGGAGTCGCTCAAAGGTTCTCTCAGCCTGATTGGAAACCAGGCGTCGAGTGTAATGGCACAAGAGAGCTTGACTGTGAGATTGACAAATCGAGCAGGTACGAAAGTAGGACATAGTGACCCGGTGGCTTCCATGTGGGAGGGCCATCGATCATCGGATAAAAGGTACGCCGGGGATAACAGATTAATCGCGCCCAAGAGTTCACATCGACGGCGCGGATTGATACCTCGATGTCGGCTCATCGCATCCCGGGGCTGTAGAAGGTCCCAAGGGTTGAGCTGTTCGCTCATTAAAGCGGTACGCGAGCTGGGTTCAGAACGTCGTGAGACAGTTCGGTCCCTATCTACAACGGGCGAAGGAGAATTGAGAGGGGTTGCTCATAGTACGAGAGGACCTGAGTGAACAAACCTCTAGTGTACCAGTTGTTGTGCCAACAGCAGTGCTGGGTAGCTACGTTTGGAAAGGATAACCGCTGAAAGCATCTTAAGTGGGAAACCTGCCTCGAGATTAATTCTCCCGAACCATTAGGTTCCTTAAGACCACTCGAAGACTACGAGTTTGATAGGCACAGTGTGTAAGTTCAGTAATGAATTCAGCTAATGTGTACTAATCGGTCGTGAGCCTTAACTACGAAGTATGTAAATACTTATTCTTTTTTTATATTGCCTTCTTTTAAATTTTTAAATTACGTAAGATTTCTTATTTAGTATCTTTTCTAGCTATTAAAACTTTATATTCTTTAGTATTTTGTAAATTTTTTTTGCCTAAATATTCATTTATTTTGGGAATTAATTAAATGCTTATTTTTTTTTAAGATTTTCATTCAAGACTCTTAAAATATTTTGCCCAAGAAATTTATCAATGATTGATGTTCTTATTTTATTTTTTATTAGTAGATTAACGATTTTTTGGATATCAGATATCTCATAAATTCCTTTTGGAAAATCTTTGATAGGTGCTCCATCAAAATCACTGCCCAATGCAATATGATCTTCTCCACAAACATTCAGCATGTGTTTAAAATGTTTTAATATATCATTTAGATCTGCCTTTTTTTTTGATGTAAGAAATTTATTGTACAAGACTATTCCAGTTACACCTCCTAAATTAGAGATTTTTTTTAACTGATAATCTTTAAGATTTCGATTATGCCTTCTTACTTTATAACAATTTGAATGCGAAGCAATAGGTATTAAACTCGTCTCATTTATAGCCTCTTTAAAACTTTTTTCCGATAAGTGGGATAAGTCTAATGATACACCTAAGTCATTCATATTATTGATTAAATCATAACCTTTTTTCTTTAATTCTCCCTCTTGATTGACCCCAAAAGCATATTGATTTTCATTATTCCAGGTCAAGCCAATTGTTCTAATCCCCATTTGAGTAAAATATTTTAAATCATCAATATCTGATATTGGCTCAGCACCTTCCATTAAAAAGTAGAGGCCGATTTTATCTTTCTTAATATTTTTTAAATCATTATTTGTTAAAATTTGATAAAACGAACCATAGTCTTTTAAAATTTTTTTGTAGAATTTAATTTGTTCAACTGCTTCTTCTCTATAAGCAGAAGCTCTTCTGTGTGAAACAAATATTGTTGAGAAAAAAATATCAGCACCACTTTTTCTTAGCTGATCATATGAGATCATAAATTTTGGATTTATATCTTCAAAGTTTCTTCTATTAGCTCTTATTGAATAAGCAATGTCTAGATGACAGTCAACAAGGATTTTTTTGGATTTTTTATTCACTAAAGTTTATTATACTACTAAAATAGTGATTTTAATGTTTCACCCATTTCTGCTGGACTAGGAGAAACTTTAATTCCAACTGATTCTAGAACAGTTTTTTTCTCTTCTGCAGAACCAGAGCTGCCAGATACAATTGCACCAGCGTGTCCCATTCTTTTACCTTTAGGGGCAGTTGCACCTGCTATAAATGCTGCAACGGGTTTTTTAAAGTTATCTTTTATCCAATAAGCTGCTTCTTGCTCTGCACTACCACCAATTTCACCTATCATGATAACACCATCGGTATCATCATCCTTATTGAATAAATCTAAAATATCAATGAAAGTTGAACCAATTATAGGATCTCCTCCAATACCCACACAGCTAGATTGACCAATGCCTAATTGAGTTAGCTGCCAAACAGCCTCATAAGTCAAAGTTCCACTTTTGGAAATAATTCCAATTCTCCCTTCTTTGTGAATATATCCAGGCATAATTCCAACTTTTGCTTGACCAGGTGTTATTATTCCTGGGCAGTTCGGCCCAATTAAGATAGATGAAGATGAATCAATAACTTTTTTTACACTAACCATATCGTTTGTTGGAATTCCTTCTGTTATGCAAATTATAAGTTCAATCCCTGCATCTTCTGCTTCAAGGATTGCATCAGGGGCAAAAGCGGCAGGTACAAAAATTAGACTAGTATTAGCACCCGTTGCTTTCCTAGCATCAGCAACTGAATTAAAAACATCAAAACCTTCAACTTGTGTTCCACCTTTTCCAGGAGTTACACCTCCAACCACATTAGTTCCATATTCTCTACATTGGGTTGCATGAAATAAGCCTTGGCTACCTGTAATACCTTGTACTATTAGTTTTGTATCATTGTTTACTAGAATGCTCATATTTACTCCTGATTAAATTATTAAGTATTTAGAATTTCGAAATAAAATATTATCACACGCTAGCTAATAATCAATTGCTTAGGTTTTTTAGATGAAAATCCAATTTTTTTATTTTTTTTAAATCCATTCGAAAATATTCTCTTTTTCTTCTTATGGAAATCTTTTTTAGACCTTTTTTTGACAAACTCTGTGTCATCATCTGATTTATTCTTTTTTTCCGATTTTGGGTTAATTAGCTTATTTATTTCTCTCCAAAGTTTGAAATTTTCATGTGTTATAAAGGTAAGGACTTGTCCACTTTTACCGGCTCGAGCCGTTCTACCCATTCTGTGAATAAAATCTTCAGGTACTTGGGGTAAATCATAATTGATAACATGCTGAATATGTGGAATATCTAGTCCTCTAGAAACAATATCTGTTCCTATAAGTATATTAAACTTATTATTTCTAAATCGTTGTATAATTTTATTTCTTTTATTTTGACTTAAATCTCCATGAATTGCTTCAGATATAATTTCTTGATCTTTCAATCTTTTTGCTAGCCTATCACTACCATGTTTTGTTTTCATGAAGACTAAAATAGATCCTTTTCTTGACATTAATTCTTTTTTTAATTCATCATATTTTTCATTGGGTTTAACTTTTTTTACTTCTTGTTTGATATTTTTTGGAATATTGTTTTCTTTACCAATAGTGATTTTTTTAGGATTATTAAGATATGATTCAGCGACTTTTACTATATTTTTTGGTATGGTAGCTGAAAACATTAGAGTTTGTCTTTCTTTAGGTATTAATTGTATTATTTTTTTAATATCAGGTCCAAAACCCATATCTAGCATTTTATCTGTTTCATCAAGTATTAGTGTTGATACATCTTTGAGATCTAATGAATTTCTATTTAAATGATCAATTGCTCTTCCAGGCGTACAAATTATAATCTTTGGATTTCTTTTTAGTTTAAAGGTCTGTTCTCTGATTGACTCGCCACCGATTAAAATTATTGAATTAAATTTTTCTTTTTTTGAAAAAAATAAATTCGCAACATCCAGAATTTGTTTTGCTAATTCTCTAGTTGGAACAAGTATTATAATTTTATTCTTTTTTGATTTTTCTATCAAGCTAATTACTGGAATCATATATGCTCCAGTTTTTCCACTTCCAGTTTCAGCAGAAGCTAAAATATCATTTCCTTTAAGAGTTAATGGTATACATTTTTCTTGAATTGGTGTTAGATTTATGAAATTAATTCTATTTAAGCAACTAATAAGTTTTTTTGATAATCCTAATTCACTAAAATAAATTAGACTTCTCCTTGAATTAGTAAATTTATATGAATTTACGGATTCTTGTTCTTTGTGTGGTTTCAACTATAATTGAATATTAAATAAATACAATTAAGGAGATTCCATTGAAAATTGCAGTGATAGGCGGAAGTGGATTGTATGATATTAATAATCCATCAGAAGCAGAAGAATTAAATATTGTTACTCCTTGGGGTGAAACTTCTGATTCCATATTAAAAACTGAAGAAGAAGGACATGAGATTTATTTCTTATCACGACACGGAAGAGGTCATCTTATAGCTCCATCGGAAATTAATTTTAGAGCTAATATTTATGCGTTAAAATTTTTAGGAGTCGATTGGATTATTTCTGTTTCAGCAGTTGGAAGTTTAAAAGAAAACATACCTCCAGGAATGATTGTTCTTCCAGATCAGTTCTTAGATTTTACAAAAAATAGAGAATCCACTTTCTTTTCTGAAGGGATAGTTGCTCATGTTTCCATGGCCAAACCAGTTAGCGAGGTTCTCTCAAATGCTCTCAAGGAAGCATGTGATGTACTAGATATTCCCTGTGAATTTGGTGGAACATATGTTTGTATTGAGGGTCCTCAGTTTTCTTCATTAGCTGAAAGTAATTTTTATAGAAGTTTAAATGCAGATGTGATTGGAATGACAAACATGCCAGAAGCCAAACTAGCTAGGGAGGCTGAAATTTGTTATTCAACTCTTGCTTTGAGTACCGATTATGATTGTTGGCATCCAAATCATGACTCGGTTACTGTTGATCAGGTTATTGAAACAATGAATTCAAATGTGGAAAATGCAAAAGCAGTAATTAAACAAGTGATTAAAGAATTCCCAAAGAATAAAGATGATTATATTGAAAATGCTTTGAAAGGATCTATCATAAGTTCCTTAGATGCTATAAAAGAAGAGTCACTTGAAAAGTTATCAGCAATAATAAGAAAATATTTATTATCTTAAGGAGGCTTTATGTCAATTATAGTAGTTGGTTCGTCAGCATTTGATGATATTGAAACCCCTAAAGGAAAAAGAGTAAGAATACTTGGTGGATCTTGTATCTATTTTTCTTTGGCTGCATCTTTTAAAGCTCAATCTAAAATTGTATCTGTTGTTGGGCAAGATTTCCCTAAAAATATTTTTTTAAAATTGAATAAGAAAAAAATTCAAACAGAAGGCCTTGTTATTGAGAAAGGTAAAACTTTTTCTTGGGGAGGTGTTTATAAAACTATATCTGAGGATCCCGAAACTAGATTCACCAACTTAAATGTTTTTCAGGATTTTCAACCTGAAATACCTAGTTCGTATAAAAAAAATAATAAAATATTATTTCTTGCAAATATTGATCCAGACTTACAGAACAAAATTTTAGATGATAGTAGTACAAATAAATTTATCGGACTTGATACAATGAACTTTTGGATTTCTTCAAAAAGAATATCCCTCTTCAAGGCGATTCAAAGGGTAGATTTGTTAACAATAAATGAATTAGAGTTAAAACTTATTACCAATAAAGATTCATTAGAAAAAGCATTTAGTGATATTTTTAAAAAATTTAAAATAAAATATTTAATAGTTAAAAGAGGAAGTGCAGGCTCAATGTTGGTATCAAGAAGGAGTTTTCATTGGATTCCTAGCTATCCTTTTGTAAATTTAGTTGATCCAACTGGTGCAGGGGACAGTTTTGCTGGGGCTTTGTTTAGTCATTTATCCAAGAGAAGTTCCATAACTGAGAAAGATATAATTGATGGCATGATATATGGAAGTGCAATGTCTTCATTTACAATTGAAAGTTTTGGTACTGAGCGTCTTTTCAAGTTAAGTCTAAAAGAACTTGAGAGCCGACACAAAAAATTAAGAAGAATTGCAAGAATATAAAACTATCTAAGTTTTAGTGGTAGTAGCTTTAACATAAAGCATCTTCAAATTTGATAATGTTTCATCCATTACCTTTACTTCTTCATCTGTGAGATTACCGCTTGTTTTTAACTTTAATAAATCTAGCATATCTATTAAATCCTTAGCTCTATTCAAATCTATTGTGATTTGACCGGTTGAAGGATCAGGAGATAATCCTAAATGAATAGTTGCATTGACTGCATATGAAAGAATAATGTTGGAAAAGTCCATTATAGGTTCGCTATTACTCATAATATAAGTTTAATAAGAAATTATAATTTATCTATAAGCTTTTCAGCTATGTCATTAAAAGCTTTTGCTGATGCAGAATTAGGTGAATTATGAACTACAGGAAGACCAGTATCTCCACCCTTTCTTATTTCTGGATCAATAGGTATCTCGCCTAAAAAGGGCACATCAAATTTTTCAGCCATAGCTTTTCCACCGCCTCGACCAAAAATATCTATTATCTCATCTCCATTTTGTAAATAGCTCATGTTTTCTATTACACCCAATAGAGGAACATTTAATTTCTTGAACATTTGTATACCTCTTTTTACATCTATAAGGGCGACATCTTGGGGTGTAGTTACAATTACTCCTCCACTTAAAGGCACGGTTTGAATTAGTGATAAGTGAGCATCTCCAGTTCCTGGGGGTAGATCGATTACAAGATTATCCACTCCTTCCCACTCAACATCTTCAACAAATTGTTTTATTGCTCCATGAACCATGGGGCCTCTCCATATCACAGTATCTTCTTCACTTAAAAGAAAGCCAATTGACATCATTTTTATTCCAAATTTCTCTATAGGTATTATTTTTTCATCTTTTGTTGCCATAGGCTTGGTATCGATACCACACATCATTGGTATGCTAGGTCCCCAAATGTCTGCATCCATAAGCCCCATGTTAGAAAGTTTTTTAGAAAAAGCTAGAGCTAAGTTAACTGCGACAGTTGATTTTCCAACACCACCTTTACCACTTGCAACAGCAAGATATTTTTTTATATTTGGAAGGTTAACTTTGTTTTCTTCGGGAGCATTGGAAGCAGGGGAAGCTCCACCTTGTTTTTGATATACAGAAAACTCATATTCTGGTAGTTGATAACCTTCACGAGAAAATGCATTGTTTATATCTTGGACAATTTTTTTCGCAATTTCCTCATCTTTTTTTGGCAGTTCAATGAAAATTTTGTTTAGATTATTTTCAGCAGTGATATCTTTGATTATTCCAAAAGAAATAATATCCCTTGTAAAACCAGGAAAATTAACTTCTTTTAAAAGTGTTAAAATGGTCTCTTTATTTTCCATATTACATTCCTAATTTGGATTTAGCTTCATCACTCATCATATTTGGGTTCCATGGTGGGTCCCAAATGATTTCAATAATTACATTTTTTGCACCTAATGCATACAATACATTTTCAGCTTGTTTTGAGATTGCATTACCCATTGAACAGCCTGGAGTAGTTAAAGTCATTTTTATACTTATATTGTTATCCTCAGTTTGAACTGAATATATTAAGCCTAAGTCAACTATACTTACCGGGAGCTCTGGATCCATTACATTCTTAAGAGCATCAAGTACAGTAGATTCAGTAAATACGAAATCAGATTCTTCTTCTTTTTTCTTAAAATTTGTAAGTTTTACCTCTGAATCATTTTTCGCTTCAGCATCATTTATATTTTTCTTAAATATTATTTTTTTCATAGTGCCTTTAGTATACATAATAAAAAATCAGATTCACTTTTATCTGATATCACGCATAATATGATATAAGATTGAAAAAATATGAGAAGAGTTACTAGAAATTTTTATTTAGGTACTAAAGGTATAGGTTCTGATTTTCCTATATCCGTTCAATCTATGACAAAAACGGATACCAGGAATATTAATGCTACAGTTGATCAAATCGAAACATTAACTAATGCTGGATGTGATATCATAAGATGTGCAGTACCTAATATTGAAGCCGCTAAGGCATTGAAAGATATAATAAAAAAAATACATATTCCCCTGGTAGCTGATATACATTTTGAATATACATTGGCACTAGAGGCAATAAGGTCTGGAATCCAAGGCCTTAGAATTAACCCAGGTAATATTGGAGCTGTAAAAAGGATAAAGCAGGTAGTCTCAGCTGCCAAAGATAAAGGGATTCCAATAAGAATTGGAGTAAATTCTGGCTCCTTAGAAAAAGATATACTAAAAAAGCATGGATCTCCCACATCGGATGCACTTGTTGAAAGTGCAATGAGACATATTGCTATTTTAGATGATTTAAATTTTTCCGATATAAAGGTTTCAGTAAAGTCTACTAGTGTTCAAATTATGCAAGATTCGTATAGAAAATTAGCTAGCCTTACAAATATACCTCTTCACTTAGGTGTAACTGAGGCTGGTACTTATAAAATTGGATCAATCAAATCTTCCATCGGTATTGGAGGTTTGATAGTTGATGGTATTGGAGACACCCTAAGAGTTTCAATGACAGGTGATCCGTTAGATGAAGTTATAATGGGTAGAAATATTTTAAAAGCTCTGGGGCATTACGAGAATGGTATTGAACTTATTTCATGTCCCGGGTGCGGAAGATTAGAAATAAATTTAAACGAATTAGTTAATGAAGTAGAAAAAAGAATTTCTGATATTAAAGTTAAGAAATCCCTAAAGGTTGCAATCCTAGGCTGTGTGGTTAATGGTCCTGGTGAAGCATCAGATGCTGATATAGGTATTGCCGGTGGAAGAGGAAAGGGACAGATTTATAAAAATGGTAAAATTTACAAATCTTGTAAGGAAAGTGAAATTGTTGATATTTTGGTCGATGAAATCAAAAATTTAAATCAATGAGGTCGAATAATTGAAACTCTCAAAATACTTAGTTGCAACTCTTAAAGAAGCTCCAAATGATGCGGAAACACAAAGCCATAAATTGATGATAAGAGCTGGAATGATTAGGAAAGTCGCTGCTGGTATATACAATTTTATGCCTTTGGGCCTTAGAGTTTTTAGAAAAGTAGAAAAGATAATTCGTGAAGAAATGAATAATTCTGATGCAATAGAGGTAATGATGCCTTTCGTAACCCCCGCTGATTTATGGATCAAAAGTGGAAGATGGGATATTTACGGTAAAGAGTTATTAAGATTAAAAGATAGAGCAGATAGGGATTTTTGCCTTGGCCCAACACATGAAGAAGTCGTAACTGATTTAGTTGATCGTGAGGTTAAGTCTTATAAAAACCTGCCTTTAAATATTTATCAAATTCAACCGAAATTTAGGGATGAAATAAGACCACGTTTCGGAGTTATGAGGGCTCGAGAATTTGTCATGAAAGATGCCTATAGTTTTGATGTAGATGAAAAAGCTGCTGACGAATCATATTCTAAGATGTTTAATGCTTATCAAAATATTTTTAAAAGATGTGGGCTTGAATTTCGGGCTGTTGAGGCAGATTCTGGAAATATTGGTGGTAGCTCATCTCATGAGTTTATGGTTATTGCTGATACTGGGGAAGACACAATTATGGTTTGTGACAAGTGCGACTTTGCAGCCAATGTTGAGACTACTCCAGTAATTTTTCAAGAAGAGGATTTAAAAAGTGAAAATCATAAAAAAAATGCTGGCGCTGGGAAAGAAACCCCTGAGATTAAAATTGAAAAAATTTCTACTCCATCTATTACAAGTGTAAAAGATTTAGCAAATTTTCTGGGAATTGCTGAGCAAAGAATAGTAAAAACAATGATTGTATCTACTGATCAGGGATTAGAAGCAGTATTGATTAGAGGAGATCATGAGATAAGTTTGACTAAATATAAGAAAGAAAGAAATCTTGAGTTTGTTGAATTGGCAAATGATAAAGAAATAGATGAATTAAAAACAGCCAAAGGTTTCACTGGGCCCATAGATTTAGAGGTTAAAATTTTTGCTGATAATGCAATTAAGAACCTAGTTTCATATGTTGCAGGATCTAATGAAAAAGATTTTCACCTTTTAAATGTTAATCACAATAAAGACTTCAAAATTAATAAGTTTTTTGATGTCAGAGAAGCCATGGAAGGCGATAGGTGTAGGTGCTCTGTTGATGCTTTGTTAAGTTCAACTAAAGGAATTGAAGTTGGTCATGTTTTTAAGTTGGGAACAAAATATAGTGAAGCTATGAAAGCAGGATTTACTGATGCCTCTGGCAAAAATCAAAATTTTTTCATGGGTTGCTATGGAATTGGTGTTGGTAGAGTAGTAGCAGCAGCAATAGAGCAAAATAATGACGAGAAGGGTATTTCTTTGCCATTATCAATTGCTCCTTTTGAAGCTATAGTGATTCAAGCTGATAAAAAAAATGAAGAAGTACTTAGAGTTTCAGAGGAAATATATAATTTTATAAAAAATAAAGGCATTGATGTAGCACTTGATGATAGACCCGAGAGCCCAGGGATAAAATTTAAGGATGCTGAACTAATTGGAATACCATATCAGATTGTAATAGGACCTAAATCTTTAGCTAAAGATGTTATTGAGTTTAAAAATCGAAGAACTAACATAAAGGAAGAAATTCCAATTGATAATTTAAATAAGCTTTTTGAGTTGATTAATGAATAATAAAGAAATAATTTTAGCAATTGATTCTACAGATATTAAAGAGATTAAAAATATATTAGATGAACTGGCTCCAATAATTTCAAATGTAAAAATTGGTCCGATTTCTTTTTTGAGTAATTATCAATCAATTATTGATTTAATAAAAAGCTTTAATCTTTCAATTATGTTTGACTTTAAATTTTTTGATATACCAAATACAATGGCAGAATCATTAGATTTCTTATTTAGAAATAATATTAATATTTTCACTGTTCATTCCTTGGCTGGACCTACTTCTATATCATTGTTGAACCAAAAACTCATAGAAAAAGAACAGAGTTTTGCGATTAAAAAACCTAAAATGTTTTGTGTAAGTATTCTGACAAGTTTTGATCAGCCTGAAATGAATGCTATCGGTTTGAGTGGAACAATTAAAGATAATATATTAAACCTGGTCGAGAGTTCAATAAATGCTGGTGCCGATGGCATAGTTTGTTCTGGTCACGAAATAAGTTTAATTAGAGAAAATTTTGGTGATCAAATAGAAATACTTGTACCTGGTATAAGATTTAACTCTGATGATGGTGATCAAAAAAGAGTTATTTCACCAAGATTAGCTTTCGAAAAGGGTGCCAACTATATTGTCCTTGGAAGAACTGTAACAGAGTCAAAAAATAGAAAAGATAAATTAAATGATATAATAAAATCTTTAAAATAGGGTGGTGTACTATGGGAATTAATTTAGATTATGAAGGATTCAAGGGAGATAAAAAAATATCCATAATTAATAAAGTGGAAGTTGAAAACTATCTCAATGTAATAGGATCCAAAAACCATTATTATGATGAGAATAATGTTGCACCCCCCATTTATAATGTTGTTCAGGAAATTTCTATTCTTGAAGATATATGGAAGATGAATGATTTGCACGGATCTGAAGAAGAAATGAAGCAAAATGTTCTAATGTTGGTCCATGGTGAGCAAACAATGAATTTTAAAAGGCTACTCAAAGTAGGGGAGGAGGTATCCTCAATTGCTTCAGTTGAGAATATAATGCAGAAAGGCGCAAATTACATATTAAGATTGAAAGCGGAGCATTTTGACAATTTTGGGGAAGAAATTTCTAATTCCTTATGGACACTTTTTATACGTGTTGCGGACATTAAAAAAGACGAATCCAAGCCCTCAGGTAAAAAATCAAATCCTAAACCAGCTTCTCCTAAGCCTATAAGAGAACAAATTTCCTCGGATGTTTTTAATATTGAAGATACGATTACTCATAAATATTCAGTTGCATCCAAGGATCACAATCCTATACATACCGATGATGAAATTGCCAAAAAAGCTGGCTTATCAGGAATAATAGTTCACGGACTCTGTACAATGGCTATGACAATGGAAAAATTAATTGATAATAATTTGAAAGGACAGCCTGATAAAATTGAATCAATCACTTTAAGGTTTTCTAGCCCAGTCTACCCGGGTGATCAGTTAAAAGTCATTTCATATAGTAATGACTCAAATAACTCTTTTGATTTTGAAGTTGAAAATAAGAGTGGAATTAAAGTCATTAAAAGCGGTAAAGTTACATTTAAAGATTAGCTGTTTTTTTGTATGAACTAAAATTTCCAATTGATTCAATTTGGAGTTCGATATATTTTTTCAAATTATTGATTCCATCGCCTGTTTTTGATGAAACACACTGGTCTGGATATATTTTTTTTAGCTCACTATGCTCTTCTGGACTAAGTAAGTCCAATTTGTTAAATACAACAATTTTAGGATTTTCTTCGAGTCCTGTTTCCTTTAGTGTTTTCTCCACTGAAACTATTTTTTCTTCAAAATCTTTATCGCTAGCATCAACAATATGTATAAGTAAGTTGGAATCGCTAATCTCTTCAAGTGTCGCTCTGAATGAAGATACTAAGTCTTTAGGTAAATCACTTATAAATCCAACAGTATCACTAAGTAAAATCTGAGTATTTTTTGATAAAAAAGTTTTCCTTGTTGTTGGATTTAAAGTTGAGAATGCTTTTGTACTTTCAATGACATTTGCTTTTGTTAATTTGTTAAACAATGTTGATTTCCCTGCACAAGTATATCCAATAAGTGTCGCAGAGAATAATTGATTTCTTGCTCTTTGAGATCGTGTAAGTTGCCTTCTGTTGCTCAGGTTATCAATTTGTTTTTCTAACTCATTAATTCTTTTTCTTAGATATCTTCTTCTTTGTTCTAGTTTTTTCTCACCTGGTCCTTTTGATCTTATTCCACCTGAAATTTGAGAAAAGTTAAGACCTTGCCCGGCAAGTCTTGGTAACTCATATTTTAACCTTGCAAGTTCTATCTGAGTATGGGCTTCTTTAGATTGGGCATTTTTTTCAAAAATTTCAAGAATTAAATCAGTTCTATCACTTATATTTATATTTGTTAGCATGGATATCTTTTTAGATTGATATGGTTGTAATTCTTTATTAAATAAAATTCTTTTAGCATTGTAAAATTTAGCCTCTAATAAAATTTCATTAAGCAATCCCTTTCCGATAAAAGTAGAAGGATCAATTTTTTTTCTTAATTGAGTTTTTTCACCTACTATATTTTTATTAAGCGATATACATAACTCTTTTAGTTCTTTCATTGAGCTTTTTAAATCTATATTATCTGTATCTGATACACCAACTATGTATAAGGATTCAGACGAGTTTTGAACTAGTTTTCCAATTGGCTTCTTTTTATTTGATGAAGAGCTAATCCAAAATGAAGAATTATTTAGTTTATTAATGTCATCGAAGTCTTCGAGTTTCCATAGGCTTTTAGTGCTCCTATCTCCTTTATGACATAATTGAAATTTAATATGTTCTGAATTTTGGATCATTAGAAAGCTATTAAACTTTGAATTTATAAATGCAACTTTATCTTTTTTCTCAAAATTTTTCTTTTTTTGAGAGATTGATATGAGCCTTTTTTGATAAGAGTTAGACCTTACAGAATCATTGTTGAAGTATTTCTCTATTTCACTTGTTTCTCCCAGATAAATTAAAACGACTTTACCTCTATGATTTAGGACAATATTAAAATCTTTTTCAATAACAAAGTTAGTATTAGAGATTATTCTTAAAAACTCTTTTGTAATTATTTCATCTTTTGATGACTTATTCCTAAATAATCCTTGGAGGGCCTTTCGCTCACTGCTCTTTAAACCTAAAGTATTACCTTGGATAGTTGCTATGTGCTCTCTCCTTGAATTTTGATTTCAAAACCATATCTAGGCTCATCTTTTTTTTCATTTGAATATTTTATTTGAGAAATATGAGAAATCAGATTTTGATCACTCATCTCTTTTGCTGTTCCATAGAATATTTTACCACCAAGCTCAAATTCAGCTTTATCATTTTTTAATAAGTTCTTATACCAGGAAGACTGTTTATTTCTTCGTGTGAAATAAATTTTTCCATCATCATATACAACTTTTAGTTTTATATCTTTTTTTTTACCATCTTTAATGGATGTAGTGTAGACCTTAGTTATAAAAGTAGATGGTGATTTTATATCAACATGCATAATTCGATATGTATAATATATCATAGTGAATAGCGATGTTAATATTTCAATCGGACTAGATCCTTTTTATAACTTCTTTAATGATAAGTATGAAATTCATACATTCAATGAATCGCTTACAAAATTATTATTTGATATAACTGCTGATGATGGATCGTTATTTATTCCATACAGATACAAAGCTATCTTAGCATTTAAAAACAATAGACTAATAACAATAGTTGGAATTTCTGTATTAAAAAAAAGAACTTTTAAAAAATTAATAGAAGTTAAAGTAGAGGGGATGAATTACTTAGATAACACAAATAATCTAATCGAAATTGAAAATGTATTAAATGTTATTGATAATTGGCTAAAAAAGTAAATAACTTATTGATACAAGTCCAACTATTGAAAAAACAAATAAGAAAATCCCAATTATATAGGGTACTGCCTCCATCTCGTTTGGTTCTAACTTAAACTGACTTAAAATTTCTTTAATATCTGGCATAACGAATGTTATTATAAATAATAAATATAATTATTTAAAGGTTTAATATGATAGATTACCAACAACCAATGTTTAGGCCACCAAGTGAGGCCAATAGTTTATTAATTCAAGCAACCATTGGCTGCTCTCATAACAATTGCACATATTGTGCTATGTATAGACAATCTAATCAAAAATTTCGAATGAGAAAAAAAGATGAAATTTTCAAGATTATAGATGAAAGGTCTTCCGTTGATTTTAAAAGGTCTTTTATTGCAGATGGAAATGCGTTAGTTATGCCTACCAAGCTTTTATCTGAGACTATTATTGAGATTTTCAATAAAAATAAAAACATGGAAAGAGTTTCATTGTATGGAAATGTTGGAGATATTCTTAGAAAGTCTGATGATGATTTAATAAAGTTACAAAAATCTGGACTCTCTCTTGTCTATATTGGATTTGAAAGTGGAGATAACATTACACTTCGTAGAATTAAAAAGGGTGCAACGAAAGAACAGACCATAGAAGCTATGAATAAATTAAAAAGAGCAAAAATTAAAGTTTCCGGAATGGTTCTCCTTGGTGTAGGCGGAAAAGAAAGAAGCTTCGTTCATGCATATGAAACTGCTGATATGCTTTCAAAGGGTGATCCAGAATATGTAGGGCTTTTATCTTTACAAGTTCGTCCTGGTGCTCCTATCTATACTGAATGGGAAAAAGGAAATTTCGAGTTGCCCGATAAATTCCAGATATTAAAAGAATTAGAAATTATTGCAGAAAATACTGAGCTAAGTAATGGTTATTTTTTCTCAAATCATATTTCAAATTACCTCCCAATTAAAGCCATTTATCCGAAAGATAAAGATGCGACAGTTGCAAAGATTAAAAATATTGTTAATGAAAAGAAAGAAAAGGGGCTCAGGTCCGAGTACTATCGCGATATTGTTAATCAATATTAATTCATATAATATATAATTATACTTAAATGTATTTTTAGGAGATATTTATGAAAGTTTCAATTACAACACCTGTTTGGGGGTGCTCAACAGATAATCTTATAGGACTTGCCAAGATGGCTGAAGATGCTGGAGTTTTTTCAATTCTTTCACCAGAAGTTCCTCCTTATAGCGGACTAGCAAATGCAAATTTAATGGCAAATTACACCTCTAATACAAAGGTGGGCACTTGGATTTCTAATATTTATTTGAGACATTCAGTTTTATGTGCTGGTGAAGCAATGACAATCCATGAGTTTAGCGGAAATAGATTATTGTTAGGTCTTGGAGTTTCTCATAAGCCTGTAAATACAAGATTGGGTATAGACATGGGTGACCCTATTGAATCAATGAGAGATTATGTAACATCAATCAGATCATATGTTGATGGGTCATCAGAACAGATTAATTTAAAAAGGAAAGTAGACCAATTTCCAATATTTATAGCTGGTTTGACCGAAAAAACAGCTGAGCTAGCAGGTGAAGTTGCTGATGGTTTAATGCCGTATTTGGCTAGTACTAATCACTTGCAAAAATTAATAAATTCTGCAAAAGCTGGTAGAGAAAAATCATCTCTCAATGCAGATTTTTGTATGACAGCAGGATTACCATCTTTTATATCAGAAGATGAGGACAAAGCTATTGAGGCAGCAATTAAAGGTTTGTCAGGCTATGCAAGACTTCCTTTTTATCAAAGGGTACTTAGTCTTAGTGGTTATGAAGATATAATTAAAAAAATTCAAGATGGTGAAAACCCAGCAGAAGCATTAACTGCAGATTTAGTAAAAGATGTAGCTCTAGTTGGTTCAGTTTCAAGTTGTAAAGATACACTAAGTAGATTTATTGATGCAGGAGCCGATATGCCAATAATTACACCTAATGCTGTTGGCAAACAAAGCCCACTAGAAGTAATGCAAAATATAATTGATGTCATAAGTTAATTTTACTTATTGTCTTAAAAATTTATTTAAAAGTGGTATTCTAAAAGCTTTATGGCTGAATTTACAACACTATCAAAAAGAATAGAATTTTCCGCTTCTCATAGGTATTGGAATAATGATTTTACTGAAGAAGAAAATCTTAATATTTTTGGAAAATGTACTAGTGAATATGGGCATGGTCATAATTATGTACTTGAGACAACTGTAAGAGGCCCAGTAGACGAAGATACAGGCATGATTATTAATATTTACAAATTGAAACCAATTCTAAAGTCAGTTTTGAAAGAATTTGATCATAAATTTTTAAATTTAGATACTGATTACTTTGAAAAATTAATTCCAACTACAGAAAATTTCGCTAAAATCTTGTATGAATGTATTGACGAAAAACTAAAAGACTCAGAATGTGAGCTATTAAAAGTTCGACTGTATGAAACTAAGGACTTGTATGTGGATTACTGGAAATAGTTATGGATGAAAATTGTACTTTAACTAAAATTTATTCCTTTAGTGCAGCCCACAGGCTGAATAATGATAAATTTTCAAAAGAAAAAAATATTGAAATTTTTGGAAAATGTAATAATCCAAATGGTCATGGCCATGATTATTACCTTGAGTTAACTGTTGCTGGTAAAATTTCTGATAAAACTGGGATGATAATTCATCTTGATGATTTGGATGAGGTTGCAAACAGCATAATTGAACCTTTAGATCATAAAAGACTCGATATTGAAATTGAATATTTTACAAAAGTTAGAGCGTCAGGAGAAAATATTGCTAAATATTTATGGGATGAATTAGTAACTAAAATTCCAAAACCAGCTAAACTATTTCACGTTAGATTATGGGAAACATCTGAGAATTTCTTTGATTATAGGGGTGAGTAATGAAAATTATTAATGTAACTTGGGAAGATGTATTTGCAAGAATTAATTATATTAAGAAGAAGCATAAAATTACATCCAAAACAAAGGTTTTTGGTGTTCCAAAAAATGGAATGATTTTAGCCGGCTTCCTTGGTGCTATTAATCTTCCAAGTCCTGATGATGCTGATATTATTATTGATGACATCATTGACTCTGGAGCAACTAAGAAAAAATTTAAAAAAATGTTCCCTAAGAAAAAATTTATAACATTATTTGAAAAAGATAAAAAAATTGATTGGGTAAATTTTCCATTTGAAAAAAATACTGATGCTGATCATCAAGACTTAATTTTTAGATTGCTTCAAGTTATAGGAGAGAATCCCAAAAGGGAAGGGCTTTTAGATACTCCAAGAAGATATATAGATGCATTTAAAGAGTTTTTATCGCCTCCTGAATTCAATATGACAACTTTTGATGTGGAAAATACTGATGAAATGATTGTTCAACTAGATATTCCCTTTTATTCTTTTTGTGAGCACCATCTTTTACCTTTTTTTGGAAAAGGTTATGTTGCATATGTTCCGGACAAGAAAATTGTAGGCTTAAGTAAGCTTGCAAGAACATTAGAGACGTTTTCTAGAAGATTACAGAACCAGGAAAGAATTACTAACCAAGTCGCTGAACATCTTCAGTCTAATCTTCAAGCCAAAGGTGTAGCTGTTGTTTTAAAAGCTAGGCATATGTGTATGGAGATGAGGGGTGTAAAAACATCTGATACTAATACAATTACTAGTAAGCTGCTAGGAAGTTTTAGAAGTGATGAAAGAACGAGGGCAGAGTTTCTAAATCTAATTGGAAATCACAGGAATATTTCATAATGCCGAAAAAAAATAAGTTTGTTTTTATCAGTGGTGGAACAAGTGGAATTGGGCGAGAGCTTGTTTCTTTGTTTTTACATGAACAGGTAAATGTAATAACTTTTTCAAGCAGAAAAAAAAATGTGATGAATTTGAAGAAAGATTTTTCTGACTATAGCAATCAATTGACTTGCTTTCAAGCTGATATTACATCAGAAAAAGATTTAAACTATATCCATAAGATTGTTACTAGTAAAACCAAAAGAATTGATTATTTAATTAACAATTCTGGTACTAATAGAATTGGACCCATTTCTAAAATTAAAGCAAATGATTGGAATCAAATAATTTCTGTAAACCTATCCGGGCCTTTTTTCTTAACTCAAAAATTATTGGGCTTTCTTAGGAAAGATTCTGTCATTTTAAATATGGGCTCAATTGCTTCCAGGACTGGGTTTCCCAATTGGGCAGCCTACTGTTCATCAAAATTTGGCTTGAAGGGTTTTACTGAATCTTTAAGAGAAGAACTAAGACCCAAGAAAATAAGAGTAGTTCATGCAGAAATTGGAGCAACTGATACCCCTATTTGGGATAATTTAGATGGTAAATGGGATAAGTCTGGAATGATGTTAGATACAGAAGTTGCAAAAGTTCTTTTTGATTCAATTATGAATAAGTCATCAGTTAATGTTGATGAGATTTTTCTTATGCCGCCTGCTGGAATCCTATAATTTATGTATACTAATTAGTCAGTATGGATATTGAAAAAATAGATAATGAATTATTAAATCGTCTGCAATCTAATTTTCCGCTTGTAGAAGAACCTTTTCAAGAAATAGGAAGGAATCTTTCTATTTCTGAATCTGAAGTTATTGAAAGAATTGAGAAATTAAAAGAAATAAATTACATAAGACAGATAAGTGCAATATTTGACACAAGAAGTATGAAATATAAATCCTCCTTAATTGCTATGTCTTACGAAGACAGTGAAATTGATAGTGCTGCTCAAGTTATAAATCAGCATCCTGGTGTAACTCATAATTATAAACGTAATCATTTCTACAACCTCTGGTTTACTCTTGCAGTGCCACCTGACAGTATTTTAGGCCTAGAAAAGACAGTGGAAATTCTTAAGTCAGAATCCAATGCAAAATCAGCAAGGATTCTTCCAACTTTAAAGCTTTTTAAAATTGGAGTAAAACTTGATATGACAGGAAAAGATGATATTTCAACAGTTGAAGAAAAGAAATTTTATGGAGAAAGTGATATTTCTAAAGACTATGTATTTAAAAATATTGATACGGATATTATTAAAGAGGTGCAAGAAGACTTTCCTTTAATACCCAAACCATTCACTGCCATTGCAAATAAAATAGGGCTGAATTGTGAAGAGTTAATTAGTCATTTAAAAAATCTCAAAAAGCATGGAATTATGAGAAGAGTTGCTGCAATACTTCACCATAGAAAAGCAGGTTTTAGAGCAAATGCCATGGGGGTATGGGATGTCCCTATTGATCAAATTGAAGAAATTGCACCAAAAATGGCTGCTTTTAAATCTGTTAGTCACTGTTATAGAAGACCAACATATCCTGATTGGCCTTATTCACTTTTTACAATGATTCATGGAAGGTCAGCAAAAGATTGTAACGATTTGCTTAAAAAGCTTTCTGATATTAGTGGTATTAGTAAGTATGATGCACTATATAGCTCTAAAGAGTATAAAAAAACAAGGTTGAAATATTTCTCGAAAGATTACTTAGATTGGGAATCTAAATATAAAGAGGCAGTTTAATTATGCTAACAGTTCTGACTATTAATCATAATAATTCAGAGATATCCTTTCTTGAGAAATTCGCTTTTAACAAAGATTCTTTACCACTTGCACTTAAAACATTGAAGAAAGTTGAAGGTATAGAAGAATGTATGATATTGTCAACTTGTAATAGGGTTGAGATATATGCTAAGGCCGTTGATGAAAATATAGAATCAAAGATAATTAAATTTTTATCAGATTACCATTCACTACATATTGATAAATCCCCAACTGTTTATCAGTTTATGCATGATAGAGATGCCGTTTACCATATTTTTAAAGTTGCATCTGGTATCGACTCTATGATTATTGGCGAGCCTCAAATAATAAACCAGATTAAAGAAGGCTATAGTCTTGCAAACAAAACAAAAACAATTGGCCCCTATTTGCACAAACTTTTTCAAATGTCATTGCATGTTGCAAAGAAAGTTAGAAATGAAACAACTGTTGGATCACGTTCAGAGTCAATATCACAAATCGCAATAAGATTTTCAAAGAAGATATTTGATGACTTATCTAAGAAAAAAGCCTTAATTATAGGAACTGGAGAAATGTCTCAATTGTTTGCAGAATATTTACTTAATGAGAAAATCCATGAAGTATTTATTGCTAGCAGAGATATAAATAATGCAATAACCTTTGCGGACCGTTTTAGGTGTAAACCCGTAGTATTTGAAAATATACCAACCTTTCTAAATGAAGTTGATATTATCTTTACATCTACAGGATCTAATGAATTTATTTTAAATAAAGAAGATTTTGAAGATCGAAAAACCTCTAATTTATTCATTGTAGATATAGCCATACCTAGAGATATTGACCCTCGAGTAGGAGATATTGATTCATGTTTCTTGTATGGTCTTGATGATTTCAAAAAATTATCCGTAAATGAAAAGAATTCTTTTAATAATGGTATAAACGATGCAATCTCAATTATTAATAAAAGTGTTGATGGATTTAAAGAATGGCAACAGACTTCATCTGCCAAGGACACTATGGTTGCTCTTAGAAAACACATACTTGATATAGTAGAATCTGAATTAAAATCAAATTCTGATGTTGATACTATTTCAGCAAAAATTACCAATAAAATTCTTCATTCACCTTTAACAAAAATAAAAGAAGACATAGCATATGATGATTTTAACCTTAAATTAATACAAGAATTATTTGACTTGGAACTTAAACAAAAAGATATTCAGAATAAAGTTGATGATAAACAAAATAAAAATAGGAACTAGGGGCAGCAGTCTTGCTCTTTGGCAAGCAAACTTTGTCAAAGACTTCCTCAAGAAAAACGGGTTGGTTGATTCAGTTGAAGTAGTAGAATATAAAACGACTGGCGATATAAATCTTGAAGACAATTTAGATGTTTTAGGCGGCAAAGGTGTCTTTGTAAAAGAGATAGAAGAAGCTTTAATAAGGAAAGAGATAGATATAGCAGTACATAGCTACAAAGATTTACCTAGTGAATTACCTGATGATTTAGAGATAATTGCTACTTCACCAAGAGAAGATTGTCGCGATGTATTAATTTCTAAGAATATACAATTAAAAGATTTGCCACTAAATTGTAAAATTGGAACGGGTAGTAAAAGAAGAACTTTTCAACTAAATCAATTACGCGATGATATTGAAATTGTTCCTATTAGAGGAAATATTGAAACAAGAGTTAGGAAAGTATTTGATAATGAATTGGATGCAATTATATTAGCAGGTGCTGCTCTGATAAGATTAGGATTAACATCTAAAATTTCTAGCTTCTTTCCAACTGAAAAAATGGTACCTTCTCCTCTCCAAGGGTTTATAGCAATTGAGGCACGAAAAGATAGAGACCTGGCCAACTTGTTCTCACCTTTCTGCTCTGATATTGATAAGGTTATTTCAAAGTATGAAAGAAGAGCATTAGTTTCTCTAAATGGATCATGCTTCTTACCTTTTGGTTTTAATTTGATGAATTATAAAAAAGACTTTATATGCTCATATTTCCTAAATAATAACCAAAAGACTATTAAGAATTCAGTCATAATTAAAAATGAAAGTATTGACTATCAAATTGATTCTATAATATCAGAACTCTCTACTATTTTATAATTTCTTTAATATTTACTTTTTGCATATTTGAATGATGATGATATTTTTATCAATTATATGGATAAAAAAAATCAAAATGATGAAGCCCTTATACAACAAAAAAAATTTATTGATTATTTAACCAATAATGATTTGAAACTGACTAAGGCAAGATCTGAAGTTTTTGAGATAGTAGCTAAAATGGATAATCATTTTGGGGCAGAAGATATTCTCCAATCTAGTAAAAATAGTGTCTCTAGGGCTACTCTTTATAGGACGCTAAACGAGTTAGTAGAATCACAAGTAATTAGAAAGACAGCTTTTGGAGATAAACATCAACATTTTGAATTTGTTTTAGAGAAGAAGCCCCATCATCATGCATTCTGTTTAAACTGTAAAACAAACATTGAGTTTCCTGATTTCGGAGAGGAAGAAATTTATAATAAAATCTTAGAAAAAATGGGCTTTGAAATTTATGGTCACGAAATGCATTTCTATGGTTTATGTAAAAACTGCACTAAAGAGAAGATTTAATTTTTTTCAAAAAACTTATTGTAAATATTAATGCCAGAACCAATACGATGGTTGGAGCAGGAGCACTGTCAATAAAGAAGCTAATATATACTCCAATTAATGATGAGGATGTTGATATGAGTAATGAAAATTTAACCATCTGAAAGAAATTCTTTGAGATTAAATATGAAATTGAACCCGGAATTATTAGCAATGCTATTCCCAAAATAATTCCAGTTGATTTTAATGAAGCGACAATGATTAGTGATAAAATTGCTAAAAAAATATAATTTAATTTCTTCACATTGAAGCCAATAGCTGTAGCATGCTGAGAATCAAAAATGTTTAACATTAAATCAAAGCGCTTTAAATAGATAAGTAATGAACAGATTATGCTTAGAATTATACTATTAATTACATCATTCCATGATAATCCAAGTATATTTCCAAATAATATATGATCTAGATGAATATCTGTCTCAACTTTAAGATATAAAATTAGACCCAACGCAAACATTCCTGAGAAAACTATTCCAAGTATAGAATCATGTTTTAATTTACTATTATTTTTTACATATCCTGAAGTTAGGGCACATAGCAAACCCGCAAAGAAAGCACCGATTGAAAGTGCAATCCCTAGTATGTATGAAATTACTATTCCCGGAAGTATGGCATGAGATATTGCATCACCCATCAATGCCCATCCTTTTAAAATCAAATAACAAGAAATTATAGACATAGGAACTGCAATTCCTATTGAAATCAAAAAAGCCTTTTGCATAAAATCATATTCAAATGGAGAGAAAATTGAATCAAGCATTTATTTTTTGCCTCTCTTTTTTTAACATGAATACTATAAAGAAAGACATAGTCATTAGTGCCACAATAATTCCACCTGTAGCTCCATCTATGTAATAACTTAAGTATGAACCAAAAAAAGATGCTAAAGATCCAATGCTTACACTATATATGATGAGATGGGAAAACTTCTTAGTCAGAAGATAAGCAGTAGCTCCTGGTGTAATGACTAGTGCAATAACTAAAAAGGCTCCTACTGTTTGAAGTGCAGCAACAGTAGATACACTTAAAATAATGAAAAAAATCAACTTGATTTTATTTGGCGAAATACCAATTGTATTTGAATGTGATTCATCAAAAAATACAATCATTATATCCTTCCAATAGAATATTAATGCTAATAATGAAATTGTTGAAACTATCATTAATTGTATTAGATCAAAGTCTGATATTGCTAAGATATTTCCTAAAATAATTTTTTTTATATCTACTGAAGTAGGATTTAGCGAGATCATAAATAATCCTAATGCAAAGAAAGATGTAAAAATTATTCCTATTATTGCATCTTCTTTAAGCTTAGTTTCTTTGTTTAAAAAAAGCATTGTTAAAGCAGCAAGTGATCCAGAAATAAATGCCCCAATTGAAAAAGGAAGGCCCAAAATATATGCACCTGCTACACCGGGCACAACAGAGTGTGATAATGCATCACCCATTAGTGACCAACCCTTCAACATTAAGTATGATGACAAAAAGCCACATAATGCACCCACAAGTGTACTAATGAATATAGCTTTTGCCATATAGTTGTAGGCGAATGGCTCAATTAGAATATCAATCATGATTATCCTCATCGTAGAAAACCAAGGGTCTTTCGTCATCACTTAAAACAGTAATTCCTCTTTCATCTTTATCTGTATGCAAGTCTTTGCCAGGTAATATAAATTGTCTAAGTGTACCGCCAAATGTCTTCTCTAAATTAGACTGTGTAAATACATCTTTTGTTATTCCAGAGGCTATTACCTCTTGATTTAACAAAATAGCTTTATCACAAAATTCAGGGACACTTCCTAGGTTATGAGTTGCAATTAAAATAATCTTTCCTTCATCTTTAAGCTTGGAAAGAATGGATATAATTTCTTCTTCTGACCTAACATCAATTCCTGCAAATGGTTCATCTAGAAGTATTACATCACTTTTTTGAGCCAATGCTCTTGCTAAAAATATTCTCTTCTTTTGACCTCCAGATAGCTCACCTATTTGTCTTTTTTTAAAATCCCTCATATTTACCCTAGATAAAGATTCATCAACAATTTTAAAATCTAAATCTTTTGGATTTCTGAAGAAATTCATAAAGCCGTAGCGGCCCATCATAACTACATCTTCAACTAGTATTGGAAAGTCCCAATCTATTTCTTCATTTTGTGGAACATATGCTATTAAATTTTTTTTTAAAGCATCTTTTATCTCTAATCCAAAAATACTAATTGACCCTTTAGTTATTGGTGCAAATCCCATTATTGCTTTAAACAATGTTGATTTACCACTCCCATTCATTCCAACTAAAGCAGCAATTGAAGATTTATTTAGATTAAAAGTAACATTCTTTAATGCAAGAACTTCATCATTATAGGTAACAGTTACTTCCGATATTTTTAAAGAGTTATATTCTATATCCTTCAATTTTTTTCGATGCTCCTTTTTAGATTTTCCGCAATTCTTTCGCTGGTTACTTTAATCAAGTCTAAATAAGTTGGAACAGGCCCATCTTTATCACTTAATGAATCAACATACAAAATACCACCATATAGTATTCCTGTTTCTTTTGCTATTTGAATTGCTGGCTTTGGTGAGACAGTGCTTTCACTAAAAATAACACCAATTTTATATTTCCTAATATTATCAATTACTTTCTTAACCTGACTAGGAGTACCTTGGCTATCAGAATTCATAGGCCATAGATATAACTCTTTTAATTTAAAATCTCGCGCTAAATAGCTAAAAGCACCTTCACTAGTTACAAGCCATCTTTTTCTTTCTGGAATATCCGCAAATATTTTTTTTATGGGTTCAATTAAAAGGTCTATTTTTTTAATATACCTCTGAGCATTCTTTTTATAATAGTCTTTATTTGCAGGATCAATATTGATTAAAGCATTTTTAATATTGTTAATGTAGATTTTAGCTGCTTCAGGAGACATCCATGCATGTGGGTTAGGTTTTCCATTATAAGCTCCACCTTTAATTCCTATAGGTTCAATTCCATCCGATAATATTGCTGATTTTGTATCATCTATGTTTTGATAAAATTTTTTAAACCAAAGCTCTAAGTTAAGACCATTCCATAATATTAAATCTGCCTCTTGTGCTTTTAAGATATCTCCTGGAGTAGGTTGATATGTATGGATGTCTGCACCGGGCTTTGTTATGGAAACAACATCTGCTTTATCTCCAGCAACGTTAGAAGCCATATCTTTAAAAATGGTAAAAGTTGTAACAATTTTAATTTTCTCATTTGCAGAGACATTCATGGTAGCTAAGGGTAGTGCCAAAGATAACAAGATAAAGTACATTAAGAATTTTTGATACATGAGACAGTGTCTCATATCTAGCTCATTTTGACAAATACTTATGATTATCTTAGTTGACTTAATTAGAAATTAAAATATTCTAAATGTGCGGGGTGGAGCAGTCTGGTAGCTCGTTGGGCTCATAACCCAAAGGTCGGGGGTTCAAATCCCTCCTCCGCAACCAATGATTAAGGGGACTTATGCTCCTGCATATTTCCCTCTTTCCCAGTAGCTAACAAAATAGCTAACACTTTTTCATCAACCAGTGATTCAAGTGCATCTTCTAGGCTTTTATCAGGATGGGAATACCTCATGGTAGTAGAGATATTTGCATGTCCTAGTATCTTTGACACTGCGACAATATTGCCACATCTTTCCACCATCCTTGTTGCAGCCGTATGTCTTAAGTCATGGAACCTGAGTGCAGATATCTCTGCATTTCTAAGTGCTATTCTCCAGACATTATTAAGTGAATCCTGTCTTTTATATGGCTCATTGTTTGAATTTAAAAAGACATACTCACTAAACCTCTCTTTGAACTTAAGACTATATAGAAGATTTTTAACAACAGAATTAATAGGTATTTTTCTTTTTCTCTTGTTCTTTGTATTTTTATAGTCAAGAGTGATAATCCTGTTTTTAAGGTCGATATTTATCCACTTAAGAGTGAGGATTTCAAACTTCCTCATCCCTGTATTAAGTGCAAAGACAATTATATTTGCTAAGTGAGAAGGGCAGGCATTAAGCAATCTTTTCTCTTCACCTTGAGAAAGAATTCTTTCCACTTGGTTATTTACAGGGATAAGACCTGAAATTTTTACAGGATTTTTCCCTTGGTATTTTTCCCACCTCTCAGCTAAATAAAACATAGCTCTTAAGACTTCAAGCTCTTTGTTAACAGTGCTAGAAGATACTGAACCTTGTCTTTTGACTTTATATTGATCTATGTGATACGGCCTTATCTCACTAAGTCTCATATCACCAAAAAAGGGGATTAGATGTTTAAGAGCCGATATATCTCGGGAAAGAGATTTCTTCTTCTCCACATCTCTTTTATAAGAGACATATTCATCACTGAACTGCCGATATCTCGGTATCTTATTCTTAGGCAAGATAAACGAACCGGAATGTATCTGTTCTTCTCTTTTGTGAAGTATCCTTAAGACCTCTTTTTTCGTGAAATCACAGACTTTACCGATTGCTTCATGCTTACGCTTACCATCTAACTTGTAGTCGATGTACCAAATTGGAGTCTTAGTTTGTCTTCTTTTAAAGACCCCCATTAACACCTCCTGTAGTATCATAATCCACTCCATTTGCGTAGCTGGATGGATTGTAGATATTGAGCCATACAGTAATTATAAACCATAGAAAAAATATTATTGAGGAACAAATAGAACACACTAGCTCAACTTTGTTGAGCATATAGTATGTTTTTTTTATTGTTTTATTATCATCTATTATAGCTTTATTATATGGTATCAGTTTATTCATCGACCATGTCCTTGTATTCATCAGCAAACGAATCTTCACCTCTATGTGTATGTTTTTGTTCAACATTCTTGTGAGCTAAATCAATACCCTTTTTTGTTAGGTTTAAAAATCTTTTTGGATATCCATTACTATCGTACCCTTTCATTTTTCTTTCTAGATAGCCTATTTTTTCTAGTTTAGAAATAGATTTTGATACAGTACTTTTTGTAGCCCCAACGATTTCAGATATATATTGATTGTTTGCATAGAATAATTTGTCATCTCGAAAAAAAGAATAGATTTGACCTATGATTATTTTATCAGTTCCAGATAATTCTTTGCAGGCCGTAATTCCTATGGGGATGATAGTAAATTTTTTAACATCTAATTTGTTATTCTCCATAAATCAGATCACACTTAAATCAGTTTTAAGCCATTTTTCAAATTCATCTCTTTTGATATAAACCCTTCTACCTATTTTTTTAATAGGGATTATCTTTTTGTGAGCATAGGCCCTTAAGGTCCATTCGGTTATACCGTAGTATTTTTCTGCATCCTTAAACGAAAGGAGAAAAGGAATATTGTTTTTTTCAACCATGTCTTACTCCATTAATTTTATTTCTAATTTGTTTTTACAATTAGATATATATAGGCTAGCTTGTATATAGAGAAAAAAACTCGCATTTAATTTATTTTTTGGTAGTTATATATGAGCGATTTTAAAACAAAGATAAAAAAAGATTTTATTACACTTGTAAATAGCGCAGTGGCTAGTCTTGATACCTCGACAAAAGTATCAAGTTATTCAGCCCATTCTCTGTATGGGTTTATGACAAAAGGGGCTAAAGAAATAATTAATGAGAATTTTAGTAAAAATCTTGATCAATACAATTACAAACCGATAAGTGCCATACATAATCCATCGTTATCACAAGAATTTACTTTTTCATTTAATCAAGAAAGTAGTAAAAAAAGAAAAAAAGGAAGGCCGCAAAAACTACCAAATATAGACAGTGTAGAAGTTTATAAAAAGTATTTAGAAATTAAAAGTGATGTGTCAAAAGTTGTAAAAGAATTAAAACAATATAGAAGAGAAAGTTTAAAAAAAGAGTACCTTAGAGAAAAAATTGCAGATATATCTGTAAAACATCAAATTCCAAATAGAATTTATGAACAAGAAATTGATAGGGTTAAATCTTACACAACTTATAGTCTTTCAATGTTTCTTACAATGAAATATTTCGGTATAGAAAAAACTTTACTTAGTAATTTTATAACCGAAGCTAAAAAACCTAGCTTTTAAGAATTAAAAGATAATTTTTCTAATTGAAAATTTAACAAAATTATAAAGAGCTACAAACCTAGACAAATAAGTATAAAACCCCTATTAAAACTATAAAAAATAACATTGACTATAGCTTTCGTAGTGGTTAAATGAGAGTATGAAAGAAAATAAACATGAGCTAAAACAAAAGTTTATAGAGATGAGGGCAAAAGATATAAGCTACGAAAAGATATCAAAACAGCTTGGTGTTTCAAAACAAACTCTTATTAATTGGAGTAAAGAATTTAATATAGAGATCTCAAATCTAAAAGCGATTGAGCATGAGTCTTTAATAGAGAGATATAGACTTAAAGAAGAAAGTAGCTTTAAGCAATTATCTGATTTTATATCAAAAATAGAAGCAGAACTCGAACAAAGAGAACTTAAAGATGTACCTACAGAAAAGATATTTAATATGTATTGCAAGCATATAACAATACTTCAAAAAAGAGGTTTTAACCTAGAATTTAAAGAAACTAAAGATCTTATGGATAAAATATCTGAGCCTCCAACCGTGACTAGTTCCTGGTCAGGGTAGAGGACTAAAACTAGACTCTTTTTTGACTGTTTTCCTTAAAAGAAAGATAAAAAATTAACAAAAGACTTTTTTTTGTCATAATTAATATATGAGTAAAAATACGCACAATAAAGATTTTACCAAAAAATCAAGTATAGATACTACCGCCGAACAACTACATAACCTAGAAAATATGTATTGCCACCTGAATGACGAGATATGCTTAACAAACGCTGTAGCTGACTACAGACGTAGAGAAGATGGTGCTAAAGGAAGTAAAGCACCTTGGCAAAGAGTTTGGCTTTATGGCTGGGATGCTCAAAGTGCTGTACGAAAAAAGGTCGTAAAGACATTCTCAATCAAAGAGAATGATTTTGATCAGGCCCTTAAAGAAGCCCGTCAACAAGTTAAAAGTCAACTGAAAGGGCTTGCGTCTTCTCACAGCCGTTTGCTCTATATGCAGCGTATGCTGGAAATTATGGGCCTTGGAATGAGGGCGAGAAAGCATACAAAGCAAAGTTTATTGTTAAAGCTGCCGATAATGTTCTGCGCCAGCTCACTGGTTGACAATGACAGGCATAGACTTGTGCGAACTGGTCAATTGCCAAACCCTTGATTTCCCATAACTAAAAACACCGTACTTCGCTTTTCCAAGTACGGTGTTTTTCAGGAAAGGAGCATATACAGGAAGAAAATTAGAGAAAAACGGGGTGTTTTTATAGAGAGGAAGTCAATTGCAAATAGCAAAAAAGCCCGCAAATACTGGGCTTTTGAGGCTATGCCGTTTCGGGCATATGAAAGTTCGTTTTAAGTTAATGGCGGTGCAAGGCACCCACCTTGCGAACCAATCTCCTGAGCTTTAAAGCATGAATTTTGCTTGTTTTCAACACTAACCTGAATAAATAGAATATGGATGCTTGAACAGGTGATTATCCTGTGGTGCAAACTTATAAAGTTTCAAGAAAAAGATTGAAAAAACACACTATGTTGCTACAATTAGACTATTGATATGAAAAAGTTTTTAACCATAGCTGTGCTGTTTTTTACAGTGTTTGCCAATGTTGCAAACGCTATGGAACTTTGTTGTATTGATTTAGAACATAGTGCTGCGCCTCATAGTCATGAAATTTCCCATGATAATGATGCCGATGATCATAATGATGAAAGTAATAACGTTGCATGTGATTGTTGTGCTTGTCATGACCATTGTGAAACAAAGTTGTTTTCTGCTTTTAACTTTATTGATGTTCAGGTTGTGAGTGATAACAGCAAAAATTCTTTATCTGATACATTACTCATATCCAAAATTCCCACCTCTCTTTACCGCCCTCCGATAGCATAAATTTGATTTAACCTTGGCAGAACAAGTCCGTCTTGGACGATGTTTTGCGCACTATATTTCAAATTTTATCGGAGTTACCATGAACAAAATTATATTAAGCAGTATAGTATCTGCTTCACTTATCATTAGCACATCAGATGCTTTGGCGAATGAACCGCATAGTAAACATATGCATCAATCATCACAGTCCGTATATAAAAATACGGCACTACTAACTTTGGATGATGCGGTTCGTAAAACCATAGAGAATGCACCATCAATGACATCAAATACTTACGCTGTAAAAGCCGCTCAGGCACAAGAGCAGCAAGCCGGTGCTTTGTCTAATCCTGAAGCCTTTTTTGAAGCAGAAAATGTACTTGGCACAGGTGTTTATAATGACTTTGATTCAGCTGAATATAGTTTGGGCATAAGTCAAAAAATAGAATTAGGTGGAAAGCGTAAGGCACGAAAAAATATCGCTCAGGCACAAACGCAAAAAATATCCATGTTATCTTCCTTAGAAAAGCTAAAGCTAGAGCGTGATGTGCATGTGGCATACGCAGATATTTTGACAGAGGAAGAAGGATTACGTTTAGCAAAAAGCCAGCAAGATATTGCTCAAAGAATGCTAAAAACAGTTTCTAAAAGAGTAAATAAGGCTGCTGAGGCTGAGATACAAAAGACAAAAGCAGAGGTGGCTGTATCATCCGCAAAAATAAAAGTACGCCAATCGGAGCAACGTTTATCTGTTGCAAAGAAACGCTTAGCGAATTTAATCGGTGAAACTGAACTATATTACGCCCTGGATCATGCACATTTATTTGATATTCAAAAACCTATTCCTTTGAATGATTATTTATCCAAAGTGCAAGATTTGCCTGATGTCACGCAATTTGAATATCTGAAGCAAGAAAAGCAAGCAGAGTTAGATTACGAATTGGCTCATAAAACGCCTGATCCTGAAATAAGTTTAGGAGTGCGTCACTTTAGTGATTCTGATGATAATGCTTTTATGGTTGGGCTTTCTATGCCGATACCTATCTATAATCAGAATCAAGGAAATATTGCTAAAGCAGAGGCAGAACTGGCGAAAGTTTCAAGTGATAAGAATGTTATTACACGCTCTTTAGAGCAAGAAATTATAAGCCAATGGCAGGATTTAGAAACATCTTATATTGAATCCAAGGAACTGCGTTGGAAGTTAATTCCCTCTGCTGAAAAAGCCTTTAAGCAAGCACATGACAACTATGACAGGGGCAAATTCTCATATCTTGAAGTGCTAGACGCACAGCGTACCTTGGGGGAAGTGAAAGAGCAATATTACCAATCATTGAAAAAATACCATATCGCACAGGCGAATATTGAACGCCTTACATCAGGAGAATGATAATGAAAAAATATGTAGTAACAGCAATTTTATTAGGCTTCTTGGCAAATTCAGCATTTGCAGAAGATGGACATGACCATAATGGGCACAAACATCACGAAAGCCATAATCATGGTAAAGATGATTCTCATGACGAACATGAAGATCATAGTGACCATGATGACCACAAAGGACATGATCATTCAGCACATGACGAAGATGAACATGAAGAAGGTGTCGTTGAAATAGATGATGAGGCAGCAGCAAAAGCAGGTATTAAAACCTCTATAGCTTCCTCTCAAGATATCACAAAAGAACTATCATTTAATGGCAAAGTTACGTTTGATCGTAATCGATATGCAGAAGTTAAAGGCCGCTTTGATGGAATCGTTACAAATGCTAAAGCAAATTGGGGTGATCGGGTTTCTAAGGGAGATGTATTAGCCATTATTGAGGCAAATGAAAGTTTGCGCTCTTACTCAGTAAAAGCCCCCATTTCTGGCAAAGTTATTGAACGCCATACAAATGTTGGTGATGTTACAGGTGATGAAGCTTTGTTTAAAATTGCTGATGTTTCAAAAATGTGGGTTGAATTTCATATATTTATGTCTGATGTCAAACACATAAAACAAGGGCAATTGGTTCATGTGAAATTACCCGATAATGATCAAGAAATTGAAGCCCCTATTAAAATGATATTGCCAGCAGCCGATGAGCAAAGCCAGACCATTGTGGCTATTGTTGAAATTGATAATAAGTCCAACAATTGGCGACCAGGTATGATTGTTGAGGGTATCATTGAAACAGGTACATCAAAAGCAGATATAGCCGTTCATAAAGATGCCATTCAGCGTACGCCTGAAGGCTTAGTTATTTATGTAAAAGAAGAGCAAAAATACGAACAACGCCATATTAAAACAGGGCAAGAAAATTCGCATTTTGTAGAGATTTTGGAAGGCTTAAGCAAAGGCGAGGAATATGTATCAAGTGGTAGCTTTATTATTAAAGCTGATATCGGCAAAGCAGAAGCAGGACACGACCACGCGCACTAATTTGAGGTTATTATGTTAGAAAATATCATCCATTTTTCCATCAAACAACGCTGGCTTATGATGCTAGTGGTTGTGATGCTTATTGCCCTAGGGGTATATAATTTTAACCGCCTATCTATTGATGCTGTGCCTGATATTACCAATGTGCAGGTGCAAATTAATACAGAGGCGGATGGCTATTCGCCATTAGAAGTCGAACAACGTATTACGTTTCCTGTTGAAACGGCTTTGGCGGGTATTCCTAAGCTAGATTATACACGCTCGCTCTCACGCTATGGCTTAAGCCAAGTTACCGTTGTTTTTGAAGAAGGCACAGATATCTACTTTGCAAGACAGCTTATTGGCGAGCGTTTATCCACGATTAAAAATGAAATACCTGATGGTTTAGAGCCGATGATGGGGCCGATTGCGACAGGCTTGGGCGAGATATTTTCTTATGTTGTAGAATCAAAAGAAGGCTATAATCACACACCAACTGAACTTTTAACAGCTCAAGATTGGATTATCGTACCACAGCTTAGAAACTTAAAAGGCGTGGTAGAGGTTAATTCTATTGGCGGTTATGAAAAGCAATTTCATGTATTACCAAACCCACAGAAACTCATCAGCTATGGTTTATCAATCAATGAAGTTATTGAGGCACTAGAAAATAACAACGCCAATATTGGTGCAGGCTATATAGAGAAAAATGGCGAGCAGTATCTTATCCGCATACCAGGGCAATTAGAGGGTATAGAAGCCATTAAACAAGTGGTTGTTGCCAAGCGAGATGAGGTTATTATCCGCATACAAGATATTGCCAATGTTGAAATAGGCGCACCGCTTCGCACAGGGGCAGCCACGCAAAATGGCAAGGAAGTTGTGCTTGGCACGGCCATGATGCTTATGGGGGAAAACAGCCAAGATGTTGCCAGTCGTGTGGCAGAAAAGTTAGAGATTATCAATAAATCCCTTCCTGAAGGTATGCAGGCAAGAACAGTATATGACCGCACATCATTGGTTGAGCGTACTATTCATACCGTTGAAAAGAACTTAGCTGAGGGTGCAATGCTTGTTATTGTTATTTTGTTCTTGTTGCTAGGTAATATCCGTGCAGCCATTATTACCGCCCTTGTGATTCCGATTTCAATGTTAATGACCATAACAGGCATGGTAGGAAAAGGGGTATCAGGCAATTTAATGAGCCTTGGTGCATTAGATTTTGGCTTAATTGTTGATGGTGCAGTGATTATCATGGAAAACTGCATCAGGCGGTTTGGTATTGCTCAATATCAATTAGGCAGGTTATTAACCAAAGAAGAACGTTTCAAATTAACCGCTGAGGCCACAGCAGAAGTGATTAAACCAAGTCTATTTGGGGTAATTATTATCACGGTGGTTTATCTGCCTATATTCTCACTTACAGGTGTTGAAGGCAAAATGTTCCACCCAATGGCGTTTACAGTTGTAACGGCATTGTTATCAGCACTTATTTTATCACTTACATTTGTGCCTGCTTGTGTGGCTTTGTTCGTAACGGGTAAAGTAACTGAAAAAGAAAATCTTGTAATTAGAGGCTCAAAAAGAATTTATGAGCCAGTGTTAAAATGGTCATTAAACCATGCTAAAACGCTTATTATTGCCTCGCTTATCCTAGTGGGTGGTAGCGTATACTTAGCTTCACGCATGGGGGCAGAATTTATTCCAAGCCTTGATGAAGGGGATATAGCCTTTCATGCTATGCGTATTCCAGGCACAAGCCTAAAACAATCTATTGAAATGCAAAAACAAGTCGAGCAAGTCGCTATGCAATTTGAAGAGGTTAAAGAAGTATTTAGTAAGATTGGAACGCCTGAAGTGGCTACCGACCCTATGCCACCGAATGTGGCGGATACATTCGTGATGCTAAAGCCAAAATTTGAGTGGCCAAACCCAAGTAAAAGCAAGGCAGAGTTTGTAGAGGAGCTAGAAAAAGCAGTATCTAAACTTCCTGGCAATAATTATGAATTTACGCAACCAATTCAAATGCGTTTTAACGAGCTTATATCAGGTGTGAGAAGTGATTTAGGTATTAAGATATATGGCGATGATTTGGATCAACTGTTATCATCAGCAAATAAAATTGCTGCTGTGGTGCGTAAGGTAGAAGGCTCTAATGCCGTAAAAGTTGAACAAATAACAGGTTTGCCAGTTCTTTCTATTATTCCTAATCGTCAAGCACTTGCACGCTATGGCTTAAGCCTTAATGACATACAATCTGTTATTGAAACTGCATTAGGTGGCAATGAGGCAGGTAAGATATTTGAAGGCGATAGACGCTTTGATATTGTCGTAAAATTGGAGCAAAATATCCGTGAGGATATTGATGCTATATCACAATTGCCAGTGCCATTACCCAACAGTAAAACAGGCTATCTACCCTTAAAAGAAGTCGCCAATATTGAAATTACTTATGGCCCAAATCAAATTAGCCGTGAGAATGGCAAAAGGCGCATTATTGTTACCTCAAATGTGCGTGATCGTGATTTAGGTTCATTCGTAAAAGAGGTGCAAAATTCCATTGATGATAACGTAAAATTACCATCAGGCTACTGGCTAGATTATGGTGGCACGTTTGAGCAGTTAATATCGGCTCAAAAGCGATTATCTATTGTTGTGCCAATTGCCTTAATGCTGATTTTTATTTTACTATTCATGGCGTTTGGATCAGTAAAAGATTCCTTATTGATATTCTCAGGTGTGCCACTTGCTTTAACAGGCGGTGTTGCAGCTTTATGGATACGAGATATTCCATTTTCAATATCAGCAGGTGTTGGATTTATTGCCTTATCAGGTGTGGCGGTTTTAAATGGCGTTGTGATGGTATCTTTCATCAAAAACCTACTCGCTGAAAAAATGCCCATTGATAAAGCCATTATACAAGGAGCATTAACACGCTTACGCCCAATTTTAATGACAGCATTAGTAGCAAGCCTAGGCTTTGTGCCTATGGCATTAAACACAGGTGCAGGGGCGGAAGTGCAACGCCCACTTGCTACCGTTGTGATTGGCGGCATTATATCCTCAACAATATTAACATTGGTGGTATTGCCGGCACTTTATAGATTATTTCATAAATCAGATCACACTTAAATCAGTTTTAAGCCATTTTTCAAATTCATCTCTTTTGATATAAACCCTTCTACCTATTTTTTTAATAGGGATTATTTTTAATAAGAATTTTTTCATCAACTTTGCCAACAAAAATACAGTCTATTTCTTTACATTTACAGTTACTAACTTCTTTATTTGCTTTGTAGACCTGATCACCAATTGAATCATTGCAATAAAAAAACATTACTAAAACTAAAATAAGAATTTTCATAAAATTATTATACTAGTAATGTGACACATTTAGATACTTAAACCAAAATAGGTAGCTAACAAAATAGCTAACAACTTTAAGATTTCTTAATACAAAACCATATAAATAGATACTGAATAGAATGGGGGAAAGCTCCTATTTAAAAGGAACTTTCCCCAAGCCGTACAAACTAATATCTATTGGTACAAACTACAAGTTTTGTCCTCATAACCCAAAGGTCGGGGGTTCAAATCCCTCCTCCGCAACCAAGCTAAACTCATCCTTTTCTTCACTAACACAATTAGACTCAAAATCAGGTCCCGACGTTGTAATATTTTGATTATTTTAAGAATTGAAATAAATCAAATATAAAATATTCTTTATTACGATATGTTAAATATAAGAGTTTTAACAGTATTGGTAATGATTATCTTTTTATCCTTTAATGCCGAAGCAAATAATAAATTATACAAATGCATTGAAAGATATGAAGTGGGTTATGGTGAATGGAACCAAATTTTATATCCTATTGTCAATAAAGACATTAAGCAAATAGAGAAAAAGCTATTAATAGAAATTACTAATGCAGAGTTAGGATCAAAAGCTTATAACTATAGATACCAGAGGGCTTTGGAAGACGGTAGAGATCCAAAGACAATAATGCCTAAGCCCCATCTAAATTATGAACGCATGAGAAATGCAACAATGTATGTTATTGAGTACACAGTATTACCTGCAATGAAAGAACATAAGGTAACATCATATAATCAACTTAACCCTAAATGGCTTAATGAAGTGTTTGCATTAAGAATTTTTAGTATGCGTTATTATCATCCATATAAAAATCCATATACCTATGAATATAAGAAGCAATTTGATGAAAAAAACTTGAACTTTTATAAATCTTTTCTTGAAAAAGAGCCCTTTTACAAAAATGTATTATTAAAAGCAATTGATATGGAAAATAATGGAAAAGTTCATTATCTTGTTGAAAATAAAAATCCAGCTAATGATTATAATAAATATATATGCAAATCACTGAAAGATTCATACTATGAATATGTATCTACTGATACCAATAAAGTTATCAACAACCAAATCATCAGCAATAATAACCAGTACAAATGTAATCTGAATAAAAAAAATTGTTCAAAAATTTCAAAAATAGCTTCATATCAATGGGATAGTGTTATGAGTAATGCTAATATCGATTCTAAATCTTCTGATTATTCAACTAAACCTAATAATGAGTTGCCATTAAATAAATTTGTTGAACTTACTCAAGAAGAGAGTTGGATGAGATTAAATCAAAAATGGTTAGCTATTAAACATTTTAATTCAATTGGTTTAGATTTAAGTTTTTATGATTTGAATAATAATAACACTATTAATAAAGAAGAATTCATTGCAGTTCAGAAAGCATACCTTGAAGATGTATTGTTTTTTAATAAAACGGATATTTTACAAATCAATGGCAATAAACAAATTAATCTTAAAAGAATCCAAGACTTATATCATTATGAATCTTGTAAAAAGAATTTATCAGTAGTATATAATCCTGATATGAAAAAGTTTTGGGATAGGTGGAAAAAAAATTCGAATTATCAAGCCTGTAATGGATTTGAGAGAACAAAAAAACAGTATGAAAATAATTGTAACAGAGGTAGCATGAATGATTGTGATATGTTTTGGCTTCAAGTAGAAATCATTAATAGCAATTGTAAAGATACATATAAAACAATGAATCAAGAAAGAGACAAAATATTAGGTCATTGTTCCGTATTTAGATAGACGGCAATAGCTCATACAATGCTATAATTTTTGCTACAGTTAGATACTCAAATAGACACAAGTAAATACAAAAGAACACAAAGAAGAATAGGGCGAACCTATTATATTTTCTAATAGACTCACCCTAATACAAAGTAACTCAACTTAATACTAAATACTCAACTATCACTCATAACCCAAAGGTCGGGGGTTCAAATCCCTCCTCCGCAACCAAGATAAACTCATCCTTTTCTTCACTAACACAATTAGACTCAAAATCAGGTGCTACAGTTTTTGCTACATTTACATATAGGGTTTCTGCAATAATAAACAATGAATTTTTTTATTTTTGAATTGTTAGAACTGATGTGTTAATTTGTTTGATGTAGGGAAATTGTTTAATGGCAACTGAAATTCTAATAAAACATAAAGACTCCGATATGACAAAGAAAGGCTTTTATGGTTTTAGCTGGACTTACCTTTTCTTTGGTTTTTTTGTACCACTTTTTCGAGGGGAATTAAGTGTTGGAGCTCTTCATATAGTATTCGCAATTTTTTCATTTGGTATATCAAATATAATTTTTGCTTTTATTTATAATAAACAATTTATGGAAAGACAACTTGTAAGTGGATGGGAACTAGCTGGAAGTACTGATGAAAATAATCTAGCTAAAGCAGCTTTAAAAATCGTATAAGAGTTCAAAAATGAGAATCCTACATTTTTCTTTTGTACTTGTATTTTTTATGGCTAGTAATTGTTATTCGGTTTCTAGCGATATACTTAAATATAATCAATGTAAAATGAAAGATATTGATACATATACATCTGAAAAATGTGATATAAATCAAAATAAGAACCCTACAATTTAAATACAGGTAAAATTTTTATAAAGTTAATTTTTTATACATTTTAGTTTCCAAGAATTTACAAAAAAATCACCTTGAATCACTAGGGTGCCCTGAGAATTTAATTCATTAAACACTAAAGAATCCAAAAGTAAACTAGAGCTATTGGTTTCAATTGAAAAAAGATTTCCATATGTATTATCTATTCTGTATATATTGTAAATTTTTTTGCTGTTCGAAAAACTAGGGCTGAATGTTTTCAATATAATCTGCTTTTTCTCTTTTTGAATTTTTACCAAAAAAGTTTTTTCTAAATTTTTTCTTATAAATTCTTTATTATTATTTTCGTAGGTAGTAATCTTTTCCGTAACACAATTATATATACCAAGTCTTGCAGTTGCTTCTTGGGTTGAAGAGAAAAATAATAAGAGCAGAAATATAATCCTTTTCATTAATTGATTATAACAAAAGTGCTATAGTTTTTGTTACAGTTAGATACTCAAATAGACACAAATTTATACAAAAGAACACAAAGAAGAATAGGGCGAACCTATTATATTTTCTAATAGACTCACCCTAATACAAAGTAACTCAACTTAATACTAAATACTCAACTATCACTCATAACCCAAAGGTCGGGGGTTCAAATCCCCCCTCCGCAACCAAGTTAAACTCGGCCTTTTCTTTACCAATACGATTAGACTCAAAATCAGGTGCTACAGTTGGATACTCAAATAGACACAAATACATAAATTTTCTAAGTCCTCGATAAAAAGTATCGCAAACTTCTCTTGATTTAACTGATTTACTTTTTTTAAACCATTTATATGTTACCTTTGTCAGAAGAGGTTTGATTGTGAAAAGACAAAAACAAAGTTCAAAAGAAGAATATTTAAAAAAATACGATCAAAATATGAAGAGTGGTTTGCCCGCACTTAAAAAAGGAATGTTTTATTATATGTTATTAGGACTAATCCTATTAGCAGTAATGGTCATAACTATATTTTAGAAAACCATAAACCTTTATTTCTAAAGATAAATGATGAAGCACGAAATAATGTGCCCCAGATTTTGCTATAGTTACATAGTCAGATAAACACAAATAAATACAAAAGAACACAAATAAGAATAGGGTGAATCTATTATATATTTCTAATAGACTCACCCTAATACAAAGTAGCTCAACTTAATACTAAATGCTTAACTATCACTCATAACCCAAAGGTCGGGGGTTCAAATCCCTCCTCCGCAACCAAGCTAAACTAGGCCTTTTCTTTACTAACACAACCTGACTCAAAATCAGTTGCTACAGTTTTTGCTACACTTTCACTATGACTTTCTAAAGAATCAGTTAATTCTCGCCAATTTGAATATAAATAATAATTAGTTATTAATTTGTATGTGTAAAACAACAAAAGTTTTGCTTGTAGCAATAATAATATTCGAAATTTATATGTTTCTTAACATTTAAGAAATCAAAATATGAACCCTACAATTTAAATACTTAACTTATTTATGTATGATTAATAGTATTTGAAATTAAACTGAAAAATGAATAATTTTTTATACAATTTAAAAGAAAGTAGAATTTTCCAATTTATTGTAGTTCTAATTATTATAATTAATGCAATAACTATTGGAGTTAATACCTACAATTTAAGTCAATTTATTAGACAAGTAATAAATTATATAGATTATTCAATTACTATTTTTTTCGTTATTGAAATTTTAATACGATTTATTGCAGAACCTAAAAAATTAAATTTTTTTAAAAATGGCTGGAATGTATTTGATACATTAATCGTTTTACTTTCATTAGTTCCAATACCAAATAATTCAAGTTTCTTATTATTAAGATTGTTAAGAGTATTTAGAGTGTTAAGACTTATCTCTGTTGTTCCAGAATTAAAAAAAATAATAGAGGCATTATTATCATCAGTTACAAGAGTGTTTTATGTAGGATTATTATTATTTATAATTCTTTATATCTATGCAACAATAGGGTCAATTTTATTTAGCACTGATATACCTGAAAGATGGGGCGATGTAGGTGTTTCAATGATTACCTTATTTCAAGTCTTAACCATGTCCAGCTGGGAACAAGTTATGTTGCCTTTGCAAGATCTTTACTGGTGGGCTTGGATTTACTTTTTCAGCTTCATTATAATTTGTGGTATTACAATGCTAAATTTATTAATAGCAATACTTGTGGATGTAGTTATTAACCAAAAAAAAATATAACTAAATTTGATATGCTTAACTATTTTTAATACCTTCTTTATTAATATATTTTACATCTCTTTATTTATTAAATATAATCCATATATGATTTCCAATTATGATGAAATTATTAATATAGATTCCTTGGAAGAATCGTTTAACACTTTCAAAAATTCTAAACCATTCGAACATTGTTATGTAGACAACTTCTTTAATGATAATATTGCAAAGAACCTTGAGAAGGAATTCCCAGTATATGAGTCCGATGTATGGCATGGTTACAACAATCCACTAGAGGTCAAGAAAGTATGTAATAATTGGAATATTTTTCCTGCAATTACGTACTCAGTTTTCTCAATTTTGTCCTCACAAGAATTTACTTCTTATTTAAGTCAACTTTCAGGAATATCTCCACTTTATCCTGATATTGGATTAAATGGAGCTGGATGGCATATACACAGAAAAGGTGGGAAGCTTAATACACACTTAGATTATTCAATCCATCCAAAACGAGGTTTGTTAAGGAAAATCAACTTAATCGTTTATCTTAATTCTAATTGGAAAGATGAATGGGGTGGCTCGTTGGGTTTATGGGATCAGGATCCCAATGATAAATCAATTTGTGGTGAACTAATTAAAAAAATTCCAACTCTCTATAATAGGGGAGTATTTTTTGATACTGTTGATAGCTGGCATGGTCTACCCGAACCTTTAACTTGTCCTGATAATGAATATAGAAAAAGTATAGCTGTCTATTACTTAACTACACCAAGCGAATCTCATTCAGACAGGGGCAAGGCGCTTTTCTCTCCGACTGATGATCAGAAAGGTGATGAAGAAATTAAAAAATTGATTAAGCAAAGATCAAGTATTCAAAATGCAAACAAGGTTTATAATAAGTAATAAGGAAAGTCTAGATATTTTATGGTAGAAATAAATAATACAAATATCGAAGGTTGCTACTATACTAATTATTTTTCACATATTGATGAAAGAGGAACTTTTGATAAGTTTTTTATAAAAAAATCATTAAATAATTTTGATCTTAAAGAGTCTGCATTATCTATAAATCTTAAAAAGGATACAATTAGGGGAATTCATTATTGCGATGAAGATAAATATTCACAAAATAAAATAATTTTATGCATATCAGGGTCTTTATTAGATGTTGTTATAGATTTAAGAGAAGAATCAAAAACTTTTAAAAATGTTTTCAGTAAAATTTTTAACTTTACTGATAAGAAGCTAATTCATATACCTAAAGGATGTGGTCATGCTTTTTTAACTCTTGAAGATAACACATCACTCATATATTTAATGGATAACTATTATAATGACAATAAAGAAAAAGGGATATTGTGGAATTCAATTGATTTTAATTGGAATATTAAAAACCCAATTGTTTCAGAGAAGGATTTAAAATTTCCTACATATTCAAATACATTTAATCTTTAAACCAATATTTAATATTCCTTTTAAATCTAAAGTGAAACATTAATGATATCACATTAAATACATATTTAATTGCACCAAAACCATGGAACTGTTCAAACCCTTTATATAGTTTATATATAGGTATTCCAAGTATATTAATATTTTTAATAGATGCTATAAATAGAATATTTCCATCAATGTGCCTAGTGTCAGTAAGTTTCTCAAGCTTTATGGATTTAATGAATTTCTTTGAATATGCAACAAATCCTGAATGCCACTCATTAATTTCGAGATTTAAAATGAAATTTTCCATAAAATCTAAAGTCCTAATTATTAAATAAGTTGAATATGGTGTTTCATCTATTTTATAGGTTTTTTTATCACGATATCCATATACTATATCAAGATTATTTTTAAGTTCAGGAATTATTTTCTTTAATAAATCAGCTGGGTATTGTCCATCACCATGTAACATAATCATATACTCAAAGTCACTGTGCATTAAATAATCAAAACATCTTTTTTGATTTCCTGCATAACCTAGATTATCTTTAAAATCTTTGAAATTAATTATCTTCTTCAATGGAGATTTATTAATTACTAGTTTCATATAATCAACTTCTGGTGGGTTGGAATTATTATCCATAATTAAAAGTTCAAATTTATATTCCAGGGACTTAAAGTAATTCAATTTTTCAAGATCTTTTAATAAATTTTCAAAGAATTTTGAGCAGTTAAACGTCGGAATAAAAATTAATATTTTTTGTTCATTCATTTATCAAATCCTTAATTCCTTTAATCAATTGGATTTTAGGATTCCACTTGGGTAACTTTTTTATATTCGTGGATGGTATAAAAACTTCATTTTCTCTATAAGGTAATCCACCAAGAATTATATTATTTTTTCTTTTTTTTGAAACTTTAATCACTATTTTAACTATTTCTTTCAATTTATATCTTTCATTGGAGCATAATGAATAAGTTTTAAAAAATTTTTTTTGCTTCCCTTTAAATATATCAAGTGAAATTTTAATTGCATTAATTAAATCATCAATGTGAATTATGTCTAATATTTGGTTGCCAGGACTTAATTCAAGTTTTTTTTCGTTTTTAATTGAATCTACTATCTTAGATATAATTTTTCCTCTATCGTCAAAGGGTCCATATGTATCATATAATTCAAGATTTAAAATTTTTAAGGGCATTATTTTATAAAAATAAAATAAAATTTTTTTATAAGCATTTTTAGTTGCGGCATAAAGATTTACAGGATTATAATCATCCGAATTTTTATATTCCCAACTAGTTCCAATATTTATTATTTTATCTATTTTATTAAGCCTCATACTTTCAAGAATAAATGAGCCAAATTTGATATTCGAGTCAATTAAATTACTAATATCTTTTGATTTATGATTTACGATGAAAAGTGATGCTAGATGTAAAATTAAATCAGGTTTAAATTTGGTGATAGCCGTGTTGATAGTATCAAAATTATTCTTTATTAAAATAGATTGCTTACTTTTGTCTTTTAAGTTTCTGGTTAAATATTTTATTTCATATTTTTTGGATAGATTTTGAATAATATTCTTACCTATATATCCTGAACCGCCAGTAACTAATATTTTTTTATTAATCATTTAATCTTCTCTTATAAATATAATAGTTTTCATCACGTGCATTTGAAGCTGAAAAAAAGCCGTTATTTTCATTCCAAACCATTTCAAAATTATCTATATCAATTTCTTTACTTAAAATAATATAATCATAGAAGCTAAAGTCTATTTTCTTTTTCATAGGCTTTGTTCCATTTCTATCTATATCTTTTTGCCATCGGGCATAGCTATATTCTCCATAATAAGTATGGAAACTAGAATAATTTAGATAACCAAGGATTGATTGACCTGTATAATCAATATCTGTAAAGATTTTTTCATTACCTTTTAAATTACTTTCCAAGTATTTTGAAGCATTCTTTGAATTTGAATAAGTATTATTTATATCTCCAACTAAAGCACTCACTCCCCAGAAGCTTGATTGTAATATACAAACTAAAAATAATATATTCATAGGTTTTTTTAACCATAATTTAAAATCGCAATCCTTATATCCATGAGATTGATACTCAAACCATAATATAGCAAAAAAAGCTACCCACATAAAACCAAAATGTCTTGAGCTAAAACTCACAAATGTTCCACAGAAGCTATAGAAAAGTACAATTGAAATATAAAAAATTTTAGAATTTATTGATTTAAATTGAAATAGCAAAGAAAAAAAGCATATGAATCTAATTATTATATCAATTTCATGACCAACAGAGTTATATACAAAGGATGATATTGAAATAGGATGTAACTGGCTGATAAATTTTTTTATAAATACACTAATATTAAAACTATTTAGTTCATAAACTATATCTTTATACCAGAAGCCATCCATTGGAGGAGTAGCATGGTTTAAAGATAAAAAGGCAAATATTAAAATAATAAATAATTTAAATAGCTCTTTTTTTAATAATAAATCTTTGTAGTTATATAGGTATTTTAGTGCGATTATTGAGCAACCTATAGGAATAAAAAAAGTGTGTGAATAAAAAGACATAATTATTAAAGAGTACGAAAGAAACTCCTTCTTTCTTTTTATGAACTCTAATGAAAGAAATATTAAAAATACACCCAGACCATAATTTCTAGAAACAATATTATATTCATATAAAAAGTAAAAATTTAAAATAATTAGTATTTTCAAAATTATATTAAAAGGGGCTTTAGAAAAAATAAGGAATGAATAAGCTGTTGCTAGTGAGATTGACAGTATTTGCATATATTGATATTCAAGATTAAGTGAATGTAAAGAGAATAGTAATAGTCCCCATAACTGTGGATGTCCTTGATACTTAGAAATTTCAAAAAAATTAATTAAATCTTTACTTTCTCTTGCCATGAGCCATATTTCCCATTCGTCCCTCCAAATTTCATGATTAATAACTCCAAAGAAACTTATGAGGAAGAAAAAAATAGGAAAGAGTATATTGATATATTTTTTTGAAAATCTTAAAATTATTTCAAATGTTTGAATAAAATAAAATTTTTTTTTATTTTTCACTGTTTATTTTCCTATGCCATTTATAGGCAGTTAATATTATAGTTTTAATATCTGAACTGATTGGTAACCAGTTTAATATCTTTTTTGCTTTTGAAATATCTGCAGTTAATTCTGGAACATCTCCCTTTCTACGAGAAAGAAATTTATATTCAATATCAAGATTTAAATTTTTGAAGACATCAATTATTTCTAATATAGAATATCCTCTTCCTGAACTTAAATTAAAAATATTACTTTTCTTATTCTTTAATAAATAGTTTAGTGCTTTGATGTGACCAATTGCTAAATCATAAACATGAATATAATCACGAACCGTTGTCCCATCACTAGTATCATAGTCATTTCCATAAATGTAAGCAGTTTTATTATTTATTAGCGAATTTATAAGGTTTGGTATTAAATGTGTTTCGGGATCATGAAGTTCTCCTATCTCACAATCTAAATCTGATCCTGCAGCATTAAAATATCTCAAAATAATATATTTGATTTTTTGTTTCAAATCTAAATCTTTCAGTATTTTTTCTATTTCTAACTTATTTTGCCCATAAGGAGTACTTGGTAATAGCCTTGATTCTTCTGTTAAAGGCATTTCTGAATCTGAGCTATATACAGCTGCACTACTTGAGAAAATAAAATTTTTAACACCCATTTCTAGAATGATCTCCATCATATTTTCAAACGATTTTACATTTTCATTATAATATTTTTCTGGATTCTCCACTGATTCTTTTACATTTGAAAGCCCAGCAAAGTGTATTATTGAAATTGGTTTATATTTTTTTAAAGCAAACGAAAAAGAGCTTTTATCGCCAATATTTCCTTCAATATAGTCACCCCATTTAACAAATTTTTTATGACCTGTTATGAAGTTATCAAATACAACTGGATTAAAACCAGATAGTCTGAGGTGTTTGCATGTATGAGAGCCTATATAGCCGCCACCACCTGTTACAATGATATTCTTATTATTTTTCAACAATTTTAAAACCCATAAATCTAGTTTAAAATAATAATGTGTCGTTTAATCAATGTAAAGTATCTGTTGTTATACCTGTTTACAATGAAGTTGAGAATATTAGTGAAATTTCTAAACAGATTAATGAAGTTTTTAATGATGAGGATATTGATGGAGAAATTATATTCTCAAATGATGGCTCATCAAATCCAATGACATTAAAAACAATCAACCAAGCTATTTTAAAGTATAAAAATATAAATACTGTTGAACTAACCAGAAATTATGGCCAGCATAAAGCAATCCTTGCGGGCTATGAAATAGCAAAAGGGAAATATATAGTTACAATGGATTCAGATTTAGAACAAAGTCCAAAAGATATTGCCAAACTGTTAAAAGCCATAGAAGATAATGACCATGATGTTGTCTTTGCAAATTTTGTAAGAAAGCATGGCAAGATCAAGAATTTCTTCAGTAAATTATATGGATTTATTGAAAATCATTTATTAGATTTCCCAAAAGATATATACAGAAGCCCTTTTTTTATAATTAATAAGCTTACAAAAGACCAACTTTTAAAATTCAGTGCTACCAGTCCTAATATAAGTGTATTGATATCAATGATAACAACAAGATTAGGAAAGATAGAATGTGAGCATAATTCAAGAATGTATGGAGAGACAAAATATACTATTTTTAAAATGTTTGATTTGGCAAGCTGTTTATTCTTTGATAAATCAAGAGTGTTTCAATTTTGTTTTTTTATCTTATTTGCTTTAACATTTTCCATTTCAAGTATTTTATTTCTATTAAATAAGATTCAATTTAACTATATTTTTTCGTTTTTCGTATTGATTTCTTTTTTATTCCTTGGCATTTCAATAATATTGGAATTTCTCTACAGAATTAATAAAAATCTAGTGCAGAATTCGAGAGGTAGTGTAAAAAGTAATGATATTAAATAATATTAAATCTAAGTTTATTGATAAAATTTCCAACTATAGTTTATTAAGGATTTATTTTACATTATATTTCAGCATTTTCTTTATAAATATTTTATATAATCAAGTCAATATATTCATATTTCCTGAACTATCTATTAATTATAAAACTTTCTTATTTTATCCAGAGGACAGATTTGCTGATTTTTTTAAATTTGGAGCTGCATTTAACAATTTTAAACCATCACCTGAATTATTTAATATAAGCTTTATCGCAGAGTACTTAATTGACAACCCTTATTTATCGAACGTTACAATTTATCATCAGCCACCTTTACCTTTTCTTATTTATGCTTTGATAGCATTTATTTCAAAGTTTATTAATATTTTTTATTTTTTTATTTTCTTAGTAATTTCTTTACTTGCTTTAATCAGCAAAGTGCTAATGAAGCACTCCCAGAAATTTAATAGTGGAATATTATTTTGTTTTTTCAGTAGCTATCCATTAATCTTTATGATAGACAGAGGTCATATACTATCACTTTTAATATTTCTTTTTCTTCTATTATCAATAATTTGTATCAGCTCCAATAAAAACAAATATGCAATTTTTTTTATGACACTAGCAATATGCATGAAGCCCACATTTGTATTTCTTTCTTTAATTCTTCTCCCTGTCAGTAAATCAAACTTTAAGTTATTTTCTAATAACATAATAAAAATTTTCATTTCCGGGGCAATTATTACTTCTGTTTTATATTTAATATTGAGTAACTTTTTTTATTTAGAATATAATTTACAAAATATATTAAAAGGATTAGATGTTTATAAAATAATTTATATTGAAAATATAGCTGGTCAAAATTATGGGACATCTTTTTATTTTTTTATTTCCTTTTTTACTAAATCTATACCTGTTATATGGACATTTATTTTTTTGTTTTTTATAATTAATTTTTTTCTATTTTTCCGAATTCCATTTAAAAGTGAAAATTTAGCTTTGCATTTATGGCTATTGATAAACTCAGTTTTCATTATTACACCCGTAAATGCTGACTACTATTTACTATTATATTTCATCCCTCTTTATTTGGTTTTAAATGAAAAAAATAATGTACTTAAAACTCAATCAGTATTTATTATTGTAATTTCATCAATACTATTGGCTCCTAAAAATATTTTTATCAGTAACATAACAATTGCATCTACTATTAACGTTATTTTTGTATTTATCTCTTGGATCATACTTTTTTATAATAAATTTTTTAGATCGAGACTTGTAGAGTATAAAAATTGAATAATTCTAAAATTTTCTTAAAAGGTCTTTTATGTTTCAATATTCTTTTTTTTGTTTTATTTTTATTTTCCTTCTTTATTTCAAATCAATTTTTTGATGAGATTTTATACTTACAAAAAGCACCATTTTTCTCAGATTTCTATGACTTATTAAATAATTATATAGCCAATAATATAAATATTGATAATTACAATCAAAGAACCTTTTATCTAATTTTTTCCCTTGTACCAGAATCACTTATGCCATTATATTTTGACAAATCACTATATTCATATTCCATAAAGATTCCTTATGAAAAGTATATTTTCTCAAATATATATGTTTTTATCTTATATATAGTTTTCTCGGTCTGCTTATTTTTTCATTCATGTTACTTGCTGTTAAGTAGCTATATAGTCAATTTATCGGCAGAAAAAAAGATATTAATAATAATTTCAATTATATTTTCATATCCTATTTTTTTTGGTTTTCTTAGAGGAAACAGCATTATTCTTGCTTGCTCCTTTATAAATTATTTTTTATTTTTCCATAAAAATTATTTATTAAGTTTAATTTTTGGTACTTTAGCAATTAGTATTAAAATTTATTTCTTACCTTTAATTGTCATTTCAGCTATTAAATCTTTTAATAATATACCCAACCTGATAGTTTTCATCTCTTTAATGATAATATATCTATTCATTAATCAGTTCGGTTTGTTCTATTTACTTGATTTATTTGATTTTAATCTTTTATTTGAGAAAATATTTTCTTATTGGAAGAATTTCTCTCATATTGAGAGATATAATTATAATGTTTCATTTGATACTTTTTTTCATTTCACAAGATTTATGTCCATCCACATTTTCAATAATGATCTTCAAATACTTCATTTACCAGCATTAATAGCATGGAGACTTATATTTCTTATTTATATCCTATGCAGGTTAAATCAAATACTTAAATTTATAAAAGAAGAAAAAGATATAATTTTATTGTCAACACTATTTTTTATATTTTTAATAGTCTTTTCTCCTTATAGCCCAATATACTTTCTATCACCACTTATAATTCTTTTCTTTATTTCTATAGAGAAATATCGGTTCAACATATATATTATTATTTTCATGATAATTTCAGTAAGCTTCACAAGGTTCATTCTTTATCCATACCCACTAACTAGATATGACTTTTTAAGCCTTAATGGTTGTTTAACATCATTGAGCTTAATTTTAATTTTTATTTATATAATTGAAAAAATAATTTGCAAAAATTCAATTAACCATAAAGGGTACTCGAGAGTCAGATGAATATTTTTCATAATTTTTTTTCATTAATAACTTTTTTTGTAAAATTTAGATTTTTTAAATTTTTATTAGTTGGTTCGTTCAATACAATATTCAGTATGATAACTTTTTCACTATTTTATTACATAGGATTCCATTATTTTATAGCAACAACTCTAAATTTAATATTGGGTATATTTGTTGGGTTCAATACCCATAGTAGAATAACTTTCAATTTAAATAATAATTCATATGAAAAATTTACTTTTTGTGCTTTAGGGTTTTATTTGTTAATTAATATTCTTTTGTATCTGGCTGAAATGAATAATTATAATTTGATTTTATCATATATTATTATATTAATACCTTGTGCAATAATTAATTTTTTTGTGTTAAAGAAATTTGTTTTTAATACAGAATAAAATCTATTTATGCAAATTTATTCAAAATAAATATATCCTTTGTCACCAAAATTCAAATTAGTTAAAAAAAGATACCATGATCCATTCAAATGAATAACCTCGGATATATCATCTCTGTGGATAGTTTTCGAATCACCATATGATTTTGTGACAACCTCATCAAAGAATATGTTGTTATTGCTCATCATATTAGCTTTTTTGATCAAAGTAACATTTAAAACATATGCAATTTTCTTATTTTGAAAAAAAAGTCGATTTGGTCTAAGCCATTCGTCGATATAGTTATTTTGAATATTTAATAAAGATACAACAAGGAAGTCATTAGAACGATGAATATAGCGCAGTTTATTGTTAAAATTACCATTTGTATTGCCTCTTCTATTCATTAAAAAAACATAGTCATCTTTATATTTTTGAACTACAGATCTTTCTTTATATAATTCTTTATTAATTGTTGCCTCATATCCATTTCTATCTTGTAAATAATATGAAAATGAAAAGATTGCTAAAATTTTTATTATAAGCATAGATCTTTTTCTATAATTTAAACTCAATTTACTATCTAAAAATGAGTCATAAAATATTAAAGATAATGGAATGATATAAAAAGTTGCACTCTTAGTATATAAATAATTCACAGATTTAAAAAAGAAATAATTGATGAAAAAAAGAAATATTAATGCGAATATTATAGATAATGAATACAAATTCTTCTTATCATTTTTTATATAAAGAAATAAGCTAATTAATACCCATATTGATAATAAATATTTCACATAGAAAAAATTATAATTACTATTTTTTACCAACTTTGCTGAAATAGCACCATCAAGATACTTACCAGCCTCTGAAAAAATATTAGTAATACCAACTAAGTCTGAGGGAAGCAGGTTTCCTGGCATCATATATCCAATATTTCCAAGGTTATTTGTAGATAGAAGAATATGTGAAATTAAATCTTTAGAAAACGGGAAAAGGATGATAAGAACAACAAGAAGAAATATTAAAGATTTTAGATAATTAATTATTCTTGATGAATTATAGTTGAAAAAAGTAAGGATTAATAATGTAAAAAAAAGTAAAAATGCACTCTCATAATAATTAGTTATTAAAGGTATTAGAATCATAACAGAAGGTAAAATTAGCTTATGAAATTCCACTTGCTTTCTAATCATCGTTAGATGTAAGAGAAAAAATAATGAAAAAGAGCCAACTGCTAGAATATGTGGATAAAAACCATTTTCATAAAAGTATAATAATGAAATGTTTATTGATATAAGTAATGGGATTGTGAGATTGTAGTTATATATATTTTTTGATATATATTTTTTAAATATCTCAAAACATAAGAAGATGCTACAATACAAAAAAGCAAAAACATTAAAGGAGTAGATGTCAAAAGCATTCATATTCAGATTTTTATGTATCGTTGATGATAAAAGTGTAATCCCTAATCTTTTAGCATCAATGATATATTGTACTGAAGTTGAATCAAAAGTTGCTCCTAAATAGCCTGAAAGGTCAGGCATTAAAGAGTGGGGGATTTCTATAGTATAAAAAAAAGTTAAAAAGTATATTAAAAACATAGATAAAATAAAAATATATGTAGTTGATAAAGTCTTTGTTTTGTAAAAACTAATTAAAAATAATATAAAACCAATACTAGAAAGTATTAGAAAATAAAGCTCGGGTAAAAAGTCTATTTTAAGATAAAAGTTTAATACACAAATTAATGATAGTAAGCTAATTCCATATATATAAGATTGTGATATTGTTGAAATTTGATTCGTTTTATTTAGAAGTGGAAAAAAAAATACTACCGCATAACCAGTTAGAGATATGAAAAAAAAGAGTAAAAATACATCAATCATTGCAAGTTAGTCTACATAAAAATTAGTATTTAAACTAGGACCAGGCATTGTTTATTGGCTTTATTGACAGTACATTATGGATGGTCATAGAGATTGCATTTTATTGTCAAAGTTTATAAATTTTTTGATTTACCTTATTAAATTTGATAGCTCTTGATATGAGACAAAAAAATTTTTTTTTGCTTTATCTTTCTTGAAATCTATTTTTTTTAATGTAAATCGACCCGCTGTTGATGCTACAGGCAGTTTAAGTAGTCCGTTATATATTTTTTTATCATATGAGAGTATTTCAAAAAGTTGTCTAACAGATATTTTTTTCAGTAATTTTTTTTGGTGCTTTGTCATTTTATATGTTAAAAAAAGTAATGAATTAATTAATCTTTTGGTGTAACTATCCATTTTAATTTTATAATAATTTTCTGCAAAAATTATTTCCATTATACATCCTATAGCTACAGCAAAACCATGTGATATGCTATATTTTGTTATTGATTCAATTGAGTGTCCAAATGAGTGGCCAAAGTTTAAAAAAAGCCTTTTCCCATCGTCAAATTCATCGGATTCAATTATTCTTTTTTTTGAATACAATGATATTTCCAATAAAGATTGTAAATGTTTAAAATTTAATGTCTTATAAAAAGATTCACAATTTTCTATAAATTTGTTGAAGTCTCTTTTACTTGAAACATAAGTTATTTTATAACCTTCAGATAAACCTGATAAGAGGTCAATTTTTTTTTGAGTTTCTGCAAACTTTGAATTTAATAAAATTTTTTTGGGAGGCCAATAGTTTCCAATTTGATTTTTGTATTTTCCTAAATTTATTGACGACTTTCCTCCTATACATGAATCAACCATTGCAAGAACTGTTGTAGGTGCATAATCCCAATTTATACCTCTCCTGTAAATACTTGCCACTAAAGTTCCAATATCTTGTAGAACTCCTCCACCAACAACGAGCATTTTATCAGATCTTGAAAGTTTTTTGTTAGCTATTTTTGTTAATATTGGTAAAATTTTTGCTAGTTGTTTAGAATTTTCATTTGCTTTGATGAATATTATTTTACTATAATCAACCATCTTGATTTGACTTTTATAAAAATCATCAACAAGGCATAATGAGTATTTGTTACTTAATAATAATTTCTCTATAGTTGTAGATGTCTTTATTACTTCATAATTGCTAATTTTAGATTTAATATTAAATAATTTTCCCATTACTCATTCCTAAATCTATTTTAATAAAATCACCAGAAATGCTTGTGTTTAAATTTGAACAGAGAAAGTATGTTAATTCTGCTATGTCATTTAAATTAATTAATTTATCAAAATAAGTCAATTTTGAAAGCTTTCTTATTCCAACTTTACCTAAATTTTTTGATGTCATTTTAGAGTTTATAGCACTTGGCAAAATACCATTAATCAAATACCCTTTTTTACCCAAATCAATTGCCAATGAATTGATAGCTCCTTTTAAAGCTGATTTCGAAATGCTATATGACAGTTTGTTGTTTTTTGAAATTTCTTGCCAAATGGAACTTATAATGCATAGTCTCGCATTTTTCTTTAATAACTTTGTTTTCAGAAGAATATTTAGAGTGATTAAAATATACGACAAATTCGCATCAAATACTTTATTGAAAGAGTTTCTATTGAAATTAAAGATATTGTCATTCATATTCGCTCCTTGTGCCCATACTACACTGTCAAATTTTTCAAATTTATCTAATATATTCAAAATATCTCTTTCACTTTCATTAATAGGCCAAAAAATAGAATCTTTGGATTTCTTTGTGGCTGAAACACAAGTAACATCAAAATTGTTGTTTTCAAATTTATTTTTAATTCTTTTTCCAATTATTCCACTTGAACCAAACAATATTAATTTTTTCATAACCAAATTATAACATCAGCATTATTCTTTTTCCTATTTGTGTTATTATATAATTTAATAAAAAAATGCTGTTTTTTTCTTCAGTCATTATATTGTATGATTTAAATGAGAAGTTTATCAAAAATTTTATCAGCAGCTAGACACGCATCTTCTGAAGGTGCTAAGATAATAAAAAAATCTTTAAAACATACTATAAAATCAAAAATAAAATCTTATAAAGAATGGGTTACAGAAACTGATTTAAAAGTTGAAAGAAAAATCATGAAAGTATTACTAAAACATTTCCCCAAATCTAGTTTTTTGGCCGAAGAATCTGGATTTATTGATAATGGTAATGATTCCATTATGTGGATTGTTGATCCTATAGATGGCACAAATAACTTTATAACCAGATACCCTTTTTTTTGTATATCAATTGCTGCATATTACAACGGAGAAATTATTTGTGGTACTATTGAAGACCCTAATAATGGAGAATTCTTCCATGCAATTAAAGAAAAAGGTTCTTATTTGAATAATAAAAGAATTTTTGTAAGTAATGAGAAAAAGCTTGAAAACTCAATATTTGGTACTAGTTTTGTAATGTCCAAACCTAAGTCAGTTAAAAAAAATTTAAAGAATTTACTTGCTATTATGGAAAAAACAAAATCATTCAGAAGAAGTGGCTCTGCAGCTTTAGATTTAGCTTATACTGCTTGTGGAAGACAACAAGGATATTGGCAATTATTACCTAAACCTTGGGACTATGCCGCAGGGATCCTCTTGGTTGAAGAAGCCAATGGGAAAGTAACAGATATCGAGGGGAAAAAAATTAATTTAGATTCTGATTCTATTCTTGCAAGTAATAGAACTAACCATAATAAGATGCTCAAATTAATTAATATTTAATTTAATTTTTAATATACTTAAGAAATTTAATTTTTTGATCTGCAGATATCTCAGGTGACATGTTATGTATTGGATTTGATTCCATAGAGCCTTCTTTAGTAATTTTGCTAGTAATTTTTGGAAAGTAGGTTTGTAAAGGATCGATTGGCAATAAAAATATATTTGGTCCAAATGAATCAAAAGCATTAAGAAATTTTTTATTTGTTATAAAATTCTTGTTTAACTTGATAGCTTTAGCTCCCCAAGATTTAAAAAGTAGATCCCAATTTGGGATACCCAACTTGGTAGAGATATCACATCCCATATAGGCACCACCAAAATAATTTTTCTGAGTCATTCTTATTGATGCATAACCATCATCACAAAACAAAAAGGTTTTAATGTTTAGCTTATTTATGGCTACGGTTCCATACTCTTGAAGATTTTGAGTGAAACCACCATCTCCTTCAAAATGTAGAATCCTTTTCTTAGGGTTAGCAAATGCTGCACCAATTGCACCAGATAGTCCATATCCCATTGATGCTAAAGCTTTATTGTTAACAATTTTCTGTCCGATCTTTTGTTCAAATGTTTGATTGAATGTTGTATATGCTCCACCACTACTACAGCTAATAATTACATCATTTTTAGTAGCAATTTTTGATATATTTTCATAAAACTTATAAGGAGATATAAACCCTTTTCCGGTATGATTATGCTCTACAAGAGGAAAATTTTGTTTAATTTCTTTACAATATTTAAGCCAATGATTTTTATGGGTAATTTTAGAATCTAAAATACCTTCAAATATTAAATTTGCATCATGTCTAATTTTATATTTAGTTTTTGGATGTTTTTTTTGAAGCTCTTTTTTATCTATATCAACATGTACAATATCTCCGTTTTTTAAAAATTCTTTCCAATTAAACCCAGTTTGCTGTAAACCTAATCTTGTTCCTAGGGCTATAAGTAAATCTGATTGTTGAATTATTATATTTGAATATCTTTGACCCCAAGTATTGGGCTTACCAAAATAATTATTATAATTTGAACCAATCCTATCCGATGCATTCCATGTAACAAATAGTGGAATTTTTAATTCTTTTATTTTATTTTTAAATTTTAGGGCCCAACTTCTTTTGACTCCAGCACCAATTAAAATAGCAGGGCGCTTAGAGGTATTAATTAATTTTATAATTCTTTTTATTTCACTTTTTATTGACCTGTTAGATGTTACATTTTTATCTTTAGTAATTTTAGCAATTTTCTTAATCTTTTTTATAGGAGTTCCTTGAATATCCAATGGGATTTCTAAGAATACTGGACCTTTTCTTTTATCTGAAGGGATTTCAACTATTTCCTTTATTTTTTCAAAACTTACAATTTTATTCAATCTTACAGCCTTATTAGTTATAGGCTTTACTATTGATACACCATCGATTTCTTGTATGCCTCTTTGCCTTACTTCACCAAGACAAAGATCAGTGGTTTTGACTTGACCACCGATAACTAACAACTCTCTACTCTCTAAGAATGCACCAGCTACTGATGTAACAATATTAGTTAAACCTGGTCCTGCAGTTACAAGGGCAATGGCTTTAGTCTTTTCACTTGTTGCATTAAAGTATTCAGTTGCAATACCTGCTGCAACCTCATGGATAATTGGAATACATTTGAAATTAGTTCTGAAGCTTTCTTGTATATGCATAATGTTTCCTCCTGACAAGAAGAAGCAGTAATTATATCCAAGCTCTTTGAGCCAATATGCTAATTGATCACTGTATTTTAACTGTTTTGCCATATGTAAGAGTTAGTATATAATAAAAAAAATCTTATGAATATAAAAGAACGACAAATGTTAGATACACTTTCTGAACTTCATGCTAATAACTCAGTGTTCAGTGTTAAAGCAGAATTTGAAGCTGAAGGAACAAGGAATGATGATCTCCTAAGACTATTTGATTTGGTTCGTAGGTCAGGGTTAGGTTTGACAATTAAAATTGGCGGTTGTGAAGCAATTAGAGACTTGATAGAGTGTAAACAGTTAGGAGTAGATAGAATTGTAGCTCCAATGATTGAAACAGATTATTCCTTATTAAAATTTATAGGTGCTATTAAATCTGTATATTCAGAAGATGAAATTAGTTCAACTGATTTTTATATTAATCTGGAAACAATTTCCGCATTTGAGAATTTATCTAAAATAACAGACAAAATGGTTAATTCGTCTATCTCTGGTTATGTTTTTGGGAGAGTTGATTTTTGTGGATCACTCGGACTCACACGTGAAGAAATAAATAGTGATAATGTCTTAAGTTATGCAAGTACAGTTTCTGACAACTGTATTAAAAATGACTTGGAATTTATTGTAGGCGGCGGTATTTCTAATGATTCTGCAGATTTTCTCAAAAAATTAAATGAAAAAAAATTAAATGCATTTGAAACTAGAAAAATAATTTTTAACAATTCTATTTTAGATGGTGATTTGAGAAAAGGAATCCAGTTAGCTGTCAAATTCGAATTATTATATCTTCAGAATAAACATCATTATTATAAGCGAATTGCAGAAGAGGACCTTTCTAGAATCAAGATGCTTGAAGCAAGGCTTGACTTATAATCTACAATAATGTCAAAGTTAAGCCATAAGCAACTTATTGGCAATCTAGTCAAAGAAAATGTTTGAAAAGCATAATCTTACTGAAATTAAGACATATAAAACTATAAATGTTTTTAAATTCGAGTACCTCTAGGAATATCTATTTCTTTCATTGCTTAAAATCAAAATAAATTTACACAATTTATTCAATGTTGATTTAAAACTTGGAAATATTGGATTCTTTTTTAGAAAATAATTTATTTAATCTGAAAATCTTTATAGTTTATTTTCCTTTTGTTTTTCAATAAATGATTAAAAACATTTTTGATTGATTTATCCAAAGTTGTCTGATTTATTAGGAAGCCATTTTTCTTTATCCTTGAATTATTGCCACCATATCTAGTTATTATACTAGAGTTTTTCACTTTTACTTTTAAATCTTTTTGATTAGATATTTTAATTATTTCATTTGCAATATGTGTAAGTTCATAAGCTTTACCACTACATAAATTAAAATCAAAATAAGAAACTTTTTTATTTATAATTCTAAGTGTTGTTTTTATTACATCTTTAATATAAATAAAATCAAAAATAGCATTTTGATTTATTATAAGATCTTTCTTTAAGATAACATGAGCACACATATTTGGAATAAATCTATAAGTCCAATTATCATTTTCACCAAAAACCCCAAATAAGCGCAAATTTATTAGTTTCTGGCTTTTTCTACTTTTAATAAATTCATTAATTATATATTTTGATTGCCCATATTGATCATCGGGAATACTCTCACCAATATCTTTTTCTTTTATTTTTTCATTCCAAATTTTTCTTGGATATTCTGCACCAGAACCAAAATTTATCAGTCTCTTATAGTTGGCATGGTTAGAAAATAGATTAAAAAACATTGTTAGGTTATTAATCATCTGAACCTCAGGTTCTTTGCTCATTTTATCTCGTATATGGTAGTGATGATTTGCAGTATGAATAACATAATCGACTTTATTTTTTTCAAAAAACTTTTTGGTTTTTATAGTATTTAAAAGGTCTAGCTCTTTGGAATTAGGAGATAAGATCTTGTGATTCGTTTTATTTTTTAAGTATTTTACAAAAGATGACCCTATAAAACCAGTTCCACCCGTAACCAATATGTTGGACATTATTTAATTATCATTACAATAGTAATATTTTCAATAGTTTAATTGTTATTTTAATTTTTCAACTATAGAATAGTTGTATGTCATTAATCTCAATAGTTGGTTCATGTAAAAATGAAGAAGAAAACATTGCTGAACTTTATAAGCAAATTAATTCTATTTTTGAGAATAGTTTAAAATCTCATCAGCTAGAGTTAATTTTTATTGATAATGCATCTTCAGATAACACAATAAAAATTATTAAAAATATTTGCGAAAATGACAAAAGAGTTAAATTAATTGAAAATATTAAAGACTATGGACAAGATAAGTCTCCATATTATGCAATTATGCAGTCTTCAGGAGATTATGTTGTTCCTATAGTTACTGATTTACAAGATCCAATTAGTGTTATCCCAAAACTTGTAAATTATCTTTCCAGTAATGATGACTTAGATATGGTTTTAGCAGTTCCTATAATTGAAAAAGAAGGTTTTAATTTTCTGAAGAAAATATATTACAAATTCATGACTCTGGCCACAGATGGAAGTCATATTAAAAATTTTCATGGGTTTGGAATTTATAAAACTAAAATAATAGATTATTTAAGAAAGCTTGAAGATAAAAATCCATACTTTAGATCAATTGTATTAAATACAAATTTCTCTAGAAAAGTGATTGATTACAAGCCAGATAGTAGATACAGAGGCACCTCAAAAAATAGTTTGTTTTCATTAATTGATATTGGCCTTTTAGGTATTATGACTTCATCTCAACTTCCATTAAAATTTGCCGTTATTTCCGGCTTTGCAATTGCTTTTTTATCGATGATTGCATCTCTAGGGTATTTAATTCTAAAAATAATATATTGGGACACATTTCAAATGGGATTGGCTCCAATAGTTATTGGATTGTTCTTCCTTTCATCTATTCAATTAATATCTATAGGCATTATTGCTCAATATTTATCACATCAATTAGCCAAAGATTCTAACTCTCCAATAGTAGTCGAAAAGAATAGGATTAACTTCTAGTTAATGATTAATAAATTGAATAATTATCTACTTTTTTTTATATTTTTAGTCTTTCTAGTTTTTATAAGATTAAACACAATATCATATGAAATAATAAGCTGGGATGAAGCCACATACATAATTGCAGGGCAAGAAATTTTGAATGGTTTTCTACCTTATGAAAATTTATATGAAATGAAGCCACCACTACTTTATTATTTGTATTCACTTCCTTTATTTTTTCATAATAGCTTAGAGTCCGTTAGAATTTTTGGCTTAATTCTAATATTTATCTCATCAATTTCTTTTTTTTACATATTAATCAAATATGTTGAAAAACAAATTGCATTTATTGTTTCTTTGGGATTCATTTCGATCTTTAACTATTATTTTTGGCTTGAAACATCATCTGAGATTGTTATTTTACCTTTATTATTAATAAGCTTTATATGTTTCAGAAATTATAAAAAATCTTATCTTTCTTTAATTTTTCTAGGTCTTCTTATTTCAATTTCCACTCTAGTTAGACTCAATATTGTTGTTTTAGCATTCTTTATTTTTTTATATATGATTTTTGATAAATATGAATGTAAAAAAACACAATTCTACAATTTAATTATTTATGTTCTCTCAGGATTGCTACCGTTGTTATTCTTGATATATCTTTATAATTACCATGGGAAAATAAATTTATTCTATACTGGCACTTTCGAAGTTCCTTTGGTTTATTCGTCCGAAAATAATTTTTTAGATGGGGCTATTAATTATTTACGAACAATATTAAAGCTATCTTATTTTAATCCAATTAACTTTGGAACAGTATTAGTTTCATTTGGACTTTCAGTTTTCAGACCTAATATCTTATTGAAGGATAATGGGAAATTTAATATTTTTTATTATGGTATTATGTTTACAACCATTTTGGCTGGGCAAGGTTTTAGCCATCACTTGATAGTCTTGATTCCATTTATACTTATTTTTTCTTTTACGAAAGTCATAAGGAATTCATTTATCAATAACTGTAAACTTTTATTATTATTTGTTTTGATTTCTACACAAGCAATTTATTCAATCAGTCCTAATATTGATTTAATTAATAATAAATATAATTTCTCATTGGATTATAAAATAAAAGAATTAGCTAATTCTGAGACAATGAAAGATAAGAAGGTTTTGGCTCTTGATTATCATTTGTACTATTTTTACAATAGTTATTATTATCCCTCTAAAATTATTCATACTCCAGCATGGGTAAGAGTAACAACTGAAGACAGATTGAAACCACTTGTTAATATAAATTACATTTCTTCTAATGAATCTGAAGCCGTACTAAGTCATGAATATGATTATATTTTATGTTCAAGTAGGATTTGTGAGGAAGGCAGAAGAACTTTAGATAATGTAATGATTAAATCAATTCTTAAAGACTTTAAGGAGTTTAGAAGAATAAAAAAATATTCAAAATGGGAGCATACCAAATATAGCGATTTAATTTTATATAAGAATTTAAAAAAATCTGATTAATTAGATTGCTTGATATATAATAAATACAATGAAATGTGTTCTTTTAGCAGGGGGTTTAGGTACAAGACTTTCTGAGGAAACAAATTTAATTCCTAAGCCTATGATTGAAATTGGTGGAAAACCCATACTTTGGCATATAATGAAGCACTTTTCAGTGTATGGAATTACTGAATTCGTAATTTGTGTAGGATATAAAGCTAATATTATCAAAGATTATTTTCTTAATTATAAGGCTAATAATTCATCTCTTCATATAAATATTGAATCTAATGAAGTAATCTTTGAAGATTCTGCGAATGAGCCATGGAAGGTTTCTATAATTGATACTGGACTGGAAACTAACACAGGAGGTAGATTAAAATTAATAGAGAAGAATATTGAAGAAGATCAATTTTTAATGACCTATGGAGACGGTGTTGGTAATGTCAATATTGATGAATTAATTAAATTTCATGAAAGCCATAAAAAACTTGTGACTCTTACTGCTACGATTCCTGAAGGAAGATTCGGGGCTATAAATATTGAAAATGATAAAGTGATCAGTATCAAGGAAAAGCTAGATACTGCAAATAAATTTATTAATGGCGGTTTTTTTGTAATTAATAAAAAAGCATTGAATTATATTACTTCATTAGACCAACAGTGGGAAAAAGAGCCTTTATCAAAAATTTCTGAGGATGGTGAATTAATGGCTTTTAAGCATAGAGGTTTTTGGAAAGCAATGGATCATTTAAGAGATAAAAATCAACTTGATGAATTAGCAAGCAAAGAAAATCCACCATGGAAAACTTGGTAAGAGTAGTTGAAAAATTTTTACAAAAATAAAAAAATACTGATAACAGGACATACAGGTTTCAAAGGGGCTTGGCTTTCATTGATTTTATTATCTATGGGTGCCAAAGTATCTGGTATATCATTAAAACCCAATGATTTAAGAGGAAATCTGTATAAAATATTAAAATTAAAAAAAAGCATGCCTTCCTACTATGTTGATTTGAGAAATAGCAGTAAATTAAATATCACAATAAAAAAAATTAATCCTGATATAATTTTTCATCTTGCAGCACAACCTTTTGTTCTAAAGTCTTATGAATACCCCTTAGATACAATATCATCAAACATTCTTGGTCTTTCTAATTTGCTAGATGCCTGTCGTAAACAGAATAATCTAGGGGCAATATTAAACATTACAACTGACAAATGCTATGAAAATCTTGAAAAGAATGTACCTTTCTTAGAGAGTGATAGGTTGGGAGGAAAAGATATTTATTCTGCCAGTAAAGCTTGTTCTGAGATTCTTACAAAATCATATTATCAAAGTTTTATGAGAGATTTGGATGTTAATATTGCAACCGCACGTGCAGGTAATATAATTGGCGGTGGGGATTTTGGAGAAAATAGAATAGTTCCTGATTTAATTGAAGCAGTTCAAAGAAATGCTATATTGAATGTCAGAAGTCCTGAATCTATCAGACCTTGGCAACATGTGCTAGATGTGCTCAATGGTTACATGTTACTCATGCAAAAAACCTATGAAAATAATGGTAAATTCGAGTCTTTTAACTTTGCACCAAATGTCAGACAAGTAATTACTGTAAAAGATGTTGTTAGCAGATTGTCCCATGAATTAGATTTTAAAAAAGTTAAATACAAGAAAATTAAAAGTGATAAGGAATCTATAACTTTGAGGTTGAATCCAAACAAATCAAAAAAAATATTAGGATGGAAATGTAAATACAGTATAAAGGAATGCATTAAAATTACTGCAAATTGGTACAGGTCTTACTTAGGCAATGAAGACATGAAAACATGTTCTGAAAAACAGATTAATGATTTCTTTACTAATTCCCTTTAAAGAAATCTTGTATACATTCGATCATATAATTGATCATGTTTTCGTTTAAACCTGGATAGACTCCAATCCATAGAGAATCATTCATAATTATATCAGTATTTTTTAAGTCGCCTGAAATTTTAAATTGTAAATTTTTCATATAAGGCTGTTTAACAAGATTTCCAGCAAAAATTAATCTGGTTCCAATTTTCTTGTCATTTAAAAAATTTATGAATTTTTCTCTAATATTTTGCTCCCGTACTGTAATTGGAAAGCCAAACCAGGATGGGTCTGAATTTTCAGTTGGATCTGGGAGGATTATTTTATCATCAAGATTTGATAGACCATTTTTTAGTAGATTAAAATTTCTTTTTCTTATTGATATAAATTCTTCTAAATGCCCCAATTGAGCTAATCCGACAGCGGCCTGCATATCTGTGATCTTGAGATTATACCCAAGGTGTGAATATATATATTTATGATCATATCCTTTTGGAAGATCTCCAAGTTTCCAATTAAATCTCACACCACAAGTATTATCTTTTCCTGGAGGACACCAGCAATCTCTTCCCCAGTCTCTAATTGATTCGAGTGCTTTAAGAATTAAATGTTTAGACGAAAATACTGCACCACCTTCTCCCATCGTAATATGATGAGCAGGGTAAAAGCTAAGAGTTGCTACATCACCAAAACTACCTACTTTAACACCTTTATATTCTGATCCTAAAGCATCACAACAATCTTCAACGAGAAATAGATTATTTTCTTTACAAATCCTTTGAATTTCATCTACTTCAAATGGGTTTCCAAGAGTGTGAGCTATCATAATAGCCTTTGTTTTTTTGGTAATAGCAGCCTCAATTTTTTTTGTATCGATGTTATATCCAGGTAACTCAACATCAACAAAAACTGGTATGCAATTATTTTGAATGATTGGATTAACAGTTGTCGGAAAACCAGCTGCTACCGTAATTACTTCATCGCCATCTTGTATACTGTTTTTAACAAGGTGAGATTTTAAGCTGGAAAATGCTAATAGATTAGCACTAGATCCAGAATTTACCGTCAATACTCTTTTTGTTTTTAAAAATTTGGCTAAATTGGATTCAAATTCTTCATTAAATCTTCCCGTAGTAAGCCAAAATTCTAATGCTGATTCTATTAGCATTGATACATCAGAATCGTCATAAACTCTTCCAGATACCGGAACTGGAGATTCGCCAGGAATAAAAATTGATTCATCTTTTGAATCATTATATTTTTCAATTAATGATAAAATATCTTTTTTTAAATCATTCATTTATAAAACCTAATAGATTTAAAATAAAAATCCATACCTTAATTAAACTTTATTTAATCTTTACAAATTTATTTGTAAAGATAATAGCCATTGGCGTTAATATTAAAGTAAAAAGGGTTGATATTATTAAACCAGATAAAATTACTATGCCTAATCCTCTGTAAAGCTCTGAACCAGATCCTGAGAGAATAGCTAATGGTAGCAATCCAAATGATGTTGTTAAGGTTGTCATAAAAATAGGCCTTATTCTGTTCTTAACTGAAGATATAACTGAAGTAATTGGTTCTATCCCTTTTCTTATGTTATTTAATGACTGATAAACTATAAGAATAGAGTTGTTAACCACAATACCGAGCAATATGACAAAGCCTAGCATAGTCATCATATTCAAGGGCTCATAAATTATAAAATTAACAAATTTTAAACCTATTAATCCACCTAAAGAAGATAGTGGAACAATTATTAAAACAATTATCGGATATAGAAAGCTTTGGAACAGGGATGCCAAAAGAAAAAAGCTTATAATAAATGCATAAATAAAATTTTTGCTAAGAGAATTTTTAGCTTCAGTCAATTTTCCTGTTATACCTTTAACTTCAATATTTAATTCGTTTGCTGATATTAAAGATTTGATTTCATTAGTATTTAGAAAGCTCTCTATGTCTTTAAGAGCTGATTCAATATTAATAGATTCGTCTGGAGAGACTTGTAATTTTATGGTTCTTTCTCTTTCAATATGGTTAATTTGCTGAGGTGAGTTTTTAATCGATATGTTGGATACATAATTTAGTGGAAAAAGTTTTTCATTATGAAAGATAAATTTGGTATTAAGGTTATTTGAACTAATATTGTCTGGTGAATTGCCTCTTAATCTTATATCTATTTCTTTACCGTCTAAATTAAATTTGCTTATCTTTGCACCATCTAAAATTATGTTTGTTATTAAACCTAATTCTTTGACTGATAAATCAACCTCTTTCAAATTTAGCTGAATAGGATCGATTATTATTTCAGGGTTAGAGTTGCTTAAACTAGGTTTTGGCCTAATCTGATAATTTGGGAATTCACTTTTGAGTTTTGTAAATAAAATTCTTGATACATCAATTATAGAATCATAGTTGCTTCCCTGAATATTTATATCTATAGCTCTTCTTTCTCCTATTGATCTACTGAACAGACTTGATTGGGTTACAATATTTATGAATCCAGGTATGTTAGAGCCCGCATCTTTTAATTCCGGTATTAATTTTCTAATATTTTTTGGATTTTCTGCTACTGCACCCATAAAAACTGATTTTGGTCTTGCCACAAAAAAGAAGCTAGAAATTTTTTGTTCACCTTGATAATTGCTATCCCATAATTTCTTTATTTTACTTTCCACATTCAAACCAATTTCTTTTATTTTTTTAATATTATATCCCTGAGGAGGTATTAAAATTGAAATTATTAGATTTCGATTACCTTCAGGTAGATACTCTGTTTTTGGAAAAATTAAGTAAGTAGTGGCTAAACTGCAAATTAAAACAATTAATGTTGTTTTAGCTAGCCTACTAAAATTGCTTAAAATCTTTTTTAATAAATTAATTACAAAGTTAGAAAATTTTCCCCCAACTCTTTGAAAAAATATATTTATTTTATTGAACCAATCAGAATTCATCTTTGTCTCAGTATCAGTTTTTAGCATTTTTGCCGCTAAACCTGGTACTAATGTTATTGAAACAATGAGGCTTAAAATTACAGAGATAGAGATTGAAATTGCAATGTCCTTAAAAAGTTGACCAATTTCATTTGATAAAAAGAAGATTGGAACAAAAACTGCTACCGTTGTTAGCGTGCTTGCAAGAATGGCTCCAGAAACTTCGGTAGCTCCATCAATTGCCGCTTTTTTAATATCAGAGTAACCATTCTCTATTTTCGAGAAAATATTTTCCAAAACTACTAACGAATTATCAAGAACCATACCTATTGCAAAACTAATTCCAGCAAGACTAATCAAGTTTATGGTTCTACCTAAAAGCTGAAAAACAATAAATGATATTACTATGCTACAGGGAATTGCTATAGCTATTATAAATGTCGACTTGAATGATTTAAGGAATACAAGTAACACAATAATTGCTAAAAATGCACCAAATATTAAGTTGTTTCTGACAACTGATATTGAATTATTTATGTATGTAGTATCTGTATACACATTAGTTAAATAAAGGCCTTCCTCTTTTAAAATAGAATTGTTGAGTCTTTCCATTGTGATCAATAGTTCTTTTTGAACCTCAATAGTATTTGCACCCGATTCTTTAATCACATTCAATGCTATTGCATCCTCACCAAGATGCCTAACTATGTAATTTGAATCCTCATACTCCAAGGAGATTTTACTAATTTGACCGAGTTTTATGAAATTATTCCCTTGTTTCTTTATTATCAAGTTTTCAAGTTCTTGAAAAGAAGTTGTTTCACCTGTTGTCCTCGCAAGATACTTTCTCTTACCTTCCTCAATGAAGCCTGAGCTTATATCAATGTTGCTATTTTTTAGAATATTTGCGATTTCAATCAGGCTTAATCCTGCAAGTGCAATCCGATTTGTATCTATTACAATATGAATTTCTTTAGACTGTCCACCTCTTACTCCTGATTCACCAACACCCTTTATTCTTTCAAACTGTGTCTTAATATTGTCTTCTACAAAATTCTTATATTTAAAAATATCTTTTTTTTGATTTTTCGATTTTAGGATAAACCATGCTATGGGAGATTTTTCTGAGGAAACAGATTTAATTGTGGGTCGATCTGCATCAACAGGTATATCTTTCACTTGATCTAATAAATTAGAAACTTGTATGATTGAGGTTGAAATATTTTGTTTTGGATCAAGCTCCAATGTTATAGTTCCTCTACCTTCAATAGAAACACTCTCCATCGTCTCTAATCCTTCCAAAGATTTTAATTTATCTTCCTGTCTGATAATGATTTCCCTTTCAATTTCTTCAGGACTAGCACCTGCCCATGTAGTAGAAATTGAAATTTCAGGCTTTTCGACTGTGGGCACTAATTGTATGGGAACATTTACGAGCGATATTACTCCAAATATAAAAAGTAATAAGAAAATTGAGATAATGGTTATAAATTTATTTATTGAATAATTTATAATTTTCATTTTATTTTAAATATCTTAAAATTTTAATGGGCTGTTGAGGCCTCAAACTTTCATTACCGTCTACGACAATAATATCATTTTCTTTAATTTTACCAGTTGCAACATAATAGTTGTCTTGCAAATCAATAATAACTATTTCGATTGGATAAACTTTATTATTTTTTACTTTAAATATTATTTTTTTTCCATTTTCATTATTAACTGAGTCCTTATTAACTTTGAAAGAATTTATTGGAGGTTTAATAGACAATTTAACTACTACATCTTCTCCAGAGATAATATCGTTTTTTTCAAGAATATATATTTTTACTAAAAAGGTTCCTAAAGATTTATCTATTTTTCTGACTATCTTACCAATCTTAGAAAAATATTTTCTACCTCCAGACAGCTTAATCTCAACCTGATCACCTTCGTTGATAAAGGGTAAGTAATTTTTGGGTACATAAAGTGGTATTTCAATTTTCTCGTTATTAGTAATTTCTACAATTTTTGAATCCTTGCTTACAAATTCTCCTACATTTATAAATTTATTAGAAACTATTCCATTGAATGGTGATTTTATATAACAGTTATCTAATTCAATCTTAGCCTGCTTTAATTCTTCTAAGAGAGAATTAAAATCAGATAAAGATGAGTTGTGATCATACAGTGCCTCTTCATATTCTTGATTCGAAATTATTTCTTTTGAGAATAATTCGTTAAATCTTTCGAGTTTTAATGATGATTTTTTTAGTTTTGATTCCATTGAGAATAGCTTTTCCTGTGCACTTTTATATTTTGCCAAGTACTTAATGTCGTCTAGAACCGCAATAACTTCATTTTGTTTAACTTCTTCACCTTCATTTTTAAATATTTCTGTTATTTTTCCTTCTATTTCTGATTTTATAACTATTTCGTCAATTGCTTTCGCATTTGACTCTATTGAAGCAAATGATGTCTTAGCTTTAGAAATTCTCTCAACACTGACTAAAGCTTCCCTTGAGTGGAGTTCAGAGTGATTAAAAGATACAAATAAGAAACTAAATAAAATTAGTAATTTAAACCTCATTTCAGTAGTATATCACTATCTTATTTTTTATGTGAAGGCTTTAGTTAAATGTACAAAAGTATTGTCAGTATGATTCCAACTTTTTTCTTTTTTGGATATTTTCCCAAAATCCCAGGAACTTTTGGTACATTCGGTGGGGTTTTGTTTTGTTCATTTCTTATCAATTACTTGAAAATTGATTCAGCAGGTCTTTTATTTATTACAATATTTATGATTTTTTTGTCTGTATATAGCTCAAATTGGGCAATTAATTATTTTAATAGCAATGATCCAAAGGAAGTTGTTATAGATGAAGTTGCAGGTTTTATGGTTTCTATGTTATTTATTCCATTCGAATTAAGATATATAATAGTCGCTTTTATATTGTTTAGGCTTTTTGATATATCTAAACCTTTTTTCGTTAAATCATTCGAAAAATTGCCAAAGGGGTGGGGCATAACTTTTGATGATGTTGCGGCTGGAGTTTTAGCAAACTTTTTGTTAAAAGCAATGATAATCTAGTTATCTTATAAGTATGAAATTACCTTCTTACGAAATTTCTAGAATAATTGAAATGGCCTGGGAGGATCGTACCCCTTTCGAAGCAATAAAAAACACTTATAATTTGAAGGAAAAAGATGTTATTTCGTTGATGAAGAAAAACTTAAAAAAGGGCTCTTTTATTTTGTGGAGAAAAAGAGTCAGGGGAAGGAAAACAAAATTAAAATTAAAAAATAATCTAAATTATTTGAGACATCAATCTAAAAATCATAATAAATACAGATGAATTGTTTTTTTTCTCTAATTTCAGGTATATTTTTTGTACTCCATAAGTCATGGATAAAAAGACTCTCATAGTACATGAGCTAAAAGTACTCCATAAGTCATGGGCTAAAAGACTCGCATGAACATGCGTCAAAAGTTCGAATATCTTCTAGGAGGTTTCGGATATGTCAAAGTTCAAGACAAGAAATATAAAGCTTCTAAAATTTGCATCAAAGCAAATTCATTCAGCTTCGCTGAAAAGCCATCAAAAAATGGTAAAGAGGAATATGGTGATTAGATCAATTTCTTCTAACCAGCATGGTATTAGCTAGTTTTATATGGCCCCTGTGTATTACATGGGGGCCAAAATTTCTTTAGTAATTTGATTGCACCATTCTTTAATTCTTTTTTCAGTTTTTTCGATTTCATTATCATTGTCGATTCCTAAGCCAACAAAATTTTTACCCCTAAGAGCTTTGGAAGATTTAAACATATAGTCATCCGATTTAGTCATACCGAAGGTTCTACCACCAAGATTTGTAATTTTTTCTTCTAAAATACCTAATGCGTCTAGGAAGGTATCAGGGTATACAAATTGGTCGCCAGCTCCAAAATATGCAACTTTTTTCCCCTTAAAATTCACTTTATCTAGTGAAGGGAAGATAATCCTCCAATCCTCTTGTAAAAGACCAATATCCCAAGTGGGACAGCCTATTAAAATATATTTAAAATTATTGATATCCTCTAAATTACTTTTGTAAATGTTGAATTTGTTAATTTTAAAAATGGGTTTTAGATTCATCTCAATCGAATCAGCTATATTCTCAGTAGTTTGAGAGGTGGTTCCATAGAAAATACCAATTTCAATATTTAAAGTCATAAAATATTATAACCAAAATACTCAGATAACTTTATGAGAGTGAATTCTAGGGTTTATAGTATTTGTATTATCTTATAATCTATGAGACACTGTCTCATAGTTTACTTTATGGGTTTAATAGTTTAGAAATTATAGATGATGTTTTTGTTGAGATTATTTTTTTGTTTCATTTTTCTTTTGGCTGCTAATTATTCTTTTGCAAGCCCTGATGAAGACCTAAAATTGCTAGAATCCAAAGAAAAGAATTCTATTAAATTGGGTGGCGGATTTTTCTTTAAACCAAATTATTTAGGAGCTAGCAGTACAAGAGTCGTTTGGTTCCCAGCAGTTAATTATTCATACAAAGACAGATCAAAGAAATATTTTAATGAATTTCAACTTTACGGTCCAATTGCCGATTTAACTATTTTTGACTCTAATAAGGTTCAAGTTTCATTCTTAACTAAATATGATTTTGGTAGACAAAGTGGTGATGACAATTCCTTAACAACATTAAAAGACATCGATCCTGGTTTTAAAATCGGTTCTTCAATAGCATATGAATTTATTGATAACCTGTCAGCAGAGATTGGAATTGAAACAGGCTTGACGGATATTGGAGATGAAAGAAAAATTACCATTGGAATTGTACACAAGAAAAGTATTTGGGTTGATTTCATGAAGCCACTAATTAATAGGGCAGCAATTACAACCACTTATGCCAATTCTGAGTGGATGAATACATGGTTCTCAACACCATCAAATTCGAAATATTCATTATATAATGCTGATAGTGGTTTTTACAATTATAAGCTGTCGAATATGACTATCATCCCTGCGGGTGAAACAATATCTTATTTTATGAGTATTGATTATGAAAGATTAAGGGGTGAGGCTGCAAATAGTCCTTTAGTCAAAGACCAGGGATCTAAAAATCAATATTCATTTATGCTAGCGATTATGTTTGAATTGTCTAAATTCTAATGTTTTCTTTGCAGCAGAAAATCTAAAAATTTTTTAAAGAAAGGATTTTTTTCACCAAAGAAATTTTTTTTATTAGTACATTCATATATTAAATCTGAACAAATTGTATATGCTTGATCAAAAGAAATATGATTTAATAAATGATTTTTCTTAATATCTTTGTTAGTTTTTTTTCCTAGAGTTTTAAAGTTACTTCTTGCATCTAAAATATCATCTGTAATTTGAAAAATTAAACCTAAATTTTTTGAGTACAATTTTCCTTCATCGAGTAGCTTTTTATTTGATCCAGCAAGAATAATTGGAGAAAGTATACAAAATTCAAATAATCTTGATGTTTTTAATTCATAAATTTTGATTATTTCATTTTTTGAAAAATTTTTTTTGGGTATTTCTAAATCTAGGGATTGACCTAGGGCTAGACCATTAGTACCTGCTATTCTAGTTAAAAGATTAATAACTTCCAAAGATCTATTATAGTGTTGAGAATCTGTATTTTTTGTTAAGATTTCAACTGCCATTGAAAACATTGAATTTCCAGAGAGTATTGCTGTTGCTTCATCAAATTTCTTATGTGTTGCGAGCTTACCCCTTCTATAGTCATCATTATCCATTTGTGGCAGATCATCATGTACCAGTGAATATGTATGAAGAAGTTCTGATGCCAGTGCAATTTGCTTATAGTCCCTCTTTTTTAATCCCAACGACTCAGAAACAAGTCTAACGATTACCGGCCTAATTCTTTTGCCACCAATAGTTAAAGAGTATTTAATTGCTTTATCTAATTTAGTTTCAAAAATCTCTTTGTTTAAAAAAACTTTTAAATCTTTATCAAAATCTAGTGCATAACTTTTTAAAATTTCTTTGATGTTCATTTCCATTAACAATATCACTTATTGGTGATTTTTTAAATTTGTAAATTCTGGTTACAATCATGTATGGCCGATTTTGAGAAAGAAATAAAAAAAGCTCTTGATTTATCAAATGAAGGAAGAATATGGGAAGCATTAAATATTTACAATAAAATCCTAGATTCTGACCCTAAGTATGAGCCAGCATTAATGAATAAGGCAATATTAAATTTCCAAGAGAAGAAATATGAGGAAGTTCTTGAAATAGTTTCTAAAGTTAAGTCGGAAGCTAATATATTTGATGTGAAATTTATTGAGGCTAATTGCCACTTTTTACTTGGAAATATTGATATAGCAGAAAAAACCTATAGTGTTTTATCCTCTTATCTTAATGAAAACAATGATTTAATTTTTAAGGCTGGAATGGCAACACTTCAGCAGGGTTTTTATCTTGTATCAATAAAAATTCTAGGAAAAATTGATACGAAAAAGTCTTTGTTTTTTGAAAAAAATTATTATATGGCATTAGCTTATAAGGCCATGGGTGATCTTTCTTCTTCTATTAAATGTTTTGGTTATGCAATAAGAGAAAAAAGTGATTCTTTTCAGCTGTATCCATTAATTGCAACAACTTGTTTCCAAAATGGAATGACTGAAGAGGGAGACAAGCTAATGAATATTTTACGAGAGAAGAATAACCGTTTTTTCCAGCATGTCGCCGGTATAGTAGCTGATTATAGGAAGAGCTAATCTATCTTGGTTGCCAATTTCTTCGCATATAGAATTTGTGTGATTCCAAGTAAGCAAAGTCCTATGTATAAAGGTGCATTGTATGAAAATGTTTGGAAAAACAAGCCTGAAAATGGTTGTCCACTAAATCTGGAAATACTTAATGCTGACTGATTAATGCTTAATGCTGAACCAGTTTGATCTTTGCTAATTTTTTGACTAATTAAACTATTTATAGTTGGATTGAACATTCCAATGCCAAATGTACAAAAGAAAACCGCACAGCTTAGTAAAATATATGTTTTTGTAATTGTAAGCAAAAAAATGCCAATAAATATAAAGCATATTGATATAAGTGCTGTCATTTTTTCTTTAAATTTTTTCACAAAAAAGTTTATAGAAATAGATTGATGGAATGCTAAAAGTATTCCCACGAAACACATTAGTGTTCCAATTTGTTGAGGACCCCAATTGAAAACTTTTTCACTCCACAGTGCAAATATTCCATTCAGCCCTGAGAAAACAAAATTTATTAAAAAATATAAATAAAATAAATATGAAACCTCTTTTTTTGTAACAATATCATATATCTGTTTTATATAATTTGTTGATTTAAATTTTACTCTTACATTTTTCGTTTTCTTTAGTAGGAAAAACAATATAAATATATTTATAAAGTTAATGGATGCAGCAAAAATCCCTGATGCAAAATAATTAGGTTCTAATGGATTGTTTCCTGCTAAATAACCTCCTACGATTGGCCCTATAGCAAATCCAAGACTATATGCAGAATTATATCTACCTATGTACTTTGTTCTATCTTTTTCATTTGTTATATCAGATATGTATGCTGAGCCCACGGAGAGATTGCATGAAAAGCATCCAGCTATTACTCTTGAAAGAAGGACCAATGGTAAAGTATTAGCAAAGGCCATGATTAAGTGTGAGGCAAAATCTGCACAACTTGATGATAGCAGCATTGGTTTTCTTCCAAATTTATCCGAGAGTTTTCCAAGATATGGAGAAACAAAGAACTGAATAAAAGAAAAAATTGATATATATAGAGTTACAATAAATGGTCCAGCCCCTAGAAACATTACATGAAAGGGTAGAACTGCAATTATAATGGAGCTAAAAGCTATAACATCTAAAAAAACATATAAAAGTAATGCATTCACACGTTTACAATAAACGAAATAAAATTAAAAGAAATTAAAAAATCAAAATAGTTAATTATTGAGCACAAAATCCGCCATCAATCATTAATGTATGTCCTGTAACATAGCTAGATTGCGGTGAAAAAAGCCATAGTACTGCATCACTTATTTCTTTTGGAGTTCCTATTCGTTGCATTGGCACCATTCCACCAAATTGCTCCGGATTTCCTTCAGTTGGATCAGATAGCATTGGTGTATTTATTGGACCAGGTCCTACTGCATTAACTCTGATGTTAGATTGAGCTAACTCAATTGCAGCACCTTTAGTTAACCCTGTAACTGCATGCTTAGTTGAACTATATACAGTTAATCCAGGGTAAGCTGAATGTGATAAAATTGAACTATTATTTACTATACTGCATGGATTGTCAGGGGATGCATACTTAGACATTTCTGCTATCTGATAATGCATACAATAAACAACACCTTTTATATTCACATCGATAATATAACTTGAATCTTCAGGCTTCTGTTCTGCCAGGGGCTGAACATCACCTAACAAGCCAGAATTATTAAAAGCAAAGTTAAATTCTCCATATTCTTTGAGTGTAAAATCAATTAAATTTTTAACATCCTCAACTTTCGAAACATCAGTTTTAACAAATCTTGCTTCCCCACCGTTTTTTTTGATAGTTTCAACAACTTCATTTCCTTTTTCTTCGTTTCTATTTCCAATTACAACTTTTAATCCTACTTTCGCAAGCTCTATTGATGTCTCTTTCCCAATTCCAGTTCCACCACCTGTAATAATTACAACTTTATTTTTAAAACTCATATTTTATTCCTCCAATAGCCTAATCACTAACTAATAACATTCTACCTTCTTCCGATAAATTTTTTAAATTCATTTTTTGTAACTTTTTTTGATTTATAGCTATGTATTGCTAACTCAATACTATTTATGATTTTCTTTAATCTAAAATCATCCTCTTGATAACTTAACTTTATCAAATGTTGATATGTAGTCCATACAATTGATGATGGTGATAATTTCTTTTCCTCAATGTATTTTTTTTCCATTGAATTAAGTGATATCTGATTTGGCTTGATTTTATTAAATAATTCGTTTAGGTCTATAGATTCATCTAAATATATTTGTGGTTTGATTTCAACAGCTCTGATCAAATATTTAAGATTTTTTGTCAGAAGAAATCTTTGTATTTCATCAACTGAAGTATGAATTAATGGCAGATCATACCCATAAATCGAATCATAATCTATTTCAACCCTAGATAGAATTTCAGGGAAATATTTCTCAGATTCAATTAACTCCTGGATAATTTTAATATTAGCTTCAGGAAATGCATATTTTTCAAATTCGCTATTTTTAATCCATTTATAATCACTATGAACTATTAGTTTTGGCATTGAAATGATATGAGATTCTGCAATAAAACCAATTAGTTCTAAATTTATATCGTCATATTCATGCTTTGTTCTGGTAAAAAAATTTATATTATCTACATTTAAACCTATTTCTTCTTTAACTTCCCTGATTACGCAGGAGCGTTCAGACTCTCCTTTTTCTATTTTTCCACCTGGAAATTCCCAAAGTCTATCTCGAGGTCCCTTGCTATCTCTTTTCAAGATAAGTGTTTTAAAATCTTTTCTTATTATGCAACAGCAAACTTTCAGGGTCCTTTTCATTTTTATAAATCTAACCAAATAATAATATTATGTATAATAAAAATAAGAGGGAAATATGCCAACTATTAAAAATAGTTCTGATCAAAAATTTCCATTAGTTCAGGTGGAGTTGAATAGTGGAGAGAAAGTTTACTTGTGTAGATGTTTTAAATCTAAGGATATGCCATTTTGTGATGGTGCACATAAAAATATTCCTGGGACTGGACCAGCACTTGTGAGAGCTAAATAGAACTTAAATGAAAAAAAGACTAGATTCTTATCTTGTTGAAAAAAATTATTTTGATTCAAGAGCAAAAGCTCAAGTTCATATACTTGCTGGTGAGGTTTATGTAAATAATGAAAAAATTTTAGTATCATCAAGGTTGATTAGTGAACCTTGTGATATTGAAATCAAATTTTTATCTGATAACTATGTAAGTAGATCTGGAATTAAGCTCAAATCAGCATTAGATACTTTTAAAGTAAATCCTGAAGATAAAATTTGTATAGATATAGGTGCATCCACAGGTGGCTTTACCGAGTGTTTGTTACGTTATGGTGCAAAAAAAATTTATTCTGTAGATGTTGGGTATGGCCAATTAGATTATAAATTAAGAAATAATAATCGGGTCATAAATCTTGAGAAGACTAATGCCAGATACTTAACATCTGAAGAAATTCCTGATTCTATAGAATTGATTGTTATGGATGTATCTTTTATATCGATAACAAAGTTCGATAACTTTCTAAAAAGTTTTACTAATAATCAAATGGAATTTGTAGGGTTGATTAAACCACAATTTGAATTAACTAGGGAAAAAATAGGAAAGAAAGGAATTGTGACTAACGAAGATTTTAGAACTGAAGCAAATTTAAAGGTCAGTTCTTTCCTTTCAAATTATTTTAAAAATGTTTCTGAAATAATTAGCTCACCAATAAAAGGTACAAAGGGAAATATTGAAAGTCTTATTTATTGTTCCAATCTTTAAGGAACTTTTCTATACCTATATCAGTAAGTGGATGATTAAATAATTGCATGATTACCGAATAGGGAAGAGTTGCTACATCGGCACCTAATTTTGCCGATTCAACTATATGGATTGGATTTCTAATACTTGCTACTAAAATTTCAGTAATAAAACCATAGTTTAAAAAAACTTCAGATAAATCAGATATTAACGACATTCCATTAGAAGAAATATCATCTAGCCTACCAACAAAAGGACTCACATAGGCTGCACCAGCTTTAGCAGCTAATAATGCTTGAGAGCATGAAAAAATTAGAGTGACATTCACCGGAATTTTCTTTTTTGCAAAATAACTTGTTGCTTTTATTCCATTTTTTGTCATTGGGAGTTTGATAACTACATTTTTGTCAATTTTTGCTAATTCTTCGCCTTCTTTGATCATCCCTTTGTAATCAGTGGAAATTACTTCAGCACTCACAGGTCCTTTAGCTATTTTGCATATTTTTTTTATAATCGTTTTAAAGTTCTTCTGTCCATTTTCTTTTGCGACTAGAGATGGGTTTGTAGTTACCCCATCCAATAGTCCGAATGAAGCTATTTCTTCGATTTCATTTAAATTAGCACTGTCTAGAAAAAATTTCACATTTATATATTACTTTATTTTTCCCCCCTTTTAAAACTAATCATTGACAAAAAGTTATTATTGAGCAGAATAAAGCTTTAATTATGGCAAACAAAAGTGCATCAGCAAAAAAAAGAGCTAGACAAAGTATCAAGCGTAGAGCTAGGAATAAGTCAGTTATATCTAATTTAAAATCTTCAGTAAAAGCATATCAAACTGCTTTAGAAAGTGGTGAGGATTCAAAAGATTTATTGCTGAGAAAAGTAATATCATTGTATGACAAAGCTGCAGCTAAAGGTGTAATTCACAAGCGCAATGCTTCTAGAAATATTTCTAAGATTTCGAAGACAATTAATAAATAAGTTGGAATATAATTTTATATCAATTGTTGGAATTATTGCAGGAACATTGACCACAATAGCTTTTATACCTCAAGTTTACAAAGTTTATAAAACTAAGGCTACTAGAGATATATCACTTGGTATGTTTTTAATTTTTTCAATTGGTGTTGGCTTTTGGCTTTACTATGGAATATTAAAAAATGATTATCCAATTATTTTAGCAAACTCTATTACAATAACTTTTTCACTTTATATTTTATTTAACAAAATCAAATTCAAATAATTAATTTGTAATATTTTTAATAAGATTAAAAATAATAGTTTTCTTTGATATATCCGAACTTTTTAAAAGCTTGTCAGCATTTTGGAGCTCTCTTAGAGTCTTTAGAAGATCATTCATTTTTAGTTTATTTGATTCAGCTTTTATATATTTGAATTGAAATTTTGATATTTTGGTTGCACTAATTATTTCATCATCAGTTTTATTTTTATTTTGAAGAATTTTTATTTTTAAATATTGTCTATATTTCCATGCTATTCTACCAATCTCCATAAAAATATTTTTCTCAAAATTGGTTTTATTAAAATTTCTAAGCAATTCTTTAAAATTTTTATTATTTATGTATTTATCTAAATTATAAGTTTCGGTAAATACTGTTCTCTTGTGATCATTATATAATTCGTTGACCTTAGGTTCATCAATTTTACCTTTATTTGCAAAAGCCTTTATTTTTTCAACTTCATTCTCAATTCCGATTCTACTTTCTGGAAACTTATCTGTTATTAATTCCATTAGGTTCTTTGATAATTTTATATTATTGGCTTCTAATATATCTTTTATAAATATATTTCTCATATTCTTATCATTAAATTCATATTTTTTATCAACACCAAACTTTTTTAATATTTTTTTTGAAAAATAAAAAATCTTTGCAAATTTGTTTGGATTTAAATTAAACTCTATTAAATTATCAATTAGTTCTTTATTTGCTTCGTTTACATTTAAAATTATTATGAATCTTTTGTTATACCCTAGTGGGTAAGTATTCATATTTTCTAATATAGTAGGAATATCATTAGTTCTTTCTATATCAATAATATTTACATTTGATGAATAAATATCGTTTGGTGTATTTTCGATTAGATAATCAAGTAATTTTTTTTGATAATATGAATCCTCCTCAACGATTAACACTGTTCTTAAATTATCTTTTTCAACAATTTCGCTGATTTCATTGATTTCTGCCATTATAATTACAATATTAATGCTGAATAAAATTTATACAAAAAGTTTTTCAAAAAAAATCAATTATGAATCAATCGAGAAGTTGTTTGATCAATATTCTTACAATTTAATGAAGGGTGAGGGTATAGGATATTTATTGTTTTTAGAGCATCCTGATGTCTTTACTGTGGGCAGATTTAAGTCCCTAAAATATGATTTGTCTTCAAAAATAAATGGAATTCCACTAAGAAAATCTTCTCGTGGAGGAGATATAACTTATCATGGAGATGGTCAATTAGTTTTCTATCCAGTATTAAATATTTCTTTGTTAGCAATAAAGTTAAAAAACCTTGTTACAATCCTAGAGAAAAGCTTGGTAAAAACACTAGAGAATTTTAAAGTAATCGCAAAAGCAAGAATAAATGGGCCTGGCGTTTGGATAGATGATTATAAAATTGCTTCAATAGGAATTTCCTTCAAAAAAGGAATAAGTTTGCATGGAATATCAATTAATTTTGATAGTGATCTTAACAAGCAAGAACTTATTGATGCATGTGGTGATAGTTCTTTGAAGATAGGGAACATTGAACAATTCGCTAAAATCGATAAATCAAAGTTTAAAGAATTATTTAATAATATTTTTTATTCTGAATTGATTAATATTAGCAATTACCCAAAGAAAAAACTAATCTCCCTAGTAGCTGAATCTTGAGAATCTGATCCATGAATAATATTGCTATCGATGCTATCAGCATATTGTGCTCTTATAGTCCCTTCTTTAGCTTCTTGTGGATCAGTTGCTCCCATAATTTCCCTTACTCTCAATATTGCATTCTCACCCATTAAAACAAATGGTATACATGGACCTGAGGACATGAAGGCTACTAAGTCCTTAAAGAAAGGTTTTCCATCGTGCATTTCGTAGAACTCACTAGCTTCTTTTTCAGTAAGTTGAATAAGTTTTATATGAGTAATTTTTAAACCGGAGTCTTCGAATTTTTTTAATATGTTACCTATAATATTCTTCTTTACTCCGTCGGGCTTTATAATTGATAATGTTGATTCCATACTTTCACCTTTTGACCTTATAATTTGGTTGATTTATTATAGCAGAATGAGTTTAGATAGTATTAATAAAGAAGTAAAGTCTGAAATAGATAGTCTTTTAAGGCAGACTAGAGATGCCTCATTACAAATTGCCAAATTAGATACAAGTATTAAAAATAAAATTTTAAATGATGTTGCAGAAAATTTAAGAAAAGCTGAAAATGAAATAATATCTGCAAACAATATGGATTTAGATTCGCTAAATCCAAAAGATTATACATCAGCTTTTTACGATAGATTAAAATTAGATTCTCCAAGAATTAACCAAATGATTTCAAACATATTGGAGGTGATAGGTCTTGATGATCCTGTTGGAAAGAGAAGATATTTGTATGATAGACCTAATGGTATAAAAGTATTCAAACAATCTATTCCACTTGGCGTTATGTCTATAATCTATGAGTCTAGGCCAAATGTTACCTCAGATGCAGCATCATTATGTTTAAAGTCTGGTAATTCTGTAATATTGAGAGGTGGTTCAGAAAGTTTCAATACTAATAAAATTATTGTTGAAATAATAAAGGATTCCTTGAGTCAGAATAAAATTAACCCTGATGGCGTAAACCTTGTTCCATATACCGATAGGGATGTAATGAAATATATTTTAAGAAAAGATGAGTTAATTGATCTAATAATACCAAGAGGCGGTGAGGGATTAATAAGATTTGTTTCTCAAAATTCATCAATACCAGTTATAAAACATTATAAAGGTGTTTGCCATGTTTATATTGATCTAAAAGCTAATCTTGATATTGCACATTCTGTTGCAATAAATTCTAAAGTTCAGAGACCCGGAGTCTGTAATGCAATGGAAACACTAATTATCAATAAGAATCTTCCGAAAGAATTTATTGAGAATTTATTGAGGGACTTAAAAGAGAATAAAGTTAAATTAAGAGGGGAAAAGGATTTGTCCTCTTTCATAAATCCGGACAGCTTTATAGAGCTTGAAGAGATAGATTTTGAAAATGAATATCTTGATTTAGAGTTAAATATAAAATTAGTAGATTCAGTAGCTTCAGCAATTACTCATATTGAGAGATATGGATCTTTGCATACGGAATCAATAATTACTGAAGATGAAAATGTGAAAGAACAATTCATAAATAGCCTAAATTCATCTGCAATATTTCATAATATATCTACAAGATTTAATGATGGGAATGAATTAGGTCTCGGAGCTGAGATTGGAATTAGCACCACTAAGTTGCATGCATTTGGTCCTATGGGATTGAATGAACTTACTTCCGAAAAGTTTGTTGTGACCGGTAGTGGTCAAATAAAGTAAAGCTATAATGTTAAAGAGAATATTCTTAAAAAATTATTTAACAATTAAACATCTTGAGGTCAGCTTTGACCAAGGACTGAACATACTAACAGGTGAGACTGGTGCGGGTAAGTCACTTATACTTGGAGCTATAGAAGTATTCGCTCAAAAGAGATTTCCCAAAGAACTTAAAAAAATTGATAGTGAAGATTTAGAAATAGAGATAAGTATTCAGGATGACAAAAAAAATATTTCACTTAAACGAGTAGTGGATAAAAAATATCAGTCCATATTTTATATTGATGAATCAAAGGTAAAGTTTGAAAAAATTTTAGAAATTTTTAATGAATTTTTTTTATTCTTTGGACAAAAATCAGCATCAAAACTTTTACTTCAAAAAAATCATATAAATTATTTCGATCAATACATTATGATAAGCAATAGTTTAGTTAACTTAAATGATTTATATACTGATTATGATTCTATAAAAAGAAATTTAGATAAGCAAAAAAAACTTCAGAAGGAATTATTAGAAAAAGAAGAGTTTTATCGTTTTAAGTTAAAAGAATTGAACAAGCTTGAAATTGAAAGTGATGAGGAAGAACTAGAAATCTTAGCTAAATTAAAAAATAATAACTCACTAAAGAAGAATAATGAGTCTATAAGTGAGATTATCAGCAAAATTGACAACTTACTTCTAAAAGAGATTTATCAATTATCTAAAAAAATTGTCAAAATTGATGCTATATCTATTTTAGATGAGAAAATATGTGATGCATCGACCTCCCTGGAGGAAGTTTCTTATGAGTTATCAAAATTAATAAATACATTCGAAGATTATAATGAAGATTTTGATGCCCTTGAGGATAAGATTTTTACATCAAAAGAATTAAGAAGAAAATATGGTTTGACTTTAGATAAGTTGATAGAAGAACGTACCTTAATACAATCAGCATTAGACAATTCCTCTGACCTTGAAGATAAAATTATTTCATTGGAGAATAGGCTTAAGCTTGCTTACGATCAACTATATGCAGAAAGTTTAAATTTGTCCGAGAAAAGAAAAAAATTGTCGGGCTCTTTTTCTTTAAAAATACAAAAACATTTAAAAGACATGGGTATCAAGGATTGTTCCTGGATTGTTTCCTTCAGAGAAAAAGATGTTTCACCCGAGGGTATAGATGATTTAGAGTTTTTATTTTCTTCAACCAATGAACTCCCACCCGATTCATTAAATAAAGTCGCTTCTGGTGGTGAAGCTTCTCGAATTTTATTGGCTATATCCTTAGAGCTTTCAAAGAGTTTTAAGTCAAAAGTTGTAATTTTTGATGAACCAGATGTTGGTTTGGGTGGGGCAATAGCTGAGAAATTGGGTCAGAAAATTTTTAACTTATCATCCAATGTGCAAGTTTTATGTATTAGTCATCTTCCACAAGTTGCATCCTTTGCAAAAAATCATTTGCTTGTTAAGAAAGTTTTAAATAAAGAAGAATCAATAAGTATTAATTCATTATCAAGAAATGGAAGAATTGACGAAATTGCTAGGATGTTGAGTGGAGAAGTTCTTGAGGAAGAAGCATATTCATTAGCAAAGAAAATGATTAAATAATTAACACCATTGCAGTAACAACAGTAATCCAATTCCTATCCTCAGGACCTTCGCCATAACTAGTAAGTTCTCTTGTTTTAACTGTGTGCCCACTTATCTTCCAAATATCTTTTTGTTCATTATAATTTTTTTCAGCATCAAAAGGTGCTCCAAGTGTCGTAGCAAGCATGTAAGCAGCCAAATTCTCGGCATATTCACCGGCCTCTCTTTTAGATTGGCCAAAACTGTGGTGTTCAGATAGATAGCCATGTTGTGATCTATCTGCTGGTATCGCTATACCAACAGATGAAGCAACTTTTCTTCCGTGTTCATTAGTAGCCGCTTCACTCAATACAACGTATACAATTTGCCCTGGCGATAATTTCTTTAAGCCCTCTTTTTTAGAGATTATCTTGCAGAAGGGAGGCATAATACTTGAAACTTTCACTAAGTTAAATTCGGCAATACCAGCATCTCTCAGTGCCATCTCAAAACTGGTCAGCTTCTCTTTACTAACTCCTTTTCCTTTTGTTAAAAAAGAAAACTTTGGAACCATATTTCACCTCATTTAAAAAAACTAATTTATTTAAAACTATTTAAATTAATTAGTCAATTCAAAATCTTAAGTTTATATTTAACTTTATATATAAGGTTGTAACAAATGAATAATTTTTTAAAAAGACTTATAACATGTTTAATTCTCGCACCCATAACACTGTATGTAGTCTATGAAGGGAAGCTAGCATTATTATTTTTTATAATTTTGATTTGTATCATAGCTAGCTTTGAATTAACCACTATTATTTTGGAAAAAAATAAGAATTTTAAATTTTTATCAATTATTTGTTCTGCCTTGTTACCTATTGCTGCATTTTATGATGTTTCAATTTTCTTTAACTTGGCATCTTTTTATATCTCAATATGGATTATTAGATTTCTGTATAAAAAAATTATGTTTACAAACTTCTGGTCTTCATATTTTTTTGTAATTATATATTCTAGTATTGGAATAAGCTTTTCAATTATTATAAGAAATTTAGAGAATGGATTTTACTTATTATTGATTCCCATAATATTAAGTTCAGTGAATGATATAACCGCATATATTATTGGAAAGAATTTTGGTAATAAGAAAGCATTCCCCACTGTCAGCCCCAATAAAACATTTGAAGGATCATTTGCTGGTGTAATAGGTACAATTGTAGTTTCATATTTTTTGTTCAAATATTTGAATCTAAACATTGGAATTTCTAAATCAATAACTGTAGGTTTGATAGTAGCCGTAATGGGTATTTTAGGTGATTTGTTAGAATCAGTAATAAAAAGAAAATCAGGAATTAAAGATTCAGGCAGTATCTTGCCAGGACATGGAGGAATTTTAGATAGAATTGACAGTTTAATTTTAATTTTACCTATCTTCTATTTAATTATCATTCTATTTAATGTAAATAGTTAGTATGAAAAAAAGCAAAAGAGTTTTTGATAAGTCTAAGGTAAACATATTTCCTTTTTTTGTTTTAATTGCGGTTATAGCAATTTGTTATGTTGGTTACATTCAATTTTTCAATACACCTAAATTTAGATTAAATTCAGCTGATCAAATCTCTACAGCAGGATTTTCAGCTCAAATAAACTCAGAGAATGTATTAATCAAATCAATAGAAATTTTTTTAATAGTAGAGAATGACAAAACATTCATGATTTATAGTAAAGACGAATTCGATGATTCAAAATCAACGCATGATATTGATGTTGGTTTTAATGAGAATTCTGAATTTATTAAATATATAAAAAAAGCAAAAGACACTGAATTAACTCTTTCTTACAATATTCAATATAGAAATAAATTTTTTAACTCTGAATTAAACGACTCTTATTTGATTAGTGTTGATTTTAAACCTCCTGAAATATCAAACATAGAGACTGATGGCTATGTTTACCTTGGAGGTATCGGATATATAAAACTTAAATCATCTTTAGATGTATCCAAGCTTTACTTGGATAATGGCAATGGTGATTTATTTTATCCAATATCAAATAAAAAAAATGATTTTATTGAGCATTTAATTTTTTTCACATGTTCAAATAAGCCATGTAAGGACAATGGAGTAAAAATTTATGCTGAAGATTTTGCAAAGAACTCAACAGTAGTTTTTAGAAAAATACGAACTATAAAAAATAAAAAATGGCCTGAATATTTAATTAAAATTGATAGAAAGAGTTTTACAGACAAATATAATGAAATTTTAAATTCAAATATAGAGATGATTAATAAGAATGATTTTCTAAGAATAAACAAAGTTGAAAGGGCATTGAATGAATCTAAAATAAAAAAAATAACGACTAACATTAATCCAAAAAAATACTTCATTGGTTCATTTAACCAATTAGCAAATTCTAAAGTTTTTTCCAAATTTAGTGAAAAAAGAAGATATTATTTCTCAGATTCTGAAGATGAAATTATAGATATACAATTACATTGGGGATACGATTTATCCTCAATACAAAATGCTGAAGTTTTTGCAGCTAACTCCGGTATTGTAGTTAACGTGGATAATGCATTGGGTATTTATGGAAGTGTTGTAATTATCGATCATGGCCTGGGCTTTTATTCTCTCTACAGCCATTTAAATAATATTTATGTTAAAAAGGGTGATATTGTTGATAAGAGTACTTTGATTGGATTGACAGGAACGTCTGGAATGGCCTTTGGGGATCATTTACATTTAGGCATATATCTTCAAGGAGTGCCCATTGATCCAGTTGAATTTTGGGATAGTAAGTATATGAATTTGAAAATTGATGAACCGTATGAGGCTTTTTCTAGTAAGTCTAGTGAAGTAAATAATTGAAAATGATAATTTTTGGGCAACATCCAGTAAAGGACTTACTTTTGAATTCTTCCGTAAGAGTGAAGAGGATTTATGTAAAAAATAAGAGTATTTTGGATGAGTTAGTAAAAATAAATAAAAGCATTCAAAACATTGATCACTTAAAAATCTCTGAAAAAGATTTCTATGATTTAACAAAGAGTAATTCTCATCAAGGGCTTGCGGCTGAAATTGATACTCCTAAGTTGTATGGATATTCTGATTTTAAAAAAAACATCGATAAATTCGGAAGAATAATTGTCGTTATTGATCATGTTAATGATCCACATAATTTAGGGGCAATCATAAGATCTTGTGTTTTTTTTGATATTGATACCATCATAATCCCTAAAAATAGGACTGCATCAATTACACCAGGTGCTATTAAATCCTCAGCAGGTGCAATTTTTAAATCAACTATATATGAAGTTCCTAATTTAAAAAATATATTAATAGAATTAAAGAAAATGGATTATTGGGTCATTGGAGCTGACATACATGGCGAAAATATTAACTCAGCCATATTTGATCAATACACAGATGCAAAACTCGTCATAGTTTTGGGTTCAGAAAATAAAGGTATCTCGAAAATAATAAAAAAAAATTGTGACTTAATTGCTCGTATAAATAATTCGGGCAAAACAGATTCTTTAAATGTTAGTGTTGCTTCAGGGATATTTTTAAATAGGTTTTCATAATATATGTTTTTATTTTTGATTTTCTCTGCTGTTCAAGGACTGACCGAATTTATTCCAGTTAGCTCCTCATTGCATTTAATCTTTGTTAGTGATTTGCTTAATGGAAAAATTGATTTAATTACAACTGTTTCAATTCATTTAGGTTCGATTTTAGCCTTGATTTTCTTTCTCTACCAAAATAACCTTCAGAATAAATCTCTTAATCCGACAAGACTTATTAAAATTTCATTTTTGGGCTCATTGCCAATTTTTTTAGCCGGCTTATTTTTTTATGATTATATAAAAAATGATTTTTCTATTTCAAACTTAGCAATATTATCTACGATTATTTTTGGAATATGTTTAATTTTTATCGATAAATTACCTGTAAATTCAAAACATAAAGTTTCTGATATCTCTATTGCAAAGATTCTTTTCATTGGACTTTTTCAATGTCTCTCTTTAATCCCTGGTACAAGTAGAGCAGCATCAGTCTTAATAGGATCAAGATTGCTTAAAATGAATAACAAAGATTCAGTTATTATAGCTTTGATTTTATCCTTTCCCGTAATATTAGGTGCTTTTAGTTTAACTTTCTTTATGGAAATGTTTATCAATAAGAGTATCAATATATTGATTACTCCCAAACTAGTTTTAAGTATAGTCGTTTCTTTTATCTGCTCATATGCATCGATATTATTTCTTTATAAATATTCGACAAGGATTGGTTTTAAATATTTTGGCTATTATAGAGTTTTTTTAGGTTTGATTTTAGTTTTCTATTATTTTTAAAAAACTATCTATATCCAAGCAATTAATTTTGAGCTCTTTAGCTTTTAACTCTTTACTTCCTGGTTTTTTGCCAACAACTAAGAAATCAATATTCTTACTAATAGATGAAACAAATTTACCTGAATTTTTTTCGATTAATTCAATTATTTCATTACGACTAATGTCTTCAAAGGACCCAGTTATTGAAAGTTTTTTATTCTTTAATGGACCATCTTTGGATGCTTTATTCTCTTTTATTATTACTCCATTTGTTAAGCATGAATTTATATTTGAAATATTTTCATCAGTATTAAAAAAATTGTATATATTCTCAGAAATCTCTGGGCCAAGCCCTTCGATCTTAATTAACTCATCAACTTCAACATTTATTAAATTTTGAATTGTTCGAAAATTTTCAGATAATAATTTTGATACTGTTTCACCAACATTTCTTATGCTTAATGAATTAATGAAATTATTTAAAGAAATTAACTTCTTTGAGTTAATTTCATTAACTATTTTTTTTGCTGATTTATCTCCAAGCCCCTCTAATTTGCTAATATCTTCAATTGTAATTTTAAAAATATCGGATGTTTTTTTAATTAGATTATTACTATGTAGATTTATAAGTATTTTTTCTCCCAAACCATCAATATTAAAACTTTTTTTAGATACAAAATAAGATAATCTTTGAATTATTTGATCATGGCAATCTATATTTTTACAATACAAATAGGAACCCTCAAATTCTAAATCTTGATTACATGATAAGCAATTTTTTGGAGGTGTTAACTCTTTAATGTTAACTTTTTTTGATACTTTTTTTATTTTTGGGATAACATCCCCAGCTCGTTCTACAAGCACATTGTCACCAATATTAATATTTAATTTTTTTAGTTGATCAAAATTATGAAGAGTGGCTCTTTTTACATTAACTCCAGAAATGTTTATTTCTTCCAATTCGGCGACCGGTGTAATAATTCCAGTTCTTCCAACCTGATATGTTATATCAATAACCTTAGTTTCTGCTATTGATGACGGAAATTTTAAAGCAACTGCCCATCTTGGAAATTTTGATGTAAATCCTAGGTCTGTTTGTTCTTGATATGAATTGAGTTTTAACACAAGCCCATCTATTTCATAATCTAGATTCTCTCTTTGTTTTAGTATATTGTTATAATTTTCCCATATATCTTCAGAAGTAATCATTTTTTCAAATTCTCCAAGTAAAGTAAAACCCCACTCAGAAATTAGTTCTATAAATTTTTCTTCATTTCCAATATTTAATTTTTCATAATGACCAACACCCCAAGGTAAAAATAAAAGTGGCCTCGATGCTGTAATAGTTGAATCAAGTTGCCTTAAAGTTCCTGCGGCAGCATTTCTTGGATTAGAGAATTTTTTATCATCCATTAAGTTTAATTTCTTAAAGTGTGAAATAGGTATAATAACTTCACCTCTTATCTCAATTATCTTAGGAATGTTATTGCCATTCAGCATTAGAGGTATGTTTTTAATTGTTTTAACATTTTCTGTGATTTCTTCGCCAGTCTCTCCATCACCTCTTGTCGCAGCTGTATCTATTTGACCATTTTTGTATGTAATTGATATTGATGCGCCATCAAACTTTGGCTCTAAATAATATATTGGGTTTTTGACTGTCTTTTTTATTCTATTAAGAAAATCTAATAATTCTTCATGATTGTTAACATTATCAAGACTATACATTTTATTAATATGTTTATGTTTTTTAAAATAAGTAGACACAAATCCACCTACTTTTTGTGATGGGGAAGTGTTTGTCTTTAATGTTGGAAACTGCTTCTCTAAGCTAATCAGTTCTTTTAGCAGTAAATCGAATTCACTATCTGATATTTCTGGTTTATCATCAAGGTAATAACATTTGTTATGATAATTTATTTTATCTATTAGCTCATTTAATCTTAGTTCTGCAGAAGCTATCTTCATTTCTAATAAGATACACAAGTCTTAGAGTTTTTTGAATTAAAACACTCAAATGATATATTTTTTTAATGAAGGTTTTGTTTCTAGGTTGCGGCTCATCAGTAGGAAGCCCAGTTATTGGGAGAGAGATTGATTCTTTTGATAGTAAGAACTTTAGGACAAGAAGTTCAGTTCTTATCACTGAAAATAATAAAAATATTTTAATTGATACAGGCGCTGATTTTAGATATCAAGCTTTAAAGTTCAAAGTAAAGAAAATTGATTTTGTTCTTTATACTCACTCCCATGCTGATCATACTCATGGAATTGATGATCTAAGAATATTCAGCTATATCAAAAAAGATAAAATAAATTGCTTTGCAAACAACCACACCATACGTGATATCAAAAAAAATTTTTCATATATTTTTAATCCAGTAAACATGTCTGGTCGACCAAGATTAAAAATGACGGAAGTGAGAGATTCGTTTGTAGAACAAGGTGTGAGTATTATCCCACTTGAAATAAAACATAAGGATTGGGACATATTAGGTTATAGAATTAATAACTTTGCATATATAACAGACTGTAGTTCTATCCCTGACAATACTATTCAAAAGTTAAAGGGACTTGATTTGCTGATATTGGATTCCCTAAGGTTTTCACCACATGAATCGCATTTGTCAGTTGATCAAGCAATCGAAATTGTAGACATCTTGAAACCAAAACAAACTATTTTAACCCATTTAAGTTCAGATTTAGATTATTATGAGCTCTTAGAGTATTTGCCAAATAATATAAAACCAGGATTTGATGGTTTAATTCTTGATATATAATATAATTTACAAAATAATGCATAATCTTAGGTCACAATTAATTAATAATAATAAAGCAAAAATTCTTCTAATCGTGTTAGATGGTGTAGGTGGAATACCAAATAATACTAAAACCGAATTGGAATCTGCTAAGACACCTAACTTGGACAAGTTAGCAATTAAATCTGAGACTGGATGCCATACTCCAATCATACATGGATTAACACCTGGAAGCGGTTCTGCCCATCTTTCTCTCTTTGGCTATGATCCAATGGAATTTGATATAGGGAGAGGTGTCCTAGAAGCACTAGGATTGGACCTAGAGATTAAAAATACTGATTTAGCCATAAGGGGTAATTTTGCAACTATAAAAAAAAATGGTGCTAAACTTATTGTTACAGATAGAAGAGCGGGAAGAATTGACACCAAAACAAATGAAAGGTTAATAAAAAAATTATCAACTCAAATAAAAAAAATAGGTAATTATCAAATATTATTTAAATCAGGAATTGATCATCGATTCGTGGTAAAAATAATATCTCCCAATAAAATAGATGATTCAAATTGTTTAATTCAAGATACAGATCCGCAATCTGAGGGATTACAACCGCTATCAGCGAAGAATCTAAACACAAAGTCTAAGGCACTATCTAAGATTATCATAAAATTGATTTCTTCAATTGAGGTTGTCTTAAAAGATGAGAATAAAGCTAACTATGCATTATTTAGGGGGTATTCAACATTTCCTGGTATTCCAACTTTCCAAGATTTATATGGAATTAAAGCAGCATCAATAACTACTTATCCTATGTATAAGGGCATAAGTCGTTTAGTTGGTATGAGTCCATTAAAAGTAGATGCTAATTCAATTGATTCTCAGGTTTCAGTATTAATTAAAAATATTGATAAATATGATTTCTTTTATTTGCATATCAAAAAAACAGACAGTTACGGAGAAGATGGTAACTTCAAAGAAAAAGTAAAAGTTATCGAGAAGTTTGACAAGCTTTTGCCCAAAATAAAAAAGTTAAACTTTGATGTTTTAGCCATAACAGGTGACCATAGTACTCCTTCAAAAATGAAAGGACATAGTTGGCATCCAGTTCCTGTAATAATAGAATCTAACAACTCTTTTAAGGGCATTTCGAAGAGGTTCACGGAAAAAGAGTGTCTAAAGGGAAATATGGGTATTTTTGAAGGTAAATATTTACTAAATCTTATTTTTGCTCATGGACAAATGCTAAATAAATTTGGAGCTTAAGCCGAAGTGGCGGAATTGGTAGACGCGCCATCTTGAGGGGGTGGTGCCTTCGGGTGTGCGGGTTCGAGTCCCGCCTTCGGCAATACATTATACGAAAAATTAATATCAAAAATATATGTTTTCATTCAAATAGTAATTTTTTTGGTTATAATATTTTTATGAAAAAAGGTATTGTAATTGTCGATCATGGTTCAAAGAAAATCGAAAGCAATAAAATGCTTGAAGAAGTAACTCACCTGTTTCATGATAAATTCAAAGATAAATATGATATAGTTGAACCTGCTCATATGGAGCTAGCTGAGCCCTCAATTGAAACAGCTTACAGGAATTGTGTTTCAAAGGGTGCAGACTTTATAGTAATTTGTCCTTTTTTCCTCGGTCCTGGTAGACATTGGACGCAAGATATTCCAAGCATTGCAAGTGATGCCGCAAAGAATTTCCCTAATACTAATTATCATGTAGCTCTTCCTTTGGGTATTGATGATTTAATACTTGAGCTACTTGAAAAAAGGCTCAATCAATGTACTGGGAATCAATTTTCTTGTCCATCTTGTGAAGGAACTTTAAGGGCTGGAAATATTTAATTTCGTCAAATCAGTCTTTTCTTTTAAAATATATTCATGATTATTAAAGGCGGATATCTAATTATAGTCTCAGGACCATCAGGTTCAGGAAAATCTACAATAACGAAATCTTTATTGGAACAAGTTAAAAACTTAGATTTTTCAATTTCATGTACTACGAGACAAAAGAGGACGAATGAGCTAGATGGAGAGGACTATAAATTCGTGACAAAAGATATCTTTCAACAGATGATTCAAGAAAATCAGTTTTTAGAGCATGAAACTGTTCATAATGAACTTTATGGAACCCCAATAAATCCTATAAAAGAATCAGTAGAATTTGGCCATAGTGTTCTTTTAGATATAGATGTAAAAGGGGCTTCCTCAATAATGAATACAAATCATTTTGATTGTTGCTCTATATTTATTAAAACTCCCTCAATAGAGATTCTCAAGGAAAGATTATTCGCTAGAAATGACTTGTCTACAGATAAAATTGAATCAAGGGTAGAAGAGGCTAGAAATGAACTTAAAAAATCCACATATTTTGATCATTTAGTAATAAATGATTCACTTGATGAAACTATTAGTGAAGTTAAAAGGATTTTGGCAGCCCTATGATAAGGTTTGACGATATTGTTGAAAAATTAAATCCTTACTTGAAGTCCTCTGATATAGATGAAATAAAAAAAGCATATGCCTATTCTGCAAAAGTTCATGCTGGACAGAAACGATATTCAGGTGAACCATACATGATTCACCCAATGGAAGTTACATCTATACTTGCCGATATAAAGCTTGATAAAAATTCTATAATAACAGGGCTTCTACATGACACAATAGAAGATACTTTGGCCACAGAGGCTGATATAAAAAAATTATTTGGCAGCGAAGTCTCTGAACTTGTCAATGGTGTTACAAAGATTGGACAGTTGAGTATAAGCTCAAAATTTGAGAGGCAAGCAGAAAATTTTAGAAAGCTTATTTTGGCAACTGGAAAAGATATTAGGGTAATAATAGTTAAACTTGCAGATCGTTTACATAATGCTAGAACAATAAGCTATTTGCCGGAGGAAAAACAAACAAATTTTGCCCGTGAAACAATGGATTTGTATGCACCATTAGCAGATAGGCTTGGGATATATTGGATTAGAACAGAGTTGGAAGATATTTGTTTTAAGCTACTGAAACCTTTTGAGTATGCAGAAATTGAGTATGCTTTTGCCAACAAAAAAAATGATTGGGAATCATATACAAATGAAATTCAAGAACAATTAAAAGAGCAATTAGAAAAATATAATATTAAAGCCATTTTACAAAATAGATTTAAAAACTTTTACGGAATTTATAAAAAAATGTTATCAAAAGACTTAGATTTTAATAATGTTTTTGACATCAAGGCTTTCAGAGTAATTGTTGAGAATGAAGCAGATTGCTATGCTGCACTAGGTGCAGTTCATTCTACTTGGAAACCTATCCCTGGTAGATTTAAAGATTATATTGCTCTACCAAAGAGCAATGGATATAAGTCTTTGCATACTAATGTTATAGGGCCCTTCGGTGATAAAGTAGAAGTTCAAATAAGAACCCATGAAATGCATGAAATTGCCCAATATGGAGTTGCCGCTCACTGGAAATATAAATTATCTACAGAAGCAGAAAATAGCATTATTAACACACCAGATAGTATTAAAAAAATATTTGATATTCAAACCTTAAATGATCCAAAGGAGTTTATTGATGCGGTTAAAGATGAATTGATAACAAATTTTATATACACATTTACTCCTAAAGGTGATTTGAAAGAATTACCAATAGGGTCTTCAATAATTGATTTTGCCTATTCAATCCATACTGATATTGGAAATAAATGCTCTGGTGGAAGAGTTAATGGTGCAATTGTTCCAATTAGTTATAAGTTGAAGAGTGGTGATATGATCGAAATAATTGCTAAAAATGATCAACACCCTAAAAGAGATTGGTTGAAACATGTAGTTACATCAAAAGCAAAAACAAAGATTCGTTCTGCTGTTAAGGATTCCTTGATAGAGGACTCCATTAAAATAGGTAGGTCTGTAATTACTAAAAAATTATTATCGTATGGTCTTAAGCTTGAAGACCCAAGTGTCATGAAAAAGCTAAAAGAATTTAATATCATGAAAAAAATTAAAGATATGGACGAACTATTTGTGAAATTTTCATTATCTCAGATTAATATTTTAGAAATCTTAACCTTTTTTAAAATTGATATAAAAAATAAAATAAAAGTGAAAAAAGCTCCACGTGTAATCGATTCTTCCCAAGCTATTGTAGTTGGTGGCAATGATAATGTAATGGTTAGGTTTGCAAAATGTTGCTCACCAATATTTGGGGATGAAATACTTGGCTATATTACTATTGGTAGAGGAATTTCTATTCATAGGATTTCATGTAACCAAATTTTAGAAATTGATTCTTCTAGGAAGATTGATGCAAAATGGGATTCCTCTTTTGCTTCAAAATCTTCTACGAAACTTAAGATTTCCTGTTTTGATAAGCCTGGTATTCTTTCAGAAATTTCAAACAAAATCGTCAATCATGACTCAAATATTGTTAAAATTAATGCTAAACCTATTTCATCTTTAAAATCCTCTATATATTTAGAACTCTTAGTAAGAGATGCTAAACATCTAAGTGAAATAATACTCGATTTAAACTCTATTAATGATGTAAATAATGTTGAGAGATTAAGAAGCTTAGACCTTGAACAAATTGAACTCAATTTGTAATTCCTATTAATCGAAATATAATAAGGTTAAGTTTTGGATAATAATTTAGGAAAAAATAAATTTTTAAATACAATTAAATCAATATTAATTGCAATTTTTTTTGCACTTATTATTAGATATGTATTCTTCCAACCTTTTAAAATTCCCTCAAAGTCAATGTTGCCAAATTTATTAGTTGGTGATCATTTGTTGGCTAATCGAATCAGCTATGGTTTTTCAATACCTTGTTCTAATGACAAATTGATTAATGGTTTTTCAGAAATTTCTAGAGGTGATGTAGTAATTTTTAGATGGCCTGGTGATAAAGGAGTAAAAGAGTGTCCTAATGGTGGTTTTATTGGATTAACTTCAATCTATTATATAAAAAGAGTAATAGGAATTCCAGGTGATGTCGTTTTAATCCAAGATCAAGATGTCTTTATAAATGATAAAAATATTTCAAAGAAAACAAAAAGGTTTTATAAGGATGGAAATAAACTATACAAGATAAAGACAAATAGCTTTGGAGACAAATCTATAGATGTAATTTATGAAAATGATTTAACTAATTTTTCTGATGAAGAATCTTTTGAAATTATAGTTCCTTCAGGGATGTATTTCGTTTTAGGAGATAATAGAGATAATAGTCTTGATAGTCGATTTTGGGGATTTGTGCCTTCAGAGAATATTATAGGTACTGCCTCTATTATTCACTTTTCTTTTAATGGAGAATTTAATTCATTTGGAGATATGATAAGATTTAAAAGGATATTAAAAGTTATAAATTAATTATGTTTCATATTTTAAATGTTGATGATTTAGCTACTGATTTCTTATTAGACTTATGGAATCTCGCCTTAGTTAATAAAGGTAAAAGAAACTCCAAATTAAAAAATAAAATTATTACAAATTTATTTTATGAACCATCAACTAGAACATCATCTTCATTTTTTAGTGCCATGAACCTATCTGGAGGTTCAGTTATTCCTATTAATAATGTTCAGTTTTCAAGTGTTTCAAAAGGGGAATCTTTGCAAGATACCATTTTGACTATGTCAGCAATGACAGATGCAATTGTGCTGCGGCACCACGAGGAAGGGTCAGCTCTGAAAGCCTCAGAGGTTTCTGAAGTACCTATAATTAATGGTGGTGATGGCAAGGGAGAACACCCAACTCAAACAATTTTAGATGGGTTCACAATTTTTAATAGTTTCTCTGAATCCATGAGTAATTTGAGAATTACACTAGTAGGGGACTTAAAAAACGGGAGAACCGTAAAAGGATTAGTTAAGCTCTTGAGTAGATTCAACAATAATCATTTTAATTTTGTAAGCCCAGAGCACTTAAAGTTTTCAGATAAATTACCAAATTCATCTTATGAAACCTCAGATATAAATTCTGTAATAAAAGAAACAGATGTTTTGTATGTTACAAGAGTCCAAAAAGAACGAGGCAGTGTTTATAACTATGAATTGAAAGAAGAGCAGCTTTTATCCTTACCTCGAAAATCAATTGTTATGCATCCTTTTCCAAGAACTACAGAAATCCCTAATTCTTTTGACAGTGATTCAAGAGCTAAGTATTTTGATCAAATAAAGTATGGTGTGTGGTGCAGACAAATTTTACTTGAGAAGGTATTGCTGACATGAATTTTTATCTTATTAATGGTCTAGTAGTTGATCCATCACAAAATATTTTAAAAAAAATTAATTTAGAAGTTCGAAATGGTAAGATTTTTAGAATTTTTCAAGGAAAACCAGATATAAAATCAGTAACAGAAAAAATTTATGATGTTAATAATTATATTGTATCTCCTGGGTTTGTAGATATTCATGTTCATTTAAGAGACCCTGGACTTACTCATAAAGAATCAATTAAGACTGGCTCAATGGCTGCAGCAGCTGGTGGTTTTACATCAATAGCATGCATGCCAAATACTTCTCCGCCAAATGATAATCCAAAAATAACAAAATATATTCTTGATAAAGCTAAGAGAGATTCAAAAATTAATATTTTCCCAATAGGAGCAATTACAAAAAAACAAAAAGATAAAGAGTTGGCTAAAATTATAGATAATATAAATGCAGGATGTGTGGGTATTTCTGATGATGGGTTTCCTGTATCTAATAGCAAGCTACTTTATGAGGCCATGTTGATTGCGAAGAGCAAGAAAGTACCGGTTATTTCTCACTGTGAAAATTGTTTTCTATCAGGTAATGGAATTATGACAGAAGGTCAGTATTCAAAGAAGTTCAAGGTGCCTGGAATCAGTAACTTGTCTGAAGAGTTAGGGATTATTCATGATTTAACAATTGCTGAAAAGACAGGTTGTCATCTCCATATTTGTCATGTCTCAACTAAAGGTTCAGTTGAATTGATTCGTCAAGCAAAGAGGAAAGGAATAAATGTTACATGTGAAGTTGCTCCTCATCATTTCACTTTGTGTGACAGAGATGTAGATATAAAAAATTCAAACTTTAAGATGAACCCTCCACTAAGATCCAAAAAAGATCTTGATTCAATTATTAATGGTATATCGGATGGAACAATTGACATAATAGCAACTGATCATGCTCCTCATACAGATGATGAGAAATCTGTTGGCTTTAAAAAGGCACCTTTTGGAATTATTGGCCTTGAAACAGCTTTACCACTTTCATTGAATTTGGTTAGAAAGAATAAGATTGACCTAGTGTCACTAGTTAATATGTTATCAACAAAACCTTCGAAAATAATAAATGTCAAAAAAGGGACTCTTAAAAAGGGATCGCTTGCAGATATTACCGTATTTGATCCAAACATGTATTTTACAATTAAAAAGGATACTATAATTTCAAAGAGTTCTAATTCCCCATTTCTTAACAAAAGATTTAAAGGTAAAGTTTTATATACATTTGCCGCTGGTAATAAAATCTACAGCTTGGATAAATAAAAGTTTTGAAAATCTCAAAAAATCTTTTTCTAATAACACTATCTGCATTTTTTTTCTTTTATGCCTATCATTCGTATTTAATTTTGCCCTTAAAAATAATAAGTATGGGAGGCGGGGAACATGATGTTGGCCTGATAATGTCAGTTGCAGGCGCAAGTACAATTTTTTTTACACCTATTTCAGGCATGTTAGGAGATTCATATCAAAAGAAGAAGCTATTACTTATAGGAGCTTTGGGCCTTTGTATAACTAATTTTGTTTTTATATATTCTGACTCATTATATTTTTCATATGTTTTATTAAGATTCTTCCAAGGATGTTCCTTTTCATTTTTCTTCGTCAGTGCAGGAACTTTTGTTTCTCAGAATATAGACATTAAGAACCAGGCACAAGCCCTAGGCTTTTTCGGTGTCTTTGCAATTGCAAATCATGCATTAGCACCAACTATATCTACCTATATTATTGATAATTTTGGTGATGAGTATTTCTTTCTAGTTTCATCCTTAGCATCTGGAATTTGCTTTACTATAATACTTTTTCTTGAAGACAATATAAAACCTTTAAGACAAGGCAAAAAAGAATCTTTTTTAGGATTTCTTGATACACTTAAAAATAAAAGTCTTTTAGTCATTTTTACTATAATGTTTCTTGTAGGAGGGGCCTTTGTAACTTGTTTAAATTTTACTGCGATATTTGTAGATAGTTTTTCAATATCTCCAGTTACAATTTTTTTTATATCTTATACTTGTACTGCATTAATAATGAGAATTTGTTTTGGATGGATTCCTGACACTTATGGAAGAGTTAATACATGTACACCATGCTTACTTTCATTCGGCTTATCAATTGGTTTATTAGCTTTTTCCTCAAACACTATTCTTTTTGTTTTAGCTGGAGGTCTTTTTGGCTTATCACATGCCCTGGTTTATCCATCATTGTATTCTCTTGCATTATCATTAACTGATGATATCAACAAGACGAAAGCATTTTCTGTCTGCAGTCTTTCGTTCACTTTTGGTGGGATGCTTTTTTCAACAATCTATGGATACATTGCAGAAATATACTCATTTAAGGTTATGTTCCTTTCTTGTAGTATAATAGTTACAATATGTTTTTATTTCCTAACATTAAAATTAAGAACTATTTTTTCAGAGAGTTGATATGTCCATAGATAATGAATATATAAAAATTAGAAAAGAGAAAGTTGATAAGCTTATTGAATTAGGGATTGATCCATTTAGAAACAATCTTTTCCCTTCAATTTCAACTAAAGAACTTAATGATAAATATTCTTCTGAGGACCCAGAACAATTTACTAGAGATAATGTCATGCATAAAATTACTGGAAGGATTATTGCAATTCGAAGCTTTGGAAAATCTGCTTTTGTTCAGATTTCTCAAAACACCTTTTCTTTTCAGGTTTTTATATCTAAGGATAGTGTTGGAGATGAAATGATGGATTTCTTCAAAAAGTTCATTGATATTGGGGATTTTGTATATTTTGAAGGATCTTGTTTTTTCACAAAAACTAAACAACTATCACTAGAAGCTGCAAAAATTGAATTGTTAACAAAAACCTTAAGTCCACTTCCAGAGAAATGGCATGGTTTGACTAATGTCGAAACTAGATATAGACAAAGGTATTTGGACTTAATCTCAAATACTAGTGTTAAGGATGTTTTTAAAAAAAGAGCAAAAATTTTAAAAAGCATAAGGAGTTTTCTAGATAACAAACAATTTATGGAAGTTGAAACTCCCATACTTCACAAAATGGCAGGTGGCGCAGCTGCAAAACCATTTATGACATATCACAACACCCTAGATATGGATTTAAAATTACGAATTGCCCCAGAACTGTATTTGAAAAGACTGGTGGTTGGTGGATTGGAAAGTGTTTATGAAATTGGGAGAAATTTTAGAAACGAGGGGATTTCGACTCAGCACAATCCTGAATTCACCATGATTGAAATTTATCAAGCATATTCTGACTATGAGAAGATGATGGATCTTATAGAGGAACTAATTCTGAATTGTATAAATGATTTAAATCTTAACTCGAAAATAATTTATCAAGATAATGATATTAATTTTGAAAAACCTTGGAAAAGAGTCCATATGATAGATTGGACTTCTAATTTTTTAGGGTTCGATGTTTTAAAAGATACCAGCAAGTTGTTTGATTTGGCTAAGAAGATGAAGATTAATGATTTTGGTCAAACTGGAAAAATTATTGCTGAAGTATTTGAAGAAAACTATTTTAAAAATGAATATGACCCTACATTTGTCTATGGTTTTCCAATTGATATATCTCCATTAGCAAGAAGAAATGATTTGAATAAAAATATAGCTGATCGATTTGAACTTTTTATTAATGGTAAGGAAATAGCAAATGCATTTTCAGAACTTAATGATTCACAGGATCAGCGAGAGAGATTTCAGTTGCAACTTGATTTAAAAGAAGCAGGAGACGAAGAGGCCAATGATATGGACATTGATTATGTTGAAGCTTTATCTTATGGATTACCACCTACAGCAGGAGCTGGAATAGGGATTGATCGATTAGTCATGTTGTTAACAAATTCAGCTTCTATTAGAGATGTAATACTGTTCCCACATCTAAGAGATTAATGAGTTTAGTTTATTTTTTAGTCAAAAAATATTTTCTTTCAATCTTTAAAAATAAAACCTTAAGGCTTCCAGCAATTATATCTTTGGTTTCAGTTTTTATATCTGTTTTTTCATTAATAATTGTAATGTTCGTAATGAAAGGTTTTGAAGTCAAAGTTCAGAATAAAATTTTAAACACTTTTCCGCATGTGCTCATTAAAGGAGATAGAAGTTTAGACTCAACTGAGTTTCCAAATGTCGAAAAAATTTTCAAAAAATATGGAACTTATGGAGCAATAGTTGTTGGCAAAAATCTAGAAATAATTGAACTAAAAGCTATAAGTAATAAAATTCAATTTGATAATAAAAATAAAAAATTACCACTAATAGCTATTTCAGATTTATTACAAATGAAGAATAATTTAAAAGTAGGTGATAAGGTTTCCATATATGTTCCAGATTTTTCTAGCTATAGAAAAATTAAAGAAATAAGAGTTGAGATTGGAAAAATAGTTAAAGTTCAGGGTAATTTCCCAACAATTTTCTTTGATTTTGATACATCCTTCCAGCTTTTAGGGAAACCAGAGATTTTTACTCAAATTGAACTTAAAAATCCATATGAATCAGAAAAAACTATTTCTAAAATTTATGAAATAAATCCTGAATTAAAAAATAGGGCTATTGATTGGAAGTTGATGAATGCAAATCTTTTTAACATAATGAAATTGGAACGATTTTCATTAGCAATTTTTTTATCTTTTTTAATTTTAATCTCAGCGACAACAATATATTCAAATACACTTAGCATGATTTCTTTAAGAAAAAACGATATCGCGACATTAATGACTTTGGGTGCATCTAAAAAAAGTATTATAAAAATTTTCACAGTAACTAATTTTTTGGTTGCATTTACAGGATACTTTTTTGGTTTATTGTTTTCATTAATTGTTACATTCTTATTGATGAATTCAAATTTGATTGAATCCTTTTCTATTGATCTTTCTTTTTATGGTATTAAGGGATTTCCTATAGTTTTTTCTAAATCATATTTACTATCAATAACAGGATTCGTTTTTATAATTACTTTTTTAGCCTCATATCTTCCTGCAAAATTTTATCTAACAAAAAAGGTAGAATATTTAGTTAAGGATTATGCTCAATGATTCGCTTTAAAAATTTAAGAAAAAAATACAAAAATAATGCTGAGTTGATTTACAAAGATTATGAAATCAATTCTGGTGACTTTATTGCAATCACCGGTCCTTCAGGGTCAGGAAAATCAACACTATTGGATTTGATTTCAAATTTGTCATCCCCAACATCAGGGACTGTAGAAATATTAGGAAAAGAAATTTCTGTTTATGAAGAAAATGAAAAAGAACAAGCTAACTTGAGAAAGCTTATTGGGCTTATGAGTCCGAACTGTCAACTTTTATCAAATCTTACAATTAAAGAAAATATTTTACTTCCATTCATTATTAATAAATATGATATAGACAATACCAAGCTTCACGAAATTTCTTCATCATTGGATATTGAAAATATTCTTTCCCATTTACCAGAACAACTTTCAACTGGACAAAGGCAAAGGGCTTTATTGTGTAGGTCAATAATTCTTTCACCAAAAATATTAATTGCTGATGAGCCAACGGCAAATTTGGATGAAATTAACACTAAAGCACTGGTAAAGTTTATTGAGCATTTGAATGATAAACTTAAAACTACTATAATAGTTGCAACACATGATAAATATGTTTTTGATTCAGCAAAAAAGGTATACAATTTAAGATAATGAGATTTGTTTTTAATATTCTAATAGTCTTTATTATTCTTACTTCTTTTAATTCTTTGGCAAATGATGCGGAACAATATAAAGGAATGGAAATTTATAAGATTGAGTTCTTTGGTAACAAAGTTATTCAGAATGATCGCATTTATAATCTTATTGCAGTTAGAGAAGGAGAAAAATTTGATGGTGAAATTCTAAAAAAGGATTTAAGGAATCTTTATAAAACTGAATATTTTTATAAAATTGACTTGCTAAGCGAAGTAGTAAATGAAAAATTGCTATTAGTTTTTAGGTTTGAAGAAAATCCAATTTTGTCTGATCTAAGGCTATCAGGAAATAGTAAGCTATCCGATAAGGAAATCCTAGAGGTGCTTCCAATACAAAAAGGAAAATTGACTAGTAGAGATAAGTTGGAAATGGCCAAATCTATTGTTAGGCAGTTTTACCTTATGAAGGGATTCAATAAAGTCCAAGTGGAAGAAAAAATAACTCCCGTTGGCCAAGGGTATATTCAATATGCACTTGATATCATTGAGGGAGAAAGAGGATATGTTAAAGGAATAGTTTTAAAAGGTAGCAATCAACAATTCTATAAAGATATTTTAAAAAAACTTGAAACAAAGACAAAGTGGGTTTTTTCAGGAATCACAGGAAGAGGCAGACTCTCTGAAGATATAATAAACCTAGATAGAAGTAAAATAAGATCTTTCTACCTTGATAATGGATTTGTAAATGTAAAAGTTTCTAAGCCTCGAATAGATTATATTGAGAGTAAAGATGGTTATTTAGTTGTATTTGAGGTTGAAGAGGGAGAAAGATATAAAGTTGGGAGTATTACTTTTACTGGTGATTTGTTAGATGATATTAATCTCTCAGATTACATTACCTTAGATGAATCTGTCTATTTTAATTTGTCTAAAATGGAACAAGATATTCAAAATTTAACAATTGTTTATGGCGATGAATCTTATGCCTTTGCTAATATAGACCCTATATTTAATCAAGACGATGATTCAAAGCAAGTATCAATTAAATACAATATGGAAAAAGGTGAGAAGTATAAAGTTAATAAAATTAGTATTTTTGGGAATACAAGAACAAGAGATAAGGTTATTAGGAGAGAGATTAAGATCAAAGAACAAGACCCATATTCTGGTACTAAAATAAAAGCATCAAAAAGATTTATTAATAGACGCGGTTTTTTTGAATCTGTAGATATTAAAGAAGTTCCAAGTAAAGATAAGCCAAATTATCTTGATGTTGAAGTTACAGTTGAAGAGAAATCAACTGGTTATTTTAGTATTCAAGGTGGCTATAGTTCTGTGGAAGCCTTACTTCTTGGGGTCCAAATCCAAGAGAATAATCTCTGGGGTTACGGTAAACAATTAGGTGCATCTATAACCGTAGGAACAGTTAGCCAGAATTTTTTAATTGATTATGGTGATCCATATTTTTTAGACACTTCATATCAGTTTAAAATGTCTTTATTTAAGAGAGCTTATGAGTACATAGATTATGATAGAGAGAAATGGGGTGGAACCTTAATGTTCGGTAAAGAGTTAAATACATGGACATTTGCCGATATAAGATATAGATTTGAAAATATCCAAGTTGATGATTTAACAACAGAAGCTACAGAAGTCTTTCAAGAAAGTAAGGATAAAATTAGTTCAATTTCATTAGGTATGAGATATGATACCAGAGACAATTTTTTAGATCCAACTAAAGGTATATCAACCAGCTTTAGCATTGAAGAGTCTAATAGTTATTTAGGAGCAAATTTGCATTTCACTGAGTACACTGGAAAGTTTTCAAAATATTATGAGATAGCTAGAGATCATACAATGGCATATTCGTTTGAATCCGCTTTTATTGATTTTAGGAATACTGAAAAAAGACTCATTGTTTCCGAGAGGTATTACTTGGGTGGTCCTGAAAATTTAAGAGGATATAAATTTGCTAGAGTTTCACCTAGAAGAACTCTTTCAAATGGAGAATTTGTAAGAATCGGTGGTAATAAATATATTTATTCAACATTAGAATATCTTTATCCTCTTGCATTAGAAACTGGGTTAAAAGGAATTTTATTTTTTGATATTGGCCAGACTTATGAAGAAACAGAAATGATAGATAAAAATCCTTGGGATATGAAAAAAGATATAGGCTTTGGCTTTAGATGGCTTTCACCTGTAGGGCCATTAAAACTAGACTTTGGATTTCCTCTTGGTAATAGAAAATCAGATGAAAGTAAATATGAAGTCCAGTTTTCATTTGGCTCTGTATTCTAGTATAATAAAAAATATAAGGAGTATTTTTTATGAAACTATTTTTAAGAATTTTTATTTTATCATTGATAGTAATTTCACCTAATGTTTTTGCTGAGGATAAAGCAGAAAATATAAAAGGAAAAAATTTGAAAGTTGCAATTGTTAATTTTCAAAAAGTTGTTGTTGAGTCAGACTTAGGAAAAAAATTTATAAAATCTCAAAAGTCAAATATAGAAAAAAAGCAATCAATCTTGGGCAAACTTGAAGATCAAGTTAGAAAAATGAGAGATAGTTATGAGGAAAAAAGATTGGTACTCGACGAAAAAGCAAGAGATGAAATGGGTGAAGAGTTAGCATACAAGATAAAAGAATTGCAAAGAAAGAGAGAAGATTTTGAAGTTGAAGTCAAAATAGCTGATTCAAGGTTCCAAAGACAAATTATGAGGGCTGTTATGAAAGAGGTTAAAACTGTTTCTGAGCAATTGGGCTATGATATGGTTTTTTCTAGCCAAGCTCCAGGCCTTATGTATTTGAATCCTAGCCTTGATATTACTGATAAAGTATTAGAGCAACTTAACGATTAAGAGATTTAAATGATTCTTGATAAAGATGACATAAAATCATTATTACCTCATAGAGATCCTTTTTTATTTGTTGATAGTATAATTGATATAAATTTAAAAGAAGATATTACAGGTTTGATAAAATTCCCTGAAGATAGTTATTTTTTTCAGGGACATTTTCCAGGCAGACCTGTCGTGCCGGGAGTAATTATTATAGAATCCTTAGCGCAGCTTGGTGGCGTTCTTATCTATAAATCTTTTGAATCAGATTTAGTCGGAAAGGATCCTGCATTGGTTGGAGTTGATTCCGTAAAATTCAAAAGCCCTACATTACCTAACGAAGAGCTTACAATTAAAGCTACTTTATTAAAAAATAAATTGAATATTTTTAAATTAAATACTCAAGCTTATAAAAATGATAAATTAGTAGTTGAAGCCAATATAACAGCTACAGTATTATCATAATTCATTTAATATATATGATAATTGAGAAAGTATTTGCCGTATGTTAATATACGGCTTTATATTTTTGCTGACGTAGCTCAGGGGTAGAGCAGCTGATTTGTAATCAGCCGGTCGGGGGTTCAAATCCCTTCGTCAGCTAAATATGGGGATATGGCAGAGTGGACAAATGCATCAGACTGTAAATCTGACGGCGCAAGCCTACGGTGGTTCGAATCCATCTATCCCCAAACAATATGTGCGGGAGTAGCTCAGTTGGCTAGAGCGTCTGCCTTCCAAGCAGAGGGTCGCGGGTTCGAGTCCCGTTTCCCGCTCATGCCCAGGTAGCTCAGGGGTAGAGCACATCCTTGGTAAGGATGAGGTCGGCGGTTCAATTCCGCTCTTGGGCTAACTAGTTTTAGTAATATATAGTATTACTAATAAGGAAGTGTTTTATTATGGGTGATAATATAGTTGTTATATCTCTTGAATGTACTGCATGTGCAGGAAAAGGTAGATATCATTATAGAAAAAATAAAAAGGTTCAGCGAGATAAGCTCGAGTTAAAGAAGTACTGTAAGTTTTGTAAAAAGCATGAGGTACACAAAGAAACAAAATAGGGGTGTAGCTCAGTTGGCAGAGCGACGGTCTCCAAAACCGTAGGTCGGGAGTTCGAGACTCTCCACCCCTGTTAGGAGATTTATTTTTTATGATTAGTAATTTTTTTAATGAAATCAAAAGTGAATTAGGAAAAATTTCCTGGATTGACAAGAATGAGAATATTAAGTCGACTGCAGGTGTAGTAGTGGTTACGATTATTTTAGGAATTATTTTATTAATAATCGATTTAATTTTTTCTTCATTAACAGAATTTTTGTTAGGTGGTATGTAAATGTCAGAAAAATGGTATGTAGTTCATTGTAATACAGGATCCGAAGATACTGTGAAAAGATATATTTATCAGCAAATGGAAATGGACAGCTGTCCTGATATGATTGCAGATGTATTAGTGCCTACAGAGACCTTAGAAGAGCAGTTAAAAGGTGGAAAAAAGAAAACAAGTGAAAAGAAGTTTTTCCCCGGCTATTTACTAGTTAAAACAGAATTAAATGATGATTCATGGCATTTTCTCAGAAATATCCCAAAAGTTATTGGTTTTGTTGGTGGAAAAGTTAAAGATGGGAAGTTAGATCCTGATTCTGTTCCATCAGTTGAAGAGTCTGAAATCAACAAAATGAGAAACAAGATAGAAGAGGGTACATTAAAACCAACACCTAAAGTAATGTTCGATAAAGGTGAATCAGTCAAAGTAATTGAAGGACCATTCGAGAGTTTCACAGGAATTGTTGAAGAAGTAAAAGTTGAAAAAGGTAAAATTCAAGTTATAGTTGAAATCTTTGGTAGAGCAACGCCAATAGATTTAGACTTTAATCAAGTGGAGAGAATTTGATGAAAAAAGTAGCAGGAAGTTTAAAGCTTTTATGTGAAGCTGGGAAAGCATCGCCAGCTCCTCCAATAGGACCTGCATTAGGACAAAAAGGTGTTAATATAATGGAGTTTTGTAAGGCTTTTAATGCAGAAACCCAAAAATTAGAAGGCATACTTCCAGTAGTTGTAACTGTCTATGCTGACAGGTCTTTTACATTCCAAGTAAAGACTCCTCCCGTTTCTTATTTAATTAAAAAAGCAGCAAAAATAAAGAAGGGTTCACAAACCACTCCAATGGTTAAAGTTGGAAAAATTTCACAATCGCAGGTAGAGGAAATAGCTAAAGTAAAAATGGAAGACTTGAATGCTAATGATATTGAGAGTGCAAAAAAAATTATTGAAGGGACTGCTAGAAGTATGGGAGTTGATATCTTAGCTTAGGTGTAATTATGGGAAAATATAAAGAAAAAAGAGAAAAAATTAATACACTTGTAGACAAAAATAAGTTTTATTCTACTAATGATGCAATTTCTATTTTAAAAGAAGTAGAGGCATCTAAATTCAACGAAACTATAGATTTATCAGTTCAACTCGGAATTGATCCAAAAAAATCAGATCAGCAGATCAAATATGCTATTGTACCTCCTCATTCTTTAGGAAAGCCAGTTAAGGTTTTAGCTGTTTGCAATGGAGATAACCAAGCAAAAGCAAATGAAGCTGGTGCAGATATTGTTGGGGGAGAAGAAATAGTTGAAAAGATATTAACTGAAAAATGGGTCGATTATGATGTGGTAATTTGTACACCTGATTTAATGCCAAAGCTAGGTAAATGTGGACAAATTTTAGGTCCAAAGGGTATTATGCCTAGTCCTAAGATGGGAACTGTTACAAAAGATATTTCAAAAGCAATAAAGGAAGCCAAAGCGGGAAGAATAGAAATTAAAAACGATAAATTAGCCCTTGCTAACTTCCCTGTTGCAAAAAAATCATTTGAAAAAGACCAAATTCTTGATAATATTCTATTTCTTATGAATTCATTAAATACAGCAAAGCCTTCGTCTTCAAAAGGTGTTTATTTAAAGAAAGTAACTCTTTCTTCTACAATGGGACCTGGTATTAAAATTGATGTTTCTTCATTGAAAGATGATATTAAAAAACTTTCCGGAGTATCTGCCTAATGCTAAGAAAAGTAGAAAAAGAAGCTATAGTTAATAATTTTTCAAGTGCCTTTAATAATGCACCTTCTTTCTTGTTAATTAATTATGCAGGATCTAAGGTAGTAGAGTTTGAGTCTTTAAGGAAAGAATTTTCAAAATTTAATACTAAGATTTCTGTAGTAAAAAACACCTTGCTTCAAAAAGCAACAAAAAATACTGATTTTGAAGAACATTTTTCAAAATTAAGTGGTGAAACAGCGATTGCACTATTAGATGATAATTATGTTGATGTTGCCAAATCATTTATGAAAGTTAAAAAAGATGTCCCATTATTTGAGATTAAATTTGGGTATATTGATGGAAATGTTGTTACAATGGAAGAACTTGATTCTATTTCCAAATTACCATCAAGAGAAGGGCTGATTGGACAATTCGTTTCTGTCCTAAATCAACCACTAGTTAAGTTTTTATATGCTGCTAAAGCTGTACCTTCAAGTTTGATAAATGTAATAAATAACTTGAAAGACCAAAAATAAACATATATAATACGAGTTCAATATTCGGAGGAAGTTATGCCTGAAGTATCAAAAGAAGATGTTATAAATTACCTAGAAAATGCGAATTTACTTGAGATATCTGAGTTAGTAAAAGATATCGAAGAGAAGTTCGGTGTTCAAGCTGCAGCACCCGTTGCTGTTGCCGCTGCTCCTGGTGCCGCTGCACCTGCAGGAGAAGCAGCTGCCGAAAAAACTGAGTTTGATATCACATTAAGCGAAGCCGGCGGAGAAAAAATTAAGGTTATTAAAATTGTTAGAGAAATTACTGCTCTTGGACTAAAAGAAGCTAAAGAGCTTGTTGAATCTGCACCGAAACCCCTAAAGCAGGGTGTTAAAAAAGATGAAGCAGATGAGATTAAGAAAAAATTAGAAGAAGTTGGCGCTAAAGTACAAGTCGCATAGTTTTTTTAATTTATATTAAGTCCAAGGAGTGAGTTTTTGCAAAAAGAAAATATTCTTTTAACAAAAAAAAGAAAAAGTTTTAGAGATACAGCCCAATCAGTTACAGAAATTCCTGATTTACTTAGTGTTCAGAAAGAATCTTTTAATCTATTAGTCCAAGCAGATCTTTCATCAAAAGATAGAGAAAATATTGGGCTTGAAAAGGTTTTCAGAGCTTCTTTTCCAATTGACGACTATAATAATAGAGCTCAGCTGGAATACGAATCTTACAGGGTTGAGCCACCAAAATATAGTATCGCAGAATGTAAACTGAAAGGATACAATTATCAATCTGCTATTCATGTCAAATTCAACTTATGTACATGGGAATATGATTTAGATGAAAATGATAACCCTATATTAGATACAAAAAGAGTAAAGGATATTAAGCAGCAAGAAGTTTTTTTTGGTGAAATTCCTGTTATGACACCTAATGGTGCATTTGTAATAAATGGTACCGAAAGAGTTATTGTAAATCAGCTACATAGATCACCGGGGGTATTTTTTGATGCTCAGAAAAATGCAAAAGATCTTTCATCCTCAACGAAATCAAGTTTTAGTGCTAGGATAGTTCCTCAAGATGGAAGATGGTTAGATTTTGAATTTGATTCTAAAGATATTTTGTTTGTAAGAATTGATAGAAAGAAAAAATTCCACTCAACTTTATTAATGCTTGCTCTTGGAGAATCTACTAGCTCAATTTTAGATTCTTTTTATATGAAAGAAAAAATATATTGTGAAAATGGCAAGTTCACTAAAGATATTAATTTTGATTTATTGCAATATCAAAGAGCCTCATATGATATAAAAAACTCCTCAGGTGAATTAATTTTAAGGGAGAATAGAAAATTCTCAGAAAGAATCATTGATAAATTAAAATCTTCAAAAATATCAAAGCTTGATGTAACTGAGGATGAACTTCTTGGCTCCTATCTTGTAAGGAAACTCGATGGTACTTATGATCCTGAAAATATAGTTGAGAGTAATATAGTTGAAGAGATTACTGAAGATACAATTGAATTAATTAAAAATAATTTAATAAAAGACTTTGAAATATATTTTGTCGATAATAATGCTTTTACAAGCTCCTTGGTTTTAACTGTAAACGAAATGATTTCTAAGACTAAGGTGCTAACTAAGGAACAGGCTGTTGCTGAAATATATAAAAAATTCAGACCAACTGACCCTCCAACTCCAAAGATTGCAACATCATTCTTTGAAAACATGTTCTTTAATGAAGACTCGTACAGATTGTCTAAAGTTGGTAGAATGAAGATCAACTATAAATTAATTCATGGAGTCTCTTCATCTAAGTTATGTTTAGATCCTAGAGATGTATTAGAAACATTTAAATATTTATTGCTGTTGAAGTCCGGAAGAGGCGAAGTTGATGATATTGATCATTTAGGTAACAGAAGAGTCAGAACGGTAGGAGAGCTAATTGAAGATAGATTTTTTGTAGGTGTTGAAAGATTATCTAAAACCATCAAAGAAAAGATGAATTATAATGATGTAGCAGAAATGATGCCTTCAGATATTGTTATTCCAAAAAGTGTCACATCTGTAGTGAAAGAGTTTTTTGCTACTGGTCAACTTTCTCAATTCATGGACCAAACAAATCCTTTATCCGAAATAACCCATAAAAGAAGACTTAGTGCATTAGGTCCTGGTGGCTTAACTCGTGAAAGAGCAGGCTTTGAAGTCAGAGATGTTCATTCTTCACATTATGGTAGAATATGTCCGATTGAAACACCTGAAGGTCCAAATATTGGTTTGATTTCAAGTTTAAGCACTTATTCTAAAATTAATGAGCATGGTTTCATCCTTACTCCATACAGGGAAGTGAGTGGAGGTAAGGTGTCTAATAAAATAAAGTATTTAAATGCTTTAGAAGAAGAAGATTATATTATCGCTCAAGCAAATGCTAAACTCGATACAGACAATAATTTTGAAAATGAACAAGTAGATGCTAGAAAAAGTGGAGAATTTGAAGTTGTCCCAAGAGAAGATGTACAATTAATGGATGTCTCACCAGCTCAACTAGTTTCTGTTTCTGCTTCATTAATTCCTTTTCTGGAGCATGATGATGCAAATAGAGCTTTAATGGGCTCAAATATGCAAAGACAAGCAGTTCCTTTATTGCGTTCTTCTGCACCATTGGTCGGAACTGGTTTTGAGAAAAATATATCTAGAGATTCTGGTGTGAATGTAATTGCTTTCAATTCAGGAATAGTAGATTATGTTGATTCATCAAAAATTGTAATAAAAAAAGATGATAGCTCATCAGATGAAGCTTCTGATATTTATGATTTAATTAAATTCCAAAGGTCAAATCAAAATACATGTTGGAACCAAAAGCCAATTGTAAAAAAAGGTCAAAAAATAAACAAAGGGGATATTATTGCAGATGGCCCTTCAACAGAGTATGGAGAATTAGCAATTGGAAAAAATGTCTTAATTGCTTTCATGGCTTGGGGTGGATATAACTTCGAAGATGCTATTTTAATAAGTGAAAGGCTTTCTAAAGAGGATACTTTTACCTCTGTCCATATAGAGGAATTTGAATGTGTTTCGCGTGAAACTAAGCTTGGAAAAGAAGAGATAACAAGAGATATTCCAAATGTTAATGAAGAGAATTTATCTTTCCTTGATAAAGATGGTGTTATACAAATTGGTGCTGAAGTCAAACCAAACGATATTTTAGTTGGAAAAATTTCTCCAAAAGGTGAGACTCAATTATCGCCTGAAGAAAGACTACTAAGAGCAATTTTCGGAGATAAGGCAGGAGATGTTAAAGATACATCATTAAGGGTTCCTCCTGGTGTCAATGGTATTGTTTTAGATGTAAAGACCTTAATATCTAGATTGGGTGACAAACAAGATAGGTCTAGGTCCGGTTCACCTGAAGTTATAGAGCTACAAAATCAATTAGAAAATGAAAGAGAACATATTATTTCTGAAGCAAGGTCACAATTAAAAAGAATATTTGTTGGAAAAATACCAAGTAATGATATTAGAGCAGGAAGAAAAATTGTTCTGAAAAAGAATAAAGAAATCGAGAGCGAGCAATTTGATTTGGTTCCATATGAAAAGATTGCCACTATTGAATTTGATGAAAAAAGTTCTCTAGAGGGTCAAATTGATTCAATTCTTAAAATCTCAAATGAGAAGCTTGCTAATGTTGAAAATAGAATTAATGAGCAAATTGAGAAATTGTCTCAACCTGATGATTTGCAGCCTGGAGTTTTAAAAGTTATCAAAGTATATGTAGCCGTAAAAAGAAAGCATCAAGTTGGTGACAAGATGGCTGGTAGGCATGGTAATAAAGGTGTAGTATCTAGAGTTTTACCTGTCGAAGATATGCCTTATTTGCCTGATGGAACACCCGTAGACATGGTTTTGAATCCTTTAGGTGTACCTTCGAGGATGAATGTTGGTCAAATTTTAGAAACCCATTTAGGTTTAGCTGCAAGATCACTTGGGAATCAAGTTAATGAACAGCTTTCTGAGAAATTCCCTAATATTGACAAAATTAAAGATTTAATTTCAAAATTCTATCAAAATGATATTGATTATATTAATAATGTTAAAAAACTTAATGATAATGATTTAATAGACTTGGCAAAAAGATTATCCTCAGGGGTTCCTGTTGAAACACCAATTTTTGAAGGTGTTAAAGAATCTGATATCCGTGCCTTATTGGCTGAAAATCATTTCCCTGAAGATGGCAAGCTGACTTTGTTTAATGGACAAACTGGGGAACCTTTTGATCAACGAGTGACAGTAGGGATTATGTATATGATTAAACTTCATCATCTAGTAGAGGAAAAAATCCATGCTAGGGCAATTGGTCCATACTCACTTGTAACACAGCAACCATTAGGTGGTAAATCCCACTTTGGTGGACAAAGACTAGGAGAAATGGAAGTTTGGGCATTAGAAGCTTACGGTGCCGCAAATACATTACAAGAATTTTTAACAGTAAAATCAGATGATGTAATTGGAAGAACCAGACTTTTTGATTCTATAGTGAAAAATAAATTAAAATTTGAACCTGGAATTCCTGAATCATTTAATGTTCTTACCAATGAATTAAAATCCTTAGGCTTGAATATTGAAATGATCGATAAATCAGAAGAGGTAGATGCAGATGTTTAACTTTGTGGAGGTGAAATACAATGCTTGATATGGGTGTCTTATTTGATAAGCCAAAAAATCCACAAGATTATAAATCTATTAAAATTAGTATCGCTTCTCCTGAACAAATCAAAGAATGGTCTTATGGTGAAATCAAAAAACCTGAGACAATTAATTACAGAACATTCAAACCTGAGAAATATGGTTTGTTCTGTGCAAAGATTTTCGGCCCAGTAAAAGACTTTGAATGTTTGTGCGGAAAATACAAAAGATTAAAACACAGAAATCACACATGTGAAAAATGTGGTGTAGAAGTTATTTCAAGTAAAGTTAGAAGGTTCAGAATGGCTCACATTGAGTTATGTTCTCCAGTAGCACATATTTGGTTTTTAAAAAGTGTTCCAAGCAGGATAGGGGCACTTCTTGATATGACATTGAAAGACTTGGAGAAAGTACTTTACTTCGAATCTTATGTTATTACAGATGCAGGTGATACAGGTCTTAAAATTGGACAAGTTATCTCAGAAGATACTTATAGAAAACTAATAGATGATAATTTCTTTTTATTGGTTGGAATGGGTGCAGAAACTGTTAGAAATATGTTACAAGAAATTGATTTAGAATCATTATCTGTCGAATTAAAACAAGAATTAAGAACTACTACTTCACCTCTTAAAAAAGTTAAGCTTTCAAAAAGATTGCGTATAGTTGAAGCATTTAGAAATTCAGGTAATAAACCAGAGTGGATGATACTTAAAAGATTGCCAGTTTTACCACCTGACTTGAGACCTTTGGTACCACTTGATGGGGGAAGGTTTGCTACATCAGATTTAAATGATCTTTATAGAAGAGTTATTAATAGAAACAACAGGCTGAAAAAACTAATGGAACTTGGTGCTCCTGATATTATTGTTAGAAATGAAAAAAGAATGTTGCAAGAATCTGTTGATGCACTTTTTGAAAATGGGAGAAGAGGCAGACCTGTTCTAGGTCACAATCATAGACCTTTGAAAAGCTTAAGTGATATAATAAAAGGAAAACAAGGTAGATTCAGACAAAATTTGCTCGGTAAAAGAGTAGATTATTCTGGTAGGTCAGTAATTGTTGTAGGCCCACAATTAAAATTACACCAATGTGGGCTGCCTAAGAAAATGGCCTTAGAATTATTTAGGCCATTTATTTATCAAAAATTAGAATTATGGGGCCATGCGGCAACTATTAAAATTGCAAAAAATCTTGTTGAACAACAAGCACCAATTGTATGGGACGCATTAGATGATGTTATTAGAGAACATCCAGTAATGTTAAATAGGGCTCCAACACTTCATAGGTTAAGTGTACAAGCTTTTGAGCCAGTTTTAGTTGAAGACAAGGCAATTCAATTACATCCTTTAGTTTGTCCGGCATTCAATGCCGATTTTGATGGAGACCAGATGGCTGTTCATGTTCCATTATCTGTTGAAGCACAGACGGAATGTAGAACCTTGATAATGTCAACTAATAATATTTTATCACCTGCACACGGAAAGCCGATTATTCTACCTTCACAAGACATTGTTTTAGGTATTTATTATATGAGCAGAGAGGTTCCAGGCTCTAAGGGTGAGGGGAAAGCCTTCTCAAGTTTGAATGAATTAAGAACTGCTTTTGACTTGGGACAAGTAAATATTCATGCAAAAATAAAAATAAAAATTAGTGATGATGTGAAAGAAACAACTGTAGGAAGAGCTTTAATTTTTGAAGTAATGCCCGAAGAAGTTCCTTTTGATTTAATTAATAGATTAATGACAAAAAAGGCAGTTGAGGATTTAATTGATACCACATTCAGAATGTCAGGTGGAAAAGCAACAGTACTGTTAGCAGATAGACTTAGGACATTAGGCTTTAAGCATTCAACTACCTCTGGAATTTCAGTCTCTATAGCCGATATGATAATTCCAGATGAGAAAAATAAATCCATCAATGAAGCTGAAGAAGAAGTTAGTAATATTAAAAACCAGTATCTCCAAGGCTTAATAACAGAAGGTGAAAGATATAATAAAGTTATAGACGTTTGGGCTAGAACTGGAGATGAAATTGCTAATGTTTTAATGAATAGAATATCTGCTCCAGAGGATAATGAAATTGATAAAGATGGCGATAAAGCACCAAGTAGTAATCCTATATTTATGATGGTTGAGTCAGGTGCAAGAGGAAGTCAGTCTCAAGTTAGACAGCTTGCAGGGATGAGAGGATTAATGGCTAAACCTTCAGGGGAAATTATCGAAACACCTATTACTTCGAACTTTAGAGAAGGCTTAAGTGTTCTTCAGTATTTCATTTCTACTCATGGAGCAAGAAAAGGACTAGCCGACACAGCATTAAAAACTGCTAATGCTGGATATTTAACAAGAAGGCTTGTAGATGTTGCACAAGATGTAATGATTTCAGAATATGATTGTGGCACAGCTGAGGGAGTTGAGATAAGTCAATTAGTTGAAGGTGGAGAAGTTGTTGCAAGTGTTGGTTCAAGAGCTTTAGGAAGAGTAGTTGCAGAGGATGTTATAGACCCTCTTAGTGGTGAATTAATAGTTGCTAAAAATAATGAAGTAAATGAAACAACTGCAAAGAAAATGGATGCAATTCCTGGATCTTTAAGGATAAAAATACGTTCAGGACTTACATGCGAGTCAGAATCAGGAGTTTGTACACTTTGCTATGGAAGAAATCTTGCAAGCGGAGAACTTGTAAACACTGGAGAGGCTGTTGGAATTATAGCAGCTCAGTCAATTGGAGAACCAGGGACTCAATTAACTATGAGAACTTTCCACATTGGTGGTGTTGCCAAAGTAGAACAATCAAGACATGATTCAAAAAATCCAGGAAAAATAAGATTTGTAGATTTGAATTTTGTTAAGTCAGGTGATGCGAACATATGTACCAGTAAAACAGGAGAGTTGGTAATAGAAGATCCTACAACATCTCTTGAGTTGGAGAGATACCCTTTAACATTAGGTGCAAAAATCTATTGTGATGATGGACAAGAGGTTAAAAAAGGATCATTGTTAGCAGAGTGGGATCCTACAATATTCCCTTTCATTGCTGAGGAAGAAGGTCACATAGAATATAAAGATTTAGAACCTAATTTAACTTATAAAGAAAGTGTCGACCCATATTCAGGTCTTTCTAACAAAGAGGTTATGCAGTTTAAAGATCAGAAATTAAATCCAGCATTAATATTAGTAACAAAAAGTGGTGATAGATTTGAATATCCGATGCCTAAGGGTGCAGAAATTAGAAAAGATAATGATGAAAAAGTAAAACCAGGTGAATTTATTGCTTCACTCCCTCAAGCTAAAGCTCAAACAAAGGATATTACTGGAGGCCTACCTAGAGTAGCAGAATTATTCGAAGCAAGACCGCCTAAAGATCCAGCTGTGATATCAGAAATAGAAGGAATTGTTTCATTTGGTAAAGATATTAAATCAAAGAAAAGAATTATTGTAACTCCGCCTGTAGGTGATCCTGAAGAATATTTGGTCCCAAAATCGAAACATATTTTGGTTAGGGAAGGTGAAAATATATCTGCAGGGGATCAAATAGTTGATGGTGCACCAGATCCACACGATATTTTAAAGATTAAAGGTGAGAAAGAATTGTCAAAGTATATTGTCGATGAGATTCAGGATGTTTATAGACTCCAAGGTGTAAGAATAAACGATAAGCATATTGAAATAATAACTAGACAGATGTTAAAAAGAGTCAAGATTACCGATTCAGGTGATACTACTCTTCTAATAGGAGAAGCAGTTGAAAAAGGTGAGTTTATAAAAACTAATCAACAAGTTATTTCTGAAGGTGGACAACCTGCTCAAGCAGAACCATTGTTATTGGGTATTACTAGAGCTTCATTAAGTACTAAGAGTTGGCTCTCAGCAGCTTCATTCCAAGAAACAACAAAAGTACTTACTGATGCTTCATGTGAAGGTAAGATTGACGAACTTTCTGGATTGAAAGAAAATGTTATTATGGGAAGGTTAATTCCTGCAGGTACTGGTCTACCAATATATTCAAATACTGATGTTGAAATTAATGCTCCAGAAATTGAAGTACCTCAGACTAATAATCCTGATACTGTCTAATGGATGAAGAAAAAGAAAGCCTTGTAAACACTTACAATCCAAAAAGGATTGAAGAGAAATGGCTTGAAAATATAATTTCTGAGAATCATATAGAGGGTATAGACTACTATTCTATAGCAATTCCACCTCCAAATGTAACAGGAAATCTTCATCTAGGACATGCTTTAAATTCAACAATACAGGATATTTTAATTAAATATAATTCATTAATTGGATTAAATGTTCGTTGGACTCCTGGAACAGATCATGCCGGTATTGCAACACAGTTATTAGTAGAGAAGGCTTTAGCTAAAGAAGGTGTAGACTCTTCAAAATTATCAAATGAGGAATTAATAAACAAAATTTGGGACTGGAAGCATAACAACGGTAACGAAATCCTTGAGCAACTAAAAAAATTAGGATTAAGTTGTAATTGGTCTAAAGTGAAATTTACACTAGATGATGATATGACTTATGCTGTAAACACAGCATTTATTACACTTTATAATAAAGGCCTCATTTATAAAGAGAAAACCTTAATTAATTGGGATTCAAAACTAAAAACAGCAATTTCTGACCTTGAAGTCATTTCAGAAGAAAAAAAAGGTATGCTGTATTCTTTTAAATATCAATTAGTTGATTCTGATGAAAATATAATTGTTTCAACAACAAGGCCAGAAACAATATTTGGAGATACAGCCATTGCTGTCAACCCTAATGATATTAGATATAAGTCTTATATAGGTAAAAAAGTTGTTAACACATTTAACAATAGAGACATACCAATTATTGCAGATGAATATGCAAACATGGAAAAGGGTTCAGGTGCTGTCAAAATTACACCGGGACATGATTTTAATGATTTCGAAGTAGCCAAGAGACATAACCTTGAAATGATAAATATCTTAAATGATGATGGAACATTAAATGAAAATACAACAAAGGAATATCAAGGTTTATCAGTTCTTGAAGCACGGGATAAATTATTAAATTTTATGGAAGAAGAGGGCATTCTAGTATCTACTGAAGAGGTAATCAATACAATTCCTAAGGGAGATAGGTCCGGCGAAGTGATAGAGCCCTTATTGAAAGATCAATGGTTTTTAGATGTTAAAAATATGGCAGAAAAGTCAATTAAGGCAGTTGAAAATGAAGAGATTGCTTTTAAGCCAAAGTTTTGGGAAAATACATATTTTGAGTGGTTAAAAAATATTAAACCCTGGTGTATTTCAAGGCAAATTTTATGGGGTCATCAAATACCAATTTGGACTTGTAAAAATGGTAATTCAATAGCTGCTTACAATGAAAAGGATGCAAAGGAAAAGTATATTGATAAATATAATACTGCTCCAGAGGGAGCTCTCAAAAGAGAGCAAGATGTACTAGACACATGGTTTTCATCAGGATTGTGGCCTTTCTCAACCCTGGGGTGGCCAGAAAATACCAATGAATTAAAGAATTTTTTTCCTACCTCAATTTTAGTTACTGGTTTTGACATCATCTTTTTTTGGGTTTCTAGGATGATTATGATGTCCTTAGAATTAACAAATAAAATTCCTTTTAAAACTATCTATATTCATAATTTAATTAGAGATTCTAAAGGCGAAAAAATGTCCAAAACTAAAGGAAATGTTATTGATCCTTTAGACCTTATTGAGCAATTCGGAACCGATTCTTTAAGATTTTTTCTTGCATCCAACATATCTCCCCATAGTGACATTAAGCTTGCAAATAATTCATTAGAACCAGCTCGTAACTTTATGAATAAAATTTGGAATGCTAATAAATTTGTAAAATTCCATACTAAAGAAAAGCCAAATGAAAATCTCAAACTTACTAATTTTTACGATGCTTGGATTGTTGATAAATTTTCAAAATTAATTCAATCTTATGAAATAGCTATAAATAATTGTGAAATTGAAAAAGCTTCTAGTCTTTTATATAAGTTTTTTTGGGATGATTTTTGCGATTGGTATATTGAGATAGTTAAAGTTGAATTTGAATCTAATTCAAATTCACAAGATAGTAAGAATATAATCATTAACATTTTAAATGATTTCTTAATTCTTCTTTACCCATTCTGTCCATTTATTTCATCTGAAATATTAAGTTTTCACAGTACAAATATAAAAGAAACTTTAGTTTTCCCTAAAAGGACAAAATATGATGTGGTTGCAACTAATGATTTTGAAAGACTTCAAGATTTTGTAGTCTCAGTAAGATCCTTGAGGAAAAATTTATCGATTCCTCCACAGGATAAAATAAATGTCTATGTGACTGGTGAAGATAATTTTTTAAATACAAATATTAGATTTTTAAAGAAACTAGCAGGTATTGATGAAATTATATTCTTTCTTGATTTAAAAGCACGATTTGTTACTAATGTTAGTAAGTTCTATAAAGTTTCTTTTGAACTTAATGATTCTATGAATATTAAAGAACAAAAAGCTAAACTATTAAAAGATTTAAGTGCAGTGAAAAATGATTACAAAAAGTCAGATGCTAAATTGAGAAATAATAAATTTTTAGATTCTGCTCCTGAAGATGTAATATTGAGAGAGAAAAGAATATTAAAAGAATCTACCGAATATATTGAAAACCTTGAAAATATTTTAAACCAGCTAAAATAAATTATTTAATTGGATAGTCACCTGTAAAACAGTGGTCAGTAAATTGAGGAGATTTATCATTTCTCTTTTTATAGCCCATGGCCTTATATGTCCCATTAAGACTTAAAAAAAACAATGAATTGACTCCAATTAATTTTGCCATTTCACCTATCGTGTTTTTGGATGCAATTAACTCAGAGTAGTTAGGGGTATCAATTCCATAAAAATCTGGATGTGTAATAGGGGGACAGCTAATTCCCAAATGTACCTCTTTTGCCCCAGAATCAAATAACTCCTTTACTATTTTTTTAGAAGTAGTTCCCCTGACTATTGAATCATCTATCAGAATTACTTTCTTACCCTCAATACAGGACTTGTTGACACTATGTTTTAATTTTACTCCAAATTGTCTAATATTTTGAGTGGGTTCTATAAAAGTCCTTCCAACATAATGACTTCTGAAAAGACCTAGCTCAAAAGGTATTTTTGACTTTTGTGCAAACCCGATAGCTGCAGAAACCCCTGAATCAAGAACAGGAACAACTACATCTGCGGGAAACTTATTTTCGATTGCCAATTGTTCACCCAATCTTTTTCTGTAGGTGTAAATTGTTTTCCCTCCAACAATACTATCAGGCCTTGAAAAATATATTCTTTCAAAAATACATGGCCTTTCTTTTCTTTTTTTGAAGGGCATAAGACTTTTAATTCCATCTTTTGTAATTATTACGATTTCGCCATTTTTGATATCTCTGACATAATCAGCACCAATTATAGTTAGTGCACAAGTTTCAGAGGCAAGCACATAAGATCCGTCTTTTATTCCAAGAACTAGAGGTCTAATCCCGAAGGGATCCCTGACGCCGATTAATTTTTTATTCGTCAAAATAACTAGTGAATATGCACCTTTGATTTTCTTTAATGCATCGATTAATTTATCTCTTATTTTTATTTTCCTTGAAAGAGCTACAAGTTGTAAAATAGTTTCTGTATCAGATGTTGTTTGAAATATTGCTCCTTTACTAATTAATTCTTTTCTTATATCAACTGCATTGATTAGATTTCCATTGTGAGCACAAGCAAAACCGCCTGCAGCAAGGTCTGCAAATAATGGTTGAATATTTTTATCTATTGATTCACCTTGGGTTGAATATCTTACATGACCAACAGCATTCTTTCCTGGAAGCTGTTCAATAACTTCGGGTTTATCAAAAGTATTACTTACTAACCCTTGAGATCTAACACCATTAAAATTTTTACCGTCAAACGTAACAATTCCTGCACCTTCTTTGCCTCGATGTTGTAATGAATGAAGACCTAGTGCTGTTAAAACTGCAGCCTCTTCTGCATTAAAAATCCCAAAGACACCGCATTCTTCTATTAATTTATCATTTTCTGATATCATCTTGGAAACGATTTACTCCATAATTTATGAATATCTTGAATTTTAACATTAAAATAATCTTTTATAGAGAAATAATTTTCTGTAACATATCCAATTTCTTTTGCATATATTTTATTTTTTTTTGATTCCCCAAGTATTTTTTTTGCAATTTCTTTTTTACAGCTTATTTGGTAGCAACCTTGGGTCTCAGAAAATATTTGTAAAATGTTTTGTAAGTTTAAGCAATTTAAATCTATCATAGCACCTTTCAATGAATTTCTATTAAAGCATGACTCTAGCATTGAAACTGCTAAACCACCTTCAGATATATCATGAATTGATTGAATCTTATATTTTTCATTAATTTTCATAATAAAATTATTAATTTTAGAATGCTCTTTAAGATTTATAGTGGGTTCTTTATATTTATTTTTTAATTCTTTTACATATTTAGATACGATTGAACTTCCATAATCATTTTTTATTTTTCCAATTAACAATATTGAATCATTGTTGTTTTTATAAAATTGATCTCTCTTGTTTTTAATATCTTTAATTAGACCCACCATGCTTATCACTGGTGTTGGATTTATTGAATCAGACTTGTTCTCATTATATAGGCTTACATTTCCACTGATAACAGGTGTATTAAATTCAAGTACAGCCTCAGATATTCCATCTATAGCTTTTGCAAATTGCCACATTATCTCCTTCTTTTCAGGATTACCAAAATTTAAACAATTTGTAATAGCGAGGGGTTTTGCACCAGATGCAATTATATTTCTTGTGCATTCTGCTACTGCAATATTAGAACCTTTTTTTGGGTTTAGCTTGCAATATCCTGAGTTACAATTTGTTGTGAGGGCTAAGGCTTTTTTTGTATTTTTGATTCTAATGACAGCTGAATCTGATCCGGGTTCTGTGATAGTATTAGTTCCCACCATATAGTCAAATTGTTCATATACCCATCTTCTAGAGCATATGTTTTCGTCTTTAATAATTTTCTTAAAGAGACTGGCTAGTTTTTTATTGGAAAATTTCAGTTTCAATGCTTTCCCATCTTTTAATTTTATAGCTTTCGGTGATTTAACAGGCCTTTTGTATACTGGACAATCTTCAGTGAGGATGGAAACTGGAATATTTACGACAGTTTTTCCCTTAAAGTTAACTATAAAATTTTTCTCTTTAATTACTTCTCCTATTTCGGTTGAATCTAAATGCCATTTTTTAAAAATTTTGTTAATCTTAGATGATGACTTTTCTTTCATAACCAAGAGCATTCTTTCCTGTGACTCAGACAAGAGCATTTCATAGGCATTAATACTAGAATCTCTTTTTGGCACTTTATCTAAATTAAGCATAATTCCATTGTCAGACCTGAAAGCCATTTCAGATGCGGATGAAGTTAGTCCTGCTGCTCCCATGTCTTGAATTCCAATGATTCCTTTATTTTGGAACAACTCTAAACAAGCTTCTAGTAGTAATTTCTCTTTGAAAGGATCACCGATTTGTACGGTAGGTTTATCTAATTCTTCCTCGTTTTCAAAGACATCCGAGGCCATAATAGCACCTTTAACTCCATCTTTACCAGTTTTTGCTCCAAGATAATAAACAGGATTCCCAGGGCCATCAGCTCTACCTAAGAAAATTTTATCTTTTGTAGTTATTCCTAGTGCAAAAGCATTAACTAGTGGATTCCCATTGTAAGATTTATCGAAATAAACTTCTCCGCCAACTGTTGGAATTCCCATACAATTGCCGTATCCAGCAATCCCTGATACGACTCCATTTATAAGTTTTTTTGTAATTTTCAGTTTAGGATTTCCAAATCTTAGAGAGTTCATAAGTGCAATAGGCCTTGCACCCATTGTAAAAACATCTCTTAGTATACCACCAACCCCAGTTGCAGCACCTTGATATGGTTCTATAAAGGATGGGTGATTATGACTTTCGATTTTGAAAACGGCACATTGATTATCTCCAATATCTATTATGCCAGCATTTTCTCCAGGTCCTTGGATAACATGTTTTCCTTTTGTAGGAAGTTTCTTTAAATAAAACTTTGAACTTTTATATGAGCAATGCTCCGACCACATAGCAGCGATTACTCCTATTTCATTAGCATTAGGTTCTCTATTTAGTTTTTTTACTATAGAGACATACTCGTCTTTAGTAAGACCATTTTCTAAAGCGAAAGGAAGATTATTCATTGAATTGTTTTAATAATACATAAAGAAAACTAGATATACACCTTTCTCTTATTTATAACCTTCTGGTAAAGTACATTCTATGAGTAAGAAAGTCATTGTAGCTATGAGTGGAGGAGTGGATAGTTCAACCACAGCAGCACTTTTAAGAGAGCAAGGATACGATGTGTCTGGCATAACAATGCAATTATGGGATTATGCAGATGATGAGACAGGTTGTTGCTCATTAAGTGATGTATTTGATGCCAGACAAGCAGCGAATCAAATTGGAATAGAGCATCATGTAGTTAATTATAAAGATGATTTTCAGAAGTATGTAGTTAGTGACTTTATTAATAAATATTATAATGGTCAAACCCCAAACCCTTGCATTATGTGTAACGAATATATGAAATTTGATTTTCTACTAAAAAAATCGTTAGAGCTCGGGGCTGATTACTTAGCTACAGGTCATTATGCAAAAATTTCTAGGGACAATAAGGGAAGAATTTTTTTAGAGAAAGGAGTTGATAAATTTAAAGACCAGTCATATTTCTTATTTACTTTAAAAAGTAAAGAATTGTCTAGGTTAATGTTCCCCTTAGGGGAGTTTTCTAAGCCAAAAGTAAGAGAAATATCTGAAGGTTTTAATTTATCTGTAGCTACAAAAAAAGAGAGTCAAGATGTCTGCTTTATTGCAAAAGATTATAGAACATTTATAGAGAAAAATTCTATTCATTTCCAACCCAAAGGCGGCTTGATTAAGGATGTTAATGGAAATATTTTGGGGGAACATGAAGGAATTCATAATTTTACTATTGGCCAAAGAAGAAAGTTAGGTATAAATTCCCTTGAAGCAATGTATGTTGTCAATATAAATTTTGCTAATTCTAATATAATCGTAGGTTCAGAAACAGATTTGTACTCTGATGCTTTATATGCAAAAAACCTTAATTGGTCAATGGATAGGGAGTCTATTTTAAATTTAAATCTTAAGGCAAAAGTAAGATATAGAAGTCCAGAGTCCGAGGTTGATATTGATTTTAAGGATGATGGAAGACTTTTAGTTAAATTTAAGAAGCCGCAAAGAGCCCTGACACCTGGGCAGGCCATAGTATTTTATAAAGATGAGAAAGTTGTTGGTGGTGGATGGATTGATCAAACAATATAATAAAATTCACTATCTGACCTATGGTTGCAAGGTCAATCAATTTGATACAGATAAGATTAAGTCTATAGTTCCAAATAGTTTTGAAGAATCTTCTGATTTAGGTAAATCCGATATTTGTATAATTAATACTTGTACCGTCACAGATGCAACTGATAATCAAATTTTGAAAGATTTAAGAAAGATTAAAAAAGATTTCCCAAAAATAAAAACATTGGTGACAGGATGTCTAGCCCAAACAACCCCTGAGGTATTAAAAGCTTCATCAGATGTGGATTTTATTGTTGATAATGCAAATAAATATTTAATACCTAAAGTATTGAATAACTTAGAAGCATATGAGAATGAAGTTGTAAGTGATATTTTTGCTTTAGATGAATTTGATGATTTTGATGAAGGTATTAAAGAAAATAGGTCTCGAGCATTTCTTAAGATTCAAGATGGCTGCAACTACAGATGCTCTTTCTGCATTATTCCTTTTGCAAGAGGTAAATCTAGAAGCATGAATAATGATAGTCTGTTAGATAAGATTTCTTATCTTCATGACTGTGGTTTTAATGAAGTAGTTTTAACCGGTATTCATCTCTCAAGTTATGGTCTTGATAGAAATCAAAGCCTTCTTGAATTACTACAGAAGATTGAGAAATATTCACCAATTAAAAATATAAGATTAAGTTCGATTGATCCTGCAGATACTTCACTTGAAATGATTGATTTTATCTCCCAATCAGAAAAAATTTGTCCATCATTTCATATATCAATGCAAAGTGGAAACAATGAAATTTTGCGGGAGATGAGAAGGAGATATAAGATATCATCTTTTACAAAACTCACTAATTATATAAGAGATTGTATTCCAGATGCTTGCATAGGCACTGATGTCATTGTGGGATTTCCAGGTGAAACAGAAGATTTATTTTTAGAAACTTATAATTATATCAAAAATTCTGAGCTTAATTATCTACATGTATTTCCTTATTCTGATAGAAAAGGTACAAGGGCTTCTTTAAATACTGATAAGATTGATAATTTTGATAAGAAGTTAAGGTCAAAAAAACTTCGTATGTTGGCTGATAAGCTTAAAGAAGAATTTCAATCTAAATATATCGGTAAAACTTTGATAGGAATCAAAGAAAAAAATAATAAAGTTAGAACTAGAAACTATATTGATGTCAATATTGCAGATTCCAGAATTGAGCAAGGTAGAATAGTAAAAGTAAAAATAGATGAAATTCTTAACAAAAAAGTTTTAGGTTCAATTATTCCTCAACAGGGATAATTAGATTAATTCCAAGTTCTTCAAGTTGTTTTTCAGAGAATACTTTAGAAGGAGCTTCGGTTAGTAGACAAGATGCTTTTTGAGTCTTAGGAAAAGCTATTATGTCTCTAATAGAGTCAGCACCAGTTAAAAACATTAATATCCTATCAAGACCCAATGCTAATCCACCGTGGGGAGGTGTCCCTCTTTCAAGTGCCGATAAAAGAAAGCCAAAATTATCTTTATACTCTTCTTCACTTATTTTTAATATTCTAAAAACTTTTTCCTGTAGTTCTTTTTTGTGAATCCTTATACTTCCACCGCCAAGTTCTGTTCCATTTAGAACAATATCGTAAGCATTAGACTTAACTTCTAATGTTTCATCACTATTAAAATCATGATTAACAGGTTCGGTAAAAGGGTGGTGAACAGAAGTAACTTCGCCACCATCTTTGATGAACAAAGGAAAATCTGTTACCCATACAAATTTAAAATCATTTTTATCCATGAGAGCTAGATCCTCACCTAATTTGAGCCTAACCGCAGACATATATTTGTTTACTTCATCACTTGAGCCTGCACCAAAGAATAATATATCTCCATCAGATAAATCTTGATTTTTTGAGAGCAACATAATTTCATTCTCAGAGAAAAATTTAATAATTGGCGATTGTAAGTCTTCCCCATTTACTTTGATCCATGCAAGACCTTTAGCTCCATAGCTTTGTGCAAAAATTGTTAGCTCATCTATATCTTTTCTGGATAAATTTGCATCTTTGACTTTTAAGCATTTTATTACACCATTCTTTTTAACTACATCTTTAAAAACTTTGAATTCGGTATCTTTGAAGATTTCAGTAATATCCTCAAGTTCAAGGTCAAACCTCATATCGGGTCTATCGTTTCCAAATCTAGACATGGAATCATTATATGTAATCCTTTCAAAGTCATTATCAAGACTTATATCCAACGCTGATGTGAAGATTTTTTTAATTAGCCCCTCTGTAAATTCCATAACATCTTCTTTATTAACAAACGACATTTCAAAATCTACTTGTGTGAATTCAGGCTGACGGTCCGCTCTTAAGTCTTCATCTCTAAAGCATCTTACAATTTGAAAATACCTATCGAAACCCGATGTCATTAAAATTTGTTTTAATATTTGTGGAGATTGAGGAAGTGCAAAAAAATGATTCTGATGAACCCTACTTGGTACCAAATAATCTCTTGCTCCTTCTGGAGTTGATTTTGTGAGATAAGGAGTTTCTATATCAATAAAATTATGCTCATGAAAATACTCTCTAATTACCCTCATAGTTTCACTTTTAAGGACAAAGTTTTTACTGATATTTGGTCTTCTTAAATCTAAGTATCTATATTTTAGTCTTATATTTTCATCAGTATCAATTTCATCTTCAATTTGAAAGGGTAGGGGGACACAAGTATTGAATATCTCAACATGTTCCGCCAAAATTTCAATTTTTCCTGTTGGTAATTTTGGATTAATACTATTATCTGATCGTAATCTAATTTTCCCTTTAATATTTATCACAAATTCATTTCTAATTTTTTCAATTGTCTTGTGTGCTTCAGGAAATAATTCCGGGTCAGATACTATTTGGATGATTCCAGACCTATCCCTGACATCTATAAATATAACTCCACCATGGTCCCTTACGGTAGAAGACCATCCGGTAATGCTTACTTCTTGCCCTTCATTGGATTCATTGAAGGTTGCACAATAGTCTGTTCTAAAATTAGTTTTCATAATTGGAATTAAATCTTAACTTTATTTATTAAACTCCACAAGAACAGTATAATGATAAATCAATGGAAAACTTTAAGTCAGGAACAGTTTCAATTATAGGCAAACCTAACACGGGAAAATCTACATTAATCAATACAATAACAGGAAGGAAAATATCAGCTGTAAGTGATAAGCCAAATACTACTAGAAATAAAATTTTAGGTGTTCTTAACACCGAAGATTCACAGATGCTTTTTTTGGATACTCCTGGGCTACAAAAATCAAATAAATTTTTAAATAGAATTATGGTTCAGTCTTCAATGCAAGCTATAAGTGAAGCAGATGTTATATTAGTAATGATTGATGGAACCAAAAAATTCTCTGAAGATGATTTAAATCTATTTGATAAAATAAGAGATAAAAATCCCATAGTTGCAATAAATAAAATTGATTTAATTAAAAAAAGTAGAATATTGGGATTGATTGAAAAGCTAAGTGGCAAGTACGATTTTGTCGAAAACTTTATTCCCATAAGTGCTTTAAATAATGAAGGGACCAACTTATTGCTGGACAAGCTTAAAGAAAAACTACCTTTTACCAAGAAAATTCTTCCAGATGATATACTAACTGATCAACCTGAAAAATTTTATTTATCTGAAATAATAAGAGAGAAAATTTTCACAAATCTATATCAAGAAGTTCCTTACCGAATTGCTGTAGTTGTAGAAGAAATTATTGAAAAGAAAAAAATTATAGTCATTCAAGCTTACATAATAGCCGAAAGTTCACACCATAAGCAGATTATAATTGGAAAGAGGGGGCAAATGATAAAAAAGGTTGGTGAGGAAAGTAGGGTTGATATTCAAGAATTCTTGAATTGTAAGGTTTTCTTAGATCTAAGAGTGAAAGTTGATTCTCAATGGTTAAAAGTTAAAGATAAAGCTTTCAATTACTCTAATATTTAACTAAGAGCCTTCATATTTAGGCGTTCTTTTTTCTTCAAAGGCTTTTCTGCCTTCAACAAAGTCTTTACTTTCTTGAATATTTTTAATTAAATCTTCAATTGCTAATTTATTTTTATCATCTAGTGTTTGGCTTTCTTGAAAGGAGTTTATAGATTTTTTAATAACCTCTAGTGATAAAGGAGCATTTTGAGATATTCTTTCACAAAAATTAATTACGTCATCTATTATTTTTTCACTCTCAGAAACAAAATTTGCCAACCCCATACTCAAAGCATCATCTGAATTGAACTTGTCAGCTGTTAAAAAAATATTCTTTGTATTAGATAGTCCAACACAATTGATGAAATTTTTTAATCCATTATAGCTGTATGGAATTCCCAATTTAGCTGGGGGAACACAGAAAATTGAATTCTTAGAGAAAAATCTGAAATCGCAACTTATAGCTATTTCCAAGCCACCTCCAAATGCATGACCGTTGATTGCTGCAACAACTATTTTTCCAGAATTTTTAATGCATTTGGTCATTCTTATTAACGGGTGATTTTGATCATTATAATCTTCTTTTATAGATGAAATATCATATCCAGATGAAAATACTTTATTTCCTTCACCTTTAATTATTATGGTTCTAATACTCTTATTATCTTCAAGCGATTTAATGTGTTTGATCATTTCTTCAATCATATCTGGAGATACAGCATTCTTTTTATTTGGATTGTCGATTGTGATTAAGCTAATAGAGTTAATCATTTCAAATTTAACAAAACTTTCCATATCCGTTATAGTAATCTATTATTAAATTTCTTTAAAGGGTTGTTTGTATGCCGGTTTATGAATTTGAATGTAGAGAATGTATGAGATCTTATAATAAAGATATAGATAAGCTCGTAAAAAATTTGAACAAAAAATATGCAACTCAACTTATGAAAAAAAATAAAGGTTTTAAGTACATTGAAGTGCTTAATCCCAAAAATGACAAAACGATTTTCTCCGTTGGTGAAGAGTCTAACAAAGGAATTAGGAGATATAGATATAAGCTTGATGAGAAGAAGTTTTTATATCTAGAATTATTAGATTTTAAGTTCAGTGAATTATTTTTTGAAGGTGATAGCACTGATAACATTGAATGTCCAAATAATAAAAAATGTACAGATGTGCATCGAGTCTTCTCTGCATTTAAAGCAATTTTTGAAAAGAGAGGTGGCCAAAATGATAGAGCTCCTAAACCAGGCGACCCCGTTCAGTGGCACAAAGACTATAAAATTATGAAAGATGAAGAACAAGCTTCAAATTGGGTTGGCCAAGATCACTTGAATCAATATTTTGGTAATTCGCAACATGATGGTTCTTATGGAACTGAGTCGGAGTAAACTATGCCTTTATATGAATTTGAATGTATCTCTTGTAGAAAAGCCGTTACAGATTCAATTGTTGCAATTGAAAAAAAGCCAAACAAAAAAACTATTGAGGCAACCGTTAAGAAGTACGAAAGTATAAATTCAATTATCCTTGTAGATCTCAATAACGATAAAGAAATAGCCAGAGCTGGTAAAATTGGCAATGAAGATATAGACATTGATCTTTATGTCGACGATGGAAAGATAATGGTTTTATATTTTGTTCCTAATTTTAGATTTTCTGAATTAGTAATGGATGAAGAGGATGAGAAAAATATAATATGTCCATGTTGTAACAAAAAGAAAAAAGTTGAGAGAGTTATTTCTTCATTTTCATATACAAGCGATCTCTCAACAAACCCACCCAAGCCACCTGGTGTCAAAGATTTACCTAAAGAAATTCAGGGAAAATTTGCAACCACAGGTTATGTTGAAGAGAAAGATAGACCAGCAAATATAAAAAGAGAAACTAGATATAAGCATCAATATCAAGACAAATCAAAAAGAAAATTACTTTGAAATTGATTTTTCCTTTACGAAATCTACAAATCTAATTAATGTTGATAATTTTTCATCAGGTATTTCTTTGTAAGAGCAACCAAATTTAGTTTTAATAAGTATTAGAATATGAGCATAAGGATTTCTGCCTTTAGGATGATTAGGAGAATCAGGCAATTTCCCTTTCATTTCATCTCCTATTTTCGTTATATAAGACCATGCAATTTTTCTATTTTCTTCATTCATCTAAAGTATAATCTTTTTTTGTTTTACCAATTCTATTTTCAAGTTCTTTATATATTTCTTTAATATCTATATCATGATAAGAAATTGCTACCATCATATGGTAAAGAAGGTCAGTATATTCATATATAATTTTATCTTTTTCATCATTTTCCGATGCTTCTATTGCTTCGTCAGATTCTTCTTTAACTTTCGAAAGAATCTTTTTTAGACCATCTTTAAATAATGACTTCGTATAAGACTTATCATTTCCATCTTCATTTTTCCTATTTTCAATAATTGAAAAGACTTCACTTATTACTTGGGTTTCTAACAAAGGAACTTCCCTTTCTTTATTATTTAAATCAGTATAAAAACATGATTTTGTATTTGTATGACAAGCTGGTCCATCTGGGTTCACCATATAGAGAAGGCAATCTTTATCACAATCAATGTAAATATTAACGATATTTAGCCTATTTCCAGAGGTTGCACCTTTTTCCCATAATTCATCTCTACTTCTACTCCAAAAATGTGCAATGTTAGTATTTATGGATTTTCTTACTGCCTCTTCATTGGAAAAAGCAAACATTAAAATATCCCCAGTATTATAGTCTTGAACTATTGTTGGGACTAAACCACTATTATTGTATTTAATATCGTTTATAATTGAAATCATATTAGTTGATATATAACAATATAATAGTGAGGAAATCAAATGGCTAGAGTTACTATAGAAGATTGCTTAGAAAAGGTTACTAATAGATTTGAATTATCTGTTGCTGCTATGAAGAGAGCGAAATCTATTCATGGTGGAGCACCTTCATTATCTAAAGAAAAAAATAAGCCTGTTGTTTTAGCTTTAAGAGAAATAGCAGAAGATAAAGTAGTTGCTGTAAAGAAACCCCAAGAATAATTTATTCAATCACAACTTTATACATTAATTAATTTATAAATGAATTTTCAAGAAAAAATCTCTGGATATTTTATAAAAAACCCAAGTCCTAAATTGATAGAACCTGAACCTGGTTCAATTCTATCTTCAATATCAATTATCATTAGAACCTCGAAAAAAAATGATGAGGAATTATTTTTTATTAAAAGAGCAAAAAGGCAGGGTGATAATTTTTCAGGACACATGGCTTTTCCAGGGGGAGTTAAAGAAAAATATGATAAAAGTATCCTCGATACTGCCAAAAGAGAGACAATGGAAGAAGTTGGGATTGATTTAAATAAGGATGCAGAATATGTAGGTAGATATGATGACTACCGACCAGTAAATCCAAATGCGAATGCTTTTTTAGTTTCTCCACATGTTTTTTTCTTAAAAAATAGCAGTCCAATATTAAAACTAAATAAAGATGAGGTAGAGGATACTGTATGGATTCCAATTAATGTAATAAGAGATATGTTAGCAGATAGTCCTAGAATTAGCGAAAGATATGACAGAAAATATAATGATAATGTTTTTGAATACAAGGGCTATAAAATCTGGGGAATGACTGGAAAGATTTTATATTCATTTATAAATAAAATTCTTTAAGAGCTATTTAACAAATATTTTTTACTTTAAAAATATAAGTGATAGAATAAAAAAATGGGCAGTGTAAATAAAGTAATTTTATTAGGTAGGCTCGGAGCAGACCCTGACTTGAGATATACTCAAGATCAAACTCCAGTATCTTCATTCAATATAGCTACATCAATAAGCTTTAAAAATAAAAGTGGAGAGAAAGTTGATAAAACATCTTGGCATAGATGTGTAGCTTGGAGAAAGACTGCTGAGACTATTAATCAGTATTTCAAAAAGGGTAATCAAATTTATGTTGAAGGCTCATTAGAATCCCGATCTTATGAGGATCAAAACGGTGAAAAAAAATATGTTACGGAAGTAATAGTTAATAATTTCCAGTTTGTAGATTCTAAAGGTTCTGAGCAGCAAAGTTCGTCTAATGATGATAGTTTTTTAGATGATTTTGATTTAGAAGGCTCAAATAGCGACGATGTACCTTTTTAAAGTATGGCTAATAAAGTATTAAATGTAGTTTTAATGTGTGCTGGTAAAAGCTCGAGGCTTGGTTTGAATTTGCCCAAGGTTATTTTGCCAATTAATGGTAAATCTCTTCTTGAAAGAACAATTAAAACATTACAAAACCTAAAGCCTAAAAAAATAATTTTAGTTGTTGGATTTAAAAAAGACCTTGTAATTGATTTGATAAAATCTTTAAACTTTAGAAATATTTATATTGTTGAACAAAAAAAACAGCTTGGAACAGGAGATGCAGTAAAAAAAGCTATTTCCAAGGTAGATTTGAATTCGCAACTTCTTGTATTAAATGGTGATACTCCATTCGTTGATTTAGATACCATTAAAAGATCTATAAGAGACTTTAATAAAAAAAATTTAGACCTCAATTTTGCTACAACTAAGCCGAGAGACCCTTTTGGGTATGGGAGAATATTTAGATCAAAAAATAGGAAAATCGAAAGAATAATTGAAGAAAAAGATTGTAACGATGAGCAGAGAGAGATTAACGAGGTCAATTCAGGCTTGTATTTATTCAAGACTTCAAGCTTAAAAAAATTTTTACCTGAGATGCCCAAAAGAAACGGCTCAGAATATTATTTAACAGATTTAATTGAGATTTTTTCAAGGAATAATAAAAAAATTACTACAACACAAGTTAAAGATGACAGAAGATTCCTTAACATTAATACCATTGATGATTATAGAAAAGCACATGAGTTAGATAAGATATTTTTTTATGAGGAATGCATTAAAAAAAATATTTTATTAAAAGATCCCTTTTCTATTGTTATAGATGAAGATGTAAATATATCAAAAGATGTTTCAATTGGTCCCAATGTACAGATAACAGGTGAATCAATAATCAAGGAAGGTGTTGTAATTGAGGGGAATTGTTTAATTAATAGCTCTAAAATTGGTTCAAAAACATTAATAAAGCCTTTTGTTTCTATTGATAATTCTGTTGTTGGCAATGATTGCCAACTAGGGCCGTTTTCCAATCTCAGACCAGATAGCATCATATCCGATCAAGTTAAAATTGGTAATTATGTCGAGATTAAAAAGAGTAATATTGGTAATAAGTCAAAAATACCTCATTTATCTTATATCGGTGACACTGATATGGGCTCAAAAGTTAATATAGGGGCAGGTTCAATAACTTGTAATTATGATGGTTTTGATAAACATAAAACTACTATTGAAGATGAGGTTTTTGTTGGTAGTAATACTATGATGGTAGCCCCTGTGACATTGGGTAAGAAGTCTACTACAGGTGCAGGCACTGTACTTTCAAAAAATTTATCCGAAAATACACTTGGAATAACAAGAGTAAAAGAGAAGCAAATTCCAAACTGGAATAGGAAGCCAAAAATTAAAAAATAATGTGTGGAATATATACAACTTTCTCCGATAAACCTGTCAGTTCCTCAAAGTTTTTAGTTTCACTTAAGGATCTTGAATATAGAGGATATGACTCTGCTGGAATAACTTTTTTTTCTGGTTCAAAATATAAAACCTTTAAAACATTAAAGAAAATATCTGATTTAGAGACAAAAGTTCCAAAGTCTGAAAAATCTAAAATAATAATAGGCCATACTAGGTGGGCAACACACGGCAAGCCGTCAATAAAGAATTCACACCCTCATGTTATAAAAGATTTAGCGATTGTTCACAATGGTGTTGTTGAAAATTTTGATGACTTAAAAAAGAATAAGTATTTGTCTTCTTATGAATTCAAAACTGAAACTGATACAGAGATAATTTTATTATTAATCCATCATTTTTGTAAAAAATTATCTTTAAAAGACTCAGTGTTAAAAACATCAAAACTTATTAAAGGTTCCAATGCTTTTATTTGCTCTAAAATAAATTCTGATAAAAAAGAAATGGTTGCTTATAAAAATAACACTCCACTTTATTTTGGGATTAAATCAAATGGAGAAAGGGTTTTTTCTTCTGATTTAAATAGTATGAAGAAGAGTTTAAAGGGATATTATTATTTAGAAAATAATGAAATTTTTCATTTAGAAGAGAATAGGGAGTCTTTATTCTCAAAGGATTCAAAAAGGAAGAAAATTGATTTAAAAAATGTTGAGTTAAAAAAAAGAACAAGTAAGAGAAAAATTAAGGACTCCATTACTTACTCTGAAATAAAAGAGCAAAAGTCTTACATTCTCAGATTAAAAAAAATAATATTAAAAATTCAAAAAAAAATCAACGCAATTAGAAAACCGTCCGAAATAGTAATCATAGGATGTGGATCATCATATAATGTTGGTAATCTTGGTAAGATTTTTATCGAAAAAAATTCAAAAATCCCAGCAACTGTTTTTAGACCATCTGAATATTTCCCTGTTAGCGATAACAACAATAAATTATTCATCTTTATTTCGCAAAGTGGAGAAACAGCTGATGTATGCTCACTATTAGAGTCAAACCAATCACATTTTAAAAATTCATTATCAATAGTTAATAATAATGATTCTAGACTTGTTAGAGACACTAGTTCAAGTATTAATCTTGATGCAGGAATAGAAAAAGGAGTTGCTGCCACAAAAACTTTTACCGCACAAACCATGATCTTATATGTAATATCTAAAGTACTTGGAAATAAAAATATAAAGATCAAAGATTTTTCATACATTAAAGAAAATCTAATAAATAAAATTTTCAGATTAGAAGATAATATTAAAAATATATCTAAAAAGTATAGTAAGTTTAAAAATCTTTTTGTTCTTGGCAGAAATTATAACTTTCCAATAGCTACTGAAATTGCTTTAAAAATAAAAGAAATTGCATACATACATGCTGAAGGTGGTCTATCTTCTGAAATTAAACATGGTCCTATAGCCCTATTAGATAAAAAGTTTCCAGTTATTTTGTTAATTTCAAATGATAAAAAAACAATTCATAATGAAATTACTAGCCTTAATGAAATAGTTTCAAGAACTACTAAAGTAGTAGTTGTAGCACAAGAATCTGTAGTCAAAAAATTTGATATGAAGATATCATCGTTAATCGATATTATATCAATTCCTGATTACGAGGGGGATTTAGTTTCTCTAACTTATTTAATACCACTACAGCTTCTCACTTATCATCTTGCAAAGAATAAATCATTATCAATTGATCAGCCTAGAAATTTAGCAAAAGTGGTAACTGTTGAGTAGGTTTAGAATGATATATACTTAAATTATTGATATTTAATTATTTTTTTCTTAATTAGATTTTTTCACAAACAGATTTCAAGACTTTTTCTATATTTGAATTCGGGGTGACATAATTCCACTCATCTTTCATTGTAATTCTTTCGGAATCACCCATAAACATGTGACCTGTATATAGAGTTAAATCTAAAAACTTTACTCTAAATAATTCACAATCCCCCATTGTATATCCTTGACTTGAACGATATTTATCCATAAATTTATTCTTATATTCATTTTTAGACCAAAAATAAACATAACCATTCTTTTCACGAATTCGATCATAATCTACATAAAAATCATTATTATCTGAAGTAGATGTTAAATATTTCCATTCACCCAGAGAGGTTGACGGAAAAAGGAAAAAAGATAAAAAGACAGTTAATATTGGTATTAATTTTTTCATATTGTTATTTTTATTCTTCATCATCATAGTTAAGATCAAAGTGAAACCCTCTCTTTTTCTCTTTTATGATAGTGTCTCTATTTAAAATGTACTTATTAGAAAGATAATCAACAAATTTACCAAATTCTTCAGATGATTTTTCAACTCGAATCAATAATTCATCCTTTTCATCTAAAGTCATATTAGGAAAGAAATTCATTGTTTTTCTGATTGTTTCTTTTTTTCTGTAATCTTCTATTTTTCTATTCTCTTCTTCTTTGTTCATAAATAAATTATAAGACACTGTGTCATTTTGACATCTACTGTTTTATAATTTTTTTATGAATTCCTACATAAAAGACCTCATTGATTTAATCCTGAATGGGAGTATGGACAATACTTACAAGATGTCTTGGATTAAATCAATTGTTGAGGTTTGTGAACAAGACTGTAAAGAAAAGATAGACTTTGATGAACTGTCCCCTCTTATATACAAATATTATTGGAATCAAACATACTTCTTTGATCTAAACCAAGGTTCTAATGTAAATAAAATCCCCGTGATACTCCAACTTGTTAAAGAAGGTATCGAAAACTACAAACAAAAATTTATCAAAACTCAACCCATAACCTTTCTAAGACATCCTTCACCTGTTGAAACATTTGTACCAATTAAACAGATTAGTTCCGTTCTTAATGAAAATGTCTCCTGGAGGTTCTTACAGTTAGATGGAAAAACATACGATACTTATGAAGTCGATCGAAAAAATAAAACAATCACTTTAAAACATCCTGAACTCATCAAGGAATATTCTGACATTCTGTTCTCCCTGATAAATTATCGTTGGTCTCAAAAACTAGAGGATCTTGATGGATCTCCAAGAGTTTCGAAGAAGATACTTGGTGTTGATAGAGACCAAACACCAAAAAGAAACTCCTTAAAAAAGTTTCATAAATATCTCGATAAAGAAAACCCCAACAGGATTTGTTTTATCACAGGTGAAGAAATTCCTGAAGATCAAGTCTCCGTTGACCATGTTATTCCATGGTCTTATATGTATTCAGATGATTTATGGAATTTGGTTTATGTTAGTAAATCAGTCAATAGTTTTAAGAGTAATAGACTTCCGAACGAGAAAATAATCAAAAAACTTGAGAAAAGAAATAAAAAATTATTAGATAAATTAACTTCTAATGGAATTACAGGTAAAGATGTTGATCAATTAAAATTGTCCAATGAAAGAGATTGGGTTGTTCATCATTGGACTGGATTCAAAGGTTGATATGGAGAACTCAATAAAAAAATTATTAGAAATGAATTTCCAAGTAATCGGTGAATTCTTTATTAAAGATTCAAATTTTCATATTGAATGTGAAGAAAGATTTCTTTCTATGGATAAATTCATATATGTTCATACAATCGATAACCAAATTGTTAGAGTCGGATCTAGTAAAGGTAAATTACAAAATAGAATGAAATCATGGGAAAGAGATGTATCTAAATCCCTAAAAGGAATTAAGAGTTCAACTCCATTATGGGAAGGTGAACGATGGAAGGAATTACTCAAGAATAATAGTGGTGTCCTTTACGGTAAACAAGGTAGTCTTGTTAAAACTGATGTAGGAGAAATAAATACCTTCCTTAGTGAAGAATCATACTTAATTAGTGAACTTCTACCAATCATGAATAGAAGTAAATATAGATAATTAAACTACAAGAACTATGTTAATTTGACATCTACTGTTTTATAATTTCTTTATGGAAGTAAGATCTAAAAAGTACTTTAATTACAACCCAAAGTTCAAAGAGTCGAAAATCATATATTATTCTAAATTTAATCCGTTACAGTGGAATAGTTTTGCTTACATAAGGGTGAAACATGCTGAAGCTTGAGAAACAAATTTAACGAAAATTAGTAAGAGTAAAGTAGTTGTATAAAATCTTTTACTAAAACTCACATCTAGTTATGATTATAATATGGATTCAGTGATGGATGATTTACAAATTAAAGCCGATTTTCTTATCAATCTTGCTAAAAAAGATTTTGAAAAGTATAAGACCGAAGTTGATAAGCTAACCCCCGAGGAAAAGAAATTCTTTATTAATTACACTAAAAAAATGATAAATTCTCTTGAAAAATCCGCTCAAAACTGAAATTTCTGAATTTTTAGTTAAAAGTTCCTCATTGTTTTAAATATTTTTGTTGTTATATCATTTAAATTTGGTAAATTTGTGTTCATAGGGAGGTATATATGAAAAATTTTCTTTATACACTATTTTTTTCTTTACTAGTTTTTCCCTTAGCCTCGCATGCTTCAGGAAATTTAGAATCTACTGATCTTGTTGGTGTAACTTTTTGGGTTATCTCTGTAGCCCTTGTTGCATCTACTGCATTCTTCTTTTTTGAATCACTAAGAGTGAAGGGTAAGTTTAGAACATCATTAGTTGTAAGTGGTTTAGTAACACTTGTGGCCGCAATACATTATTTTTATATGAGAGATGTTTGGGTTTCAACTGGTACATCACCTACAGTATTTAGATATATTGATTGGGTAATAACAGTTCCGCTTCTAATGATTGAATTTTATTTAATATTAGCTGCATGTACCAAAGTATCTCTAGGTGTCTTTTGGAGACTTACATTAGGAACATTAGTTATGCTCATAGCTGGATATTTAGGTGAAGCCGGTTTTATCGATTCCACAATTGGTTTTGTTGTTGGAATGGGTGGATGGGCCTACATTCTATATGAAATATTTGCTGGTGAGGCTGCAACAGTTAATGCTAGCCAGGCAACTCCTGCTGTACAATCAGCTTACAATTCTATGAAATGGATTGTTACAATAGGTTGGGCAATTTATCCACTTGGTTATTTCTTTGGTTATTTAGCTGGTGGTGCTGATGATGCTAGCCTTAATGTAATTTATAACTTAGCTGACTTCGTTAATAAAATTGGTTACGGTCTTGTAATTTGGGCCGCAGCATCTTCAGAAGTTGATTAATTCATAATTTAAAGCATGCACTATTAACATGGTGCATGCTTATATTTAAATGAAAAAAATTCAAACATTAGTTGTAGGCGGGGGTTTTGGCGGAATGGCCGCGGCTCTTAGAGCTAAGGCAATGGGTCACGATGTAACATTAATAGATAGGCTTGAATTACTCGGTGGAAGGGCTCAAATAATAACTAAAAATGGATATAAACATGATACTGGTCCAACTGTAATCACTGCACCTTTTCTTTTTGAAGAACTATTTAATTTATTCAATGAAAATATTAAAGAGTATATTACATTTGTCCCCCTAGAACCATGGTATAGGTTCTATTTTCATGACTCAACAACATTCGATTATTCGTCATCAATCTCTAAAACAAAAAAAGAAATAGCAAAGTTTTCACTCGAGGATTCAGAGGGTTATGAGTCTTTATTGAAAAAATCTGAAGAAATTTTTAATATTGGTTTTACAAAACTTTCTGCTCAACCTTTTACTTCTTTTTGGACTATGATTAAACAGATTCCTCATTTAATTAAATTAAAAAGTTATTTGAGTGTTTCTTCTTTCGTTTCGAAATACATTAAAAATACTAAAATAAGATCTGCCTTATCCATTCATCCACTTTTGGTCGGTGGAAACCCTTTTACAACAACATCAATTTATTCATTGATACATTACCTAGAAAGAAAGTGGGGAGTGTTCTTCTGTATGGGTGGTACAGGTAAATTGGTTGAAGAGCTATCTAATTTGATTAAACGTCAAGGTATTAAGATTATTCTTAATGAGGATATAGTAAAAGTTCAGCATAAGGATAATATTGCAAAATATGCTATTTCTAATACAGGGAAAAAATATGATTTTGATAATTTAATTTATAATGGTGATCCCCCCACTTTTTATGCAGAAGTTTTAAGTCCCAAAGGCAAAAACCTTTTAAACCCAATAATGCCTAATAAATTTTTAAGTTACTCAATGGGCTTGTATGTTTTATTTTTTGGTACAAAAAAGAAATATGATGGAGTAGCACACCATACAATTTGGCTAACGGAAAGATTTAAAACTTTACTTGAAGATATTTTTGAGAAAAAAAAATTAACAAAAGATTTTTCCTTATATATTCATAGACCAACTGCTACTGATGAAAGTTTTGCACCCTTAGGTTGTGATAGCTTTTATGTTTTATGCCCAGTACCAAACCTAAAGAATAATTTAAATTGGGATCTAGAAGGAGAGAATCTTAAGTGCAATATTATTAATGAGCTTGAAAAAACTATCATGCCTGATCTGAAAAAATACATTACTGATATTTCCTACATGACACCTAAGAGCTTCAAAACAAATTATAGATCAATGTGGGGCGCTGGCTTTTCAATTGCTCCTAAATTTTACCAGTCAGCATGGTTTAGATATCACAATCAAGATCCTAAAATAAAAAATATTTTCTTTTCTGCAGCAGGGTCACATCCTGGTGCAGGTATCCCTGGAGTTTTATCCTCCGCTAAAGTTGTTGAGAAAATTCTAAGAGAGCAAGAGGTTAGATATTAATAATCAATTATTATCTTTAAAAAGAAACGGAAAAAGTTTCTATTGGGCAAGCAAGGTATTGTCTAGGGATAAGATTGATAAAGTATCTCAACTATATTATGTGTTGAGAGATTTAGATGATTTAGCAGATAATGATATTGATAAAAAAAATGTATTTATAAATCTGCAAAATTTTATTAATTCTAAAGAAGCAGATACTAATGATCCTGTTCTTTTAAAGCATTTAGATTTTTTTAATAATGTTAAATCTAATTTTAATTATAAACAATATTTTAATGAGTTTTTAGATGGAATGATTTTTGATCAGAATGAAAAGGTTCTTATAAAAGATAAAAAAGAGCTATTAGAGTATTGTTATAAAGTCGCAGGTACTGTTGGATTAATGATGTGTCCTATTCTGGGTGCATTGAGTGATGATGCCAAAACACATGCATCAAATCTAGGAATAGCTATGCAATTAACAAATATCGCTCGAGATGTTTTTGAAGATGCATCTAACAATAGACGCTATATCCCAGGTGACGAATGCAATAATTTAGAACCTTTCAAAATTCACAATAGAGATGCTAAGGAAGATCCAAGACAAAAAGAATTATTAAGAAATTCCATAATACAGTTACTAGATTATGCTGACGAGCATTATGAGTTAGCAAAAAAAGGATATAGGTTCTTACCCTTTCGTTCAAAAATTTGTATATCCATAGCTGCAAACATTTATAGAGAAATAGGAATAATCATTAAAAAAAACAATTATCAGCTCTCTAATAAAAGATATTATGTTTCTAAAAGGAGAAAGTTTATTATTTCTTTAAAAACAATTTTAGGATTTGCTTAGATTGAACATGGCTATTAATAGAACTATATCTGTATTTGGTGGTGGTTGCGCAGGTTATTCATTGATTAAAGAGCTATCAAAAATAAATGGAATTGATATAAATTTCTACTTGGGAACAGATAGTGTAAAAGATAATTACTGGGGATTTTGGGAAAATAAAAATGATAGCTTTCATTTTCCTATTCATGCCAAGTGGTATAAGTGGAAGATTTCTGATTGGAATGATGAAGTAGATTTTGAATCACGAGAGAATCCATATTGTATTGTGAAGAGATCTGAATGGTATAATTTTTGTAAAAATGAAGCTTCCTCCAAATCAGTAAAATTTATACGAGAGAATATAGATGAAAATAATGGAATTTATTATAGAAAGAATAGAGAAGCAATAAAGTCAGATTATATTTTTGACTGTAGAACAAAAGCCTTTGAGGATGAAGTCTACAAGCAACAGTTCAAAGGATTTTTAATTCAAGTAAATGAAAGTGTATTTGATAGTTCAGTTGTAAACCTTATGGATTTTAGATGTAATCAAGAAGATGGAATTCAATTTATTTATTTATTGCCTTTTTCGTCTAAGCTTGCATTGATTGAACCAACAACATACTCATATTCCACAAAAAGCGATGATTTTTATCTAAATACTTTAAAGAAATATTTGTTAGAAATATATAATGTTAAAGATTTCAAGATCCTTAATGAAGAAAAAGGAATAATTCCATTAGCATTACTTCCTGCTGATAACAATACTGCCATTTCAGTTGGAGTAAGAGGAAGAGCTAATAGACCAGCATCAGGTTATACTTTTTACTTTATACAGCTTCAAGTTAAAAAAGCATTTGATTGCATTGTAAAAAGAAAAGATAAATTTAATTTAAATATACATTCGTTGTTAATTCGATTCCTAGACAATGTCTTTTTAGATGTTCTTAAATCTAATCCAAAATTGGCTCCAAAAATATTTATTTCTTTTGCTAAGTCTTTTACTGGTAATGAGTTAGCAGATTTTATGACAAATAGAATTAAGTTAAAATCATTATTTCAAATGATTATAAATCTTCCTAAATTACCTTTTATAAAATCTTTTTTCAGGAATTTATTTTAATGGATTTTTTAACTGTAATTTCAATCGGATTAATAATTGTAATTGGCTTACCTCATGGAGCTTTAGATGGGTCAGTCTTTATTTGTTTAAATCTTAATAAAAATATATGGAACATATTATTGTTTGTAACCTTATATCTTTTACTTGCTTCTTTAGTTGCATTTTCATGGTTCTATTTTCCCCAGGTTTCATTAATATTTTTTTTATTAATAAGTATTTTTCATTTTGGCATGGGTGATTTTCAGTGGACAACTGGCTTAGATAAATATCTTTATGGTTTTTTAAATGGCGGAATTATAATCCTAGGTATAAGTTATTTTAATTTTGATACTGTTAATAATGTTTATAAATATTTAAGTATAAATACAGATTTGGTTTGGAAATTTCACAATTTTGCTAATATAGTTTTTTTAATTTTACTACCATTCTTTTTAACTAATATTGACAAACTTAGAACTGTGGATTTTTTTAGAATATTTTTATCAATTCTATTAATTATTTTATTACCTCCAATTGTGGCATTTGCAATATATTTTTGCTTTATTCATAGCTATAACCATTTTAGTAGGATTGTCCCTGTTCTTAAGAATCAGATGAACTCCATAAAAATTCTCTATACTTTTTTAATATTTACGATATTCAGTTGGTTAATAGGGTTTATTATTTATAAATATTTCATTGGCACTTTTGGAGCAGAAGAGCTAATTTATAGGATTTTATTTATAGGTTTAGCTGCACTAACAGTTCCACATATGATTTTGATAGATTTTTATTTTAGACCAAAGAATAGGATATAGTAATGAGAATTGATATTGTAGAAATTAATCACAATTTATTCGATGTAAATATTGTAGATAAAGTTGAAACGTTTCATAGAATAGAATTAGATAATGATTACCATCAAAAACTTTCAAAAGGTAAAATACAAAAGAAAGAACTTATTCTTTTTAGTATTGAATTCCTCCTATTAAGAGAACCAAACACTGCAATACTCAGTTCCTTTAAGTTACAATTGATAAACACTTATTTCCCAGAGTATGAAAATGAAATTATAATTAAGATAGAGGAGTCACAAAAATGAAAGTAATGGTTATTGGATCAGGTGGCAGAGAGCATGCAATTTGTTGGGGGATATCAAAGAGTTCTAAGGTTGATAAGATTTATTGTGCACCGGGTAATGCAGGTATTTCTGAAATTGCTGAGAACATAGATATTAAAGCCGATGATTTAAATCAATTATTATCTTTTGCTCTAGAAGAAAAAATAGATTTTACAATTGTTGGACCGGAGCAGCCTTTATCTCTTGGAGTAGTAGATCTTTTTCAAGAAAATAATTTATTAATTTTTGGCCCAACCCAATTTGCTTCTCAATTAGAGTCTAGTAAAGAATTTTCAAAACTCTTTATGGAAAGAAATAGTATTCCTACTGCATCTTTTAATTCATTTACATCATATGATGAAGCAGAGTCATATGTTAAAAAATCTGAGCTACCGATAGTTATAAAAGCTGATGGCCTTGCCTCTGGAAAAGGAGTTAGAGTATGCTTTGAAAGAATTGAAGCAATTGATTTCTTAAAAGACATTATGCTAGATAAAGTTTTTTCTTCTTCAGGAGAAAAAGTTGTAATAGAAAGTTTTCTTGAAGGAGAGGAAGCATCCTTTTTTATTTTTTCTGATGGTAAAAATATTCAAATGCTTGACTCATCACAAGATCATAAACGGCTTTTAGATAAAGATGAAGGCCCAAACACAGGTGGCATGGGAGCTTATTCTCCTGCACCTATAATTGATATGGAGACTAGAACCAACATTGTAGAGATGGTTGTGAAGCCCGTTTTTGAGGGATTCAAGAAGGAAGCATTAATTTATACTGGAATTTTGTATATAGGGTTAATGATTAAAGACAAAAAACCTAGTGTTGTCGAATTTAATTGTAGATTTGGTGACCCGGAAACTCAGCCTTTACTGTTTAGAATAGATTCAGATATTTTCGATTTGTTTTACTTAACTGCATTAGGAGAGTTAGATAGCTATAAACTAAAGTGGAAAAATAAAACATCAGTAAGTGTTGTACTTGCATCAAAAGGCTATCCCATGAAGCCTGAAACTGGGATTTGCATAAAAAACTTGGATAAGGTTAATCTAAATGATGACCAATATATCTTTCATGCTGGGACTTCTATAAAAGACAATGAAGTTATTATTAATGGCGGAAGAGTTCTTAACATAACTGCATCCGGTGATAACTTAAAAGAGGCAATAAATTCAGCTTATAAAATAATTGATATGGTTGATTCATCTAATTTGCAATATAGAAAAGACATAGGTGCCAAAGGGCTTTTAAAAAATAGCTAAATTGCTTGACATAGTATATATGTGTGGCATATTCAAAGGATTAAAAAAGAGGTATAAATGCCAACAATTAGTCAATTAATAAAAAATTCACGCTCTGTAGAAAAGAAAAAAAGTAAATCTAGAGCTTTGCAAAACAACCCTCAAAAGAGAGGAGTTTGTACTAGGGTTTATACCACTACACCTAAAAAACCTAATTCTGCACTTAGAAAAGTTGCTAGGATTAGACTTACGAATGGTTTTGAAGTAACTGGATACATTCCCGGTGAAGGGCACAAGCTCCAAGAGCATTCAGTAGTTTTAATTAGAGGTGGAAGAGTAAAAGACTTACCAGGAGTGAGATATCATATTGTTAGAGGCTCTCTAGACACAACAGGTGTTGATGGAAGAAAGCAATCTAGATCAAAATATGGTACTAAAAAGCCTAAGGCTAGTTAGATTTATATAATATGGCAAGAAAAGGACCTGTTAAAAAAACCCCAATTCCTCAAGATACTAAATATAATAGTTCTACTATAACTAAATTTATAAATGCAATTATGTTAGATGGTAAAAAAAGTATTGCAGAATCTGTCCTTTATGAATCATTCAAAATAATTGAAGATAAAGCAAAAACAAACCCTTTAGAGATATTTGAAGAAGCAATGACAAATGTTCAGCCACCAGTTGAAGTTAGATCAAGAAGAGTCGGTGGTGCAACATATCAAGTTCCTGTTGAGGTTAATTCAGCCAGAAAACAGTCTTTGGCTATTAGATGGTTATTAACTGCTGCTAGAAAAAGGTCAGGAAAGAGTATGTCTTCAAAACTAGCTAATGAATTTTTAGATGCAAAAGATAGTAAAGGCGGAGCATTTAAGAAGAAAGAAGATACTATAAAAATGGCTGAAGCTAATAGAGCATTCTCACATTATCGTTGGTAGGTTCATAGAAAATGAGTAAAGATTTAAATAAGACTAGAAACATAGGTATTGTTGCACACATTGATGCCGGTAAAACAACTACAACTGAAAGAATTCTTTTTTACACAGGAAAAAGCTATAAAATTGGTGAGGTTCATGATGGAGCTGCAACCATGGATTGGATGGAGCAAGAAAGAGAAAGGGGTATCACTATAACCTCAGCAACAACTGCATGCAGTTGGGACAATCATGATATCAACATTATTGATACACCTGGACACGTTGATTTTACTATCGAAGTTGAAAGATCTCTCAAGGTTTTAGATGGTGCATGTGTTGTTTTTGATAGTGTCGGAGGTGTTGAACCTCAATCTGAGACAGTTTGGCGACAAGCAGACAGATATAAAGTACCCAGAATGTGTTTTGTTAATAAAATGGATAGAACAGGTGCAAATTTTCAAAGGACAGTCGACCAAATTAAAAATCGTTTAGGTTCAAATCCTGTTAGGTTACATATCCCATATTTTAAAGCGGACTTATTTGAAGGAATTGTAGATTTGATTGAAATGAAACTAGCTTTATGGGATGGTGAATCGTTAGGTGCTAAATTTGAATTAATTGATATACCAGAAGACATTAAATCTGAAGCAGAAGAAGCAAGAGAAAATTTAATGGAGCATTTGTCAGATCATGATGAATCTATAATGGAAGATTTTCTTGAGGGAAATGAAATTGATAAAGAGAGAATAATAGAAGCAATAAGAAAGCAGACTATTAATCTTGATATTGTCCCTGTTTTATGCGGATCAGCTTTTAAGAATAAGGGTGTTCAGCTATTACTGGATGCAGTTGTAAGATACCTCCCATCTCCACTTGATATTCCACCTGTAAATGGTGTTGATCCATCAGATGAAGACAAAATTATGGAAAGAAAGGCTGATGACAAAGAGCCATTATCTGCATTAGCTTTTAAAATTATGACAGACCCTTTTGTTGGCACAATAACATACATAAGAGTTTATTCTGGAGTATTAAATTCGGGAACTCCAGTCTTTAATCCACTTAAAAATTCAACTGAAAGAGTAGGCAGACTATTAAAAATGCATGCCGATAAAAGAGAAGAGATTACATCTGTTGGAGCTGGTGACATAGCAGCAGCAGTAGGATTAAAAGATACTTATACTGGTGAGACATTATGCGATAAATCAAAGCCAATTATTCTTGAGAGTCTAAATTTCCCAGACCCTGTTATTTCTGTCGCAATTGAGCCTCAAACAAAAGCTGATCAAGAGAAGCTAGGTATGGCTCTTAACAAGCTAGCTATTGAGGACCCTTCTTTTAAAGTAAAAGTTGATCACGAAACAAATCAAACAATTATTTCAGGAATGGGAGAGCTTCATCTTGAGATTATTGTCGATCGACTTAAAAGAGAATTTAATGTTGAAGCCAAGGTTGGTGCTCCACAGGTTGCATATAGAGAGACAATCAGAGGATCAAGTGAAGCAGAACAGAAATATATCAAACAAACCGGTGGCAAGGGTCAATATGGTCATGTAAAAATCAGAATTGAACCTATGGATACAGGCGGTGGCTTTGAATTTGTAAACGAAATAAAGGGTGGAGCTATTCCAAAAGAATTTATTCCAGCCGTTGAAAAAGGAATAACAGAGGCAATGACTAGTGGTGTTGTCGCAGGTTATGAAGTAGTGGATGTCAAGGTTACACTTTATGATGGCTCTTTCCATGATGTTGATTCATCTGAAATGGCTTTCAAAATTGCAGGCTCACTTGCCTTTAAAGATGCAGTAAAGAAAGCAGGGGCAGTTGTTCTTGAGCCTATGATGAAAGTTGAGGTTGTCTGTCCGGAAGATTTTATGGGAACTGTTATTGGAGATTTGAGTTCTAGAAGGGGTAAAGTCCAAGGTACTGAACTAAGAGGTGAATTACAAGGTGTACAATCTGAAGTACCTTTATCTGAGATGTTTGGATATGCAACAGATGTAAGGTCCTTGACAGAAGGTCGAGCAACATTTACAATGGAGTTTTCAACTTATGCAGATGTTCCACCGAATATCTATGAGCAGTTGAAATTAAAAGAAGCATAATTTTATTTTTTAGGAGGGACATTTAGATGTCTAAAGAAAAATTTGAGAGGAATAAACCTCACTGTAATATAGGAACAATTGGTCACGTTGATCATGGTAAAACTACTCTTACTGCTGCCATAACTATGACTTTAAATAAAGCTGGTGGTGGTGAAGCAATGTCATATGAAGATATTGATAATGCTCCTGAAGAAAAAGAAAGAGGAATTACTATTAATACTGCTCATGTTGAATATGAAACTGAAGCTCGTCATTATGCTCATGTTGATTGTCCAGGACACGCTGACTATGTTAAAAACATGATAACAGGTGCTGCACAAATGGACGGTGGAATCTTAGTTGTTAGTGCAACTGACGGACCAATGCCACAAACCAGAGAACATATACTTTTAGCTCGTCAAGTTGGAGTACCAAGATTGGTTATCTTTTTAAATAAGGTTGATCAATTAGGTGGAGACCAAGAATTAGTTGAATTAGTTGAATTAGAAGTTAGAGAACTATTAAATGAATACGGATTTGAAGGGGACGACACTCCAATAATTTCCGGTTCAGCATTAGCAGCAGTTGAAGGCTCAGATGCTGAAATAGGCGAAAATGCAATTAAAGAGTTAATGTCTAAAGTTGACGAGTGGATTCCACAACCTGCAAGGGATATAGACAAGCCTTTTTCATTAGCAATTGAAGATGTTTTTTCAATTTCAGGTAGAGGTACTGTTGTTACAGGTAGAGTAGAGCAAGGGAAGGTTAACTCTGGAGATAAAATTGAAATTGTAGGGATTAAAGACACAATCGAAACAACTGCTACAAGCTTGGAGATGTTTAGAAAAATTTTAGATTATGCTGAAGCTGGAGATAATGTAGGTGTTTTATTAAGAGGTATTGAAAAAGATGATGTAGAAAGAGGACAAGTTTTATGTCAACCTGGATCTATTAAGCCTCATAAAAAGTTTGAAGCTGAAGTCTATGTATTAAAAAAAGAAGAGGGTGGTAGACATACCCCATTCTTTAAAGGATATAGACCTCAATTCTATTTTAGAACAACTGATGTAACAGGTTCAATTGAACTTGGAGAAAATGTAGAAATGGTAATGCCTGGGGATAATACAAAAATGAATGTAGAATTAATTGTTCCCGTTGCTATGACTGAAGGTCTTAAGTTTTCAATTCGTGAAGGCGGAAGAACAGTTGGAGCTGGTGTTATAGGGAAAATTATAGAGTAATTATATGGAAACCGCACCAAAAGTAAGAATCAAGCTTAAATCATTTGATCATAAGCTTTTAGACAAGTCGACTTTCGATATTGTTGATACAGTTAAAAGAACTGGAGCAAAGGTTGCAGGTCCAATTCCGTTACCAACGGACATTTCAAAAACTTGTGTTTTAAGAGCACCACATGTTTATAAAGATGCAAGAGAACATTTTGAAATGAGGACTCACAAGCGCCTTGTAGACATTCTTGAACCTACTCAGCAAACTATCGATTCATTAATGAAATTGGATCTTGCTTCTGGAGTAGAGGTAGAAATAAAACTACAAGGTGTATAAATGTCTGAAGATATAAAAAAAGAAAACCAATCAGAAGATCAAGTGTCAACTAAGGAAGAGCCAAAATCGGATACATCTTCTTCGGAAGATACTATTGTTGAAGAGACATCAAGCGAACAGACTACTGAAAATGAATTAGATTCTATCAAGCTTAGTGGTCTAATGGGCACTAAGTTAGGAATGACACAGTCAATTATGGATGATGGTAGAGTTATTCCAACTACCTTAATTCAACTTGGACCTTGCTATGCACTTGAAAAGAAAGAAAAAAATAATAAATGCTCAGTTAAGGTAGGTTTTTTAGATGTTAAACCTACTTCCTTGAACAAACCTAAGCTTTCATATTTCTCAAAATTAAATGTTAAGCCAGTTAAACATATAAAAGAGTTTGATTTATTAGAAGATATTGAAATTAAACCTGGAGCTGTAATTAAAGCTGATATCTTTAAAGAAGGTGATATTGCTGATGTTACTGCAGACTCAAAAGGTAAAGGTTTTGCTGGAGTAATAAAAAGACATAATTTTGCTGGCCTAAGACATACACATGGAACTCCTCAGAATCAGAGATCAGCTGGATCAATTGGTGCATGTGCATATCCGGGAAGAGTTTGGAAAGGCCAAAAGATGGCTGGAAGATATGGCGGAAAAACATCAACCATTCAAGGATTAGAAGTTCTTAAAATCGATATAGAAAAGAATATAATTTTTATAAAAGGATCGGTACCAGGATCTAAAGGTGCTTTGGTTTATGTTAACCATACTAGGAAAGGATAATGGATTTAGAAATAATAAATTTAGAAAATAAATCTGCAGGAAAAGTTTCTTTTGATATTGATGAAAATAAAGTAATCAATAGGTTTGCTATTAGTCAAGTAGTTAAGTGGCAACTAGCTAAAAGAAGATCTGGTACTGCTGCAACAAAAAATAGAGCACTGGTTGCAGGAAGTGGAAAGAAACCTTTTAAACAAAAGGGTACTGGTAATGCTAGAGCTGGAACCAGAACTTCTCCAATTTGGAGAGGTGGTGGTGTTATATTTGGCCCCCAACCAAAAGACTGGTCAATTAGTGTTCCAAAGAAAATAAGAAAATTAGCACTCAATAACACTATTTTGTATAAACTTCAAAAGAAAGAACTATTGATACTTGATTCACTTCAGATAGAGTCTAACAAGACTAAAGATCTTGCTAATAAATTAGTTAACTTAAATCTTGGAAAGAAAATTCTTATTGTTACTGATAATAATGATTCAAATCTAGAACTCTCTTCAAGGAACCTTCAAAATGTAAAGGTTATAAAATCTGATGGATTAAATGTTTATGATTTATTGAACTCAAATTCAGTTTTAATTGATAAAGATGCAGTTGAAAAAATTTTAGGGAGAATTAAATAATGAAAAAATTTATTTCAGATATCATTATTAAACCTTTGATGACGGAAAAAACTGCCTCTTTAGGAGAGTCGCAATGTTATGTGTTCGAAGTTTCTCCAAATGCTACAAAAAATGAAATAAGAGATTCAATTCAAAAATTTTTTGATGTTAAAGTTAAAGATATTAGAACGTCTATAAAACCTGGTAAAAAAGTTACGAAAGCTGGAAGAACAATAGGTAAAAGGTCTAAGCAGAAAAAAGCTTTTGTGACACTTAAAGAAGGAAGTATTGAACTAATTCAAGGAGTGTAAAATGGCTATTCAAAAATATAAACCTACTAGTCCTGGAAGACGTTTTATGACATCAGCTGACTTTGATGAAATAACTTCAAAAGTTCCTCATAAAGCTTTAGTTAAATCTGTACATAAAAAGAAAGGAAGAAATAATAACGGACGCATAACTTCTAAAAGTAGAGGTGGTGGTGCAAAAAAATTATATAGAATAATTGACTTTAAAAGAAATAAAATAGATATACCAGGAATAGTTCAAACCATAGAATATGATCCAAACAGGTCGGCTAGAATTGCTCTTATAAATTATAAAGATGGTGAAAAAAGATATATACTCGCACCATTAGGTATCAAGGTTGGCGATCAAATTATTTCAGCTGAAAAGACAGAAATTATTACAGGTAATTCCTTATTGTTAAAAAATATTCCAGAGGGCACATTGGTTCACAATGTTGAAATGGCCCCGAAGGGTGGCGGAAAAATTGCTAGATCTGCCGGTGGTTATGCTACTGTCCTTGGAACTGAAGGTTCATTAACTCAAATTAAACTTGCATCCGGCGAAACAAGAAAGCTTTTAGCTGAATGTAGAGCAACAGTAGGTAAGCTTGGAAATGAAAAGCATAATCAAGTAGTAATAGGTAAGGCAGGAAGAAAAAGATATTTAGGTAGAAGACCTATAGTAAGAGGCGTTGCAATGAACCCTGTTGATCACCCACATGGTGGTGGAGAAGGTAAAGCAGCAAGAGGTAACCCACATCCTGTTTCTAAATGGGGATGGATTACAATTGGTAAGAAGACTAGAAATAATCCTAAAACTGATAAGATGATAGTCAAAAGAAGAAGAATTGGTTACGGGATGGATAAGAGGTAATTAAGGTATGGGTAGATCAATTAAAAAAGGACCATTTGTTGATGACAAGCTAATGAAAAAAGTCATTAAAGCTAAAGAAGAGGACAGTCAAAAAATAATTAAAACATGGTCTAGAAGATCTATGATAGTTCCTGAGATGATAGGTTTAACCTTTGCTGTATATAATGGAAAAAAATTTGTTCCTGTCTATGTAACTGAATATATGTTGGGACATAAGCTTGGAGAGTTCTCACCAACAAGAACTTTTATTTCTCATGCAGGTGGAGATAAAAAATCAAGGGTAGGAAGATAAAATATGATATCAAAAGCTGTAAATAAATATATAAGAAGAACCCCAAGAAAAGTTAATACTGTATTAGATGTTATTAGAGGAAAAAATGTCGATTATGCATTCATGCTTTTGAAAGCAATTACTAAGGGTGCAAAAGAAGAAGTTTCAAAAACTTTAAAATCTGCAGTATCAAATGCTTATGAAAAGGGTTATACAGATACAGCTAAAATTTCTATTTCTGAAGCCTATAGCACTGAAGGACCAATCTTTAAGAGGTTCAAAGCTAGGGCTATGGGAAGAGCTACTAGAAGATATAAAAGAACAAGCCATATAACTATTATATTAAAAGAGGAGTCAAATTAATGGGACAAAAAGTAAATCCAATATCATTAAGAATAGGTATTACAAGATCATGGCCTTCTAATTGGTTTGTTTCAAATAAAAACAAATATAAAGATTATCTGCATGAAGATCTTAAAATAAGAACCCATGTTAAGAAAAAGTTTTTTCAAGCTGGAATTTCTAAATTAGAAATAGAGCGTTCATCTGATGAAAAAGTAAGACTTGTAGTTTACTGCTCAAAGCCTGGACTATTAATCGGTAGAAAAGGTGTCGATATAGATTTATTGAGAAAAGATTTAAAAAAGATGATTAAAAAAGATGCTTATATTGATATAAGAGAAGTAAAAAGGCCTGAAATAGATTCACAACTAGTTGCAGAAAATATAGCATTACAATTAGAAAGAAGAGTTACTTACAGAAGAGCAATGAAAAGAAGCATGTCATCAGCACTCAGATTAGGTGCTATAGGGATTAAAGTTATGGTCTCAGGAAGACTCGGTGGTGCTGAGATTGCTAGAAGTGAATGGTATAGAGAGGGAAGAGTCCCTTTGAGTACATTAAGAGCTGATATTGATTATGGTTTTGCTGAGGCGGCAACTACTTATGGGATTATAGGAATAAAGGTTTGGATTTTTAAAGGTGAAGTTATAAAAAGAAAAGAAAAAATAGCAAAAGGAGCAGGAAATGCTACAGCCTAAAAAAACAAAACATAGAAAAATGCATAAAGGCCGTGTTAGAGGGGTTGCCACTAAAGGCAACAAAGTATCTTTTGGAGAATTTGGTTTACAAGCTTTGGATTTTTCTAGAATCACTGGAAGGCAAATTGAAGCTGCTAGGATTGCAATAACAAGAAAAGTAAAAAGGGGTGCAAAACTTTGGATTAGAATCTTTCCTCATAAACCTGTTTCTAAAAAACCTGCTGAGGTTAGAATGGGTAAAGGTAAGGGAGATATAGATAGATATGTTGCTCCAATAAAAAAAGGAACAATGATTTATGAGATTGCTGGTGTTGATGAGGAGCTTGCAAGAGAAGCCTTAAGATTAGCTTCTGCAAAGCTTCCTGTAAGAACCAGGATTGTTGTCAGAACGAGAGGTTTATTGATATAATGAATATGTCTGATATTAAAAAGTTAGATACTGAAGAAATTCAAAACAAAGTTGTTGAGCTTAAAGATTCAATTCTTAAAGCAAAAATTTCTAAGTTGAATCAGGGTGATTTTGATTCAAATACATTTAATAAAATAAAAAAAGATATTGCAAGATGTCTTACTGAATTAAATATTCGAAATCAGGAGAATAAATAATGAGTAGGGGAAGAATGAGAGAAATAACAGGTACTGTGACTAAAAATTCATCAGATAAAACAGTTATGATTCAAACTGAAACAAAGAGCAAAAATAAAAAATATAACAAAATTGTTGTACTTAAAAAACAATTTTCAGTTCATGACGAAAAAAATGAAGCAAAAGTTGGAGACCAAATTAGGATTATTGAAACGAAGCCAATAAGTAAAAACAAAAGATGGAAATTAGTTGAAATTGTTGCAAAAGGAGAGAACTTATGATTCAAACAGAGACACAATTAGTTTCTGCAGATAATTCAGGAGCTAAGAAGCTCAATGTTATTAATCTGAAAGGTGGCTCTTTTAGACGATATGCAAGAATTGGAGATATCGTAACTGTATCTATTAGGGCTGCAATTCCAAACTCTAAAGTTGAAAAAGGAAAAATATTTCAAGCTGTAATAGTTAGAACAAAGAAAGAGTTAAGAAGGAATGATGGATCATACATTCGATTTGATGATAATGCGGCAGTATTGATTAATAAAGATAATCAGCCAATTGGTACTAGGATATTTGGTCCAGTTGCAAGAGAGTTAAGAAACAAAGGTTTCATGAAAATTGTTTCATTGGCTCCGGAGGTTATATAAGTGGCAAATTCACGTAGACCAAAAAAAGGTCAAGAAGTTAAAATTATTGCAGGGAAGTATAAAGGCCAAGTTGGTAAAGTTTTGTCAGTATTTCCTAAGGAAGATAAATTGATCATAGAAAATATAAATGTTGCCAAAAGACATATGAAACCTAATCAACAAAATCAGACTGGTGGAATCATCAGTAAGGAAAAACCAATTCACATTTCAAACGTTAAGGTGATTGCAAATGCTTAGTTTAAGAGAACAGTATAAAGAATTAGTGCCTGAAATTTTATCTAATTTAAATTATTCAAATAAAATGGAAGTACCGAAAATTGTTAAAGTTTCTATAAACATGGGACTAGGTAAAATTTCTGATGCTGGTAAAGATGGGAAACTTATTGAGGAAGCTGTTGAAGAATTATCAAGAATTGCAAACCAAAGGGCTGTTGCTACAAAGGCTAAAAAATCTGAAGCAGGATTCAAGTTAAGAGAGGGCTCATCTATAGGTGCAAGAGTTACCCTCAGAGGTAATTTAATGTACGAGTTTCTAATGAAGCTACTCCATTTAGCATTACCTAGGGTTAGAGATTTTAGAGGTATATCTAGAAAAGCATTCGATAAAAGTGGGAATTATAATTTAGGTATCACAGATCATTTAATTTTCCCAGAAATTGATCCGACTAAGACATCAAAAAACAAAGGTATGAATATTACTATAGTAACAACAGCAAATAAAGATGAAGATGCACTTTTTCTATTAGAAAAATTGGGGTTTCCATTCAAAAAGAATTAGGAGTTTATATTATGGCAAAAAAATCAATGATAGTTAAAGCTAATAAAAAGCAAAAATTTAAAGTTAGAGAATATAATAGGTGTCCTTTAACAGGAAGACCAAGAGGGTTCATTAGAAAATTTGGAATGAGTAGAAATGCTTTTAGAAAATTAGCCAGTGAAGGACTAATTCCTGGTGTAAAAAAGGCGAGTTTCTAGAGAGGAAAAAATGGTTATAGATCCAGTATCAGACATGTTAACAAGAATTAGGAATGCTATTACACGAAGGCATAAGAATGTTCAGATACCTTCGTCAAAATTTAAAGTTGAAATTGCAAAAATACTTAAAGAAGAAGGGTTTATTCATTCTTTTGATATAGTGAAAGATGGTAATTTTAGCAACATAAAGATAGATTTAAAATATGATTCAAGAAAGTCTCCTGTAATTAAAAAAATTCAAAGAATAAGTAAGCCTGGATTAAGGGTTTATGTTAATAAAAATGAAATCCCAAGAATTTCTGGTGGCCTTGGAACATCTATTATTTCAACTTCTAAGGGATTAATGACTGGAAGTAAGGCTAGAGAAATTGGTGTAGGAGGAGAAATACTCTGCAGTATTCTGTAAGTTTTTTAAATTCGTTATGTCTAGAATAGGTAATAAAGAAATAGAAGTTTCAAATGATGTTAAAGTTGATTTTAATGATGGTTTATTAAAAATTACTGGACCTAAGGGTAATTTACAACGCCCAATTCCTGAAGGTGTAAAGTTAGATATTGCTGACGGGAAAATTAAAGTGAGTCGACTGTCAGAAGAAAAGAAAATCAAAGCTCTTCATGGTCTTTTTAGATCATTAATTAATAATATGGTTATAGGTGTTAGCCAGGGTTTTGAAAAATCATTAGAAATTATTGGTACAGGTTATAAGTGTGACATAAAATCAAAATCTGAACTGGTTTTAAACTTAGGCTACTCTAATCCTATTAGCTTTAAGTTACCTGAAGGAATTGATGCTGAAGTTGAAAATAAAGGAACAATTTTAAAAATTAAAGGTATAAATAATGAAGTTGTTGGAGAAATTGCAGCACGAATAAGAAAATTAAGAAAACCTGAAAGATATAAAGGTAAAGGTGTAAGATATCAAGGAGAATATGTTAAGTTAAAAGCAGGTAAGGCTGCGGGTAAAGGTGCCAAATAAAATGATTAATCCTATAGAACGAAATAAGCTTAGAGTAAAGAGACATTTAAGAACTAGAAAAAAAGTTTCAGGAACTGCTGAAGTACCTAGACTTTATATATTTAGGTCATTAAAAACTTTATATGCAAACATAGTTGACGATGATAAAGGTACAACTATCGCTTCAGCTTCAATATCAAAGAAGGATTCTTCCACCAAGTTAGCTGAATTACTTCTGGAAAAAATTACAAAACTCGGGATAAATAAAGTTGTTTTTGATAAAAGTGGTTATAAATACCATGGTCGAATTAAACAATTCGCTGATTCATTAAGAGATAAAGGTCTAAATTTTTAATAACATTGGAGATATAAATTGAGTACAGTTCAAGATAAAGAATTTGCAGAGAAAATAATTCACATCAGAAGAGTAGCAAAAGTTACCAAAGGTGGTAAGAACTTCCATTTTACTGCTCTTGTAGTTATTGGAAATATGAAAGGTCAAGTAGGTTCTGGCTTAGGTAAGTCTAACGAAGTCCCTGATGCTATTAGAAAAGCTATAGAGAAGGCAAAAAAGAATTTAATAAATATAAATATGAATGGAAGAACTATCAGTCATGAAGTATATGCTAAATCCTTATCATCACAGGTAATGATCAGACCTGCTGGTTCAGGGACTGGTGTTATTGCTGGGGCAGCCGTTAGGTCTGTTCTTGAGTTGGCTGGAATTAAAGATGTTTTATCTAAATCTCTTGGGTCAAGAAACCCTATTAATGTTGTTGCTGCAACCATTGAATGCTTAAAGCAGTTGTCAGAACCATCTGAAACTGCAGATGGTAGAGGAAAGGATTCAAAGGATTTAGATTTACCAAAACAATACTATTTAAACAAAGCTGAAGGTGAAATAAATGCTTAATGAATTAGTGAAGACTGGATATAAGAAAAAGACAAGGGTTGCCAGAGGACCTGGATCAAAAGGTAAAACTGCTGGTCGTGGCCATAAAGGTCAAAATTCAAGATCAGGAGGAGGTGTTCCAATTTTATTTGAAGGCGGACAATCCAATTTTGTTTTGAGAACACCTAAAAGAGGTTTTAAAAATTATAATAGAGTTGAATTTGAGATATTAAATGTAGGAATGCTGAATAAAATTTCTGATTCCTCTGAAATAAATAAAGATCTGCTTGTTAAATTAGGAAAAATAGAAGGAAAGAAGCCACTTAAGATTTTAGGACAAGGTGAAGTTTCAAAAAAAATAAACATAAAAGCAGATGCTTTTTCTAAGTCTGCTGAAGAAAAAATTAAATCTGCGGGCGGAACGATCACTACAGTATGAGTTCAGTAGATTCACTACCAAGACTTCCAGAGTTAAATAAAAGAATTTTATTTACACTTTTTATTCTGACAATTTATAGATTAGGAGTTTTTGTTCCAATCCCAGGAGTAGACTCTGCTGAAATATTAGCAATTTTTTCAAATCAGGGAAAATCATTTTTCGATATTATTAATTTATTTTCTGGTGGTGCTTTTGAAAGAGCTTCTATATTTGCACTTGGAGTAATGCCATATATAACAGCTTCAATTGTAATGAATTTAGTAGTCAAAACAATTCCGAAACTAGAAGAAATGAATAAGGATAGTGCTGGTAAAAAGAAGATTAGTCAGTATTCAAGATATTTAACTATTGTTATATGTTTTTTTCAAGCTTCGTTACTTGTATCCGCATTGCAAACAGGATTGGGAACTGGAGCTCAAATTGTTTTTGACCCCGGACTTTCATTCTATTTGCTAACAGTATTTAGCCTTACTGCTGGAACATTTTTTGTAATGTGGCTTGGGGAACAGATTACAAATAATGGAATTGGAAATGGTTTATCATTAATTATTACTGCATCAATAATAACTACCGCACCTTCTGCTATTGGAAAATTGTACAATTTTGTTTCAATAGGCAATCTTAATGTTCTTACAATAATTTTATATATTATTATAATGTTAGTTGTTTTGTATTCTGTAGTTTTTGTTGAACGATCCTTCCGAAAAATTCCAGTACAGTATCCGCAGAAAACCCAAGGTAGAAAAGTTTCTGCTGGTCAGTCATCACATCTACCTTTAAAAATTAATCCAGCAGGTGTTATACCACCAATTTTTGCTTCATCTATTTTATTGCTACCTCTAACAATTTTTAATTATATAGACATTCCTAGCCTTAACGAATTTAGTGCATCCTTTTTAAATAATGGCTTTATATACAATCTAGTCTTTGCTCTTTTAGTAATTTTTTTCACTTTTTTTTATACAGGGATGGTTATAAATCCTTCAGAGATGTCAGAAAACCTTAAAAAGAATGGTGCTTTCATACCAGGTATCAGACCTGGAAATAATACAACTGAATATATCAAAAATGTAATGTCTAAGTTGACAGTTATTGGCGCTCTTTATCTTGCTTTAGTTTGTGTTATTCCAGCCATACTAAATGCAAAGCCATTTAGTTTACCCTTTTTCTTTGGTGGTACATCTTTATTAATCGTTATAGGGGTAACCTTAGATACAATTCAACAAATTCAATCTTTTTTAATTTCAAATAACTATGATAATTTTGGGAATAAAAAAAGGAAGAAGGAACCAAAAAGATTCAATTTGAGGTGATTTATGATACTAATATTATTTGGACCACCAGGAGCTGGTAAAGGAACACAAGCTGATTTATTAAAAGATAAATTTAACTTACTTCATTTATCAACTGGGGATATTTTAAGAGAAGAAGTTTCTAATAATACTAATTTGGGTCAACAGGCTAAGAAGTTTATGGATTCTGGCGAGTTGGTTACGGATGAATTAATAATAGGAATGATTAAAAATAAAATAGATTCTACAACAAATGTTGAAGGTTTTTTATTTGATGGTTTTCCAAGAACCATTTCACAAGCTGAGGCATTAGATTCCATGCTCTTAAGTAATAATCTCAATGTAGACAAAGTTATTTCCTTAGAAGTAGATGATGATATTTTAACAGAAAGGCTTTTATCTAGAGGTAGGAGCGATGACAACGAAGAAACTATTAAAAACAGATTAAATGTCTATAAAAATCAAACCCTTCCAATTAAAGATTACTATTTAAAAAATAATAAATTAGTTGAAGTTAAAGGAGATGGCTCAGTTGAAGATGTTAATGCAACAATTGTGAGTTCAATTTCATAGCAAATGGCAATAAAGATTAAAAAACCAAACGAGATTAGCAAGATTCAAAAATCAGGCTCTATAATTGCTCAAGTTCGTGATTTATTAATTAAAAATATTGAGCCAGGAATTTCTACTTGGGAATTAGATAGAATCGCAGAAGAGTATACGCTTTCTAAAGGTTTTAAGCCTGCATTTAAAGGTTATCAAAACTTTCCAGCTTCTATATGTGCATCTATTAATGATGAAGTTGTACATGGCCTTCCATCAAAAAATAGAATTTTAAAAAACGGAGATATTATTGGTATCGATTTTGGAGTTTATGATGGTGAATATTACTCTGACTCAGCATTTACTTTTGGTGTAGGTACAATATCAGATGATGTATCGAAACTTTTAGAAGTAACCAAAAGTTCTCTTGAAAAAGGTATTGAACTAGCTAAGCCAGGGAATAAGATTTTTGATATTTCAAAGGCAATTCAGGAATGTGTTGAAGCAGAAGGATTTTCAGTTGTTCGATCTTATGTTGGACATGGAATTGGAAAGGAGCTACATGAAGAGCCTCATGTCCCAAATTTCATTTTAAGCGAAAAGGATCGAAACACATCTTTAAAATTAAAAGAGGGCATGGTTTTGGCTATTGAGCCAATGGTTAATATTGGAGATTATGAAGTTGAGTTAAGTAGTGATTCATGGACTGTTAAGACAAAGGATGGTAGTCTATCAGCTCATTTCGAACATACAGTTGCAATTACAAAAAATGGACCAAAGGTGTTAACAAGTTAAATGGGTAAAGAAGAAAGAATTGAATTAGAAGGAACAATTTTGGAAGCACTTCCTAACGCTATGTTTAAGGTTGAACTCGAGAATAGTCATCAAATTTTAGCTTATGTTTCAGGGAAAATGAGGACTCACTTTATTCGTATTTTGCCTGGCGATAAGGTAAAAGTTGAAGTATCACCGTATGATTTGACAAAAGGAAGAATAACATATAGATTGAAATGAAATTATCGTATATAATATAACGCTTTAACGGAGATTTTATGCCTAGAATTGCAGGAGTAGACATACCAGAAAATAAAAGAGTTGAAATAGCTCTTACTTATATTTTTGGTATTGGGAAAAAGATATCTAATGATATTTTAAGTTCAGCTAATATTGATAAAAATATTAAAACTAGTGAACTAACCGATGAAGATGTTGCTAAAATTCGCCAACTGATTGAAGATAATTATTTAGTTGAAGGTGAATTAAGGGTAGATGTTCAAAATAACATAAAAAGACTTCAAGAAATTGTCTCATATCGTGGAATAAGGCATAGAAAAAAATTACCTTGTAGAGGGCAAAGAACTAAATCTAATGCAAGAACTCGAAGAGGTAAAAAAGGTTTAGCAGTAGCAAAGAAAAAATTAGCAGGAATTAAGTAAGATAGAGGGATAATTTATTTTGAAAAAAGTTAAAAAAAATAAGAAAGTTAAAAAGTTTGTTGAAGCAGGACATGCTCATATACAAGCTACTTTTAATAATACTATCATTACAATTACCGATCAATCAGGAAATGTAATTTCTTGGGCGGCTGGTGGAAAAAAAGGTTTTAAAGGTACAAGGAAAGGAACTCCATTTGCTGCACAGCTCGCAGCTGAGGATGCTGCAAAAAAAGCTGCTGATTTTGGAATGAAAACAATTTCTGTATTTGTGAAAGGACCTGGTCCAGGAAGAGAAACAGCAATTAGATCAATACAAGCAGCTGGAATTAAAATTGATTTAATCAAAGATGTAACACCTTTGCCACACAACGGTTGTAGACCTCCAGCAAAGAGAAGGGTATAGGGGAAAAATTTGGCTAGATATACAGGACCAACAACAAAATTATCAAGAAGAGAAGGGCAAGAGCTTTTCTTAAAAGGTGATAGATCTTATACCGATAAGGCTGCAAGAAGGTTGACTATTTTACCTGGCCAGTCTCAAGCCAAATATAGACAAAAATCCTCTGAGTATGCAATTAGGCTTCGAGAAAAACAAAAATTAAAAAGAATATTTGGTTTAACAGAAAAGCAGTTTAGGATTAACTTTACAAAATCAAATAACCAGCCTGGTGTTACAGGGGATAATTTAATCGCAAATTTAGAAAGAAGGTTGGACAATGCTGTTTACAGGCTTGGTTTTTTAAGTTCAAGAAGCGAAGCTAGACAGTTTGTTAACCATGGCCATATACTTGTTAATGGTAAGAAGGTTGATATCCCATCATATTTAATATCCCTTGATGATATTATTGAAGTTAGAGAAAAGAGTAAGGAATCAAAAAGAATTAAAGAATCAATCGAATCTGTAGCAAGAAGAGGTGTAGTTGATTGGCTTGAATTAGATTCAGAGAAACTCACCGGTAAAGTTAAAAGGTTACCTACAAGGGAAGACTTTAAGCTGCCTATTGACGAACAGCTTATAATTGAATTTTATTCTAAACTTTAGGAGAATTTATGGAATTTCAAAGAAATTGGATAGGCTTATATAAGCCAAAATCTATACAAATTGAACAGAAATCCAAAAGTGATACTTATGGTAAGTTTGTATGCCAGCCTTTAGAGAAAGGTTATGGTCTCACAATAGGGAATTCTTTAAGAAGAACTCTACTTTCATCTATTCAAGGTCCTGCGATAACGAAAATTAAAATTGATGGTGTTCAGCATGAATTTTCGACAATTACAGGAATAAAAGAAGATGTAACTGAAATTATTTTAAATTTGAAACAAATTAGTTTAAAAATGGATACTTACGAGCCTCAAACTTTAAATTTAAGCTATGCAGGAGAAGGTGAGGTAACAGCGAAGGACATAGAGACAAATCAACATGTTGAAATAGTTAATCCTGAGCAGTTTATCGCCACTTTATCTGAAAGTGCTAAATTGGATATGGAACTTACTATTGAGATGGGTCGAGGATATGTAACTACTGAATCCAGAGATGATGGATCTCATTCAATTGGAGACATTCCAATTGATGCAATTTTCTCTCCAATTAAAAAAGTTAACTATAATGTTACAGCTGCTAGAGTTGGTAGACGTACAGATTATGAGAAATTAACTATTGAGGTATGGACAAATGGAACAATTATTCCTGAAGATGCTGTAGCATATTCTGCTAAAATCATAAAAGATCAAATGACAGTATTCGTTAATTTTGATGAGGAAGAAATTGATTCTATTCCTATAATTGAAGATGAAAGTGACGAAATAATAGGTTCTGAAGATGTTCTCTTTACAAGAGTTGAAGAGTTAGATTTTTCTGCAAGATCCTTAAATTGTCTTGAAAAGGCGAATATAAAATACTTGGGAGATTTAATACAATTGAACGAAGAGGATTTGCTAAACCTTGAAAATTTTGGTAAAAGATCGTTAAATGAAGTCAGAGATGTAGTTTTATCATTCAATATAAAATTAGGTGAAGAAATAAACAAAGATTTATATTATGAGCAGAGAAAAGCTAAAGAAGACGTTGGCAATGGTGATATCCCAGAGGAAGCATAATGAGACATAGAGTAAGAAAAGGAAAATTAGGTCTAAAGACAGAGCATAGATTATCTTTATTAAGGAACCTTTCTACTGAACTTTTCAGACATGGGAGAATTGTTACAACTGATGCTCGAGCTAAAGAACTAAAAAGATTTTCAGAAAGGCTTATCACAACCGCAAAAAAGAATAGCCTTCATGCAAGAAGACTAGTAAATGCTAAAATTAAAGACAGAGATGTACTAGCTAATTTGTTTGATACAATAGCGCCCAGTTTTAACGATAGACCAGGTGGATATACAAGAGTTATAAAATTAGCTCCTAGAAGAGGTGATGCTGCACCAATGTCATTAATAGAGCTTGTTGGCTTAGATGTTCCGTTTAATAAAGTTGAAAAGATTGAAGAGCCTGAATTAGAAGAGAAAGCTGCTGAATAATTTTTTGAATTATGGATAATAAGCTTGGAATCATACTTGACCCTAATAGCTTTCAGAATATAAACAATGTAATAACAAAAGCTGAAAAGTACAATTTTCATTCAGCTTGGGTTACGGAACTTTATAGATCTTCTTTTGAACAGCTAACATATATAGCTAGCATTACTAAGAAGATAAAAATTGGTTCCGCAGTAACTCTCGCTTTCACTAGAAGTCCACTATCAACATTGATATCCGCATTAGATATAGATGAATTATCTAACGGTAGGTTTTTATTTGGTATTGGATCTGGTGCCATTAATACTAATAGAAAATGGCATGGTCTAGAAGATTTTGATAATCCTTCTGAAAGAATTAAGTCTTTTATTAAAATTACAAGGAAAATTGAGAAGTCTTTGATGTCAGGAGAGGACATTAATTATCGTGATCTTTACAATACTATAGATTTGAAGAGCTTTAGAAGGCCATTTAAGCCACTTAGACAGGAAATACCAATATATTTAGCTGGAATAGGTCCTAAGATGGTTAAAACTGCATTTACGGAATTTAGTGGATATTTGGGACATGTTGTTTGTTCACTTGATTATTTAAAAAAATATATACAACCACTTAGAGTTAATAATTCGAAAAGTACAAAGTCTATAATTTTATGTTCCATTAATAACAATAAAGCAAAAGCAATAAATGATGCAAGAGGAACAATAGCATTTTATGCTACTGTCAAAGCTTATTCTAAACCATTCATTGATTTGGGTTTTGAAGAAAATATAAATAAAATTAGAAATGAATTTTTTAATAATAACCCAAGAGGAATGATGGACAATGTAAGTGATGAGATGGTAACTTCTTTTTCTATTGTCGGATCTCAAATTGAGGTATTAGAAAAACTTGAGGAGTATAAAAAATATTTAGATTTACCAATACTTACTGCACCTCATTATTATTTAGAGAAAGAATTTGTTGAACAATATCAAAACAACATATTAGAAACTTTTAAGGTTTAGTAGCTGTATATATCGTTACAAGTCCTAAATTAAATGTATCGATTTCTTTTATTCGGAATCCACTGTCTAACAATATCTCTTCAAACTGTTTTGGAGTGTAAAAATTACTTATTGAAGATGAAAGATAATAGTATTCTTTAAATTTCCCAAACAAGAGCCCTATGAATGGAATTATTAGAAATAAATAAGTAGTTGTTAGTAAAGATAGGAAAATATTTTCACTTTTTGAAAATTCCATAATTTTCAACGTTGCTCCTTTCTTCATGACTCTTTTACATTCAGTCAAAGCATTATTAATTGATTTTGTATTTCTAATACCAAAAGAAATCGTCACAAAATCAAAAAAATTATTATCAAAATGTAGATCTTCACAATAATTTTCGCTAAAAATAACATTTTTTTTAACATTTTTTTTAATCGCAAGGTCTAGCATTTTATTGGAAGGGTCAGTTGCATAAAGAGCAGATTCTTTCCAATATTCCTCTATTAAAAAAATAATATCACCAGTGCCAGTTGCTATATCAAGGACATTCCCCTTTATAGTATGGCCGAGGACTAATCTTTTTTTCCATTTTTTATGCTTTCCTAGACTTATAATATTATTAATAAGATTATAAACATGCGAAATTGAATTAAATGTTTTTTTTGTATCTGGCATTATAAATTTTTAACTAAATTAGATGCTTCAATTATAGATCCTGATGTCATTAAATGAAGACCATCTAAATTTGTTTTGTATATTTTAATTAACTTTTTTAGATGGTTACTTGAGTAAGAATGAATTTTTTTATCATCATATTTTGCTAAATCCATTAAATGAGGAGAATCTATTGAAATACCACCTAATTTTTTGAGCAAATTATTAAGGATTCTTTTGTTTTTAACAGGTAGAACCCCTGCAAAAATTTTATAATCTTTACTATCAGATAATTTTATAATTTTCTCAAAATCACTTTCAGAGTAAATTGGTTGAGTAATAAAAAATTTTGATCCTCTTTTGAGCCTTTTCTCAATAGTTGTTTTTATTTTATTGAAAGACCTATTAATATTTAATGCAGAAAAGATATTAATATTCATTTTAGACTTGGTTTCATTATTGTTAAAATCAAGCCCTTTTTTGATTTTGTTTACATTACTAATCATTTCGTCTGTAGTTAATTCAAAGACCTCTTTAGACTTTTTTGTATTCCCATATGAAATTGGATCACCTTTAACGATAAGAATATTTTTTAGTTTCATTGAAAGTGCTCCAAATATTTCGCTTTGAAGAGCCAAGGAGTTTCTATCTCTTGATGAAAAATTAACAATTAATTTTTTCGGATCAACTCCCTTTAATATAAGCTTGTGTGCTACAGCTATTGGATTTATTCTTAATGTAGCCATTGGACAACAAGTAATGTCTAAAAAGTCAAAATTCTTTTCGTACTTAAGAATTTTATTTACAAAACTATCAGAAATCAAATATCTAGGTGGAACGATTTCAAAAGATTTTTGGATTGTATCATTGTTTAAGTTAGAATTTATCATTAATGCGCTTTTTAGTTTTAACTCTATTTTTCTTCATCCTTCATTCAAATTCATATGGTATCACGAAAGAATATAATTTAATAGATAAGAAATTAATAATTTTTACTAATGATGAAATTTCTAATGAGCTAGATGATTTGATAGAGAGGAAATTGGATGCCATATTCTCTGTAATTGATGTAAACGATTCCGATTCTTTTGTTTCAAGGTTTAATAATTTAGAGAGAAATTCACAAGTTTCTGCACCAGATTACTTTGTAGATGCTTTTTTAATATTAAAAAACTATAATAAAATATCTAAAGGATCTTTTGATCCCACAATATTTTCTATATTATCAAAATCAAGTAAACCTGAAAAGATAAATAAGCTACTAAATTCAAGCGCTTTAAGAAAATGCGTATCCCTTAACAATATTCAGGTTAAAGCCAGTAATATTTTTTTCAAAGCTCAGGAGTGTACTAAATTAAGTTTTGATTCAGTTATTTCAGGCATAGTTGTTGAGAATTTAAAATCAATTTTAGTCAATAGTAGTATTCCAAATTTTTCAATTATCTATAATGGAACTATTTCAAATTTTAATCAGACTCTAGATATAAAAAATTATTTCGATTTAAAAGAAGAAATATATAAAATTATAAACTTTGAAGATATCCCAAATTATTCTATTTATATTTTTGATAATGAAATTAAAACGTATAACATTAATCAAAAAAATAAGCAGATTATAGATGATAAGTCTGTTTTTATTTTAGTAGCATCAGATTCAATTGTGAATAATGACATTTTATCCAAGACATTAAATCTTTTGGATTTTAATAAGCTTAACAACTCAGAGTATATTAATGTCAACATACCAGTCTTTATTTCCTACAAAGTTGGAACATTTACATATTACAAACATAGTAGGAGTTTTCAAAAGTATTTAGATTAAATATCTAATTTTTTTTTGATATAATAAGGGTCAAGACTGATTTCATTTTCATCTTCTCTACCTACATGAATACTAAAGATATCTTCTAATATTCCCTCAAGGATTTGATTGTATTTTTTGTGCTTTATTGCTTCTAAGGGTGTTAAATCGTCTAGAAGTTTAAGTTTAGTATTAAGCCATACCTCGCTTGGATCACTAATATGGCTTGGTGAAATATATTCCTCAAGCCCAATATCATTTAATACATGGTCTAGATCTGAATTTGTAAAGGAAGTAAAAACAATCTTGCTGTTGCTTATTTCAACACTTCCTGGACTGTAATTCATTTGGTCGTCTACAAGGTTGAATACTGATGCATCTTTATCGCTATGCATTTTTTTAAAAAATTTCTTTTTTGAAATGATTTTCTCAATCTCTTTTCTGTTCTTTACATTAAATTCTTTAAATAATATTACATTTGATGGATAGGTTTCAGAGAACTCTTTAGCACTTTTTTTAATCAAATAATTTAATAAGTAATAATTAGTCTTTAAATAAGAAGTAGTTGATTCGAAATCATCTTTTGTTTTAAAGTTGGTTATATTTTTAATTAAATCTTTAGTTATGAAATCCTTAAAAACTTCGATTTTACCAACAACATGATCTTCTGCATTTTTAGAGTTAATTCTAATGGACAAAACATCATTAATTTTAAATTCATTTTGATTATATATAGTAATTTTTTTATTTATTATAAGGTCTTCAAGTATATAGTAGTTATCATGATTGCTTAGAATTTTGTAAATAGACCTATAGGAATTTATTAAGTCTTTTATATATTCATTGTTATTCTCTTTGTAATATATTGAAATAATACTTTTCTGAAAGCTTATTAAATTATAATCAAAAATAAACCAGTCAATAAATGCATCGAATTCATCAGAATTTCTAGTTTCATATGATGTTAAATCTAGAACAGAGTAGGGGTTTAAATTCCAAAGATAAAATGCTTCTTTAGCTTCATTAAGTAAATGTTCAGATTTAGCAAATTGAATTAATTGATTATATATTTCTTCAGATTTCATAATTTTCCTACTCTATCAACATATCTTTGCATATCAAATTTTCTATCTAGACCGTTCTTATTCATATAACGGATTTTCCCAAAAACCTCTCTTTCTTTCCATCCACGATCATGGAGACCATAACACCAAGAAACCCCTACATATCCATTTGGACTTCTTCCGTCTAGTTGATATTTATTGTTTAGTTTAAGTGCAATACTATGTGCTTCTTTAAAGCTGTCAGACCATTCCAGAATCTTCTTTCCCCAGTACATTCTCATGTACCCGTGCATATATCCAGAGCGAAGCATTTCATTTTGTGCTGCATTCCAATATTCATCATGAGTTTTTGCATCTTCAAAGTCACTAAAGTTGTAGACATATTCTCTTTCATCTGAAGAGTGATCATTTAAAGTCTTTAATGACCAATCAGGCAAACCATTTACATTATTATAGTTTTTATTATTTAAAGTGTAATTAAAAGAAAGCTCCCTTCTAATTAATAGTTGCTCTATGAAGGATGATGAAAAATCCAATTTTCTTAAAATTAATTCTTTAATTATATATGCAGGCGATATAAAACCATAATGCAAGTCCTTGCTCAATTTAGAAACAAACTCAAATTCTGGTTTACTACTATTTTCTTCATAATTCGATAAATTTTCAATCAAAAAAACATTAAGATTTTCTTTTGATGTATATGCACCGTTCTTGTTTAAATTTACAGTTTCAATAAATTTATCTTTTAAATTAGCCAATGCTTTTAATATTTTTTCTTTAGTATTTTCAACTGATTTGATTCGTTTTACCTTGGATAATTCTCTAGATATGTCAAAAGTTAGATCTATTAATGAGCTAGTCGTCTTATAGTACTTTCTTCTAAATGTTGCAGCAGAATATTCTTGTTTATTTGAGATAAGTTTTGCTGGCAGGTAAAGATTGTCAATTGATATTATATTTGTATCATAATTCTTTAATAATTCCAAAGTATAGTCATTTGATCTTTTGGTATAGGTTTTATCAATTATTATAGTATGACAATCAGTTAAATTTAATCCTTCTAAACCATCAATGGTGTTAACAAATTCTAATTCATGGCCAAAATAATTTAATTCATGAACAAGTTCTATTAATCCACTTAAAAGAACAATTGTATGTCTATCAATACAATTGTAATGAGATTCATTATGATAAAAAAAAATTTTTAGTGGTAAATTTTTTTCCAATGCTATTTCAGATGCAAATTTAAGTGAATAATTATTGTTTGCTCTGAGTGTGTTAGATGTCCAATATGCAATAAAGCTGCCGCTATCATTACCATGTTTAATTACTTCGATCCTTTCTTTAATTAATTCCACTACCTTTTAACCTTCTTTAACCAATAAAAAATACTTATAATTAAAAAAAGAATGGGTACGAAATATAGCAAAATGTTTAGGCCTTTAACTGGTGGAGTTGCCAGAATATTGTCACCATAAATTTCTGTAAAGTAGTTTAAAATTTCTTTTTTGCTTTTACCTTCAGTAATTTTCTGTTTTATAACATCTCTCATTGAAATTGCCAACTTTGAATTTGACTCTGCTACAGTTTGTCCCTGACACACTGGACACATTAATTCATTTGATATTTCATACAAGTCTGAACTATCATTTGCTGTGGCTTGAATACTAAACAATAGAAAGATTAAGCTAATTATTAAATGATTTCGCTTTGTTAATACCTTTAAGTAGATCATCAGAATTTATTTTACCCACATATTTATAGATTATTAGATTATCTTTTAGAAAATAAGTTTCAGGAACACCTGAGATTCCAAAAAAAACAGGAATTGTGTTGGTAGAATCATAAAAGTTAGGATAATCCATTGGATTTTTTCTTTTGAAACTTAAAGCATCTTTCTTGTTATCAAAAATGTTTATTCCATAGATTTTAACATCAGGATGAAGAGTATTTCTTAAATCTATAAATTCATTTATATCTTTAATTTCATCTTCACATGGGCCACACCAAGAAGCCCAAAAATTCAAGATTATGAATCCATTTAAATCTTTAATGTTGAGACTGTTATCTTCATTAGATGAATCCATTTTATCAACCAAGCTTTTTAAGCTTAAAGATTCATTTACTCTTTTATTGATTTTTATAAAATTTAAATCTCCACTAAATACAAAAGTGGATAAAAATAAATAAACGAAAAGAAATAAATTAACTTTTTTCAGAACAACACTCATCATTGTTTTTTAGCTCTGTATTAGTAGAAGGATAATCTTTATAGGCATTATCTAATAATTTCTTGATTTCTTTAAAAGTAAATCCATCTTTTAATAAGTATTTGACTGTCAATGCTACATCTATACATATCGGACAGTTAACACTGTGTGAGGTTAGTGTAATCATATTGTTATTCTGATCAATGTCTTTTATGAAACAGCTTTTATTACTAGTATGTTTAATCTTTTCACATCCACAATAACAAGAAAAATTATCAAGGATATCAGGATTCTTTATAGCATATTCATAAGCTTCTTTCGTTGATCCATTTAAGGAGTTTAAAAATGCCGCTGAGTCACTAGAGATATTTAATGCAAAACTTTGAGTAGTTAAGAAAAAAAAAATAATTAAATTAATTTTTTTAAAAAACATACCTTTACAAGTCAATATCTTGAGGTTCTACTCCAGCCATCTTTTCTAATTTTGACTTATACTCTTTTAAATCAAGATTAATTCTAGCTACACCAGTTTCTATTGCAGCTTTTGCAACTGCATAAGATTCCCATACCAGCACCCTTGGATCGAATGGAGAAGGAACAATATATTCTTTCCCATAAACTAGCTCACTTCTATTATGTTTTTTAGCAATTTCAGGCCCGGCACCTAATTTAGCTAATTTTGCTAATGCAATAGATGCAGCAACTTTCATTTCTTCATTTATGTCTGTAGCAGCAACATCTAGTGCTCCTCTGAAAATGAAAGGAAATCCAAGAACATTATTAACTTGATTTGGGTAATCGGTTCTACCAGTCGCCATTATAATATCTTGCCTTGCTTCAAAGGCATCTTTTGGGGATATTTCAGGATCAGGATTTGCCATAGCAAAGACAATAGGGTTTTCATTCATTTTTAAAATCATCTCTTTAGAAACAACATTTCCTATAGAAAGGCCAATGAAAACATCTGCTCCATCGAAAGTATCATCTAGTGACCTACAGTCAGTCTCAACGGCGAATTCTTCTTTTTGTTTATTTAAACCTTCTCTTCCCTTGTATATGACACCCTTACTGTCACACATTAGGATATTGTTTGGATTTGCTCCAAGCGTTACAAAAAGTCGTGCACAAGATATTGCTGAGGCACCTGCACCATTAATATTGATTTTAATATCTGACATTTTTTTATTCACAAGTTCTACAGCATTAACTAAACCTGCACCAGATATTATTGCAGTTCCGTGTTGGTCGTCATGAAAAACTGGAATATTCATTTTTTCTTTTAGCTCATCTTCAATTCTAAAGCATTCTGGAGCTTTAATATCCTCTAAGTTTATGCCACCAAAAGTAGGTCCTAATATTTCTACAGTTCTTATAATTTCATCAACATCTGTCGTTGCTATCTCTATATCAAATGCATCAACTTGAGCAAATCTCTTAAATAAAACAGCCTTACCTTCCATAACTGGTTTACTTGCTTCAGGACCTAAATCTCCAAGTCCTAAAACTGCAGTTCCATTAGATACAACAGCAACAAGATTTCCCTTGTTAGTATATTTGTAGACATTTTGTATATCTTCATGAATTTCTTTACATGGTTCAGCAACCCAAGGTGAGTAAGCTAATGAAAGCTGGTCCTGGGTTTCTGCTTCTTTAGTAACTTTAATTTCAATTTTACCACTTGGATCATTTGAATGATAATCTAATGCTTCTTGTCTTCTATTATTTTCGCTCATAATATATACTCCTTAGTAATTTAATGAAATAAAATACTAGTATAGAATATAATTTTTTCGGCCTTTTTCAAAGTAAATTTTTAATTAAAGTAATTAAGAAACTTTTGTGAATATATATTTAAAATATATATCTTGTTGTTATAAACAAGGAAACCAAATATTAACAATAAAAGACCCATTAAAATATTAAAAATTTTATAAATTTTAATATTTTTATTTAATTTAGACATTACATTTTTATATCCAAGAGAGCCAAACAAGAAAGGTATGCCAAGACCGATTGAATAGACTCCCAACATTATAAGGGAATTAGTATAATTTTTTCCAGCAGCAGAATATGAAAGAATAGAGGCCAATATAGGTCCTATACATGGGGTCCATGCAAGTCCAAATGAGAGTCCAAGGACAATTGGTTTAAAAAGCTTTAATCTATCAAAATATGAAAAACTATAATTTTTATTTAAAAAATCCAATTTTATTAAATTTAAATTGATTAATCCAAAGAACATTATTAGTGCTCCAGAAAATTTAATTAATATAATTTTATTTAGGTTAAGAAATAAGCCAATCGAAGTAGTTGTAAGAGCTAATAATAAAAAAATAACTGAAAATGAAATAGTAAAAATAAGTGTATTTAAAACCAATGCAGATGAAGAATTATTACCTTCATTTTTAAGTGTTGAGAGGTAAATTGGAAAAAGTGGAAATATACAAGGTGAAAAAAAGGATATTAGTCCAGCACTAAAAGCCAGAAATATAGATGAATCACCCATAATTTATATTATACAGATTTCTCAAAGTTTAGTTATAATTTGATATGTCTTTAAATTTTAATTTATCTAAATCAGAAACTTTATATAATGATGTATTTCATTTTGTTACTAAGAATGAAATAAAGTCTTTAACAAAAAAATATCCTCTTCATAAAGATATAATAATCCAAGAAGTTGATATTAATAATTTTGAGGGTTCATACAATGAATCTTTAACATTTAACATAATCTTAAATGGTCAAAATGTTAGGTTAACAATCTTAGGCCTTGGAGATAAAAAAGAGTTATCAAATGAAAAAATTTTTAGGATATCCTCTTCAATAACCTACAAGCTGACATTATTGAAGAATAAAATGTCGTCAATTGATATATCTTTGCCAAGCTCTTTTACTAGAGATGATTGTGAAAATGTATTTTTAGGTCTTTATAATGGTCATTATGCCTTTGATAAATACAAAACAAAAAAAGCTAATTTAAATGATTTAAATATAAATATTGTTCTTGATTCAATAAAAACTAATGTTTTTGATTGTATTCTCAGACGAGTTCAAGGTGTTTCCAAAGGTGTTAACATGACAAGGAATCTTGTTAATGAGCAGCCTTTTGTTCTAACACCAGAAAAAATGGCTGAGTATTCGAAATTAATTGCGAAAAATAAAAATATTTCGTGCAAAGTTCTAGACCATGTTCAACTCAGAAAAAAAGGAATGAATGGTATTTGGGATGTTGGAAAGGGAAGTTCAAACCTTCCAAGATTTATACACCTTATTTATAAAGGAAAATCTACGAAGAAAAAATTAAGGAAAGTTGCTCTAATTGGAAAGGGAATGACTTATGATAGTGGTGGTCTATCTATTAAGCCAGCTGATTATATGTTAACCATGAAGATGGATATGGCTGGAGCCGGGTGTGTGCTCGGAGTTTTTGAGTCACTTGGTCAACTTCAACCAGAGAATATTGAAGTACATGGCATAGTACCTACTGCAGAAAACATGCTTGGTCCAAATGCATACAAGCCTGACGATATAGTGAATGGTTTAAGTGGGAAAACTATAGAGGTTATTAACACTGATGCAGAGGGAAGGGTTATTCTGTCTGATGCAATCGAATATACAAATAAATTAGGGGTAGATGAGATGATTGACTTAGCTACACTTACCGGTGCATGTATGGTTGCTCTAGGTAACTTTACAGCAGGATTATTCTCAAATACTCAAAAACAAGCAGATAAAATATTGAAAACATCACTTGATACAGGTGAAAAAATTTGGCAGTTGCCCCTAGATGAGGATTTGAGGCCATCAATCGAAAGTAATATAGCAGATATTAAAAACTCTGCTTCAACTAGATATGGTGGTGCAACTACAGCTGCAATGTTTTTACAATTTTTTGTTGATAAAAACATACCTTGGTCACACATTGATATTGCAGGACCAGCTTATATAGATACAAAAAGAAACTGGTTGGCACCAGGAGCTACAGGATTTGGTGTTATGACTTTAATAAAATACTTAGGTTTTTAAATTTTCGTTAAATATGGATTATTTGGGTTAGAAATTCCCTTAACCATTTCTAAATATTGATTTTGAATCATTTTAGTTATCTTACCTGGCTTACCCTTACCAATTTTTCTATTATCTACTTCCCTAACTGGTGTAATCTCTGCAGCTGTACCAGACAAAAACACTTCATCTGCAATATATAATTCATCTCTTGTAAATTTTTGTTCTATAACCTTTATATTGTTATTTTTTGCAATAGAAAGGACACAGTTTCTAGTTATACCTTCAAGAACTGTAGTTATTGGTGTAGTTTTTATAACTCCATCACGAACTATAAAAATGTTTTCTCCTGTACCTTCTGCTACATATCCATCAGTATCTAACATTAATGCTTCATCATATCCAGATAGAAGTGCTTCTCTTTTAGCAAAGACAGAATTTATATAATTTCCTGAGATCTTAGATTTTGTCATGAAAGAATTAACACCCATTCTAGCAAAAGATGATATTTTCGTTCTTATTCCTTTCCTTACTCCTTCATCACCTAAATAAGTACCCCATTTAAATGCAGCGATAATTATATTAACTTTATTTGAGCCAGGATTAATTCCAATAGCTCCTTCTCCAATAAATGCCAAGGGTCTAATATAGCAATCTTTTAAACCATTCTTCTTTAGAAGCTTAATTGTTGCTTCTTCTAGAATCTTTTGAGTATAAGGTAATTTTATAAATGCTACTTTTGCTGAATTGTAAAATCTATCATAGTGTTCTTTAAGTCTGAATATGTAAGTATCTTTTTTGTTAGAATATGCTCTAATACCCTCGAAAATTCCAGATCCATAGTGTAATCCATGACTTAAAACATGAGTAGTAGCTTTTTCCCAAGGAACGAATTTCCCGTTGTACCAAATATATTTAGATTTTTCCATAATAAAATATTAAGTCATATTTTCTTCTAATTCCCGTAATTGTCAAGTTACATAAAAATATGCTTTATTATGTTATTTTGTTATTGTGAGAAAAAATATATTATTTATAAATCATTCCATTCGTGATGGAGGTCCTGGTAGAAGCCTTTACTATTTATTAAAACACTTTGATTATAAAAACTTTAATGTAAATGTTTTAATACCATCAAAAAATATTTTTTCTGATAATCTTAAAAAAGCTAATTTAGATGTTAATGAAATAGTAAGACCAAATTTCCCAGAAAACTTAAAAAAACAAAATTTTAGTTTTTTTGGCAAGAAAATTTCAATTTTTTTTATTGACTTAATTATTAACATAATACGACTTTTTGTAATGCTTTTTCAAATGAAAAAGATTATAAAGGATGAAAAAATAGATTTAATTTATTGTAATGGAACTCAAGCCAAAATATTTGGGGCATTAGTAGGGTTAGTATATAAAATTGAAATTATATGGCATGTTAGAAATATTCAAAGTAATTTCTTTTTAAAATGGCTTTTAAATACATGTTCAAAAATTGATTTTGTTAAAAGAATAATTTGTGTATCTAATGCGACTAGATCACAATTCAATGATCAGTCAAAAGCCGTCGTTATTAATAATGGAATAGATACTAATGAGTATGTCCCATCAAAAGTTAAAGCTAAGCTTAGAAGCGAATTCAGTATTGATAAAGACAAAATTATTATTGGAACTGCTGGTAGAGTTGTTCCAAGAAAAGGGTTTGAATACTTCGTTCAATTGGCTGCTGAAATCTCACACAAATTTAAGAAGGATTGTATTTTTGTATTAGTTGGAGATACACCATTTTATTTTAATCAAAAATTGATGTTAGATTTAAAAAAGTCCGTTGATAATCTTAATATTTCAAAAAAATTTATTTTTACCGGTTATAAGAGTGATGTTGAATCATATATTACCGATTTTGATATTTTCTTTATTCCTTCAAGATATCCAGACCCCTTTCCACGAGTAGTTGTTGAGTCCATGTCTTTAGGAAAGCCCGTAATAGGGTTTAATATAGGAGGAATAGGGGAGGCAATAGATAATAATATCAACGGTTTTTCATTGGATGTAGGTTCTAAAGATGTATCTAATCAGATAGTTAGGTTAATTGAAGATAATCAATTAAGAATGAGAATGGGATATGAATCTAGAAAGAAAGCAGTTGCTAAATATGACTCAAGGATAATAGCAAATAAAATAATCAATGAAATAAACTTACTCATTTCTAGTAGTTTTAAAACTTAATTTAATACTTACTCCAAAGAAACCAAATTCTTTCCGAATCGATCTTTCAAGGAACTTTCTATAAGTATTAGGGATGTTTTTTGCAAAATTACAGTGTAAGACAAAAGATGGCGGTTCACCAAATAGCTGAGTTGCATAATAAAGCTTAAGCCTTCTTCCTTTATCAACAGGAGCCTGGGATTTTTGAATCAAATTTTGCAAAAATTTATTAAATTTATTAATGTTTATTCTTGCTTTTAAATTAGCACTTAAAGAGTCAATAATTTTGTATACCTTTGAGACATTTTTCCCTTTTAATGCTGAAAGAACTAACGGAATAGCATAGTTTATCTGTGGAAAAAATTGAAATGCCTTTTCGATAATAATATCTGGTTTATTTAGTTCTTTAGGTAGCAAATCAGACTTATTAATTCCAAGTATGATTGCTTTATTATTTCTCTTGATAAAATTTAATATTTTAGCATCTTGTTTTGATGGCCCAAATTGAGAATCTACAAGAAAAATAATAATATTTGATCTTTCAATTGTATCAATAGCTCGTGATGTTGAATAGTATTCTACTTTTTCATTGATTTTATTTTTCCTTCTTAGACCAGCAGTATCAATAAAAATATATTTTCTATCATTTCTAATTAACTCTATATTGACTGTATCTCTGGTAGTTCCTGCAATTTCACTAACTATTGATATATCTTCATTTGCCAGCTTATTAATTAAAGTTGATTTTCCAACATTAGGCTTACCAATAATAGCAATTTTTGCTATTGAATCATCAGCATCTAAGTTTTCAACATCTTTATTTTGTTTGAACTTTAAGGATATAAAGTTTCTGAGTTGCATAATATTTCTATTATGTTCTGCAGATAGAGTTATAAAATCTTTTAAGCCAAGCTTGTAAAATTCTGAGATATTATCGTTAAATTCCTTAGAATCAATTTTATTAACGACAGGTACAAAATCTTTCTTTTCTTTAATTATTAATTCAAGTATTTCTCGATCCTCATCTTGTAGTCCATTTTTACCATCTAGTAGGAGTATTATAAGATTTGATTTTTTAATGATATGAAATATTTTTTCTCTAATTAAAGTTGGATAATGACCCTTATCTTTATCAAAACCCCCAGAGTCAACAAGTTTAAACTTTTTGTTATCAATATTGAAAGTATTTACAATTAAATCCCGTGTACTCCCAGGTTCACTATAAATTATTGATTGTCTTAGGCCTACAAGCCTATTAAATAATGTTGATTTGCCAACATTTGGTCTACCAACAATTGATATCAATGGTATCATCTTTCTAAATGCCCCTTATAATTACTGACACTAATAACTATACTAAAAGATTCAATAAATCAATTTTACAAAAAATTTTGAAAAAAAGTTTAACTTTTTTAAAGTTATCTAATAAAGAGATTCACATAAATTTTATATCAGATTATAGAATGAAAAAATTAAATATTGAGTATAGAAGTATTTATCAAACCACTGATGTTTTAAGTTTTTTTTATGACGATACTTACAATAATATATATGGAGAAATATTTATTTCGTTGAAATATTGTGAGAAAAATATTAAAAAAAACGGAAATACATTAATTAAAGAGCTTTCAATTCTTTGTATTCATGGTTTTTTACATTTACTTGGGCACGATCATGATAATCCAGAAAAAGAAAGAAAGATGTTTCAATTGCAGGAAAAGATTTATAGAAAATCTAAATAAATCTTTATACTTCATTTTTTGGATTTAACGACTCATCAGCATCTGCAAATTCTTCAATATCAGGAACCTCATTAATATTATTTAAACTAAAGATCTCTAAAAACAATTCAGTGGTTGAATAAAGAAAAGGTCTTCCTGGTGCATCTTTTTCGCCAGATATTTTAATTAATTCTCTATCTATAAGGACATTGATTGTACCAATTGAATCAACACCTCTCAGTTTGTCAATTTCTACTTTTGTAACAGGTTGTTTTTTTGCAATTATTCCTAAAACCTCTAGTGCTGCCTTGCTTAGTTTGTAAGGTTTTTTATTAATATATTCTGTTATCATTTCTTTAAAATTTTCTCTTGTTCTGAAATGAAAACCATTATTAGCCCTCTCTATATAAAACGAATGGTTAAGAGAGTTCCACTCTGTAACTAGATCATTAGCAACATTTTCAATAACTACTTTTTCTTCTTCAAGTTGTTCTTGAATATCTTCTATTGTTATAGGCTTATCACTAATGAAAATTAATGCTTCAACCTTTTTTTTTAAATCATCCATATTTTTACCTCTTAAAGAAAGTTATTTTATGATTATCTTCTTGCTCCAAATCCACAAACTCTTCTTTTATTAACTCTAAAATTATTAAGAAAGAGAGAATGATATTCTCTTTACTCAAAGTTTCATTAAAAATTTCACTAAACGATATTCTATTATTATTTTCAATCATGAATTGAATCTCGCGCTTTCTCTCCTCTTGATTTAAAATTTCTTCTTTCAAATCAATTGTTGGCACTTCTTTATATTTTTTCTGGCTTAAAAGATTCTTAACAGAAGTGACAAGTTTCCATACATCAGTATTTTCAACTTTCCATATAGTCTTTTCTTGAAAAGAGTTGTCTTGATTACGTTTAAAGGTATCTCTTCCGAGCAAATTCCTTGAATTTAAATCTTTTGATAAAAGTCTGTATTTTTTATACTCCTTTAACATATTTAAAAGATCTAATTCATTCTCTTCCTCTTTAAGCTCATCTTCTACTTCTTCTGTTGGCAACAAAGACCTTGATTTTATTCTAGTTAGTTCAGCTGCGATTACTATGTATTCACCTATGTTTTCAAAATTAAATTCTTTTAAAAGTTCTACATAGTCCAAATATTGTTGTGTAACACTAGCTAGCGATAAATCTTGTATATCCAGATCCTTATCCTTTATCAATGTTAGAAGTAAGTCCAAAGGGCCTTCAAATATATCCAGCTTTAGTTTATAGGAGTCATTTTCATGCATATCCATTATAGAAAGAAAATAGCATTTGGTATCAATAAATCCACTATTAAATTTATGGGACTTAATAAAATAAAGGAATAAGATTTTATAAGGAAAAATAATACAATAATTAAGAAAATCGAATATTTTCTTAAATAGTAATCATATTTATCAGCTATTTTATCTGGCAAAAAACTATAAATAATATTTCCACCATCAAGTGGTGGTACAGGTAAAAGATTAAATATACCAAGTGCAACATTTAAATAAATCATAATAACAAAAAATTTAGCTATGTCTTGATTTCCACCCTCTAAAGGATTAAAACCAAAAAGATTAAAAATTAGTGCAAAAAAAATAGCTATTATAAAATTAGACAAAGGCCCTGCTAATGCAACAATATATAGGCTTTTTCTCCCTCTCTTAAGGTTTTTCATTACTACTGGTACTGGTTTAGCCCAACCTATACCTATAAATATTATTGCAAGAGTCCCTAATATGTCTAAATGTTTTAATGGATTTAAAGTAAGTCTTCCAAGCGATTTTGCTGTATTGTCTCCTAATAAAAGTGCAGAGTAAGCATGACTAAATTCATGAACAGTTAATGAAAACAAAACAATAGGAAGGATAATAAGAAGTAGTTCCATATTTATCATTTAGCTTCACCACCAGTAAATGGACCATAGTTATCAAGGATGGCTTTTTTTTCAAGAACTTTATCCAGATATCTATCAGTAGTAGATACTGACGAATGTCCTAGAAAGTCTCTAATTTCAATTATATCGTTACCATCATTATGCAGATGGGTACCTATTGAATGCCTAAACATGTGGGGACTTATCGACTTATATTTCACTTTCCCATTTCTACGGATAGTAAATTTTGTATTTTTAAAAGCTTCAGAGCATATTTTTTTTACAATTTTAAGGACTGAGTGTCTTGAGATAAATGAAATATTATCTTCACCTTTATTTTTATAAAATTTAACAAATAAATAATTAGATTTTTCGCCTTTTAATATGGATACCCTATCTGTTTCTATATAGTTAAGAACATTCTTGTAAGATGGGACGGGTTGCTCTCTATACTTAGCCCCTTTACCCATAATGATAATATGAGGGTTGGCATTATTAAATTTTAAATCAATTAGTTTTATGTTGATTAATTCACTTACCCTTAAGCCACAATAATAAAGTAATTCAATTATAACCTTATCTCTTATTGGGGTTTTTGATCCACTCTGGTTAAAGCTATCAGAATTAAGATATTTAAAAATAATTTCTATCTCTTCAATTGTAAGTGTTTGATGATCAACATTTGATTTAGATAATCTTTTTACTAGAGGAGAAGTTTCTATTAGCTTCTTATGAACCATATATTTAAAAAAGCTCGATAATGTCGCAATTACTCTATTTTTTGATGTTTCACTTCTAGACCCCGTTACACTTTTTGAAATTTGACCATTTCTTTTTTTCCATATTCTTGTATAAGAATTAAATGATTCAGAAGAATAAAAATTTTTAATTGTTTCTTTGTCTATATCTTTTGGATTATCAATATTCTTTGATTTTAAAAATTTATAAAAAAGATTAAGATCTTTTTGGTATGAACTAAAGGTATTATTTGTAATGCTGTTATTGGATACTTGTTTTTGTTTTAAAAATTTATCAATAACATTTTGCATAAAGTTTTATGTACCACTCTCCCATGAGTTAAGATATAAATCTTGTTCTTTAGTTAACTTGTCTATAGTAATGCCCATAGATTTAAGTTTAATTTGTGCAACTTTTTCATCAATTCTAGTAGGTACATCATATACTTTGTTTTCTAATTTTTTATGATTTTTTACTACATATTCTGCACATAATGCTTGGTTAGCAAAACTCATATCCATAACACTAGAAGGATGACCTTCAGCAGCTGATAGATTGACTAATCTTCCATCTGATAAAATATAAACCTTCTTCTTACCCAAGGTGTATTCTTCAATATCTGTTCTAATGCTTCTTTTTTTTGAAGACATCTTCTTTAGTGCATCGATATTTATTTCTACATTGAAGTGCCCAGCATTGGAAACAATTGCACCATCTTTCATTAATTTAAAATGATGTTTATCAATAACATTTATATTTCCAGTAACAGAACAGATAAAATCAGCTATCTTAAAGGCATCATTGCCACTCATCACTCTAAATCCATCCATTCTTGCTTCTAATGCTTTAGTTGGATCAATTTCTGTTACAATTACATTCGCTCCTAGGCCATGGGCTCTCATTGCAAGACCTTTACCACACCAACCATAACCACAAACAACAAAGTTTTTTCCGGCAACTAATCTATTAGTTGCTCTCATGATGCTATCCATTACACTTTGTCCTGTACCATATCTATTATCAAAAAGATGTTTAGTGAAAGCATTATTAACTGCAACTATGGGATAATTCAAAACACCATTTGCTGACATACTATTAAGTCTTATAACCCCAGTTGTGGTCTCTTCTGTCCCGCCAATTATATTTTTTAAATACTTTTTATGCGATTTATGAACAAGCCCAACTAAATCACAACCGTCATCCATTGTTATGTTTGGTTCAATAGTAAGAGAGTCGACAATATGTTTATAGTAGCCTCTATTGTTAATTCCTTTGATAGCAAAAGTTGCAATTCCATGGTCTTTAACTAGGTGTGCAGCAACATCATCCTGAGTAGATAGAGGGTTGGATGCACAACATGCAACATTAGCACCTGCATTTTTTAATGTTATTAGAAGGTTTGCTGTTTCAGTTGTTACATGTAAACAAGCTGCAACATTAATATTTTTTAATGGTTTGGATTTAGACATAGATACATTAATTGTTTCAAGTACTGGCATATCCCTGTAGGCCCATTCAACTCTATCTCTACCTTGTTTATTTAAACCTAAATCTTTTACATCTGATTTCATAAAAACCCTCTCACAAAACTAATATAACTATAAATCAGCAATTTTTTTAGACATATTTACCTTTTCCCATTCAAAATCTTTATCTATTCTCCCAAAATGACCATATGATGCAGTTTCTCGATAAATTGGGCGAAGTAAATTGAGACTATCGATTATACCTTTTGGCGTACAATTAAATATATTTAATATGTTGTTTAATAAATTTTCGATTTTATCTTCTGATATGCTATCAGTTGTATTAATATTAAATGAAACAGGCTCTGGTTTACCTATAGCATATGCAAGTTGAATTTCACAATTATTAAGAAGTCCTGAAGCTACGATATTCTTTGCCATATATCTAGCCATGTAACATGCACTTCTATCAACTTTAGTAGGATCTTTACCTGAAAAAGCTCCACCACCATGTTTTGCCCATCCACCATAGGTGTCCACAATTATTTTTCTTCCCGTTAAACCTGTATCACCTTGAGGACCGCCAATAACAAATCTTCCAGTAGGATTAATTATAAATTTTGTTTTCTCTGATATTAAATGGTTTGGGATTTCTTTTTTTATAATCTCTTCAACGATAGATTCTTTTAAATCTTTATCTGAAACCTCATCAGAATGCTGGCTGGAAATTAGAACAGTATGAACATACTCTGCTTTATTATTTTTATATTTTATTGAAACTTGTGATTTACCATCGGGTCTTAAAAAGGGGATTAGATTTTTTTTCCTTTTTTCGGCTAATGCTTTGGTCAACTTGTGAGCTAGAAGAATAGGATAGGGCATACATTCTTCGTTTTCATTTGTTGCATATCCAAACATCAACCCCTGGTCTCCAGCACCAATTATATCTGAATCTTTCTGGTCAACGCCCATTGATATATCGGCAGATTGTTCTTCAATATAAAGATCAATAATACAATTATTTGCATTAAAACCTTTTGATTCGTCATCATATCCGATATCTAATAATGTATTTTTTACTACTTCCTCATAATTAATTTTTACATTTGATTTAATTTCAGCCGAAAGAATAACTCTATTTCTAGTAATAAGTGTTTCACAAGCTACACGAGCATTTGGATCATCTTTTATTATTTCATCAAGCACAGAATCAGATATTTGATCAGCAACTTTATCCGGATGTCCTTCTGTTACTGATTCAGAGGAAAAAATAAATTCATTCATCGACATGGCTTTTATGATACTATAAAAATGAATTTAATAAACAAGTAACTACAAGCATTTTATAGTGTTATAATCTGAAACTATGAATAATTTTATTTCAGCATCTATAATAGCAGCGGATTTCTGGAATCTTGAGAAGGAATTTAAAGAATTAAATAAAACTAAAATTAAATTGATACACTATGATATTATGGATGGTCATTTTGTTCCCAATATAACAATTGGGTCATGTGAATTAGATTCTTTAGTGAATAAATCAAAAATCGGTCTAGATTTACATTTTATGGTAGAAAATCCAGATCATATTGTTCCTTTTTTTGTAGAAAAATATAAGAATACAACAGTAAAAAATATAACAGTACATTCTGAAGTTTGTGTAAATATAAAAAAACTCTCAAGACTCGTAAAAAAACATGGAATAGGTTTTGGCTTAGCTATAAATCCTAAAACATCTATTAATAGAATTATTGAGAATCTCAAATACATTGATTTGGCATTAGTTATGACGGTTGAACCCGGTTTTGCTGGTCAATCATTAATAAAAAGTTGTTTAACTAAGATTTCAAAACTTAATTCTTATTTAAAAAAAAATAATCTAGATATTCCTATTCAAGTTGATGGAGGAATAAAATTAGACAATATATCAAAACTGAAAGAAGTAGGGTCAAATATAATCGTATCTGGAACAGGGATATTCAATACAAAAAATTATAAAAAAACAGTTGATGAAATGGATAAAATAATTAACGAGGATTTATAGATGCTAAATACAAAACTCAAAAAAAAAGTTATTACACATGAGCAAGAGTTTTTATCCCTTTTAGACTTTTATGAAGATGGTGAATTTTCTAAGGTAAAGTTTAAGTCTGGATATCAAAATGATAATATAATTTTTGAAGATAATAAGGTTAGGTTTTGCCCAAAGAATATTGCAATTAATAATTATAATATTGCAAAAATCCCAGCAAGATATAGTAAGTGTAAGAATATTACTTTAGATAATGGTGGCTGGGAAATCATTGGAACAGATAAAAGTATACAAGATGCTTTAAATTACAGTGTTGAATACACTAAAAATTATCCAAACAATCCCCCTCCTTTTTTTGTTGGAACTCCTGGTGCAGGCAAAACTCATTTATCAGTTTCAATAATTACTGAATTAATTTTTCAACATGGAAAGAAATGTCTCTTTAAGCAATTCAGAGATTTGCTTTCAGATATTAAAGATATTTATGTAAAAAATGAATCTGAAAAAGAATATGTAGATAAATTATGTAAATTTGATGTTTTAGTTATTGACGATTTAGGTGCTACAAGGATGAGTGAATGGGAAACCAGTGTATTAGATAATCTTATAGCAAATAGATATAACTCAAAAAAACATACAATCTTTAGTTCAAATTTAGCTTTTCTTGATAGCAAATTGTATAAAGTTACTTCAAAAGACTTAGTACTAGATTATAAAATAGGTGAGAGAAATATTTCTAGAATTTTTGAAATGTGCACCATACTTGAAACGAAAGGTAAGGACTATAGGAAAAAGAATAAAATTAAAAAGTTATAATAGTGAAACCATCGTCTACTAATTTTTTAAAGCTAGGGTGACCATTATATTCGCTCAATTGTTCAATGTTACATGATTCTGCATCTTTAGTAACACCAAAAGCACCAGCACAATAGCCACATACTCCAGCTACTTTATCTTTAACTGAGTCAAACAGATCATTATACTTTCCGCCTTCTTCTGTAAATTTATTAATCCACTTTGTGCCAGCACCATCAAAAATGATTAAAACCTCATCATTTGCATCTTTAAATTCTTTTGCTGTCATAAGACCATTTACAGCTCTACCAAAATCACCTGGTCCTGCTGTATCTGCTAAAATTACTATTGCTACTTTTGACATAAAACACTCCTTTATTACTAATATAAACCATCTAGGATTGTTCTTCTAGTGGACTAAGAGATTGTAATAGTAAAAAAGATAGTATAGTATAAAAAGAATATTAGATTAGTTTGACCATAATATATTTAAAGTTAGAAGCATAGAGGAATATTATGAAAAAATTGACTACTGAATGCCCTTTAGAAAGAAGCCTAGAGGTTATATCAGGAAAATGGAAAATATGTATTTTGACTAAGTTATCAAAAAGAAAATATCGATTTGGAGAGATAAGAAGAGCTATTGGTGATATAACGGTAAAAATGCTCTCACAACAATTAAAAGAGCTTGAAAGATCTGAATTAATAAGCAGAAAAGATTATGGAGAGGTTCCTCCTAAAGTTGAATATTCAATAACTAATTTTGGATTAACCTTATCACCTATATTGGAGCAAATTGAAATATGGGGTGTTAAAAATAAGACTTCAATTGATAAATATTTAAAAGATGTTGGTAAGATTTAACAACTTCTTAAGCTTTTATATTTTTTTAGTAAATCGCCAATAAAATATATTGACCCACAAAAGAGTGTGTTCTTATTTTTCTTAATGTGTAATTTTAAATCTTCATAATTCCCTAAAACTACTTTTCTATTATTTATTTTTTTTTCAATTTCATCTGGAATGAAAGTCCTTTCGTTATTAACTTTAAAGAGAATTATCTTGCTTGAAATTTTCAATAATTCATTAATACATTTTATTGGATCTTTATCATTTAACATTCCTAGTATTACAATAAATTTTTTAGAAGTTAACTTTTTAACATTTTGGACCAATGTTTTAATTGCTTCATGATTGTGAGCTACATCTACAATCTTGAATGGATTCCAAGATAAAATGCTAAATCTGCCTTCCCATTTTATATTTTCTAATGAATTTACAATATTTTCATCTTCAAGATTAAATCCAAAATTATTTTTTATTATGGAACAGGTTTTTAAAACAATTGCCATATTTTCTATTTGATGCATTCCCTTTAAGCTTGAATTAAAAGTTAAATTCTCATATTTATAAAATTCTTTTTTGTAATCAATATTAAAGTCTTTTCTAAAGACATAAATATTTTTAGTTTTTTTTAATATGTAATTTTTAACTCTGTTAAAAGGATAAGGCTTCATTCCAGTTATAAAAAAACTATCTTTTTTAATAATGCCAATTTTTTCTTTGGCTATTTTTAATAAAGTATTCCCAAGATATTCCTTATGGTCTTTTGCGATATTTGTTATTATTGAAATTTTTGAATCTATTACATTAGTTGCATCGAACCTTCCGCCAAGTCCAACTTCAAATATATTAAAGATGTTTTTACTTTTACTTAAGAAAAGTATTCCTACTACAGTTATTAACTCGAAAAAACTCAGTTTAATATTTACTTTTATTTCTGTTTTGATAATTTCTTCAAGAATTTGATCCAGTTCTTTAGTTGAGATATTTTTCTCCCCTATAGAGATTCTCTCATTTAGAGAATATAGGTGAGGGGAGGTGTAAAGACCAGTTTTTAAATTTGAATTGTTGAGTATGGTTGAAAGGGATTTGGCAACAGAACCTTTACCATTTGTTCCAGTTATGCCAATTGTAATTCCAAGATTTTTTTGTGGATTTTCTAACTCTAAAAGAATACCCCTGATGTTTGCCAATGATGGGTGTGTAGAATTTTTTCGTTTTTCAAGTTCTTTTATATTGTAGTATTTTAACCTGGAGGCCAACTAAGTTTTCTCCCTGCTAAAAAATGCAAATGAATATGAAAAACACTTTGCCCTGCATGTTCACCATTATTCATAACTAATCTGTAACCTTTGGAAATATTTAATTTATTTGCAATAATTCTTGCTACACTGAATAGGTGACCCACAACTTCTTCATCTGCTTTATCAATTAGGTCAGGTCTTTCAATTCTTTTCTTAGGAATTATCAGTATATGAGTAGGTGCTTGTGGATTAATATCATAAAAAGCTATCGACACATTGTCCTCATAAACTATGTCAGAGGGTATTTCACGATCAATTATTTTTTCAAAAAGGTTTTTCATAGATTAATTATTATTTATTATAGCTATTGCTGTAGCTATTTTATCCGTATGTGTAATTGATATCATTATTTCATTATTATTGTTCTCAATTATAGCAACTGGTTTCCCAGAGGCTGATTTTATAATCTTAATACTTTTGAATGTTAAACCATCTCTAAAACCATTTCCTAAAGCTTTAGCTATAGCTTCTTTAGCAGCAAATTTACCAGACAGGGAATTTAAGAAGCTTTTTTTATCTTTGTATAAAGGTAGCTCTTCAGTATTGAAAATTTTATTAGTAAACTTTTCACCCCACTTATCATAAATTTTATTCAATCTAGAAATATCAACATTATCAACTCCAACACCTTTAATCATTTGTTTATTTTAGCGTAAATTTTATTCACAGACTCATAAAGTCCTGAAAAAATTGCTTCTCCTATTATACTATGGCCTATATTAAATTCTTTTATCTCTTTTATTGAAACAATCTTTGTTATATTTTTCAAATCTAAACCATGACCAGCAGCTAAATAAAGATTAAGTGATTGAGCGAATTTAGCACTTTCTTTAATTTTCTTTAACTCAATATCTTTTTGATTCCCATGTGAATCAGTATATTTACCAGTATTAATTTCAATCCCATGAATTCCGAGAGTATTTGCTAGTGCTATTTGTTCAATATTTGAATCAATAAAAATCATAATTTGTATTTTAGAATTTAAATTATTCACTATTTTATGAATTTTTTTTATATTTTTTTTAAGATCTAAACCACCTTCCGTAGTTAATTCTAATCTTTTCTCGGGAACCAAAGTAACCATTTTTGGCTTAACTTTGTTTGCAATCAAAACCATTTCATCGGTTGGTGCCATTTCAAGATTAAGTGGAAGATTAATAGTTGATTTATATCTATATAAATCATTATCCTGTATATGCCTTCTATCTTCTCTAAGATGCATAACAATACCATGAGCCTTGGTTTTTTTTATAATCTTACAAGCTTCTATAGGATCAGGATGTTTACCAAGCCTAGCTTGTCTTAAGGTTGCAACATGATCAACATTTATGTTTAAAATTTTTTCCATCTTAAAGTTCTTTTGCTAATTCTGAAAACTCCTTTATGTACTGGTTTATTGTAATTTTATCCTTACCTTGTATTAGGATTCTAATTTTATTCTCAGTTCCTGAATATCTTATATTTAAATAGTAGTCCTTATTTTTTCTTTTAAAATTTCTTTTAAATTTTACAATACTTATAATTTTTTCTAAATCTTCTTTTTTGATAACATCATAACTTTTTAATACACTAGGATTCATTTCTATATTATAAATTTGATTAAAATCTTTAGTTTTTTTTAAAAAATTACATATAAGAAGGAGTGTTAAGTTTGAATCAGAGGTCTTTAGTAAATTTTTAAAAATATAGTGACCTGAGTTTTCTCCACCAAAGTTAGAACCAGTTTTTAACATTGATTGGTAAACATTTCTATCACCAACATCAGTTTTAATAATTTTTATTCCCTTTTTTAATAAATTTTCCTCAATCGCATTATTTGTCATAATTGTTGTTACAAATTTATCAGCTTTCTTTAGTAGTTTTGATGATAAAAAACTAAGCATTTTGTCACCACTTATTTCTCTTGCCTTACTGTCCAAGAATATTACCCTGTCTGCATCTCCATCAAAAGCAACACCAAAATCAAGATTTTTATTTAGTATCAATTGCTTCAATGGATTTGTGTTTTCAACCCCAATACTGCTATTTATATTTTTTCCATTTGGCTTATCGCCAATATAAAAACATTTATTTTTTGTCTTACCCATTATTTTTTTTGTTGCTATGTAAGAGGAGCCATTAGCTAAATCAATGCCAATTTTATAGGAATTTTTATTTATATACTTTCCTAAAATATAATCACAATATTCATCAATAGAATTATGGTAATTTACATTTAATTTATTGTTGATTCTGGCTCTAGTTTTCTTCTTTTTAAAAGAATCATATGATCTTGATATGGTTTTTTGTTCACTATCATTAATTTTTTCACCTATGTTGTTAAAAATTTTAATTCCGTTGTATTTGAAATTATTATGGGAAGCTGTTATGACGATACCATATGATTTTGGATATTTACTACACATGATTGATACAGATGAAGTTGGAAGTATTCCAAGATCTGTAGTTCCAATTCCAAAAGTATTTAATCCTTTTTTTAAATTATTTTTTACAAAACTAGATGAGGACCTTGTATCAGATGCGATGAAAACATTTTTTATTTCTAAGTCTTTTTCTGAAATTAATTTTCCAATTGATAAACCAATTGCTAATAGACCTTGTTTTGATAAAAAACCTTTATGTGGAAACCCTCTTATTCCATCAGTACCAAAAATCATTTTAATGCTCTCCACATCTTAATCATTTCAACTGTTTCTTTAACATTATGAGTTCTTATTATATTCACTCCATTCATTATTGAAAACAAGGAGCTAATTACAGAACCATTAACTCTTTCGTCAGGATTTTTTAAATTCAAGATATTACCTATAAAACTTTTGTTTGATATTCCATACATAATAGGTCGTTTAAAAACCTTAAATCTATCAGCCTTTTTAATTAGATCAATATTTTGATTAAGTGTCTTTCCAAAGCCAATTCCTGGATCAAGAACTAATGTATTTAGAGGAATCTTATTCCTTTTACAAGTATCTAAGATAGATTCAAAGAATTTGATTATGTCTTTGATAAGATTCCTATAATTAGTTTTTGCTTGCATCACATCAGGAAGCCCAGATGTATGATTTATTATCAAACCACATTTATAGTTAGATATAACTTTTGGCATTCTTTGATCATACATGAAACCTGTTGCATCATTTATTATCTCTACACCATGATCTAAACCAATTTTAGCTATTTCACTTTTCATTGTATCTAGGGAAATAATTGGATTATATTTTTTTATTATTTTACTAACAATAGGAAATAGTCTTTTTTTTTCTTCTTCAAAGGAAACTCTTTTTGAGCCTGGCCTTGTGGATTCAGCACCAATATCAATAATATCTGCACCTTCATCTAAATACTTTTCCACGAGTTTATAAATATCTCTTAGATTATTATACTTGCCACCATCATAAAAAGAGTCTGGTGTAATATTAATTACTCCTACTACTAAAGGGAAATTGTTTGTACGAAAAGTTTTAGAAGGAACTTTTAATAACATGAAAGAGGGCTAATCCTCAATTTCTGAAAAAGCAGTAGTAGTTTCAGGTGTAATAGGTGACCAGTTCGAAGCTTTTTCTTGTTCATTGTTGCTAGGAGGTGATTTGATTTCTTCTTCTATTCCTAAAAGCTTATTAAGCTCTTTTGAATCAACAACCTCTTGCTCGAGAAGCAAATTGGCTAGGTCGTGGAGAAATTTTTCGTTTTCTTTAAGAAGGTTCATAGCTTCGTTGTTAGCATTAACAATAATACTTTTTATTTCGCTATCTATTATTTCACTTGTAGTGGGGCTTAATTGGCTGCCAGTTGACATTTCTTTTCCTAAAAAAACTTCACCCTCTTTTTTTGTTAATCTAATGGGACCAACTTTTTCAGACATTCCCCATTCTGTAACCATTTTTCGAGCAATTTCAGATGCTCTTTCTAAATCATTACCTGCACCTGTAGTCCTTTCATTAAAAATTATTTCTTCAGCAGCACGTCCTGCAAGCAATATATTGATTGTTTTTAATAAATAATCTCGAGACATCATGTATTTGTCCTCAATAGGTATTTGCATTGTTAATCCTAGAGCCATACCTCTTGGAATAATTGTTACTTTATGTACAGGGTCTGTCCCAGGAGTTAGCTTAGCTACTAAAGCATGACCAGCTTCATGATATGCGGTTACTTTCCTTTCATGATCATTGATAACAAGACTTTTTCTTTCACTTCCCATGATAACTTTATCTTTAGCAAACTCTATGTCATTCATAGAAATTTTAGTATGGGATTCTCTAGCTGCTCTGATAGCAGCTTCATTAATTAGATTTTCTAAATCCGCACCAGAGAAACCAGGAGTTGACCTAGCAACAGTATTTAGTTCTACATCAGAGTCCAGTGGAACATTTTTAGAATGAACTTTTAATATCTCTTCGCGACCTTTGACATCAGGTTTAGGTACAACAACCTGTCTATCAAATCTGCCAGGTCTTAATATAGCAGGATCAAGAACATCAGGCCTATTAGTTGCTGCCATAACAATAATTCCCTCAGTAGCTTCAAAGCCATCCATTTCTACTAATAATTGGTTTAGTGTCTGCTCTCTTTCATCATGACCACCGCCAAGACCTGCACCTCTGTGTCTGCCAACTGCATCTAATTCGTCCACAAAAATTATACAAGGCGAATTTTTCTTAGCTTGTGCAAACAAATCTCTAACTCTAGATGCACCAACTCCAACAAACATCTCTACAAAATCACTACCACTGATTATGAAAAAAGGAACTCCAGCTTCACCTGCGATAGCTTTTGCAAGTAAAGTTTTCCCTGTTCCAGGTGAACCAACAAGCAAGATTCCCTTTGGAATTCTACCGCCCAACTTAGTAAATTTTTTAGGGTTTTTCAAAAAATCAACTATTTCTTGAACTTCATCTTTGGCCTCATCAATTCCTGCTACATCGGCAAATGTTTTTTTATTATCTTCTTTTGAAAGCATTTTTGCTCTACTCTTCCCAAAGCTCATAGCACCTCTACCACCAGCCTGAATTTGTCTTATGAAGAAAATCATAAGTGCAATTAGAATTATCATTGGGGCCCAATTGATTAAAAAAGCAAAGAAACCACTTTCTTGGGTAGAAATAAATTTAAAATTCACCCTTTTTTCAGTCATTTGCTTTAAAAGATCATCCCCTGCAGGCCCATAAGTTTCAAAATAGACTGTTCCACCCGAACCATTAATAGGAATATATTGACCATTAATTTGATTTCCCTTGATTTCAACTTCTAAAACTTCGCCAGAATCTACTCTGCTTAGGAATTCACTATATTGAATCTCTGTCGTGTTTTTCTTCCCTTCAGACAGAATTTGGTATGCACCCATTAAAGATGCAAAGATAATAAACCATACAAATAAATTTTTTAAAAAACCTGAGTTCATATTAGAAATATAACTAATAATTCTAGTTAAAGATACCGGTACTTAAGTATCTTTCACCAGTGTCACATAATATCGTAACCACCCTAGAGTTTGGAGGCAATTTTTTAGCTATTTCAATTGAGGCTAATACATTTGCGCCTGCAGATATTCCAACAAAAATACCATGATCTTTTGATAACTTTTTAGTCATTTCAATAGCATTTTGCCCCTTTATTTTTAAAATTTCATCATAGGCTGCTTGATTTAAAGTCTCTGGAACAAATCCTGCACCAATCCCTTGTATTAAATGTGGATTAGCCGTACCATCAGTTAGAGTAGGGCACTCATCTGGTTCGACAGCAATAATTTTAATATTTTCAATTTTTTCTTTTAAAACTTCTCCAACACCTGAGATTGTTCCACCAGTTCCAACCCCAGCAACAAATGCATCAATATCACCATTCATTTGTTCTATGATTTCTATAGCTGTCGTTTTTTTATGAATTTCCGGATTATTGTCATTTTCAAATTGTTTAGGAGAGTATGAATCTTCTGTTTTACCTATTATTTCTTTGGCCTTATCAATAGAGCCCTGCATTTGTAATTCTTTTGGAGTCAATATTACCTCTGCTCCATATGCAGTCAACATCATTCTTCTTTCTTCACTCATATCTTCTGGCATTGTTAAAATTAGCTTGTACCCCTTTGCTGCACAAACTAAAGCAAGTCCAATTCCTGTATTTCCACTAGTGGGTTCAACAATTGTAGTTTTTTCTGGACTTATTATTCCATCCTCTTCAGCTTTATTTATCATGTTTAAGCAAATTCTATCCTTAATACTCCCTCCAGGGCTTAAGCTTTCAATTTTTCCATAAATCTCAGATTTTTGATTTTGGTATAAATCATCTAATCTAATAACTGGTGTATTAGATATTGTTTCCAGGATACTTTTAAATACTTTCATAATACTATTTAAATTTCCTATTTATAACTAAAACTATTACTTTATTAAATATTTCAATGTCATAATTGTAAAGTTGAGCTAGGTAGGGAGATAAATCATTAAAAAGTAATTCTTTTTTCATCCCCTCATTTTTAATTTTCAATACAATTGCTTTTAACTTTTGGTCTTCAATATTTTGGATAATTTCTTTAAAGCTCATAAACTAAATCTACATTATGAAAAACTAAAATAAAGACTTAATAAGACCACCATCTACTTGAATAGAGTTGCCGGTAATGTAGCTTGCTTTCTCCGAACATAAAAAAGCCACAAGAGGACCAAACTCATCTGTTCTCCCTAGCCTTTTTATTGGCAAATCTTCGCCCATCATTTGTAATATATCATTGAGTTCAATATTTATTTCATTTTCTAACAGATAATTCTTAACCTTTTTTTCTGCAATTTCTTTTATTCTATCAGTAATAATTCTCCCAGGTAAAACATTATTAACCATAATGTTATTACTTGCATACTGGTTAGAAATAGATTTTGAAAAAGCTATAACCCCAGCTCTTGTTATGTTGGATAGTATCAAGTTGTCTATTGGTTGTTTAGCTGACGATGACCCTATGTTAACAATTCTGCCCCAATTATTAGATTTCATAATTGGCAATACAAGCTTTGTTAATAGAAATACATTCTTTAGATTTTTATCTAATGCTTCATTAAGATTATCATTTGTTATAGACTCAATATCTCCTTGCTCAGGACCACCACAATTATTTACTAAAATATCTATTTTTGATGATTTGGATAAAGTAAATTTAAACAAATCAACTACTCCTTCTTCTTTTGATAAATCTGAGATAAATGTAAAAAACTTTCCTGAATAATTTTTAGATAAAAGATAATCTGAAACATTTTTTATGTTTGCTTTCTTAGAGGAAGAAACTATAACATTACATCCTTCATCTAGAAGTGATTCTGCAACTGATAATCCTAGACCTTTAGAAGATGCACATACGATTGCCGTTTTATTCCTTATTCCTAAATCCATACAATCATATTAATGTATAATGACAATATGCCAAAAACAATATAAAAAACAGGAGGATTGTTAAATGTTAAAAGTTGATTTAATTTTAAAAGAATGGTCTTCAGTCTTTAGTTTTTTTGAATTAAAAAAATATTGCATGATTTTTAGAAAAGGCGGTATTCATGAAAAAGAGTTCCTTGAAACAGATTCTTATTTTGGGATCTTTAAGACCTATGAGCATGAATCAACTGAAACCGTTAAGCCATCATGTAAAAGTTTTTTAACTAATTTAACTGTAGATTATAGTGGGACATTTGATCTAGAATATATAGCAAAAATAAAAAAATCGTACTTAGTTGATAGCCTTGAAAAACTTGAAGTGTTAGATGAATTTTCACCATGGAGCCTTGAATATCTGAAAGATCGATATAATTTTAAACCCAAAAATCCCTTAAATTGTTATTTTTTAGAGCTTAGAAAACTCAAAATACCTGAAAAAGTATTGTATTCACCTGAGGAAGCAAAAGGATGTAAGTCATGGTTTAGTCCAGTTAATGATATAAAAATTTATTCATCATCATTAATTAATGATCCAATGAACGAAAATAAAGTTTATTCGAGAGTTGGCATTTAAATTATTTTTTCTTTGCTTTTTTTACATCTTTACTAATTGAATCAGCAATAGCTTTTCCATCTTTTTTCTCTGACGATATAGACTGTGAGGTTGCATCTTTCCCTTGGTCTTCTTTAACCGGGGTAGGGGCCTGGGGTTTTTTTGAATAATCTGATGAAAACCAGCCATCTCCTTTTAATTGAAAAGAAGATAGTGATATTAATTTTTCTAATTTACCGCCACATTTTGGTTTTTCACATTTTTTTAAATCTTTATCACCGAAAGATTGTAATTCTTCAGTAATTGCGTCGCATTTCAAACATTTATATTCATAGATTGGCATATAAACTCCCCTTTATTGAAATTAATAAGATATAAAAAAATTAAAAGTTTTGCAAGGCCCCAATATATTCACGAGCATTAAATTTGTAGCCTGACTCGGTAGCTTCATCAGAAGATAAATATATAATTATTGGCAGAATATCATTAGGTGAAGGAAGCTGTGTCTGATCTTCATCGGGATATGCTTCCTTTCTCATTTTTGTTGCCGTACCACCTGGATTCACTGAATTTACAATGATATTGTATTTTGTTAATTCTTGGCAAAGAATATCAGTCAGTGCCTCAAGACCTGCTTTAGAAACAGAGTAAGCTCCCCAGTTTTCTCTTGGTGCCCTTCCGACAGAAGAAGAAATATTAATAATTGATCCTTTTTTTGACTCTTTTAGCAATGGTAGCAGCTCTTTAGATAATAAGACTTGACCATTTAGGTTAATATTTATCACTTCTATCCATTTTTTTATATCATAATCTTCGATTGTTGTTGTTTGACCTAAAATTCCAGCATTATTTATTAGCACATCTAATTTCCCAAAAGTTTTTGATACATAATTAGACAACTTTAGGATTTCATCAAGATTTCCTAGTTCTAAAGAATAGGGATAAAAATTTCTTGGGAATTTTTCACTGATTACTCTTAAATTATTATTTGATCTTGATGTTCCAATAACAATGTTACCCAAATCTAACAGCTTTTCTGCAATAGCTTTTCCTATTCCACTAGAGGCACCAGTTACTAATACAGTTTTTGATTTCAAAAATTGAAGGTCAAGATTTTCAATTGCCATAATCTAATACTAACTTAATTTTCCATTTCTTTGAATCAAGTTATTTGCTAGATGCTAAACCTAAATAGAAAGTAATAAATAATGGAAAGAGTCCTGAAAAGAAAATTAAATTTATAGAACCTATCGCAGACATAAATGTAGGAATAAAAAGAGCAATAACATATGCAATAGGTATCCATTCATTTGATCCTATATCATTTACTCTTTTTTTCGCAAGGAAAAACGATGAAATTAAAACAAAAATTCCATAAAATCTTGGAAGCATTTTAGACATAAAAAAAGCTAAAAAAGATATTTTAGTGGGCTCATAAGATGTGAAAATGTTTTCTCCAACAAATGTTATAAGAACGGAAGATAAATTTAGTATTAAAATAGATATCCAAAAATTTTTCCTATCCAACTTTCCTTGAGTAGAAAATAATAGCCAAAACAAATTCATAAGAAGATTTTAAACTAATTACTCTTCTATAAAAAGTATTGACTTATTACTTAAAAAATTGATAGAACTAAATTATATCCAATGAGTTCCTTTTCTTACATTCATGCTCAATTCATTTGAACAAATATAGGAGTTATGATGTCAAAAGATGAATTTGAAGTGCTTAAAGCTAAGCATAGAGCATTAGAGATAGAAATTAAAGAACTTTGGAATCTACATGTTTCAACTTCATTAATGAAAAAGTTGAAATACGAAAAAGCTAAAATACGATTGAAGCTCGCTTTGTTGAAGAAAAAGAATTAATTAATTTACTAATTTATTAAAATCTAGTAGGTTATAATTGTGTTGAATTTTTTTCTAATTTTACTCTTAAGTACAAGTCCAATTTATGCACAAAATAAGAATTTCATTAAATTAATAACTGATTGTTCAAACAAAATCCAAAATAGCTATACTGATAATCAAAAGATACCCTTAGAGCTTTTACTAGCTCAAGCTATTATTGAATCTAATTGGGGTAAATCAAGATTTGCCATTGAAGGTAATAATTATTTTGGAATACGAACATGGGATGACAGTGTTCCTCAATTAAAACCCTTAAAAAGACCTGATGCCAATTTTGGACTACAAGTTTATAAAAATGCCTGTGAATCTGTTGAGCACTATCTTGAAACTCTAAATAGGTCTAATCAATATCAAAGTTTACGAAAAATCAGGGAATTAGAGTTAAGACTATGGGGTGAGGTAGATCCAGAGGTATTAGCAATGGGGTTAACTAATTATTCAGAAGAAAAAAATGAATATATTAGCAAAATTAAAGAAAAAATTAGAATTTTAAAAAAGAGAACTAATTAATTTTTTTTAAAATATTGTTTTTTGGGAAGTAGACATATTCCTCATTTTTTCCATCATAAGTTCTTTTAATAATTATTGTATCTTCGTCGATTGCAAACTTACAATTATATTCACCTCCCTTGTTTTTGAAAATATTTTCCCCACACAAGTCTGTTGCCGTATCTTTTATTGGTTTTAAATATGTTGCAATATTAGGCCTCATAGAGTATTCAAAAACAAAGTCTTTGTAATCGTAAAAAGAATTGTTAGAATCTGCTATGAGATTAAAGGGTAAAAAAAATATAAATAAAAGTAATTTATTAAGCATAAACTTTAACCCTTCCTTTTCTTATGAATTTTAATCTAAAAATTAAAGGTATGTAAAAATATAAAAACTGTAATTCTATCAATTTAGGGTAGTTCTCAAATAAAAAGTAGTAGACCGGTACTAAAATAAATGTAATTGGAAAGAGAAGAACTGATAATAGAGAAATAAATATATTATGGAATATAAACATTACCTGCCAAAATTTTATAAGAAAATATACAAACAATATAAGTAAATAAATATTTGCAAATCCATGAATTTTATTATTTCGGATTCTTAGATCCAAAATCGGTGTGATTATTGGAATGAACAAGTGGTCTCCTATAAATTAAAAATGATTATTTAATAAAAATATAACTTACTTGGTGTTACTATAAACAATCTATGAAATTTTTAAATATTATTAGACACGGTGAGGCAGAGAATGCCCTGATGAAAAATGATTTCGAGAGAGAGCTTTCATCAAATGGTCATGAGGATTTAAAAGAACTTAATAAGTTTTTATTTCAATTTTTATTTAAAAAACATAAAATTTTATGTTCTTCAGCAAAAAGAACAATTCAAACATATGACAATCTCAAGTATTCACTTAATGAAGATAGCAGGTTAATCTTGACGGATGATTTATATCTAGCAAATCTTAAAACTATCAATAGTTTGTTATTAGAACATAGCAAATCCAGAATGATAACAATAATTGGACACAATCCTGGTATTAGTGATCTTATTAGCTATTTCACTGCAAATTACGAGGTCCCTGATTTAGGTACATCTTCAGCTGCACAAATATATTTTGATAATGAAAAAAGAGTTGGTGAAGGTGAGGGCAGTATAAAATTTATTATTCAATCCATAGATAATAATATTAAATCAATAATTTAAGTTTATTCTTTATGTAAATTAATAGTGGGGATTAATATTATGTCAGAGTTAGAAGCTAAAAAAAAATCAGTTCTTTTCGTCTGTATTCATAATTCTGCAAGAAGCCAAATGGCGGAAGCTTTTTTAAAAGATTTATCAAACAATTTCAAAGTTGATAGCGCAGGAATTTCTCCTGGTGAATTAAATAAATTAGTAGTAAAAAGTTTGAAAGAAATTAAAATCGATATTTCGAATAATAAAACAAAGTCTGTTGAATCACTTTTATTAAATAAAAGCGAATATGATTTTTTTATCTTTGTATGCAGCGAATCACAAGGTCAAAAATGTCCTATAATTCCATATAAAACTACGAAAATATATTGGGATATAGAAGATCCTTCTACCCTTAAAGGAAATGAAAATGAAAAAATAATACAAATAAGGAAAATTAGAGACAAAATAAAAGGTAAAGTTCATGAATTTATAGCTACCTACAGTGCTAAGAAAAATTAAACTATTTGATTTTTAGTCTTAGCGAATCTTTTTCTTTCATTAGGACAAAGAAATTTTTTCCTTAATCTAAGGTTTTTAGGAGTGACCTCTAAACATTCATCATCATTAAGGTAAGCCATGGTTTGTTCTAAAGACATTAAACGCGGAGGTGTAAGCATTATATTTTTATCACTACCAGCTGCCCTTACATTTGTTAATTTCTTCCCTTTTAGAATGTTAACTTCTAAATCATTTTCTTTGCTATTTTCTCCAACTATCATTCCTCCGTATACATTTGTCTGAGGTTTTACAAACATGGTTCCTCTATCTTGTAAGTTAAAAATTGCATAAGAGACAGCAGTTCCTGTATCCATTGCTATCAATGCACCATTTTTTCTTCCTTGAATAGTGCCCTTAAAGGGCTCATATTTTTTAAAAATTCTATTTAAAACACCAGTACCTTTAGTCTCAGTTAAGAATTTATTTTGGTATCCAATTAAACCACGAGAGGGAGCATTAAAAATAATTCTTGTTTTATTTTTTTCAGATGTAGTCATATCAACCATTTCTGCTTTCCTTTTTATCATGCTATCTACTATTGAATTAGAATATTCTTCATCAATGTCAATTGTAACTTCCTCTATAGGTTCTGATATTTCCCCTTGGTCATCCTTACGAAATAAGACCTGTGGTCTCGATACTGTGAGTTCAAATCCTTCTCTTCTCATTGTTTCAATTAGAACACCTAATTGAAGCTCACCTCTGCCACTGATCACAAAAGAATCTTTATTAGCATTCTCTGAAAAAGATATCGCAACATTTGTCTCAGCTTCAGCCAATAATCTCTCTCTTATCAAAGTTGATGTCAGCTTGTTACCCTCTAGTCCGGATAATGGAGAATCATTTATAGAAATAGTAATAGACATAGTCGGAGGATCAATTGGTGTAGTTTTAAGAGGATTTTCATGAGAAATATCGCAAATTGTATCTGCTACAGAGGCTTTTGTTAGTCCAGCTATACAAATAATATCTCCAGGGTTTACAACATTTACTGGGGTTCTGTTCATTCCCTCGAATTTATATAATTTTGTTAAACGACCGTTTTCTACCAAATTTCCATTCAAATCAATAGCTTTTACAGAGCTATTAACTTTTGAACTTCCTTGATAAACTTTTCCTACTAAACATCTTCCTACATATTCATCAGAATCTAAGAGAGTTACTAGCATAGCAAAAGGTTCATCTTTCTTTATGTTTGGCGCCTTTACATGTTGAATGACTAAATCAAGTAGTGGTCCAACTCCATCTCTATTATCAGTCAATTCTTTTACACACCAACCGTCCCTACCAGAGGCATAAAGAACTGGGAAATCAAGTTGTTCATCATTAGCATCCAGAGATACAAATAAATCAAATATTTCATCCAGAACCTCATCTGGCCTCGAATCTTTTTTATCTACTTTATTAATAACAACTATGGGTCTTAAGCCTAAATTTAAAGCTTTGCCTAAAACAAATTTTGTCTGGGGCATTGGTCCTTCAGATGCATCAATTAACAAAATGACTCCATCTGTCATATCTAAAACTCTTTCTACTTCGCCACCGAAATCTGCATGTCCAGGGGTATCTATTATGTTTATATTTATATCTCTCCAGTTTATAGATGTAGGTTTGGCAAGTATAGTAATGCCTCGTTCTTTTTCTAGGTCCCCTGAATCCATTAACCTTTCATCAACTTTCTGATGATCTTCAAAGACTCCGGTTTGTTTAAGTATCGAATCAATTAGAGTTGTTTTTCCATGATCAACATGTGCAATTATTGCAATATTTCGTATTTTTTCACTCATAAAATCACTATAAAAGGTGACCTTAGGTTAAACAAAAGATTCTAATATTACAAATAGAAATTATTATTGTTCAGTAACTGTTACATTTACTGAAAAATATGGTGCAACACTTGAAATGTTATCGCATCCACTTGATGCATCTGACCATTCAATGGCTATAGCATTAGTTCCTTTAAAAAACATTTCAACTTCAACTATGCTGTTTTCTGTAACTACTATAGGTGATGATAAAGTAATTATAGCTCTAATTTCTGCAACTGCAGCAGCACTTGTTGCCCTTGTCCCATCAGATGCAAGAAGTTCAACATCATAAACTGACCCACCTTCTGTAACCTTATAGAGGGAACTGCAGGGACTACCGGCCGATGGTGAGTTATCTCCACAATTTGAATCAAAAGATCCTGATCCTAAAAGATTGTTCATAACAATATCTACAGTCGTTTTATTAGAAAGAGTATCAATATCTGAGCTAGCCATAGCAAAAACATTACTAGTAGCTCCTGCTGTAACACAGGAAAAGCCATCAGCAGTAGTTATACCACCTTTGATGGAAACTGTTGGCAACATATAGCCTCTAAAGTGAGTATAAGTGCCAGGCTTTATCATACCTTTGTTGATATTTGGCAAGTAGTTTATAGAGCTTCCTCCACCAATATCACCAGACTGATTCCCAGTCTTAAGTACCCATGTAGCACTTGCTGTATTTCCATATTTGGTATCGGATCCAGCAACATTATAGAATTCTCCTTTAGTAAGTGTTACTGTAAGGACCTCAGCATCTGTTGTACAACTATCATCTTCATCAGCAGCAATATTTGCTCTAGTTGTGGTTGATGCACAAACAAATTCTGCATGAGAGTTAAGGTTAAATAATAAAAGAACTACAAAAAAATAAAGAAAATATTTCATAAATTACTCCTAGTTGCCAGAAAGCTTAAATGCTCCATTTTTAGACCTCTCAACCATTATTTTATTATTCCTTCTTACTTTTTTAAGAAGAGTGTCCTTTACATCTCTTTTACCAAATGCTCTACCAGAGAATGGTTCAGAATAAGTACCAAAGAGAGTAGGGCCAGTATTAGGTTGAAGTTTATATGTTATTTTAGCAAACCAATAGTTTTGATCTATTCCATCAGATTGCCTATCATCGTTATATCCTGCTTCTAAATCTATATTGTCGTGCAAGGCAAGTTCAGCACTATATCTAAAACCGTAAGGATCTTCACCTAGATAACCTTGATATTTATAATATGAAAGGAAAGCTTTAGTCCATGGTAAATATGGAATAGGGTGGCCAATTTCTACATCAAAACCATCTAGTGCTTTTTCCGTTCCATTTACATTATCGATCTTAATAGTTTTCTTTCCACTTAATGCTTCATAGTAATTAAAATTCAAATCTAATAAATCTTTCTTCATTTCAAGTCCTATACTAGCTCTATAATGATTTGAACTAAATTCATGGTCATAAAATGTATTAATACCTAGGACCATGTTTTCTTCAGCATTATAGTTTCTATAGCCTAGTCCGAAATTAGTTGTTATTCTGCGATCACCAAATTGTTCCATACTTCCTAAACTAACTTGTGCAAAGTAAGTATCTTTCAAATCATCTGACTGACGTATAGGAACTACTGTCAAGAAGTTAAAATCGACAAGTGTATCTCCATCAGAGTCTTCGCTAAAAGCAATTGAACCCTCTGAATTTGAAAAAAAATCATTTTTTGAGGAATTTTTATAGCTTTCATAAGAATTTGTCGCTGTTTCACTTGCTTTTGAATATAAATAGCCTTTAGAGTCATTTGCTATGGAATCAAATTTAGCTTTCGCTTGATTATATTTTTCGTAAATCATTTGTGCTTCTTCTTCAGAACTAGGATTTGCAAATAAGTCTGAAGTGAAGATTAAAAGTGTGAAAATTATTAGTAATTTAAAACGATACATCTCTATCCCTCATTACTTTCCACTATAGCACACATTGTTGGGATAAAATGATTTTTTTATTACTTGTTTATATATGGCTTTGATAAAATGATAGAATATATCTTATGGTAACTTTTAAAATATACTTAGAGTTATATTAGCTTAATTGTCTTCAAAATCGAAAATTTGCTTATTTTTTTCATTCCACCATATTTCGACAGCATAATTAGAGAAAATATCATTTCTTTCCAGTATTTGTTGAGCAAGCCATTCTTTTTTATTTGCTACAAGTTTATGTAAAACTGGAATCAAAGTCTTCCTTGTTATGGGCAATGCTGTTTCTGAAGATAATTTTTCCATAACTTTAGGGTGTGTGGGAGGCAAATTGCCCTTGCCAGAGTTTCCTTTAAGACCAAATAAGGTTAGATTTCCAAGTTGATGCATATAGGAATTAGATATTGTCTCGTATTGCTTAAAAGTTTCAGGGAAATCATTTCTATGATCACTATCAGGTCTTTTCTGTGGAAATATATGGTCTATATTTCGATTTTTTTGCTTATATATTTCATACCAACTAGTGGCATCTTGATCATTGTATTCATGCTCTTCAACATGCTCATTAATCTTACATAGTACATATCGAATAATAGATGTGTTGCGCTCATTGTAAAAAATTGAGTTGTTAAAACCATCTTTAAAATTATTTTTTGATGGCAATAGTCTTTTTGGACCATTTTCGCTATATCTCAGCCCTTGAACTGAAAAACCATTAATTTCTCCTCCATAAATTATTTTTTTAACAAATTTTTTAAATTTATCTCTTCTCTGACCATGGTCTTTTGTGTCAACAATAGTTTTGAATTCTAATGCCCATCTGTTAAAACTTTTTTCCACATTAACCGCTCTACCTTGAGTTGCTTTATAATAATAAAAAAGAAAATCTTCAAGGGCCTGGAATAAAGAAATCATATATTTTTCATTTCTGGTTTTACGATTACTATTTGGGGTAGCAAGCCAATCTTGCATATCGTTGTTATTTTTTATTCCACCTAATATTGCAATAACCAATACAAGGAATTGATCCACATCTAATATGTGCATAGCAAAAATTGAATTCGCAATTTTTTCCTTGGTTTGAGAACTTAAAGAATAGTTTTTATCACTATCATGAAGAGGAATCTTTCTCTCTGACCAATCTGGCCATATATCTATTAAAATATCTGCAGTCTTATGTAGATCTTTTAATAGCTGTTCACAGCTATCTGCAGTAGTGTACTTATCCTGCAGGGATGCATAAATTTCCTTCATCATTTTAAATTCTTCATTAGCAAGCCAATAATATCTCAAAAATTTGGGCATTTTTAGCTTTAATTTTTGGGTAACTTTATGAGTAAGGTTAGTCCAACTTTCATTTATTTTATCTAGTTTTAATGATGCCTCATCTTTCTCTTTTGCCTCAGCAAAAACTCTTTTCATTATCAGCCCTTTCAATAGGTCTGATAAATTCAAATCTAAGCCAGTGGAATTTATTCTTTCAAAGATATTAATAGCATCATCTGGCTTCTTAATTTTTAAATTAACTAAATACAGGTTGGAGATTTCTTCAAAGATTATGCTAACTTTTTCCATCAACTTCATTGGATTATCGCTATCTTTCTCATCTGTATTTTCAGCAATCCAACTTCTTATATAACTATAGAAATTATTAAAATTATTCCAAACTCTATGTTGTTCTGGATTTGTATCTTTAACGGTTTTTAAGCTTGGCAGATCTTTTGTAGCATCTGACCTTTTCTTGTAATCTTTTAATACCCTTATTTCAAAAAAATTATCTTTATTAATATTTTGAGTGTGGTTAAATTGAAGTTTATAAATTGCATTGCTATTGTAATCGATAGGATTTTCGGGATCTAAAGCATAATTCTTTGCACCAATTTGTAAAAATCTATTTATAATATCGTCTTTGAGAACCAATATTCCGGATTTCTGATGGTTTTCTATCTTATCCTGGAGATCATCCAATATATTTTCATTAATATAATATCTTAATGCTGATGCTAAAATTGTTAAAGAAATTATTCTTTGTTGACCATCTACAATCTCAAACCCTACCATATTGGAACTATCAGCTTCCTTAGGACACAGGATAGTACTTCCTAAAAACAATTCATCGGCTTCCATTATATCTTCAAACAATCTTCTACATTCAGCAGCTTCCCAGCTATAAGGCCTTTGATAAAATGGAACTTCATAGTAATTATCAGAATATTCTTTGAATAAATAATCTGTTATTAGCTTTGCATCTGCTTCAAGAATGTTTGAAACATCTGTTTTAGGCTTTCTCATAGTTTAATTATAATAAATACAGGGATCATAAATCTATATTTTTTTTAGTTTTAATAAATATATTAGTTAAATTTTATATATGAATAAGATCGTATGGTTCAGATATGATTTTAGAATTGGTGACAATAAAGCTTTTAAAGATGCTGTAATTTCAGGCAATATTTTACCTATTTATATATATGATGAGGATATATGGAAAGCTGATTTCTCCAGCTCTTTTCATTTAAAGTTTATTCAAGATTCAATAGATGACCTTAAAAGTGTTTTAAAGAAAAATTGGAATGCGCATCTGAATATATACTCAGGTAGTACAAAAGAAATATTCAAAGCCTTAATAGATAAATTTGGAGTTAAAGAAATTTATTCACATGCAGTTTTTAGAAATAAAAAAATTGCTGATATAGACAGAGATCTCATTAAGCTTTTTAAATGTAAAAAAGTTAAGTGGAAAAAATATCGTCAATTTGGAATTGATCTTGAAGGTAGGAATTCAAATCAGTGGGCTGTTCAAAGAAATGCATTTATAAACTCCCCTATTCTAAATCCAATTGTTAATTGCAAATTTATAAAAGATCAAACAGATAATATTTCTGAGATTAAAACCAATATTTTAGAAACCAATAGTATTCAAAAAGGGGGTAGAAAGGAAGCTATAAGACTATTAGATAGCTTTTTGCTTGATAGAGGTGAGAATTATCAAAAAGAGATGTCTAGTCCTATAACCGCTGAAACTTCATGCTCTAGACTAAGTACTCACATTACATATGGAAATATTTCATTAAGAGAAATCAACAAAGCAATTGAAAACAGAAAAACTCGCAATTTATCAAATTCAATGGTGAAATCTATATCTTCTTTTGAAAAAAGACTAGTGTGGCATTGCCACTTTATTCAAAAATTACATGATGAGCCAGAAATTGAATATGAAAATATGAATAGAGCATATGATGGTTTAAGGGAGAACTCATTTAATGAATCATATTATGAAGCTTTTAAAAATGGCAGTACTGGATATCCCTTTATTGATGCTTGTATAAGATATCTAAAAACCAATGGTTGGATTAATTTTAGAATGAGAGCAATGCTTGTTTCCTTTGCATCATATCAACTTTGGCTTGATTGGAAACGAACTTCTAAATTCTTTGCACAAGTTTTTACGGACTATGAACCAGGAATCCATTATTCACAAATTCAAATGCAAAGTGGTACCACTGGCATAAATACAATAAGAATCTATAACCCAATTAAACAATCCATAGATCAAGACCCTAATGGTGAATTTATTAAAAAATGGGTCCCGGAATTAGCAAAGGTTCCGAATGAACTAATACATGAGCCATGGAAATTGACCTATATGGAGCAAAAATTTATCAATACAACAATTGGAAAGGACTACCCTAACCCTATTACAGATAATAGTAAGTCTTCAAAGATTGCTAGAGATAAGATTTGGGAGGTTAAAAAGAGTGATACTTCCAAAATAATGAGCAAGAGGGTACTCAATAGACATGTGAGTGCTTAAAACAAGCTTATATTGCTTTCAAAATTGTATTTATGTTCTTTTTAAAGCCAAAATAGCCTTTTTTGCAGTATTTGTTGCTGATAATATCTATTTTCTTATATAGATAATTAAAATTGAGCTCTTTTGATTTTATATAATTCAGATTTTTTCCAATTTGAGGATAGATAGCACATAGATTTGTATCTTTAAAATTCTGCAATTGTTGAATTTTTAATGTATTTATAGATATATCTTTATTAATTTTACTTAAAAAATTTGTTATAAGCTTTTCTTTAAAATTTAGTAAATTTTCTGAAATTGTATCATAATCATTCGATGATTCAGGCATTATTACAGTAATTTGCTTAAAGTTTTCATTAATAAAGTCTATTAGTTCTGGATATAATGTATTTTCAAAGATAATCAAGTCCTTAAAGAGCTTAAAATCAGCATTTATCATAACTGGTTCAATTGTTTCGTGACTAATTTCTTCAACTAAGCATTCTGGCGATTCGTTTAGTTCTAAATTTGAATATCTACCATTTGTGAACTTTTCTATATTCCAATTCTGAGCAATATAATGCTTTCCTTTTGTTTGAATACCCCCTACCCATCTCCAAGATAAAGTGTTTGATGCGGGATCACCATCAAATAAATATTTTAGAAACAACCCTGCTCCTAGCTGCCAGGGTAGCTTGAGTGTAAAAATCCATATGCTGGCAAATATCATTCTAGTGTGATTATGAAGATAGCCTGTCTCTTTAAGTTCTGAAACCCAATCATTCATGCACTCAATGTTAGATTCTGAGTTTATTACCTTGTTATAGGTTTCATCATTTTTATACTTGCTAATTAAAGAATTAAAATCATTCACATAAGATGTCCAAACAGTAGGCCTTCTCTCTAACCATCCTTTCCAGTAAGTTCTCCATAAAACTTCTTGAATAAACTTTTCTACTTTAGAATAAGAGTATTTATTTAGTGCTTTCTTAATAATTTCACTTTCAGATAGAACACCATGAGTGATATATGGAGACAAACATGAAGTATTGGATCTATTATCTGGCCCATAATCATAATTTCTTTTAGTGGAATAATTACTAAGAGATTCCTCAATAAATATATCAAGTTTTTCCAATGCTGCTTCTCTGGTAGGAGTAAAAATCATAATATATTTATAAATTACCAGTTATGATAAAAAATATGTTGAAAGCAATTTTATATTCTTTTTTCCTAATAGTTACTGGTTTATTTAGTAGTTCACCATCAAAGGCATATACTCTCAATGCATACGACTTTAAGTTCAAAGATATTGAAGGAAATGAGCTTAAAATGTCTGATTTTAAAGGGAAAGTAGTACTTGTAACTAATGTTGCCAGCAAGTGTGGTTTTACCAAGCAATATACTGGTCTTCAAGCACTTTGGGACAAATACCAGTCTAAAGATTTCATATTACTAGGAATCCCATCAAATGATTTTTACCAAGAATATAAATCTGAAAAAGAAGTAAAAAACTTCTGTGAATTAACCTTTGGTGTTAACTTCCCAATGACTTCAATCACAAAAGTAAGAGGTAAGGATGCTCATCCTTTCTATACTTGGGCAAAAACATCTTATGGCAACAAGACAATTCCTAAATGGAATTTTTATAAATTATTAATTAATAAAGATGGAAAAATTGTTGGTACCTACTCCTCTATGGTTAGTCCTACTAGTGATGAACTTGTAAACGATATTGAGAAATATTTAAATTAATCAGAATCAGATTCAACATCAATTTCATTTTTACTTGGTTCTAAATATTGTCTCATTTCAATATCAAAACCTCTTAATAAATTGTCACTTAATCTTTCTAGGGTTGCATCTCTTTTAGCAAAATTCTTCTGTGAATCTTTTTTCTCTTTCTCTAATTGAGCATTTTGCTCTGCAATAGAATCCATTATAGTCTGAATTCTATTTCTAAATTTTTCTGATGAAACATATGCATATAGCTGATCTTTTTTCTCCAGACTTCCTTCAAGCTTTTGTTGGTTTTTTAGGATTGTATCAATTAGAGTTATTTTAGTTCTTAATATTGGAACAAAAGCGGAATAATGTACTATTGAAACCCTTGAATTAACTTCATGATAAGCTTTGCCTTTTGCAATTGTTGGCATTTGATTAGCTACTACTATTACTCCATGGTTTGCTTTTGAAAATTCAATGTCATCTTTAATCTTATCTATAAAATCACTCTTAAACTGTTTAACACTTTTAGCCTCGACAATTAACTTCCCACCTATAGGAGTCTCTATTATTAAGTCGGCTCCAGATTTACCTTTTGGAACATCGTAAATTGGATAACCAGGAAATTCATTTTGCATTGAATCTTTTACAATGTCTTCAAAGCTTTCACCTTGCAGTTCTACATCGGCTCCTGATCCTTTTTGAAGCTCAGATAATTTATCATTTAGTCTTTTTTCTTTTATCTCAGCAGCTTGCCTAATTTGCTCAATTTCAAGATTCTTTTTTTCAAGTTCCGATTCAATTTTAATTCTTGATTGCTCTTCTATAGATTTTTTATATAAATCTTGTTGATCTTGAAGGAGCTTTTCTTTTAACTCATAATTTGACTTCATCTCTATTATTTTTGCTTTATCTTCAGCAAGGGTTTGTTTCATTTTTCTTTCAATTGAACTTTTATATTCTTTTTTTTGGTCTTCAAAATTTTTTTTCTCTTGTTCATAATCAGATAATTTTTGTTTAAGAGAAGATTGTGTTTTTAAAAACTCATCTTCTTTTAAAGAGAAGTTCTTCTTTTGTTCTTCTTCAATTCTGGCAATTTCATTTTTTAATTTTTCATTAAGTTCTTTTTCAATATCAATATTGGCAGCCTTTCTAAGTTCTTCATTGGAAATACTTTCAGATAATGAAAAAGATTCACCACATTTTGGACATTTAATATTTGAACTCATACAATAATCATTATAGTAAAATTTAGCTAATTACACCAATTTTTAACTTTCTTTCCTCCATTGTATAAAACATAAAAATCTTTATCTTTTAAATATTCTAGATAATTTTTATTGTCAATATAAAGGTCTGCTACTACCCTTCCCCCATATTTACCCCATTCAAAATCTTTTAGATATAAAACAGTAGAGTTTTCTATAAGATTATTTACAAAATCCTTAGCTTTTAGTGCTAAGTCCCTTTCATTCTCACATTTTCCTTTAATTTCTGGTGTATCTATACCCCTTATTCTAACTTTAATCTTTTTTATTGAATCTGGGACACCTAACATAATGGCATTACAAGTATCTCCATCATAGCAAAAATAACCATTCCTTTTTTCAATTTTTATACTTTGAGTATGAGATAAAGCATAACTTGTAATTAAAAACATCAATAAGATACAAAAGATTAATTTCATAATTTACTCTCCATAGTCTTTAACCTTCTTGTGTCCCTTAAAGGTTGTTGTCTCTTCAGAGTAAACCTGAGTTTTAGGTCCATTATCTAAAGACAATTTAAGTGATTTTTTTTTAGTATCAATCTTTTTAGCCTTTCTTAGGGTAACTCTTGAAGATTCCTCTTCATCATAACAATACATATCCAATATATTCATTAACTCTTTAGAATATGCTTTTTTCTTTAATTTTGGATTAACTGAAATAGCATTCAAAGTAGCAATTTCCTCCCAAAACCCTTTTTCTTTTAGTTCATCTATCATAATTTGTCTCATAGAATCTTGAGAGTCAGGAACCTTTGGAACTTTTTCAATATTTACAACAACCTCAGAATCTGTTTCTGCTCCAGGGATCACATATCTTCCTTCCTCATCATCTTTAAGAAAAAACTTTTTATTATCTATGAATTTTTTCTTTATTTCTTCGATTTCCTTATCTATATCCTTAGCTTTTTTCTTAAGAACGACAAGCTGATCAGCTAAATTTGCAGCGTCTTTAATATCTAAATCATCTGGAGACTCTTTTAATCTGTAAATTGATGAAAATTCTGGGCAAATCTTTCTAAAACCGCATGATTTACAGTTATAATTTGGTGTTTGAAAGAATTTCTTTTCATTTTTTATAAGGTTTATTGATTCTAAATAGTGATTTTCTGCATCGCTTAAGTCATCTTTGGTAACTAATTTATTAATTATTTTCCCAGGAAAAGGATATATGAGTTTTACATTTATAGCCTTAACATCCTTAAATCTTTCTTGTTTTTTCATTCCTAATGCATATAAATATAATTGTTTAAAGGTTTTTTCAAGATAAATATTATTCGGAGCTTGCCTTGATGTTTTATAGTCTATTATAGTCAATACATCATCTTTTAAGTCATATCTGTCTATAAATCCTCTGAATTTAATTACATTCCCATCAGAATCAGTAATTTCAGGCTCTACTATCTCTTCAGTTTTACAAGATTCAAAGCTTGTCTCAACTCCTGTAATATAAAACTTTTCATAATATCTATTAATACAGTCCCAAGCATATTTTTTATAAACTTCAGGATCATCAATATCTTCATAATAAACAATTTCTTTATTTTTTTTACTTTCAAGGTCAAGTTTCTTATTCCATTCAAACTCAAAAGACTCTTTAATTTCATTTAAAGGTAAAATTCCTTTTAAGTAAAAGTCCTTATACATTAATTCAAGGATCGAATGAAAGACTGAACCTACGATTATACTTATAGATACGAACTCTTCTTTATTACCTTTTTCAATATATTTAAATTTGTAAAGTTTTGCACAAGTTAAAAATGCATTAATTCTTGAATTTGACCATTTATTACTTTTTTTTCTATTCATATCTATAATCTATATTTATATTATAATTTGTTTAGATGGATATTTATATACTTTTATCAGTGGTCATAGTTTGTACAACCATCTTATTTCTCTTACAAAAAAAGAATAAGAATAATGAAATATCTGCCTTAAAAGATACTCTTGAAAAAACATTAATAAAAATGGAAGAAGATAATAAAAATATAAAGCAGGGGTATATAGATCAAAACAAAAACATTAAAGATGTTGTACTTCAAGTAGTAAAAGAAAATACAAAATCACAAAAAGAAATTTTTGAAAAAGAATCCTCAAATCTAATAAACACAATCAATAAACAATCAAAAGACTTTAATGACTACTTTACTAGGATAGATACTAGCATTTTAAATCTTGATTCTGTTACAAAGGACATGAAAACTGAAATTAATGACTTTTCAAAAATAATTGGAAATAGTTCAAGTCAATCTGGTAAATTCGGTGAATATCAATTAGAGAATTTATTTAAATTTCATAATTTACAAAAAGATATTGATTATATGACTCAAGTATCAGTCAAAACAGATGATGGAGATTATAGGCTTGATGCAGTCCTATTATCTCAAGAAAAATGTCTAATAATAGATTCTAAAGCAACCTCAAACATTGAAGTCATAAAAGAATTAAAAACCGAAGAAACTTCAAAAGACAGAATTGAACAGATCAAAAAAGAAATAAAAGATAAGGTAACTAATGAAGCTAATAAATTATCTAAAAAAGGCTATCACAATATTGTTTTAAATGAAAAGTATCATACCCCTGAATTTATAATAATGTTTGTTCCGAATGAGAATGTTTTTTTGATAGTAAAGGAGCTACTAAACAAAGAGACAAATATGATAGCAGAAGGAGTTATATTGGCAGGACCTGATAATCTAAATTTTATAATTTTAATGTGGCACTATATGAACGGAATTCTAAAGGTCCAAGACCAAATAGCTGATATTAGAGATGCAGCAACACAAATTCATAATAGATTTGGAACAGCAGCTGAACACTTTACTAGTCTTAGAAACTCATTAGAATCAAGTATAAATAATTGGAACAAACTTGTATCAAGTGTAGATTCGAGACTTATTCCATCTGTAAAAAAACTTGAAGAAATGGGAATTAAATCCTCTAAGGATTTTGATGAAATTGGTCAAATAAAGGAATCACCTGATAATTTTAAAAAATTACCAAAAAATAATTAATTTTTTTATTTACTACTAAAATTATTATGTAAAATATAAATATGAGGTTTATTATTTTATTAGCATTTATAGGGTTTAACTTATCAGTTCCTTTATTGATAGATAATAATAATCTAATTAATTCCAAAGATACTTCATCCACTATTGACCATAAAAATATGGTACATGAGCATAATTCACATAATCATGCTGAAGCAAAAACACCGTGTGAAGATAGCTCTGAAAGCTCTTGCACTGATCATGAATGTTGTATCATGTTTGTGGCTAAATCGCATGAAAATAATTCTTTAAAACAAACTATAACGATGTATAAGTTTTTAGATAATTCTAAAATCTTAAGTCATCAACTCTCTGAAATCTTTCGCCCTCCAATTATTTAATTTTTTTTGCATTAAATTTTTGGAGGTTAATTACTTTGTATAAATTACTATTTTTAATAGTTTTCATAATATCGTCTACGGTATATAGTAGGCCTGTTTCTTACACAGGCGGAACAACAGTTATGGGAATGAATAATGGTGATAGGATATCATCACATATTCATTATTCTCCCAAATACTTTTATTCCCTAGGGTATCGATTCGAATATTGGAAAAATAAAGATTATGTTAATCATTTTTTGCAAGGCAATTACCTTTTAAAAAGATTTAATGAGCCTACATCACAAGCAAACATATATATAAAATCTGGAGTTGGAACATCAACTTATTTGGAAGGTACAAAGGATTACAACAAATCTTATTTCATAGGTAGTTCTGCTGATTGGGAAACACAAAGACTATATGCGAATTATGCTGTTAGATATACAGATGTTGATAAAATAGAAGATTTTTTATTACACTCTGGTACTGCAGGATTTGCACCATATGTCGGAGATTACGGGGATTTGCACACATGGATTCTCTATACCTTTGAATACAATAAAGATAAAAATGAAAACAAATTATCTCATGGTCCAAAACTAAGATTTTTTAAAAGTGTTAACTTGCTGGAGATTGGTTTAGACAATAACAAAGATTTAATTTTAAATTTAATAATTAGGTTTTAGGAGATTAAAAATGAAAAAAAACATCATATATATTATTGGGATTTTACTTATTTTAAGTTCAAATTCTTTTTCTTATAGTAATGATATCGAACATAGAGTTAAAATGGACTATAAAGCCTCTGTAGGTTCGATTGATCCAAATGGTCAAACAATTAAAGTAAATGTAAATGGATTAGTTTGTGATTTTTGTGCAAGAGCTCTTGAGAAAGTATTTATGAATGAGAATTCTGTTTCAGGACTGACAGTTAATCTTAAAGGAAAAGAAATTAGGATTTATACAAAAAAAGATATGAATCTTGAAGACAATATTATAAAAGAAAGAATTAAAGATTCAGGTTACATTGTTTCATCAATTGAGAGGCTTTAATGAAAAAAGAAAATAGATCACTCTTTGCTCAAATAATCGTACTTTTTACTAGTGCAAGCACACTGGTTTGCTGTGCCCTACCCGCATTACTTGTTGCAATAGGCGCTACAGGTGTTCTTATAAGTCTATTTTCAAATATTCCCTTTTTAATAACAATAAGTGAAAATAAAGAAATTGTTTTCACAATAGCTGGATGCTTTTTATTCGTTTCATATTTAATGAATCGAAATGATGATGTCGAAAGTTGTGAGATTGACGAGAATCTTTCACTGTCTTGTAATAATCTTAAAAAAACTAATAAAAAAATTTTACAAGTTAGTTTGATTATTTATATAATTAGTCTTTTTTTTGCTTTTTTTGCACAATATTTTATTTAAAAAATGAGCTGTTTAAAAGATAATTTTAAACAGCTCATTAAGCTTAAATATAAAATTATATAATGTTACGAGTTAGATAGGCAGTTTTTAAGCCCCATGGATAAGTTATCAATTAATTCAAAATAGAGATTTTTACCAGGAGTTAAATCAAAACCTATTGGATCTAGTTCGCCTTCTTTGGCTCCTGTATCAGTTATTACAGTTTGAACTATTCTAGATGGAAACTGTGGTTCTCTAAATAAACAGACAACATTATCTTTTTCAATTTTAGCTTTAATTTCTGTAATTCTTTTTGGTGTCGGTGAAATTTCAGGATTTAGTGCAATTGAACCGACAGAATTTAAAGAATTTTCATTTTCAAAATATTGATATGCATCGTGGAAAACAATATATGGCTTATCCTTAATAGATGAAAGTTCATTTTTAATTTTTTTACCTTTTTCTTTTAATTTTTTAATAAATACTTTGGCGTTAGCTTTGTAAATATTTTTTTTGTCAGGATTAATCTTTGATAATTCTTTAACAAAAAATTTAGTAAGTTTAATTACATTTTTATTACTTAGCCAAATGTGTGCATCATAATCACCATGATCATGATGATGGCCATCTCCATGATCTTCTTCTTCCCACACTCCCCCTTCTCTAATCGGAAGTAGTTTAAGACCCGCATTTCCGAGTACTTTAATTTTTTTTACATCCTCGTCTAGTGTTGCTAATGGTCTTTCGACAAATGTTTCTATAGATTCATCAATATATACGAAAATATCGGCATTATTAAGCTTTTTCATGTCTGAAGGCTTTAGTTTAAAATCATGAGGTGATGCATTTGTATTCAAGAGCAAATATACATCTGAATCAACAATATTTAACAAAATTGAATGCATGGGTTTAATTGTTGTTACAATTTTCTTTTCAGATGCTATAGAAAGATGTGTTAAATTAATTAATATAATTGTTAATAATATAAATTGTTTTATCATAATAAATGTGATATTATAACATCAGGTAATTTATGTCAAACACAAGATGTGATAATCATGAAAAATGTATTTCTACTACAATTAAACAAGTAGTAAAAATATGTGAAAAGAAAGGTCTTCGTTTTACTAAAATTAGAAGAGAGATCCTTGAAATTATTTGGGAAAGTCATCAGCCAATCAAAGCATATGACATCCTGTCTAAGATTTCCAACATAGGTTATTCAGAGAAACCACCTACGGTATATAGAGCACTAGATTTCTTAATGGATAATGGTTTTGTTCACAAAATAAATAGTTTAAATTCATATGTTGGATGCAGTCATCCAAATGAGCATAGCGATTGTTATTTTATAATTTGTTCAATTTGTAATGAAGTTCAAGAGTGCTGTGACTCAAATATAACCGCAACTATCAGAAAAGTTTTAAATAAAAATACTTTTAAACATGACCAAATAGCATTGGAAGTAAATGGTCAATGCAATGACTGCTCTGATACAAGTGATAAATAATGCTAATTAAAGCTAACAATATCTCTGTTGTTCGAGGAAATAAGAAAATACTTGAAGATATCAACCTAACAATTGACTCTAAGGATTTTATTACAATTTTAGGTCCAAATGGTGCAGGAAAATCAATGTTGCTCAAATGCTTACTTGGTTTTTTTAAACCTGATAAAGGCAAAATAATAAAATCTGATAATTTAAAAATTTCATATAGTCCTCAAGATTTTATCATTGATAAATCAATACCAATCACTGCACTTGATTTTATAATGTTAAATAAAAAGATAGAGAAAGATGCCATAATTAATCTTTCAAAAGACTTCTTTATTGAAAATCTGTTAAAAAAACAATTATCATATTTATCCGGTGGAGAATTACAAAAAGTTTTAATAACTAGATCATTAGTAGATAATCCAGATTTACTTATTTTAGATGAGCCAACACAAAATCTTGATGTTTCTGGACAATTAAATTTTTATAAATTTTTAAATAAAATTTATCAAGAAAGGAATATAAGTATTTTGATGGTTTCTCATGATCTTCACATGGTTATTTCAACAACTAAAAAAGTAATCTGTCTTTCTAATCACATATGTTGTTCCGGTGAGCCATCAAAAATTACACAAGATCCAGAATTCATAACCTTATTTGGTCATGATTTTGCAAATATGATGTCCTTATATAAACATGATTTTAATCATACTCATGAAGGTGATAAAAATGCTTGATGGTTTTATTATAAATGCTCTAATAGCTGGAATATGTGTTTCAATAATTGGTGGTGGTCTCGGATGTTTTGTAGTCTGGAAGAAAATGGCATATTTTGGAGACTCTTTATCGCATTCTAGCTTGCTTGGGATAGCTATTGGAATTTCACTTGGTCTTAATTTTACTATAGGAACTTTTATAACTTGTATAATCTTTGCATCGCTTTTGACTTACCTTCAGAATAAAAAAATATTATCAAATGATACTCTTCTTGGTATTCTGGCCCATGCTGCTCTTTCGATTGGAATTATATCTATAAGTATTTCAAATCAATATGTAAATTTAGATGCTTACTTGTTTGGAGACATTCTCACAGTTACTTCAACTGAAAAATACTGGTTTATTGGTGCAGCAATTATAGTTTTTATAACTCTTTATACAATCTGGGATAGACTAATTTTAATGACCATTGATGAAAACATAGCAAAGTCAGAAGGTGTCAATACAGCAATAATTCATTCAATTTTTTTAATATTATTGGTTGTTTTTGTTGCCACTTGTGTAAAGGTGGTTGGAATATTACTTATTACATCAATGCTGATAATTCCCGCAGCTGCTTCAAGACAATTATCAAATTCTCCAGCTAATATGGCTTTTGGATCTGCTGTGATAGCAATAATTTCTGTTTTTATTGGAATATTTTCCTCAATAATTTTCGACATTCCCACTGGACCATCAATAATAGCCATTCTGACAATAATATTTGTTCTGACTTTACTACTTAAAAGAAATAGCTAATTTGCTTTCCTAAAATGTTATGTTATAACATTAAGTAATTTTTAAATGGAGGGCTCTATAATGAATAATATTTTAAAAATTTTTGTGATATTAATAGGATTTTCATTTCCGATTGACACATTGTCTAAAGGACATGAACATGACGAACATGACAATTCAAGTCATGGTGGTGAAGATGGTGGATTCTATATACATTCAGGCATAACAATTCATCTTGATAAAACCCTTGATGCAGACGAAGAACGTGAACAAGTTGATGAAGCATCTACTCACTCACATTTTGAAATTGGATATAATTTTAATGAAAGCCTAGCAATTATATCTGATATTAAAATCGAAGGCGGAGATCATGGTCATTCACATGGTGAATCAGAATCTGAAACACCTAAAGACAAGTTTTTTGAAGAACATAAATCTATTATTAATCAATTATATGTAAATCTTAAAACAGAAAAACTTGATCTATATGCAGGTAAATTTTCACCTGTTGTAGGATTTGATTTTCATAAATTTCCTGGAGCATATGGATACCAAGAAGTTGAAGGATATGCTTTATTACAAAAGGTTGGATTTGGAGCAAAACTTGAAAGTGATTTTGGAGATGCTGGTACACACACAATTAATGCATCAACATTCTTTGCAGATACAACTTCACTTAGCCACTCAAGAATTAATAACGATGGTAAGTTAAGAAAAGCTGATGGTGGAGTTTCGAATACTGAAGACTTTTCATCATATTCAATCTCACTTGGTGGTAAAAGCTTTTTCTCGCTAGACAACAACTTTATTGATGGTTTTTCATACCAAATTGGCCATGCAAAACAAGGTAAAGGTGAAGGTGGTGCTGAAGATGAAAAAAGATATTCAATAGGTATTGCTCATACATCTTACCTTTATGAAGGCATTAAAATGACTTTCATTACTGAATATATGAATATTTCTAAACTAGGTGGTGAAAGTGGTCATGACAGAGCAACTACCACATATGGTCTTGGTTTTGAACATGGGAAGCTTACACTAGGTGGAACATTAACTTATAAAGATAACGATGCAGACGATGCAGATGAAAATGTTGATGATAATATTCGTCAGATTTCACTGGGTTATTATGTTGATGAAAACTTAAAAGTTGATCTAGGATATAAAAGAAAGAAAGTTTCAAACGAAGTTTCTAAAATAGCTGGAATAACTATTAAATATGTATTTGATTGGCCTTCTGGTGATCATCATGATCATCACAATCATTAAATTTTAGAAATACCTTATCTCTTAGACTTGGGCATCAAGAGTATTTTTGGTGTCCAAGTTTATTTTTCTATCACTAAATCTCTACTAATTTCACTGATGTCTTTACATCCTGTGAGAATCATTGTTTCTATTAATTCTTTATTTAATAAATCTAAAACTAATTCTACACCCTTTTGTCCGTCATAATTTAAACCCCAAAGTAGAGGTCTGCCAATCTGAACTACATCAGCACCTAGTGCAATACATTTTAAAACATCAGTTCCTCTTCTAACACCACCGTCTACGATTAAAGTTGCATCTTTACCTACTTGATTTCTAATTGGTTCAATCTGCTTTAGAGTTGGAACTGCTGTATCTAATTGTCTACCACCATGATTAGAAATTATTATTCCATCAGCTCCAAAACTAATTGCTTTCTGAGCATCATCTGGTCTCAAGATACCTTTTACAAGAACTGGTAGCCCCGAAATCTCTTTTATCCAACTAATCACATCAAAAGTTAGCGAAGGATCAAAAAGGTGATCAGAATGTGCAGCCATTGAAGAACCCTCATATTCTTCAATGTCATCAAAATTTTCAAATTTTGTACCAATAAAATTACCGAGCTGCAAGGAGCTAGGCATCTTAAAAGAGTTTCTTTCATCAGCCTCCCTAGTTCCTAGTCTAGGGGCATCTACTGTAAATACTATTGCTTTATAATTATTTTTTTTACATTTAAGTATGAGTTCTTTAGTGAAATCCCTATCTTTAGAGAAATATAATTGAAAAAATAACTTATCATGAACTGGCCCAACATCTTGAATACCATAATTTGAAATGGTGCTGTGAGTCATAATAGTGTTGAAATTTTTTGCGGCTTTTGCTGTTGCTAGTTCTCCATCTTGATGAGCCATTTGCTGCATCGCAACTGGTGCTAAAAGTATAGGTGAATCAATACCAATTCCCATAAGTTCAGTTGAGGTGCTAATGTTTGATACATCTCTCAATAATTTTGGAAGTAACTCATAATTATTAAAAATTTCTCTATTTCTTTTAAGAGTTACTTCATCTCTTGCACCTGAAGAGTAATAACCATCTATTGCTTTTGGAATCTTTAAAGAAAATTTTTTTTCAAGATCAAATAAGTTGATAATCATTTCTTTATTAATATGAAGTTCCTTTATAATAATTTTGCATATTTGATTGCCCCATAAATGCAGGATCAACAAGTGTTAATATAAAGTTTACTATGAAATAAGCCAAAATAATCCACCAGAATTCTGATCTTCTAGCCCTGGATTTAAAATCTACTATGGATGTTGAAAATAGACATTTTTTAATAGCATCAAAGAATTCAAAGCTTTGAGTTTGAATAGGTCCATACTTATTTGTAGAACCAATTCCTTTTTTACAACAATAAATAACAAGACCTAAAATATACAAGCCTATGATAGCTAGCAGATTAATATTGATAAAAATAAAGCCAAAAAGATGAGATTGATAAAGAATAATTGGTATACCAATCCACCAACCCGAGAGGTCTAAATCATGAAGTCTTCTTACAAATACAGAGATATATCCTAGGAAAATCCATAAAAAGATTAAGTATATTAATGACATTAAAAAATTATATATGATTTTTAATTAGTTTTTAAGGAATAATGCTTTCACCAAAAACATTGTTAAACCTGTTGATCCACAAGAGACAATCATCGAAATAAGAAAGGAAAAACCATTTTTAAGCATATAGGGGAGAATTAGGAATAATGGAATTGTCGCGAGACCAAAATATAAAATTTCATAACTCATTCTAGCAATTTTATCAGTATCTTTTGTTTCAAAATAAGTCCACGAAAAAGTTAAAAGAGAGACTAAAGGCAAAGCAATTATTATTGCAGCAAGAATTGTATTTTTTTTTGAAATTTCTGAGGCAAGTAGGACTATCAGTGAAGTGATCAAAAGTTTTAAAATATACTGAGACATTATTACGAATAATATACCACTTTTTTAAAAATGCTATTATGTTACGATATGTTTCATTTTAAGAATTTGGAGGGACTATGAAAAGAATTTTTTTATCTTTAATTTTATTTTTATCTATTTTTATTGTTGACTTAAAGGCTTCTGACTCTGGCCATAATACTAAATTAAAAAAAATGAGAGCAGATGTACATGCACCCTACTCCATCATGCTCGATCATTATCATAAAGAGAAAGAGATAATGCTATCTTACAGATTTATGACCATGAAAATGGATGGTTATCTTTCCGGGACATCTAAGGCTACTTATACTGATGCGAGAACTAAACAGGGCGGAGGAAACTATATGGTTGTTCCTCAAGATATGGATATGCATATGCATATGTTCGGAGGCATGTATGCCTTATCCGATGATATAACATTTGCTGTAATGAGTTCATATTTAGAAAACGAAATGAAAATGAAAAGACATGCAAATGGTGCAATTAAAACCATGAAATCAAGTGGAATTGGAGATACGAAAATCAATGCATTAAAAAGACTTTATCAAAGTGGTGATGTTAAAATTCATGCGACTTTAGGATTAAGTTTGCCTACTGGGTCCATATCGGAGGAAGACACAATGTTTTCAGGCTCTAAAGGTACTCTAGGGTATGGAATGCAGCTAGGGTCAGGAACTTATGACTTACTTTCATCTGCAACTTATTTTAATACAAATTCTGAATATTCTTTTGGCATGCAAATTTCAGGTGTTAAAAGAATTGGAGAAAATTCAAAAGACTATGCACTTGGTGATATAATTCAAACAAATATTTGGGGAGCAATTCCTTTCAACGATAATCAAACATCAATATCTGTTGGTTCTGAATTCAAGTTCCAAGAAAAAATTGATGGTTCTCACAAAGACATATCTTCAATTATGAGTTTTGCTCAAGATAAAGAAGCATCAGGGTTTAAAAGAATAGATTTATCATTTGGAATAAATCATGTATTTCAAAACCTTAGGAATTTAAGATTTGCAATAGAATTTATAAAGCCTGTATATAACGATGTAAACCATGTTCAATTAGAAACTGACCATGAAATAATTCTTGGAATTCAATATAATTTATAGATTATTTTGAAAATGGTATTGATGAATGATGAAGGTTGATTAATAGTCTTCCTTCATCGTCTTTAATATAACCAAAAGTATATTCTACTTTCGTTTCATTTCTTTCTTTATCAGTAAAAAAATAATTTCCCATAGCTAAAGCAGTACTTCCCAAGAGTGAGATAGAAGAATTCTCGAAACGAACATCAATCCACGGATTAATTGCAAACCCACTATCCTCTTCACATTCATTATTTGTAGCAACAAAATAAGATAAAGCTTGTTCAAATGTAGATCTAAATTGGACCTTTGAGACTTTAGTTGGCTTAAATAAGACATCTGTTATTTTGTACGCATAAAGATCGTTTAAATGTTCTATAGCTCTCGATTCATAATCCTCATTGTTAATAAATTTATTACCTATATCAATAATTCCACTCTTCCAATCATTTTGAGCATTTAAAACTTCTTCTTTAGTAATTCTTGCTGTTTTATTCATTATGGAATTTTAATATAGGAGATACCTAAAATATGTCAATAAAAAAATTTTATAGTAACTTTTTTTACACTACTGTCTTTTTAAATAGTTTTCATATATATTTACGGGGTAAGGAGATTTATTATGGCTTTAACAGCAGATAAAACATTTTATCCAACAGCCAAAATGGCTATGGATGCACCAAAAGAGGAATTAGCATATGTTGCTACACTTAATGTAAAAGGAAAACCTGATTCATTATGCACTGTTGATGTAAATCCAGAGTCCTCTAGTTATTTAAATACAGTAAGTGAGCTAGTGTTACCAAATATTGGTGATGAACTCCATCATTTCGGATGGAATGCTTGTAGTGCACACTTATGCCCATATGCTCCACATCCTGATGTTGAGCGAAGATATTTACTAGTTCCAGGATTAAGATCTTCAAGAATGTATATTATTGATACAAAAGATAATCCTAAAGAACCAAAGATAATAAAGACTATTGAGCCAGAAGAATTAATGGAAAAAACTGGTTACAGTCGTCCACATACAATTCATTGTGGACCTGAAGGTATTTATGTAAGTGCCCTAGGTGGAGGAACAAAAAGTGGTGAAGGACCAGGTGGTATTTTCTTAATCGACCACGAAACATTGGAAATAAAAGGACAGTGGGAAAATGACCGTGGTCCACAATTCTATGCGTATGATTTCTGGTGGCATCTTGGTCATGACAGAGTTGTTACTTCTGAGTGGGCAACCCCTGATTTGTTTGAAAATGGATTAAATTTAGAGGCAGCAGTAGGTGGAAGATATGGACATAAAATTCATATTTGGGATTTAAAATCTCACAATCACCTCCAGGAATTAGATTTAGGTAAAGAGAATCAAATGGTCTTAGAGTTAAGACCTTCAAAGAATCCAAAAAATACATATGGATTTGTGGGTGTTGTAGTAAATACTCAAGATCTTTCTGCTTCAATTTGGACATGGTATTTAGAAAAAGATCAATGGAAAATTAAAAAAACAATAACTATCCCTGCACAACCAGCAGCAGCAGAAGACTTACCTGCACCACTTAAACAATTTGGTGCGGCACCTCCACTAATAACAGATATAAATTTATCTCTTGATGATAAATTTTTATATGTTTCTTGTTGGGGAACTGGTGAGTTACATCAATATGATGTATCGGATCCATTTAGTCCAAAACTAGTTGGCATGGTGGAAATTGGAGGAGTAGCTAAGAAAAAAGCACATCCCTCTGGTGCTCCTGCAACTGGTGGACCACAGATGGTTGAAGTAAGCAGAGATGGAAAAAGAGTTTATTTTACAAATTCACTATATAGTAGTTGGGATGACCAATTCTATGATGATATTAAAGGATGGTTTGTTAAGGCTGATGTAAATCCTAATGGAGGAATTGAACTAGATAAGAATTTCTTCATGGATTTTGGTGATCAAAGAACTCACCAGGTCAGACTTCAAGGAGGAGACTCATCCTCTGATTCATTCTGTTTTCCAAATGAAGACTAAGGTCTAAAATGGATCACGGACAATTATACTTCTTCCTTTTACTCGGATTGTACCACGGTATCAATCCGGGTATGGGTTGGCTTTTTAGTGTATCAATAGCAATGCAAAAGGAGTCAACAAGTAAAATCTTTATTAGTCATATTCCAATTGCATTAGGTCATTTGGCTTCATTGGCGGTGACAATTTTTATTTATTATTTAATTAGTGATTTTGTATCTCAAAAAACTACAAAAATTATCTTCGCTTTAGTTCTAATTGGCTTTGGTGCTTATAAATTATTAAAAAAAGGTCATTTTAATTGGGTTAAAATGAATGTTACAAATTTTGACTTATTCTTGTGGTCCTTCTTAATGGCTTCTTCTCATGGAGCTGGTTTGATGTTGATACCAGGGTTTAATTATGAAGGAGATCATTTAATTCACCATTTAGAGCATTTTGGTTTTATAGCTTTAGTATTTCACACATTAGCTATGCTAGTAGTTTCAATGATATTAGCATTTAGTGTTTACAAAGTTATTGGATTAAAAATACTAAGAAGTAGTTGGGTTAATTTTGATTATATTTGGTCTTTTGTATTAATAGTCGGTGGTCTATTTATATTCTTTTTTTAAATTATATAAACTTAGAAAAAATTAATTTTGGAGATGAAGAAAAAAAGGCAAAAAAAAAGATTGAGTTTTAGTGCTAATCTCTTAGCTTTCTTCGTGATTCAAACAATATTGAATCTAACTCAACCTACATTGATATATTAACTTATCAAATATATATGTCAATATTAAATATTAATGTTTGCAAATTTATTTGAATTATTATACCTCTTAATAACTACTATCTGCTTTAATTACCTGCTTTATTCAGTAATAAGTGAGAAAACTAATATTAAGATAACACTTACTTCAGGTTCCCTTCTCTTGCTTCTTATTTACTATTTTAATATTGGAACTCCTGGATTACATGAACCAATAGTTAAAGAATATCTTTTATATTTTCTTTTCATCAATGTAATTTCAGTTCTTTTGATGATCATACGAAAGAAATAACATAATTACCTTGAAATAATTTAATTGATTACTAAATTGTAAATATAAGGAGGTTAATATGAATATGATTATAAGAGATCATTTTTTGAGTAACTTTTTTTCAAATTTTGAAAATAATCAAAGATATGATTCAAGTTATGAAGTTTATGAAAATGAAAGTTCTTTCGATATCCATATAGAACTACCTGGTTTGAAGAGAGAGCAATTATCAGTAGAAGTTCATGAAAACCATCTTAAAGTTAATACCAGAAATTCCAATATTAACGAAAAGGATGAAACTTCAAATAGAAGGATAAAAAAATTTTCAAAAACTTTTAAATTACCAAAAAATATTGATCAAGCTAAAATATCAAGTTCACTTGAAGATGGAATTTTGACATTAAATTTGCCAAAATTCGAAAAACAAGCCCCAAGAACGATTGATATTAATGTCAAGTAGATATAAGGGCCCATACTTTTGGGCTCTTATTCTTTACAAAGATAACTTGAATAGCAGCAACCCTGACATGATACTGTTGTCTTAACCGCAACCTTTCCATTAACATCACACCATTCTCTAGCTACTTTTTCTGCATCATCCTCATTGCCTAGAGGATATCTTATTCTTATATCATCACCGTATGCACTGACAATTTTAATTTCCTCAGTACAATCTCCAATCTTATCTTTTAATGCACTGGGATTTTCTATGGCCTCTTCATCTGCTGAAGAACATCCAACAACGAAAATGAATAGAAAAATATATAAATATTTTTTCATAATAAACTCCTTAGTTTATATTTTTTGCATTTAACTGATCAACTAAGCCTTTAGCTACCTCCTCTGAAGGTGTTTGAAGAGCTTTTTTAATAGCAGTAAGATCATCTTTTTCATTCACACCCGAACTAATTGGGCCTATCGAAGCTATAACTCTTGGTAATTTTTTTTGTATATCCCAAACTTGTCCTTGAACAGAAACATTTATTTCTCTATTTTGATTAGATGCTATTTTAGATTTTATCCCAATATCTAAAATAGCAATAGCGAGGAAATCAATATCACATTTTTTTGCAGACTCAATAACCTTCTTCCTTACATCTGCTGTCATACTATCATTTTTTAATAAATTTTCAGATATTGTGTTTAAATTTGGTGCATCACATTGAATTATTAAATCTGAATAAGAAATTACTTCAAAACCTGCAGTAGATAAAATATTTGTAACTGCTGTATCAATAAAACTTGGATTATAGGCTTTGAAAGAATAATCGGCAGACCTTCTTTCAGTGTATTCATAGTTATTATCTAAATCTCTAAAATCTAGGACTTTTTCTGCCTGTTTAGCAATGAAGAGAAATGTAAAAGGACTTCCGTCCCCAGTTGCTGTTTGACCAGCTTTTGACAGGAAACTCAATCTAGCATTCACGGCAGTATCATTGATCTTTGCTCTAGCATAAACGGTAAAGGTTTTTAATTCACTTTTAACATTAACATCAACAACACTCAAGGATGTTATAAAGTTATCAATCTCTGGATCAATTTGTTCTTTAACTTTTAAATACTGTTTCATCTTAGCATCAGAAAAGGTTGAAGTATAAGAAAGCCAAACATTTTTCCTAATTTCTTTTAGTGCTTTGTCCATGTCATCAGATTTTGGTTTTTTAAAAAAGAAACCAGGTTCGTAACTCAAAGTTGCTGATGTTTTTATTTCAAGTTCTTGAGTTATTGCATAATTGGTAAAAACAAATAAGAATAAGAGAAATGATAAAATTCTTAACATTATTTATAATTATTGGATTAAAATGAAATTTTTCAACATAAAATTTTTGATATTTTTTTTAATGCTTTCATGCTCCTCTCAAGAGGACTCAATATTGGTGTCCAAAAAGGGTGAAATAAACTTTTTGGAAGGAAGTGTTCAAATTGATATTTCATCAATTAATTCAAATAAGTTAAAACCATATGTTTATAAAATATTTACGAAGGCAATGCCTGATGCAAAATTAGCCTTCTTTTCTGATACAATAGAGGAAAGCTATCCATATACCGCTAAAGTTTTTATAAATGAAAGATTTAAAGATTATTCTTCAAGAAATTATACATATCCTAAATGTATAGATTTTAATTTTAAAAAATTTAAATGTCTAAAATTTGTTGATACTAGGGTTTATTGTTCAAAGAATATTTATAGCTCTGATGTTAGCATCTTTGTATTTTACAATGAAGAAAGAATTCTATTGGATAGAAAATTAATAGTAAGTGAAGATGAAGATTGCTCTGAAAACAACCCTTCCCCCTTAAATTATTATGATTTAGCGATTCAAAATGATTACTCGTTAGCTGAGTTCATAGTTGAACAAATTGCTCTTGGTATATTGAATAACTAATGGAAAAAGTATGATCTCTTTAAACAAAGAAATTATAAGTTGTAAAAAATGCAAAAGACTAGTTGAGTTCCGAGAAAAAATAGCAAGAGAAAAGAGGAAGCAATACTTAAACGAAGAATATTGGGGAAAGCCAATAACCGGTTTTGGAGAAAAAAGTGCGAAAGTAATTATTGTTGGATTAGCTCCTGCAGCACATGGAGGAAATAGAACCGGGCGTGTATTTACAGGTGATAAATCAGCAGCTTTTTTGTACAAGTGTTTAAATAAAGTTGGAATTAGTAATCTCAATGATTCAATTAAAATAGATGATGGTTTACGATTAAAAAAAACCTATATAACTACTGCACTTAAATGTGTACCTCCTCAAGATAAGCCAACAGCGAGTGAGCTTATCGAGTGCTTTAGTTTTTTTAAAAGAGAATTGGGTGAATTAAAAAGATCTAAAAAAATTATAGCATTAGGAAAAATTGCATTTGATGCTTGTATAAAATATTATAAAAATTTTTACAACTTCAATAATAAAGTGAAATTTATTCACTCAGAAAAATATATGATGCCAGATAAAAAAGAATTATATTGCTGCTATCATCCTAGTCCAAGAAATGTAAATACAGGAAGAATAGATGAAAAAATGATGACAGATTTCTTAAAAAAAGTTTTTGAATTATAAGAGCAGAAATCCATATTGTAAGTCGCACTCAAGGGGGTATGAACCTCTGCTCTTAATCTTATATTTTTGAGAATAAAGGAATTAAAAATTTTTACAATCATTTTTTATAATAAATGAAAAATATTTTTTATATACCAATTTGGTATATATACCAGATTGGTATATAATAAGAAATATTATGAGTAAAGATGCACAATTTCACTTAAGAATCGATAAAAATATTTATAGTCAACTAAATAAAATAGCTAAAAAAGAAGGTAGAAATCTTTCTGATGTTATCAGAGAGGCCATTGCTGAATTCATCAACACGAGAACCTATATCAATCTGAATAAAACTTCATACAAGAAAATTGAAGAAAATGAAAATAATACTGTAGAAAAAATAATAGAATCTTTAGCTGAGGGCTATTATAAAAGAAATGAAAGTAAACCAAAAAATAAAAAAACTCTTAGAAAAAAGAAGAAAACAATAGAAGAAATTTTCGAGAATCTTATCTATGATTAAAAAATTATTTTATAATCTTTTTTTTTCTATTTATATTAATTTTACGAAGTAATGAAAAAAAATTATTTAATATCTACTGATCTTGATGGAACATTCTTAGGATATGAAGACTTTGACTATAAAGTAAACAAGATAATAGTATCCAAAATTGTACATAAGAATATTCCAATAATATTTAATACTAGTAAAACTTTTGATGAAGTTATTGATATCAAAAATGAATTAAAAATTTATATGCCTTTTATAGTGGAAAATGGATCAGGAATTTTTTTTCCTACAAAGGAAACTATAACAAAGAAAAAATATTCAAGAAATGATTTTCAACTTATTTCAAGTGGTCCTTCTAGGGAAGATATAAATAACATAATTAATTCTAACTTTTCTGAATTTACTGATCTTTTTGATTTTTCAAATGAATTGAATAAAGAAGATTTAAAAAAAATCTCTGGATTACCATATGCGAGATTAAAAAATTTGTTAAATAGGCAATTCAGTGAATTGCTAGTTTGGAAATCAAACAAAAAAAAATTGAAAGATTTTGAATATAAATTATCCGAATTTGGTCTCTCACTTACAAAAGGGGCACGATTCTTGCATCTTAAAGGTCAAAGTAATAAAGGAACTGCATTGAGAGAGCTTTTAGTTCATATGAAAAAAGTTAAAAAAGTTGATAATTACTGTGTCATTGCATTAGGTGACAGCGAAAATGATGTGGAAATGCTACAAATAAGTGATCATCCTTTTTTGATAAAAATACCTAATAGAGACTTCATTAAATTTAAAGGTTCCAACAAGGTAAGAAAATCTAGAAATCCAGCCCCCATAGGTTGGAAAGAATCAATACTATCCTTGGACGATTTCAATAAATTAATTTTAGAGGAAATATAATGTCTGATTTTCACCAAAATGGAATCATATCAACCCTTCACAATTTTAATATAAAATCAAAGAAAGAAATTGAAGAAGAATTAAGGCTTTTCTCGAAAAGAAGACCAATTCAACTCATACTACCTTCTCTATTTTCAGAAATTAAAAGACCTGCCCTTAGAAGGATAATCAATGAGTTAAATAAAACTGATTACATAAATGAAGTAATAATTGGTCTAGATCAGGCATCCAAAGGTGAGTTTGAAGAAGCCAAAAAATTTTTTTCTACCCTAAAAATCAAACATAAAATTCTATGGAATGATGGTCCAAACTTGTTAAAATTGGATAAAGAGCTCAAAAAAATTAATCTTAGTCCACAGAACTTTGGCAAGGGAAGGAATGTTTGGTATTGCATGGGATATTCAATTGCATGTGACAAAGCTGAAGCTATTGCCATACATGATTGTGATATAAAAACATATACAAATGAAATTCTAGCCAAACTAATATATCCAGTAGCAAATCCCAAATTGAATTTTGAATTTTGCAAAGGATATTATCCAAGAATTTCAAAAAATAATATTAACGGGAGGGTATCAAGACTTTTGGTAACCCCACTTATTAAAGCATTAAAAAAAATAATTGGACCTTCAGAATACTTAGACTTTATGGACTCATTTAGATATCCACTAGCAGGTGAGTGTTCTTTTAGGAAAAGGATTTTGCGTGAAGTTAGGATACCTAGTGATTGGGGCCTTGAGATTGGAATATTATCTGAGATGCATAGGAATTATAGAAATAGCAGAATATGTCAAGTTGATATAGCTGATAAGTATGATCATAAACATCAAGATTTATCACCAGATGATACAAGTAAAGGCTTATCAAAAATGTCTATTGATATAGCTAAAACTCTTCTTAGGAAACTTGCAACTCAGGGCAATACTTTTAGCATGGAAAATTTTAGAAGTTTAAAAGCAACTTATTATAGAATTGCCTTAGATTTTGTCGAAATATATAAAAAGGATTGTGATATGAATTCTATAAATTTAGATATACATAAAGAGGAAAAGGCAGTTGAATTATTTGCAGAAAATATAATGAATGCTGGCGAAGCATTTTTAGAAAAACCTTTAGAAACACCCTTCATACCAACATGGAATCGTGTAGAAAGTGCAAAGCCAGGATTTATGAAAAGACTTAAAGCCGCTGTAGAATCGTACAATTAAAATGATTAAAGAATTCAAGGAAAGAGTAAATTTACATTTAAAGAAAATTTATCGTGGAATTCAGCTCAACGAAAAAATAGAGAATATTGGAAAAGACTTAATTGATATTATTGGGAAAGGTAGAAAATATCAAAGAAGATCTAAAAATTTAAGCTCATGGTCAGAAAAAGATTGTATGTTAATCACTTATGGTGATTCAGTCAAAAGCAATGATAAAGTTCCACTTGAAAATTTAAGAGAATTGATAAAAGAAAAGTTTCCTAAAACTTTTACCATTATTCATATTTTACCATTTTTTCCCTATAGTTCTGATGAAGGCTTTTCTGTTAAAAACTTTTATGAGGTTAACAATTGTCTTGGCGAATGGGATGATATAAGAGCAATTTCTAACGACTACCTTATTATGAGTGATTTGGTCATCAACCATATGTCTAGTGAAAGCAAATGGTTTCAAAACTTCTTAAAAGGTAAGGAAAAAGGTAAAAACTTTTTCCTAAAAGTTGATTCAGCCATTGATTTAAGAAAAGTCTTTAGACCAAGAGCATCAAGCATTAGCAAGAAAGTTGAATTAAATGGAAAAACTGAAAATGTCTGGTGCACCTTTAGTCACGACCAAGTTGATTTTGATTTTAAAAATCCTGATGTGATTAGAGAATTTATTAGAATTATAAAGTTTTATTTAGACAACGGGGTAAGACTATTTAGGCTTGATGCAATTGCTTTTATTTGGAAAGAAAAAGATACTAATTGTATAAATCTTAGTCAAACACATGAAATAGTAAGATTAATAAGAACTTTGTTGGACTACACTTACGAAAAGACTGTACTGCTTACAGAAACTAATATATTAAAAAGAGAAAATTTAAGTTATTTTGGAAATGGAAATGAGGCTCATTGGATTTACAATTTTTCACTACCTCCCCTTTTACTCCATACAATGATAAATAGCGACTGTACAAGATTAAGACAATGGGCAATGACAATGCCCCCTACTCAAATGGGAAATTCATATTTAAATTTTATATCTTCACATGATGGAATCGGATTAAGACCTGCTGAAGGGTTACTTGATAGTAAAGAGCTGCATACACTAGCAGAGACAATGGTTAAATTTGGTGGAAAAATATCATCAAGAGAAAATAACAGTGGGGACCTTTCTCCTTATGAAATAAATATATCTGCTGTAGATGCATTTAGTGGAGACATTGATGGACAAGATGACTATAGCTTTGACAGATTTATGTGTGCACATGCAATAATGCTAGGCTTAGAAGGAGTTCCCGCAATATATATAAATTCTTTTTTTGGAAAAAAGAATGACTATATAGGATTAGAAAAAACAAAAGTTAATAGATCTATTAACAGGTATAGATGGAAGGATGTTGAGATAAAAAATATTTTATCTGATAAACATAGTCACAATTCAAGAAAATTTGAGGCACTTAAATATTTAATAGAGCTCAGATCTTTACAGCCTGCATTTCACCCTAATGCTCAACAGTTTATATTACAATTAGGTAAAAAAGCTTTTGGTTTTTACAGGCAAAGCATCGATAAGAAGCAAACAATTTTTTGTATAAGTAATGTAACAAAAACATATAATTCAATATCATTGATAGATTTAGATATTAAATTATCAGGGAAATGGAATGATTTAATCCTTAAGGAGTCACTAGAGTTTGATGAGAGTTATTTGCACTTAAAACCGTTTCAAACTGTCTGGATATCAAATGGAATATAACTAAAACTTAATCATCTATGATAATATTATTCTGAATGAGAATATGTGAGATTATCGCTAACAAGAAATATAAAAGAATCCTGAAGACTATCGCTGAGAAACAAGGAGCAATAGATTTTTGGTGGTCATCTGAATTAGAAGATGGAAGACAAATTTATACCATGGTTGTTACTGACGATGCAAGACAATCCTTAATAGATAGTATTCAAGTCTTATTTGAAGATGACAAAGAAGCCAAAATACTTATCCTGCCTGTTGATGCATCAATACCAAGACTTCAAGAAGATAAAGACAAGAACTCTGACATTAAATCAAAAACAACAAGAGAAGAGCTTTTCGAACAAGTAAGTAAAGGAATCAATTTTAATATTAACTATGTCTTTATGGTTATTCTTTCTTCTATAGTTGCAACTATTGGTCTATCGGAAGATAACATAGCTGTTGTTGTAGGAGCTATGGTAATTGCACCTCTATTGGGTCCTAATTTAGCATTGTCTTTTGCGGCCACAATAGGTTCAAAAAAACTAGCCATATCGTCACTTAAGTCATTAATCATTGGCATTGCGTTAACATTAGGTGTTACTTTCTCTATTTCATTTTTTTCTGATATAAACTCATTAAGCAATGAAATTATATCCCGAACAAAAGTTGGGCTCGGCGATATTGTTTTAGCATTAGCATCTGGTGCTGCAGCAGCACTTTCAATGACAACTGGCATATCTGCTTCTCTTGTTGGTGTGATGGTATCTGTTGCACTCTTGCCGCCAGCTGCAAGTTTTGCGATTTTATTGGCTAATGAAAGATATGAAATGGCAGCTGGAGCCTTGATTCTGTTATTAATAAATACTGTTTGTGTCCAACTATCTGGAAGTCTCACTTTTATCTGCCAAGGATTTAGAGGAAGAACTTATTTAGAAAGGGAGGAAGCAAAGAGTGGTCTTACAATTTTTATGTCTTTTTGGATTATTATAATTAGCATTTTGATTGCAAGTGCACTGTATGTTAATTAACTAATTTCATGAATATTAAATGGATACAAAAAATGCTTAAAGATAACTTTATTGAAGAGCTAGGAATAGAATTCTTAGAGGAAAAAAAATCTGGCGTAATCTTAAAATTAAATGCCTCCAAGAAGTTAATGGCTCCTAATGGATATATTCATGGTGGAGCGATCACTTCACTTGCAGATACCGCTTGTGGTATAGGTGCCTTCTTAACATTAGAAAAAGATCAAAATTTTACAACTATAGAACTAAAAACAAATTTTATAAGTGCTGCAAAAGACGGAGATGATATCTTATGCGAATCTAAGCTTATTCACAAAGGCAGAACTACTCAAGTTTGGGATGCTGAAGTTTTTAATTCAAATGGTAAAAAGAAAATAGCTCTTACTAGATGCACACAATTTATTTTCAGTAAATAAATTTATTTATTAATTTTTATTTTTTTTAAAATTTCTTGTGTATTCTCTGAATAAAAAATATCAAGGAATATTTCTAGTTTTTCATCTGAGTCTAACAATACTGATTCATCATAAATATTTAAAGATTTCTTTAGATCTTTTATAGCATCAATATCTTTTTTAGCATATGATAAAACATTCTTTTCAACTAATTCATCAGAGTCATAAATTAAATCCACTAGTCCCAAATCTTTTGCTTCATGAGGACTGAACATTTTTCCAGAATATAAAATAATTTTAGCATTTTGATTTCCAACTATCGATTTTAGTATCTGTATGGTACTAAAAAAAAGGGATAAACCAATATTTACTTCGTTTAATGCGATTTTTGACCTTCCATCTGCCATGTATCTGAAATCAGTGCTTAATGCAATCATACAACCACCACCTGTTGCATGACCATTAATTTTAGAAATTGTGATTTTAGGATATTGGTAAATTTTTTTACATGTAGAAACCAATAAATTTAAAGAGTCTTTCAAGCTGTCTCTATCTAATTTTAAATATTCGGGAATATCAAGCCCAAAAGAAAAGAATTTAAGATCAGAGCCAGAAAAAACTACAACAGTTGAATTTGTTGAGTCTTTATACTTATCTAATACATCATTGAGCTCTAATAGAAACTGGTGGTTAATAGCATTTACGGGAGATCGGACAAAGTTAATTTCTAATACTTTGTCCGATTCCTTTACCGTAATAAAATTCATACGGGGATTATACCTTAGAAGGAGCTAAACTATAATGGTAGCGACAATAAGACCTACGACTAAAGCAACCCCAGCGTAATAAAAAAGAGCATTCGTTAAAGGAGCTGCAGGCTTCATAGTATTATCGTACATTCTTAGATATTCTGCTTTGGATTTTTGTCTTTGCCTTTTCATCATTAACCTCTTAACCCTAAGTTACTTGAAATGAAAAATATGTCAAACTTTTTTGATAAAATATGACTTATTATCTAGACAAATGAATAATTACCGGTACTTAGGAATTTATTGTTGTATTTTCTATAAATCAGTTACAATCTATTTATGTTTAGATTGAAATTTTTAGTCTATATATCAGTCTTATTTATGGTTTTAACTCTATCTTTGAGTGGTGTTTCATATGCTGGACATTGTAGTGGAGGGCATGACAAAAAATCTGACTCATGTTCTGAAAAATCTTACGGTGAAAAAGCATCCTCATGTAGTGAAAAATCAAACGATGATAGATCAGAAACTTAGTTTTTATTAGGCTTTTTTCATTCTAAGGAGGCTATAATGCTTAAGTTGTTTACTTTTCTTACGATTTTTATATTATCATCCCCTTTTTCACATGCTGGTTCCTGCTCAATAAATCTTGAAGGAAATACAATGATGCAATACTCATCTAATACTATTGAAATTGATAGTTCATGCTCTGAGTTTGTAATCAAATTTAAAAATATAAGTACTGTTGCAAAAGAATATGGCGGTCATAACGTTATTGTATCTAAAGATAGTGATTTTGGTGCTCTAACCTCATTAGTAGATCCTACTGTGCACTCTGCTGAAAATGGTTATCTACCTAATTCTAATAAATTGATTGCCAAATCACCTATTATAGGACCTAATGAAACTTACGATGTTAAAATTGATGTTTCTAAATTAAATATCAGTGAGAAATATGTTTATTGGTGTAGTTTTACAGGGCACTGGGGTGTTATGAAAGGAAATTTGGTAATGAAATAGGAGACAGATTTGAAACTTTTCTATATAGAGCTTAAATATAAAAATAAAGTTGATATCCTTGGTGAATTCCTTGTAAAAAGTGAAGACGAAGTTACTGCTATCAAAGATGTAATGCAAAATATTAAAGAGATTAATCCCTCAGTCGTGAATTCTGTTTTACCAAATTTTGATATTTCTCTTGAAGACCTGTCTGATTTTTATAGTTATGATCAATTAAAATCAGATATAAAAATTGGAAGAGAGGTTGTAGAACACACTGAAAAAATTTCAGAAATTAAGGAATTTACTGATAAAAACTTATTAAATTAACTATTTGAAGAGGATGAAGCTATTATGCATCTGAAGTCTGCTTCTAAGTCATTATCCTCAAAGTCAATATGACAAACATTTTTCTCACATCTTCTACACCAAACCTGTACTCCTATATCTGTAAAACCAACATCAAGCTTAGTATATTCTTGTATACTTCCAGAGTCAGTCATGCCAGAATCAAATTTGGATTGGCATTCTGAGCAAATAATGTAATCATTAATAGAATTAGATAATGAAGTTCTCATATTTTTATTTAAACTGATAAATGAAAATAAACAAACTTTAAAAATATGAGGTGTTTTTTATGTTCAGAATTTTTTACATACTTTTATTTTCTTTACTCTTAACTTTAAATAGTATTGGAAGCTGTATAGAAGAAAATCCTACTGGAACAAAATTTGAAAATTCTGATCCAAGATTATCAGAAGCAGATTACTACTTTAGGAACAAAAATTATCAATCTGCTTTTTATGAATTTTATCAAATACACCTAAAAAAAGGCTTATATAAAAAAAATACGATTAATGTTCAAAATGATGTAGCAACAGCAAGAAGTTATATAGCATGGATGTATCAAAACGGCTTTTGTCTTGAAAAAAGTTATCAAAAAGCAGCTGATTGGTATGAATTAAGTATAAACACAACAAAAACTGTAGATATAAAAAATTCACATATATTTGGGTTGTTATCAGAATTATATTTAATTTCCGACTATGGATTAAACCTACCAGAAGAGGGAATTCGCTACTTATCTAAAGCCTTCTCGTATGATAAGACTTTTAAAGAAGATTCAAGAGAGCTAAGATTACTTTCAAACCTAATAAATAATATTCACGATTTATACAATAAAGATAAAGTTCAATTTATTGCCTATTCATTGGCTTTTATAAAATATTTTGATTTTGATTACTCAAAAGATGATTCCATGAAATCTATAAGAAAAAACACATCTTTTGATGATAGACTATCGAAAAATGGATTAAAAAATAAATTTTATCAAATAAAATTTAATTTAGGAAAAGAATTATTTAATGGGGAAAATACAGAGAAAGATCTATATTTGGGTTCAAAAATGATTCTAAATGCTGGAAGAAATGGAAAGATTAATGAAGCAGGAATATATGCAGCAGAAGTTAATGAAAAGGGATTAGGTGATTACGAAAAAAATCTTAAATATGCACTAGATTGGATTGAATGGTCACTCAAAGGGACTAAAGATAAAAATTACATAAAAAAACTAAATGCCAAAAAAGATAATATAATTCAAAATTTATCAGATAATGATATTAAAGATATTTATGGTTATAAAAATCGTAAATCATGGGAATTTGGTAAAAAATATGCAATATCACAGTCCTATATTGATGAAATTGCTAAATTTGAAGTAGTTAATGATAAAACATTGGCTAAAGCTATTGAAAGAGGAATTGATGAGGATTATCTATTAAAATCATTTGGTCAAAAAACTAAGCTTAGCGAAAGAGAGCAAGGAATTTTATATCAATTTCTCGTCGATGAAAAAGAAGCTTCGGACAAAATCTTCACATCAGCTTTAGATATTAAAGAAAAAAGAGATAAAGAAAATGCAAAGAAAGCTGAAGAAGATAAAAAAAGAAGAGCCAAAGAAAGGGCAAAAAGACTTGCTGCTAATCCATACAAGATAATTATGAGCTGTGAGCATTTTGATAGTCACACCAATATAAATGCATGCTTATTAGGTGATATTGATAGCAAAATAAAAATAACTAAAGGTGGAAGTAGCTATATATACCAACCTTGGGATTTACAGCGCTTGGGAAATGAAACATATGAAGGGTTAGAATTTAATATTTCTGCAAACTCTTCAGTTGGTGCTTCAAATGTTAGCGATATTTTAATTTTAAAAATCAAAGTTTATGACAGAATAACAAATAAACTTATAAAAACTGTGAGTGCTGGATATTTAGACTATGCTTATGTTAAACTAAGATGATGTTACCCATTTGGACAATGCTTTTTTTTATAATTGTTTCCATTCTTTTGGCAGTTTTTTATAAAGAGGTCTTTAGTTTTTTGGGAATTAACATTTAGGGAGAAAAATATTATGAAACTTGATTGGAATGGATATAAATTTGATTGGAATAATTCTGAACTTCCAGACAAATTGATTATTGGATCTACTTTAATTGCTCTACTCTCATTGTTTACACCATGGGTAAATATGGGGATAGTATCATTAAATGGTTTTCAGCAACAAGGATATATTCTAATACCATTGTTTATATACCCTGTGCTAAAAATTTTGAAGTCAGAAAAAATGTCATTTATACCTGCATTAGCATGTGGTGCAATTATGGTCTTAATAACTATTTATTTTATAAGCACTAAAAGCATTCGTGTTTATGGTGAAAGTGTAAATGTTTCAGGATGGGGGCTATGGCTTTTCCTTGTAACATCAATAGGATTTACTCTAGGTATATATTTAGAGGAAAAAGGCGGATTTAAAGAATAGAGACCTATTGACTCTCTTCTTCTAAAATCGATTTCCAATAAAGCATATCACCGGTTTCACAAACAAATTGTTTTTTAATTTCTTTATTAATTGGATTTAAAACAACTTCTTTTGGTGGACCAATCTGAGCTATTTTTCCATCAGACATAATAGCTAGTTTGTCTGCCACAACAAGAGCATCATTATAATCATGTGAGACCATTAAAACTGTTATATTTTCAGATTTTAGAATTTTCCTTGTATCCATTCTTAGCGAAAATTTCAAAGCTCTATCAAGTGCACTAAATGGTTCATCCATTAACAGTACTTTTGGTGAGGGTGCAAGTGCTCTAGCTAATGCAACTCTTTGTTGTTCTCCACTAGAAATTTCATGAGGATATGAATTTTCATGCTGTAAAATCTTAAAAGTTTCCATCAATTCTTTAGATCTTTTTATTTTCTCTTTTTTTGTACCATCCAAACCAAAAGAGATATTTTCAATTACTTTTAAATGTGGGAAGAGAGCCCTTTCTTGTAAAACAAGGCCAATATTTCTTTTATTTGCATCCTTAAATAATAAATCATTTGAAATTACTTCATTCCCTAAAATAAGTTCACCTGAAGTTTGTTTTTCTAATCCTGCTATAATCCTAAGCAAAGTAGTCTTGCCTGTTCCAGACTCACCTATTAAGCATGTGATTTCACCATCAATAAGTTCCAATGAAAGATTATCTAGAATTTTGTTGTCTAAATATGAATGACTTACACTTTTTACTACTAAATTATTCATTGTTATCCCTACTGATAATTTTTAATAATAGAACAATTGGTATTAAACTTACCATAACTATTGCAATTGAAGGTGCGGCAGCCTCTATCATTCTCTCGTCTGAAGCATACAAATATGCAGAAACCGAAAGAGTATTGAAATTAAAAGGTCTCAAAATAAGTGTAGCAGGCAATTCTTTTATAACTTCTATTAAAAAAACCAATATTGCAGTGAGAAAGCTGGTTCTTAGTAGTGGCAAATGTATTTTGGTTAATAAACTAAATTTAGTATGGCCTAATGTATGAGACATGTCATCAAGACTGGAGGATATTTTATTAAAACCACTCTGAATATTTGAATTAGGTAGTGCATAAAACTTAACAGAATAAGCAAAAACGAGACCTAAAATTGTCCCAGTTAATAAAATATTAAATGAGGAGTCTAGAAAAGAAAAAAATTCCAATACTCCTAAGGCAAGGACTATCCCTGGTATTCCATAACCAGATGATATAACTTTATTGATCATACTTAAAAAATTATTTTTATTTACCCTAATTAAAAAATTTATTATTAAAGAAGTGACTATGCAAATGAATACCGCGATAAGTGATAGATAAATCGTATTGAAAGCTGAATCATAAAAGCTACTATCAAAATAACTAAGTTTATATGCAACTGCCCAATACAATAATTGAATAAAAGGTATGAAGAAGCCAATTAGAACTGGAATGAAGCATATTATAAAAGCTCCAATTTGTTTAACTCCATAAAGTTGAACAGGAACTAACTTTCTATTACTAGTAGATATTGTGTTGTACTGTAATTTTCTTCGCGAATATTTTTCAATAATAATAAATATTAAAAATAACAAAAATAGAAAAGCCGCCAACTGTTTAGCTGTAATAATGTCATTCATTCCAAACCATGTTCTAAAAATCCCTGAGGTAAACGTTGGAACTGCAAAATGTTCAACTGCACCAAAATCAGACAATGTCTCCATCGCTACCAACATTATTCCTGCAATAATTGCTGGGCGCGCCAAAGGTAAGGCCACTTTTAGAAATGTTTTACTTTTTGATAATCCCAACGTTCGTGAAATATCAAAAATATCTCTTGATTGATTAAGAAATGCAGTACGAGAGATTAAAAAAACATATGGATAAAGGGTAAACGAGAAGATCAAGATTGCTCCTGATATATTTCTTACGGAAGGAAAAAAAGGTTCACCATTATCTATATTAAATATTAATCTCATGAGTTCATTCGCAGTGCCATAACTATCAAAAAGACCAGTAAATGAATAAGCCATAATATATGGCGGTATAGCAAATGGTAATACTAAAGCCCATATGAAAAAATTTTTTCCAAAAAAATTACATGTAGAAGTTAGCCAAGCAGTTGAAACTCCTATTATAAAGACTCCAATCGATACACCGACTAACAATTTCCATGAATTAGAAATATATTCATTTAAAACTGTGTCATTTAAATGAGTCCAATTCTCAGAGTAAGGTAAAAACAAACTAAATATTATTACTAAAGCTGGAATAGAAAAAATTATTCCCATTAAGATAGAAGGTGATAAAAGAATATAAGATTTGATTTTATCATACATAAAAATCGATACCTAAGAAGATAGACTAATCTTCATTTGTTGATAGCTAGTTCAACAATATAAATTATCTCCAACCTGAGATATCCATAAGCTTAACCGCACTTTTATTCAATTTCCCTAATTTTTTGACTTTTATTGTATCTTCAATAATGTTTATGCCTAACTCTTTAATTAATGGATGTGGATCAACACCTTCAACAATTGGGTATTCAAAAGTATTATTAACTATATACTTTTGTACTTCAGGCTCTAATAAAAATTCGATGAACTTAACAGCATTATCATAATTTTTAGAATATTTTAAAATTCCTGCACCGCTAATATTTACATGGACACCCCTATTATTCTGATTAGGAAAAACAACTTTTACCTTTTTTGCAGCATTTAATTGACTCTCACCAGAATTACCAGAAAGCATTATGCCTAAATAATAACTATTAACAATTGCAATATCTCCTTCACCATTAGCAACAGCCATGACCTGTGCTCTATCATTTCCTTGAGGTTTTCTAGCAAAATTTTCTATAAATCCGGGAAGCCACTTCTTCATGTAAGATGAACCATTGTGGCTAATCATTGATGCAATGAGTGATTGGTTATATATATTAGATGAACTTCTAATAACAATTCTATTCTTCCATTTATCACTTGCAAGGTCTTCATAATTGATATCTTTTAGCTCGTGCTCTTTAACATTCTCATTGAAAACAATAATCCTATATCTTTTTGCAATACCTATCCATTTATAATCAGGACCTATAAACCTTCTCTCTAAGATTTTACTAATTTTCCTGGATTTAATCCTTTGAAAGAAACCCTCACTTTCAACTTTCCATAAATTAGCTGCATCTACAGTTATAAAAATATCAGCTGGTGAGTTTTTTCCTTCAGATTTAATTCTTTCAAACAAAGCTTTTCCTTTGCCAGAAATATAATTTACTTTTATACCTGTTTTATTCTCAAATTTTTTATAAAGTATTTTGTCTGATTCATAATGCCTAGAAGTGTATATATTTACTACCTCATCTGCATGAGCAAAAGAGCCAAAAAGAAACATTAATAAAAAAGAAAATCTAAAAATAAACATCACCAACTCCCCTATCATCGATATTATAAGTCTAGAATGTATATATTAATTAATTAAAATTTCATGTCAAAAAATCCTAATTGAATGTTAATATTCAATATGTGGTCAAAAATACCGATTTCTCTAACTTACTTTAGAATAGTCGTCATACCCTTCTTTGTTTTTGCTTTTTTTCTCCCAACACCAGAAGGTAATTGGATTTCATGTTTTATTTTTGTTTTGGCAGCATTCACTGACTACCTTGATGGAAAGCTTGCAAGATCAATGAATCAGGAATCCAAGCTTGGATCACTATTAGACCCAATAGCTGATAAGATAATTGTTACTGTTGCATTAGTATTATTGATTCATGATGGAACTATTTCTGGTTTCAGCTTGTATGCTGCAATGATTATTATTTCTCGTGAAATTCTTGTATCAGGACTAAGAGAATTTCTAGCTAAACTTCAAGTTTCTTTGCCAGTATCAAGTCTTGCAAAGGTTAAAACGACCTTACAGATGATATCAATTTCAATATTATTAGCTGGAGAACCAGGAAATAAATTATTGTTTGGATTTGGAATGCAATTGGGAATATTAACATTGTGGATTTCTGCAGCAATAACAGTCATCACTGGATACTCATATTTTGCAAAAGGTCTTAAATATACTTAATTCTATTTTAACTCCTGAATAAACTGGGTGATTTTAAATTTTAAATTTTCATCAAATTTCATCATATGATTATCGTTTTCTGGAAAATAAGTGATGGATGGCTCTTTAATTTGAATCAGCCTAAAGCTCATATCTTGAGGTACAATTCGATCTTTTTCTCCATGCATAATTAAGAAGGGTATTGAAAGCATTGGGAATTTAGATTCATTATCAAATCTATCTTTCAAAATTAAGCTGATTGGAAAAACAGGGAATTTCTTTTTTCCTAACTCTGTAATTGAGGTAAATGGAGATTCTAAAATTAAACCTGCAGAATCATTATTTATAGCCATCTCAACACCTACACCGGTTCCTAAGGATTCGCCATAAAAAATTATTTTATTTTCAGGAATTCCTTTTGACAACAGCCATAGATGTGCAGATTCTGCATCGCTGTAAATCCCTTTTTCAGTGGGAAATCCATCAGAAGAATTAAATCCTCTGTATGAAAAAATTAAGTAATTTAGTCCTATATCTTTAAAGGAATTTAACTTATATATCCTATTTTCTAATTGACCAGCATTCCCATGAAAGAATAAAATAGTAAACTTATTTCTTTCGTTATAGTAAAACCATGATTTTAATTTATGACCCTCATCATTGGTTATATAAAATTCAAGATTTTCATTATTAATTTTTTCCGATGTTAAATAATTGTTTTCTGTCGGAAAATATAAAAAATTTCTTTGAAAAATAATTAAGAAAATCAAAGCTAGTAAATAAATTGAGAATATAACAGTTAAAATTTTTAACAACATTCAGAGCTTTCCTTTATTTAATTCTAATATAAAATTATTAGATGAGATATATTCCATTATTATTAATTTTTGTTTCATTGATTATTTCGTGTTCATCATATAAATAATCAATAAGCTTTAGGGTTTTTGTCTGGTTTTCCAAAAAATCCTTCAACTCTAACAACAGTCATTTTATGTCTACCATCTTCATCAATTTCCAAAATACAATAACCAGGCTGTATCTGATCTAAAGTAAATTTTTCTGTATCTTTCTTAAATTGTGCACTTGTTGATGGAATAGTATAAAAGTGGCTATTGTCAACATTATTAACAGAGAATTGATGGACATGGCCGGAGATATGAACTTTAAAATTTTCGTGTGCTGATAAAAAATTAACAACTTCTTTATGATTTTTTGTTATATGAATATCCAACCAAGGAGAGTTTGTTTTAAATAAATTATGGTGCATGTAAAAAATAAACCAATTTTCCTTATTTGATCTTAGCAGATTATCAATTTTGGATATTTCTTCATCTGTTATTAATCCATGGATACTGTTTTGTACAAAACTATCAATTGGTGAGAAAATCCAATTATTAAATTTAACAATATTATTCACATGTTTATACCCATCGATAGGCAAAACATCTTTTATGTCATGATTTCCGCGTATAAATGATTTAGGAGCATCTATTTTTTTTAATTTTTGATTTAGAAATTCAAAAGATCTTTCTGATTGGTCTTGAACGAAATCTCCAAGAAGAAAAATATGGTCAAAAACTTGACCAGAATTAGATATATGATCAACAATCGCACCTAATGACTTAAAAGTATCAATACCCAGAAATGGCTTATCATATATCAAATGCATATCAGAGATAAAAAGTATTTTATTAGTTTTCATATTTAAATAATACAATATTACTAGTTTTGAGTTAAAATGTTTCTATGAATAGATTTATAGCAGAATTTTACGGAACATTTTTATTAATATTATCTATATTTGGAACCAACTTTATGTTGTCTGAGCTTGGGGCTCCGGACTACATAATCTTAATTGGAATTTCTTTTGCTGTAGCCTTAATATTATTTGCTAATATAACAATATTTTCTAAAGTATCAGGTGCACATTTTAATCCTGTAGTGAGTCTATATATGTTTATGAAAAAAAACATAGAGGCTAAACATTTTTTAATATACTCATCATTACAAATCCTTGGAGCAATTAGTGCCGTAGTTTTTGCACATTTGACATTTGGGATAGAAAACAATCCGTTATCTCTTATAGACAGATCATCCAATGGTATTGTAGTTGCAGAATTCTTGGGGACCATGGGCTTGTTGTTAGCAATTATTCATTCGGAAAAACATGCACCTAACCATGTTCCTGCTGTTGTTTCTACCTATATATTTTCAGCTGTTCTTTTTACGGCATCAACTTGTTTTGCAAACCCTGCGGTGACTATATCAAGAATGTTCACTTCAAGTACACTAGGAATAGACCCTTATTCTGCATTATTATTTATTACTGTAGAGATATTAGCGGTAATAATTGTTTCTAAGGCAATAGATTAATGTTTTGCAATCATTGATTGAATAGTTAAATTTAATTCATATGAATCTTCAGTGGCGAATTGTTCTTCAATTTTTTCATTTACTATTCTATAAGCAAGCTTGAACATATTTGAATCGGAGAAAACCCTAAAGTAATCAAGCTTTCGAATCTCATTGGCTAATATATTAATAGTTTGGTTCTTTTTTTCCCTGTCGCTCATGGACACCTATTATTTAATATATTTTTTTTAATGTCAACAAATTTTTGTAAGAATTTTAGATATTTTTTCAATAAGCTATTTCTTTATATTAAATGTCCTAAAACATTGAAAATATTGGTTTTTTCTTAGTCCTTTTTATCTATATGTTGTATTTATATAGAACAATGATACACAATATGTAGACTCAAAATATGATGTCAAAGAAATAAGGCCGGTTTAACGCTTTTTCTTTGACATATTTGTTATAATAAATTATATATATTTTAAGACCTATATTTGATATCTAATCGTCTCCTCCTGATTTAAATTAATATAGGTCTTTTTTTTGTTTGTTTTTTTCGTTTTTTTTTACTACAATATCTATTGATTTTAATAAATATAAAAGAAGGAGTGTTTCACATTGATTAGTGAATCTATTAATTTCATGATTTTAGGAATGAGTACTGTTTTTTCATTTCTACTTATTATGATATTAGTTCTTAAAATTCAATCATTCTTGATTGGTAAAATTTCATTTAGTGACTCATCAGTTGCTGCGCCTGAACTTTCTTCAAAAAATAAAGGGATAAATCAGAAAAAAGTTGCGGTGATATCTGCTGCTATTAAACAGCATGAAAATGATAAAAAATAGAACCAATAGATAAAATATTATTATGGCAAAAAAATATATAGATATAATGGATACAACCTTCCGTGATGGTTTTCAATCAGTTTTTGGTGGAAGAGTATTAATGGAAGATTTTATGCCAGCAGTTGAAGTTGCAGCAAAAGCTGGTGTCAAACATTTTGAATTTGGAGGTGGTGCAAGATTTCAAAGCCTTTTCTTTTATCTGAATGAAAATGCATTTGATATGATGGATAAATTCCGTGAAATTGTTGGGCCGGATGCAAATCTTCAAACACTTTCAAGAGGGATAAATACAGTTGCTTTAGATACTGGCAGTAGAGATATTGTTGATCTTCATGCAAAAATGTTTAAAAAGCATGGCACTACAACCATTAGAAATTTTGATGCATTAAATGATGTCTCCAATCTTCAATATAGTGCAGAATGTGTAAATAAATATGGCTTGCAACATGAAGCTGTGATAACCATGATGGACTTACCTCCAGGTTGTGTTGGAGCTCATACAGTGGATTTTTATGAAAAGATTTTAAGACAAATCTTAGAATCTGATATGAAATTTAGCTCATTATGCTTTAAAGATGCTAGTGGAACATCACATCCAAAGAAAGTTTATGAAACCATAAAAATGGCTAAAGGATTATTACCAGAGAATTCCCATGTTAGATTCCATACACATGAAACTGCAGGTGTTAGTGTAGCTTGTTACTTGGCTGCTCTAGAAGCAGGTGCTGATGGTATCGATACAGCTGTTGATCCACTATCTGGTGGAACAAGTCAGCCTGACATTCTAACAATGCTTCATGCTACTAAGAATTCAGATTATAACCTTGGTGACCTAGAGCCTTCTAAAATGCTTCACTATCGCCAGGTTTTAACTGAACAATTAAAAGATTACTATTTCCCTGGTGAAGCACAAAAGGTTTCACCTTTGATTCCCTTTTCACCTATGCCTGGTGGTGCTCTGACTGCAAACACACAAATGATGAGAGACAATAACATCTTAGACAAATTTCCCGATGTTATAGATGCTATGGGTGAAGTTGTTGAAAAAGGTGGATATGGAACATCTGTGACACCAGTATCACAATTTTATTGGCAGCAGGCTTTTTCAAATGTTATGTTTGGAAAATGGGAAAAGATAGCTGATGGTTATGGCAAAATGGTCCTAGGATATTTTGGAAAAACTCCTACTGAGCCTAATCAAGATATTGTTAAGTTAGCCTCAGAACAATTAAAACTTGAACCAACTAAAGAAAATCCATTAGACATAGCAGATAGGGATGAGAAAAAAAGTTTGAATTATTGGGAAAATGTTTTAAAAGAAGAAAACTTGGAAACAACTGAAGAAAATATTTTCATAGCTGCTGCATGTGCAGATAAAGGTATTGAATTTTTAAAAGGAGAAACCAAGGTTAATGTTAGAAAGAAAAGTGATTCTGATAATGTTGAATCCTCTCCTAAAAAACAGGAAGCTTCTGGTGATGTCTCTTCATACACTATTTTACTTGATGGAGAGAAATATAATGTTCAAGTAGCTCCTGGAACTGATATTAATATTACAGCAGCCCCATCAAAAGAAACCAATCAAGTACAAGAAGTACAAACTAATGCCCCTTCAGGTCCTGGAAATAATGTTCTCGCTCCTGTAAATGGTGTTGTTGTAAAAATAGTAGCAAACCCAGGTGACTCAGTATCTGCAGATCAAACAGTGGTTATTTTAGAATCTATGAAAATGGAAATAGAGGTTAAAGCAGGTTCTGATGGTAAATTAAGCTCAGTTAATATAACAAAAGGTCAAAATGTTGAGGAAGGTCAACCAATATTTACATTGGAGTAATAAAATGAAAACTTTATTTTTTAGCTTAATCCTAGGATTCTTTTGTTTGTTTGCCTTCATAAGTACTTCATACTCCGAAGAGGTAAAAACTAACAATGAATCCTATGAGAAAAGAGACTTAGGTGACCTTTTAAAAAACCTATATAAATCAACCGGTGTATATGAATTTAGCAATCCAGTTGAAGGCAAATTAGATGCTAACAAAAAAGAGGCAATGTCCATTTTTAATCAGACATGGGGAAGAGCAATTATGATTATAATTGCTTTCTGTTTATTTTACCTAGCTATAGCTAAAAATTTTGAACCACTCTTGTTAATACCAATCGGGTTTGGTGGTTTGCTTGCTAATATTCCTATTGCGGAAATAGCAGGTCCAAATGGTTTTGTTGGAATTTTATACAATATGGGAGTTGAAACTGGATTATTTCCAATATTGATATTTATGGGGGTCGGTGCTATGACTGACTTTGGTCCCCTAATTGCAAACCCAAAAACTGCTTTATTAGGAGCTGCCGCACAATTTGGTATTTTTGGAACGCTTGTAGGAGCAGCATATCTTACACAGAATACCGATTTAATAAATTTCTCACTGCAAGATTCCGCGGCAATAAGTATTATAGGTGGTGCAGATGGCCCTACAGCAATCTTTATAGCTTCAAGACTAGCCCCTGACCTTCTTGGTGCTATCGCCGTCGCCGCATACTCTTATATGGCGCTAGTACCTATAATTCAACCCCCAATAATGAAGGCTCTAACAACTGAGAAAGAAAGACAAATAAAAATGGTTCAACTTCGTAAAGTTAACAAGCTTGAAAAAATAGTGTTCCCTTTAACTGTTCTTTTCCTATGCATCCTTGCCCTACCCGATGCAACTCCACTTGTTGGTGCATTATGTTTTGGTAATTTTATTAAGGAATCTGGTGTCGTTGAGAGATTATCTCAAACTTTACAAAACTCACTGATAAACATTGTTACAATCTTCCTAGGTCTTGCAGTAGGTTCTAAGCTTGCTGCAGATAAGTTTTTAGTTCCAGAAACTTTAGGGATTATTTTCCTTGGGTTGGCAGCATTTTCTGTTGGTACTGTTGCTGGCCTATTAATGGCTAAATTAATGAATAAATTCTCAAAAGACCCAATTAATCCATTAATAGGATCTGCGGGTGTGTCTGCTGTGCCAATGGCTGCAAGAGTATCAAACAGAGTTGGAGCAGAGTCAAATCCATCAAATGTACTATTGATGCATGCAATGGGACCAAATGTAGCAGGAGTTATTGGATCAGCTGTAGCTGCTGGTGTTTTAATTTCAATATTTGCTTAAATGTCACTAATATTTGATATAGAAACAGATGGTTTTATCAAAAAATTAACAAAGATTCACTGTATTGTAATACAAGACACTGAAACCAAAGAAATTTCTAAATACGCAACCAATATAGAACAAGCTATAACTAGGTTGGAGAATGCTAATGAAATTATTGGTCATAATATTATAGGGTTTGACATACCTGCAATAAAAAAAATATACGACTTTAATCCAAAAGGAAAAATTACTGATACTTTGGTAATATCTCGAGAAATCTGGCCAAAGATTGGTTTAGATACAACAATAAATGCAGATATTCCAGAGGAAATGAAAAATAGACATTCTTTATCTGCCTGGGGTTTCAGGCTAAAAGAAAACAAATCAGAGTACATGGGTGGTTTTGAATTTTATTCGGATGAGATGCTTAAATATTGTGTTCAAGATGTAATCGTAACAACTAAATTATGGGAATTTTTAAAAAAGAAAAAGGCAAATATTAATTCTTAACATATCTGTAAATAAAAAGTCCAACTAACAGTGTGATATTTGTAAACCAAACTTCTGGGGACGCCCATGATAATCCATCAAAGTGAAAATCTGTTATTGGATAGAAGATTTTTGTAGGAAAAAACTCCTTAGTATGGAAAGGAAAATCTAACATTATATGAAACGGCCATGCAAGAGCGGCATACGACATCAATTTCTTTCCACTAATATATAGAAAAAAAACAACAAAAAAAGCAGTAATAAAACTGTGTCCAAAGTTATACAGCATCATCACCCATTCAGGAATCGTTGAAGCTTCAGGCTTTCCAAATGAAAAATCACCATTATAAATTTTAAAGAAAAGGTTAGGAATGAATGCACAGAGATCTGGTGCAGCACCAAATAAAAAGGGAAGATAACGATATTTTTTATAACCAAATAATCCCTTTCCCCAAAGGGCATGACTAAATGTATCCATGTACTTACTAATCCTTTTTCTGTAAAAGATTGAATAATTCTGAATCAATTGGTAAGAAAATAATAGAGTTTTCGTCAATTATTTTCTCATATGAATCTAATTTTCTCAAAAATTCATAAAAACCTGGATCTTTAGAATATGATTCAGAATATATTTTTGTAGCTTTTTTATCGCCTTGACCTTTTATTTGTTCACTCTTTGCAAATGCTTCAGCCAATATAATCTCTTTTTCTTTATCTGTCTGGGCTCTTATTTTTGCCGACTCCTCTTCACCTTCTGACCTATATCTTTTGGAAATCCTGGACCTTTCAGCAATCATTCTATCAAATACACTTCTTTGAACCTCTGTTGGCAAATCTGCCCTCTTAATTCTTACATCAATTAGTTCCATTCCAAAATCTTTCAATCTCTCGCTACTACCTCTTTTTACCTCATCCATGATGAATTCCCTATTTTCAGCGATAACTTCATTTATATTATGAGTTGCCAACTCTTCTCTCATTTCAGAAAAAACAATATCTTCAATCCTTGAGTTAGCACTGAATAAATTATTAACAGACTTGTAAAAGACTAATGGATCTACAATTTTCCACCTGGCAATAAAATCAACTACCAACCTTTTCTTATCAAGTGTTAAATATTGACCGGGAGGTGCATCAGTAGAGAGAATTCTACGGTCAAATTTAATAACTTTTTCTATAAAGGGTTTTTTGAATTTTAAACCTGGTGACGAAACAGTTCTTTTGAACTCACCTAACTCTGTAATAATAACCTGTTCAGTTTCATCAATTGTGTATATAAAAGTGGGTGACAAAAGAGAAAGCAATATAACTGCTAATAATAATTTTTTCATACTAGTTCTTGAAAACCTCGTTTAACGGTAATAAATTAATTGATCCACTAGCTGAATCAGTTCCAATAACTTTTTTTGGTTTCTGTAAAATTGATTCCATTTTTTCTAAATAAATTCTCGCTTTTGTCGTATTCTTGTCTTTTCTATATTCTGAATAAATCTGATTAAATCTTGCAACATCACCTTCTGCTGTTGAAATCCTTTGTTGTCTGTATGCCTCAGCTTCTCTTATCATCTTTTCAGCATTACCTCTCGCTTTAGGAATTACATCCTCAAAATAGCCTTTAGCATTATTTATTAACTTTTCCTTATCCTCTTTTGCTCTTACAACTTCATTAAATGCATCCTTTACTTCATCTGGTGGATCAACAATTTGAAGTTTTACATCTGTTATAGCAACACCTGAAGTATACGAATCAAGAAGAATTTGAAGAAACTCCCTTGTTTTTAATTGTATATCATCTCTACCAGTGGTTAAGGCATCATCTATCATGGTTACACCCATCGCACTCCTAAGAGCAACTTCAGCGGTGTTTTTTATAGTTTTCTCAATGTTATTAACTCTGAATAGGAAATTGCCTGGATCTTTAACTTTCCATTGAATGATGGCTTGAGCATCAACGATATTTTCATCTTTTGTAATCATAAGAGATTCTTGGATTATGCTGACTCTTGTTCTGTCTGAACGAAATCCTATCTCAATCCTTCTAACTTTTTCTACATTAACTTTTGTGAGTTTATCAACAAAAGGTATTTTCAAATGTAATCCAGGATCAGAATAACTTGATAGCTTTCCAAATCTTTGAATGACCCCAACCTCTCCAGGCTCAATAGTATAAAAGCTGGAAATCAATGAGAAAATGACAAAAACTGTGGGAATAATCACAGCAAGCTTTTTAATATTTTTCTCATTTTCGGGATCTATTGTAATGGTGTCGTTTGATGAACCATTTGGATTCCTTTTATCTAGGTCATTTAAAAATTTAATGATAAGTTTAATTAAATTTAACACATCTTTATTCTAACTTAATAATTTTTTATAACAATTATATTAACAGTATTTTGATACTATTTTAGATATTAATAAATCACCTGCAACATTTAACGAGGTGCGAAACATGTCCAGAATTCTGTCAACTCCTGCTAGAATCGCTATGGCCTCTATTGGAATACCTATGGCAGTAAAAACTATAGTCATCATTACCAAACCTACAGAAGGAACACCTGCAGCTCCTATGCTACCAATAGTAGCGGTAACTAAAATTAATGCATACTGAAATAGTGATAAATCAAGACCAATTAATTGGGAAACAAATACAGCAGCTATTCCAAGATAAATTGCTGAGCCATCCATATTAACCGTTGCTCCAATTGGTATAACAAAATTTGTAATCTCTTTATTTATTTTTAATTCATTCTCTGCAGTTTTAATGCTGAATGGAATAGTTGCGGCACTACTAGATGATATGAAGGCAAAAAAAAGTGTATTCTTAATTTTATTAAAAAATAAATAGATGCTTTCATTTAATAGCAACCTCAAAATTAGACCATGCACTATTAAAAAATATCCTACAAAAATAGTAATTGATACAATTACAAATTTTATTAATGATAAAATAATGTTTATATCAGAATTTACGATTAGGTTTCCGAAAATAGCATAAATTGCAATTGGTGCAAATAACATGAAATAAGTAATTATCTTTAGAGATAGATTGTTAAATTTTAATAAAAAATTTTGCACCGGATTGTTAGAAGACTTTGAAAAAAACCTCACTATTAATCCAAATAAAACTGCAAATAACATTATCACTAATGGGTTTCCGTTAAATAAACGCTCAATAATATTTCCTTTATTGGCAGATAATGGTGAGAAAATTGAACCAATATCTAATTCAACTACTTTCGATATAATCAAGCCCTCTGCTATCATAGGGTTTATTCCAAAATTAACATTAGAACTAACAAAAAGTGATATAGAGATTGCAATTATTGTTGATATCAAATAAAAAGATAAAGTTAGTGGTACCATTTTTTGTAAGCTTGTGCCAGATGAGAAAGAGGCAATTGAAAAAGAAATTGATGAAAAAATTAAAAAAGGAACAAAAGACTTAAGGATTATCAAGAAATAATCACCTAGGGGTTTTGATTTCACCATAAAATCTGGGAAAAGTAACGCAATTGGTATTGAAGCTAGAAAGCAGAATAACATAGCAAAAGATATTTTCTTTTCCATAATTAACCCAAATCAACCGAAAATTTTTTTAAAATATCAAGTGAAATTATCTCTAAGGTTTTATGGTGAGTTGAAAGGAGATAAACATTAGGAGCACAATTATTATTGTAAGCTTCAACCCATCTCATTGCACACAAACACCATTTATCTCCTGGCTTTAATCCAGGAAAATCAAATTGTTCAACTGGTGTTGACAAGTCATTACCAACTTGTTTAGAAAAAGCTAAAAACTCTTGAGTTACTTCAACACAAATAAAATGCATGCCTATATCTGAATCATGGTAGTTACAGCACCCATCTCTAAGAAAACCCGTTTTTGGATTATCGCTACATGACTTTAAAGTCTCAGATAAAACGTTTAATTGCTCTGATTCATTGATACTCATTTTGTATTTTCCAAACCTTTTTTGAAATTTTTTAATAAATCAGTGGAGTCTTCTATTCTTTTTGCAATCTCTTCAGCAATCTTATCAGATTTAACTTGATATAAATGCCATCGCGGGAAGATCATTTTCATTTTAAAATACATGTCCCCATCAGGAGTAATTATCTTCGCTTCAAAATCAGACAAGGATAAAAAATTAAATTTTTCTAAAGAATATCCATATAAATTAAACAACTCATTATTATCTTTACTATCCATCTTCTTTGAACTTGATATTTTTTTAGATTTTTTGCTTTTTTTCTCAGAAATCTCAATAATCTTAATAATTCCCTCAGGAGTTATAATTTTTTCAACTGCTATTTCTAGTGCTTTGTCGCCAAATAGTTTTCCTCCAACACGTTTTAGATCTTCAAATATACCTTCTACTGGGTTATCTAATTCATCTTTTCTTTGCTTAGCTCTTTTTTTTACATATCCCTTAACATCCTTCTTTACTGACTCCTGAAGTTCTGACCAAATAATATAAGCATTTAGCGTAGACTTATCTTTTTCTTTAATAGCAATACCGATTTTATAAAGACTGAATGCAGGGGATAGAAAAAGTACTAGAGATATAAGCAGTAAAAACCAAATTAATGTTTTCATATAATTTCAGTATAGATTAACATTATTTTTTTTATCATTACTATAAAAAAATTTTTAATCAAACAAATCCATGTTTTGCCCGTATGTCAATCTCCTAAATGAATTTTGTCTATCCTCGAAATATTCGCAATGCTTACAACTACTATTGCAATCAGGAATATTGTCTTGATCAAGCAAAGATTTAATCTCTTTTAATTTTTTTGGAATCCAAGATAAAGAGCCTTCGTGTTTAATCAATGTCAAATCAAAATCTATTTTTGAATTAAAATGTCCTTCTTTTAATCCATTTGCATAAAGAAAAAAAGAGTAATTTTCAATTTCAATATTGTTTTTAAAAAGTAGAAATTGATAAAATTCAATCTGCCTTTTATATGATGGCCACCATCCTGAATTAGAAATTTCAATTGACCCTACTTTTGATGTTGCCTTGTAATCAACAACAATAACTTTATTGTTATCAAGATTAAGCCATAAGTCATCAACAGCACCAGTAAAAATAAGCCCCAATTCATTATCTATATACTCTAAACCCTTAAAATTTTCTCTCCAATCCTCTAACTTTGAATGATTATAAGGAACAAAATTTAATCCATTTTTCAAAAAAATTGGATGTGGTTGTTGAATGCTTCTATAATGATCAAATTCATTTTTAAGAAGACTGTCTACTGCATTATTTAGGGTAAAAGGTGGTGGTTGTATCATTCCTAACCCTTTCACTCTGTCAAGCCAAAAACATCTTTTACAATTAATAAATAAATCAACTTTAGATCTACTAATTCTAAAATTTTTAGTAGTTCCTTTTATGTAAAGATTTTTCTTTCTAAGCATTTCATTAACTATTTTATAAAAATTAGTCGTGTACCTTTATCTTGATTAAAATAATTTAAAGCCCATTTTATCAAAACTGATATTTTATTATCAAAACCTATTAAAAAACTTATATGAACGAATAGCCACAACATCCAAGCGAGCAAGCCTTTTGCTTTTAAGAAACCTAAGTCTGCAACAGCTTTGTTTCTCCCTATAACTGCGAGGTTACCTTTATCTTTATATTTGAACTCCATCTTTGAGGATTTCCCGTTGGATCGGTTCTTTATCAACTTCGCAACAAATTCTCCAGCTTGCATTGCTGCTGGCGCAACCCCTGGAATAAACTCATTATTTTCTCCTTGATATCTTGCCAAATCTCCAATAACAAAAATATTTTTATATCTAGGTATTGAAAAATCTTTTCTTACCAAGACTCTACCTACTCTATCTAAATCAACACCTGCGGCTTCTTGAAGAATGCCACCCCAAGCGGATGCTTTAACACCTGCTCCCCAGAGAGTTGTCTTCGTTTCAATAACAACATTTTTTTCTTTTCTCTTATATGCAACAGTATCTGCTGTGATATCAACAACAGGGCTATCTACTATAACCTTTACACCCATTTTCTCTAAATAAAGTTTGGTAATATCTGAAAGTTTATCTTGAAATGTAGGAAGAACTCTTGGCAAAGCTTCTATTAAATAAATTTCACATTCTTTTTTTGTATCAATATTATGAAAATGACCATCTAAAGTCTTAAAAGCAAGATCAGCTAATGCGCCTGCTAGCTCTACTCCTGTAGGTCCTCCACCAATAATAACAAAAGTCAATAATTGCTTTCTTCTGCTAGGGTCTGCCTCATTTTCAGCTAATTCAAAAGCAGTAAAAATTCTTCTTCTCATTTCAAATGCATCTTCGACAGATTTCAAGCCTGGTGCATGTTTTTCCCATTCATCATGTCCAAAATAATGGTGGCTTACACCAGTAGCTATTATTAAGTCATCATATCTTATCTTAGAATGATTTTTTGTCTGAACATATCTGTTATATGGATCTATACCATTTGCTATGTCTAACCTGATTGTAACATTTTTTTTATCCCCAAAAATAGATCTGACGGGAGCACTTATATCGGGTGCAGATATAGTTCCTGTTGCAACTTGATAAAGTAATGGTTGAAAAAGATGGAAATTTCTTCTATCAATTAAAGTAACTTCAACATCTGAATTTACAAATTCTTTAACAGCATATAGTCCACCAAAACCGGCACCTATAACAACCACATGATGTTTCTTAGAGTTTAAATTGTTTTCCACTTTGTTTTCAGTATAACTTAAAATGGTTATTTATTTAACTGAGTCTCACACTTAATGCAGATGTCATCATCTTTAAGTGATCTATGGTCGGAAAAATTCCAACATCTGATACATTTTTTGAAACTTGTCTTTATAACTTCTGCAGTGATATCATTATTTTCTGATTTCACAATATCTATTTTGGCAACCATAAGACTTTTCTGAAAATCATTTACATTATCAAAAACAAAATCATAATCATCAGTTGAGCAAGATAAAGTGACCTCGGCTTCTAAAGAACTTCCAATTACTTTATCTGATCGCAAAGATTCTATTTTCTTTAAAACTATTTCTCTGTATGAAAATATTTTATCCCATTTGTTCTCAGTTACCTCATCAATATAACTTTCTGAGCTTAAGTTTTCTTTAAAAATTGTTTCGGTGCTAATTTTGGATGACTTCCATGCTTCCTCTGCAGTAAAAGATAGGATTGGTGCCAACATTAATGTTAGTTCCTTAAATAAAATTAAAAGAGTGGATTGGCAGGAAATTCTTTCTAGAGAATTTTTTGAGAATGTATATAAAATATCTTTTTGAATATCCAAATAGATTGAACTTAGCTCGTTAGTAGTGAAATTTAATAGATGAGATAGTCCATTATGAAAGGAGTAATCATTAAAACTTGTAAAGTACCTCTCTTTGACCTTAAACAACTTAACCAATATCCACTTATCAAACTCCTCTAACTTTTCAAAAGGAACTGTGCATGAAGAATCGAAATCTGAGATATTTCCAAGTAAAAACCTCAATGTATTTCTTAATTTTTTATACTTATCTTTAATTCCATCAATAATAGAATCAGAAATCCTTATTTCTGAGGAATAATCCTCTGATGCAACCCATAATCTTAAGATATCAGCACCACTAGAATTAATAATTTTTTGTGGATCAACAACATTATTTTTTGACTTAGACATTTTCTGACCCTTGCTATCAACAACAAAACCATGAGTAAGAACACTTTTATAAGGCGAAATCGAATTGACTGCTACACAAGTAAGAAGACTGCTTTGAAACCAGCCTCTGTGTTGATCATTTCCTTCTAAATATAAATCTGCTGGCAAAGAATCTTTTGAATTAAGAACTGTCTTCCAAGAAGTACCTGAATCAAACCAAACATCTAATGTATCGGTACCTTTAACAAGGACATTAGATAATTTTTTATGTTTAGTGGGAAGAAAATCAATAATATCTCTGCTCCACCATGATGAGGAGCCCTCTTTTTTAAATATTTCACAAATTTGATTAATTGTTTCTTCATTTATAAAGATGTCATTCGAATCTTTATAGTAAAAAACAGGTATGGGTAATCCCCAAGATCTTTGTCGTGATATACACCAGTCAGATCTTTGAGATACCATATTTGAAATTCTTTTAATAGAGGAACTTGGGTACCAACTTACTTTATTAATTTCATCTAATGCATTTAATTTGAATTTATCAACAGAAGAAAACCATTGATAAGTAGATCTAAATATTGTTGGCTTACCCGTTCTCCAATCGTAAGGATATTTATGGTTATAATCTTCTTGTAACAACAAATAATCGACTTCAGAGAGATAGTTGATAACCTCTTCATTGCCTTCTTTTAAAACATTTAAACCTTGAAACCTTTTTGGAACTTCATCTGTAAACTTCCCATACTTGTCTACAGGCGAGAATATATCAATATTATTTTTAACACCTGTCATATAATCATCGGTTCCGTGACCTGGGGCTGTATGTACAAGACCAGTCCCATTTTCTCTGGTTACATAATCTGCCTCTAGGACTGAACACAATTCATTGGAAATAGGAGAAAAATACTTAAATAAAAGTAAGTCCTGGCCCATAAGTTCGTGAATCTTTCTTAAGCTTTTACCAAGTTTATCCTCTATGGTTTTGGACAAACTCGTTTCAATTATTAAATGCTCGTTTTCTAATTTATATATACCATAAGTAAAATTTTTATTTATAGAAACTGCTTTATTTGCAGGCAATGTCCAAGGAGTAGTAGTCCAAATTAACAAAGAAACATTTTCAATTTTATCGATATCTTCTTGTAATTTAAATTTAACATAAACACTTTTAGATATATGGTTCTCTGGATACTCTAACTCTGCTTCTGCTAAAGCTGTCTGTGAACTTGGGCTCCAATTTACAGGCTTTAATCCTCTGTAAATATAACCTTTAAAATACATTTCTGAAAAAACTCTAATTTGATTGGATTCAAAAATTGGTGACATGGTAAGATACGGATTATCCCAATCTGAAACAACACCAAGTCTCTTAAATTCCTCTCTTTGACTATTCACAAACTTCATTGCAAAATCTTCACATAAATTTCTAATTTCTAATTTAGTTATATCTTTTGTCTTAATTTTTTTTGAAACTTGATGTTCAATAGGTAGTCCATGACAGTCCCAGCCAGGTGTATATGCAATTGCTCTTCCTTGCACAGAATTAAACTTTAAGATCATATCCTTTAAAATCTTGTTCAAACAATGACCAATATGAATTTTTCCATTGGCAAAAGGGGGTCCATCATGTAATTCAAACTTTTCCCCAGATTTATTAGCTAAAATCTCATATAAATTTATTGAATCCCAATAACTCAAAAAATTAGGCTCGTTGTTTGGTAGATTTGCCCTCATGGAAAAATCAGTTTTAGGGAGATTTAAAGTTTCATTGTAATCTTTGCTCAACTATTTACCTATTAAAACCTTATTCATATTATCATAAATTTTTCTCGAAAAAAGAACCCATTGATCCCAGATATCATTATTATAATTTTCCTGCTTTATAGTTTTAACCATCCTTAGTCCATAATCTTCATCAGTAATCTCTATTTCATCTTCTGACTTAATGTTTTTATTGAAGGCTTTTCCTAATAACTGAATAATTTTTACAGATTTCTCGTCCATATCCCTGTATTCGGTAATTAAGAGTTTAAGACCTCTAATTTTTGAATCACCAGACATCATAGTAGAGCCCATCCCCCAACCTTTCTTTGCACGAGGAGTTTCTGCTCTTATTTGCATATCCATATACTTATAATACACCTAATTAAATTTAAATTTCAGTAAAAAAAATACTATGATAAAGTTTTAAAATGATTGATAAACATACAATTTTGTTTACTGGACTAAGTGGTAATTTAGGTAGAGAAATCTTACCAAAATTTATAGATAAGAACTTTAACATTATTTCCACTTATTTTGATGATAAGGAACTAGACTTAATAAGCAAAGAACATTTAAAATATGTAAATTTTATTAAATGTAATCTAATTAAGGAAAAAGAGGTTGCTTCCCTTGAAAAACAAATCAAAAAACTTGATACAAGTGTTGATACCTTAATAAATCTAGTTGGTGGTTTTTCATATGCAAAGATTCTTGAAACATCTTTAAATGATTTAATTAAAATGTTTGAACTTAATTTTTTTACTGTTTATAACATCTCGAAAATTGCACCAAGATTAATGACAGATTCATTAAACCCCTCAATGATCAATATTATTACTCCATATGCTGAACTCCCCGCCGAAGGTACATCTTTATATTCTTCATCAAAAGCAGCCTTGATGAACTTCTCAAAATCACTTGCACTCGAATTTAGAGAAAACAAAATTAGGGTTAATTCTCTGATGTGTAACACAATTGATACCAAATTAAACAGGCGACTTATGCCTGAAGAAAATTTTGATACTTGGACAAAGCCTAAAGAGATTTTTGATACGATGTACATTATAATTAATGAGGAATCCAAATTTATAAATGGAGAAGTAATTAGGCTAGATTAAGTTATGGACTATGAAATTTGCATAATTGGAGGAGGACCATCAGGTTATGTGGCTGCCATTGAAGCTAAAAGAAGAGGCTTAAGTGTTGTAATAATTGACCAAAATGAATTAGGTGGAACATGTTTAAACAATGGCTGCATACCATCAAAATCCCTACTCAAGGCTGCTGAATTCTATCAAGATTTATCTAATAACCCCGAAAAAAAAGGATTTAGTTTTCAGAACCTTTCTTTTGATTACGAATTAATTCTAAATAATAGTAAAAAAAATATAAAAAGACTGAAAAGTGGTCTAGAAAATCTCATTAAAAAGAAAGAAATCACTGTCATATATGGAAGTGCTAAATTTATAAATTCTAATTCAATTCAGATTATTAATGAAGATAAAAAAACCATAATCAATTCGAAAAATTTTATAATAGCAACAGGATCAAAACCTTATTATCCTAAAGGTTTTGATAAAGATGGGAAGACAATAATTGATAGCGATGATCTTTTAAACGAATCGAGCTTGCCGAATAGTATCTGTATTATTGGTGGTGGATATATAGGGCTAGAATTTGCATACCTTTATAACACTTTTGGAGTAGATGTGACTGTTTTAGAGAATCAAAAGTCAATTATTTCTAATATGGACACTGAGATCGTATCTTTATTAAAGAAAGATTTTATAAAATATGGAATCAAGATTTATGAAGATACGTTTATTAAAAATATATTAAAAAATTCAAATTCCGTAACAATTGAAATTGAGGGAGAAAATAAAAAAAACTTGGAGTTTGATAAAATTCTTATATCAACGGGAAGAGTACCAAATACATCTAATTTAAACCTTGATTTTTTAAAGCTTGAAATGAATACAAAGGGGTATATTAAAACAAAAGATTTCCAGACATCTATAAAAAATATTTATGCAATCGGAGATACAATTTTAGGTCCAATGTTGGCACATAAGGCAAGTGATGATGGTTTTGAAGTTATAAAATCGATATTAAATGAAGATTTATCTCAGCATAGCCCAATACCTTCATGTATTTATTGCCAACCAGAAATTGCATCTATAGGTTATACAGAGGACCATTTAAAGCAGGAGAATATTAAATATAAAAAATCATCTTTCCCTTTTAAAGCAAATGGTAAAGCCCTCGCTCAGAATCAAGTTCAAGGATTATGTAAAATTCTAATTAACTATGAGGGTAAGATACTGGGTGCTCATATAATAGGAAAAGGAGCAACCGAAATGATTTCTGAAATATCATTAGCTATGGCTAACAATTTAACAATAGACAAAATAGCTAAAACTATTCATCCTCATCCTACACTTTCAGAGATTATTCATGAGTGTTCATTGGAATTAAGTGACATAGGTAGGCATATTTAAAATGATTAACAAAAAAAGAATGCTTAAAACTTTCTTAGAGCTTGTGCAAATTGACAGCGAATCACGAAAAGAAAAAAAGGTTGCTGATTATATTATTAAAAAAATTGCTAAATATAAGCTTCCATATAAGTTTGATAAATCCAAGAAGAAAACGGGTTCTGAGATTGGGAATTTAATAATATACAAAAAATTTTCATCTAAAAATAAAACGATTGTCTTATCTTCTCACATGGACACTGTTGTTCCGGGTTTGGGAATTAAACCGATAATTAAGAAAAACCATATTCAAAGTGATGAAAATACTATTCTAGGTGCCGACGATAAAAGTGGTTTAGCAATAATATTAGAAATTATTGAGACATTCGCAGAAAAAAAAATACCTCACCTTAATATTGAAGCTGCTATAACAACTTGTGAAGAGATAGGGTTATTAGGTGCAAAGTTTTTAGATTACAAACTTCTTAAATCAAAATCTGGAATAGTTTTGGATAGTACAAGCCCTGATAGATTAGTTGTAAAAGGTCCGTCCTCAGACTATTTTACTATTACAGTTACTGGCATAGAGGCTCATTCAGGCATAAACCCTGAAAAAGGTATTAGTTCAATAAAAGTATCTGCAGAAATAATAAACAAAATCAAAACGGGCAAAATATTTAAGGATACAACTTTAAATATAGGAAAAATAAAAGGTGGATCGGCAATTAACATAGTCCCAGGTAAAACCGAAATACAATGTGAAATCAGAAGCCATAGAGAGAAAATAATAAATAATATTTTAAATAAAATTAAAACTGATTTAATGAAAATAGAGAAAAAATATAAGAAAATAAATAAAGGGTTTATGATTACTATGAAAAAAGAAAGAATTTATGATTCAATAGATATTCCTAAAAATGAAATGATTATCCAAAGAATAATCGCTGCTGCTAAAAAAAATAATTTTAAAACTTTGCCCGTTGAAACAGGCGGAGGTGCTGATGCCAATTTCTTTGTTAAAAATGGAATAAATACTGTAAACCTTGGGACCGGAATGAGAGAATTTCATACAAAAAAAGAAAAGTTAATTTTGAAAGAATTTTATAAGGCTGCAGAAATTGTTTTTGATACTTTAGTCGATATCTAGTAGAAGAAAATCCTCTATTTCTCGATAAGAATTAAAAATGAAGTCAGCATCTTTTAATAAACTTTCATCAAAAGTATTTGTAATTGAGGCACAATACATATCTGCAGATTTAGCAGCCATAATTCCACCTGGAGTATCTTCAATTACTAAACAATCAATGGCTCTTATATTTTCAGATTCATTTAAAATATCGATAACCTTTTGAAAAGTTTCTGGATTAGGTTTTGAATAGTTAACATCATCGGCTGAAATTATCACTTCAAAAAAAGATTCCAAATTAAATTTTTTCAAAATAGAAATAATCTCACTTCTTTTTGCACCAGATCCAATACATAAAATATATTTAGAAGAAAGTTTTTCAATTAGCTCACAAACTCCATCAAACAAAAGTCCATTATCAATCGAATATTTTTCAAAAAAGTTATTTTTATCTCTAATTAATTCATCGACTGTTTGTTTGTCATCAATCAGTTTTTCAAAAACCCCTTTATCATCAAAAGAAATAAAATTTTTATAGTAATCTTCCTCCGATATAGTAATATCATGATTTTTCAAGACTTCATTAAAAGCCTGCAAATGTAAAGATTCGGAATCAAAAATAACACCATCGAAATCAAATATTAAAACCTTTAAATTTTCCATTATTATGTATCATAATATTTATTTAGATTATTAAAAGCTTTGCTTTTTATATTTTCTAAAACATAATGTTTTTATGATGATTAAAAGAGGAAGAAAATTAAGAAAATCTCAGAATCTGAGAGATTTAGTACAAGAAACAGTTTTAAGTGTTAACGATCTTATTCAACCCATTTTTATAATTGAGGGAAAAAATAAATCAGAAAAAATTTCATCTATGCCTGGTATTAAAAGAAGATCCTTAGATTTGCAACTTGATTATATCAATAAATTGATAAAAAGGGGCATTAAATCAATCATATTGTTTCCATCTATTGATGAGAAAAGAAAAAATTCTAAAGCAACTGAAGCCCTTAATCCTAAAGGCTTAATACCCAAAGCTATCCAAAAAATAAAAAAACAATTTCCTGATTTGGTTCTAATTACTGACATTGCCCTTGATCCATATAACAGCGATGGTCATGATGGAATTTTAAAGAATAATGAAATTTTGAATGATGAAACCGTATCAGTGCTTGTTAAACAAGCTCTTCTTCATGCTAAATGTGGTGCGGATTTTGTGTCACCATCTGACATGATGGATGGAAGAGTTTTTAAAATTAGAGAGACCCTTGATAAAAAAGGGTTTCATAACACGGGAATAATTTCTTACGCTGCAAAGTTTGCCTCTTGTCTTTATGGTCCTTTTAGGGATGCATTAAATTCAGAACCAAAAAAGGGAAACAAAAAAAGTTATCAGTTAAATCCTGCTAATTCTGATGAAGCACTAAAAGAATTAATCGATGATGAAAGTGAAGGTGCAGATATGTTAATCGTCAAACCTGCGAGCTTATATTTGGATATTATTCATAAAGCAAATAGCTCTAGCCTGATACCCATAATTGCATATCAAGTTAGCGGGGAATATTCAATGATTAAAGTCTCAGCAAAGAATAATCTAATTGATCTAGACTCCGCTATATTCGAATCATTGATATCTATGAAAAGAGCTGGTGCCACTCTTATAATCTCATATTTTGCTGAATATATTGCTGATAAATTAAATAAAATCTAACTCTGGATATAATCTTTGTAGTTTAATACAAAAACCCCGGCTATTATCAGAATTGTTCCAATAATTTTTTCCATAGAAAAATCTTCTTTTAAAAAGAGAAAGCCATAAAAACAAGTAAATAGTGGGTAAATTGCAGTTAATGGCACAATCTTTGAAGCAGAGCTTCCAATTAAAGCATTAAAATAGATATAAATACCGATTGCTGCTAGGATTCCTGGCACGATTATCAATATAAGATTTTTTAAGTTTATTGAAGCAATAGAAGATAAGTTTTGGTTTACAAGAAAAAAAGGAATTATCATGCAGGTGACCAAAACAAACCTAACAGTTAAAACAAGCATTGGATCCATAGATTTTAAGCTAATCTTTTCAAAAATTGGAGCAAGTCCCCAAATTGCTGCTACTAAAAAAGCTAAAAAATTTGGATTATTCAGCATATTAAATCCCATATACAATTTAATGAATTAATTCTATTCTCAGATGGAGAGTTATCTTTGTCTCTATCTATTAAATAGCAAGCTAGTCCAATCTCTTTAGCTGCTAAAAAATCCAATTTTGGATTATCACCAATATGAAGTGTATTTTCTAGTGACGCATTAGCATTAGATAAAGACTTGTAAAAGAAGTTTGGATCTGGTTTAGAAGAACCTGATTCTGACGAGATGGTAAAACAATCAATATATTTTGATATTCCAAAATGTTCACAAACATTGTAGATTCTTGAATCAAAATTAGAGGTAACAATCAACTTGAAATTTCTTTTTTTTGCCTCTTCCAAGAAAGGTAGTGTATCCTCAAAAATTTCCCAAGCATCCTTAGCGAAAAATTCATATAAATCATCGAAATAAGAATCAAAATCATCTATCATTCCAAGCTCATTAAAAACATCAAAAACTAGTTCATGCCACCATTTTTTTTCTGCAGCTACCAAATTTCGACCTGTTAAGCCAGAAAAATGAAGCCCTTTTCTGCTATTAAAAAAATTTTTAAAAGAATTGGAAATATCTCTAGATTCGTAGTTATTCGAATATTTTTTTAAAATTTTATTATATGAATCCCCTAATCCATCCTTAATAAAAAATAGAGTATCAGCGGCATCTAATGAAATAGTATTGAATTTAGACATAATAAAAGTAAAACTTAAATATGATTATACCTGTTGTGTCTAATGATATTATTTATTTTTCTAAACTACAATCTATAGTCAACCAGAAAAGATATGAATTAACACATGTTAAAAGTGAGGAGGATATAATAAATATAATATTAAAATGCAACTACCCGATATGTATTATTGATATAAATTCAGAACTAGTAGAGTCTGTCAATCTACAAGATGCTCTTAAAAACAGAGGCTGTCATTCAATCGATACAATTGCTTATTATCCTCATATTAATACTAAACTAAAAGAAAAAGCAATTGATTTTGGTACCAATTTACAGGTTACAAGAAATCAGCTATTTAAGAATTTAAACAAAATACTGGATGACATACTATTTAATCAAATGTCAGAGTCGTAGAATGTGTGATTCCCCTTGCAATAAAAAATGCCAGTTGATAAATTCAACTTGTAAAGGCTGTCTCAGAACTATAGATGAAATAGCAAATTGGTCTTTGTTAAGCAATAGTCAAAAAATTAAGATATTCAATAGGATTAAGAAACAAAAGGAAGATTTTGGTTTAAAGTGAGTCCAATTTATTTTCAAAACCATAGTTTTTCAAAAAATCTTCAACAATACTTTTTAACTTAATAATTCCACTATTGGCTAGGACTTCAGTGGCACAAGCTGTGTATTCAATCATTGAGTCTAAAGAGGCAGATGCATCTTCTTTATCTAGCCATGTGTTTATTGAGTTTAGAGCTTCAAGCCACTCAGAAATACCATACTCTTTCATTGAAAGTTTTTTTGCTCTTCCCTCAAGTGATAACCCTGATGAGTAAATAAATATTTTTTTATAACACTTATTGGTGCTTGATGGAAGTTTAGAATCTTTATACAATAAAGAAATAAAGCAATTAAAACTTTCAATTGAAGCTGAGGAATTAATGAATTTAAGTAAGTCGCTATCATCGATATATTGTATCGAAATTGAATTTCTAGCTGTAGAATAAGACTTTAGCCATTCATCTTTATTTGAATCTTTTTCAATTAAATTAAGGCCATTAATGTTTAATTACCTACCTCTTCATAATTATTTTGCAAAATACTAAGCAACCTTCTCCTTTCTAGCTCAACTCTTTTAGAATATAGATCAAATTGTTCTTTATTGATTTTTCCAACATTAAAATATCTAGCAGCAGGGTTGTAAAAATATAAACCGCAGATAGAAGAAGCAGGATTTAATGCATAGTTTTCTGTTAGCGATACATTCATTTTATCTTCAACACATAAAATTTCCCATAATTTAACTTTCTCAGAATGATCGGGGCAAGCAGGATAGCCGTGTGCCGGTCTGATTCCATTATACTTTTCCTTAATCAAATCATCTAATAGATAATGATTTTGATCACCGTTATCAATTCTCATAATTTGATGAAGATACTCCGCAGCAGCTTCAGCAAGTCTATCACCAATTGCTTTTATCATAATCGATGAATAGTCATCACCCTCCCTTTCATAATTTGAGGCATATTCATCAACTTCTTTGCCTGCGGAGACAACAAAAGCGCCAAGAACATCTTTATCTTCTGTATTGGGCGAAATAAAATCAGCTAAACAATAATATGTAGGGTTTGAATTTTCCTTTTTAACTTGTTGTCTTAGAAAATTAAATTCAGCTATTTCTCTCTGGTCTTCGTTCAGTATAAAAATAGATTCATTATGACTATATGCATTCCAATTTTTAGACAAACCCTTTACTGATAAAACATTGTTTTTAATAATCTCTTCTAGCATTTTATTCGCATCATTAAATAGTTCTTTAGCTTGTTTTCCATATCTCTCATTTTTCAAAATTTTTGGATAAACACCCTTAATTTCCCAAGTCCAAAAAAAAGGAGACCAGTCTATGAATTTAACTAAATCATTGATATCAAAATTCCATTCCTGAATTTGAAAATTATTAGTTTTATTTGCTGAACTATTAAAATCTATATTTAACTTATTATTTCTAGCAAATTCCATAGTAACAAAATCGCTTTTTTTAGCTGAATTAAATTTTTTGATAGTTTCTAGCTGATCTGACTTGATATTATCAATATAATTTTTTGAATCCTTTTTATTTAAAAGGCTTCTGCAAACACCTACAACTAATGAAGCATCAGCAACATGCACAACAACATTATCGTCATAATAAGGAGCAATTTTTATAGCAGTATGTGCTTTTGATGTTGTAGCACCACCTATTAATATGGGCGAATTAATAGAATGATTTTTAAATTCTCTTATATTTGATATCATCTCGTCTAAAGAGGGTGTAATTAAACCACTCATGCCTATTACATCAGGTTCAAATTCTTTAATATTTTCAATAATCGTATCGCAATTAACCATAACCCCTAAATCTTTTACATCAAATCCATTACATCTTGCAACAACTGAAACTATATTTTTCCCAATATCGTGCACATCTCCTTTAACCGTAGCAATAAGCATTTTCCCTGCAGAAGAAGCACTTTTTTTATCTTTTTCCATAAAAGGCTCTAGATAATTAACAGCTTTTTTCATCACCCTCGCACTTTTTACTACTTGTGGAAGAAACATTTTTCCTTCGCCAAACAATTCGCCAACTATCTTCATTCCATCCATCAAAGGGCCCTCAATTATTTCTAAAGGTGTTTCATATTTACAACGAGCCTCCTCAACATCATTTTCAATATTGGTAGTTATCCCTTTTATAATCTGATGTGCAATTCTTTTATCGAGAGGGAAACTTTGCCAGTCTTCATCTTTTTGATTTTTTGAAACATCTTGATTAACAGTCTCTGCATAAGCAATTAAATTTTCTGTAGAATCATCATTTTTATCAAAAATCGCATCCTCAATCAAACTGAGCAACTTTGGTTCAATATCTTCATAAACTTCTAACATTCCAGCATTTAATATTGCCATATCCATTCCGTATTTTTTTGCATGAAATAAGAAAATTGAATGCATTGCTTCTCTAACTTTATTATTTCCTCTGAACGCAAAAGATAAATTGCTTATTCCACCACTAATAAGACAACCAGGACAATTTTCTTTAATTAGAGGAATGGCCTCTAAAAAGTTGAGAGCGTATTTTTTATGTTCTTCAATCCCAGTTGCTATGGTAAGAATATTCGGATCAAAAATTATATCTGTAGGATAAAATCCAACCTTATTAACTAAAATATCATATGCTCTCTTACAAATTCTTACTTTATCATCTTTAGTAGTAGCTTGTCCCTCTTCATCGAAGGCCATTACAACAACTGAGGCACCATACTTTAATACAAGCCTTGCTTGCTCAATAAATAATTCTTCGCCTTCTTTCAAACTTATTGAATTTACTATCCCTCTACCTTGAATACACTTAAGGCCAGCTTCAATTACACTAAATTTTGAACTATCTATCATAATCGGAGCCTTTGTTATTTCTGGATCAGAGGCTATCAGGTTAAGAAATTTAACCATATATTCTTCACCATCAATCATCCCCTCATCAAAATTTATATCAATTATATGAGCTCCGTTCTCAACTTGCTGTTTTGCAATTTCTAATGCTTCATCAAAATTTCCTTCTTTTATTAATCTAGAAAATTTTGGTGAACCAGTAACATTTGTCCTTTCACCTATAATTAGAAAGTTATTAATATCATTAAGCTCTAAACTTTCTAAACCACTAAAAGTTGGCTTTTTATCTTTAGTTGGAACTTCTCTAACAACAGCTTTGGTAGATTTATTTTTTATTGCAGATATGTGCTCGGGTGTAGTACCACAACAGCCCCCTACAAAATTTAATAATGAGTTTTGAAAATAAGGCTCTAAAACATTGGCTGTATCTTCTGGAAGTTCATCATAACCAGTGTCAGATAAAGGATTTGGTAATCCAGCATTGGGGTAGCAAAAAACCCTTGTATCTGCTATCTTGCCTAATTCTTCTATATATCCATATAACGATTCAGCCCCCAAACCACAATTCATTCCAACTGCAAAAGGATTTGAGTGTCGAATAGACTCCCAAAAAGCTTTAATGGTTTGACCCGACAAAGTTCTTCCTGATTTATCAGAGAAAGTTACAGAAAGAAAAACAGGGAACCTTTCACCAACTACTTCAAATAAATTATTCAATGCAAATAACGAAGCTTTCAAGTTCAATGTATCAAAAGTTGTTTCTGGAAGAAAAATATCAACTCCGGCATTCAATAAACTTTCAGCTTGTTCATAATATGCAGATACCAATTCATCAAAAGTAACATTTCTCTTGCCAGGATCTTCAACATCTGGAGAAATCGATGCTGTTCTATTTGTTGGACCCATAGCACCTGCTATAAATATTCTCCCAATATCTGCATTCGTAGAAGCTTCTTTTACAGCATCTTTGACTATTTCGACGGAACATTTATTCATGACACCGACAAAGTCTTGCAATTGATAGTCAGATTGAGCAATGGAAGTTGCCCCAAATGTATTAGTTTCAATTATATCTGCGCCCGCCAAAATATATGATTTGTGAATCTCCCTAACTATATCCGGCTTTGTTATATTTAAAATTTCATTGTTTCCTTTTAAATCTATTCTAGAATCACTAAATTTATCACCTCTAAAATCTGACTCTTCAAGTTTATATTTTTGTACCATGGTACCCATGGCTCCATCCATAATTAAAACTTTTTCTTTAGCAAGCTTTTCTAGCTCTAAAAATATATTTGAATCTTTCATTGTATTACCAAGTATCTCTCATGGACCTTAATTTTGTAAACCTATCCTCCATAGTCAAACTCTTAAAAACTTCAGGTTCTGATAAAATATCTAAGAATGATAGCTCATCAATTCGGAAAAAAGGATTATATTTTTTCTCAAAGGAAATTGTTTTTAAAGTAGATAAATCATTATCTAAACATTCTGACTGTATTTCTTTAAGCTCCTCTAATATCGGTTGATTATTATTTATTAAATTATTTAAAAAACTTAAATTGTTATTAAGATAGTCGTGCCCAGGGAGTATTATTAAATCATCACTTAGATATTTTATTTTATGATGAATTGTTCTAAACAACATTTTAATATCTCCTCTGAAATGAACATTCCCTACCCCACAATTGAAAATTGTATCTCCACAAAAAAGATAGTTATCTAGTATTATTGAAATATGTTCTGGGCAGTGTCCTGGTGTATGCAATACTTTTAATTTTAAATCACCTAATTTAATTACATCATTCTCAAATATATTATCAAAATCATGTTCAAATAAATCTTTACACATATCATGTGCCAATAATTTTATTTTAAATTTCTCTAAATAATAAGAATTATATTTAATATGATCGGGATGTGCGTGTGTGTTAACAATATATTCTGGTTTTAGATTTTTATCATTCAGAATTTTATCAATAATATCCTTATCTAAAGGATCAAAAATTATACACTTATTAGTATTTTTACACTCTAGTATATAGCCTATATTTCTATCGCTATTTGGAACTAAAAACCTAAATATATTAAATGTTTCCGCTGAGATTTGATGATACATATGTTTATTATACCTTTTAGTTTAAATACTGAATGTTGTTTTTTTCATCTTATCAACTATAATTAATTTGTCGTCATTTAACTCTACTTGCAACGACATTAAAGAAATGCTAAACGGAGTAAAGATTTCATCTAAAATCTTTCCTCTTCGAGTTACATATTTGGTAGGTGTTATTATGTCTTTTGTAACTTGTTTAAAATGTATGAATTGTAGTCCGGCTTGTGAATTTGAGAAACAAGCTCTATATGTTTGTTATGATTGTTTCGGACCATTGGAACCTAATTATGATTATGACAATATTAAAAAAGAACTAACAACCGAAAAAATCTCAACTAGACAGAAAAATATGTGGAGATATAAAGAATTGTTACCAATTGATAACGAACCAACAGTTGGTTTAAATACCGGCTTCACACCACTTATCAAAGCAGATAACCTTGCAAAAGTTTTAGGTGTTAAAAGTCTGTATATTAAAAATGATGGAGTTAACTTTCCATCATTATCTTTCAAAGATAGAGTTGTTGCAGTAGCTCTTTCTAAGGCAAAAGAACTTGGTTTTGATACTGTAGGTTGCGCATCTACAGGAAATTTAGCAAATTCAGTTGCAGCTCATTCAGCATCTGCAAATCTTAATAGTTTTATATTTATTCCATCAAACCTTGAAGAAGCAAAAATAATGGCAACATCAGTCTATGGCAAGAATGTTGTAGCAGTTCACGGAAATTATGATGAAGTAAATCGACTGTGTACTGAGGTTTTAGGCTCAAAAAAATGGGGTTTTGTAAATATTAATTTGAGAACTTATTATGCAGAAGGATCAAAGACTGTAGGATATGAAATAATGGAACAATTAGGATGGAAAGCTCCGAAGAATATTGTTTGCTGTATGGCATCTGGATCACTTTTAACAAAAATATATAAATCAGTCCAAGAATTTGTAAACTTAGGGATTGTAGAAGATGTTGGAACAAAGATTTACGGAGCTCAGGCATCAGGCTGCTCACCAATTTCAACTGCTATAAAAAATGATTGGGAAACATTTAAACCAGTAAAACCTGATACTATTGCAAAATCACTTGCTATCGGTAACCCTGCAGATGGGCTAAATGCTATAAACCTTATGAGAGGTATCAATTCATATTCAGAAGAAGTTACCGATGAAGAAATAGTAGAAGCTATGAAATTATTAGCTGAAACTGAGGGGATATTCACAGAAACAGCAGGTGGTGTTACACTTGGGTGTGCAAAAAAGATGATTGATAATGGTCAAATATCTCGAGATGAAGATTTAGTTTTAATAATTACAGGGAATGGTCTTAAAACTCAAGATCCATTAGTAGGGAATATTAAAAGTCCTTATACAATTAATCCAAAATTAGAGGATTTTGATAACATACAATATTAAGGAGCAAAATTATGGCAAATGTTAGAATACCAACACCATTAAGAAGACTAACTAACGAAAAAGATGAAGTTAATACCTCATCAACTAACATATTAGGAATGGTTGAAGATCTTGAATCACAATTTCCAGGGATAAAAGATAGATTGTGCGAGGAGGATGGTTCCATAAGGAAATTTATAAATATTTATGTTAACGATGAAGACATTAGATTCCTAGATGGGCCTCAAACTGAAATCAAAGATGAAGATACTGTGTCAATAATACCAGCCATAGCTGGTGGTTAATTAGTTAAAAAAATCCTTAATTTTTCCTAAATATTCTGAAAAAGGATTTTTAGCTTCTTTGTCCACTTCTTTTTGAAAATCTTGCATCAATTTCTTTTGTTTGGATGAGACTGTTTTCGGTATTACCAACTCCAACTTAACATAAAGATCTCCGTGAGAATTTGAATTAAGAGACTTAATCCCCTTTCCTTTTAATCTCATCATCTGCCCTGGTTGAACTCCGGGAGGAATTTTCAACTCAGACTTTCCTTCTAAGGTTGGGATATCGATAGTACCACCAAGAACAGCTTGGGGAATGCTAATGGGAACTTCACACATTATGTTCTCTTCTTCTCTTTTGAAAAAAGGATGGTCTTTTACTAATATATCAACATATAAGTCTCCGCTTGGGCCACCATTTATTCCGGCATCTCCTTCAGATCTAACTCTAAGTCTTGTACCATTATCGACTCCTGGTGGTATTTTAACTTCGACATTTTTATTTTCAGTTGATTCAGAAAAAGCACCAGCACCGCCACAAGAACCGCAAGACCTACTCACTGAAAAGAAACCTTGTGAATAATTTACTTCACCTGAACCGTTACATGCATTGCAAGTTTTATATGTTTTTGCTCTTCTGATAGCAACATTTTTCTTCGAACCAATAACGGCTTCATTAAAATCTAAAACGACTTCATATCTTAAATCCCTACCCTTGTACCTTGTTGGCTCAGAACTTGAGCGACTTCTTCCGCCACCCCTTCTACCTTGTCCAAAAAAATCATTTATAAGATCTTCAATATCAGGAATTCCAGATCCCGAGAATCCACCACCTGGAAAACCACCCTGAGGACCGGCCGTACCGAATGTGTCATATTGGCTCTTTCTCTCAGAATCACCTAATACTTGATATGCTTCATTTATTTCCTTAAATTTTTCTTCTGCTTTTTTATCATTCTTGTTTCTATCAGGATGATATTTAAGTGCCAATTTTTTATAGGCTTTTTTGATTTCATCCTCAGATGAAGACTTATTAACACCTAGCACTGAATAATAATCTTTGGCACTCATTTATTTTCTCCTGAAGATACAATAACCATCACTGGTCTTACTAGTTTATCTTCTAACTTATAGCCATTCTGAACTATTTCTAATATTTTGTTTTCATCATATTGATCAGAATTTTTTTTATCTATAGCTTGGTGTTCTTGAGGATCAAATGAATCACCTAGCTTTACCTCTATTTTGGTAAAGTTATTTTTTTCGATAAATTTCTCAAATTCTTTCAAAACTGCTTTCATTCCTTTATAAAAATCTGTTTTTTCTGAAGACTCTTTATATAGTTGCATACCTCTTTCAAAATTGTCAAAAAAGAAAAGCAAGTCTTTGAATAGGTTTTCTTTGGCATATGAGACCGATTGATCTCTGTCAGAAATACTTCTTTTCTTATAGTTCTCAAATTCTGCAGCTAATCTATAAATTTTTTCATCAAGGGTCTTTTTTGCTTTTTCTAAATCCTCTGTAAGACTCAAATATGACTCAGCATCTTCCGAATCAGCAATATGAAAAAGGAGATTGGTACCATCTTTATCAGAGGGAAAATCAATTTTAAAAGCATTGAAATTTCCATCATATTTAGAAACTTTACAATCAAATTTCGCTAACAAATTAATTAAATCATCTATATTAGAGACTGAAATCTTTGCATCTTCAACAATTTCACCTTCTTTATCTGACGAATTAACTTCTTCTTTTAAATCTTCTTCTTTTCTTTCTGACATTGCTAATCTCCAGTGTTAATATAGTCATTAAAAATTAAATTTCAAAGTATTTTTCAAAAATGCCCTCTAATACTCCCGAATCTGAGACCAAATAATTTTTTTTATTAAAAAACTCAACTATTTTTATCAAAATTATAATCCCAAAGACTATAACTTTCTCTCTTCCTTTCTCTAGACCTACAATATTTAATCTTTCTCTCCAGGTCATCTTTGATAAAAGATTTAATATTTTATGTGTTTTGGCCAAGCCCATTTTGTGACCTGAGATTTTTTTCTCATCATATTGTTCCATTTTTAAATCTATTGCAGCTAATGTGGTTGGAGTACCAGCATTCATTATAATAGTAAAATCATTGTTTAAGAATTTTTTATCAATCTTATTAAAATTTAAAAAATTAGCTACATATTCAGATATTTCGGTTAAATCATTTATAGAATATTTATTATGATTATTAAATTTTTTTAACATTTTTACAACACCTATATCAAGTGAAATATAAGAATAAATTGTATCACCTCTAACTAATACCAATTCTGTACTGCCACCGCCAATATCAACTACAAGATATTTATTCTTTTTTGTAAATTTTGATATTGCACCCTTGGCAGTGAGTTCTGCCTCAATCTTGGAAGATACAATGTTAAGTTTATATTTCCATTTTGAAAAAAACTCAGATTTAATTTGTTTTTTATTAGCAGCATCTCTAAAGACACTAGTTCCTACGATTTTTACCTTTTCTACATTATATTTCTTTAATAATAAAAATATTTTATTCAAAGCTGAATAGTATTTCTTTGGCAATCTCAGTTCATTATCATGATACAAATATTTTCCTAAACCAACTATTTCTCTATATTTCAAAATATTAGAATATGATTTTCGATGTTTTTCTTGAATTAAGACCCTAAAAGCATTGGTGCCTAAATCAACTGCTGCTATTTTCATTGAATTCCTTATGCTTTAGACCGTTTTTTACATAATTAGATGATGACTCCATTATCATCTTGTAATCTTCTTCGTTAATTGGCCTAATTTTCTTACAAGGAGAGCCCATGTATAGATGCCCAGGCTCTAAATACATTCCGGGTGGTACAAGTGATCCAGCAGCTAAAATTGTATTACACCTGATTTCAGCGCCATCTAAAACTATTGCACCCATACCAATTAAAATTCTACTTCTAATTGTACATGCATGAATTATACAGCCATGTCCAATTGTTACATCATTCTCAATATGTGTAGGAAATTTTTTTGAATCTATATGAATTATTGTTCCATCTTGGATATTGGTCCTACTTCCAATTTTTATATAGTTATTATCTCCTCTTAAGACTGATCTGTACCATATAGAGGAGTCTGAACCTATCTCAACATTACCAATTATTGTTGAATCTGGAGCAACAAATACTGAGCTATGAATATTAGGTTTTAAAGCTAAATTGTGGTTAATATCTTTAAAAAGAGGATTTTGTCCAACTACAACTCTAGACATGATTTACTTTTTTATATTATATTTTTTATTAAATTTCTCAATTCTACCTGTAGTACCACCAGATCTTTCTTTTCCCGAATAAAAAGGATGTGAAGAACTAGATATCTCTATTTTAACTAAAGGGTACTCGTTACCTTCATAGGTAATCTTCTCATCTGTTTCAACAGAAGAATCGATTATATAATTTTGATCAGTTGTTATATCTTTAAACAAAACTTTACGAGAAACTGGGTGAATATCTTTTTTCATAGTCACTTATCCTAACACTAATAATCAGTTTTTCAACTATTTATCAGTGAATTCTGCATCAATTACATCCTTCTCATCTTTCTTCTTTTCTTCATTTGTATCGGGCTGATCATTATCAGTAGAATCTTTAGTTGGTTGATCTTGGGAAGCTTGTTGATACATCTTTTCAGCTAAACCATGAGAAGCTTTTGAAATAGCTTCAGACGCTTTTTTTATATCATCTAAATTATCTGAACCTACGGCTTCTTTTCCTTTTGCTATAGCATCCTCTATTTCTTTTTTCTCATCATCACTGACTTTATCTGAATTTTCTGAGATTGTCTTCTCGGTAGCATATATTAGCTGATCAAGATTATTTTTTTCATTTATTAATTCTTTCTTTTCATTATCCTCTTCTGCTTTTGACTCTGCATCCTTCACCATTTGATCGATTTCATCTGATGATAATCCAGATGAAGCTTCAACTTTAATTTTTTGTTCTTTATTAGTCGCTTTATCAACTGCTGAAACATTTAATATTCCATCTGAATCTATATCAAATGTAACCTCTACTTGAGGGATACCTCTAGGTGCTGGAGTTATACCATCTAGGATGAATTTAGCTAATGTTCTATTGTCAGAAGCCATAGACCTCTCACCTTGAGTTACATGAATTTCAACGCTTGGCTGATTATCTTGTGCAGTAGAAAAAACTTGGCTTTGCTTAGTTGGAATTGTTGTATTCCTTGAAATAATAGGAGTATTCACACCCCCTAATGTTTCAATTCCAAGAGAAAGAGGTGCCACATCTAGAAGTAAAACATCTTGAACATCACCACTTAAAACTCCCCCTTGAATCGCTGCACCCAGAGCTACAACTTCATCAGGATTAATACCTTTATGTGGTTCTTTACCAAAGAAATCCTTAACAGTTTGTTGAACTAATGGGATTCTAGTAGAGCCTCCAACTAAAATTACTTCATTTATTTCAGAAGGTTTCAACCCTGCATCTTGTAATGCATTTTTACATGGAATTAAAGATGCTTTAACTTTTGAATCAATTATTTGCTCAAATTTTGCTCTAGACAGCTTGATTAATAAATGTTTTGGTCCATTTTGATCTGCTGTAATAAATGGCAAATTGACTTCAGTTTCAACAGATGATGACAATTCAATTTTAGCCTTTTCTGCAGCTTCACGAAGTCTTTGAAGTGCCATTTTATCAGTGCTCAAATCAACACCATTATCTTTTTTAAATTCATCTATAAGAAAATCAATAATTTGCCTGTCAAAATCATCACCACCTAAGGAGGTATCTCCATTTGTAGACTTTACTTCAATAACATCATCACCAATCTCGAGAATAGACACATCAAATGTTCCACCTCCAAGATCATACACGGCGACTAAACCATCTTTCTTTTTATCAAAACCATAAGCTAAAGCTGCTGCTGTTGGCTCATTTATTATTCTCTCTACATTTAACCCAGCAATTTTACCAGCATCTTTCGTTGCTTGTCTTTGACTATCGTTAAAGTATGCAGGAACTGTAATTACTGCATCTGTGACTTTTGAACCTAAATATGATTCAGCTGCTTTCTTTAATTTTATTAAGATGTTAGCAGAGATTTGTGAGGGAGAATATTCTTTGTCATCTACTTTAACCCATGCATCCCCATTCTTATTTTTTACAACTTCATACGGCAAGACTTTTCTATCATTTTCCGTTTCTTCAAATCTTCTACCTATTAATCTCTTAGCTGAATATATTGTGCTCTCTGGATTTACAACAGCTTGTCTTTTGGCTGGATCACCAACTAAAATTTCTGAATCTTTTCCATAACTTACTACAGATGGGGTAGTTCGATTGCCCTCTTCATTTATTATTACTTTGGGCTCTGAGCCCTCTACAAATGATATACATGAATTTGTTGTACCTAAATCAATTCCAATTACTTTGCCCATTAAAACAGACCTCCATTCTTCACTTTATTTCAAGCTAATCATTAAAAAAAAGTTGTCAAGAAAATTACAACTAAATCAAAGATACTACTGTTGATGCAGCTTCTTTCATTGTTGTTGCAGTTGTGATATTTAAATCAGAATCATCTAACATTTTCTTCCCTAGCTCTACATTAGTACCTTCAAGCCTTACAACAAGTGGGACTTCAATCCCAACTTCTTTAGCAGCAGTAATAATACCTTCAGCTATAGTGTCACATTTCATAATTCCACCAAAAATATTAACCAAAATAGCTTTAACATTATCATCACTAAGGATCATTTTAAATGCTTGAGTTACCTGTTCGACGGATGCCCCGCCACCAACATCTAAGAAATTAGCAGGTTCTGCACCATGATATTTTATTATATCCATTGTTGCCATAGCTAAGCCAGCACCATTAACAAGACAGCCTATATTGCCATCAAGCTTAACGAAGCTGAAGCCCCACTCTTTTGCTTCTAACTCCAGAGGCTCTTCCTCTGTAGGGTCATGCAATTCTGGATATTCTTTATGTCTGAATTCAGCATTATCATCAAAGTTAATTTTTGCATCTAGTGCTCTAATTTCACCCTCATTTGTCGCTATGAGAGGATTAACTTCAACTAAAGCACAATCCATTTCTGTGTAAAGGTTATATAAACCAGAGATGATAGAACTTAATTGCTTAGTTTGTTCTTTATCAAGACCAAGAAAATACGAAATTTTCCTTATGTGAAAAGGTTGAATTCCAACAACAGGGTCAATCGGCTGAGTTAAAAGCTTTTCTGGAGTTTCTTCTGCTACTTTTTCGATATCAACTCCACCCTCTGGACTAGCTATAATTACATTTTTTTCAGTTGATCTATCTGTTACCAGTGATAGATAATATTCTTTTTTAATTGTTGAAGATTTTTCAACATATACTTTATTAACTACTTTACCTTCTGGTCCTGTTTGATGTGTAATTAGAGTCATACCCAACATTTGTTTGACTGTGCTTTTCACTTCTTCAGGAGTTTTTACTAATTTAACTCCACCAGCCTTCCCTCTTCCGCCAGCATGAATTTGAGCCTTAACAACAAATTCGTCGACTCCCAATGATTTTGCATACTCTTCAGCATCATTTTCATTTTCAAAAACTTTACCTTCAGAAGTATTTACTTTAAATCTTCTAAAAAGATCTTTAGCTTGATATTCATGTATATTCATAAGAATCCCCTATCTAAATAATTGATTTTAGTAAACTTTTTCTCATTAATGCGATATTAGAAATTGATATGCCTTTAGGACAAACCGCTTCACATTCTGCATGATTAGAACATGATCCAAAACCTTCGCTATCCATAGTTTTTACCATATTAGTTACCCTTTCGCTAGCTTCAACTTTGCCTTGTGGTAATTTAGAGAGATGAGAAATTTTAGCGCTTGTAAATAAAGCTCCAGAAGCATTTGGGCATGATGCAACACAAGCCCCACATCCAATGCATGCTGCTGAATCAAAAGCATCCTCAACTTGGTCTTTAGAAATTAAAATGCTATTTGCATCTGGTGCATTACCGGTATTCGCAGATATAAAACCACCTGCTTGGATAATTCTATCAAAAGAGCTTCTGTCTACTACAAGATCTCTTACTATTTTAAAAGGTGTTGCACGAAAAGGCTCTATAACTAAAGTATCCCCATCTTTAAAATGTCTCATGTGAAGTTGACAAACCGTGGTCTTCTTTTCGGGACCATGAGCGATACCATTAATTACAAACCCACAAGTTCCGCAAATTCCCTCTCTACAATCGCTGTCAAAAGAAATAGGCATTATTCCATCTTTAGTTAAATCTTCGTTTAAAATATCTAACATTTCCAAAAAAGAAATATCAACAGGTACATCTTTCATTGAATAATAATGAAATTCTCCTGTAGCTTCAGATGAATCTTGCCTCCAAACTTGAAGTTGTAAATTTAGTTTATCTGCCATTATTTATAATTCCTCTGTGTCATTTCAACAAACTTATAATCCAAGTCTTCTTTATGAAGAATCGGATTTCCATTAGGCACATATTCCCATGCAGCAACAAAGTCAAATTGTCCATCATTTCTTAATGGCTCTCCTTCTTCAGTTTGATACTCTTCCCTAAAATGAGCACCACATGATTCTTCTCTATTAAGTGCATCAGTAGCCATAAGCTCACCTAATTCTATAAAATCTGCTAGCCTGCCAGCATTTTCAAGTGCTTTATTCAAGTTTGAATCATCACCAACTATCTTTAAATCATTCCAGAATTTTTCTTTAATTTGAGGTATTTTTTCAATTGCTTCTGTTAATGATTCTTTTGTTCTAGACATTCCTACTAAGTCCCACATTACAGCTCCAAGCTCTCTATGTAGCTCTAGTACTGTTGATGAACCTTTTATATTCATGAGAGATTTTGATTTATTTTTAGCAAATTCAACTCCTTCTTTTACCTCTTCTGAATTTTGAGACACAGGTTCAAAAGAATTACTAGCTAAATAATTTCCAAGGGTGTATGGAATTACAAAATAACCATCAGCAAGTCCTTGCATTAGAGCACTTGCGCCTAATCTATTAGCTCCATGATCAGAAAAATTAGCTTCACCTAAAACAAAAAGACCTGGAATATTGCTCATTAAATCATAGTCAACCCATAAGCCACCCATTATATAATGAATTGCAGGGTATATTTTCATCGGTTTTTTATAAGGACTATCACCAGTAATTGTTTGATACATATCAAATAGATTTCCATATTTTTCAGAGATATTTTTATTACCAAGCCTGTCTATAGCACTTCCAAAATCTAAGTAAACTGCTTTTCCTGTAGGCTCAAGACCAAGCCCATCATCACATACTCTTTTAATTGCTCTAGAACCGACATCTCTAGGCACAAGATTTCCATAGGCAGGATACATTCTTTCTAAGAAATAGTCTCTATCAGAATCAGGAATTAAATCTGGTTCTCTTTTATCCTCTTGACTCTTAGGAACCCAAACTCTGCCATCATTCCTTAAACTCTCAGACATTAAAGTTAGTTTTGATTGAAAATCTCCAGATGCAGGAATACAAGTTGGATGAATCTGTGCAAAACATGGGTTAGCCATTAATGCACCTTTTTGGTGACATCTCCATGCAGCTGTAGCATTTGAACCCTTCCCATTTGTAGACAAGTAATAAACATTTCCATATCCACCAGTACATAAAACAACTGCTTCTGCTGTATGCGATTCAATTTCTCCAGTTTTTAAATTTCTAACAACTATGCCTCTTGCTACACCATCAACTAGTATTAAATCGAGCATTTCTCTATTTGGATAGAAATCAATCTGTTTCTTAGCAGCTTGTCTCATCATTGAGCTGTAAGCACCGAGAAGTAATTGTTGACCAGTTTGACCCCTAGCATAGAAAGTCCTAGATACTTGCGCACCACCAAATGAACGGTTAGTTAAAAGCCCACCATAATCCCTGGCAAATGGTACCCCTTGAGCAACACATTGATCAATAATACTAGTACTTATTTCAGCTAGCCTGTGGACATTAGCCTCTCTGGCTCTATAGTCACCACCTTTAATTGTATCTATGAAAAGTCTGTGAACACTATCGCCATCATTTTGGTAATTCTTGGCCGCATTAATTCCACCTTGAGCAGCAATACTGTGAGCTCTTCTTGGTGTATCTTGAATGCAAAATGTTTTTACATTGTATCCTAGTTCTGCAAGAGTTGCAGATGCGGAGGCTCCAGCTAAACCTGTCCCTACGACTATTACATTAAATTTTCTTTTATTGGCAGGATTTACTAGCTTAATACTTGATTTGTATTTTGACCATTTATCATTCAAATCACCTGATGGAGTTTTACCATTAAGTTTTGAAACACTTGTTACAATTTCTTTTTCTGGTGCTGCCGAACTACTCTTTATCATAATGTATAATAAACCTAATTAATAAAAAAAATGTATATTGGTATTATTAAAAAACCAACGCTAATTATAGTACCCAATAAATAGCTTATGCTATAAGTGATTCTGGTAAAATTCTTTCCATATATACCTAAAGATTGAAAAGAGCTCCAAAAACCATGGCCAAGGTGTAAAGACAATAGTAATAATGATATTGTATACCCTATTACAACCCATATGTTTGAGAATTCTTCCGTTATTAGCCTATATAAGTCTCTTACAGGCTCTCCACCATTCACTCCAGGATAAATAGTTTCATAATATGATCCCAGCCTGAACTGCAAAACATGCCAAATTAGGAAAGCCATTACAACAACTCCAGTAATAACCATTGAGGTTGATGCATAGGTTTTCTTACTATTCCCACCTGCAAAATTAGAAACTGCATATCTGTTATTTCTAGACTTATAATTTTCATAATTGGTGTATAAAGCTGATGAAATATGTATTAAAAAAAATGCTAATAACCCTAATTCTGCAACTGTAAAAAGTATTCCAAAAGATTCTAAGAAATGAGCATATGCATTAAAATCTTGTCCTGGAGGATTGCCAGTAAAAATTGTTATATTTCCAGCCAAATGAACAATTAAAAATAAAAAGAGTGAAAGCCCAGTAATGGCTATTACTACTTTTTTAAGTATTGAAGAAAATGTTATAAATTTGCTCATTTTATAATTTATAAAATTCCAAAACTATCAATAAGATCACAGAGTTCTTTTACATGAGAAGCTGATGTGGTTAGCTCTTTCTTCTCGGCTTCATTTAGGTCAATCTCCAAAATCTTATCAACCCCATTACTAGAAAGTATAACGGGTAATCCAACGAATTGGTCTTTAACTCCATACTGACCTGAACTATAGACACAGCATGGTAATAATTTTTTTTGATCTTTTAAAATCGATTGAGCCATTTCAATCGCAGAAACACCTGGTGCATAAAAAGCACTTCCAGTCTTCAACAATTTTACTATTTCGGCCCCTCCGTCTCGGGTCCTTTGAATAATCTGATCTAATCTATCATTTTCAATTAATTGTGTAATTGATACTCCAGATACAGTAGTATAGCTTTTTAAAGGAACCATGTCGTCTCCATGGCCACCAAGGACAAGTGTATCTATTTTAGAAACAGATGTATCAAGTTCCATAGATAAAAAAGCTTTAAACCTTGCTGAATCAAGTATTCCAGCCATTCCCAAAACTCTTTGACTTGGAAATCCGCTAACCTTATGTGCAACATAAGTCATAGCATCTAATGGATTTGTCACTACTACAATAATGGTGTTGGGTGAAAATTTAACTACTTGTTGAGTTACTTCTTTTATTATCTTTGTATTAGTAGAGATTAAATCATCCCTACTCATTCCTGGCTTCCTTGCTAAACCTGAAGTAATTATTACAACATCAGAATCTTTTGTATCTGAATAGTTGTTAGTACCAATAACACTTGAGGATATGCCAGTAACAGAAAGCATTTGAGTCATATCTAGAGCCTTTCCCTGAGGAAGACCCTCCACAATATCTAATAGTACGACATCAGCAAGATCAAGTTCCAGTGCCCTATAAGCAGCTGAAGCTCCTACATTTCCCGCACCAATAATTGAAATTTTTGGCTTAGAAATCAAATATAACCACCTTATAAAAAATCAATATGGACTATACATTATCCATATTTTTAATAATCGCATCACCAAACTCTGAACATTTTAGAAGGTTAGCTCCTTCAATCTGTCTATGTAAGTCATAGGTAACATCCTTATCTAAAACTGTTTTTTCTAATGCTTTAACAATTAAGTTAGCAACTTCTCTCCAACCAATATGCTCAAACATCATGACTCCTGACAATATAACAGATCCAGGATTCACTTTATCCTGACCAGCATATTTTGGAGCAGTCCCATGAGTTGCTTCAAATAATGCAATTTCATCTCCAATGTTAGCGCCAGGTGCTAAACCTAGACCACCAATTTGAGCTGCACATGCATCAGACATGTAATCACCATTCAAATTTGGAAGAGCAAGTACATCATATTCATCAGTTCTAGTTAAAATTTGTTGCAACATATTATCGGCAATTCTGTCATTTATAACAATTTTACCCTCTGGTGCTTTACCATCATATTTATCCCATAATTCATCTTCAGAAATTGTTACATCTGGAAACTCTTCCTTGCCTAATTCATAGCCCCAATCTTTAAAGGCTCCTTCAGTAAACTTCATAATATTACCTTTATGAACTAGAGTTACAGTTTTTCTTCCATTATCTATTGCATATTGAATAGCTTTTCTTACCAATCTTTTTGTGCCAAATGCACTTATTGGCTTAATTCCAACTCCCGAAAGATCTCTAACATTTGCACCGAACTTAGTTTGTAAAATTTTAATAAGCTCGTTTGCTTCATCAGTTCCACTTTCATACTCAACACCTGAATAAACATCCTCAGTATTCTCTCTAAAAAGTACAACATCCATTTTTTCAGGATTTTTTACTGGAGAAGGAGTTCCATTGATCCATCTTACAGGTCTAACACAAGCGTATAAGTCCATAATTTGTCTCAAAGCAACATTTAGACTCCTTATTCCTCCACCAACTGGAGTTGTAAGAGGTCCTTTAATTGAAATAAGGTATTCACTTATTACATCTGTGGTTTCTTTTGGTAACCATTCTTTTGTTATATCTAACGCTTTTTCACCAGCATACACTTCTGCCCATGAAATTTTCTTTGACCCTTTAAAAGCTTTTTCAACAGCTGCATCAAAGACTCTTACTGATGCTGCCCATAAATCAGGTCCAATTCCATCACCCTCAATAAATGTGATAATTGGGTTATCTGGAATATTATAGGTTCCATCGTTATTTACTGTGATTTTTGCCCCATCACTGGGAATTTTAATATGTGACATTTTTATATCTCCTTGGATTTAGCTCACTAAAATATTAATAAATAAAAAGAAAAAATCAATCTTTAATTTGATTTAATCATTTGACGCAATACAGTTTGAAGTATTCCGCCATTGTAATAGTAGTCAATCTCAACAATAGAATCCAATCTGCAAATTACCTCTATCTCTTTCGAGCTACCATCTTCTAACTCAATTTTGACGACTAAATTAGATAAAGGCTTCAAACCATTAGAAATTCCTTCAATAGAAAATTTTTCATTTCCAGAAATTCCATGGGTTTGTGCACTTTCACCCTCTTTAAATTGAAGGGGTAAAACTCCCATGCCGACCAAATTGCTTCTATGAATTCTTTCGAAACTTTCGGCTAAAACCGATTTAACACCTAAAAGCATTGAGCCTTTTGCTGCCCAGTCTCTTGAACTTCCTGTTCCATATTCTTTTCCAGCAATTACAATCAAATCAGTTCCGGTTTCTTTGTACTTCATAGCAGCATCATAAATTGATAGTTGCTCACCTGAATCAAAAAATTTAGTGAAACCGCCTTCTACATCATCTAAAAGCTTATTTTTTATTCTAATGTTAGCGAAAGTACCTCTCATCATAACTTCATGGTTTCCTCTTCTCGATCCATAACTATTAAAGTCTTTAAGGTTGACACCCTTACTAACTAAATATTTACCTGCTGGTGTCTCTTCAGTAAAAGAACCTGCAGGTGATATATGATCTGTTGTTATCGAATCTCCTAAGTAAGCTAAAACTCTAGCTTGTTTGATATCTGAGATCTCTGGCAAATCTACCGATAAGTCATCAAAAAACCCTGGCTTTTGTATATAGGTAGAATCTTCACTCCAATCATAAATGGACCCATCGGGTATAGATATAGATTCCCATCTATCATCACCAACAAAGACATTCTGGTATCGATTTATAAATGTATCAGGAAGGATAGATTTATGAACTGTATCATTAATTTCACTGTTTGATGGCCATATATCTTTTAGGTATACATCACTTCCATCTTTTGACTTACCAATTGGTTCATTGTAAAAATCAATATCAACTGTACCAGCTAAAGCATATGCAACTACTAAAGGAGGAGACCCAAGATAAGAGAGTCTTATCAAAGGGTGGACTCTTCCTTCAAAATTTCTGTTACCACTTGAAACTGCAGCAACATGCATAGAATTCTTAGTTATTACATCACCAACTTCCTCAGGTAAAGGTCCGCTGTTTCCAATACAGGTTGTACAACCAAAACCTACAGTTTTAAAACCTACATCAGCAAGACTATTCAGAAGACCAGCATTTTCTAGATAATCAACAACCACTTTTGATCCTGGAGCAAGACTAGTTTTGACATATGATGGAACTTTAAGACCTAAATCATTTGCCTTTTTGGCAACTAAGCCTGCAGTAATCATGACATATGGATTAGATGTATTAGTGCAACTTGTTATTGCAGCTAAAACTACTGAGCCGTTTTTAAGTTTTTCTTCAGTTCCTTGAATTTCATACTCTTTGCCATTATCAACTTCTCTCACTTCAAGTTCAGTATTCAATGAAGACTTCATTTCTGACAATAATATTCTATCTTGAGGTCTTTTAGGACCAGCTAATGCTGGCTCAACTGTTTCCAAGTTTAAATATAAAGATTTATAATATTGTGGATCTCTACTGGCTGAATCTCTAAAGCTATTTTGACTTTTATAATATTGTTCAGCTAAATCGATTTCTTCTTGAGTTCTTCCTGTCAACTTCAAATAGTTTAATGCTTCTTGATCAACAGGAAAGAAACCCATTGTAGCACCATATTCTGGTGCCATATTTGCAATAGTAGCTCTATCTGGCAAAGGAAGATTATCAAGCCCAGGTCCGTAAAATTCAACAAATTTACCAACAACACCTTCTTCTCTCAACATTTGAGTTATGTTTAAAACAAGATCAGTAGCAGTAACTCCTTCACATAAAGTTCCTTCCAATTTAAAACCAATTACATCTGGTATCAAGAAATATAATGGTTGGCCCAACATAGCTGCTTCCGCTTCAATACCACCAACTCCCCAGCCGAGTACACTGATTCCATTAATCATTGTAGTATGTGAATCAGTCCCTACTAGAGTATCAGGGATTGAAATCTCATTATTATCATGATCAACTTTTTGAACCAATTTGGCCAAATACTCTAAGTTTACTTGATGCACTATCCCATTACCGGGTGGAACAGCTCTGAAATTTTCAAATGCAGTTTGAGCCCATCTTAAAAAAGAATACCTCTCTTGGTTTCTCTCAAATTCAAGCTTAGTGTTTAACATTAAAGAATTCTCTTCTTTAAAATGGTCCACTTGAACTGAATGGTCTATAACCAAATCAACAGGAACCAAAGGGTTGATTGAATTTGTATCTTCTCCTAAAGAATTTACAACATCTCTCATAGCAGCTAAATCTGCTACACAGGGGACACCAGTAAAATCTTGTAAAACAACCCTAGCAGGCCTAAAAGGAATTTCGAATTTCTCATCTTTATTGGTTATAAATTTCTTAATTAGTTTTTCATCGACTATTTTGTCATCATAATTTCTAACAAGATTTTCTAACAAAATTCTTAAAGAGTAAGGCATTAAGTCTAAATCAAAATCATATTTCTTTGCTACTTTAGGTAATGAATAAAAGCTTGTCTCCTTATTCGAGTATTGAATCTTATCTAAAAAATCTTTATTTAACATATTATAAATCCCTTTTTTTAAGCAAAATTAATATTTTCGATTTGCTTTAATTTATTTAACCTTCCATCATGTCTTCCACCTTCATAATCAGATGTAAGCCAAAGCTCAACTATGTTTTTTGCTACATCTGTTGAAACATATTTTGAACCTATAGTGATTATATTTGAATCATTATGGGCTCTAGAGACAGTAGCAATATTAACATCATTAGCTATAACTGCCCTAATGTTGGGATATTTATTTGCGACAATATTCATCCCACATCCAGATGCACAAATTAGTATACCTCTTTCAAAATGTCCTTGAGAAACTTTAACTGAAACTTCGGAGGCTGGGTCTGGATAATCACAAGATTCATCACCTGAAGTTCCAAAGTCTTTAACCTCAAATCCTATTTTTTGAATGTAAATTTTGAGTTCCTCTTTTAATGAGAACCCTCTATGGTCAGAACCAATAGCAATTTTCATAATTTATTCCTCAAATTTTTTAAATATAAGGGTACAATTAGTTCCACCAAAACCAAAGGAATTGCTAACTGCAATATTAATTTTTTCCTCTACTGTTGTGTGCGGAACATAATTTAAATCACAACCCTCTTGTGGATTGTCCAAGTTTATTGTAGGTGGAACACATCCCTCATGCAAAGCTAGGGAAGAAATACCTGCTTCAAGTCCTCCAGCAGCACCCAAAAGGTGACCAGTTATAGACTTTGTTGAACTTACCAACAACTTACTTGAGTGGTCTCCAAATACTTTTTTAATTGCATTTGTCTCATTAATATCGTTTTGCTGTGTAGAAGTTCCATGAGCATTTATGTAATCAACCTGCTCAGCATTTATTCCTGCATTTTTTAATGCCATATCCATGCAAATAACGGGTCCATCAATTGAGGGGGATGTAATATGGTGAGCATCGCCACTCATTCCAGAACCGATTAGTTCGGCATAAATTTTAGCCCCTCTTTTCTTTGCATGTTCGAGTTCTTCAAGAACAACCAAGCCTGAGCCTTCAGCCATAACAAAACCATCTCTATCTTTATCAAATGGTCTAGATGCAGCTTTCGGATCTTCATTTCTAGTAGATATTGCTCTCATTACATTAAAACCAGATATAGCAACATGAACTAATGGGGCTTCAGCACCTCCTGAAATCATTGCTACAGCATCACCTCTTTGAATATTCATAGCCGCATAAGCAATTGCATGGGCACCAGCGGCACAAGCAGTAGCAGTTGCACAATTTGGTCCTTTTAGATTATTAAAAATAGAAACATAGCCTGCAGCCATATTTGGTACCATTGAAGGAACAAAAAAAGGAGAAACTCTGGAAGCTCCTTTTTCTCTATATGCTATTACATTATCAACAAAAGTTTGTATTCCTCCGATACCAGACCCAATATATGAGCCTATAAGATTTTCATTTTCAGGAGTTATTTCTAACCCGGAATCCTTTAAGGCTAAAACAGCCGCTGCAGCAGCATATTGTATAAAGACATCACTTCTTCTTGCTTCTTTTGGATCTATAAAGTCTTCGGCATTAAAATGTTCTGCAACTTCACCACCGAACTTAGTTTTTAAATCTGTATTATCAACCCTTTTTAAAAAGTCGATACCAGAAACTCCTTCTTTTATTTTAGGCCATATTTCATCTACACCAACTCCAAGCGATGAAACCATTCCAACTCCAGTAATTACGACTCTATTCATTTATTTTTTATTATTAGAGATATAATCTATAGCATCACTAACTTTTAAGATCTTCTCTGCATCCTCATCGGCAATTTCTACACCAAATTCATCTTCCATACTCATTATCAATTCTACTAAATCTAATGAATCTGCACCTAAATCATCAATAAAATGTGACTCAAGTGTTATGTCACCCTCTGCTTTTCCAAGTTGCTCGGCAATCATTGAAATCACCTTCTGCTTTATTTCCTCTGACATTTCTTCCTCCTCTAGGTGTACAAGCCACCATTAATCTTTAATATTTCGCCTGTAATATATGATGAATCATCTGATGCTAAAAACAATACAGATTTTGCTACATCTTCTGCTTTGCCAAATTTAGCTAAAGGTATCATTTCCATATATTTTCCCTTAATCGCATCTGATAAACCTTCAGTGATATCTGTTTCAATAAAACCTGGGCTAACTGCATTAACATTAATATTTTTTGAACCAAGCTCCTTAGCAAGTGACTTTGTAAAACCGAAAATAGCAGACTTGGTAGAAGAATAATTAGCTTGGCCAGGATTACCCATTTCACCAACTACTGAAGTTATAGATATAATTTTTCCATATTGGTTTTTAACCATTGACCTGACAACATTTTTTGTGCAATTAAACACTCCTTTAGCATTGACATTAAATACTTCGTCCCATTGAGATTCTTTCATTCTCATAAAAAGCGAGTCTCTAGTTATTCCAGCATTATTTATCAAGATATCAATTCTTCCATACTTTTCTAAAATTACTCCTATCTTTTCATCACAGTCAGAAGTAATAGAAATATCAAATTTAACTGCCTCAAAAGTTCCTTGTGAATTAATTTCTTTCATTAATCTAATAGTTTCATTAGCTGAATCATCTGAACTAGTATAATTGAAAATTACAGTTGCATTATGTTTAGCAAATTCCAAAGCAACAGCTTTACCTATACCTCTAGATCCACCAGTTATAAATACAATCTTATCTTTAAACATATTATATTTTTTCCAAATCAGCTTTTTCGCCGAAATTACCAACGTTACTATCCTTAGCTATTCTTTTTATAAGTCCTGATAAAACATTTTTAGGTCCAACCTCTAAAAACTCATCAACACCTAATTTTGAATTTAAATAACTTACTGATTGGTGCCATAGTACCGGACTCGTTAGTTGGTCTAACAACAAGTCTTTAACTTTTAATTTATCATCAAATTTTTTTGCATTAAAGTTAGTAATCATTGGAATTTTGAATTCAAGAAAATTTATTGACTCTAGCACACTCTTCATCTGTTCAACAGCTGAAGTCATGAGCTTAGAATGAAAAGGGGCACTTACATCTAAAAGAACAACTCTTTTAGCTCCTGCTTTTTTTGCTAACTCTGCAGCTCTTTCGACAGCATATTTTACACCTGATATAACAACCTGTCCTATACTATTATAGTTTGCAGGTGCTACAAATTCTTTATCAGATGAAGCATCTTCACATATTTCATTAACCTTATCATCGGGCAATCCTAAAACTGCTGCCATACCGCCTACCCCTATTGGCACTGCCTCTTGTGTATATTCTCCTCTTTTCCTAACTGCCCATATAGCATCTTCAAATGAAATAGAACCACATGCTACCAAGGCAGAGTATTCACCTAGGCTATGGCCTGCAACATAAGATGGTTTCAAATCCTTTTCAGACATAAGAACTTCATGAGCTGCAGTGCTAACAGTTAAAATAGCAGGTTGAGCATTTACAGTTAAATGAACATCATCGCTTTCAAAACATAACTTCTTCATATCAATTGAAAGCTTATTTGAAGCAATTTCAAATATTTCTCTTGCTTTGGAAAAATTCTCATAAAGATCTTTACCCATACCAACATATTGGGAACCTTGACCTGGAAAGACTAAAGCTAACACTAAATTACACCTCTAAACATTAATACTATGCTTTTCTAGACTCTTCGTAATCCTCTATTGATGAATATCTATGTGAAACTTTTAATTCCCCTGATTTTTTATCTTGAGAAAGTCCTGGGAGAGTCATCTTTTGATGATTTCTTCTCTTGCCAACTTTTGACTTAGATTTTTTTCTTTTTGGTACTGCCATAATTCAATCCTTATTTATCCCACTATTATATGATAAAAATATTTTTTTACAATTAATTTAAAAATGATTCTACAAAAATTTAGTTCTATCTGTTGAAATTGGATATTAGACTTTTAGTGTCATTATGATTAGGTGATTTAACAATATCTTTCAAGGAACCTGATTCAATAATTTTTCCCTCACTAATTATATGTACTGAGTCACAAATCTTTGAAATAAATCCAATATCATGAGATATTGCCAATACAGTTAAATCCAACTCATCTCTTAAATTTACAAGAATTTGAACAATTTCATCCTGAATATAAGGGTCAAGTGAGGACACTGGTTCATCTAAAATTAAAAGTTGTGGACTCCAAAGTAAAGCTTGCATAATTAAAACCCTCTGACGCTGTCCTCCGCTAATTTGACCAGGTAGAGAATCTAATACTGAATGCTCAATGGATAATCTTTTACATAAATCTTTTACTTTAAAATTCAGTGTGTCTCTTTCAAGCCCAATCAAATCTCCTATATCGTCTAAATTTTTTCTTATTCTTCTCTTAGGATTTAATGAGCCTAATAAGTCTTGATAGACATGCTGAACTTTTTTTGCATAATCATGATAATTATAGTTATTAATATCTTTCCCAAAAACCTCAATTTTCCCTTCGAATTCCCTATATTCCTTGATTATTACTTTTACCAAGCTAGATTTACCCGCTCCACTTAATCCGACTAGTCCTATAGAATCTTTCTTTTTTATCTTCAAACATATATTTTCTAATATTTTCTTATTGTCTATAGTTAGAGATAAAGAATCTATATCTGCAACAACCTCTTTGCAGTTGGTTAAAGATTTATTCGAGTATAAATCAATTTCTCTTGAGGTTATTGTTTGCTTGATGGGTAGAATTTTTTGGTTATTTACTTCGAATAAGATATCACAAAAATTATTAGCAATATTTTCATCGTGAGTGATTAATATAATACCTATATCCCTATTTTTTTGAATATTATCAAGTAGATTTAGAATTTTATTTTCATTTAAAATATCTAAAGACGAAGTTGCTTCATCGGCAATTATTAATTTAGGGTTATTTTGTATACTTAGCGCAATGAGAATCCTTTGAGCCATTCCTCCGCTTAATTCATGAGGATATAAATTCATTATAAGTTTGGCATCTTGTTGGAAACCAACTTCGTTTAACAAGTCAATAATTTTTGAGTTTAATAATTTATTTGGAACTTGTAGCTTTTCATTAATTTTGAAATGCTTTTCTATAGTTAACAAAGGATTTAAAGATGATAATGGTTCTTGTGGAATATATGATAAATTTTGTTTAGCATCATCGACATCCAAATCACAAACTTTAAATGTTTTAAAGGTTTTTCTTGCATCATATTCAGATTCAAAATTTAAGATTGAATATGCGAACAAAGACTTTCCAGAACCACTTTTACCTATAATCCCTACCTTTGAAATAGAATTTATTTGTAGATCAATTTCATCTAAAATTATTTTTCCTGATATTGCTAAAGACAGTTTCTCTATTTTTAAAAAATTTTTCATAATTACTTAAGAATCTTCAATACTTAGAGTGTATAATTTTTATTATGGAAAACAAAATCAAAGTCTTTATTGGAATTATTTTGATTCTAAGTATTGGATATTTCACTGGATCATATTTAATAGATAAAAATGAACCTAAAAAAATTAGAGAGATGAATAATGTAAACAATCAACTGATAAAAATGAAATATAAGGATCAGAATGAACTTAAAGGATATATTAAAAAAATTAATACCTCACAAATAAGTGAGTCCGAACTATTGCTTCTTATCAATGCATTGAATTATAACCTAGCAAACTCTAACAATTTAACTCAAGATGAAATCAGAATTCTTAACGAGTATAAAAAAAATCATATAAGTAAGATAGACAGCAATTTATTAAAAGAAATGTATCTATCAAGCTTAATAAAAATATATTACAACAATAGCAATTGCGAGGAAGCGAAAAAAATTAGTAATGAGCTTCTTATATTCCCAGCAATCAAAGAGGATGTAAGAGGTTATATTAAAAACTGCTTAGGAGATTAGTTATATGATTATATACATAGTAATAGGATTAATTGGTGGATTTATGAGCGGATTTATGGGAATTGGTGGTGGTCTAGTTATGGTTCCGCTAATGGTATTTCTCGCAAAATTTTCACAACATTTAGCTCAGGGAACTTCATTAGCTGTTTTAAGTTTGCCAGTTGTAATTTTTGGTGCTTATCAATATTACACCCATGGCAATGTTGACATTAAAGCTGCTTTAGTAATTGCAGGAACATTCTGTGTTGGAATTTTTTTGGGTTCTAAATTTGCACATACACTTAGTTCAGATTCATTAAAAATTATATTTGGCTTCCTAATGGTTCTTGTAGGAATGAAAATGATAGTTAATTAACTAAAAATTCACTAATGGATTTCATTAAACTATCCGAATTGTCATGCCATTCCATTTTAGAATCTTTTCTTAACCATGTAACCTGTCTTTTTGCCAACCTTCTTGTATTAACTATTATCTTCTTAATTGCATCATCAAGTGTCATTTTCTTTTCTAAATATGAAACAATTTCCTTGTAGCCAATAGATTTTAAAGGTTTAATCTCTAATCCATATTCACTGATAATACTATCTGTCTCCCCAATTAGTCCATCATCAATCATCCTTAATGTTCTGTTCTTGATGTATAAGTCTAATTCATCTTTATCAAATTTTATTCCAACTTTTTTAATTTTTACATTAGCTAAAGGTTTTGCTGGATTTTGCTTTAAGTACTCGCTTGGTTTTTGTTTTCTTGTGTAATAAATTTCCATCGCTCGCACTATTCTACTTTTATCATTTTGCTTAATCTTATCCGCAGTTTCTATATCTATTTTTTTAAGTTGTTCATAAACATGCTGCAAACCCTTTTGATTAATTTCCATTAATATTTGATCTCTAACTTCCTTATTGGTACCTACACCTTCGCTAAGACCATTTAGCATTGAACCAATATACAGTTGAGTACCTCCCGCTATTAGTGGAATGTTATCTAAATTGGTAATCAAATCTCTTGAGAGATTCATATAGTCCCAAGCATTGAAAAAATCATTTGGATCAATTAAGTCAATTAAATGATGTCTAACAAGTCCTCTTTGATGAAGGGATGGTTTACCTGTTCCAATATTGAACTTTTTATAAATTTGCAACGAATCAGCTGCAATAACATCTAAATTGAACTCTTTTGCAACTTTAATAGAATTTTCTGTTTTTCCAGAACAAGTTGGGCCTGTTAATATTAATATCTTTTTTTGTTTAAATCTCTCTGTAGTTATCAATGTCTTCGTCTAAAGCTTCTTTTCTACTTAATCTTATTTTCCCATCTCTTTCTTTTGATATACATTTTACAAGAACTTCATCACCTTCATTTAATATATCAGAGACTTGCTTAACTCTTTCTTTAGCTAATTCAGAAATATGAATTAGTCCATCTAATGTTGGGCTTAGACCCACAATGGCTCCAAAGTCTAAAATTCTTTTTACTGTTCCAACATAAAACTTATCGACTTCTATTTCTCGAACAATATAAGCTATATCACGCAATGCATTTTTACAATTTTCTTCATTTAGAGAAATTACATTCAACCTACCAGTGTCATCAACATCAATTTTTACATCATTATCTTCAGTAAGCTTCCTTATATTCTTACCGCCTGATCCAATAATATCTTTAATTTTTGCGGGATCTATTTGAATTGTTGTAATTCGGGGTGCATATGGGGAAATTTCATCTTTTTTAACCTCAATTGTTTTTGCCATCTCTGACAAAATATGTAGCCTACCTTCCCTGGCTTGAGTCATTGCTGATGTAAACAATTCTTTACTTATTCCCTTAATCTTTATGTCCATTTGAAGTGCAGTAATACCTTCAGATGTTCCACAAACCTTGAAATCCATATCGCCTAAATGATCTTCATCTCCAAGAATATCCGATAAGATTACTGAATTTTCGCCCTCTTTCACTAATCCCATTGCTATTCCAGCTACTGGGGCTTTAACAGGAACCCCTGCATCCATTAGTGAAAGCGAAGAGCCACAAACAGTTGCCATAGAAGATGAACCATTTGATTCAAGAATATCTGAAACGATTCTTATAGTGTATGGAAACTCATCAACTTCAGGCAAGATGGCCTCAACAGCTCTTTTTGCGAGTTCACCGTGACCAATTTCTCTTCTACCAGTACCCAATCTAAAAGAAACCTCACCAACACTGAATGGTGGGAAATTATAATGAAGCATAAAAGACCTCTTGTCTTCACCCATCAAAGTATCTACTCTTTGCTGATCCTCTTTACTTCCAAGAGTACAAGCAACTAAAGCTTGAGTTTCACCTCTTGTAAACACTGCAGATCCGTGGGCTCTTGGTAATAATTTAATTTCTGTTGAGATTGGTCTTATCTGATTAAATGCTCTTCCATCAATTCTTATTTGATCATCAAACATCATATTTCTAACAGAGCTTTTTTTGAGAGAGTCAAATATATTTTTAAACTCTTTCTCATTGAAATCATCGGCTGTTGAAAATTCATTGAATGCTTTCTGGTAAACTTCGTTTGTTTTAGAGCTTCTCTCCTGTTTAAGTTTAACTCTTATTGCCTCGTTAAGATCAGTTGATACAGCTTGAATTATCTTTTCTTCTAAGGCTTTATCATTTTCTTTAACTGTAAATTCTCTCTTAATAGTTTCATCTGATACAAGTTGATTCTGTAAATTTATAATTTCTTTAATTTTGTCATGCCCAAACATTAATGCTGATAGTACTTCATCTTCTGGTACAATATCCGCTCCACCTTCAACCATCATAATAGCATCAGAACTTCCAGCAATAATAAAGTTTAAATCTGCGTTTTCAATTTCCTCATATGATGGATTGCAAATCAATTCATTATCAACTCTGACAACTCTGACACCTGCCAATGGTCCATCAAAAGGCACATCTGATACTGTTAATGCAGCTGATGCAGCAGTAATTGCTAGCACGTCTGGTGGATTAACATCATCTGCTGAATAAACTGAAATAATAATTTGAGTATTAAAATTATACCCCTTTGGAAATAATGGCCTTAGTGGACGATCTATTAATCTCGAAATTAAGGTTTCAGACTCAGTAGGTCTTCCTTCTCTTTTAAAATAACCCCCAGGAATTTTACCAGCGGCAAAAGCTTTTTCTTGATAATTTACAGTCAAAGGAAGGAAATTGTCATCTACTGGATCTTTTGCACTCACAACAGTAGCTAAGACTTGTGTCTCGCCTAATTGAGCAAATATAGAACCATTAGATTGCTTTGCAAGCTTACCAGTTTCTAGGGAAAAAGTTTTTCCTTCAATTGTCTCTGTTACTTTTTTATATGAAGCCATCAAATATTACTTTCTTAATCCAAGTTTAGTCAAAATTTCTAAATAAACAGTAGAATTTTTTTTCTTAATGTATGACAAAAGCTTTCTTCTTCGCTCAATCATTAAAAGTAATCCACGTCTTGAAGAGTTATCCTTTTTAAATTTCTGAACATGTTTAGTTAGAATTTCTATTTTTTTTGTAAGAATAGCTATTTGAACTTTACTTGAACCAACATCGCCAGTCTTTGATGCAAATTCACTGATAATTTCTTGTTTGTTAATAATCAAATACTTACCCTCTAAAAAATAATAGCTTAATAATTAATGAAATCTGATAATAAATCAAGTTATATTATTTTATTCTTATAATATTTTAATCTCGGAATATAAATAGTTTGAACTTTCACTATATTTATTGCGAACAAATATAGTGTTTTTATCATTTATATTAAGCAGGAATTGATTTAAATTATAATTCAAAATACCTTTTTTTAAGTCCCTACCGCTTATTGAATCACTAAATATCGTTGTAATATCAACCTTCTTGTAATTTTTTAACAATATGAGTTTTTTTTCAGATATTTCGCTGATTTTAAAAGTTTTAAATAGTTCATTCAGGTCAAAATATTTAAAATTATTATCTAAAATCTGATTTAATGAATAAGAGTCCTTTTTTAAAAATGGGCCCGATTGGATTCTATCTAGCTTAGAAACAGTGGCTCCAAGATTCAGGGTTTGACCAATAGAATCTACCAATGACCTAATATATGTCCCTGGAGAGCATTTAACAATTATTTCAAATGAAAATTTCCCGATATCAAATATATCTATTGATTTAATAAATGATGTCCTTTCTTTAGGTTCAAAAATTTTATTGTCTCGGGCTAATTGATAAGATTTTTTTCCATCTATTTTTATTGCTGAAAATTTTGGCAATTTATATTTAAATTCTCCAACATATGAATTAATTGTTTCGTCAATATTTTTAATATTTATATATTGGTGCGCCTTATAATTCTTTATATTATTAATCTCTCCACATATATCTAAAGTATTAGTAGTAAATCCAAGAATACCTTTAACCTTATAAATTTTATTTTCTTCTGGAATAAACTGAATAAGCTTGGTTGAGTTATTAAAAAAAATTGGCAACACACCTGAGGCTAATGGGTCAAGGGTTCCACTAAATCCAGCTTTAGATTTACCTAAAGCTTTTTTTAATCTCTGCAATTGATTGTTTGATGTAGTACCCTTTTGTTTATTAAGTAGTAGGATTTTGCTGTTCATATAATATTCTTTCTCTTAAAAGTTTTTTTAAATTGTCTATATTTCCATCAAAACTAAAGCCAGAAGCATTTTTATGGCCTCCTCCGTCAAATTTATTGGCCAACAATGAAAGGTCAATAAAGCCATTAGTTCTCATGCTTACTTTCCAGGAGTTTTCACTAATTTGCCTAATGAAAACACCAATTTTCACTTCCTTATGATTTAGTAAGAAATTTGCTACTCCTTCACTTTCCTCTTTTGTAGTATTAGTAGATGTATAATTTTCTGTTGTACAAAAACTAATAGATGTCTTAATATCAGAATAAAATTCATGATTTAATAGAATTTCTTTCTCTAATCTAAGCTTGTTAAGAGACCTATCATTCATTAGAGATGAATTAATTAATTGCATGTCTCCACCCAGAGTAATTAATTCTGCTGCAACCCTTAATGCTTCAGAGTTTGTATTAGAGTTTCGAAAAGACGATGTATCAGTAACTATAGTAGTTAATAGTAAAGTTGCTATTAAATTATCTATAGGCTGGCCAAAAGATGAAATTAAATTATAAATTAATATTCCAGTTGAAGAGGAATTGGTCTCAATTAATGAGAAATTTGTTTTAATTTTTGGATTTTGATGATGATCAATAACGATAATATCTAGCTTAGTATTTTTAAGATAAATGGACATGTCATCACCAGTTCTCTCAAAATCATTGAGATCCAACAATAGAATTAGGTCAATATCGTTAGGAATATTTTCAATCGAATTTATCAAACCAGATGAATCGATAAAATTTAAATAGGCTGGGCATTTATCTCGATTATAAACAGTTGTTTTCTTTCCTATAGAATCAAGAAATAAACCGAAGCCCAAACTTGAGCCTAGAGCATCTCCATCAGGATCATGATGTGATACAATTAGAAGATTATTTGCTTCCTCAATTTTTTTTTTAATTCTATACAGTTCTATTGATGATGACATTTTATTAGATTGTTTGAGCTATCTTATCATGGGTAAATATTTCTATGGTGTCTCCTTGTTTTATATCTAGTGTATCTTCGACACTTATTCCACACTCAAATCCAGAAGCTACTTCCTTAACATCGTCTTTAAATCTTTTTAGGGAGTCAAGAGAGTTTTCACTTAAAACTTTTTCATCTCTGACAACCCTAAACTTATGGCCTTTAATTGCTTTACCATCAGTTATAAAACAGCCAGCAATTTTTCCTCTTTTTGTTAAATTAAAGACTTCTCTGATTTCTGCATGACCGACAATTCTTTCTTCTAAAATTGGATCTAACAATCCTTCTAAAAGCTCTTTGATTCTATCAAGAATTTCATAAATTATTTTATATGTCTCACACCTAACATCTGACTTTTCCAGCATCTTTTTTACACTATTTTCAATTTGAGTAGAGAACCCTAAAATAATAGCACCAGTTGATTCAGCAAGCATAAAATCTGATTCATTTATATTTCCTACTGCAGAATGCACTATCTTAGATTTGCATTTTTCTGATTCAAAATTATTAAGTGCCGAAATGAGCGCATCCAAAGAACCCTGAGTATCTGATTTAACAATTACGGGTAGCTCCTTTATCTTTCCTAATAAAACTTCAGAATTAATAAAATCTAATCCAACAGTATGGGATTTAAATGCTTCTTCTTCTTTTATAGCATCTTGTCTATTCCTAATAACCTCTTTTGCAATTTTATCATTTTTAACAATATTGAAGGGTAGTCCAGCATCTGGCACACCATCTAATCCTAATACTTCTATAGGCATTGAAGGTCCAGAGATTTTTAGCTGCTCATTCTTATCGCTTATGATAGCTCTAACTTTTCCAGAAAATGTTCCACAGATTACAATATCACCTTTAGAAATCTTTCCTTCTTTAGGAATCAATGTTGTCACAACACCCCTTCCTTTATCTAAATAAGATTCTAAGACAAAACCAGAACCAGGAACATTATTATTAGCTTTCAACTCCATCAGGTCAGATTGTATAACAATTATCTCTAACAACTCATCAATTCCAGTACCCTCGATTGCTGAAACACCTACACATGAAGTGCTACCTCCCCAATCATCTGAGGCAAGCCCATTCTCTGCTAATTGTGATTTTATATTGTCAATATTAGCATCTGGCTTGTCGATTTTATTAATAGCAACTATTATTGGAACATCAGCTGACTTAGCATGATTAATAGCTTCTAAAGTTTGTGGCATTATCCCATCATCAGCAGCTACAACTAGTATTACTATATCTGTGATACTTGCACCTCTAGATCTCATTGCAGAAAATGCAGCATGCCCAGGAGTATCAATAAAAACTAATTCTTTTTGATTAAATTTGAAACTATAAGCACCAATTGATTGTGTGATTCCACCATACTCTTTATTTGCAACTTTTGACTTCCTTATATAGTCAAGCAATGAAGTCTTTCCATGGTCCACATGGCCCATTACTGTTATAATTGGTGGTCTAGATTTAATATCGTTTTCATTAACTGTAACACCTTCATTTATAACCTGCTTTTCGTTGAATGAATCAACTTCAACATCATAATCAAATTCTGAAGCAATAATTGTTGCATCATCAGAATCAATTTCATCTTTGAAAGTAAGGCTTAACCCTAAATCAGATGCTTTCTTTATTACCTCGTTGAGCTTAACTTTCATCTTATTTGCAAGCAAAGTTATTAAGATTTTTTCTTGAATCTTTATTTTTTTTGTTTTTGGCTTCTTTTCAATATTATCATTTTCAGTATCAATTCCTTCATCATCCTTCGAGTTATCTTTTGTTTTAGCCTTCTTTGAGTAATTATTAGAAACTAAAAACTCTTTCCTGGCACCAGGCAATTTTGCCTTTACTGCACTTCTCAAAGCATCCAATGCATCCTCATCTATAATTTCAGCCTTAGAAGGTTTAACTTTTGGCTTCTTTTTTTGCTTTGTGACATCCTTACTTGCAGGCGGTAAATCTTTTTTCTTAAAATCAGTTGTTGCAACTTGTTTTTTTTCTTCTTTTTTAGGTGTTTCTCTAGCTTCAACCTTTTCTTTCTTGACAGATTTATCAACTTGATTATTGAAAGATACATTTTCTAAATCAACAGTTTTTAAAACTCTTTTTTCTGATTTATCATTATTGTCATAACTCTCAACTTTCTTTATTTCTTTGGACTCTATCTCTTGTTGTTCTGACTCTTTTGGCTTTTCTTTAACAGGTTCTTTTTTCTTCCTTCTAATTGTAACCCTTGAACCTGAGCGCTTTACTATATCATTTTCTTTCTGTGAATTTGAATTAATTGGTTTTCCAATAATTGAAATTTTTATTTTATTTGCATCCTCTAATGTAATACTACTTGATTGAGTTCTGGCAACAATGTTCAACTCTTTACACTTAGATAAAATATCTTTTACATCTAAAGACATTTGATCAGCTAATTCTTTTATTCTAATTTTATCCATAAAATATTTACTCAGTTACTTCCTCGATAGTTTCTTCATCATTCTCAACTTCGGTATTCCTTAATTTATCTTTCAAGGCACCCCTTGCAGCTGTCTGAATTTTTTCTATATCTTCAATACTTGTAATACCAGATGATTTGCTAATCGATTCCTTTTCTCCAAATGCGATATCTTCTAATGTATGAAATCCACCGGCAAATAATAAGTTTGCATTGACCTCTGAAATATTTGGTAAAGTGAGCAAAAGCTTTACAACAGATTGTTGCTCTTCTTTAAGTTGAACATCTGTCTTAACTGTAATTTCCCAAGAGGTTAACTCAGATGCTAATCTAACATTTTGCCCTCTCCTACCAATAGTTAATGAATATTGATCTTCATCAACAATAACTTCCATAATTTTTGATGCTTCATCCAGAATAACTTTATTGACTCTAGCAGGAGACAATGCATTACAGGCAAATCTTGCTGCATCTGCAGACCAAGGCACAATGTCTATTTTCTCTCCCTTAAGCTCTTGTATAATATTTTGAACTCTTGACCCTCTCATTCCTACACAAGCACCAACGGGATCAATGTCTGAATCACTTGATGATACTGCAATTTTTGTTCTACCTCCAGGATCTCTAGATATGCCCATTATTTCTACGATACCTTCATTTATCTCAGGTACTTCAGATTTAAAAAGTGATTCCACAAAGTCTTTATGAGCTCTTGATAGGATTAATTGAGTACCTCTTTTTGCTTCCTCGATTCTTAATAAAACTGCTCTCAATCTATCTTTTGGTTGAAAATATTCTCTAGGTACCTGTTCATCATAAGGAATAATTGCTTCTGTTCTGCCAATATCAACAACTATTGTACCTCTAGTTATTGTCCTCACCATTCCATTAACCAATTCTCCTTGTCTAGACTTAAATTCTTCAAAAATAACCTTAGCCTCTGCCTCCTTTATTTTTTGAATTATTTTTTGTCTGGCATTTTGTATAGCAATCCTTGAATATTTAGGATTAAGTTTGATACCGATTTCTTCATCTATTTGAACTTCAGGATCAAGTTGTTTTGCATCAATTAAAGATATTTCCATTTCTTCGTCAAAAACATCATCTACTACTTTTTTAAATTCAAAAAGTTCAAGTTCGTTAAATTCATTAAATTGACACTCCAACTCTTTATATGATGGGTCAGTTTTTAAAAGTTTATGTGCTGCTGCAACTACAGATTCATTTATTGCCTCTAAAATAATTTCCTTATCAATACCTTTATCTTTTGAAACTGAGTCTATAACTCTTGCTAATTCATTAAATTCATTACTCATAAATACCTCTACAACCTTAAGTTGGCTTTCACAATTTCATCAAAGTTTATAGCATACACTTTTCCACTATCATTTATACTTATAATAGTTTCTGAAATTGAAACAATCGAACCAACAAAGACCTTTTTCCCATCATCAATAATATTTTTTACTATTATTTTTACATTCCTTCCTTCATATCTTACGAAATCATTAATAGATCGAAGAGGACGATTTGGACCAGGAGATGAAACTTCAAGGGTATAAGATTCTTCAAATAAGGCATCTATTTCATCTAATGAGTCAAGGAGATTGTTTACAATTACACAATCATCAATTGAAATCCCAACTGCACAATCTATAAAAACAACTAACTTAAGGTCGCCTCTATTCGACTTAATTTCAATATCAACTAAATCATAACCTGCACCTTTACAAATTGGACTTATTATTTCAAAAAATCTATCTTTTAACTCTTGAGCCATCCTTTACAAATCCCCAATAATAAAGAAGCGGGGCATGCCCCGCTTCTCAATAATTCAAATATAACATTTGATGAAGACTATTCAATCTCTGAACTGTAAGTTGTTTCTAGTTTTTTAAGTTTTTTAATTCTATCTCTGATCTGGGCTGCTTCTTCAAATTTTAATTCAGCTGACAATTCTTTCATTTGTTTTTGCATTTTAGAAATTTCTAATCCAATTTCATGAGGCTGTATTTTTAAATCATCTAAAATATTTTTATCGTAATAATCAATATTAAAAATGGATGACATATTCATATCAATATTCTTTTTTATTGTTCTAGGGGTAATATTATTTTTCTTGTTATATTCCATTTGAATTGATCTTCTTCTATTAGTTTCACTAATAGCCTTGTCCATGGAATTAGTTAATTGATCAGCATATAGAATTACATGTCCATTCAAATTCCTTGCTGCTCTTCCAAAGATTTGAATTAAAGATGTTTCAGATCTTAAATATCCTTCTTTGTCAGCATCTAGAACAGCAACTAATGAAACTTCAGGCAAATCTAATCCTTCTCTAAGTAAATTTATGCCAACAAGAACATCAAATTTATCAGCCCTTAAATTTTTAATTATTTCAATTCTTTCTAAAGTTTTGATATCGGAATGCATATATTCAATCCTAAGACCCTGTTCCTTGTAAAATTCTGTTAATTCTTCAGCCATTCTTTTTGTAAGAGTTGTAACAAGTATTTTTTCTTTTTTATCAATCCTTTTATTTATCTCTATTAATAAATCATCTATTTGATTTTTTGATGATTTAATTTGTATTGTTGGGTCTATTAATCCAGTAGGTCTAATAATTTGCTCAATAATGCTTTCACCTGATTTTTCAACCTCATAATTAGATGGAGTAGCTGATACATAAACAACCTGGTTAATCCTTTTTTCAAATTCCATAATATTCAATGGTCTGTTGTCTAAAGCAGAGGGCAATCTAAATCCATGTTCAACTAATGTTGACTTACGAGACTTATCACCTTCATACATTCCTCTGATTTGAGGTATTGTTTGATGGCTTTCGTCTATCACTAAAAGAAAGTCATCAGGAAAATAATCTATAAGTGTATTTGGTGGTTCTCCAGCTTTTCTTTGATCAAGATGTCTAGAATAATTTTCTATACCAGGACAAAATCCCATTATATCCATCAACTCCAAATCTTTTGTTGTTCTTTCTTCAATTCTCTTCATTTCGTCATATTTACCTTTTTTCTTAAAAAAATTTATTTGATTTTTAAGTTCTTTTTGAATTGATTTAATTGCTTTCTCAGTAGTCAATTTTTCAACCACATAATGCGAGCTTGGAAAAATATTTACTGAATCTAATTCTTTAATAACCTCTGAAGAGGGTGCATCAATCTGATAAATTTTATCAATTTTATCATCATCAAATTTTATTTTGACTCCTTTGTCTTCATAATTTGATGGCAAGATATCCACATAGTTGCCTATTGCTCTGAAGCTCCCCCTATTCAGTTCAATTCTTGATCTTTCATATTGAACATCGGTTAAATTTTCTAACAACTTATCTCTACTAATATTCTGATTAACATTTAAATTTATTATCATTTCATAATATTCTTTAGGTGAACCAATTCCGTATATACAAGATACACTTGAAACAATTATTACATCCTCACGATCAAATAATGCACTAGTCGCCGCATGTCTTAACTGATCTATATGATCGTTAATCTTTGAGTCTTTAGCAATGTATGTTTTAGATGATGGAATATATGCCTCTGGTTGATAATAATCGTAATAGCTAACAAAATAATGAACAGAATTATTAGGAAATATTTCTTTAAATTCCTCATAAAGTTGAGCTGCGAGAGTTTTATTATGTGCCATAATAAGCGTTGGCTTGGCTACTTTTTCAATCATGTTTGCTATTGTAAAAGTTTTTCCACTTCCGGTAACACCTAAAAGTGTCTGCTCATGAACTCCATCATTTACATTTTTGGACAACTTTTTAATTGCTTTAGGTTGATCACCTTGAGGATTATATTCAACTTTAACTTGAAAAGAGTTCATAGGTATATTGTAACGGATAATCAATTCATTGACTTTTAATAATCTTTTTGGTTTGCTTTCATACTATGAAGACAATTGTATATCTTGTTGGAGCTGGTCCAGGTGACCCTGGATTAATAACACAAAAAGCATTAACCCTAATTTCTAATGCTAATGCCATTGTTTATGACTATTTATCAAATCCAACTCTTCTAAAAAATGCAAAAGCATCTTGTATTTTGGTTAATGCAGGAAAAAGACTAGGATTTAAAGCTATGAGTCAAGATCAGATAAATAAAAAATTAGTTTCATTAGCAAAAAAAGGTATAGGACCAGTTGTTAGATTAAAAGGTGGGGATCCTCTTCTTTTTGGCAGAGGTGGCGAAGAAGCAGAATATTTAGAGAAAAATAGAATTAAATTTGAGATTGTGCCTGGTGTTACATCTGCACTAGCTGTCCCTGCATATGCTGGAATACCAATTACTCATAGAGATATTACAAGTACTGTATCTCTTGTCACAGGTCATGAGGACCCTCTTAAAAACAAATCTTCAATTGATTGGCCTGGTCTTGCAAAAAGTAAATCAATAGTCTTTCTTATGGGAACCAAAAACTTAAGATCAAATATAGAAAATCTCATAGCAAATGGAATGTCAAAAAAAACACCTATTGCGGCTATCCAATGGGGAACTTATGCTAGACAGAAAACTGTAATAGGAAATTTAGAAAACATTGATGAAAAAATAAAAAAAGGAAATATAAAATCACCATCAATTATTGTAATTGGTGAAGTTTGCAAATTAAGAAGCAAAATAAATTGGTTTGAGAATAAGCCTTTGTTTGGAAAGAAAATTGTAGTTACCAGAGCTCGTAAAGATGCAAGCAATTTAGTGAATAAGATATTTGAAAACGGCGGTGAAGCAATCGAAATCCCGACTATTGAAATTAAACCGTTAAAGACTAAATCTACCTTAGATACAATAAAAAAAATTAATGATTATGATTGGATTATTTTTACTAGTGTTAATGGAGTAAGTCAATTTTTCAAAAACTTTTTTTCTGAATTTGATGACATAAGGTCTTTGGGAAATATAAAAATTGCTGCCATTGGAAGTGAGACAGCAAGAAATATAAATAGTTATGGTCTCAAAGTAAATTTGGTTCCTAGAAAATTTATTGCTGAAGCACTAGTAAGTGAATTTAAAACACGAAAAATTTCAAATCAAAAGATTTTAATCCCTAGAGCTAAAGGTTCGAGAGAGATACTTGTAGATGAACTTAAAAGTTTAGGAAATAAAATAAAAGAATTAAAAATATATGAGTCTATAGCTCCAAAATCAAATATTAAAAGAGATATCAATGCACAAATAATAAAAAATAATATTTATGGTATAACTTTTACAAGCTCCTCAACTGTACATAATTTTTTCAAATATGTTTCGCCAAATTCCTTAAAAAAAGAAAAACAAATTAAGTTTTTCTGTATTGGACCGATAACAGCTCAAACTTTGATAAATTATGGTTTTAAGGCAACAAAGATAGCGAAAAAATTCACGATTGAAAATCTATTAAAGGAAATTATAAACTAAACTTGAAACGATTTTTGTGTAAAAAAAAATTAATTAAAGATCAGGTTGTTGAACTTGATAGTGATTTTTACCACCATGCTATTCGAGTATTAAAGATTAAAGCTAATGATAGTATCGTCCTTTTCAATGAAAATGGAAAAGAATTCTATTGTAAAATTCAAAAAGTATTAAAAAAATCCGCATTAGTTGAAATTCAATATGAATTAGATTCATTAAAAGATAAAGGAAGTTTGATAAAAGTTTTTCAATCAATCCCTAAAGGAAATTTAATTGATGATCTTATAGAGAAGAGTGTTGAACTTGGAGTTACTTCATTCAATCCTGTTGTATCCAAAAGGACAATCAAAAAGACCAAAGAAAAAAAACAAAGATGGGATGAAATTATCAAAAATGCCACTGAGCAATGTGGAAGAACGGATTTAATGCAAATCAATGAGCCTATACAGTTTAATGAAATATTTAACCAATATCACGAAGGTGAGAAAATTATTTTTTATGAAAATTCAGATGAAATTATTTCAGAAACAAATTTCACTAAGTCAGACAAAATATCAATAATAATTGGACCTGAAGGTGGTTTTACTGATGAAGAAATTAGATTAGCTAAGGAAAACGAATTCAAGATTTTTTCATTAGGTAAAAATATTTTAAAGTGCTCAACTGCTAATATTCTTGCAATTGGAATTGTTTCCCTATTCAGTTCGTAATCTTTTTTTAATAAAAAATATACTTAGCATGATTATCACTATTAATGAAATAGATGATATTAAAATCTTTGGTGTAAAAAAAGATTTAAAATTGGAGAATGATAACTCTAATTTGTCACCTATTTTTATTTCATTCATTGAATATGTAACATAGTTTTGATCTTTTAACTCTTCAATTTCTGAGGATTTTTTTGAATATTCTAAGCCTTCTATTTTTAAATCTACTTTATCCTCTGGAACTATTATTGTTAAAGATGGTATGTTGTTAAGGAACTTCTTTGAAATTGTGGTGCCTAATAGATCTAATTTTGTTACATAAGTAAAAACGATTCTTCTGCCACCCGGAGGTAATGGAATTGTATCAATTATAGAATTATCTGAAATCTTGAAAGAAGATGCATTTCTGTGAGGAAAGTTTAGTTCTTCTATGTTATTAAATAACGAAAGTTCTATAATTTCTCTATTAGAATCTCTACTGTCATTTGAACCAAAAAATATCATATTAGAATTATTATAAACATTAAAAATCTCAGCTATGACAACTACATCACTCTCACTATCATAGTTAACAACCAAATGAGTAGACTCAATCTCAATATGGTTAGAATTCATGGTAGAGTCATACACAGTTAATTCAACCTCTTTGTTTAACTCTAACGGGGAAAAATAAAATTTATCAGTAGAATACTCAATCCCATCATGAAATATCTTAATTTTATAAGCAATATTTCCCTCAAGGTTGTCTATCAAGAAATATCCTTCGCTTGTAGAAACTTTATAAGTATCTAAAACTTTATCGGCCATAACAGTATCAAGCTGGACTTCGTACTCAGCATCTTCAGTAGAGGAATAATTTTTAACAGAACCTTTAATGGATACCTTAGAGCCTTTTTTTACTTTTTTTGAAATATCATCTAAATATGAAATAATTTTTATTGATTCACTTGTAGATACATTCATATTTGGCATTGGAGGATAACCATTATTGAAAGGTTTTTTTCCATATTTTTCATAAATTTGTTCTGGATTATTTATCCATTGAATCAAGTCAGATTTATTATATTTCTTAGAAACATTCCATAAATCAGGGCCTACAAACTTACCCCTACCAACAACATGACATGTGACACATCTTTTTTCTGTAAATAATTTTCTTCCTTCATCAATACTGGAATAGACATTATTTCCGAACATTATCACTAATAGAAAAACTAAATATTTATTCATCACTCTTCCAATCATATTTTTTAATTTTTAAATTCTTTTTAAAGAAAGGTAACAATGAATAACCAAGAAGAAGAATAAATAAAATACTACTTATAATAGCTTCAATCATTTGTTATTTTCCCCCTAAACATTGATAAAAACCCCCCAATAATAGAAATAAAACTTCCAATCCAAAGTAATGATACAAGAGGATTTATGTATATTTTAAAGTTAAAAGCTCCATCCATATTCTCATCTACTAAAATAAGATAATAATCTCTAAAGAATGTAGAATGAATTGAAACTTCTGTTTCCTTGTTAATTTCGCGGTTACCTTCATATTTGTAAAGATTTTGTTCAGGATTTAATTCATATTCCTTATTCCCATTTTTTATTAGAACATTAGCACCAAGTATAAACTTTGAATCAGTTTCTTTTTTATAAGTATTTAGCAATTTAACATTGAGAGTTCCAATATTTTTTGACTGATTGTTAGCTAATGTTAAATCATATTTCTCTTCGAAATAAGAAGAAAACGAAACCCCCATTATTAAAAGAACTATTCCCACGTGGACGATAAACGAGCAATATCTTCTGTACTTTAAAGTTAAAATATTTTTATTTTTTTTCATTAAGATAAGATCTTTAGCAAATTCTTTAACTAGTGAAATAAGAACAGTGATACAGAGTAAATTAACCAAAAATAATTGGTAAGATTTAAAAAAACTATAAAAAATCATTGCAAAAATAATAGCTACAACGAAAGGAACTGATAAGTATTTCAAAACTGGCTTTATTTTCCCATCTCTCCAAGGCAAGAATGGTGCGATACTCATCAAAAGAAGTAAAAGCAAAATATTTGGAAAATTCACAATATTATAAAAACTTGGACCTACTAAAATTTTTTCTCCTGTTATAAATTCAGAAATAATTGGAAAAACAGTTCCTAAAAGTACGGTTATGGTTATTACTAGAAACAAAATATTATTAATGACAAAGAAATTCTCTTTTGATGATAATGTTTTAATTTCTGCCACAGAATAAAAAGAATTTTTATTTTTAAAATAAAATAATAATGAGAAAATAAGTATGAAAATTATAAAAATAATGAAATAATCACCTATACTTGATTGAGCAAAAGAATGCACTGATGAAATTAGACCACTTCTAGTAATGAAAGTTCCAAAGATTGAAAGAAAAAATGCGAGAAAAATTAATAAAAGATTCCATCTTTTTAATACATTTTTTTCTTCCTGAGCATAGGAAGAGTGAAGAAATGCAGTTAAAAGAAGCCAGGGCATCAGTGCTACATTTTCAACTGGATCCCAGGCCCAATATCCCCCCCAACCTAATTCAAGATATGCCCACCTTGAACCCAATAATAGGCCTATCGATAGGAATGTCCATGAGAAATATGTCCATTTTTTTGATATTTTAATCCAATCACTTGAACCATCCTTTGAAATTAGCGCACCCAACCCAAAAGAGAAAGGAATAGTTAATGAAATATATCCTAGGTATAAACTTAATGGGTGAATTGACATATAAATATTCTGTAAAATTGGATTCAAACCTCTTCCATTTGTAATTTGCTGTGAAGTCGTTTTAAATGGACTCTCTATAAATGAAATTAAATAAAGAAAGAACACTAATACAAAAGCCCCAGCTATTTTTGATGCGGGCATAATCTTCTTTAATGATTTAGGTACTGAAATTAATACATAAAGAGACAATATCCATGCCCAAAGGAGCAAAGAACCTGCTTGTCCAGCCCATAATGATGTCGCAGAAAATAATGGGCTCAAATCATTGCTGACATTTTTAACAACATATAGATTTGAATAATCCTTAACTATTAACAAAACAAACAAACATAATATTGAAACAGTTAGTGAAAAGAAAGAAGAGAATAAAAATCTTTGAGCTACATTAACTAAAATATCACTTTTATTAATATAAGAGCATATAAAAATAAATAAGGAAAACCCTGCTAGTATAAAAGAAATAAAGAGAGATATATCACCAATAGAATTTATCAAGTAAGCTCCTTTCTATATTCCTCATCTTCATACTTAGTTGGACATTTTGCAAAAAGCTTTTTAGCGGTAAATACGGATCCATCAAAATCTCCTTCTACCACAGCCTCAACTCCATCTTTAAAAATATCTGGAATAATTCCTTTGTATTGTACAAAAATTTCTTTCCCGCTATCTTCAATTTTAAATTCTATTGAACCATCACTCTTAAAAACAATAGAATTATCCTTTACTATTCCCATTACTCTGAGCTGTCTAAAAGAATTAATGGAATCATCATTCATTAGAACCTCACTTACCGTTTGATAATATACCAATGAAGACTGGACTGCTTTAAAAATGAGAAAAGAAAAGAATGCAATTATACAAAAAGCTAAAATTTTAAGTCTAATTCTTGTTTTCATTAATAAGTGCTATTTCCCAACTTTTTTTAATTTTCGATTAATTAAAAAAAGATAAATAAAAATAATGGTCCAACATACAATCTGGGAGTAGAAAAGATACTCCAAAGAATCTATTACTAACAACATGCTAATATTTTAACAATGTATTAAGTTTTATCTAGCCTTAATCTCATATCGACAAGAACCAAATATAAAAAGAAGAAAGCTGCAAGTGTTAAAAGCAGAGTGTCCATCATTTGAGGCGATATTCCACCACCTTCACCTCCAAAAACCACAGGAGAAATTCCCCTCATGACCCTTACTGATATGTAAACAATAGGCAGGTCTATGAAGCTAATTATTGCAAAAATTGCCGCATATTTGGGAACATTAAATTTAATTGAATATGAGTAGAAAACTAGATAACTACCGTAAAGAACCAATAATATAAAAGTCGTTGTCAGCTGAGGATCCCAGGTCCACCAAGTACCCCAAACCGGCTTCGCCCAAAACATACCTGAGACAATAGTTAAAAAAGTAAAAAGAACCCCAATTTCGGCATGAGAATAAGCCTTAGTAGAATAATTTAGATTATTTGTTATCAAAAATCTGACTGAGTAATAAAGGTTTAGACAAAAAGCTAAAGTAAAAACTATGACATATCCCATATGAAAATAGAATAACCTTTGAACATCACCCATTATTTTTTCAGTAGGGGCATACAAATAATTCATGTAAATTGCAACAGGCATAGTAACAAATAACATTATTAAATTTAATTTTCTTAACATAAATAATCACCTACGGAGTGCATAACTAAAAAGAATTGGGCACAAAGCAAATAAAAGTATATCAAAGGCAAATAAAATTTGGAAATTAAATGAAGAGATAAATTTATAAAAATTCATAGAATATAAATCACTAATTGAATTAAAAGATAAAAAAATAAATGGAAGAATCAATGGAAAAATTAATATAAACATAAAATGACCCTCACCCTTTATTCTTTCCAAAAGTAATGAAAATGAGGTTAAAATCGAATTTATCCCGATTGAAAAGATGAATGAAAAAAGAAAGAAGCCATAATTTAAGTTAATCAATTCTTCTTGAGTCAAAAGATTGTAAAGAAGAAATAAAAAAATATTAATAACAAAAAAAAGTAAAGTAGAAAAAAGGATTTTTGCTATACAGAATAGGGATAGATCAACAGGCAAGTTAAATACTATTAAATCATCTGAAGTTCCAATTTCTTGTCTAGAAATTCTTTGATGGGAGAAGAAGTGAATAATTAAAAAAATTAAAAAATATAAATTTAAGGGGTTCTCATGTTTGAAATATGTAGTAATTATTAAAGTGAATGTTGATAAAAGAATTAATATATAAAAAAAATTTGTTTTTTCTTTGAATTCAACTTTTAAATCTTTTAGTAAAAAAATTTTTATTAAATTCATTTATAAGACCACACTCTCTATTAAGTCAAAATCATACTTTTCCCTATTGTTATCTGAAAAAATAAACGTCGACCCTTTTGCTAGTAATTTTTTAATTTCTTTATCAAAAACTTTCTTAATATTCTTATCAATAAAGTTGTATGGCTCATCTATCACTAATATTCTTGGCTTAATAATAAAGCCTAAACATAATTGAATCCTTCTCTTAAAACCATCTGATAATTCATCAATTCTACTATTTAAAATCTTTTCAATTCCAAAACTATTGATAATGTCATTTTGAGCTATTTCAAAAGAGGCTATTGAATATATTGAACAATAAAAAGATATATTTTCTAAAACGGTTAAATCATTATAAAACCTAGGTAAAGACGGTAACATTACAACATTTTTTAAATATTCTTTGTCAAAATTCTGAATGTCCTTTCCATAAAATAAGACTTCTCCTGTAAAATCAGGGTCAACTCCAGCTAATATTTTAAGAAGAGTTGTCTTGCCTGAACCGTTTTCACCTTTAATTTGAAAAGCAGCATTTTCTTCGACTGTTAACGAAATATTTTCTAGTACTTTATTTTTATAAAAACTTTTAGAAATATTTACACATTCAATGGCCTTCACACTAATAACTTTACTTCAGAGAAGCAATAAATTAAAATTTTTCTATGAAATTTTTACACACAATGATTCGTGTATCCAATTTAGACAAGTCTATTGATTTTTACACTAACACCCTTGGCTTAAAACTTGTTAGGAAAAAAGATTATCCCCATGGAAAATTCACGCTGGCTTTTTTATCAGTTTCTAATGATGACACTGAGCCTTTTTTAGAATTAACATATAATTGGGATAAAAATAGTTATACTCTTGGTAATGCTTTTGGTCATATAGCCCTAGGTGTTGAAAATATTTATAAAATTTGTGGAGAAATAAAAAATAAAGGTGGCCTTGTTACAAGGGAGCCAGGACCAATGAAAGGGAGTACATCGATTTTAGCATTTGTTGAAGATCCAGATGGTTATAAAATTGAATTATTACAAAGATGATATCTGTTACTAGAAAAGCACATTTTAATGCTGCACATAGGTTACATAATCCTAATTGGAGTTCAAAAAAGAACAAAGAATTTTATGGTTTATGCAACAATAAAAACTACCATGGTCATAATTATGATTTAGAAGTTACAGTGACAGGAGAAATTGATAAAGAATCAGGATATCTAATAGATATGAAATCTTTAAGTGATATAATAAGTGAAAAAGTAGAATCTAAGTTTGATCATAAAAATTTAAATATAGATACTAAAGAGTTTAAAAATTTAATACCCACAGCTGAAAATATAGCAATTGTAATATGGAAAATATTGAGGAAAGAAATAAGCAACAATTTATCAATCAAAATAGTTCTCCATGAGACATCTAGAAATTCTGTTGAATATTCTGGAGATTGAGCTATTAACACCAAAAGTAATTTTTTTTCGATAAACTGAGATTATGGACTTATTTTTAATCCATGGAAATCATCTTTTTCCAATTAACTATTTAAATAAGTATAAGAAAGATAATATATTCGTGTTGATTGAAAATTATCAATTATGCACAAACAAAAAATATCACAAACTCAAACTTTTATTAATTTTGTCCGCCATGAGATCTTATGGTGATAATTTAAGAGATAATGGATTTAAAGTCGTATACAAACAAATTAATAATTCAAGCAAAAATACTTACTACCAAGAAATTTTAGAATTAACGAAGAAGAATAAAAGCTCATGCGTCAGAAGTTTTGAAATAGAGAATAAACCATTTGAAAAAAAAATAAAAAAATTATTAAAAAAGAATGAAATATTTTTTGAAGAACTCAAGAGTCCTATGTTCATTAATGACAGATTGTTTATAAAAGAAGTTCTAGAAAAATCTAAAAAACCTAATATGGGTAATTTTTATAAAATAATCAGAAAAAAATCAGGGATATTGATGATTGATGATAAACCAATTGGGAACAAATGGAGTTATGATTTAGAAAATAGAAAAAAACTACCAAAAAATATATCCATCCCCCAACCCCCTCCAATTAAGGAAACCGAACATACAAAAAATTTAAAACCAATTGTTGAAAAGCTTTTTAGAAACCACAAAGGAGATGTAAATAATTTCTTTTTTGCGACAACCCATGACGACGTAAATAAATTATTGGATTTCTTTATTAAAAAAAAATTAAATCTTTTTGGTGATTATGAAGATACAGTGTCTGAAAAAGACAATGTTATCTTCCATAGTGCTTTAAGCCCTTACTTGAACATAGGCTTAATAACCCCTGAAACAATAGTTAAAAGAGTTTTAAATTATAGTGAGAAAAACAATATTAAAATAAATTCTTTAGAGGGTTTTTTAAGGCAGATAATCGGTTGGAGAGAATTCATGAGAGGGATTTATAGAAATTATTCAGAAGAGATGGAGAAAGAAAATTTTTTTAATCATCAAAATTCCTTTACTGATTCATGGTTTGAAGGGAATACTGGACTAACCCCTTTAGACCAAACATTAAAAAATATTTACAAAAATTGTTGGTCTCACCATATCGAAAGACTAATGATAATAGCAAATATAATGAATCTATGTGAAATAGAGCCTAAAAAAGTTTACCAATGGTTTATGGAGATGTTTGTTGATGCTTATGATTGGGTAATGGTTCCAAATGTTTATGGAATGGGCTTATTTAGTGATGGTGGTATCTTTTCAACCAAACCTTATATTTGTGGTTCTAATTATTTTTTAAAGATGATGGATTTCAAAAAAGGTCAATGGTGTGACACACTTGATGGCCTCTATTGGAGATTCATAGAAAAAAATAGAGATTTCTTTTCAAAAAATCCTAGGTTATCAATGATGACAAGAACACTTGATAAGATGAATCCTGATCGAAAAAAATTAATTATGGATGCTGCCAAGGACTTCATTAAAAATAATACTAAATCTAGTTAATTTATATATAATATCTTTATGGATTTAAAATTATTAGAAGAGCTTTGTAATACACCAGGTGTACCTGGTCTTGAGAATGAAATAAGTAAAATTGTATTAAGAGAAATAAAAAATTTAACACAGGCTCATGAAACTGATGCTATGGGGAATGAGATTTTTAGGGTTAACAAAGAAATCCCAGGAAAATATACAATCCTTGTAGATGCCCATATGGATGAAGTAGGTTTTTTAGTATCACATATTGAAGATAATGGAATGATAAGAGTTATTCCTTTAGGTGGCATTGATCCTAAGCTTTTTTACGGTCAAAGATTAACAATTTGGGGTAAAGAATCAGTTGAAGCTACTGTAGCAGCAATACCTCCTCATATTTCTAATAAAAATGATTCATCGTCTACTCCTGTTGAAGATTGCTTAATTGATACAGGGATTGGCACTAAAGAGCTAAAAAAGATGATTAAAATTGGTGATTCTGTTACTTTTTCGACCAATGCAGTTATTGATAATAAAAGAGTTTTATCTAAGGCATTAGATGACAGAGTTGGCTTATTTGTATTGATTGAAGCAGTGAAAAAGCTTTCTAAGAAAAAATTAAATTGTAATTTTTTTGTTTCGGCATCAGTTCAAGAAGAAATGGGTCTAAGGGGTGCAAGAATTATCAACACAAAGGTAAACCCTGATTTTTCTGTTGCCCTCGAAGGTACAGTGTCAAATGACTTGCCTGGAATCCCTAAACATAAATCATTAGCTCACTTAGATAATGGACCAGAAATTAGAATATCAGATAAATACTTAATTGCTGATAGAGGATTTAATAATTTCATTGAAAATTTAGCTATTAAAAAGAAAATACCTTATCAATTAACAGCTAAAAATGCTGGAGGGACTAACTCTACAGCCTTCCAAGTAACCGGTAATGGCTCTAAGGCAACAGTTCTTTCTGTTCCAGTAAGATATCTTCATAGTCCTAGTTCAGTTTGCAAAATAAAAGATATTGAAAACACGATAAAACTTTTAATAGAAATTGTAAGCAATATAAATAAGTTTAAATCATGAGCAATCATATTATAAAAAAAATTTTTAATGCAAGCTTTGATCAGCTAAAGAATATTGATTTAAATTTATTGCAAACCAAATATCAAATGAAATTTGAGGCTCTTAAAATTGATACTCAAGATATTGCTTTATTAGAGACCATATCGGATCAAGACTTAAATGAAATCTCTGAAAAGATATTAAAAAAGTCCACTATCTATCTAGATAGCATTAAATTAAATGAAATAAATGATGAGATACTGGATAATATCGTTGAAATTTTTTTTCATGAAATAGTAGAATCGATTGATTATGTATATAATCTTATAATAAGTAAACAATTAGGTGGTTAAGCAAGTTATTTTTATTGCATTTAAGGCATTTTCAGTAAAAATATAAATCAATTATTATGAGTCAGTACCCTTTTTTTTTAATAATCTTCATGCTTATAGTGTCCTTACCTTTGGTAATGATCTTAACTTCAAAAATCCTAAGATTCATAGCTGGATATAAAAATAATACTTCGGACAGTATTTACGAATGTGGAGAACCAGAAATCGAAACATCCTGGACCAAGATTCCAATATCTTATTTTAAAATTGCATTGATATTTATATTGTTTGATATTGAGATAGTGTTTATTTTTCCATGGATACTTAGCCTTGGTGATTCTTCGATTACAATTTATTATTCCTTCATTACATTTATTATAATTTTATTTCTTGGCTGGATATATGCATATAAAAAGGGGTACCTTAAATGGGAGATGTAAAAGAAAAATCTTTAAAAGACATTGGCTCTTTTATGAAACTACCTGGTGCTAATCTCTTTTTAACTAGTACTGAAAAGCTCTTTGGATGGGCACAAAAATCAAGTCTTTGGCCTTTATCCTTTGGACTTGCATGCTGTGCGATAGAAATGATGGCCACCTTTTCCTCTAGATATGATTTAGATAGGCTGGGTATGATTACCCGAGCATCCCCTAGGCAAGCAGATTTGATGATAGTTGCAGGGACAGTGACAGTCAAAATGGCCGAGAGAATAAAAACACTTTACGATCAAATGACAGGTCCCAAATGGGTAATTGCTGCTGGTAGCTGTGCGATTTCAGGTGATCACTACAGACATGTTTACAGTGTGGTTCCTGGAGTTGATTGGATTATACCAGTAGATGTTTATGTGCCAGGATGTCCCCCCACTCCTGAAGCTTTCATAGATGGAATAATGGAATTGCAAAATATAATTAAAAAAGGGGAATCTAAACCAACATTTAATGTTGCAAAAAAAGAATTAGAAAGCGTTAGTGAACTTAAAATAAAAAAACATGAAAATTTTATTGATAAAGACATTGTTGATCGAAATCTCTTTATTGAAACCATAAAAGAATTGAAATCTAAAAACTTTAGTTATTTAAATTTTATTACTGCTACTGATTTTGAAGATCATATTTTAATGACATATATGCTTGGTAATAAAGAAAGTAATATGAATAAAGAAATAAATATCAAACTAGATGGCACAAAGGAAATTCCATCGTTGTCAGATTTTTTCGAAGGTGCCGATTGGCAAGAAAGAGAAGTTTTTGATATGTTTGGTGTAAAATTCACAAACCACCCCAACCTTCAAAGGATTTTGATGCCTGAAGATTGGGTTGGATATCCATTGCTTAAAAATTATGGAATGGAAAAAGCAAACTTGCCCTATAGACCACCGCGCGAGGATTATGAATCTTGGAAAGAAGAGTTATAGAACAGGACTTTGGTGATTTAGCCCTCAATATGGGCCCTCAACATCCTTCTACTCATGGTGTCTTTAGACTAAAGCTTCACTTAGAAGGTGAAAAAATCAACAAAGTTGAGTCATTTTTAGGATACCTTCATAGAGGTGTTGAAAAGCTTACTGAAAAGTTAGACTATGACATGATTCCGCCTGTTTTAGAGAGAGATGACTATCTTTCTCCAACATCAAATTCATTGGGTTTTATAAATACTGTAGAAAGCATGTGTGGTATAGAGGTCCCAGATAGAGCATCTTACATTAGAATCCTAGTTGCAGAATTTCAAAGAATTAGCTCACATCTTGTAGCATTAGGAACATATGGACTAGATTTGGGTGGTGCCTTAGGTGGAGGAGCTAGCCTTTTTTTATATTGCTTTAGAGAAAGAGAAAAAATATTAGATTTTATGGAGTCACTAACCGGTACAAGGTTTCATACAAATATAAATCAAGTGGGTGGGATACGATATGATTTAAACGATTCAACCATTAAACAAGCTAATGATTTGATTCGTTATTTAAGACCAAAGTTAAATGAATATTTCGATGTTATATCTCAAGATGAAATTTTTATTAAAAGAACAAGAAATATCGGTGTAATTTCCAAAAAATTAGCATCAGAATCTGGAGGCTCAGGTCCAGTAGCAAGAGGATCTGGTATTCATTTTGATTTAAGGAAGGATTCGCCCTATGAAAAATATTCAGAAATGGAATTTGTAACACCAGTTGGTGAGATTGGAGATGCATATGATAGAACTATGGTTCGTATGAAAGAAACAATCCAATCACTTAATATATGCGAACAGGTTCTTGATAGACTTCCTGAAGGACCTATAAGCTCAAGAAAGCCAATTAAGAGTGCTAAACTGTTAAAGCCACCTAAGGGTTCTCATTATAAAGCTATTGAGTCACCTCGAGGAGAACTTGGCTTTTTTATTGTTTCAGATGGAACATCCATTCCTTATAGAATGAAAATAAGAGCACCATCTTTTAGTAATCTGTCAATAGTTGAAAAATTATTGCCTAATACATATATTGCAGATGCTGTTGTAATTTTAGGTTCATTAGATCCAGTGTTTGGAGATGTTGATAGATAATGGAACAGTTTATTTTATTTGCAACACCAATAGTTAAGACTATATCAATTTTAATACTTATTGTTGCATACCTTGTCTGGTTAGAGCGAAAAGTTGCTGCAAAAATGCAATCAAGAATCGGCCCGTATTTAGTGGGGAAGCCTCATGGTTGGCTTCAGCCATTAGCCGATGCATTAAAATTAATGTTAAAGGATGATTCCAAACCTAAAAATTCTGATTCACTTTTATTTAATTTTGGCCCTATTTGGATTATGGTTGTAAGCTTAGCCTCATTTGCTCTCCTGCCATTTTATTTCAATAATCAAATGATCAACACAGATTTGAGCCTAATGTTATTTATAGCAATAAGTTCACTCGTGATTGTTGGTATTTTTGTAGCTGGCTGGTCATCCAATAATAAGTTTGCTTTAATATCTGTATTAAGAATGGTTGCACAAATAATATCATATGAAATACCTTTGGTTATTTCTTTGCTTGTTCCTTGTATCCTAATAGGAAGCTTAAATTTTCAAGAAATAATAAATTATCAAGATGGTTCATGGATAGTCTTTTATCCTATTATTGGTCAAATAAGCTTCATACTTTTTTTTATATCTGCTCTGGCTGAAGGGAATAGAGTTCCATTTGACTTATCAGAGGCTGAGTCTGAATTAGTATCAGGATACACAACTGAATATTCTGGAATAAAATTTGCTCTTTTCTACCTAGCTGAATATGTTCACTTGTTTGGTATTTCTGTGCTCGCCTCTATTATCTTTTTTGGTGGACCTAACGGTCCTATCTTTAATTCAAATATACTAATAGTAATAAAGTCATTAATATTTTTTACTATTATATTATTTGTTAGATGGAGTTTCTTTAGAATCAGAATTGATCAATTATTAAAGCTAAACTGGAATAAGCTAATACCTATATCCTTTCTAGTACTTTTAGCAACTTGTCTAATTAAATTTTATTTGGATGTGAAGTTATGAATATTATTAAAGTAGTAAAAAACATCTTTAGAAATTTAAAATTCACTCTTGGCAATATTCCTAAGAAAGCAATTACAATTAGTTACCCTGAAGAAAGGAAAAATCTACCTGATAGACTAAGAATAGGTACATTTGGCTTAACAAGCAATAAAGAGACTGGTGAAGAAAACTGTATAGCATGTAAATTATGTGAAAGAATATGTCCTTCAAATATCATTGATATTGAAATTGAAAAACGTGATGGAAGAGGTTTCGCAAAGAAATTTTTTTTAGACTTGCAAAGTTGTATCCAATGTGAACTATGTGTTCAAATATGTCCTGTTGATGCAATAATCATGATGAAAGTTCCGGCAAGCCCTGTAACTCTGAGATCAGATCTATACTTAACAAAAACTAAAATGATGAATAATGCTAAGAAATATGAAGAGTCATGGGCAAAAGGAAGTATTTTACAAAAATCCTTTAAACCAGCACCTAAAGAGGTAAAAGAAAATGCTTGATTGGCTAATTATATTCTTCTGTTTTTTGGCAATATCATCTGCAGTTACTACTTCAATGAGCTCTAAGATTATCAGGTCAACCTTCTTTTTTGGTGTAACCCTCTTCGTCATTGCATTTGTTTTTATATCTATTGGTTCAACATTACTGGGAGTAGTCCAAATTCTTTTATACACTGGTGGGACTTTAGTCTTATTTATTTTTGCAATAATACTTACTGCGAATTGGGATTATAAAAATTTAGGTGAAACATTTAACAAGCCTATCAGAGCAATAGTTATATCTTTTATATTTCTTGGAATTATGAGTTACATTGTTTCAACATCACCCCTTATGAAAGAGCTTGCAGAAAATTTTACAATTAATTACTCAAATACTTCAAAAGATATTAGTAAAACTTTATTTGAAGATTGGTTTGTGATACTTGAAGTCGCATCTTTCTTGTTATTAGGAACCATTGTTGGCTGCTTAACTTTACTTAAATATAGAAAGGAGATTTCATAAGTTGTTCTGGATTTTAATCTATACCTCATTAATTATTAGTACTCTTGGGATTTTTATGCTTTTAAGTAAAAGACATATTCTTTCAATACTTATAGGTATTGAGCTGTTTCTAAATGGAATTAATTTAATGTTTATAACATTTGCTAAGTCTTACTCCTCTTATGTTGCAGACATATTAATACTTTTTATATTGGTAATTACTGCATGTGAAGTAGCGATTGGTCTTGCAATATTTATTCTTAATCAAAGAATTAATAAAACTATTGATATAAGTAATCTGGAGTCATTAAAGGATTAAAATGGAAAATTTTATAATAAGCCTAGTGCTACTGGCACCTTTATCTATTTTAATATCTCACACAGTCATCTCAAAATTTGTGACTTTTTCAAAAAAAATTTATTTTATAATCCCTTTTTTTCTTTATCTGTTAGTTGGCATCTTAATAGTTTCTAAATTCCATTTTTTAGGAAATGTTTCATTTGAATATTTACAGCTTTTTTCTTTTGATTTGTCTATAGAATTCATCTTTAATAGTAATAATTGTCTAATGTCATTATTAGTATTAATAATTTCATTATGTGTAATAGCTTATTCTTTCAAATATGTAGACCATGAGTCTATAGACAGATATTTTAGATACATATTTTTCTTAAGTCTATTCATATCATCAATGATATTATTTTCATTATCAAATGATTTATTAAGTAGCTTTATTTTTTGGGAGCTCTTAGGGCTATGCTCTTTCTTTCTGATTGCTTTTTATAATATGGATGGCGAAGCTAATGATTCTTCTATAATCGCTTTCTGGATCACAAGGCTTGGGGACTTGTTCTTTCTTTTGGCTTTAGTTATTATTGGGTTTAAATATGGAACTCTTAATATTGACTTAATCAATAATAGTTATTTTCAAAATTCGATTGCATCAAATTTTTCTAACACATTACCTATGTCCTTAATTTTTATAGGAGTTTTAACTAAATGTGCACAGTATCCTTTTACAATTTGGCTCCCCAGAGCCATGAAGGGCCCTACTCCGATATCTGCACTAATTCATTCAGCAACAATGGTTGTGGCTGGTGTTTTTCTGTTATTTAAATTTGAAGTAATTATTATAGAACTAAATAGTTTAAAAAAATTTATTATGTACTTTGGTGCTTTTACTGCATTATTAACCTCAATATATGCATTTTACCAAGATGATCTTAAAAAAATCCTCGCGTATTCGACACTTTCGCATATAGGATTAATGTTAATTCCTTTTGGATTAAACTCTGGGACAATAAGCTACTTTCATCTTTATTCTCATAGCTTCTTCAAATCCATGCTTTTCTTATTAGCAGGATATATAATACTTATTAGTGGAAAATCTAAGCTTAGCGAGTTAAAAGGCTATGTAGCATTAAACAGACCTATTGGGATTATATTAATAATTGGCTGCCTTTCTTTAGTAGGTATTTATCCACTGACGGGATCTTTTTCAAAAGAATATATATATTACTTAGCCTTCCAAGAATCTACAGAAATATTTATTATTTTAATTTTAAGCTTAATTTTTACTGTACTTTACTCCTCTCGACTACTCATTTCCCTTATTGATAAAAGAGGGTCGGATAGCATGAAAAGTAGTAAAGACTCTTATTACTATTTAATTCCTTTATTTTTCCTAGCTATACTTTCACTTTTAGGTCCTATGACACAAGATTTGTTTTTTGATGTCCTAAATAAAGAAGGCTTAAATATTAGTAATATTTTCTTATTAACAATACAGTTTTCAATATTTCTGATCTTTATTCTTTACTATATATATAAAGAAAAAATAAAAGTTTTAACAGATCCGCTTTTTGCATTCACTAAATCATTTATTGAAATAGAACATATTTTTAAAAACACATACAAATTCTTTTTTATTAGCTTAGGTAATTTTATTTCTTGGTTTGATCGAAATATAATTGATGGAATTATAAATATAATTCCTTTTTCTATTCTTAAATTATCAAAAAGTCTTCAGAGTCTTCAAAATGGTTTAGCTCGAACTTATGCTTTTAGGATTATTTCATATCTAATTGTATCTTTAATTATTCTTGGGATGGTCTATGGGATTTAGGTTTAAATTATGAATATACTTTTAATTTTATTATTACCAATAATTTCAATAATTAGTATTTCTTTACTTAGGAAAAATATATTTTTAGTTAAATATTTACCAATTTCAATCAATGTTTTTTCTTTATTGCTAGTGTTGGGATTTATAATGAATGAACAATTATTAATCAATAATTCATTTGACAGCCTAAACATTAATCTATACACACTAATTGAAGCATTCGATATTAATATGAGCTTTGAAATTACAAGGATGTCAATTTTGCTTTTAACTTTAGCACATTTAACAATACTTACTGCCTTCTTTTCGACTATTAAAATATCCGAACGACTACTGGAGCTTAATATTTTAATTTCTTTAATATCAATTGGTATATATGGATTAATTATCTCAAATAATTTATTTGTATTTTTCCTATTCTATGAAATTGCAGCAATCCCAATTTTCCTAATGATATCTAATTGGGGATATAATTTAAAAAGGGAAATATCTGGCCCATTTAAAAAAATCTTAAATTCTTTGGAAGTTGGAAGTAAAAAATATGCATCATATAAAATTACAATATATTTATTCATTGCATCAATTTTAATTTTTTTTGGATTAGCAATGATTGCAGTAAATATTGGATCATTTGAGATTTCAACTATCTCAAAGAACTTGGATAATCCTATACTAATGTCACCAATAGTTTTCTTAATGCTAATTATGGGCTTTGGGTGTCATTCAGCATTATGGCCTTTTCATACTTGGGCTCCAGATGGTCATGGTTCTGCCCCTACAGCCGGTTCTATAATATTTGCCGGAGTTTTAATGAAAATTGGTTTAATAGGATTTATAAAAATTATAATACCACTAATGCCTAATATGGTTGCAGAATATAGGGAACTAATAATAATCTTAGCATCCATAAATGTGTTATATGGTGCTCTTACCGCCATGAGACAAGATGATTTAAAATATATGGCAGCTTATGCATCACTTTCACATATAGGCTATATATTTATAGCACTTATGACATCAAATTCCACAGGTATAAATGGTGGATTAATTCAAATTGTTTCACATGGATTAATAATTTGCCTACTGTTCTTCTGTGTTGGGTCTATTCACAAACTTAAAGGAACAAGATCAATAAAAGAATTAAACTCAATGTTAGATAACTCACCCATCCTTAGTTATTTCTTTATATTTACTGCATTTGCAAGTATAGGTTTCCCTCTAACTAGTGGATTTATAGCCGAATTTTTAATAATAAATGGTATTCATGAATTCTCTTATAACTCTGCATATATGCTGTTACTACTTTTTGTTCCTATCACTGGGATTTTCTTTACTACGATATACATGTTTAGGGCAGTGAAAAATTGCTGCTTAAGATTCAATGAAAATGCAAAATCAACAACTGACTTTTCTAGACATGAAGTTGTGATTTGTTTAGTACTAGTAACAGTGATAGTAACAATTGGGATCTTCCCTAGTTTAATACAAGATCTTTTAGGAAATTCATATGAGAGGTTGGTTTTAAGATAATGGAAAATATCATATCAAATCTTTTGCCCGAAATAGTAGTTCTACTAACTTCGGTTTCACTTCTAGTAAATTCCATAATAGATCAGAACGATAAAAGAATAACAAATAAAATCATTCTTACTTTAGGGCTTATAATTGCTGCATTTACCTGTTATCAACAATCATCATATGAACTTTTTCTAAGTGGTATTTTAGAAAACACGGAATTTACCAAATCAATAAAATTTATAATGATTTCAATATCGCTGTTCGCTTTGATTTTTGTATCAAATTCAAAATCTGAGGAATTAAAAAATTATTTTAATGAATATTGCTTCCTGCTTACTCTATCTTTAGTTGGCTCAATGCTTTTAATTTCTGCCAGAGAATTTTTCATGTTAATAATTGCATTTGAGACACTTAGCATACCAATCTATCTGATTACAGCCATGGGTCCAAACCCTAAATTGTCTGTAGAAGCCTCTACAAAATTATTCTTTTTTGGAACTTTTACAACGGTAATTTTAATTTTTTCAGCAGTATTATATTTTGCTTCAACTGGTTCAACATTCTTTTCTGTTGAATTTTGGCAAATTAAAGACTTAATACCTTTATTATCAATCTTCTTCATGTTGATAGCTGTTAGTTTTAAAGCAGGGCTCTTCCCTTTTCATTTTTGGATATCTGACACTTATCAAGCTGCTCCTCTGAATTTACTACCATACCTAAGTGTCATCCCAAAAATTAGCATTATTTCCTTCTTCATAATATTTATGCAAGATTATTCAAGTAGTGCTATAAATAAAGTAATTATAGATAATATTGTAATCACCTTCTCATGTATATCGATAATATTTGGATCGATATTAACTATGAAACAAGAAAAATTACTTAGACTACTTGCATATTCAGGGATTCCTCACGCAGGCATGCTTTTGCTTTTCTCAGTTTTAAATTTTGGGATCGCAAAAGATTTTATAATAATATACTTAACATTCTATTCAGTAGCTAACATATGTCTATATATATCATTAAATTCATTAAAAATATCATCTGAAGAAATAACACTAAACAGTTTAAAAGGAATCTTTAAAGATAATCCATTTGTCGCAATTTCTCTTGCTATCTCATTACTTTCATTAGCTGGTGCACCTTTAACTGCTGGCTTTTGGGGGAAATTTAATGTAGTAATTTTAAGTTACTCATCTTACGGAATGTTAATACCAATAGTTATACTCCTTGGGGCTCTAATGTCCTTCTATTATTATATTAAAATTATAAGAAATCTTTTTTCTTCCAAACAAATTAATACATTTCAAGGAATTGAAATATCAAATATAAACTATTTGATATTAACTATTTGCATCTTTATGACAATACTTCTCGGAATTAACCCTGGATTAATAATAAAAATCCTATAAGGAAGAATTCTTCCTTATAGGATTCTATAGTTTTATCTTGATATTAAAGTTTTATCTTGATTCTAAAGGCAAATAATCTCTGGAGTCATAACCAGTATAAACTTGTCTTGGTCTTGCAATTTTTTGATCTTTATCATTTAGGAATTCTTTCCACTGAGCTAACCATCCTGGAGTTCTACCTACAGCGAAAAGCACAGTAAACATAGGTGTTGGAATACCCATAGATTCATATATCAGGCCTGAATAGAAATCCACATTCGGATATAAATTTCGAGCTTTAAAATAATCTTCACTTAATGCTATTGATTCAAGTTTTAAAGCAATATCTAGTAAAGGATTAGTACCTGTAATTTCAAAAACTTTATCAGCAGCAATTTTAAGATATTTAGCCCTAGGATCATATGACTTATAGACTCTATGACCGAATCCCATAAGCAATGCCTCTTTCTTCTGAACACTTTCTAGAAATGAGGGTATATTTTCAACAGTCTTAATCTCTTTTGATAGCATTTCCAAAACTGCTTCATTAGCCCCACCATGTAATGGTCCGTATAATGCGGCGGCTGCTGCTGAAACTGATGAATATGGATCAGACTCCGAGCTTCCTGTACCTCTCATTACACTTGCACTACAATTTTGTTCATGATCCGCATGAAGTATCAATAATGTATCCATGGCATCAACAAGATCAGGATTTAATTTTTTATCATCGCCTTCAAATAGCATATTTAAAAAATTTTGCGAATAACTTAAAGAATTATCTGGTTGAACAATTTCAAGCCCTTGTGAATGCCTATAAAAATAAGCAGCTAAAATAGGGACTTGAGCAATCAATCTACAAATGTTTTTATAATTTTCCTCTTCACTTTGAATATTTTTAGAATCTGGGTAGAAAGTTCCTAATGCAGCTATAGTGCTTACTAAAACACCCATAGGATGAGAATTTTTAGGAAAGGATTTGATTATTGCTTCCATTCCACTAGGCAATTGATTAAATTCCTTCACATCGGATATAAATTTATCCAAATCATCTTTTTTAGGTAGCTCTCCATCAATTAAGAGCTTTGAAACCTCTAATTGAGAACTATTCTCTGCAAGTTGCTCGATTGGATAGCCTCTATATCGTAGAATACCATTGTCACCATCAATATAAGTGACACTACTCTTACATGAAGCAGTATTTTCGTATGATGGATCATAACTCATCATTCCAAACTCATCATCATTGACTTTGATTTGCCTTAGCTGTTTGGCTCTGATGTTACCACCATCAATATCTATCTCATAAGATTTACCTGTTCTATTATCGGTTATGCTTAAACTATCTTTTGACACTTTTTTTCCCCCTCTGGAAAACAAAATATATTACATATTGAATTAAACCACTAACATTATAACAAAAAATAGGTTGAAAAAAAAGGCAATTGGATGTCTAAAGAACTTCTTCTAAATCGACAAATGTTAGATTTATAAAGTCTATAGAAGAAAAGCGAATGCTAATTTTATCATTTCGACTATATATTTTTCGACATAAATCTTTACCAATAGAATCGTAAAAATTAAAACTATTAAAATAAATAATATATGAGCTTTTTAATTCATTATAAACATACACATCAACCTCTTTGATTTTAGTTTGATACATATACTTAAGAGCCCAATATTTATACAATTGTTTAGCTTTATTTCTTGAAATATCTGATTTACTACTTAATTTAATCAAAATTTCCTCAATATCTCTATTAGTAAACAAAATATCTTTAGATTTTAGATAAAAATCTAACTGTCTCATAATTATTGAATCATAATATCTTCTTATAGGGGAAGTGAATTGTGTGTAAAAATTTAATCCTAAACCATTGTGGGGCCCACTATCAACTGATACATCTAATTGAGAAACATTTCTAAAAAAGCTGAATTGCGGACTTGTATCAAAAGTATCAATAATTAGGTTTTTTGATTCCTCTTGCTTTCTATATATGCAAGGAATCTCATTATCGAACATATATTCAGCAGCTTTGGAATTTGCCAAAATCATTAATTCTGCAACTATTTGATAAGACTCTAAATTGTTCTGCTTTATTTTTAGATTATTATTTTCATCTGCTAAGATAGTTATGTCTTTGTTAAACTCATCAAAATCTGCATTTTCAATCCTAATTGCTCTTTGCACCCTTGCAAACTCAGCAATTTTTGTCAACCTAGAATCGTTTGTAAATAAATATTCTGCTTCACTATAAGAATAATTTTTGTCAATTAATATATTATTATTTTCTAAATGACTTGCTTTAATTTCATATTTATCATTCGTTATAAAAACAATAGAAATGACACTTCTTATTTTGCCCTCTTTAAGAGATAACTGATCTATTATTGGTAAATCATATAAATTGAAGTTTTCTAAAGGAGAATAAATACTTTGAAATCTATTTCTTGCTTCTAAATCTGGATTGGAACCATAATCAAAATATTCTGAAAAGTTTGTTATATGAACAGAAATTTTTAATTCATTGTCCATTACCTCTATTGATAAAGCATCATCATAATCTTTTGTTGATTCATCATCAACAGTAAATGCTTTTGAAGTATTTGCTGTTGAAGGGTTTACTCTATTAGGCAATTTGTAAGTGAAATTATTATCTAGCCCTAACTTGCTGTTAATAAATGAAGCTTCTTCTAAACAAATATTATTATTCACTAAATGATTAAAAAGTTCATAATCATTCTCAAAATTTAATCTCTTTTTAACTTCTAAGATAAATCTTTTATTATATTTTTTCTTACCTAAAAGATAGCTTTTTAACTGATCAATTTGATTCTTATATTTGTTAATATTTATTTGTGCTTGCTGAAACAATAAATCTATAAACTCGGAATTTAGACTGGCATTGTTCTTTTTATCCTCTAAATTTTTACTGATTTTCCTTACAACTTCATCACTGTTTATATACAAATTTTCTGAAGCTATAATTTTAAAATAAACAATATCGTCATTGAAGGAATCTAGAAAAGATTGTGCTCTTTCTACATTATTTAATTTAAAAAAATCAGTTGATATTTTAAAAAATTCTTTCAAATTAATTGTCTGGAATTGACCATAAAGCTTCTTCCATAATAAAAACAAACTTATTTCTATTGATTCATTATTCGAGGAGAATTCAATATCTTTAAAATCATAAATTAAATCCTTGAAGCCAAAAGAAATTTTCTTTGAATCTAAAGATATAGCCTCATAAGTTCTTCTTTTTTTATCGATGGAGGAAATTAATCCTATAATTAATTTTGAATTTTTGATGAATATAGAATGGTTTTCTATATTGGTAACCATATTATTATTTTAACGATGCCTTAACAAATTCTCTAAAAAGTGGATGCGCTGAGAAAGGTTTTGATTTAAATTCAGGATGGAATTGACATGCCAAAAACCATTTGTGGTTTTTTATCTCAACTGTTTCAACTAGTGTTCCATCAGGAGACAAGCCACTCAAAATTAAACCACTTTTCTTCAACTTTTCATGGTATTTAGGATTAACTTCATAACGATGTCTATGCCTTTCGGAAATTTTAGCTTTCTTGTATGCAGAATATGCTAAAGAAGATTTTTTAAGTTCACAAGGATATTGACCTAGTCTCATTGTCCCACCCTTCGAACCTATTTTCTTTTGAGATTCCATAATATCAATAATGTAATTTTTTGATCTTTTCTTGGACTCTCTAGTTTGAGCATCTTTAATCGAACACACATTTCTCGCAAATTCAATGACTGCCATTTGCAACCCTAAACATATCCCAAAGAAGGGAATGTTGTTCTCACGAGCATATTGAATAGCGGATATCTTTCCCTCAAAACCTCTATCACCGAAGCCCCCAGGAACCAATATTCCATCACATCCCTCTAATAATTTTTTAGGCGAAGACTGTTCTAAATCTTCAGAATCAATATATTTAATTGATAGATTTGAATTTGCCTCATATGAGGCATGATAAAGTGCTTCATGAAGACTTTTATAAGCATCTTTCAAATCAATATATTTTCCAACAACCCCAATCGTGACATTATTTTTTAATTTTTTAATTTTTGTTACTATATTTTCCCACTTGGATAAATCTGGCTCTTTCGTCCAAATTTTTAATGATTCAAGAATTATGTCGTCTAATCCCTCTTTATGAAAAATTAATGGAACTTCGTAAATAATATCTACATCTTTTGCAGTCACAACAGACTCAACATTTAAGTTACAAAATAAGGCTATCTTCTTTTTTAATTCATTGGATAAGAACCTGTCGGTTCTACATAACAAAATGTCTGGCTGAATCCCTATTTGTAATAAATCTTTAACACTATGTTGTGTAGGCTTTGTTTTTAATTCTCCGGCTGCCGCAATATATGGTACATATGTCAAATGAACAAATAATGCATTTTCTTTACCTAATTGAGTTCTAATCTGCCTAATAGCTTCTAAATAAGGAAGACTTTCTATGTCCCCAACAGTACCACCTATTTCGACTATAGAAATATCTGTTTTTCCTTGCAAATCATATACTCTGCTTATAATTTCATCAGTAATATGAGGTATGACTTGAACAGTCTGACCCAGATAATCTCCTCTTCTCTCTTTAGAAATAACTTCATTATAAACTCTTCCAGTAGTTACATTGTTAGATTGTGATAATTTAACATTAGTAAATCTTTCATAATGCCCTAAGTCTAAATCTGTTTCAGCACCGTCATCAGTTACAAAAACTTCTCCATGTTGGTATGGATTCATTGTTCCAGGATCTACATTTATATATGGATCTAACTTCTGAATAGAAATAGAAATTCCTCTAGCTTCAAGAAGTGCACCAATACAAGCACTAGCCAATCCTTTACCTAAGGAGGACATTACTCCACCTGTTACGAATATAAACTTAGTGTTTCTTTTTCTCATGGATATATTTTGATAATAATTTATGTTTTTATCATTTACAATCAAAAATTTAATTTAGAAAGCAATTCTTTCATCGCAAGAGCTCTATGACTTACCGTATTTTTTTCATCCTCAGATAAATCAGCAAATGTTTTATCTAATTTTTCATAATAAAAAATAGGATCATAACCAAATCCTTTTTCTCCTAAGGGCTTTTTTAAAATAGTGCCAAAACATTCACCTCTAAATATCTTTGGAAAAGTAGAAAAATTCTCCCAATAAAAAGAAATAGCGCATACGAATTTAGCTTTTCTATCAGATTTTCCTTCTAGATTTAATAAAACTTTATTAATATTTTCTTTATCAGTTGAATCCTCTCCAGCATATCTTGCAGAATATACACCTGGCTCATTATTTAAAGAATCTATTTCAAGCCCTGAATCATCACACAGTATAGCCATATTTAAGTTTTTACTTCTAAGAAATTCTAATTTTAATAAGGAATTTTCTTCATATGTAGTACCAGTTTCAGCAACATTGAAATCAATGCCAAGATCTGCTGGAGTTATTATATTGAAAAAATCTGAAAGAAAAAACTTATATTCTTTTAATTTTCCTTTATTATTAGTACCAATTACTATATTTTGCATCTTTTATCCTTATAGAATTAAATTTTGTAAAATGATATCTTTAACATGAGAATTTAGTTAAATGCTGTCAAGAATCAAATCACTTTTTTTCATTATAATACTACTTCTTACTCTCAACGAAGCAAATGCATCATGTGTGAATGGTGAAGTGAATCATACAATGAACTCTGACGGCATGGAACTTAATTTCTGAATTAAAATACAATATTATGGTTGCACAAAGTCTTGAACTATCCCCTTATTTTGCAGGAAGATATGCAGAAAAAATACAAGATGGATACACCGAAGAGGAAGTAACTGTTCCGCTAACATATAATGATATTAAATATAAATCTGTATCTATCGTTGGCGGATTAAAATTCAAAAAGAATTTTGGTCATAAATTTAATATATTTGGAAGCAGCGGGGTTGAATATGACATCTATCATGATATTTCAAATTTAAAGCCAACGGGCATCTCTGGTATTACAAGTGTAGATTTAAGTAAAAACTTTAATAGGACTAGGCCTGTTGTTTCTTTAGGATTTAACTTTAATATTACAGAACAAAGAATATTAAGGTTAAATGCCCAATATGAATAACTTTCATACAAAGGTATGTCAGAAAAAATCTTTATTTAAGTGATAACATTGGGTTCTAATATTTCTTGTGGAGGCGCTGGGAATCGAACCCAGGTCCGAAAATTAGCTAAATAAGAGCTTCTACACGCTTATTTTAGCTTTATTTTTTAAAAACATTCCCAAAGCTGAAAAAAAGAGAATATCTCGATCTTCTTAAATACTAGAAAAGCTCAAGAAGCCAACTTCTTTTCTAGTCTCATATTGTTTGCATTAACTAAATCCTATGAGAAAAAAATAGCTAATGTTGCTGCACTATCTAGGCAGCAAGTTGATTGATTGGTTCGGCACTTATAGTGCTTTTGCCAGTTTAACGAGTTAGCTCTCGACATGCTACTCTTAAATGCTTAATCATCGTCGAAACCAAATCGCCCCCAAAGACATTATTGTAGATGATTTTTTACTAATTTAAATGCTTAATTTTGATTTAAAGTCTCTACGAATTTCTCTATTCAAGTCTTTTTTCTTAATATCAACTCTTTTATCATAAAGCTTTTTCCCTTTTCCTAGGCCTATTTCAATTTTTACCAAATTCTTTTTAGAGTAAACTTTAGTTGGAATTAATGCATATCCTTTTATTTTAACTTTACCAATTAGTTTCCTTATTTCAGCTTTTCTTAAAAGTAATTTCCTATCTCGAGTCTCATCATGAGTAAAAAAAGAAGAATTGGAATATTTAGGTATGTATGAATTTACTATAAATAGCTCTCCTCTTTTGAGGAGAACATAACTTTCTTTAATGCTGTATTTTCCTTGCTTAATAGATTTAACTTCGGAACCCAAAAGAGAAACACCTGCCTCAAAAAATTCTTCAAAAGCATAATTTCTAGAAGCACTGGGATTAGTTGAATAGACTGGCATATTTTAAAATAAAGTCATTACTCCAAAAGCAGCTGTAATAGTGGTAAGTGGAGCAAGATCTTCTTGAGTTTCTACTGCATTTTTTAATTTTCTCACTGAATTTAATGCATCATAATAAAGTCTATCATCGTTTACAAGCTTCCCCAAAGTACCTTCCCCAGAATTAACTTTATCAACTAGCTGATTAAGATTGGCCGATAAATCATTAATAGAGTTATACAGGGCATCATCATTTACAAATTTTCCTAATGAACCTTCTCCGGTTGCAACTTTTTGAGTTAAGTAATTTAAGGTTTTCAATGTCTTACTTGCTTCATTATATATTTCTTCATCATTAACTAACATTCCCAGGGTTCCTTCTCCGCTGTCAATTTTCTGAGATATGCTTGAGAAAAAACTTAAACTTGTCATTAACTCATCATATAGTTGTGGATCATTAACAAGCTTTCCTATACTACCCTTTGAATTTGCAATGCTAGCTACAACATTATCTAAATTAAAAAGTATTGAATTTATTTTGTCGCTATAACCTGAAAACTGGTCATTAAAAAGTTCAACAGTTTTATCTAATTTTGACAATAATGAATTAAAACTTGGCGATGTTATTGACTCTAGTATTCCACCCTCTTCTAAAACTTTTGAATTTACTGAACCAAAAGTAATACCTATATAAGAACTTCCCAAAAGACTTGTCATATTGATTGAAGCAATTGAATCTTTTTTTAGTATTACATCTTTGCTAATTGATAATTCAACTTCAACTCTATTTCCAGCCAAAGATACCTTTTCAACTTTTCCAACAGACACTCCAGATAATCTAACATCACTTCCAGTCCTTAATTCACCTACAGATTCAAAATAGGTTAAATATCTTTTATCGTTTTTAATTAATGATACTCCGGAAACAACTTCAAATAATACTAGCAAAATTATAATCCCTAGTATAAAAAACAATCCCATCTGAAAATTTTTATTCATATCATTTTATTATACATTAATAATTTATTTAAGAGGGTTAATAAGGGGATGATCAAGTCCTCCAATGCCTTGTCTATTGGTAGTTAATGTTATTTTCCCATCATCTAAAATCGAAAGTGTATCAGCTATAGATTTTGCGAATGCTACATCATGAGTAACAACTAATTGTGTAATTTCCTTTTCATTCTTCAAACCTAAAATTATATCAGAAATTATTTTTGTATTTATTTGATCAAGTTCAGCAGTTGGCTCGTCATATAATAATATTTGTGGCTCAATCATTAATGATCTAGCAATAGCTGCCCTTTTTCTCATTCCACCACTCAAATCAGATGGTATTTTTTCCGAGGAGTCTTCTAGTCCTAAGTTTTTTAATATTTTGTTAGCTTTAATAAGTCTGTCATCTTTAGTGCCAATATTTTTCTCATCTAAATACAAAGTTATATTCTCAATAACTGATAGTGAGTTTAATAATGCTGAGAATTGAAAAACATAGGAAATGTTAAATTCATCATCTTTTTTAATATCTTTAAGATTCTTATTATTAATTAAAATTTCTCCATCATCAATTTCTATTAAGCCCATTAAAGATTTAAGTAAAACGGATTTACCCATCCCTGATTTTCCAAGAATTACATGGACCTTATTTAACTCAAACTGGTGATTAAAAGAATCCAAAACTCTTTTCCCGCTAAAAGATTTATTTATATTTATAAATGAAATATTTCCTTTCATATTACAAAAGTCCTACCAGTATTAAAAATCTAGTTAGAATATAATCCAAAATTAAAATTGAAATAAAAGATGCGACAACAGACTTAGTTACTGATAAACCAATTTCTCTAGGGCCACCTTGAGTTATCAGTCCAACCAAGCAAGAGGTTATCGAAATTGTTATAGCAAAGAAAATAGCCTTTATTAAACCTGAGGCAATATCAGCAAATGTAACCACCTGACTCAAATCTTGATAAAAAGCGCTAAATGAAACTGATATAGATTGATTTAAATTTGAAACAATTGAGCCACCTAGCCAACCTATAATATCCATGTAAATAACCAAAAAAGGCAATGCTACCAAACATGCTACAAATCTAGGAAGAACTAAATACTTTACCGGGTCAATATCCATGGTCTTTAAGGCTGCTATTTCCTCATAAACACTCATAGTTGAAATTTCAGCAGTTATTGAAGATCCAACTCTACCTGCCATAAGAATTGCGGCCATTACAGGTGCTAACTCAGTACACAATGACACACCTACAATTCCACCAATTTTATCTTGAATTCCATATGAAGATAATTGAATACCAGTTTGAAGGGCTAAGACAGCACCAATGGAAAGAGAAATAAGAGCTGCAACAGGTAATGTTCTATTTGCCATTTCAAAAAGCTGTGAAAGTATTTTATCGATTGATGATGAAAAAAATTTTAAAGAAAGAATAGTTTCCCAAAATAAGCTTAAGAACTTTCCGACATTGTTAAAAAAATTGTAAATTCCATTCATAGTCCTATAGGAATATATAATATTCGAATTTTAGCATCCTCACCAGTTTTAAAACCTAGAAAACCACCTAGGATGTTAAATTCATTTGAGCCTTTGCTTGAGTGATTAGATACTAATGGAACTAGGAAATTAATACTGAATTCACTCGACTGGTTAATCTTATCTCTTTCGAACTTAATTAAATTAAACAGAAATGAGGTAGAGGATTCTGATTCATTACTTTTTACTCTTACAATAGACCACAGAGGTGACCAAATTTCTCGAATTTTAGTATTTTTAGAAAAGAAACTTTCGATTGGTGCAAAAATTCTAAAATCATATCCATCTTGGTCTGAATCAATAGAATAAATTGGCCAGAGGCTTGAAAATTCTCGAATAACTTCATCTTTTTCAATACTATAAAATTTATCTTCTTTATATATAAAAAATAAAAAACTTTGAGTAGTAAAATATTCTGAAGCTAGTATTTCATTTTTATACCTATATATTGGCCAAAGAACAAAACCCTTTTCAACATACTCATTTTTAGAATATGAATAAATTGGGAAAAATCTTTTACTTTGAATATTTGACCCGCTCTTATATTGGATAATTGGCCAAGGCATATTATAAGTTTTCTGACCAGTTAATTTATTTTCATAGACATTAAAAAAAGGCCAGAGCCAAGTTCTAGAACTATGTAACTCGGAATTTGAAAACAAATATATTGGCCAATAATTGTTTTCCTCAAGATTGACTCCTAATGTTTGATCTTTTTTAAATGTAAAGAAAGGCCATAAATAGAATTTTGATTCTTTTATAGGAAGCAAAGTTTGATTATCTATTTTTTTTGTATACCCATATAAAGGCCAAATTTTAAACCCTGATGAATATTTTCCACTTGTTTTTGAGAAAAAAGGCCATAAAAAGTGAGTATTATATGAATTTTTCTTAATTGTTTTCATATATAAAGGAAAAATAAAATAGTTTATTTCCTCTTTACTGTATTTTCCTTTTATACTCCCAAATAATGGGAATAAAGAAAAATAATTTTTTTCCTTGTTTCCTCCCCATGTAGCATCCAAAATTGGGAAAATTTCAAACGTCTTTTCAACAGTACTATCATAACTAGTAAAGCTGCTGTACTTTATCAATCTAAATAATGCATTAAATTGTGTCTGCTGGTTATCTTTTGAATATCCAATTACAGGGTAAACGATATCCAATGAACTAAATTTTAACTCATAATTTTTTTCATAGTAGAATATAGGTCTAAATGCATAAACTTTTAAAGAATCTGTTTTCTCATACTTAAATAATGGACCAAAAAAAGTCTTTTCCTTAGCAGAAATCTCAATGGAAAGAACCAAAAAAAGAAATATGATTAAGAATCTCAAGTGTATATCCTCTTAACTCTTTTGCTAATTCCACAAACAATGTCGTAGGGTATAGTTTTAATTTCTTTTGCAAGCTGTTTGGCGGATTGATTTATATCATCAAATATTATTACAGGGTCATCAATAGAAACAGATTTAATTCTAGATACATCGATCATCGTCAAGTCCATACATACCCTTCCTAATATTTTACATCTCTTACCATTACAATAAACATGACCAATATTTGACAACGCTCTAGGCAATCCGTCTGCATAGCCAATAGGTATAACTGCAATTTTCATTTTCTTTTTAGCTTTAAAGGTCCTTCCATAACTTACGGTATCACCTTTTTCTATTGTCCTTAATTTAATAATTTTTGTTTCTAGGTTCATAACAGGTTTAAGTTTCTTATTGTCTGATAAACCATAAAGAAAAATCCCGGGCCTTACAGTGTTAAAATATGAGTTTTTAAAATTCAAAATTCCAGAACTATTTGCTGTATGAATATATTTAATTTTTTTAAAATGTTCTTGGAATTTCTCTACTATCCTATTGAAGGAGTTAAGTTGATTTTGAGTAAATTGGGACTTTTTATTATCGGATTCTACCAAATGAGTGAATAAGCCTTCAAATTCTAAATTGGAATTATTTTTCAACTTCAATATTGCTTCATCAATCTCACTTTCATTTATGCCCAACCTGTTCATTCCAGTATCAACTTTTAAGTGAAACTTTACTTTAATCTTATTCTTTATATTCCTTATAAAATTTAGCTGTCTAATGTCATAAATTGTAAAAGTTATCTTTTTGTTAATAGCTTCAGTTATCTCATGATTTGAAATTGACCCCAAAATTAATATTCTTTTTTTAATTCCATTGTTAATTAGTTCATTGGCCTCTTGAATATTAGCAACCCCTAAATAATCAATTTTCTCACGAGATAAAATCTTTGAAATTTCCACAGCCCCATGACCATAAGCATTAGCTTTTACTATTGCAATAATAGAGGTTTTTTTTTCGAGCTTATCTTTTAAATAAAAGAAATTATGATATAAATTTTTTTTACTTATAATAGCTTTTGTAGGTCCCATTTCTGATAATCTAACACATATAAAGTTAATTCTCTATTTGCTAAAAATACTTAAGATTTATGATATATTTCCTATAACCCTATGTCACTAAACAAATCTGAATTAAGAGCAACTCTGGTTGTCAGTTTAATCTTTTCTTTGAGATTATTGGGTCTTTTTATACTATTACCAGTTTTTAGCTTGTATGCATCAGAATATAACCATTCATCTGCATTTCTAGCGGGTATAGCTATAGGTTCCTATTCTCTCGCTCAAGCAATTATGCAAATACCTATGGGATATCTCAGCGATAAGTTTGGAAGAAAAAAAATAGTTATTTTTGGACTAATCCTGTTTTCTGGTGGTAGCTTAATTTGCTTTTATGCAAATGAAATAGATGTTTTAATTGTAGGTAGAATAATTCAAGGCTTAGGTGCTATTAGCTCGGTGGGTATTGCAACACTTTCAGAAAATACATCTGAAGAGAATAGAGCTAGTGCTTTCACAATAATGGGTATCGCAGTTGGTGGATCCTTCTTTATAGGTTTTCTTGCAGGTCCTTACTTTGCTTCTTTATATTCCTTCAAATCATTATTTATTCTTCTTTTCGCATTTGGAATGATTGCAACCTTAATAACATTTCTTTATTATCCAAATGATTTAATCCAGAGCAAAAAATTATCCAAAATAAGTTTTAAATATAATAATAAACTTGTTCAAATTTATTTAGGATCATTCTTTTTATCATTGATATTGAGCATCATGCTTTATGTTTTTCCACTAATTTGGAGAGATCTTGGCACATTAAATGAAGACCTATTTTTTACATACTTAAAAATATTCTTGCCAGCGGCAATAATAATTTATCCATCAATCAGATTCTTTGAAAAAATTAAAAAGGTATATTACGCAATTAATTTGGGGTGGATATTTTTGATTCTTGCTTTTGCAATATACTTATCATTGCCTGCAAGTATTTATTCATTTTATACACTTGGAATCCTTTTTTTTCTTGGAAGCTCTGTCTTTCAATCATTGTTACCAAGCTTATTATCATTAAATGTATCAAGCGAACTTAGGGCAACTGGGAATGGTCCTTTCTACATAATGAATTTTCTAGGGCATGCTGTTGGTAGTATATTTGCGGGTGCTATTTATATGAAGGATTTTTATTTTGGTTTTGATAAAAATTTTCTGATTTGTATTATATGTATACTGCTTATTGTACTATGGAGTTCAATCGGTTTACCAAAATATATAATTAAGGAAAATTCTCAATAACATATATAATATTAATATGTCTACACTAATTATTATAAATGACCAGCCTTCCTCAGGAAAAACATGGAATGCATTAAGACTATCTGCTGCTCTTGTTGGTAAAGATGAAGAGGTCGAGGTATTTCTTATGAATGATGGTGTGTTCAATGTTATGAAGAATCAGAATGCTCCTAGCGAAATAGAGGGGCAAATGACTAGCAACAAAATAAAAGAATTAATTAATCTTGGCGTAAATTTTTTTTATTGTTCACAATGCTTAGATACTAGAGGTATTGAAGCGAGTCAGATTACCGACAATATTGAGAAATCCAATCTTCCTAAATTGGCTGAATTTATCAAAAATTCGGAAAAAGTAATAACTTTTTAAAAGCTTATTTCTTCTAATCTTTTAACTCGCTCTTCCATTGGGGGATGCGAGCTGAAAAGCTTACCTAAACCACCAACAAAAGGACTTATAATGTACATATGGCTAGTGGCTGGACTTGGATCAGACTTAAGCTTTGTAGTTGAATAGTATGAACTAATTTTTTTGAGAGCTGATGCTAAATGTTCTGGTTTCTTTGTAATTTGTGCAGCTGTGTAATCAGCTTTAAACTCACGAGTTCTGGATATAGCCATTTGAATTATTAAAGCGATAATTGGAGCTAATATAGCAACCAATAAGTGTCCAATTGCACCTCCTGAATCTCTGTTGCCTCTGAAAGCACCAAAAATTAATCCCCATTTTAGCATACTAGCTATCATGCTAATTGCTCCGGCAAATGTTGCTGCTATTGATGCAATTAAAATATCTTTATTTTCAATGTGAGCAATTTCATGAGCAAGTACTCCATCCACTTCATCATCCGTAAGTTTTTCAACTAATTTAGTTGAGACTGCTACTACTGAGTTTTCATAATTCCTTCCAGTAGCAAAGGCATTAGGTTCATCTGAATCATAGATATAAAGTTTAGGACCTGTTATTTCAGCCATTTTCAATAATTCTTCAAAAGATCTATGAAGTGCACTTTTTTCTTCAACAGGACTTGCTGAGTGAAGCTTAAGAACTATTTTATCTGAGTACCAGTAAGAGGCTATATTCATAACTGCTGCAAATATAAAAGCTATTAACATTCCAGATTGACCGCCTACAATCTGCCCTATGAAAATAAAGAAGCTTGTCATGACTGCTAATAAAAAAGTTGTCTTTATAGTGTTCAAATCATACTCCACATGATGCTAAATTGTTCTTTTGAATATATTTTTGATGATACTCTTCAGCTTCATAGTACTCAGCTGCATCTTCTAACTGTGTAACTATCAAGGAATTGAACTTTTCTTTATTTAATTCATCAATTACTAGTTTAGCTTCTTGTTTTTGTTCACAATTATGAAAAAATATAGAAGATCTATATTGAGTTCCTACATCTGGGCCTTGCCTATTTAATGTCGTAGGATCATGGATAGCGAAAAAAGCTAAACAAAGCTCTTTAAAAGAAATAATACTTGGATCAAATTTTAAGTTAACAACCTCTGCATGACCAGTAATTCCTGTACAAACATCAAAGTAAGTTGGATTTTTGAACCTTCCGCCCATATAACCAACTGATGTTTCCTTAACACCATTTATTTTCATAAAACTATCTTCCACACCCCAAAAGCAACCTGCTGCAAATGTGGCTGTTGAAAAATTCTCACTCATATTCAAATTATAACTACTAAATTGCTTTTGTTAACTTTAATCTAGATCCCCAGAGATATTTTATTATTCTATTAATCTTATCTATATTTTCATGATTTTTATAGAATTCATAAAAATCATAGTTGTCAGAACATTTCTTAGCATTTTTCAAAATTTCAATATCTCTTTTCAAATTAGCAAAATTTAATTCCCATATATTTCCAGATTGTTGAGTGCCAACTCCATAAAAAGCACCTGGTCCTCTCATCTGTAAGTCTCTTTCTGCAAGTAAAAATCCATCTTTTATCTCTGCGAATGTTCTTATTCTATCTAATGAATTTTCTGATAAATCATCTACTAACATAATACAATAAGAGTCGTAAACACCTCTGCCTATCCTGCCTCTTAGTTGGTGCAGTTGTGCTAAACCAAATCTTTCGGGATTATTAATTATCATTAAATTTGCATTAGGAATATCTACTCCTACTTCTATAACTGTAGTAGAAATTAAGATATCAACTTCTTTATCTCTAAACTGTTCCATAACTTTTTCTTTTTCAAGCGAACTCATTTTTCCATGTAAAATTGCACTATTAAACTTTCCTAATGAACTCTTAACGATATAGTCATATTGTGATTTTATATCAATTAATTTTTCAAACTCTTCAACATCAGACTTATCAATTATCGGGCATAAAACAAAAGCTTGTCTACCTTGAACTAGTTGGTCAGAAATAAAATTATACAACTTATCCAAATTGGATTTTGAAACTATTTTAGTTTCTATATTTCCTCTCTTTTTAGGCAACTCAGATATTTTAGAAACATCAAAATCTGAAAAGAAAATAGATGATAAAGTTCTTGGAATAGGAGTAGCAGTCATTATTAAAAGATCTGAATTTAAACCTTTATCAATCATATTCTTTCTTTGTTCAACACCAAAACGATGCTGCTCATCAACAACTATCAATCCTAGCCTCTGATAATCAACATTTTCTTGAAACAATGAGTGTGTTCCCACAATAAATTTTGCGGTTCCGTTCTTAATCTTTTCATAAGTTTCTTTTTTTTCTTTTTGTTTAAGAGATGACTTAAGTATTACAATTTCATTATTTGGTACATATTTCTTTAAAAATAAAAAATGTTGATCTGAAAGGATTTCTGTAGGGGCTATTAAAGCAGTTTGATATCCATTATCATAACTCAGAGCCATTGAAAGCAGAGCTATGATGGTTTTTCCGCTCCCGACATCACCCTGCAGCAACCTATTCATCTGCCTATCACTACCCATATCATTCAAGATTTCATTTAAAACATTTTTTTGGGAATCTGTAAGTTCAAAGGGGAATTTGGTAAAAATTGAGTCAAACAAAGAACTTTTATCCTTCTTTTGCTGATTTATTCCCAATTTCAAATTTTTTTCAGGTCTATTAAGCTTTATGCCTAGGCAAAGAATTAAGAACTCCATAAAAATTAATGATTTATAACTTAATGAATTTTGAACAGACTCAGTAGAGGATAAATCTACAAGATTATCTCCTCTGTCTGGTAAATGAATATTCATCAAAGAAGATGAAACCTGTTTCAAACAAAACTCTTTCATTAAATCATTAGACAAAATATCTAACTGAGTTAAATCAACCCTATTCAATGCTTCTTTGATTAATTGTTTTAATCTTTTGGAAGTAAGTCCCTTAGTAAGTGAATAAATAGGTGAGATTGAAGCATATTTATCAATATCAATATCGTCTTCAAAAATATTATAATTTTCTGGTTTTGGATTTATAAATTGAAAAATTTTTTTATTTTTGGTGACAGTGGCCTTTCCAGAAATAACTACCCAAAAGTCAGTTTTAAAGTTTTGTTTTAAAAACCCATAAATTGGGTTAAACCAAATAATTTTAAAATTTCCTGTTCCATCATTTAACACTACTTCATATATTTTTCTTCTAGACTTCAAAAGACCCGAGCTAATAATTTTCCCTTTTATTGTAACTTCATCACCATCGGATAAATTCGACATGTCCCTAACATCTCTATAGTCTTTATATGATTTAGGAGAATAAAAAATTAAATCAATAATATGATTTATGCCTATATAGTTAAGTCTCTCTGATAATTTGGGTCCTACACCGTTCAAGGATTGAACAGAATCGGTTATGCTTAGCTTTATGTCAATCGTCACTTGGAATATATCCGACATTGGAATAATAAAATCCCAATTCCTTTAATTTAAACTTATTGTATAAATTTCTCCCATCAAAAATAATTGGGCTCTTCATTTTTTTCTTTATCAAATCAAAATTTGGCTGCCTATAAATGCTCCATTCAGTGTTTATAACTAAAAAATCTACATCTATAAGTGCATCATAATTATTATTAAAATAACGAACTTTTTTACCAAATCTTTTTTTAAAATTTTCCATTGCTACAGGATCATTTACATTAATATCAACTCCTTCATCAATTAACTTCTCAACAATATCTACAGATGGTGCCTCTCTTATATCATCGGTATTAGGCTTGAAAGACAATCCCCATACTGCACAAGTTTTACCATTAAGAGTTCCGATAAAGTCTTTTATTTTATTGAAAAATTTAAATCTCTGATGAATATTCACCTTATCAACAGCACTACATAAATTCATTTCTAAATCATTTTTCTTGCCAACATCAATTATTGCTTTTACATCTTTTGGGAAACAAGAACCTCCATACCCCAGACCAGGATATAAAAATTCTTTACCTATTCTTTTATCTTGAGACATTATCTTTCTCACATTTGATATATCAGCACCTACTTTTTCACATAAATTTGCCATCTCATTCATAAATGAAATTCTAGTAGCAAGCATGGAGTTAGAAGCATATTTTGAGACTTCTGAAGATTTAATATCTACAAAGATAAGCCTATCTTCTTTCCTTAAAAAAGGTTCATATAGATCTCTTAAAATTAATTCTGCTTTTTTAGAATCTACTCCAACAACTATTCTGTCTGGAAACATGAAATCATTTACTGCAGACCCTTCTTTTAGAAATTCAGGATTTGATGCAACATCAAAAAGCTCATCAGTAAGTTCAGAGACAACTTCTTTAATTTTATTTGTAGTACCAACAGGCACAGTGCTTTTTGTTACAATAACTTTATAACCATTAATATTTTTAGCTAGTTCTTTTGAAGCACTTAATATGTAACTTAAATCAGCAGAACCATCCTCTTTTGGTGGGGTTGAAACTGCAAGAAAAATAATTTCTGATTTTTCAACTGCATCTTTATAATTTGTAGTAAAAGAAAGTCTTCCCTCTCTGTAATTTCTAGTAACTATTTCTTCTAAACCAGGCTCATAAATACCAACTTCGCCATTTTTAAGAGAATCTATTTTCTTTTCATCTATATCTAAACAAGTTACATCGTTTCCACTGTCAGCAAGACATGATCCTGTTACTAAGCCCACATAACCAGTTCCTATTATACATATATTCATTTGTTATCTATTATGAACAGATGAAAAGAAATTACAAAATGTTTTATATTGACATAGATGGCACTTAGGTTTTTGATTCAAGCATATTTTTTTTCCAAAATAAGAAATTAAATTTGAACTACTTGAATGAATATTTTGACTAATCAGACTCTTATACCAATTCTCAATTTCAGAGTTTTTTGAATTTGATGAAATAAAATTTAGCCTTTCTAAAACTCTTTTAAAATGGGTATCAATTATAACTTCTTGAGTATGAAATTTGAGACTTAAATATTTTCTTGCAGATTTAACTCCTATGCCAGGAATCTTAATTAGCTCATAAGAAGTATTAGGAATTTTATTATTAAGACTATTGAATATATAAAATGCTGCTTTTTTGAGTCGCAAAGCCTTTTGCTTAAAAAAACCAATGGGCTTTATTTTTTCTTCTATGTCATCTAGTGAAGCTAAAGACAAGCTTTTATAATCTTTATACAAAGAAACAATTAGATTCCCGGAGGTCTCTACTTTGTTCTCAAGTGCTCGGGCCGAAAGGATTAATTTAATGATTAGTTCGTAGTCAGATGAATAGTTGAAACCCTCAGTGTATGAATTTTTATATTCATCACTGAGAGATTCAACGAATTTTTTTAAAACCAAAACCTAGCTTTTTCTTTCAGCTGGGCTTAAGCCATCAAAGTCAAAGTCTGTAGCCTTAGCTACGAAGGATGCCCATTTTTCAGGGATTTCATCCTCGTGATGTATAGCATCAACTGGACACGGGTCTACACAAGCACCGCAATCAATACATTCATCAGGATTAATTAATAGTTGGTCGCCTCCGTCATAGATACAATCTACTGGGCATGCTTCAACACATGATTTGTCTTTCACATCCACACAAGGTTCTGCAATTACATATGGCATAATTTACCCTCCTTTTTTAGGTCTTTAATGATTCTAACTAAAGGGTTTTTTTATACAACATCTAGACATTCTGCATCTATGATATCATTATTGGCTTATTGGAGGTCAGAAACTTCTTCTTTTTCTTCTATTTTTTGGACACTTTCTTCTATTATAGTCTGCTTGTCATACTTCAAATATATGTAACCCAACCCCAGACTTGTTACAAAAAAAATAACACCTAACCAAATAGTAAGTTTTTTTAAAAATGATGATGAGTCAGCTCCAAAAACTGATTCTGAAGAGCCTCCAAACATTGAACCTAAATCATCTGTTTTTGATGGCTGAAAAAGTACAGATAGAACCAAGAGAATTGATACTCCTGCATGAAAAATTATTAGTGTCTCTTTTATTGTTTCAATCATTTGAATACTCAGTCTTAATTACAATATCACAAAATTTTTCACAATCCAGACTAGCACTACCAACAAGTACACCATCTACATTATTTAAATTAATTATTTCTCCAATGTTATTTGAGTCAACACTACCACCATATACTATTCTTGGTAATTGTTTTGACTTAGGATACATATTTTTTAACTCTTCACTAATAAAACCATGTGCCTCTTTGATATCTTTTAGTTCAGCGGCTTTACCTGAACCTATAACCCATATTGGCTCATATCCAATAACAATATTTGATAGGTGTTTTTCGTCCACCTCTCTTAATGCCCTTTTTAATTGATCAAGAATTTTTGAAAAAGTTTTACCTTGTCTTCTTTCTTCATAGGTTTCACCAAGACAACAAATAACTTTCAAACCATTCTGTGTGGCTAACAAAACTTTCTTATTTATCATCTCATTAGTTTCTAGCAAGTGCTGTCTTCTTTCTGAATGACCTATCATTACCCATGTACAGCCAATATCTTTTAACATATCAACAGAAACTTCACCTGTATATGGCCCATTGTGCTCATAGAAAGTGTTTTGTGCAGCAACACTGACTTCTGACAATGAAACTTTATTCAAAGTATCGGACAAGTAAACGAGCGGTGGAGCTATTACTATATCTACTTTATCTGAATTAAATTTAAGATTTAAAAGTTCTTCAAGAAATTTACTGATCCTTACTCGATCTAGATTCATTTTCCAATTTGCAAAAACTATTTTTTTTCTATTCATCAATATCAATTAAACCATATAATCTTTTATTTGTATTTCAACATATATTCTTTCAATAACATCAAACCCTTTTGCAATTCTTCCATTGATCCAGCATAAGATATTCGAACATATTTTTTATAATTTTCACCAAAATCAATACCAGGGGCTACAGCTAGTCCAACTTTATCAAGTAAATCCTTACACAAGTCTAGAGAGCTTTCACAGTAATCTTGAAAATTACATAAAATATAAAATGCCGCATCTGGGGTATAATTTACTTTAATGCCCATTTCATTTAAAAATCTTAATGCAAAATCTCTTTTTTGCTCATAACTTTTTAAAATATTTTTCTGAACTTTGTTTTTGATATTGTATGCACTAACTGCTGCATGCTGTGATATTGTAGGTGCACAAATGAACATGTTCTGTTGTAACTTTTGAACACTTCGAACTTTATCACTAGGAATAACTATATAGCCCAACCTCCATCCAGTCATCGCATAAAGTTTGGAGAATCCATTTACTATAAAAGAATTTTTTGATGCAAATTCAATAATAGAGTTAGTCTTCGAATTGAAAGAAAGACCATGATAAATTTCATCACTAATTATATTTAAGTTCAACCTTGAAATAGACTTTAATACATCTTGGTTCTGTGAAACACTGGTAGGATTTGAAGGTGAATTTATAATTATTGATGTTGTGTTTTGAGAAATACTATCTTGTAATTTGTCAATATTTATTTGGAAATTATCTTTTTCATACGTTGTGAAAACTCTTGGAATCCTTCCAAGAATCTTTAGTATCTGTGGATAACATGGATAATGAGGCTCTACAACAATCACTTCATCATTAATTGATGTAGAAGCTAAAACTGCAAGAACAATCCCTGCAGAGCTACCTGTTGTTATCATTATTCTTTCTTTTGAAACTAAAGTATTATGTACTTTTTCATAATATTGTGAAATTTTTTCTCTTAATGTTTCAATACCAAAGCTATTTGTATATCTATACAATTTGTTGTTTAATGCATTTTGTGCAGAATCAACTATTAAATTATCAACATTTTCTGTAGGCTCGCCTATTTCTAAATGAACTATGTCTCTTCCTAAACTTTGAAGTTTTAAAGCTTTTTCGAGTATTTCCATTACATAAAATGGCCTAATATCTTCTAAATTACTTGAATCCATAACTACATTTTATTTAAATTTAAATAAAAAGATACTAAAATGATTGTTTTGATTAAAGATTATGGGTAGTATAAGTACTTTAATTTGGAGTTTGTTATGTCAAAAGTATGTTATTTAACAGGTAAAAGATATATGACTGGTAATTCTGTGAGTCATGCTAATAATAAAACAAAAAGAAAATTTAATGTGAATTTGAGACCTGTTACTTTAATTAGTGATACATTAAGTGAAAAAATTAAAGTATTAATTGCTGCCAGTACCATGAGAACAGTAAACAAATATGGAAGCTTAGATCGTTTTTTATTGGATTCAGATAATTCCAAACTATCATCTGAAGCAATTAAATTAAAAAACAAAATTTCAAAAAAGCTCCGTCCTAATAAGTAAAACTTTATTTTTTGAATTCTTTATTAATTTTTTTAAAGAAAATTTCTTTTCTAATTTTTGCTAATCTATCTGGAAACAATATTCCATCAAGATGATCTAATTCATGCTGAAAAACTATTGATTGGATACCTTCAAAAACTTTTGAATTTGTATTTCCATTTAAATCAACATATTCGACTGAAATATTATCAAATCTTGGAATATAATCGTAATATCCTGGAATACTAAGGCAACCTTCTTTTGAGCTAATTTCTCCTGATTCTTCCTTTATTTTAGGATTAATCATAGTTAAAAAATTCAATTCATCATCTTTAGAAAAATCTTGTGTTATGAATAATCTTTTAGTAACTCCTACTTGAGGCCCAGCTAATCCAATACCTTTTTCTTTTATCATTATTTCTTTCATAGACTCAATAATTTGTATAATATTTGAGTCAATATTAATAACCTCAGAACATACGGTTCTAAGTACCTCATCAGGATAAATTTTTAATGAAATTTTATTCATACTAAAATTTGTTTAATTTTGAAATTAAATCTTTACTTGATCTAAATAAAGGGAGGTTCTTTTCAGGTACCATAACACTTTCACCAGTTTTTGGATTTCTGCCTTTATAAGCTTTGTAGTTCTTTTTAAAAAAACTTCCAAACCCCCTAATTTCTACTCTATCATCTTCATTAATGGCAGTTGATATTGACTCAACAATTGAAAAAACAATTTTTTGTGATAATTCTTGATCAATTTTAAATACTGCGGTCAACTTATCTTCTAACTGAGATTTAAGCATCTTATTATTTTGAATTTTTATTGATTTATGTCAAGAATTAAATTCTGCATTTCTATTAAGTTTGCCCTCGCCGGGAATCGAACCCAGAACTAGGGATTAGGAATCCCTTGTTATATCCGTTTAACTACGAGGACTTGATTTGAATAAGTATTTTACTGATTAAGAAATATAGTTTAAATTATTTCAAGTAATGTTTAAATCCAAACCTTTCTTCATAACCATAACAAACAAGTATACAAAACAATTTACAAAAGAACTCTTAATTGATTCTGAATCAGTAGACAATGCTATACAAAAAACTATCGCAATTGGAGGGATAGACCCTTTAAACTTTGATATAAAAGTAGAGGAAGCTTCAACCTCCCAAGCACAGGGATGGCTAGAAGAGAAATTTCCTAATGGAGATTTTAAACATTTAGTCATTGATGAGGAGAATGGTGTCTACGAGTTAATATACAACCCTATGGGGAATATTTATTAATTAGAGTTTATTTCTTTTCTTCTTATAGCCTTGTCGAACTTTAAATCTTGGATCAGACTTACAAATTACATAAATCCTACCTCTTCTTTTGACAACCTGGCAATCTGGGTGTCTTTTTTTCATTGATCCAATTGAACTTACAACTTTCATAGTGGAATATTTAAACTTATTAAGTATTTTATGTCAAATTATAATTATCATTATCCTCTATATGAAGAATGGTTTGATGGAAATTTGTAAGATTTTCTCTATGCCCAACGCTTATATATTGAATAGATAGTTCATCTAAGAGCTTATATGCATTGTTTTCATTATTTATATCTAAAGCACTTGTAGCTTCATCTAAAATTACTAATTTTGGATGGTTTAGTATTACTCTTGAAAATGCTATTCTCTGCTGCTCTCCAACTGATAGAACCCTACCCCAATCTTTAGTAGTGTTTAAACCATGATCTGCTACTAAATATCCTATAGACAGCTTATTTAAAGCTTCAAGAATTTCCTTATGGCTAAACTCATTATTTGATCTTGGATAAACAATTTGCTCCAATAAGGTTCCTAAAGACATATAAGGCTTTTGTGGTAGAAACATTATATTCTCATAATTTGGCTTATAAACTTTACCACTTCCTAAAGTCCAAAGACCAGCTATCGCTCTAAGCAATGAACTTTTGCCAACTCCACTCTTACCCTTAATTAATAAGTTTTTATCTCCCAAATTAAAAGTCAGGTTCCTAATTAAACTCTTTTTATTATCTGGAGTTTTTACTTCAAGGTCTTTAAGTTTAATATCATCAGATGTTTCGTAGTTTATATTTTTTGATGAAAGATTAAGGTCTTCGTTTAACTTATTGTTAAAATTCCCAAGTCTAAATATACTTGCTGAAAATGCAGATATATTTTCTATTTGATTAGTAACGATTGACAAAGCTCCAAATACTTGAAAAAATGCAACCCAAGCTTGTGTAATGGTTCCGAAATCTATTTCATTTGCGAAATACAATGGAGCAACTAAGATATATACAGGAAACCTCATAAGATTAGAATATAAAAATTGGAAAAGGTCCACTATTGATTGCCAAATAATCCATAAATCAAAATTCTTTAAAGCTTTTCCTAGTCTTAGTAAAACATCTCCTTTTTCTCTTTCTTCACCCTTATAGAAGGAAATAGATTCAGAGTTATCTCTAACATGTACCATGCTATATCTAAAATCAGCTTCTAATCTTAATTGATCATAATAAATTTTTATCATTTTTTTACCGGTATAGATTGCAATTATTGTTCCAATAGCAACATAAATTATGAGCCCCATTGTTAGGACTTTTGAAATTGACCAAAGAATGGCACTAAAGGAAATTACTGTAAGAATTGCATATAATGTATCAATTAAGAAATCTAATGTTACGGATGTAAAATGTTTAATATCCTCGGAAATACGTTGATCAGGGTTATCGATATCGGAGAATTCAGAATTAGAATCTAAAAGATAATAGGTTCTATTTTGAAAATAACGTTTAATAAAGTTCTCTGTTAACCATTCTCTCCAATATCTTCCAAACTTGAGTCTTGTAAATTTATAAAATGTAATAATTGGCACTGCTAATATAACAACAATGCCATATACCCATAAAAAATCCCAGAAGACATTTTCATTTCTTGTATTTAATGCCGTATCAACAAACCTAAAAACATAGCTTAATGAGACATTAAGTCCAGTTACTGCAAATAAAAGAAGTATTATTACAAATAATAGAATCCAAGGCTTTAACTTTTCTTTTAACTGATGCCTAAACCTGTAAAATGATAGACCGCATAATAAAAGAATTGCTAATGATATATAAACTAAAGTTGGGGACTTTAAACTATTAACATAGACTTTAAAATTAGGTGCAAGATCAGTAACGAATGTTGGATAAAAACTTTCAACTAAAAATCCAAGGAATATTATAAAAAAATGGCTGAAAGAAATGACACCCAAGATTGATACGACCAGTAGATATAACAACTTTATTCCGGAATTCGGTTGAACTAATGGAAAAAAATATGGCTGTGCGGTACTAACGAATCTATCAAATAATTCTTTATTAAAATTAAAATTTGAATTTGGCATTTAATCATAAATTATCTATCAATTAACCAATTAAAACAAATTTACCTTTTTCTGGTAATTATGATAAATCCTATAATGATGCTTATGAAGAGAGTTAAATATTGTGCCATATTGAAAAGTCCAGTATTTACTTGAGTATTCGGCAACTTTACAAATTCAATAAAAAATCTAATTAATGAAACAGAAAAAACTATTATTAAGGAGAGAAATCCTGATTTTGATAAAAAATTCAGCCTTTCTTTCAATATATAAATTATTAAAAAAAGGAGCAAATATGAGAGACCTTCAATAATTTGAGCAGGATATCGAGGAATATTATCATAACTTGGAAAAACTATACAAAAAAACTTAGTACAATATTTACCTAAAATTTCGGAATTAAATAAATTTCCCAACCTAATTAAAAAAATTAAAATTAATGAATAAAAAAAAGCTAAATCTAATATCTTAAAAATTTCTGATGTGTTAAATTTCTTCTTACCATAGAAAATAACAGATAATACGAAGCCTATTGCTCCACCATGGCTTGAAAGTCCTTGATATCCAGTGAAGTAACCTTTTTCAAAATTATATGGAATCAAAACTTCAAATAAATTTTGTGAATAATAATCAAAGTTATAAAAAAAACAGTGAAATATTCTTGAAAAGACAATCATTATGATAATTGATTTAAATAATAAATCTTCCAAATATCCTTTCTTTTCAATAATAAAACTTTTAACAACATTGAAATAAACAAAGAAAACCCCTAGGCCAAATAAAATAGAATAAATACGTATTGAAATTATATTGTTATTAATCAAATAAGGCGAAACATCCCAGTGATAAAATAAAGAATAATCCATTTCCTAAAGATTCTGCTCTAGTTCTACTTGAAACCTTTTTTCTTCTAGCAATTGCCTATTCCTAATCTCTTGACCTATATTATAATTTTTTACTTCGTTTTCACTTTCCACTATTAATTCAGGAACAACAACTGGCACTCCCTCCATATTAATGGCAACAAAGCAGAAATAAGCTCTAGCACAAATTACTTTTTCTTCAGTATATCCTTCTTTAGTAACTTTAGTTTTCACTATCAAAGATCTATTACCTGTCCATATAACTTTTGAGCTTAATTCTATAATATCACCCTTGTTTATAGGCTTATTGAATTGCATATCCTCTATTGATGCTGTGACAGCTTTCGTGCCCGTGAACCTTCTTGCGCATATTCCACCAACCATATCCATTAACTCGATTAATTTCCCACCATACATCGTACCAAAATCATTTGTATCATTTGGGAATACCATCATGCTACTACTTGCCTCAGAGGTCTTTCTTTTAAGTCTTGCCATTATTACTCCTTTTTTTTTATATAATACACTTTTTTTTTGTATTTTAATTTTTTTAATTAGAGATTAACAATTATAATAATCTTATGAAAAAATTTACAACAACAGATAATTATATAACAACCCCTGACCTTGAACTTGCTGTTAATGCTTCTATTTCCCTAGAAAAACCTCTTCTAGTAAAAGGTGAGCCAGGTACTGGAAAAACTCTTCTGGCCGAAGAGATTGCTAAATGTTTAGACATGAAAATTATCAAATGGCATATAAAGTCAACCACTAAAGCTCAACAAGGTCTTTATGAGTATGATGCAATCACACGACTTCGAGATTCTCAGCTTGGTGATTCCAGAGTTAAAGATATATCGAATTATATTGTAAAAGGAAAATTATGGGAAGCATTTGCTTCTAATGAGAAAGTTGTACTTTTGATCGATGAAATTGATAAAGCAGACATTGAATTTCCTAATGATCTGTTACAAGAATTAGATAAAATGGAGTTTTATGTATACGAAACAAAAGAAAATATTATTGCTAAAAAAAGACCAATTGTAATAATAACTAGCAATAATGAAAAAGAACTACCAGATGCTTTTCTTAGGAGATGTATCTTCCATTATATAAATTTTCCTGATAAAAAAACCATGCAAGATATCGTCAATGTTCATTTCCCTAAAATTAAGAAGAAGCTTCTAAATGAAGCATTGGAGATATTTTTTGATTTACGTGAAGTCCCTAATATTAAAAAATACCCTTCAACCTCAGAATTAATTGATTGGATAAAGCTTCTCCTTTCTGATGATATACCAAGGGATATACTTTTAGAGAGGGATGAAGCTAAAGCAATTCCACCATTACATGGAGCATTGTTAAAAAATGAACAAGATGTTCATATGTTGGAAAGATTAAGATTTATGATTCGTCGAGGTAGCTAGTGTTAATTGATTTTTTTATGACAATAAAAAAATCTGGAGTTAATGTTTCCCTCAAAGAACTTCTAGATTTGATTAATGCATTAAGTAAAAACTTAATTAAGCCAACTAGTCAGGGCTTTTATTACCTGAGCAGATCAATAATGGTTAAGGATGAGAAATATTATGATAAGTTTGATCAAGCTTATGGAATTTTTTTCGAGGGTATTGAGGACTTAGATATTGATTTCCTTAAGAATGAAATTCCTGAGGAATGGCTTAGAAAACAATTCGAAAAAACATTAACAGATGAGGAAAGAAAAAATATAAAATCTCTTGAAGACTTAGAAGAATTAATGAAAAAATTCCTTGAAACCTATGATAAACAGAGAGAAAGGCATCAAGGTGGTAATAAATGGATTGGAACTGGTGGAACATCTCCTTTTGGTGCATATGGAAACAACCCCTTTGGCATAAGAATTGGACAAGATGGTAATAGGAACTTTTCTGCCGCTAAGGTGTGGGACGAAAGAAGATTTAGAAATCTAGACGATAATGTAGAAATAGGAACAAGAAATATTAAAGTTGCATTAAAAAAATTAAGAAAATTTGCAAGAGTTTCTGGAAAAGATGAACTTGATGTTGATGAAACTATCAAGAAGACTGCAGATAATGGGGGATTCATTGATATTAGAACTCGTGCAGAAAAAATGAATCAAATAAAAGTGCTAATTTTTTTTGATGTCGGTGGCTCTATGGATCCTTACATTCAAATTTGTGAAGAACTATTCTCAGCAGCAAGATATGAATTCAAAAATCTTGAATTCTTTTACTTTCATAACTTTATCTATGAAGGTGTATGGAAGGACAACCAAAGGAGAAACGAAATAATTGATACTCAAGAAATTATAAATAAATATGGTGCTGACTATAAAGTTATTTTTGTAGGTGATGCTTCAATGGGGATTTACGAAGTTACTCATATTAATGGTTCAGTAGAACATTATAATGAGAAGCCAGGTGAATATTATCTTAAATCCTTACAGAACCATTTTAATAAAATTGTTTGGCTAAATCCGTCTGATATTGAAGATTGGGATTATTCACAGTCAATTGATTACATAAGATATTTAATTGAAAATAAAATGTATCCCCTAACAATTGAGGGGATTAATAAAGCAGTAAAATTCTTAACTTAATTTATATTTTTATTAATTTTAAAAATAAATATACTGAAAAAAATCCTAATAAAATATTAAAAGACAAATAGCCAAATGCTCTACTGAAATCCTTATCATTTATCATCTTTGCAAACTCAAAACTAAATGTTGAAAAAGTTGTTAAAGAGCCTAGATACCCAATTATAAAAAAATCTCTCAAATTAGTTTTAAAATCAATAAATGAGGAGGCATAATAAAAAAATCCCAGCAATAAAGAACCAATTACATTAACTAACAATGTGGAGAGGTAAGGTTTATCTGGAGTTTGTATAGAAACAATGTTATTTGCAACAAATCTTGTTACAGCTCCCAAAGAACCTCCTACAGCCACTAATAAATAAGTTATTAACATAATCAAAATTTACATCTAAAAGCAGATATTACAAAACTCAATCAACCATGGTGACGGATATTTTTTTGTCTTGAGAGCTAGCATCTGCAAGAAACTCTGGGTGTTCTTGGGCGAATTTGTTTTTTATAATTTCCTGAGAAGTTTTAAGGAAAAACTTTATTTTATGTTTACTTTCAAGATCTAAATTTCCAGAAAACAACATAAGTCTCCAATAAAGCAATGCTCTACAGATTAATTCAGCTTCAACAATTAATTCTTCATCATTTTTATAATCCCAATCTTCTAGAGCATAGAACAAATATCTGGGCTCTTTGGTTTGTAAAAAATCAATTAATGCTGGAACTTTTTTTGTGAATGGGTTTGCAAGGTTTGGGGGATGCAAATCTTTATATGTTCCCCATTTATATTCTTTTCTCCCTTTTAAATCTGTATTAGGCTGAATCCTCCATCCTAAGTTAAATGAACTTTTTTTATAATTTGCATCAGTTCCATATCTTTTAGCATGATCCTCTTTATGATATTTTTCAAGCTGATCTTTCATCGATGCATTATATAAACGAAAAACTGTCATTTAAATGCTAGTTACAACAATTTCTCTCGAGTCAAAGAAATTAGGATCCTTTTCTGAGTTAAATTTAAGCTCCTTATAAATTGAATAAATTAACTTCCAGTCTGCAATCAAATTAATTTTTGGTTCTTTCTTATGCTTTTTTAATTTATTATGATTCCAAGCCAAATACGAGGAAACGATTAAATCTAAATTTTGAAAATTAAACCCTGTCTTTATAAAAAGATCACTAGGTATATTATCTTTATCAAAAATTGATTTAAAAATTTTTGTCCAATATTTTTCTTTAAGAGACAGGTTAGTTTCTTGAGAGATTTCTCTCTCATATGGCTTAAGCTTTAAAACTAAACTCTTAAAATTATCATTAAAAATAGATGGCATATTTGGATTGTAAGAAATAAAATTAGGTTTTTTATTTCGATTTTTATAAGAATTATCTAATTCAAAGTTGTAAAATTTAGCTAATCCATCCTTATAAGGCCAAAATTTTAGTCTAGGCATTGAATCATTTATAATTTTACTAGAAGTAGAAATATAAGATTTTATAATTTTTCTCTCTTCCTCATCAACATTCCCTGTAATTAATCTCAATCTCCAATGCAATAATGCTCTACAAGCTAATTCTTCTTCAATTGGGAAACTTGAAATATCATTAAAATCCCAATCCTCTAACATGTAAAAAAAGAAACGGGTCTCTTTGGTTTCTACAAAGTCAACAAATGATGGGACCTTACATGTTAAGGGGTTAACAACATTTGATGGAAATAAATTTTTATTTAATCCCCACTTATATCTTTTTCTATCTTTGGTCTCAGTACGTGGTTGAAAAAAAAGTCTTTGCTGTGCATATTCACCTCTTTTCCTTTTTATTCTTTTAGCATTTTTATCTAATTCTTTTTTTTGCTCTTGTGAAGCAATCTTGATGCCCATTATTGTCATCTAATAAGTTTAACATCGTAAGTGAATAAATTAATCAAGACTTTTTAAAAGATAGTGAAGCTGAATTAATGCAATATCTTAAACCAGTTGGCTCTGGTCCATCGGAAAAAACATGTCCTAAATGTGCACCACAATTTTTACATGAAACTTCAACTCTTACCATCATAAGGGAAGAATCTTCTTTAAAATCAATTTTATCTTTATTTAAACAGTCGAAAAAACTTGGCCAGCCAGTTCCTGAATCAAATTTAGAACCGGATTCAAATAGCTCAATATCACAACAAATACATTTATAGGTACCCTCTTCTTTACAATCGTTTAAAGAACCGGAAAAAGGAGCTTCTGTACCATGCTCTTGAGTCACATGATACTGAAGATCGGTGAGTTTTCCTTTCAAATCTTTATTTTTCATCGGAGATACCCAAGTGTTTTTTTAAATACAATATTATATCTTTGGATTCATATAACCATCCAGATGTACTACTACTATCACCAATCCTTAAACATGGAACTTGCAATTTTCCACCACCGTTAATAAGTTCTTGTGCGAAAGCTTTATTTCTTCTTGCATCCTTAGTATTGATAGAAATATTATTTTTCTTCATAAATCTTCTAACTCTGACGCAAAAAGGACAAGCTCTAAACTCATAGATTGTCATATCTTTAACTTTATCTTGAATAGCTTTAAGTTCAGAACTACTAATTTTTTTAGGTCGAGGTGAAGTTGCCCAATCCAGGAAAAGTATTATTCTACCAAGTATGAATCTAATTATCTGCATGCTATGCCTCTTGTGAGCCTGGAGCTGATGATAATGCAATTCCGACATTGCTCAACAAGACTTTTGCAACATTAGCATTTGAATCGTTATTAAGAATCAAGTTTCTCCAATAATTGATTACATCAGTAAAAATATTTTCAGTTAATGGGTTACAAATATCATATGCTACTTCGGAGTTCCATGTTTCAAGTGCAAGAAAAAAATAACCTGGTTTTTTTTTATTGTAAAATTTTGCTAAGTATGGATTTTTTCTTGCAAATTCTTGCCATTCTTTTATTTCCATAGTGCGAACATTCTGAGGAAACATATCATCCCGGTCAAAAAAATCATATTTTTTCATATATGTTTCAGCATCAGTTTCGTTTATCATGGTTCTTCCTATTACAGGGGTAGGAGAACGATCTGTAGATTTTCGACTCATAATATTTATACTGTATTATAACTAGATATATGATACAAGATACTATATTTTACTACTTTGCAATTACATGCCTAGCAATGGTATTGATATTAATTTATTTAATAAAAAAATAACATGTGGAAATGTAAACATACTTGGAGAAAGTCATCTATAAATACATTATGGTGCTTAATAGGTTGCTCCATTGGTGACTTAGGTGCAATATTTTATTTTCAGAATATTGATCACAGCCTTTCAGTTATGACTATAATGCTAATTGCGATAATCTGTGGTCTAACTACAAGTATTTTTTTAGAGACAATAATTCTATTTAAAGATTTAGGACTAAAAAAATCTTTGAAGACAGCTTTAGGTATGAGCTTGATTAGTATGGTCGGTATGGAAATAGCAATGAATAGTGTTGACTTTATTTTAAATGGAGAGCCGATAATTAATTTAAGAACAATAACACCAGTATTACTGGCAGGATTTATTGCACCATTACCTTATAATTATTGGAGATTAAAAAAATATGGGATTTCGTGTCACTAACAATTAAGCGCTTTTCATTTCTCTATATTTTCTTTCTTCTTCAGTAAATGCACCATCTGCTACAGGAATTATTGAAGGTATAAGAGCACCACCAATTCTCAAAAAACACTGTTCTAAGTACTTTTGTGCATCGCTAGCAAAGAAAGAGTTTCTTTTAAAGGTTAAGAAAGAACGCCAGTAGTTAATAGTAGACCAAACAACTGTAGGCGGTGTAACATTATCAAGCAACTCATTATAAGTTCCAATATGAGCCATATTAAGAATAGTTAAATCAAGTATCTCATCGCCAACCATAGATTCTGGATCCCATGATTCTGCATCCTCTATAACATTTCCATGCATTAGAGTATAATCGTGCATTATTGCTTCAATAAGTTTATTAGGATCTTTTGTTTCCAAATATTCTTCCAAACAATCATAGGCAACTAATTTAAAAGGATTATGGCTATGATAACCTTCACCCTTTTCACTTGTTAATTGAACATTACCTTTAATTTGAGGTCTGAATAACTTCTTTTTGAGAAGACCATCAGGAAATATAGACTCTATTATAGTTTCTTCAGCTTTTTTTTCTTTAAAATCAATACCTTGCATGAGTTAATTATTACTAACTTTTAATTTAATGCAACAATATTAATTTTTTTATTTATAATATCTCTATGGGAAAAAAATTTTTCTCTTTTATTTTTTTAAGTGTTTTTCTAATCATGATGTACTTTTTATATAAAATGGTCTAATTTTTCCCTGCCCAAAAAAGCTTCATTCTTTGAATTAACTCTTTTCTTCCAGACTTATTTTTTAGGAGCTTTAAACATTCCTTAAAAATTTTAAAGTATTTTTTAAGCTTAATTCTTCCATCAGGGAAGCTATATAAATAAATTCCGTAAATTAAAAAGAAAGGTGCGAGTATGGGAATACCAAAAGGCATAGCTAGAATAAATAAAAAGACTCTATTTATTACTTTTTTGAATTTGTCATACATAACTTTAAAGTTCAAATTCTAATTGATCATTTTTGTCTAACTTAATTTTATCATTGTTTTTAGAAAGACTACCAATATCATTCTTAAACATTTGAATTATGTGAGGATTGTTATTAATCCAATTTTCATACTTCATATAGTCTGGCATCATAACTTCTACTTGAGTCCAATAATCTTTAGAATGATTAGGATGAATTATATGTGCTAATTCATGTACAACTAAATACGATATGACTTCATGTGGAACTAATATTGCTCTCCAACTAAAACTCAAAATTCCCCTTCCAGAACATGACCCCCATTGAGAATGGGACTCTTTTATTAAAATCCTATCGTAAGAAATATTAAACAACTTCGAATATCTAATACACAATTCAGACAATTTCTCAGAAGCTCTTTCTTTATACCAATCTACAAAAACTTTATTAGCTAATTTTAAATATGCATTAGAAAGATAAAAGGTACCATTTTCATATTTTAAAGGTATGGATTTATTGGTAACAATTTTAAGCGGTCTCTCTTTACCAAGGTATAGAAAGTTTTCACCTTCCTCGTATTTTTTATGAAGATCATTTAAATATTTAGTCTTGTTTATCTGTTGATTTCTCAATAGGTAAAACTTTTTCTCATATAGAAAATCTTCAACCAGTTCTGAAGAAGCATTTAAAGGAGCTCTAACTATTATATACCCCTCAATTGTTACTTCGGCAGATATAGTTTTTCTATCAGATCGTATGATTTGATCAACCTTTAGACTCATTTGAGGCTACTATAACACATAAAAAATTAAAAATTAACAATAATTTAAGATATTTAAGATAATAATATAAAAATAACAGTTAGTAATGAACCAAAAACTATTCCAACAATTGTAGCTATCAAGACTTCTTTTTGTCCTTTTGAAAGAGCTGGTGGTTTAGGAAAAGAATCTGTATGTAAAAATTCAAATAATCCAATATGAGCAAATATAATTTTAGCTGGAATTGCAAAAGCAACGGATAAAATTATTATTTGACCATAGGTTGGTATGGTTTCATAAAAACTTGGCTCAGCAGCATTTGCATAACAAGTAGTTAAAAAAAATAAAGTGAGTGAATTTTTAAGCAAATTATTCATACAACACATTGAATTATAATAACAAATATAGGAAAATCAATATATGCCTAGTTGTTACTTACAAGTTTATGAGAATATAAAAAATACTGGAGATGATCAGAAATACTGGGAAGAATATACATCCTTTTATGAGCAGTTTTGGGGAGGCCCTACATCCCCTTATGGATTATGGTTTGGGAATGAATACTCTGCATTTGAAGAATCACTATGTGAACATATGCAAATTCAAAAAAAGGACATAAAACAATGCTTATTTATCAAAGAGAATAATGAATATTACATATGTCCATCTGAAGAAAATTCAAAAAAAAAGTCATATTCATATTTAGTTAACAATCTTGTTCCACTTCATTGGTTACTATTATTTACTGAAGAGCAAAAAAAAGTTTTCAAAACCCATTGGGGCTTTGGAGCAATTCATTATACCTCTACAATTAAAAATGGATTAGAAATGATAAAAGATGGTAATGATTTGAAGGTTTCAATAAATGAGATGAAAAATCCTGCTAAGGAAGCTTTTATAAAAATTTTTGATGAACTTTCAACAACAGAAAATTGGTTATCAGAATTCAAAACCGATAGTATCCTGATTCTTAATTATGGCGACTTATTAGCAAATCTTCCTCAATCATCATTAGATAAAGAAGATTCGGTGAGCATATTATCTGATATTAAAATTTTAATTAGAGAAAAATCATTTTCTGACTCCGAAAAACTCTTAAACTTTTTAATAGAAAGGTGGTTAAAAATTGAATTTTCAAATAAAAAAAGTGAGAGTTTATCTGCTAACTAATTTTTGTATCCATTTTATAGGTATTAACTTTGGTGGAACAAGCAACTGATCCTCATTTTTAACAAAATCGTTTTTATATTCTAGGCTCCATTTATAACTAAGGAAATATTGTGTGATCTTTAAAGCTAATTTTTTCGAATTTTTTATTTTTGACCATTCATCTATTTTTTGCTCCATCGGAATAATTTTAGCCTTAGATGGATTAAATAATGTTCTTAGCGCAAAATTCCTTTCTTCATCATTAGAGGGTTTCAGCTCTTTCTTCATATCTAACAACATGCGGTATATGTACTTATATGTTCCAACTACATGATCATTGCTAAATGGTAATTTTCTTCTTTTTTTATTCGGATAATCATGGCCACTTAATCCCTCTGCAAATTTAATGATGTTGAGTTTATCTTCAGGGTATGGGTATTTTGCTTGTAATGACCACGCAATAATTTGATATCTTATAGTTGGATGATCCAATACGATAGGATGCTCTTTTATTGCAAGTGCTAAATGAATTGGATTCTTTGTCTTCTGAAAATCTCTAAAATATTTACAAAAAAAAAGCCATGATAAAATTCCTGTCTTTCCTTCATGAACCCTTTCTACAAAATTCTTAATTTCTTTAAAGAATTCATCACTTAATATTTTTGAATCAATCCATGCATCATCTTTAATTTTTGCCATAAATTAATACTAACATTCAAACTAAAATTTACATTAAATAAGTTTCATTCTCATTGAAATTGATTGATAGGTTGTTCGATATTTGTTTGCAAGAATATGCATTACAATTTTATCAATAGAATTAACTTCATGGAAATCTTTAGAAGCTATTACTCCTGAGTATGGTGCAGATGATTTCTGATAAATAATTGCAAAATTACAGAGTGCTTCATCAATCAAGATAGTATTTATATGCTCTGATAGCATGATGGAGCTTTTCACTCCTTTTTTAGATGATTCTAAAAAAAACGGATAATATTTTCTTAAAAATTTTTCTATCTTATTTTTTAATGAATTGAATTCAGAAAGGAGCTTTTTGTCCGTTGGAGATCTGTCTGCATCAGGCCCGTAATAAACAAGCTTTGATAAAGAACCTGAAGAAGCAGCTGAGAATATAGCCTTTAACCAGTTTTTTGCTTCTGACCATCTATCAAAATTCTTTTTAAAAGACAACAATGTGTGAGCTGTTTCAAGTTCATTAAGAACAGACTGAAGAAGATTAATCACAATTTTAACTAGAGACTCTCTTTCCAGTGTCAGTTCATCCTTCCAGCCTTTTACATAGCTTTCGTCATATAGAATTCTAGGCTCCAACTTAATCTGTTCAACTATGCTTTCTAATAACTCAATTTCTTTTAAAATATCCGGATAATACTTTTCTTTAAAATACTCTACACTTAAGGAAATATCATCTATATTGCTTACTTTGGTTAACAGTTTATTCTTCATAAGCTAGGCTTCACCATTGACTTTGGATTTAAAACCTTATCAGATTCTTTAATCTCTAATATTTTATCTTCATTAACAATTTCTCTTACAGTTTTATTATTACTATAAGCTTTCTTTGCGACATTAGCTGCATTATTATAGCCAATAATCGGAGCCAAACTCGTACACATAGCAAGACTATCCTCAATATATCCCTCACATTTATCTTTATCAGCCTTTATACCTTTGATGCAATCTAAAGCAAAAACCTTAGTACAAGTTGAAAGTATTTGAATTGATTCAATAATGTTATGAGCCATAACAGGCATCATCACATTAAGTTCAAAGTTACCTGATTGGCCAGCTATCGAAACTGTAGTATCGTTGCCAATGACTTGGGCACAAACTTGAGTTAATGATTCTGCCAAAACAGGATTTACTTTCCCTGGCATAATAGAAGAGCCTGGCTGTATAGATGGAAGAATAATTTCTCCAAAACCACATCTAGGCCCACTACCTAACCATCGAATATCATTTCCAATCTTCATCAGTGAGGTTGCAGCAGTTTTTAATGTGCTACTTAAATAAACAAGGGCATCTTTTGATGATTGTGATTCAAAGTGGTTTCTGGCTTCGTTGAATTTCAAACCGACTTTTCTTGAAATTTCTTTTGCTATTAGAGAACCAAATTTAGGATGAGAATTTATACCAGTACCTACAGCAGTTCCACCTTGTGCTAATGATCTTAAATGCATATTCGCTGAGCCTATAAAAACAATAGAATTTTCAACCATTTCAGAAAATCCACTGAATTCTTGTCCTAGAGTTATAGGTGTTGCATCTTGAAGATGAGTTCTACCAATTTTAAATATTTTATTAAATGCCATGGCTTTTTTTGATAATTCTCTTTTCAGAATTTTCAAACTTGGTATTAATTCATTAGCCACTAAACTATGGGCAGAAATATGCATTGCTGTTGGAATTACATCGTTGCTAGATTGGCAAAGATTAACATGGTCATTTGGATGAATTTTGACTTTTCCTTTTAAAAACTTATTAGCTAAGGTTGATATCACTTCATTTGCATTCATATTTGATGAAGTGCCTGATCCTGTTTGAAAAATATCAACAATAAACTCATCATCATGCTTGCCATCTATTACTTCTTGTGATGCTTTCATAATACTTTTTGATATATTTTTAGGAATTAATTTTAAATCACCATTAACTTTAGCTGCAGAATACTTGATTATTCCTAATGCTTTTATAAATGGCCTTTTAAATCTTAAATCACTTATTGGAAAATTTTGAACTGCCCTAGCAGTTTGGGCAGCATATAATGCTTTTTTGGGAACTTTCATTGTTCCCATGGAATCAGATTCATTTCTATAACTTTCTTTAGGCATGTGAACACTCCTGAGGCATTTAAAATATAATTTTAACTCAAAGATAAGGACTTTGATAATTTATTTTTTACAATTACAATAATTTTATTAAAGGAGTTGATGATGAGTGAAGTTATAGAAAGTAGCGATACAAGTTTTGAAGAGGATGTTATCAAATCAGATGTACCTGTTGTTGTCGATTTTTGGGCACCATGGTGTGGTCCATGCAAAGCCCTAGCCCCTACTCTGGAGGAAATTTCAGTTGAACAAAAAGATAAAATCAAGATAGTCAAAATTAATGTTGACGACCACACTGAGAATGCAGGAAAATATGGAATCAGAAGCATTCCAACTTTGTTAATATTCAATAAGGGTGAGTTAAAAAATCAAATAGTTGGTGCTTTGCCGAAGAATGAAATCGAAAAATTAATTATGGCAGAAATATAATGCAAAAATTTATAATGTTAAGCAAGCTTACTGACGAAGGACGAAAGACAGTTAAAATGCGTCCAGAAAGAATAAAAGAGGTAAATGACGAGATTGAAAAGATGGGTGCAAAAGTTGTTGAACAATATGCAGTTCTTGGTGAATATGATTTTATCAATATCCTAGAAGCACCAGACAATGAAACTATATCTAAAGTATCAATCGAACTCGGAGCAAGGGGCACAATTCAGCTTGTGACATTAGCAGCAATTTCAATTGAGGAACTTGCATCAACATTAACAGCAGGTTCGATTTATTAATTTTAACTTATCATTTCTTTGGCTCTTTTCTTCCAAGTATGTGTTTCGGCTTTCTTTCCTGCATTATTTGAGATTCTCTTATATTTTTCATGATTTGAAATTAAACTACTAATTTCCGATGCAAATGAAGCCGGTTTCAAAGATTTAACTAAAATTGCATTTACATTATTAGTTAAAATTCTTGAGATTGATGGTAGATCAGATGCAACAATAGGTTTTGTTGAAGCAAGATGTTCAAAGATCTTTATTGGTGATGAGAATTCTTGTGCATTAGTATCTCCCTTAATCGTAAAATCTTTTTGATAAGGGACAATTAATAAATCAGTTATTGAATAGTAACTTGGTACTATTTTACTAGGCACATGGCCGGTAAAAATAATATTTTTGTTCGAACTACTTAATAAATTTTTATAGTATCTATTATCAGAATCTTCTCCTCCCACAATCAAGAAAAAGGTCTTTGGAAATTTTTCCGCCAAATTAATTATTATTTCAATTCCCCTGCCTTTGTAAGTGTTGCCAATATAGGAAACAACCTTTGAACCCTCAGGTATAGATAATGATTTTTTAATCCCTACTGAATCATATTCTTTTTTAAAGTCTTCTAGCCTGACACCATTATGAAGAACTTTAATTTTTTCACTAGAATGAATTGTTTTTAAAATTGAGGACATTGTTCCTTCAGAATTACAGATAATTTTTTTTATATTTGTTGATTTTATGAACCTATTAGTAGCAATTCGAGAGAGAAAATTTATTGGTGGATGATGAATATCGATTACAATATTTTTCATAAAAAAAGACGCTAAATAAGCAAATGAAATATTTCTTGTGACAATAAAATCATATTTACCTTTTTTTTTGACAAGAGCATTTATGCCATGAATTAAATGACGAAGCTTTCCTTTCTTAACACCAGAACAAGGAATTATATTGAAAATTTGTTTTACATCGTAAAATTCATAGAAATAGTCAACTTTATTCTCTTTAATAGGTAATAGTAGATCAACTTTGTTTCCATTCTCTGCAAATGCCTCACAAATTCTAGAAACGTGTATGCTACTTGCTCCTGAACCAAAAAGTTCTGGACTCCCTACGTACAATATATTCACACTTATATATTATTGATTAATTGATTAATAAACAATATTTAATTAAGATTTTCAAATAACTTATGAAACTTATAAAAGGCTTTAGAGATATTTTTCCAGATTCAGAAATCGATATAAGCAATTCTGAATTATGGAACTCTATAAATATATTAATAAAACAGAGTTTAGATAAATTTAATTTTTCAGAAATCATAACTCCACCAATAGAGTATGATAGTACTTTTAAATCAGGAATAGGAGACGATACTGATATAGTCTCAAAAGAAATGTATGAGTTTATTTTAAAAAAAGACGATGAATTTAGTAAAAATGAAACTTTTTGTTTAAGACCTGAGGGAACAGCATCGGTAGTTAGAAGTTATTTAGAACATTCATTGGGGAAGAAAAAGAAAATTAATAAACTATTTTACTGTGGACCCATGTTTCGTTATGAGAGGTCACAAAGAGGCAGATACCGTCAATTTCATCAAATTGGTGCAGAAATTCTAGGTTCAAAAAATATTTATTATGAAATCGAACTAATAGGTTTAGCAATAGATATCTTAAGAAATTTGCAAATTATTGATTTCAAACTAGAGGTTAATAATATAGGCGATGAAGATTCTCTTAAAAAATTAGGGAAAAAAGTATTTGAATTTGCAAATGATAACAAAAATAAAATTAATCCAGAAGATTTTAAAATAGTCGAGAAAAATCCATTGAGATTCTTGGATAAAGCAATTCATAAATATGAGTTTTCCGATATTCCATCATCAAAAGAATTTCTTAATAATGAATCAAACGAAAGGTTTGATGAATTAAAGGAGCTCCTTAATAAAAATTCAATAGAATTTAAAGTTAATGAGCAGCTTATAAGGGGCATAGACTATTATAACGATACAGTTTTTGAGATTAAATCATCTAATCTAGGGTCTCAAGATACAATTCTTGCTGGCGGGAGATATGATAACTTAGTTGAAAAATTTGGCGGTCCTAAAACAGATTGTATAGGTTTTGCAGCTGGCATTGAAAGACTAATTTTGCTTCTAAACAACAATGTTAAAAAAGCCTCAAAAATCAAAATTGATTTCTATGTAATTTATCAATCTGATAATACAAAAAGTTATGCATATAGTGTATTAGATAAACTTAGGAAGATTGGATTTAGATCTGAAATGGATCATGATAGGAAATCTTTTATAAAGCAATTAAAATCTGCCAGTAAAAATAATTCATTATACACAGTAGTTGTAGGTGAAGAAGAAAAGATAAATAATTTTGTAAAAATAAAAGAGTTATCTAGTGGTGATGAATTCACAATAAAATTTGACAATCTATTTCAAGAGAAGATAATTGACCTAGTTAAAAAATGAAAAAAAATAAAATATTTTACGGTTGGTTTATAATTCTAGGTGCGTTTTTATTAATTTTCTTAGATGGTCTACTTTTATATTCTTTTGGCGTTTTACTTCCATCAATAGAGACCAAATATGGACTTTCAAATGCATCTGTAGCTTCAATATTTTCCGTTAGATGCTTAGTATTTGCTTTCTCAATGATACTTTTTGGCAAATTAACAGATAAATATAAGCCTCAGAAAGTTATTTTTTTTGGAGGACTTTTATCGGCTTTAGGTATTTTTTTAACCGCTTTTTCAACAAGTAAAATAGCCCTTTTTTTTAATTATGGAGTGCTAACAGGATTGGGAGATGGTGCATTTTATGTTCCAGCCATAGTAATAGCACAAAGATGGTTTAACAAAAGAAGAGATTTTGCTGTTGGTCTAGCAACTACTGGTGTACCAATAAGTGGATTAGTAGTTAACCCTCTATCTGCTTACATACTAAAAGAAACTAATTTAGAAACAACACTTATAGTTCTTTCCATAATCACATTGGTATTTTTATTTGGTGCTTTTCTTATGAAGGAATCTCCTGAGGAAATGAACTTGGAACCATATGGTGGCAAATTCCCTAAAGAAGAGGATGACATTGAAAATAGCTGGTCTAGCTCTGCAGCAATTAAAACATTATCGTTTAATGTATTGTACTTACAATTAGTACTGGGGATGCTTTCCTTCTTAATTGTTGTGACATTCCAATATGATCTTGCATTACAAAGAGGATTTAACATTTTAACATCATCATTAGCTCCTGCTTCAATAGCTGCAGGAAGCTTCTTTGGAAGATTAGTTGCTGGCTTCTTAAGTGATTACATAGATAGAAATAAAATTTTATTTTCTGTTTTCCTTGGACAAGCTTTATCAATTTTTATAATTCTTAATAGCAATACCATATATGGTTTTATCTTGTTTGGGATAACTTTTGGTTTTTGCTATGCAGGATGGATTCCAATATTTCCCAGCAAGCTAAAAGACTTTTACGGTAAAGCAAATTCAGGTGTAATTTATGGGATTTTCGGAACTGGGTTTTCAATATCAGCAATTTTTGGTCCACCATTAGGTGGATATTTAATAGATAAATTTGGTACATACGAATATGGCTTATATTTTTGTATAATAGTTTGTTTAATTGCAGCTTTTCTATCTTTATTAATAAAGAAGCCAACAAAAATTTAAATCTGATATAATTTTAATATGTTTGGTTTAGGTTTTTCAGAAATTGTACTTGTATTAGTAGTTTTTATAATATTATTTGGGCCTGATGAAGTCCCTAAGGTAGCTAAAAGTTTATCAAAACTTTATAGAAATATTGTAAATATAAAAGATGATTTAAATGATTCAGTTACTAAAGAAGTTAATGATTTAAAAACTATAAAAAAAAATCTTGAGAAAAAAGATTAAATATCTAAATTAGTCACATATAATGCATTTTCTTCTATAATCCTTTTTCTAGGCTCAACCTGGTCCCCCATCAATTCTTCAAATAAAAGACTTTCTTTCCCGTCTTTATCTAAATCTTCAATATCTGCAATATTAACCTCTCTAAGAACTCTCGTTTCAGGATCAAGAGTAGTTTCCCACAGTTGGTCAGGGTTCATTTCACCTAATCCTTTATAGCGTTGGACAGAAAACCCTTTTTTTCCAATATCTAGTAAGATCATATGAAAATCGTTTAAGTTTAAACAATTCGTTTCATCATTATTTTTAGTTCTTAATGTTATAGGGAATGTTAAACCATCAACACTTTCTGAATACTCTTGTAGACATCTTATAAACAACGAAGAATCAATAATATCTTTAGTAATTAGAGTAGTAGATTCCCTACCCTTGTCTTTAATAACAAAAGTAATATTATCTTTAACTTTCGAATTAGACTGATAAGATATTTTTTCAGATGATTCTAATTGTTTTTTCTTAATCTCATCATCTAGTGTAGAAAAAAACTTTTTATCACCAAAATTATATCCTTGAGAAAGTATTGGAATTATAATTTCTAAAACTCTTAAATCAATATTTGTTCTACTTAAATTTTCAACTAAATTTTTATATCTAATAAAATGAGAAATATTATTTAAGAGTTTATCTCTTGTTAATTTCATAGCTTTAAATGTATCATCACTTAAAATTTCATTAATTGAATTTTCTAATAGAAAATTATCTAAAGCTAGCTCATCCTGAAGATATGTTTCCTTGTTTCCCCTTTTGACTTTAAATAATGGGGGCTGAGCTATATAAAGCTTCTTGTTCCTTAATAGTTCTTTATAGTGATTATAATAAAAAGTTAGCAATAAAGTTCTAATGTGTGAGCCATCAATATCGGCATCAGTCATAAGAATTATCTTCCCATATCTTAATTTCGAAATATCAATATCCTCGTCTTGATCTACTCCTACTTTTGGGGCACCAAGTCCCATTGCAGTGATTAAAGTACCAATTTCATCATTACTTAGAACCTTATCTAATCTTGCTTTTTGAACATTTATAACTTTTCCCTTCAAGGGTAGCACTGCCTGTGTTTTTCTATCTCGACCTTGCTTCGCAGAACCTCCTGCTGATTCACCCTCTACTATAAAGAGTTCGCATTTGTCAGGGTCTTTTTCTTGGCAGTCAGCAAGTTTTCCTGGAAGAGATCCAATATCTAAAGCGCTTTTCCTTCTTGTTAAATCTCTAGCTTTTTTTGCTGCTTCTCTCGCTTTAGCAGCATCTAAAGATTTATTTACAATTTTCTTAGCATATGAAGGATTTTTTTCGAAAAAATCACCCAACGAATCATTCAATAAAGATTCAACTATGCCAGCAGTTTCAGAATTACCTAGCTTAGTTTTAGTTTGTCCTTCAAATTTAGGCTCTGGAACTTTGATGCTAACAACAGCAGTTAGGCCTTCTCTAGTATCATCTCCAGTTATTTGAACATTCTGATTTTTTAATAAATTCTGATCCTTTGCATACTTATTAATTGATCTAGTCAAGGCACTTCTAAATCCACTCAGATGAGTTCCGCCTTCAATTGTATTTATATTATTTACATAAGAGTAAATAGTCTCGGAATAACCCTCATTGTATTGTATTGATATTTCGACAATAGTGTCATCTTTTTTACCAGATACAAAAATTGGCTTACTGTTAACAGTTTTTTTATTCGAATTAAGATGTTCAACATAAGAAATTATCCCACCTTTATAATAGAAAGTATCGCTACTATCAGATCTATCATCCAAAATTGAAATTTTTAAACCACTATTAAGAAATGCTAATTCTCTTAATCTATTACATAAGTACTGATAATCGAACTTAGGTTCAAAATCATACCTTCCAGATGTATTTATTACTGGCTTAAATATTTCAATATCTGGTTTAAAAGTTATTTTAGTTCCATTTTTCTTAGTTTTTCCTGTTGATTTTAATTTACTAGCAACCTTCCCATATTCATATCTCTGGTTCCATTTAGATCCATCCCTAGAGATATCTACTTCTAGAAATTCTGACAAGAAGTTTACTACAGTAACACCTACACCGTGAAGACCTCCTGAAACAGCATAAGTTTTAGAATCGAATTTCCCACCTGCATGCAGCGTTGTTAAAATAACTTCTACAGCAGGTACCTTTTTTACAGGATGTTTATCAACTGGAATACCCCTTCCATTATCTTCTAGGGATATACTTTCATCTTTATTTATAACAACACTTATCGTGTCACAGTGTCCTGCAAGAGCTTCATCAACAGAATTATCTAAAACTTCATATACTAAATGATGAAATCCTCTTTTTACAACATCGCCAATATACATTCCAGGTCTTTTACGAACTGCTTCCAGACCTTCTAAGGCTTGAATATTTTTTGCACTATATTGATTATTTGTGGTTTTTTTTACCATCGAGATTCTTATAATTTTAACATTCAAAAAGGTTTATTCAAAACTAATCTTTCATTCTGGGCAGTGTTATTCCAGTCTGGTTTTGGTATTTACCCTTTTTATCTGCATACGTAACATCGCACTGCTCATCACCCTCAAAAAATAAAACTTGAGCTATTCCTTCGTTTGCATAAATTTTAGCTGGCAATGGTGTCGTATTAGAAATTTCTAAGGTGACATGTCCTTCCCATTCTGGTTCGAATGGGGTTACATTAACAATAATTCCGCAACGAGCATAAGTAGACTTTCCAAGGCAGACAGTTATGACATTTTTTGGAATTCTGAAATATTCAACTGTTCTTGCAAGTGCAAATGAATTTGGTGGAATTATACATTCGTCAGTAACCATAGTAACAAAAGATTTTTCATTAAAATCTTTTGGATCAACCACTGTGTTAAAAACATCAGTAAATACCTTGAATTCGTCAGTAACCCTAATATCATATCCGTAAGATGAAACACCATATGATATAGCTCCTTGAGTTGTTTGCTTATCGGTAAATGGCTCAATCATTTTTTCCTCTAAAGCCATTTTCTTTATCCAATTATCTGATTTTATACCCATTCGTTACTCCTTAGAATTGTTTTAAAAACTTTAAATCATTTTGATAGAAATATCTAATATCTGTTATTCCCAATTTAATCATAGCAAGTCTTTCTATCCCCATTCCAAAAGCAAAGCCAGACACTTCGTTTAAATCATATTTAGCAAATTCAAAAACTTTTGGATTAACAATGCCACAACCTAAAACCTCCATCCATTTTTTCTCTCCAGATTTATTAACCCATTCTATATCTAATTCGGCACTTGGCTCAGTAAATGGGAAATAGCTTGGTCTGAATCTTGTTTTAATATTGCTTCCAAAAAAGTCAGAGCAAAAACTACTCAAAATGCTTTTCAAATTTGAAAAGCTGATATCATTATTAACCAATAATCCTTCAACTTGGTGAAACATTGGAGTATGTGTTACATCACTATCGCATCTATAGACTTTCCCTGGGGAAATAATTTTTATCGGTGGTTCATTATTCTCCATAATTCTTACTTGCATTGGTGATGTATGAGTTCTCAAAACTTTTTCATCTTCAAGATAAAAGGTATCTTGCATATCTCTTGCTGGATGATCTTGCGGTATATTTAAAGCTTCGAAATTATAATAGTCATTTTCAATTTCAGGGCCTTCAACTATCTGAAAGCCATAACCTTCAAATATGTCTAATACCTCATCTAATATCTGAGTTATGGGATGAATTGAACCTAGATTTGATTCTCTTTGAGGTAAAGTGATATCAATTTTTTCACTCTCTAATTTTTTATTAATTATTTCATTCTTTATAGATTTAAACTTTTCAGAAATTAAAGACTCTGCTTCTTTCTTTAGTGAATTTAATTTCGAACCAACTTCTTTTTTTTCTTCAACACTTAGATTCTTAATATTTGCAGCCAATTTGGTTATTTCGCCTTTTTTCCCCAAATAATTAGACTTTAAATTCATTAAATCATTTTCTGAATTTACTCTATTTAATTCAAGCTTAAGATTGTCAATTAAATTATTCGACATTTTTTGTTAACTTCCTTTTTGAAATTAAAAACATAATATAGGGTGCAAAAAATATTGAAGAATAAGTTCCAATTGCCACACCTATTATCATAATCAATGCAAAATCTTCAATTTGAGGGCCACCATAAAAAAACAAAGGCAATAAAACGATTAATACAGTTACTACGGTTAAAATAGTTCTTGATAAAGTTTGCTTTATGCTTGTATTTATTATCTCACTTGCAGAGCCCTTAACTATTATCAGATTTTCCCTAACTCTATCAAAAATAACAATCGTATCATTAACCGAATAGCCGATAACAGTCAAAATAGCCGCAATAGTAGAGAGAGTTACCTCTATCTCAAGAAAAGCTATAAAAAATAAAGCTAATATAAAATCATGGAATAGTGCAGAAATCGCCGCAAATGCGAATCCAATGTTGAATCTGATAAAAACATATATCAAAATAGCAAAAGAACCATATAATATTGCCAATAAACCATTATTAACCAGCTCTTGTCCCACCTTAGGTCCGATATAGTCAATCTGTTTTATTGAAGGGCTTATCCCTGAATAATATTTATCCAACAATGAACTTATAGAATTCTTAATTTGATTATTATCAAGGCTTTCTAAGTTATTAACAGGTATTTTTATAATATAATCTTCTTTGTCATAAGATTGTACAGTTGTTTTTCCTATATCTAATGAAGAAAGTCTTTTTCTAAAGCTTTCTAAATCTAAGTCTCCTTTGAATCCAATAACTAATTCAGTACCTCCAGAAAATTCCAATCCATACTTAAGATCAGTTTTTAAAACATAATAGACAGATAATATTAAAAGAAGAGAAGATATTAATGCTGTTATTTTCATTGTTTTAAAGAAATTCATACTACTTTAATTCTCCTTTCGGCTTAATGAAAAAACTAGTTAGTACTCTAGTAAAAATTACATTAGAAAATATTGTAGAAAAAATTCCTATAGAGAGAGTTAATGCAAAGCCTTTTATAGGACCGTCTCCCAAAAGAAATAGGCAAAAAGAAGCTATTAAAGTTGTTATATTTGCATCCAAAATCGTCGAAAGAGATTTTTCGAAACCTACATCAATCGCAATAAGTCTCTCTTTTCCTTTTTCTATCTCTTCACGAATTCTTTCATAAATTATTATATTCCCATCAACCGCCATTCCTAAAGTTAAAACTAATCCAGCAATCCCTGGAAAAGTAAGTGTCACCCCAAACAATGATAGTAATCCAAAAATTGAAAAGATATTAAATATTAAAGCTAAGTCACAAACAACACCTAATTTTCTGTAATATGAAATCATAAAGATAAATATAAGTATGGAAGCAATAATCATAGAAATTTTACCCCTATCAACTGAATCTTCGCCTAAAGAGGGGCCAATGGTTTTTTCTTGTAATATATTAATAGGTATTGGTAAAGAACCGGATTTTAATACGATTGCCAGATCGTTTGCCTCTTCAAAAGTGTAATTTCCTGTTATAGAACCTCTGCCAAAGATTTGCTCTTGAACAACAGGAGCAGACTTAATTTTTCCATCAAGGATGATGGCAATCTTATTACCAATATTTTTCTTAGTCATATTTGAAAAAATATCAGATCCGTTGGAATCAAAAGCAAAGGCTATATAAGGTCTATTCAATTCATCATAAGCAACAAAAGCATCATCAATTGATGTACCTTTTAATTCTGCAATAGATGTTGTTATTATAAATTTTTTAACTTCATCAGATCTAACTGGTGCCTCATAAATCTGGAGATCATTCTCGATTCTATCTTGGCCAAACTTTGAAATTAATAGTTCTTTGGTAGTTGATTCTTGAATTACAGGTTTAAATTCGAGCAAAGCAGTTTTAGAAATTATATTTATAATTCTGTCTCTTTGACTCTCACCAACTCCTGGTATTTGAACAATAATTCTATCGCCTGAAGCTAGTTGTATTGACGATTCTATAACTCCAAATTGGTCAATTCTATTATTTAGAATGTCTTTCACTTGCCTTAAAAGCATATCTTTATTTTCTAAGAACAGATTGTCTTTAGGTAAAATTTGAATTTCTAATAAAGATTCTTCTTTTATTATTTCAAAATCGCCACTTAATAAATCATTGGCTGCTTTAAGATTATTTTTGTCGAAAAATGAAACTACTATAATATTTTGCTCAATATTTATAGATCTAATCAGCACATCCTTAGCAATTAGCTTGTCTTTTATTCTTCTCTCTTCTTCCTTTAAAATAATTGGGTTAATTTTTGTCTCATCAACACCTAATACAATGAATATTCCACCTTTCAAGTCTAGCCCTAAGTTTATTGAATTTTGAGGGAAGAAGTATTTCCACCATTCTGGTAGCTTCTTCTCAAAATTGGGATATATAAAAATTGTTGATAATATTAATAAAACTAAACTTAAATATTTAAATAACTTAATTCTTTTCATTTATTTTTCATCTAATATCAAGGAATTAATAAATTCTCTTTTAATTTTAATTTGAACTCCTTTTGAGATTTCGACAACTAACACATCCTTTTCAAGGACATCCACAACCTTACCAATTATACCACCATTAGTAATTACATTATCTCCTTTTTTGAGTGCTTTTAGCATATTATCTCTTTCTCTTTGCTGCTTATTCTGAGGGCGAATTATTAAGAAATAGAATAAAATTATAATAAGACCAAAGGGAAGGAAAGGACCTACAGATGCTAAGAAACTTCCATCACTACCAGGGGGTGGTGCGCATGAAACCATAGTTAGTGTTATTAAAATTATAAAAATATTATTTTTTTTAAGACTCATTTAAATACCTCTCTAAAAAATTTTTTTTAAACTCTCTAAAGTTACCATTATCAATCGAAAACCTTATAGAATCAATTAGTTTATTGTAAAAAAACAAATTGTGCTCAGTCATCATTTGAATCGAACTTATTTCTCCACATCTAAATAAATGTGAAATGTATGACAAACTATAATTTTTACATATAGAACATTCACAATTTGGATCAATAGGTTCAGATGAATCTCTATACTTTGTATTTTTTATATTCAATTTTCCATTAAAAGAAAATAAAGTTCCATTTCTTGCATTTCTTGTAGGAACCACACAATCAAATATATCTATACCGTGCTCAACAGACTCTAGAATATCCTCTGGCTTTCCAATACCCATTGAATATCTTGGCTTATTTTTAGGCAATAGTTTATCAAGATTTCTCGTTATTTCATAAGTTTTGCTTTGACCCTCGCCTAAGCCTAAACCACCTATAGCATAGCCATCAAAACCTATTTCAGTCATATGGGTTGCAGATAATTCCCTTAAATCATCATAAATTCCACCCTGCACTATTCCAAACAAGAGATTCTTAGTTTTTTTGGCATCTTTGCATCTTCTAGCCCACTCTTTAGTTCTATTAATTGACTTTAACAATAGTGAATATTCAGAGTCAGGATTTGGACAGTCATCAAAGATCATCATTATATCAGAGTTTAATTCTTCTTGAGTCTGTATTGAAAGCTCGGGAGTTATATCGTTCAAAGATCCATCAATATGAGATTTGATTAAAACCCCATTATCATGAATCTTAACTGATGATCCTAAGCTCCAAACTTGAAAACCACCACTATCAGTCAATATTGCATTGTTCCATTTACTAAATTCATGTAACCCGTTAAAGTTCTCTCTTATAAATGAACTACCTGGTCTCAGAAATAAATGGTAAGCATTGCAAACCACCATCTCAAAGCCAATTTCTTTTAATTTTACAAAATCCAAGGCTTTTGGAGTTGCATTTGTACAAACAGGCATGAATAACGGTGTAGTCAAATTTATTCTATTTAATTTTAATACCCCACATCTTGCACTTGAATTAGAATCTTGAGCTGTTATTTGAAATGACATTTTTTATTAGAGTAAATCTAAGACCGAATAAAAGCCAGGTCTTTTTTTAATTAATATAAGCCCCAACTCAACAGCTCCTTTAGCAAAGACTGATCGATCTAGAGCTTCATGAGTTAATGTTATATTTTCAAAGTCTGAATATGAAATTAAAGAGTGTTCACCAACGGTGTTTCCACCTCTAACAACTGATATTCCAACCTCATTTTTTTTACGCTTCAAATTATTCGATTTATTTCTATAATTTACAAAAGAATCTGGCCTCTTACCTCTTGTTTCACCTATTGCATTAGCCAATAATAGTGCAGTACCACTCGGAGAATCAATTTTTTGATTATGATGCTTTTCAATTATCTCAAGATCCGTTTGATTGAAATATCCTGAATTCTCTTTAATAATTTTTAGAATTAAGTTTATGCCTAAACTCATATTGTAGGATTGAAGAACTGGAATCTTCTTAGATATTTTCTTTAATTCTAATATTTGCTTTGAACTAAATCCTGTAGTACCCGTGACATAAGGAGTTTTAAATTTCGCAGCAAGTTTAGCTAGTGTAATTGCAATATTTGGTTCACTAAAGTCTATAATATAATCAACATCAAAACTATTAGGTAGAACATTTACAACTGGATTATTTTTATGAGTAGAGGGATAAAGGTTGTCTCCAATTTTTTTATGACCTTTCCATTCTGAAGCAATTGAGATATATGTTTTACTATGTCCTCTAACATAATTAGATATCGCATATCCCATTCGACCAAAACAACCATTTAAAAGAAGAGTTTTTTTGTTTTTACTCATAAATAAAGGATAATACTCGGAATAGAGATTATTTCAAAGCTTAAGGAAATATTATGATAGCGAAAAGCATGACTGGCTTCTCTGAACAGAATTTTATTTTTAAAAATATTAAATATTCTATTCAAATTAAGTCTGAGAATAGTAAAAATTTAGAGATATCAATTTCTGATGAATTGAATGACTATTATTTAAATGATTATTTAAAAAAAGAAATTTCTAAATTTTTTTCACGTGGCAAAATCAGAATTTTTATAAGTACAGATTACCTTGATAACAATCTCATAAATTTTAAGGAAGTTGATAGTGCGATTAAACAATACTCTAAAATTTTATCTAAAAGAGATATTATTCTTAACATATCTTTAACTGAAATTAACAACTTATTTGAAAGGTATAAAGTCAAGTTAAGTAAAAATAAGTCTTTCAGGTTAGCAATGAAAAGGAATATTAAAAAATGCTGCATGAACTTAACTGAAAAACAAATTAAGGAAGGAGATAGAACTATAAATTTAATAAGTAAAAAATTATTAAGTATTAAAAAATTAAAGAATAATTTTCATATCAGATTCAAAAAATATTCACAAGCTTTAAAGAATAGATACACTAATGAATTAAAAAAGTTAGATGGTCTTGAGCCCGTTGTAATAAAAAAAGAAATATCTGCATATATAGATAAAATTGATATCGAAGAAGAGATAACAAGGCTAGATTCACATATTAAAATGCTGGATTCTATAATTAAAAAATCTAAAAAGAATGAAATTGGTATGACTATCGATTTTTATATGCAAGAAATAAACAGAGAAGCAAATACTCTTTCATCTAAAAGTAAAGATCCACTTCTTTCCAATGATGCTATTAGTATTAAGGGCTTAGTTAATCAAATAAGAGAGTTATCCGCAAACATTACTTAAGATTCTTTACATCAAAAACAGCTAGTTTTCTTCTTACAGTTTTCTCCTGATAAGTATAATCAAAAATCTTTCCACTGATACCATAAGCACTATCACTTGTTTTTTTTCTGTCTTTACTTGATTGACTAGATTTTATAATTCTATTCTCAGGCATTATAAAGTTTGGTCCTGCATAATATACAAATGTTGCATTTTTTATATTGCTTCTGGATAAAAAACTTGTGATATTTTTGAGTATCTTATTTATCTCTCCAACAGCTCTGGCAACCAATATAACCTTAGAGCTCAAATCATTTGAGTCAAAAGCTTCTAACCTAGAATGCAAAGTTATAATTTTCTGATTATTTTTAAATTTCAAATTTTGCAATAAGATTTTTAAAAAATTGATTTTTTTTCTATTAGAATCTATAAAAATTAACTTGTTTGATTTTCCTATAGATTGATTATAAATTCTATAAGGGATAAGAGGGAAGCCTGCCCCGCAACCAAAATCTATTATATCCAATATATAAAGTTCATCATTTTTATTTAGTTCTTCGAAAAATTTAAGTCCCATTATTGAATCCAAAAAATGTTTTAAAACAATAGATTTCAAATCTCTTATTGAAGTTAAATTATATTTTTCATTTTCCTTGGAAAGAATTCTATAGTATTCAAAAAAATATTGGACCTGCAAATCATCAAGTTCAATGTTATTAATTTCTGTTATTTTTTTTAATTCGAGCACAAATTCCCTATGGGTCATCCTTTCCTCTCTTGCCATAAAATATATATTGCAAAAATTAAAATAAATAATGAACAAACTTGAAAACCAATGTTAAATCCAAATTCATGTATGAGGTATCCAAATAAAAAAGTCATCAAGTGAACACCAAGGCCAAATGTTGAATTTAATGCGCCAAACAACCTACCTGAGTTTTCAATGGAATTCTCTTTAATTAGTAGGGCAGATAAAAATGGATAAATTAATGCATACGATGATGAAAATAAAAAGGAAAAAATAATTATTCCTTCAACAGAGTTAACCGTCGGGAAAAAGAATATTAAAGAACTAAATGCTATTAACATAAGTAAAACTTTACTAAATAAATTTTTCTCACTTATATAATTTGATAGAAAAAGCCTGAAGAAAGTTACAGTACAACTATATATTAGAAAGAAAAGTCCCGACTTTAAACCTTTTTCTTTTAAGAAAATTGCAACAAAATTCATTATTATTCCAAAACCAGATGAGGATAAGAAATTAGTTAACAGATACTTCCTTGAGTCTTGATCACTAATTATCTTAAAAAAATCAGAAAAGTTAATATCATCATTGTTTATTTTAGTAACTTTCAGATTACTAACATTAAATATAATTAGGAGAGCTATTACTGAAAATGAAGATGAAAATATAAAAAAGTTAATAAAGCCATAATTGATTATGACTATCTCACCAAAAAAAGGTCCTACAAAATAAGGGAAAATAGTTGATGCAAAATAAACAGAAAGACCTTGCTTTCTATTTCCCTTATCAAGATTGTCAGAAGCTATGGCAGAAGTAGAATTGAAAAAAACGGAAAATGATGCACCTTGGATAATTCTTAAAGCAAAAAGAAAATAAAAATTAGTTGTAATACAATACGCAGAGGAAGATATTATCATTAAAACCAATGCAACAATTCCTGACAATCTCTTTCCATATTGATCTATTAAGGTTGATGTTATAGGAGTCAAGAGAATCGATGAAATACCAAAAGATCCCATCAGCACACCAATTTGGAACTTATCATATTGTAAATTATCAAGAAAAAGTGGGAGCAAGAAGAAAGAAGAAAAATTTATAAAGAAAAAACAATTCGCTATTGTTGCAAAAATAAAATCTCTATTTAATCTAATCATATTAATAAGTAATGATTGTAAACTAACTTTGACAAAAAGGGTCATCATGATATATTCAACCCATTAAAGTGAGGGCCGTTAGCTCAGTTGGTAGAGCAACTCCCTTTTAAGGAGTGGGTCGCAGATTCGAGTTCTGCACGGCTCAAGCGATGGTCCCCATCGTCTAGTCTGGCCTAGGACGCCGGGTTTTCATCCCGGTAACAGGGGTTCGAATCCCCTTGGGGACGAATTTATAGGAGGGCAAGTTTATGCCGAACGGAAAAGTAAAATGGTTCAATGCTAAGAAAGGATATGGTTTCATTGAACCCGAAGATGGAAGCAAAGATGTTTTTGTTCACATCACCGCTCTTGAAGCAGCTGGTATTGACAACCTTAATGAAGGTGATTCAGTATCATTTGAAGTTGTTAGCGAGAGAGGAAAAGAAAAAGCTAGTGATCTAAAAACTTTATAAAACAAGTAATTTCACAGAATTTTCACTAATATCATTTCAAACCCTAGTTCCAAACTAGGGTTTTTTTGTTGACATGAAAGTTTTCATTACTAGATTATAGTAATGAATCAAGTTAATAACAAAAATGTCAAATCATCTAAATATATATATTCAAAAAAACTGAATAAAGCTTAGAAATATTTAAAGAATATAAGCAAAAAAGAAAAATACAGTAAATTAAGCAATTTTCATAAGATTATTCTTAATATCTTCTAATGTATTTGGCAAACTAAACAAATCATAGACCTGGTGCGAAAAAATCTTTTCAAAATGGCTTGAATAAACTGAGGATTTTTTACCATTAATTATTATTTCAAAGCTATTTCCCAACCCTTTTCTTATTTTTTTCATTTCATCAATAACAATTGGATCATCTAAAGGAAAAAGAATGCTAGACAGCAAAGCAACACACTTTGAACTTTTAGCAGCTTCGACTATGTCACCTGAATCAAGATCAACACCAAGATAAATTGGATTCCAACCTGTAGAAACAGCAATACATGCATTTACAAGGCACCCAAGCTCAGCTTTTTGTCCTTTTGGTGTAGCTATTAGTACTGAGGGACTTTCAGGATTATGACTCTTAAATGATGACCTATAGTTTTCAAGATAATTTCTAATAACTGCATTAGCAAATCTTTCTTGAGATTTGGAAATCTTATTATTTTTCCACAATCTACCAATATGCTTAATAAACGGAACCATAAACTTATGAATTACATAAACTGCTCCTAATTCTAAAGCAACATCATAAATAGCTTTTTCTAATTTTGTTAAATTATATTGTTCAAGAGCATCTAAGCAGTGATTAAAGTATGGCCTGGTAGAAGAAGTGAGCTGTTCTAATTCAGGGTAATTAACTTTATTTTTTTTAGCACCTATATCATTTAATAGTTTCTTTAAATCAACAATATTATAATTGCCTATCTCCTGAAGAGTGAATCCAATTTTTTTTGCCTCAACCATTAGCTGTAAAACTTCAAGGTCTCTATCATTAAACCTTCGGCTTCCTCTATCTGATCTTGATATCTTTAGAATTGGGTAACGTTCCTCCCATTTTCTAATCTGATCTGAGGATAAACCTGTAATTTTGCTAACTACTCTTATTGGATATTCTTTCATATAACCTTCCTTTTATACTAATATCACATAGTTGTGTCGAATGTCAACCTTTATCTGTCGAAGTTTTTATCTTAATTTAGAAAAAAAACTGGACAAAGCTATAGACATTAGCTAATATCAATAATGAGGTGATTAATTATGAAAAATGTAACTTCTACTTCTAAAAGTAATTTTTTAAATTCTAAAAACTCATATCTTGTTGGCAACTCTGAGAAATCTGAGTATGAAAGTGTTAAGGAATATTATTCACAAGCACTAGTTTCTCCCCTGTTGTCAGCATCTGAAGAAAAAACCTTGGCTTCAAAAATAAAGAACTGTAAAGAAAAAATTGATTCTTTATCTAAAGAAGTTGAGAAAAAAGGTGACAATGCAAAACTAAAATCATTCATTAAAGTTTTTGAACAAAAAAGATCTCAGTTGGTTCAGTCCTTTACACAATCAAACTTAAGATTAGTTGTAAGTATAGCTAAGCGATATACTGGTAAAGGAATTCCTTTGTTAGATTTAATACAAGAGGGAAATGTAGGATTGATTCGTGCAGTAGAGAAATTCGATCACACTAAAGGGTTTAAATTTTCTACATATGGTGCATGGTGGATACATCAAGCAATAACTAGAAGCATTATGGACCAATCTAGAACTATAAAAGTTCCAGTTTATATTCTTGAAAAATCATCAAAAGTATTTAGAAGTCATAAGGCTTTAGAAGAAAAATTAAAAAGAAAACCTACATATTCAGAAATAGCTGAAGATGTTGATTTACCTGTAGAAGCTGTAAGTCAAATATTAGATTCAGGAACTGATACTTTTTCATTAGATGCGCCAATTACCGGTGATGAAAATGCTACATTTGGAGATTTTCTTGAGGATACTCAAGATAAACCAGATGAATTAAGTGCGAAAATTTCACTTTATCAAAATATCAAATCTGCTTTAAGTATTCTAGACGATAGAGAGAAGGAAATTGTTGAAATGAGATTTGGTATAAATGGCTCATCTACTTTCACCCTTGATGAAATTGGTTCTAAATACAACCTAACAAGAGAAAGAATCAGGCAAATTGAGAAGAATGCACTTAAGAAAATAAAAAAAGTAAATGGTCAAACATTAAAAGGATTTTTAAACTAGAGGAGTATTGCATGACAATATTATTTAATAAAAAATTTAAAACAACCAAACTGCCTGTTAAGCAGAAGGGCTTACAAAAAAAGCTCTATACAAAAAAATCAAAGAATATAAAGACTAATACTATTAGTACTTCGGTTAGAACTTTGTTAATGTACTAATAACTATATGTATGAATTTAAATATTCTTCAGTAATAAACAGCGGTATAAATAAAGTCTTTAATTGGCATAAAAATTCCATGGTTCTTGAAAGACTGACTCCTCCTTGGGAAGATATATCAATAAAATCAGTTGATGTACCAGAAAACTCTTTTCTATTAAAGAGCGGTCAAGTTTCTATAAACCAGAGAATTGCACCATTTCTTAAAATCCCATGGAAAGTAAAACATATAAACTACAAAGGAAATCGGTCATTTGAAGATAAGATGATATATGGTCCTTTCAAATACTGGAGCCACAAACATATTTTTGAAAAGCTTCCAAATAACCGAACAATGATAACGGATTTGATTCATTACGAACCATTTATTAAAGTTAAAAAAATTGACTCGTATATTAAAGACAGATTAAAAATTGATTTCAATTATAGACATAAAATTACAAAGCATGATTTAGAGAGTCCCTTTTATAATTCAAAACAGGAAACAATTATGGTAGCTGGTTCAACAGGTCTTATTGGATCACATCTGATACCAATTTTAAATTCTTTTGGATTCAAGATTATTAGGCTTAGATACAATAAGAGGAAAAATAAATCATCAAAAAGTAAAAAAGAAGGAATTATTGATATAGACTGGAATCCTTATGATAATAAAAAATTAATATTTAATGTGCTAAAGAATATAAAAATAAAGTATTTAATAAATTTAGCAGGTGAAAATATTTTAGGATATCCAACAAAAAAAAAGAAGAATGCTATTATTAATAGTAGAGTAGCTAGCACTCAATCTTTGCTTAATATAATTAAAGATAACAATATTAACATTGATTGTGCACTTCATGCATCAGCCATAGGTATTTACGAGGAAAATAATGAATCTGCAATTACAGAAAATTCTGCTAAAGGGAGTGGATTTCTTGCAAGAACAACTATTGAATGGGAGAAAGAACAGAATAAATTTAATAATGTAGTAAATCGCAATATTAATATGAGAATTGGTGCAGTCTTATCCCCCAAAGGAGGTATGTTAAAAAATCTTATTACTCCTTATAAATTTAAAATTGGAAGCAAAATGGACTATGCATCCAACCATATAAGCACAATTTCCATAGAAGATTTATGCAGAGCAATAATTTTTATTATTAACAATAAAAGTATTAGTGGACCTGTAAATATGGTATCTCCAGAATCAACGAAATTGAAGATTATATTTGATTTGCTTAACCAAAAGCTAAATCCCATATTAAAAATATCTGTTCCAAAAAAATTATTAAGTTCTTTAGGTAAAGAAATAACTGATGAGATATTATTTGCAAATCATAACATCATCCCCAGTGTACTGAATCAAAATTTATTTAAATTTAATAACGAAAATTTTAAAAGTTCAATTCAAGGCATGATACTCTAGTGATATGAATATAGGTAGCACGAGAAAAGATTACAAGAACCAGAAACTTATTTTTGATGATATTAATGATCCGTTAATAAAGTTTCATCAATGGTACACAGATGCAAAGAAGAAAGTATCTGAGCCAAATGCTTTTGCTCTATCAACTTCAAATCAAAATACTCCATCATCAAGAATGATGCTACTTAAAGAGTATGGAGAAACATTTGTGTTTTATACAAATAACTCAAGTAAAAAAGCATCTGATATATCGCAAAATAAAAATGCTTCAATATTATTTTGGTGGAAAGAAATTCATAGACAAATTAGAATTGATGGTAAATTAAAAAAAATTGATAAAAAAAGGGTCGAAAAGTATTTTTACTCAAGACCTATCGAAAGCCAGATAGGAGCATTAATTTCGGATCAAAGTAAACCCATAAAATCATATAATCTCTTAATAGATAAATATCTGGCTACAATCAAGAAATATAAAAATAAAAAAATTCCTTTTCCTAAAAATTGGATAGGAATTGAGCTCATGCCAAAAAAAATTGAATTTTGGCAAGGTGGAGAGTTTAGAGTTCATCAAAGATTAGAGTTCAACAAAAGAGGTAAACAATGGAATCAAAAAATACTCTCCCCTTAAATATAAAATATAGATTTTTTGTAGATAAATTTTGTAATTGGTTTCAAGATGGGAAGCCAATTACTCATAAAGGAATATATTCGTATAATTACAAATTTTTAAAAATCGACGAAGATAGAAATTTTTATGTTCAAGAGGGTAAGAGCAAGGCTTTTGTAAAATTCGAAGACAAACCTTTTCTTGTACAAAGTGTTGATATATCTAGAAAAAACATTATTTTAAGGCTTAATGACTCTTCGGCTGAAAATTTAGATTTAAAAACATTATATTTCTTAAACAATGTTCCTTATTGTACAGTTAAAAATAAAAAATTTGAAGCAAGATTCTCAAGACCAGCCTTATTCCAGATATCAGAGATTATTGAAGAGAGAAATGAAGGCTTCTTTATTATGAATGAACAAATTAAATTGTTAAATCATTAATATTATTGATTATTTTATCTAAAACTTTATTACTTAACTGCCTTCCTTTAAAAGTTAATCTAAGATAATTATTTTCGAATTTGATTAGATTTAAATTTAATAATTTTGAAATTTCTGATTTATCGAATTCAAAATCTTTAACTAATTTTAATTTTTGGATGTTAACTCCAGCATTTAGCCTTAAGCCCATCATGATTGAATCTTTGATGTACATACTTACATCAAAGTTTTCTACTGATTTGAATCTATTTTGATTACTATTAGCAAGACTAATATATTTTTTTACATCATGATAATTTTCCCATCTTTTGTAAATATTTTTATCATGATCAACGAAATGCGAATGGGCACCTGGACCAATTCCTAAATAGGAAGAATTGTTCCAATACAATAGATTATGTTTTGATACATAAGTATCCTTTGCATAATTTGAAATTTCATATTGACTAAAATTATTAGTTTTTAAAACATCCTCAATTAATTCAATTTTATTAACAATTTCATCATCAGTATTTTCTTGAAATTTCTTTTTTCCAACTAAATCAAAGAATGCAGTGTCTTCTTCAATTGTTAATAAATAAGTTGAAATATGTTTGGGCTTTAATTCAATACTTTTATTTAAATCGTATTCCAACCCATCCAAAGTCTCTCCGGGAACTCCGAAAATTAAATCGTAATTAATATTTAAAATTTCAGACTTGTTTAGTTCTTCACAAATTTCAAGATTCTTTTTTTCATTAGATTGTCTGCCTAGTTTTTTTAATTTCTTATTATCAAAAGACTGAATTCCAACACTAACTCTATTGATTCCAATATTATGGTAATTTTTAAAATCCTCTAACTCAAATTTATAAGGATTTATTTCTATGCAAATCTCAACAAAATTATTTGGCTTATAAACCTTATGTATTTTATTGATTATTTTTTCTAAGTTTTTGACCTTTAGGAGTGATGGTGTTCCTCCTCCTATATGAATAGATTTCAAAGTATGCTCTTTAAACATTGGAGCCATGTATGATATCTCATCAATCATAGAACCAATTAAAGGATTGTGGTCATTTTTATTATCAATATAGACATTAAAATTACAAAAAGGACATATTGATGAACAAAAAGGGATATGAATGTATATGCCAAATTCTTTCTTCATGATATAATTTTTTCCAGATGTTACATAAAAAACTACTATCAATATTAGTTTTTTTTTCTTTTTTTGTCACTACTTCGGTGTACTCCTATGAAAATGAGCTAAATTTAAATTTAGATAAGGCCATTGAAATTGCGGAGTCAAACAATTTAGAGTTAAAATATTATTTTAAAGAATTAGAATCTAAGTCATTTCTTAAAACTCAATATTCTTCCGCATATCTTCCACAAGTTGACATGACACTTGTATATCCATTTGTTGGTCGTTCCTCATCTGTAAATTTTACTCAAATATTATATGATTTTGGCAAATTAAATAAAAGGGTTGTAGCTGGTGGTTATGAAATAAAGGCTTTCGAATACAGTATAGCAACAAGAAAAAAGGAATTAGTTAATTCAATAACAGAAAACTACTATGGAATTTTAAAAGTTAAAAATGAAATCTTAAAAGTAAACAAGGATATAGAAACAAGGAGAGATGTTCTTGCTAAAACAGAAGCTTTCCTACAAGCAGGAAGAGCATCAAGGATTGATGTTACAGAGAAGAACATTGACCTAAGCGAATCTGAGTTGGAAATTATTCAACTACAAGGTGACTTACTTAAATTAGAGGAAGACTTGTTCAACCTTTTAGGAATAGATAAGCCCTATTCTGTAAGTTATGAAAGCAGTCTTAATTACAAAAGAATTGATGTTGACGAATCACAAATACTAGAGAGTAAATCTTATAGTGATCCAGCTGTTAAAGAAATTGAAATGGCGATACTGTCTCAAAAGGCATTAATAAGTGCTTACAGAAGAGACTTCTTACCTAGCCTGATTGCAGGAGGTGCTTATAGGTTTGAAGGAAAAGGTGTAGCAGAAGAAGATAAGAAATATGATTTTATTATTGGACTTGGTATGAGATGGGAAATATTTTCAGGTGGAAAAACTATGGGACAGATGAGAGAAGCAGAATCTAGAATAAGTGCATTAGAAGCAAAATTAAAGTTTACAAAAAGACAAATGAAATCTACTATAAAATATGGGATAATTGATTTAGATACTGCATTTTATAAGATAGATGTTTATAAAAAATCTCTTAAATCTGCACAAATAAATTATGATTTCAATAAAACAAAATATGAAACTGGAGAAGCATCTAGGGTTGATTTAGAAGAAGCTGAAAGGTTGTTGCAAGAGCAAAAAGTAAATTATGAAAACGCAATCTTCAGCTATTTGATAAAAACCGCAAGATTTGAAAAGTTATTAGGGTTAACATTGAATGAAAAAAATTAAGCCAAATATTTTAATCGCAATTATTTTATCAATTTTTTTAATTTTTAAGATTGCAACTAAAGAGTCTAAGCCTGATTTTAAATTTTCAACAACTAAAATTACATCAGGTGAAATAGTAGAATCAGTTGTAAGTTCAGGAAAAATAATACCTGGTGAAGAACTCAAAGTATTTTCAAGGTTGAGTGAGGATGTCTATAAAGCATATGCGGTATATGGAGATATTGTAAAAAAGGGTCAAATATTACTCGAACTTGACTCTACGAGGTTCCAAAAAGAACTTTCAACCAAATTAAAAAATTTAGAAATTTTAAAAATAGAGTTAGAACAAAAAAAGAAAAAAGCTGACAATGATAAAATTTTACTAGAAAAAGGGTATATTGCTTCTATTGAATTGGATGAAAGTGAAAATGAATATAAAATTAAGTCATTAGAAATTGAAGAACTTAAAACAGAAATACAAAAATTAGATCAAAATATTATTGATACTCAAATTACCTCTCCAATTGAAGGAAGAGTTGATTACATTAATGAAGAAGCAATAAAGGAAGGGAAAATATTTGCTAATGCTTGGCTTTACACAATATCTTCAGGCCACAAAGAGTTAAACCTCAGCCTAAGTATTGATGGAAGAGAAATTACTAAAATTAATGTTGGTCAAGAAGTAACCTTCTCTGTTGAGACCGACTTGAACACTAAGTACTTAGGAAAAATTGTTAAGATAGTTGAACCAATTGGTTTAAAGCCAAATATAAATAAAAGTCCCGTTTTTTATGAAGTTATTGTTGAAATCCTTAATTCAAATGATTTATTAAAAACTGGATTAAGTGTTGATGCTGTAATAAATATACAAACAAAAAATAACATTTATAAAATAAAAAGATCTGCCTTAAGATTTGTACCTCCTGAAGGTATAAAAATAAGAAAAGCATCTAACAATAGCTCTTCAGCTGGTGTGATATGGGTTCTAAATAAAGACAATAGCATTTCAGCATTTTCAATTACACCAGGGATTAAAGATTCAGAGTTTGTTGAAATTTCTAATTTTAAAGAAATTCCAGAAGATGCCAATATTATCACAAATGTAGAAATTGTTAATAAAGCAAAAAATAACGGATTCTCTCTGCCCCAACCAAAAAGGTATTAATATGTCATCATCTCCATCCCTAGAATTGTCCGGAATAAATAAAATTTATAAAATGGGTCAGATTGATTTACAAGTTTTATTTGATGTTAATTTACATATTTATCCAGGGGATTTTGTTTCTATAATTGGCCCCTCTGGTTCAGGGAAAACCACCCTGTTAAATATTTTAGCATGTTTAGATAGACCAACAAGTGGTGTATATAATTTTTTTGGTGAAGATGTATCATCAAAGACTAATGATCAGATGTCTGAAATAAGAAATTTACGAATTGGTTTTATTTTCCAAAGCTTTAATCTTATACCGAGACATACTGCTTTAGAAAATGTAATTATGCCTCTCCATTATTCAGATAGGCATAAAAACTCAAATTTTAAAAAGATGGGCCTTGAGGCATTAGATTTAGTGGGACTATCAGATAGGATTGGGCATTATCCTAATGAGTTATCTGGGGGGCAACAGCAAAGAGTAGCTATAGCTAGAGCATTGGTAACAAACCCTGAAATCATTCTAGCTGATGAACCAACCGGTAACCTAGACTCAAAGACCAGTGACGATATTATGTCATTGTTAAAAAATTTAAATTCTGATGGTAAAACTGTAATAACAATAACCCATGACAATGAAATAGCTTCACAGGCAGCAGAAATTATAAAAATCAAAGACGGAAGGGTCTTATAGATTGATTCCGAAATATATATTATCAAACTTAGTTGAAGCACGTATAAATTTATTTAGAAATAAAACAAGAACACTATTGACATCATTAGGCATTATAATTGGTATAACATCAGTAATTATCCTCATAGCAATTACAAATGGTGCAAAATCAGTAATTGAGACCCAACTTACTAGTCTCGGTGCTAAGACTATAATGTTGAAACCTTTTGTAAGAACAGGAAGCGGATTTAGCACTGCTAGGGGACAAGACTTTAATGAAAAAGAGCTAAATTTGATAAAAAGTTTAGACTCAGTTTCTTATCTTGCTCCAATTGTTAAAGATTCAAAAACTGTTAATTACAGGTCCGTATCACAAATTGTAGCACTTGTTGGTTCAAATTCAGATTTTGCTGATATCAACGATTGGAGGAATACAAGTGGAAGCTTTATTACTCCAGAAGATGTTCAAGATGGAAGTAAAGTTTGTGTTCTTGGAGCAACAAATTCAAAAAGATTTTTTGGTGCGGAAAACCCCATTGGTAAAAGAATTAGGATAAATGGAATACCCCATGAAGTTATAGGTGTCTTAGAACCTAAAGGTTTAACACCAGGCGGTAGAGATCAGGATGATTTTATTCTGTTACCTTATTCATCATTAAATAGATTACTTTTCAGACCTGATATGTCTTCAATAGTTACAGTTCTTATGGCTGCTAAGTCCTCTGATGAACTAGAATATGCAAAATTTTCAATCAAAAAGATTCTTAGAGAGACAAGAAATATAAATGGAAATAATGATAATTTCAGTATTTCGTCGTATGAGAATGTTACCAAGAAAATCCTTAATACCACAAAAATACTTAGAATACTTTTAACCTCGATTGCTTCCATATCACTTATTGTTGGAGGTATTGGTATTATGAATATTATGCTAGTTTCAGTTACAGAAAGAACCAAAGAAATTGGTATTAGAATTACAATTGGTGCGAAGAGCAGAGATATAGTATTTCAATTTCTTTGCGAATCAGCATTATTATCTCTAACTGGCGGGATAGTTGGCGTCATTCTTGGATTTATTATTAGTCAAATAGCTTCTACCATTATTGGATGGCCAGCAGTAGTTTCTGCTACATCGGTACTAATTGCTTTTTTCTTCTCTGGTGGAATAGGTATTTTTTTCGGTATCTACCCTGCATTCAAGGCTTCAAAGCTGGATCCAATTAAGGCAATAAGGAATGAATAAAAATGTTTAATGGATTTAATTTTTTGATTAATAATTTTATAAAGTTACCTATAATCAGGTCTATTCCATTGATATTATTAACAATTTTTATATATCCTTTAAGTGTAGTAATTTTGATACTATTAAAATTATTTACTATTATTACAGTTTTATTTAAAAAGGTTTTTAGAAATGCTTAACACATTAAATCATATAGCAATAATAATGGACGGGAATAGAAGGTGGGCCAAGAAAAATAAATTAGATCAAATAGAAGGGCATAGGAAAGGAATCGAAACAGCTAAGTTTATTGCCAAACATTGTCATAATAAAAATATTAAAGAGTTAACACTTTATGCATTTTCTATGCAAAACTGGAAAAGGCCTAAGCTTGAGATAAAATCTTTACTGAAACTATTCTCTACTTTATTTGAAGATAAATCTCATTTCTTTATAAAAAATAATTTTAAATTTAATCCAATTGGTAGAATTGATCAGCTAAACGAAGCAGTGAAGATTAAAATAAACTCTTTGAAGGAGAAAACTAAAGCTAATAATGCAATGACTATAAATGTTGCAATAAATTATGGTGGTATTGAAGAAATAATTGATACTTATGAGAGAATTGCATTGAATAATGAAAAGAATATTAATCGAAAAATTTTAAAGAAATATTCCTACTTACCAGAAAGCAATGAAATTGACTTAATTATAAGAACAGGCGGGTATAGTCGCTTATCAAATTTTTTAAATCTTCATAATTCATATTCAGAATTAGAAATAAGCAATATACTTTGGCCAGACTTTAATCAAGAGAACTTGGAGGAAATTCTCTCAAAATACAAAAAAATTGAAAGGAATTATGGTAAATAAAAAAAAGGTTTCTATAATAGGTTCAACTGGTTTTATTGGGAAGCAGGTTCTCAATGTTATAGACAAGCAGCGATGTTTTAAAGTTGAATTGTTATCTTGTAATAAAAATATTAAAGAATTAAAGAAACAAATATTGAAATATGAGCCAACAAAGATTTATATAGAATGTAAAAAAGCACGAGAAAAATTTAAGGGGTATAGGTTTAAATATAAGCTTAATATTATAGAAAAAAAATCAGAGTTAAATAATTTTATATCATCAAATAAGAATGATATTCTAGTTGCTTCATCATCTGGAATTAATTCTATTGATACAGTTATAGCAGCGATTAAAAAGCAAAAAAAAATTTGTGTAGCAAGTAAAGAAATTTTCCTCCTATACGGCGAGGAAATTATGAAAATTTCAAAAAAATTTAACAATAAAATAATCCCTATAGACAGTGAACATTCTGGAATTTTTCAGCTTTTAGAAAGTAATAAGGCAGAAGATATTAAAAAGATTTATATTACTGCTTCAGGTGGCCCATTTTATGGGAAAAAAATAAAGGATTTTTCAAAGATTAAGAAAGAAGATGCCCTAAATCATCCAACATGGAAAATGGGAGATAAAATTACAATTGATTCAGCAACTCTTATGAATAAAGGCATTGAGATAATTGAAGCGGCAACAATTTTTAATGTATCAAGCGATAAGATATACCCAATTATAGATAAACAAAGTAAAATCCATTCGATTGTTGAATTCATTGACGGAAACTACTTATTTTGTGCGAGTACAAATGACATGAGAATCCCGATTAGTTATGCATTAAACTACCCTAATAAAGTAAATTTTAAGAGTAAAACTACTGATAATTTCTTAGAAAATCTTTCACTAGCAAAAATTAACGAAAAAGATCATAAAGCTTTCAGGCTTATTAGGTATGCATTAAAGAAGGGAGGCTCTACTATAGCTGTTCTTAATGCTGCGAACAATATTGCTGTGAATGAATTTTTAGATGAAAGAATTAAGTTTATAGATATTCTTAAAGTCGTGGAAAAAGTAATTAAGCTTCATACTCCAATTTACAATTACAAACTAAATAAAATACTTAATATATATAAAAAAACAGAAAATCTTACTCGAAAAATTTGCAATAAGTTATAATGTAGTATGTCATTGTTATATTTCTTTCTCATAATTGCTTTTCTAATTTTTATTCATGAATTAGGTCATCTTTTAGCTGCAAAATGGGCAAATGTAAAAGTTGAAAATTTTTCAATTGGGTTTGGTCCTAAAATTTTTAAATTTAATATAGGAGAAACTGAATATTCGCTATCACTCCTTCCTTTAGGTGGTTATGTAAAGATGCAAGGTGAGTCTCCCGAAATTACTCCAACTGGTAAAACAATTGATCCAAATAGAAGCTATCAAAATATTCCAAATTATAAAAAACAAATTATTTTATTAGCTGGACCTTTAATGAATCTTTTATTGCCGTTTGTATTATTTCCTCTAATTTATATAAATGGTATAGAGGTGCCAAAATATTTAACCGATAAGGTAATAGTTGAAGACAGATTAGTGTTGGATAGTAGAACAACTTTAATTAAAAATGATCTAATCATTTCAATTAATGATAGTAAAATTGATTCTTGGCAGGATTTTTATTCAATTAATGACAATAGTTTGAATGAAGAAATTTCACTAGAAATTATTAGAGGGAATGAAATAAAAAACCTAAAATTAAATTTAGAAAAATCTGATTTAAAAAACTTAATTAAACCGAATTTCAAGCCTGTAATAGGGAATATAATGCCAAGCTCGCTTGCCGAAAAAAATGGGATAATGATTAATGATGAGATTTTAAAAATAAATAATTACAATATATCTTCATGGGCTAGTTTGGTCACTTACCTCAAGGACTCTAAAGAAACGACTATGAATTTCGTCATAAATAGAAACAACACCCTATTATCAAAAGAGATAACTTTTAAGTCTTCCAACAATAAAGTCCTCGGTATATCACCCAAAATAGAAACTTTAAAAGAATCTTTGGGATTTACTGATAGTGTTAGTAGAGCATATGCAAAATCTGTAGAAACAATAAAGTTGATTTTTTTTGGCATAATGGATCTTTTAGGGAAATTGTTTAGTACAGATTCTAGTGCAACAAATATAAAAGATTCTCTTGCTGGACCAATAGCAATTGCAAAATATTCTGGTGCTGCGGCAGAAAAAGGAATTAATGCAGTACTTCAATTTACAATAATTATTAGTATTAATTTAGGAATAATAAACTTATTGCCAATTCCCCTTTTAGATGGTGGTCATATTTTCCTAAATAGTATTGAAATGATTACAAGAAGAAAAATTAATCCTAAAGTATTAAATTTCATAAATAAAATTGGATTTGCAATACTTATAAGTTTAATGATTTTTGCAATATATAACGATATAATGAATCTTTAATCAAAAAGCTTCTTCAAGCCTGATAAATCTTTATGAATACAAGTTATTATAGGAACATCTCTTTCTGTAAAAGCTCTTGCTTTTTGAGATCTCATTTCCTCAACTAAATCTAAAAAATCTTCTGGATAATCAGTCTCAAAAGAAACAACCTGTTCTTGATCATCTATTCCAAAAGAATATGATGTGTTGATACTTATTGATGGGTATCTATGGCCTGTTCCGATATGTTCGGTCATCATTTCTTGCCTCTTTGCTTTAGATAACAAATACCATTCAACTTTTTTTACAAAAGGATAAATAATTAAATACTTCTTTTTTTTTGGCTTAATTTTAATCCTTGTTCCCTCTTGATCAATATTTTTATTCTTACTTACATATTGAGAGTGCTTAGTCATTGATAGAAAGGAATACGGCGTAGAGATATATGGGCCTAGTCCAGTTTTTAATATATCTAAGGACATTGCCTCGAAAAGCTCAAGTGAATCTCCTACTCTCCAAAACATAAAATCAGTTTCAGGTCTATAACCGAGTGTTGAATACATATTTAAAGTTAAAGATTTGTCATATTTTTTCAAAACCTTTTTAAGCTTTGACCATATATCTGACTTCTTTTTTTTTGTTAGCAAATACCAATCTGGTAAAAATTTAAAAAAAGAATAATTTATATATTGTCTACCACTAGGCTCTCTTGTCATTTAAATCTTCTCACCTGGTTTCATTATAATAACTTCTGATTTACTTTGAGATTCAACTAATGTTTTAAATTCATCTGGAGAACCCGTTAATACAGGAAATGTTCCATAATGCATAGGAATATATGAATCAGAATTAATAAGACTTGTTGCCATTGCAGCTTCCTTAGCTCCCATTGTGAAATGGTCGCCTATTGGAATTATAGTTAAATCAGGTTGGTGTAAATCCCTAATGAGAGACATATCACCAAATATAGATGTATCCCCAGCATGATAAATTGAGTATTTCTCATCAAAGTTAAGGATCATGCCAGCTGCAAGACCTCCGTAAACTAAATTATCTTTAGAAGCATCTGAAATACCTGAACCATGTATAGCATTTACCATTGAAATGGAAAGATTATCAAATACCTGAGTCCCACCATGATTCATTGGTGAAACATTAGCAATATCTTTTGTGCCTAACCAATTACATATTTCAAAATTTGCAATACATTTTGCATTAGTGTTAGCTTTTAATATTTCTATTGAGTCTCCAACATGGTCGAAATGTCCATGGGTTATTAGAACAAAATCAATTTTCCCAATAGATTCAACGGTTTCATTGGTTGAAGGATTGTCGATTAGCCAAGGGTCTATAATTATCCTTTGACCACTATTGGTTTCAAATAAAAAAGATGAATGCCCAATATAATGAATTGTTACATTTTTATTATTAATCATATATGCTCCACGTCGGGTTAGAAAATCTATGTTATGATATACGAAAAAAAAAGTGAGTTCAAATTACATTGCTAGATACAAATTTTATATTCAACAATATCAATGAGGTAAAAGAAAATCTTTTAAACCAAGGTTTTAAATTTGATAGTGACTCCTTCAACGTAGTTTATCAAAAAAGAAAAGAGTTAATCACACAAGTAGAAGCCTTAAAACAAGAACAAAATAAGTTTACAAAAGAAATATCCAAGCAAAAAAGAAAACCTAATGAAAAAGAATTATTAGGAATAAAAGAATTAATTGAGAAAATAAAAATCTTAGATTCTCAGAGAAAATTAGTCGAAGATGATCTTGCAACTATTACCTTAGGAATCCCTAATTTATGTGATTCAACAGTGCCAATAGGTAAAAATGAGGAATTTAATGTTGAAATAACAAAATATGGGAGAATACCGAAGTTTGATTATGAACCTCTTGATCATACAGAAATTGGTAAAAAGTTAAACTTATTTGACTTGGAAAGAGCCTCCAAAATAACAGGTTCTAGGTTTAATATATATCGTGGCGAAGGAGCAAAGCTTGAGAGGGCACTGATTAATTTCATGTTAGATTTCCACTCAAAAAATGGCTATGAGGAGATTTTTCCACCTTTTATTTGTAATGACAAGAGCTTTGTAGGTACAGGAAATTTACCTAAATTTGAAGAAGATTTGTTTAAACTTAGTAATAGCAACTACTATTTGATACCCACTGCTGAAGTACCTGTAACGAATATGTATGCAGATGAAGTTATTGATAAAAAGAATCTCCCTTTAAATTTTGTTGCTTTTAGTGCTTGTTTTAGATCTGAAGCGGGATCTTATGGTAAAGATGTTAAAGGACTGATTAGACAGCATCAATTCAATAAAGTCGAATTGGTAAAAATTACTTCTGAAGAAAATTCCCAAGAAGAGCATGAAAAACTTACTAATGATGCCTGCTCAATACTAAATGAACTAGAGTTACCATACAGAAAAGTTTTACTCTGTACTGGTGATACAAGTTTTTCCTCTAATAAAACATATGACTTAGAGGTGTGGCTACCCTCAGAGAAAAAATACAGAGAAATTTCATCATGTTCAAATTTCAAGGATTTCCAAGCTCGAAGAGCCAATATCAAAATAAAATCCAACAATAAAGTTGAATTTGCAAATACTATAAATGGATCTGGTCTAGCTATAGGTCGAACACTAGTTGCTATAATTGAAAATTTTCAACAAAAAGATGGTAGCATTAAGATTCCAAATAAATTACAACCTTATTTTAACAACAAAACGCATATCAAATAAATTCAAATTGCATTAAATGTTTTATTAGTTAGATTACTTTCAAACGAATCGGAGGTGAAGTAATGAGAACTTTAGATGTAGTTGTTGCAATACTTCTAGTAGTTGGTGGTTTAAATTGGGGCTTAGTTGGTTTATTTAACTTTGATCTAGTTGAAACATTATTTGCTAGCATTCCTGCTGTCCAGCAAGCAGTCTATGTACTAGTTGGTTTATCAGCTGTATATCAGATTATTGGGTTAAAAGGAATTCAAACTAGATGGAACGTTAAGTAGCTAAATATTAGTTATTTCTTTTTCTTTAATTGATGTTTCATCACTAATTTTTTGTATAAATATATCAGTCTGGTCCTGAATTTTCTTTAGGCCAGACTTTTCTTGGTCTTCTGTTATTTCTTTATTCTTAAGACATTTCTTTATTTCATCATTTGCCTCTTTCCTAACATTTCTAACTGAAACTTTGAATGCTTCTGATTGCTTATTAAGAAACTTGACCAACTCTTGCCTTCTTTCTTGAGTTAACGGTGGAACATTAATAATTATTACACCATCGTCATTGTTTGGATTGAACCCTAAATCAGATTTTTGTATAGATTTTACAACTTCATCGGCAACTGATGCATCATAGGGGGTAAGAATAATAGTTGAAGCTTCATTAGTATTTATGTTACATAATTGATTAAGCGGAGTTTGAGCACCATAATAATCAACTTTAATATCATCAAATATTGATTTACTAACTGCTCCCCCTCTAATCTTGGATAATTCTTTTTGAAAAGAGCTATAAGCTCTATCCATTTTTGATTCACATTCTTTAATTATTGATTCCATACTTTACCTCAACTAACTGTGGTACCAACTTTCTTTCCTTGTACGATCTTCTTTATATTGTTTCTTTCAAACAAATTAAAGACACAAATTGGTATATTGTTATCTTTGCATAATGATATCGCAGTTGAATCCATTATTTCAAGCTCTTTTTCCAGAACTTGCATATATTTAAGACTCTTAAACATTTTAGCATTTTTATACTTATGAGGATCTTTGTCATAAACACCATTTACCTTAGTTGCTTTCAGAATAATTTCGGCATTAATCTCTAATGCCCTTAAGGAAGCTGCAGTATCAGTAGTAAAATATGGATTACCAGTACCCGCTGCAAAAATTACTACTCTTCCCTTTTCTAAGTGTCGCATAGCCCTTCTTTGAATATATGGCTCTGCAACCCTATTCAGCTCCAATGCTGACTGAACTCTTGTTGTTAGCCCTTCTTTCTCTAAAAAATGCTGGAGTGCTATAGAGTTAATCGCTGTTGCAAGCATTCCCATATAGTCTGCAGTAGTTCTGTCCATGCCTTTAGCAGCTGCCGAAACTCCTCTATAAATATTGCCTGCACCAATAACAATTGAAACTTGAACACCGAGCTTGTGAACCTCTGCAATTTCTTTTGCTATCCTTTCTAATGTATCGTTGTCGATACCATAACCTTGTGACCCTTGAAGAGCCTCTCCGCTCAATTTTAAAAGAATTCTTGAATAATGTGGTGATTTACTCGCCATCTTGACTAGTTTCACCCACCTGGAATCTGGTAAACCTGGAGATATGAATATTCTCACCAAGCTTGGCAATCAGTTGGTTCAGTAAATCTTTAATTTTTAATTTTGAATCACGGATATATACCTGATCAAGCAAACATACTTCTTCAAGTATCTTATTTAGCTTCCCTTCTATCATTTTTTCTGCTACTTCGGGTTTTTTACCTTGCTCTTCTACTTGAGCAGAAATTATTCTTTTTTCATCTTCAACAAAAGTTCCAGGTATTTTATCAGATGATACAAATTGTGGAGCGGATGCAGCAATTTGCATACAAATCTCTTTGGCAAAATCTTGAAATTCTTGATTTCTTGCAACGAAATCGGTTTCACAATTTATTTCAAGCATTACTCCAATCTTCCCACCAGCATGAATATAAGAAAACACTAATCCTTCCAAAGTATCTCTTCCACTTTTTTTATCTACCTTAGAAAGACCTTTTATCTTTAAAATCTCTATAGCTTTTTCAATGTCGCCACTAGTTTCTTCTAATGCTTTTTTACAATCTAATAAAGGAGCGGAAGTTTTCCCTCTGAGCTCTTTTACCAATGCTGCTGAAATATTGTCTGACATAATTTTTATTCTTCAGAATCAGGCTTTTTATCGTCGCCATAGACTATAGATTCTTGATCATTTTCTTGAGTATTAGACTTAAATACAAAAGCTTTTCTCTCAACTACATAAGATGACTCATTCTCATCTTTATCTTTTGTTATCTCGCCTGATTGAACCCTTTGCATAAAAGAATGCTTACCTTCTTCACAGGCATTGGCAATTTTTTCAACACAAAGCTTTACGGCTCTGATTGCATCATCATTACTAGGAATTACATAATCTGCATCTGCAGGATTAGAATTAGTATCTACAATTCCTACTATAGGAATGCCAATTTTTCTAGCCTCTTTTATTGCTATATCCTCTTTCCTTGTATCAACGACAAATAAAGCACCTGGCATTTTTTTCATATTAAGAATACCATTTAATAAATATTCCAATTTCTCCATTTCTCTTCCTAATGTGATTTGCTCTTTTTTTGGAAGATTATCCATTTCACCATCATCTTTTAATTTTTTAAGTTGTATTAAATATTCAACTCTCGATCTTATGGTATTAAAATTTGTAAGGGTTCCGCCTAACCATCTTGAATTAACAAATGGCATGTCGCATCTTAAAGCTTCTTCGCCAATTACGGCCTGAGCTTGTTTTTTAGTTCCAACAAACAATATCTCTTTTCCATTGGAGACAACATCTCTTATAAAATCATAGGCCTTAATAAAAGACTTCAATGTTTTTTGAAGATCAATTATATGTATTCCATTACGAGCCCCATAAATATATTCTTTCATGGCAGGATTCCATTGACTTGATTGATGGCCAAAATGGACACCGGCTTCTAATAATTGCTTCATTGTAATGACACCTTCTTCGTTAGGTGTTTCGGAAGATTGTTGAATGTTTTGCTCTAGATTCTCGCTCATAATATAAGCTGAAAAGTTAACACAAATAACATCAAAATCAAATACAAAAAATAATATTTCTATAGTAAAGTTTGATTTATGATTTAAAATATAAAACTTAACATATTGGAGGGCTGGCAGAATTGGCAATGCACCGGTCTTGAAAACCGGCGTCCTCACGGACTTCAGGGTTCGAGTCCCTGGCCCTCCGTGTTTTTATGAGTTTTTATATAGTATCAACACCAATTGGAAATTTAGGCGATTTATCCTCAAGAGCTAAAGAAGTGCTTAAAAATTCTAGCTTTATTCTTTGTGAGAAAAAAGAGAGAGCACTAAAGCTGGTTAGTCATCTTGAGCTAAAGAATTTAAAATTAGTTAGTTATCATGATGATAAAATTGATTCAATTTTCCCAATAATATTAGAAAATAATAGAGCAGGAAAGAATATATCTTTAATATCAGATGCTGGAACACCTCTAATTTCTGATCCTGGAAATATTTTAATCAAAAGATTAATTCATGAAGGTATTGAACCAATAGCTATACCTGGTCCGACTTCAATTATTCCAGCATTGTTATTGTCTTCTTTTGATATAAGTAAATTTATTTATTTAGGTTTTATGTCTAAATCAAAGAGAAAAATTCAAACTGAACTCGAACCTTATTTGGATACCAACATACCAGTAATAATATTAACTAGCATGAATGATATAAAAAGAATTGTTGATATTCTCTCCACGAAAAATGAGATTTTTAATTTATCAATATCTAAAGAACTTACTAAAAAGAACGAAAAAACATTTAGGTTCCAATCAAATCAGTTTGATGAAGCTAGGCTTGAAAATTTTATATCAAAAGGGGAATTTGTGACTATTATTCAAAAATTAGAAACATCTGAAAACAATAAAATTCATTATAAGAAAATAGAAAAAAAGATTATGGAGTTAAGAAAGCTCAATTATTCTAAAAATGATATTGTAAAGATTCTTGTTAAAAATGAACTAATAAAAAAGAATTTGGCTTATGACTTGGTTATTAAATACTGGCCTAATTAAGATTAACCCTTAGGTGTTGCAGAAAATCCTATCAAATTCTCAAGCCCATTTGCAACTTTTAACAAAGTATTTTCATCAAGTTTTTTTCCAGTAATTTGTAGCCCAATCGGTAAATTATTTTTACTTAATGATAGAGGTATAGATATAGAGGGAAGTTGAGCTAAATTCGCTGGTATTGTCAAAATATCTGAAAGATACATCTTTAATGGGTCATTCTTTTTTTCGCCCAAGTTAAAAGGAAGTTCTGGACATGTTGGCGAAAGAATACAGTCAACATTATTAAAAGCACTATTAAAATCTGAAACTATCATCTCCTTAACCTTATTCGCTTTTAAATAATAGGCATCGTAATAACCAGACGATAAAGCATAATTACCAAGCATAATTCTTCTTTTAACTTCATCACCGAAACCTTCTGATCGATTTTTTATATAGAACTCTTCTAAATCTTTGACATTCTTGTAGTCAGTCGAATGACCATACCTAACACCGTCAAACCTTGATAAATTAGAGCTCGCTTCACAAGGTGCAATTATATAATAAGTGGCTACTGAATATTTAGCATTAGGAAGTTCAATATCTACAACTTTGACCCCATTTGAAATTAATTCTTTTATTAATGAATCGAAGTTAGTTTTTATCTCTCTATCTAAACCTATATCTAAAAGCTTGCTAGGAATTCCTATAGTAAAATCTTTAAGATTAAAATCGTTTTTACATAATTCTGTATAACAATTTGTAGGAGGTAAATTTAAGCATGTTGAATCTTTTGAGTCATAGCCAGAAATAGAATCTAATAGAATTGCCGAATCTTTTACTGTTCTGCAAAGTGGTCCTGCTTGGTCTAATGATGATGAAAAAGCAATCATACCGAATCTACTAACTCTCCCATAAGATGGCTTAAGTCCTACTATTCCACAGAATGAAGCAGGTTGTCTTATTGATCCACCTGTATCAGTTCCAATAGATGCGCATGCTAGACCTGCAGCAACTGCAGATGCAGATCCACCACTAGATCCTCCAGGCACTCTATTTAAGTCCCATGGATTTAATGTCGGGCCATGATAAGAAGTTTCAGTGGAGGAACCCATTGCGAACTCATCCATATTATTTTTTCCAAGCAATAAGCAGCTAGTTATTTTTAAACTTTCATATACTTTTGAATCATAATTTGATACATAATTCTCCAACATTTTTGAACCTGACGTACAGATTAAATCTTTAACAAGAAAAATATCTTTTAATGCGATAGGAATACCAAATAGAATATTAGAATCTAATATAGAATTATCCGAATCAATCTCTTTATCAAGATTTTGCGCATGTGAAAAGACCAAATCCTCAAAAACTTCTGTATAAGAGTTTAACTTTTGATCTTTTAATTTTATTTCAGAAAGATATTCAGAAACTAATTCTGATGGTTTAAAATCTTTTTTCTTATATCCTTTGTTAATATCTTCTATTGTTTTATACATTTTAAAAAACTATTCCTCATCAATTACTTTTTTAACTGCAAAAAATTTTCCATCCTTATTTTTCGCATTCATAAGAACTTCATCATTTGATAATTTTTCAATAATACTATCATCCCTTGTTGCATAATCAGAAATTAAATCTTCTTCATTTTGATTACTATTATCTGGTACTTGCTCTAAGAGGTCTATATAATTTAAGATCTCTTCGAAATTTGAAACAAAATCATTAATTTTCGACTCATCAATATTCAATCTTGATAGCTTTGAGATTTTCTCAACTAATTTTTTATCAACCGGCATTAGAAAACTCCTCATCTAATTTGTGAACTATAAAATCTAACACATTTTCTTCTAATTTTACCTTATTCGCTCTATTTATTTCTTGAACACAAGTTGGGCTTGTTATATTTATTTCAGTTAGCTTATTCCCAATAATATCAATTCCAGCAAAAAAAATATTATTACTTATTAAAAAACTTTTTATTTCGTTACATATTCGAAGATCATTTGAAGTTATATCAGTTTTATGGGGAGTCCCACCAGAGTGAAAATTACAAATAAAATTTCCATCTTTAGCTTTTCTCAATATGGCTCCAATAGGTTCACCATTTAAAAGCAAAACCCTTTTATCTCCATCATATACCTCATTAATAAATTCTTGTACTATGTAAGGTTGTTCTTCAAGCACTAAGGAGGAATAATCATCAAAAGAGAACTTTTGGATGCCCTCTCCTCCACATAAATTTATTGGCTTTAAGACAGCACCATTTGAAAAACCTTGAACACAACTTCGGAGCTCGTCAACACTAGGTGAATCAAAAATGAATGTTTTAGGTATTATTTCTGGAAATGCCAATGTACAAAGTTTTTCATTAAAATTTATTAATGAGGATGGATCATTAACTATTAACACTTCATCTTTTATAGATTCTAGAATTGTGCAAGCATCCAGATAAACATCATCAACCGGTGGATCGGACCTCATAAAAATCACTGCAGAATCTAGAAGCTTATAATCCAATACTGCATTATCTGATTCTCTATAAACATAATCTTTATTTATAATTTTGACATTATCTTCCCAGTTAACATAGGTAAATACCTCGTAATTATCTGGGGAACTATTGCCATAAATGTTAATTTTTCCTATATCATTTCTCTCTAGAACTTGAACTGGGAATGCCTTTTTAAGAATTGGAATATTAATTTTTTTTTCTTTTCTATTGTATGTGTAATCAATATCTCCATGAAAACCAATAAAAATATCAAAGCCTCTCTTTTGTGCTTCCAACATAAACAAATAACTTGTATCCTTATCAGGATCTTGGGGAAATTCGCTGATTACGAATAAAGCTATTCGGTTCATCACAACATCCTAGCAAACTTTTCAAAATATTTATAAGAATCGTGCGGTCCAGGAGAAGCCTCTGGATGATACTGTACCGAAAAACAATTAAATTTTTTTGAAAAAATTCCTTCAACTGTCTTATCATTTAGATTAATTTGAGTTATTTGAACATCATTGAGCTTCTTTTCTTTTACGGCAAAACCATGATTTTGACTAGTAATTTCGACTTTACCATCCTCTAAATTCATGACTGGATGATTTGCACCTCTATGACCAAATCTTAACTTAAATGTTTCAAAGCCCAGAGATAAAGATAGTAATTGGTGCCCAAGACAAATGCCAAATATTGGCTTATATCCAAGCAAGGACTTAATATTTTTAACGGCATATTTAGCAGCTGCAGGATCACCCGGACCATTGGATAAAAGTATTCCATCGGGATTTATTTTTCTTACTTCATCTGGCGAAGTGTCGCAAGGACCAACTATCAAATTAATATTTAACTTTTTACTTAAAATTTCTAATATATTTTTTTTACAACCAAAATCATATACAAAAACTAATTTCGATTTTTTATCAACATCTATACTATATTGCTCCTTACAGGTTACATTGTATGTTAAATCGTTCCCCTCCATAACTGGAAAAGATTCAACTTGGGATTTTAGATAATCAATATTCTTAGACTTGTTGGATATAATGCATTTCTGTGATCCTTGATTTCGTATAATCTTTGTTAATTTTCTTGTGTCTATGTTAGATATTCCAACAATCTTATTCTGAATTAAGTATTCGGAAAGCTTTGCAGTAGATTCAAAATTCGATGGATAATCACAAAACTCTCTTGCAATAATGCCTTTGGCTGAGCTTTTATTTGATTCGATATCTACTTCATTAGTACCATAATTTCCAATATGAGGATAAGTCATTAGAACAATTTGAGAATTATATGAAGGATCTGTAATTATCTCTTGATAGCCAGTCATTGAAGTGTTGAATACAATTTCACCAATCACCTCTCCATCGTATCCAAATGAGCTACCAGTAAAGAAAATTCCGCTTTCTAGATAAAGTATTGAGTCTTTTTTCATGAATCTTTTGCAAATAAATCCTTAAACAAACTTTGTGAAACAATTATAACAGATTAAAATAGAGTATGGCTTTTAGAGAGTTTGGAAGATTATTAAAAAACATTGAAAGTGATCTTTTTAAAGTAAATCATTTCCCCTCCAGTGATATAAAATCATATCATCTAAAGTATTGGTTAACATTCATAGTCAACCTTTATTTGAAATTTTATCACAGAGTTGAAGTAATGAATTCTGCTTACTTGCCTAAAGAAGGTGGAGGAGTTATAGCTTCAAATCATCTTTCGCACCTTGACGGAATTATAATAAATGCTGTTACTGCTTACCATACAAGAAGAAAAATAAATTTCCTTGCTGCAGAAGATGTATATAATAAAAACTTCTTATTTAAATTTTTATGTGATTTAGCAAATTGCATACCAGTAAAAAGATCAACTAGTGATAGAGTTGCTCTATTGAAGGTAATAAAATTATTGAAAGACGATAAACTTGTTGGGCTATTTCCAGAAGGGCAGCGATCAAGAGACGGCAATATTGGTGAAGCCAAGATGGGTGTAGCAATAATGGCTATAAAATCAGGAACGCCCATTATCCCCTTAGGAATATCTGGTACATTTGAAGCTTTCCCTAGAAAAACCAAGATGATCAAGCCAGTTAAAGTTAAATTGAAATTTGGCAAACCTTTAAAATTTGAAATCGAAAAAAAGCCAACTAAAGAAAGAATTCAAGAAGTGAAAAATGAAATTATGAATGAAATTGGAAACCTTTATGACGAAATCAGGACAAGTTAAATTTTTCTTTTAAAATTTTATTAATAATTTGTGGATTTCCTTTACCTTTAGTTAATTTCATTGTTTGACCTACAAAGAAAGCTAAAAGTTTTTCTTCTCCATTGTTAATTCTTTCATATTCAGATGGATTCGCCTCTATGACTTCGTCAATAATTGAAATTAGAAAGTCTTCTGAGCTTTCTTGTGTAAGACCCATATCTTTGACAATTTTCTCTGGACTCTCATTGCTTACAACTATTTTAGACAATACTTCTTTAGCAGAATTATTATTTATAGATCCTGCTTTAACCATCTTTAATAACTCTACAAAATTATTAGCATCTAATTTTATATCGCTCTTGTATTTAATTAATTCTGTAATTATCCAATTTGAAATTAATTTAGGTTCATTAATGAGTTCCAAGCTTTTATCAAAAAAACTAAACAGTATTGATTCGCTTAAAAGTATCTCTACGTCATCACTACTTAAGCCAAGGCTGATATATGATGAAAGTTTTTCCTCGTAGGATTGATTTAAATCTGAACTTATTCTCTCTAATTCCTCATCCTCGATTATTAATGGTTTAAGATCAGGATCAGGGAAATATCTATAATCATGTGCATCCTCCTTGCTCCTCATTGAATATGTTTTATTTGTCCCGGCATTAAAAAGTCTTGTCTCCTGAATAATCTTATCACCTTTATCTAGAACATTAGCTTGTCTTGTTATTTCATATTCTATAGCTTTCTGAACATACCTAAATGAATTAACATTTTTTATTTCTGTTTTTACACCTAATTCTTTTTGACCAACTGGTCTAATCGAAATATTTGCATCACATCTGAAATTACCTTTTTCCATGTCACAGTCAGATACACCAGCAAAGACTAAAATTTTTCTTAATTTCTTTAAATACTCAACGGCTTCTTCAGAAGTACTGATGTCTGGCTCTGTTACAATTTCAATTAATGGAACCCCTGCCCTATTAAGATCAACTAATGAATATTCATCTGATAAATCATGAATCAGCTTCCCTGCATCCTCTTCCATGTGAATTCTGTTTATTCTGATTTTTTTCTCATTACCGTCTACATTAACAACCAATAATCCATTTGAAGCTATTGGTTCATCATATTGACTAATTTGATAACCCTTTGGTAAGTCTGGATAAAAATAATGCTTTCTTGCAAATGTGGATTTTTTATTAATTTTGCATTTGGTATTGAGACCCGCAATTATTGCCAATCTAACAGCCTCGGTATTTAAAACAGGAAGTACTCCAGGTAGACCAAGATCAACTACAGATACATTTGAATTAGGCTCATCACCAAATTCATTGTTTGATGTAGAAAAAAGTTTAGTATTAGTTTTAAGTTGAGCATGAACTTCTAGCCCAATTACTGTCTCATATTTCATATACACCTAATATTAAAATGAATTCTTAAAATAAATAATTTAGTATTACATAATGATATCAAATATAAGAAATAAAAAAATAGTTTTAATTTCTCCACATCCTGACGATGTAGAAATTGGCATGGGTGGAACAGCTTTTTTATTAGCAAAAAAAAATAAAATTCATCACCTTATTGCTACAAATGGAGCAAATTCTGCAAATATATTCAAAGATAAAAAGAAATTAGTTGAAGCTAGGAAAGAAGAAGCAATAAATAGCAATAAATATATGGGCATAAAAAACATAAAATTTTTTGAATATGATGAAGTCAAGAGTAAATCTATTAAATTAGAATTTGAAGTTAAAACCAAGGAATACTTGAAAAGGATAAATCCTGACTATATATTTCTTCCCCATCCAAGTCTTGATAATCATCCCACCCATCGTATAGTCTCCAAAGCTGTAATCAACAATCTTCATATGCTTGAAAAGAAACCTAAAATAATATGCTATGAAGTCTGGGGTGCTTTTAGAAAACATGATTATTTTGTTGATATTTCAAAAACAATTAAAATTAAAAAAAAAATAATATCTTTTCATAAATCTCAATTAAAAGTTAAAGATTACTTAAATGGAATTTTAGGTATTAATAAATACCATGCTATTTTTGATGATTTCATTAAAGATAATGCTAAATATATAGAAGTTTTTTTAGAATATAAGTCTACTTAATAACTGTTCCTGTTTTTATATACCATAAAATAAGATCTAATCTTGCTAAATCAATTTTAATTTCTTGAGAAAAGTCCTTAAGAGTTTTTTCAATACTTAAATACCTTTTCATGTTTAATGATTTTAAACTGAATCTGATTAATTTATACTCCCTCATGATATCTAAAATATGAAAATCCAGAATTGCTAGACTGTTATGACCAATATTCCTGAGAAAATGGCTTGATGCCTTCATTCCCAACCCTTTAAAGGATTTGTTTGTCGCAATATAATTTCTCAATGAAATTTTATTATCAAAAGAATTAAATAATTTCTTAAAATTAAAACCATATTCCGAGACAATAAATTCCCTAGTTTGAACGATATATTTTCCTCTTACATTGTAGAACCTATAGCATTTCTTCAGTTTTGATACAACTTCTCTCTCATTAGCTTTAATAAAGAAATCATCTTCCTTTAAAATTTCACTAGCAGTTTCCGCAAGCTTTGCACTTGTCCCTGCAGCCAGTATGCAAAAAACCATCTCATGAAAAATTTCGCTAGAATCATTCCTTGCTATAATTTTTTCAAAATCAGATATTTTTTTGTTTATTAAGTCATATTGAGAGTCATAAGTAGAAATAATTAACTCTTTAAAATGTCTATTCATTGGCTAATTGAACTCTTAACTTTTGACCTATAATAATCTTACTAGTTGACAAATTGTTCCATTCTTTTAAATCTTCGACTTTTATTTCATAATCTTTGGATATTTTATATAAAGATTCTCCTTTTTTCACAATATGTATAAAATATTTACCATCTTTTGAAGTGCTGTTTGAATTTAAATAAATCAAAAGTTTCTTACCAGCTATTATTTTTGAATCGCTTAAATTATTAAGTCTATAAATTTCTTCAATCGATATATTAAATTTAATTGCGATTTTTGAAATAGTATCTCCTTTCTTAATTAGATAGTCTCCAACCACTCTTTTGTTATTTCTATTTAATTTCGTATATAAAACTTTTACTTTTGATGATGGAATGTTTACTGGATATTCAATGTCCGGTGGTGTTATTCCTTTTAAAAGTGAGGGATTTAATTTTTCCAATACTCTATAATCCAAATCAATTAATTTTGATAAATATTGCAAACTTGTGCTTTTATCGACTATCACTTTCTTTGTTTTTAATGGAGGTTTAAGTTTTAATTCTCCAAAACCATATTTAGATAAGTCTTGTGAAATTATCATTAAAGCAATTATTTGAGGAACATACTCTTTTGTTTGCTTAGGAAATGTCTTTTTAGATAAATACCAAAAGTCAGTGCTACTATATTTTTCAATAGCCCTTTTAACAGTTAGATCACCAGAATTATATCCAGCGAAAGCTAATTCCCAAGAATTAAATTTTCTCATTAAACTTCTAAAATATTTAGCAGCAGCTTCTGTAGATTTAATTATATCTTTCCTTTCGTCTACCCAATCATCAACTCTTAATCCAAAAATCCGTGCAGATGTAGGCATAAATTGCCATAAGCCAAGGGCTCCCGCCTTTGATAAAGCGTTTTGATTAAAACCGCTTTCCAACATTGAAACATAAATTATTTCCTCAGGGATTTTATATTTTAAGAAAATATCCTTTATATTTTTTTCATATTTACCCATTCTTGGATATGTAGCCTTAAAGAAGGATTTCCCTTTTTTAGAATTAGTAAAATAATCTATATATTTTTGAACTTTCTTTTGCTTGAAAGAACCATAAGGGATATTTTTTAAACTGTCGATAGTTTGTGCAAATGAGCAAATCGAAAAAAGGAGAAATATTATTATTGCTTTTTTTAACAAGTTTAAGCCTACAATTCTAATTTTTTAAGTGACCTTGCTGCTTGAAGTATTCTTTGCTCATTTTCAATCAAAGCAAATCTAACATATCCTTCGCCATTCTTTCCAAAACCGATTCCAGGAGAGGCTGCGATTTTACAATCTGTTATGAGTTTTTTTGAAAATTCAAGAGATCCCATTTCTCGATATTTTTCAGGGATTTTTGCCCAAATGAACATAGTCGCATCAGGTTTATCAATTTCCCAACCTGAATTTCCAAAACTTTCTATCAGCCTATTCCTTCTCGACTCATATGTATTACTTATTTCATTTACACAATCCTTAGTTTCATTCAATGCAGTAATTGCTGAAATTTGTATTGGCTGAAATATTCCATAATCTAGATAACTTTTAACTCTTCTAAGGGCCGAGATAACTTCTTCATTCCCAGACATAAAACCTACTCTCCATCCAGCCATATTATAGCTCTTGGACAATGAAAACGACTCTACTCCTACATCTTTTGCCCCAGCAGCTTGAAGAAAACTTGGTGCCTTATAAGAACCAAAGCAAATATCAGCATATGCAAAATCATGAATGACAACAATTTTATGTTTTTTTGCGAGAGCAACAATTCTTTCGAAAAAACTTAAATCAACAGTTTGGGTTGTTGGATTACTAGGGAAAGATATAATCAATGCTTTTGGCTTGGGGCTCTTGGACAAACCATCTTCAATGCTTTTTATCATAAGATTTTCGGAGAATGAATCATAAGACCTGATGTCACCTCTTGCTATTAAAACTGAGAAGCTATGAATCGGGTAACATGGATCAGGAACCATAACCACTTCACCAGGTGACAACATCGCAATCATTAAATGAGATAGCCCTTCTTTAGAACCTATAGTAACAATGGTCTCTTTTTCTGAATCTATATCAACATCATAATTTCTTCTGTACCAATCTGAAATTGCTAGTTTTAATTTTGGTAATCCAGCAGATAATGAATACCTATGATTCTTTCCTTGAGCAGAGGATTCTAAAAGCTTCTCAACTATATGTTTTGGAGTAGATTGGTCAGGATTTCCCATTCCAAAATCAATTATATCTTCACCATTTCTTCTTGCCTTATATTTAAGGTCATTCACCACCGAAAATACATAGGGTGGCAGTTTTGATAAAAGAGAGAAATAGTTACTATTAATAGACATATTTTTAAATATAATAAAAGCTATAAGTAAATTGTAAAATGAGGTTTAAAATATTTTGAAAAAAACACTCCAAGAATTAGTCGCGATGAAGCAAAGAAAGGAAAAGATAGTGGCACTTACTTCCTATGATTTTCAGACTGCACAGATACTAGATGAACATTGTGATTTTATTTTAGTTGGCGATTCATTAGGCAATGTGTTCCAAGGAAATGAAACAACTTTAAGTGTCGAATTGGATGATATGATATATCATGGTCAAATAGTACGAAAGGCCTTAAAGAATGCTCATTTATGTGTTGACATGCCTTTTATGAGTTATCAAGCATCTGAAGATACCGCACTCCTTAATATGGGCAATGTTATAAAAAAAACTGGTGCTCAATCAGTAAAAATTGAGATGAATTTTTCATTACTTAATCTTGTTGGATTAGCTAGCCAATCTGGTATTCCTATCGTAGCCCATGTAGGTCTTTGTCCTCAATCCTATAACACTTATGGTGGTTACAAGAAACAAGGGAAAAATAAAGATGAAAGAGACTTTATATATGAATTAGCAGTTGAATCCTATAAGAATGGAGCTGCTTTAATAGTGATTGAAGGTGTGCCTGAAGATCTTGCTAAAAAGATTACTGAAGATGTTAATGTGCCTACTATTGGTATAGGAGCAGGCAAATATACAGATGGTCAAATCCTAGTTGCTGAAGATATGTTAGGGATTACCCCTTCTCCTAGGCCCTCATTTGTCAAAGCATATGCAAATTTAAGAGAATCGATAAAAAAAGCAGCGGTGGAATTTAAAAAAGATGTCAAAAAAAGTAAATTCCCTTAAAATTCTGAAAAGTATCAACTCCACAAAAAAGTACTTAAAAAAATTAGACAAACCAATTGTATTCATACCTACTATGGGAGCATTGCATAATGGTCACTTGTCGTTAATAGAGATTGGGAAGAAGTTAGATGTACACACCATAGTAAGTATTTTTATTAATCCAATCCAATTTAATGATAAAAAAGATTTAGAAAAATATCCAAGAACATTAATACGGGATATAGAAAAGCTCAAAGCCTTAAAAGTTGATACATTATTTGCCCCAAATATTAAAAATATTTTTGATAAAAATTTCCAAACTAATGTTTCTGTCAAAAATCTTCAAAAGAATCTTTGTGGGCTGAACAGGCCAGGGCACTTTGATGGTATGGCTACAATTGTTTTAAAACTATTTAATATTCTCAAGCCAGATTATGCAATCTTTGGTAAGAAAGACTTTCAACAATTAGAGATTATAAAAAGAATGTGCCTAGACTTAAATTTAAATATTAAAATTATCGAAGGTAAAATTATTAGAGAAAAAAATGGTCTTGCTATGAGTTCAAGAAATAGTTTATTAACAAAAAATAATTTACTTCTTGCTCCCAAAATTTATGAAGGATTAAAATTAGTTAAAAGAGATTTTACAGATTGTAACCAAGTAAATTCACAATTAGTGATAAAAAAATTGAATGATTTTTATATAAATAATGGATTAAAAAGAATTGATTATATAGAAATTGTTGACAAAAAAACATTAGAAAAAGTAAGAAAAATAAAGAAAGGAGATACAATCGCAGTCGCAGTGAAATTAGGCAAAATAAGACTAATAGACAATTTACAATTTTAATTTAGACTACTGAAATGAATTTAACATTATTAAAATCAAAAATTCATCGAGCTACAGTAACCGAGGCAAATCTTTATTATGAGGGCAGCATTACTATTGACAGAGACCTTATGGATGCAGCCGATTTGCTTCCTTATGAGCAAGTTCATATCTTTAATCTTACAAATGGAGAAAGATTTATTACCTATGTTATTGAAGGTGATCGTGGGTCTGGTGTTATCTGTACTAATGGTGCAGCTGCTCACTGTGCCAGGAAAGGTGATTGCTTAATAATTGTAGCTTTTCTTAGTATCGAAAATGATAAAGCTAATACTTATAAACCCAAATTAGTTTATGTTGATTCAGATAATAAAAGAGTTGATGCCGAATTGATTGATAAAAAATTAGTTAAAATCTTAGGTTAAAAATTAACTAAAATACTTAATAAAAGAATCTAAATTAGTAAATAAATTGAGAAATTACTAATTTTCTTACCATTATTGTTTTTTTTTATTGACTTAAAAACAATTGAAGTTTATAAATAAAAAACATTAGATTATGAAAGCTATTATTCTTGCAGCAGGAAAAGGTGAAAGACTTCAGCCTTTCACTAAAGAAATTCCAAAGTCACTTTTAAAAATTGGAGACCAAACTATTCTCGAAAACCAGATAAATCATCTAAAAGCTTGTGATATTGATGAAGTTAATGTTATTGTAGGTTTTGCTTATGAGAGAGTTGAAGAATTTCTAAGCAATTTACAAATCTTAGGTATGAAAATCAACACTATCTATAACCCTTTCTGGAATACAACTAATAGTCTTTTTTCATTATGGTCAGCTAGATCAGTGTTAAATTCTGATACCATACTTTTAAATGGTGATGATGTTTTTGAATTAAAAGTACTGAGGAAGATCTTGTCAACTAAAGAAGAAATATGTGTTCCCTATAAAGTAAAAGACTCCTATGCTGCTGAAGACATGAAAGTAAAGATAGAGAATGGTTTAGTGGTATCAATAGGAAAGGATCTGAAAAACATTTCTGGTGAGTCTGTTGGTGTGAGAGTTTTTAGAAATGAAGGGGTAGATATTTTAAAAAGATCTTTAGAGAAAGAAATCAGAACTGAAAAATTTAACAAAAAATGGTATGCGTCAGCTATTTCTAGAATTTTAAAAAGAGGACATAAAATTAGTTCAATAGATATTGGAGACCTTTATTGGCATGATGTTGACTACCCTAATGATTTGAATAATGCCAAAATGAATATTGATCGTATATCATCAAATAAAAAAACCAATCTAAGAGTAGTGTAACGAAATGGTTCCAGCAATAATATGTGTTGGGGACGGTGTTCGTTCAGAAGACCTGGATAAATTCAACAAAGAAAAAATAGGAAGAATTCCACTATATGAAAGGATTTTAATCAATCTTATTAATGAGGGTTTCAATAAAGTCTATATTGTTGTAGAAAAGGATGTTTCTTTAAAGTTAAATAATATCCTTGGCCCAGTAAATATAGAATACATTGAACTTTCAGACCTAGTAAAAATCAATGAAGACATTTTAATTTTTCAAAATAATGTAGTTATTAACAAAAAGCAGCTTGTAAAAATTATTCAAGAAATATCTAAAACTGAAAATTCATTTATTTGTAAAAATGGCGAAGAGGATTTCACAGGAATATCATTTATAAAAGAAAATGATTTATGTTTGGTTACATCGGCAAAGTCTATCAAGACATTTAAACAATTAACTATATCTGAACCACCATTATTATTAGAAGAACATAACTTAGGTTCAAATGTAGGTAGAGATTTTTTATTTTCCCATATTAGTAAAAATGTAAGCGGATGGGTTTCCAAGAATATTAATAGCAGGATATCAATTCCTATAAGTAAAATACTCATGGAATTTAGGATACATCCCAACACAATTACTTTTTTTGTAGGGTGCTTAGGAATTTCATGCGGTTTTTTTTATGCAAGCAACAATCCTTTGATTGGAGCATTGGTTCTTCAAATGGCTACGATATTAGATAGATGTGATGGTGAAGTAGCAAGGATAACATTAAAAGAATCAAAATTTGGGCAATGGTTTGATACGGCTTTAGATCAACTTTCATACTTTTCAATGTTTATAGGAATAGCAACATGTTTAAACAATCCCAGTTTTTTTCCTCTAACGAATATAAATATACTTATAAAGCAATTTTCCATTATAAATATAATTCTTTACATAATATTTATAACTACAGTTCTTTTTTTCATGATTAGGAGAACAAGTAACGGAAGTTTGGCATATTATCCTGGTGAAGTAGATAAAAGAGTCCCAATTCAAGAAAGGTCTTTATTTTACAGATTAATTTCAAAGTACAGGTTCCTTTTAAAAAGAGAGTTCTTCTCTCCAGCTATGATTTTTGGAAGTTTTTTGGGGTATAAATTCCTAGCAATTACATCTTTAATTTTATTTGTATTTGGACTTTATCATCAAGTTTCTGATTACCTGGCATTAAAGGAAAAAACCGACATTACTTATTAAACTTTTTTATACAGAAAAATAATAATATAAAGAGGCAAGTCCATGTTGATGAAAGCATTAAGAATGATGACAAGTTCATTGATTACTCCTTCTAATAATTTTTATTAAACCTAAAAATACAATTATCAATGATATTCTCGATAAAATAGTCCACATATCATTTTGTAAAATTAATGAATCACTAGAGTTTAAATCTGATATAACCCATGAACCTAATAGTAAAACCAATAAAAATGGCAGTAAGTATTTGAAAATAAAATTAAAAAAACTGGGAATATTGATTAAGCTATCTCGATTAATTTCTTTTATAGGTTTACCTGGGGATATATAAATGTTGTATAAACAAATTTCCAAAATAGCCAATACAACTAACATTATAGTGCCAGCCCAAAAATCAAACTCATTTAAAAATTTTGGAAAAAAAATAATCAAATGGGAAAATATAAATATTATTAAAATTACAAAGTTAACTGATCGTTTTCTTGACCAATTAAGTTCCTCTTTAAAAAAAGTTATCGCTGGCTGAATTATTCCAATTGATGAAGTAAGACCTGCAATAAAAAGGAGAAAAAACCATGTAAATGATAAGAACGCTCCATAATCCAACCCATCGAAAATTGCTGGCATTGCAATAAAGCCTATACTAAATGCCCCCGAATTTGCGACAATAATTGCACCTGATATACCTAAAAAAGCAACGGCGGCCGGTATCACAATCGAACCCCCAAAAATAACTTCAATTATTTCATTTAATGTAGCTGATGTTAGTCCACTTAATGCAATATCCTTATCATGGCTTATAAATGAAGCATAAGTTACTATTGCCCCAAAGCCTAAACTTAGAGTGAAGAAAACTTGTCCAGCTGCAGCAATCCAAACCTTAGGAAGCAGAAGGTACGAAGTATCTGGTTTCCATAAAAAATTTAGACCTTCTATTGCACTGGAGTTTTCTGTTTCTATTGTTAGAACATAAATTATTAAAAAAACACTCATTACCAATAGCATTGGCATTGCTATTTTGACAAACTTCTCAATTCCTGATGATATACCTCTCCTGAGAATTAAATAATTGATTACAACAGTAATCAACAAACATGAATATGCAAATAAGGATGGAATCTGAATCCCATATCTATTCTTCGATTCAAACCCAGTATAATCATTAAGAAACTCTTTATAAAATGTCATTTTACTATTTGAATCAATAGCTCCTGATTGTAATTCAGAACTTAATGAACTTAGCGAGTATCCAAGTGTCCAAGACTCAATGTAAATATAATAAATCGAAACAATCAACGGTACCCAAACACCAAGTAGACATGATATTTTAAGAAAACTCGGGGCTCTTAACTTTTTTGCAATGCCATAAGTAGTTCCTTTACCTAATTGTCCACCCTTTCTTCCAATACCCCATTCAATCCACATTAACGGGATTCCAATTAAGAAAAAACAAATCAGATATGGGATTATAAATGTTCCACCTCCGTTTCCAGCAGCTTGAACAGGAAATCTTAAAAAATTCCCTAAACCAATAGCATTTCCGGCCATAGCTAAAATTAGACCATATCTAGTTGCCCAGTTTTCTCGATTCATTATTAATAAATTAACCTTTAATTCTATATCTTGACAAATATTTTAATGAGCTTATCTTAATAAACTTGAGTTTAGATATGCCTACAGCTAAATTAAAGAAAAAAACAGTCAAAAAACCTAGTATAAAAGCTTCAAATAAAAAGCTAAATACTAAATCAACAGAAACAAAATCTTCAAAGTTTGAAGCTGTTTCAATTAAAAAGCCTAGTGCTAAGTTTAAAAGAGATATGGAAAAGATTCTGGTTAACATGAGAAAAGATCTTTTAGAGGATATCAATAATGTTATGAAATCTGAATCAGACCACCTAAAATTTGATGTTGGTGATTTCTATGATAGTGCAAGCAGTGATAGAGAAAGAGAGTTATCATTATCTTTGAGTCAAAGAGATAGGCAGAAACTAACTATGATTGAAGATGCTCTAAATAGGCTTAAAGGCAAAACATATGGGCAATGTCAAATGTGTGGCGATTTCATACCAGAGGAAAGATTAAGAGTAATGCCGTTTACTGTGTATTGTGTTTTATGTCTTGAAGAAGAAGAAACAAGTGTCTCGCCTACTTAAAAAACTTTTTAATTTTTCTCAAGTTTGGCTTAACGATTATTCCTTTTTCAGTAACAATTCCAGAAATTAAACTATTAGGTGTAACATCAAAAGCAGGATTCTTGACTTTAGTAGCTTTGGAGAGTCTTATATTATTTAATTTTAAAATTTCATCCTTACTTCTTTCTTCAATTACAATATCTCTACCGGATACAATATTCATATCAAAAGTTGATATTGGAGCAGCAATATAAAAAGGAATTTTATGATAGTTTGCAGTAATTGCGAGCTGGTAAGTTCCAATTTTATTAGCAGTATCACCATTCATAGCTATCCTGTCAGCTCCAACAATAACAATATCAACACACTCAGAATTGACAATATGACTTGCCATTGAATCACATATTAGAGTGCAATCAATGCCTTTCATCAAAGATTCCCAAACTGTTAACCTAGATCCTTGATTAAGTGGTCTAGTCTCTGTTGCATAAAGAGAAATATTTTTAAATTTTTTATTAGCTTTATCAATAATACCAAGTGCAGTCCCTGGACCCGTTGTAGCCAAAGCACCTGTATTACAATGAGTTAATATTTTAAAATGATTTTTTATAAGTTTTAATCCATTAATAGAAATTCTTTCAGAAACTTTTCTTTCTTCATTATAGATTTTATTAGCTTCTTTATAAAATAACTCTAAACAATCTAAATAAGATAGATTTTTATAATCTGAGATAATTATTTTAAATCTCTTAACTGACCATGATAAATTGACAGCAGTAGGTCTAGCTTTTTCAATTTGATTAAGATATTTTCTGATTGAACTTTTATAATTTTTTTTATTTTTCAAATCCTTTAATGCAAAATAGCATCCAAATGCACCAGCAACACCAATTGCTGGTGCACCCCTAATAGCCAAAGATTTAATCAGTTTGATAACTTCCTTGTAATCAGATGTAGTGACATATTTATGTTGAAATGGCAATAATCGTTGATCAAGGATATTAACACTTCTATTTTTATTAACTGAAATTGATTTATACATTTTTTACTAGACCTAGTGTAATCCAATTTTCTAAATAATAAACTTTATCAAGAGATATATTAAATTTATCTAAAATCTTCTTTAAACTCCTAAAATCTTTAAAAAGCATTCCAGATAAAATGAAATAGCAACCATTCCTTGAGTTGTTTAGGATAAACTCTAAATGTTCTTTTATATAATCAATTGAAATGTTAACGATAACCAAATCATTTTTTCTATTGATTATAGGCTTATTGCTTTGAATAAAAATGCTACTACCATTTAGATGTTTATTTAATTTTTTATTGCTATATCCCTGATTAAGTGCTTCATTGTCATTATCTATTCCTAACGAACAACAACTAAATACTAACTGAGCAAAAAGTGATAAAATTCCACTGCCTGATCCAATGTCAACCATAGATTCAACATAAAATTCTTCATTCCTTAATTTATTCATAATTCTTAGACATGACAGTGTAGTTTCATGATGGCCCGTTCCAAAGGCTAAGGATGGATTTATAATTATGAATTTTTTAGATGTACAGTTTGACCATGGCATTATAATTTTAAAATCATTGGAAACATCAATATCTTGTAAAAATAACTTCCAATTATCTTTTTCAGTCAAATTGAAATTTTTTATTGGGTGTTTAACAAGTCTATCTACAACTTCATTTATTTCGTAATTATTATCAAAACCTAACTTTGTTATTAATTTAAAAAAATTCTCAAACTCTTCAATTGTATTCGCAATAAATGATATTTTATAAGATTCTTCGTCTTCAAATTGAGTAATTAAAAAGGGAGATACCTCAGTTAACAAATCTACTACTTCTTCACTTATTGGTTTAGATGAATTATATTCAATTACCTTCATTAACATCCAAGATAGACTTTAGGCTCTTAATATAATCTTCTTCGCTTGGGAAAGAAGAGGCAAAGTTGTTTAAGAGCAAAATTTTGTCAGCTTTTGAATCAATCATAAATAATGAATATAGCTTTATATATTGAGCCTCCGCACTTAACTCTATCAAATCTTGAATTAATTCAGAGGATTCAATAATCCTCTTATAAGCGGATTCGAAAGAATACTTACCTAAGTTTTTATCCATGTAAAAATTCGCAATATAAATAGTCCTTTTTAGTAGTAAAATCCTAGCATCTTCATAAATACTTTTAATCTCATTAATATATTTTGATTCAATCAAACTTGTATCTGAATTATTATAAATCTTTATTATTTCAATTGTAGGCCCTATATCTTTATCCTCTGATGACATTAGTTCCTTATAGGATTTTATTATTTTATATTTTGCATAATTAATTTTTGGGTGGTTCTGTTGCTCATCAATAAAAAGCTTATAATTGTCTATCGCATCAGCAAATTTTTTAGTTTTAAATGAAATATCACCCTGAATCAGACTAACCTCTCTAGTATACACTGAGTATGGATACCTAATTTGCAATGTAAGAATATAATCTTTCAAAACTGTAAACCTTGGTCCACCAAAAATATAAAGTGTCTTCTTTCGTGCCAGTTCCGCTTGAATTGTGTCGTACAATTCTTTATCAGATCCACTTAGAATTTTTGATGTATTGGAGCATGAAACTGCTAGAAATCCAAATAGAAATATTAATAAAATTCTTTTAAACATAAATGCTATAATATTTGCGCTGGGGTTAAAGTCAAGACAATATGAGTGACTATATAGATGAAATAAGAATAAAAGTCTCATCAGGTAATGGTGGAGATGGTGCAACATCATTCAGAAGAGAGAAATTTGTCCAATATGGTGGGCCAGATGGCGGAAATGGTGGCAGTGGAGGGAATATTTATTTTCTTGGAAATAATAACCTATCATCATTTAAAGACATATCTCAAAAAAGGTATTTTAAAGCCAGAAAAGGTGGTAATGGTAAGGGCTCAAAGAAAAACGGTAAAAATGGTGAAGATATAACCATAGAGGTGCCACTTGGTACTGAAATCATTAATTTGGAAAACAAAGAACTAATTTGTGAAGTGTTGAATCATAATGAAAAGCATTTAATCGCTGAAGGAGGAAAAGGAGGCCTTGGAAATGCCATATTCAAATCATCAAGGAATCAAGCGCCAAGAAAATCAACACCTGGTAAAAATGGGATAAGTTTTAATTTATATTTAAATTTGAAATCTCTATCCGACATTGGTCTATTGGGATTTCCAAATGTGGGTAAATCATCATTAATTAATATTTTAACGAACTCCAAAGCAGAGATAGGGAATTATGCATTTACCACTTTATCGCCAAACCTTGGGGTAATTAAAACATTTGAAAAAGACTTTCTTATAGCTGATATTCCTGGGATTATTGAAGGGGCATCAAAAGGAAAAGGGTTAGGTTTAAAATTCTTGAAGCATATTGAAAGATCAAATAGCTTGATTGAGGTTTTAGATTCATCATGTAGTTCTTTTGATGCATTGATAAATCAACATGATAATTTAATTTCTGAAATTAAATCTTACTCATTTGATTTAGAAAAAAAAATAAAATTTCTAATTATTAATAAATACGATTTATGCAAATTTAAAGATGACATTGATGAATCTAAATTTGGAGGAATCAATCCAATTTACTTTAGTTGTACTGACTGTACTGAAGAAGAAATCAACTCTTTGATAAAAAATTTAAGCATTTAAAAGAACTTTAAGTAGCCCTACTCTATCCTCTGACTTCATTAAATATTCACCAATAAGAAAATTTGTAACACCTCTTAAAACTATATTATCTAAATCTTCTTTTGATAAAATTCCACTTTCACTTACCAAAATTGAACCTTCTGGTATCAATTTAGAAAATTTTACTACATTATTATTATCGACATCAAAAGTGTTAAGATTTCTGTTGTTTACTCCATAAATCATGAATCCTAGCTCAATTCCTTTTTCAAGATCATCCTCATCATGTACTTCATACAAAATATCCAAACCTTCTTCATTAGCTATAGAAGCTAAATCTTTCAATTCAGTAAAGCTTAGTGCTTTACCTATCAATAGGATTGCATCAGCCCCATAAAATTTTGATTGATAAACTTGATACTCATCTATAATGAAATCTTTTCTAAGAAGAGGTAAGCTAACAACAGATTTAATTGCAGTTAAATAATCTATTTTTCCTTGAAAGAATTTTTCATCTGTTAAAATGGATATAGCACTAGCCCCTCCTACTTCATAATCAATTGCAATTTTTAACGGGTGAAAATCATTTAAGATAATACCTTTCGAGGGAGAAGCTTTTTTGATCTCCGCAATAATATTAACTTTATTTTTCGATAACGAATCTAAAAAACTGATGGTGGAATAATTTTTCTGAACTATTCCTTCTTTAATCTGATTTATAGGGAAAGAATTTTTTAATAGTGCAACCTCTTCTTTTTTGTTATCTAAAATTTTTTTTAAAATATCCATTTATAAACTCAAATTTTTCTTAAGACTATTGTATACATACCCTGAATCTATCTTGTCTTGGATAGTTTTAAAGCAATCAGATAAATTTAAGTTATTATTTGTTAAATACAGACCTGCACCAGAATTAATTATACAAATATCTCTCCTTTCATCTCTTACTTCACCTTTAATTATCCCTAAAAAAATATTTTTTGATTCTTCAACATCTTTAATAACTAATTTGTCACTATTGCCAAGTGTAAAACCATAATCTATTGGATTAAAAACATATTTATTTATTTTATTTTTTTTTAGTTCAATAATATGAGTCTTATCTGAGATGGAAATTTCATCCATTCCGTCAAAGCTATGGACAACCATCGCAGAATTTAATCCTTGGAGCATTAAGGTTTCAGCTATTGGCTCCAAAAGTTCAGAATCATATACACCTAGCAGTTGATGAGATGGTCTTAAGGGATTAATTAAGGGACCCAAAACATTAAAGATTGTCCTAGTTGCAATATCTTTTCTAATTTTTGCAACATTTTTCATTGATGAATGAAAGTTTGGCGCAAATAAAAAAGTTAAATTTTTATTCTCGATATTGTCTAATGCATCTTTACAATCTTTATCAAAGCTAACATTTAAAGCTTCAAATAAATCTGCGCTTCCAACATTGCTAGAAACAGATCTGTTTCCATGTTTTGCAACTTTAACATCAAGGCTAGAAAGAATTAAAGAAGAGATGGTAGAAACATTAATCGAAGATTTTCCATCACCCCCTGTCCCACATAAATCAATATAATTATTATTTCTGGATAAATTTAAATCTAATGAATTTAATAGATAATTTGAAGCATAAAAAATTTCTTCTTTACTTGGCTTTTTAATCTTTAGTGCAATCAATATCGCAGCTGAAATACTTTCTGACAAATTCCCTGCCATTAATTCAGAAAAAAAATAATTAATTTCCTTTTCACTTAGATCATTATAATTGCATAATTTATCTAAAATTTCTTTTGTCATTATTGAAGTTCTCTTTTAGAAATTGTATCAAGAATCCCATTGATAAAGCTACATGACTCATCTGAGCTATATTTTAATGCTAAAACTATTGCTTCCTTTATGCTGACAGGAACTGGAATACCTTTAGAGAAAAGTATCTCATAAACAGCAATTCTCAATATATTTAAATCAATAGCATTTATTCTAGAAAATTTCCAATTTGTTATGCTTTGATCTATTTGATCATCAATTGGCTTAATATGTTCAATACATCCATTGATTATCTCTGTAGCTTTATCCTTGATAATATTCTTGGTAACAATTTTTTTTGAATTATCAAAAAGATCTCTAAGCAATTCATAGAAGTTAGAATCATCAGTTTTTATTTTTTCATTAGCATTATATATTTTGAGAAAATTTTTAAAATTCTTAACATTGTTAGACTTTTCAATTATGTCATTATATTTATTGAGATTTACAACTCGTAAAAATACTTTACCGGATTTTAGCAAAGAGCAACCAATAACTATCATAGATTGATTTGAAATTAACATTCTTTTAAGCATGTAATAATTAGTTACAGGATTAGAATCCCAAAAATTATTTATGTCTAACTTTACATCTTGAATGTTTACCTTTGGCTCTATATCGTCAACTTCTAAACTATACATAAATCTCAAAGACAACTCCCTTGCCCTTCTGTTAATCCAATATTTCATTAAACCTTCTCCATTGAACTTATTAATTGATATAAAGCATTTGATGCTTCTATTGCTCTATCTTTCTTACCACCATTTGTCCTTTCTCTTATATCAGTTGGCTTATTAACTGCAACTACTGCTGAAGTTATTGGTTTTTTATACTTGATACTCAATTCAACTAACTTTTCACTTATTATCTTTGCAATGTTTTCAAAATGATTAGTCTTACCTCTAACCAAGCATCCTAAAGTAATAATCCCATCTACATTTTTCTTTTTTGATAAAACATAATCAACAAAAAAAGGTAGTTCCAATGACCCATCAATATTATGAATAATTATATTTAAAAAATTCTTACCAAAAAGTTCATTTAACTTTTTAGTTGCAAATTCTATTTGCTTAAGTGATATATTTTTATAGTAGTTGCTTGACACTATATATATATTATATTTTTTCTTTTTCATTTACTCGACCAAGCTTAATTTATGTGCAAGTTTTTTCTTTTTAGTTCTAAGGTATCTAAGATTATGCTCACCTGGCTTAATTTCAATTGGCAATGACTTTTCAATTTTTATTCCATACCCCTTAATTCCTGCAATCTTTCTTGGATTATTGGTTAAAAGATTTATTTTTGTTACACCTAAATCACGTAAAATTTGGGCTCCTGTTCCATATTCTCTTAAATCTTCCTTGAACCCCAGTGCCTCATTTGCCTCAACAGTATCCAATCCTTTTTCTTGAAGTGAGTAGGCCTGTATTTTATGAGCTATACCAATTCCTCGTCCTTCTTGAGCCAGATACAACAGAACTCCAGAGCCTGCATCTGTAATCATCTCTAGGGCAGCATCAAGTTGGGAGCCACAATCACATCTTTGAGAGCCGAACAAGTCTCCTGTCAAACATTCAGAATGAACCCTAACTAAGGTTGGTTTAGATTTACTTACTTTACCTTTGACCAATGCAATATGAGTTTTCCCATCGATTAAACTGTTGTAAGCGAAACACTTGAAAGTTGCCATGTGTGTCGGAAGTTGGCACTCCCCTACTCTTTCAACTAAAGAATCCTTTTTTAATCTATAACTTATCAAGTCAGCAATAGTAGCGATTTTAATTTTATGTTTCTTAGCAAATTTCTCGCAATCTTTCAGCCTAGCCATAGTTCCATCATCATTCATGATTTCACAAATCACTGCACAAGACTTTAAACCTGCAAGTTTTGAAATATCAACTGAAGCTTCAGTGTGACCTGCACGAACCAAAGTTCCACCATCTCTTGCAACTAACGGAAACATATGACCAGGTCTATCAAAATCCTCAGGCTTTGAATTAGTATCAGCTACTAATTTTGCAGTAGTAGATCTGTCCATGGCAGAAATTCCTGTTGTGGTTCCTTTGTTTGCATCTATTGAAACAGTAAATGCAGTTGTATCTAAATTTTCTTTGGGGCTATTTTTAATAGGAGTTAAATCTAATCTGTCAGCTATTGCGGTATCTAGAGATAAGCAAATTAATCCTCTACCGTATGTTGCCATAAAATTTATTACTTCAGGTGTAGCAAATTCAGCAGCTACTATCAAATCACCTTCGTTCTCTCTATCAGCATCATCAACTAAGATGACCATTTTTCCTTTTTTTATATCTTTTATTGCATCTTCTATGCTTGATATTGGCAATTTTAACCCCCAAAAATTAAATAATAATAATTATAAATATATACTCAATTAGATATATTCCAAAAGGTATTTCAAATCTATTGACTTTTTTTTAACTGTATATATTTTAAATGTAAATACAATCGGAGGTTTGCAATTGCTTTTGGTAAACACAACTAACAATACAGATAACCATATAAAACTCATATTAGGTGGTGGAGAAGAATTTAGAGAGTTTGAAGAAGAGATATTAGATGACCTTGAAGAAGAGATTGATTATGATGATGATATTTGGGAAGAAAATGAAGATGAAAACATTGATGAGATTGAAGAAGACTTTAATGAAGACGATGATGACGAAGAAGGGGAATTTGACGATCTAGAAGAAATAGATGATTTTGAAGAATTGGAAGACATAGATGATATGGATGATTTTGATGAAGATTCTAGTGACGAAGATTTGGAAGAAGATTAATTATCCCTCTAATACTTAATAAGTTTTATTTTAAATGAATTGTGATTTTGTTGGCTTAAGTAAAATCTCTAAACTTGATTGCCCGGAGCCGGACTTGAACCGGCACGATGTTGCCATCGAGGGATTTTAAGTCCCTTGCGTCTACCAATTTCGCCACCCGGGCTAACCAAAATATTTATGAATATTACATGATTAAAGGATTTTAGGAAATAATTTAAGAATAAATTTATTTTTTTAAATACTGCTAAATTTTGTTAAATCTTATTGTTGAGGTATTTATTGAACAGATACCTTAACATCTAATACTTCATCACTTGAACCAATTGCAACACCTTTAATTGGTGCTGCCGAAATTGAATCAAATCCAGAACATATTCTTAGATATCTTTCATTGGTAGAACTATTGATATTCAGATATATTAGAGTTATGAACTTTCTTGAAAGTTTTGAAGAGTTTTACGAATCAGCTGTCAAACACCTTGATATCCCAAAAGGTTTAGCAGATCAAATTAAATCTTGTGATTCTGTATATCATCTTAGATTCCCCATAACTCTTGATAATGGTGAGATTGAAGTAATTGATGCCTGGCATGGAGAGCACAGCCATCATAGAAGTCCATTAAAGGGCGGAATAAGGTTTAGTGGCCTAGTTAATGAAGACGAAGTGAAAGTTTTGGCATCTCTTATGACATTTAAATGTGCTTTAGTAAATGTTCCATTTGGTGGCGGAAAAGGTGGAATTAAAATCGATTCTAAAAACTACTCAAAAAACGAGCTAGAGAAAATAACAAGAAGATATACATTTGAACTTTACTCAAGAAATTCTTTGGGCCCAAACACATATGTTCCAGCAACAGACTATGGTACTACTTCACGTGAAATGAATTGGATTTACAGCACTTTTAAAACTCTCTCAAATTCAAATATAGATGCTGCCGCATCTGTGACTTCAAAAAGTGTTACACAAGAAGGTGTAAGTGGAAGAAGTGAAGCAACTGGGAGGGGTGTATATATTGGAATCCGAGAACTTCTTAATGATGAGAGAGAAATTAGCAGGGTTGGATTAAAAAAGGGAATTAAAGATAAAGAGATTATTATTCAAGGATTTGGAAATGTAGGATATCATGCGGCTTTATTCCTACATCAAGCTGGAGCAAAAATTGTAGGTGTCTGTGAATTCAATGGTTCAATATATCGAAAAGAAGGAATTGATCCAATAAAATTAAAAGAGTGGCTAAACTCTGGAAACATGATATTTGATTATAAAGATTGCGAAACATCTAAGGATCCTTGGGATAGTTTCTACAAAGAATGTGATATTTTAATTCCTGCCGCACTAGAAGAAGTAATAAATGCAACAAATAAATATAAAATTAAAGCCAAAATAATAGCTGAAGGAGCAAACGGTCCTATTACATTTGAAGCTGATAAATATTTAGAAAATAATAATGTAATTATTTTGCCTGATTTATATTTAAATTCTGGCGGAGTAATAGTTTCTTATTTTGAATGGCTTAAAAATTTAAATCATGTTAGGTGGGGAAGAATTGAGAATCAGGGCAATAACCAATTAAAAGAAATCGACCTTATAAACAATGCTCTTAATGAAACTATGTGCAAAGCATTTGAGGAATTATCTGAGAAAAGAAACTCTACTGGAAAATATATATCTTATCGAAAAGCTGCATACAGGTTAGGAATTGAAAAAATTGCTAACACTTATATTGAGATGGGGCTCTTTCCATAGCATGGAGGCGGTGCCCGGATTCGAACCGGGGTATAACGGTTTTGCAGACCGTCGCCTTACCGCTTGGCTACACCGCCATTAAGAAAGAATATTTATACATTATAAATGAAATCTAGTCTATGGTTATGTTTTGAGTATAAATATGAGAACTTTCAGTACTAATTTTTAAAATATCAAAATCTGCATAGATCAGATTAGAGAAACCTCCCCTGTTTGATAATTGAACAAATTCAATCTCATTATTTATATCTATTGAATCAAAATAAAAGGGATAAATTGTGCTTAAAGCACTTCCTGTTGCAGGATCTTCTAAAAACCCTAACTTTGGACAAAAATATCTATAATAAATTTTATTATTTTTTTTAAATGTAGCAATAAGGCCTCTAACATCAAGATTCAGAAGAAAATCTTCATTAACTTTAATATCTATTAAATCATTAATGTTGCTAAATTCTAAGATTAGATCAAGTTGTGAATTTGCAATCCTTAAAGTTTCGCCAGATAATTTACTGTGAAATAAATTATCAAAAGAATTTAAATGAAATTTTAAACTATATACGGGAAGATCGATATTGGCTGTATTTTTTGATACTGTCTCAACATTTAATAAAAAATTATCACTCTTGAAACAGAAAGAATTCATATCTTTATATTTATCATTTTGCTTTAAAACAAATGCTGATGCTAATGTACCATGACCACAGAATCCAACTTTTTGTAAAGGGGAAAACCATTTGATTTTAAATTGATTTTCTTCGCACAAAACAAAACTAGTCTCAGAAAGGTTAATTTTTGCAGAAATCTTCTTAAGCAATATCTCGTTATCGAATGTTTTCTTGTCCAATAAAATAACTGCGGCTGGGTTTCCTGCTAAAAGATTATCGCTAAAGATGGACAAAAAAAAACATCAAATTTATTCATAAATCTTTAACTCATTATAAAGAGCATCTCTTTCAACAGGAGTATATCCTGCATCTTTAATCATTTTTACAAAGAAATCTCTAGTGTGGCCAATTTCTGACTTTGCACCAGCATCATGAATAATCTTTTCGGAAACAATTGTCCCGTCTGCATCAGAAATACCATAGTGAAGTGCAACTTGTGCTGCTTTCTCTCCTAGAGTAATCCAGTAAGCTTTAATGTAAGGGAAATTATCTAAAAATAATCTTGCTAAAGAATGAACTTTTAAATCATAGGTAAAAGGAAATGGTTTTATATTCTTTAATCTTGTATTAAGAGGTTGGAATAAGACAGGAATAAAGGCAAAAAAACCACTTGTATCATCTTGTAAGTTCCTAAGCTTGTTCAAGTGATCAACCACATCATGTTCAGATTCTACATGTCCATATAATATCGTTGCATTTGACGGCATTCCAAGCTTATGTGCTTCTCTATGTACCTCAAGCCATGAATCACCAGTAGTTTTAGGTGAACATATCTTTTTTCTAACTTCGGGCGCGAAAATCTCTGCTCCACCACCAGGAAGTGCATCCACACCTGCATCCATCAAGTTTGCTACCACTTCAGTCACTGGCTTACCTGATATTTGTGAAAACCAATCAATCTCAACAGCAGTAAAAGCTTTAATATGAGAATTGGGAGCTGCTTTTGAAACCTCTCTAACAATATTTAAATATTTTTCAAATTCCCAATCTGGGTGCAAACCACCTACAATGTGTATTTCTTTTAATTCATCATTAACAAGGGAAAGAATTTTATCCATGGACATTTCATATGCATCTTTTGAGCCCTTCGGTTTTCCAAATGCACAAAATTTGCAAGAAATTGCACAAACATTTGTTGGATTAATATGTCTATTTACTACGAAATATACTTTCTTCCCATGAAGTTGATTTTTTTTGTAAGCAGCTAGTTGACCAAGAGAATTAATATCATTAGTTGACATGATATTCAAAGCATCATTGACATCAATCCTTTTGTTATCCAAGATTTTATCTCTTATATCAAAAAGATTTTTATCAAAACAAAGTCTGTCAAAATTCTTTAATAACTCTTCCAATTTTCATTAACCATATCCTTTACATCTTCCGACATTTCAATCACTTTAGGGTACCAAGGTTTAAAAGTTGAGTCTATGATTACCTGGCCCTCAAAACTCACTGATGATTTTACTACATCTACTTTCTTAAAATACATATCAATTGACGGATCAAATCTTGTAAAAATTCCCCAGAGTAAATCTACATTTTCCTTTATATCAATATCATCACTAACAATAAATATAAATTTAAACTCATCAAGTAAATTATTTTTCTTTATTTCACTTATAGCATTTTCGACATCAATATTAATCTTAACAATCATTATATTTTTATTTATCGCCCTATAATCTGAAATAAATGGAATTTTATTCCTAGGGTCATCAGGTTTAATTTCCAGGAAATGATCTGGAGGTAGTGGTTTTCCGGACCCAATACAATTAAAACCAACCTTACTTCCTACATTCAACTTGCCACTTGTAAAATCAAGTGTGTCAAGAGGTGAAGTCTGCAATAATGTTAAATCTTTTCTAGGATCAAAATTTTCACCCAAATAACCAAATACTTGAATTATATCTTTTGTATCTACAAATCTAGGTACCGTTAATATGCATTTGGTTAATGAAAGTTGTCCTGTTCCCCATATAGACAACATGGCTTTAACAGCATTTTTTGGATATCTCTCATCAACAGATACAACAAGAAGATTGTGAAATCCAGCTTCATAATAAGCCCATAAGTCTTCTACTTCAGGGTTTACAAGCTTAATTAACCCTCCAAATATCTCTGTTGCAGCAATACCTAAAAACATGTCTTCTTTTGGTGGTCTTCCAACAACAGTTGCAGGAAATACTGGATTAAGTTTTCTAGTTATAGTATCAATATTTAAATATGGAAACTGACCTTCCATTGAGTAATATCCAAAATGATCACCAAAGGGTCCTTCTAGTTTAGTTTTACCGATTGGAACTCTACCCTCTATTATGAATTCAGCGTTTGCAGGAACCAACATGTTAGATCTTTTAGCTTTGGTCATTTCAATACTTTTATTTTTTAAAAATCCAGAAAAAAGAACTTCATCTATGTTTTCTGGCAATGGAGCTATAGAGCAAAATATCAACGAGGGATCACCACCCAAAACTACTGAGACTGGAAAATCTACTCCTAACTGGGAAGCTTCGTGATAATGTGCAGCTCCGCCCTTATGAGGGTGCCAGTGCATACCAAGAGTTTCAGGGTCATGCATTTGAAGGCGGTACATTCCCATATTTCTCTTACTAGTTAGTGGGCTCTGAGTAATTGTCAGCCCCATAGTTATAAATCTTCCCCCATCCTCAGGCCAACACTTTAATATTGGTAAAGATGATAAATTATCATTTCCATCTACTTGTTGAGAGCTTGCATTAAAATGAACTCTTTTAGACCTGAAATTTAGCCCTCTCTTAATAAATGGTAATGATTCAAAAATATTTGATAATTTAGGAGGTAATGATTTCTGAGCAAAATTGAGTATTTGTTCACCTAATTCTTTTGGGTTACATCCTAAAGAGAGATTCATTCTATCTTTGGTTCCGAATAAATTAGTAACAACTGGATATTTAGACCCTTTAACGTTTTTGAATAATAATGCTGGGCCATCTTGTTCAATGGTTTTACATGAAATTTCAGTAATCTCTAATTCAGGGTCAACCTCAGTTTCAATGGTCTTAAGATCGCCAATTCGGTCTAAAAAATCTATATAAGACTGAAGATCATTAAAGTTATGATCCTTCATTTTTTATACTCTCAGCTCTCCAGCCTCTCTCGGATCTTATTCCAACAAGGTCTAATAATTTTTCAGAGAAGGAATCAGCCAAGTCTCCTAATGTCGATTCTTCCATATATAATCCAGGGGAGATAGGTGCTATGATAGCACCAGCTTTTGTGAGTTTTAAGGCATTTTCCAGGGTGACTGCATCAAGAGGAGTTTCCCTTAAGGCTATTATTAATCTTCTTCTTTCTTTTAAAGCTACTTGAGCCATTCTTGTTATAAGAGTATCAGATATACCAGAAGCGATTTTATTTAAAGTTGAAATTGAACAAGGGACTATAACAAGGGAATCAAAATAATTACTACCCGATGCAAAAGGAGATGCTAGGTCATGATCAGCAAATGTATTATCAACCATAGAGGATATTTCCTCAAATTTTAAACCCAACTCTTCCATCATAACTCTTTTGCCCCACTTTGTGGCAACCAAAAATTTTTCAGATGGACACTTTTGAATAAAGTTAACAGCAAAGTTGGATCCTGAAGCTCCAGTTATTCCAATAATTGTTCTCACTATGTAAATATATCTGAAATTGCTAAGAATAAAATCAGAAATCCAACATAAGAGTTATACTTAAAGAAATCATAATTATCTCTAGAAACATATATTATTTGGACCATAAAATTGATCAAAACAATTAAGATTAAAAAATATCCAAATAAAGAACCATTAAGCTGAATTAAATTGAAATATATAAGAGATAATACTGCTAAAAAAAAGGAAAGTGATGAAATAATAACAGCTATTTTTTTTCCAAAAATAGATGGTACGGAATAAACATCATTTGCAATATCAGATTCAATATCTTGTAATGCATAAAGTATGTCAAAGCCCCCTATCCAAAAAATTGTAAAAATTGAAATAGGAATTGCTATAAAAAAATCCTCATATGAACAGTTTGATACGAAAAAACCTGCCAAAGGTGCTAGCGCAAGACTAAATCCAAGAAAGTAATGACATAAAAAAGTATATCTTTTTAAAAACGGATAAATAAAAAAAAGAACTATTGGAATTGGTGCTAGAAAGATAGCTTTTTTACAAAGAAACCATGTTGATAAGAAAAAAATAATGATTGATATAAGAAAAAAAATAACTAAGAATTTTTTTCCAACTTTACCAGATGGAATCTCTCTTTTGCTAGTTCTAGGGTTTTTTGAATCTATTTTCCGATCAATCCATCTGTTAAAAATAAAACCAATATTCCTAGCTCCAAGAGTTGCTAGAATGATTAAAAAAATGTTTAAAATGTCTACTTCTTTTATACCAACAAAAAATCCCGAGAATACAAGTGGTAAAACAAATAGAGTATGGGATATGCTTACAAGATCAAAAGCTAACCTAGTATTTTTAATGACAAACATTAAAATATATTAACTCATATTTTATGGTGTTTTATGCATATTGAAATAGTAAACATATTAAAGGATGCTCTTAAGAGGAATAACAGCTATATAATAAGTGATACCTTGGGTGATAGAAATTCCGCTGAGGTGTCTAATATAATAATAAGCTTCCCTGAAGATGATATTTGCACACTCTTAAAAGCTTTAGACTCTGAGAAAACAGCTGAAATTATTTTAGAACTCCCTGAAGACATAAGGTCAAATGTTCTTGAAATGCTTGATAATAAGTCAATTTTAAGTGCTATAGAAAATCTAGATTCTGATGATGCGGCTGATTTAATTTCAGATCTTGAGGATGAAAAAAGTAAAGAAATTTTAGAGGATATGAATCCTCAAGACTCAAGCGAAGTTCAATCGCTTTTACAATATGATGAGGAATCTGCCGGCGGAATTATGCAGACTGAACTTGTTGAAGTTAAAGATAGCTCCATAATCAAAGATGCAATAAATTGGATAAGGCTGATTGCTGAAGATGTTCCTGATTTTTATCAAATCTATGTAACCAATGAAAATGATAAACTTGTTGGAACTGTTTCTCTTAAGTCCCTTATCCTAGCCGATCCAGAATCAACTATAAAATCAATAATGGAGCCCATTGAGATTAGTGTAGAACCCAATCTAGACCAACAAGAAGTTAGTAATATTTTTTCTAATTATGATTTAGTATCTTTACCCGTGGTAGATTCTAACAGCAGACTATTGGGAAGAATCACATCAGATGACATATTGGACGTTGTTAATGAAGAGGCGGAAGAAGACTTGTTTGCCCTTGCTGGGATTAAAGAATATAACCATCCAATTTACTCTGGACTTATTTCTAAAACCAAATCTAGGCTCCCTTGGTTGTTAGTAACTCTTATTGGGGAACTCCTAATAGCTTTCATCATTGCATCATATTTCCAACCAACCTTAGAAAAATTCATTTTACTAGCAGCTTTTATGCCTGCAGTTATGGCAACTGGTGGGAGTGTTGGAATTCAAACATCTGCGATAATAATTAGAGCACTTGGAACAGGTTCTATAAGTATAAGTCAAGCATTTAGAGTAATAGTATCAGAATTGCAACTTTCTTTAATTCTTGGTGTAATATGTGGCCTTGTGGCTGGTGTAATGGGATTTTTTCTAACTGGAGATAAATCTTTGGGCTTAAATTTCTTTTATGTAATTTTTGTTTCACTTTCATTAGCATCATTAATGTCAGCTTTCTTTGGTGCATCCTTCCCTTTGCTTTTGGATAAAATCAAATCAGATCCTGCAAATGGTTCAGGGCCTTTTGTAACAATGGCGAATGACTTGTTTTCTGCTGTTGCATATTTATTGATCGCTTTACTGATAATGTAATTATGGGGTTTAATTCAAAAGCATTTATTCTATCAAAAAGAGAGATTGGGGAAAATAATCTTGCAGTAACTTTTTTTACAGAAAGTCACGGGAAGATTGATTTGCTTGCCAAAGGGGCTAGAAAAAGTAAGAAGCGATTTCAAGGAAAACTAGAGACCGACAATATATATTATATAGAATTTTCAAAAAAGAGTGAGGATCAGATTGGTTCACTTATTAAGATAGAAATATCATCTGATAAATATATTGAATTTGATGGGACAAATTTAATATTAAAAGCTTTCATATTTGAACTAATTAATAATTTTGAAATCAATGAGTATCCGAATACAAAAGTATTTAAAATGATGGAGGCCTATATTAATGAAAAGTATAGCAAGGAGACATTAAAGCTAACTATAAAGATTGCACTTAAGTACTTAAAAGAATTGGGGATACTCCCATCAATCGAAAATTGCTATAAATGTAAAATAAAACTTAAAGAAATATCATACTTTGATATTTCTAATGGAGGAAACACCTGTGCTGATTGTAGTAAAAATTTAAAGAAATTAATAAAATTGAAAAAAAAATCAATAATTATTAGTGAAATTAAAAATAAAGTTGCTATACAGAAACAATTTTTACTACTATTAATAAGATTTTCTGAATTTCATTCTGGAAAAAAATTTAATTCTGCACAATACTTACAAATATAATGATTAATGTAAAAGGGTTTAAATTTTCAGGAATAAGCTGTGGATTGAAAAAATCTAAGAAAAAGGATTTGGGGCTAATTATTTCCTCAAATGAATGTATATCACATGCAGTATTTACAAAAAATAAAGTTATCGCTGCACCACTCATTGTTTCTAAAGAAATAATTAAAAAAAATCAAATACAAGGAATAATTGTTAATAGTGGGAATGCAAATGCTTGCACTGGAAATGAAGGAATAAAAAATGTTAAATCAGTAATCAATCAAGCTGTAAAAGTTACAGGTCTATCAAAAAATAACTTTTTTATATCATCAACTGGATTAATTGGCGAACAATTAGATGTCAAGAAAATCAATACTAAATTATCAAAACTTTTTAAGGGTGCAAAACCAAATAAATCAGTAGATTTTGCTGAAGCAATAAGAACGACTGATAAATATATTAAAATTGAATCAACAGAAATTAAAATTGGTAATAAAACTGGCACTTTACTGGGAATTGCAAAAGGTGCAGGCATGATTCATCCAAACATGGCAACTATGCTTTGTTATTTAATTACAGATATCAAAATTAATAAATCAACTTTTAAAAAATTTATTGATGATGCAATAAAAAATTCATTCAATTCAATAAGTGTAGATGGAGATACTTCAACCAATGATACAGTTTTAGGAGTATCAAACGGACTTGCTGGTAATCAGGAAATAAATCAGAAGAGCAAGAATGCAAAAAAAATATATAAAGAAATAGAAAAGATTTTTTATAACTTAGCAAAGAAAATAGTTGCAGATGGAGAGGGCTCAACCAAAATTTGTAAAATAATTGTTAAAGGAACAAAAACTGAGAAAGATTCAAAGAAAATAGCTAATAGGATATCCACTTCTTTGCTTTTTAAGACAGCATTATTTGGCTCTGATCCGAATTGGGGAAGAATAATAGCTGCTGTTGGCTCTAGCGGAGTTAACTATGTTGATCAAACTAAGATTGATATATATATAAACAAAAAAATTCTAGTAAAAAATGGCTTAGGAAAAAAAATCAGTTCTTTTTTTAATAAGGCTATGAAAAAGAAAGAAATTGAAATTATTGTTGATATAAAAGCTGGTAAGGCTTCATCTTTTGTTTTAACAAATGATCTTGGTCATGAGTATGTTGACATCAATTCTTTATACAGAACTTAAAGTTTATCCAATATTACTGATAAATTTTCAAAATATTTATAAAGGAAATTTAAAAAAAATAAACCTAATATTATCAAAAAAATTAATCTTAAATTCATACTTATATCTGGGTGGATGACGGGATTTGAACCCGCGACCCTCGGAACCACAAACCGATGCTCTCCCCCTGAGCTACACCCACCATTTAAACGCGCCAAGAGGGATTCGAACCCCCGACCTACGGATTAGAAGTCCGTTGCTCTATCCAGCTGAGCTACTGGCGCTTCAATTATTCGAATGAAAAAACGAATAATCAAAGTAAATTACACTAGGTTTTGGTATTTGCAAACTTTTTACTTTTCATAGATTGCTGGTTTTCCATCACTCATAAATACAGATTTTATAATTATAAAAATTAATGCTACCAGCGATATCTGCTCAAAAACCATTGAGGAGAGCTTTAAATAGGCAAAATCGGCAGAAACAAATCTAACTAGCCAACTAGATAGAATATCTAACAAGCATGCTGAGAACGAAACTACGATTAACATTATTTTAAATCTCATAGATAAATCGCTAAACAACATTAAATGATTTAATGTCATCAGAATTATGCCCATCGCAAATAAATGAAAGTGTGTTTCCTCTACAATATATCCATAACTCTTTGGCTGTCTAAAAGTTTCCGGGTTACCTAAATAATAATTAATAACTTCTTGAACTGTAAATCCAATCTTCGTTATGAAAAGAAAATTGGTTACAATTAGGCCGACGAAAAAAATTAGTGAAAAAAGAATAATTAATTTTAAAAATATTTAAATCATATGAGATCAAAAATGTATTAATAAACTTTGGTGGAAATATATCAACATTGTCAACAACAAAAGATTGGTTTATTGAAGTTGAAGATTTAAGTCAACAAAAAAAAATTCTTCTTAACAACAAATCTATTTCAAGTTCCACCAAAAAATCAAAGAAAATAAAAATTGGTAAAAAAGATGTAAGTCATATTTATAATTTCAAAGAAAAGATATTTGCAGAATATGAAGATATTACATTATCTGTGGTTTCTAAAGATCCTATATTCTGTGATGCTTTGTCTACATCTCTAATCGCAATGCCGATTAATGAAAGAAATATTTTCATAAAGAACAAAGAGATAGAAATTTTTATTTCGGGTAATTAAATATCGGGGTGAGAGGGCTCGAACCTCCGACCCCCTGTTCCCAAAACAGGTGCGCTACCAGCTGCGCTACACCCCGATAAACAATGGATTATACATTGTTAAAATAAAACAACAAGATTCTAACCTAGGTAAAATTGTTTATTAAATGCGAAAATTTTAGAATATTCGCTCATATTATTAATCAGTTCACTATGGGTACCTGACTCAATTAATTTTCCATTTTTTAATACTATAATTCTATCCTTATCTCTGATAAGATTGAGCCTATGCGCAATAACTAAAGAAGTTTTTGCTTTAATGTTATTTAAATAAGTCTTAACATTTTTCTCTAAATCTAAATCTAAATTTGATGTTGCCTCATCTAAAATTATTACATGAAATGGCTTTTCTAGCATGTATTCAATATTCTTGATTTGTTTTTCACCCACAGATTTAACTTGGAAATTATTATTAGAATTTTGCTCATCAGGTGTAATATTAAAAAGTGGTGTATCTTGCATGACAACAGAAAAATTATCTCTAATTGAGTCAATATCAAACTCATTTAAATTAACACCATCAATCAGAATCTCTCCCCTCTGTGGCTTATAAAATCCTAGCAATAAATTTAAAATTGTAGTTTTTCCAGAGCCAGTTGACCCAAGTAATAATATCGAATCGCCATTATCAATCTCTAAGTTAAAATCACTTAAAACCCAATCCTCATCTTTATATGCAAAAAAAATATTTTTGAATACAATTTTCTTAAAGTCAGGATTAAACTTTTTATCTCCGAACTTATCCTTTTCAGTTGATATTATTTTATAAATATTTTCACTAGCTGCTAAGGCAGATTGCAATATATTGTATTTATCAGCTAAATCTAGAATTGGTCTAAATATCATTCGTAAAAAAAATAAAACAGCTAGCAACTCTCCTAGAGATAGTGTTCCTAATAAAACTTCCCTACCCCCAAACCAAACAATTACAGCTGTTGAGAATACAGACATAAATTCAATAAAGGGCCTAAATATTGCGAAAGTATACATTTGATCAAGATTTGCCTGATAATTTTCATTACTTAATTTTTCAAATCTTGAGAAATTATGACCTGACTTATTGTAAAGCTTAATTAAGGCTATACCCCTTACTGACTCACTTATAAATGAATTAAGTTGGGAAATGGTTAATCTTAATTTTGTGTATACACGTCTCAATCTTTTTCTATAAAGAAAGGCGAAGAATGTAATAGCGAAGGTGATACAAATTATTATGAGAGATAGATCATAATTAAATGTAAACATGACATACATAACACCTACGATTACAAAAAAATCTTTCAAAAATTGAACTAAAACGTTTGTGTAAAACTCATTTAGCGCATTTACATCATTTGTAACCCTAGTTGTAATTCTTCCTACACTTTGCTGATCAAAGAAAGACTGTGGTAGCTTCAATACATGATTGAAAATTTCATCTCTTATTTCTTTCATTATTTTCTGCCCAGAAATGTTTAATATATAGCTAAAAAGCGAGCTAAATAAAAAAACTCCAAGTATATAAAAAAATACTTTTATCGAGGTTTCTTTTATTTGTGCTTTAGTTGCTACTCCAGAAATTATGCTATCCACTATTTCCTTCAACTTTAAAGGTATCAAAAGTTCAAAATAAGCGACTATAGCCATAGCAACAAAAGAAATCAAGAGCCAAGAAATATATGGCTTAGCGAATTTAACTAGCCATTTCAAAATATTTGAATCGTTTATTTTATTATTTTGCATCTAAAGCACCTGGCAATATTCTTTGAATAGCAAGCAAATCTTTAAATAAACCATCTTGTTTCTCCAGTGATTTTGATGATCCTCTTTGTACAATTTCACCTGAATCCAATACAATAATTTCATCAAATAAAAAAATAGTTGATACTCTTGAAGAAATGACAATTAAGAATTTCTCTTTAAATGCATCTTTTATGTTTCTAAGAATCTGAAGTTCTGTATCCACATCTAATGATGACAATGTATCGTCTAATACAATCATTTCAGGGTTTTGGTAAATAGCCCTTGCTATTGAGACCCTTTGTCGTTGACCTCCAGATAAACTTACCCCTCTTTCCCCAACTATTTCATTGAGGCCACTCTTCATTTTTTCTAAATCGTTAATAAAACCAGAAATTCTAAGACACTCAATAATTTTATTCTTATCTGGATTTTCCTCAAAAAAAGAAACATTTTCTGCTAAAGTTCCAGAAAAAATTACAGGATTTTGGGGCACATATACGATCTTCTTTCTTATTGAATTTTTATCAATGTTGTTAATAGGAATATCATTAATATTGATATTGTCAGATTGGGAATATTTAAGTAATAAATTAATTAAGGTTGTTTTTCCTGCCCCTGTTCTTCCGGTAATGCCAAGAGACGAGCCTCTCTTTATATTAAAATTAATATTTGAAAGAATATTATTACTTGCCTGAGCAAAACTTACATTATCAAAAGAAATTTTATCAATCTCCTCAATTTTAACTAGTCCTGTCTCATCAGATTCAGTCTCTTGAGTCATAATTTTATCAACTCTTGAAAGACAAGCATTTCCTCTTTTTAGCCAATCAACAGCTAATCCCATTGCGACAACTGGCCAACTTAACATTGTTAAATAAACCATTAAGGCTGAAAAATCACCAATTGATAATTGGCCCTCTAAAACCATATTGCTTCCAAAAAATATAAATACAAAAATAGATAATCCAGATAGAAAAGTTATTAATGGCTGATATCCAGCCCATATTTTTATTAAATTAATATTCATACTTTCATAATGAATACTTTTCTTCTTAAAAAGATTTGACTGCTCATCTTGATTGTTTAAAGATTTTATAACTCTAATTGAGTAGATTATTCTCCTAGCTTCTTCAGTTAAATTAGAAAATGAATTTTGTACATTAGTAAAAAGTCTCTCGATAATATCACCATATTTAAGTATTAACAGACTCATAATAATAAAAGGTCCTGAGGCATATAATGTAAAAATTGGCGATATCAAAAACATTGATATAAAAATAAATGTTAACAAGACTATTCCATCATAAGCTACCACAATACCAAAGCCACAAGCCATTTTAATTGTTTCAATATCATTAACACCCCTCGCCATAAGATCACCAGGGGAGTGATTTTGAAAAGAGTTTACATTCAGATTCTGAACCCTTGAAAAATAATTATCTCTAAGATTTTTTTCTATTTTTCGAGATGTACCAAGAAGAAAAAATCTCCAAACAAATCTAAAAATAGCCATAATGATTCCACAGATAATTAAATAGAAAGCATATTTGTTTAAATCGCTTAAGACATAACTATCGCTTTGAGAGGATGCCAAAATATCAATTACTTTCCCTACTAGAATTGGCACAAGCAATTGCATCATGTCAACCATAGTTAAACCAACAATACCAAAAAAAATATTTTTTTTATGCGATGTAAGTAATGAATACAATGTTTTTCTTTTCATAATATTTATAATTAAAAAATGTGTAGTCACTTTCATTATAAATGAAATTATTGACAAAAAAGAAAATTAGGGTTTAACTACGACAATGGATTTAGGACTTGCACTTCCAATTATTGCAAACATTGAAGTTAAAGACCAATTAAAAATTGCTATTAAGGCAGAAGAATTAGGTTTTAGTTCTGTATGGGCTAGTGACCATATAATAATTCCTTCAGAATGGAAGGGCAGATTTTCTGATATTTTTCCAGATCCATTTGTAATGCTAACCGCAATTTCTCAGAATACGTCTAAGATAACTATTGGAACAAGTGCCATCATCCTTCCATATCGTAATCCAATCATAGTAGCTAAAATGCTTTCAACACTTGACCATTTTTGTAATGGGAGATTGATATGCACCATTGCACCTGGCTGGATGAAAGAAGAATTTAATATTTTAGGCGTTAATTATGAGAAAAGAATGGAAAAGACAAAAGAGTTTGCTCAAGTAATAAAATCATTATGGGAAAATGATCCATCATCCTTTAAAGGGGAATACTATAACTTTGAAAATGTATCATTCCATCCCAAACCATATCAAAAAAAATTAGAAATATGGATGGGTGGTAATGCTGATGCTGCTATTGAAAGAGCTATAGATTATGCTGATGGCTGGCAACCTATTTGGTTCAGTCCTGATGAATTATCAAAAAAAATTCAATATCTAGAGTCTTATTCTCAATCTAAAGGTACTAATATTAAAAATTATAATATTTCTCTACGAAATAGAGTTTTAATAACTGATGAAAAGAAAGTGGGTGATAATCCAGAGACTGCTCTTATTGGAACAAAAAATGAAGTCTTTGATAAGATTAAAGCTTATAAGAATTTAAAGATTAAAGAGGTTGTACTCGATTTTATATCTCCTAATTCAGAAGAAATAATTGACACTATGGAAACAATAGGGAAAGAATTAATACCTGAACTTTAAGAAGTTAATCTTTGAACTACTCCTGTCCAATATTTATGCCAATATGAGTCTTCAACTTGTGCCTTTAATTCTTTTTTAGCATAGGTTATGGCATCATCTTTTCCCTGAGTAAAGAGAACTAGCTGCTCAGCAGCAGAATCCAATTCGTCCTCAGTAATTTCAATGGAATCCAATACAGAACTAACAAAACGGCCCATTTGAATTAGTGAATCATTTAAATCTGTTTTCTTTTTGTCTATATCATCAGATAATGAATCTAAATCGTTTCCGAGAATTTCTTTAGCTTTAGAAACTCTTGTTAAATAATCATCAACTGACTGAAGACTCCTCATAGAATTTTGCAGCTCTTTTATTAAAGTAGTTAATTGTCTTGAATCAGATACATTTTCTTGTGAAATTTTTGCCTTAGTTAAATCACCCATTATTAGCTCCTACAAATTTATAAATTATTATACCAGGCTTATTTTCTATATATTCGAGAAAATCCTCATCAACCACTTTTCTATATTTCTTCTTACTAGAGGCATGTCTGAACTTCAACTCATTTTCATTGATTATTAAGAAGCCAACATGAGATACATCTAAACCTTGACTACTAGATAAAATGCCTACAACATAAATCTTTTCATTTAATTTAGTATAATCCCTATTGTTTACATCTTCATAATAAATCATTTTATTCTCTAGTGGTATTCCGTTTAAATATTTTTTATTAACATCCTTCTTGTTTAAAATTTTATTTATTTTTTTGTCATTTGAAACTCTTTTCAGATTATTATCATCAGCCCAATTTGTAAAAAAATGGTTTCTTTTAGAAAAACTAATAACATTATCTTCATATCTTAATGATATTAAGTTACTCCTAAAATCTTTTTTTGAACTTGAAAGGGCAAGAGCATAAACATATTCTACATAAGTAAAACAATCAAGATTTTCCAAATCAATTGTTAATTTCTCATCAATACTTGCAGAACCAATTAGAACATTCTCTTTGTAGTTTTTATTCAATAAAAGTGCACTGTATGAAACAAGCTTTTCTTCAAGAGTAAGATCTTGGTACTTAATAACTAGATTATCAATTTGACCAAAATTTATAGAGAAAGAAGTGAGTGTTAGAAAGAAAAAAATAATGCTAACTAGATGCAATTTTTTTTCTTTTATCAATTTCATCAATAGCTTTCTGAACTCCCTTAATTGTTAAATTTTTACTGTTAGAGAACTGAACTGCAAGGTTAATCATAGTGTCAATATCTGCACCGTTAAAATCTTTTAATTTAATCTTAGAAATATCTTGTATGGTTACACCTTTTGATTTAATTTTTAAATCTAAAATCTCTTTTATTTCCTTGCTATTGGGAGAAACAGTTTCAAGTAAAAGGTCAAACCTACCTGATCTCAATAATGAACTATCTATATTTTCTATTCTATTTGTTGCAGCAAGTACTACGACATTATTAAGCTCAGAAAAACCGTCAAGCTCAAGAAGCAACTGGCTCATAATTCTTGAGGAAACAGAGTTTGATGACTCTTCGGATTTATTTTTTGAACATAACGAATCAATCTCATCAAAAAATAAAATAGCTGGAGCAACTTGTCTAGCCTTATCAAAAAAGTTTTTTATCATTTGCTCAGATTCACCTAAGTATTTGGATAATAATTCGGGCCCTTTAATGGATATAAAGTTCATTCCACTACTATTAGCAAGTGCTTTTGCAATCATTGTTTTGCCTGACCCTGGTGGCCCATAGAGCATTACACCCTTAGGAAGCTTGAACTCCCCCTCTTCTTTCAATGGAGACAAAATGACTTGATTTAAAGTTTCCTTTAAATCTTTTAAGCCACCTATTTCATCCCATTTAACTTTAGGTGTATCAACAAAGATTTCTCTTATTGCAGATGGTTGAATATTAGAGATTGCATCGATAAAATTCCTCTCTGAAACCCTAATTGAATCTACTTCATCATAATCAATATCGGTTGAACCTATTAATTTTTGTACTGAATTTAGCGCCGCATCTTTACATAACATTTCTATGTCAGCACCAACAAATCCGGAAGTTAATGATGCTAATAAATCAAAGTCAATATCATCATCGAGTGGCATTCCTCTTGTATGAATATTTATAATTTCCTTTCTTCCTGAGAGATTGGGTGGATCTAAGAAAATCTCTTTATCAAATCTACCTGGTCTCCTGAGAGCAGAATCTATAGAATTTGGTAAATTTGTTGCAGCTAGAACTATTATTTTTCCCCTATCTTTAAGACCATCCATCAAAGCCAGAAGTTGACCAACTATCCTTTTTTCAACCTCACCGTGAACCCTATCTCTTTTAGGTGCAATTGCATCGATTTCATCTATAAATAATATTGATGGTTGATTTTCTGCGGCATTTTGAAATATGTCTCTCAATAAAGCTTCACTTTCACCATAAAATTTCCTTACAATTTCTGGACCATTTACTACTATAAAATTAACATCACATTCCTGGGCAATTGCTCTTGCCATCAAAGTTTTCCCGGTACCTGGCGGACCAACTAACAATATTCCACGGGGGGCATCAATGCCTAGTCTATAAAAGATTTCAGGGTGTTTCAAAGGAAGTTCAACAAGATCTTTAATTTTTTTTAATTGTTCGCCAAGACCGCCAACATCATTATAAGTAGTTACATCTTTAGTCTTCTCTTCACTGCTAAGTCTCTTAATTTCAATTTTGGTTTTTAAATTTAAAATAGATGAACCTGAAGGTGATGTTGCAACAACTTTAAAATCCTCAGACTTTCCACCTGGAAGTTTAGCAGTGATTGTATCCCCAGAAGTTACGACTTGACCATCAATTTTAGTTAATAAAATTTTAGAATCATCATTGAATAATAAGGATTTTGAGTTAGTAGGAGATAAGACTACTTTCTTAGTATCAATTTGCATTATTTTTTTTATAGTAATAGAATCACTTATCGACATCTTAATATTGCTTCGAGTTATCCCATCAATTTTTATAGAATTTTTAGTTGAATCTGAAGCAGGCATTATTCGAATTGCAGACTTTCTTTTACCATAAATCTCAACAACATCTAAAGGTTCAATTCCTATTTCCTGCATTATAGTTGACGAAATTCTTGCAAACCCTTTGCCTGCATCTTTAACACCTATATCTTCAATTTTAAATTTCATATCTTTATTTTAATAGATTACCGATGGGTTATAATACTTCAAGCTTAAAGCTTGTCACTGATATGCCTTTAAATAATTTAAAAATTGTTAATTTTAGAAATATTCTTACTACAGAGCTGGCTTTAAATAATGAAATAAATATTGTCCTAGGTTCAAATGGACAAGGTAAAACCAGCCTGCTTGAATCAATATATTTCTTGATTAATGGTAAAAGTGATAAAACAAATGATTGGAATGAAATAAAAAATATTAATCAATCAAATTTATATGTAGAAGGAACTTTTAATGGTTCAAATCAAATAAACAAATGTTCTATTTTTTTGGAAAATGGAAAGAAAAAAGTTCAGATTAATAGTAAAAAAATCAAGAAAGCTGAGGAACTCAAAAAGCTTGGAAATGTAGTTTTATTCAACAAGAATTTTATTGATTCAATAGAGGGTGCAAACAAACCAAGAAGAGAATCCTTTGATAAAATAATTTCAAACTACAACCAAAAGTTCAAAGAGCAATTAAGAGAATTAAAAGAGTGCTTATCTAGAAAAAGTCATATTCTTAGAACTTCAAAAGATGATAAGCTAATCAAATTTATTGATGAAAAAATTATTGAATTAAGTCTTTTAGTTTCTAAGAAAAGAGCAGATTGGTTAAAAAATCACATAAATGTAATTAACAAGTTGTCAGCAACATCTTCAGGAGAATACAAATATAGCTTAAAATATGAAACAAATTGTAATTCAAAAGATGCACTACTAAACAAATTAGATTTGGCAAAAAATAAAGAAAAATTATTATGTAAACCGTTGATAGGTTCACATAAAGATACATTTACATTTGTTAATAATGGTAAAGATATATTAAAATTAGGATCAGAGGGTGAAAAAAAAACCTTAGGTGTTTTAATTAAAATTGCGGAAATTGTAATTTCATCAAAAATTTTAAATAAAGATACAATTTTTTTAATTGATGAGATAATGAGCTACTTGGATAAAAAGAGATTAAAATTTTTCCTACAACTACTTAAAAGAAGTAAGGTTCAATCTATGATTACAAGCAATGATAAATCAATTATTCAAAATTTCGCAAATTGCTCTATTTTTGGAATCAAAAATGGAGTTTGCAAAAAAATAAGTTAATCTTAAAAAAATGATTAATCAGATAAAAGAAGATTTAAAAATAGCTCTAGTCGAGAAAAATAAGACTGCTGCAAACACTTTAAGAAGCATTATATCTATGTATACAAATGAGGAAAAAATAGGCAACGAGAAAATTATTGATGTTGAGTCAATAATAAAAAAAGAAATTAAAAAGAGAAAAGAAGCGATTGTTCTCTATGAAACAAATAATAGAGATGATTTAAAAAAAATTGAACAAGCAGAAATGGAAATACTTTCCAAATACTTGCCAGAACAGATTTCAGAAAAAGAGCTAAAAGAATGTCTAATCAATTTAAAAAATGAAATTTCTGTTAGTAAAGATTTTAATATTGGTATTTTTATTAGAGAGGGCATAAAATCTTATAGCTCAAAATCTGATAATGGAACAATTAGTAAGTTATGTAAAGAAATTATGGAGGGGTAATGTATGGAATGGAATTTAACAGACTTATATGAAAATATAGATTCTGAAAAAATAAAAAAAGATTTTAATAAATTAGAAAAAAATTCATTGTCTTTTGCAAAAAAATATCAAAATAAAATAAATGATAAGGTAACTCCTGGTGTAATTAATTCTGCTCTGGTTGACTTAGAAAAGATTTATGAAGGTTTGGGGAAAATTTCATCTTATGCATCTCTGCTCTTTGCATCCGATACAAATAATGAAAAAGTATCTCAATTTTATCAATCAACTAGTGAAAAAGTTTCTTTAATAAGAAAAAACTTAATTTTCTTTTTTTTAGATTGGAATAAAATTAAAAATTCGAATGCAAAACGAATATATTCTTCAGAGAAGTTAAAGAATTATAAAAATCTTTTAGAATCAGAAAGAAAATATAAACCATATGTTTTGTCTGAAGCAGAAGAAAAAATACTAGACCAAAAATCACTCACATCTTCAAGAGCATTTAATAGGCTTTTTGATCAGACCCTAAACAACATAATTTTTAATATTAAAATAGACAAAAAAAACAAAAAAATGTCTGAGACTCAAATATTAGCTTTGCTCTATGATAGAAAAAGGTCTACACGGGTTAAAGCAGCAAAAAGTTTAACAGATGGTCTAAATTCTGAAAAAAGACTAATAACATTTATTTTTAATCAGATTTTAAGTGATTGTAAAATAATAAACGAATTGAGAGGTTATAAAAATCCAATAGACTCCAGAAATTTATCTAATGAAATTAAACTTCAAACTGTTAAAGGTTTAATCCAAGCATGCAATAACAATAATTCAATTGCACAAAGATATTACAAGCTAAAAGCTAAAATTCTTAAAATTAATGATTTCAAAGACTATGATAGGTATGCACCTCTTGGTTCTTCTCAAAAAACATACTCCTTTGCGGAATCCAAAAGAATAGTCGTTGAGGCTTTTGAAGATTTTTCACCAGAAATGGCAGAAGTTGCTTCATTGTTCTTTGATAATAACTGGATTGATTACGGAATAAGGAATGGTAAAAGATCTGGTGCATTTAGTCATTCTTGTGTTCCATCAGTTCATCCATACATACTTATGAATTTTACTGGAAAGATACGTGATGTTATGACTCTTGCTCATGAGTTAGGTCATGGAATTCATCAGTATTTATCTAGAAAGAATGGCTATTTTCAACAAAATACACCTTTGACAACTGCAGAAACAGCTAGTGTTTTTGCTGAAATGCTTGTATTTAACAAACTTTTATCAAGTGAGAGTTCTGATAAAGAAAAACTATATGTAATATGCTCGAAACTAGAAGATATCTTCGCGACTGTTTTCAGACAAATTGTTATGACAAATTTTGAATTATCGATTCATGAGAGAAGGAAGATTGGTGGGGAGCTTACATGGGAAGAATTAAATAATTATTGGATTAGTGCAAATTCAAAAATGTTTGGAAAATCTATAGAAATTTCTGAGTTTTATAAAAACTGGTGGATGTACATTCCTCACTTTATTCATTCCCCGTTCTATTGTTATTCTTATTCATTTGGTGAGCTCTTGGTGCACGGACTTTTTGCAAAATACAAATCTGAAGGAAAGGCTTTTGTACCAAAATATATAAATTTATTATCCTCAGGAAGTACAATGTCTCCTGAAAAGTTAGTAAGAAAAGTTGGTATTAATATATCAGATCCAAAATTCTGGGAAAGCAGTATGTATTTAATGAAAGATTTAGTAAGCCAAGCTGAAAGACTTTATAGAAAAATAAATAAATGATTAAAATCTCTAACGGAACAAAAAAAGGGTTCAAGCTGAAAGTACCAACAACTGGTCATGTAAGACCGAAGACTGGTAAGACCAGAAAAATGATTTTTGATGTTCTTCAAAGTGTTGATAATTATAAAATATTAGATTTATTTGCAGGATGTGGCTCTCTAGGTATTGAAGCTTTAAGTATGGGGGCAAATTTTGTAACATTTATCGATAGCAGCCCTATTTCAATAAAATATATTAAAGAGAATTTAAAGAAGTGTACTTTTGAGGATTCATCCGAGGTTCAAAAAAAAGAATTTTCTGTTGCAACAAGAGAATTACTGAAAAAAAATGATAAATTTGATTTAATTTTTATTGATCCTCCATATGATTATTTTGATGAAAAAAGTCTTAATGGTATCATTAGAACTGCCTTAAAATTATGCAAGAATGAAGGTATTATTGTTTGTGAACATCCAATGTACGAAAAATTAAAATTAGATGTTTCAAACTATAAAATAAAACAATATAAGGACAAATTTATTACTTTTTGTACAAAAAAATGAAAAAAACAGTAATATACCCTGGCAGCTTTGATCCATTAACTAATGGTCATATAAATATAATTAAAAGAGCTGCTAAGACTTTTGATGAAGTTATCATAGCTGTTGCCATAAATTCCAATAAGAACTCTATAATGAGTGTTGATGAAAGAGTTAATACCATTAAATCAATTTTCAAAAATAGTAAAAAAATTAAAATAGATAAATTTAGTGGCCTCCTAGTAAAGTATGCAAAAAGTAAAAAAGTTAATACCATCATAAGAGGTATGAGAACGGTGCAAGACTTTGAATATGAATTACAAATGGCAACATCTAATAACAAATTAGACCAAGCCATTGAGACAGTTTTTATGGTTGCTGATGCTAATTATGCTCATATCAGCTCATCATTAATCAAGGACATAATCAAATTAGGTGGGAGTGCAAAAGAGTTTGTTCATCCTAAAGTCGAATCAGAATTAAAAAAAATTTTAAAGAAAAGGAAGTAGATATATGGAATTATCAAAACTTGCTAAAGAATTAAAACCATCCGCCACATTGGCGATCACTGCTAAAGCCAAAGAAATGAAGTCGCAAGGAATTGATGTTATTGGTTTTGGGGCTGGAGAGCCTGACTTTGATACACCTGATAATATTAAAGAATTTGCAAAAAGATCTATTGATAATGGATTTACAAAATATACAGCGGCTAGTGGGATTGACGAACTAAAAAATGCAATCATTTCAAGAATTAAAGAAGATTACAGTGTTGAATATGATAAAAAAGAAATATTTGTGGGATCAGGGGCAAAACATGTTTTATATAATTTGTTCCAAGTGCTTCTTGATGCAGATGATGAGGTTATAATTCCTGCGCCCTATTGGGTTTCATATCCAGAGCAAGTTCGCATAGCAGGAGGTAAACCAATAATCTTATCAACTGAACAAAGTAAAGGTTTTAAAGTTACACCCTCTGAAATTCAAAGTGTAATTACAGATAAAACAAAAATACTTGTTCTTAATTACCCATCAAACCCTACTGGTGTAACTTTCACAAAAGAAGAATTAATTGAGATTGCCAATATAGCTGAAAAAAATAACCTAATAATAATATCTGATGAAATTTATGACAAAACTTTATATTCAGAGACCAACCATACATCTTTTGTTCAAATAAATAATTCAATTAAAGAAAGAACAATCCTCGTGAATGGAGTATCTAAAACATATTCAATGACAGGATGGAGAATTGGATATGCAGCAGGAAATAAAAATGTTCTAGCTGCGATGAATAACCTTTCTGGACAATCAACATCAAATCCAACCTCAATTGCGCAAAAGGCATCTGTAGAGGCTTTTTCGGGCCCACAAGATAAAGTCGGTGAAATGGTAATAGAATTTAAAAAAAGAAGAGATTTTATTTGTGAAGAATTGAATAATATCGAGGGTATATCCTGCCTAATCCCAGATGGTGCTTTTTATGTATTTCCAGATATTTCTTATTATTTTGGTAAAAGCTATAAAGATGGAAAAATAGAAAATTCGGTAGACTTTGCTGACTTTCTTTTAAATGAGGCCAAAGTAGCTGTAGTTCCTGGTGTTGAATTTGGTTCAGATAAAAACATAAGAATATCATATGCTACTTCCATGCATGACATTAAAGAAGGGGTTAAGAGAATCAAGGAAAAATTAAACGAATTCTTTTCTTAATGGAGCCGAAGGGGATCGAACCCTCGACCTCTTGAATGCCATCCAAGCGCTCTCCCAGCTGAGCTACGGCCCCTATTTTAATTAATGTGTTTAATTTGTTAGAATATAAGAATCTATTTAAATTTCAATTATGAGAAAAATTAATATTGGTATTATTGGACTTGGGACTATTGGAGAAGGTTTATTCAGAATAATAAATTCTCAAAAATCATCCATAAGGAAAAAATTTAATATTGAGATTAATATAATCAAAGTATGTGACCTAGATTACAAGTTAGCAAAGAAACTCAAAATAGAAAAGAAATTATTTACTAATAATTACAATCAAATAGTTGAGGACCCTAAAATAGATTGTGTAGTTGAGCTCATAGGTGGGACTACTATAGCAAAAACTATAGCTGATAAAACATTAAAATTTAACAAACATTTTGTAACCGCGAACAAAGCTTTAATTGCAATGCATGGCAATACTTTATCAAGAGTTGCGACTAAAAAAAATCTACATTTAATGTACGAAGCAAGTGTTGGTGGAGGAATACCACTTTTAAATTCAATAAAAGAATCAATCATAATAAATGAAATAAAATCTTTCCATGGAATATTAAATGGAACATGTAACTATATATTAAGTTTGATGGCTGAAGGAAAAGAATTTAATAGTGCTTTATCAGAGGCACAAAAACTTGGTTTTGCTGAGGCAGACCCTACCCTTGACATAAATGGTTATGATACTGCACATAAAGTTTGTGTTATGGCTCAAGAATGTTTTGGATATAGTCCAAATATTAAAAAAATTCATATTGAAGGAATAGAGAAAATAAATAAAATTGACCTTGATGTTGCAAAAGAATTAAACTGTAAAATTAAACTAATTGGAAAAGGCAAGATTAAAGGAAAGGATCTATCCCTTTCTGTTAACCCTATGCTTTTAAAAAAAGATAATCCTTTATTTAATGTAGAAAATGAATTTAATGCTGTCCTTATAGATTCAAAAAATCTTGGTCCAATAATGAAATATGGATATGGTGCAGGTATGTTGCCAACAGCTAGTGCGGTCATAACTGATCTAATTAGGTTAAATACAGATATCAGTTCAAAAGCTATGCAAATCTCAAAGAAGTATAATTTATTAAATATTAATGATAGTAAATCAAGATTTTATATAAGGTTTTTTGTTGTTAATAAATCAGGTTATTTAGCAAAAATCACATCCAAATTTGCAAAATATAAAATAAACATCGAGAAGATAATCCAAAACCCACATATAGCAAATTTAAAAAAAGTACCAGTAGTTATCACAACAAAAAAATCTAAATTTAGTGAATTAGATAAACTTTTAAGTGAGGTTCATAAGAGCGGACTTACTTCAAAAGAATCTATTATGATACCATTCGAGGAATAAATTTGTCTCAATTTGAAGAAGTTGGATTATCATTAATAATTGAAAACCTAAAAGAAGGGATTGTTCTAATTGATAAAAATTTAAAAGTTGTTTTTATAAATTATGAAGCCCAAAGTATTCTTGGATATTCTGAAAAACAAATAAAAAAAATATCCATAGAAAGCCTATTTGATAAAGAAATTTATAATGAAATTCTATCTATTTATAATGAACCGAAAACAAAACTCATAAATGATATTGAGATTAAAAATATATTTGAAAATAGTACTTTTTTATCCATTTATATTAATCCAATTATTGATTACTCGCAGAAAAAGGAGCATGTAGATTATATATTAATTCAATTATCTGACTTAGAGGGAATTAGTTTACTAAGTAAAAAAAGTAAACTTGATGATGAAGAAAAAATAATGAGTCAGCTTTTCCATGGTCTCGCTCATGAAATAAAAAACCCTTTATCAGGGATTAAGGGTGCCGCTCAACTAATAAATCAAATAAAATCTAATAATAAAGAAATTAATGATTGTTGTTCAATTATTGAAAAAGAGGCTTCAAGACTTTCAAGCCTTGTTGATACATTTAAATTGTTACAGCCAAGCAATGAAGCAGATTATGAAATTGTCGATATAAATGAGTTAATAACATCTTCAGTATCAGTATGCTTAAAAGGATCCGGCAAAAAAGACATACAAGTAGGCTTTGATTCAATAACTGAATCATCAAATGTGTATGGATTTAAAGAGTTATTAAAAATTGTGTTCATGAATATAATAAAAAATGCCTGTGAGGCTATTGATATTAAAGGCTCTATTAAAATTAAGGTTAAACATTTAAAAGATTATAAAATTAACAATAAAAACTTCATTGTAACTGAAATTTCTGATGATGGATTAGGAATTGAAAAAGAAAGTATAAATAATCTTTTCAAACCTTTTTTCAGCACCAAGAAGAAAGGCCAGGGAATTGGTTTATTTTTAAGTCAGAAGATTGTGAATAAAATTGGTGGATTTATCGAGGCTGAAAGTTCTGAAAATAAAACATCTTTTAAAATTTATCTTCCGGATGCAAGTCAATAAAAGGTATAATTCTTTCAAATGAGTGAAAAAATTTTAATTGTTGATGATGAAGAAAGTATTGTTAAAGTTCTTTCAATTTTCTTTGAAAAGAATAAATATTCAGTTGATACTGCGAGCTCTTTGGCTCAAACATATAAAAAAATTAAAGAAAATTCATATAGTATAATTTTTTTGGATGTAAATTTACCAGATGGTATGAGTTTAGATTATTTGGAAAAAATAATTAATATTTCAAATAATACATCTATAGTAATAATGACCGCTCAGGATAGTATGCAAAATGCAATAAATTCAATGAAGCTTGGTGCCTATGACTATGTCCCTAAACCAATTGATCTGAACAACGATTTATTGCTACTTACTGAAAGAGGTGTAAAAAATACATTAAAGAACATAGAGATAAGCCAATTAAGAACCGACCTAATAGATTCTAAAAAAGAAGATTTTCAAATAATAGGAAAATCATCTCAAATGCAGAAAATCTTTAAAGATATTGGAAAAATATCAACAAATGACCACACAGTTTTAATAAGAGGCGAATCAGGTACTGGAAAAGAGCTAATTGCTAAAGCAATTCATTTAAATAGCCCCAACTCAAATGGTAACTATGTTCAAGTTAATATAACTGCAATTCCCTCAGAGCTCCTGGAAAGTGAATTATTTGGATATGAAAAAGGAGCTTTTACTGGGGCTGAGAAAAGGAAGATTGGTAGATTTGAGGAAGCTAACAATGGAACAATTCTATTGGATGAAATTGGAGATATGTCATTAGATTTACAAAGCAAATTATTAAGAGTTCTAGAAGAAAAAAAATTTTATAGATTGGGCTCACAAAAGCCAACATCTTTTAATTCTAGGATTATTGCATCAACCAATAAATCTCTTGAGCTTTTAGTAAAAAAAAATGAGTTTAGGGATGATTTGTTTTTTCGACTCAATACATTAACTGTAGACCTGCCCGCTCTGAAAGATAGAAAAAGTGATTTACCTCTTCTACTAAGTTTCTTTAATGAAAAATATGTTAGTTTGAATGGTCAAATTAAATCATTTGACGAAGATGTCTTAAATATTTTTGCAAAATATGATTGGCCAGGAAATGTAAGAGAATTTGAAAATACAATAAAGAAACTATCAATTATGTCTACAAATATAGAAATCTCAAAGGCTGATGTTCAAAACTACTTCCCCAATATAATGAAGCAAGTAAATAATACTAATAATGAAATAAATTTTGAAAGCCTTGTAGGCTATTTTTTGAATCAAAAAAATAATCATGTTAGCTATGAAACAATAGTAAATAAATTTAAAAAAACTCTCATAGAATCTAGCTTAATAAAAAATAAAGGTATCTTGAAAAAAACTGCAGAACAACTCGAAATAAGTGATAAGAACTTGGGAAAACTTATTAAAGAATTAAATATTGATACCAATATTTTTCTTAAATTATAATAGTTTACTCAATGCCTTTTCAGCAGCAGAGTTTTGTGCTAATTTCTTTGATCCGCCTTTTCCTTTAGCTAACAAACCTTTTGTAGTACCAACTGAAACAGTGAAAGTTTTATTATGTGAAGGCCCCTCTTCTTTAATAACTTTATAGACAGGAATCTCCTTTATTTCTTTTTGAATAAAAACTTGTAATTGAGATTTATAATCTTCTAACTGATATTCTTCTAGTTTGATATCCAACAAGGTTCGCAGTACAAATTGCTCCGCATTCCTAATCCCAGAATCTAGAAATATTCCACCTATTATCGCTTCAAACAAACAAGAGAGGTTTGACTCCTTTAATCTTCCTTTAGTTTTACTTTCACCTTTTCCAATTTTTAAAAATTTTTCAAACCTATACTTTTTTACACAATCTGATAAGGATTTAGAACTTACTAATTGATTTTTTATTTTTGACAGTTCTCCCTCTTGGAAATTGGGAAGTTTTTTATATAAATATTTAGAAACTACTATGCTAAGAACAGAATCACCAAGAAATTCTAATCTTTCATTGTTAGGAACTTTTTCTTCATTTCCATATGATTTATGAGTTAAACACTGAAATAATAGTTCTTTTTTTCGAAATTTATAGCCAATTTTATCTTCTATACCCATAAAGTAAATTTAGCATAAATTTTTAAACATAAATTTATAATTAAAAAGTTGTAAATAAAAAACGATTGATGTAAATTTAATAATGGGCTTTTTCCCTAAGGTTTTTATTTTATGTCTAATCCTTTTGAAACTTTAAAATCTGAAATGGACGAATTAGTTGTTGGTCATGATGACGTTAAAACAGCTTTGTTACTTGGTGTAGTTGCCAGAGAACATATTTATATTCAGGGTCCTCCTGGAACTGCAAAAACTATGTTGTCTGAGATAGTATCAAAATCAGCTGAACTTGATTTTTTCTTTTATCAAATGCACAGAGATACAAGATTATCAGAACTTGTTGGCGATTTAGTCATATCAAGAGAGGATACTAAAGATGGAGAGATAATTAGACAAAATATATTAAAAGGTGGGATACTAACCTCCGATATCTGCTTATTAGATGATATTTCTAGAGCTCCTGGAGAATCCTTGAATGTTTTACTAAGAATATTAAATGAAAGAAAATATGGAGAAGAGAATATTCCATTATTAACAGCGATTGCTACAAGTAACCCTACAGCAGATGAATACTATAATGAGCCACTGGATCCTGCAAACCTTGATAGGTTTGTTATTCAAGTTAATTCAAATGGAATATCTTATGGAAAACAATGGGAAGATGTAAAAAAAGTAATTGGTTTATATGCTACAAAGAATGGAGCTGTTAATTTTGTCGCTAAAGTTGGTAAAAAAGCTCTTGATGATAGTTATGAAAGTTTACAAAATGTTGTAATACCTGTAGAAGTTCAAGAGGGGCTAGTTTCTTTTATTACATGGTTAGTTGAAGACCAAAGGCTGAATGAATCTAATTCTGTGATTTCTGATAGAACTTTTCTTGTAAAATCTTTAAAACTTATAAAAGCTAGCGCTGTCATAGATAACAGAAATGAAGCAAATTTATCTGATCTTAAAGTTCTAAAATTCCTTTTACCTTTTAGAGTCCCAGAAGAAATTTTAGAAGCTGCTGAACAAAAACTAGAGTCTTTAGAGAACCAAAAAAAAAAGACCAAGAAATAGCAAATAAACAAAAAAAAGAGGGTGGAGAATATGAAAAGGATTCTCCGAACAAACAAGCTGGGGATAATCAAGATAAAGACTCAGATATCAGTCAAGAGCAACTTGAAAATGCTGAAGATTCTTTCATGCAAGCACTTGAGGAATTACAAGATAATTTAACCACTGAGGATAATTCCAAACCAATAGATTCAGAGAAAAAAATACCAACAAATCCTTCTAATAAAAGTGAGGATGATGGTGAGGGTGATATCAACAATGCTCCATTGTCTGAAAAAATTTATGCTACAAAATCTAAGAGAGCCGGAGATACCGATGCTTCTAAGGTAGGCACTCAAGAAAATTTTGAACTAGCACAAAATGTACAAATTGTGATGAAAGTTCTTGAGGGAAATATTCAAAGAAGTATTGCTAAAAGAGGTTTGTATCCTGGTGGACTTCCACGTAGATATAAAAGAATGAATTCTTTTTATGAAATAGATGATGTTGATGCAATGGATGCTGCAATTTGGTCTCAAAACTTATCTCCTCAATTACCTAGAGTTCATCAAAGAGAAAAAGAAAATATGGGTGGAGAAATAGCCATCCTTAGAGATATTAGTACATCGATGATGGGAGTTTATAGCGAATGGTCTTCATCTGTTGTAAATGCCGTTGTTGAGCTAGCAAGGACAAAAAGAATGAGGGTTGGCTATATCGAATTTAACCATAAATCGTATAAGACAATCGTTGAAGAAAAATTCTTTACGAAAGATTATGAAACAATTCTACATCAAGCAACTAAAACAGAATGTTCCGGGAACACAAACTATGAAGAAGCACTAAAAGATGCAATATCAGATTTTAAAGGAAGAGGCCTTAGAAATAAGCATATACTTTTTATTACTGATGGAATACCTACATCTGGAGATACCGAAGTAAGAAAGGAAAGAGAAAGAGCAAAAAAACTTGGAATTTGTATACATTCAATTTTTATCGGATCGAAAAATTTTCCAATGATTTTAAATGCAATATCAAAAGAGACATACGGGTCGCAGTTTGTTGCTTACAGAGCTAACAATGGAAATATAAAAATTGAGAAAAAAGAGAATAGTATTCAGTTTAGAAAGCAAGTTCCTGTTAAAAATGATGCAGACTCTGAAAATATTCTTAACTTTATTTAATTTTATCAACAATCATATTATCTCTGTTTATAACTTCATCTGAATATTTATAGCCCAAAATGGATACTATTTGATTTGATTTCTTACCTTTAATTTTTTCCAATTCGTCTGAGCTGTACGATGTTAATCCCCTTGCTATACTTTGACCTGTGGATATTGAAACACATTCAACCTGTTGTCCTTTAACAAATCTTCCTTCCAAAGATTTGATCCCAGATGGTAAAAGGCTTTTGCCCTTTGAAATTATGGCTTCAATTGCACCATCATCTAACAATAATTTACCAGCGGTCTTGAGACCCATACCAATCCATTGCTTTCTACTCTTAATTGTTCTTTTATTTGGAATGATCATTGTCCCAACATTTTCATATTTGAAGATCTTGTCTATAATCTTTATCTTCATACCATTTGCAATTATTGTTGGGATTCCATATTTTGAAACATTTAGTGCGGCATCAATTTTAGATGTCATTCCGCCAAAAGATATATTTTTTTTTGAATCTTTTAAAACACGCCTATCAAACTTATCTTCAGATATTGTATTGATTAACTTAGCCAAACTATTATCTTTAGGATTCTGATCAAAAAGACCATCTGTATCAGTTAGCAATATAAGAGAATCAGCTGATATCATTGAAGATACTTTTGAGGCTAGTATATCATTATCACCAAACATTATCTCATCAATTGATACAGTATCATTTTCATTAACAATAGGAACAATTCCCATTTTTAACAATTCAAGTAAGGTCGTCTTAACATTTAAAAATCTTTTCCTATCCTGAAAAATATCATTTGTTAGTAAAAGCTGAGATACTCTATAGCCCTTTGTTTTAAAAATTTCTGAATACATAGACATTAAATTTATTTGACCCACAGATGATAAGACTTGCTTTTTAACTATATTTAGATTTTTTAAATTTATTTTGAATATTTTATTTCCCGCAACAATTGCACCAGAAGTAATTAATATAACCTCTAATCCTTTTTGCCTAAGATTGCATACTGAACTAACTAAATTTGATAAAACTTTTTTGCTGATGGATAAACCACCATTGGACAGAGCTTTTGAGCCAATTTTAATTACGACTCTTTTTGTCTTACTTAAATATTCTTCTCTAATCTCACTCATAGCAATATCTATTGACATAAAAAATATAGAAGTATAATTAAAGAATGTCTAGTGCGGGAGTAGCTCAGTTGGCTAGAGCGTCTGCTTGCCAAGCAGAAGGTCGCGGGTTCGAGCCCCGTTTCCCGCTAGCTAATATATATTTATAAACTCCTTAGTGTTTTCTACTCTATTCATCCATAAAGTAATGTTTTTAAAAATATCAATATCAATTCCACCTTCATATGACAGCTTAATATATGGATACATTGCAATATCGACAACAGAATAGTTGTTTACAAAAAAGTCGTTTCCAAAGAGATGTTTATCAATCAACTCGAGAGACTTGATACCTTCACTTTGGAGAAATTCTAATTCTTTTGAATTTTGCTTTTCCGGAGGGAAAAATTTTTTTATTGCTCTAGCTTTAGCCAGATTAGGATCTACACTAGTCTTATTGTAAAGAATCCAACTGTAAATCTTTCCTCTTTCATCTAAATTTTCAGATAGAAGATTCTTATTATATTTCTCTGCCAAATATAATAAAATTGCATTTGACTCATTAAGAATAAATCCATTATCATCAATTGCAGGAATTTTCCCAGCATTATTAATTTGTAAAAACGGGGCTTTTCTACTTTCACCTTTGAACACATCTATGATAATTGATTCAAATGGGATTTTAGATTGAACTAGGAAAAGTTTAACCTTGAAACAATTACCAGAAAGGGGATTATCATATAATTTAATCATACTTTTTCTTTATTTCCAAAAAGCTTTTATAGAAACTATCTCCAAAATATCTCTTTATTACATTATCTTTTATCAATTTATACTTTAATTTACCCAAAGTACAAACCTTTGACCCATCTAAAATTTCAACAGTTACTTCAGTTTCATCTTTATTTATTAGAATGTCCCTAGATACAGCTTTTAATTCTTTATCAGTTTCCAACTTGTTTAAATATTCAATATTTAATCCCGTTGTAAAACCCATAGTTTTAACTTCTTCAAACATAGCCCAAAAACCAATCTCGTCAATAATAGTAGCTTGAATGCCACCATGAATTATCCCAGGAAATCCTGAATATAGATTTCCAAGCACAAAGGAAGCAGTGAAATGATCCTTTTCTTGTACAATATTCAAATTTAAACCGATTTCATTATTAGGAGAACATGCAAAGCAATTGTATCCCTCAATGCTCTTAAATAAAACTCTTAATTCCTCACATATATTATTCACTGTTTTGTTTTTCTTCTGTAAGCTTTGCAGCTGCTACGACCCAAGTTTCATCATTGAGCTTCATAAGCCTTACACCTTGAGTAGCTCTTCCAATTATTGATATTTCAGATGCTTTTAACCTATTCGCTTTTCCAACTGATGACAATAGAATTACATCTGTTTCATTATCAACTTGAAAAGCATTAACAATTTTTCCAGTCTTTTCAGTTATTTTAAGAGTTGTTACACCCTTACCTCCTCTTGAAGTAAGTCTATATTTTTCTACTTCGGTTCTTTTCCCAAAACCATTTTCAGTGATTGTTAAGATTTGTGTTTTAGAATCTTTAATTACCTCTGAACTAACAACAAAATCATCACCTTTTAAGCTAATACCCTTAACTCCCATGCTATTTCTACCAACAGATCTAACTTTATCTTCATTAAATCTAATTGCTTGGCCTAGCTTAGTAGAAATCAATATTTCATCAGAGCCTGAACTTGTTCTAACTGCAATTAACTCATCGTTACTCTTTAAATTTATTGCTATAATTCCATTTGCCCTTGGCCTTGAATATTCCTCTAATTTAGTTTTTTTAATAATACCGCTTCTGGTAGTCATAATTAAATAAGCATCTTGCTCAAAATCCCTCAATGAAACAAATGCTCTTATTTTTTCATCTTCAGGTAAATCTAATATATTTGTCAGTGCTCTTCCTCTAGCTGTAAGACTAGACTCAGGAAGTTCGTGAACTTTTCTCCAGAAACATTTCCCACTACTAGTGAAGAAAACGACATAGTCATGTGTTGATGCTACAAATACATTTTCAGCAAAATCATTATTCTTACTAGTAGCCCCTGTCTTTCCAACACCACCTCTTTTCTGACTCCTATAGGATGTAGTTGCAGTACGCTTAATAAATCCTTCATGAGTTATGGTAACAACCATATCCTCTTCTGTAATTAAGTCCTCAACCGAAATCCCACCTAAATCTCTATCATCAATTTTTGACTTCCTTTCATCACCATATTTCTTTATTAATTCTTCAAGTTCATTAATCATTATTTTATTGATTTCATTATCATCTGACAATATTTTTTCAATTTCTTTTATTCTTTTTATTAAAGAATTTCTCTCATCAAAAATTTTCTCTTGTTCCATTCCGGTCAGTCTTTGCAACCTCAACTCAAGTATTGCATTTGCTTGAACGACTGAAATTTTAAGTTTTTTGATTAATGATTCCCTTGCAACTGAAGGGTCTTTAGAATTTCGAATCATCTTAATGGTCTCGTCTAACTTATCCAAAGCTGCTTTAAAGCCATCAAGAATATGCAATCTATCCTGAGCCTTATTTAATTCAAATAAAAACCTCTTTGTTATTATTTCAAATCTATGTTCGATAAAGCATTGATTAATATTTTTTAAACCCATAAGTTTAGGCTTATTTTTATCAATTGCTAAAAGAATAATGCCAAAAGAGGTACTTAACGAAGTTAATGAAAAAATATTATTAAGAATTACATTAGGGTCTTCATTTCTTTTTGGGTCAATTACAATCCTCATCCCATCTCTGCTTGATTCATCTCTAATATCAGAAATCCCCTTAATTTTTTCCTCTTTTACAAGATCTGCTATTTTTTCAATTAATTTACTTTTATTAACTTGATATGGTATTTCAGTAATAATTATTGAATTAGACTCAGTTTCTACATAAGCAGTTCCCCTTAGCTTAATTATTCCTCTTCCTGTTTCGTATGCTTGTCTTATAATATCTTTTGACCCATGTATTGTTCCACCGGTTGGAAAATCAGGGCCAGGAATAATCTTCAGTAATTCATCTATCGATATAGAAGGCTTCTTAATTTGAGCTATAACAGACAATGCTAGTTCTTTAAAATTATGAGGTGGTATATTGGTAGACATGCCAACGGCTATTCCTGATGCACCATTTAAAAGTAGATTTGGAATCTTCGAGGGCAAAACTTTCGGCTCATCAGCTGATCCGTCATAATTTTCGACAAAATCCACTGTATCCTTATCTATATCCTCTAATATTTCAGAAGATATCTTGGCTAATCTTACTTCTGTGTATCTCATTGCTGCGGCAGGGTCACCATCAATTGATCCAAAGTTGCCTTGGCCATCGACCAAAGGATATCTTAATGAAAAATCTTGAGCCATTCTCACCACTGCTTCATACAATGCAGTATCTCCATGAGGGTGAAACTTACCCATAACATCTCCAACAACTCTGGCTGATTTTTTATATGATTTTGAATTTTCTAAACCCAATTCTTTCATCCCATATAAAATTCTTCTGTGAACAGGCTTGAGTCCATCTCGGACATCTGGAAGAGCTCTTCCAATAATTACACTAAGGGAATAGCTTAAATATGAATCTTTAAGCTCATCAAAAATTTCAGTTTGTTTAATATTCTTATCGGTTGAAATTGCTATAAATCTCCAAGAAGGTTATTTAAATATTATACATTCTAGGGAGGAAAAATGAAATCTAAATATCTGAAATCATACCTTTTTTTAAAATATTAGAAACAAGATTTTCAGGATCGGCATTTTTATAAAGAACCTTGTGGACTGACTCTAAAATAGGAAGTTTAAATTTAAATTTTTTTGCCAATTTAATAGATGCTTTAGATGTATAATATCCCTCTGCAACTGCATTCGAAGATTTTAAAACAGACTTGATATTCATCCCCTTACCAATCATGAAACCTAAGTTTCTGTTCCTACTTTGAATTCCATAACAAGTTAACATTAAATCACCTATACCGGACAAACCAAAGAAAGTTTGATCTTTTGCCCCTAAAACTTTAGCAAAGCTCCTAATTTCGTAATAACTCCTCGTTATAAAAGCAGCTTTTGTACTTTCACTGTGTCCAACACCATCAATTATCCCTGCACCAATCGCTATTACATTCTTTAATGCTCCACCAATTTCAATACCAATTACATCGTTTGATCTGTAAACTTTTAAGTTAGTATTGTCAAAAAGGTTAGATGTAATAGTAAGTGCAGAATTACTTTTTGAGGCTATTGAAACAGCTGTTGGCAATTCTGATACCACATCTTTTGCAAAACTTGGTCCAGACAAACTTACATAGCTCTTGGGCCTCAGCTTTAATACTTCAGTAAATATTTCATTTATAAACTTTGAAGATTTAATCTCAATTCCTTTAGATGCATTAATAATTATGGCTCTAGGGTTTAAAATATTTTTTGTTTTAAGTAATAGCGGCCTAAGATATTGAGTTGGTATAGCAAATATATAAATATCTGATTCCAATAATTCTTTACTTTTTATATCAGAAGTGGCCTTTAGATTTTTTTGTAATTTAAATCCTGGTAGGAATAATTTATTTTCTTGAATCTTATTTATAGAATCTGAGACAGAATTTTCTTTTGCCCAAATCAAAACATCCTTTGTGTTCCTAGAAATCAGGCTGGCCAAAGCAGTTCCCCAACTACCTGCACCAAATATTGAAATTTTATTGTTTGATTTCATCAGCTATTAATATTATATTTATTTCCTAAGGAGTTACAATGTTAAGAAAAGATTATTTAGGTTCTTTTGTTGTTTGTTTAATACTTTTTTCTCTTATAGGTATTGGAGTAACCAAGGCTTCTCATCTTGAGTTGACCTTATATTTTAAGATTATTGGTTCATTTGTAATTGTTGGAATTTTAGTTGGTTTTCTAACTTATTTAACAAGCAAATAGTTATTTTTTAACATTAGCATTGATCCAATCTATCATTTGCACAGTGGATGTTCCTGGTCCAAATATTTCCTTAACACCTTGTTGTTTTAGCTTTGGTATGTCTTCATCTGGAATAATTCCACCTCCAAATACAACAACATCCTTCATGTCCTTCTCTTCAAGGCTTTTGATTATTTCTGGAAATAAAAAATTATGAGCACCTGAAAGTAAACTTATGCCAATTGCATCCACATCTTCTTGGAGAGCAGCTTCTGATATCATTTCTGGGGTTTGATGAAGACCTGTATATATAACTTCAAAACCAGCATCTCTAAGTGCACGGGTGATTATTTTAGCTCCCCTATCATGTCCATCTAGACCTGCTTTAGCTATTAAAATTCTTATTTTATCTGACATAACTTCCCTTAATTTATATACTATTCACTAGTAAAATACAATTCCTTTGAATAGATATCTGATGGCTTAGAATTAATAACAAAATTATAATATATTTTATCCTTTCTACCTAAAATTTTTGTTGAATTTGAATTAATTGGAATTTTAGCGGCTTCTATTATTTCTCCGTATTTATCTTTGGCAATAAACTTTAAAAAAATATTGGATTCTATTCCTTGGTTACTATAAATCCCTGAAAATTCAATTTTCCCATTAGCGTTAATTGTCTCAAATGCAGTAGCAGCATACAATTTACCAGCTTCAACATCCTTAATATTAATTAGGAAAAATAAAAAAACTATAATAGATATTCTAAACATATTTATTTATTTCTTTTGTCCTTATCATGATCGTCAATAATCTGGTTCAATATTTTTTGCATGATTTTAATTGATCCAATTGAACTCTCTTTAATATATTCCAAATCTGATCCTGCTGGTTTTTTTTTCTTTGTCCATAGGTAGAACAAAAAGGCTTGGTTATTTAAAATTAAAAATAAAAGCAAATAAAAAACGGCATTAGTTGACAATGTCCTAAAAAACAAAGGAATATTATCGATTTCAACTCTAACAATTCCATATGGTTTATCTTGGTTATTTATATAAAAAGGCTTTATAGCAACATATTTATTATTAAAAAAAAACTTTGTATTCCTATTTATATCTGCTTTATCGTCCTTTTGATAATTTTGATCAACCCCTGCTTTAACTAATCCAGAATTTATATCTTCAGCTAAATATATTGAAATAATATTGGGACGAGTTATTGCAAAACTAGATGCTAGCTCATCTATACCAATAGATTTATCAATAAAAACTAAAAAATCTTTTGGATTAAAATTTTTTTTATTCTTAGAATAAAATGAACCAGCTTGCTTAGCTATTAATTCAGTAAATTGTTTAGATTGTTTCTTTAATGCTTCCCTTTCAAGATTAAAATTAAAAACAAAAATTGTAGAAATAAATGATAAAATCACTAATTGTAAAGCTAGGATGACTAAGAATCTTTTAAATAAATACATTATGCACTTTTGGTTAATTTAGTCACTTTATCAAGTATTTGAGATGTTACCCTTTTATCAGATTTAAGAAGCATGAAAATCATTCCTATAAAATCTTTTCTAACATCGGAATCTAAATTGCGGAATAAATCTAGCAAAAGCTTCTCAGAACTCGTTATGGGTTCATCAATTGAAGATATGATGTTTTCCTTATTTAAAAACCTTAAAAGCTTATGATCTTTGGCATTTGACCAAACATCTTCAGGAGATATCTTTAAGGCATTAGCAATTTTATAACATTTATCTTTAGAGGGAGCATCAACTTTAGCAGTTTCCAGTTGATGAATATAAACAGTTGAAACACCTAATCTTGATGCAAGGACTTCTTGAGTAACTTTCTTAAGTTTTCTTTGATTTTTTAAATATTTACCAAATTTATTTTGCATAATTTAATTGTACAGAGTTGCCAGTAATATTGCAATCAATAAAGATTTGTATCCAAATTATACTTTTAAATAATTATATTAGCTTTCTTAATATTCAATTTGAAGTAGAAGCAGTTGAATATTATATTATTAATAATCTTGTATGAATAGAATTAAATTACCTTTGAAAGGGCTTTCCCTTTTTGCAAATGTTGGAATTGCTGAAGCATATATAGAAAAATATGTTGATATTAAAGTAGCAAATGAATTAGTTGAAAAAAGAGCAAAATTTTATTCAGAGCTTTATCCAAGTACAAATATGATTTGCGGTAATATCTTAGATAAAACTATATTTAATAAAATTATTAGAAGTTCATTAAGAGAAAGATGTAATTTTATTATGGCTACCCCACCATGCCAGGGAATGAGTATAGCAGGGAAGATGAAAAAAGATGATCCCAGAAATTCTTTAATAATTAAAGTTGTAGAAGCTATTAAGCTGGTCAAACCAAAGTACTTTCTAATAGAAAATGTTCAAAAAATGCCTAAAACATACATAAGATTTAAAGGTGAAAAAATAAAAATAAGTGACTTTTTAATAAATGAATTACCTGATTATAATATTAATTTTTGTCTGTTAGATGCTGCTGATTTTGGAACTCCTCAAACAAGAAAGAGAAGCATTACATTAGGATCTGATATAAATTTAAAAACTTGGAACGAGCCAATCAAATCAAATAAAGTCATATCTGTTAGAGATGCAATTTCACATTTACCAAGCTTAGAGAGTAATGAAAAAAGTAAAATCAAATATCATAGTGCAAAAAAACAAAATGATAGACATATTTTATGGTTAAAAAACACACCTACAGGCAAAACAGCTTTTGAAAATAAAATTCATTATCCAAAAAAAAGTGATGGAACCAAAATAAAAGGCTTTATGACGACATATAAGAGGATTGAATGGGATAAGCCTGCTCCCACTATAACAATGTGTAATGGAGCAATCTCTTCTCAAAATAATGGACATCCTGGATATCTTAAAGAGAATGGAGAATATTCAGATGCAAGAGTTTTAACATTAAAAGAAATACTTATACTATCGGGGCTACCAGACAATTGGGAAGCACCCAAATGGGCTAGTGAAAACATGATAAGAGAAGTTGTCGGGGAAGGTGTTCCACCTAGACTAATTGAATCAATATTGGAAAACTTAGACGCTAATATATCTTAGTTATATTTTGAAAAAATAGAAGAAAAAGTGCCCTGAGACGGAATTGAACCGCCGACACGAGGATTTTCAGTCCTCTGCTCTACCGACTGAGCTATCAGGGCAAATAAAAATTCTAAAAAGTTTATATAATATTAAATTTTAATCAAGAAAATAGCAGGGCTTAGATAAGCCCTGCTTAAAATTAATTTAGAATGCTACTATGTATTGTAGTGAAGCAGTCTGTTGTTCTTTATTTTCTGGTGAACCACTGTCTCCGTCCTGGAATGCTTTATAGTTTGCAAAATCCATTCTGTATTCAGCTCTTAGAACACCACCACCAATAGCAATTTGAGGAGTAATTGTGAAACTCTCCAAAGTACCATCATCAGTTGAATTTACGAAAGATGAATCTAGAGTATCAAAATCTAATTTTGTATCACCTTCGTCTTGGAAGTACTCATATCTTACTGTTACTGATACTGTATCAGATAATGATTTAGTAAGATAAGCAGCATATCCAAACCATTCGCCGTCAATAGCATTTGATTTAGTTTCCTTACCATAAACACCATTCAATGTAAGATCAACTGTATCCATTAAAGGATATCCAAATACTGCAGTATAAGTTTGCTGAATAGTATTTGCATCAGTTCCATCATTACCGTAGTTCATTGCTAGGAATAAACTTCCTTCTCCCATAGTAAGACCTGCAGCAGCTTCAATAATTTTCTGCTGATCAGAACCTTCATCATAGATTACATCTGAACCATTACTTACTCCAAGATAAAACTCATCAACAAATGAGACAGGAGATGGCATCATTGCTCTAACACCTGTATTTTGGAAATTGATTGAGTATCCAAAAAGGAAACTTCTTGTAATGTTAGGATTGTCTCCAGGATTAATTACCTCATTTCCTAGCATAGTATCCATGTGTCCAGCCATAACTGTGAATGGACCTACTGGAATTATTCCATATGCTTGGTGTAAGAAAAATTCTTCGTCACCTGTACCTAAATCACCAGCCATTGCACCAAATAAAGCATCAATAACAAAATAATCATTAGAGACACCTAATTGTGCACTTGGTGTGAATGTTGACTCATCATCGCTAAATGTATAAAAATTATTAGCATTATCGCCACCATTATCACCGAAGTTTGCTGTACCTTCAGTTACAACATATCCAGAAAAAGTTAGTGGAATAGTCTCACCAGCTTCTTTTGAAAACGCATTATTACTTGATAATACAAGTAGCAACGCAAACATAATTGATAGTAAATTACGCATAAAAACTAACCTCCCTTTGGTTATATAGTCATTTATGGCAATTACTATACCAAGATTTGAGAAAAAATTAAGAAATTTTTAAAAAAAGAGAAAAATTATTAGTCTAAGTCTTTTCCCTTAGTCTCAGGCAGGGTTAAGAGAACTGCAAATGCAAGTAAAGCAAATATAGAAGCAGTAATTAATGCTCTACCATTTCCGATGATTTCACCGTTAAATAAAAAGGAAAATGAAGTTACAGCAATAAATGCAAATAATGGTGGAGCTATTGCAGATGCACCTCTACCTACATTGTAACTAAAACCTTGAGCAGTACCCCTAGCTCTTGTAGGAAAAATTTCCGCAAAAATTGCACCAAATCCTGAATAAAAACCTGTTGCAAAGAAACCTAATAATGGTGCAACAGTAAGAACTAATGCATCCAAAGATATGAATCCTAAAAATTGTTGAATTTGCACGATATTTCCAAAAATAGGAACAAGCAATGCAACAATTATTAAATATGATCCAAATGTTATTTTTCGCCCAATTCTATCGCTTATTAGACCAAAAGAAATACATCCTAAGATAGCTCCTATATTAAGTGGTATGGTAAAACCAAAACCTTTAACTATTCCAAGTCCAGCTCCCCCTTCAGAAACAGGGCTTGCCAGATAATTTGGGACGAAGTAGCTCAGACCCCAATATGAAATCATACAAAAACTAGTTAAAAGTGTGGCCTTAAATAACATAGGTCTAATTTGATCAGATTTAAAAATTTCTAAAAATGTAAATTCTTGACTGGTTTTGGTTCTTTCCTCAGAAGATTTTTTCCAAATTTCAGGCTCTTCACAAACTCTTCTGATATAAAAAACTAGAAAAGCAGGAATAACTCCAAGGAAAAATAAAACTCTCCAGCTTTCTACTGGGAAATCGGTATTAACAAAAGGCAACATATTTAAATTAAAGTCAGTAATTGGTAAAACAAAAGTTGCGAGAATTGCGGCAAAAATGAAACCAAAACCCCAACCACTTTGAACCATACCTACAACTTTACCTCTATGTTTCTTAGGCCAGCTTTCAGCAACTAATATTTCACCAGATGCCCATTCTCCACCCATTCCTAATCCTAATAAAAATCTACAAACAACAAAAAACCAAATATCTGGGGCAAAGGCTGATAACATTGTGAATAAGGAATATATTAATATTGAATAAGTTAATGCTTTCACTCTTCCTACATAATCAGATATTATTCCAAAAACTATTCCACCTAATGCTGAGGATGCAAGAGTTATGCTAAATAAAAGAGCTGCTTGTGTTCCTGATATATCAAAAGTCTGAGCAATGAACTTGAATGCAAACACATACAAAAGTAAATCCATAGCATCTAATGTCCACCCAAAGAAAGCCGCAACGAAAGTTTTCCATTGCTTTGAATTAATATCATTAGTCCATGCAAGCATTTAAAGATGTTACTAAAAATAGCAAAAATAGTCAATTTAGAATAATTATTGAATAAACTTAAAACATTGTTAAAATTTGAGAAAATGAAAAAAGATAATATTTTTGTTGAAACTTATGGATGTCAGATGAATGAATATGATTCTGATCGTATTATTAACTCATTAGGGGCAAATCCTGTATCAGATGCTAAATCTGCAGATATTATCATAGTTAATACATGTGCGATTCGAGAAAAAGCGGATCACAAAGCAGTCAGTGCAACTGGAAAGTATCAAAAATTAAAAAAAGAAAATCCTAATCTGATAATTGGAATGTCTGGTTGTGTAGCTCAACTATATGGTAAAAAATTACTTAAAGATATTCCATATCTTGATTTTGTTTTAGGCCCCAGAGGCATTCCTAAGTTGCCAGAGATAATAAAAGGAATTAAAGATGGGACAAGCCATAGAACAATAGAAACATCTATGGATGTTCAAGATGTTTTTGATGTAAACCCTTATCATAAAGAAGGTAAAATTTCTGGCTTTGTCTCAATTCAACAAGGTTGTAATAAAAGATGTGCATATTGCATAGTGCCTACTACAAGAGGCAATGAAATTAATAGGCCGATGAAAGACATATTGGAAGAATCAAGAATCTTGATATCAAAAGGTGCCAAAGAAATTACTTATATAGGCCAAACTGTTAATTCTTGGAAATATGAAAGGCTCAAATTCTATGAACTTTTAAATCATCTCCAAGAATTAGAGGGACTTGAAAGAATCAGGTTTACTACTTCTTTCCCTAGAGATATCACATCAAAGATGGTCTCATCAATGAGAGATAACAATAAAGTCTGTAGGCAATTGCATTTACCTGTACAGTCAGGTTCAAATCATGTATTAAAAGAGATGAATAGAACTTACTCAATAGAATGGTATAGGGATTCAATTATAAAGCTTAAAGAAGCAATGCCAGACTTAGCACTATCCACTGACATAATAATAGGATTTGGTAAGGAATCAGATAATGATTTCGAAGAAACAATGAGGCTAATAAATGATATAAAGTTTGATACTGTTTACTCTTTTAAGTATTCAGTTAGGCCTGGCACACCAGGAGAAAAAATGGAATTTCATGTGCCCGAAAAAGTAGCATCCGAAAGACTTCAGATACTGCAATCTAGACAAAGAGAAATAACTCTTCAAAGCAATATGGAGAAAATTGGTAAGAAGTTCGATGTACTTATTGAAGGAAGAAGCAAACAAAATCCCGATGATTTATTTGGGAGAACTACCCATAACAAAGTTGTAAATATTAAAAATATCGACCCAATAAATATTGGAAAGATAATTAATGTAAGAATTATTGATGCTATGCAGAACTCTTTAGTAGGAGAGATAAACTGAAACCAGAAAGCTTTCATGGGGTTACAGTAGTTGGCGGAGGCTTGGCAGGATGTGAAGCCGCATTCCAATTAAGTCTGCAAAAAATTCCTGTTCAACTTATAGAGATGAAACCAAAAAAATTTACACCTGCTCATAAATCCTCAAATTTGGCCGAATTAGTATGTAGCAATTCTTTAAAATCAGATTCAATTGATAAGGCCGCAGGAATTCTAAAGAATGAGATGGTAAAACTTAAATCATTAGTATTAGAAGCGGCATATGAAAATAAAGTTTCCGCAGGTGGCGCATTAGCTGTTGATAGAGAGAAATTTGCACAATATATTACAAATAAAATTTCTAAGAATGATTATATAAAAGTTATTAATGAAGAAGTTACTGAGATTAACTTTAGCAATACAAATCCTATAATAATTGCTAGTGGACCAATGACATCGAATTCTTTAGCAAAAGAAATTGAAAACTTTATTGGCACGGAATCATTATCTTTTTATGATTCCATATCTCCAATAATTCTCTTCGACTCTTTAGATAAAAGTCATTTTTTCAGAGCCTCAAGATATGAAGATGGGGAAGGTGATTATATAAATTGCCCATTAACTAAGGTCGAATATATAAATTTCATAGAATCCTTAAATTCAGCCGATAAGATAGACTTTCATGAATTTGAAAAGGTAAATTATTTTGAAAGCTGTCTCCCAATTGAAGAAATGGCTTCAAGAGGTTTGGACACTTTAAGGTTTGGACCAATGAAACCAGTTGGCTTAACAGATCCCAAAACAGCTAGAAGACCTTATGCAGTCTTACAGCTTAGAAAGGAAAATGAAATGGAGACAATGTGGAACCTCGTAGGGTTTCAAACAAAAATGAGAATTGGTGATCAAAAAAAAGTTTTTGGTATAATACCCGCATTAAGAAATGCTGAATTTTTAAGATTTGGAAGTATTCATAGGAATACATATATAAATTCACCTGGGAAAATAAAAAATACTTTACAGTCTGAAAATAACGAAATGATTTTTTTTGCTGGTCAGATCACGGGTGTAGAAGGGTATACAGAGTCTGCTGCAATGGGAATAGTTGCAGGAATTAATGCGGGAAGAGCCTTTAAAAAAAAACCACTCTACTCTTTTACAAAATTCTCCGCCTTGGGAATTCTTCTGGATTATATTTCTAAAACAAATTCTAAGGAATTACAGCCAATGAATATAAACTTAGGTTTGTTTGGAATAGAAAAACCAAAGAAAAATATTGAAATAATTCAAAATAATTCAAAAAAAGCTATTGATGATTTTATGAATAGCGAAAAATATGTTTAATGTTATTATTAATGTTTAATGAATTTTCAGAATATTATACTCAAACTTCAAGAATTCTGGGCAAATAATGGATGTGTAATACTTCAGCCATATGACTTGGAAAAAGGTGCGGGGACTTTTCATCCTGGAACTTTTTTAAGATGTCTCGGTAACACTCCGTGGTCTGCCGCATATGTTGAGCCATGTAGACGGCCAACTGATGGAAGATATGGGGAAAACCCTAATAGACTCCAACATTATTATCAATTTCAGGTAATAATAAAACCTTCAATAGACAATATCCAAGAACTTTATCTAGAAAGTTTGGAATTTTTAGGAATTAATACAAAAAAACATGATATAAGATTTGTTGAGGACGATTGGGAGTCACCAACTCTTGGAGCATGGGGCTTAGGTTGGGAAGTTTGGCTCGATGGGATGGAAATTACTCAATTTACCTATTTCCAACAAGCAGGTGGATTTGACTTAGATCCAATAACAGTAGAAATAACATATGGAACAGAAAGAATAGCAATGTACCTTCAAAATGTTGATAGTGTTTATGATCTAAAATGGTCTGATAAAGTTAGCTATAGAGATATACATCACAGAACCGAATATGAATTTTCTAAATATAATTTTGAGCTAGCAGATGTTTCAATGCTAAAAGAATTTTTCAATTCATCAAAAAAAGAATGTCTTAATTTGATTAAAAACAACCTCCCCTTACCTGCCTATGACTATTGTTTAAAATGCTCTCATTTGTTTAACTTGTTAGATGCAAGAGGAAGTATTAGTGTCACAGAAAGAGCAAGATATATTTTAGAAATTAGAGAACTTGCAAAAAACTCAGCAAGCTTATATATGGAACAATATGAAAAATAGTAAAAAAATTGAATTTTTTTCTGAAATATATGTTGAGGAATTACCAGCCAGGCTCGTCAATGATTTGGGCTTACAATTAAAAAATAACTTTATCAAAGGCTTAGCTGAACATAATATTGAATATCTAGATATTGTTTCAAAAAATACACCAAGAAGGCTTACTATTTACATTAACGGACTAGATAAAAAGACTAAAGATAAAAATGTTGAAATTTGGGGGCCCCCAAAAAAAATATGCTTTGATGAAAAAGGGAATATTTTAAAACCAGGATTGGCTTTTTTAAATAAAAATGGAATTAAAGAGGAAGAAATAAAATTCAGAGAAAAAAATAATTCCGAATTTCTTTATTTGAATAAAGAAATCAAAGGTTCTCTTAATAAAGAAAATTTAAAAAATATTTTATGTAATTCTCTGAAAGATATAAAAAATAAAAAATTTATGAGATGGGGTGAAGGTAAATTTCCTTTTGTTAGACCTATAAGAAATATTTATGCAAATTTTGATAGCACTTTTCTCAAAATTAAATTTGAAAGTATAGAAAGCAAAAACCTTATTCTTGGACATAGATTTTCAAAATTAGAAACAAATGAAATTAAATCTTATTCTGATTATTTAAAATTTTTAAGAAAAGGAAAAGTAATTTTATGTTTTGAAGAGAGGAAAGCAAAAATTATTTCTGAAATAGACAGTATAGAAAAAGAAAAGAAATTTTTTATTAATAAAGACCAAGACCTGTTAGATCATGTTGCAAATCTTACAGAATTTCCAATTGTTTTAATCGGTAAATACAATAAAGATTTCTTAAAAATTCCTAAAGAAGTAATTAATTCTGTTATGAAAAATCATCAAAAATATTTTTCAGTATATAAAAACAATAGCTATAAAAAACTTGTCGAAAGCTTTGCATTTGTTGCAGGTTCACCTTTTTTAAATTCTAAAACCGTAATCAATGGTAACGAAAAAGTATTAAATGCTCGACTAAGCGACGGAAAATTTTTCTATGAAGAAGATTCTAAATTAGGATTGAATAATATTCGTAAAAAAATCGATGAAATTACTTTCATCGATGGAATGGGAAGTTATGGAAACAAAGCAAAAAGAATTATAGAGATTGCAAAGAAATTTAACATTCTTGGAAATTTTAATCTGAAAACTTCAAAAATTGCAGCATCTGCTGATTTATGTAAAGCTGATCTTGCCTCACAAATGGTATTTGAATTCCCGGAACTCCAAGGGATAATGGGTGAATATTATTATAAAGATATAGATATCGAAGTTAGTGAAACTTTATCTCAACATTATTTGCCAAAAGGTAGAAGTGATGAGTTACCAAAAACCATTTTGTCCAAAATTATAAGCTTGTCTGATAGATTCGACAACCTAGCTTCAGCTTTCTCGCTAAAACTATACCCTACAGGTAGCTCTGATCCTTATGGACTTAGGAGGAGTTGTATAGGTATAATTAGAATAACCGAGAGTCTTGATATAAAAATAGATTTAAATGAAATCTTAGATAGTTCATTCACTCAAGTTGATTTGAGTGTAAAAAATAAAACAGATAAGGAATCGAAGCAAAAAGCAAAACATTTTATTCTTGATAGAGTTAAAAACTATTATGTTGAAAATGGCTTCAGTGTAAATATATTGAACTCAGTATTAGAAACAAATAAAGAGATAAATATTAAATCAATATCAAACAAAATTAATGCTATAAAAAATCTTACTGGAACACCTGAACTAGAAAAAGGTGTAGAAATATTCAAAAGACTAAAAAATATAACTAAAAATAATAATTCTGAAATTATAAATGAAACCCTTCTTACCAACAATTATGAGCAAGATTTACTAAGCGAAATAAAAAGAATTGAAAGATTTTATAATGAGAATTCAAATAATAGAGATTCTGAAATATGTTTATACGAAATTATAAAATCTTTTGATAAACTTGCAGATTTTTTTGAAAATGTATTGGTAATGGATAAAAACGAGGAAATAAAGAATAATAGAATTAATTTATTAACAAAATTCAAAAATTTAATTTCTGAATTTAGTAATCTTTCAGAACTTTAATGTTTGGAGGGGATAATGGGAACTATCAAAAAAAATAAAAATTTCGTCTATTTTTTTGGAAATAAAAAAGCAGACGGAAAAGGTTCCATGAAGGAAATTCTTGGTGGCAAAGGTGCTGGTTTGGCTGAAATGACTGAAATTGGTATCAATGTTCCACCTGGTTTTACTATTTCAACAGAAGTATGTGGAATATTTTATGACAATAAGAAAAGTATCCCTAAAGATATTAACCAGCAAATTGATGAAAATATTAAAAACCTGGAAAAAATGACCAAGAAAAATTTCGGAGATTCAAAAAATCCCCTACTTGTATCTGTAAGATCTGGTGCCATGTTCTCCATGCCTGGGATGATGGATACAATATTAAATTTGGGCTTAAACGATAAAACAGTTTTAGGAGTTATTGAGAAATCCAAAAATGCTAGGTTTGCATGGGATTCATATAGAAGATTCATTCAAATGTTTTCCGATGTTGTTCTTAAAGTTGATAAAGAACTTTTTGAAGATAAGTTGGAAGAACTAAAAAGAAAGAAGAATGTTAAACATGATGTTGATTTAGATCATAACTCATTAAAATCTTTAGTTCAGGACTATAAGAAAATAGTTAAATCTAAAACTGGTAAAACTTTCCCTCAAAATCCTAAAGATCAGCTTTTCAGCGCAATTAATGCTGTCTTCCTCTCCTGGAATAATGACCGTGCAATATTTTATAGAAAACAATATGATATTCCTTCAGAAATCGGTACAGCTGTAAATGTTCAATCAATGGTATTTGGAAATATGGGAGACGACTGTGGAACTGGTGTTGGGTTTACAAGAGATCCTCTCTCTGGTGAAAAGGAATTATTTGCGGAATATCTCCTAAATGCTCAAGGGGAAGATGTAGTAGCAGGAATTAGAACTCCTAAAAATATTAAAACCATGCAAAGAGAAATGAGAAAAGTTCATTCGCAAATTGAGAACACTGCAAAAATTTTAGAAAGACATTTTAAAGACATGCAAGATTTCGAATTTACGATAGAAAATGAAACATTATTTTTATTACAAACAAGATCAGGTAAAAGATCAGGAATTGCTGCCGCAAAAATTGCATGCGATATGGTAAAAGAAACATTAATAACAAAAGAAGAAGCAGTTTTAAGAGTTGAGCCAGAACATCTTGAACAGTTTCTATTCCCTATTTTTAATCCAGAAGATAAAAAGAAATTTGAAGAGTTGACAAAAGGATTGGCAGCTTCTCCAGGTGCAGCTTCAGGCATAGTGGCCTTAGATGCTCAAACAGCTGTAGAACTAAGTAAAAAAGGTAAAAGAGTTATATTGGTAACCAAAGAAACAAGTCCTGATGATATTCATGGAATGGCTGCAGCTAATGGCCTACTTACTGCAAGAGGTGGGAGAACAAGTCATGCGGCAGTAGTTGGGAGGCAAATGGGTAAAGTTTGCGTTGTTGGCGCTGAGGAAATTAAAGTTGATATGTCTAACAGAGTTTTTAGTGTTGACAATAAAGTAATAAACGAAGGGGATTATATCTCCATTGATGGATTTGAAGGTAAAGTTTATGCAGGTGATATTCCAGTTGTAGCATCTGAGGTCATACAGGTCATGCAAGGAAATATGAGAGAAATAGCTTCAGAAAGATACCAAGTTTTTTCAACAATACTCAAATGGGCAGATAAATTTAGGACATTGAATATTAGGACCAATGCAGATGTTCCCGTTGATGCTGAAACTGCAATTAAATTTGGCGCGGAAGGAATTGGTTTATGTAGAACAGAACATATGTTCTTTGCTGAAGATAGAATTAAAATTATGCAAGACATGATTTTATCAAACAATGAAAAAGATAGAGTTTCACATCTCAATAAACTTCAAGAAATGCAAAAAGAGGATTTTATAGGATTATTCACTGCTATGAATGGATATCCATGCACAATTAGACTTCTAGATCCTCCTTTACATGAGTTCTTGCCTAACAGAGAAGACCTGATGTTAGAAATCAAAGAAATGGAGATAACAGGAAATAATCAACAGCTATTAGATGAGAAAATAAAACTTTTGGAAAGAGTTGAAGAACTTCATGAGTTCAATCCAATGTTAGGATTAAGAGGTTGTAGATTAGGTATAACAATGCCAGAAATTACTAAAATGCAGGCTAATGCAATTTTTGAAGCTGCAATTGAAGTGGAAAAGAAAAAGATCAAAGTCTTGCCAGAAATAATGATTCCGCTTGTAGGGATGGTAAGTGAATTTAAATATCAAAAAGATATAATAGACAATGTAGCGAAGAAAACTTTAGGTAAGAAAAAAATATCTTATATGGTGGGAACCATGATTGAAGTTCCTAGAGCTACAGCTGTTGCAGACCAAATAGCCAAAGAAGCTGAATTCTTCTCATTTGGTACCAATGACTTAACACAGACTGTTTTCGCATATTCACGAGATGATGCCGCAAAGTTTATTAATACTTACATGGAAACACCAGTGACCATAGATGGAAAAACTACGGAAATTCTCGAAAAAGATCCATTTGCAAGTATTGATAGGGATGGTGTAGGTGAATTTATGAAAATTGGTTTAAATAAAGGGAGATCTACACGAAAAGATTTGAAAGTTGGAATTTGCGGAGAACATGGTGGGGATCCAAGTTCAATTGAATTTTGCCATAATATTGGCTTGAATTATGTTAGCTGCTCTCCATTTAGAGTTCCAATTGCAAGATTAGCTGCTGCTAGAGTTGCACTAGCCAATAAACAGCTAATTAGCGACTGATGAAACTCTGACCTCTCTAACAACAGTGATTTTTACATTTCCAGGATAAGAGACTTCTTCTTCAATCTTCTTCGCAATGTCATGAGATAATATTGTTGCCTCATCATCATTAACCTTATCGCTTTGGACCATCACCCTTACCTCTCTCCCAGCTTGAATAGCAAAACACTTATCAACCCCATTAAAGGATTGAGCTATATCTTCTAATTCTTTAACCCTTTTAATATATGATTCATAAGATTCTTTCCTTGCTCCTGGCCTAGCTGCAGATATTGCATCTGCAGATTGAACAAGAAGACAATAAAGACTATCTGGATTGTCAGTGTGCGAAAGTTCAACCGCATCTACAACCTCTTTTGGCTCATTATATTTTTTAACTAACTCGGCACCCAAATCATCATGGCTTCCTTCCATGTCGTGATCCACAGCCTTTCCAATATCATGAAGTAAACCCGCTCTCTTAGCGAGTTTCGGATCAAGTCCAACTTCAGCTGCCAGGACTCCACAAAGCTGGGCAACTTCTAATGAATGATCTAATATATTTTGAGAATAAGATGTTCTGTACTTCATCCTTCCTACCAAGGTAACTAAATCAGGATGCATATTACTAAGTCCTAACTCAAGTATTGCATCATCACCTAGCTTTCTAAGCTCTTTACTAAGCTGTGACTCAATTTCTTCAACTATTTCTTCAATTCTGCCTGGATGAACTCTTCCATCATCTAGAAGCTTTTTTATAGCCCTAGCTGCAATTTCTCTTCTTAGTGGATTATGTGATGAAACAGTAACAACGCCAGGGGTATCATCAATAATTATATCAACACCTGTTTTGAGTTCTATTGTCCTAATATTTCTTCCCTCTTTACCTATAATCCTCCCCTTCATATCATCACTTGGAAGATTGACAACTGAAGCAGTTTTCTCTGAAGTATAAGATGCGGCATATTTTTGTATTGCTAATGCAATTATATTTTTTGACTTTCTTTCAGCATCATCTTGCATGTCTTTCTCGATTTCTTTTATTCTTCTTGCTGAGATGATTTTTGCCTCATTTTCGACTGTTTTAATTAATTCTTCCTTGGCATCATCTCTGGATAAACCAGCAATTGATTCAATTTTTGTTTTAGCATCTTCTAAGATTTTCTCTAATTCAGTTTCTCTTTCACGATACTTGGCCATCAATTCTTCACAAGAGCTTTCTCTCATTTCAATTTGTGCTTCTTTCCTAGTTATATCTTTAAGAGAAGTATCTAGTTCTTTTTCTTTTTTATTTATAATAGATGTCTTAGATTCAATATCTTTCTTTAAAGAGTCTATCTCTTGCTTAACTTTCTTCATCTGATTTTCTTTATAATTTTTTGCCTTTTTTTCAGTGTCTTTGATCATCTTATTAGCTCTGCTTTTTGCAGAAGAAATAATCCCCTCAGATTTATTCTCTTTGTTTTTTATATCAGAAATTAATTTTTGTCTTGATAAAATCCAAAAAATTCCAAATCCTGTAATAAAACACCCTAAATATATTCCTATTTCAATTAAGTTCATAGCTTCCCTCCGTACTTTGTTTTTCAACTGAGAGCACTCTTCCGATTCTTATATCATGAGCCTCAGCTGAAAAGTCATTAATTAATCTTTCGGGTCTTAAAATTGCAAAGGTTTTTTCAGAATCAATATTTTTCATAGCTTTATCATAAAATCCCCCTCCATAACCCAATCTTTTGTTATTAGTATCTATTGCTAGGCAAGGTATTAAGAAAAAATCAATAAAATCGATATTAGTATTTTTTGAACTTCTGGGCTCCCTAACCCCAAATTTCCCTTTTTTTAAATCATCTAATTTATCTACCAAGCCAAATTCCAATAAATCTGAACTAACTCTTGGATAAAAAATATCAATTTTCCTTCTTTTAAGATAATAGAAAATCTCTACAGTATCTATTTCATACTTAGTTGGAGAATAAATTGCCATCGAATTAAAAGTAAGATTATCAAGAAAATTAATTAAATTCTTAATTATAATCGAATCAAAGCTTAAATTTTCCAATGAAGAGCTTTCAAATATAGTCCTTCTCAATGAATGCTTGTTAAACTTTTGACAATATTGTTTTAATTCTCTCAAAATTCTTATCCCTTTCTTTTCTTAAGGTAAGAACTTCAAAAACTGCATTAATTAGAAGAAGGTTAGATATTTCTAGTTTAGGAATAGAAGTATTTTCTAAATTGTGTCTTTCATAATTTTCATTAATATATTCTTCAATTTGGTCAATAACTTCCTGGTCACATTCTGTTTTTAACTTTAACTTTTTCTTTATGTGATTTAACTTTATTTCTCTCACTAAACATCTAAATCTTTTATAACATTCTCTAATTCAATAAGAACAGTCTTTAACTCATCTTTATAAAGTCTATTCTTATCTTCGAGGTTTTTAATTAATTTACTATATTCTGTTACTTTTATTTCTAAAACCTCAATTTTGTTTTCAAGTTCACCTTTTGTATTTATAATATCTTTAACTTTACTATCTAGGATATCAATAACATCCATAATAAGATTTTATCCAATAGTGTTGAGTTTGCAAGTTTTGCTATGATTGATGAAAAAATACTTAATGATTTAAAAAAAGCTGAAGAAGAGCTAAACGATATTGATAAAGCTTTATCATCTGGAGATATTGATTCTAATCAAATAAAAGAACTATCAAAAAAAAGAAATACAATTTCTGATGTCGTTGGATACTTTATTAGATACAAGGAAATTCAGGCGTCAATAGAGGAAAACATAGAGCTACTAGCTGAAGAAGATTTTAAAGAACTTGCTCAAGAAGAAATCGATAGTCTTAATCAAGAACTGATTTTAGTAATTGACAAAATCAAAGAGGAAGCAAAGCCAGTAGATCCTTTAGATTCTAAAGATGTCATATTAGAAATAAGAGCAGGTGCAGGAGGTGATGAAGCAGCCTTATTTGCCTCAGATTTGTTAAGAATGTACATGCGATGTGCTGAAAGAAAGGGTTGGAAGACTGAAATTATCAACAAGAATGATATTGGTCTTGGTGGAATCAAAGAAGCCATAATTTCAATCACTGGAAAAAAAATTTATGGATATATGAAATTCGAAAGTGGCGTCCATAGAGTGCAAAGAGTTCCAGAAACTGAAACAAGTGGGAGAGTTCATACCTCAACTGCAACAGTTGCAGTTCTACCTGAAGCTGATGAGGTAGAAATTGAAATAAATGAGAAAGATTTAAGAATTGACACTTATCGAGCCTCAGGCGCGGGAGGGCAACATGTAAACAAAACCGATTCAGCTGTAAGAATTACTCATATACCTTCTGGTATTGTAGTACAAAATCAAGATGAGAAATCTCAAAATAAGAATAAACAAAGAGCTATGAAGGTTTTAAGGGCAAAAATACTTAAAATTGAACAAGAGAAACAATTTGAAAATATGTCACAAACAAGGAAAGCACTTGTAGGCGGTGGTGATAGAAGTGAAAAGATAAGAACTTACAACTTCCCGCAAGGAAGAATCAGTGACCACAGAATTAATTTAACGCTACATAAAGTAGACGAAATACTAGACGGTAATTTAGATGATCTTAATATAGAATTATCAAAAAATTATTTAAAAGAAGCATCAGGGATAAATTAACGAATGATTTTAATACCAACTATATTTCTTTTGTCTTTTATAACTAATGTTATATATGTAGCAGCTGGTAATATTTTCTTCTCAAAACTATCCAGAATTCTGATTTTAGCATCATTACTCTTCCAAACCTTTCTTATTCTTACCAATAAAGTTAGCATTGATTCAAAAACATTTGAAATAAACCTGTTTGTTTCATCTTGGATAGTCGGAATTGTAAGCATTATCCTCTTAAGGTTTTTTATTAAAAATTTATACACTCTTTTCATCTCACCTGCCTGTTTTTTATTATCAATTCCATTAGTTTTTGCTCCCGAAGTACATGGCTCTTTGTTTTCAAATAAAATTCTTGCATTCCATGTTTTGTCTAATTTTATTTCACATACAATTTTTTTAATATCATCAATTGTCGCAATCTTATACATATATCAACATACAAATATTAAAAACAAAATAATAAATAAAATAGACAGGCTTCCTAGCTTGTCCTCTATGGAAAAAATTATTTTTTTATTAATTTGTATAGCTTTTCCAGTAATGACAATTGGGTTTGGTCTTGGTTTTATATTATCAAAAGAGCAAATAGGTACTTATTGGTTTGGTTCAGTATCTGCCATCTCAATAATTTCATGGACTATTTTTTTTCTTATTATACAAGTGAAAGCTTTTTTTAATTTAAGTGGTTTAAAGATGTCTTACTATTCATTAATTGGATTCATTTCAATAATACTTGGCTACATAGCAATGTATTCTTTGGAGCTACCTTCTCATACCTTTATTTCTATGGGTAGCTAGTTTTACTAGCTACCCAAGAAAAAATTAAAGCATATTGTGTCCGCCGTTAATACTTAAATTAGTACCAGTAATCCAAGAACCAGCTGTTGAACATAAATAAAGAACTGCTAATGCAACTTCATCTGGATATCCAAATCTGCCTAATGGAATTTCAGTCTTAATACCTGCTAAAAGATCAGCAGGAACACTATGAAGCATATCTGTTTCAACAAAACCAGGTGAAACAGTATTAACTCTAATATTATCTTTTGCTAACTCTCTTGCTAAACTTCTAGTAAAACCATACATTCCACTTTTAGTTGCAGCATAATTTGATTGGCCAATATTACCAGTTTCACCAATAATTGATGAAATTGACACAATAGAGCCAAACCCTGCATCTCTCATGTGTGGAACACAAGCTTTAGACATATTAAATAATGCTCCCAAGTTAGTATCAATAACCTCTTGCCATTCTTCTTGTGACATTCTGCTGAAAGTAATATCTCTATTAATACCAGCATTGTTAACTAGAAAATCGATTTTCCCATATTTTTTTACAGCTTCTTCACCAAGCGATTGACAAGCTTCAAAGTCTTTAACGTCTGCTTGAACAACAATGGCTTCAGACCCTAAACCTTCAATTTCTTCAGCGGTGATTTCTGCAGCCTGTTTGTTGCTTACATAATTCAAAACTAATTTTGCACCTGCTTCAGCAAAAGCAAGAGCACATTGCTTACCAATACCACGAGAACTACCTGTTACTACAGCAACTCGATCCTTTACGTCATATAAATCTTCAATCATTTTTAATCCTCCCTAGATTGCTCTGTTTAATTCTATACAAAAAAAGATTAATAATCTACATTAAGATATTTACCAAGATTAAAATCATCAATATAATATTAATATTATGAAATTTATCAAATCTCACGGTTTAGGAAACGATTATATTGTTATTGATGGAAAAAATTTAAGAAAGAAATTGTCTAAAGCAATGATCATGAAGATATGTGATCGAAACTTTGGCATTGGATCTGATGGAATTTTAATTCTCTATAAATCCATAAAAGCAGATTTTAAGCTAAAAATTTATAATCCTGATGGCACACAAGCAGAAAAAAGTGGTAATGGCTTAAGGATTTTTTCTTCTTTTTTATATAATTATGGATATACCAAGAAAAAAACTTTTACCATTGAGACTAAAGGCGGAATAGTCACTAGTGAGTTTATAAAAAAAATAAAAAAGATTTCTTATTTTAAAGTTAATATGGGAATAGCTAATTTTAAATCAAAAAATATTCCTGTTAAAATCAAAGATGAATTAGCGATATCAAAAAAAATTAAAATTAAAGGTAAAACTTTTGTTTTCACCTCTGTATCAGTAGGCAATCCTCATTGTGTAATTTTTCTTAAAAAAATATCTTCGAAGATGGCCAAAGAATATGGACCATATTTAGAAGCAAACAAAATTTTTCCTAAACGAATAAATGTTCAATTTGCTAAAATAATTAATCGGAAAAAAGTTGAAGCAGAAATATGGGAAAGGGGTGCTGGATATACACTAGCCTCTGGTAGCAGCTCGTGTGCTATAGTTTCTGCTGGCTATAGGCTTGGATTTCTTGACAATGAAGTTGCAGTAAAAATGCCTGGCGGAACATTAAATATTTCTATTGATAAGGATTATAATCTAAATATGGAAGGTCCTGTTGAAGAGATTTGTTCAGGAAGAATATCATTTAAATGAACAAAATATTGAATGCTAAATTTATTTATTGTCCAAAAAATGGCTTATTAGAGAACTACTCCATTGTTATTAAAAAAAATAAAATTTTCAATATTTTACCCAAAAAAATGAGTGCTAAGATAAAATATCCAGAAATATCATTAGGCAATTCAATTATTATTCCAGGGTTTGTTAATGCTCATATTCACCTAGAGCTAAACTGGGTTAACCAACTTCTTCAACCATTTAGTGATTTTCCATCATGGCTTCAACAAATTATTGAATTGAAAAAAACCAATAATGAAAAAAAAATGATTAGAGATTCTGTAGTTGAATCGCTTTCATCATCAATAGCTAGTGGTGTAACTACAATTGGACAAATTAGTTCCTATGATGGTGAAGATATAAAAGAAATAAAAAATTCGAAAATTCGTTGTGCTTATTTTTTTGAAATTGCAAATTCAAAATTAAAAATGGCATCATTGAAAAAACTAAAAACCAAATACAAATCAATTGATGGTTCCTTAATTAACTTTAGACTGTTCCCTCACTCTATATATTCTTTGGATACAGAAAACTTAATTAAAATATTTAAGATTGCCGATAATTTAAAAATTGGCCTAGGCATACATCTTTCAGAAAGTAAGGATGAAGTAAAATTTATTAAAGGGTTAAAAAATAAATTTGATGACGAAATATTTCAGCTACTTGTCAATAAACCATTAATTCTAAGGAATAAAAATTTTACTCCCTTAGGCTATCTAAAGAAATTGAATTTACTTAATCAAAATCCCACATTAATCCATATGAACAATCTTTCTGTTAACGATCGATTAGATATAGAGGAACATGATTTACCCATAACTATTTGTCCAAGAAGCAACCTTTTCTTGAATGAAAAAATGCCTGGCTTGAAATTTTTAATTAACCGACACAATATTGGGCTAGGAACTGATGGGCTCTCGAGTAACCACTCATTAAACTTTTTAGATGAGATAAGATTCCTTTATTTAATCAGTAAAGAAATTTTGAAGAATAAAGCTGCTGAAAGAATTATCGAAATTGCTACATTAGGTGGTGCTAAATGCCTTAATCTAGAAGAACAAATTGGTACAATAGAAAATGGCAAATTTGCAGATCTTATAGCATTTAAAATAAAATCTCAAGATCCTTTAACCTCGATAATTAATGCATCGAATAAAGATATTAAATTAAAGATGATTAATGGGGAAGTTATCTAGTTTTTATAATGTCTAATTTAGGCATTTTGTTAATTATTTTTTTTTGCAAAGCTTTTGTGTAGAAAAACTCTAATCCATATATTCCTCTAAAATTAATGTCAACAGTATCAGAGTTTACATACATTAATACAAATTCCTTGGCAATATCTCTTGAGACTCCACGGCCAAATTTCATAGCATAATCTAATGCTATGTCGATATTTGATAATGCATAATTGATACTTGCTTTAATAAGTTGCGATATTTCTTGTTGGTGTTCAATAGGGAAACTTCTTCTAATAACATTCAGACCTAATGGGATAGGATATTTACATTCACTAGCCCAAAGTTTTGGAATATCTACTAATACATTATATCCAAGCTCTTCGTAAGTTATTTGTCCTTCATGAATTATTAATGCAGCATCAATTTCATCATTATCTAATGCTGCGAAAAGTGAATCAAAATCATATTCAACAAATTCTGCATCATCACAATAAAGCTGTAACAATAAAAAAGCTGAGGTTAATTTTCCAGGGATGCCGATTTTAATGTCCTTTGTTGATAATAATTTCTTTTTTGAAACAACTATAGGGCCATAGCCATCACCCATACTCGCTCCACAATCCATGATTCGATAATCATCTTGAATAGTCAAATAAGCATGAGCAGAAACAGCAGTTGTATCCAATTTTTTTTCTATTGCCATATGATTTAGACTCTGGATATCTTTTATTACATGTTCAAATTCAAAATTTTTTGAGCTGACTACATTGTTCGTTATTGCATAAAACATAAATGCATCATCAGCATCAGGGCTATGTCCTAACGTAATTAATTGATTTCCATTATTATTCATTATATTTTGCCCTACCATTCATAATTCCATCATTAACAAGTGAAAAAAATAAATCTACACCTGAAAAATGATCTTTTGAAAATTCATAAACTATGTTTTTCTCTAAGTATTTCTTTATAAGTTTATGAGATACATTAATATCATTAATATTTATAATATAATCAAGTATTTTCTCCAAGCTTTTAATGCCTCTTTCGAAAGATGAATCCAAGACACTTATTACATCTTTTGATGGTGTTTCAACATAATTAAATGATGCAAATGTGAAAGGATATCCTGTTTCATTGAACCAAATTTCACCTAAATCATAAATTTTAAACCCAGGCATTTTCGATGTTGAGATTTCAAGACCAAGGTCTCCAATGACTACATATCCTGCATTTGGCTCAAAAGTCATACTCCTAGTTGGTACATATGTTTTCGCTTCAAAATTAATCTTGAAAAATTTCTCAGCAATCACTCTCATTAATAAGTTAGAACTTTTAGACCTGCTATCAAAAAATATTGTATCTATATCTTTAAAATTGGACTTTGACAGTAAAATCACACTCTTAACTTGACCCTTAGAGCTAATACAATATTTATTTAATGAGAAGGCATTGTTATTTCTGAAATGACTTGCAATAGGCAATAAAGAAATATTTGCTTTTTTCTGCATTAATGATTCCATCAGATTATTTGGATAAAAATATTTTAAATTAATATTTGAATCTATATCATTGATATAAAACGTTAATGGATACGAATTAACAAATGGAACTGTTCCTATAATTTTCTTCATAATTATATTTCAAAATCAATTATTGACCATTTTTTTGGTGAAAAAATGAATCTATGGATTTCCAATGCATACTCATCAGACATACCAGCAATAAAGTCACGGCAGTTATCAGTATGAGATTTTACTTTAGACTTATATACCTCATTTAACTTCTTGGGATTATTTAAAAAAAATAGATATAAATCCGCTAATACTTTTCTAGCTTTATCAAAATTATTTCTTAACTTTTCATGATAATAAACTTTCTCAAATAAAAACTCTCGCATTAAAGAAAGATTTTTTTCTAATGATCTAGAAATGGTAACCATTTTATAATCTTTTCTTATAGTTTGCTCAATCGTATCTTCAACAACTTTTGATATTCTCATAGAGTGTGTATCTCCAAAAAAACTAATAAGTTTTTTTGGTATATCCTTTTTTTTTATTAAAGCTGCACGCAGAGCATCATCTAAATCATGGGTAAAATATGCAAATATATCAGATAATCTAACTATTTGCCCTTCTAATGTTTTAATTTTGATTTTTGGATTAACTATCGGTCCCCTGCCTTTCGAGTGCTTAGAAATTCCATCTCTAACTTCAAATGTTAAATTTAATCCATTACCATCTCTCTCAATTTCATCAACCACTCTTAAGCTATGAAGATAATGTTTAAATCCACCTTTGTGAACCTCATCTAAAGCTTGCTCTCCTGCATGGCCAAAAGGTGTATGGCCTAAGTCATGTCCTAATGCAATTGCTTCAGTTAAATCCTCATTTAAAAAAAGTGCTTTAGATATAGTCCTAGCAATTTGAGAAACTTCTAAAACATGTGTGAGCCTTGTTCTGAAATGATCACCATAGGGAGCTAAAAAAACTTGAGTCTTATCCTTTAGTCTTCTAAAAGATTTTGAATGTAAAATTCTATCTCTATCTCTCTGAAACTCTGTTCTTAAATCACATTTCTTTTCTTTTTTTTGACGCCCTTTAGACTCTGAACTTAAACAAGCATGAATTGATAAAAGTTCTTTTTCTCTTTTCTCTAATTCTAATCTTATTGATTCCATTAAATCCTTACCTTAATATTTTTACCTCTTAAGAATTCCTTAACTTGATTGACACTGTATTCATTAAAATGAAAAATTGATGCACATAATGCTGCATCTGCCTTACCAATCAAAAAAGCATCTGAAATATGTTCAAGTTTACCAGCACCACCAGAAGCTATTATTGGTATATTTATCCATTCATTTATTTTTGCTAAAATTTCTAAATCATACCCTTTTTTGGTGCCATCTTTATCCATAGATGTTAACAAAATTTCTCCAGCACCTAGGCTCTGCATTTTTTTAATCCAATCTTCAGCATCCAAGCCTGTTTTATTTCTTCCACCATGGGTAAAGACCTCCCATGATTCATCTTTAACTTTTTTTATATCAACAGCCACAACAATACATTGAGACCCAAATTTACTTGCAGCTTCTTTTACAAGGCCAGGATCATTAACTGCAGCAGTATTAATTGAGACCTTATCTGCTCCTGCCATTAACAAAGATCTTATATTATCTAAACTTCTGACTCCACCACCCACGGTCAAAGGAACAAAAACTTCGTCCGCAGCTTTTTCAATAGTATTAATCATAATGTCTCTATTCTCATTCGAAGCAGTTATGTCTAAAAATGTTATTTCATCAGCACCTTCGTTACTATATCTTTTTGAAACTTCTACTGGATCTCCAGCATCTACAAGATTTTCAAAATTGACACCTTTAACAACTCGTCCTTGATCTATATCTAAGCAAGGTATTATTCTTTTAGCTAACATTTTGATAATCCGTTATGCATTGTTTTAAGTCTATCCTATTTTCATAAAGCGATTTACCTAATATTGTCCCATATATTAATTTATTATTTAAAGAATTAATCTGTTCTAAATCCTTATGGTCTCTTATCCCACCAGAAACAATCATTGGTATTGTAGAATTTTCAAGATATTCAAGAACTAAATTTTTATTAAAACCTTCAAGGGTGCCATCTCTGTCAACTGATGTTAAGACTATTAGCTCTATTCCTTTATCCTCAAATTTTTTAATAGCTTCGTAAAGTTTTGTATCGATTTTTGTATTCCAACCCTTTATTGCAATTTTATTATCTTTAATATCTAATCCTACTGCAATTTTCCCTGGAAAAGCTTTACATGCTTCGTCCAAAAAATCTTCATCAGTAAAAGCTGAGGTTCCAATTATTACTCTTGAAGCACCAATCTTTATATATGACTCAATAGTTTTAACATTTCTTATACCACCACCTATTTGGATTTCACATCCAACTGTACTAGAAATTTCTTTAATCACTTCGAAGTTAACACTTTCTCCCTCAAGAGCACCATCTAAGTCCACAAGATGAATTAGTTGTGCACCACACTTTTCCCACTTGATTGCCATATCTACTGGATTTTCAGAATAAACTTTTTGTTGAGTGAAATCGCCCTTAAAAAGTCTCACACATTTCTTATCTTTTATGTCTATTGCTGGTATTAAAATCATAATTCTACATTTTACAAAAATAAATTAATAAATTAAATTAAAAGGCATGAAATATTGGCTTGTTAAATCTGAACCTTTTAAATATTCTTGGAACATGATGCTCAAAGATAAAATAACTTACTGGGATGGTGTTCGCAATTATCAAGCAAGAAATAATTTAAAAAATATGAAAAAAGGAGATTTAGTTTTTTTCTATCATAGCAATGAAGGAAAAGAGATTATTGGACTGACAACTGTGGTGAAGGAATTTTATCAAGATCCAACTACGGATGATGATAAGTGGGTGGTTGTAGACCTAAAGGTTAAGGAAACTCTAAAAAGGCCAATTTCACTAGCGGAAATAAAGAACGAAGAAAAACTTAAAGAGATATCTCTTGTAAAACAATCAAGATTATCTGTAATGCCATTAGATAAAATGCATTTTGACCATATAATTAAACTATCAAATGAAATATAATGAAAATGATTTAATAAATGGAATCAATTCTGGAAGTAGAGTTTCTCTTTCAAGATTAATTAGTTTAGTTGAGAGTGATAAATCTGCGATTTTTAGAATATCCAATTTGTTAAAGAAGAAACCTAAATCAACTTATGTTGTTGGTATAACCGGTCCCCCAGGTGCTGGAAAAAGTACTTTGACAAATAGATTGATACAAAAGTTTAGATCGAAAAAACTATCAATTGGTGTTCTTGCGGTTGACCCAAGTAGTCCTTTTACAGGTGGGGCAGTTTTAGGCGATAGAATCCGAATGCAAGAGCATGCATTAGACGATCAAGTTTTTATTCGAAGCATTGGTAGTAGAGGAGATCTGGGTGGTTTATCAAATTCAACCTCTGCCATAATTAAGCTATTTGATAGCTTCGGAATGGATATTGTAATAATTGAGACTGTTGGTGTTGGACAAACCGAGTTGGACATAATAAAGATATCAGATTGTGTACTTGTAACTTTAGTACCAGAAGCCGGGGATGGGGTTCAGGCTATGAAAGCAGGGCTAATGGAAATTGGAGATGTATTCATAGTTAATAAAGCAGATAGAGGTGGTGCCGATAAACTAGCAAGAGAAATTGATTATATGATTTCTCTTAAACATACAAATAGTTCATGGAGTACAAAAGTAATATTGGCTGAAGCTGAGAATAATGTTGGGATTGACGAAATTGTTCAGCAAATAGAATCATTCAAGTCCTATGAAGAACAAAACAAACTACTAGAAGTTAAAAGAAACAAACGAAAGATTACAGAGATTGAATCATTACTATTACAAAAAGTTAAACTCGAAGTGGAAGAACTAAAAAAAAGGGAAGAAATTATAAATATCATTTCAGATGCATCATCAGGCAAGATTAAAACCGAAGAAGCAGTAAATTTGATTTTTAAATTTTTCAAAAATGGATCTTAGCTTGAGAAAGATTTTAATAAATAAAATTTTAGATCAAATAAAAATTGCAATAATAGACGACAACAAGCTTTCGCATTTTTTTCTTGAGTATGAGAATGTTCAATCAACAATTAGAGGAAACATATATAAGGCAAAAATTAATCCAAAAGCTAAGGGTATGGAGGCTTCGTTCATAGATATAGGAATTGGTCGATCAGCTTTCTTATCGCAGTTTAATCCTCTAAAAGAAGTTGTTGGAGATCAAGGAAAAGATCAAAGTAAAATTACATCTGGAAATTTTGTTCTTGTACAAGGTGTAAGTGATTATGATCCCAGGAAGGCACCTAAAGTATCGGATTTTATTGCATTACCATCAAAATATTGTGTAATTGTGAAAAAACCCAAGTTTTTTGGAATATCAAAGAAAATTAATGATAAAAAAAGAAAAAGGTTTTCATCGCTAAAGAAACTTTCAACTAAAGATTGTGGAATAATACTAAGAACTTCATCCGAAAATGAAACTATCGCTGACATTAAAAAAGATATTTCAATAACCAAAAAGAAATGGAAAAAAATTATTAAAGATTTTAAAGAAAACGATCAAACTGGAATAATTCATCAAGAAAATAATATTGTGGATAATCTTTTAAGAGAATTTTTAATTAATGATGAAAACGTAATTCAAACTGACTCAAGGGCTATATATAACAGGTTGAAAAAAGATTTAGACAAAAAAACTAATATTAAACTAGTAAATAAAAACAAAAATATTTTTTCAGATAATAACTTATCACAAGAAATAGATAAAATTTTCTTTAAAAAAGTAAAATTAAAAAATGGCTCTTTCCTTTTAATAGAAGAAAAAGAGGGGTTAACAGTAATTGATATCAATTCAGGTAATAGCCTGAATAATAAGAAAGAGACAATTTTTAATATTAATAAACTAGCTGCAATTGAAATATGTAGACAAATAATTCTCAGGAATCTTCATGGGTTAATACTGATAGATTTTATTGATCTTAAAAAACCCAAGGATAAAAAAGAGATATTAAATACTATGATTAGTAACTTAAAAAAAGATAAAGCAAAACATACAATATTACCAATGTCCAAATTTGGAATCATAGAAATGACAAGGCAAAAAAGGGGTTCTAGAATTTCAACCACATTAAGTGAGGATTGTGAAATCTGTCATGGTTATGGTGTTATGCCAAGAAAAGAAATTAAATGCTATGAAATTATTTCAAACATTATTAACCATTCCAAAAGAACTAAAAAGAAAAGTATTAATTTAAAAATAGGAAATAGATTATTTTCGCTTTTAGATGAAATAATCAAAAAAAATTCTTCATCACCGTCTTTAAAGAGTTTAAATATCAAACTTATTAATGAAGAGATAGAAAGAGATTTCGAAATAATTTGATGAATTAAAAATTCTTATATAATATTATTCCGCTATGAATATATTAAAAGTTGGAAGTTTGTACCACATAGGTATTGCTGTTAGGGATGCGGAAAAGACTGCAAAACTTTACATTGATACATTAGGATTGAAAATTGAGCATGACGAAGTCGTTATGGATCAAGGAGTGAGAGCCATAATGATGGTACCCGAAAACGGGAATTCAACTGCTATAGAATTGCTGGAACCAGTTGTGGAAGATTCACCTATATCTAAATTTATGGATAAAAAAGGTGAAGGTATGCATCATATTTGCTATTTAGTTGATGATATAAATATAGGGATTAACCATCTTAAAGAAATAGGTATTGAAATGATTGATAATGAGCCCAGAGAAGGCCTAAACAATACACTTGTAGCATTTGCTCATCCAAAAAGCATGAACAGTGTGTTAATTGAACTAGCTCAAAAGATTTAAGATTTATCAGTTTCTTTTGGACTATCTTTTTCAGAATCATCATCTTTAACGGCTTTTTTGAATCCGGAGATTCCTTTACCTAAAGCTGATCCGATATCCCCAAGTTTACTTGGACCAAATATTAAAAGAACAATGATTAATATGATTATTAATTCTTGTGCACCTAAACCAAACATAAAAACCTCATAATTTAAAGCTAACTCATTGATAGTGGAGTGTCAATTACACCTTTTATAAAGATATATATCTAATATACTTAAAAAGTGAAAGTATTAATTTATACTCATGAATATCCACCTTTCCAGGGGGGGATAGCAACCTCTTCGGAGAAAATTGCAACCATTTTTGCTTCTAAATATTCAACATATGTCTGTTGTCCAAAATATGGTTTAAAGGATGATTGTGAAACTAAGGGAAATCTTAAAGTACATAGAATTAACTTCTTAGGTGGAAGAAATTTTAAAAAAATTCCCATAATGCAATATATTAAGGGTCTTGATTTTCTAAAAAAGAAAATTAAGGATATAGGACCTGATGTAATTTTTTACTTAGGTGAAGAAGCAGAGATTGTTGGCGGGCTTTTAAATAATAAAGAAATTAAGCAAATAGTGAGAATAGCTGGCTCAGGTATCAAATCCATCCTTGAAAGTAAGAACTTGATCAATCTAGTGAAAAAATATTTAATGCTAAGGCTTTATAGGAATTCTAAAAATATCATAGCAGTAAGCAAAAACACAAAAAAATTAATGAATAACAATTCTTTCTTTGAAGATAAACAAAAAATAAGACTTATTTATAATGGATTTGATGAAGAATTTACTAGAAAACCTAAGGAGCTCTCTCTTAAAAAAGAGCTTGGATATCATGAAAGTGATTTTGTTCTATTAACTGTCTCTCGAGTGTTACCCAGAAAAGGTCAAGACTATGTAATCCAAGCCATCTCGGAATTGGGAATAAAGAAAATTAAATACATTTGTGTAGGGGGAGGTAAATATTTAGAAAAATTTAAATCTATGTCGAAAAAACTTAATATTGAATCTAATGTATTATTTGTTGGTCCAAAAGATAAAAATGAGATTCACAAATACTATGATATATGTGATGTTTTCATATTATGCAATAGAACCTGGAATTCTAAAATCGAAGGTTTACCGAATGTTGCAATAGAAGCAATGGCTAGAAAGAAACCTGTGATCGGATCAAGAAATAGTGGCACTGAAGAGCTTATTGTCGAAAATAATACAGGATTCAAAGTTAATGGTGATGAAGTAGATGACATTAAAAAAAAGATATTGTTAGCTTATGAGAATAAAGCTGAACTAAAAAATATTGGATTAAATGCTTATAATATGATTCAAAAGGAATTTTCTTATAAAAATATGGCTGAAAAATATATGGAAATACTAAATGAAAATTAAAATTTGTGGAATTACAAATCAAGAAGATGCTCTCATCTGTGAAACTTTAAGAGTTGATTACCTAGGCTTTATCTTTTATCCAAAAAGTAAAAGATTCATTAATTATCAAAAAGCAAAAAAAATAATTCAAAAGTTAGGTGTAAATACAAATAAGGTAGGTGTATTTGTTGATACAAAAGCGGAGCAAATTAATAATATTGGCAAAGAAATAGGATTAACTCATGTTCAACTTCATGGAGATGAAAATCCTGATGAAGTTAAAAAAATAGACTTTCCAGTAATAAAGGCTCTCTCTGGCAACAATAAAAATATAGGGAATGAAATTAAACTTTTTTCAAATGCAGATTTAATTTTACTTGATTCAATGACTACAGGTCAAAAAGGAGGAACAGGAAAAACATTTAATTGGTTAAATTTAAATAATATAAAAGACAAGTCTAAAATTATATTATCTGGTGGTTTAAATGAAGCTAATATAATTAAGGCTATTAATGAAACAAATATAGAATTCTTTGATGTTTGTTCAGGAGTTGAAGAAAGCCCTGGTATAAAAAATATAAAAAAGTTAGAAACTATAGTAGAATTAATTCATAATGAAAAAAAATAAAGTTACTTTTTCATCACTGCCTGACTCTAATGGTAGATTTGGTGACTATGGTGGTAAGTTTGTATCTGAAACACTAATGCCTGCCCTAGATGAATTAGAAAAGAATTATAAGAAAATCAAAAATAATAATAAGTTCAAAAAAGATGTTTCAAAATTACTAAAAGATTTTGTTGGTAGACCAACGCCTCTATATTTAGCTGAGAGAACTACAAAAGCTCTTGGGGGTGCAAAGATTTATTTAAAGAGAGAAGACCTTGCCCATACTGGGGCACACAAAATCAATAATACAATTGGCCAAGCAATACTTGCAAAACTAATGGGTAAAAAGAGGATAATTGCTGAAACAGGGGCTGGTCAACATGGAGTAGCAACTGCTACCGTTTGCGCACTACTTGGCCTAGATTGTGAGATATATATGGGAGCAACTGATACGGTTAGACAGTCGGTTAATGTCCAGAGAATGGAATTACTTGGTGCAAAAGTTATCCCTGTAACGTCAGGTTCTCAAACCTTGAAAGATGCTCTAAACGAAGCACTAAGAGACTGGGTAACAAATGTAAGGGATACTTTCTATATTATTGGAAGTGTTGCAGGTCCTCATCCCTACCCAATGATTGTTAGAGATTTCCAATCTATAATTGGTAAAGAAAGTAGAAATCAAATTTTGAAATTAGAGGGTAAATTGCCTGATTTATTAATAGCCTGTGTAGGTGGGGGCTCTAATGCAATTGGACTATTTCATCCTTTCTTAAAAGATGAATCAGTAAAAATGATAGGTGTTGAAGCAGGTGGCAGCGGAATTAAATCAGGACAACACTCAGCTACCATTGTAGCTGGATCGGTTGGAGTATTACATGGTAGCAAAACCTACATCCTTCAAGATAAACAAGGCCAAGTTATAGAAACTCATTCTGTATCTGCAGGCTTAGATTATCCAGGAGTTGGACCCGAGCACTCATACTTAAATGATATCAAAAGGGTTGAATATAAATCAGTTAACGATTTTGAAGCTGTAAAGGCATTACAATATTTCTCTGAAAAAGAAGGAATCATTGCTGCTCTAGAAACTTCACATGCACTTTTTTATGCAATGAAAGTAGCAAAAAAAATGAAAAAAAATCAATCTATAATTGTGAATCTATCTGGAAGAGGAGACAAAGACCTCCAGTCAGTCAATGCTTTTATCAAAAAAAATAGGTCAAATTAGAATGAAGCTTGTTGATAAAATAAAATCCAATAATAAATCTGGCAAAATTTCTTTTGTTTCTTATATAACTGCGGGTGATCCCGATATTAAAACAAGTCTAAATATAATGAAAAAATTAGCAGAAAATGGTACTGACATTATCGAGCTTGGTGTTCCTTTTTCAGATCCGATATCTGATGGTCCAACAATACAAAAAGCCACTGAAAGAGCCTTGAGCAATAAAGTCGATATGAAAACTGTATTGGACCTTGTTAAGAAATTTAGAAAAAATTACTCTACACCAATAGTCATTTTTGGATACTACAATCCTTTTTTAAAATTTGGATTAAATAAAATCATGAAGAATATTAAAGATGCGGGAGCAGATGGAGTATTAGTAGTTGATCTCCCTCCTGAAGAAGCAGAAGAGATACAAGAGGCTGTTAACAAGCAAAACTTAGAACTTGTTTATCTTGTAGCTCCAACTAGTACAAACAAAAGAATTCAGACAATAGCTAAGCTTTCTAATTCGTTTATTTATTTAGTTTCTGTAACTGGTGTTACTGGTACGAGAACAACCCTCGATTCAAATTTAACTCCATTTATAAAAAGATTAAAAAAACAGACCAAAAGACCTATCTGTGTCGGTTTTGGTATTTCTACCCCAAAACATGTATTAGAATTGAAGAAAAATGTTGATGGAATTGTTATTGGTAGTGCAATTATCAAGATAATTGAAGAAAATCTAAAGAATAAGAAAGAAATAATCAAAAAGATATCTAAATTTTCCAAAAAAATATCAGAGGCTACTAAAATTTAAGGTCTTTAATCTTTTTTATCTATATGGCAGAATATAATATTCAATTTAAACATTTGTGAGCTTATTAAACATTTGTGAGCTTATCACATAAAATATAGGAGTGAATATTTATGGAATTACTATTTAAAACGCGATCCACGGAATATACTGGACCTGGTGGTTTGCCAAATGGCAGCCTTGATAATACAGGCGAATGGAAGCCCATGACTAAATATTTAGAGGCTGGTGCTGAAAATTATCCTGATAAAGCCATGTTCAAAATTGCTGATGGAGACGGAAAAGTTGTTGAAACATATACTTATAAGGAAACAAACGATAAAGCTAATCAAGTTGCTAATGGCCTAATTTCAAAAGTTGGGGTTAAAAAAGGTGATAAGGTTGGAATGTACATGCTAAATTGTGCTGAGTTTGTTCTTTCTATTCTTGCAATTCATAAAACTGGAGGGATTCAAGTCCCAATAAATAAAGATGAAAAAGGTGAAAGACTTGCTTACATTATTAACTATTCAGATCAAGTTGCACTTGTTGTTGACCCGTCTGGACTTTCACTAATTGAAGACATTGCTGATAAGCTAGAAAACCTAAAAATTATTTATGTAACAGGTGATGCTGCGAATGTTCCTGAAAAAATTGGAACCATCCCTGCTGAGCCTTTCAATGCATTACAGGAATTCCCTACGGATAATCCAAATGTAGATGTACAAATAAGCGATAAAGAAAGATGTATGTTTACATCTGGTACAACAGGTATGCCAAAAGGTGTAGTAAGAGAACACGGTGGAGTTGTTCTAACAGTTAGAGCTTATATGCAACAACAAGGTGTGAGAAGTGATGATACACTTATGAGCGTCCTTTCGCTTGGACATGCTAATGCTCAAGCATTATGTTTATTCTGTGCGATTGGTGCTGGTGCAACTGCGGTTTTCTTCCCTAAATTCTCGGCATCAAACTTCTTCAAATGGGCACATGATTGCGGTGCAACATGTGTAAATATGTTGGGAGCTGTTGCAGAATATTTATATGCCTCAAAACCTAGTGATTATGACCAAAAACATAATATTAGAATTATGTTAGGATCTCCTGCTCCTAGAAATCTAGAAGAATTCCAAAAAAGATTCAATGTAAGGGTTATCGATGGTTATGGTTCAACTGAGATGGGGATGGTCCTTTGGAAAAATCCTGAAGATGTAAGACCAGGCTCATGTGGATATCCAACAGAAGGTTTTTATGTGGAATTAAGAAATCCTGAAAACATTCAAGAGGTTATCAGACCTCATTGGGATCCATATATTGATTCAACACCACCTGATTCAGCTAAAGGAATTCTTTATATAAGACCATTGGTTCCAAATACAACCTTGAATGAATATTTTAAAGATGACAGAAGAACCAGAGAAGCTTTTGATGATGATGGCTTCTTTAATTCTGATGATGTTATGGCATGTGGTACTGATGGTAGATATTATTTCATTGGAAGACATACAAGACTTAGAGTGTCAGGAGAAAATGTTGATCCAGTAGCCGTTGCAGATTTAGCACTTATGTATCCAGCAGTTCAAGATGCTATAGCGGTAGGATTAAGACTGCCTGATGTTTCTGATGATGAGCTGAAGCTTAATATTATCTTGAAAGATGGTGAAAAATTTGATGAAGCCGAATTCTGTACTTGGATGGCTGAACAATGTATCATCGCCATGGTACCAAGATTTATAGAAGTTCTTGACGGTTGGCCAATGACTGCGACTCAAAAAGTTAAAGTGGCCGAATTAAAAGAGATTACTGATAAAACATGGGATAGAGCAAAAGCTGGCCTTAAATTTAGTGCTAGAAAATAATTTATGGAGCTTTTTTTCCGACCTACTGAAAATAAATATGAGGGAGAAGGAATTCTCCCTCATGGAACTTTCAACAACACTAATGACTGGAATCCTTTAATTAAGTATTTAGAGAAAGGTGCTATAGAGTTTCCCAATAAAACAATGTTTAAAATGGGAGATGGCAATGGCAAGATTATTGAAGAATTTACATACAAAGAAACCAATCAAAAATCTAATCAAATCGCTAATCACCTCATTGAAAACTGTTCTATTAATAGTGAAGACAAAATAGGAATTTTCATGCTTAATTCCTCAGAGTTTGTTTTTTCAATACTTGCAACTCATAAAACCGGGGCCATTCAAGTTCCTGTTAATAAAGATGAAAAAGGTGAACGACTTTTATATGTGATTAATTATTCTGAGATGAAAGTTTTAATTATAGATAAAAGTGCGATTGATTTAATTGAACCTATCGCTGATAAATTTGAAAATTTGGAAAGAATTTTTATTTCTGGAAGTGAGGGGAATATTCCAAGTAATTTAGGAAATATTGACTGTGAAGAATTTGAATCATTTAACAAAGGTAGCATTGATAATCCAAATATTGAATTAACCATAGCTAATAAAGAAAGATGTATGTTTACATCTGGTACAACTGGCATGCCAAAAGGTGTAGTAAGAGAGCATGGTGGTGTACTTATGACAGTTAGAAGCTATATCCAACATCAAGGTATTAGAAGTGATGATACTTTGATGAGCGTCTTGTCCCTAGGCCATGCAAATGCTCAGGCAATGTGTTTATTTGCTGCTATAGGTGCAGGTTGTACTGCAGTTTTTTTTCCTAAATTTTCTGCTTCTAATTTTTGGAAATGGGCACATGACTGTGGTGCGACTGTAACGAATTTCCTTGGAGCAGTAGCGGAATACCTATGGTCGGCTAAGCCAAGTGATTATGATCAGAAACATAATGTTAGAATTGTTTTAGCTGGTCCTGCCCCAAGAAATTTAATAGAATTTGAAAAAAGATTTAATCTTAAAATAGTTGAAGGATATGGTTCTACTGAAATGGGCATGCCTCTATGGAAAAGCCCTGAAGATGGAAGAGTTGGTTCGTGTGGATATCCTGTTGAGGGGTATTATCTAGAAATCCGAAATCCTGAAAACATTGAGGAAGTAATCAAACCTCATTGGGATCCCAGCTTAGAAGAAAAACCTCCAGAATCTGCAAAAGGATTATTATTTATAAGACCAAATGTACCAAATACAACTTTAAATGAGTATTTTAAAGATGAGAGAAGAACTAGAGAAGCTTTTGATGATGATGGTTTTTTTAATTCCGATGATTTATTTGCTGCAGGAACAGATGGGAGATTTTACTTTATTGGTAGATATTCTAGATTGAGAGTTTCTGGTGAAAATGTTGATCCCATTGCGGTGGCTGATCTGGCTTTAATGCACCCTGCAATTCAAGATGCTATTGCAGTAGGGTTAAGACTTCCAGATATTTCTGATGATGAGCTTAAATTAAATATAATAATAAAAGATGGTGAAAATTTTAATGAAGCTGAATTCTGCACTTGGATGGCTGAGCAATGTATAGTTGCAATGGTTCCAAGATTCATTGAGATATTTGATGGAGGGTTTCCAATGACTGCTTCTCAAAAAGTCAAAGTCGCTGATTTAAAAGAAATAACAGATAGAACATGGGATAGAGCCAAATCAGGGTTGAAATTTAGCTCCAGAAAGTAACTAATACTCAATAAATAATTCTACTGGAACACAGTGGGATTTAGTAATTAATGATTTAACATCTGATACTCAATGTTCAGTTGATTCAAATAGGCCTGGTTGTTCAATATGCCACCTATAATTTTTTATTCTAAAAAGATTTAAATATAATATTTTTTAAGATATAGATAGAAGACAAATAGATTTTACTTGGCACATTAATTGCCGTAATTCAGTAAAGATAATGCTTTTTAACGCATTTCTTTAATATGTGTCATAATATATTTAATGACATAATTTATCCTGTGGGAGGGATTTAAAATGAAAATGATTCAGGCTATTATTAAGCCTTTCAAACTAGATGACGTGAAAGAGGCTTTAAAGTCAGTAGGTGTAACAGGTATGACAGTATCTGAAGTTAAAGGTTTTGGTAGGCAAAAAGGGCATACCGAAGTCTACAGAGGTGCAGAATATGAGATTGAGTTTATTCCTAAAATTCAATTAGATATTGCTGTATCTGATGATAAAGTTGATGATGTAGTTAAAGCAATACAATCTTCAGCAAATACTAATAAAATAGGTGATGGTAAGATTTTTGTTTTTTCAGTTGAACAAGCTATAAGAATTAGAACTGGAGAAACTGGAGATTCTGCAGTTTAATTTTCTGCAGAAAAAAGGAGGAATAGTATGGGTAAAACAGCTAATGATGTACTTAAATTAATTAAGTCAAAAAAAATTGAATTTGTTGATCTAAGGTTCTGTGATATTTTGGGCCAATGGCAACATACAAGTTTTCCAGCATCTGAAATAGATGCTGGCACTTTCAAAGATGGAATGGGTTTTGATGGATCTAGTATCAGAGGATGGCAAGCTATTAATAATAGTGATATGATAATCCTCCCAGATCCCTCAACTGCGGTAATTGATCCTTTTATGGCTCACCCTACCCTGGCAATGATTTGTGATGTTGCTGACCCACTTACAAAGAAAAGATATGATCTTGATCCAAGATATGTTGCAACTAAGGCTGAACAACATTTGGCTAAAACTAAAATTGGTGACACTTGTTTCTTTGGTCCTGAGTTAGAATTTTTTGTATTTGATGATGTTAGATATCAATCAACACCTAATTCGTCTTTTTATCAAGTGGATTCAGAAGAAGCAGAGTGGAATTCCGGTGAGGATGAAGTTCCAAATACTGGACATAAAATTAGATACAAAGAAGGTTATTTTCCACTTTCACCACTTGATACATATCAAGATATAAGATCAGATATGGTAAAAGTGATGCAAGAATGTGGACTTCATGTAGAATGTCATCATCATGAAGTTGGTGGTCCTGGACAATCAGAAATTGATCTTAGATTTGCTCCATTAAAACAAATGGCTGATCATACACTTTGGTATAAATATATCGTTAAAAATGTAGCTAAAAATCATGGAAAATCAGCAACATTTATGCCTAAACCTGTTTATGCAGATAACGGTTCTGGGATGCATGTTCATCAATCTATATGGAAAGGATCTAAGCCACTTTTTGCAGGTAATAAATATGCTGGATTAAGTGATATGGCACTATATTACATTGGTGGTGTTTTAAAACACGCAAGAGCTATATGTGCATTTACAAATTCAACGATAAATTCTTACAAAAGACTTGTTCCCGGATATGAGGCACCAATAGTCCTAGCCCATTCGGCAAGAAATAGAAGTGCAGCAATCAGAATACCGATGTATTCACAAAGCCCTAAAGCTAAAAGAATAGAAACAAGATTCCCAGATCCTGCTGGCAATTGTTATCTAATATTCTCTGCATTATTAATGGCTGGTCTAGATGGTATTAAAAATAAAATTACCCCTACCAAAGAACTGGAACAAGATATTTATGAATTATCAGAAAAGGAATTGTCTAAATATCCATCTGTTCCTGCATCTTTAGCCGAGTCACTTGCTGAACTTCAAAAAGACCACAAGTTCCTTCTTGAAGGTGATGTATTTACTAAAGAATTTATTGAAGGATACATAAACTATAAAATGGATAATGAAGTTACCCCTTGGAGAACAAGACCAAATCCAATGGAATTTGTTATGTATTACAGTGTTTAAAATAAATTAAAAATTATGGGTGGGTTTTATCAGACTCACCCTCTTTATCTATAGCTTAAAACATTATTTTTTTTGCATAGTTCTGTAAGCCTACACTCAGTACAGAATGGAGAAACTGGCCTGCAAACTTTTTGACCATAAAAAACTAGCAAGGAATTTATTCTTTTCCATAGCTTTAATGGTAGCTTCTCTCTCAACTTCATTTCAGTTTCATCTGGGTTTTTAGTTTTCACATACCCAAGTCTATTAAATATCCTATGCACATGTATATCGACACATATCGCAGGCTTATCAAATCCTAATGTTAAAACTAAATTTGCAGTCTTTCTTCCAACTCCTTTAAATTTAACTAGCTCTTCAATAGAATCAGGAACTTCACCTGCATAATCTTCTACTATTTTCTTTGATATTTCACGAATTGTTTTTGCTTTATTTCTAAAAAAACCACAAGGGTAAATTGCCTTCTCAATTTTCCTCGTAGTCATCTTTGACATCATTTTTGGTGTATCTGCTAAATTAAACAATGTCTTTGAGGATACTGCCGTGACTTCATCTTTGGTCCTCAAACTAATTATGGTTGATATTAAAACTTTAAAGGGATTTCGGGATTTATTAAGATCTATAAAGCTTTCAACAGCAGTCGGTTCCGATACCTTTCTCTCTTTTTCCATGATTTTAACAATTTTTTCAATATCCATTTACTTATATTAACAAAATAGTTGCGTTTTTTAATAAAATAAATCAGCTAACCTTAAAGTGTGGATATAAATCAGCTAGATACCAAGAATCTACCATTAGAGCCTGGTGTGTATATTTTTAAAGGTGAGAATGATGAAAGCCTTTATATAGGAAAAGCAAAGAACCTAAGAAATAGAGTAAAATCATATTTCTCTAAATCAAAAGATAAAAGACTTAATGTTAGCTTTCTAATGTTAGAGGCAGCTGATTTAGACTTTATAACAACTCAAAATGAAGAAGAAGCTTTGTTACTTGAAAACAAATTAATAAAACTAAGACAACCTAAATATAATGTTCTGCTAAAAGATGATAAAAATTATTCATCTATTAGAGTTGAGTTAAATGAAGAATTTCCAAGAATTTCAATTGTAAGAAAATGTTCAGATAAAGATTCAATTTATTTAGGTCCTTTTAAATCATCCGAAAGTGTAAGGAAAACTAAAAGATTCTTTCAAAAAACTTTTGGTTTAAGAGATTGTTCTAATAACAAATTTAATATGCATAAATCTAGAGCTTGTCTTTATAAGGATATTGGGATGTGCCTTGGTCCATGTGATGATAATGAAATTAAGTCAGAATACGACATAAATGTTGAGAAAATAAATAGTATTTTTAAAGGTAAGATAGGAGAATTAAAGAAAAATATTGAAAAAAAAATGAATGAGCTGGCTGAGAAAGAAATGTTTGAGCAAGCATCTTTCTTAAGGGATGAATTAGAAATCTTCAATAATAATAACTATTTTGATGCAGTAAGTGCAGAGAATCTTAAGAATACTGATATCATTGGAATCCATTCAGTTGGTAATTCAATTCAAATAGCAATATTATTTTTTAGAGGTGGCTTTATTATAGATAAAGCAGATCTTTTTTTTCATTCAAAAACTAAAAATATTAAACTAGAAAGTTATGAAATAATTAAACAGTTTTATTCAATGAGGTCATCTGTACCAAAAAAAATCTTTTTACCTAGTAATTTTGATTTCCAAAAAGAACTTTTATCAGACTTAACTAACCTTGGTATAAAGGAATTAAAAATTGATGTAATTCAAAAAGGAAAAAAATTAAAGCTTGTAGAGTTAGCCGAAAAGAATGCAAAAATGCAATTTGAAGTAAATTTTGATGAAGATCAGCAATTAGGAAAAAATCTTAAAAATTTAAAAGAAGCTTTAGGTTTAAAACAGCTTCCACAGCGAATAGAATGCTTTGATATTTCTAACACCCAAGGAACAAATGCAGTAGCTTCTATGGTTACCTTTAAAAATTGTAAGCCAGATAAAGCATCTTATAGAAAATTTAATATTAAAACAAATGGTCCAGATGACTATGGAATGATGAAGGAGGCAATCAACAGGAGAATTAATAGAATTGGTCAAAATGGCTGGGAAAGGCCTGACCTTATCCTTTTAGATGGTGGGAAGGGACATTTAAATAAAATTAAAAAATTAATACCAGAAAATATTGGATTAGCATCAATCGCAAAACCAAGGAAAAGTGAGAAAATCGATAAAATTTATCTTCCAAATATAAAATCTGCAATTAATTTTGACGATTTAAATGATGAGCTAAATATCCTAATCAATTTAAGGAATGAAGCACATAGATTTGCAATTAATTTCCATAAATCAAAAAGAGGGAAGGAAATGATTAATTCTTCAATATTTACATCCCTTAAGATCAATAAACAAACAATTAATAAATTAATAAGAAAGTTTAGAGATATCAATGGTATAGCATCTGCAACAGATTCTGAGTTGAAAGAACTAGGAATCAATAAGAATATAATTCAAAAAATCCTTCTTAACTTAAGAAGAAATCAATAATGGCCATAGCAGAATAAAGCTTATTCTCTGCTTGTTGGTATACGATAGATTTATCAGAATTTATTACATCAGAAGTCACTTCTTCACCAATATGTGCTGGAAGACAATGCATAAATACTGACTTATTACTTGTTTTTTCCATAAGGATTTTGGTTACTTGATATTTTTTAAAATCTTTCAATCTAATGGCATTTTCTTTTTCCATTCCCATGCTAGTCCAAACATCGGTATAAATAACATCAGCATTATAAAATGCTTCATTAGTATCTGCCGTTAAAGATAATCCAGTTTTATCATTTATTATTTTTGCTAAAGGCATACTATATTTTTTAGGACAACAAAAAGTGAATTTTAATTTTAAAATTCTAGCTATCTTTGCAAAGGATATTGCTATATTATTTGCATCTCCAATATAAGAAATATTAATTTTCCTGATATTTTTTTTATTAAAGGTCTCTTTAATAGTAAAAATGTCAGAAATTATTTGGGTAGGATGCTCTAGATCAGATAATGCATTAATAATAGGAATATCAGATGCTTTATTAAAATCGTTAATTTTAGAATCTGAATCTGTTCTATAAACTAATGCATCCAGATAAAAAGAGAACATTCTAGCAGTCTCTACTATGGATTCCCCTCTTGATAACTGAGTATCTTGCTTATTAATAAATATTGGATTAGCCCCTAATTTTGCAATTGCTGACTCAAAAGACAATCTTGTTCTAGTTGAAAATTTTTCGAACAAAAGACCAACAGATTTACCTTTATGTTTTACAACTTTCTTTTTCTTCTTAAAATAGGAAATCTTAGCTAATATTTTAAGTATTTCTTTTTCAGTTAAATCATCAATACTTATTAAAGACTTAGGCATTTAAATCCTCCAGTGAATTTTTAAATATTTTGATAGCTTTATCGATTTCTAACTTTTTTACATTTAATGGAGGCAATATTCTTATGTTTACCTTCTCAGTTAATAATATTAACAATCCTTTCTTTAAGCATAAATTAGCAAATTTCTTAGCAGATTCTGATGAAAAGAATTCAATAGCTAATATTAGACCTAATCCTCTTACTTCCTTGATATTAGTATTTCTGCTCAACTTTTTTAATTCCTGAAGAAAATAATTTCCTTTATCTTTAACGCTACTTAAAAAAGATTTTGTATTAATTTGTTTAAAAGAGGCCATACCTGCAGCCATTGCGAGCGGATTTCCTCCCATTGTTGTTCCATGGGAACCTGGTGTTAAAAAATCTGCAACCTTAGGTGAAGCAACAACTGCTCCTACAGGTAATCCTCCACCTATTGCTTTAGCAAGAGTAAAAATATCTGGTTTTATATTAAAATGTTCATGGCAATATATTTTGCCAGTTCTACCTATACCTACTTGTACCTCATCAAAAATTAATAGAATGTTATTTTCTTTACAAATTTTTTCTAATTTTTTCAGATAATTCTTTAATCCTAAAATAACTCCTGCTTCGCCTTGAATAGGCTCGACAATTACAGCTAATATCTTTTTATCTTTTTTAATAATTTTTTCAAAGCTTTCAATATCATTAAATTCTGCGGTTTTAAAACCTGGCACCAGAGGATAAAACCCTTCCTTATATTTTTTTGGCCATGTTGCAGTTAATGAACCAAAGGTTCTACCATGAAAACCACCTGTAAATGAAACAATAGTTTTTTTATTATTAAAAATTCCCCATTTTCTTGAAATCTTAAATGCTGCCTCATTAGCTTCTGTTCCACTATTGCAGAAAAAAACTTTATGACCTGGTTTGTTTTTAACAATTTCTTTGGCAAAATTCACCTGATTGGGTATTACAAATAAATTTGAAATATGTACTAAGTTTTTCAACTGTTTGTTAATAGCATTATTTACCTTTTTATTATTATGACCCAAATTATTTACTGCTATTCCAGAAATAAAATCTAAATATTTTTTAGATTCGGAATCGTAAACATATGATCCATCACCACTTACTATTGAAATTGGATATCTTGAATAATTACCAATTATATACTTTGAATTATCTTTTAATATTTTCTTTTTCACTTAAACCTCAAAGCAAAATCTCGGTTCCAATTCCTGAATCAGTGAAAGTTTCCAGTATTACTGCATGTGGTATTCTGCCATCTATAATATGAGCCTTATTTACTCCATCCATAAGTGCTTGGACCAAGCATTTAACCTTTGGGACCATACCCTTAGCAATAACCCCTTTCCTTATAAGGGAATTAGCTGATTTTTTTGTTATTGATGAAATTAACTTTCTTTTTTCATCTTGAATCCCAGGCACATCTGTTAAGATGATTAATTTTTCAGCTTTCAGGGAGGATGCAATCTTTGAAGCGGCATGATCAGCATTAATATTATAAGAAACACCTTTGTTGTCGGAGCCTATAGGAGCCACTACAGGTATATATCCATTATCCTGGAGCTCTGTTATTAATTTGATATCAACCTTGGTAATCTGCCCTACTCTTCCTAAATCCTGACCTCTTTTTGGAGCTTTAAGTTTCTTAACTTTCAAAAGATCACCATCTTTTCCTGAAATACCCACAGACTTACCGCCGTTCATAATAATCTTTGAAACTATCTCTTTATTAACCTTTCCCCCAAGAACCATTTCAACAACTTCCATTGTTTTAGGACATGTAACTCTTAACCCATCAATAAAATTAGATTCTACCTTCAATGACTTTAAAACTTTAGAAATTTCAGCACCGCCTCCATGAACAATAACTGGGTTTATTCCAACCAATTTCATCAATACAATATCTCTGGCAAAATTTGAAAAATCTTTTGAGCCTATACTGCCACCATATTTAAAAACTATGGTCTTAGAGTTGAATTTTTTTATATATGGCAAAGCCTCTATTAAAGTCTTTGCTCTTTGTACAAACTTTTCCATAATGTTAAAGATTGGAATTATATAGTAAAAAAAACAAAAATTCCAAAAAAAAATCAAATTACATTATTCTTTTCAGAATAAAAACCTTTAATCAAATTATACTTCCTTTTTATCTTATTAATATGCTCATACCTTTCGGTTGAAAGAATTGTTTTATGCCCTAGCATATCTCTAACCTCAGCGGTTGAAGCCCCATTTGAGAGTAATGCAGTTGCAAAAGAGTGACGGATCATATGGGGATGCACCTTAAATCCCAGAGCTTTTTGTGATAAGTCTATTATATAATTATAAAATAATTGGCTAGAAGTCTTATTTCCATTTTTTATTGGAAAAAGCCATACGGAATCAGTATTTTGCGAATTTAATATGGAAAGATATTCGTTTAAATAACCCTGGAGAAATTCTCTATCTATAGGAACAATATCACTAATATTTCCTCCTTTTCTTTTAATATCTTTAATTACGAGGCTTCCTAAATCTATTGATTCTACTTTAATGTTTATAAGTTCAGACACCCTTAATCCAGTAAAGATTAAAATAAGAATCATAATAGATTTTTTAACTTCATATAAATTGGGCCTGTTATCATCAAAATGTTTAACTAGTGAATCAGTAAATTTAAATAAAATTTTTTGATCTAAATATTTCATTTTCTTATTATTATTATTTAAAGGTCCAAATAAGATTTTCCTATCATATTTTTCTAAAAAATTAGAAGAAATAATTTTTTGGTCAGTAAGATAAAGCAGAAATTTTGAGATAGAGGAAAACTTTTTATTTAAATAAGTTTTCTTATACATCATGTTGTTATTCGAGTCTTGTTTGAACATTAAATCTTCAAAATAATTAATTATAGAATCCTCACTAAAACCTATTTTGATTTGTGATTTGGTTATTTCGTTATCAACAAAATATTTTTTAATGTCTGAGAGATAAGACTGTATTGTAGTTGAGGATAGACCCTCTATCTTCATTGATTCATTAAACTTTATCAACAAGTTTTCAACAGTCATTTATTGAATATAAAACATAAATTATCTTCAAGTCAATTCAAAGTAATTGATTCAATTATACAATGTGTGATAATAATATAGTGTTTAAAGTTGGTGATAATGCAGTCTACCCCTCTCATGGTCTAGTAAAAGTAGTCTCAATTGAAGAAAAAAATATTGGAGAACAAACACTTAAGCTCTTAATCTTGCAAGTTGTTGATAGTGATATAACAGTAATGATCCCTGAAGGATCTGTCCAAGCTAGAGGTTTAAGGCCAATAGCAAAAAAGAATGAACTAAAAACTTTGTGGTCACTAATTAGAGGAAAAACAAAGTTTAAAACAGAAGATAATTTGAGCTGGAATAAGAGATATAGAAATTATACAGAGAAATTAAAAAGCGGAAATATAATTATGGCAGGTGAAGTTTTTAGGGAAATAAACGATATATCATTAAACAAAGATTTATCATTTGGAGAACAAAAAATTCTCGAAACTGCATTTAATAGGATAGTTAAAGAAATAAGTGCAGCTTTAAAAGCAAAAGAAGATGAAGTTTATGTAGATATCAAGAAACTTTTAAAAAAACAAGACTCAATAAATGTTTAAAGATTGGCCATCAATTTTATTAGTAGAGGAAATATTTAAATAATCTAAAACTGTTGGGAATATATCCACTGTTCTTGCTAGAGCTTTTGAACCTATTTTTTTATTAGAAATTAAAGGAACTTTCATATGTTGAGCAACTAATGAGCCATGAGAGGATTTATGCTCTGGATATTCAAACTTATCTCTTAAGTCCCATCCAGGAGAAGCACTTACTACGATATCTCCGCAACGGCTAGAATTAAATAATTGTAATATTTGCGTTAATGAATCTGGATAATTAGTATTAAAAGTTTTTTCTAAAATTTCATTATAAGTGTAATATCCTTCGGGGAGTGAATATTTAAAAGGATCATTTTCTAGTGGTTGATAATAAATAGAGCTCTCTTCATCTCTTACAATGGCTTTACCATTTTTACTTATTATGTTTATACCTCCTTTCAGATTCTTAGATAAAATTATGTCAATTGCATCGTGGAGTAGCAAGCTATCTATTATGTCACTATGGTCATTCTGAATATATGGTTGGCTCCAAGAATCTCCGTTTTTCAAGTATATATGTGCCATTGAATTTCCAGACACCATTACTGATGCATCAAAATCTTTGTAAATTTTTTGATGAATTAGGGGGTAATAGAATACACTCTTTCCTTTGCTCTGAATAAAATCAACTAAATCAAAATGTTGAGATGTATTGCTATGGCCATGATCACTTGAAATCAATATTAATGTGTCATTATAACTCTTACTTAATTTTAATTTATTTATTAATTTGCCTAGTGAAGTGTCAAATTCCTTATAAAGCTTAACAACTTCAACTGAATCCGATCCAATAAGGTGTGATTTAGAATCAATTCCATAAAGACAACAAAAGTGAAATAAATTATTTTCATTTAAACTATTTTCTAATTTAGTAAATGCTACTTTATCTATAGATGAGGAACCCATAAAATGAGATGATAGCTTATAGAAAATTTTAGAGTATTTTGTGAGGTCTCTAGTAGAATCTAATCCTCTAGTCATTTCATTAAAGATTGAGACAGAGTTTGGTATTAACTCAAATATAGTTTTATAAGCTTTCTTTAAATCTTGATTAAAAAACCTACTTTCTAGACCAACATAACTTCTATGGCTTTCTGATGTAAATCTATTACGAGAGTAAGAACTTTTGTTGAACCATCTTATCCCTGGTAGATTAACATGGCCTGGAAACCTTCCAATTAAGAATGGAGAATATGCGGGTCCAGTAGTAGATGGGAAAACAGAAGTTGCTTCGATATATGATCCATCATGAATTAAATTCTTAAGATTTGGAAGTTCTTCTTTATTCAATAAAGTATTTAAAATATCACAACGAGCACCATCGAGAAGAAGAAAGATTACTTTTTTCAATTTTTATACCCAAGAAAATTATTGATTTTGCTTTTTCCATTCTTCTTCTGATATGATAAACCCGTCTTTATCTCGGTATATTTTTTTTTCAATTTTTGATACATCAAGTTCATCGTTCCATCTTTCATTTCTAAGCCACCTTTCGGGATGAGGAACATATTTTTCCTCATTAGTTAATAAATAAAGCTTATTGAACCTTTCTGCAAGTGTCGCAGGAGAAAGATCTGTTTTAACCTTTAAGTAGACTTCTTTTGCTTTTTTTTTATTTACTCTTCTACCTAGTAAGAGTTTCCAAAAAATTTCAAAGTTTTCTTCCTTACTCATCTCAACTTCACTTATAATATTTAAAATTTTACCCTTCAAAAAATTATTTACTAATAACGAAACTAATTAAATTTCTTTATTTTTTTAAGAACTTTTTTTAATTTTTCTATATGTTTCTCTGTGTGATTAGCCATCAAAGTTATTCTAATTCTAGACAATCCTTTGGGGACTGAAGGAGGCCTAACTGCAGGTATATAAATGCCACTTTCTTTAATCAATTTTGAAAATTTCAAAGTTTTTATCTCACTACCAAATATTATTGGAATAATCGGAGTGTCATTTTTATAAAAATCAAATTTCTCCTCTGTAAGAAACTTGGTTAAGTTTAATATGTTTTTATGTAAATTTTTTCTAGGACCATTTTCATTTTGTATAATATCTATAGCATCGATTGAAGCTTTTAAAGTAGGAGCCGGTAGGGAAGTATCAAATATAAATGTTCTCGCCTTATTCTTTAAGAAGTCAATTAATTTTTTCGAACCTGCAATATACCCTCCTACTGATCCAACAGCTTTAGATAAGGTTCCCATGCAAATATCTACCTTTTTTTCAACTCCAAACATTTCAGATGCTCCACTTCCTTTTTTCCCTAACACACCTGTTGCATGAGCTTCATCAATCATTGTGATACAATTATATTTTTTAGATAAAAAGACTATTTCGTCCAATGGAGCAATATCGCCATCCATACTAAAAATGCTATCCGTAAGAATCATTTTTCTTATATTTTTTCTAATAGATACTAATTTTAATTTTTTTTCCAAATCTTTCATATCACAATGTTTATATATAACAATTTTCGCTTTTGATATCCTAGCTCCATCAATTAATGAAGCATGATTAAGTTCATCACTAAATATTATATCTTTCGGACTCATAATGGCTGAAATAGTACCGATGTTAGCCAAATAGCCTGAACTAAAAACAAGAGATGATTTAGTGCTCTTGAAATCAGCTATTTTTTTTTCTAATTCATAATGTAAATTCGAGGTTCCCGTTACAAGCCTTGAGCCACCTGTTCCTGTTCCATAACTTTCAAGAATTTTTTTTGAAGAATTTATTATTTTTTTATTCATTGTTAGACCAAGATAATTATTTGATGCGAACTGAATAAATCTCTTTCCATCTATAATTATTTCCGGGCCCATCCCAGAATCGATTTGAGTTAATACCCTATGTTGATTTTTAGATTTTATGGCTTTGATCTCACCTGCAATCCAATTTTGAAAATTATTAATCATCTTTCTCTGTTATTTCTTTAATTGATTTATAAACTGTTCTAGTAAGTTTTTTTAATTCGTCTGTCTTAATAGAAATTGGTGGCATTAAAACAATTGTATCACCTAAGGGTCTTATGAGTACACCATCTTTCATAGCGTTTTCACAAACTTTTTTTCCAATTCTCTCTTTAATTGAATATGAAATATCCTCATCAACATTAAGTTTTAAATCTATACCTGCCATTAAGCCTTTGTTTCTTATTGACGCTACATTAGAGAGCCCTTTGAACTCCTTAAGTTCGTCTTCAAAGGTTGCAATTTTTTCTTTAAGACCTTCTAAAGTTTTTTCTTCTTCAAAGATTTCTATATTAGCAATCGCAGCAGCACAAGATAATGGATTCCCAGAATAGCTGTGACCATGGAAGAATGCTTTTAACTCCTCATAATCACCTAGAAAAGTTTCAAAAATTTCATTTGTTGTTATTGTTGCAGATAAGGGTAAGTATCCTCCTGTTAAACCTTTCCCTAGAATCAACATATCGGGAGTAATTGCATCATGTTCACAAGCAAACATTTTTCCAGTTCTTCCAAAGCCTGTGGCAACCTCATCTAGTATTAATAGAACATCATACTTATCGCAAAGGCTTCTAACTCTCGACAAATAACCATCATCAGCTACTTTCATTCCCCCTGCGGCCTGAACATATGGCTCTAAAATGAAACCTGCTATTTTTTCGTGATTATCTTTTAAAACAATTTCCAATTCATTAATCATTTTTTCTGTAGAATCATAAGAATTGATTTTGAAGCTTTCAAATAAAAGAGGTTTAAATGTTGAATGAAAAAGATCAATGCCTCCAACTGATACAGCTCCTAATGTATCACCATGATAACCATCTTTTAAACACACAAATTTATTTTTATTAGGCTTCCCTTTTAATAACCAATATTGAAATGCCATCTTTAAGCCAACCTCAACAGCACTTGCTCCATCACCAGAATAAAAAACTTTTTTTAAACCAGCTGGTGAAAGATCAATTAATTTTTTTGCCAAAATTGATGCCGCTGGGTTAGTTACACCAAGAAGTGTTGAATGTGCAATTTTGTCTACTTGTTTCTTTATAGCATTGTTTATTTTTTCTGCTTTGTGGCCATGAATATTAACCCATAATGAAGAAATACCATCTATGTATTTATTCCCCTCGGAATCAATTAAATACACACCATCGGAATCCTCTATTACTATTGGCTCCTCTTCTTTATACTCTTTCATCTGAGTAAACGGATGCCAAATGTATTCTAGGTCATACTCTTTTATTTTAGAATTTGAAGACATTTATTATTTTATTTATACCTATCTCTTATTGGCATCTGAAGATCTTCTATCATTTTGATATCATCCTCAGGAGGTCTACCAACTGTGGTCAAATAATTACCAATAATCATTCCATTAGAGCCAGCCATTATTCCCATTGACTGTAAATCTCTTAAAGTAACTTCTCTTCCTCCGCCTGACATTAAAACCTTGTCTGGCATTATTAATCTAAAAATTGCAATTGTTTTTATAGCTTCCAGGCTTGGAAGTGGCTTTAAATGTCCCAAAGGAGTTCCAGGCCTTGGATTCAAGAAGTTCATTGGAACAGTATGAGGATCTAGCTCTTTAATCTCATATGCTAACTGTAATCTTTGCACTGGAGATTCTCCAAGACCCATTATTCCACCACAGCACAGTTCCATACCAGATTCTTTAACTAATTTTGCGGTTTCTAATCTATCATCATATGTATGAGTTGTACAGACTTTATGAAAATACTCTCTACAAGCTTCAAGGTTGTGATTGTATCTCCAAACTCCCGCTTCTGCTAATGCAAATGCTTGATCTCTTGTCAAACTCCCAAGGGAGCAGCCTATTTCAAGCTTAGTATTCTCTTTGATTAAGTCAATTGATTCTATTACTTTTTTAAACTGGCTCTTGTTAGGGCCTTTAACTGCAATAACAATACAAAAATCAAAAGCTCCAAGCTTCTCTGACTGTATAGCAGCCTGCAATACTTCTTCAGGGTCTAATAAGGAATGCTTAGATATCGGAGAAGAAAAATGAACAGATTGTGAACAAAATGAGCAATCTTCAGAACAATCTCCTGTCTTAGCAGATATTATAGATCTTAAGAAAACTCCATCGCCTTTATACTTAACAGTTACTTTCCTAGCCAAACTTGTTAATTCAAGAAGTTTTTCTTTTGGAATCTCAGTAAGTTCAAGTGCTTCATCAAAAGTAATACCTTGACCATCTTCTAATAATTTTTTCTCTAGTTTTACAAAATCCATATTTAATACATCCTTAAAAAAACTCTAACTATTTTACATATAATGTATTCTTAATTCAAACAATATAGGTTCTAAAATGGATAATAATATAGAGGCTTTGAAAAAAAGAATATGGGATGAACTATCCATTATCTTTGATAATAGAGTTAAAATAGTACAATTTAGTGATGAATTTTTTCTAAATAAAGATATTCCTAGAGTTTTTTATGAAAATAAAGTTGTTTTACCTGATGCAATAATAGTTAAATATCTTTCGCAAAATCTTAAAAATATAGAAATAGAGCGATTAATATACAATTCAATCCTTTCTTCTATGGGATTACGCTTAAATCTAGGAGAAATTTTTTCTAAAAAATTGAGCGACTCATTCTGTTGTATAAAATACAAAAGCTCCGAAAGCATATCTAATCAGCTTGAGGAAGCCTACTTCTTCCATAATTTTATTAATAAATTTTCAATTGATGAAGACCTAAATTTAAAAAATGAAAAAATAAGAGACTTCGTTTATCAAATGTTTTCTAAAATTAGCCACTGGAGTAAAGATAAATCTGCCCATAAGACAGAACTTAGTGAATTCTTATCAAATGCAAATGCTAATGATTAATATTTCTTTATTTCTTTATAAAAAGTGCTGCGTTGTATAGGAGTGAAACCTTCGGATTTTATAATATGAACAATTTCATCAATACCAGCTTTATAAGGGTTATTTGCAGATTTTAATACATTTTCTTGCAATAAAGTTCCACCTACATCATTTGCACCAAAATGAAGTGAAAGTCCTCCAACTTTGAATCCTTGTGTAAACCATGACCCTTGGATATATTTAAAATTATCTAAAAAAATTCTGGACAATCCAAGGACCCTCAAATATCTATCCCCTCCAATTTCAGATGATATTGTTTTTTCCATAAAGGTATTCTCAGGCTTAAATGTCCAAGGAATAAATGAGAGAAAATTTCCAGTTAAATCTTGAAGATCACGAATTTTTTCAAGATGCTCTATTATATCATCATCTTCCTCTGCATGACCAAACATCATAGTGGCTGTGGTTTTAAAACCTATAAGATGAGCTTCTTTTGTAATCTTTAACCATTCGTCTGCATCAATTTTTAATGCACTAATCTTCTTTCTTACTCTGTTCGATAATACTTCTGCACCTCCACCTGGGATAGTTCTTAATCCAGCCTCCCAAAAAGTCTTAAGAACATCAAGTGTGGAAAGTTTTGAATACTTAGCTACTGAGGCAATTTCAGGTGCCGAAAAAGCATGCAGATGTATTCCTGGAACTTCCTTAATAGCCCTATGAATAATTTCTACATAATAATCTATATTTAACTTGGGATTATGACCACCTTGCAGTAAAACAGTTGTAGCACCATTATGATATGAAGTTTTTAAAATCTCTATAATCTTATCAATTTCTAATGTATATGAATCATTTATACCCTCTTTTCTCCAAAAAGCACAAAAAAGGCATTCAGTTTCACAGACATTCGTATAATTTGGATTAGTATCTACTACAAATGAAACATGCCCGGAAGAATCAACTATATTTTTCCTAAATGTAGCAAAACGTCCTATTTCTAGAGTTGTTAAATTATTAAGAATGTATTTTGCTTCTTTGGCAGTAATCCTTTCATCTGTTCCGAGCTTATTTAATAATTTTTCCATCTATTGTATTAAAACAAAATTAACATAAGATTCAAATTTTTTTATTTTATAGTATAAAATTTAAATTAAGCATGAGAAAAATTTTCTTAATATTTTTAATCTTAACATCAACTAGTATTGCTTCTGAATTCAAAAAATTCTTAAACCCAAGAACACTTCTGAAAAGTGAATTGTCATCTTTTTTCATAGATAAACAAATTTCACTAAATAACTTGGAGCTCAAGACTGATGTGACATATAACTTCTCAGATGGAAAAAATTATGAGTTCGAACAAGAATTTAAAATATTCAACGAGAATCAAATTAAAATAAAAATATACAAATTAAGAATTAAATTAGCAGAATTTTTTTCAGACGGACAAAATGCCAAATTAAAAAGATTATTCAAAGACGATAAAAAAAGAACAGAGGATAATCTTAATTTAAAAATATTTACCAAAAGATTAGATTTGCCAATTAGAACATCAGAATTAACGAATATTTTAAGAGGAATACCTTTCAATAGTATGCAATTGATAAAAATTGAAAAAAATGAACAAAATGGAATAAACCTAATTGACTCAAATATAGTTTCACAATTAAACAGTAATATGCATTTAGTTAAAGTTATTATGAGTGGAAAAAGGTCTGCTATTATATCGTATTCAGATTACAGAAAGTTAGGTAACCAAGCTATTCCGTTTGAAATAAATGTAGAAACCGATAAATTTCAAATGAATATAAAAGTTCGCAGTGCTATAATTAAAAAGTAAATGATTGAAAAATGCAAAATAATAAATAAGCTTGGTCTACATGCAAGAGCTTCTTCAAAGCTGGTACAAGTCACCAATAAATTTGAATCTGAAATATTCATCAACTGTAACGGAATAAGAGCTAATGCAAAAAGCATTCTTGGTATTTTATCTTTAGCAGCCAGTTGTGGGACCACGATTGAAGTTGAAGCTATCGGATCAGATTGTAAAGAAGCAATAAATTCAATAAAGAAAGTTATAGAAGATAAATTTGGTGAAAAAGAGTGAGTATAGGAAAAAAGGGCATAGCTGTTTCTCATGGGTTTTGTTATGGCTCAATAGTATTATTGAATAAAGCTAGAACAATTGTTGAAAAAAGAAAAATAAAGAAGAATGAAATATTTAATGAAATCAATAGACTACAAGTCGCAGTTGAAAAATCTATTGATGAAGTTAGTGATTTAAAAATTAATTCCGACTATGGTCTTAAAAGTGAGCACATTGATATTTTGGATTTTAACATCCTAATCTTAGAAGACGAGATTCTTGCTTCAGAAGTTATTCAAAAAATTAAAAATGATTTAATTAATGCAGAATGGGCACTAAACGATGTGCTTACAAATAAAAGTAAAAATTTTGCAAATATAAAAGATATTTATATGCAAGAAAGATTAGCAGATTTTTATTATATTGGTGAAAGAATAGTAAAGAATTTGAGGGGTGCCAATGATCACTCATTTGAAATTAAAAATAACTCAATTTTGGTTGCACATGATCTTTCACCAATTGATACTTTAAAATATTGTCAAAATGAAAAAGTTAAAGGAATTCTCACAGATTTAGGAGGTGCCACTTCTCATACTGCCATTATTGCAAGATCATTAAGCATCCCTGCTATTATGTCGTTGCACAATATTAGTCATACATTAAAGCCTGGGCAAAGAGCATATGTTGATGGATACAAAGGAATTGTAACTTGGAAAACAAATAAAGAGGAAAAAATTCAAATGGAATCTTTGAGAGAAGAATATTTACTATTAGAAGAGAATTTGTTGGAATTTTCGAAGCTAACCGGACAAACAAATGATGGTGCTCTTGTATCAGTCAAAGCAAATATCGAAATTACATCTGAATTAAATTCAGCTATTAGATATGGTGCTGAAGGTATTGGGATGTATAGAACAGAATTCCTTTTTACAAGTAAAGACAGATTTCCAACTGAAGATGAACAATTTGAAGACTACAAAAAACTTTTAAATACCAATCACTTTGATGAAGCAACTATTAGAACTTTAGATATTGGTGGTGATAAAATAAAAAACCTTAACATTGAAGAATCTAACCCTGCCCTAGGATTAAGAGGAATAAGATATTCCCTTGCAAATATTGATATATTTGAAAGACAACTAAGAGCAATTTTTAGGGTTTGTGCTGAAGAGGAAAAAAAAATAAGAATATTGCTCCCGATGATATCTAATATAGATGAAGTCATCAAGGCCAATGAAATAATTGATCAAACAAATAAAGACTTTATGGTGAGTGATTTTTATACAATAGGTGTCGTAATTGAGACACCTTCGGCCGCTATTCTTGCTGATGAAATAAGTAACCATGTTGACTTCATTAGCATTGGAACTAATGATTTACTTCAATATATCCTTGCAGCTGATAGAACTAACGAAAACCTTAGTAACTTAATGAGTTACTATCAACCGTCTGTTATTAAAATAATCAAACAAATAAAAGATAATGTGGGCAATCAAAAATATATTTCCATATGTGGTGAAATGGCAAGTGATATTTTAAGTTTACCTTTATTTATAGGATTAGGATTTAATGAACTAAGTATGAATTCACATTCAATACCAATTATAAAAAGTGCTATGAACGAATTATCCTCTAGTGAATGTAAAGAAATAGTTAATACTTGCTTAGATTGTAAAAAAGCTGTTGAAATAGAAGAAATACTTAGAAAATTCATTAATGACAAAATTTTAAAAGCAAAAAATTTAATGAAATATGAAATTTAATTTAAGGTTATGAGATTATACATAGATAAAGAATGTAAATTGTGTAAGAACTTTGGAGAAAAGATAAAAAGTTACGAACCAAACTTAGAAATTCTCAATTATCAGAATGAAGAAGAGTTTATCAAACTAGAATATAAGGGGAAAACATATAAAAAATTTGAAGCAATACAAAAGGCAATTAATCTTGGAGATGAAAGAAATATTTTATTAAATATAATTGTTTCTCTTCCAAAACTATCTCAAAATATTATTTACTTTTTAATTTCCAAGAGTAGAAAGATAATTTCTTATTTTTTTCCTTCATAGTCAAACCAGAATCTTAATCTATTTTTTTGTGGATTATAAGATTCTAATCTTTTAATATCTTTTTCAGAAAGTGGCCTTTTCTTTTCATTGTTAGAATATAAATATAAGTGAGATTTAAAAACATCCTCAACTTCTTTAGCTTTTAAAATATTTGGAGCCACAAAGTATACTTTATCACCTAATTGGATTACCCTTGGGTACTCTTTAAATTTGTTTATATAGTTTTTTAAACCTACTTTTAGATTCCTGTTAATGCTCAAGGGAGAAACACCACAATATAATAAATTATCGGGATTCAATGGCCTATTAGGTATTTTATTCTTAAATTTTTTCAACAATTTATATATAGTTTGATCCTCACAAAGTAAAACAGATAGTCCGCTATATCCAATTGAGCACAAATCATTATATATCAGGGTAGTATTTTTATAACGAGAAAAATCTAACTTTAAATATTTTTCTATCTTATTAGCAACTCTCTCGGTCATTTCAATCAATTTAGATATATCATCAGATGTTGAAATAATCCCATGATTTTCAAGAATAAAAGTGCAATCATTTTGAATAGGATATTCACCCTTAATACATTTTAGTATTGCTTGAGCAAGTGAAACTCCAGGTGTTTTATATTCAATGTAATATACTTGTTTACTATTAATTTCATCTTTAAACAACTTGTTAATCACTAATTTAGAATTTTTTTGTACAGTTAGCATATTAGAACCAATTGGATGCAAATGGATACAATACTCATTCAGGAGGGAATGAGCAAAAGTTTCAATTGATGGACTGCCTCCCTCTATTAGAGAGAGCTTTAACTTCTTAAATGAATTATTCTCGTCTGTTTTTGTAATCTTATTCTTGCCAATATCAAGCAGATAGTTTATTAATTTTGAATTATCAACTAATGAATATCCATTGTTTTGACTTAATTCAGCCATAGAATACCCGCTAGATTTGATTAACATAGTATTTCCAAGCTTTATTGATGAATTGCCCCCCGCAGCTTGAATTAGATCATATCGTTGACCAAAATAATTTGAGATTTCTGAAAGCTCAATTGCTAAATTTTTATATTTTTTATCCATTTTATATTCTCAATATGCCAATTATAAGTTTTTTTAATACCTTCTGAAATATTTGTAGTTGGAACCCAATTTAGGAGTTTTTTGGTTTTTGAAATATCAGCTGATGTATAAAAAACATCTTCAGGAAGGGGTGGTAATTCTTTTATTATATTTTTCGTTTTTGTAATCTTTTCAACTAAAGACAATAAATATTTAATTGAAACAGGATTATTATTTCCTAAATTCAAAATATTAAACCCCTTTAGCTTAGTTGATTTGAATATTCCAGAAACGATATCGTCAACATATGTAAAATCTCTTTTTTGAAGGCCATTCCCGAAAAGACTAATTCTTTTTCGTCTTATATTAGATTCAATAAAAATAAAAGGACTCATATCAGGTCTGCCTAATGGACCATAAACTGTAAAGAATCTCAAAACTGTTACATTAATATTGCTCAATTTTGAAAAAGCATAAAGGAGTACTTCTGATGATTTTTTTGAAGCTGCATAATTAGAAATGGGCATACTAGTCTCTGCATCTAAACTAAATTTTCTTGCTTTAGAATCTCCGTAAACACTTGATGTTGATGCATGAATCAAGCTTTTAATTTTATATCTAACAGCAAGCTCAGCAATATTTAGAGCGCCAATCACATTTGTCATATAATAAACAGTTGGATTCTCTGTAGATTTTCGAACACCTGTTCTTGCTGCAAGGTTAATAATCGCTTCAGGTTTACTATTTTTTGAAAAAGCAGCAAATTCTTTATCTAATTTGTCTTTATTAGAAATATCTAATTTCTTGAAAGTGAAACTTTCAAAATTTTTAAGCTCTTTTATTCTAAACTTCTTAATTTCTGTGTCATAACTATCATTTAAATTATCAATTCCTAAAACAAAATAGCCTTTTTCTAGATATAGTTTTGTAGTATGAAAGCCAATAAAACCTGCTGCACCAGTAATAATAATCTTTTTCATAATTGAAGCTTAAATATAACCTACATTACTTATATTAAAAAATTAGAGTTATATATTAAATTCTAATATAAAATAAAGAATAAACATATGGGAATATTAGAGATACAAAATAGAATTATTAAAAATTTCAAGATTCTTGGATTAACCAAGGTTTTATCAGGAATAGCATCTGCATTAACCATTTTTTTATTAGCTAGAAAATTAGGTGTCGAAAAATTTGGAATACTTTCAATTTCAATAGCATTTGTAGAGGTTTTAAATATAATTTTAAGCCTCCGTATTTGGGAAGCTACAACAAAATTTTTAGGTGATATTAAAGAAAATAAGGAATCAAGTTCAAACCTTATTATAAATAGCATTACTTTAGCTATAAAATCCTCAGCCTTTGCATGTCTTATTATTTGTTTCTTTTCATATAATTATTCAAGTTTAATTTTTAATTATCAAATTGATATTACAAAAATTATCATAATTTATTCATTATTTTATGTTGTATTTACAGCAAATGAAGTGATTGATAGCAGCTTAAGAACTTTTAATAGCTACAAAAGAATACTATTCAACAATGTTACATCTAACTTTTTAAGATTAATATTAGTTTTCATAGCTTTATCATTAAGTGATGATTTAATAACAATAGTAAGTGCATTAGGATTATCAATCTTAATAAGCTTTTTCATTAAAACTTGGTCATTATTGAGATTTATGCAAAATTCGAATATGCCTATAAATTTTATAAACAAAAACTACCCATCAACATTTATGACATATGTATTTTCAACGCACTTTTCAAATATAATAAATCTAGCTAATGAAAAAAACCTAGGGGTACTTTTGGTTGGATATATTGTTGGTCCTTTCTATGCAGGTCTTTTTAAAGCAGCAAGGAGCATCGTCAAGATTATTCGCAGAATAATGGATCCATTGCTTGATATTGCATTTCCTGAATTTGTTAGCTTGGTCAACGAGGGGAGATTAAATGATTTAATAAGACTAATCGGTAAATCTACAAAAATTTTAGGATTGATATCCTTAGCTGTAGGAGCAGTTTTATTTGTTCTATCTGAAGAAATAATTACATTATTTTTTGGAGTAAAATATATAGCTGCACACACTGCCTTAAGTCTTCTAGTCATTGCATCTTTAATCAATAATATCTCGTATTGGATAACTCCAGCCATCCTAGCACTTGGGAAGCCTAGATACTTATTGATAATTAGTTCTTTTGTTTCTGTTATATATATAGCTACTCTATATCCCTTAGTAATAAACTTTAATCATGATGGAGCGGCCCTTTCAGGTTTATTAAGAGCATTCTCTGTATTTTTAGTAGGAATTATCCTATTCAGGATAGCACTAAAAAAGAAAATTACTTAGGTGTCGGTTTAGTATTAGAGTTAGAAAAAGGCTGATCTAATAATTTGCAATGTGACTCGTCCCATAATTCATGAATAGTTTTTACTTCTTCTGAGCTTAATGGCTCTAAAGAACTACATGCAGAATATTCGTCAATTTCTGAATGACTAGTAAAATTTGGTAGAACAGTACATATTTTTTCCTCTGAGAGAGAGAATAAAATTGCAGTCTGTCCAATTGTCCTATCTTTATCATTAAATAAAAATTCCAAATCATCTTTAGCTTTCAAGCCATTTTGCATCCATTGGTGCTTTCTGTGGCTTCTATGATCATCTTTATCATAAACTTTCTCTTCAGTAAAAGACCCATCAAGAATTCCTGAGGCATGGGGGACTCGTGCAATAAATCCAATATTTTTGTTTGGCTCTTTTAACAAAGTTTTAGATGGTTCTTGTTCGAGCAAATTGTATATAATTTGAATAGCCCCAGGGTTTTGAGCAATAGAAGCAATTCCCTCATCCAGCCATCCAATATCAGGCCCTAAAGCCATACCCCAAGATCTTATTTTCCCTTCTTTCTGGAGTTCATTAAGCGTGTCAATAACTTCCTCATTGTTTATAAAGTCAAATCGAGGGTTATGCATTTGATAAATGTCTATGTAATCAGTTTTTAATCGCTTTAAACTTTGCTCACATGAAAATCTTATATTTTCTTTTGAAAATTTCTGAGGTAATTCTTTATGGCCCTTTCTTTCTCCACTATTACTATAAATATCGTAACCAAATTTTGTAGCAATAATTAAATCTTTTCTATCCTTTTCAAATGCTTTATATAGCAATTCCTCTCCATACCCATTCCCATAAACATCAGCTGTATCAAAAAAATTGATACCTTTATCCACAGAATATCGTAATAATTTTATTGCTAGTTCTTCATCATCAACTCCCCACCATTTTGTAGCAACTGACCAAACACCGAACCCTACTTCAGATACTTTTAAGTCATTATTATTTGGGAAGCTTCTATATTTCATTATAAATTATTCTCCTCAAGGTATCTTTCAGCATCTATTGCAGCCATGCACCCAGATCCTGCAGCTGTAATAGCTTGTCTGTAGATACTATCTTGAACATCACCACAGGCAAAAATTGCCTTAAGATTTGTTTTGGATGACTTTCCTATAGTCTTAATATATCCATTTTCATCCATGTCGAGAACTCCAGTAAATAGTGAGGTATTAGGATTATGTCCTATAGCAATAAATACACCATCTGAGTCAATTTCAGAGGTCTCAGAATTAATTGAACTAACAATTTTTATTCCGGATAAGTTTCCATTTTCATCTCCAATAAATTCAGTTGGGTAAGTGTTAAATAGAAAATCAATTTTTTTGTTAGATAAAGCTCTTTCTGACATTATTTTTGAAGCTCTAAGCTGATCTCTTCGATGAATAACAGTTACCTTATTTGCAAATTTGGTCAGATAAATAGCTTCTTCCATTGCACTATCACCGCCACCAATCACATGTATATTTTTATCTTTATAGAAAAAACCATCACATGTAGCACAAGTCGACAAACCCCTACCCATCAGAAGTTCTTCCCCTTTTATATCTAAAAGTTTTGCGGAAGCGCCCGTTGCTATAATGATTGAATCGGTATCAAAAGAGTCTTTATTTACTAATACTTTATATGGGTAACTAGATATATCTATGGAATCAACATTTTTTTGAACACACTCGGCACCAAATTTTATAGCTTGAGCTCTTAACATATCCATTAAATCAGGACCCATGACTCCATCTGGAAAACCAGGAAAATTTTCTACATCAGTCGTCATTGTTAATTGACCACCAGCTTGAAAACCTTCAAATACTATCGGTTTTAAATTTGCCCTAGCACAATAAATTGCTGCAGTTAATCCAGCAGGGCCCGAGCCAATTATAATCACTTTCTTTTTTGTTTCCACTAATACACCATTTATTATATTTATAAGATTAACCTAAAATTTCCATTATTTGATGGAATGATTCTTAAAACCAGATAAGATGATAACATGAAAATCGAATCATTTAATGACTTTATCGGTAAAGATTTTTGTATCAGTTTAAATAAAAAGATATTAATGATATCAGGAAAGGACCATTTGAAATTTTTAAATGGAATATCAACTAATTCACATGGAAATATTAATGAAAGTAATAGAAATTTAATTTTAAACAATAAAGGAAAAATATTATTTGATATCATTTTTTATAGATTTGAACAAGAAACATCATTAATTTTAGTAGCTGATAATGAAGCAGATGAGCTAGTTGATTATATAAATAAATACAAATTATCATATAGAGTTGAAATAAAAAAACTAAAAGAAAATTGTGTTCTTAGTAAAACGCGGAATGGAAAATCTGTTTTTTCATTTAATTCCCCAAATATTGGTGAAGAGGATCTAATAATTAATATTCTTAAGAATGGATATAAAGAAGATGAGAACGATATAGTTAAATATAATTTTTGGAAGGCATCAAATGGAATACCAAGTTACCCAAATGAAATAAATTCTAATCGGATTCCAATAGAACTTAACTTATGGTTTCCACTAAATTTTACAAAAGGTTGCTATATAGGCCAAGAAATTATTGCCAGAATCAGGTATAAAGGTAATGTTAAAAGAAATCTTGCTGTTATTCATTCAGAAAAAGTTATTAATACTAATGCCACAATATTAATCAAGGATAAAATAGTTGGGGAAATTACCTCGAGCTTTTCTTTTAACGAGAAGTTTATATCTCTTGGATTAATTAATCGAGAATATAATAGAGTTGATGAAGAAGTAGAAATTGAGAATCAAAAATACCTAATAAGTGAAAATATCTTTAAAAAAATTAATGAAAAAATTGTAGAACTATAAGAAATCTGTAGTTGGTAAGAAATTTACCAACTACAGATAATTTAAAAATTAAAGATTATGCATTTGGATTTTCAATTACCATTGCAATTCCTTGTCCACCACCAACACATAAAGAAACTAAGCCTCTTTTAACTTTTCTTCTTTGCATCTCGTGTAAAAGTTTTACAATCAAAATTGAACCTGAAGCACCAATTGGATGACCTAGTGCAACAGCACCACCATTTACATTTAATTTCTCGGCAGGTATTGGGAAATCACTTAAGACAGCAAGAGATTGAACAGCAAATGCCTCATTCAATTCAACTAAATCAATATCGTCAATTGTTAACCCTGCTTTTGCCAAAGCTTTGTTCATAGCTGGCACTGGACCAATTCCCATAACTGAAGGTTCAACTCCTGAAACTGCATAAGATATAACCTCACCAACAGGTTTCAAACCTAACTCTTTAGCTTTTTCTTCTGAAGAAACTATCATTGCAGCGGCACCATCATTAATGCCTGAAGCATTACCAGCTGTAACTGAGCCTTCATCGGTAAATACCGGCTTTAATCTACTAAGAGCGGCCATTGAAACCTCACGAGGATGCTCATCAGTATCAAAAACACCTTTTGCAAGTTCAACAGGAACAATCTCTGGTTTAAACACTCCTTGTCTCATTGCTTTTTTAGCCTTACCTTGACTCTCAATAGCAAATTTATCTTGCTCTTCTCTAGATATATTATATTTTTCAGCTAAGTTCTCAGCTGTCATTCCCATATGATAATTATTAAATATGTCCCAAAGTCCATCATAAACCATGCCATCAAGAACTTGATCACTAGCTTCCAGAGCCATTCTGTAACCATATCTAGCTTTGGGTAAAATAAATGGAGCTAGATTCATATTTTCTATACCACCAGCAAGGACACATTCAGCATCTCCTGCTTTGATTGCCATAGCAGCATTAGCAACAGATTGAACACCAGATGCACAAACCCTGTTGAGAGAATATGATGGTGTATCGTAATCTAAGCCAGCTCCTAAGGCTACTTGTCTTGCAGGGTTTTGACCTTGACCTGCACCAAGAATATTACCCATAATACACTCATCAATTTGTGTAGGCTCAATCCCGGTTCTTTTTAAAATTTCTTTTACTACAGTTACACCTAACTTTACAGCTGAAACATCTTGAAGAGCTCCTCCAAAAGTTCCAATCGCCGTACGTAAAGGTTCACTAATTACTACTTTTGTAGACATTGTTTATCCCCCTATGTCATATAGACTGGTTTTCTTTATAAGCAAAAAACTTCATAAATTGTACCAAAAATAAAGCAAAGAATAAACATTTTATTAATTTAATAGTATTATTGAATTAATGATTAAGAAAAAAATATGTATTATCTTTGGCGGTGTATCAGTAGAACACGAAATATCTATAATTTCTGCCAATTCTATTTTGAACAATATTGATAGAAAAACCTTTCATATCCAAGGTCTGTATCTTAATAAAAATGGTGATTTTCAAATATGTGATATAAAAGAAAAAAATTCAAAGTTTTTTTTTAAACCTATTAAATCTAAAGTTTTTTTTAGTTTGAATAAAAAAAATAACGTTGTAATAGAAGTAAATAAAAAAAGAAATGCAATGAAGATTGATATATTTTTTCCAATTATTCATGGAACTGGTGGAGAAGATGGATCAATTCAAGGTTTTCTTAAGACTTTAGATGTCCCATTTGTTGGATGCGATGTTTTAAGCTCTGCTATGACAATGGATAAAATCATTACTAAAACAATCCTAATATCTCATGGAGTTAGAACTGCCAATTTTATTGAAATTAAAAAAGAAGATAAAGAAAATATTGTAAAAAAAATTAAAGATATAGGTTTCCCCTGTTTTATAAAAGCTGCTAATCTTGGCTCTAGTATAGGGGTATTCAAAGTAAAAGAGAAATCTCAACTTAAAAGAACTATAAATAAATGCTTTCAATTTTCTCACAAGATTTTTGTAGAAGAAGCTATTAATGATTGCATAGAGGTTGAGGTTAGTATTTTAGGAAATGATAAGATTCATATTTCCACTCCTGGAGATGTTTTACCGTCATCTGAGTTCTATGACTACAATGCTAAATACATAGATGGAAAATCTGAACTAAATGTGCCTTCTAAAATAATTAAGAAAAATAAAAAGTTACTAAATGAAATAAAACATTTCTCAGAAATTGCATATCAAGCTCTAGGATGTAAAGGAATGGCAAGAATAGATTTTCTTTATGGGAAAAAGAAAAAAGATAAAACTAGAAAGGTATATTTCAGTGAAATAAATTCAATACCTGGATTTACTGAAATTAGCATGTTTCCCAAACTTTTGAATTACGATAAAATTAAGTATCAAAAAATTATCACTCGACTTATTGATTTAGGATTCGAAATATTCAATAAAGATAAAAAGTTAAAAAAAACTTATAGTTAATCTATTGTCTCTTTTCTGAAAATAAGTAAAACGAAGACACCTAAAATAATTAGTAAACCACCAACTAATTTAATCGGCTCAGGTATTGTTTCAAAAAAAATATAAGATAAATAAACTACAAAAACTGCTTCTAATGGTGTAATTGCTGTGGTTCTAGAAACATCAACAAGTTTAATTGCTTGGAACTGAAATGCTTTACCTATATAGGCTCCGCAAGTACCACCAAGTAGCATCATTGAAAAGTCATAAAAAGTAGGAATTTGGAATTTACCTGAAAAAAATAAATAAAGAAAACCAATTATAACAACGCCCATCGATCTTAAAGTTGCAACCATCATCATATTTAAATCTTTTCCAATTTTCTTAACCAAAATAAATAATATGGAGTAAAAAAATGCTGCAGAAATAGCAAAAATAGAACCTTTGATTTCCAAGACTGAAGAGTCATAAGTAATTAGTGCCCCACCAAATATAGTTAAAATAATGCCTGCTGTTTCCATTCTTCCCAATCGTTCACCAAGGAATAAAACTCCTAATACAACAGAAAACAAAACTTGAAATTTCATTAAGAAAGATGTGGCTGGTGGACCTATCAATCTCAGAGCTATAACCCAACTTGCCGCACCAAAAACAGTAACTATTGAGGATATAATCATAATTTTTTTATACTTTCCTAAATCGTTTAGTGGAACTCTAAAATTTGTACCGATAGCAGTAAATATTACCCTTTTAAAAACTGCCACAATAAAAGCACCTAAGAACCAATAAAAAGCCACTACCTCAGGAAAAAGTGTCTCTGAAACTTTTTTTCCAAAAATATATGAAAATGCTGTAAAAAATGCAGTTCCGATTATAAAAATATATCCAAGAAATTTATTATTCACTTTATTAATACCCTTATTAAAGACTACTCAGATTTTTTTACTGCTATTCCAAGTTTTTCAAACCCTGATGATTTGATTAGGTCCATAACTTTAACTACAAATCCATGATCAATAACTTCATCAGCTTTCAACACAACAGTTTTACTCTTATCCTGTTTGATTAAATAATTTTTAACTTGGTCATAGAAGAACAATTTATCATCAATATAAATCTTATTCCCCTTCTCAATACTAACAATGATTTGTAAATCTGTTAAAGTTTCGGAACTCTTAGCTTTAGGTAACTTAATATTTAGGCTTGAAGTTAAATCGCTAAAATTCAACGACAATGCAAAAAATATCAATAAATTAAATACCACATCTACAATAGGAGTTAAATCCAGACTAGTTTCTTGATTTGATAAATTTTTTCTAAAATTCATTTCAAATTAATCCTTAATTCTATCTAGGATTTTTTTGGAATTATCTTCAAGTTCTACTGCAATATCGTTAACACGAGAGTTAAGAAACTTATATCCAATAAATGAAGGTATTGCTACTAAAAGACCGAAAGCAGTTGTATAAAGAGCTTCGGATATTCCTCCAGCAAGACTTGGAGGATCAACCACGGTTTGAGTAGAAATAACTTTAAAGACTGTAATCATTCCAGATATTGTCCCCAACAAGCCAAGCAAAGTGCTTATATTGCTAAGAGATCCTAGTATTTCATTCGATTTTGATATTCTATAAAGTTGTTTTTTAGCTTCTTGCTCCACAACAGATTCAATATATCTCTTATCTTTACCCCTATTAATAATTATAAGTTCTACGATCCGCGAAAATACTGTTTTATCTTTTTCACAAAATGCTAGTGCATTGTCATAATTTCCTGAATCAAGATATGTTTCTAGCTTTAGGAGGAAGGATTTTGTAATAATTTTATCAATGCGTGACAGATAAAATCTTTTTAAAAAAATACTAAGTGCCATAACAGAACAAAAAAGTATCGGATATACAAAAAAACCACCTTTGGTAAAAATTGACACTAATAAAGACTCTTTCATAAAATTATCTCATTCTCCAAAATTTGTGTAATAGTCTCTCTTTTTTTAATTAGTTTAGCCTTTCCATCATCTATAAGAACTTCAGGTGCTTTGGGCTTAGAATTATAATTTGAAGACATAACATGTCCATATGCTCCAGCAGAGTTAATAACTAGAACATCACCCTTCTTTGGATTATTTATTTGGACATCACGTCCAAGAACATCACCTGTTTCACAAATCGGACCTACAATATCAAATGTCTTTTTGTTCTCTGTGCAATCAGACACCTTCTCGATTTTGTGATAAGCATCATACAGCGAAGGTCTTAAAATATCATTCATTCCAGCATCCACAATCAAAAAATCTTTACCATAATTATTCTTCTCATAAACAACCGATGTAAGAAGTACTCCAGAATTACCGACAAGCGATCGCCCAGGTTCTAAAACTAGTCCACATTTAAGTTTGTTTATTTTAGTCACGATTCTTTTTGCAAAATCTTTTTTAGATGGAATTATATCATCATCTGAATATTTAATTCCTAAACCGCCACCAATATCTATATATTCTATATTTATACACAATTCTCTTAATTTGTTGAACAGCTCCTCAAGCCTATCAAGTGAATCACTAAAAGGTTGGAAATCTAATATTTGTGAACCAATATGTGCATCAATGCCAATTGGATTTACATTTTTTAAATTTTTTGAAACTTTATAGATTTCTAAAGCCTGGTCAACAGCTATGCCAAACTTGCTTGACTTTAAACCAGTAGAGATATATGGATGGGTTTTAGGATCAATATCTGGATTAACTCTTAAAGAAATATTTGCCACTTTATTAATCTTGGCAGCTAATAAATTAATATTTTCTAGCTCATCTTGAGACTCAACATTAAAAAATAAAATTCCATATTTTAAAGATTCGAGTATTTCTTCATCTGATTTTGCAACTCCAGAAAAAACTATTTTTTTTGGATCTGCATTTATTAATTTTAATCTCTCAAGCTCACCCAATGAAACAATGTCAAAACCTGCACCTAGTTCTTTAAAAGTTTTTAATATATTAATATTAGAGTTTGCTTTTACAGAGTAGCAAATTTTGACATCGGTGCATTCAGAAAATGCTTCCTTATAATCTATAAATTCTCTTACTATTGAACTCTTACTGTAGACATAACATGGTGTCCCAAATTTTTTTGCGACTTCTTCTAAAGAAACTTTATCTAAATGAACTTTATTGTTGATTCTTTCTAACATACAAATATATTATATACTTGGTTTAAGATTATAATATCCCAAGGACCTAATTAAAAATGAAATATAAAGTTACATTCAAAAATGTGTCAAAAACAGTTGAAATAGAAAATGGTGAATCTATTGTTAGCAAAGCTAATGAGAATGGTATTAATATTCCATTTAGCTGCATGCAGGGTATGTGCACTACATGTATTGCAACACTATTAAGTGGAGAAATTGAATATATTGAAGATCCAGATCCAGATACATTAACTCAAGAAGATATTCAAGAAAACAAGATACTTCTCTGCATTGCAACACCAAAATCAGATATAGAAATACTAGAAAATGATTAATTTTCTTATTTGTTGAATTTAAAAAGACCTTTTGATACAATTTATATATCAGGAGGTGCACTATGCCAGATAATCACAATTCACCACAGCGTAACTGGGCCAGGCAAGTTAGCAAAGATTTTGCTCAATCTGCTCATGATCCACAAAAAGCTCTTGGATATGCAGGCCATGTTGCAGGACATCAAAACTGGGCAGCTAAAGTTGGTTTAGATTTTGGGAGACCAGAAAACCAATCTAAGCACAGAAGAGCTGTTAACCAATAAGTTTTTATCAGTTTTAATTAAAAAAGGTCCAACTCTAAATAGTTTGACCTTTTTTTTATTTTTATGTTCAAAACAATTCTAAATTTTTTATCCTTTTCTATATATTATATTTTTAGCATTATCTTAAGTGCTTATTGTACTTATCTTTTTTACCTTCACTCTCCCTACCCGTTTGAGTCGTATAATATTCTTTACTATTTTTCAGGATTTAATTTTTTTTTCTCTAATGAACTTTTTTTCAATGTTTTAACTTATTTGATTTCATTATTTTGCTTAGGGATTGTATATCTAATAGTTTCTAAGAAAAATAATTTAGTAAGAATTTTAAATGGATTAATTTCTGCAGGAATAATTTTTCTGTTATATTTTTCAATAACTTTTCTTCTTACAGATTTGAATCAGATAAAAAATACTAAAATTTATTTAATTCAAGATTTTATAGGACTAAATATTTACTACATAGTTCTATCGATTGTATATAAAAAGAAAAAGATAGGAGTTTAAATTGTCGGTAGTTATATATTCAACTAAAAATTGTCCTTTTTGTATTGCTGCAAAAAATCTTTTGGAGTCGCTAAGTATTCCACTTGAAGAAATTGATTTAACAAGTGATATTGAAAAACGACTTGAAATTTCTACCAAATACAATTGGAGAACTGTACCCATGATAATTATCAATGATAACTTTATTGGTGGTTTTGATGAACTTAATAATCTTTACAGTGAGGGAAAGCTAGAAGAATTACTATAATTTAGTTCAGCACATGCATATACTTCACTTTTTTCATTAAAAATCATTATGGTAGACATATCATTATCTATCAAGCTTGTGGGATTATCTGGATTCAAAAAAATATCATTTACAAATATAATTTTATTAAAAACCTTAAGTTCACCGGTATAACGACTTATTTCATTTTTCAAATAAAATTTATAAATATAATCTATATCTGAATTAATGCTGATGAAATTTCCTCTTCCTTGGAAATTGGGGGGAATGCATTCACCAGAATTGTTTATTCTTAAATAATGCACCCCTGGGATAAACTTAGTAAGATTGATTCTCAGGTTTGAACCTGGACCTTGCTCCATTATCTCTATTGAACCAACCACTTCCTTGTTGCTAGTAATAAAATCACCAGAAGCTTCATATACTGCATTATTAGACTGGCATGAAAATATGAACAAACTTAAAAAAATTATTAAATATGTTTTCCTATTCACCAATATGTATCTTACCCTTTTTCTTTGCTAAATCTATTTGCTTTTGCCTTTCAGTTGCTTTGTTAATTTGCTTATCAGATAATCTATTTACACATTTAGGGCAATGTATACCTTTTTTAAAGTTAGACGATTTAGATTCCTCATGACTTACAGGTTCACCGCAAGCATTACACATAATATATGTTCCTTTATCTAAGTTATGTTCAACAGCTACTCTGTTATCAAAGACAAAACACTCACCTTCCCATTTTGATTCTTCCTGAGGTATTTCCTCTAAATATTTTAATATTCCACCTTTAAGATGAAAGACATCTTTGAAGCCTAGCTCAAGCAAGTAAGAGCTAGCTTTTTCGCACCTTATTCCTCCAGTACAAAACATCGCAACTTTCTTATTTTTGTATTTTTCTAAAGACTCAACAAAACTTGGAAAATCCTTGAAAGTATTAGTGTCTGGGACAATGGCATTTTCAAAAGTTCCTATAGAAGTTTCATAGTAATTTCTTGTATCTAAAAGAATTAATTCATCATCATCTAAAAGCTTATTCCATTGCTCAGAATCAAGGTATGTCCCAACCTTATTGTTTGGATTTGACAATTCAGGGTAACCTAAACTAATTATTTCTTCTTTCACTTTTAGTCTCAATCTGTTAAATGGCTTAACTTCTGAATATGAAATTTTAATATCATCATTATTAATACCAATTTTTTTTAATTCTTTAATTATTAAATCTATTTTAGAATCTTCACCAGCCAACATCCCGTTGAGTCCCTCATTGGCTAGAATTAATGTTCCAAGTATTTTATTTGGTTTCATTAAATTTATATATTCTAGTTTAAGCTTATTCACATCACTTAACGGTATAAATTTATAGAAACCTATAACTTTATATTTGTTCATACTTAAGAAATTGTACCAGCTGCGACAGTATTGTTTGTATCAGAATCAATTAAAATAAAAGCACCAGTGGTTTGATTTTTTGAATAAGTGTCATAAGCAATACTTTTTAAAAGTGTTAAAGAAACTTGGCAAACATCATTCATTTCAATACATGATACATCTTTTTGCTGTTCTAATGTTTCCATATCAATTTTATAAACTAAGTCCTTTACTATACATTTAGTAATTTTATTACAATGTTTAAATAGATATTTCTTTTTTATATTCATTGGCTCACTATCCATCCAACAAACATTAGCAATAATTTTATTTGAAATTTGTGGAAGATCACCATGTTTTACTATCATATCACCACGTGATATATCAATTTCTTTATCCAAACAGATGCTTACTGAATCACCAATTTTTGCTATATCTACTTCTAAACCTGACTTTATAATCTTAGTAATTTTTGCATTAAAATTTGATGGAAGAACATTTATCTCAGTTCCAATAGAAAACTCATCACCAACAAGTGTTCCTAAAAATCCCCTATAATCTTTAGTATTTTCATTATCGACTCTATTTACCAGCTGGACGGGAAACCTCATACCAGAAGTTTCTTTGTTGTTCATCGGTTCTGCCCTCTCTAACAACTCAATTAGTGTTTGGTTCTTATACCATTTCATATTATTAGATTTAGAAATTATATTGTCTCCATTTAGAGCCGAAATAGGTATTACATCAATTTTGGGTAATTTTAGATTTTGAGAAATGCTCAAAAAATCCTTTTTTATAAAGTCAAAAGTCTTCTCTTCATAATTTACTAGATCCATTTTGTTTATTGCAACTATTATTTGCTTGATTCCTAAAAGCCAACTTATATAAAGGTGTCTTTTAGACTGCTGAAGAACTCCTTTTCTGGCATCAATGAGAATAATTGCTAAATCAGAATTACTAGCACCAGTAAACATATTACGAGTATATTGGACATGTCCTGGTGTATCTGCAATAATAAATTTTCTTCTAGGAGTTGAAAAATATCTGTATGCAACATCAATTGTGATTCCTTGTTCTCTTTCAGCTTTTAAACCATCTGTAATTAATGCAAAATCTATCCCACTGTTCTCTTTCTTATCAGATGTTCCCTTTAAAGACTCTAATTGGTCAATAAAAACTCCTTGTGCATCATACAATAGCCTTCCAATTAAAGTAGATTTCCCATCATCAACACTTCCAGCTGTAGCAAACCGTAGAATATCAACTTCACTTTTCATTAAAAGTATCCTTCTTTCTTTTTGTCTTCCATACTATTTGAACCGTGGTCTATAATTCTTGTTTCTCTCTCACTTCTAGTAGCAGTAATAGCCTCATCAACAATTGAATCAATAGTTATAGCTGAAGATTCTACTGCTCCTGTGCATGGAGCACAGCCAAGTGTTCTAAATCTACATAGAAGTTCTTCTACATTACCCTCTGAATTAGTTGAATAATCTAATGGAATTAGATTTTTATCTTTTTTTATAATTTTTCTTTTTTTTGCAAAGTATAAGGGAACGATTTGAATATCTTCCTCTTTTATATAATTCCATATATCACCCTCAGTCCAGCTTGATAATGGAAAGACTCTCACAGATTCACCTTCATCTATAGAACCATTATAAATATTCCAAAGCTCTGGTCTTTGCGCTTTAGGATCCCATTGACCAAAAGAATCTCTAAATGAAAAAACCCTTTCTTTGGCTCTAGATTTTTCTTCATCTCTTCTTGCACCACCAATCGCTGCGTCAAACTTATTCAATTCCAATGCATCTAAAAGTGCTTGAGTTTTAAGAGCACCGCAACATTTCGCTACTCCTAATTTTGATGGATGTGCTCCATTAGCAATAGCTTCTTCATTCCTATGAACTATGAGCTCTGCACCAATTGAATTTACTAACGAATCTCTAAATTCATACATTTCTTTAAACTTATAACCTGTATCTACATGCAAAAGAGGAAAAGGAATTTTTGCAGGGAAAAATGCTTTTTGGGCCAGATGTAGCATTACACTTGAATCTTTACCAACTGAATAAAGCATCACAGGATTTTCAAATTCAGCTACAACTTCTCTTAAAATAAAAATAGCTTCATTTTCTAATTCTTCTAAGTATTTAGACTTGCTCATAACTATTGGACCAATTGCTTAATTTTTTCAAAATCTTGGTCATTATAAAAATCTCCAAAAGATTCCTCATTAGTTTCTCTATTAACTTTCCAATGCTCAATTAATTTTGAAATTATTAGGGAAAGTTTTGAATCATCAACTAATTCTAAAAATAATCTATTAAGCCTTTTCCCTAGATGATCACCACCCAAATAAATATTGTATTTGTTTAATGTAGAACCGATTAATCCAATCTCAGAAACAGGAGGTCTTGAGCATGAGTTAGGACATCCAGACATTCTAATTTTTATTTTTTCATCTCCATAACCTAAGATTTCAAGCTCTGTCATCAATTTTGGTAAATATCTTTCAGCTTCTGCCATTGCCAGACCACAAGTTGGTAATGCGGGACATGCTAAGGAGAACTTTCTCAAAGGACTATAATTTTTATGTGTATCAATATTATATGAGGAAAGCATCTTTTTAATTTCATCAATATCGCTAGCATCTATATTGATAAGAATTACATCCTGTGTAGCGGTTAACCGTGACTCTATTTTAAATTTTTTTATAATTTCATTAAGTCCCGTTTTCAATTTAACATCATCACTATCTTTGATTCTTCCATTTTCTACATAGATACCACAAAAATATTTATTAGCTTGTATTTGAGGATGCCAACCATAATAATCATCAATCTCGTTTGGGGCTGATGCATAGTATTCTTTCAACTTGTATCCTAATCTTGATTCAAGTTCCTGCCTAAACTTTTTAACACCCCACTCTTCTAAAAGATATTTCATCCTTGCTCTTTTTCTGTTAGTCCTACATCCATTGTCCCTTTGAATCTTTAAAATTGTTTTCACAACTTCAACAACTTGGTCTTCAGCACACATGCCTAATTCGTCTGCTAATCTGGGAAAGGTTTGACTTTGTCTATGATGACTGCCTAAACCACCACCGACTAATATATTGAATCCTATAATTGAATCATTAGGAGCTTTGTGAATTGGAATTATACCAATATCTTGTGTATACACATCAATAGAATTGTCGAGCTGATGACCTACTCCTATTTTAAATTTCCTTGGTAAGTAAGATTTGCCGTACAAACTATCCTCTTCAACCTTATCTAAATTCTCTTGAGTTGTAACTTTCTCGCCATCTACCCATATTTGATAATAGCCAGTTGATTTTGCTAATGTGGCCCTATCAATATCGTGTGCTAACCTTTGAGAATCATAATTGTAATCATTTCTAATATCTGACAAAGGAGATGCAACTGTATTCCTATTTATATCCCCACATGCACCATATGAAGAAATAAGATTTTTATTCATTTCATTTACAAGGTTCCATAAATTCTTTTTTCCAATTCCATGAAACTGAAAACATTCCCTTGTTGTTATTCTTAAAGTCCCATTGGCCCATTTGTCACTCAAACCATTCAAAATATTCCATTGATCGGAAGATATATTTCCTCCTCCCGGGTTTTTTGTTCTAATCATAAAACTATAATCTCTTTCTTTTTTCTCTTTGATTAAGGCTTTTCTTTTATCTCTATCGTCTTGTTGATAAATTCCATGAAACTTCAATACCTGCAAATTATCCTCAGAAAATTTTATTGAACTTTCATCATTTAATTCCTCAGCAATGGTTCCACGAAGACCATTTGAAGACTCTTTTATTGATTCATTCTTTACTTTTTTAACCTCTGACATTCTTCACCCACATAAAAATATTTAAAATAAAAATATAAGAAAACACTATATTAAATTCATTTTCAACGGGTTTCTGGAAAGTAACTAGGTTTCAAAAAATAAACGGGTTTCTAAAAAGTAAGTGGATTTCAGAACATAAATTCTGATGTATATTTCTTGACTTAATCAGAGGAAAAAATGGAACTAATTTTTTTATCAATCTTGGCTCTAATATTATCTTTTAATATTGGTGCTAATAATGCCGCGGCTTCGATGGCAACTGCTTATGGTTCAAATTCAATTTCAAAACTTGGAAGTGTTTCATTAATCTTTATTTTTGTTTTTTTAGGTTCTACAATCGGAGGTGAAAATGTTGTACAGACTGTGGGTAAAGAATTAATACCAAATACTATATTAATAGATAATATCTTATATTCTTTTTTAATTGTAGTCCTGCCCTTGGCAGCGATTTTTGTGGCGAATATCCTTAGAATGCCAATTGCAACAACCCATGTGGTAGTTTGTACGATTATAGGAATTGGCCTTGCAAATGAGAATATTTTTGAGAGTAATATTATTAAAATTATAGCTTGGTGGATAATCTCACCATTAGCGATATGGATAATTAATTATGGGATTGGGAAATATTTATATTTCAAAATTATTAACTATTTGGCCACTAACTACGAAGAAAAAAAAGTTGATCTTGTTTTGAAAATGGCATTAATTTCATCCGGATGTTTTTTAGCTTTTTTTGCTGGAGCAAATAATTCTGCTAATGCATCTGCCACCCTAGTATCATTGGATTTAATAAATGCAAAAGATGCAGCTTTAATAGTTGGATTTTTTATGGCTTTAGGCGCTTTAATGTTTGGTGGAAGAATAATAGAGACTGTTGCCAAAGGAATTACTGATATATGCATAATTAGAGCAATTTCGGTCCAATCAACTTCAGGTATTTTTCTATGTATAGCTTCAATATTTGGAGTCCCTATATCATTAGCAGAGATAATTACTTCAGGGATAATTGGTTTTTCTTGTGCTAATTCTGGGTTTTCAAGAACAATCAAAAATACAAATGTTTCAAAAATGATAAAGCTTTGGACTATAACACCAATTCTATGTGTGCTTATTTCATATTTTTTAGCAGGGTTTATTAAGTGAAAATTAAAATGAAAAACGATAAAATATATCAACATATTAAATATTGTCAATCATTAAAAGCGGAAGAAATATTACATGAAGCATTTAAGTTTTTTAACAAAAATGTAGAAATTGCAGTAAGTTTTGGGGCTGAAGATGTTGTATTAATAGATATGGTTTCTAAGCTAAAAATCGATATTGGAATTTTTACAATTGATACAAAAAGACTTAATAAAGAAACCTATGATTTAATAAAAGAAATAAAACAAAAATATAATTTAAAAATTGAAATACTATCTCCGAATGAGTCATCAGTTAGAAAAATGGTAGATGCTAAAGGGGTCAATCTTTTTTATGATTCTGTAGAAAACAGAAAAGAATGTTGTGGTGTGAGAAAAGTTGCTCCGTTAAAAAAGAAATTGAATTCTTTAAGTGGATGGATAACTGGTGTAAGAAGTGATCAAAATCAAAACAGGTCTGAATTTAAAAAAGTTGAATTAGATGAAAACTGGGAAAATAATTTAATTAAATACAATCCACTAGTTAATTGGAGTTATGAACAAGTGTTCAATTATATAAGTAAACACAAAGTTCCTTATAATAAATTACACGATGAAGGTTATCCATCTATAGGATGTGAACCATGTACTAGAGCAATTAAAAAAGGTGAAGATTTTAGAAGTGGAAGGTGGTTTTGGGAGAAAAATGGAAACACTGAATGCGGCTTACACATAAAATAGGCGAAAAAAAAAGGTGAGTTTTAGTGCTAATCCCTTAGCTTTCTTCGTGAGACAATCAGTATTATCTCTAACTCAACCTTATATATTGATTATAACTAAAAAAAATAAAACAAATACTATATTTCTTTGGCTTCAGATATATCTTCAGGGAGAAAAATACTGCCCAATGGAAGCAATAAGGCATCCCCTAAAACGGTTATAACTCTAAAAATGATTATTCCAATTGTTGGATCATCTGGGCCAAAAATCGGAGACAACAGAGTGATTACAATAAATTCCCTTATCCCAATACCTCCAGGAGCACCAGGAATTACAAACATTCCTAACCATGTAATAGTAAAAAGTGCAATTACATATAAGAAAGTAATATCCATACCAAGAAGACTATGAAAAACAAAGTACTCTACCAGCCCCATACCGTAGAAAAAGCCAATTAATAACAATATTAATTTAACTATTCTCATTATATTGCCTTTATTAACGGAAGATTTATAATTTTTAAGAGCTTTAAAAAGATAAAAAATAATGGCTAATGCACCAAAAATTAATATCCCCAACGAAAAACCTTTTAGTTTTCCACCTGAAAAATCCCTTATTTGATTAATTAATTCTTCTGATAAAGAAAATGAACCAGTCAAAGTTGAAAACAAAACTATTAAAATTCCAATTAAAACCATGAAAACTATTTCCAAGAAATAACTTTGAACTACATTGCTTTTTGAGGGACCTAACTGAGTGGCAAAATAAATTCTTGCTATAACATGCATTAAATTTGAGGGGATGTACTTGTATATTTGAGTTTTAGTATAGATTCCAATTATGCGCCATTTAGGCAAACTAGATCCATGAAGAAGCTCCAGCATATATCTCCAACCAGTTGCTAAAAACCCCATTAAAACTACATAAATAGCAATAAATAAAATTATATACGGTATCCAAGCATAACTAATTTTTTGTTTTGCTGCTTCAAGATCAATATTAATTACATTGTTATAAACGAAATATAGTGCAGCTGCACTTATTACCCAACCAAGGATTTCTATTATCTTTTTTTTCAAAGGTTTTTTATTATTTTCCACAATCAAATGCTCCCAAGTAGAATTCAAGCTTACTATATTGGGGTTAAAAAAGAAAGATTTTAAAAAAAACTAGCAATTTCATGCCTTTATGTAATATAATTACATTAATTACTCTGAGGTTACTATGTTTATAAATTTATTATCAACTTTTTTTCTATCAAATAAGTTTTATGAAGCAATCAGTCTAAATAAAAATTATATATCTTCTCAAAAAGCACTAATTATTATTATTGTCGCAACCTTATTAGATGATGTTGCATACTATATATTTGATAATAATTATGCATTAACTAATCTTAGCTCTATTTTTTATTTCTCTGAAGTAATCTTATCAGTTTTTGCAATTAGTTTATTAGCTAGGATTTTTGGAGCTGGAGCTAGAGCCTCTCAATATGGGTCAGTCTTAAGAGCTTACTCTTATACATTATCTCCAGTAATTTTTGGTTCGATAATACTCATTATTGTTTCTACTACAACAAATTGCAATGTGACCTATTACGATACAGTCAAACTTGCTGCATTTCTTGTAATCACAGGATGGATGTGGCTATGTCAATTTATTTGTATACAAACAATTTTTAATAAATTAGGTTTCTTAAAAAGAATGTTTTTATTCTTAGTCACCATTGGAATATATGTAGGAGTTGATAAGTTTAAAAAATTCTTTTATCTCTTCTTATCTGGATCCCAATAATCAACAATTCTAAAAGTGTCTACAATGTAATTTAAGTTAACACTATGTTCGACTGCATCCTTATAGATTTCATATGCAAGATATGGTGTTAAATATAAATCCAATTTATCTTTTTTTGGGATTCTATTATGTAATTCTGAAATTATTACAGCTGCTGTAATTTTCAGATCTCCAAAATCTATACTCACATCAGGAATCTGATATTTATTCATAATCTCTTCTTTTAAATCAGCATGAGTCTTCACTGATATCTCTAAGAACCTAGTTATAGAATCAAAGTTATCAATTACTCTGAAGCATCTCCTTGGTGGATGAACTTCAAAAGTTATTATAGGTTCACTGCAATTTTTAATACTATGAACAAAGCCTGAATCATAATGGTAAAACAAATTATTATCTCTAGAGTTCCTTAACGATTCTCCAACATTTCCTAAAAGACATTTGAGAGAGGCTTTATCATCGCAATCGTTAGAGTTAAGCAAAATAGACCAATAATTAACTGTTTCAACAAAAAAAGGGTCCATTAAAACATTAGTATCAAATTCTAATGCCCAAAAAAGATATTTGGGACTTTTCGTTATTAAATATTTATTGATTAAAAGATGTCTTGAAAAACAATTGGGAGAATTTAGTGTTTCAGGGAAAAAGCCTAAATTATCACCTTGATCATATTTATTTTGCTGGGTTTCAAAAGAAATATAATTAATCTCTATGCTCCTTTATTTTAAAGTAATTAAATAAGCACAATTGTTTTTTAAGTCTGTTCCGCTTGAAAAGTATCGGTCATAAAAAATAAATCTATTTTTTTCTGAATTCCATTCTAATTTCTTACTTATTGATTTATCATCTTCGACCACATAGTGTTTGCCATTTTCACTGTATGAAAAATATTTCAACCTCTTGCAGTTTTCAGCTCCCTTAGAAACATACCCTAATCCTAATACAACCCCTTCAGCATCAATTATATAAATTGATTTTACTTCAGATAAATTTTGCAAGAATGTCTCTTTATAAAACAAATTGTTTAAATCACTTGCTACAATCTCATTCAATAACTTTGAATCTAATCCTTCTAATCTCTCAAATTCATTAGTTTCAACTTGATCTCCAATTGAAATTGAGTCAACTATTATGTCCCTATTTTCTATCAATTCGTGATTTGAATTTTTATTGAGATAAATCAAAGAAGCACCTAGTAAAAGTAAAATATATAATGCTGGTGTTATTATCCATTTGTTATCTCTTATCAAATATTTAATTCTCATAACCTAACTCCAAAAATTATTCTTTAATAGGGGTAACTTTTAGCATTTTATCTGGGTCAGTAACCATCCCACTTTGATCCATACCTTTTTTAAGACCATCTATAAAATTCATCCCTTCAACAACTTCTCCCCAAATAGTATATTGTCCATCTAACCAATTAGCATCGTTAAAACAAATAAAAAATTGAGAATTTGCACTATTTGGATCGCCAGACCTTGCCATTGATGCTGTACCTCTTGTATGCTTCTCTGCACTAAATTCTTGTTTTAAGTTTGGCTTATCTGATGAACCTGTTCCCGTTCCAGTAGGATCACCAGTTTGAGCCATAAAATCTGGAATTACTCTATGAAAAACTATCCCATCATAAAATCCTTCCTCTGCTAATTCTGTAATTTGTTTTACATGATTTGGTGCCAAGTCTGGTCTTAATTTTATTTTTACATCACCTGACTCAAGCTTAATAACTATATGTGTATAATCCATTTTACCCCCTAGTCGTAGTAGATATTTAAATATATATTTTTTTAAACACTTTTAAAAGGGTTAATGGTACTTTTAAATTTACACATAGCATTGTATAATTATGTTCTGTAAGGTTCGCACCCCTATAACATGATTTTAATATTCAAGAATGGAGGGCAGTTATGTCATTAATTACAAACGATCATGAAGAATTCAGAGCAGCAGTAAGAAAATTTACTCAAGAGGAAATTGTACCTATTGCAGAAGATATAGATTCTTACAAGTATCCGGATATACCTCAAGAGGTTATCAAAAAAATGGCAGAACAAGGATATTTTGGAGTTATTTTTCCTGAAGAATATGATGGCTTAGGCCTTGATTACATAACATTATCTATTGTTTCCGAAGAGCTTAGTAAAGGTCTATTGAGTGTAGGAAGTGTAATGACTAGAGGAATTCTAACTGGAACTTTGTTATTAGCTCATGGAACAGATGATCAAAAAAAGCGTTTTTTACCTGGTATTGCAACGGGAGAGTTTATGACAGCAGCGGCATTCACTGAACCTGATTCAGGATCTGATACTGGTAGTATGATTACTAAGGCTACAAAAGTTGATGGTGGTTATATTCTAAATGGTTCTAAAGCATGGTGTACATATGCAAACAGAGCACATTACTTAACAGTGCTTGCAAGAACTGATTCAGACTTAAGCAAGAGGCACAAAGGATTGAGTATCTTCATGGTTGAAAAAGAACCTGGTGAGGACATAGATCATCCCAATATAAAAGGTGAGCCAATCCCTACCGTTGGATATCATGGAATGAAATCATATAATCTCTCACTTGAGGATGTTTTTGTTCCTGAAGAAAATATGATTGGAACTGAGGAAAATAGAGGATTTTATCAATTAATGGAAACCTATGAGGCAGCGAGACTTCAGACAGCTGCAAGAGCAGTCGGGGTAGCACAAGCGGCTTTCGATTTTTCATTACAATATTCAAAAGAAAGGGAACAATTTGGTAAACCGATTTCTGAACACCAAGCTATAAGAATGAAACTTTCTGAAATGGCAACAGAGCTTGAAGCTGCTAGACAATTAGTCTACTATGCTGCATCAATGAAGGATTCTGGGAAAAGATGTGACCTTGAAGCTGGTATGGCTAAAGTTAAATCTGCAAAAGCGGCAGAATATGTTACAAGAGAAGCTATGCAAATACTTGGTGGATATGGTTATTCTAAAGAATTCCCTGTAGAAAGATTTTGGAGAGATGCGAGAGTAATAAGTATTTTTGAGGGAACTAGTGAGATTCAGCATGAAGTTATTGCTAAATCTTTATTGAGTAAATAAAAATCAAACATCAGGAGGAGACAAATGTTTGTATTAGATGGAGGAACTAGAGTAGTAGTTCCAAGAACAGAATTAACTTACCCGGGGCACAACATGAAGCTTCATACAAATGCGGCAAGTGCTGAAAAAACACCTGTTGATCATGTAATGGCTGACTTGGAAGATGCTTGCCCGTATGAGTTCAAAGGTGATAAAAGTAGAGCAACTATGGTTGAGGCTTTAAATACTTTAGATTTTGGTAAGAAAGTAATTACAGTACGACCAAACAATATTAAATCCGAATTTTTTAAAGGCGATATGGAAGCCATACTTAGTGGAGCAGTCGACAAATTTCATGGAATTATAATTCCAAAGTGTAACGGCCCAGAAGATGTAAAGCTTGTTTCTGAAACACTTGATGAGCTTGAAGCAAAGCATGGATGGAAAACCAAGTTGGCGATAGAAGCATTGATAGAAAGACCAAGAGCACTTGAATATGCTTTTGAAATGGCTAAAGCTTCTCCCAGAATGGCTGGTTTAATTTTTGGTATTGCTGATTATACAGCTGAACTAGGTGTTGACCCTAGTGCCTGTTTAGATGCACAAAATGAAGTTTTTTATTATGAAAAGAAAGCAGTTATTACTGCTGCAAAAGCAGCAGGTCTTCATGCGATAGATAATGTATATCTAGGTCTTTGGAGAAAAGATGATACTCCAGAACAAGTTAAAAAAGTTGAAGATGGTTTAAGAAAAAAAGTTGAAGGATCAGCTTTAATAGGAATGGATGGAACTTGGGTTATCCATCCTCAACAGGCTGTAATATCCAATAGTGCTTTTACACCAAATGAAGAACAAATTAAAGAAGCAAGACAACAACTAGACTTTTATCATGAAATGGGTGGGGGTTCAATGTTTAATCCAGAAACTGGTGAAATGATTGATGAAGCAACTGCAAAAATTGCCTTAATGAGAGTTTCTAAGGCCCACTTAGCAGGTTTAGTCGATAAAGAATATCTTGATTTAATGGCTGAAAAAAGTAAATCAATTACAGGATATGATATTCTTGGTTCTTAACTATGGCACAAACTGAAAGAGATAAACCATGGATTATGAGAACCTATGCTGGACACACAACAGCTGAGGATACTAATAAACTTTTCAAAACTAATTTATCAAAAGGTCAGACTGGATTGAGTGTGGCCTTTGATTTACCTACTCAAACTGGCTATGACTCGGATCATATTTTATCAGAAGGCGAAGTTGGAAAAGTTGGAGTTCCGATATCACATATAGATGATATGGAAACTTTATTTGATGGAATTCCATTGGATAAGATGAATACATCAATGACTATAAATGCAACTGCCGCTTGGCTATTAGCTCTTTATTGTGGTGTTGCAAAAAACAATAATGTTGGACTAGACAAGCTTCAAGGAACAACACAAAATGACATCCTCAAGGAATATCTGTCAAGAGGCACATACATATTCCCTCCAAAACAATCTATAAAGATGATTTCAGATATGATTATATTTTGTTACAAGAATATACCTAAGTGGAACCCCACTAACATTTGTAGCTATCACTTACAGGAAGCAGGAGCAACTCCTGTTCAGGAGCTTGCATTTGCACTATCAAATGCAATTTGTATATTAGATACAGTTAAGGAATCTGGGAAAATACCTCCTGACGAATTTGAAAAAGTGGTTGGAAGAATATCTTTCTTTGTAAATGCTGGAATAAAATTTATTGAAGAATTATGTAAAATGAGAGCATTTACAGACATGTGGGAAGAAATATGTACAAATAGATATGGAGTAAAAAATCCTAAATTCAAAAGATTTAGATACGGTGTGCAAGTTAATTCTCTTGGACTGACAGCACAACAACCAGAGAATAATGTAGCAAGAATAATTATCGAGATGCTTGCTGTAACTTTGAGTAAAGATGCAAGAGCTAGGGCAGTTCAATTACCTGGCTGGAATGAAGCATTAGGTTTACCAAGACCTTGGGACCAACAATGGTCATTAAGATTCCAGCAGATACTTGCTTTTGAAACTGACTTATTAGAATATGGAGATATTTTTAATGGTTCAACCGTAATAAATGAAAAAGTTGAGAATTTAAAGAAAGAAGCATATAAAGAAATTGAAAAAATTGATAATATGGGTGGTGCTGCAGTTGCCCTAGAAAATGGATATATGAAAGAGGCACTAGTAAGCTCATTATCTAAGAGATCTCAAGAAATTGAAAATGGTAGCAAAAAAATTATTGGTGTTAATACATTTACGGAAACAGAAGAATCCCCTATAGGTGCAAATGAATCAATACAAAAGGTTGATGAAAACTTAGTTAAAAAGAAAATAGACTCTTTAATTGAATATAAGCAAAATAGAGATGAAGAGAAAGTAAACAAATCATTAAATAATTTGAAAAAATCTGTAGCAGCATCTGAGAATATAATGGAAGCTACAATCGAGTGTGTAGTAAATGGTGTAACTACTGGAGAGTGGGCAAATTCTTTAAGAGAATTATTCGGGGAATATAGGCCTCCAACTGGAACTTCAATCTCAACAAACATTGATGATGAAGAAATTAATGAAGTTAGAAAAGAGGTATCAAAAATTTCTAAAACTTTAGGAAGACCTATTAAAATTTTAATTGGTAAGCCTGGACTAGATGGGCATTCCAATGGTGCGGAGCAGATAGCAGTAAGGGCTAGAGATGCAGGAATGGAAGTTATATATCATGGTATCAGATTAACTCCTGATGAAATTATTAGCACTATTGAGCAAGAAAATGTTGATTTAGTAGGATTGAGCATTCTATCTGGCTCACACTTATCAGTAGTCCCAAAAATTTTGAGCATGAAAAAAGATAAAGGATTCGACTCAACTCCTCTAATTGTAGGTGGAATCATACCTGATGAAGATAAAGATAAATTACTAGCTAATGGTGTAAGGGCTGTATATACACCTAAAGACTACTCGCTTAATCAAATAATGTTAGATTTTGTTGGCATTGTTAAAGAAAATATCTAATTCTTATCTATTTCTATTTTTTCCAGATTTAAGCTCATCTTCGTAAGTCTGATATTCCTCAATATATTTATCTTTGAACTCTTTAAATGCCCTTGAATCTTCAAGAACAGAGTTAATCTCCGAAATTGTAACTAGATTTTTTTCTCTATCAATTGATAGGAAAATTTCAATATCTCCTTTTTCCCAAACATAGGTCTTAAAAGAATAAATTGAAGATTCACTTGTAGGCTCTTGGTAGAAATCCATTAAAAAACTGTATACAACTGTTATAATTTTATCTAAATTTTCAGTATTAATGGCATTAATAAAAACTCTTGAAGCCAATAAATCTCCATCGAAGAAGTCAACCATTGCAGATAAATTCTCATATCGGAAAAGATTCTTATTATCAAAAAGGCTTCCCTTAATTTCATAAGTCTTAATATCTTTCATAGAGTCCCTTGAGGATGAATATTCTAAGTTTTGTTCTTTTAGTTTTTTTACTAGGTCTCTCTGGCTGTCATTTATATTAAGTCCTGATAAGAGAACATAATCTCCAAACTCAACATTGTCTGATGATGTTAAAGACTTATCGGGCATAACCCAACTTGGTCTATCATCCCATTTCTCGCTTACCCAACTGCATGAAGAAATTGTAATAAAAACAAAAGATAAAATTATAAATTTATACTTCATTTAATACCTTTCTCTTGGTGATCCGGGCCTGGAAACAGAATCTTTTTTTGATTTATTTTTAAAACTTTTAGTATTTACATTAACATGTTCAGTATGATGCTTGATCTCCTTCCCGGTCTTTCCATAATTCCAATTTTCCCTTGGAGATTTAGCATCAGAAAAATTAGTAAATAAAAGGAATGAGCTAGTTAAAAAAATAAAAGAAAGTAGTTTTAAAAACATCTATACTAATAATACATTCAAATTGGTTAAAATAAATGAACAATTTAAATACAAAGTTTCCAAAAAACATATTTTTAATTCTTTCTTTAATTATACATTTGCTTATTTTTATAAGCGCATTAATCCTAGGTGATATTGGAAAATTTGATAAAGAGCCTCTCAAATATATAGAAATCACTGAAATAATTCAAGAACCTAATATTAACAATGAAAAAGCAAAAAGACTTGCTAAAAATAGCCGTAAGACTTTAAAAGAAACCGCTCCCAAAGACGAGATAAATTATTATAAAAAACCATCAGCTCAATCAAGCGAATCACAACTTTCGAAAAAAGAAAACAAAAAGAATGATAAAGAAAATGATAAACCCCTTGAAGAGGATGGGTATATTGCAAAAAAGAAAAAAGAGGATAAGAAAACAGAGGAATCTATTAGCTCAAAAGAAAACTTTTTTTCTCCGAAAATTACAGACAATAAAGTAAAATTAAATGAAGAGACTGTTGATTTAGACACTAAAGAATTTAAATACATATCATATTTCTTAAAAATTAAAAGAAAAATTGAATTAGTTTGGTCATATCCCCAAGAAGCATATAGCAAAGGTTATACTGGTAAAGTTCTAGTCAAAATGTCATTAGATAAAACAGGAAAATTAATTGATGTGAAAATAGTAAAGTCTTCTGGCTATAAAATTTTGGATAATGAAGCAACCAAATCGATTATTGAAGCTTCTCCTTATGCACCATTTCCTGAATCATGGGAAGGTTTAGATAGATTAAATATTAGAGTTAAATTTGCTTATCTGACTGGTAGTTGGCAATTTAGATAATTTCAAATCCCTTTTTAGATTTGACTTCACCAATTATATAAAATTTTTCATTTAACTTTTTAAAAATTTTTTGAATTAAATCAATTTTTGTTTTCTTAACACTTATTACCATTCCTATGCCCATATTAAAGACCCTTGCCATTTCATTATAATTTAATGATGATTTTGCCATAATATCTTCAAAAACTGGCCCTATAGGCCACAAATTTTTATTCATTCTTATTCCTAAATTAGAAGGAATCATTCTTGGTATATTTTCAATCAGGCCACCACCAGTGATATTCGCAATTCCAGTTATGGATCTTGGTTGAGACAATAATTTATGAATTAAACCTGGATATAGCCTTGTAGGTTTCATGACAGCATTTAAAAATTTACCTTTAATTTGTGCTTTATTTTTACCGCTATAAACTTTTCTAATTAAAGAGTAACCATTAGAATGAGGACCAGATGATGGAATTCCTAATAAAACATCACCTGCTTTAACTTTCTCAGGAGAGATTATTTCTTTTTTGTCTACTAAGCCAACAGAAAATCCTGCCAAGTCAAACTCACCCGGCTTATACATTCCAGGCATCTCAGCAGTTTCTCCTCCGACTAAAGAACAATTTGAATCTATACAGCCCTTAGCAATTCCCTTAATAACTTTTGAGTGGTAATCTGAATTCAATTTTGAAGTTGCAAGATAATCTAAAAAAAATAAGGGTTTTGCTCCTGTGCAAATGAGATCATTGACACACATCGCAACAAGATCAATTCCTAAACCTTCTATCTTGTTAGTTTCAACACCTAATTGAACTTTTGTCCCAACACCATCAGTACAAGAAACTAAAACTGGGTTAGATATGTTTTTAAGATCTAATGAATATAGAGCAGCAAATGAGGTTGTTTTTCCTATTGTGTTAGCAGATAAGGTTTTTTTAACAAAGGGTTGGATTTTTTTTACTAAAAGATTCCCTTCATCAATATTTACTCCCGATTTTGCATAAGTAATTTTCGTTTTCATTTGGTTAGTTAATAATACCAAATAAAATTCTAATTAGCCTAGGAATAAACGGGCCTAACATTGAAATTGTCACCAACAATGTGATAAAACCAAATACACCTAGAGCGAAACCAATAGTTCCTGCTCTTCCTAAATTATTGCTTTTTTTATCCATTAGTGACCGTCTCCTCCTTCAATTTTTTTAATTAAATATTTATCTTTAGTTGTAAATACTGGGAAATAACTAAGAAACTTTGTTACACACAATAGGAACATACATAAAAATCCAAATGTAATAAGAACTACTTCAAAACCTATATGGAAATGATTATGCATTATTGACGGATATATAAGCCAAATTTTTTCTAAAAATAATCCAAGAAAAGAAATTGTTGCAATAGTTGCAAGAATTGGTTTAGCCAATTTAGTAGTTCTAGGAATTAATGAAACGAATGGGATAACAAACGTACAAGTTAAAAAAGCCCAAATAAATGTGCTGTATGGCTGTTCAAAGACTCTTGAGCCAACATAGCCCGTTTCCTCAGGCATGTTCGCATACCATATTGGAAGGAATTGTGCATAAAGGGTATATAGCCAAAAAACAGATAAGCCAAACATTAATTTCCCACAATCATAAAATTGAATCTCTGTTATTATCTTATGTAACTTAAATTTATTTGTAAGCATTTGGGAAATTATAACAGTTAGCATCAATGCAGCTAAAACTGATGCCATAAAATAATAGACCCCAAATAGTGTGCTGTAGAAATGAGAATCTAATGACATCATGAAATCAAATGCTAGAAAACTCATTGATAAAGCATAGATAAATGCAATTGCTATTGAAAGTTTATAGAGTTTCGAGTCAAAATTATTTTCACCTTCATTTAATGGTTTTGATAAGAAAGAAAAGAAACCTTTATAACAGCTTGTACCAGCAACATCTTGTCTGATTGAATTGTATAAATAGTAATATATCAATGCATGAAGAATTCCAACGAACAAGAAAGTTCTACCAAAAACAAAAATTTCATTAAGCCAAAGTGATTTTTGAACATAAACAGGTTTTGTTGTCATGTAAGGAAGAGTATATTCACCAGCAAAATACATAAGAATAATAAATATAAATACTATGGGAATAAAGGATCCAAAGGATTCAAAAATCCTCATTAGGGGTCTTCCCCAACTTGATTCTGTAATTCTCATTGCTGCAGCAAATAGCACTCCGCCATGGCTTACACCAGCCCAAAAAATAAAATTTAAGTGAAAAGCTGTCCAGGCTAAATCAGCATGAGAACCAAGTGCATAATAAATAAAAGATGCTATACCAACTAATGCACCAACAATTAAAAAAATTGTAAAAGTTGAAGAAAAAACTATCTTTTTATTGAGGTCTTCTATCATCCTAAAATTTCTCCCTATTTAACTTTTCCTTGTAAATATCTAACATAATAAACTATGTCCCAAGCCTCTTTCTCATTAATCCTTCCATATGCAGGCATCATGACTTTACCCCCATATCTAATGTAAGCATATATATATCCATCTGTTCGCTTTTGGGTTTGTGCTTGTTTTAAATTTACAGGATAGAAATAAGCATTTTTTCTTTTATCATTTTTAATAACAGGTCCATATCCATCACCGTCCATACCATGGCAAGCATAGCAGTAAGTTTGATATAACTCCTTACCTCTAGCAATGGATGCCTTACCATCATTAGGGCCAGTTTGAATTTCTTCATATTCCTCTCTAGTTAATTCTCTATTTTTCTGTCCTTGTCTTACATTATTTTCTGGGTAATCTCGAGCTTCTTCATAAGGTTTAATACTAGGGTGCTCCCACATATCTGTCGACCAAGGTAATGCGTGAGCATTTAATGATAGAGATAAAAGTAAAAATAAAATAATTTTATTCTTCATTTTTAACTCCATTAATTTGAATCTCTTCAGACCCCATATCTCTTAAGATATTTTCTACCTGTTCTAACTGGTCCGCTGAACATGAAACTAATATTCCAAATTTATCGTCACTAAATCGTTCATCATATAATTCAGGGGGAGTATCCTTTCTTAGTCTTGCATTAATCAAAAGACCTAAGAATGTTGAAAGGCCACCTATTAAAATCATACACTCAAAAACAATTATCATATAAGGCGGTAAGGAAACAATAGGTTTAGCACTTGTAACTATTGGCCAATCCAATGAAGTAAAAATTGTAAAAGCTAAACCAACTAATGCCCCTAAGATAGCACCACAAAATGTAAAGTATTTCACCTTGCTAGGCTCTTTACCTGTATCGAGACAGTCTTCAATTTCATGGTTTGGAGCAGGTGAAAAAACTCGTATTTCTTCAAAACCACTAGATCTTAATTTTTTTACAGAATCTACAAGAAGATCCACATAGGAGTAAATTCCCATTATATGCTGACTGTCTTTATTCATCAGTTGAACCCTCCTGTTTCTTTTTTGGCACTGGAAGTATTTCTTTAATCTCAGCTATAGATAAAGCAGGTAATGTTCTAACAAAAATGAGGAAGAACATAAAGAACCATGCAAAACTTCCTACAGTTATTCCTAATTCCACCCAAGATGGTTTATAAAGGCCCCAAGAGCCAGGCTCGAATTCTTTTGCAAGTGATATAACAATGATGTTAAACCTTTCAAACCACATACCAATGTTAATCAATAAAGAAATAATAAATAAAATCTTTAGATTTTCTCTTATTTTTTTCCACCATAGGAAATGTGGAACAATCCCATTACACACCATCATAATCCAATAAAACAATGCATAGTCTCCATTAGCCCTATAAAGAAATTGGTCATATTCATATTTGTTTCCACTATACCAAGCAATAAAAAATTCGGTTAAATATGCATAGAAAACAATACTTGATGTCAGAATAATCATTTTAGACATCCCATTAAAGTTTTCCATTGTTATATAATCTTCTAATTTGAAAATACTTCTCAAGGGGATACAGAGTGTTATAACCATCGCAAGACCAGAAAAAATAGCTCCAGCAACGAAATATGGAGGAAATATAGTTGTATGCCATCCAGGAGTATTTGCCATAGCAAAATCCCAAGAAACAACACTGTGGACTGATATTACAAGTGGAGTTGCAAAACATGCAAAGTAAAAATATGCTCTAGTATAATGTCCCCATTCCCAACTGGAACCTTTCCAGCCTAAGGATGCAACTGAATAAAAAGTTTTCTTAACTTTACCAACAACAGTATCTCTAATTGCAGCTATGTCAGGAATCATACCAATGAAGAAAAATACCGAACTAATTGTTGCATAAGTGCTGACCGCAAAGACATCCCATAAAAGAGGAGAATCAAAATTCACCCATAAACCCCTTTGGTTTGGATATGGTAATAACCAATAAAAATTCCATGGTCTACCCAAGTGAATAATTGGAAAAAGGCCTGCAGTAGCAACAGCAAAAACTGTCATAGCTTCAGCTATTCTGTATATAGACATTCTGAATCTTGCACGAAATAGAAATAATACTGCAGAAATTAAAGTTCCCGAGTGAGCAATACCGACCCAGAAAACAAAATTAGTGATATAAACACCCCATAGGACAGGGTGGCTGTAACCGGCTACACCTAAGCCAGTGTAAACCTGATAAATAAAGCAGTAAATACCAAATGCAAGAAACAACATGTCAATTGCGAAAATTGTCCACCAACCCCATGAAGGTTTAGTTAGCATGTTCATCACAGTAGTATTTAAATGTGAATATTTCTGTGAAGCTGTCAAAGAATTAAAATCGCTCATTTCTATCCTTTATCCCACTCGATTTTTTTCAAATACGAAATTGATGGTCTAGTATTAAGTTCCTCAAGTAATGCATAAGACCTCTTGTCTTTTGAAAGTTTAACAACTTCACTCTTTGGATCATTAAGGTCTCCAAATTCGATAGCATCACATGAGCATGCTTGCTGACAAGCAGTCAATACTTCTCCATCATTTAATTTCCTTTTTTCATCTTTTGCTAAATCTTTTGCCTGTACAATTCTGTGATAACAGAAATTACATTTTTCCATTACACCCTTACTTCTTACTGTAACATCCGGATTTAATTGAAGATTTAATGGTTCTGGCCACTCATACTTGAACCAATTAAATCTTCTTACTTTATATGAACAGTTGTTTGAACAATATCTAGTACCAACACACCTACTGTAGACCATCATATTGATTCCCTCTGGATTATGATAGGTAGCAAAAACAGGACAAACAGGTTCACAAGGTGCATTTTCACAATGCTGACAAAGCTGAGGAATTATCCTTGTATCAACTCTAACTGTATCTAAAAGTTCATCTTTAATTTCATCTTGGAACCTTTCTAATTTTAACCATGACATATGTCGTCCGTTTCCAACTTGCTCTTTTCCTACAACAGGAATATTATTTTCTGCATAACATGCTACAACACAAGCACCACAACCAGTACACTTATCTAGGTCAATATTCATTCCCCATTTATGAACAAAATAATCATACTCTCTATACATGTCATATTCTTTGTGCCCGCCATGATGATCATCATGATGATGGTCATGGTCATCAGTCAGTGCTGATAATGCTATCGTTTGGGCTATATCTCTATTCTCTTGCGAGAAGGAATGTTGAACTTTTACGAATTTTTCAGATTTTCCAGTTTTAGAAATTGATACTTTAGCTGATGTAAAATCAATTGAGCCGTCATTGCTTGTGACAGGAGATAAGAGATCTAAAGGATTTACACCACGATTAGATGCATACCTTCCCATTGCTGTGTGTCCTTGGCCTAAAGAGATTGATACAGTATCAGGTCTAATTGCACTTGTTAAATATGCTTGGGTTTCTATTTTCCCAAAATCTGATTCAATTTGAATTATATCTCCCTCTTCAATTTCTAATTTATTTGCCAGTTTTGTATTAATCTCAATCCAAGAATCCCAGACAGCTGTAGTTAACAAATCAGGTAACTCTTGGAGCCACGAATTGTTAGAACTTCTTCCATCATAAAATCTGTATGAAGGAGTAATATATAAATTTAGTCTCTCTTCAGTAGAAATTTTTTCAATTTTTATTTTATTATTGGCTATGAATTTTGCTGCAGAATAGTTTGAATTCTTTTTAAACAAACCTCCATCTTTAACAACCTTGTTCCAAAAAGCTTCAAACGATTCACCACCGCTTAATGCTTTCCAAGAATTTTGTAAATACTCGTAAAAACTTTTCTGATCAATCTTAATATCAGATTTTGAATTAATTCTATTAAATAAACCAACTAAAACTTCCTCTGAGGAAAGTCCATCATACAAAGGCTTCATGGCTGGCTGTATGAGCATTAAGTTTCCATTTACTCCTTCATAATCTCCCCATTTTTCAAACGGGTGCAAATCTGGGATAACTAAATCACACATTTTAGTGGTTTCATCATCTAAATTTGAAAAACTTACTTTAAAATTAATTTTTTCGAAAGCTTCCATAAAACCAAAGGGCTTTGGGACATTGTAGACAGGATTTGCTCCATGAACAATAACTAAATCGACTTCACCATTTTTAGCTTTTTCTATAAAATCAGTCATTTCTTTGAAATCAGAACAATTAGAGAGAGAGAGGAAATTGTCAAAATCTATTTTATCGGAATTTCCAGTTATCTCATTTAATAAATTTATTGCTACTATAGTATCTCTTGAATCTAATCCATCAGATGCAACACCACCACCAATTGCCAATGCAGATTTAGATGAAGCAAAGTCTTTTGCAATCTTCGAAATTGAATCTTCAGCTATACCTGTAAGCTCTGATGTCTTTGCTAATGAATAATAGGATAAGTTGTCAAAGATGTTAGGAATTGAATTCCTATTTAATTTATTCTGTTTAATATAATTTATTATTCCTAAAACAAGGCTTAAATTTTGATTTGGTGATATTGGTACCCAATCATCAGCCTTAGATCCTGTAAGAGTTAATTTTGGTTCAACTTGAACGAATTTAGACTTCTTTTTTCCTTTCAAGGAATGCATTTTTGAAAACTTTTTAGAATATTCTGTTGGAGATAACCAAGTCTCTAAAAAATCTGCACCAAAACTAATTAGATAATCAACATCTTCTATATGATATGTTGGTATTAAAGCTTTACCATAGCTTATTTCATTTGCTTTTCTTATTGACTCATAAGAGAAAGTTTCAAATTTTATTCTTTTAGCAGATATTTTATTTGCAAAACTATCCAAAAGTCTATCATATGAACCTGTAGTATTATTAGTAATAATATAAGGATTTTTTGGGTTCTCATTAAGCTTATTAACTAAAATATCTGAAGCTGCTACAAATGTTATAGTTGTTAGATTATTTCTATTATTTTTAGAAAGTGGTTGTTGTATCCTATCTGGATCGTAAAGAGTTTGTAATGTTGCTTGATCTTCAGCTGATGAGGCACCCTGAGAGATTGGATCAAGACTATTTCCCTCAATTTTTATTGCTCTGCCCTCTCTAACTTTAACTACAACTGATGAACCAGCAGGCGAATTAGGAATTGCAGTTGAGTAATAATTGGCTAATCCTGGGATTACATTTTCTGGAGGAACTGCATAGGACACTAATTTATCTAGCGGTTCTGGTGTGCACCCTGAAGATATAACAGCGGCCCCGCTAATAGCAGTCAATGCTTTCAGAAAATCTCTTCTGTTTAATGTTCCGTTCTTGTTATTCTTATTATCTGATTCCATTTAAAAAACACCTGCTAATAATGACATGTAGAACAGTCTTTTAGCCAAGCAACCTCCTCTTCAATATTAATTAGCTTAGGAGCATAATCTTTATTACTGTGCTTATCTCCTAATTGATGATCATAATCTTTATATAATTTATCTGATCGAATTCTACCCGTATGTGACATTATTCTCTTATCTGTTTCCGAGAGTTCGCTCATACCTTTATGTTTTGCCTCAATAGCTTTAAAGTTTGCATCGAGTTTTTCCTCATGACAACTGATACACCAACCCATCTGAATTTTGACAATTGGCTTTGGTATATCAACTTCATCAACATTTCCATGACAAGTTGTACATTCTAACCCATATCTTATGTGAGGTTTGTGCGGAAATTTTGCATGTTCAGCAACATAGTGATAATTTACCCATACAATAGGCTCTTTTCTTTCCCAATAGCCTGTAAGTTTTTTAATTTCTTCCTCAAAGACTATGCGTTTTCTGTTGTCATATAAATAATTATTGGGATCAATTACCTCACCTTTATATTCTTTAAGTCGTTTGGGATCATTTGAATCATATTCCGCCTTAACATAAGTATGACATCCCATACATTCCATAACTGACGGTATTCCAGGTTGAGATGATTTAGCTACATATGAATGGCAATAAGTACAAGGAATGTTATTTACACCTGAGTGAATTTTATGGCTAAAAGCTATTGGTTGATGAGGTTCATACTCTTTTATAAAACCAAAGTATGTAATAGCCACAGTGGCTACAAAGGCGATTATAGTTAGAAAGATTAGCTTCTTCGACAACTCTTTTATCCTTATTTTCTTTATGCGACTTACGGTGGTCCGTAAAATAATATCATAGTCAAAAGGGGTGTCAATTAGTCAATAAAACTCTTTGCAAATTCAATTTTGGAATTACCAATAAATTGCTTTTGATCAAAATTTCCATCTAAATTTTTATCTAAATAGTGTTTAGTTTTAGCATGAAAATTCGAATATTCTCTTTTCAAAAATTTAGGGATAACACCTGCTATTTTTATACCACTGTCCGCTAAATATATAGGATTATATAGCTCTGATATTTTTGGGTTTTTTGGGTAATTATTAAAAATAACCCCTTTAAAGCTTATTTTCTCATCTTTTAAGGCATTTATTGATAGTAAAGTGTGATTTATGGTACCTAAATTAGAATTTATGATTAAATAACAGTGAGCATTTAAATCTTTAATTAAGTTTATTACCTTATATTTTTTAGTTAATGGCACCTCCAATCCACCCGCACCTTCAACTAAAATCAAAGGATAATCTTTTCTTAATTCATTTATATTTTTTTTTATAAGTGAAATGTTGATTCTTTTATTTTCTATTAAGGATGCTGTGTATGGAGATATTGGATTAGAAAAAGAATAATAATTAAAGAAATCAACATTTTTTCTGATTTCAATATCCTTTTTATTAAATTTCTTGATGAAATCCAAATCAGATTTATTTTTTCTATTAACACCAGATTCTACTGGTTTAACAACGGCAATTTTCTTATATTTTTTTTTAGAATTTGATTTAAGAAATGAAGATAATATAATGGAGGTTGCAAAAGTTTTACCAATATCAGTATCGTTGCCGCTAATAAATAGAATCATTTACAGATCAAGAAAACTTAAAACTTCTTCTCCATGGCTGGCAGCTTTAACTTTATCCCATATGAAAAGGATATTTCCTTGCTCATCAACTAAAAAACTTTTTCTATTTGCTGAACCTTTTTCATTTAAAACACCATAAGAAGATATAATCTTCTTATCAGTATCAGGAACTAAATCAAAATTTAAATTGAATTTGGATTTAAAGTTTGCATGAGACTTTTCAGAATCTTTACTAACTCCTATCACTTTAATATTTTTTTCTAGTAAATCATCCATCGAATCTCTCAAAGAACATGCTTGCTTGGTGCAACCAGGAGTATTGTCTCTAGGGTAAAAATAAATTAGAACTTTTTGGCCCTTGTGGTCTGAAAGAGATAATGAATTCCCATCTGAATCGATATATTTAAAATTCGGCGCCTTTTTACCAACTGATATATTACTCATCTAATCTATACCCATGCTTGCGCGAGCTTCTTCGCTCATTCTCTCAGGGGTCCAAGGTGGATCCCAAACAATTTCAATATTCGCCTCTTTTACTTCATCAAGCTCGCTTACTAATGTTTGAGATTCTAAAATAATTTCTCTTGCTGAAGGGCAACCTGGTGAAGTCATTGTCATTTGTAAATTGACAATATCTCCATCGATTGCAATATCATAAACTAATCCCAAATTAACTATATCAATTGGTATCTCTGGATCATAGACATGTGATAATGCTTCTAATACTTTTTCTTTTGTAACTGCCATGATTACACTAAACTCTTGATAACTGATAAAGCTGCTTCAAAATTTGGTTCACTTGCAATCTCTGGAACATATTCAACATGCTTAACAGTATTATCTTTATCTAAAACGAATACGGCTCTCGCTAGAAGACCTTTATCTTTTATTAAAATCCCATATGCTGAACCAAAATTATTTCCTAAATAATCAGATATATTTTCAACTCTCTCAATTCCTTCAGAACCGCAAAATCTTTTTTGGGCAAAAGGTAAATCAGAGCTTACGGTATATATCTTTAAATCACCATTAATATTTGCTGCCTCTTCATTGAATCTTCTGGTTTGTGCTGAACAAACTGGTGTATCAACTGACAGTATCACATTAAAAACTTTCACTGAATCACCCATATCTGCAAGTGAAACCTTTGGCATTAGTCCCTGATCACAAATAAAATCGGGTGCCTTATCTCCTATTTTTAATTCAGGACCAATTAAAGTTATTGGATTACCTTTTAAAGTTACTGCTGAATCTCTTTCAATACTCATAATATAAACTCCTTTCTAAAACATAAGGTAAACAGATATCAATTTAGTGTCAAGAATCGTCAGAGTCTAGTCTAATTAAAGCCTGCTTGGCAGTTATTGATAATACATGGTCTTCTGAATGGGTATATTTTAAAATTCTATCTTTATAAGATTTTTGACCTGAATTACCCATTACATTTAAAATGTTTCTAATTAAGCCATTTTTCTTCGCTCTTTTTACTGGACTTTTAATTTTCATGGTTTCCCAGTCTGTTTCTACCAAGTCAAGAATATTATCCAATTCAGGTGAAACAAATTCATCTCGAAGGTTCCAATTAAAATTATTTTTAATTTTAGACTTACTATTCCAAGGACATACCTCTTGGCAAATATCACATCCATATATATTACTTCCAACTTGTTTAACAAAGTCTTTTGATACTTCTTTTTTATTTTCAATAGTTAAGTAAGAGATACATTTATTAGAATCAACAACCTTATCTTCAATGATTGCATTTGTTGGACAAGCATCTATACATCTAGTGCATGTACCACACATGTCTTTTACAGGTTCATCATAAATGAACTCCTCGCTAATCAAAATTTCAGCTAGAAAAAACCATGATCCAAGACCTTTATTTATCAAGCATGAGTTTTTACCTATCCATCCAATACCAGCTTCTTTTGCATACCCTCTTTCTAAAACTGGTCCAGTATCTACATAAACCTTGTGTTTAATAGGGTTATTAAAAAACTTTTCGATTTCTTTTGCAATTGATTTCAATTTTTTTTCTAAAATTTTATGATAATCATCAATTATGGCATATCTTGCAATCCATCCATGGTTACTTTTTACATTATGAGAGTTTATTTTGTTCTCTAAAACATTGTAATTGATTGCACAGGAAATGATGCTTTTAAATGAGGAGTCTATAAAAGAAACTGGCTTTTGTCTTTTATCGTTTTCCATATAATCCATCTTGGCATTATATTTTTGATCTAACCACTTTTTAAGGTGACTAAAATCATCAATAGTCTTACATGAAGAAAATCCAACGAAGTCAAATCCTTCTGAATAAAACAAATCTTTAATCTCGTTCTGTAAATTAATTTTGGGCATGAAGATTATAAAGGGAAATTATTTCATCACTAATTTCACTTGGATTCTTAAAGTCAGTAGTTATGTGGTATTTAAATGATTCATAGGTGTCTTGCCTGGATTGAAATAAATTTTTTGCTGTGCTATATGGATCATCAGTCAACAATAAGGGTCTAGTTTTATCCTCTTTGATTCTTTTAAAAATATTTTCGAAATCAGCCTTTAAATATATTGAGAAAGTTTCTTTTAAAATCTTACAATTTTCACTTCTTAAGATTATTCCTCCACCCGTTGATATAACTGAATTCTCCGAATTTCTAAGCTTCTTTAATTGTTGAACCTCTAAATCTCTAAAAGCCGATTCCCCATCAACTTCGAAAATTTCACTAATTGCTTTTCCTTGTTCAATTTCTATAGAGTGGTCTGTATCGATTAATTCAAATCTTAACTTTTCTGCTAAAGACTTACCTACGGTAGTCTTACCAGCCCCCATAAAACCAATCAAAAAAATACTTTTCATTTAACAACCATTTTTTCTATATATTTTGCTACCATGTCGAATTCTAAATTAACAACATCTCCAACTCTCCATTCATTAGAGTTGGTTTTTGAATCTGTATGAGGGATTATGTTTACAGAAAGTTTATTTTTGACTATATCATTAACTGTTAAGCTAATACCATCTATGGCAACAGATCCCTTTTCAATGACATATCTAGCATATTTTTTACCAAACTTAATCCAATATTTTATAGACTCTCCATCTTCTGCTATATCAGATATTTCACCAACATTATCTACATGACCACTGACTATATGACCGCCGAATCTTGAGCTAGCTTTCATTGCTCTTTCTAAGTTTAAAGAACTGCCTTCTTGCTTTAATCCTATATTAGTTTTCTCCAGAGTTTCTTTTGAAGCTAGAGTTTTGAAAAAAGTTTTACCAGATGAAATTACCGTCAAACAAGTTCCATTTACTGAAATAGATTCGCCTAAATTAAATTTAGGCTTTGAAATAATACTACATCCTATAGTTAAAATCTTTTCACCTGAATCTCTCTGGTCGATTTTTTTTAATAATCCAACTTCTTCAACTATTCCTGTAAACAATATTAAGTCTCCCAAATGATTGTAATAAAAATAATATTATACCAACTGAAATGAATAGGTCTGCAAAATTAAAAGCAGGCCAGTGAAAATTCTTATAATAAATATCAATAAAATCTACTACTCCGTTTAAAAAAAATCTATCAAATGAATTTCCAATTGCTCCTGCGAGTAAAAGAGAAGATGCTAATTTTAAAGTTTTATCATCATAGTAAATTTTAAGGATTAAGTATGTTGCTAAAATAAATATAATGAAATGAGCAATAAAAATATAATCTAAATTGGAGCCTGAAAATAAACCAAATATAAATCCCGAATTTTTATAATATACAAGATTTAACCAACTATTAACTGGAACAACCTGGCCATAAGATAGATTGTTAACTATTAAGTACTTAGTTAATTGATCAATCGATGAGAACAATACTACGAGGGATAAAAAATTCATTTAGAAAATCTTATTAAGAACAAAATCTTTAGTTCCAGAAGGTGTTTTAACTGAAAACTCGTCTCCCACCATCTTACCTATTAAACTTCTTCCTATTGGTGATTCAATAGATATCGAACCCTTATCAGGGTCAGATTCTTCTGGGCCTAACAATTGATAACTTTGAATATCTCCTGTATCAAGATCTTCAATCTCAAAAGATAATCCAAAAATAATCTTCGATTTATCTTTTATAAGACTTGGATCAATTACAACGCATGAAGACAACTTGCTCTCAAGTTCATTAATCCTTTTATCTACATAGGCTTGCCTTTCTTTTGCTGTTTCATATTCAGCATTCTCAGACAAGTCTCCAAGAGACCTCGCAAATTCTATCATTTTAATTACACGGGGTCTTTCCTCGTTCTTTAGTTTTTTAAGCTCTTCCTGTAATAACTTAAAACCATTGGTTGATATTGGTAATTTGTCCATGTGTAATTATACCCTTAAAAATAATCTTGAAGAGGCTTAACTTCTATTGAACCATTATTTAAATAATCAATTGCATGGACACCAGCTGTAGCACCTGCAATTGTTGTAAAGTAAGGTATTTGCTTAATTAACGATGTTCTTCTAATGGAAAAAGATTCTACAATTTCGTTATTACTAAAGGTTGTATTTATAACTAAATCTATCTTGTCATTCTTTATTAAATCAATAATATTTGGATACCCATCTTTTACTTTTTTAACTAATGTTGATTCAATTAAATTATCCTTTAGAAACTTATTTGTTCCAACAGTTGCAACTAAATCAAATCCTATGCTAACTAGCTTCTTTGCTACAGGTAAAATTTTAGCTTTATCGCTATCTTTAATGCTTATAAAAGCCGTTCCTGAGGAAGGCAGCCTATTACCAGCAGCTATCTGAGCTTTAGCAAAAGCTGCATACAAGTCTTTATCTATTCCCATAACCTCACCCGTCGATTTCATTTCTGGACCCAATATAGTATCCACATTAGGAAATTTAATGAATGGAAATACTGATTCTTTCACACAAAAATGATTTATTTCAAAACTTTCAGGCAACCCTAATTCTCCTAAAGATTTCCCAGCCATAATTCTTGAAGCCATTTTTGCCAAAGGAACCCCAACAGCTTTTGAGATAAATGGAACTGTTCTACTTGCACGAGGGTTCACTTCAATTATAAAAATTTTTTCATCTTTGATTGCATATTGAATATTTAAAAAACCTTTTACTTTAAGTTTTAACCCAATATCTTTTGTTTTTTCTTTTATATCATTTATTACTTGACTCGATAAGGAATAAGGGGGCAATACCATAGTGCTATCGCCTGAATGAATACCTGCTTCTTCAATATGTTCTAAAATTCCACAAATACAAACATTCGACCCATCTGAAATAGCGTCAACATCAACTTCTTTTGCATCATTCAAAAACCTGTCCATCAATACTGGTCTTTCATTAGAGGCTTTAACAGCTTCTGTTAGATATTTTTCTAATTCAGATTCTGAATATACAATTTCCATTGCTCTTCCGCCCAAAACATAAGAAGGCCTTACAATTATAGGAAATCCCAAATCTTTTGATTTTAAAAGAGCTTCATCTGATGATTTCGCAATTGCAGATTCTGGTTGAAGGACATTTAATTCTTTCATTAATGAATTAAATCTTTCACGATCTTCGGCTAAATCTATACTATCAGGAGAGGTTCCTATTATCTTTCCACCAGAGGCTTCAATATCTAATGCTAGTTTTAAGGGAGTTTGACCACCAAAGTGAACTATTATTCCATCAGGCTTTTCTTTATTAATTATCGAAACAGTATCCTCAATCGTTAATGGTTCAAAATATAATTTATCAGAAGTATCATAATCAGTGCTTACTGTTTCTGGATTACAATTAACCATAATAGTTTGATAACCATCCTCTTTTAAGGCGAAAGACGCATGAACACAACAGTAATCAAACTCAATACCTTGACCAATTCTATTAGGTCCTCCCCCCAAAATTAAGATTTTTTTTCTTTCATCAGAGGGTGATTCGTCCTCTTCTTGATAAGTTGAATAAAGATATGGAGTATAGGCTTCAAATTCAGCTGCACAGGTATCAACCATCTTATATACTGGAATAATATTATTTTTAATCCTTTCGTTTCGAATTTTCTCCTCTGAATGGTTTGTAATTAATGATAAGAACTTGTCAGAGATTCCATTTTCTTTTGCAAGTCTTAAATGAGAAGCTTCTAATCCGTTATCTTTTATTTCTTCTTCGATTTGAATTATTTCTTGTATGTTTTTCAAAAACCACTTGTCGATTTTTGTAATTGAAAAAATTTCATCTATAGACATTCCTACTCGAAATGCTGAGCCTAAATACCACAGCTTATTTGGATTGTTTGAATTTAAAATTCTTTTTATTTCATCTTTATCATCAATAAAAAAATCAAACCCTGAAGTATCAGTTTCCATAGATCTTATTGCCTTCCCAAGGGCTTCTCTAAAATTGCTACCAATTGACATTACTTCACCAACAGATTTCATCTGTGTCCCTAGTTCTGGATTTGTTTGTGGAAACTTTTCAAAAGTAAACCTTGGTATTTTAACAACAACATAATCTAATGTTGGCTCAAAAGAAGCTGGGGTATCTCTTGTAATATCATTAGGCAATTCATCTAAGGTAAAACCAATCGCTAACTTAGCTGCTATTTTTGCAATAGGATATCCTGTTGCTTTAGATGCAAGTGCTGAACTTCTAGAAACTCTTGGATTCATCTCAATTACTACAACATCGCCATTATCAGGATTTACACCAAACTGAATATTAGATCCACCAGTATCAACTCCTATTTCCCTTATTATTGCAATGGAGTAATCTCTTAATTCTTGGTACTGCTTATCGGTTAGTGTTTGAGAGGGAGCAACGGTTATGCTGTCACCAGTATGTACTCCCATTGGATCAAAATTCTCAATAGAGCAAATTATGACTACATTGTCATTCTTATCTCTAACTACTTCTAGTTCATACTCTTTCCAGCCAACAATTGATTCATCTATTTGAACTTCAGATATTGGGCTTGAATCTAATGCGGATTTAAGCAAAGGTTCAAAATCTTCTTTGGAATATGCAATGCTCCCACCAGTTCCACCAAGTGTAAATGATGGTCTAAGAATTGCCGGAAAACCTATTTGTTCTATATCCTTTAATCCTTTACTTACTTCATTAACTATAATACTTTTTGGTACCCTAAGGCCTATTGACTCGATTGCTTCTTTAAATTTTTCTCTTTTCTCCGCTTTATCAATTGCTTCAATTGAAGCACCAATAAGCTCAACATTATATTTTTTTAAAATACCAGCCTTATCTAGATCCATGGCTAAATTTAATGCTGTTTGACCACCAATGGTCGGTAACAAAGCATCTGGTTTCTCTTTTTTGATTATTTTCTCTACAATATCTACTGTCAAAGGTTCTATGTAAGTCCTGTTAGAGAAATCGGGATCTGTCATGATAGTTGCAGGATTACTGTTTATAAGTATTACCTTATAACCTTCTTCCATAAGAGCTTTACAGGCTTGAGTCCCTGAATAATCAAACTCACATGCTTGTCCTATAACTATTGGGCCAGAACCTATTACTAGAATAGAATTAATATCTTCTCTCTTTGGCATTTTTAAATCTCTATCCTATGAATTAGCTTTGATATAAATATCTCCGCCTGCATCTTTAAATTCTTTGGCTTTCTTCTTCAATTCAGAGTTTATTTCATCTTTTGAACCAAACTCTTTAATAATATCCTGTGTAATTTTCATAGAACAAAATTTTGGGCCACACATAGAGCAAAAATGTGCAACTTTTGCATTTTGTGATGGAAGTGTTTCATCATGGAAAAGTCTAGCAGTATCAGGGTCTAATGATAAATTAAATTGGTCTTCCCACCTAAATTCAAATCTCGCTTTACTTAAAAGATTATCCCTTAATTGTGAAGTAATATGTCCTTTGGCTAAATTTGCTGCATGTGCAGCAATTTTGTATGAAATAACTCCAGTTTTAACATCATCCTTGTTGGGTAAACCAAGATGCTCTTTTGGAGTTACATAGCAAAGCATTGAGGTTCCATACCAACCAATCATAGCAGCACCTATAGCAGATGTTATATGATCATATCCTGGTGCAACATCAGTAGTTAAAGGACCCAATGTGTAAAAAGGTGCACCCTCACAAATCTTATTTTCTTTTAGCATATTTTCCTTAATCATCTGCATAGGAACATGTCCAGGCCCCTCAATCATGACTTGAATATCATGGTTCCATGCAATTTTAGTAAGCTCCCCCAAAGTATCTAGTTCTGCAAACTGTGCTTCATCATTGGCATCATAAATTGATCCTGGACGTAAGCCATCACCAAGTGAAAAGGCAACATCATATTTTTTCATTAAATCACATATTTCTTCAAATTTTGTATAAAGGAAATTTTCCTTATGGTGTGACAAGCACCATTTCGCCATTATAGATCCGCCCCTAGAAACAATACCGGTTCTTCTTTGAACAGTCATTGGTATATATCTCAATAGAACTCCGGCATGAATTGTAAAATAGCTTACTCCTTGTTCAGCCTGCTCAATCAAAGTATCTTTAAAAACATCCCAATCAAGATCTTCGGGAACACCATTTACTTTTTCCAAAGCTTGGTATATCGGCACAGTTCCGATTGGTACAGGACTATTTCTAATGATCCATTCTCTTGTATGATGAATATTGGCACCTGTTGAAAGATCCATAATAGTATCAGCACCCCATCTACAAGCCCAAACTGCTTTCTCAACTTCTTCGCCAATACTTGATGTAACTGCAGAATTACCAATATTTGCATTTATTTTTACAAGAAAATTGGACCCAATAATCATGGGTTCAGATTCTGGATGGTTTATATTGGAAGGAATTATAGCTCTCCCTGAGGCAACCTCTGACCTTACAAATTCTGGTGTAACTACACCATCAGGTAACTCAGAGTAAAATTGCTCGCCAGGGTGATTTGAAAATAAATCTCTGTCATTAAAAAACTCTTGAATCTTTTGGTTTTCTCTAATAGCAACATATTCCATTTCTGGGGTTACTATTCCTTTCTTTGCATAATGCATTTGAGAAACATTTTCACCAGATTTTGCAACAAGTGGTTTCCTATTTATAAATTTTAAAGGGATTAACTCTTGCTTCTTCCTTTCCATATTTGCAAAAGTTGATGAAAACTCCCCTGCAATCTCTACATCATCACGTTCTAGTATCCATTCTTCTCTAATTTTAGGGAGCCCTTTTGTAATATCTAGTTCAATATCAGGATCTGTATATGGACCGCTTGTATCATATGTAGGATACCTAACAGGGTTTTTACCATTCTTATCAACATGGATTTCCCTCATAGCGACCTTTACAGATTTATGGATTTCTCCGTTGACATAAATTTTTTTTGAATCGGGAAATGAGTCTCTAGTAATGAATTCTTGATTTTTTGATATATTGTTTTTCTTAGCCATATTTTTTAACCAAAATAGATTTTACCATAATATTAAATTTTTAAATTATTTTAAAAAATAATTCTTTAAGCATAATATCAATATGAAGTACTTGTTAGGAATTGAATCTTCATGTGATGAAACTGCAGCGGCAATACTAGCTCCAAGTGGGAAAATTTTGTCGAATATTGTTTTTAGTCAATCCTCAATTCACAATAAAACAGGCGGTGTAGTTCCCGAAATAGCATCAAAAAATCATTCAGAGAAAATACATTTAATAATCAATGAAGCATTAATAAAGGCTAATGTTAAGTTGAACGAAATAGCTCAGATATTTGTTTCAAATGGACCAGGACTGACAAATTGTCTAATGATTGGAGTTATCGCCGCAAAGGCATTAGGTTTGTTAGTCAAAGTGCCAGTTCACCCTGTAAATCATATTGAAGGCCATATAGCTTCATGTTTTATAGAAAATAAAGTTATATTTCCCTCATTATGCCTTGTTGCATCCGGAGGCCATTCAAGCATTTATTATCTAGAGGATGAAGTTAATTTTTCAGTTATTGGATCAACAATTGATGATGCGGCAGGAGAGGCTTTTGATAAAGGAGCTAAGCTTATGGGGCTTGGGTATCCTGGAGGGATTGAAATCGATAAATTGGCAAAAGAAGGGGATGAAAACTTTCATAAATTTCCAATTGCAAAATTAGATAAAAACTCATTCAACTTTAGCTTCAGTGGTATTAAAACATCTTTAAGATATTTTTTAGAAAAAAATCCTAATTGGAAAAATAATGTTCATTCAATTGCTGCAAGTTACCAAGAATCAATAGTTGATTCACTTTTACAGCAATTAATTAAAGCTAGAAAAAAATTTAAACCAAAATCAATTTTAATTTCTGGTGGAGTAGCTTGTAATTCGAGGCTCAGAGAAAAAGCTCAGAAAAGTTTCATTGATTCCTCTAACCTTATTATTCCAACTCCAAAATTATGTACTGATAATGCTGCAATGATAGCTATGAGAGGAATACAGCTTAAAAGAAAAGATAATATAGACTACTCTTTTGGTGTCTATAGTACTTCAAGGAAAATCAATTAATATCAGGTTTTATAAAATTAAAATCATCTATTGAAATACCTTTAGATTCTAATATTTTATAAATTTCTTTTGGTATGATTCTTACAAAACTAGAAACTTTATTATCAAAATCTTCTAAAATTGACTTTGCTTTCTTGCTTCCAGTTTTAGCAAGATGTTCATTTATGATATTTTTAATTTTTATTTTATCATTTTCACTTAGTTCATCAATAAAAACCATATCTTGATTTACATTCAAATTAATATCCTTGTTTTCATTAAAGATATAAGCTATGCCACCTGACATTCCCGCTCCAAAATTCTTACCTATAGGGCCTAATATATAAACCTCTCCACCAGTCATGTATTCGCAAGCATGATCTCCGGTTCCTTCAACAACAGCGGTTGCGCCACTGTTTCTTACACAAAATCTCTCACCTGCTAGACCTGATGCAAAAAGCTTACCGCCTGTAGCTCCGTACAATACAGTGTTGCCAATGATAGAATTTCCATCTGATAGAAACTTGGTTTCTTTATCTGGATATATTGCTACTTCGCCGCCATGCATTGATTTCCCTACATAATCATTGGCTTCACCTTCCAGATTCAAGTTAATACCATTAATCAAGTATCCACCAAAAGATTGTCCTGAAATACCTCTAAAATTAATATTGATAGTATTATCAGGTAACCCTTTATTTCCATATTTTTTAGCTATAGCACCAGAAAGTATTGCACCAACAGTCCTATCAACAGTATTAATTGAAAGTGAGATTTCATTTGGATTTAGCTCATCAATACTTTTTCTAAAATAATTAATCAATTCAAAGTCTATTGGATCTTCATCTCTATTGTTCCTCTCAAGAATTCTTTTCCTAGGTTTGGTATTAGATGGATCAGGATCAGCAATGATTCTTGATAGGTCTATGTTCTTAGTTTTATTAAAATTAATTTTTGATTTAATTTTCAAATATTCTGTTCTTCCAATAATTTCATCTAATGAAGTTACTCCAATCTTTGCTAAAATTTGTCTAACATCATGAGCTACTGAAAATAAGTAATTAACGGCTTCCTCTGGAATACCTGGGAATTTTTTTCTTAGTTCTGGTTTTTGTGATGCTATGCCAACAGGACATGTATTTAAATGGCATTGCCTTGCCATAACACATCCAAGTGCCACAAGTACAGATGTACCAAATCCATATTCTTCTGCCCCCAGCATCGCCGCAACTACAACATCAAAACCTCTTTGAAAACCACCATCGACAGTTAATGTAACTTTTCCACGAAGATCATTCATAACCAAAACTTGTTGAGTTTCAGAAAGTCCCATTTCCCATGGAATCCCTGCATGTTTAATAGAACCAAGTGGAGAAGCACCAGTACCACCTTCGCAACCACTAATCTGAATATAATCCGCATAGCCTTTTGCAACACCAGCTGCAACAGTACCAACTCCAACCTCTGATACTAGCTTAACTCCTACCTTTGCATTAACATTTGCATGCTTTAAGTCATATATCAGTTGTGCTAAATCTTCAATACTGTAAATATCATGATGGGGTGGTGGAGATATCAAGCCAACTCCAGGAACTGAATTCCTTTGGGATGCAATCTCAGTGCTAACCTTTGGACCAGGTATTTGACCACCTTCTCCAGGCTTGGCACCTTGTGCCATCTTTATCTCAATTTGCTTGGCTGAGGCTAAATATTCAGGTGTGACCCCAAACCTTCCTGAGGCTACTTGCTTAATTGCACTGTTTCTAGAATCGCCATTTTCATCGGGGGTATATCTTTCAGAATTTTCTCCTCCCTCGCCACTATTACTCTTACCTTGAATTCTATTCATGGCAATTGCAACAGCCTCATGAGTTTCAGTACTTAATGCACCGTGAGACATTGCTCCAGTCCTAAATCTTTTCATAATTTCTTCTTCTGATTCTACTAAATCAATAGAAACTGATTCGCCTAATTTAAAATCCATTAAATCTCTTATTAATGATGGTGGTCTAGATTCGTGTAATTCGTTAAATTTTAAATAATCTTCATATGATGCAGTTTTAGAAAGTTTCCTTAAGGATTTGAAAATTAACGGATTTAATGAATGGTACTCTCCATCCTTTCTAAATCTATAAATTCCTTCCTCTTTCAGCTTATCTTCAGTCTCATCACTGAAAGCTTTCTTGTGCAAAGCTAAAGTATCGTTTTCAAAATTTTTAAGAGATACTCCTTGAATCCTAGTAACGGTACCAGGGAAAAATTCTTTGGTTGTTTTCTCATCAATACCAATAATCTCAAAGATTTGAGAGCCTGTATAGCTAGCTACTGTACTAATTCCAATTTTTGATAAAACCTTAAGAATTCCTCTTTCAAGTGCAAGTTTATAATTTTCCATATAATGATTTATATCTTCATCAAATTTTCCCATCCATTGAAATGCACTGCTAAATGCTAAATATGGATAAACTGCGGATGCTCCATATCCTAAAAGACAACAAATATGATGATCTTCTTTTACCTCTGCTGATTCAACAATTATGGATGTTTTCATTCTTAATCCATTATTTATCAAAGAATGGTGAATTTTACTAACAACTAGTTGAATTGGTATCGCAGCTTTATCTTTTGATACTGCTTTATCTGTTAAGAGTAAAATATTAGCTCCATTTTTAACTTTATTTATAGCTTCATCTGAAATAACTTTTATTGCCTTATCTAAACCAGCTCTTTTAGAGATAAAGAAAGTTGTATCGATTTCAGCAACTTTTAAATCATCAGAAGAAATATTTTTAAAGAAATCCATCTCATTTTTTGTAAGAACTGGTGAGTCTAAATAATAAAACTTACCTTGATCTTCATCATGATTAAAAAAAGCACTCTTGTCCCCAAAAACAACCCTTAAAGACATTACGCTATCTTCTCTATATGGGTCGATTGGTGGATTAGTAACCTGGGCAAATAATTGTTTAAAGTAATTAAATACTGATTTAGGCTTAGCAGATAATGCAGCAATTGGAGTATCATCACCCATTGAACCAATAGGCTCTTTTGCCGTTAAGCTCATAGGCTCAATTAGTCTTTCTAAATCCTCTAACGAATATCCAAAAACTTTTTGTAAATTAAGCAATTCTTCTGACGAGATCTCTTCAACAAACGAACCTGATTTTTTATTTTTGATAACTTCTGATAATGAATGAAAGTTTTTCTCACTCCAATTTTGATAATCATAACTGCTAGAGATTTCTTCTTTTATTTCTGTATCACTTAAAAGAATTTTTCTATTTGAATCAATTGCCAACATTTTTCCAGGAGCAATCCTACCAGATCTTAGAATTTCAGCAGGAGGTACATGAACCATCCCAGCTTCTGAACCTAAAACTAACAAATTATCCTTTGTTACATGATATCGAACAGGCCTTAATCCATTTCGGTCTAAAGCTGCGCCAATTATATTTCCATCTGTAAACACTAATGCAGCAGGTCCATCCCAAGGTTCTGCTATACAAGAAGAATATTCGTAAAAGGCCTTCAAACCCTTATCAAAAACTTCATCCTTTTCATATGCCTCTGGGACCAACATGCTAACAGCTTTTAATAATCCTCTTCCTGATATTGAAAGTAATTCCAAAGTGTTGTCTAAATCTGATGAATCACTACCTTCAGGAGATACAAATGGCTTTATTTGGTCTATTTTTGTGCTCCAAATATCTGACGAACAAGAATTCTCTCTTGCTTTCATCCAATTAACATTACCCCTGATTGTATTGATTTCTCCATTGTGAGCTAAATACCTAAATGGATGAGCAAGTTTCCATTCAGGAAAAGTATTAGTGCTATACCTTTGATGGAAAATTACTTTATTAGTTTTATAGTTTGGGTTTCTAAGGTCAAGATAGAATTGATCTAGTTGATGGGCTTGAAGCATTCCTTTATAGACAATTGTTTTGGATGAAAAAGAGCAACAATAAAAATCATTCATTTTGGCCTTAAGGGATTCTCTCTCTAAAGTTTTCCTAATTAATAAAAGCTTTCTCTCAAATTCATCTTGATTTAAAAAATCATTATCAGTTACAAAAAACTGAAAGATAGATGGCTTAGCAGATAATGCTTTCTCACCAAGAGCTGAATCATCAACTGGCACTTCTCTTGAAGAAATTAAATTTAAATTATGTTCTTTAATTATTTTATTTATTAGCTCTAAACTTTTCTTATGCAAAATATTTTCTTTTTTTGGCAAAAAGAACATACCTACACCAAAGTTTCCAATAGTAACCTGATTAACATCTTTTTCAGATAAAAATTCATCAAAAAGTTCAAGAGGTAATTGAGTAAGAACACCGGCTCCATCACCAGTTTTTTTGTCGCCTCCAACTGCACCTCTATGTGTTAAATTAACAACTGCCTCAATTGCTTTCTTTAAAACCTTGTTAGTTCTAACACCATCTATAGATGCAACTAGCCCTACACCGCACGCATCATGCTCGAAACTTTTTTCATAAAGTGTTTTAGTCATAGTACAATTCTCTAAGGGGTTTTTAGTCAATGAACACCTCAATTACTCTTTTAACTCATGAGCTATGAGGAGCTTTTTAACCATGCTCTATGGTTTGTATAATTATATATTTTCAAATATAAGTATCAAGTATACCTATTTTTTAAAAATCATAGCCATCCAAGATCCTGAAACTAAAACATCTAATATCTTAATATTTTCTATTGATGCCAAATTAGTAAAAGATTCTTTCTTACTCTTATTCAGTCCTGAAATTATAAAAAATCCTCTTTCCTCGAGCTTATTGATGATGTAACTAAAATTTTTTTCTAAATACTTTCCAGATATATTTGAAACAATTAAACCATATTTAATTTTTAAATTTGATGGAAAATCTACAAATTTAATATTATCTTCCACCAGATTTTTTTTTAAGTTAATTAACGATTCCTTCTTTGCAAAATCATCTATTTCACACGAATGCACAGAATTAAATCCTATCTTTGAAAGTAAAATTGATAAAATTCCTGATCCCGAACCTAAATCTAAAGAATATGAGTTGAGGTCAATATTCTTAATGTTTCTCATAATTGCTTCTATTGCCAAATTAGTAGTAGTATGATTTGAGCCAAATGAAGTCCCTTGAGCAATATGAATATCCAAGAAAGATCCATTATTATTTATCGGTATCTTAATATTGAGATCTTCCAAACGGTCTTCTATATAAAGTTCCTTTATTTTCATAATTAACATTTAATATATATTAATTATATGGCTAGAAAAGTTCCTTTAGTTTTAACAATTGCTGGCTCTGATTCTGGTGGTGGGGCCGGAATTCAAGCAGATTTAAAAACATTAAACTCATTAGAAGTTTTTGGTTGTTCAGCTATCACTTGCGTAACCGCCCAAAATAGCAGAGAAATTACGAATATTTTCAAACTACCCAACTTAAGTATAAATAAGCAAATCACAACAGTATTGAGAGACTTTAAAATAAAATATATAAAGCTTGGAATGCTATACGATACTGAAACAATGAAAACAGTACTTAGTGCTTTACAGAATTTTAGTAATTTAAAAATTATTTCAGATCCTGTCATGATTTCAAAATCCGGTGACAGCCTTCTAAAAGATTCATCTATAAATTTCTATATCAAAAAAATATTGCCAATTTGTTATTTAATAACCCCAAATATTCATGAAGCAAATAGAATTACAGGTCTTAAAATTGTTAAATATGCTGATTTAATAAACTCTCTTAATATAATAAAAAAGTATGGAGCAAAAAATGTCCTAATAAAAGGTGGACATTCAAAAGACACTAATAAATCTGAAGATTACCTTTTATCTCAAAACAAGATTCATAAATTTGCATCTAAAAGGTATGATACTAAGAATACACATGGAACAGGTTGCACTCTATCTGCTGCAATAACAGGCTATCTTGCTAAAGGATTTAATCTTGTTGAATCAGTGAGAAAAAGCAAAAAATTTGTTTCATATGGTATAAAAAATTCTTTAAGTATTGGTAAGGGTCATGGACCACTTGATCACTTTCCAAGGAGAAAAAAATATGAGTGAAAAACTAATTGATGGAAAACTTGTTTCTGAAAAGATTAGAAATGAAATAAAAGAAAAAGTTCTTAAACTGAAAGAAAAATATCAAGGGGAGCCTGGGCTAGCGGCCGTACTTGTTGGTGACGATGGACCATCACAAATATATGTTAGAAACAAAAGAAAAGCTTGTGAGAATGTTGGAATATATTCTGAGGAGCACAAACTATCAGCACAAACTACTGAAGAAGAGTTGTTAAAGTTGATAGATAATCTTAATAATGATAAAAAAATAAATGGGATATTAATACAGCTTCCATTACCGAGTCATATTAATGAATCCCTTGTACTAAATTCTGTAAGTTCTGATAAAGATGTTGACGGCTTTCATCCAATAAATGCAGGAAATCTTTTTGAGGGGAAACCATCCTTTATCGCATGTACTCCGCATGGAATATTGAAAATGTTAGAACATTATAATGTTGCAATTGAAGGTAAAAATGCGGTTGTTCTTGGTAGAAGTAATATAGTTGGGAAACCCGCAGCGATTTTGCTTCTTCAAAAAAATGCTACTGTTACAATATGTCATTCAAGAACTCAAAACTTAGAAGAGATTCTAAAAGGAGCTGACATTATAGTAGCAGCTATAGGCAGAGCAAATTTTGTAAAAGCAAACATGGTAAAGAAAGGTGCAATAGTTGTTGATGTTGGAATTAATAGACTTGATACTGGAAAGCTTGTAGGAGATGTTGACTTTGATGAGGTGGAACCAATATCTGATCTTATTACACCAGTTCCAGGTGGTGTTGGGCCTATGACGATAACAATGCTTTTGTGGAATACAGTTTTGTCCTATGAAAAATCAGTTAGTTGATTGTCTAACTATATAATTACCCTCACTGTCATTTCCATCAAATAATAAATTAACTGATGGGTGATTAAATGGAGCTTTTGAATGATCTTTTTCAAGATTCTGTTGGGAGACATAAGCAATATATGTTGTTTTATCCTCATTTTCTGCCAGTAAATGATAAAAGGGTTGATCTTTACTAGGTCTTCTTTCCTCTGGGATTCTTTCATACCATTCATCCGTACTGTTAAACAATGGATCAACATCAAAAATTATTCCTCTGAAATCAAATAATCTATGTCTAACTACTTGCCCTAATTTAAATTTTGCTTCATCTGTCATAAATAAAATATAATCACTCGTAAATCATTTTCAATTAATTTAAAGAACTTTTTCAACCTTCTGGTCAAGCAAATCATTTAACAAATTAGACAATGTGATATTCAATAAGGGGTGTAAGTAGTTTGGTTCTATTTCCGCAGCAGGTTCTATAACAAATCTTCTCAAAGCAGCACGAGGATGAGGTATTATCAGATTAGGTTCCTCAATTATTTCATCATCATAAAATACTATATCAATATCAATAATTCTATCAGACATAATTCCTTTCATTTGTCTACCCATATCCAATTCAATTTCTTTAGTAATAGATAGAACTTCTTCTGGCCTAAGTTTAGTTTCAATTAAAGTTGCAATATTATAAAAACTCTTATCGGTTAGGAAGCCTATCGGTTCAGATGAATATGTTGATGATATTTTTTTTAAATTAAAAAAATCCTCAATTTTATCAATCGATTTTCCTAAATTTTCCTGTCTATTCCCCATATTTGTACCAATAGAAAAAATAACTTTAGCCATAAATAAATATTAGAATATTTTTGACATGTTTTACAATTTCAATTATTTTTTACTTCAATGAAAGTTAAAAAAATATCAGCAAGTGATGTAAAAAAGAATGTGCCCACCTGGTCTATTAAAAAAGGTAAATTATATAAAAAATTTGTCTTTTTAAATTTTTCTGATGCATTAGGATTTATTGTTCAAGTAGGAATTGAATCAGAAAAAATCAATCATCATGCAACCATAAACAATACATACAACAAAGTCGAAATAGTACTGTCTACTCATAGCACCAACTCTTTGTCTAATTTAGATGTAAAACTTGCACAAATGATAGATGATATTTAATCAACTTTATATTTGTCTTTATCAATATCTACAACTTGCTTATCAATAGATGAATTATTTTGATCAGTAAAGGCAGAGGTTTCTTTTGCATTCCCATCTTTTCTCTTATTCTGACTAGTGATGCTAAATTTTCTATATAATCTAGTAAGAAAGAAAATTCCCAAAATTAAAAGAAATCCGGTAGTAAAAAGAAATGCAAGAGTTACTAAAACCGCAATGCTTACAATTGATGTTAATACTGTCCTCAAATTCATTGTATTTATCTTCTTTGTTTTTTTCTTTGCTTCCTTTTCTGCTTCTCTAAATCTCTTCTTTTATTTTTTGCTTTAACTTGTGATAATTTTTTATCATTTGCTTGCTTAGAATCATTGTTAATCGAATCAGTTTCATTTTCAATGGCTGTATCATCAGTATATGACAAATCTTCATTATTGTCTTTTGTTTTTTCTATCTCTTTTATCTCTTCATCAGTAATTGGAACTACTTCTAAAAATCTTTTTAATGCTTCATAATTGAAATTGTCCAACATACTTTCAAACATTTCATATCCCTCTTTTTTATATTCATTTAGAGGATTCTGTTGAGCATAGCCCCTTAAACTAACACTTTCTCTAAGATAGTCCATTGAAAGAAGATGGTCCTTCCAAGCCATATCTAGGGATGATATAAGGACTAATTTGGCTATTGGTTCATACATTTCACCTAAGTTTTTTTTCTTCTCATTTATTTTATTCATTAAATAAGAGTCGACTTCCTCTAAGGAATTTATATCGACAGAGGTATTAATTAAACCAATATTACTAAATATGTGTTCTATAGAAATATCATTATCTTTTTGGAAAGCATGGGAAATTGAATCTGAAATTTCATCTTTAATATTCTCTAACACTTGATCGACTTCGCTATCTCTTAGTAATTTATTTCTAATTTTATAGATAACTTCTCTTTGCTTATTTTGAACATCATCATATTCCAATAGATGTTTCCTCATCTCAAAATTTCTAGCTTCTACTTTTTTCTGAGCATTTTCAAGTGAACCTGTGATCATTTTATGCTCTATAGGCTCACCCTCCTCCCAACCAAGTTTTCCCATCACACCAGATATTCTTTCTGAGCCAAATAGTCTCATTAATTCATCTTCCATTGAAACAAAAAATTGTGTAACGCCTGGGTCGCCTTGTCTTCCAGATCTTCCCCTAAGCTGGTTATCGATTCGTCTTGATTCATGTCGCTCACTTCCAAGAACTATCAATCCACCAATATTCAGAATTTTATCTTTATCGTTAGAGCTTTCTCCTCCCAATTTAATATCTGTTCCTCTTCCAGCCATATTGGTTGCAATTGTTACAGAGCCTAACTTTCCTGCACTTTGAATTATTTCTGCTTCTTTTTCATGGTTTTTAGCATTAAGAACACTATGATTTATGTTTAACTTCTTTAATTCTCTACTAAGAGCCTCAGATTTTTCAACGGAAATTGTTCCAATTAAAATTGGATTTCCTTTTGAATTATAATTTTTTATTTCATTTACTATCGCTAAAAATTTTTCTTTCTCAGATCTATATATTAAATCATTTAAATCTTTTCTAGCCATTTCAACATTAGTTGGAATTACTACAACTTTTAACCCATATATATTTTGAAACTCTAATGCTTCTGTATCAGCAGTACCTGTCATACCAGACAGTTTTGTGTACATTCGAAAATAATTCTGAATTGTAATAGAGGCTAGTGTTTGATTTTCTTCCTCTATATCGACATTTTCTTTTGCCTCTACAGCTTGATGTAATCCATCACTCCATCTCCTAGAAGGCATCATACGTCCAGTGAATTCATCCACTATCACAACCTTATTGTCTTGTACCACATAGTCTTTATCTTTCTCATATAAATTAATTGCCCTAAGTGATTGGTTAATGGAATGAAGTAAAGTTAGGTTCTGTGGATCATATAAATTATCTATGTCTAACAATCTTTGTAGTTTTTCTATACCTGAATCTTGAATAAAGACTTGTTTTGATTTTTCGTCTAATACAATATCTTCTTTATTTAATTGCTTACAAATAGCATTAATTTTTTTATAATCTACAAGTGAGTTATCCGTGGGTCCAGAAATAATAAGCGGAGTTCTTGCTTCATCAATCAAAATACTATCAACTTCATCGACTATAGCAAAAAAATGATTTTTTTGACAAATATCATCTGGTGCATATTTCATATTATCTCTTAGATAATCAAAGCCAAACTCACTATTTGTTCCATAAATTATATCGCATTTGTACGCATCAGATCTTTTAACTTCAACAACATCATAATTATTATTTTCACAAATAACCTCATATGATTTACCACTATTTAAAACTCCTACCTTAAGTCCTAAGCTTAGATATATTGGAGCCATCCATTTAGCATCTCTCCTTGCCAAATAATCATTAACAGTAATCAAGTGAACATTCTGGAGAAGTGAGTTTAATATTACAGGCAAGGTTGCAACAAGAGTTTTCCCCTCACCTGTTTTCATCTCAGCTATTTTCCCTTCATGCAATACGATTCCACCAATTAATTGAACATCAAAAGGTCTGAGCCCTAAAACAGTTTTAGACACCTGCCTACCAATTGCGAATACATCTGGAAGCACCTCTTCAAGTCTATTTGGAGATAATTCTTCATTTTTAAATTGCTCAAATTTATCTTTTAATTGTGAAATAGTGAGTTTAGAATATTCATCTTCCAGATTATTTATTGTATTTACGGTTTTTTTAATTCTAGAGATTTCTCTTTTATTTCCAGAGCCAAAAATTTTTTTTATAACATTAAACATTTTAGATTAAAGTAATTTTTAATTCGGCAATTCAACAGGTACAACTTCACTTATACCCTCAACTCTAGATGTTACTCCAATTAATTTATTCACGAATTTCATTGTTCTTTTGTTATGAGTGATAATTGCTACTTGAGATAGCTTTGATATCTCTTCCAACATTTCACCAAACTTTGTAATATTTTTATCATCTAAAGGAGCATCAACTTCATCCAACAACAAAAATGGAGCAGGTCTAACAAAGTAAGCTGACAGTAAAAGTGCGATGCCAGCTAAAGCCCTTTCTCCACCAGAGTATGATTTTAATGTTCTGTATTTCTTTAAACCTATTTTTAACATGACCTCTATCCCAGAGTCCTTAAGTGACTCGGGATTTGTGAGCATAAGCTTACCCTCACCCCCACCAAATAATCTTTTTACATATTCATCATATTTAGAACTAATCAAGTTGAAGGTCTCCAAAAAGGCTGCCTGTGATTCTTCATCAATCTTATTAATTGTCTTGTTTAAATTATCTAAAGAAATTTCTAAATCTTCTACTTGAGAATTTATAAAATCATATCTTTCCTGTAATTTTTTAAACTCTTCAGGAGCTAATAAGTTAACTGGTCCAAAATTATCAATTGTTTTTTGCAGTTTATAAAATTTTGATTTTGTCAGCTCATCCTCACCCAACGATTCAATTTGATATATTTCATCATCTGTTAAAATTTTAAGCTGTTCTACATAATCTTTGTTATCAATATTTTCAAACAACTGATCTAGCTCAAACTGAACCTTTTGTATTCTTACTTCAAAATCTACATTCTTTTTTATTTCATCATCTATCTGACTAGCTTTTACAATTAAATCTTTCTTTAATCCAGTTAGTGCTGTTTTATTTGTTTCATTTTTTATAGAAATATCTGAAATAGAATCTTGCATCTTCTTTATTTGATTCTGAAATTCTATTTTTGAACTTTCTAAACTTTCAATTTCATTCAAATTTTGTTCAAATGATTCTTCATAAGATATTATTTTTTCTGATACTATTGCTTTCTTTGAAGAAGATTTGCTAATTTTTAATTTTAAGGTGTCTAACTCATTAGATAAATCTTTTGTTGAAAGTAACAACCTTTGCTCGTCTTCTTTCCTTCTGTCAGTTAATAATTGTTGAATATTGGAACTTTCAGAAAAATTAATGGAATTAAACCTTTCTTCAAATGATCGCTTTTCGATTAAAATTTCTTCAATTTCTTCCTGAATATCAAGCACTCTGTCAGACTTAGAATTTATATCGGACTCAATATCAATCATCTGATGTTCTATATTTTTCTTGCTCTCCAACTCATTATTCAAATTATTTTTTAAATCTCTTAACTGAATCGATAAATTAGAATAGTTTTCATTCAGTGAATTAATTTCGGAGTCAAATGTAGCTACTCTCTGATTGATATTGAAGATTTCATCTTCTATTTCTTTCTTTCTAAGCATAATCTTGTCAATTTCACTGTCTAATTTTTGTCTATCTGTATTTAATTTTTTAATTTCTTCCTTAATTTGAATAATATTGTCTGGAGCCGAGCCAACTGTTATAGACCCGTTAGAATCAAAGAACTCTCCATCCTTTGTAACAAAATTAAAGTTACAATATTCTTTCCTAGCATTTAATGCATCTTTTATATCATCAACCACATAAGTTTCACCAAATATTGTGGCAAGAAAAGGCCTGTTATCATTTGAACAATCTAGACAATCAATGATATTTTTATGATGAATAGAAGTACTACCTCCCATATATCTTGTTGAATCCATAGGTATGAATGTACCTCTACCACTGAATTGCTTTTTAAACTCATCAATTGCTGTCAATGTATTTTCGGACTGGTCTATTAGTATCCATTTTAGTTTCTCACCTAAAGTAGCCTCTATAGCTTTTTCGAATCCTGGCTTAGGTTTTATATAATCTGACAAGATACCTTCAATGTTTGTGCCTTTTAATTTATTAACAAATTCTCTTATTCCCTCTGGTAACCACCCATAATTTGATTCAATATTCTCTAATACTTTGACTCTTGATTTAGTTGCCTCAATATTAGAATTAATATTTAAATAGTCTTGATTTATATCATTCAGATTTTTTTGTATTAACTCTAGTTTTTTTATTTCTGAGTCTTTATTTGTAGAGCAGTTATATTTTATGTTTTCCAAATTAGATATTTCTTCATTCAAACTATCCATATCGGCTTTTATTTTCTCAATAAATTTTTCTGCCTTAGTGGAGAGTTCATTAAAGCTCAACTTTTTATCTTTTAATGAATCAAGTTCTTTTTCAAGAATCTTAATACTTGTTTTTTGTGCAGAATATCTTTCTACAGCATTAAATAGCCTATCTTTGATACTATTTTCATTAGATTCATCAAGTTGAGCTGTATTGTTTTTATTTTTTTCAATATCATTAAGCTTGGCATGCTGCTTACCAATCTGATTTGAAAGCCTGGTCTTTTGGTCCATCATCAAATTGATTTCATCATTTAATTCTGACTTTAATTCTAATGATGACTCCAGCTCTTTTTTGATTAATTCATTTTCAGACTCTTTAGTTTTAATGTTAGATTGAACTCCAAAAAGTTGTTCTTTAGAAATTAAGCTATTTGAATTTATTTCGTCAATGTTGTTTTTTAAATTTAATATTTCTAATTCAGTTTTCTCGATTAATTCATCAATACCAAGCTTTTCAAACTTTAATTTTTTTAAATTTTCACTATAAACACTTCTTTCTTCTTTCTCTTTATTCAATTTTTCTAATAAATCTTGATATCTTTTTTTGTAAAATAATTTTTCTAGACTTTTATATTTATCAACAAGTCCAGAATATTCACTTGCTTTATCTGCTTGGTCACTCAAAGAGTCTTTTTGCAATCTAACTTCTTCCTTTATATCATTAACTCTATCTAAATTATCATTTGTTAAAATAATCTTCCTTTCTGTTTCATGTCTTTTGAGTTTATATTTACCAAGTCCTGCGGCTTCATCTATTAACTGTCTTTTTTCCTCAGGTTTTGCAGTTATGTAAGATTCAATTTGACCCTGGGGTATAATAGTAAAAGATCTTGAGCCAGCACCTATAGACATAACAACATCTGTAATATCTTTTAACCTACAAGATTCACCATTTAAGAAATATAAGCTCTCTCCTGTCCTATTGAGCCTTCTTTTTATCTCTATTTCATTCGGAATATCGTCCTTTGAAGATAAATTTTCTACAATCAATGAAACTTCAGCATAGCCTTGTTTAGATAATTTATCATTACCATCTGAAATTATTTGAGACATAGAATCTAATCTAAGAAGCCTAGGATTCTGCTCACCCAGTACCCATCGTAATGCATCTAATAAATTTGTTTTTCCACAACCATTTGGACCTACAATGGCTGAAATATTATCATCAAAAGAAATATTGGATTTCTCATAAAAGGTCTTAAAACCCTTAATAGATAATGATTTAATCCTCATTTTAGGCAATGATAAAACAATATATAATGCAAGTAAAGCTCTTTAATTAGAAAAATATTTTGGATTGAGTTTGACCGTAACATCCTTAACCAAGTCAGAAAGTAACTTCTCACGTAAAACACTTCTTTTTTCCATAATTAAATCTTTTTTTATTTTGTCTCTGTCCAACTCTATTAAATTTATATCAGGGACTCTAATCTTCTCTAGGAAGACTAAATAGTCATAATTTTTACCTTTAAAAATTTTATTAATAAGGAAATTCTTTTCACTAGTTAATGTTAAAAAATCATAGTTTTGCATTAATTCTGGTGAATTATCCAACCTTTCGTCATATAAAAACTGAATTGAGGCTCTTTTGTCAGAATTTAAGATATCATAAAAATCATCAGGCCTTTCATCAAAAATATTGAATGCTTCATCAAAAAAAGAATCCTCTGCTTTTTTTATAAAGTCTTTTTTCATTAAATTGAGCACATAACTTTCAAAAACTTTGTCGATTTTTGTCTTCTTTGAAACCCAAATTTTATTTTTATAGAGCAAAATATTTATTTCATTATCACTGGCTATTATCTGTTCATTTATATAATTTGGCAATTTAGTATCAGGCAATACATAATTTAGTATTTCTTCACTTTTATTTAGGTTTTTAGCAATATCTTCAAATTTCATGGAATTACTTAGCAACAAAATATCTTCATAACTAGAAATAATTCTTGCTTCGCCAATTTTCTCCGAGATTTCTTTTTTAAAAATCTCTTTATCATAATCTTTATCTTTTCCATAGTTTTCGTAATAAGAAACAATATCGGCATCACTTACCTCACCATCCTTGACAAGATCAGATGGTTTTATATAAAAAAGCTCAACTGAAATATTATTAGAAAATGATTCATCTTTCACATTAGCTTTATATCTTTCAATTTCATCTTTTGTAAATCTAATAGGATTTAAAGTATCTGAATTGAAATTAATTTTAATGTAGTTGATCTTTGTCTCAATTAATTTAAACGAAGTTACTATATCTTCTTCAGAAACAACTACACTTCCATCTATAAAATTTGTGAGTTTTTCTACAATAGCTTCCTCAAATAAAATAGATTCAAATATAATTGAATCGATACCAAAAGATTTTTTGATAACTTCCTTGTATTCCTTGCTGGATTTTATCTCTCCGTAATTAAGAATCACATTGCTATTAAGAATTTTATCTCTTATTTCTTTATCAGAAACATATAAACCCATACTTTTCCCTGCTATTGACAGTGCTTTTCTCTTAGAAATCATATTAATTATTTGGAGATCTAATATTTTTAAATAATCTGGGTTTGATTTTATTTCATTTGGCAAATTCAGCAACTCTTTATTTTTGAAAAAATTAAACTCATCTTTTGTAATATTCTCTTTGCCAACCTTGGCTACTATATCTCTAGACATACCAAAATTTGCAAACTCGGTACCAACACCTAAGCTTATAATTAAACCTAAAGCTAAAATTATTATTATTATTTTAGATAGAAATGAATTCATATCCTGAATAATATCATAATTAATTTAATTTTTTATTGATTCATTTATAATAAGAAAATGATGGTTTTAGTTAATGGTAAGAAAAGAGTTATAGATAGCAATTTTGGTATCATTGATATAGTCAAAAGTTTTAAAGTTGAAAAAAAATATCTAGCTGTTGGCCTAAATGGAGAATTTGTTCCCAAACAGCTTTATTCAGAAATAAAATTAAAAGAGGGCGATGAAATTGAAGTTGTATCACCTCACCCGGGCGGTTAAATGAAGATATATAATATAAATTTGAAAAATAACATTATTATCGGCTCATCAAAATATTCCTCTGATAAAATTTTTTTGAAGTGTGTTAAAAAAACTGAAACTGAAATGATTACAGTAGCCCTTAGGAAAATAGGAGATAATCCAGATAGTTTCTATAAGACATTGCAAAAAACAAAATGTAAAATTCTTCCAAACACTGCTGGTTGCTTCTCTGAAAAAGAAGCCATCAATACAGCTCTTATGTCTAGGGATATATTTGAAACAGACTTGATAAAGTTAGAAGTAATCCAAAACGAGATAACTCTTGCACCTTCCAAAAAAGGAACTATTAAAGCCGCGGAGAAATTACTAAAGCTGGGTTTTAAAGTTTTACCTTATACAACTGATGATTTTGACTTTGTATCAAAGCTAGTTGATGTTGGTTGTAAAGTAGTAATGCCGTGGGGGTCGCCAATTGGAACGGGTAAAGGATTAAAGAATATTAAAAAACTAAAAAAAATAAGAGAGAGTTTCCCAGAAACTACATTGATAATTGATGCTGGGATTGGTAGAGTTTCTCATGCATGCCAGGCAATTGAATTGGGCTATGATGGTATATTGCTAAATTCTGCAATTGCAAGATCAGAAAAACCAGAGCTTTTTGCATCATCAATATTAAATGCGGTCAGAGCAGCTGAAATCTCAATGAAATCTGGACCAATTCCTGAAAGTGAAAATGCAATTGCTTCAACCAGTTCTAAAGGAATTGCTTTTAGAAAAAATTAATTGGATTTAATTGACCTATAAAGAGAGATATCTCCTGAATTAGATTTTCTCTTTATCAAAAACAGACAGCTTTGTTTATTATTGATTTTGACAAGTTCGTTATTTAAATCTTCTAAATTTTTTATTTTTACTCTATTTATCTCTAAGATTTGATCTCCAATTATTAGCTTTGGGGAAGCCTGGGAATTAGGATATATCTTTGAGATTATTACTTTAAAACTATTATTAGCTTCTTTTACTTCTTTTGTATCAAAGCCAAATTTAATTTTTGAAAGATTACTTTTTTTATCTTTTTTCGACAAAACCTTTTTATCGGGAATTTCACCAAGTCTTACCTCAATCATAATTTTCTTTGAATTTCTTAAAATGCCAAGTTTTGCGATACTGCCAGGCTTAATCCTACCTACCTCACGTGGTAAGTCTTCCATTGATATAATTTTTTTATCATTGATAGAGAGAATAACGTCTCCTTGTAAAATACCTGCACCCTGAGCAGGACTATTATTTACAACTGCTGCGACTAGTGCTCCGTTGGTTGAACTCAATTCAAGTGACTCAGCAATATCATCAGTTATTGACTGAACCTGAACACCAAGCCAACCACGAGCAACTTTTCCATCAATCCTAATTTGCTCGATAATTTCATAAACTGTATCGCTTGGAATAGCAAAGCCTATACCTTGTCCTCTTGCTGCTATGGCGGTGTTAACTCCAATTAATTCACCATCTAAATTTAGTAGAGGGCCTCCACTGTTTCCTTTGTTAAGTGCTGCATCTGTTTGAATAAAATCAACATATGTACCTAATCCATCAACATATCTACCCTTTGCACTAACAATTCCAGTAGTAACAGTTGTTCCCAAACCTAAGGGATTACCTATTGCTACAACCCATTGACCAATTTTAATATCTTTAGATTTCCCTAAAGCAATCTCTCCCAATATTTCGTTTGCATTAATACTTAGCAAGGCTAGGTCGGTCCTTTTATCAAATCCAACAATTTCTGCTTTAAATCTCTTATCATCTATAAATACAACTTCAATTTCACTTGCCCGATCAATTACATGATAATTTGTTACTATTAAACCTGACTTGTGATATACAAACCCTGAACCAAGTCCTACAGAGGGTTGAGATTTAAAATTATCTCCAAATTGCCTTTTGAAAAAATCATCAAAAAAAGGATCTCCAGTCAACGGTATTTCCTTATTAGGTTCTCCTGTTGTTTCGATTCTAACAACTGATGGATTTATCTCATCAATTAGTTCAGGTAAATTAGAAATTTCATAGGATATTCCTAGTAATGGAAAGACTAAAGCAAATATAAATAAGATAAACTTAGACAATTTCACTATAGAAATAAATATAATTAAAATATTGAGGTTATCAATTTTCATAGCCTAATGTGATAAAATAAAAAAATGAAAAGTGTTTTTGTTGATCAAGTCTATATTACAGAATTTGGGAAATTAGATAAAAATCTTAATGAGATACTGCTAGAGTCTGGAAAACACTGTCTGAGTAGTAGCAATAAAAAAGTGGACATGCTTCTTGTTGGATCAATGAATCCTGAGGAATTCTCGGATAATTCTAATATCTCTACTCTTGTCGCTGATGGTTTAAATATACAAGGTATTCCATCTTTACGAATTGAAACTGCTTCGTCATCTGGAGCAGCTATCTTTTCTCTTGGCTTTAACTTAATTGCATCTGGTGCTTATGAAAATATTTTGCTAATTGCAGGCGAAAAAATGACAGGCCTTGATACAAAGAAGGTAACTAAAGTCTTAGCGAAAGTTATAGAAGAAAATGAAAGAAAATATGGAGCAAGTATGCCATCATTAGCGGCAATGGTAACAATGGCATATAAATTAAAAAACAATATCCCCAAGGAACTACTTGAAGAGTCAATGTGTAAAATTGCCATGAAAAACCATCATAATGGATCTATGAATCCATTGGCGCACTTTAGAAAATCTATATCAGCTGAAGAATATTTAAAAAGTAGAATGATTGCTCACCCACTAAGAATTTATGACTGCTCACCAATATCTGATGGTGGAGTAGCTATACTTTTGACCTCAACAAAATCAGATATCCAAATAATTGGAAGTGGACAGGCTACTGATACAGTAAGTCTTAAGAACAGGGTAATTCTTAATCGTTTCGAAGCTACCAGGCTTGCAGCAAAAAAAGCATATAAGATGTCTGGATTGTCTCCGAAAGAAATTTGCTTTGCAGAAGTTCATGATGCATTTACAAGCTTTGAAGCTATTAATTGTGAGGATCTAGGATTTTTTGATGAAGGTAAATCCTTTATAAATATAATCAATGATGAAACAAGCTTGAATGGTAAAATGCCAATTAATTACTCTGGAGGTTTAAAGTCAAGAGGTCATCCAGTAGGTGCCACCGGTCTTGCTCAAATTGCTGACTGTGTTTTACAAATGAGAAATCAAGTTTCAGAAGAAAGACTTATTGAAAATAGTTCCACAGCTCTTTGCCATTCTATTGGTGGAATGGGGAACAATATTTTTGTAAATATTTTAAGAAAAAGCTCTCTTCATAAAAACCTTACAGAAATCCCTGAGATTAAACATACTAGAATAAGTAAGATATCAAATTCTACAGAATTAATAAATAATAATGAGGAGATTGATGGAAATTTAGCAAGCTATACAACATTATATGTGACTCCTGAAGGATTTGAGCCCCCCTTAACTTTAGGAATTATCAATTCCATTAAATACAAAAGGATTTTTGCTAGAGCCATTATAGAATCAGATTTTAAAATTGGACAATCAGTTACAGTATTTAAGGAGAATGGAATAATTTACTTTAGGAAAGCCACTCCATTAGATAAAGCAAAATCATTTATTAAAAGGAAAATTCAAACTATTTTGAATATATTCGATTAGCATGAAAAGTATCTTTATGGGAACACCTTATTTTGGTAAGGAGATTTTAAAAAAACTCCATACGGATTTTTCTATACATACAGTTGTTTGCCAACCTGATAAACCCGTGGGGAGAAAAAAAGAAATTATTTACAGTGAAGTTAAAAATTATGCTTTAGAGGAGAACCTAAGAATACTTCAACCTGAAAAAATAAAAAACAATGTATCGTTCTTGAATGAATTAAAAGCAATCAATCCTGATTTCATCTTTGTTGCCGCCTATGGAAAAATCCTCACTAAAGATATATTAAATATTCCGAAATTTGGTTGTATAAATGTCCATTCCTCATTGCTACCAAAATATCGTGGGGCAGCACCTATTAACTGGGCATTAATTAATGGGGATAAAGAAACTGGAGTTACGATTATGGAAATGGATGAAGGGATGGATACAGGGAATATTATTTTATCGAAAAAGATTTCTATTGAAGAAGGGGATAATGTCTTATCGCTGACAGAAAAGCTCGCCACAATTGGTTGCGATGCAATTGGTGAATTTTTTAAAAAATTTTTAGAAACCAGATGTATAAATTCAAAACCTCAAGATAACAGCCTAGCAAGTGTTGCACCAAAAATTGATAAAGAAATATCTAAGATTGATTGGAGTAAAAACTCATTTGATATCTTGAACCTAATCAGAGGATCAAATCCATGGCCTGGGGCAACCACAAATTTATTTAAAAGCAAAGTCACAATATGGGAAGCACAAGTGGCAGGCCCAGCATTAGCAAAACCTGGCTCTATAAAAAAAATTGACAAGAAAATGTTTGTATCCTGCAAAGATAAAGAGATTGAAATTATTAAGATTCAAAAAAGTGGAAAAAATACAATGGATGGTAAAAGTTTTATAAATGGAATAACTGTAAGTGAAAAAGCCCTATTCAACTAATTGGAATTTCTACTGAGAAAGTTGAGACTTTTACCCTCTCTATCAATTGATTATTCCAGCAGATATCTCTTGCTTCTTTTAGTTTATCCTTTGGAACAAATATAATTAAACTTATATTGGTTTTTTGAAGCTCTTTCCAATGGGAAATAATTGATTCTAATGGTTCTAAGACAGTTTCGACTTCTCCAATCATCACTATCTCTCCATAGTTTCCAAAGATTATATCTGGATATAAATTGTTAGAAATAGCATTAATTTTTTTATCGATTGTATTTATTTTTATTTCATTATATTCCTTAGAATATTTTTTTTTGATTTCTTGAACAACCCAATCGTGGAGGAAATCATCTTTATTTTCTTGATTCATAAGAGCTGCTCCACATTAATTTATCTTTTAAAACAGAAAAATATTCATTATTAGGCATTCTTAATAAATTGAAAATTACATCAGATTGATTTACTGAAATTTCAAAATCCTTTGCAATTTTCATACTGTTACTTCCGTCAAAAGTTGCATATATAGGCTTGTCGGAATCTACTTGAATTTTTACACTAGTGCTGTCAGAGACAACTAAAGGCCTATTTGATAAAGTATGAGGACAAATAGGTGTAATGATAATTAGAGGTAAATTTGGAACTACTATTGGACCCCCTGCAGAAAGTGAATAAGCTGTGGACCCAGTTGGAGAAGAAAGTATTATTCCGTCGGCACGAATTTGAGAAACGAATTTATTATCAATATAAAGGTTTAAATTTATAATTTTTGATAGGGCACCTTTTGTTATAACTAAATCATTCAGAAACAACTTTTGTTTAACTTTATTAGATGAAGATTTTATCTGTGCACTAAGCAGTTTTCTTTCGTCAGAAACTAATTTATTTTTATAATATGCACTTAAAACTTTATTAAATTGATGAAGAGGTGCTTCACTTAAAAATCCTAAATTACCAAGGTTGAATCCAATAACAGGCTTTTTGTTTAATGCAGCATCTTCAGAAAGATGAAGCAAGGTTCCATCACCACCAAAAACTAAAATCAAGTCTGCTTTTTTTACTAAATTTTTTTGACTATAAACCTTATTTTTTCCAACTGATTTAACTGGAAAATTTTTATCATAAATTAAAGAACAGTCTTTGTCTTTGAAAAAGTTATTTAGTTCTTTTTGAATTTCATCTAAATTTTCTAATTCAGGTTTAGAAACAACACCAACTATCATAGATTTATTATAATATATTTATTCTTTTATTTTGGATAAAAGATTATCTATCAATATCTTTAAATTACCATCTAAAACGGAGTCAACATTTCCAATTTCTTCATTTGTCCTGTGATCTTTTACCATTTGATAAGGGTGAAGAACATATGATCTAATTTGGCTCCCCCAGCCAATCTCCTTTTTTTCTAAATTTTGCTCTGCCTCCTTCGATTTAACTTTTTCAATCTCTAATTCATACAATTTTGAACTTAAAATTTTCATAGCATATGACTTATTCTGATGCTGCGACCTTTGATTTTGGCATGAAGCTATAATCCCAGTGGGCATATGAGTTATTCTTACTGCGGAATCAGTTTTATTAAGATGCTGTCCACCCGCACCACCTGCTCTAAATGTATCGACTTTCAAATCCTTGTCTGCAATGATAATATCTATTCCGTTATCTACCTCAGGAGAAACTGAAACTGATGCGAACGAAGTGTGCCTTCTCTTGTTAGAATCAAATGGGGAAATCCTAACTAATCTGTGTACACCATTTTCATTTTTAAGAAATCCATATGCAAAATCACCTTTAATTAAAAGTGTACAATTCTTTATTCCTGCTTCGTCTCCATCAAGCCTATCTAAAAATTCACATTTGAAATTATTGATCTCAGCATATCTGAAATACATCCTACATAACATATCTGCCCAATCTTGAGCTTCGGTACCGCCTGCTCCAGAGTTGATTGATAATATTGCATTATTTATGTCTTCTTTTTTTGAAAGGATAATTTCTATTTCGAAATTTTTTGTATTTTTAACTAAAGACAACAAGCTATTATTTAGCTCATTAACATTTTCATCATCTAATTCTTCATTAGAATATATTTCTATCAATTCTAATAAATCATCATTTTCCTTGAATAAAACTTCAATCGTGGATAGCTTTTTCTTTAATACAGATAATTCTTTTAATATTCCTTGAGCTTTTTTCTGGTTAGACCAAAAATCTGAGTGCTCCGTCAATGCTTCTAATTCTTTAACTTTTATTAATACTTGGTTCGGGTCAAAGATACTCTCTTATCTTTTCAATTCTAGCTTTATTCTCAATTAATGCTTGTTTAATTTCAATCATTTTTCTACTCTGCAAATAATGGTATATTTAATTTAACATTTATTTCGATTTTGGAGAACACCTTGAAAAATTATGTATTAACCCCTGGTCCCGTACCAGTGCCTGAATTTGTAATGTTGGAAATGGCAAAGCCTATTATTCATCATAGGACAGAAGAATTTGAAGAGATTTTTCACAATGCAACCGAAGGTTTAAAAAAAGTTTTTATGACCAAAGAAGAGGTATTAATTTTGGCATCCTCTGGGACAGGTGCTATGGATGCATCGATTTGCAATACCTTAAGTAAAGGTGATAAAGCACTAGTTGTAAACGGTGGAAAGTTTGGAGAAAGATGGCTAAAGATATGTTCAGCTTATGGAGTTGAAACAGAGGAATTAAAAGTTGAATGGGGTAAGGCTGTGAATCCTGAGGATATTAAAGATATTTTAGATAATAATCCCGACATTAAAGCAGTATTGGTTCAAGCTAGTGAAACCTCGACAGGTGTCGAGCATCCAATTGAAGGAATTGCAAAAATCACTAGAAATAGAGATGATGTTCTACTAATTGTAGATGGAATAACTGCTGTTGGTGCCTTTCCTGTTGAATTCGATAACTGGGGAATAGATATACTAATTGGTGGATCACAAAAAGCTTTTATGATGCCCCCCGGCTTGTCTTTTATTGTTTTAAGTGAAAAGGCATGGGCTTTTGCTAAAAAATCAGATTTACCAAAGTTCTACTTAGACTTAAAACAAGCACATAAAAATAGTTTAAAAAGAACCTCACCATGGACACCTGCTGTAACTTTAGTAATTGGGCTTAATGCCGTCCTAAAACATTTTGATGAAATTGGACTTGATGCTTTATATAAAAGACATAGTGTAATGTCTGAAGCAACCACTAAGGGATTTGAGGCCATAGGACTAACTAATTTTGCTAAAGGATGTACAAGCACAGCGCTCTCAGTAATTAAAACACCAGAAGACATTGATGCCAGTAAAATTGTAAAAGGGCTTAAAAATCAATATGGGATTATTGTTGCCGGTGGCCAAGATCAAGCGAAAGGTAAAATTTTTAGAGTTACCCACATGGGATATGTTGACAAGGCGGATATAATAGCAGTTATAGCTGGTGTTGAAAGTATATTGTCAGACTTACAATTCAATTTTACAAAAGGCATTGGTGTATCAACGGCCAATGTAATATTAAATCAACTTTAAAAAAATTTTTACACATTTGAATTGATTTTATATCATCTTCATATAGATTATAGACAATGAAGATCTACGATATCCTTGAAGGAGAAAAAATATGAAAATTGGATTATTTTATGGAACAACAAGTGCTGCTACTCAAGAAGTTGCAAGTCTCATTCAAGACCACTTAATAGATTGCGATATTGAGATTCTTGATATTTACGATGATACATTGGAGAGAATGTCAGAGTTTGATCGTTTAATTATTGGTTGTCCTACATGGGATATAGGTTTACTCCAAGAAGATTGGAGAAGTAAATTTTGTGACTTAGATAAAGTTGATTTTTCTGGTAAAAAAGTTGCCTACTTTGGTTGTGGAGATCAAAATATTTATAGTAGCTCTTTTCTTGATGCTATTGGGATTCTAGAAGAAAAAATAACTTCATTGGGCGGTATGACCATTGGTCATTAGTCTAGTGAGGGGTAACACTCATGACTTTTCAAAAGCTGAAAAGGATGGTCATTTTGTAGGACTAGGAATTGATAATGATAATGAACCTGAATTAACCGAAGAAAGAGTCGCTGATTGGTGTAAAAAAATTTATATAGAATTTAAGTAGTTAATTTTTTTATATTAGATAATTTATTTTCTAATATACAATCCAATAAGACTAAATTCATCATTGCTTCAGCTATAGGAACTGCCCTTGGACATAGACAAGGGTCATGTCTACCTTTGACTCTTAATGATCTCTTTTTCCCATTTTTATCTATGGATTGTTGTTCTTGAGAAATTGAGGATGTTGGTTTTAATGCAAATCTTAAAACAATATCATTTCCATTACTAATTCCACCCAAAATTCCTCCAGCATTGTTAGATTTGAATTTCACTTTATTTTTGAGCTTTTCTTGCATTACATCGTTAACTTCAGAACCTTTCATACCAGCTACTGAGAAACCTAATCCAATCTCAAATCCTCTTACTCCGCCTATACTCATAATTGCTGCTGCTAACCTAGCATCAAGCTTTTCAAATACTGGTGAGCCGAGCCCTGGTGGAACTCCTATGGACCTTACTTCAATTGCTCCACCAATAGAGTCACCTTCTCTTCTGACCTTATCAATTAATGCTTCCATTTCGGCTAACTTAGACTTATCAGCTATTCGAAGAGTATTCTTCTCTACATAATTTAAATTAATATCTTTACAGAAAATATTTCCAATTTGTGAAACAAAGCCAATAGTCTTAATCTTCATAGATTTTAAAATCTTTTTTGCAATAGCTCCTGCCGCAACTCTACCAACAGTTTCCCTGTTTGATGATCTACCACCACCTCTATGATCTCTTATTCCATATTTTGCATCATAACTATAATCTGCATGTCCGGGTCTATATATATCCTTGAAATTCTCATAAGATTTTGAAATTGCATCAGAATTTTTAACCAACATTGAAATAGGTGTACCAGTAGTTTTACCATCGAAAATTCCTGAAAGTATTTGAACCTTATCTGGCTCTTTTCTTTGAGTTGTGAATTTATTTTGACCTGGTCTTCTTCTATCAAGCTCAATCTGAATATCTTTTTCTGATATTTTAACGCCTGCAGGACAACCATCGATTACAACACCTAAGGCTTCTCCATGTGATTCTCCCCAAGTTGTAATACGAAAAATATTTCCAAACGAATTTCCTGGCATCGTTAGATTCTATTATAAAAAAAATATATTGTAAAATTTTATGATTATAAAATTAGCATCGCATCGCCATAGCTATAAAATCTAAATTTATTTTCAACTGCTACCTTATAAGCTTTCATAGTCAAATCATAGCCAGCAAATGCTGCTACTAAAATAAGTAATGTTGACTTTGGCAAATGAAAATTAGTCAACAAACAATCAACTGCCTTAAATTCAAAACCTTCTTTTATAAATAAAGATGTCGATGTCCATTTATCATAATTTTTTGAAATGTTATATGATGATTCTAAAGCTCTCAAAGATGTTGTTCCTATAGATATTACTTTTCCATCATTTTTTTTTGTTAAATCTATTTTATTGATAAGCTCATGTTTTATAAAAAACTTTTCACTATGTATTTTATGACTATCAATGTCCTGAACTTTGATTGGCAAAAATGTTCCTATTCCAACATGAAGAGTAATAAAATCAATATTAGAGTTTAATTTTTCAAAAACTTCTTTTGAAAAATGTAGCCCTGCAGTAGGTGCAGCTATTGATCCTTCCACTTCTGCATAAATTGTTTGGTAATCAGTTTTATCTCTGCTATCTGATTTGCGATTTAGATATGGTGGTATAGGCATAAAGCCATCAGTTTTAAAATAATCAGATGGATTTTTATCAAACTGTAAAAACCAATGTCCATCACTTTTGAACATATAAGCAGAAAGATTGTTATTAAATGTTATTTTTGAAGGCTTAGGTTTTTTAGTCAATATACTCCATTTAAAACTATTAAACTCTTCAATGAGCAAAAACTCACGTGATTTTCCATTTAAATCTATTCCATTTAATAAATATGGATTAACCTTGGTATTATTAAAAATTACTAAATCTTTTTTATGAAAGTAATTAATTATTTCTGTGAACTCATGAATACTTATTGATTGATTTTTTCGATTAACAACCAATAGTTTTGAGGTATCTCGTGGGGAAACTGGTCTAGATGCAATTAATTCATCTGGTAATTCAAAGTCGTATCTCTCAATTTGCATTTATCTTTTTAATTTATTAAGAATCAGCCTCAATGAATTAAGTTTAATGAATCCACTTGCATCGGATTGATTATATAGATTATCTTCTTCAAAGGTAGCTAAATCAGGATTATAAAGTGAATATTCTGACTTTCTACCTAAAACTCTTACATTACCTTTATATAACATCAATCTAACATCCCCTGTAATATTTTTTTGTGATTCTTTTATTAAAGACAATAGGACCCTCATCTCTGGGGAAAACCAAAATCCATTATAGATTAATTGTGAAATTTTTGGAATTAACGAATCACGAATATGCATAACTTCCCTATCCATAGTCAAAGACTCTACAGCTCTGTGAGCTATATTTAAAACTGTCCCTCCTGGGGTTTCATAAACTCCTCTGGATTTCATTCCAACAAATCTATTCTCAACAATATCAACAACTCCGATACCATGGCTACCAGCTAATTTATTCAGTTTGTTAAATAAATTCACTCCATCTATTCTTTTTCCATTAAGTCTTACTGGAATTCCATTTTTAAAAGATAGTGTAATTTGAGTTGGCTTATTCAATGATTTGCTTAGTGGCCTCACTGTTTCAAACATACTTTCAGGTGGCTCAGCCCAAGGGTCTTCTAAGATTCCCCCTTCATAACTTACATGGAAAATATTTCTATCACAGCTGTAAGGCTTTTGCTTTGTTACAGTGATTGGAATCTTATTTTTCTTAGCATATTCAATACAATCCTCTCTGGATTTGTAGTTCCAAATTCTCCAAGGAGAAATAATTTCAATTTTAGGATTCAATGCATGAAAAGCTAATTCAAATCTTACTTGATCATTGCCCTTTCCAGTAGAACCATGTGACACAGCAAAAGCTTTTTCTTTATTTGCTATTTCAATTTGTCTCTTAGCTATTAGAGGCCTAGCTATTGATGTCCCCAATAAATATGTTCCTTCATAAATCGCAGAAGATTGTATCATGGGATAAACAAAATCATTAATGAATTCTTTTTTCAAATCTTCGACATAAACTTTAGAAGCACCTACTTGTTTAGCTCTTTTTGCGGCAAGCTTTAAATCTTCACCTTGACCTAAATCAGCTATATAGGCAATCACATCTGCATTGTATTCAACTTTTAACCAATGAAGGATTACAGATGTATCAAGGCCTCCAGAGTAAGCAAGAACAATTTTTTTCTTTTTCATAATTTACTTTTCTTGGTTTCCTATGCCTTTATAATCAAGTAGATAAAATGTAGCTTTAGTTTTTTCATATTTTTTTTCCAAAAAGGTTCCAATATATTCTAATTTTTCAAGCTCATTACCTGCATGCGCAGAAGATCTCTTTTCGTCTGAAAACTCTAGCACAAATTTTATATCAGAGGGCATTGGTCTATCTGCCGTGGGTTGGGTTGTAAATAAAAATTCAATTTCTTTTTCTATTTTTACACTTTCTGGAAGAGTAAATCCTACAACTATATTAACAGATTGAAATTCAATAACATGTAGGCTCAATTCTGTTGACATATCACTTTCAGGACCATCTGTAACTGTCATAATGTACGATGCAGCAGGAATTGAATCTACAGAGGATAAAGGTACCAGTCTATTATAATCTTCACCATCAATTAAACATCCTAAATTTAACATTTGTATCACCTCTTTGAATTAATTAATAATATCTAATTACGATTAATTTTACTAATTTGGTTTTGGAATTTAGATTTATCTCTTCTATATGAGTAGAAATTTAAATTACATTTAGTACACTCACTTAAAACTTCAATTTCTCTTACTCCTTTTTTTTCTAGTAAAAGGGTATTGATTTTCTTCAAATCAATCCTCTTTTGAGATTCGGTATCTAAAAAACAACTATTGAAATCTGGGAAATTTTCAACAAACTTTTTATATAAATCTTCGTTAACCTCAAAGCAACAATCTGCAATAGATGGACCAATGACTGCAACAATATCTTTTGGCTTAACTTTAAAATTAACTTCTATTTTATCTATTGTTTTACAAATAATTTTATAGAATGTTCCTCTCCATCCAGCATGTACTGCTCCGACAAAACTCGAACTTTCATCAGTTAATAATATAGGCAAACAATCAGCTGTCTTTACTCCAATGCTAAAATTTTCAATATTAGTAATAATGCTATCGCCTGAAATTTGCATATTAGCTTCAGGAGCCTTATCTAAAATCACAACATTATCCCCATGAACTTGATTCAAAGTAAAAGCATCGGCTTTTGTTTTTTTATCTCCAAAAAAATAATTAATATTTTTGATTCTTGATAGTTTTTCGGACTTATAATTACTCATCAAGCCTCCTGATTGTACTTAAAATAAAATCAAAATCATCTTGGGGATTGGCCGTAAAAGATAAATTTTTATTCGTTACTGGATGAAGAAACTCTAATTTTTTAGCATGTAACATATGCCTATCAATTTTTAAATTTTTAAGAACATTTACTCTCTTATGAGATCCATAAATTTTATCCCCCAAGATTGGGCTGCCTATTGAGTCCAAATGCACCCTAATTTGATGAGTCCTACCTGTCTTCGGATATGCTTCAATGAGTGTAAATTTTTTAAATCTTTCAATTACTCTCCAATTAGTTTCAGCCTCCCTCAATGAAGAAGAGTTATTTGATATTTTTAATCTATTCTTTTTATCTCTACCGATTTCAAGATTTATATTTCCGCTTTCTTGCTTAATTTGGCCATGAACAATAGCTAAATATGTTTTAGATACTACTCTATTTTTAAATTGTGAAGATAAATTCACATGTGATTTATCATTCTTGGCAATGACCATTACTCCCGAGGTTTCTTTATCAAGCCTATGAACTATCCCGGGACGAAGTTCGCCTGATATCCCAGACAAATCCTTACAGTGAAAGAGCAATAAGTTTACCAATGTCGGCAACTTAACCCCAGCACCTTGATGTACAACTAAATTTGGAGGTTTGTTAATAACCGCAATATCAGAATCTTGATAAATTATATTTAAAGGTTGATCAATTGGTTCTAAAGGAGAAACTTTCGGGGTGGGAATAAAAATTTCTATTATATCGTTACTTTTTAAAGAATAGGACGGTTTTATATTTTTTCCATTACAAAAAATATTATTATCTTTGGCTAATTTAGATATGGAGGAACGACTCAGTGCCAACTTATTTGACAATAATATATCCACTCTAAGACCTGAATGAATTTCTTCAATAATATATTTATAGTTGCTCATCAAATAAAAACCTATTGTTAGTAACTTAAAATATTAGTCATAATTATCAATAATATGAAAAAAAATAAGGAATCCAGGATTGATTTAAGATTTGCCTTAATTGGCCCAGGAACTATGTGGAATCTTTTATATGAAGGTATGGACCAAAGAGTGAATCTTAGATCAACATTTAGAGGTAAAGACGAAGAAAGTGTTAATGCATTAATTAAATTTGGTGAAATATTAAAAAAGAAAAATGATTATGATATTAATATTAAGGAAGATGGAATTGAAATAAACAATATCATACCTATAAATGATTTCGAAAATGGTGAAAATTGGACAAAATTAATGAATAAATTAAAACTAGAGATTATAAAGATGATATAATTTCTCCTGAATTGATAATAAAATCTTTATCATTTTTCTTTATCAATAACTCTCCCAAAGAATTAATTGAAATCGCTTTGCCAGTTATGAGCTTATCACCCATTTGAACATTCAGAATCTTACCTTTGTCTCCCCAATTAAAATTATAAAAATTAATTATTTCATCTTCATTTCCATCTAACATATGATAAAAATTTGCGAAATTAACAAGCAAAGAAGAGCAAACCTTATCGATTTCAAAACTACAACCCAATTGAATACTCATACTGGTTGGATTTATTTTATAAACTTTTTGCTCGCTTAAAAAATCCTCAGAATTTAAATTTATATTAATACCTATCCCAACAACTAAGTAATTATTTTTATCAGGTGTAAATTCAGCTTCACATAGAATTCCAGATATTTTATTATTATTTACCAAAATATCATTAGGCCATTTTATAGATGATTTTATTTTAAAATCTTCCAATGTCTTACAAACACTATTTGCTGCCAAAATAGGTAACAAACTTTTATGTCTATCATTCTTGGGGTAATCAAGCAAAATTGAAAGAGCCAAGCTCTTATTTTCTTTAGCATGCCAAAATCTACCTTCTCTTCCTCTACCATGTAATTGATTCTTTGAATATATGCAAATACCATGTTCTTTTTCAGATAGATTTAGTGCAAACTTGTTAGTAGAGTCAACTTGATCTAAACAAATCAAATGCTTATATAGTTTTGAGCAAATCTGATTACTTTTCATTAAATAGTCGAATTCACTAAGCATCTTAAACTCCCAGCCTATTATAATCTCGAAATTCAGAAATAATTAAAGCTGAAACTGAAAAGGCAATTGATGCACACAATAGAGAAGTCCCACCATAACTAAATAAAATCATTGGAATACCAACAACTGGAAATAATCCTATCGTCATTAAGGAATTTACTAAAAAATGAAAAAAGAAATATGAGCTAATACCAAAAATTATTACTTTTAGAAAAACATCTTTAATATTAGATAAAAATAAAAGTGGGTAAATTATTAAAAATAAATATAAAGACAACAATATCAAAGATCCTAAAAAACCTGTCTGTTCAGCCCAAACTGAAAAAGCAAAGTCAGTATGTTTTTCTGGCAAAAAACCAAATTTAGATTGAGAACTATTACCAAAACCCTTACCGATAATCGAACCGGAACCAATCGAAATTTTTGATTGGATAGCATTATATCCATATCCTCTTGGATCATTTTCTGGGTTTATAAAATTAACAATTCTCTGTTTTTGATATGGTTTTAAATAACTCTGCCAAACAGGTATTGAAATGACTATGATGAGTAACAAAAGAATAAATAGAAATTTTCTATTAAACGAAAAACTAAAAATAACAGCCATAGACAACAAAAGGAGCATAAATGCCGATCCAAAATCTGGTTGAATCATTATTAAAATAAAAGGTATAACAAAAAAGAGTAGGCCAAGAAAATATTTAATTGCAAAAGATCTTGAGTAGCTACCTAGGTCTGAGTAAAGTTTTGCGATCATAAATACATAAGATATTTTAACAAGTTCCGAGGGTTGAAAAGAAAATCCATAAAGTTTTATCCAACTTCGTGCCCCTGAAATCTCCTCGCTAAAAAGAACAATTATTAATAATAATATTGAAAAAAAATATAATGGAACAGCGAGGGTTTTTATACTTTGTAGTCTTATTCTAGATATAAGAAAAGATGTTAAAATTGATAATAAAAACCAGAAAAACTGCTTAACTGCATAAACATTAATCAATTCTTCATTATCAATAAAAGCTAAATTTAAACAACTTAAAAAAATGATTAAAAAACCAACGAAATAGATTTTCCTGTGTGGTTTTTGCAATAAGCTAGTTAAGTTCATCTAAATTTTCACCATAATTTTCTTTATAATAAGAAACTATTTTTTTAATAATAGGGCCACCTGCCCTTCCGCCTGAATCACCATGTTCAGCAAAAACTGTAATAGCAATCTTTGGATCATCAAAAGGATAGTAAGCCGTAAACCATCCATGATTTTTATATTCTCCGTATCCATAATTAGCTGAATCTTTTGATATAACTTGTGCAGTACCGGTTTTTCCAGCCAACAACAAATCATCTCTTGCATGAAAACCAGTTCCATTTGAATCGTTAACTACACCAAGCAATCCATCCTTTATTACTTTCAGGTTCTTTGGCTTAATTTTTAATTTTTCACTCTTAGACTGATCGATTGAATCAAATAATTTATAAGGAACAAATTCCCCGTCGTTTGCAATTATGCTAATAATCTTGTTTGCTTGAACAACATTCAAAGTAAGATACCCTTGACCTATCGCAACATTGACCATGTCTCCACTATAAAACTTTCCATTTAAATATTTATCTATAAAATTCCTATCAGGAACAACTCCACTCTTTTGCTTAAATGGAAGATAATTGTGACTATTACCAATACCAAATTTTTTTAGCCATGAAGAGTATTTCTTAATTCCTAGGCCGAGTCCAACTTTATAAAAATAAACATCACAAGAGGTGATTAAAGCTTTTTTAACGTCTTGCATCCCATGTCCACCTCTTAACCAGCATCTAAAATTTCTATTACCCACTTTGGTATAACCAGGGCAATAATACTCTGTTGATGGAGAAACAACCTCTTCTTCTAGACCAGCTACAGCAGTTATTATTTTAATAATGGAACCAGGAGGGCTTGAAACAAGAAAAGCTCTATTAAGAAATGGCTTTGATTTATCTGTTTTTAATTTATTCCATTCCTTACTAGATATAGGCTGTGAAAACAAATTTGGATCAAACCCTGGTTTACTTACTAGAGCCAGAATTTCACCTGATTTAAGATCGCTAACTATTACTGCTCCATTAAAATTAACAAATTGATCATATATTGTTTTTTGTAACTCTATATCAATAGTTGTTTTAATATTGTTCCCTTTTTTGATATCTTTAGATCTACTATCTTCAACCTCTTGGCCAATGATTTCTCTCCCCTTGCTATCAACATACAAAAATTTTGATCCTACATTTCCAGCCAGGGTTTTATCAAAAAATTTTTCTAAACCATTAGCACCTTTTCTATTTGAGAATAAATTTCCATACATAAAATCTTTCTTATCATTTGAGGTCAAATGTCCAGTTAAATGAGATGCAGATTCACCATATGGGTATACTCGAATATAATCAACAATTAATTCTATGTTAGATATATCTTTGAACAAATCTTCTATAAGATAGATCTCATCTATTGATAAATCTTTTTTTAAGAGCCTCCTCTGAATTCCAACATATGATTTTTCATTCTTTAATTTAAGAGATGGATCTAATTCAAGGTAATTAGACAAATTATTTTTTATTTCATTGAATTTTAAGTCATTGGCATTTTTTACATATAGGTTTACTACTGGTCTGCTATAAGCTATTTGCTTTCCATTTCTATCTAAAATAAGACCCCTAGGTGAAGGAATAATTGCTTCTCTAATAAAATTTTTTCTAGATATCTCTTGATACTGCTCACCCTTAATTATCTGAAGATAAAAAAGTCTAGAAATTATTACTAAAAAAAATATAGTTACTATTAAAATTGATAAGTTTGATCTTGTTGACTTGGCCATTGAATATACTTAAATATAAATAACATTATTGTTAAAATAATAAAGGAAAAAAGAAATTTTATAAAAAGATATCTAAGTGTGGAGAATAGAATCAAATCCCCCAAAATCGATAATAAACATAAATTTAATAAATAATATAAAATTAATAAGAAAGCTGTTAATAGAATCTCATTCCTCTCGCTATTCCAAATAAAAAATTTATTTAAGTATATAGCGATGAAAATTAATGATACTTTTACAAATGAGTCATATAAAGTTATGGGGTCCCCAAAAACTTGGAGCAATAAAAGAGTTGCTACAAATATTGATAATTCAAACTTTGATGTTTTATTAGTAGCCAAAAGCACCGTTAGCACCAATGAAATATCAGTCAAATCTTGAATACCAAATAGATTTAATCCATTAAATACTGATAATAAAATTAATAGAAAAAGGGAGAATTTAAAATATTTATTTAATTTGATCAATTTTTACAATCCCTACATAACTTATAGAATTAAATACTAAAGGTGAAGCAACTGTTAGATATAGGAATCCTGAATTTTTCCTCATATCACTAACTTTTCCAATTGGTTTTTGTAAAAGATTACTTTGAATAGGGCTATAAATATATATATTATCACCTATATTAATATCTGATGTATCATCTATGTATTCTATTTGGGAACCGTAACCATTACCCTTTAATATGCCTTTAAATTTTGCATCACCTACTTCAACAATAAGATTAAAGTTAATATTTTCAAGTGTTATTACTTCTGAATAATTCGGCTTTACTTTCGCAACTTTCCCTAAAAAACCCTTGGATGAAAAAACCAACTGGTTTTTTGTGATACCATCCTCTGAACCTAATGGAACTGTAAAACTTTTATTTAAAAAGGATGGATGACTAAAAATTATTTTTGTGAAAACAATACTAAACGAATCACTATCTTTAATTTGCAATAAGGACTTTAGCTCCAAATTCTCTTTTTTTAAATTCTCCAAATTGAGTCTTTGATCATTATCTAAAGGGGTTCCCATTTCAGCATAATTTTTAAAAAAAGACGATGAAAATGATTTAAGGTTTGAATTTAAAAAAGAGCCAAGTTTAAAGTAAAAGAATATTGTGAAAACAAAAGAAAAAACTAATATTAAATAAATCTTCTTTTTACTTCTATTTGATAACATATTTTAAATTGAAATCTTTCTTAGTGTATTAATTTCTTCTAATGCTTTACCACACCCATTAACAACACATAGCAAAGGATCTTCACCCACGGATACTTTTAACCTAGTAGATTTAGAAATTCTTTCTGATAAACCCCCAAGCAAAGCTCCGCCACCAGCAAGAACAATTCCATCAACAATAATATCACCAGCGAGTTCAGGTGGCGTTGAGTCTAGAGTCTCTCTTACGGCTGAAATAATCTCATCAACTGACATATCTAGTGCTTTTTTTGTATCGGAAGCTCTAAGTTCAATAGATGTTGGTAATCCATCTTCAAGGGATCTGCCCCTGACTTGCATTTGAAGAGATTCGCTAGGTTTATCTGAAACATCTGCGATGGTTTTTTTAACAGTTTCTGCCATATTTTCACCAATCAATATATTGTAAGTCTTTTTTACATAATCTATTATTGCATTGTTCATTGAGTCCCCTGCGGTTTTAATAGACTTGCTTAAAACCAGGCCACCTAAGGAAATGACAGATATTCCAGTTGTACCTCCACCAATGTCTATAATCATGCCACCTCTCGAACTAAGAACAGAATCCATCTCTGCACCCAATGCCGCAGCCATTGTTTCCTCAATCAAGTAAACTTCTCTAGCTCCAGCTGATTCTGCAGCTTCAACAACAGCTCTTTTTTCTACAGGTGTAATCCCTATGGGAACGGAAACAACAACTCTTGGTCTTACCAAGAAATTATTTTTATGATATTTGGAAATAAAATACTCCAGCATCTTTTGAGTAACTTCAAAGTCGGCAATTACTCCTTCCCTTAATGGTCTAATAGCTTCTATAGAACCAGGAGTCTTACCAATCATTAATTTTGCCTCATCACCAACTGCCAAGATATTTATGTCTCCAATTCTATCTCTCTGGACAGCAACTACGGATGGCTCATTCGCGACTATCCCTTTGTCTTTAATATAAACAACTACATTTGCTGTTCCTAAATCAAGACCTATGTCGATTGAAAAATAATTAGCTATTTTATCCCATATAGTATAATTTTTGGTTTTCATTTTTAACTCCTTTTTAAATTATAAACCAATTGACAGAAAGATATTAAAAAAATTTTAATTTTTTACAAGTTTATTAGCTTTTACTATATTAAAGTTAATTTTTTGCCCCTTTGCTATATCTAGTTGATTAAG